>Ga0164290_1000007_pt1 | contig 997049 bp, 972 predicted proteins | sample Micstemetagenome_FD_108782 | JGI IMG/M metagenome (GOLD analysis project Ga0164290, IMG submission 108782) | Contaminated culture microbial community from soil near Moab, Utah, USA - Microcoleus steenstrupii SON62 (Illumina Assembly) | ecosystem: Environmental > Terrestrial > Soil > Soil crust...
CAAGCTCAAGCATTTCAGACGGATCGCCACCCGCTTCGATAAACTCGCAAGGAACTTCCTCGCCGCCGTCGCTCTCGCCTCAGCCCGCCTCTGGATGCGGGCTTATGAGTCCACGACCTAGTCGAGCTTTTTGTCCCGCAGGAACTTCGACATCAGATCGGCGATCTGGAGATTGTTGAGGTCCGAGAAGGGAAAGTGCGTGTTGCCGCGGATGCCGATCTCAGGCAGGTGAACCAGGGTGACATCGCCGCCGCGGCGGTTCACAGCATCGCGCCAGAGCCGCGCCATGGCGAGCCGCACACGCCAGTTATCCTCGCCCAGGCGCGCCGTGGGCTGCTCCGGGATGTTGTCGCCGTAGTACACGACGATCGGAATCCGGGTGAGCTTCATGAATTCCGCCAGTGGCACGCCGACACCCTCGAGCGTGCCGGCAGCACTGGGCATCGGCGGCGGCACTTCGCCCTCCGGGAACATGAAGCCGCTGCCGGGCTCGTAGGCGATGACGCCGCGAATGTTCGGATTCTTCATCGCCGTGAGCCAGCCCGGCCCACCGGCTTGAGAATGGGTAACGAGAATACCCGGCCCGATCTTGGTGAAGAGCGCCGAAACCGCGTCCGAGATCACCTCCATGTCGAAGGGGCCGGTATTGGGTGTCATCGAGCGGAAGTATTGGTTCAGCGTCTCCGGATCGTTGGCGAACTGCACACCGGGAAAGTAGCTTGGCCAGGTGCCGATACGGAAGATATTGAACCACAGCTGCTCATCGGGCGTGGGTGTCAGATTGGCCGCGACGGTGCTGCGCCCGGCATTGCCGCGCCGGGGCTGGTCGATCACATAGACCCCGAAACCGCGGCGCAAAAAGATGTTCTGAAAGCCCTCGCGCCCGTCCGCCGTGGTCTCCCAAGTCTTCGAGAATTGTCCCGCGCCATGCCAGAACACCAGCGGTAGCCGGCGCGCGTTCGTGGGAATCTGGTAGAACGCATAGGCGTGATCGCCGCGGAAGGTTTGCCCCGCTGACGTAGGCTTGGCGGAATCGAACGTTCCGGGACTGGTGATCATGGTGCCGCCGACAGCAAAACTGCCCTGTTGCTGGATGACCAGCGGCCCGTCATCCCGGGGCGTGCAGGCCGAGATAGCGATACCGGCGCAGACCAGAGTGACGGTCGGGAGTTTCCAACGCTTCGCGTTCATCATGTCCTCACTTCGGCCGCTTCTCGAACACGTCCTTGGCCACCGGCATGGCCGAGAAGACGTTAGGCCAACCCACATAGAAGGCGAGATGCGTCATCGCCTCGGCCGCCTCCGGCTGCGTCAGCCCCTTATCCATTGCCCGGTTGAGATGGCTGACCAGCTGCGCCGTCTGGCCCGCGGCGATCAGGGCGCTCACCGTGACCAGGCTGCGGTCACGCGGTGCCAGGTCCGGGCGCAACCACAGATCCGTGAACAGCACGTCAGTGGTGTACTGCACCACCCCCGGGAATACAGACTCGAACAACTGGCCGACACGCGCCAGGCGCGCCGCCTCCCAGGCCTCATCCACCGGCAGCAGCGTGGGCGACACGGGCGGGAGCTGGTCGGCGCCGATGCCGCGCGCGGCAAACACATCCTTGGTCACCGCCACCGCCGTCATGGCGTTCGCCCAGCCAGCGTAGAAGGCGAGCTGGGTGATCATCTCGGAGATCTCGCGCGGCTTGAGACCGTTGTCGAGCGCCAAGTTCAGATAAAATGGCATCTCGATCGACTGGCCGCGGGCCATCAGGGCGGCGAGCGTAATGAGACTGCGATCACGGGCACCCAGGCCGGGACGCCGCCAGACCTCACCGTGCAGCCGACCACGGTCGTACTGCTCTAGAGCTGGCGCCACGCCGCGCAACTCTTCCGGCGTGGGTTGGCCAAAGGCGAAGTGCCCTGCTGGGCTTGAGCATAAAATGGGATCAGCAGGGCGAACACGGCAAGCACCGCCGGCAGCTGTTTCATTCCGATCTCCTCACCGGCCGAACCGGCGTATCACGAACGGAATCTAAAAGCTCTCATCGCGCGCGATTAGAGAGCCTAATTCGCATGCACTTATGAGGATGCCTCATGAATGCTGGCGACCTCTCCTCACCAGCCCGGCTTCGCTTTGCCGCCACGGTCCCGCTGCCCCACCCGGATCGCACCATTGTCCGGGTGAGCAGCAGTTACATTGCTATCGCGATTTCACCGGAAAATCATGGCGGCAGGATCGAGGCTGTCGCCACGCGGCAGGTCGGCGCCACCCAGTTTCATGAAGGCGATCTCGTGAGCCATTGGCGGACAGGGTGGGATTCGAACCCACGTTACGGTTTCCCGTAAACACGCTTTCCAAGCGTGCGCCTTAAGCCACTCGGCCACCTGTCCAGCGGCGCGCACCATAGCAGCCGGGCGGGAGCCCGCCAATCGTTCCGGCGCGCGCGTCTCACGGGTTGGACCCCGTCTAAGCCCTTGTTAAACTGCCGAGTCGGGGCCGGCGCCGATCGCCGGATGGTGGATGATCGCACGCATTCTTGTCTGGCTGCTCTTCCTGGGCGCCGCCGCGATCACGGGGCGCGATGGGCTTGCTCTGCTCGAAACCGGAACCTACGGCCCCATCGCCCTGGGCGAGCTTTGGCACGCCGCGAGCCCGGCATCGCTCCAGCTGCTCGAGCGATACCTTCCCGCCGTGGTTTGGACGAACATCGTGGCGCCACCGCTGCACTGGCCGGCCTGGACCGTGCTGGCGGGCACCGCCGTCATCCTGTCGCTGATCAGTCGCCAGCGACGGCGGAAATGGCGCAGCGGCTCCTTCAGCTAGGCTGAGCTTAATCCTCGCGCGCCTTGAGCGCCGCGAGGAACGCAGACTGGGGAATATCGACCTCACCGAACTGCCGCATGCGCTTCTTGCCCTCTTTCTGCTTCTCGAGGAGCTTGCGCTTGCGGGTGATGTCGCCGCCATAGCACTTGGCCGTGACGTCCTTGCGCAGCGCCGAGATCGTCTCGCGCGCGATCACCTTGCCGCCGATCGCTGCCTGTACCGCGATCTTGAACAGCTGCTGCGGGATCAGCTCCTTGAGCTTGACGCACAGCGCCCGGCCGCGGCTTTCCGCCTTGGCGCGATGGACCATCATGGACAGTGCGTCGACCGCATCGCCGTTCACCAGGATGGAGAGCTTGACCACGTCGCCTTCCTGGTAGTTGTCGATGTGGTAGTCGAAGCTGGCATAGCCGCGACTGACCGATTTCAGGCGATCGTAGAAGTCGAAGACCACCTCGTTGAGCGGCAGCTTGTAGACCAGCATGGCGCGGTTGCCGGCATAGGTCAGGTTCTCCTGCACGCCACGCCTGTCTTCACAGAGCTTGAGCACCGAGCCGAGGTATTCATCGGGCACCAGGATCGTCGCCTTGATCCACGGCTCCTCGATATGGTCGATGCGCACCGGATCGGGCATGTCGACCGGGTTATAGAGCTCCATCACCTCGCCGTTGGTGAGATGGATCTTGTAGACGACCGAGGGCGCTGTCGCGAGCAGGTCGAGATTGAACTCGCGCTCGAGCCGCTCCTGGATGATCTCCAGATGCAGCAGGCCGAGGAAGCCGCAACGGAAACCGAAGCCGAGTGCTGCCGAGCTTTCCGGCTCGTAGACGAAGCTGGCGTCGTTGAGATGCAGCTTGGCCAGGCTCTCGCGCAGCTTCTCGAACTCCGCCGCGTCGACCGGAAACAGGCCGCAGAAGACCACCGGCAGGCTCGGCTTGAAGCCGGGCAGCGGCTCGGCCGCCAGCCGCTTCTCCTCGGTGATGGTATCGCCGACGCGGCAGTCGGCCACACTCTTGATCGAGGCGGTAATGAAGCCGACTTCGCCCGGGCCGAGCGAACCCACTTCGGTGTTCTTGGGCTTGAACACCCCGACCCGGTCGATCTCGTGCGTGGCGCCAGCCGCCATCATGCGGATCTTCATGCCCTTGGTCAGGCGTCCGTCCTTGATACGCACCAGCACGATGACGCCGAGATAAGGGTCGTACCAGGAATCGACGAGCAGGGCCTTGAGCGGGGCCTTCTCGTCTCCTTTGGGCGGCGGCAGGCGCGTCACCAGCGCCTCGAGCACAAGGTCGATTCCGATGCCGGTCTTGGCCGAGATCGGCACGGCCTCCGAGGCATCGATGCCGATCACGTCCTCGATCTGCTGCTTGACGCGGTCGGGCTCTGCGGCCGGCAGATCGATCTTGTTGAGGACCGGCACGATCTCGTGGTTGGCCTCGATCGCCTGGTAGACGTTGGCTAGGGTCTGGGCCTCGACACCCTGGCTCGCGTCGACCACCAGGATCGAGCCTTCGCAGGCGGCGAGGCTGCGGCTGACCTCATAGGCGAAGTCGACATGGCCCGGCGTGTCCATAAGGTTGAGGACGTAGTCCTTGCCGTCCTTTGCCTTGTAGTCGAGGCGCACCGTCTGGGCCTTGATGGTGATGCCGCGCTCGCGCTCGATATCCATGTTGTCGAGCATCTGCTCGCGCATATCGCGGTCCTCGACCGCGCCGCAGGCCTGGATGAGACGGTCGGCCAGCGTCGATTTGCCGTGGTCGATATGGGCGATGATCGCGAAATTACGGATGCGGTCGAGGTCGGTCACAAGCAGGCCTGAAGATACTGGGAATCGGGGGCTGGGCGCGCCATCGGACGCGGAAGGCCGGCACCATATTGTGCTGCCCGACGTTAGGCAACCCGGCGAATCAACGCCGGACGCAGCCCTCCAGGAAGGTCGAAACCGCGGCGGCGACCTGCTTTTCGCGCTCCTCGGCCGGGGGTGCCGCGTCAGCCACACCCAGCAGCATGCGGATATGGATATGGCCGAGCACCGAGCTCAGAAACTGCTCGGCGGCGCGACGCGGTTCGGGCACGCTGAGGATCCGGCGGGTGTCCAGCTCGACGAGATACTGGGCCAGAGATACGGCACACCGATCCGGCCCGGCTTCATAGAAGATGCGCCCGAGCTCGGGAAAACGCGGCGCCTCCGCCAGCACCACGCGGTACAGCGGCAGCGAGCCCGGCATCATCAGGACATCGAGAAACTGCCGGGCCACGGCGGTCAGCGTCTCGGCCACGGGCTGATCCGACATCTCGGTCAGCATGGCCGACATGGTGCGCTGGCAGCGCTGCTGGACGATGGCGCCGAACAGCGCCGGCTTGCTGTCGAAATGGCTGTAGACCGTCGCCTTGGAGACGCCCGCGCGCCGCGCGATCTCGTCCATGCTGGCGCTGCCGAAGCCCTGCTCAAGGAACACCTCGGCTGCCGCTTCGACGATGGCGTCCTGTTTAGCCGAACCCGCCGAGGCCGGCGGGCGTCCGCCGCTGGACGGGCTGCGCGGGGCATCCGTCATATGCTGCGGTGCAGCGCTTGATCTCGTCATTTTTATACTGTACCGTTCAGTTTAGTTTCTAGCAAGCCTTGACGCGGTCAAGCGCGTACAACAGGGCGATACATCAATAGGCTGTTCGATGCGCACGTTCGTCTCGATGGTGATTGTCGTCGCCGTCGCCGCCATGCTTGGCGGCGCCTGGTGGTTCTTCATGGGCGCCAAGGCGCAACCGGGCGGCGGGCCCGGCGCCGGCGGCCCGCCAGGCGGATTCGCCATGCCCGTGGAAGCCGCGCCGGTGAAAGTCGGCCCCAGCCGCCGCGATATTGTCGCCATCGGCAGCCTGCGCTCGACTGAATCCGTGATGATCCGCCCGGAATTCGCGGGCCGTATCGTGGAACTCGGCTTCGCCGAAGGTCAGAAGGTGCGCAAGGGCCAGGTTCTGGTGCGCCTCGACGCCTCGGTGGAGCGCGCTGAAGTGGCCCAAGCCCAAGCGTCGCTCGCCTTTTCCAAGTCCAATTACGAGCGCGCAGACGAACTGATGAAGCGAGGCGCTGGCACCCAGCGCGCACTCGATGAGGCGCGCTGGAAGCTGCGCAACGACGAAGCGACGGTCAATCTGATGCAGGCCCGGCTGGAGAAGCTGGTGATCAACGCGCCGTTTGACGGTGTCGCCGGCCTGCGCCGCGTCGGCCTCGGGGACTTCGTCAATGTCGGTGCCGACATCGTCAACATAGAGATGATCGATCCGCTCAAGGTCGATTTCCGCGTGCCGGAGATCTTCCTCAGCGCCGTGCGCAACGGCCAGCCCATCTCGGTGGCGGTCGACGCGTTCCCCGATCGCCGTTTCCCGGGCGAGGTCTACGCCATCGATCCGCAGATCGACACGGCCGGCCGTTCGATCGTCATCCGCGCGAGAATCGCCAATCCCGACGACGCGCTACGACCGGGACTCTTCGCGCGCGTCACCCTGACCCTGGCGGTGCGCGAGAACGCCGTGTTCGTGCCCGAAGAATCGCTGATCCCCATGGGCAGCCAGCATTTCGTGCTCAAGCTCATCGACCCGCCGGCCGGGGCGCCGTTCCCGCCCGGAGCCAAGCAGGCGAAGAATACCCCGGTGAAGCTTGGCGACCGCCGCAAGGGTGAGGTCGAAATCGTCGAGGGCCTGGCCGCCGGAGACACCGTGGTCACGGCAGGCGTGCTCAAGGTGCGCGACGGCATGCCGGTGCAGCCGGTGCCCAGCCCGCCGGTTGCGGCCGCCCCCGTTCCCGCTGCACGCTGAAACCACCGCCCGTTCGCGAGTAGCCGCCGATGGTGCTTTCCGACCTCTCTATCCGACGGCCCGTGCTGGCCACGGTGATGAGCCTGACCGTGCTGCTGGTCGGGCTCATGTCCTACACGCGCCTGACCGTGCGCGAGTACCCGAACATCGACGAGCCGGTGGTCTCGGTCGAGACCACCTATCGCGGCGCCTCGGCCGAGGTGATCGAGAGCCGCGTCACCACGCCGCTCGAGGATTCGCTGGCCGGCATCGAGGGCGTCGACGTGCTGCAGTCGATCAGCCGGGCCGAGAAGAGCCAGATCACCGTACGCTTCCGCGTCAACCGCGACGCCGATGGCGCCGCCTCCGACGTGCGCGACAGGGTGGGTCGGGTGCGCAACGTCCTGCCCGACGACATCGACGAACCGGTCATCGCCAAGGTCGAGGCCGACGCCCAGCCGATCATGTATCTCGCCTTCTCCTCCGACCGGCACTCGGCGCTCGAGGTCACCGACATCGCCGACCGCTTCGTCAAGGACCGGCTGCAGAACCAGCCGGGCGTGGCGCAGGTCCTCATCTACGGCGCCCGGGTCTATGCCATGCGGCTGTGGCTCGACCGCTCGCGGCTTGCCGCCTACCGCCTGACCCCGTCTGACATCGAGAACGCGCTGCGCCAGCAGAACGTAGAGATTCCCGCCGGCCGCATCGAAAGCACGGCGCGCGAGTTCACGGTGCTGGCCGAGACCGACCTGCGCACGCCGGAGCAGTTCAACGACCTGATCATCCGCGAGACGGATGGCTATCTGGTGCGCCTCAAGGACGTAGGCCGGGCCGAGCTCGACGCCCGCGACAAGCGGGTCATCGTCCGCTTCAACGGCAACTCCGCCGTGGCCATCGGCGTGATCAAGCAGTCGACGTCCAACCCGCTCGACGTCTCCAACGCCGTCAAGCAGGCGCTGCCGCGTATCATGGAATCCCTGCCCGAGGGCATGAAGGCCGAGGTCGCCTACGACAGCTCGGTGTTCATCGCCCGCTCGATCGACAACGTCTTCCGCTCGATCGGCGAAGCGATCGTGCTGGTCGTGCTGGTCATCTTCGTCTTCCTGCGCTCGTTCCGCGCCGTGCTCATCCCGGTGGTCACCATCCCGGTGTCGCTGATCGGGGCCTTCGCGCTGATGTACCTGTTTGGCTTCACCATCAATACGCTGACCCTTCTCGCCATGGTGCTCGCGGTCGGCCTGGTGGTCGACGACGCCATCGTCATGCTCGAGAACATCAGCCGCTACGTCGAGCAGGGCATGCGTCCCTACGAGGCCGCGCTCAAGGGCAGCCGCGAGATCGCCTTTGCGGTCATCGCCATGACCATCACGCTCGCCGCCGTCTACGCCCCGATCGGCTTCCAGACCGGCCGCACCGGCCGCCTGTTCACCGAGTTCGCCCTGGCGCTGGCCGGCGCCGTGCTGGTCTCGGGCTTCGTCGCCCTGACGCTGTCGCCGATGATGTCCTCGCTGCTGCTGCGCCACCACGCCCGGCACGGGTGGCTCTACACCGTGATCGAGCGCGGCATCGAAGGCATGACGCGGGGTTACGAGCGCCTGCTGCGCTTCACCCTGACGGTGCGGCCCGCCGTGATCCTGACCATGCTGCTCACCGCCGCCGCCGCCTACGGGCTGCTGCGCTCGCTGCCTTCCGAGCTCTCGCCGAGCGAGGATCGCGGCTACGTCATCGGCATCGGCATCGCACCGGAGGGCGCCACGGTCGACTACACCGACGGCTACGCCAAACGCGCCGAGGCCTTCTACAAGCAGGTGCCCGAGGTCGAGCGCTTCTTCGTGGTCACCGGCTTCCCGGTGCCGACCAACATGATCTCCTTCCTCGGCCTCAAGGACTGGAGCGAGCGCGAGCGCAGGCAGCAGCAGATCGCCGGCGGCCTGGCGCCGCAGATGTTCGGCGGCATCCCCGGTCTGCTCGCCTTCCCAGTCAACCCGCCCTCGCTCGGCGCCAGCCCGATCGATAAGCCGCTGCAGTTCGTGCTGCAGACCTCAGCGCCCTATGCGGAGTTGCAGAAGGCCGTCGACCAGATCATGGCGGCCGGCCGCCAGGAACCGCGGCTGATGAACATGGATTCCGATCTCAAGCTCAACAAGCCGGAGATCAAGGTCCAGGTCGACCGCGACAAGGCGGCGGCGCTGGGCATCGATGTCGAGACCATCGGGCGGACCATGGAGACCATGCTGGGCGGCCGGCAGGTGACGCGCTTCAAGCAGAACGGCAAGCAGTACGACGTCATGGTCCAGGTCGACGACGTCGACCGGACCAATCCCGACGATATCACCGGCATCTACGTGCGCAGCCGCGGCGGCACGATGGTGCCGCTCGCCAACCTGGTGCGCGTGCATGAGACCGTGGCGCCGAAAGAGCTCAACCACTTCAACAAGCTGCGTTCCGCCACCATCACCGCGACGCTGGCGCCGGGCTACACGCTCGGCCAGGCCGTCGAATTCCTCTCGAACGAGGCGCAGAAGCTGCCCGCGACCATCACCTTCGATCTCGCCGGCGAAAGCCGCGAGTTCCGCAGCTCGACGGGCGGCCTCTATGTCACCTTCCTGCTGGCGCTCGCCTTCATCTACCTGGTGCTGGCGGCGCAGTTCGAGAGCTTCATCGATCCGTTCATCATCATGCTGACCGTGCCGCTGTCGATGACCGGCGCGCTGCTCGCGCTCAAGCTCTCCGGCGGCACGATCAACGTCTACAGCCAGATCGGCCTGGTGACCCTCGTCGGCCTGATCACCAAGCACGGCATCCTGATCGTCGAGTTTGCCAACCAGCTGCAGGAGCAGGGCCGCGACAAGCTGACGGCCGTCGTCGAGGCGGCAACGCTGCGTCTGCGACCGATCCTGATGACCACGGGCGCCATGGTGCTGGGCTCGGTGCCGCTGGCCCTTGCCGTGGGCGCCGGCGCCGAGAGCCGTCACCAGATCGGCTGGGTGATCGTCGGCGGCCTGCTCTTCGGCACGCTGCTGACACTGTTCGTCGTGCCGACGGCCTACACGCTGCTCGCCCGCACGCACCGGCCGCATCCCGAGACCGGGATGGCGACGACCGAACCGACCGGCCATCCCGCCGAATAGCTAGCTGACCAGCGCCTGCCCGTAGGCCGCGGCGTAGCCCGTGCCACCGCGCCGGTCGTGCTCCAGCAGGAAACGCAGGGCGAGGTCGTAGGACCGGTAGATGTCGTGCAGAACGACGGCGGACTTCAGCAGCTTCGTCGCCGTCATCAGGCCAAGCCGGGTGAAATCGCGCACGAACACCGCATCGGCAAAGAGCAGCTGGCTGAGCCCGCCGGCCGGCGAGTTGCCGACCTGCAGCGGCTTGAGCACCGGGCTCGCGGTCGAGCTGAATTTGTGAAAGGCGAAGCCGAGGCCGCGCAGGTAGAGCTCGACATCCGAGAAGAGCGGCTGGCCCTCGTACATCGGCAGGAACTCGACCTCGGTCTGCACCACGCCGCAGCGCGCCAGCTGGCGCGCGCCGCCGCGCAGCGCCATCAGCTCGGCGCCCTGGATGTCGATCTTGAGGAAGTCGATCTCGGCGATCTCGCGCACGTCGTCGAGGCGCACGGTCTGAACCGGCCGCGTGTCGCGCACGACACCCCAGTCGGAGAAGCCGTGATAGTTGGCAAGCAGCGCCGCGTTGGGCCGCAGCAGCGACGACATGCCAGGCGCTTCGCAGAGGTGCAGCGTATGCGCCTCACCGTCGCCGATGGCGTAGGGCAGATAGGTCTCAGCCGCGCCCTTCGTTCGCTCGAGGGCGCGTAGCGCGGCCGGGTCGGGCTCGAAGCCGATGACCCGCGCCTGCCCACGATCGAGCAGGTTCTGATAGACCGGCTTGCCGTCGATCGGGCTGGCCCCGATATCGACGATGTCGACCGGGATGTCGGTGCCGAGGATCTCCGCCAGCTTCCGTTCGCGCGCCGGTCCGGGGGAAGCGTTCATCGCCCGCCTCCGGGCGCCGCGATCAGGCGGCGCGACGGCGCGAGGTGTCGACCAGTTCGGGCAGCGAGCTGGCGCGATCGGCCAGGCGACCCACCGCTGCGATCAGCAGCTTGATCTCGTCGGCGAGCTCGTCGTGCTGGATGTCCGCGAAGCGCGGATCGACGACCGTGTTGGCCAGGATCTCGAGCGACAGCATCTCTTCTTCCAGCATCTCGCGCGCACCCAGCGGCATCACGCCGTCGCGGCCGATCGTGGCGAAGAAGACGCCGAGGGCGCGGACCGAGGGCTTCAGCACGGCGCCCCAGAGGGCGAAGAAACGCTCCTGCAGCTCGCGCCGGCGGGTCGAGGCGACGCCGGCCAGCTGGTTCTCGATGACGCCGCAGAAGGCCTGGAAATCGGCCAGCTTGCCGCGGAACTCGCGGTAGGCGGTGAAGGTGCGGAAATTGGCGACCGTGTTCGACTCGTCCGCCATCTCCAGGAGCTCGCGCGCCTGGAACTCCAGCTGCGCCAGCATCTCCAGCGCCGTGCCCGTGGTCGCGCGCTTGCGGCGGCGGGGCGCCAGCGCGTCGGCCAGGGTGGCCATGAACTCGGCCTGATTGTTGGGGGAGGCGGTGGACCGGGAGGCCTTGCGCGGCTTCCAGGCAGTGACGGGGAATTGATAGGTCATCGGACTGGAGCGTAGCTGTACCTCGGTAAATAAATAATTAAGCAAATTTTAAATAGATTGGGCCGATGCTCTAAAGGCCTCCAAACCAGTGGATAAGCCCGTGCGTTTGTCAGTCCAGCAGGCGAAATCTATAGTGCCCCGGCATCGGACCCCGCCGGCGACTCGACCCCGACTCGATCTGGTGGCCCCTGCCGAAGCCCTCGATGAAAGCGATCCCCTTCTGATGTCCCGCAACGGCGCCAGCCATATCCGCCAGACGGCCAACACGCTGCTCGACGCCTTCATCGCGGCCGTGGAGAAGGGATTCGGCAATAACCGTCCCTCCGCCGACGACCTGAAGAAGCTCGCAGAGGCGCTCAAGGTCTCGCCCGATCTCGAGCCGGTCTACGAGCGGGCTTTCGCCGATCTGCAGACCAACGTGCTGAGCCAGGCCAACGAGGCGCAGCGCGTGGAAGTATTCCACCGGCTGATGACCCAGCCGCTCGACCCGCTGCTCGACAGCGAAACTCTCAGCCGCGAGGCCCTGCCGAATTTCTTCAATTTCCTGCGCTTGGTGCTGGGCGAGGAAGTCGACGCCCTGCAGGCGCGCTGCGTCGAGATCCATGACGAGCTCAAGGCCCGCCACGGCGAGGCCTTCACCTGGGAGCAGTTCTTCAACGACGAACGCGCCAAGGCCGTGCTCTTTCGCGTCCTCGCGCGGATCGCCGAGACCTTCCGCCGCTTCGAGCCGCGCCGGGACTGGTTCATCGGCATCATGCAGTACACGCCGGCCTCCATCGGCATCACCAGCAACGTCTTCGTGCCGAACAGGAACCGCGAATCCTATCTGTTCGGCGAAGACGAGTTCCGCCTGATGTTCCGGCACCTCTTCGCGCCGGTGAAGGCCCTCAGCCCCGCCGACCGGGCTCTGATCGAACGCGAGCTGGGTTCCGCCCCCGAAGCGGTCTTCGGTCCGCTGTTCAAGGAACTCGGAAACTAGGGTTCCGGACTCCGGCCGGCTCCGCCGGCTATCCCGCGCATTTTAGGCAATGGTAGGAAATGGCTAACCATTTCCTGATCCAATCCGTCCGCATTTTCGTACCTGTTCCAACTAACGGTCCCTACGAGGAGGAATCCATGGGTCGCGCGTTCCGGCTGCTTTCGCTGGCCGTTCTTTCATCCCTCGGTCTGGCCGCGACGCCTGCCCAGGCCCTCGAGCTGGTGCTGCTCACCACCCAGAACCAGATCATCCTGACCAACGACCAGAACCTGAACCAGCGCACGACCCTGAAGGTCTCCGGCGTTGCCGCCCCGCTCGTCGGCATCGACGTCCGCCCGGCCAACAACCAGCTCTACGGTGTCAGCGCCGACGGCAACATCTACCGAATCATGACCTCGACCGGAGCCGCCACCTGGGTCAGCAAGCTGAACCAGGAATTCGACGCCTCGCAGGGCGCGGTCGTCGATTTCAATCCGGTGGCCGACCGTCTGCGTCTCATGGGCATGGGCGGCAAGATGAATTTCCGCGTCAACGTCGACAACGGCCAGGTCGTCCTCGACAAGCCGCTCGCCTATGTCGACAAGGATCCGAACCACGGCAAGGCCCCGATGGTCACCGCCGGCGCCTACATCAACTCGATGTTCGGCGCGAAGGAGACCCAGATCTTCGACATCGACAGCATGATCGGCTCCTACGTCATCCAGGATCCGCCCAATGACGGCATCCTGACCACGGTCGGCAACACCGGCATGGGCAGCAAGTGGGTCGAGGCGATCGACATCTACACCGACGCCCAGTTCAACTACACGGGCTACGCCGTGTCGGGGAACGTCCTGCACAAGCTCGATGTCGGCAAGGGCACGATCACGGCCGTCGGCCCGATCGCCTCGTCGCCGATGAAGATCATCGACCTGGCGATCCTGCCGCCGCGCTGAGCTTTCTCCCCCCGCTGGCGCAGCGGCATTGGGGCGGGCCCTCACGGGCCCGCCCCTTTTTGTTTCAGGCCGCCAGCCTCGCGACCGGGCCGCGGGCTCCCGCCAGAGCCTCCGGCCGCAGCTCGCGTGCCAGGAACCGCTTGCGGTCCACCGGACCGGGCAGCCACAGCCTCTCCGTCATCCCGCGCCGGAAGCCGAAGCGCTCGTAGTACGGCGCGTCTCCGACCAGCAGCACGGCCTTCTCGCCCTGCTTCCAGGCCCGCTTCAGCGCCTCTTCGGTCAGGCGCGCGCCGATCCCCTGGTCGCGATAGACCGGATCGACGGCGAGAGGCCCGAGGAGAAGCGCACGGCGGCGCCCTGCCAGCACCGGCCACAGGCGGACGGTGCCGACGAGCGCGTCGCGGTCGAGGGCGACGAGCGAAAGCCCCGCAAGCGGGGTCTGCCCGTCGCGCAGGCGCTGGCAGGTCTTGTGCCAGCGCTCCTCGCCGAAAGCGACATCGAGCAGACGCTCGATCGCCGGCGCGTGTTCGTGACGCTCATCAACGAACATGATCACCTCTTATTCCCTCCTTACACGCAGTACGTCTTCAAGGGTTCAAAGCCGTTGAACGCGACAGCGGCATACGTCGTGGTGTAGGCACCCGCCGCCCGAATCTCGAGCTTGTCGCCGATCTCCAGGTCCTCGGGCAGACGGTAGTCGGCCTTCTCGTAGAGGATGTCGGCCGAATCGCAGGTCGGGCCGGCCAGCACCACCGGCATCGGCGCGCCCCTGCGCGACGACACGATCGGGTACTGGATGGCCTCGTCCATGGTCTCGGCCAGGCCGCCGAACTTGCCCACGTCAAGAAAGACCCAGCGCTTCCTGTCGCTCTCCGCCTTCTTCGAGATGAGCACGACTTCGGTCTGCAGCACGCCGGCACTGCCCACCATCTGCCGTCCCGGCTCGACGATGACGTCGGGGATGCGGTTGCCGAAATGCTTGCGCAGCGACTCCTCAATCGCAGAACCGTAAGCCTGCATGCCGGGAATCGTGCGCCGGTAGCGCGTCGGGAAGCCGCCGCCGATGTTCAGCATGTTGAGCTGCACGCCGTTCTCCTCGCACTCGCGAAAGAGCCACGCCGCCTGGGCGACGGCCGCGTCCCACTGCGCCGGGTCTCGCTGCTGCGAGCCGACATGGAAGGAGACGCCGTGCGGCACAACGCCGCGCTTCGCCGCCGCGATGAGCAGCGAGCGCGCCATCTCGACGTCGCAGCCGAACTTGCGCGACAGCGGCCAGTCGGCATTCGCCCCCGAGGTCAGGATGCGGCAGAAGACCTTCGAGCCGGGCGCAGCCTCGGCCAGCTTGCCGAGCTCGGCCTCGGAATCGAAGGCATAGAGCCGCACGCCGCGCGCGAATGCCGCCGCGATGTCCGACTTCTTCTTGATCGTGTTGCCGAACGAGATGCGCTCCGCGCCCGCGCCCGTGGCCAGCGCCATGTCGATCTCGTTGACGCTCGCCGTGTCGAAGGACGAGCCGAGCCTCGCCAGGAGCTTGAGGATCTCCGGCGCCGGGTTGGCCTTGACGGCGTAGTAGATGCCGGCACGCGGCACGGCCGCGCGCAGGCGGCGGAAATTGTCCGCCACCACGTCGAGATCCATGACCAGGCAGGGGGTCTGCGGTCGTCGCTCGGACAGGAACTTCTCGATCTTCTTGGTCATCGTCTGTGCACTCCTCTCGCGCCAGCGTCAGGCGACGCGGAAGTTCTTGAACTGCCACGGGTCGGAGGCGTCGACCGCCTCCGGGAACAGGGCGCCGCGGCCCTCGAGCGGGGTCCAGTCGGAATAGGCCCCGACCACCTCGCCGAGATACGGGCGGCAGATCTCCAGAATGCGGGCGTGATCCATCGCATCCGCCTCGACCACGCCGGCCGTCGGGTTCTCCATCGCCCAGATCATGCCGGCGAGCACCGCCACCGTGACCTGCAGGCTGGTCGCGTTGTTGTGCGGCGCCAGCCTGCGAGCCTCGTCGATGGACAGGCGCGAGCCGTACCAGTACGCACCCCTGGCGTGGCCCATCAGCAGGACGCCGAGCTCATCCACGCCCCTGGCGATCTCCTTCATCATCAGCCGCTTGTTGGCCTGCAGCGCCCAGTTCTTGCCGGCCAGCTCGTGCAGCGACAGCACCGCGTCGTCGCACGGGTGGTAGGCGTAGTGGACGGTCGGCCGGTAGCGCACCGTGCCGCCCTCGGTCAGCGAGTAGTAGTCGGCGATCGAGATCGACTCGTTATGCGTCACCAGGAAGCCGTGGAACGGGCCTTCCATCGGCGTCCAGGTGCGCACGCGCGTGGAGGCACCCGGGCGCATCAGGTAGATGGCCGAATCGCAGCCGAAGCCGTGACGCTGCGCGTCCGCCGGGAAGTGGCGCTCGTGCGTGCCCCAGCCGAGCTCGGCCGGCTGCTGGCCCTCGCCGACGAAGCCGTCGACCGACCAGGTGTTGACGAACTCGCCCGGGGTCTTGGGCGCGTCGGCGACCTGGGTGTCGCGCTCGGCGATGTGCATCACCTTGATGCCGAGGTCGCGCGCCAGCAGCGCCCAGCCGATGCGGTCGTGCGGGGTGCGCACCTTGTGGCCGGTGTCCTTGGCGATGTTCAGCAGCGCCTGCTTGACGAAGTGCGAGACCAGGCCCGGGTTGGCGCCATGGGTCAGCACCGCGGTGGCACCGCCGGCGAACTTCGGGGCGAGCGCCAGCGCGCTCTCGCGCAGGGCGTAGTTGGAACGTTGCGAGGGCGTCAGGGACGGATCGGTGTAGCCGCCGGCCCAGGGCTCGATGCAGGTGTCGAGGTAGAGCGCGCCCGTCTCGTGGGCGAGCTCGATCAGCGCCACCGACGAGACGTCGACGGAGAGGTTGAGCAGGAAGTCGCCGCGGCTCAGCAGGGGCTGCAGCACGTCGCGGTAGTTGTCGCGGGTCAGCGCCTCCTGGCGGAACTCGACGCCGTACTCGGCCGCGACCTCGCGGCCGCGCGCCTCGGCGGTGACGATGACGATGCGCTCGCGCGGCATGTCGATGTGGCGCAGGATCAGCGGCAGGACGCCCTGGCCGATCGAGCCGAACCCGACCATGATCACGCGGCCGGCAAACGAGGCGTGCTTCTTGTCCATGCTTGTTTCCTCAAAGGGCGCAGCCCTTCAGGCGCTGCGCAGCGAGTTTCAGGGCACAGGTCTCCCGGTCCCGGAAACTCAGGCCGGGCGAAAGACGGTGCGATGGCTGACTGAAAAGACGGGGAACGCGGGCGCGGCCGAACTCAGCCGTTGGCCGGAGCGTTTACCCGAGAATGCGCGGATGGGGCGCGAGGTGCCTGAACATCGTATCCGTTCCCTAGGGTGCCGGCCCACTGTCGGCCGGCTTTGCCGAAAAGAACGCTTACGTCGTTGCTTGACCTTGATGTGCGGCCATGGGCACGTGCGATTGGCGTCACGCGCTATTTAGGTAGCGCTGAACCGAATCGCAAGATAAATGCGCGACGCGGCGAAGAATTTTTTATGACAAGCTGCACGCTGGCGCGTTGAGTCAGCAGAGGACCAGCCAGATGAGCGACACGATCACCGACAACAGCGAACGTCAGCGCTACGAGCTCGATGTCGACGGGCAGATCGTCTTCGCGCTCTACCGCCGCGACGGCGACACCGTGCATATCCGTCATGTCGAGGCGCCGGTGGCTTTGCGCGGCACCGGGGCGGCCGACCGGCTGATGCACGGCCTCGCGGCGAAGGCGCGCGCCGAGCATCTCAAGCTTCTGCCGCTCTGCGGCTACGCCCGCTCCTGGCTGCGCCGGCATCGCGAGTACGCCGATCTGCTGGCCTGAAAGGCCCAGAAACCGCAGGAAAACTTGACGGTGGTTTGAGAATTACTCGCGCGGCGTACAACCGCCGGTGACGCAATATGCGCCTCCCGAAAAACGCGAGGCCGCCATGTCCAACCCCGCCACCGTCGATACGACCTTCGTCGCCCCTGCCCAGGCGGCGCGCCCGTGGCGGCTGAGCGAAGATTGGGCCGCCGTCATCGTCGGTTTCGTGATCATTGCCGCCGCGCTGGCCGCCTTCCACTGGAAGCTCTACGACCTGCGCGGCTTCGTTTCTTCCTTCCGCTGGACCACCGACAGCCAGATCGCCGCCTCGACGCCCGGCTGGATCAACACGCTCGACAGCATCGGCAACGAGGCGCGCGTTAGGGGCCAGGCCAATGTCGTCCAGATCAGCCAGGCGATGAAGGACGCGCTGCAGGGTGGCGACCGCAAGGCCATCGAAACCGCTGCCGGGCGTCTGGCAATCCTCGGCAGCCGGACCCTGCCTGGCGCGCTTGGTGCCGAGATTCGCGGTCACGCCCAGGCCACGGCGGAGACACGTATCTTCACCGCCGAAAACCTCGCGAAAATCGCGGCGGTAGGCGTCGTGGTGGTGGCGGTTGCTGCCGGCGGTATCGCCCTGATTGGTGGCAAGGTCGGCGCCTTTCTGATCGGCCTGCCGGTGAGCTTCGGGCTGGCCTGGCTGGCGCGTTTCCTCGCCGGCAACGGCCTGTTCATCGACTGGGGCATCGAGTACGTGATCTTCGCCCTCGGCCTAGGCCTGCTGATCAGCAACACGGTGGGCACGCCCGAGTGGCTCAAGCCGGCGGTGCAGACCGAGTTCTTCATCAAGACCGGCCTCGTCATCCTCGGCGCCTCGCTCCTGTTCATGGAGATCCTGCAGGCCGGGGCGCTGGGCATCATCCAGGCCCTGCTTGTCGTCTTCGTGGTCTGGTACGCTTGCTTCTGGCTCTGCCGCAAGTTGCGGGTCGACGACGAGTTCGCGGCGATGCTGTCGACCGCGGTATCGATCTGCGGCGTCTCGGCGGCGATCGCCGCCTGCGGCGCCATCCAGGGCGACAAGAAGAAGCTCTCCTACGTCACCTCGCTGGTGCTCATCGTCGCCGTGCCGATGATGATCGCCATGCCGTGGATCGCCAAGTCGACCGGCCTGGACGATCTGGTGGCCGGCGCCTGGCTCGGCGGCACGCTCGACACCAGCGCCTCGGTGGTCGCCGCCGGCGCCCTGATCAGCGATCAGGCGATGAAGACGGGCGTGATCGTCAAGTTCTCGCAGAACGCGCTGGTCGGCGTTGCCGCCTTCGCGCTCGCCATCTGGTGGGCCTTCAAGCAGAGTGCCGCCGGCGGCAAGCGCGAACGGCCCAGCGCCGCCGTGATCTGGCAGCGTTTCCCGAAATTCGTCATCGGCTTCGTCGCCGCTTCGGCGGTGTTCTCCTTCCTGCTGCCCACGGAGCTGATCAGCGGCACGCGTGCGGCCCTAGGCGAGATCCGGCTGTGGTGGTTCGCCCTGGCCTTCGTCTGCATCGGGCTGGAGACGCGGGTGGTCGAGCTTGCCACCACCGACCAGGGTCGCCCCGCCCTCGCCTTCCTCGGCGCGCAGGCCTTCAATGTCTTCTGGACGCTGCTGATCGCCTGGCTGCTGTTCGGCGGTGTGCTGGTCGCCCAGCCCGCGATCAACTAGCGGCTAGCCGCCCCAGCGGGCGCGGTGGATGACCAGCGCCGTCGCCAGGCCGTAGACGACCATGGCGACGCTGACCAGCGCGAACAGAGCCCAGACCGGCGCTTGGGCGGCAACCAGCAGCCAGCCGCCGCCGGCGACGATGGCGAGGCGCAGCGTGCCGGTCAGCACCGGGCCGAGAACCTGCCCCGCCCCCTGCGAGGCGAAGTAGAGGCACAGTCCCAGCGCGAAGAAGCCGTATCCGGGGCCCGCCCAGCGCAGATAGGTGCGGGCCGCCTCGAGCGCCGCCGGATCCTCGGTGAAGAGCGTCGACCAGAGATCGGGCACGAGCGCGACCGCGAAGCCGACACTGCCGATGACGGCCGCCGCCAGCCCGCCCGAGATCCAGGCCACGCGCCGGGCGCGCGCGACGTTGCCGGCACCGATCGCCATGCCGACCAGCGGCACGCAGGCGACACCGATGGCGAAGGTCGTCGGCACCAGCAGGAATTCGAGACGCGCGCCAATGCCGTAGCCCGCCAGTGCGGCCGTGCCGAAGCGCGCAACCAGCGCCGTCAGGATGACCACGGTCAGCACGGTCTGCAGGGAAGACAGGCAGGCGATCGCGCCGACCTTCAGGATGTCGTGGAACATCTCCTGGCGCGCCGCGATGCCCGTCAGGCGCAAGGTCAGCCGGGCGCGTCCGGCGTGGAGATACCACAGCAGGAACAGGGCGCCGCTGCTGAAGGCGATGGCCGGACCCAGCGCCACGCCACTCATGCCCAGGCGCGGGAACGGGCCGAGCCCGAGGCCGAGACAGCCGCCGATCACCACCTGCGAGAAGGCGACCGCCAGCATGACCGCCGACGGCATCTTCATGTTGCCGGTGCCGCGCAGCACCGACATGGCCGTGTTCATCAGCCAGATGCCCGGCGCGCCGAGGAAGAAGACATGCGAATAGGCCAGCGCCTGATCAAGCGCGCCGTCGCGGCCGCCGAGCAGCCGGTAGAGGAAAGGACCGAGCAGCAGAAAGAGCGCCAGGAAAACCAATCCCGCTAGCGCACCAATCACCGCTGCGTGGAAGGCCAGAGCCTGGGCGCGGGCCGCGTCACCGGCACCCAGCGCCCGGCTGACGGCCGACGACACGCCCCCGCCCATGGCGCCGGCCGACATCATCTGCTGCAGCATGACCATGGGAAAGACCAGCGCCATGCCGGCCAGCGCCTCGGTGCCGAGGCGGCCGACATAGACCGTCTCGACGATCGCCACGACCGCGGTCGAGCCCATGGCCAGGACGTTCGGAGCACTCAGCCGCAGCAAGGTCGGAAGAATAGGCGCCGCCAGCAGCGGGTTGGTCGGAGCGGCGCGTGCGTCCATTAGAGGGACGCGTTGGAACGACGCCGAAGGCGATAGGCGCGCGGCGCTGACCCCATCACCCGGCGGAAACGGCGGTTGAAGGTCGAGAGATCGTTGAAGCCGGAATCAAAGGCGATGGCCGAGACCGGCTCCTCGCTCCGGCGCAGGCGCAGCGCCGCGCGGTGCAGCTTCGTGCGCAGCACGTACTGGTGCGGCGTCAGGCCGACCACCTGGCGGAAGACGCGCAGGAAATGATACGGGCTCATCGCCGCGTCGCGGGCGAGCTGACTGAGCCGCAGCGGCTCGTGAACGCGCTGCTCGAGCCGGCGGACGGCATCGCTGATGCGCTGCTCGTCGCGGCGGCTGGGTGTGCGGCTGCGGCGCGCGCCATTGCCCAGGATCGTCATGACGGCACCGGCCAATCGCAGCGCCATCTCCTCGAGCGCGCCTTCGTCGCCATCGTCGCGCGCGGCCTCAGCCGCCGCCGCGATGGCGGCCAGTTCCGGCACCGCCGGCACATGGGCCGCCGGGAATTCGCGCCGGCGCGCGGCCGGAACGGCCGCCAGGAGCTCCTCGAAGAAGCCGGGCTCGTACTGGAACGACAGGCAGCGGTCGCCCACGCCGTGCTCGTGACCGCACTGGAAGCAATGGCCATGATTGCCGAGCAGCAGCGAGCCGGGGCCGAGCAGCGCCCGGCCGGCCGTTGTCCGGTACTGGAACGTCCCGGCGCTCACCAGCGCGATGGACATTGTCTCGTGCCGCTCCTCGAACGGGCGGTCCTGCGGACCCGCGTTGCAGACGATGTCGTGCACGCTCCAGCCGGGGCCGGAGGCAAGGTGTCGGGCGGTCGTGCTCATGGCCTCAGAATAGCAATTTTTCCCAAGAAGCCGCGAGCCGGACGGCTCTAGACAGGGCCTATCGCTCGGACACCCAGGAGGACAGCATGTTCAATCACATCTCGATCGGCGTACGCGATATCGCGCGCACGCGGAAATTCTACGACGCGGCGCTCAAGCCGCTGGGCTATGCGCTGAAGAGCGACGGCGAGACCTCTCTGGGCTATGGCGCCGATGCCGTGGGGCTGTGGATCTCGAAGAGCGAGCGCCCGGTGCCGGCGGACGAGCAATCCGGCCTGCATGTCTGCTTTGACGCCGGCAGCCGCAAGGCCGTGGATGAGTTCCACAAGGCCGCCCTCGCCGCGGGCGGCCGCGACAACGGCAAGCCCGGCCTGAGGGCCGATTACGGGCCGAGCTACTACGCGGCTTTCGTCATCGATCCGGACGGTTATCGCCTCGAAGCCTATTGCGGGCGTTAGACCCGCGCCGCCTGCTCGCCGGCCGTGCAGAATTCGAGACCGGCGCGCCCGCGCGCGTAGGTCAGCACGTCACGTATCGCGGCGAAGCGAGCATCGTCCACGCCGCTGACCCAGGCATGGATGACCAGGGTCATGGAGCAGCGCGCCTCGATCGCGCGATCGACCAGCCGCTTCCAGCTTTCGGCCAGCGCCGCCGGCGTGGGCGGCGGGTTGCTGCGGTTGTACTGCCGCGAATCGACCATGGAGTTGCGCCACGGCACATAAGCCATGCCCGGCGCGAGCAGGCTGGGCTCGAGGGTGCCGGCGAAGTCGCCGCTCTCGTCCCCGTCCGTCTCGGTGCTGCTGTCGTAACGGTAGCCGAGAAGCTGCAGCACGGCGAGCGCGTGCGGCCCGCGCAGGCCGCCGGGCGCGCGGAAGCCGCGCGTCTCCACACCGATCTGCCGCATCGCCGCCGTGCCGTCGTGCAGCACCTGCTCCACGGCGCGCCTGTCGAGCCTGCCGAAATCCTCATGCACCCAGCCGTGCAGCCCGACCTCGTGGCCGCGCTTGCGCAGGTCGAGGATGCGGTCGGCGTGGTGCAGCGCGTTCCAGCCTTCGATGAAGAAGGTGGCGCGCAGGCCGAGCTCTTCCAGCAGAGAGAGAATGCGCGGATAGCCGATGGCCAGGCTTGGCTCGGCGGCATCGGGCGCGCCGGCCTTGCCCAGGCCAACCTCGCGCGCCCGACCCATATTGTCGAAGGTGAGGCAGAGCCTTCCCGGGCGCGCGGCTTCCACCCCTTACTCCACCTTGATGTTGTACTGCTTCACCAGCGCACCATAGCGCACATAGTCGTCGTTGATCTGCCCCGTGAATTGCTGGATCGAGCCGCCGGCCGGCTCGATCGCCTGGGCCAGGAAGCGCTCGCGGATCGCCGGATCGGTCAGGATCTTTCCGATCTCGGCGTTCAGGCGGCTGACGATCTCCGGCGGTGTCTTCGCCGGTGCGACGATGCCCAGCCATTGCTCGACCTGGATGCCCTTGACGCCCGCCTCCTCGAAGGTCGGCACGTCGGGCAGGGCCGCGGAGCGGGCACGGGTCGACTGAGCCAGCACCTTGATGCTGCCCGCCTTGTAGTGCTGGTAGAGCGGCGTCGAGCCCAGCACCGCCACCGGCACCTGGCCGCCGATGAAATCGGTGATCGCCTGGCCGCCGCCGCGATAGGGCACGTGGTTCATCGGCGCGCCGGTCACATGGGCGAAGATCTCGCCGATCATGTGCTGCTGCGTGCCCACGCCGGAGGTGGCGTAGCCCAGCCCGTTCGCCTTCTTGGCTGCCGGCACCAGATCGAGCGCCTTGGTGACGCCGGTGCTGGGATGCACGGCGAGCAGGATCGGCTGGCGGGTAAGCTGGATGACCGGCGCGAAATCCTTGAGCGGATCGAAGGTCAGGTTGTTGTAGAGGTGCGGGATCAGCCCGAACCCGTCGGTCGCCATGAGCAGCGTGTAGCCGTCGGGCGCCGAGCGCGCCACCGCCTCGCTGCCGATATTGCCGCCCGCTCCGACGCGGTTCTCGACCAGGATGGTCTGGCCCAGCGCCACGCGCAGCGGCTCGGAGACCAGCCGCACCGAGAAATCGCCGGAGCCGCCGGGCGCGAAGGGCACCACGATGCGGATGGGCTGGCGGGTCGGCCAGGCCTGCGCCTGGACCTCGGCGGCGCTGAACGTCGCGACGGCGGCGACCAGCAGGGCAAGCGGACGAAGCAGAGTCATGATTCCCTCCTCAACGGATCAGATAGATCGGGCTCGACCACGCCTGGTGGCCGTCCTCCTGGGTGACGCGGACATAGACCGGCAGATCCTCGGCGCCGCTCTGCGCGGCGGAATGGCTGACGCGCATCTGGCGCGGCCCGCCGCTTTCCGGCAGGCGATAGGCCATGAGCTGGCGGCCCAGGCCACCGCCCTCGAACACCGTGTCGTCGAGGCCGAGCCTCGCCAGATCGACGGTGCCCGAGACGATGTTGGTCGTGATGGCGACGGAGCCCTTGCGGCCGTCGCTCAAGAGCAGATCGATGCCGGCGAGGTTGCCGGTGGTGACCGAGCGCCACGAGAGGCCCGTGCCGGGCTGCGTCACCGTGAACGGCAGCGCCGGATTGAGGAAGTTGACCGGAATGGCCTCGCTGAAACGATTGCCGCTGACCGTCAGCTCGCCCTGCCACGGCGTCTCGCGACCGCGACCGCGATACTCGGCCCCCTGCCAGCGCACGCGCAGGCGCTTGCTGTCGGGCGCGACCTCCGGCCGGTGCGTGCGGACAAGCTTCGTGCCGTGGAACACGTCGATGCGCTCGATCGGCGCGGTGCCGACCGCCTCGATCTCGAGCTCGAGCGTCTGCCCGCCGGCCCGCACGATATCGCCCATGATGCAGGAGCGCGCCGAACTCCCCTTGTCCTCGCCCAGCTTGGGATCGCGCGCGAACACGGTGACCGGCGCGTTGAAGCGGCCCCGCACATCCAGATAGAGCCGGTTGCCGGTGGTGCCGTAATGGTGGCGGCGGCGCAGCGCCTCGAACAGCGCGTCGCGGGTCAGCTCCGGCATGAAATAGCAGGTGAGGCCGCCGATGGCGCCGAAGGACGAGGCGCCGGGCCAGGTCGCGCCGGGCCGGCCCTTGTGGTCGTCGCTGTGGCAGACGATGCCGACACGGTGGCCCTTGCCCAGCGCGTCGTGCAGCAGCCATTCGAAGGTGCCCCAGGTCGAATGCACTTCGACCGAGGTCTCGAGCCTGGGATCGTGGGCGTAGACCACATCGGCGTAGCGCCCGCCGACATGGGCGGTGACCACCGCGTCCTCGCCCTTGAGCGCCTCGAACAGATCGTGCGCCGTGTGGCGCTCGCGCGTCGCCGGCTGATGCTCCGTCACCAGGATATGGGAGGAGCGATGGATCGGCCGCCCCTCGCGGCGATAGAAGACGTTGCGGTCGCCGCCCATGCCGGTGTTGCCTGACCATTCGTAACCCGGCACGGCGAGGTAGTGGCCGGGCTTCTCGTAGGACGCGGTGAGACGGTTGAGCTCGGCCCAGAACGCGTCGGTGATCTGGAAGTCGTTGCCCTGGTGGCCGCAGATGTCGATGAAGGCCCTGTCGCGGCCGAAGGCGAAATGCGCGTCGGCCGAGTTGGTGCCGACCGTCTCCTCGCTCTGGCAATGCAGGTCGCCCCAGTAGCGGCGCTCCGCCGCGGCCTCGATCACGCGCAGAGGATTGGCGCGGCAGAGCTCCCTTCCTTCCGCGTCGCGAAGCGTCAACACCACATCGCCCGGTGCCGCAACACTCAGTCCTTCGATCACCGTCGCCGCCTTGCCCGGGCGGATCTCGACGCTCTTCGGCAGTCCCGCGACTGGCGGCGTGGCCTCGAGGCTCAGCCGCATCTCGCCCTTGTCGCTGGGGTTGCCCCAGAGATCCTCGCCGACGATGGCGAGGCGGAACGTCTCGTTCGCCGGCACCAGCGACGGCACGATGGCCTTCCAGCGCACCGGCTTGCCCGCGACCAGGGCGATCTCCGGCGAGTGCGGGATCTCCGCGAACTCATACGTGGCGAAGGCGTCGACGAAGGTCTTGAACTCGAAGCTCGCCTCGAAATTGGTCTGCATGCGGATGCCGGGCGAGCCGCCGCTGCGCTCGCCGAAGCGCACGGTGATGGTCTCGCCCTGCTTGAGGTAGCCGCGACCCACGCGGATGACCAGCGTGTTGGTCCAGGGGCGGATGTTGACCCGGTCGAACCAGGTCTGCAGCACGGCGCCGTTGCTCGCCGTGACCGTGGTGTAGTTCGGTGCCTCGGGCTTGTCGAATTGCGGCTTGCCCATGTCCGAGGTGGTGCGCCAGCTGATCTTCAGCATGCCGCTGTCGTCGATGCCGAAACGGCCGGCAGTGTAGACGTAGGTCAGCGAGGCCCAGGAACCGGCCTCGAACGGCCCTTCCGGGCTGATCGTCGCCGAGCCCATGTCATCGCGCAGATAGGTCGAGAACGGCATCGATTTTCTGTTAAGATGTTATAAGACGTCCTATTATGCTGTGAAACGGGATTTTGCCAAGACGGATTCGCCCGACGCATGCCGAAAACCAAAAACGCCCTGCACCGCGCCAGCCCGGAGCCGCTCTACCGGCAGCTGGCGGCGCGCATCGATGCCGACATCCGCGCCGGCGCGCTCAAGCCCGGCGACCAGCTCGATTCCGAGCTGCTGCTCACCCGGCGCTACGGCGTGAGCCGCATCACCGTGCGCCAGGCGATCGAGGCGCTGGTCGAGAAGCACGTGCTGGTGCGCAAGCAGGGCAAGGGCACTTTCGTCACCAGGCCGCCGGTGCGCCACGATCTGCGCCGGCCGCACGGCCTGTTCGACTCGCTGTTCTCGCAGGCGCCCAACGCCCGCACCCAGCTCCTGCGGTACGGGCTGGCCATCCCGCCGGGCGCGGTGGCCGAGGCGATGCGCCTCCGGCCCGGCGACACGGCGCTGGCTCTCGACCGGCTCTATCTCATCGCCAGCCGGCCGATCGGCCTGGCCCAGGTCTGGCTCGATCCGGCCATGGCCTCCATTCCCCGGGCGCGCGCCGAGTCCATCCCGACGGCGGAGATGCTGCGCGAGAGCGGCATCGTCATCGAGCGCTCGGAGATCTCGATCCGCGCCGAGACGGCGGGCGCCGCTTCCGGCAAGCTCCTGAAGATCTCGCCGCGCGCCGCCGTGCTGGTGCACCGGCGCCGCTGCCTCGGCGAGGACGGCGCCGCCAGGGAGGTCGCGCGCCTCTCGGTCTGCTCGGACTCCTACGAGTTCGTCGCCTCGACCGAACGCCTGCTTCCCTCGGGCATCAGCCCGCTCGAAAGCCTGTTCGACGTGCGGACGGTCGAGACGGTCTGAACCCGGCCCGCGAGCGGCCTCACACGGTCCTGAGGCGGCACCGTTGCGTCAAACCGGCGTCCTCCAGGCGTCCACGATCGGCAATAACCCCCGTTTTTTCGCGCCAACCCCCGGTTTTCCGGGCTTACTTGCTCGGGTAGCAGGCCGGCTTTTCATCCACAGCCCAACGCCATGCCCCGCCAAGAAAATGCGGCTGTGAGTAGACAAATGTCTATGGACAGAATTGCGGGAGGCCACCGCGGGTCGCCCCAAATCCCCTCACCCGATCAATGGCTTGAAAATTCGCCGTTAACAACTCCGTGGCGGCGATTTTTCGCAGTTTTCCGCGATTCTGAAAATGCGTTCTTTCATCCACGGCGGCACCACCAGCCGCGAGGACGTCTATCACGATTTACAATGTCAAAGAGCCAACCCGGAGATATAGTGGACGAATTGGCTATTACAAGATGCGATCAGGTCAGGCGCGCCGTCAGCACCTTGATGCCCGCCACGCCGAAGGCGATGGCGAACAGCGCCTCGAAGCCGCGCCGCAGCTTCAGATAGACCCGGGTGATGACGCTGTTGGAGAAGAGCAGCGCGTAGAGGTGGAAGACGATGGCGCTCTGCAGGCCGATGGCGCCGATCACCAGGGCCAGCGCCGCCGGCGGCGCGTCAGGCGGGATGCCGATGGCGTAGAGCGAGCCGAAGAAAAGGATCGCCTTGGGGTTGGTCAGGTGCAGCGCCAGCCCCTTCATGTAGGCTTGGCCGAGGCTGGTCGCCGCCGCGTCCCTCGTCTCCAGCGCCCCGCGCCGCAGCGCCGAACGCGCCGACCGGTAGGCCAGGAACAGAAGATAGGCGGCACCGGCGTAGCGGATGATTTCGAGGATCCAGGCATTGGCCAGCATCAGCGCGCCGAGCCCCGCCGCAGCCGCCACCGACCACATCAGCGAGCCGGTGGTAACACCGCTGGCCAGTGCCAGCCCGTAAGCGCGGCCGGAATTCATCGACGTGCCAGCGATGGTCAGCGTCGCCGGCCCGGGACTGCCCGTCGCCACCAGCGCCGCGAGCAGGATCATGGGGAGGTTGAGGGTGTCGAACATCATGCTGCCTTCAATCCGGATCCTCTAGCGCACGACGCAGGGCGATGGCGATGGAGCGCGAATCTGCAAGTCCCTGATGAGCGCGTCCGGGACTGGGCGCCCCGAGCCAGCCAGCCAGGTCGGCGCTCCTCAACGCCCGATCGTAGTTCAGCGCGCCGCGCAATTCCCGGGCAATATTCACGAGGGCGTCCGACGAAAAGGGATTCGTCAGGCCGTGGAGCGAGCAGTTGATCGCCAGCACCTCATTGTCATCGCCATTGGACAGAGCGGCGCCGCCCGCCGCGAAATCGGCGAAACGCCTCAGCGCCTCCGCGAAAGGCAGACCCTTGGTGTCCACATCCGCCTGAGTGATGCCGGTGAGGTCAATAAAATAGTCGCTGAGCGTGGCGCGGAAGTGCGGCCGGACAAGCAGGTCGAGCGATTCAATCTCCACCTGCCCTGGAAGGCTGACGAGTTTCACCGCCCCGATCTGGACAATCTCCCGCACCTCGCCGGGACCGCTCCATCGGCGGGCCTCGGCTCCTTCCCAGCTCGTGTATTCGAGATCGTAGACCACGAACGCTCGGCCGCTGTCGTCGACAAGCCGGCGCAGTGCCGCGACGTTGCGCCTTGCCTCGCTACTCCTGGAGTCGGGCAACCTTTAACTCCGCAACGTCGCCGGCCCGCGACTGCCCGTGGCCATCAGTGCTGCGAGCAGGATCATGGGGAGGTTTACGGTATCGAGCATGGGCTGGATTAAGCCCCGGTCAGCCTGAAAGAAAAATCAAATACTGACTTGATAACTTTTTACGAGCTCGATCCATTTAGAGCTATCTTTCTTAAAGTCGTCAGCCTCGCCAAGATTTTCTGTCGTCGCAAACAAGACGAGATTCTGCCCAGTTCCATCAAGTGCGCTTGGATATTTAATGCCATCGATAGGATGACCCGAGAATTGATAACCTCGAAAAAACTCGGTAGCGATCTGCGACGGTATGTATTCCACATGAATCCTATCATCGCGCGCGACAGGCTTCATGATCTCGTTTCGAAACTTATTCAAAAATATCAGGCCTAATCTTTTTTCCCTTCCTGACCCAGAAAAAATCCCAGGGGGTTTAGGCAAATCGGCAAGGTCGAGCACTCGTGCCGGGCGACACAACTTAAACTCGCCGACAAAAGCCGCTTCAGCGCGCACTTCGAGCAAAGCCGTCTTTCTTTCAGTTGCGCCATACATCATAGGAATTCCGGGCGGATTCATACGATTTGATTGCAAGGCCAACTCTGCTGGTGGCGGTCCAAGGGCCTCGGCCGTGAGATGGGAGGCGCCCTTGCCTTTGTCTGGACGGGCTCTAAAGAGGCAAGTGTTGACCGGAAGCGTAACGACTAGGCCGAAGCCATCAGCCATTGAACCGATTTTTCTCAGGAGAGCAGAGGGCGCATAAAGATCCCGGTCATCTGGATCGGCGCCGACACCATGAAAAAAGAAACGTCGACGATGCTTTACGATCTCACAAAAACGCTCCCAACTCATTTCGAGCGCTTGGTCAAGATCAAGGCTTAGCCAGTCATATTCGCACCAAATCTCTTCAGAAATCCGGTCCGGAAGCGAATATCGCAGCTTATTGTTTTTATCCCGGGGAAGATCTAGCCCGAGCTGATCAAACAGCAAATCATACGTGTCCCAATGAGGAGCCTGATAGCCGCCCTCTCGTCCGTCATAAGGCAAATCGTCGACTGCACTACCGTAGAAATCGCCTAGACAGCCCCGCATGTAATCTACGAGTTCATCGATATCAGCCGTAGGCGCATCATCTTCGTCGCAAAAATCGCAGCCGGGCGGGCCAGCTTGACCCTCTATCCACTGAACGATATCAGGATCGTCAAAACACTGAGCGCATATGCGTTCTGACATTCGGTCACCAGCTATCCTCTCAACACCGCCCCCGTCGCCTTCGCCACCGCGCCGACGATCTTCTGGCCGATGGCCTCGATCTCGGTGTCGGTGAGGGTGCGGTCCTTGGGCTGCAGGCGCACCTGGATGGCAAGCGACTTCTTGCCGTCGGCCACACCCTTGCCCTGGTAGACGTCGAAGACCGAGACGGCGGCGATGGTCGCCTCCGCGATCTCCTTGCCGGCCTGCTTCACCGCTGAGATCACCTTCGCCGACTCAACGCCCGCGTCGAGCAGGAACGCGAAGTCGCGCTCCACCGGCTGCAGGGTGGAGAGGCGGAGCATCGGCCGCGCCTTGGAACCCTTGGCCTTGGGGGCGGGAAGCGCGTCGAGATAGATCTCGAACGCCGCGATCGGACCTTCGGCGTCGAGCTTCGCGAGGATTCCGGGATGCAGCTCGCCGAAATGGGCGATCACCGTCTTGGGGCCGAGCTTTAATGCCCCGGAGCGGCCGGGGTGATACCAGGACGGTGCCTCGGGCACCGCCTGCACGTTCTCGGTGGACAGGCCGAGCGCCGTGAGCAGCGCGAGGGCGTCGCCCTTGGCGTCGAAAGCGTCGGCGGCGCGCGGGGTCGCGGCCCAGTGGCGGGCACCCGTCTTGCCCGCGCGGATGCCGGCAGCAACGATCTGCTGGCCGTCGGGTTTCGGACTGGCGAATTGCGGGCCGACCTCGAACAGCGCCGCGTCTGATATGCCGCGATCGGCGTTGCGCTTCGCCGCCAGCACGAGGTTGGGCAGGATCGACGGCCGCATGCGGTCGAGATCGGCGGAGATGGGATTGGCCAGCAGCAGCTCCGTGCCGGTGCCGCCGAAGAGAGCGGCCTGCTCCTTCGCCATGAAGGAGAAGGTCACGGCCTCGACCAGGCCCATCGACGCCAGCGCGCGCTTGCTCTCGCGCACCCGGCGCTGCTGCGGGCTGAGAGCGGGCTTTGCCACGGCGCCGTCGCGCACCATGGAGACGGTTTCGATCTTGTCGTAGCCGTGGATGCGCCCGACCTCTTCCACGAGATCGGCTTCGCCGTGGATGTCGCCGCGCCAGGAGGGCGGCTCGGCTTTCAGGCTGGTGCCGTCCCTGGCGACGGTGAAGCCGAGGCGCTGGAGGATGGTCGCCGCGTCATCGAGGCTGATGTCGAGGCCGCCGAGGCCCTTGAGCCGCTCGTGACGCAGCGTGTACTGGCGCTTCCACTCCGGCGGCTTGCCGGTGATCACCAGCTCCGACGGCTCGCCGCCGCAGAGCTCGAGGATCATGCGGGTTGCGGCTTCCATGCCGTCGATCACGGCGGCCACATCGAGCCCGCGCTCGAAGCGGTAGCGCGCGTCGGAGATGATGTCGTGCTTGCGGCCGGTGGCGGCCGTGCGGATGGGGTCGAACAGCGCCGCCTCGACGAACACATCGGTCGTCGCCTCGGTGCAGCCGGAGGGCTCGCCGCCGATCACGCCGCCGAGCGCCTCGACGCCCGCCTCGTCGGTGATCACCGTCTCGGTTCCGGTCAGCTGATATTCCTTGCCGTTGAGCGCCAGGATCTTCTCGCCCGCTTTGGCGAGCCGCAGGACCAGATCGCCCTTCACCTTGCCGGCGTCGAAGACGTGCAGCGGCCTGTTAATGTCGAAGGTCAGGAAGTTGGTGATGTCGACCAGTGCCGAGATCGGACGCAGGCCGATGGCCGTCAGGCGGTCCTGCAGCCATTTCGGCGACGGGCCGTTCTTCACGCCCCTGATCAGGCGGCCGACGAAATACGGGCAGGCGTTCTCGGCGCCCGCCGGGAAATCGAACCTCACGCCGATGGAGGATTTGAACTTGCCGGTGACCGGCTCGACCTTGCGCGCCTTCAGAGTGCCGAGGCCGGCCGCCGCGAGGTCGCGGGCCACACCGCGCACGCCGAGACAATCGGCGCGGTTGGGCGTGATGGCGACGTCGATGACCGGATCGTCGAGACCCATGACCTTCGCCGCCGGCTCGCCTATCGGCGCGTCGGCCGGCAGGTCGACGATGCCGTCATGGTCGTCGCCCAGGCCCATCTCCATCATCGACAGCAGCATGCCGTTCGATTCCTGGCCGCGGATCATGCTCTTCTTGAGCTCGACATCCTTGCCGGGGATGTAGGAGCCCGAGGCGGCGAACACGCCCTTCATGCCCGTGCGTGCGTTGGGCGCGCCACAGACGACCTGCAGCTTCTCCCTGCCGGTGTCGACGATGCAGACGCGCAGGCGGTCGGCATCGGGATGCTGCTTCGCCTCGACCACATGGCCGACGACGAATTTCGCCAGCTTGGCGGCGCGGTCCTCCACGCCTTCGAGCTCGAGGCCGATGGCGGTGAGCTTGTCGGCGATCTCGTTGACCGGTGCGTTCGTCTCGAGATGAGTCTTGAGCCAGCCGAGGGTGAACTTCATCGCGCCAGCCCTCCGGTGGTCGAGGGCATATCCACGGGCATGAAGCCGTAATGGCGCAGCCAGCGCAGGTCGGCCTCGTAGAAGGTACGCAGATCGGGGATACCGTATTTCAGCATCGCCATGCGCTCGATCCCCATGCCGAAGGCGAAGCCCTGGTAGACCGCGGGATCGAGGCCGCAATTGGCGATGACCTTGGGATGGACCATGCCGCAGCCCAGGACCTCCAGCCAGTCGCCGAAATTGCCGATCTTGAGCTCGCCGCCCTTGCGCGAGCAGCCGATATCGACCTCGGCCGAAGGCTCGGTGAAGGGGAAATGGCTGGGGCGGAAACGCAAGGGGAGATCGGGCACGTCGAAGAAGGCGCGCGCGAAATCGATCAGGCAGCCCTTGAGATGGCCCATATGGGTCGAGGTGTCGATCACCAGCCCCTCGACCTGGTGGAAGTTGGGCGAGTGCGTGGCGTCGTGGTCGCTGCGGTAGGTGCGGCCGGGCACGATGATGCGGATCGGCGGCTTCTGGCTCATCATGGTGCGGATCTGCACCGGGCTCGTATGCGTGCGCAGCACCATGGGCGACGGCTCGCTCGCACCCGGGCTGGTGGTCATGACGTTCAGGTAGAACGTGTCCTGGGCCTGGCGCGCCGGATGCTCGGGCGGGATGTTGAGCGCCGAGAAATTGTAGAAATCCTCCTCGATGTCCGGCCCCTCGGCGACGGCGAAACCCATGTCGCCGAAGATCGAGACGATCTCGTCGATGGTCTGGCTGATCGGGTGGATGCGGCCTTCGGGCAAGGCGGCAGCGCGCGCCGGCAGGGTGATGTCGACCTTCTCGGCGGCGAGGCGCGCATCGAGCGCGCCGGCGCTGAGCGTCGCGGTGCGCGCCTCCAGCTCCGCCGTGATGTCGTTCTTGAGCTGGTTGAGGGCGGCGCCGCGCTCCTTGCGCTGCTCGGGCGCGATGGCGCCGAGGCCCTTCATCAACTCGGTCAGCCTGCCCTTCTTGCCGAGATACTCGATGCGCACGGCGTCGAGAGCGGCGGGATCGGCGGCACCGGCAATGGAAGTACGCGCGGCGGCGAGGATGTTCGACAAATCGGTCATGGGATCAGTGCTTCAAAAAGAAAAAGGGGGCTGGCGGTCAGCCAGGCCCCCTTCGCTTCGACGTAGCGCCGCGCTTACTTGGCGGGCGTGAGGGCGGCCTTGGCCTGGTCGACGATCGCCTTAAAGCCATCGGGATCGTGCATGGCGATCTCCGCCAGCACCTTGCGGTCCACGGCGATGCCGCCCTTCTTCAGGCCGTCGATCAGGCGGCCGTAGGTCAGGCCGAGCTCGCGGGCGCCGGCGTTGATGCGCTGGATCCGCAGGCCGCGGAATTCGCGCTTCTTGTTGCGGCGGTCGCGATAGGCGTACTGCAGGGCCTTCTCGACGCGCTGCAGCGCCGGGCGGAAGGATTCACCGGAACGGCCGACATAGCCCTTGGCCATGTCGACGATTTTCTTGTGGCGGGCGTGGCCCGTTACACCGCGTTTGACGCGTGCCATGGTCTATCTCCTCGTCGGGGCTTCAGGCGGAGGTGTGAAGGAAGTGCCGCAGGACCTTGACCTGCTGGCCGTGGGCCAGGGCCTTGGTGCCGCGCGCCTTGCGCTTCATCGACTGGGAGCGCTTGCGCATGTTGTGGCGCTTGTTGCCGTGGCCGATGAGCACTTTGCCCGTGGCCGTCACCTTGAAGCGCTTCTTGGCGCCCGACTTGGTCTTCATCTTGGGCATTTTGGTCTCCTGTTTTTGGATGACGGCGGGCCTCCGGAGAGGGGCCGTCGGAAGAGCGGTTGGGCATGCCCGGGGCTGCCGGCGGGATCGCCGGGCCCACAGCCGTGGCCGCTCGGGTTAAGGGGGCGGTTTATAACGATACGGCCGGCTCCGCGCAAGGCGAAAGCCGGCCGTATTTACCCTGATATTCTAACGGCTTAGACGCCGAATCACTTCGGCGCGATGACCATCGTCATCTGCCGGCCCTCAAGCCGGGGGTGGGCCTCGACCTTGGCCAGCTCGGCCAGATCCGTCTTCACCCGGTCGAGCAGCGCCACGCCGAGCTCCTGGTGCACCATTTCGCGACCGCGGAAGCGCAGGGTGATCTTCACCTTGTCACCTTCCTCGAGGAAGCGGACCATCGCCTTGCGTTTGACTTCGTAGTCATGGTCATCGATCCCGGGGCGGAACTTCACCTCCTTGATCTCAATGACCTTCTGCTTCTTGCGGGCCTCGTTGGCCTTCTTCTGCAGCTCGTATTTGTATTTGCCGATGTCGAGCAGCTTGCAGACCGGCGGATCGGCGCCGGGCGACACCTCGACCAGATCCAGGCCCGCTTCCCAGGCCCGCTGCAGTCCATCGTGAAGGCCGACCACCCCGATCATCTCGCCGGTGGCGTCGACCAGCCGGATCTTGCCGGCTTCGATGTGGTCGTTGACGCGCGGTCCATCCTTGGACGGCGCTGATTCCTGTTGAAAACGAGCTATCGAGCTTCTCCTCTAATTCCAACCGAACCCGTTGACCCGACAGCCTGATTCCAGCGCCGCGGGGTGTTCCCGACTGGGTCGGTCGATCGTTCAGGCGTGGGGAACTTCGGCCTCTTTGACAAATCTAGCGATGGCTTCGTCCAGCGCAAGGGTTTCCTGCGCGTCCGAACCGGTGCCCAGACGGCGGATGGCCACGGTTCTGGCCTCCGCCTCGCGCCGTCCCACGGCCAGCAGCAGCGGCACCTTGCCCAGCGTGCGCTCGCGCACCTTGTAGCCGATCTTCTCGTTGCGCAGGTCGGGCTCGAAACGCAGGCCGGCGGCCTTGAGCTTCGCCACCACCTCGCGGGCGTAGTCGTCGGCATCGGAGACGATGGTCGCCACCACGCCCTGCACCGGCGAGAGCCAGAGCGGCAGCTTGCCGGCGTAGTTCTCGATGACGATGCCGATGAAGCGCTCGAATGAGCCGAAGATCGCCCGGTGCAGCATCACCGGCCGGTGCTTGGCGCCGTCCTCGCCGACGTAAGAGGCGTCGAGCCGCTCGGGCAGCACGAAATCCACCTGCAGGGTGCCGCACTGCCAGTCGCGGCCGATCGTGTCGCGCAGCACGAATTCGAGCTTGGGCCCGTAGAAGGCGCCCTCGCCCGGGTTGAGCGTGGTCTCGAGGCCAGCCGCCTTCGAGGCGTCCTGCAGGGCCTTCTCGGCCTTGTCCCAGATCGCGTCCTCGCCGGCGCGGGTCGCCGGCCGGTCGGAGAACTTCACCCGCACGTCGGTGAAGCCGAGATCGCCGTAGACCTTGCGCAGCAGGTCGCAGAATTTGATGCTCTCCGCGGTGATCTGGTCCTCGGTGCAGAAGATATGCGCGTCGTCCTGGGTGAAGGCGCGCACGCGCATGATGCCGTGCAAGGCGCCCGACGGCTCGTAGCGGTGGCAGGAGCCGAACTCGGCCAGGCGCAGCGGCAGGTCGCGGTAGCTCTTCAGCCCCTGGCGGAAGATCTGCACGTGGCAGGGGCAGTTCATCGGCTTGATGGCGTAGACGCGGTCGCCGTCCTCCACCGACGCGCCCTCGGCGCGCGGCGTCGCCAGGAACATCGCGTCCTTGAACTTGTCCCAGTGGCCCGACTGCTCCCACAGCTTGCGGTCGACGAGCTGCGGCGTCTTGACCTCGACATAGCCGCCATCGTCGAGACGCCGGCGGATGTAATTCTCCAAGGTGCGCCACAAGGTCCAGCCCTTGGGATGCCAGAAGACCGAGCCCGCCGCCTCTTCCTGCACGTGGAACAGGCCCATCTCGCGGCCGAGACGGCGATGATCGCGTTTCTCCGCCTCCTCGAGACGGGTGAGATGCGCCTTGAGGTCCGCCTCGCTCGCCCAGGCGGTGCCGTAGATGCGCTGCAGCTGCGCGTTCTTCGCGTCGCCGCGCCAGTAGGCGCCCGACAGCTTGGTGAGCTTGAAGGCCTTGGGCAGCTTGCCGGTCGAGGGCAGATGCGGTCCGACGCAGAGGTCGAGCCACTTGCCCTGGCGGTAGATCGAGATTTTCTCGCCGCGGTTGGCGATCTCCTGCACCCACTCGGCCTTGTACTTTTCACCTGCTTGCGTGAAATGCTTCACCGCGTCGGCGCCCTGCCACTCCTCGCGCACGATCTCCTCGTTGCGATCGACGATCTCCTTCATCCGCGCTTCGATCTTGCCGAAGTCGTCAGGCGTGAAGGGCTGCTCGCGCACGAAGTCGTAGTAGAAGCCGTCGTCGGTCGAGGGACCGAAGGTGATCTGGGTGCCGGGATAGAGCTCCTGCACCGCTTCAGCCAGCACGTGGGCGACGTCGTGGCGGATGAGCTCCAGCGCCTCGGGCGACTTGGCGGTGACGATGGCCACGCTCGCGTCCCGGTCGATGACCTTCTTGAGGTCGACCAGCGTGCCGTCGACCTTCATGGCCAGCGCCGCCTTGGCCAGGCCCGGGCCGATCGACGTCGCCACTTCCACGCCGCTCACGGGCTGGGGGAAGTTCTTGACGCTGCCGTCGGGAAGGGTAATCGCAACCATTGGAAAAGACGCCTGATTCGCGCGGGAGAGAGCCGGCAATCTAGGCGGATTGGCCTTGGTGTCAAGCAAGCGCGGCCAGAAGCCGCGCTAGGCCGGCAGCGCCGCTGTCACCGCGTCGAGCGGCAGGTCCGTGAGATCGGGCCGGCGCAGCACACCCACCCGGCCGCGCGGGGCGCAGAGCGCCGGGTCGGAATCGCCGGAGAACAGCACGAGCGACGGGCAGCCGGCGGCGGCGATCAGGTGCATCGGTCCGGTGTCGTTGCCGACCGCCATCCGGGCGGAGCGGGCGAGTTCGGCGATCTCGGCGAAATCCGTCCGGCCCATCAGGCTGCGCGCCGCCGGGCATTCACGCTGGATGGCGTCGGCCAGCTTCTGCTCCGGTGCCGTGCCGAGGATCACCGGCTGCACGCCCTGCCCGGCCAGCGAAACGGCCAGAGCGGCGAAGCGCTCGACCGGCCAGCGCTTGCGCGGCCGGGTCGCCGCCCCGCCGGGCGCCAGCAAGGCAAACGGTGACGAGAGGGCAAAACGGGAAATGTCGGCCGTCAGCCACGACAATTCGGGCGCCGGCACGTCGACGATCCCCGCCTCGCGCAGCTGCTCGGCCTGTCGCTCCACCGTGTGCATGAGGTCGCGTCCGGGATTGGCGTGGGGGTGGGAGCAACCCGGCGCGACACCCGACCATTCGGGACCGACCCCGAGAAGATGGAAATAGAAGGTGCTGCGGTCGGAGGTCTGCAGGTCGTAGACGCGGGTGAAACCGGCGTCGCGCAACCGTCGGCGCAGCTGGCGCAAGGCGCCGATCTGCCAGAAACGAGGCCGGGTGTCGGTCCACACCTCGTCGACATAGGGGCTGCGCGCGAGCAGCTCGGTATAGGGAGGCGTGGTCAGCGCCGTGATATGCGCGCCCGGATGATGGCGGCGGATCGCGGCCATCGGACCCAAAGCCAGAATGACGTCGCCCAGCGCGCCGAGCTTGATGACCAGGATGCGGGGCCGCTCGCTCAACGCGGCGTCACGAAACGGACCGGGGACGAGGCTTCGGCCAGCACCTCGCGATAGACGTCGAGGGTGGCGCTGCACATGCCCGCCCGGGTGAAACGGTCGCGCACATGGGCGATGGCGGAGCGCGCCCGGCTCTCGCGCGCCTCCGCGTCGAGCTTGAGCGCCGTGCCCAGTGCGGTGGCCAGCGCCTCGGGGTCCGAGGGCGCAAACAGCCAGCCGGTTTCGCCGGGCAGCACGATCTCCGGTGCGGCGCCGTGATCGGGCGCCACCACCGGCCGGCCCATGGCCTGCGCCTCGGCCACCACGCGGCCAAAGGCCTCGGGATCGGTCGAAGCCGAGACGACGACATCGGCCAGCATGTAAGCGGCGGGCATATCGCGGCAGTGATCGACGATGCGCACCACGCTTTCGAGGCCTCGCATGCGGATGCGGTCCTCGATCTCCTGGCGGTAACCGGTGCGGCCCTGGTCCGAGCCGACCAGCACGCAGCAGATGTCGACGCGGGCGAGCTTGGCCAGCGCGTCGATCAGCGTGAGCTGACCTTTCCAGCGCGTCAGCCGGCCCGGCAGCATGACCACCGGCACACCGTCGGGCAGGCGCCATTCGCGCGCCAGCTGGATGACCCGCGCCTGGGTGACGCGGGCCGGATCGAAGACGGCGAAATCGATGCCGCGCGGGATCACGCGCACCCGCTCCGGGACCACGTTGTAGCGCTCGACGATATGGCGACCCACGAATTCCGAGATGGCGATGACCCGGCGGCCCTTCGTCATCACCGAGTTGTACCAGCGCTTGATCGGGTTGCGGGCGTTGTAGACCGCGTGGAAGGTGGTGACGAAGGGCTTGTTGGCGCGCCGCGCCGCGTAGAGGGCGCTCCAGGCCGGGGCACGCGATCGCGCGTGCACGATATCGGCCTCGTGCCTGGCGATGACCTCGACCAGGCGCTCGATGTTGCGCCGCATGACCAGCGGGTTCTTCGAGTCGACGGGCAGGGTGACGTGGACGCCGCCATGACGCTCAACCTCGTGGACCATCGTGCCGCCGGCCGAGACGACGATCGAACGCCAGCCCGCCTGAACCAGCGCGGTCGAGACGTCCGCGGTACCGCGCTCGACACCGCCGGTGACCAGGCTTGGCAGCACCTGAAGGATGGTCGGCGCGCGCCCATCCCCCGCTGGCCCGGTTATCGGCGCCTGCTGCCGCATGCTAATGTTCGATTCGCCGCTCATCGAGACTTCGACGGCCCCACCACGCCCACGATCCGGACCACCCCTATGACCGACAGCGCGTCGGCCGCGCCGCACTTCCTCGACGCCGGATCGGGCGTCTCTATCGCCTATCATAGACTCCCCGGCAAGTCCCCGGGTGTCGTCTTTCTGGGCGGCTTCATGTCCGACATGACCGGCAGCAAGGCGCTTGCCCTGGAGACTTTCTGCCGCGCGCGCGGGCAGGCCTTCCTGCGTTTCGACTATCAGGGGCACGGTGCATCCTCGGGTACGTTCGAGGACGGCACGATCGGGCTCTGGGCCGGCGATGCCCTGACGGCGATCAGCCATCTGAGCGAAGGCCCGCAGATCCTGGTCGGGTCGAGCATGGGCGGCTGGATCGCGCTGCTGGTGGCCCTCAAGCTGGCGCCGCGAATCGCCGGGCTGGTGGGTATTGCCGCCGCGCCGGACTTCACCGAGGACCTGATCTGGGCGGCGATGCCGCCGGAGAAACGCGAAAAGCTGCAGCGCGACGGCGTGATCTACGAGCCCTCGCAATACGGCGAACGGCCTTACGGCATCACCCACGAGCTGATCCGCGACGGCCGCAAGCACCTGCTGTTGCGCGAGCCCGTGAAGCTGCGCTGCCCGGTCCGCCTGCTGCAGGGGATGCTGGATCCCGATGTGCCGTGGCAACGCAGCCTGCGGCTGGCCGACAAGCTGGAGGGCGGCGACGTGCGCGTGACCCTGGTCAAGGATGGCGACCACCGTCTCAGCCGCGAGGCCGATCTGGCGCTGCTCTGCCGGACGGTGGAGGAACTGCTCGGCGCCTAGTGCGCGCCCGAGAGATGGCCGTGACCGAAGCCCTGCGGCGCGGCACCGTTGCGGCCGAAGAAGGTCCAGGCCTTCTCGTGGAAGTAATAGGCCACGGTGTTGCAGAGCGGCTCGACCAGGGCCACCAGCCCGCCGACGGCCACGCTGCCGGTCAGCAGATAGGCCACGCTGAACGCCACGGTGAAGTGGACGACGGCGAAACTGATGGTCTTGGTCATAGCGCGCTCCGTTCGGGTGTTCAGGCGGCGTTGGCCACCGGCTGATTCTGGATCGCGGCCTCGCCATCGAGCGTGGCGGCAACCGCGTGGACCACAGCGGCGATGCGCACGGCCGCCTGCACCGCCTCGGCCGACACGCCGTGCTGGCGCACGATCTTCTCGTGCGAGTCGATGCACATGCCGCAACCGTTGATCGCCGAGACGGCCAGCGACCACAGCTCGAAATCGACCTTCTCCACGCCCGGCCTGGCGATGACGTTCATGCGCAGCTTCGCCGGCATGGTCTTGTAGTCGGCCGCCTCGGCCAGATGGGTGAAGCGGTAATAGATGTTGTTCATGGCCATGATGGCGGCGGCGGCCTTGGCCGCGGTCAGCGCTTCGGGCGACAGCCTGGCGCCGAATTCGGCGATCACCGACGCGGTCACGTCAGCGTTGCGCGAGGCCAGCGCCGAGGCGACGAAGGTGCCGGCGCGCTGCTGCTCGGTGAGCGCTGCCTCGCTGGCGAGGCTCGACAGGTTGAGCTTCAGGTCCTTGGCGTAGTCTGGCAGGCGGTTCTTCAGGGTTTCGATCGACATGGGGGGATTCCTTTGAAAGAAGCCCGGCGGCGGCTGAACCGCCGGGCTGTTGCGTCGGGCCTCGGTTACGCGGCCTTCAGGACGTCGTCGCCCTTCTGCCAGTTGCAGGGGCAGAGCTCGTCGGTCTGCAGCGCGTCGAGCACGCGCAGGACCTCCGCCGGGTTGCGGCCGACGTTCAAATCGTTGACCGACACGAAGCGGATGATGCCTTGCGGGTCGACGATGAAGGTCGCGCGCAGCGCCACGCCCTCGGCCTTGTCGAGCACGCCGAGCGACTGGCTCAGCTCGCGCTTAATGTCGGCCAGCATGGCGAAGGGCAGATCCTTGAGGTCGGCGTGGCTGTTGCGCCAGGCCAGGTGCACGAACTCGCTGTCGGTGCTGACGCCGTAGACGACCGCGTCGCGATCGTTGAACTCGCCGTTCAGCTTGCCGAAGGCCGCGATCTCGGTCGGGCAGACGAAGGTGAAGTCCTTCGGCCAGAAGAACACGATCTTCCACTTGCCGGCCTCGGACTGATCGCCGATGCGCTGGAAGGCGGTCTTGGGGTTGGTCGAGACGACGGCGTTGAGATCGAAAGCCGGGAATTTGTCGCCAACGGTGAGCATGGAAAGTCTCTCCAAAAGGGTTTCGGTGGAATGGAGATAGACTTGACTTTGGAATCGTTCAAATTCATTATTACGGCCTGATTGATCGGTTTTATCGATGACCACGCCCCTCCCCACCCTGCGCCAGCTGCGGCACCTTACGGCCTTGGCCGAGGAGCGGAATTTCGGCCGCGCCGCGCAGGCCTGCCACGTCACGCAATCCACCCTGAGCGCCAGCGTGGCCGAGCTCGAGGCGCTGCTTGGCGTGCCGCTGGTCGACCGCACCACCCGCAAGCTGGTGCTCACGCCGATGGGCGAACAGGTGGTCGAGCGCGGCCGCGCCATCCTCGAAGCAACGGAAGACCTGGTGCGCGAGGCGGCGCAGGGCCGCGAGCCTCTCACCGGCACGCTGCGCTTCGGCGTCATCCCGACCATCGGGCCGTTCCTGCTGCCGCGCATCCTGCCGCGCCTGCGCCGCGCCTTCCCCAAACTGAAGCTCTATCTGACCGAGGACCTGACCGATCGCCTGCTGGAAGCGCTGCAGGCCGGCCGGCTCGACACGGTGCTGATCGCACTTCCCTACGACAGCGGCGCGATCGACACGGCCGTCTTGTGGGACGACCCCTTCAGTCTGGTCTATCGCGTGCCCGTCGAGGGCGAACCCTCACCCACGCTGGCGGACCGGCTCGATCCCTCGACGCTGCTGCTGCTGCGCGACGGGCATTGCCTGAAGAATCACGCCCTCGCCGCCTGCCGCACCGACGCGCCGCGGCCGCTCGACGCTTTCGAGGCCACGAGCCTGCACACGCTGGTGCAGATGGTCGACAACGGCCTGGGCACGACACTGCTGCCGCAGCTCGCCCTCGACGCCGGCATCCTCAAGGGTACCAACCTGATGGCGACACCGCTCGCCGCCGCCCCGCCGCGCCAGATCGCGCTCGCCTGGCGCAAGGGCACCGGCCGCGCGCCCGAGTTCCGTCTGCTGGCGGAGAAGATTTCCGCGCTCGCCGGGCACGCTCAGGCGCTGGCGTCGAGCAAGGCCTTGAGACCGACGCGATAGTCCGGATAGGCGAGCCGCACGCCGAGCTCCGTCTTGATCCGGTGGTTCGTCACCCGCTTGCTGTCGGCGTAGAAGCTGCGGGCCATCGCCGACATCGAGGGGGCCGCTTCGGCGTAGGGAATCTCCGGCGGGGCCGCAACGCCCAGCAGCGCGCAGGCATAGGCGATGACGTCCTGCGGCGGCGCTGCGTCATCGTCGCAGACATTGTAGATCGCGCCCGGATTGGGACGGCCGATCGAGGCCTCGAGCACACTGGCGATGTCCTCGACATGGATACGGCTGAAGACCTGGCCCGGCTTGATGACGCGTCGCGCCCGCCCCTCGCGCACCGTGTCGAGCGCGCTGCGGCCGGGGCCGTAGATCCCGGCCAGCCGGAAGACATGCACGCCGAGACCGAAGCGGCCGAGATCGAGCCAGCCCTGCTCGGCCGTGACGCGGGCCCGGCCGCGCGGGCCGCTGGGATGCAGGCCCGCCTTCTCATCCACCCAATCGCCGCCGCGGTCGCCATAGACGCCGGTGGTTGAGAGATAGCCGACCCAGCGCAGCCCCTTGAGCGCCGCAATATCGGCGGCGTGATGGCGCAGGACCGGATCGCCCCCGTCCCGATCGACTCCGCCACCGGGTGGAACCGACTGCAGAAGATGCGTTGTGCCGACGAGCGCCGTCGCGGCATCGGCCAGGGGCTGCGTGCCGTCGAACAGAAAGGCGGTGATGCCCTCCGCGGCCAACGCCGCGCGGCGCTCCTCGCTGCGGCAGGTGCCGGCGATGCGCCAGCCCTTCGCCTTGAGCCGGCGCACCAGCGCCAGCGCCGAGTAGCCGAGGCCGAAGACGAACAGCCGGCGCGGGGCCGGTGCACCATTGTTTTGCCGCATGGGCTAGGTATACATCCATCCATGTGCCGATGGTTCTTCGCTTTGCTGCTTCTCGCGACGTCACTGCCCGCCGCCGCCCAACCGCTCGAGCCGATGACGGCCCTCGCCCAGCTCGGCACGGACGATCTCAACGCCTACCGCGCCTGTTTCGACCAGGTCGCCACGGATCCGGCCGAAGCCTTCGAACGCGCGATGATCTGGCGCGACCAGGGCGGCGGCAATCTCGCCCGTCATTGTGTCGCCGCGGCGCTGCTAGCGCTCGGTCAGCCGGCGGTCGCGGCCGACCGGCTGGAGCAGCTCGCCCTCAACGCGCGCAATGCAGCACCCGCTGTACGCGCGCGCGTGCTGTCGCAGGCAGGACAGGCCTGGCTTGCCGGCCGGTTGCCGGACCGGGCGCACGCGGCGCTGACCATGGCGCTGGAAGTTGCGCCCGACCTGCCCGATCTGTACGTCGACCGCGCCGTGACCCTGGCCGCGGCCCGCAATTACTGGGAGGCGATCGACGATCTCAACCGGGCGCTGGATATCCAGCCGCGTTACGGCATCGCGCTGGCGTTGCGGGCCGCGGCCTATCGCTTCGTCGACAGTTTCGATCTCGCCATGGAAGACGCCGAAGAGGCGGTGCGCGCCGCTCCCGGCCTGCCGGAGGCCTATCTCGAGCGCGGCATCCTCCGGCGGCTACGCGGCGACGCCGCCGGAGCGCGCGCCGACTGGCTGCGGGTGCTCGTCCTCGAGCCGGACGGCGACGCGGGCGAAACGGCGCGCGCCAATATCGAGCGCCTGGAATTGCGCCTCGACGAGGCTCCGGCCGCCCTGCCGCCACGCACGCGTTCAGGCTGGCGCTGGAATCCGTTCTGATCCGTGACCAGCCCGGCCATTGAACCCGGTCCGGTGCGAGCCCATATCTTTCCTATGAAGACCACGCCTCAGCTTCGGCATTGCTATCGTGCGGGACGCCTCCGCACGACCAATCGCGCCCCGGGATCGTTCGAAGCCAGCTGACGGCTCCGCCTCGTTCCCGGGGGGACGAGGCTCATCCATCGACCGCTGTTTTTTTGCCGCTCCGCGATGGCCTTCGGCCGTCGCGGTCTGGCTTTTGGAGTTCATCATGCTGCCCACCATCATTCTCATGCGCCGCGATCACGATCGGCTCACCAACATCGTCCAGGCGTTGAGCCTGCGTTCGCAACCGGCACTCGCAGACTTTCTCGACCAGGAAATCAGCCGGGCCCGCGTCGTCGATCCGGCGGACATGCCGAAGAACGTCGCCACCATGGGCTCCCACGTGGTCTACCGTGACGACGACACCGGAAAAGAACGGACGGTGGTGCTCGTCTATCCGATCGATGAAGACAGCGTCACCGGCCGGCTCTCGGTCCTGTCGCCCTTGGGCACGGCGTTGCTTGGCCTCAGCGAAGGCCAGTCGATCGCCTGGACCACGCGCGACGGAAGACAGCGCCGGGTGTCTCTGCTGAGCGTCCTGTTCCAGCCGGAGGCTGACGGCGACTAGCGCCTACGGCGCGTGGTGCAGCTTCAGCCCCGGCTCGTGCCAGTCGATTGCCACCAGCCGGCCTTCGTACGACAGCGTGACGAAGGCCGTGCGGCGGTCCGTGCCGCCGAAGCAGAGATTGGTGACCATCGGATCGGGCAAGGGGTGGTGAACGATAATGCCGCCTTCGGGCGCGATCTCGGTGATACCGCCGTTGATCAGCGTCGCCACACAGATGCGACCTGACTGGGCGACCTTCAGGCTGTCGAAACGCTGATACACCGCGGCGCTGCCGACCAGTCGGCCACCGTGCGGACTCGGCCACGGCAGTTTCTTCACCTCACCCGGCGCCACGATATCCCAGGCCCAGAGCCGCGCCGTCTCGGTCTCCGCGACATAGAGCGTGCGGCCGTCGGGCGACAGGCCGATGCCGTTGGCCGAGAGCACCGGATGGATCACCTCGCGGATCTCGCTGCCGTCGGCCCGTGCCCAGTAGACGCCGCCATGGTCGCGGTCGCGGCCGCGCACCTTGCCGAGATCACTGAACCAGAAACCGCCATGCGCGTCGAAGACCAGGTCGTTTGGACCGCTCAGCGTCTTGCCGTCGACGCGGTCGTAGAGACGCTCGAACCGGCCGGTAGCGAGGTCCACCACCTCGATCCGCCCGCCGGAATAGTCGTCCGCCTGCAGGACAGGGCGGAACGTGCCGTTCTCGTTCAGGAAGCGGAACCCGCCGTTATTCGTGATGTAGATCCGGCCACCGGGCCCGAAGGCCGCGCTGTTGGGCCCGCCGCCCGGCGTTGCCACGATCTCCACCTTGCCGGCGGGCGTCACGCGCGTCAGCGTGCGACGGGCGATCTCGACCAGGATGACCGAGCCGTCCGGCATCGCCACCGGACCTTCGGGGAACTGCAATCCCGTCGCGAGCACGCGCATGCGTGACCTCTCAGAAATCGAGATCGGCGTAGTGCTTGGGCGGCGGCGCGCCCGGGATGAGGTCGCCGAGCAGCGGCCGGAAGGCCGGTCGCGACTTGATGCGCGCGTACCAGTCCTTGGCCCGCGGATGGTCGGCCCAGGGCACGTCACCGATGTAATCGAGGCAGGAAAGATGCGAAGCCGCTGCCACGTCGGCCAGCGAATACTTGTCGCCGGCCAGGAACTTGCGGCGCTCGGTGAGCCAGCCGATGTACTCGAGGTGATAGTGGATGTTGCTGTAGCCGGCGCGGATGGCCGAGGAGTTCGGCTCGCCGAGACCGAGGAACTTCTTCATCATCTTCTCGCGCAGCAGGTTGTCGGTCACCTCGCGCGAGAATTTCTGGTCGAACCAGGCGAGCAGGCGCCGCACCTCGACGCGCTCGATGGGCGTCTCGCCGATGAGATTGCGCTCGCCGGGGTAGATCTCCTCCAGGTATTCGCAGATGACCGCCGACTCGGCGATCGTCGTGCCGTCCTCCTCGACCAGCACCGGCACGGTGCCGGCGGGATTCATCGCCAGGAATTCGGGCCGACGCTCCCAGACCTTCTCGACCTTGAGCTGGAAGTCGAGATTCTTCTCGCGCAGGGTGACACGCACCTTGCGGGAGAATGGCGAGAGGGCGAGGTGATAGAGCGTGCGCATGGAATCAGCCGGGGCGCATCGTAACCAGCGAGGCTCCGCGCTTCAATCGACGCGGGCCCCTCACGTCAGGGCCTCGAGGCCCAGCCAGACCACGACCCCGAAAATCGCCAGGGTCAGGACGGTCAGCGCCAGCCCGACGGCGATCACCAGCCCGTCCTGCGCCAGGCGGCCGAGCGCGATCACCACGATGACGAAAGCCGGCAGCAGGCTGAACACCGGGATGGGAAAGAGCAGCAGCAGGCCCAGAATCAGGCAGACGGCCCCGACGAGCCGGCGCGAGCCGGCGAGGTCCGGCACGCGCGGCTTGAGCACGGTCTCGAAACGGTGCAGCAGCGGCATCAGGCGGGCAACGAAGGCGGCAACGCGACCGCGCGTGTATACGCGGCGGGCGATGAAGTTCGGCAGCCGCAGATGCGGCCGGCCGAGCATCATCTCGAAGGCAACGATGCAGAGCGGCACGCCGAAGATCGTCGAGAAGCCCGGCATGCTGGGGCCGGGTGTCAGGTTCGGCGCCGCGAGCAGCAGCAGGACCAGCGACTGGGCCCGCGCATCGAGCTGCGTCACCAGCTGGCCGATGGTCACCGGCTCCTCCGCCGGACCCACGCCGAGCTGCCGCAAGGCCTCGGCGATGGTGTCGGCCGGCGTGTCGACAAGCGGTGCCGTGGCGTCGCTCATCGCGTGGGCCGCCCCAGCAGCCTGGGCAGCAGAACCGACAGCACCAGGAAGCCGAAGCCCCAGAGCATCGGCTCCAGCCAGGCGCCGCCCTCCAGCACCCGCCGGCCGCTCATCCCGAGCGAGACGAAGGCGAAACTATGCGGCAGCAGCCCGAGGAACGAGCCGATGAAATACTCGCGCAGCGACACGCGGGTCAGGCCAAGCGCGTAGTTGGTCAGGGCGTGCGGCAGCACCGGAATCAGCCGGACCACCATGACGCTGCGCCAGCCGCCCGCTTCGGCCCGTTGCAGCAGCGGCCCCAGCCGCGTCATTTCCTCCGGCACCAGAAGCCCGGCGTTGACGTAACGGGCGAGCAGGAAGCCGGCCACCGCCCCGGCGGCGGCGCCGATCTGCGACCACAGGCAGGCTGCCCAGAAGCTCCACAGGGCGCCCGCGACGAAGGCCATCACCGAGCGCGGCACGAAGGTCAGGCTGGCGATGACATGAACGACGATGAAGGCCGCCGGCAGCAGCGGTCCGAGATCCTCGAGCTGCGCCAGGATCCAGGTCGGATCGCGCGTCTCGATGATCGCCGACACCACGATGCCGCCGATGACGAGCGCAATGAGGCCGAAACGCAGCCAGGGGGGCGGACGGTACATATGAAAAGAAGGCGCGACCGCGCCGGTACGTTCAGGCGACGCGGCTCGCGGCAAAACGGCCGCCGGGCCGGTAGATGTCGAGATAGGTCGGCAGGATCGCTTCGATCGCCTGCGGCTGGAGGCCAAGTTCGGCGAAGCCGGCGGCCCCGGGCGAGACCACGTTGTCGCCGGCCTCGAGCAGCAGCACCTGGTCGCGGGTGAGCGGCGGGATGGGCGAAAGCTGGGTCACCAGGGCTAGCATCTCGGCAAGGCCGAAAGGCACGTTGAGCAGGCGCGTCTTGCGGTCGATGACCCGCAGCATCAGCTCCATCAGCTCGCGGAAGCTGTAGACGCGCGGCCCGCCAAGCTCGTAGGTGCGGCCCGACGTGCCGTCGTCGCGCAGGGTCGCCATCAGCGCGTCGGCGAAGTCGCCGACATAGACCGGCTGGAAGCGTGTGCGCCCGCCGCCGATCAGCGGCAGCGCCGGCGCCATCTGGGCCATGCGCGCGAAGCGGTTGAAGAAGGTGTCCTCCGGCCCGATGACGATCGAGGGGCGGACGATGGTCGCGCCAGGGAAGGCCGCGCGCGCCCCGCTCTCACCGGCCGCCTTGCTGCGCGCGTAGAGCGAGGGTGAGGAGGCATCGGCGCCGATCGCCGAAATCTGCACGAAGCGCCGCGCCCCGGCGGCGGAGGCAGCCCGGGCGATGCGGGCGGGGGCCTCGGCGTGCACCGGCTCGAAGCGCTGCCGGCCGAACTCGTAGAGGATGCCGACCAGGTTGACGACGGCGTCAGCCCCGGCCACCGCGGCCGCGACCGTCTCGTCGTCCAGGATATTGCAGCGCATCGGCACGATCTGGCCGACATTGCCCGCCGGCTTGAGGAAGGCCGCCGCGACGGGATCGCGCACGGCGGCGCGGACGACCCAGCCGTCGGCCGCGAGCCTTTTGACCAGATAGCGGCCGATGAAACCGGACCCGCCGAATACCGTCACCCGCTTGGCCGTCGCCGCCATACTGCCCTCTTGATCTGGCTGCCGCGCGAGGGGCGCGGCTGACGCGATATCTAGCAGGTCAGCGGCGCGATTGACAGCGCCCGCCCTGACGCTTATGCCTCTCCGCCTCCGTACCGGAGAGTGCCCGGGTGGCGGAATTGGTAGACGCGCTAGATTCAGGTTCTAGTGGCCGAAAGGCCGTGGAAGTTCGAGTCTTCTCTCGGGCACCATTCTCCGGGCGGGGTAGCTGAAAGGACCCCGCCCGATGGCTATTGAGTTCCACGAAAGCGACCTTCCCGAGAGCGTGCGCCTCGGCAACGCGGTCGCCATCGACACCGAGACCATGGGCCTCAATCCGGCCCGCGACCGGCTCTGCCTCGTGCAGCTCTCCGGCGGCAACGGCGACTGCCATATCGTGCGCCTGGCCAAGGGCCGCTACGAAGCCCCGCGGCTCAAGGCCCTGCTGGCCGATCCGGCCGTCACCAAGATCTTCCACTTCGCCCGCTTCGACGTCGCCGTGCTCCGGCGGTTCCTCAACGTCACCACCACGCCGATCTATTGCACCAAGATCTCCTCGCGCCTGGTCCGGACCTTCACCGACCGGCACGGCCTCAAGGACCTGTGCAAGGACCTGCTGGGGGTCGAGCTCTCCAAGGAGCAGCAATCCTCCGACTGGGGGGCCGCCGAGTTGACCCCGGCGCAGCTCAAATACGCCGCGTCCGACGTTCTCCACCTGCACGCCCTGCGCGCCCGGCTCGACGAGATGCTGGCCCGCGAGGGAAGGCGCGAGCTCGCCGAAGCCTGTTTCCGCTTCCTTCCCGTCCGGGCCGAACTGGATCTCGCCGGCTGGGGTGAGGAAGACATATTCGCCCACTAAATAACTGATTTACCTAAAATCCTTCGTGCGTTGCTTTTCTGCAGCGCAGTAGGCATACTTTTTGCCGTGACGCGTTTTTAAGGGGTTGGGGCGGCCTGTGACAGGCGTTCACTCGACCTGTCGCCGGCCCGAGCCGGCCGGTTCGCTGATTTCAGAAGCACGTTAGGCAGATAGCATCGCAGCATGAACGCGAAATCCCAGCCGATTCGGGTTGCCCCCGCCGCGGAACCTGCCGACCGCGACGCCGCCACCGTTGCCCGCCGCGTCCTCGACCTGGAAGCCGAGGGGATCATCGCCGTCGCCCGGTCGGTCGAGCGCGATCCCGGCCCCTTCACGCGCGCCATCAGCATCCTCGAAGGCGTCACCGGCCGGGTGGTCGTCAGCGGCATGGGCAAGAGCGGCCATATCGCGCGCAAGATCGCCGCCACCCTGGCCTCGACCGGCACGCCGGCCCAGTTCGTTCACCCTGCCGAAGCCAGCCATGGCGACCTCGGCATGATCACCCGCGCCGATGCCGTGCTCGCCCTGTCGCAGTCCGGCGAGACGGCCGAGATGACCGATCTGCTGGCCTTCTGCCGGCGCTTCGGCATCCCGGTCATCGGCATCACCGGCGGTGCCTCCTCGTCGCTGGCCCAGGCCGCCGACGTGACGCTGCTGCTGCCGGCCATCAAGGAGGCCTGCCCGCTGGGCCTGGCGCCCACGACCTCCACTACAGCCATGCTGGCCCTGGGCGATGCCGTCGCGGTGGCCCTGTTCGAGCGTCAGGGCTTCTCGGCCGACGATTTCCACCAGTTCCACCCGCGCGGCGCCCTCGGCAAGCGCTTCCTGCGCGTCAGCGACGTCATGCATCGCGGCGAGCAGGTTCCGCTGATCGCCAGCGGCGCGCCGATGTCCGAGGCGCTGGTGGAGATGACCGCCAAGCGGCTCGGCTGTGTCGGCGTCGTCGATGCGAGCGGCCGGCTGGTCGGCATCGTGACCGACGGTGACCTGCGCCGCCACATGGCGCCGAACCTGCTCCAGCAGCCGGTCGAGGCGGTGATGACCGCAAACCCCAAGACCATCCGACCCGCTGCCCTGGCCGTCGAGGCGCTGGGCGTGATGAACGCCGGCAAGAGCGGCGGCGGCATCACCAGCCTGTTCGTCGTCGAGCCGGGCAGCGTGCCGCCCGCGCCGGTGGGCATCCTGCATATCCACGACCTGCTGCGCGCCGGCGTTGCATGAATACGACGCCCACACCGTCCGAATCCTTCTCGCCGGCCTTCGTGCGCGGGGCGGCGGCCGTGCCGCAGCGCCAGCGCGCCCGGCTGTCGCGCTTCGTCTCCGCCAGCATGCGGCGCCGGCGTCACAACGTCTTCTACAGCCGCTTCGTCTCCCTGATGAAGGTCGTGCTGCCGGCCACGGCGGTCGCCCTCGCATCGCTGGTGCTGTTCTGGCCGCAGCTCAACCCGCTCGACAACCGCTTCCGGCTCAAGCCGGTGCAGGTCAGCATCGACGATCTGGAGAATCTGCGGATGGTCAGCCCGCGTTTCGTCGGCACCGACGCGCGCAACCAGCCCTTCGCCATCACCGCCGACCAGGCCACCCAGGAAGCCGGCGGCAGCGACGTCACGGCCCTGGCGAATCCCAAGGGGGACCTCACTCTCAACAACGGCTCGTGGATCGCGCTGGCGGCGCTGGAAGGCCAGTATCACAAGCAGACGCGGATCCTGGACCTGTGGGACGAGGTCAACGTGTTCCACGACGCCGGCTACGAGATCAAGACACGGCGCGCCAAGGCCGATCTGGGTGCGGGCGATGTCTTCGGCGACGACCCGGTCGAGGGCCAGGGCCCCGACAGCCAGCTGCGCGGCCAGGGTTTCCGCATCTACGACAAGGGCGCGCGGATCTCGATCACCGGCAAGTCCCGGCTTGTCCTCTACCCGACGCCGCCGGAGAAGAAATGAGCAGTCTCCGCTCCGCCGCGCTGGGCATGGCACTCGCTCTCGTCACGGCGGGACCGCTGGCCGCCCAGGCCCTGAGGATGGGCCCGAGCGGCAACAACCAGCCGATCGAGATCACGGCCGACCAGGGCATCGAGTGGCACCGCGAGACGCAGCGCTACATCGCCAAGGGCAATGCCAGCGCCAAACAGGGCGACACCGCCGTGAACGGCGACATCCTGATCGCCTACTACCGCTCGCAGCCCAATGGCGGCACGGAGATCTTCCGCTACGAGGTGCAGGGGAGAGTCCGCATCACCAATCCCGGCCAGACCGCCGTCGGCGACAAGGGCGTCTACGACGTCGACAGCGGCGTCCTGGTGATGACCGGCTCGGCGCTCAAGCTCACCACGCCGACCGACGTGATCACGGCCCGCGACAGCCTCGAGTACTGGGAGCAGAAGCGCATCGCCGTGGCCCGCGGCAACGCCGTCGCCGTCAATGCGGACCGCCGGATGACCGGCGACATCCTCACCACCCATTTCGTCGAGGGCCGCACGCCGCCGGCGCCGCCGCCGTCCGCGCGTAATACGAACACGCGTGGCCAGCCGGCCAACGCACGCGGCCGACCCGCCCCCACGCCGGCTGCGGCGAACACGCCGGGCGGCCAGCGCATGCAGCGCGTCGAAGGCTTCGGCAACGTCCACGTCTCGACCGCCACCGACATCGTGCGCGCCGATCGCGGTGTCTACAACGCCGACACCAGCATCGCGATGATGTCGGGCAACGTGCGCATCACCCGGGGCCAGAATCAGCTCAACGGCGACTTCGCCGAGGTCAATCTGAGCACCGGCATCAGCCGCCTGCTGACCAGCACCGATTCGGGTGGCGACAAGCGCGTGCGCGGGCTCTTCGTGCCGCAGAAGGCGGATGCGTCGAACGCTCCGTCCAACAACACCCCTCCTGCCACCCGCCGCGAGGTCCGCTGATGGTCGTACCCTTCGTCAAGGTGGTCGAGGACAGGCAGGATTCAGGCCCCCGCCTGGTCGCCGACAATCCCGGCCTTGCCGCCAAGAGCCTGGGCAAGCGCTTCAAGAAACGCCCGGTCGTCCGCAACGTCTCGCTCACCGTGCAGCGCGGCGAAGCGGTCGGCCTCCTCGGGCCGAACGGCGCCGGCAAGACCACCTGCTTCTACATGATCACCGGCCTGATCAGCCCCGATTACGGCCAGATCATGCTCGACGGCATCGACGTCACCGACATGCCGATGTACCGGCGGGCCCGCCTCGGCGTCGGCTATCTGCCGCAGGAGCCCTCGATCTTCCGCGGGCTGAGCGTCGAGCAGAACATCCGCGGCGTGCTCGAGGTCATCGAGAACGACCGCGACCGCCGCGAGGCCATGCTCGACGAGCTGCTGGCCGAGTTCTCCATCACCCATCTGCGCCGCACGCCGGCACTGGCACTGTCGGGCGGCGAACGCCGGCGTGTCGAGATCGCCCGCGCTCTCGCGTCGCAGCCGCATTTCATGCTGCTCGACGAGCCGCTCGCCGGCATCGACCCGATCGCCGTCGGCGATATCCGCGACCTCGTCTCCCACCTCAAGGATCGCGGCATCGGCGTGCTCATCACCGACCACAACGTGCGCGAGACGCTCGAGATCGTCGACCGCGCCTACATCCTGCATGACGGCCAGGTCCTCATGGAGGGCATGCCGGCCGAGATCGTCGCCCACGAGGGCGTGCGCCGCGTCTATCTCGGCGAGCGCTTCAGCCTGTGAGCCGCGAGCTCGCCTAGACTTCCACCACCATGGCCGCCCTGACACAACGCCTCGACCTGCGACAGAGCCAGTCGCTGGTCATGACGCCGCAGCTGCAGCAGGCGATCAAGCTGCTGCAGCTGTCGAACGTCGAGGTCACGGCCTATGTCGAGCAGGAGCTCGAGCAGAACCCGCTCCTCGAGCGCGACGATTCGGGCGGCGATGAGGCGCCCGTGGAGGCGCCCCCGGGCGATGGCGAGGCGCCGCGACGCGACCAGGAGGCGCCGCTCCTCGACTCCGCCGACGGCAGCCCGCCGGCGGCAGCGAGCGAGGCGCCGCTCGACACCGACTCCGTCAACATGTGGGATGGGGATTCCGCCTCGGCTCTCGGGACCTGGGGCAGCGGCGGCCGCCGCGATTTCGACGATCCCGATTTCGATCTCGGCGACACGCTGACGCGCGAGCTCAGCCTGCGCGATCACCTGCTGGCGCAGATCAACGTCGACATCGCCGATCCGGTCGATCGCATCATCGCCTCTCAGCTCGTCGATCACCTGGATGATTCCGGCTGGTTCAGCGGCGATGTCCAGGCGATCGCCGAAAGCCTCAAATGCGAGCCCGCGCGCGTCGAGACGACCCTGACTGCCCTCCAGCGTCTCGACCCGCCGGGCATCTTCGCCCGCAATCTCAAGGAATGCCTGGCCCTGCAGCTGCGGGACCGCAATCGTCTCGACCCCGCCATGGCGACGCTGCTCGACAATCTCGAGCTCCTGGCCAAACGTGAGCACAATCAGCTCATGCGGCTGTGCGGCGTGGATGCCGAGGATTTCGCCGACATGGTCGCCGAGATCAAGGCGCTCGATCCGAAGCCCGGCCTCGCCTTCGAAGGCTCCGTCGCCCAGACCGTAGTGCCGGACGTCCTCGTCCGCCCGGTGCCCGGCGGCGGCTGGGCGATCGAGCTCAACCAGGACACGCTGCCGCGCGTGCTGGTCAACCAGCGCTACTACGCGCAGGTCACCAAGGAGCTGCGCAAGAAGGCCGACCGCGATTTCATCACCGAGCGCTTCCATTCGGCCAACTGGCTGGTCAAGTCGCTGCATCAGCGGGCGCAGACGATCCTCAAGGTCGCCACCGAGATCGTCCGCCAGCAGGATGCGTTCTTCCGCCACGGCGTCCAGCATCTGCGACCGCTCGTCCTGCGCGACATCGCCACCGCGATCGAGATGCACGAATCGACCGTCAGCCGGGTCACCAGCAACAAGTTCCTTGCCGCACCCGGCGGGCTCTACGAGCTCAAATACTTCTTCACCTCGGCGATCCAGAACAGCGACGGCGGCGAGGCGCATTCGGCCGAGGCCGTGCGCTTCCGCATCAAGGCGCTGATCGACGGCGAGCCGGCCGAGGACGTTCTGTCGGACGACAAGCTGGTCGAGATGCTGCGCAAGGACGGGGTGGACATCGCCCGGCGCACCGTTGCGAAATACCGCGAAGCCCTCCGGATCCCCTCGTCGGTCCAGCGTCGCCGCGACAAGTCCCTCGGCGTCCGTTAACGACCTTATCAACAGCCCGTCCGATTACCCTTGATCGCGTTCGCGTCTATGCGAGAATCCGCCCATGTCTCGGAACCCACCCGCTTCCGCAGACGGTCGCTCGGCCGCGCTCGGCTTCGCGCTGTTGACTTCACGATTCCCCGTCCGTATGGTCCGCCGCCTCAACGGCACACCGGCCAGCGGCCAGGTCGCCAACCCAAAAATTTCTCGAGCCTGAACCCCGCGCGCATGCAGCTTTCAGTGAGCGGCAAGCATCTCGATGTTGGCGACAGCCTTCGTGGCCATGTCATCCACGCCATCGGTGCGTCTGCGGAGCGCTATTTCGGCCGTGCCATCGAAGGCAAGGTGGTCTTCCAGCGCGCCCGGCGGGCGTTTCGCGCGGACATCTCCCTGCACGTGGCGCGCGGCATCACCGTGCAGACGCACGGCGAGGCCGAGGACCCCTACGCCGCCTTCGACATGGCGGCCGAGCGGCTCGACAAGCGGCTGCGGCGCCACAAGCGGCGGCTCGTCGACCGCCGCAAGGAGCCAACGGAAGACGGCACGCCGGAGACGGGAACGCATCGCGTCTTCGCCGCCTACGCGACGACCGAGGCGGCCGCCACGCCCGCCGAAGACCCCGAGCACGGTGCTCCCGTCGTCGTCGCCGAGGTGGCGCACGACATTCCGACGCTGTCGGTCAGCGATGCCGTGATGAGCCTCGATCTCGGCGAGATGCCGGTGCTGATGTTCCGCAACCGCGGCAACGGCGCGTATAATGTCGTTTATCGGCGACCTGACGGCACGATCGGCTGGATTGATCCGGCGGCCGTCAGTGCCGCCGCTGGCAATCGGTGATCTGATGGAAATTTCCGATATCCTCGAGCCGCGCGCGGTGATTGCCAATCTGCGCTCCGCCAACAAGAAGCAGGTCCTGCAGGAGATCGCGCGCCGCGCCGCGGAAATCACGCTGCAGCCGGAGCGTGCGATCGTTGACGTGCTGATCGAGCGCGAGCGCCTGGGCACGACCGGCGTCGGCTCGGGCATTGCCATTCCGCACGGCAAGCTCTCGACCCTGCCGCGGCTCTACGGGCTGTTTGCGCGGCTGGAGACACCGGTCGAGTTCGAATCGATCGACGGTCAGCCGGTCGACCTGATTTTCCTGCTGCTGGCTCCTGGTGGCGCCGGCGCGGACCATCTCAAGGCGCTGGCCCGCGTCTCGCGGCTGCTGCGCGACCGGTCGGTGTGCGAGAAGCTGCGCGGCTCGGACAACGCCGAGGCGCTTTATGCCCTGCTGACGGAAAACGCCACCAGCAACGCGGCCTGAGCGCCGCGTTTTCTCACCGGACTGCTTAGTGGAGATGGACGGGCTCGAGCCCGTTCTCGCGGATGGCGTCGAAAGCCTGCTCCTGCGTCTCGGCCGCGCCCACGGCAGCGCCGTTGGCGGTGTGGATGGCAAAGACCAGGCGCGCGCCCTCTCCCTCGCCCACGGCGATCGGCTTGACGTAAGCCAGTTCGCGCAGCCCGAGGGCCAGGAAGTCCTGGACGGGCAGATCGTGTCTCGTCGATGCGACGTTGTTGTTCATGTGCCTAGTCTCCTTCGACGTCCCCTTCAGGCGACGTCCACTGTCTTGCGCTGCTTGGCGGCGGAGGCGCGGATCTCCACCTTGCGCACCCGCGTTTCCGCCGGGGGCCGCGCCAGATCGATGTTCAGCAGACCGTTGTCGAGCGAGGCCCCGGTGACCTCGATGCCATCGGCGAGCACGAAGCTGCGTTGAAACTGGCGCGCGGCGATGCCGCGATGCAGATAGATGCGGTTCGACTCGTCCTCCATTTGCTTGCCGCGGACGACAAGCTGGTTGTCCTCGACATGGACCGTCAGATCCGCGTCCGAGAATCCCGCCACGGCCAGCGTGATGCGCAAGCCGTTCTCGGCGATCTGCTCGATGTTGTAGGGGGGATAGCCTTCCGCCGACGATTTGGCGATCCGGTCGAGCGTGCGCTCAAACTGGTCGAAACCCAGCATCAGAGGATTGTTGAACAGCGAAAGTCGGCTCATCGGGCACCCTCCAGGAGCAATGCCGCAATCCGGATCCCTGACCTTTCAGGCGATCCTGTCTCGGCGGCCCCGTGGGCACCGCCTTGAACACTATATGGGGATACCGAGGAGGCCAATCAAGCGTGGATTTTCAAGCATCTAGAATGCAAAAGGCCCGGCGCTGGAGCACCGGGCCTTCGATTTGGTGGAGCCAAGCGGGATCGAACCGCTGACCTCTACAATGCCATTGTAGCGCTCTCCCAGCTGAGCTATGGCCCCGAAACTCTATGTCCGCCGCCGCTCTGGGATGTGGGCGTCGGCAGGGAAACTACCATACAGCCGCGGGCGGCGGCCATGTCGGCGATCAGCGTTCCTCCTCGTCGACGTTATCGCGCACCTCGGCGACGTCCTCGTCGTCCTCGCCCAGCTCGGAGGTGTCTTCGATGACCTCCTCCTTTTCGTCCTCGGCGCCCTCGACGGCCTCCTCGTCGGCTGTCTCGATCTCGTCCTCGGCCGGCTCAGGGGCGGGCGCGGGACGAGCCACGGCAGCCGGCTTAGCGCGCTTGGTCTTGAGGATGGCTTCGGGGTCGAATTCCGCCCCGCATTTCGGGCAAAGGATCGGGTCTTTGGCCAAGTCGTAGAATCGTGCTCCGCACGACTGGCACATCCGCTTCACACCCCAGTTGGGCTTCGCCACTGAACTACTCCCAGGCCGGAAAATCGGGTCGCCACATGCCATGCCCGGGGGGCCCTGTCAACAAGCACCCGGCGCCCTCGCATTCTGCCGCCTTCGCCCTGTTGCCGCCGAGGGCCGATATGCTAGGACGAGGGCGTTCCGCGGAGATTTACGTGAGCTTGAGCCCCAGCGTCATACCGCCGGGACCGGTGACCTCCCGCCCGGGCGCTGCCCTGGCGGGCGACATCACGGTTCCGGGCGACAAATCCATCTCGCATCGCGCCCTGATGTTCGGCGCGCTGGCCATCGGCGAGACCGTGATTCACGGCCTGCTCGAAGGTGAAGACGTCCATCGCACCGCAGCCGCCATGCGCGCCCTCGGCGCGGATGTGGCGCGCGACGGCGACGGAACCTGGCGGGTGCGCGGCCGCGGCATCGGTGGCCTGACCGAGCCCACCGACGTGCTCGACATGGGCAATTCGGGAACCAGCGCGCGACTGCTGATGGGCATCCTCGCCACGGCACCCTTCACCTGCTTTCTGACCGGTGATGCCAGCCTGCGCAAACGGCCGATGGGCCGCGTGGCGACGCCGCTGGAGCGCTTCGGCGCACGCTTCACCGCGCGCGGCGCCGCCGACGGAAAGGTCCTCCTGCCGCTGGCCATCAGCGGGACGGCCGATCCCGTTCCCATTGCCTACACGCTGCCGGTTGCCTCGGCGCAGGTGAAGTCGGCGATCCTGCTGGCCGGCCTCGGCACACCGGGTGAGACCACAGTCATCGAGCGCGCGGCCACGCGCGACCATACCGAACTGATGCTGCGTCACTTCGGCGCGACCGTGAAGACCGCACCCGCCGAGGGCGGTGGCACCGCCATCACCGTGACCGGCGTGCCGGAACTCCAGGGCCGTGCCGTGCGCGTACCCGCCGACCCCTCCTCGGCCGCCTTCCCGCTGGTGGCGGCGCTGCTCGTCCCGGGATCGCGCATCACCGTGCGCAATGTCGGTCTCAATCCGCGCCGCGCCGGCCTTTACGACACGCTGCGCGAGATGGGCGCGGACGTGACCATCAGCCGCCCCCGCACCGAAGCGGGCGAGCCGGTCGGCGACATCACCGCCGCCGCGGGTGAACTGCGCGGTGTCGAGGTGCCGCCGGAGCGTGCGCCGACGATGATCGACGAGTACCCCATCCTCGCCGTCGCCGCCGCCTTCGCCAAGGGCGATACCAAGATGCGCGGACTTGCCGAATTGCGGGTCAAGGAGAGCGATCGCCTGTCGGCCATCGCCCACGGCCTCAAGTCCTGCGGGGTCGAGGTGTTTGTCGATGGTGACGATCTGATCGTCCGCGGCCAGGGCGGCCGGCCGACGGGGCTGACGGATGGCGTGCCGATCCCCACGCATCTCGATCACCGCATCGCCATGTCGTTCCTGGTCATGGGGCTGGCGGCGCAGAAGCCGGTCTCGGTCGATGACGCCACGCCCATCGACACCAGCTTCCCCGGCTTCCTGCCGCTGATGCGCGGCCTGGGCGCCGATATCTCGACGTCATGATCATTGCCATCGACGGCCCCGCCGCGGCGGGGAAGGGCACGCTGGCGCGCCGGCTCTCGACGCATTTTGGCCTGGCTTTTCTCGACACCGGCAGCCTCTACCGCGCGGTCGGCGCCAAGGTGCTGCGCGACAAGCAGAGCCCGAGCGATGCCGTCGCCGCGCAGCATGCGGCGGAAAATCTGTCGGGCGAAGACATCAACGCTCCCGACCTGCGTAGCGAGGCGGTGGGCCAGGCGGCGTCGATCGTCTCGGCCATCCCGGCGGTGCGCGCGGCCCTGCTCGAATTCCAGCGCAACTTTGCCCGCCACCCCCCGGGTGGGGGGAAGGGGGCGGTGCTGGACGGCCGCGACATCGGCACCGTCATCTGCCCCGAGCCGGACGTGGTTAAATTCTTCGTCCATGCCACCCCGGAAGCCCGCGCCGAGCGCCGTTTCAAGGAGTTGCAGGCCCGAGGGGATTCCGCTACATACGCGCGCGTTCTGCAGGACATGAACGAGCGCGACAAGCGCGATGCCAGCCGCGGCGTCGCCGCCCTGAAAAAGGCGGACGACGCCTATGACCTTGATACAACGGGGTTATCCCCGGATCAGGTCTTCCAGACGGCCCTGGCTCACATTCAGTCCCGCAGCCGCGCCTAGGGATCGTCCCCAGGCGCGAACCTCAGCCCCGGCGTCGGCCGGCCGCAACCCCGCGGCACGGACGTCCGGACACGGAAAGGATTTTCCATGGCTCAAGAGAATTTCGCCGAGCTGCTCGAAGAGTCGCTCGCCAAGACCAGTGGCTTCGTCGGCTACGTCGCCAAGGGCAAGATCATCTCGATCGAGAATGACTTCGCCATCATCGATGTCGGCCTGAAGTCCGAAGGCCGCGTGGCGCTCAAGGAATTCGGGCAGCCTGGCCAGCCCGCCGAGCTCAAGGTCGGCGACACCGTCGATGTCTTCGTCGAGCGGATGGAAGACCGCAACGGCGAGTGCCAGCTCAGCCGCGAGAAGGCCAAGCGCGAAGAGGCGTGGGGCCAGCTCGAGAAGAACTTCAAGGATCAGACCCGCGTCACCGGCGTGATCTTCGGCCGGGTCAAGGGCGGCTTCACCGTGGACCTCGGCGGCGCCGTCGCCTTCCTGCCGGGTAGCCAAGTCGACATCCGTCCGGTGCGCGACGTGACCCCGCTGATCGGCACGCCGCAGCCCTTCCAGATCCTCAAGATGGACCGCAGCCGCGGCAACATCGTGGTCTCGCGCCGCGCCGTCCTCGAAGAGACGCGTGCGGAGCAGCGTTCCGAGCTCGTCGCTTCGCTCAAGGAAGGCCAGGTCCTGCAGGGCGTGGTCAAGAACATCACCGACTACGGCGCCTTCGTCGATCTCGGCGGTGTCGACGGCCTGCTGCACGTCACGGACATTGCCTGGCGCCGCATCAACCATCCGTCGGAGGCGCTGCAGATCGGCCAGCAGGTCACCGTGCAGGTCATCCGCTTCAACCCGGAGACCCAGCGCATCTCGCTCGGCATGAAGCAGCTGGAGGCCGATCCGTGGGAGGGCGTGGCCGCCAAGTACCCGGTCGGCACCAAGTTCAAGGGCCGTGTCACCAACATCACCGACTACGGCGCCTTCGTGGAGCTGGAGCCGGGGATCGAGGGCCTGGTGCACGTCTCCGAGATGAGCTGGACCAAGAAGAACGTCCACCCGGGCAAGATCGTCTCGACCAGCCAGGAAGTCGAAGTGATGGTGCTCGACGTCGATTCGACGAAGCGCCGCATCAGCCTCGGCCTCAAGCAGTGCTTCGACAATCCGTGGGAGACGTTCCGCGCCATGCATTCGGCCGGCACCGAGCTCGAGGGCGAGGTCAAGAACATCACCGAGTTCGGCCTGTTCGTCGGCCTGCCCGGCGACATCGACGGCATGGTCCACCTCTCCGACCTCGACTGGAAGAAGGCCGGCGAGGACGCCATCAAGGACTACAAGAAGGGCGACCGCGTTAAGGTCAAGGTGCTCGACGTCGACATCGAGAAGGAGCGCATCTCGCTCGGCATCAAGCAGCTCGAGAGCGATCCGTTCGAGAGCGCCGGCGATGCGGTGAAGAAGGGTTCGGTCGTCACCGGCACCGTCACCGCGATCCAGGAAGCGGGCCTCGAGGTCGATCTGGCCAACGGCCTGGTCGGCTTCATCCGCAAATCCGACCTGTCGCGCGAGCGCAGCGAGCAGCGCCCGGACCGCTTCGCGGTGGGCGAGAAGGTCGATGCCAAGATCACCAACATCGACCGGGCCACGCGTCGCATCACCCTCTCGATCAAGGCCAAGGAGATCGACGAGGACAAGGAGGCGATGCAGCAGTTCGGCTCGTCGGATTCCGGTGCCAGCCTCGGCGACATCCTCGGAGCGGCAATCAGCCGCGCCCGCAAGGAGAAGGACACCAAGGAGTAAGCCTCGAACCGGGCCGTGTCTCCCGACACGGCCCGGTTTCGCTTGGTGGCTGACTGAGGGCCCGGCATGCTGTCCTCGACCCCGACCCCGCCCGATCCTGACAGCCTCGTCGATCGGCGACGGCTCAAGCGGCAGGTCGCGGGCTGGCGTTTTGCAGCGGTCGTCGCGGCCGTTCTGGCCATCGCCGCGGCCGTCGGCCGCTTCGGCGTGCTGGAGGGCGACGACCACGTGGCCCTCGTCCAGATCTCCGGCATCATCCTCGACGATCAGGATCGCACCCGGACCATCAGGCATATCGGTGAGGATCCCAGCGCCAAGGCGCTGATGCTGCGCATCGACAGCCCGGGCGGCACGGTGGTGGGCGGCGAGAGCCTGTTCCGCCATCTGCGCGCCGTGGCCGAAAAGAAGCCCGTGGTCGCCGTGCTCGGCGAGGTCGCGGCCTCAGGCGGCTACATGGTGGCGCTGGCAGCCGATCACATCGTGGCCCGCGAAGGCACGCTCACCGGCTCGATCGGCGTGATCATGCAGACCACCGACATCACCGGGCTGCTCGCCAAGCTCGGCATCGAAGCCGAAGCGATCAAGAGCGGCCCGCTCAAGGCCGTACCCTCGCCATTCGAGCGTTTGACCGAGGAAGGCCGGGCCGCGACGCGCCGTCTGGTCGACGACATGCACCAGCTCTTCACGTCGATGGTCGCGGAGCGGCGCGGGCTACCGCTGCCGCGCGCCACCGAACTCGCCGACGGTCGTGTCTTCACCGGGCGTCAGGCACGTGCCGCAGGGCTTGTGGATACAATTGGCGGCGAAGATGAAGCGCGGCAGTGGCTAGCCGAGCGTGGGATTTCGCGCCGGCTGCCGAGCCGCAAGATCGAGATCGAACGAGACGACGAATTCTGGCCGCGCCTGGTCCGCAGCACCATCCAGGCGGTGACCGGAAAAACGTATTTGTCTGAGAGACTTACCCTTGACGGGCTGGTGGCGCTCTGGCACCCTGACTTGTGGGTCCGCTAGGGAGACGGTCTTATCCGGGTGGCCCGATACCGCTCGGACGAGGTTTGCGCAAGCCGCCATGACCAAGTCGGAACTGATTCTCAAGCTCGCGGAGCGTAATCCGCACCTGTACCAGCGGGACGTCGAGCGTATTGTCTCGACCGTCTTCGACGAGATCACCTCGGCCCTGTCCCGGGGCGACCGGGTCGAATTGCGCGGTTTCGGGGCGTTTTCGGTGAAGCGGCGCCAGTCCCGCACCGGCCGGAACCCCCGCACGGGCGAGGCGGTTCAGGTCTCGGAAAAGGCCGTTCCGTTCTTCAAGACCGGCAAAGAGCTGCGCGAGAAGCTCAACGGCAAGGACTGAGCCTCAGGCCAGTCCTTAATCTCCGCTCCTGCTCCGCCGAAAGGCGCCGATGAAGCTCTTGTTCTGGATCGTCGGCCTGCCGCTGCTTCTGGTGGCGGGGTTCTTTGCCGTAGCCAACCGGGAGACGGTGGCCGTCAGCCTCTGGCCCTTTGCCGAAACCCTGCAGATGCCGCTCTTCCTGGCGATCGCGGCCCCCTTCTATCTGGGCTTCAGCCTGGGGGCGCTGATCGCCTGGGGCGCCTCCGGCCGGAGTCGCTCCCGGGCGCGCGAGGCGGCCCGCCGGACCGCCACCCTGCAGCGGGAGAACGATGCCCTGAAGAGCCGGGTTGACGAACTGGAGGCCAGGACGTCGCCGGCTGCCCCGCCTGTTCCGGCCGTGCCGCAACGCTCGATCGCCGGCGAGCCGCCGGTCTTCCTGCCTTAGAGATGCGCGTCTACAGCGCCAGCGCTGTCGAAGCCGCGCTTGAGACGCCGGCGCTGGTCGAGCAGCTGCGCGACGTCTTCCGCTCGACGATCACCGTGCCGCCGCGCCAGCACTACACGGTGCCCGTTGGGGACGCACCCGCCGCCACGCTGCTGCTCATGCCGGCCTGGCAGGAAAGCCGCTACATGGGCGTCAAGATCGTCAGCGTCTTTCCCGGCAACGGTCAGCAGGGCCTGCCCTCCGTGATGGGTGCCTATGTCCTGATGTCGGCGCGCACGGGGGAGCCGCTGGCGATGATCGACGGCCGTATGCTGACCTTGCGGCGGACGGCCGCCGCCTCGGCGCTCGCCGCCAAATATCTGGCGCGGGCCGATGCCAGCCGGCTGCTGATGATCGGCACCGGGGCGCTCGCACCTCACCTGATTCTGGCGCACGCCATGGTGCGGCCGATCCGCGAGGTGATGGTCTGGGGCCGCACACCGGCCAAGGCCGAGGCCCTCGCCCGCAACCTCACCAGCCGCTATCTGAAGGTCACCGCCACGACAGACCTGCAAGGCGCCATCAGCGGTGCCCACGTCATTTCCTGCGCCACCCTGACGCACGAGCCGCTGGTGCGCGGCGAATGGCTGCAACCCGGCCAGCATCTCGATCTGGTCGGCGCCTTCACACCCGGGATGCGCGAGGCGGACGATACGGCCATCGAGCGCGCCCGCGTCTATGTCGACACGACCGTGGCGCTGAAGGAGGCCGGCGACATCGTCCAGCCGCTGCGCAGCGGGGCACTCGTCGAAAAGATGATCGCCGGCGATCTCGCCGAGCTCGCGCAAGGACGCTGCCACGGCCGCAGCTTCTACAACCAGATCACCCTGTTCAAATCGGTGGGCACGGCGATCGAGGATCTGGGCGCGGCCATGCTGCTGTTCGAGCGCACCCGCGAGGAACGGACGACGCTGCGCTGATGCTGCCCGATCCTGCCCTCTTCATCGCCTTCATGGCCGCTGCCCTGGCGCTCAACCTCACGCCGGGCCCGGACATGACCTACGTGGCGACGCGCACCCTGGCGGAGGGCCGTGTTGTGGGCGTGGCCAGCGCTGTCGGCATCGGTGCCGGGTCGCTCGTCCACACGCTGCTGGCCGCCTTCGGCTTGAGCTCGCTCCTCGTCTACGCGCCCTACGCCTTCGACATCGTCAAATACGCCGGTGCGGCCTATCTCGTGTGGATCGCCATCCGGCTCTGGCGCGAAAGCGCGGGACCGCAAGGCCCGGCGATGGACGCCACACGGCTCGGCGCGCGGCGGGCCTTCGCCGAGGGCCTGCTGACCAATGTCATCAATCCCAAGGTCGCTCTTTTCTTCCTGGCGCTGCTGCCGCAATTCGTCGATCCCGGCCAGGGCGGCGTGGCTGGCCAGATGCTGACCCTCGGCTTCGCCTTCACGTTCAGCGGCACGCTGGTCAATGCTGGTGTCGCCCTGCTGGTGGCGCGGGCGCGCCATCGGCTCGGCGTCGACAGCCGGTTCTTCCGGATCATGCGCCGGGCGACGGCGCTCCTCTTCGTCGGCTTCGCCGTCCGCCTGGCCATCGCGGAGCGGCCGTGAAGATCGCCATTGTCGGCGGCGGCATCATGGGCCTCTCCGCCGCCTGGGCCCTGCGCCGCGACGGCCACGAGGTCTCGCTCTTCGAGCAAGGCCCCCTGCCCAACCCTCTCGGCTCCTCGGTCGACGAGCATCGGTTGATCCGCCATCCCTACGGCGCCGAGCGCGGTTACACGCGCATGGTCAACGCGGCTTATGCTGCTTGGGACCTGCTCTGGACCGATCTCGGAGCGCGCCACTATTCCCAGACCGGAACACTGGTCCTGGATCGCGGCGACCGCTGGACATCCGCCACGGCGGAGGCGCTGGCCGCCGAACACATCCCGTTCCACCGGCTGAGCGTCTCCGAATTCGTCTCGGCGTTTCCGCTCCTCACAGCCGAGGACATCTCGGGCGCGCTTCTGCTTAAGACCGGCGGAACACTCTTCGCTGATGACATTGTCGCCGCTCTGGCCAGCCATCTGCGCGCCCGCGGTGTCAGTGTGACGGAGCATTGTGCGGTGAGCGACGTCGATCCCGAGCGGGGCCGTCTGAAGCTGGCCTCCGGATCGACCGTGGATGCCGATCGCGTGATCGTCGCGGCCGGCCCCTGGGCGCCCCGGCTTCTTTCCGGCCTTCATACGCGCGTTACACCGTCGCGCCAGGTCCTGGTGTATCTGGACCCGCCGGCCGAGCACGCCGCCTCATGGCAATCGCATCCGATGATTCTCGATATCGATCCGAATGCCGGGTTCTATCTGGTGCCGCCGCGGCCTCGAGCCGCCGGCCCACTCAGCGGCCTCAAGCTCGGCGACCACAGCTTTACACTCACCGGCGATCCCGACCGCGACCGTCAGGCAACAGGGGCCGAAGCCGAGCAGATGATTCGCCAGGTCGGCGCCCGTCTGCGCGACATCGGCCGCTACCGGCTCCGCGAGGCCAAGACCTGCTTCTACGACGTGACGTCAAACGAGCATTTCGTTGTCGAGCCGGTCGGCGCGCGCGGATGGGTGCTGAGCGGCTTCTCGGGGCATGGCTTCAAGTTCGGCACCGTCATAGCCCTAGAGCTGGCCCGCACCCTGCGCGGCGAGCGGACGAGCGCGGCGTTGGCTGCCTGGGCCGCAGGCGTGCTACAAGACCGCCCCTGAAGGAGCCTCGTATGGCCGATCCCGCTTCCCGCGTCATCGTTGCGATCGACCGCATGACCCAGGCCGACGCCCACGCCGACGTGGCTCGGCTGGGCAAGCGCGTGTCCTGCCTCAAGCTGGGCCTGGAATTCTTCGTCGCCAACGGTCCCCAGGGCGTGCGCGCCGTCGCGGGCCCGTCACCGTTGTTCCTCGATCTCAAGCTGCACGATATTCCGAACACGGTGGCCGGCGGCGTGCGCTCCGCCTGCAGCCTGAATCCGAAATTCCTCACCATTCATGCCTCGGGCGGCGAGGCGATGATGCGTGCGGCCGCCGAAGCCGCCAAGGCTGCCGGCTCGTCGCGGCCCAACCTCCTCGCCATTACCGTGCTCACCAGCCTCGACGACGGTGATTTGTCGGCTGTCGGCCAGAGCACGCCTATGCGCGACCAAGCCCGCCGCCTCGCGGCGCTGGCCAAGAAGTCGGGCCTCGACGGCGTGGTCTGCTCGGCCCACGAGCTCGGCGCGCTGCGTGCCGAATGCGGCAAGGACTTCCTGCTGGTGACACCGGGCATCCGCCCGAGTTGGACGGCGGCCCAGGACCAGAAGCGCGCGACCACGCCGGCCGAAGCGGTTCGCCAGGGCGCCGACTATCTGGTGATCGGCCGGCCGATCACCCAGGCCGACGATCCGGCCGCGGCGCTCGACCGCATCGCCGCCGAGATCAACGCCGGCTGAAGCCATGGCCCTCGCGGTCAAGATCTGCGGGCTCAATTCGCCCGAGGCGGTGCTTGCCGCCGCGGACGCGGATTTCGCCGGCTTCGTTTTCTACGGCCGCAGCCCGCGCAACGTGACACCGGAGACGGCGGCCAGCCTCGCGGCTCTCCTGCCGGCGCGCGTGCAACGCGTGGCGCTGATGGTCGATCCTGACGACGCTTTCCTGAAAGCGGCGCTCGCCGCGTTCGAGCCGGACCTGCTGCAGCTCCACGGCAGCGAGGCGCCCGAGCGCGTGGCTGCGATCAAGCAGGCCTTCGGCCTGCCGGTGATGAAGGCGATCCCGGTGCGTGAGGCCGGGGACCTTGCCGCCGCCGACCGCTATCGCGGCGTCGCCGACCGGCTGCTGTTCGACGCCAAGCCGCCCAACCGGCCGGGCGCGCTGCCCGGCGGCAATGCCGAGAGCTTCGACTGGACCCTGCTGACCGGCCGCAAGTTTGCGTTGCCGACCATGCTCTCGGGCGGTCTGACCGCCGCCAACGTGGCCGAAGCCGCCCGCATTTCGGGGGTCGGCGCGGTCGATGTCTCGTCTGGCGTCGAGGACCGGCCCGGAGCCAAAAACCCTCAAAAAATCAAAGACTTCATAATGGCCGCCCGAGGCCTGTGACGGGCTGTACCGGGACAAGTAAAGTCTCGCCTCCTGCCCTGCCGTATGGTTTATAGGCGGGCCTGAACCGCACCCCGAGACCATGGTCACTTCCGTAAACTCCTATCGCACCGGCCCGGACGAGCGCGGGCATTTCGGCCTCTACGGCGGCCGCTATGTCGCCGAGACGTTGATGCCGCTGATCCTCGAGGTCGAGCGCGCCTACAACGCCGCCAAGGTCGACCCTAATTTCCAGCGCGAGCTGAACTACTACCTGAAGTACTACGTCGGCCGGCCGAGCCCGCTCTATTTTGCGGAGCGACTCACCCAGCAGCTCGGCGGCGCCAAGATCTATTTCAAGCGCGACGAGCTCAACCACACCGGCGCGCACAAGATCAACAACTGCATGGGCCAGATCCTGCTGGCCCGGCGCATGGGCAAGACGCGCATCATCGCCGAGACCGGTGCCGGCCAGCACGGCGTCGCCACCGCGACCGTGTGCGCGCTGTTCAACCTGCCCTGCACGATCTACATGGGCTCGACCGATATCGAGCGCCAGGCGCCCAACGTCTTCCGCATGAAGCTGCTCGGCGCCGAGGTGAAGCCGGTGACCTCGGGTTCGGCGACGCTCAAGGACGCGATGAACGACGCGCTCCGCGACTGGGTCGCCAATGTCGAGAACACCTACTACATCATCGGCACGGCCGCCGGCCCGCATCCCTTCCCGATGCTGGTGCGCGACTTCCAGTCGGTGATCGGCGACGAGGTGCGCAAGCAGCTGCAGGAGCTGGAAGGCCGGCTTCCCGACTCGCTGGTCGCCTGCATCGGCGGCGGCTCCAACGCGCTCGGCCTGTTCCATCCCTTCCTTGACGACCGCACGGTGTCGATGGTGGCGGTCGAGGCTGCCGGCCTGGGCATCGAGACCGGCAAGCACGCGGCCTCGCTCACCGGCGGCAAGCCCGGCGTGCTGCACGGCAACCGCACCTATCTGCTGCAGGACGACGACGGCCAGATCAACGAGGCGCATTCGATCTCGGCCGGCCTCGACTATCCGGGCATCGGTCCCGAGCATTCCTACCTGCACGACCTGAAACGCGTCGAGTATGTCTCGGCCACCGACCAGGAGGCGCTCGACGCTTTCAAGCTGCTGGCCAAGATCGAAGGCATCCTGCCGGCGCTCGAGCCGGCCCACGCCCTCGCCGAGGTGATCAAGCGCGCGCCCAACCTGCCGAAGGATCACCTGCTGGTGATGAATCTCTGCGGGCGCGGCGACAAGGACGTCTTCACTGTGGCAGCGGCTCTGGGGATCAAGCTGTGAGCCGCATCGCCGCCCGTTTCGCCAAGCTCCGCCAGGAAGGCCGTGCCGGGCTCGTCACCTTCACCATGGCCGGCGATCCCGACTACGCCACGTCGCTCGCCGTCATGCGCGGCCTGCCCAAGGCCGGCGTCGACATCATCGAGATCGGCGTCATGTTCTCCGACCCGATGGCCGACGGTCCCGCCATCCAGGCCGCCGGCCTGCGCGCCCACAAGGCCGGCGCCTCGGTCCGCCGCACCCTCGACATGGTGGCGGAGTTCCGCCGCAGCGGCGACAACGAGACGCCCGTCGTGCTCATGGGCTACTTCAACCCGATCTACATCTTCGGCGCCGAGGCTTTCTGCGCCGAGGCCAAGAAGGCCGGCGTCGACGGCCTGATCATCGTCGACCTGCCGCCCGAGGAAGACCACGAGCTGCGGCCGCACGCCATCGCCAACGGGCTCGACATCATCCGGCTGGCCACGCCGACCACGGACGCGGCGCGCCTGCCGAAGGTGCTCGAAGGGGCGTCGGGCTTCATCTACTACGTGGCGGTCATGGGCATCACCGGCACCAAGTCGGCCGCCATCGAGCAGATCCAGGAAGCGGTCGAGCGCATCCGCAAATCCACCGACCTGCCGATTGCCGTCGGCTTCGGCATCAGGACGCCGGAACAGGCCGCCGAGGTGGCGCGCGTCGCCGACGCCGCGGTGGTCGGCTCGGCCCTGGTGGAGATCATCGGCAGCAAGGGCGACACGGTGCGCAGCGCGCTCCGCTTCGTCGAAGGCGTGGCCAACTCCGTCCACAGCAGCCGCCGGAAGACCAAAGCCGACGCATGAACTGGCTGACGAACTTCATCCGGCCGAAGATCAAGGCGCTGGTCCGCAAGACCGACGTCCCGGAGAATCTCTGGGACAAGTGCCCCGCCTGCACCAAGATGATCTTTCACCGCGATCTCGAGGCGGCGCAGCGCGTCTGCCCGCATTGCGGCCATCATCTGCGCCTGCGCGCCAGGCGCCGGCTGGAACTGCTGTTCGACGACGGCACCTACACGCGCATCGAGCTGCCGAAGACCCCCGCCGATCCGCTGCGCTTTCGCGATTCGAAGAAATACAGCGACCGGCTCAGCGGCGCCCGCGACAAGACCGGCGAGAGCGACGCCATCCTCGTGGCGCATGGCACGATCGGCCGCCTGCCCGTGGTCATCGCGGCCTTCGACTTCGACTTCCTGGGCGGATCCATGGGCATCGCCGTCGGCGAAGGACTCGTCGCGGCGGCCAAGCTCGCCACCCTGCAGCAGGCGTCCCTGATCGCCATCCCCTCCTCGGGCGGCGCCCGCATGCAGGAAGGCATCCTGTCGCTGATGCAGCTGCCGCGCACGGTGATCGCCGCCGAGCAGGTCAAGGAAGCCGGCCTGCCCTTCGTCGTCATCCTCGCCGACCCGACCACGGGCGGCGTCTCCTCCTCCTTCGCCATGCTGGGCGACATCGCCATCGCCGAGCCGGGCGCCGTCATCGGCTTCGCGGGCGCGCGGGTGATCGAGGAGACCATCCGCGAGAAGCTGCCGCCGGGCTTCCAGCGCGCCGAGTACCTGCTGGAGCACGGCATGGTCGACATGGTCGTCCATCGTCATGAGCTGCGCGACACGCTGATCCGCACGCTGAAGCTCATCCTGCAGCCCAATCCTTCGGCGGAAATCGTGCCGCTGCCGCGTCCGGGCCTCGATCCTGCGGGCGCCGCGGGCCCTGCCCCCGTCTGAGCGCCGACCCGATCCTCGAGCGCCTCAAGGCGCTGCACCCCAAAGGGATCGACCTGTCGCTCGATCGCGTGCGGCGGATCATGGCCGATCTCGGCCATCCCGAGCGCCAGCTGCCGCCCGTCCTGCACGTCGCCGGCAGCAAGGGCAAGGGCTCGACCGTCGCCATGCTGCGCGCGGTGCTGGAGGCAGCCGGCTATCGCGTCCACGTCTACGTCTCCCCGCATCTCGTGCGTTTCGCCGAACGCATCCGGCTGGCCGGCTCGCTGATCGACGAAGCCTACCTGGCGGAGCTGCTCGAGGAGGTCGAGCGGATCAACGCCAGCAAGCCGATAACCTTCTTCGAGGTGACGACGGCGGCCGCCTTCCTCGCCTACGCGCGCAACCCGGCCGATGTGGTGATCCTCGAAGTCGGCATGGGCGGGAGGCTGGACGCCACGAACATCGTGGACAAGCCCCTGGCCAGCACGCTGGTGCCGATCTCCTTCGACCACATGCAGTATCTCGGCGACACCCTGGCGAAGATCGCCGGCGAGAAGGCCGGCATCCTCAAGCCCGGGGTTCCGGCGGTGATCGGCCTGCAGCCGGACGAGGCAATGCAGACCGTGGAGACTCGCGCCGCTGCGGTCGGCGCGCCGCTGTTCCGCCGCGGCCATGAGTGGAGAGCCACATCGACCGCCACCGGTTTCCGCTACGAAGGCCGGCGCCGTTTCGATCTGCCGCTGCCCTCGCTGCCCGGACGCCACCAGATCGACAACGCCGCCCTTGCGGTCGCGACGCTCGACCGCGTCAATACCTTCACCATCAGCGAAGCGCAGTTCCGCGCCGGCCTGTCACGGATCGATTGGCCGGCACGATTGCAGCGTCTGACGCAGGGCCCCCTCGTGACGCTCCTGCCGCCGACGACCGAGCTCTGGCTCGACGGGGGGCACAACGAGGCAGCCGGACATGTGCTGGCGGAGTGGGTCGCGGACACGAAGCGGCCGCTCGATCTGGTCGTCGGCATGCTGTCGACCAAGGAGCCGGAGCGATTCCTGGCGCCGCTGAAGCCCTACGCGCAACGGCTGCGCACCATCGCCATTCCCAACGAACCGCTGACCCTGTCGGCGGAAGTGGTCGCCGAGGCCGGGCGCCGTGCCGGCTTCACCGATGTCGCCACCTCGGCGAGCGCGGCCGACGCCGTCACCGATCTCGCCCGCTACAGGCCCGAGCGCGTGCTGATCACCGGCTCGCTCTATCTGGCCGGTACGGTGCTGGCGGAGAACGGCTAGAAAAGCGAAAGCCCCGCTACATGGCGGGGCTTTCTTATGGTTCCGGGTCCAACTCGGACTTGCAGACGTACCGTACTAGAGAACTGACTGTACCCACTCGTAGAGCTTGGTCTTGGGCAGCGTGCCGATCTTGGTGGCCGCTACCTGCCCGCCCTTGAAGACCATCAGGGTCGGGATGCCGCGCACGCCGTACTTGCTCGGCGTGTTCGGATTCTCGTCGATATTGATCTTGGCGACCTTAATTTTCCCTTGCAGGTCCTTGGCGAGGTCGTCCAGGGCAGGCGCTATCTGCTTGCAGGGCCCGCACCATTCGGCCCAGAAATCGACGAGAACGGGGCCGGAAGATTTAAGGACGTCCGACTCGAAACTGTCGTCGGTGACTTTCGCGGGCTGCATGGGACCTCGTTTACAAATTGTCCGAAATACAAGTTTACGGGGCGCCGAAACACACGGTCAAGCCGACCGGGGTATGGTGTGCATAACTGCCGGATCGCGGCGCCCCCTCTCTGGTCACGGAATCAGGGGGTTAAGTAGCTGTTCTGGCAGCTCCATCAGGCGGGGCCCGTCGGTCCAGAGCAGGGCGCAGCGTACCGGGCGCCCGGGATAGAGGGCCGACAGGGCAGCCTGGTAGGCCGCCATCTGCCGTAGGTAAATCGTCGGCGTCGCCTCGGCTTTCAAGGGGGGAGGACGGTTCGTCTTGTAGTCGACGATCAGCACCTGATCCTCGGTTACCCGCAGGCGATCAATCTGCCCGGAGAGAATTCGGTTACCGACGCGGCCCACCACCGGTGCTTCGGCAATGCTGCCCTCGGCGAATAGAGGCGCCCAGTCGGGATGCGACAGCACAGCAAGAACCTCACGGCTGATCTCATGCTGGCTCTTTTCATCGAGACGATGAGTCGAACGCGCGAGAAAGCGCATCGCGGCGGCTTCGCGCTGGCCGGCCGGCAGATCCGGCAAGGTCTGCAGCAGGCGGTGGATGATCCGGCCGCGCTGGTAGCGCCGGCCGCTGTCATCAGCATCGAACGGCCCGCGCACCGGCGGATCCTCGCCCTCCGGCCGCGACGGCACGAGCGGCCGCGGCGGATCGGGTTCGTCGGGCGGTGGCCGGTCCCACCAGGGCGGAAGCGCCGGCGTGTCGGACGCGAGCAGGCGGTGGCTCTCGGCTTTTACGGGCAGCCTTTGGACTGAGCGCAGCCTCAGCCCCTCGCCGTCGAAACCCGGGACGGTGATGTGTTCCACACCATCGGCCTGGGTCAGGCCGCCGGCGATCAGTTTGTACCAGCACGTGTCGGACGAGCGCGTGCGAGTCTCATAGCCGCAGACATAGAGCCGATCCTCGGCCCGAGTCATGGCGACATAAAGCAGGCGGCGATACTCGGCTTCCTGCGCCAGCCGGAACTCCTCGCGCGCCGACTTTGCGTCCGGGCTGTCACGCCCCACCCGGGGCGACCACAGCGGAATATCCGGGTCGTCTCCCGCGCCCGTAAGCCAGAGCAGCCGCGCGCCCTGCCGAGGTACCTGCAGCGTATCGGGCAGGATGACGATCGGTGCCTGCAGCCCCTTGGCGCCGTGCACGGTCATCACCCGCACCTCGTTGCGCGCCTCCGCCTCGAGATCGCGCTTGATCTCCTCGCGGCCGATCTCGATCCAGTGCAGAAACGTCTCGAGCGAGGGCGTGTGCTGTCGCTCGAAGGCGAGCGCGGCCGCCAGGAACTCGTCGAGCGGATCGTTGGCCTCGACACCCAGCCTGGCCACCAGCCGCTTGCGTCCGTGGCGCGGCCCCAGCACGCCGGCAAAGAGATCGTAGGGCCGCGTGTAGTCGACCTCCGCCAGAAGCCCGCTCAGCTCCTCATACGCGCGGGCGAAACCGGGGCTTTCCGTAGCGCGGCGCTGCAGCTCGTGCCACAGGGTGCCCTCGCGCGGGTGCGCCAGCTCGAACAGCTCGTCCTCGGAGAAGCCGAACAGCGGCCCCTTGAGGATGGTCGCCAGCGTCAGGTCGTCCTCGGGCAGCAGCAGGAAGCGGCCCAACGCAATCAGATCCATGACCGCGAGCTGGTCGGCCAGCACCATGCGGTCGACACCGGCGACCGGCACCTCCGCCTTCTTGAGCTCGCGCACGATCAGATCGACCAGCGCGTTGCGCCGGCGCACCAGGATCATGATGTCCGAGGCGCGCACCGGCCGGCCCTTGGCCTCGAGCGGCTCCCCGTTTCGGATCCAGCCTGCGATCGTTGCGGCAATCGCCTGCGCCAGCCGCGCCGGCGGCGAATCCTCCTCGTGACGCTCGACAGGCAAGGCCCAGGGACCGACCTCCGGGCGTTCGCGTGGCACCACGGGCGGCCAGAGCTCAACCACGCCGCCCTGCCCGACACGCTCCGTGCGGTGGCGAATCGGAACATCATCGAGCGACACGCCATCCGCCGCCTGAGGCTGCGCGAAGACGGCGTCAACCGCGCCCAGTACGGCCTCGGTGGAACGGAAGGATTCGATCAGCTCCTCGTTCGTCCAGGCCTGGCCGGCGGCACCGGCCTGCGTCGACAACGCGCCACGCAACCGCACGAAGGCACGCGGGTCGGCGCGCTGGAAGGAATAGATCGACTGTTTGGTGTCGCCGACGGCGAAGACCGTGCGACCCAGCGCGCGAGCGCCTTCACCGGTGAAGAACTCGCCAGCCAGAGCCTCGATCACCTGCCATTGCTCCGGATTGGTGTCCTGCGCCTCGTCGATCATGATGTGGTCGATACCGCCGTCGAGCTTGTAGAGCACCCAGGGCGCGATGCCCGGACGCTTCAGCAGGTTGCGTGTCTCCAGGATCAGGTCGTCGTAATCGAGCACGGCACGGGCGATCTTCGCCGCGGCGTAGCGCTCCTCCAGCGCCGCGGCGAAACGCAGCAGCGCGGCCGTGCCCTCGGCGTTGCGCGCCGCGTTGCAGCGCCGAATGACCACCTCAAGACGTGCCATCTCAGCCGCCAGCACGGAGTCGATGCCGGGGGCAGCGAGCAGCGTCTCCTTGGTCACTAGACGCTTTTGCCGCTCGCCTTCCAGTGTGAAGTAGGCACGCGTATAGGCCATGAAACCGGAAATACGGCCGCCGGGATTGGCCAGCCACATGTCGAGAAGCGCTCCGCGCTTCTGGTCCATGGTTGAGCCGCCAAGAAGCGCCGTCGCAGCGCGGCGCAGCTCCTTGAGCTCGAACGAAGCATCCTCGCAGGCTTGGGCCGTGATCCCGGCCTCGGTCTCACCCGGGTCAAGCCGCAGCCGGCGATAGAGCCGGTCGAGCGCCTGTTTCAGATTGTGCCGGCCGTGGCGGTCGATCAGCAGGCGGCGCAGGCGCGAGCGCTCGGCCATCATCACCGACATGATCTCGCTGAAGCCTTCTTCGGTCGTGCGCCCGATGAGCTCCGTCAGCGCCTGCGCCAGATCGCCCTCAGGCTCGGCCCGCGCCGCCGCCAGCACGGCGTTGCGGCAATCGGCCAGCAGCTCACCGGCACTGCGCTCGTCCAGCACCTGGAAATTCGGCGGCAGCCGCGCCTCCAGCGGGAAGCGACGCAGCAGCGACTGGCAGAAAGCGTGGATCGTGTCGATGCGCAGGCCACCGGGGGTATCGAGCACCTCAGCGAACAGGCGCCGCGCGCGCTGCGTCTGTGTTTCGTCGGGCTTTTCACCCGTCAGCTCGCGCAGTGCCTTTTCCACCTCCGCATCCGTGATAGTCGTCCATTTGCGCAGTTCCTCGGTCAGGCGCAGCGACATCTGTTTCGCCGCGGCCTTGGTGAAGGTGAGGCAGAGGAGCCGCTGCGGCCTGACGCCCGTCAGCAGCAGCCGCAGGATGCGGTCGACCAGCACCTTGGTCTTGCCGGTGCCCGCCGAGGCCGCGACCCAGGCCGACGAGGCGGGATCGGCGGCGCGGCGCTGCGCCGCAACGGTCTCGGCCTGTGGACGGCGGACGGCGCTCATGTGCCATCCTCCGACGCCCATTCCCTGATCCGCGCCAGATGTCTGTAGTCGTTATAGGGGAGCGCAAATTCAGGCCGCGGCCGCGCCATATAGGGCGTCTGCCGTTCGTCGAAGCGGGTAATGAGATTGCGCAGGCCCATGAGCGCCTGTGCAATCAGTTGCTCGACCGGAGGCATCGGCTGGGGAGGGCGACCGAAGCTGATGCCGTCAATAGGCTCCTCGGCCCCCGGCGGCTCGCCGCCGGTCACGTGCCAGTAGCGGAGCTGCGACACGGGTGCGGCCGGGACACCGACGAACGCTCCGGCCTGCGCCATCGCCGCTTCCAGCGGCAATTGCGGCGCCAGGCCCAGAACGATACTGCGGGGATTGGGAACACTGCCTGTCTTGTAGTCGATGATCGCCAGCGTGCCGTCGGCCAGCCGATCGATGCGGTCGGCTCTCGCAATCAGACGGAAGCCCTTCTTCACGCCGTCGATGTCGAGGGCCGCTCGACCCTCGCTGACCAGCGGCCTGGCCACCGCCCGCCGCTCCGTCTCATGCCCGACGAACCAGTGCGCGATGGCCTCGAAGCGCGGCCACCAGAAGGCCCACACGCCCGGTCTCGACAGCGCGGCACCGAAGGCCTCGCGGCCGATCTCGAGCAAGGCCTCGACCGCTTTCGCCGGCAGGCGATCGGGGAAGCGGCGCACGAACCTCTCCAGAGCCTTGTGGATATACACGCCGCGCTCGGCGACACCGGGGTCCATGTCCAGCGGATCAAGACGCTTGAGCCTCAGGACGCGTCGCGCGTAGAGCGCATAGGGATCGGCGAGCCAGGTGCCGATCTCGGTGACGGAGAGCTGGCGCGGCCGCGCTTCGACCGGGGGACACGGCGCGGGCGGGCCGAGCGGCTTCAGCAGCTCGACGCGATCGAGCTCGACCTGCCAGCGCGCCAGATCGTCGCGGCTCTTCAGGTTTATCCGGAGGGGCGAGGCGCGCAGCACCGCGTCGAGACGCTGAAGCCAGCGCGAGGGTACGGTTGGCGCGCCCTCGACACGCAAGGCACGGGTGAGCACGACCTGCGCCGCGCCGCAGGCCTGGGCGAAATCATGCGCCGCGAGGCCGATACGCCGTTCGGGTGCCGGCAGGCCGAAGACCTTGCGCATCGGCCTGGACATCCAGGGATCGGACTCGACCTCCGGCGGCCATGAGCCTTCGTTGAGGCCGCCGAGGACCACGACATCGAACGAGAGCAGGCGCGCTTCCAGCGGCCCGAGAATCTGGAGGCGCGCATGGCCACCCCAGGCCGGGCGCAGCACACGGCCCGAGAGGCAATGAGCGAAGAACGCGGGATAGGCGGAGCCCGGGATAGCGGGAAAGTCGCGGAGCGCCTCCGCCAGCTCGGCCACAAGCTCGGCGGCGGCTTCGCCGGCATCACCGGCCCACAGACGCGCCGTACCGCTTTCGCTGTCGGTCGCCGCCCAGCACTCCGCCAACGCCACATGGGCGCGCAGCAGCGCCTGCGGCGGGGCGTCACCCGCGGCAAGTCGTCCGAAGCTCTCGGCCTCCTTCGCCAGCCGCTCGATCCACCTCACCAGCACCGGATCGGAGTCCCGCGGCAGCGCCTGGCACAGGCCCTCGAAGCCGGCCGCCGGGCGTGGACCGCGCAGCGCCTCGATCTCGAGAAGACGCGCCAGCCGCCGGCATTCGGCCGGCGCCAGCCCGGTCGCGGCCAGCGGATGCTTCAGCAGGGCCAGCAAGGGCGCAGGTGGCGTACCGGTCGCCAGCGTCTCGGCGATCAGGCGCAGGAACACGGCCGGTGGCGACGCCGCCAGAGGCCGGCCGGCCGAATCGTCGATGGTGATGGAGAAGCGTGCCAGCTCCGCCGCGACGCGACGCGCCAGCTCCCGGTCGGGCGTCACCAGCGCTGCCGTCCGGCCTTCGGTTTCAAGCGCTTCACGCAGCACGAGAGCGATGACCTGCGCTTCTTCCTGCGTATGCGCGCAATCGACCCGGACCAGCCCCTCGATGCTTTCCGGTCCGATGCCGCCGCTGTCGCGCCAGCGCCCGGTGGTCGCCGCCGGCTGCAGCGCGGCGGCCAGCAACGAACGCCGTGCGGCGCGTGCAGTCACGGCGTCGTCCCAACTCCGTACCGCCCCACGCTCGACATCGAGCGAAGCCAGAAGGTTCTTGAGGCCGAATTGCGGATGCGTCTCGTCGATCGCCGACCAGCTCTCGTCATCGAGATCGCGATCGAGGCCGGGCAGCACGACGGCACCGTTTGGCAGACCGGCCACGACACTGAGCAGGCGCGCGGTTGCCGGAACGCTGCCGGTCGAGCCGGCGGCGATCACGGGATGCGCGGGCGGGTGCGCCATCCAGTGCCGGGCGAGCGCATCGAGTGCAAGGTTGCGTCGCTCGGCGGGGTCGATGGCGCCTTCCATCGCGAGAATGGCCGGCCAGTTTTCCGTCAGGACCGTCAGGAACTTGATCGTGCGGCGCCAGTGCTCCGCGTATTCCTCGGGTACGAGGCGCTCTAGTCCGTCGAAACCGAGCCCCTCGGTCTGCACCTGGTCGAGCAGCCGCGCCAGCTCCTCCGCCAGCTCGACCGCCTGCGGCGCCGTTATCCGCGCATCCTCGGCGGGCGGAATCTGCAGGATGGTGCGCGCCAGCACGAGGCGGCGGCGCAGCGTGGAGATGGCCGGTGGCAGCTCGAGGTCGCTGTCGCTGGCGAGCGCCAGCTCGTCATCGTCGACATCGCCGATCGGGCGGAGCTGCGGCAACAAGGTGGGCTGGCCCGCGCTGCGGCGCAGAAAGGCTTCACGCATCGCCCGGCAGGCGCGGCGGGTGGGCAGCAGGATCGTGGCGCGCGTCAGCGCGGCGGGATCATCGCCAAGCCGCGCCGCAATCCCTTCGGCCAGTACGTCGAGAAACGAGACCCCGTACGGGATCGTGAAGACGTTTCGGGGTTTTGAGCCGCTCACCGCGACCGGGCGGATGGCGGGGCCGGGGCGACGCCAAGCTCCGCCTCCGTCTCCACCAGTCCCTCGGGCGTACCGACGTGGAACCAGCTTCCGTCATGCACGAGGCCCCACAGCCGCCCTTCTTCCTGGGCCTTGTCGTAGAGCCTGTTGAGCGAGAAGGCCCCGTCGGGCGCACCGGCGAACAGACGCGGGTGCAGAATCTGGATGCCGGCGAAGATGTAGGGCGGAATCTCGTTGCCCCGGCGCCGGCGCAGGCGCCCGAGCGGGTCGCAGAAATAGTCGCCGTGGCCCTCGTAGCCGAAGGCGGTGGTCGTGCGCTGGAGCAGCAACAGCGCATCCATCGTCGCGTCGTTCCACGCGGCTCCGAGACGCCGCAGCGTCGACTCCTTGCCGTCGAGCCAGAGCACGTCGGCGTTGAGGGCAAAGAACGGGTCCGGCCCCAGGATATCGAGCGCGTTCTTCACGCCACCGCCGGTTTCGAGCAGCTCCGCCTCCGGCTTGAACTGCAGGCGTGGCTCGGGGCGCTGGCGCAGATGGGCCTCGAGTGTCGGACGGAAGTGATGGAGATTGACCACGACGCGCTCGATGCCCGCATCCTCCAGCCGGTCGAGCACCCGGTCGATCAGCGTGCGGCCGGCGACCGGAACCAGCGGCTTGGGCAACGTGTCGGTCAGAGGTCGCATGCGCTTGCCCAACCCCGCCGCCAGGACCATGGCCACCGTCGGCATGTTTGCGCTCATGCCGGCACCGTCACCGCCGGCACGGCGCGCGCACCGCGCGGCAGGTGCCGATCGAACCACTCGCGCATCTCGGCCAGTGCCGGGTGTGCGAGATCGCCCTCCAGAAGGCGCCAGACGCGCGGAATATGGCCGAGATAGTGCGGCTTGCCGTCACGCACCTTCAGGCGCGTGAAAATGCCGACGATCTTGGCGTTGCGCTGGGCGCCGAGGATCGCGTAGCTCGCCAGGAAGGCGGGCTTGTCGGCCGGAAACGCCATGAGATAACGCTCCAGCATCGCCTCAATCACCGGCCGCGAGATATCGCGGCGGGCGTCTTCGAGCAGGGAGACGAGATCGTAGGCGGCCGGCCCGATCAGCGCGTCCTGGAAATCGAGCAAGCCGCAGGCGGCACTCCCATTGCGGCCCGGCAGCCGCATCAGGTTATCGACGTGGTAGTCGCGCAGCACCAGGGTCGATCTCTGCGTGCGAAGCGGTGCGAGGGTCCGGCGCCAACGCGCCAGGTAGTCGTCGCGCACCTCCGGCGAGGGGGACCGGCCGATGGCCGGCATGTACCAGTCGGTCAGCAGCGACGCCTCGAGCAGGAGGCGGTCATCGTCATAAGGCGGCAGGTCGATGGAGGGAGCGTCGGTGCGCCCGTGCAGATCGATCAGCAGATCGATCGCCAGACGGTAGAGCTCCGCTTCGTCGGCGCCCTTCGCCAGAAGCCGGGTGAAGGTGTCGTCGCCGAAATCCTCGATGAGCAGCAGACCCGCTGCGACGTCTTCAGCCAGGATGCGCGGGGCGCTGTACCCCAGAGCCGCGAGGTGGCGCGCAACCTTCAGGAACGGCCGCACGTCCTCGCGCGGCGGCGGCGCGTCCATCAGCACCGCGCGGCCGCGCGGTCCCGTCAGCCGCTCGTACTGGCGGAACGAGGCGTCCGCCGCCAGCAGACGGCGCTCGGCATCGCCCCAGCCGGCGCGCGTGAGAAATCCGGCGATCGCCGCGCCGCGCTCAGACATGGAGGCTTTCCAGGCGTCCGGCCCAGCTGCCGCGCCCGGTCAGGCGGACCACCCGCGCGTCGCTCTGCGCTCCCGGCGCCAACTCGATATCGAGCCGCGTCTCCGGCAGCAGCGGTCCCAACCGCTCCGGCCACTCGATCAGCAGGATCGCCTCGGCCAGGGCCTCCTCGAGGCCGAGCTCCCAGGCATCGTCCGGCCGGCTCAGGCGATAGAGGTCGAAGTGCCACACGGCGGCATCCGGCAGCTCATAGGTCTGGACGAGCGTGAAGGTCGGGCTGGGCACTTCGGTGACAGCCTCGCCGCCGGGCCGCGCCCGGATGAAGAAGCGGGCGAAGGCGGTCTTGCCGACCCCCAGCCCGCCCCACAGGGCGATGACGTCGCGCGCCGCCGCCTGCCCGGCGACGGCGGCGGCCAGCGCGCCGGTGGCGGCGAGGTTCGGCAGATCCACGGTTTTGCGGGCGACGGGAAGGCTGGGCGAATCGATCATGGGGGCGCGATTATCCGCCGCCCGCCGCCCCTCATGAAAGGTTGATAAGTCGGCGGCAACGGGTCATTCTCCCGCATGAATTATAGTGCATATGGCAGGAGCCATGGCTGACTCACATTCGCCTGCTGAACGCACCGACGTCGCCATCATCGGCGCCGGCCCAGTGGGACTCTTCGCGGTGTTCGAATGCGGCATGCTCAAGATGAGCACTCAGGTCATCGACGCCCTCGACGCGCCGGGTGGGCAATGCGTGGCGCTCTATCCCGAGAAGCCGATCTACGACATCCCGGGCTATCCCAGGATCGGCGCCACCGAGCTGATCGACCGACTCGTCGAGCAGGGCGCGCCCTTCAAACCGGTCTATCGCCTCGGCCGTCAGGTGGAGAGCCTGACCCGCGCGGGCGACGATTGGGTCCTTGGCCTGTCTGATGGCAGCAAGGCCTGCGCGCGCGCCGTGATCATCGCTGCGGGCGTCGGCGCGTTCGGACCGAACCGGCCGCCGCTGGCCAATCTCGAAGCCTACGAGGGCAAGAGTGTCCATTACCTGGTGAAGCGGCGGGAGGATTTCCGAGGCAAGCGCGTGGTCATTGCCGGCGGCGGCGATTCTGCGGTCGATTGGGCCCTGTCGCTGGCCGATGTCGCCGCCCGGGTAATGGTCGTCCATCGCCGCGACAAGTTCCGCGCCGCTCCGGAGAGCGCCCGGCAGATGAAGGAACTGGCCGATTCCGGCAAGATCGACATCGTCGTGCCCTACCAGCTCGAAGCCCTGGAAGGCGCCAACGGCCAGATCTCGCATGTCGTGCTCAAGACGCTCGACGGCCAGGTGAAAAAGCTGGAGGCCGATGCCCTGCTCGCCTTCTTCGGCCTGGCGATGAACCTAGGGCCGATCGCCACGTGGGGACTCAACCTCGAGCGCAATCACATCAAGATCGACCAGGCGACCAGCGCCAGCTCGGCGTCCGGCATCTTCGCCATCGGCGACATCGCCGCCTATCCGGGCAAGCTCAAGCTGATCCTCACCGGCTTTGCCGAGGCGGCCGCAGCAGCCCATGCCATCTATCCGCTTGTCCATCCCGGTGAAGCGCTACACTTCGAATATTCAACGACCAAGGGTGTGCCGGGCAGCTGAGTGATGACCAACGCCGAACTCGCCGCCATGCTGCTCGCGGTCGTGGCTCTACTCACCGCCGCCCATATCGGGGGGTATGTCTTCGAAAAGCTGCACCTGCCGCGCGTCGGTGGGGAAATCACCGGGGGGCTGCTGCTGGGCCCCACGGGACTGGGCTATTTCGCTCCGGCGCTGCAGGCGGATGTCTTCGCGGCGTTCCCCGGCCAGGAGCGCTTTCTCTCAGCGCTGTACTGGATAGGCCTGGTGATGCTGATGTTCGTCGCCGGGTTCCGCCTCCGCGGCAAGCTCCCGCCTGAGGACAACCGGACCGTCACCATCATCACGCTGGCGGCCATTACTCTGCCTTTTGCCGCGGGAATCCTCGCCCCCATCCTCGTCGATCTGTCGGCCCATCGCGGCGAGGCGGCCAGCACGCTCTCGTTTGGGCTCGTTTTCGCCATCGCGTTCGCCGTGACGTCCATCCCGGTCATCTCCAAGATCTTTCTCGACCTTGGCATGATGGAAACGCGCTTCGCCGCGATCGTCCTGGCCGCGGCGACAATCGAGGATATTGTCCTCTGGATGGCGCTTGCTGTCGCCACGAAGCTGGCGACACATTCGGCCGTCGACCCAGGCGTGCTGATCGGCGCTGTGGTCGTTACCCTGCTTTTTTTGGGGTTGTCGATCTGGGCCGGCCCTCCCCTTCTTCGTTGGGCAACGCGTTTTCGCTTCAACGTCGCCCTCAAAGGGTCGCGAACCGGCTTTGTCCTGGTCACCTGCCTTATCTTCGCCGTGCTGGCAGCCTCGCTCGACGTTAACATCGTCTTTGGTGCGTTGGTGGCCGGCATCGTCGTCGGGAAGCTGCCGGCGGAGGACTTCGAGGAGGTACGCGGGCGAATCGCCGATGTATCCCTGGGCGCACTCGTACCGCTCTACTTCGCCATCGTCGGATTCAAGCTCAATCTCATCCGTGACTTCGATCTCGGCCTGACCCTCGGATTTCTGGTCGCCTCCAGCATCGTGAAGATCGGCTGCGTCGCCGTCGGTGCCCGCCTTGCCGGGCATCGCTGGGAACCGGCCGCGAATTTTGCCATTGCCATGAACACGCGGGGTGGCCCCGGTATCGTTCTGGCGACCATTGCCTATGAGTTCGGCCTGATCGGGTCGTCGCTCTTTGCCACGCTGGTCATCGTCGCCGTTCTGACGTCCGTCCTGTCAGGCGCGTGGCTGCGATTCGTCGTGGCGCGGCGCGGGACTCTCGATATCGCCTAGAGGCAGCAGGCTTCAGCCCTGCGCGGCATCTGCCGGTGAGGCCAGGGCCGGGATCTGTTGCGGCAGCGTGCAGACCACCGTGGTGCCACGGCCGGGCGTCGATTCCAGCCAGACCCGACCGCCATGCAGCTCGAAGATATGCTTGACCAGCGACAGGCCGAGGCCCGGGCCGGAGCGGCGCATCCGCCCGACGCCAAAAGGCCGTGCCCGGGCGAACGCTTCAAAGACGCGCGCCTGGTCCTCGGCGGGGATGCCGACACCGGTGTCCGTCACGGTGAGGATCGTCGCCTCACCCTCGTTGCGCGCCGCCAGGCGGATCGAGCCGCCGGCCGGCGTGAACTTGATGGCGTTGGAGACCAGGTTGCACAGTGCCTGCTTGAGACGGCGTCCGTCGCCCTCGATGACCGGCATCTCGGCCGCGTATTCGACGCTGAGCCGCAGATCCTGGGAGCGCGCCATGTCCTGCATGACCGCGGCCACGTCGTCGATCAGGGTACGCGGATCGACCTGGCCGAGATCCAGCGACATCTTCCCGGCCTCGATCGAAGCAAGATCCAGCATGTCGTCGATGATCGACAGCAGACGCTCGGATGAGACCAGGATGCCGCGGCAGTATTCGAGCTGGCGCGGGTTGAGCGAGCCGAAATAGAGGTTCGCCAGGATCTCGGCGAAGCCGATGATCGTGTTGAGCGGCGTGCGCAGCTCGTAGGACACGGACGAAATGAACTCCGACTTCAGCCGGTCGGCGGCTTCGAGGGCTTCGGCGCGCTCGCGCAGCGCCGTCTCGACGCGCGAGGTGTCGGTCACATCGAGATAGGAAAGCAGCACGCCGCCATCCGGCAGCGGCACGGTGGCGTAGTCGAGGATCGAGCCGTCGGTACGCTCCAGCCGTCCGGCACGCGGCTCACGCGCGGTCAGGTGCGCCAGGTGCCGCTCCTTGTAGCTCGACCAGTCGCCGCCGTGGTCGAAGAAGCCCTTGGTCTTCTCGGTGATGTTGGCGATATGCGGCTCGTCGGTCAGATCCTCGGGCGTCAACCGCCACATGCGAGCGTAGGCCGGATTGGTCAGCTTGAGTCTGCCGTCACTGCCGATCACCGCGACACCTTCGTAGAGGTGATCCAGCGTCTCGCGCTGGACCGCGATCAGCGTGTTGAAGGAGCGCTCCAGCGAAAGCCGGTCGGTGACGTCGTCGTAGGTGAAGAGCAGGCCGCCCATCGGGTGAGGCGCAATGCGGCTGTGCAGGGTCGTGCCATCGGGGATGTAGACCAGCTCCTCGAGCGGATCGAGCAGGGAGGTGAAGAGCCGCAGGCGCGAGCGCTTGAAGGCCGGGAAATCGGCGTATTCGGGCAGGCGCCGCTTTTCGCGCAGCGTCTCAAGCAGCTCGCCCGCGCCGGGCTCGGTGCGCAGCTGATCTTCGTCGAGCTTCCACAGCTGCGCGAACGCCGTGTTGAAGAACTTCAGCCGCTGGTCGGGCCCGTAGATGGCGATGGCGGTGGCGAGATTCTCCAGCACCTCGCCGTGGGCGGCGACGTGGCGGGCAAATTCCTTCTGGATCTCTTCGCGGTCAGTGACGTCGAGGGCCACGCCGACCGTGCCGCCACCGGGCAGCGGCACCTCGGTGAATTCGAGCAGCCGCCGCGAACCGGCAATGACCGCGTGCCCTTCCTCGCTTTGCGGGGTCTGGGCGGCGCGGGCCAGTTCGGCCAGGGCGCGGGCGCGCCCCGCCATGGCATGGCCGCCCAGCGTCAGGCCCTCGCGTCGGACGCGCTCGCGGTCGGCCTCTACGGCCTTGGCATAGGCGGCGTTGCAGTCGACGATCTCCAGCTGCTCGTCACGGCGCCAGACCGGCAGAGGCAGCCGGTCGAGGGCATGGCCGATACGGTCGCGCGCCGTCGCGAGGCGCGCCATCTCCGTCTCCGTCTCGGCCTGCCGCGTGGCCGCCGCCGTCTGCTCGCTGCGATGCGTCTGCTCGGCCTGGCGGGCGGACGCCCGCGCGGCCTCAAGCTCCGCAGCCAGGCGGACCGAATGCTGACGCTCCCGCAACGCCACCACAGCCGCCAGGCCGGCCAGAACCACCGCCGCGAGGATTACGGCTACTGCAAACGTTTCGTTGACGATCACCGGCTCTCCCGGCCTGACCCCAGGCCGGCCGAGTTTAGGCGCAAGCGGCGCGGCCAAACAAGGCGCACCTTCAAGTGCTTAACTCCATGTCGGCGGACCGGTTGCAGCAGGTAGTGAGAGAGCCGCGACCGCACCATCGGCTTGGTGCAGTATTGCGGGAAGAGTTTTTCACCCATGCCGAGGCTCAGCGCAAAACAGCTTCACCGCCTCATTCAGCAGCGGCGCCGAGCAGTAGACGCACGTGACGGCGCTCGACGCGTTCTGGAAGCAGAACGGCGGGAAGACCCCGACGGCCTGAAACGAAAAACGGCGCCCGGTGGGGCGCCGTTTCCTTCAGCGAAGCCGCTGAGACCTAGTAGCGATACGTGTCCGCCTTGAACGGGCCTGCCGACGCCACGCCGAGATAGTCGGCCTGCTTGGCCGAGAGCTTGGTCAGCTTGGCACCGACCTTGGCGAGGTGCAGCGCCGCCACCTTCTCGTCGAGATGCTTGGGCAGCGTATAGACCTTCTTCTGGTACTTGCCCTGGTTGGTCCACAGCTCGATCTGGGCGAGCGTCTGGTTGGTGAACGAGGCGCTCATCACGAAGCTGGGATGGCCGGTGCCGCAGCCGAGATTGACCAGACGGCCCTCGGCCAGCAGCAGGATGCGCTTGCCGTCCGGGAACTCGATCTCGTCGACCTGCGGCTTGACGTTGTGCCACTTGTAGTTCTTCAGCGACGAGACCTGGATCTCGTTGTCGAAGTGGCCGATGTTGCAGACGATCGCCCGGTCTTTCATCTTGCGCATGTGATCCTGGGTGATCACGTCGAGGTTGCCGGTGGCCGTCACGAAGATGTCGGCCTGCGACGCCGCATCGTCCATGGTCACGACCTGGTAACCCTCCATCGCCGCCTGCAGCGCGCAGATCGGGTCGATCTCGGTGACCATGACGCGCGCCCCGGCGCTGCGCAGGCTGGCGGCCGAGCCCTTGCCCACGTCGCCGAAGCCGGCAACCACCGCAACTTTGCCCGACATCATCACGTCGGTGGCGCGGCGGATGCCGTCCACGAGGCTTTCGCGGCAGCCGTAGAGGTTGTCGAACTTGGACTTGGTGACCGAGTCGTTGACGTTGATGGCCGGGAAGAGCAGCCGCCCTTCCTTCTCCATCTGGTAGAGGCGATGCACGCCCGTCGTCGTCTCCTCGGTGACACCCTTGATGTTCTTGCCCAGCTGCGTGTACCAGCCCGACTTCTTCTTCAGCGTCTTCTTGATCGCGGCGAACAGCACCTCTTCCTCTTCGCTGCCCGGCTTCTTGAGCACCGACTCATCCTTCTCGGCCTTCATGCCAAGATGGACGAGCAGCGTCGCGTCGCCACCGTCGTCGAGGATCATGTTCGGCGTGCCGCCGTCCGACCATTCGAAGATGCGGTGCGTGTAGTCCCAGTACTCCTCCAGCGTCTCGCCCTTGTAGGCGAAGACCGGGATGCCGGCGGCGGCGATGGCGGCCGCGGCATGGTCCTGGGTCGAAGAGATGTTGCACGAGGCCCAGCGGATGTCGGCGCCGAGGTGCTTCAGCGTCTCGATCAGCACCGCCGTCTGGATGGTCATGTGCAGCGAGCCGGCAATGCGGGCCCCCTTGAGCGGCTGCTTCTTGCCGTACTCGGCGCGGGTGGCCATCAGGCCCGGCATCTCGGTCTCGGCGATGTTGAGCTCGCGCCGGCCCCAATCGGCCAGCTTGATGTCGGCCACCTTGAATTCGGAGGCGGGCAACGATTTAGTGTTCTTTTTTAATGAGCTAGAGGGCATCAGAGCTCCTGGGGAGGGGACAAATTGGGAGGGGGATCGTCAGGGCGCCGTATATCAGCGGCTTCCAACCCCTTTCAATGAGAATGTCGCCCATCTTTATCCACAGGGCCGGAACTTATCTGCGCCCCACCCAACCGGGTCAGCCGAACGGCCTAGGCGGCCCGTCTAGGGCGTCCGGCGGAATATTCGCCGCCCCGGACAGCGCGTAGGTTCAACGCACACCCCGGTTGGAGACCTCAATGCTGAATTTCGGACTGCTGCTCCTGGCCCTGGCAATGCTCACCACGATGCAGCGCGACGCGCGCGCCATGCAGGCCTTGGCGGCACTGACCAGCGGCTTCACCTGCGTCGTCACCGGCCAGTCCTGCAGCGATCGCGGCTGATCGCGGCTCCAGGGGAGTCCTTCATGACCCGACGGTCTCACCGCGCCTCCCGCACCGAGAGGCATCGCCGCCTGCCGCCGCCTGCCGCGAACCCGGGCTGGGAGGATTCGATCGATCGCACCCTAGCCCAGATGCTGACCAGCCCCGATCCGCTGCAGCGTGCCATCGCTGCGCACGTGATCCTTAGCGACACCGCCCGGAGTCTGGTGCTCCACTGATCGCCGCCAAGGCGTATCGCAGACTCAGTAGTTCTGCAGGGCCCACTCGCTGTCGAGCGGGAAATGGTGCGCCAGGAAGCGGTAGCTGATCCGCACAAGGCGATCGACCTTCAGGCTTCGCTCCAGCACCACGTCGTTCCACTCCGCGATCAATCCGTCCCAGATCATGAATTTCTGGTGCAGGCCGTCGCGTGTGTCGCGGATGTAGCGGATCTGCGAGGGAAACTTCTTCATCGTGTTGATGATCTCGCCGGTGTTGCCGTCCACCTGCTCGAACATGGTGGTGATCTCGTCCACCGGCTTCTTCATCAACGCACGGATGCGGATGATGTCCTCCTGGATCGCACGCTCCCGCTTGTAGATCGGCCTTAGCGTAGCGAACCCGGCGTATAGCTTCTGGATCTTGCCGAACCGCTCGCGCAGCGCCTCGATATAGGTCCACTCGCGCGCCAGTTCGTCACCGCGGCTGATCAGGTCGCCCTTGCCCTCCTTCCCGTAGCCCAGCTTCTCGGCCAGCGTGACATAGGCTTCCTGCAGCTTCTTCTGGTTATCGGGCAGCGACGCGAGCTGCTCGTACTCGGCGCGATCGACCGCGTCGAGCGATTTGCCTTCCTTCGACCAGGCGAATTGAAGCGCGACGCGCGCCTTGGCGATCTCGCGATGGTGCGGCTCGACCGTCCACGACGCCGAGCCGTCGAGCAGCTCCGAAGGGATCGAATCGCCCGGGCGGATCTCTTTGACGTATTTCAGCCCGCGCTTGACGATGCTCAGCAGTTCGGAGTCCGGTGAATTCTTGGCGACGCCGAAGGAGCCGGCCACCAGATCGATCGGTAACGCCGCACGAACGTCGCCCAGCGGCACGTTGTAGGTGGGCTCACCGGAGGTCGGCGACAACGTGAAGACCGCTTCACTCACCTTGAAGACGGCATGCTCGAACGTGAAATGCGTCGGCTGGCTGGCCTTCTTCGGCTCCGGGATGGCGCCTTCATCGCCCGGATCGGGCGCCGTGCCGTCAGCCGGCGCCTGACTCTCGGCCGCCACGCCCGAGGCGTCGTCACTCGACGGTGAATCCCCTTGAGGTTCAGCCATGCCACCCCTCATCAGGCACGCCTCCGCCATGTCAGTTCCGCCGGTACCATTGGCGGCAGCCTAACGCTGGAGGCCCCACTCGGTATTGAGCGGGAAGTGCCGAGCAGCAAATTGATACGTGACGCGGGTAAGACGATCAAGCTGCGCGCTGCGCTCGAGGACCATGCCCGACCACTGCTCCAGCAGCCCGTCCCATCTCATGAAACGAAAATGCAGATCGTCGCGCATGTCACGGATGTACTTAATCTGGACGGGAAATTTTTTCATCGTGTTGAGGATTTCCCCGGTGTTGGCGTCGATCTGGTCGAAAATCCCGACGATGTCGGCAACCGGCTTTTTCATCAGAATGCGGACCCGGTTGACGTCTTCGAGGATACTCCGCTCGCGCTTATAGACGCTCGTGAGCACGGAGAAGTTCGCGTAAAGCTTCTGGATCTTCAGTGCCCGCTCGCGCAACGCCTCGATATAGGACATTTCGCGCGCCAGCTCCTCGATCTTCGAGACCACTTCCTGCTTTTTGTCGCGGCCGAGACCGAGCTTCTCGGCCATCACCTCGAATGCTTCCTGCACCTTCTTCTTTGTCTCCGGCAGGGAGGCGATTGATTCCAGCTCCGCGGCATCGACCGAGTCCATCGGCTTGCCGCTCATCCAGGAGACTAGCTGGACGGTGATGCGCGCGTGGGCCATCTCGCGATGATGCGGCTCGACTTTCCACGAGGCTGACCCATCGAGAAGCTCCGCCGGTATCGAATCGCCGGGGCGGATTTCCTTCACGAATTTGAGGCTGCGCTTGACGGTCTGCAGCAGTTCGGCGTCGGACGACTTCGCCTGGATGTTGAACGAGCCGGCGACGGTATCGACCGGCAGCGTGGCGCGCACGTCACCGAGCGGCACGTTGTAGACCGGATCGCCCGAGACCGGCGACAGGCTGAAATAGGCGTCCTTGACGCTGAACACGGTGTGCTCGAAGGCAAAGTGCGTTGCCTTGGCCGGCTTCTTGGGCTCGGGCAGCTCGATCGTCGCCGGCGAGGCGTCGTCGGGGTTTGGTTGCTCGAGAGTTTCGGCCGCGTTCGACATGATCAGCCCTGGCTTGCTGCGGAGATTATGCCGGCGGCCCCCAACCGCCGGTGGGCGCCCCGGCACAGCTACGCCTTAAGATTAATAGGGGACGATCCTTAACGAACCGTCACCGGGTGGGCTTGCCGAGCTGGCCGTATTGCAGAGACCAGCTCTCATCCTGGGAAAAATGCCGCGCCATGAAGCGATAGGTCGCCCGCAGCAGCGTTTCGGCTGGCACTCCCATCTCCACGGCCATCCCCTGCCACTGCTGGATGAGATCGTCCCAAGGCATGAATTTGCTGTGCAGTGTGTCACGCGTCTCGCGGATGAAAGCAATTTGTCCGTCAAAATTGCCTAAAACACTGACGATCTCGCCGGTCTGGCCATCGGCCTGCACGAAGATTCCATCGAACTCCGCGACCGGCTTGCGCATGAGCACGAGCACGCGGCGGATCTCGTCGGCGAAGCCGCGCTCCGGCCCGTAGAGGGCAGCCAGTTGCCCGAGCTTCATGACGATCATCTTCACCGCCGCGAAGCGGTCGCGCAGCGCCTCGATGTAGCTCAGCTCGCGCGCCAGGCGGTCGACGCGGTCGAGGACCTCGATCCGCCGCTCGCGGCCCAGGCCAAGGCGCTCGGCAATCGTCGTGATCGCTTCCTGCATCTTGTCGCGGATGTCGGGATCGTTGGCCATCTTCAGGAGATCGGCGACATCGCGGATACTCGTCTCATTGCCCGCCATCCAGGTGCCGAGCTGCACGCGCAGCCGGCTCTCGGCGATCATGCGGTGGCGGTCGTCGACACTCCACGACGCCGTGCCGTCGAGAATCTCACTGGGGATTGAATCGCCGGGATGGATGCGCTTGACGAAGGCAAGGCTCTTCTTGACCACATCCAGCAGCGCACCGTCCGGTGTCCCGGCCAGATTGAAGCCCGACACCAGCTGCGGCAGGGTCAGCACCCCCTGCACGTCCCCCAGCGGCACATAGAATGTCGCCTCTCCGGTATCGGCCGCGAGGGCGAAATAGGACCCGGAGACGCTGAACACCTTGTGGACGAAGCGGAACTGCTGGCTTTCGGCCGGCGGTCTCGGCTCCGGGAATTCGACGGAAGGCGTTTTCGGGTCCGTCGTCATGCCGGATCTCAGCGCAGGGCGTTAAAGTCGTCGAGCAGGGCCGCGATCCGAGACTGGTCGGATTGATCCATGATGCTGCGCGCGCGCGTGGTCGCCGCCTCGAGAGCCAGCGACCGCACGCGCTGCTTGATGCGCGGCAGCTTGATCGGCGACATGGACAATTCCCGGATGCCCAGCCCCAGGAGCAAGGCGGTGTAGCGCGGGTCGCCGGCGATCTCGCCGCACAGGCTGATGGAGATTCGGTTGCGCAGGGCGGCCTCGGTGGTGAACTGGATGAGCCGCAGCACCGCAGGGTGGAGCGGGTTGTAGAGATGCGCCACCTGCTCGTCGCCGCGGTCGATGGCCAGCGTATACATGGTCAGGTCGTTAGTGCCGATGGCGAAGAAGTCGCAGACCTGCGCCAGCGCGTCGGCGGCCAGGGCCGCACCCGGGACTTCGATCATCGCACCCACGGGCGGCAGCGGGTCTGGAAGTTTGACGCCTCGCCGCATCAGGCGGCGCGCCACCTTGGCCAGGGCGATGCGCACATCCCGCACCTCTCCCACCGTGGCGATCATCGGCAGAAGAATGCGCACTGGACCGTGCTCGGCGGCCCGCAGGATGGCCGCGAGCTGCGTCTCCAGCAGCTCGGGGCGCGACAGGCTCAGGCGTATGGCCCGCAGACCGAGAGCCGGATTGGCCCCGGGCGTGGCGTCACCGCCGATCGCCGAGGCGAGCTTCTCGCCGCCGACATCCAGCGTGCGAATGGTCACCGGCCGGCCGCCCATGCCCTGAACGATCTCGGCGAGCATGCGAGTCTGCTCGTCCTCGTCGGGCACGTCATCCCGGTTCATGAACATGAACTCGGTGCGCAACAGACCGACCCCTGCCGCCTCGACGGCGCGCGCCGCTTCGATCTCGCGCGGCAGCTCGATGTTGACGTCGAGACGGACTTCGACGCCATCCCGCGTCACCGCGGGAAGCTTTGCCAGGCGCGCCAGCTGCCGCTGTTCGCGCACGAATTCGATCCGGCGGCGCTCGTAGGTCTCAAGGGTCGCAGCCGTTGGCCGGATGATGACCTTGCCCGCAGTGCCGTCGACGATGACCACGTCGTGCGCACGCACGGTGCCGATGATACCGGCGACCCCCAGAACCGCGGGCAGTCCCATGGCGCGCGCCATGATTGCCGTATGGCCTTCCGCACCGCCGAGCACGGTGCAGAAGCCGGCCAGACGCTCGGGATCCATCAGCGCGGTGTCGGCGGGGGTGATCTCCTCGGATACGACGATGGTTCCCTCCGGCAGGTTTCTGAACGCCTGGTAGGGAACCTGGGTGAGGTTGCGGATCAGGCGCTTGCCGACTTCCCGCACTTCCTGCACGCGGGCCGCAAGGTAGGCGTCTTCCATCGCCGCAAACCCCTGGGCGATGGCGCCGATTTCGGCCTGCACGGCGGCTTCGGCGTTCAGGCGCTCTTCCACGATGCGCCGCTCAACGCCTCGCACCAGCCGCGAATGTGACAGCATCTGGATATGAGCGTCGAGCAGGAAGCCGATCTCCTCGGCCACGTTCGGCGGCAGGCTGGCGCTCTTGGAGCCGAGCTTGGTGAGTTGCCGCAGCGATTTGTCGACGGCGGCGCGAAAGCGGTCACGCTCATCCTCGACCTTGTCGGCATCGATGAAATTCTCCGGGACCGCGACGTCGCCCGCCTCGTGCAGATGCGCCGGTCCGATGGCGATGCCGGGCGAGACGGCGAGCCCCTCGAAGGCGCGTTCGCCCTCACCGGCAGGTCGGCGCGTTACCCGCCGTCGCGGGCGCCGCGGGGCCTCACTTTTCATCGAAGCCCGCGTCGACCAGGGCGGCCAGCGCTTCGATGGCTTCCTGCGCCTGGCGGCCGGTGGCCCGGATGTCGATCTGGCAGCCGGGTGAGGCGGCCAGCATCATGAGTCCCATGATCGAGACACCGGAGACGGTGCTGTCCTTCTTGGAGACGCTGATGGCGGCGTCGAACTGCGCGGCCAGTTTGACGAACTTCGCCGCGGCGCGGGCATGCAGCCCCTTCTGGTTGACGATGGTGACGGCCCGCCCGGCCGCGGGAACGCCCGCCGGCGCTGAAGCCGCCGCTTCGCCGGAACGCCCCGCCGTCATACGGCTCCGCTCACTTCACCTCGCCCGCCAGAAGCTGCGAGGCGACGTTTATGTATTTGCGCCCGGCCTCCCGGGCGGACGCCACGGCGTCGCCAAGCTTCTCCGTGTTGCGCACGCTGGCGAGCTTGATGAGCATCGGCAGATTCACGCCGGCGATGACCTCGATCTTCGCCCGATCCATGATCGAGATCGCCAGGTTGGACGGGGTGCCGCCGAACATGTCGGTAAGCACCACAACGCCGGCCCCGTCGTCCACCCGCGACACCTGGTCGATGATCTCGCGCCGCCGCTGCTCCATGTCGTCTTCCGGTCCGATACAGACCGCCGCCACGTTGCGTTGGGGTCCCACCACATGCTCAAGCGCCGCAATGAACTCGTCGGCGAGTCGCCCGTGAGTTACCAGCACCATGCCGATCATAGAAGGTCCCTTTGTCCAGGAAAGGCGAAAAATCTCATGCGACCGCCGTGTCGCCTGCACCGAGCGTAGCCGCGGCACCGGGGCCGAGATCTTCGAGCCGGCGTTCCGGTGCCAGTTCGCGGTGCAGCACGGCGCAGCGGTGGCCCCGCGACAGCGCCCAGACGTTGAGCCGCTCGGCCACGAAGACCGAGCGATGACGCCCGCCCGTGCACCCGATGGCGATGGTCAGATAGCTCTTTCCCTCCCGCTCGTAGCGCGGCAGGAGCGTGGCCAGCATGGCGGTCAGGCCGTCGAGAAAGCTGGCACAGCCGCTATCGGCCTCGATATGGGCCGCCACGGCGGGGTCGAGCCCGGTGAGCGGGCGCAGATCGGGCTGATAGTGGGGATTGCTGAGAAAGCGAACGTCGAACACAAGATCGGCATCGCGCGGCAGACCGTTGCGATAGGCGAAGGAGATGATCTGCACGGCGAGGCCGGCAGGCGCTTCGACTGCGAGACTGTCCTGCACGCGCCGCTTGAGGTCGGCCTGGGCGAGCGAGGAGGTGTCGATCAGCAGGTCGGCCCGGTCGCGCAGATCGCGCAGCAGGGCGCGCTCGATGCGGATGCCATCGGTCACCGCGCGGTCCATGGCCAGAGGATGGCGGCGCCGGGTCTCGGTGAAGCGGCGGCGCAGCACCTCGTCATCGCAGTCGATGAACAGGAGCCGGACGTCGTAGTCCGCCTGGCCGCGCACGCGGTCGAGCGTGGCCAGGAACGGCGTCACCTCGAATCCACGCGTGCGTGTGTCGATGCCGATGGCCAACGGCCGGCCAACCGAATCCTCAGGCCGGACGAGCGATGGCAGCAGGGAGAGCGGCAGGTTGTCGACGGCTTCGTAGCCGGCGTCCTCAAGCGCCCGTAGCGCGGTCGTCCGTCCGGCCCCCGACATGCCCGTGACCAGCGCCACGCGGCGCGGCCGTTCGGCGCGGGCCGGCGAAGACAAATCAACCCGAAGGACGGGATCGGCACTCATGGATGGCGGGATGGATCCTCAGGCCGTGCCACTGTCGACGGCGCGCCCGACCGCCAGGGCGTGAGCCACCGCCCGCAGCTTGGCCGGAGCCGAAGCCTCGAACGGCGCGATGGCGATCAGCGGCAGCTCCACCCCGAGATAGGAGCAGCGCGGGCCGGCTGGAAGACGCTCGATCGTTGAAGCCTCCACGAGGTCGACCGCCATGCCGACCCGCGAGCGTTGGACGGCGGGCAGCGTCAGGATACCGACGCCGCGCACCTCGAGCTTGCCGGCAATGGTGGCCGGGGATGAAGCGAACAGGCTGCCGTTCTCAAGCGTGAGGTCGGTCCGGTCGTCGGAAACCAGCCGCGCCCCGCCATCGATCAGGCGCAAAGCGAGGTCCGACTTGCCGCTGCCAGAAGGTCCGCGCAACAAAATCCCCGCCCCCGCGAGTTCAATACAGCTGGCGTGTATCTGCATTTTTGGCGGGTTTTAGGACATACCCGTGTTACCCGACCGGGAGGGTGCGCCGCACCACGCGTTAATGTCAACGACCCATGTTGCGGTGCAACCGTGATCTGGCCCCTGCCGGCGCCCTAGCCTACTAGCCTTAGCCGTATTAACCTTTAGGTCTAACCAAAAGGGCCGTCAGGCGACGGGCAGCCGTACCAGGAACCGAGCACCGACCACCCTGCCGGCAGCGTCGCGGCGGTTCTCGGCCCGGATGGTACCGCCATGGGCGGTAACGATCTGGCGCGAGATCGACAGGCCCAGGCCGGAATGGGTGCCGAATTTCTCGCCCGATGGGCGCTCGCTGTAGAAACGCTCGAAGATCTTCTCCAGCCGGTCCTCGGGCATCCCGGGCCCCTCGTCCTCGATACGCACCTCGACCGAATTCTCGCGCCGCGCCGCCAGAATGCGGATCAGGCCGCGCGGCGGGCTGAAGGAGATGGCGTTGGCGATGAGGTTGCGGAAGACTTGGCCGAGGCGGTCCTCGAGCGCCGGCACGACCAGCGCATCGGGTGCGGCGAGTTCCAGACTGAGACGCGGCGCCTCGGGGTTGTCGAGAGTGCTGTGGATGTCGACCAGCGTGGCCAGCAGCCGCCCGATATCCGTGGGATGCGTCTCTTCGCGCGACAGCTCGGCGTCGATGCGCGAGGCGTCGGAGATATCGGCGATCAGCCGGTCGAGCCGGCCAACATCGTCGAGGATGACCTGCATAAGCCTCCGCTGCCGCTCGGGATCCTCGACACGCGCCGCCGTCTCGACCGCGCTCTTGAGCGAGGTCAGAGGATTCTTGATCTCATGCGCCACGTCGGCGGCAAAGCGCTCGATGGCATCGAGCCGGCGCCACAGCGCCTCGGTCATGTCGCCCAGCGCCACCGAGAGGTCGCCGATCTCGTCGCCCCGCGCGCTCATGTCCGGGATGGCCGCCCGCCCCGCCATCGGCCCGCTGGCGCGAATTCCCGCGCCCACCACCTGGCCGCCGCGCCGCACCCGCTCGGCGGCCAGCGCCAACCGTCGGACCGGCCGGGCGATGGTGCGTGCCAGATAGAACGAGATCAGCACGGTCACCGCCAGCGCCGCGGCAAAGACGCGCAGAATGTCGAGGCGGACATCGCGCAAGCTTGTCTCGATCTCACGACTGTCGGTCGTCACCACCAGGACGCCCAGCACTTGCTTGAAGCGCTGCACCGGTACGGCCGCATAGAGCGTCATTTTCGCCTCTTGCGGCCGGCCGCCCCCTGCGCGCGCGCGCAGCGCCAGGCCGATCTCGCCACGCAGCGCCGTCTCGGCCTCCGGCAGCTCGGCCAGTGAGGCGTTGGGCTGCTCACGGTCGGGCGGCAGATCGGCACCCGACGGCAGCCAGTTGACGATGAGGTCGTAGGCCGTGTTGTACGCCGCCACCAGCGGATCGGGCGGTGTGCGAGGCGGAGGCAACAGCGCGATCTCGACTGCGACACCGGCAGCACCCAGGACGCGGCTGTCGGCGACAAGCTCGCCGTCGCCGGCGAACAGGCGGGCGCGCACGCGCGTCGATTCCACAAGCCGCCGCAGGATCGGTTGGGCGAGCTCGCGCGACAGGCGCTCCTCATCGTCCTCGGGATTGTCCGTCCGCGCCTCCGGCGGGTGCGCTACGGTGGCGGAGGTACCGAGCGCGGCAGCGAATATCCGTCCTTGCGTGATCAGCGCGGCGAACTCGTTCTCGATCAGCGCGTTCCGGTAGTCGTCGAGATAGAGAAGCCCGGCGACCAGAATCACCGGCGGTGCCATGTTGAGAAAGAGGATGCGCCGGGTCAGCGGCGAAAAGCGCCGGCGCCGCAGCGGTCGCGGTGCTTCGCTGGTCGGCGGCGGCTGCGCCATACCCTTCTCGCCCCCGCCGGCCCGCTATTTGTCGCGGTACCGGTAGCCGAGACCGTAAAGGGTCTCGATATGCTCGAACTCGCCGTCGATGGTCTTGAACTTCTTGCGCAGCCGCTTGACATGGCTGTCGATGGTGCGGTCGTCGACATAGATATGCTCGCCGTACGCGGCATCCATCAGGTTGTCTCGGCTCTTCACCATCCCCGGGCGCTGGGCCAGCGACTTGAGGAGCAGGAACTCGGTCACCGTAAGGCTGACCTCCTTGTCTTTCCAGGTGCAGACATGGCGGGCCGGGTCGAGGACCAGCGGCCCGCGCACGATCGGCGGCTCCGCCGCCGCGGCACCGGCGGCCGGGGCCTGCGACAGCTCCTTGCGGCGCAGCAGGGCGCGAATGCGTTCGATCAGCAGCCGCTGCGAGAAAGGCTTGGTGATGTAGTCGTCCGCGCCCATGCGCAGACCCAGCACCTCGTCGACCTCGTCGTCCTTGGAGGTGAGGAAGATCACCGGCATCTGGCTCTGCTTGCGCAGGCGGCCGAGCAGCTCCATGCCGTCCATGCGCGGCATCTTGATATCGAGGATGGCGAGGTCGACCGGCTGGCTCGACAGACCGCGCAGGGCCTCGGAGCCGTCGGTGTAGGTGCGCACGCTGAAGCCCTCGGCTTCGAGCGCCATGCTGATCGAGGTCAGGATATTGCGGTCGTCGTCGACGAGGGCGATGGTCTGCGGCACGAGCTCGGGCTCCCCTGGAAGCTTGGCGGGCGGGTGCGCTTATTCGCCCCAATCATGGCCGGAGTACGGCATAGACGTGGCGATTGATTGACGCGCTTCCACCTCGCGCATTATAGAGGTGATCAGTCAATGCCTTAAGACCCCGGAGGGGCCGATGTCCACGACACAATTCGACCGGTCTGCGGCTGTTGCGGCTCCCCAAGCCGTTTTGCCAGCTGCTGCTGCCATCCTGCTGGGTGTGTTCGTGCTGTTCGGCGTTGCCTTCGCCGGCCCCGAGGTCATTCACAACGCGGCACACGATTCGCGCCACGCCTTCGCCTTCCCCTGCCACTGAGCGCCGCATGTTCGGGCGCATCGTCAGGGCGGCACTGATCGCCGGCGCCATCGCCGGTCTGCTCGCCACCGGCCTGCAGATGGCCCGCGTTTGGCCGCTGATCCTGGCCGCCGAGACCTTCGAAGAGGCCGCCCCGACCCAGGCCCATCACCACGGCAGCGATCCGGCTGCCGCAACGACGCACGCCGCCCTCGCTGAGGCTTGGGCGCCAGAGGACGGCGGCGAGCGCATGGCGTACACGCTGTTCTTCAATCTGCTGGCCGGTTTCGGTTTCGCACTGTTGATCAATGCCGGGCTGGCGCTGAGCCAGGCCGCCGGCAAGCGGCTCGATCTCACCACCGGACTGCTCTGGGGACTCGCCGGCTTCGCCGGGTTCGCGCTGGCGCCGGCGCTGGGCCTGCCGCCCGAGCTTCCGGGCATGCCCGCGGCGGAGTTGCTCCACCGTCAGATCTGGTGGCTGGCGACAGTGCTGGCGACGCTGGCCGGCATCGGCCTGATCGCCCTGCCGCGCAAGGCCGGGCTCGCGCTGCTCGGCCTGGCGCTGATCGTTGCCCCTCATGTTATCGGCGCGCCGCATCCCGCCGGCGATGAGGTTTCGCGCGTACCACCGGCCCTAGCCGCCAGTTTCGTCAGCGCCTCGCTGGCCACGGCCGCCGTGTTCTGGGCTGCACTGGGCGCGCTTTCCGGCTGGCTCCAGCGCAGCCCGCGCTAGATGGCTGAGCCCGGCCCCCCCGGGACACTCGCGCGCGGCCTGCTGCGCAGCCTCGATCGCGCGGTACTGGGGACTCTCATGCGGCCCGACGCGCCGGATGCCGGCGCACCCTATACGTCTCTCGTGCTGGTGGCAGTCGATCACGACGCCAGCCCGCTGCTGCTGATCTCGACTCTTGCTGATCACACCAAGAATCTCGCCGCGAACCCGGCCGTCTCGCTGCTCTTCGACGGCACCGCCGGGCTCGACGAGCCGCTGACGGGTCCGCGCGTCAGCGTGCAGGGCACGGCCAGCAAGACCGAGGACGAGCGGCTCAAGGCACGCTTCGTGGCGCGTCACCCGGGCGCGGCGATGTATGCCGGGTTCAAGGACTTCGCCTTCTGGCGGGTCACGGTCAGCCGGGCCCACCTGGTCGCCGGCTTCGGCAAGATCCACTGGCTGAGTGCCAACGACATCCTCTATCGCCAGCCGGCACCAGCCCTGAGCGAAGCGGAAGCCGGAATCATCGAGCACATGAACGCCGACCACGCCGACGCCGTCCAGCTCTACGCCACCAGGCTATTGGGGCGCGAGGGCGATGGCTGGACGATGAGCGGCGTCGATCCGGAAGGCGCCGATCTGCGGCGCGGCGGCACGGTGCTGCGGCTGCCTTTCGCCAAGACCGTGACCAACGCCGAAGAGGCACGGGTCGAGTTGGTTCGGCTCGTCAAACAGGCACGGCCTGCTTGAAATCGGGCAATCTGCCCGAAACCTCCGCAAGTTCAGCCTAAATATTAGGCATATTCGTGAGCCCTCGGCTGGAATGCCTGAGATTCGCGCCTAATAATACGGCACGGATCCTGCACAATTAGCGGGCTTTCGGTGCCGCGTCAGGGGGCGCCGTCACTCGACCATTGTGGGGAGGACCATGCCTATCACGTCCCTCTGCCGCGCGCTGGGCGCGGCTTTCGTCCTTACGTTTGCGTTTCTCGAGCCGGCCCTTGCCCAGGCGCCGGCCGCCGCCGCGGCTCTCGACTCCGGCAACACGGCCTGGATGCTGACGGCCACCGCGCTCGTCCTCTTCATGACCCTGCCGGGCCTGGCGCTGTTCTACGGCGGCCTGGTGCAGTCGCGGAACGTGCTCTCGGTGCTGATGCACTGCTTCGCCATCGCCTGCGTCGCTTCGCTGCTCTGGGCGATCTTCGCCTACAGCCTGGTGTTCTCGGGCGACGGGCCCTGGCTGGGCAATCTCGACAAGGCGTTCCTCGCCGGTCTCGACAAGATCAAGGCACCGGGCAATTTCCCGGAAACCGTCTTCGTCATGTACCAGATGACCTTCGCCATCATCACGCCGGCGCTGATCATCGGCGCGTTTCCCGAGCGCGTGACCTTCCCGTTTATCATCCTGTTCACGGCGCTCTGGCTGCTCTTCGTCTACGTGCCGGTGGCGCACTGGATCTGGGGTGGCGGCTGGCTGGCGGCCAAGAACGTGATCGACTTCGCCGGTGGCATCGTCGTGCACACCACGGCCGGCGTGTCAGCCCTGGTCGCGGCGATCGTGATCGGGGCACGCCGCGGCTTCCCCAGCCACATCCTGCCGCCGCATAACCCCGGCATGACCATGGCGGGCGGCGCCATGCTCTGGGTCGGCTGGTTCGGCTTCAACGGCGGTTCGGCGCTGGCCGCCGACGGCGCCGCCGGCTCGGCGATGCTGGCCACCCATCTCGCCGCCGCCGCCGGTGCGGCTACCTGGTCGATCGTCGAATGGGCCAAGTTCGGCAAGCCGAGTTCGGTGGGTGCGGTGACCGGCATGGTCGCTGGCCTCGCCACCATCACGCCCGCGGCCGGTCACACCGGTCCGATGGCGGCGATCGTGCTCGGCATCGCCGCCGGCGTGGTCTGCTTCGCCGCGGTGCGCGCGGTGAAGACGACGCTGAAGACCGACGACTCGCTCGACGTGTTCGGCGTCCACGGCGTGGGCGGCATGCTGGGCTCGATCGCGGTCGCCTTCACCGGCACGCCCGGACTGGGCGGCGCCGGCTTGGCCGAAGGCATGACCGCGAGCTCGCAGCTCGGCGTCCAGCTGCTCGCCGTCGCGGTGACGCTGGTCTGGTCGGCGATCGCCACGTGGGTGATGATCAAGGTGATCGACGCGGTGTGCCGCTGCCGTGCCAGCGAAGAGGCCGAGCGCGAAGGCCTCGACCTCACGGCCCACGGCGAGCGCGCCTACGACCTCAAGTAGGAGACCGCATTAGCAACGCCTCCTTCCCCGGGGGGCGAACGGGGCGCCGTCAGCGGCGCCCCGTTTCTTTTGCGGGAACGCCGGCGAACGCGACTCGCCGCCCGTGATACAATGCTCGTCGGCATTGTTGTCCCGGGCCTCGCATGCTTCGGCTGTTGCTGATCGTGTTCCTTGCCCTGATCGCCGTCCCGCCGTCTGCCGCGCAGCAACGGCTGGGGACGGGCAACCCGTCCTGCTATGAGATCCAGAACACGGGCTCGGTGACCGTGCTCACCCATGTCATCATGGATTCGGGCGAGCGCAGCGTGGCCCGCGTGCCGGCCTATGCCCGCGAGCGTCACTGCCTCGGCGGCATGCCGCATGCCGATGGAAGGGTCACCTTCCGGGTCATGAGCACCTTCGGCGTGCCGCTGTTCTCATGCCAGACCTTCATCGACCGGCCGATCGTCGTTGTCACCGGCAAACGCGCCGACGGCTCCTGGGAGTACGACGCCAAGTGCCGTTGAACCGGGCTCCGCCGAGGCGGGCGCCGGGGGCGCAGGCCCCCGGCCGGTAACGCGTTATTTCTTCATCATCGCCGCGTCGTTGGCCATCTTGGCGGCCTTGACGCACTCGGCCTCCTTCTTGTCCATCATGGCCTTCTTCGCCATGTCGAGCTCCTTCATGGCCATCTCCTTGGCCTTCATATCCATCACCTTCATCACGTTGGCTTCGGCCATCTTCACGTCGCTGGCGCAATCGGCGAGAGCCGGCCCGGCGAAGCCAAGCGCTGCGACGAGAGCGAGGACATAGAGTGCTTTCATGGGGAATCTCCCTGGCTGGTTGCATTGCGCGTTGGCGCGCGCCCGGGAGAATCAGGGAATACCGGCCATCCGTCGCCTCACGAGCCGGTGAGAGCGTTCACGCTTGCGTGTATCACGCGCCCGTGAGCCGGCCGAGATTCAGGCCCGGGTCGTCTCGGTCAGCAGCCGCAAGCCCAGCGCGCCCATGACGGCGGCCGCCAGGCGGTCGATCCAGAGCTTGCTTCGCAGATAGGCCGCGCGCGGCCGTTCGGACGAGAAGACACAGGCCACGGTCGCGTACCAGCCCGCCTCGATGGCGAACAGGCCAAGCGGCAGGACGATCAGGACCCAGACGGGAACGTGCTGCGGCAGCAGGGCGGCGAAGATGCTGCCGTAGACGGCGATGGCCTTCGGATTGCTGACCTGTGTCGCCAGCGCCAGCAGGAAAGCGCGCGCGAAGCCGGTCGCGCCGCGCTCGCCTTCAGCCGCCTCCCGGATCGGCTCCGTGGCGCTGCGCCACAAAAGCACGGCCAGGTAGAGGAGGTAGAGCCCACCCAAGCCCTTCAACAGGAGATAGAGCCATCCGGCCTGCGCCAGCAGCGCCTGCAGGCCAAGCAGCGCCAGGCCGCCGAGGATGACACCCCCGGCACCCATGCCGAGCGCGGCAGCGAGACCGTCGCGGCGCGACTGCGCCACCGCGATCCGTGCCACCAGCACGAAGCTCGGCCCCGGGCTTGCGGCCCCGACGGTGATTGCGGCGAGAATGCCGAGAACGGCGAGCAGCGGCTCCATCGGATCTAGTTGCTGAACCGCCGCTCCAGGCGTTCGGCGAAGGCATTGGCGAAGATGGCGTTGGACTCCTCGCCCGGCTGGGCCTGGCCTGCGGCACGGCGCAGGGCGGCGATGAGATCGCGCAGATCGTCGTCGGACATGATCTTCTTGGTCACCAGGGTGATGACCAGGGTCTCGACCACCAGGAGATTGGCGCTCGAGGATTTCTCGATCACGCCGGCCAGCGTGTCGCCCAGTCGCCCGACAATCGTCTCGAACGGATCGTCCGCCATACCTGCCGCTCCCGGTGTTTGGGCCATCGTAGCCGATCACCACCGAACAGACGAGCCGGCGCAGCGGACCTAAGCTCCACCGCGGCACGTCCCCGCCGGGCCCAAGGCTCCGCTAGCTCCGCGCGCAGGGACCTGATAACTTCCCGCCAAGGTTGAATTTATCAGATGGTAAAAATTCTACTTGTCGAGGACAACAGCGCGGTGCGCGAGGCCACGAGACTGGTTCTCGAAGGTGCCGGCTACGAGGTTCTGGAGGCGATCAGCGGCCTGCGCGTCGAGGACACCATCGACAGCCACAAGCCCGAGCTCGTCCTGACCGATATGCTGATGCCCGACCGCGACGGGGTGGAAACCGTGCTGGCCCTGCGCCGGCGGTACCCAAGGCTGCGCATCATCGCCATGTCCGGAGGCGGTCCCCGCGGGGACCTCGACCTGGGTGTCGCCCGGAAGCTCGGCGCGTCGGCGACACTGGGCAAGCCCTACGATCCGGAGCAGCTTATCGCCCTGATCGCCGAAGTCCTGGCCGGGCCCGAGCCGGCGCCACGGTCGGGCTGAGAGCAATATTCCACGCCCCGCCAACCATGGTAGGCTGCGCGTCTCGCTCCCGTGACGGCAGAATGCCATGGCGCGCATCGTCCTTGTCGACGATACGGATCTGTTCCGCGAAGCCCTTCAGGTCGTTCTTGAACGCGCCGGCCACGACGTCATGGCGGCGGCAAGCGGCCTCGGCATCGAGGGCGTGGTGGCGCAGCACAAGGCCGATCTGGTGATTACCGACATGCTGATGCCCGGCCGCGACGGGGTGGAGACCGTCATGGCATTGCGCCGCCGCCATCCCGGCCTGCGCATCATCGCCATGTCGGGCGGCGGTACGCGCGGCAACATGGACCTCGAGATGAGCCGCAAGCTGGGCGTTTCGGCGACGCTCACCAAGCCGTTCGAGCCCGAGGAGCTTGTCGCCCGCGTCGCCGAGATCCTGGCCGGTCCGCCGCCGGGTTAGTGAGCCTCGGCCCAGGACGGCCCCTGCCCCACTTCGACCACCAGCGGCACCGATAGAGACACGGCCGGGCGATCGGCTGTCTCCATCACCTGCTTCACCACCTCGATGGTCGTTGCCACCTCGGACGGCGGCGTCTCGAACAGCAGTTCGTCGTGGACCTGCAGCAGCATCTTCGCGGCGAGGTTCGCCCTGGCGAGTGCCGCGGGGATGCGAACCATGGCCCGCTTGATGATGTCGGCGGCACCGCCCTGGATCGGCGCGTTGATGGCCGCGCGCTCGGCGAAGCTGCGGATCGCCGGGTTCTTCTCGTTGATCTGCGGCACATGGCAGCGCCGGCCGAACACCGTGGTGACGAAGCCTTGGGCGTGCGCCTCCTTCTTGGTCCGATCCATGTAGTCGCGGATGCCGGGGTATTTCTCGAAATAGGCGTTGATGTACTGACGCGCCTCGCCCTGGGGGATGCCGAGCTGGTTGGCCAGACCGAAGGCCGAGATGCCGTAGATGATGCCGAAATTGATCGCCTTGGCCTTGCGCCGGACCATCGGATCCATGCCTTTGACCGGCACGCCGAAGACCTGGCTGGCGGTCAGCGCGTGGATGTCGATGCCTTCGCGGAACGCCTCCTTGAGCGCGGCGATATCGGCGACATGCGCCAGCAGGCGCAGCTCGATCTGCGAATAGTCGAAGGAGAGCAGCGTGTGGCCCTTGGCCGCAACGAACGCCTTGCGGATCTTGCGGCCTTCCTCCGTGCGGATCGGGATGTTCTGCAGGTTGGGATCGTTCGACGACAGGCGCCCGGTTGAGGCGACGGCCATCGAATAGGAGGTGTGCACGCGCCGGGTCTCGGGATTGATGACCTCAAGCAATGCGTCGGTGTAGGTGGATTTGAGCTTGGAGAGCTGCCGCCATTCGAGAACGAGCTGCGGCACCTTGTGGCCGGTCGCTGCCAGGCTTTCCAGCACATCGGCGCCCGTGGCGTAGGCGCCAGTCTTGGTTTTCTTCGGCTGTTCACCCTCGGGGAGCTGCAGGCCAAGTTCGTCGAACAGCACCACGCCGAGTTGGGCCGGCGAGCCGATGTTGAAGGGCCGCTTGGCCTCCTTGTGGATCTGCTTCTCGAGCTCGGCCAGGCGCAGGGCGAAATCGTTGGACAGGCGCTTGAGCTCGCCCGGATCGACGGTGATGCCCGTCTCCTCCATCTGCTGCAGCACGGGGATCAGCGGCCGTTCGATGCTCTCGTAGACGCTGACCAGATGCTCGGAGACGAGAAGCGGCTTGAGCATCGTGTGCAGGCAGAGCGTCACGTCGGCATCCTCGGCCGAATAGTCGCGCGCCTTGTCGAGCGGCACCTCGGCGAAGTTGATGCGCTGCTTGCCGGTACCGGTGACCTCGTCATAGGTGATGGTCTTGTGGCCGAGATGGAGCGCGCAGAGCTCGTCCATGCCGTGTCCGTGCTTGCCGCCGGCGAGCACGTAGGAGATCAGCATCGTGTCGTCGATCGGGGCGACAGTGACGCCGCAGCGTTGCAGCACCTCGGCATCGAACTTGATGTTGTGGCCGATCTTTAGCACCGCGGGATCGGCGAGCAGCGGCTTCAGCGCGTCCAGAACCTGATCGCGCGGCAATTGACCCGGCAGCAGCCCGCCATTCTGTTTCGGGACCTCGAGCAGCAGACCGTCCTGCTGCTTCTCGTCCTTTTTCACCGAACCCGGTGTCATGTGCCCGATGGGGATATAGCAACCCTCGCCCACCGCCGTGGCCAGCGAGATGCCGACGAGATCGCAACCCAGCGCGTTCAGGCCCGTGGTCTCGGTGTCGACGGCGATCAGTCCGGCGGCGCGGGCACTGGCGATGCAGCCCTCGAGATCCTTCATGGTCTGCACCAGGGCGTAGCCGCGGCCCGCTCCGGGACGCACCGGCGGCCGCACGATCGCGGTCGGCGCCGGATCGGCGCTGCCGATGCTCTGCCCGTCGCGGCTGTGCTGACCTAAGGGCAGCGCGCCGTTGCTCATCTTCGGCACGGATTCGACATCGAAATCGCCGTCGACCAGGCCCTCGGTCTTCATGCGGCCGATGACCGAACGGAATCCCTGTGTCGCCAAAAAGGTGACCAGCACCTTGGGATCGGGCTTGCGGATGCCGAGCTCGCCGATCGGCGTCGGCATGCCGCATTCGGTGTCGAGCTTGACCAGCTTGTAGGAGATGCGCGCCTTCTCGGCGTTCTCGATCAGACTCTCGCGCCGCTTGGGCTGCTTGATCTCGCCCGCCCGGGCCAGCAGCGTCTCGAGATCGCCGTAGGTGTTGATCAGCTCCGCCGCGGTCTTGACGCCGATGCCCGGCACGCCGGGCACGTTGTCGGTGGAATCGCCGGCCAGTGCCTGCACGAACACCACCTTGTCGGGCGTCACGCCGAAGCGCTCCAGCACCTCGGGCTCGCGGATCGGCTTGTTCTTGATCGGATCGAGCATCTCGACGCCGTCGCCGACCAGCTGCATCAGGTCCTTGTCGGAGGAGACGATGGTGACCTGCATGCCGGCCTTGCGGGCGCCGTGGGCGTAGCAGGCGATCAGGTCGTCCGCCTCGAAGCCCTGCTTCTCGATCGCCGGCACGCCGAAGGCGCGCGTCGCCTCGCGCACCAGGCCGAATTGCGGGATGAGATCGTCGGGCGGCTCGTCGCGGTTGGCCTTGTATTCGGCGTAGATTTCGTTGCGGAACGTGTCGCGGCCGGCGTCGAAGATGACCGCGAGGTGATCGCCCTGGTGGCCCGCCATCAGGCGCAGCAGCATGTTGGTGAAGCCAAGCACGGCGCCGACCGGCGTGCCGTCGGGCCGCGTGAGCGGCGGCAGGGCGTGATAGGCGCGGAAGATGTAGCCCGAACCGTCGACGAGATAGAGATGCCCGCCCTTCTTTCCCGTAGCGGCAGGCTTCTCGGCCGCCGGCTTCTTGGACTCAGGCGCGGGTTTCTTGGACTCGGATGGCTTCTTCGGCATGGGAGTGCTGTAGCAGACGGGCAAAGAGTTGACGAGAGGCGGCGGGACGGGCATCTACCGTGCCGCGATGCGTGCGCCGTTACCTCTCGCTCCCGACAAACGCTACGACGTGCTGGTGATCGGCGGCGGCAACGCGGCGCTGTGCGCGGCAATCAGCGCGCGCCGCGGCGGGGCCTCGGTCCTGGTGCTTGAGGCGGCGCCCAAATTCTATCGCGGCGGCAACACGCGCCACACGCGCAACATGCGCTGCGCCCATGACAGCGCCACCGAGACCCTGACCGGCCCCTACACCGAGGAGGAGTTCTGGCAGGACCTGCTGCAGGTCACCGGCGGCCAGACCGACGAGGCGCTGTCGCGCCACATGATCCACGAGTCCAAGGAGATGCTGACCTGGATCGTGGAGCAGGGCGTACGCTTCCAGCCGTCGCTCGGCGGCACGCTCAGCCTCGGCCGCACCAACTCCTTCTTCCTCGGCGGCGGGCGGGCCATGCTCAACGCCCTGTACCGCACCGCCGAGAGTCTCGGCGTCGAAGTGCTGTACGAAGCCGAGGTCGTGAAGCTCGATATCCGCGACGGCATGTTTACCGCGGCCACGGTGAAGCACGGCGGTGCCACGCACGACGTGCGGGCGACGACGCTGGTCGCGGCGGCGGGCGGCTTCGAGGCCAATATCGAATGGCTCAAGGATTCCTGGGGTCCGCCGGCAGAGAACTTCCTCATCCGCGGTACGCCCTACAACAAGGGCACGATCCTCAAGCTGCTGCTCAATGCCGGCGTGCAGCCGGTGGGCGACCCGACCCAATGCCACGCCGTGGCCATCGATGCCCGCGCGCCCAAATTCGACGGCGGCATCATCACCCGGCTCGACTGCGTGGTGTTCGGCATCGTGGTCAACAAGCACGCCCAGCGCTTCTACGACGAGGGCGAGGATTTCTGGCCCAAACGCTACGCGGTGTGGGGGAGGCTGGTGGCGGGGCAGCCCGACCAGATCGCCTACATCCTCTACGACCACAGCTCCTCGACGCTGTTCATGCCCTCGCTCTATCCGGCCATCCAGGCGCCGAGCCTGCGCGAGCTCGCGGGCAAACTGACGCTCGATCCCGACGCGCTGGAGAAGACGGTCGCCGGGTTCAACGCGGCGGTGCGGCCCGGCACCTTCGACCATACGGTGCATGACGATTGCCGCACCGAGGGCCTGACGCCGCCCAAGACCCATTGGGCGCGCAAGCTCGAGACCGCGCCCTACTACGCCTACCCGGTGCGGCCGGGCATCACCTTCACCTATCTCGGGACCAGGGTGGACCGGCAGGCGCGCATCCTGATGGCCGACGGCAAGCCGTCGTCCAACATGTTCGCCGCCGGCGAGATCATGGCCGGCAACGTGCTGGGCAAGGGCTACGCCGCGGGAATCGGCATGACCATCGGCGCCGTGTTCGGGCGCATCGCCGGGCGGGAGGCGGCGCAGCGTGCACGCAACTGAGACGTTGAACGAAGCCGACCGGTTGATGGTGGTGTGCAACTCCTGCCGCTACTGCGAGGGGCTGTGCGCGGTGTTTCCGGCGATGGAGATGCGCCGGGCCTTCACCGCTGGCGAGCTGCGCTACTTCGCCAATCTCTGTCACTCCTGCGGTGCCTGCTACGACGACTGCCAGTTCTCGCCACCGCACGAATTCAACGTCAACGTGCCCAAGGTGCTGGCGCAGCTGCGTGTCGAATCCTACGCGCATTACGCCTGGCCGCGGGCCTTCGCCGGCCTCTTCCAGCGCAACGGTGTCGCCGTCAGCCTGATCGCCGCGCTCAGCGTGGCGATCTTCATCATCGGCTTCGCGCTGTGGACCGATCCCGGCGCGCTCTTCGCCGTGCATACCGGCCCGGGTGCCTTCTACCGGCTGATGCCGCACAACACGATGGTGGCGATCTTCGGCGCGGCCTTCCTCTACGCCATCCTCGCCTTGGCCATGGGCCTTCGCGCCTTCTGGCGTGACGGCGGTGAACCGGAGGGCGGCGACTATGCGAAGGCGGGCCACGATGCCGCCACGCTCAAATATCTCGACGGCGGCGGGGCGGGATGCCGCGACCGTGACACGAAGACGCCGGACCAGCGACGGCTCTATCACCACCTGACCTTCTACGGCTTCCTGCTGTGCTTCGCCTCGACCTCGACGGCGACGCTCTACCACTACCTGCTGGACATGCAGGCGCCGTACCCCTGGTACGACCTGCCGGTGGTGCTGGGCACGCTCGGCGGCATCGGGTTGCTGATCGGCCCTGTCGGCCTGCTGGCCGAGAAAGCCAAGCGCGATCCGCGGACCCAGGACGCCAGCCTGCGCGGGATGGACACGGCCTTCCTCGCCATGCTGTTCCTCACCAGCCTGACGGGTCTTGCCCTGCTCGTGCTGCGCTCAACCCCCGCGATGGGTGTCCTTCTGGCGCTGCATCTGGGTGTGGTGTTCGGCCTGTTCGTGACGATGCCCTACGGCAAGTTCGTCCACGGCCTCTATCGCTACGCGGCGCTGGCCCGCTACGCCAAGGAACGGCGCACCGAAACCCAGTGACCGGCGGACCTTCTCAGTGCGAAGGACGGGCCCCGGGCTTGAGCACGAAGACCCGGTCGCAATAGCCGCACTCGCCGCGCCCGTCGGCGAGCGGGATGTAGATCAGCGGATGGCCCAGAGCCCCGCCCCCGCCGTCACAGGCGGCCGGAGAGGTATCCACTTGCAGGGTTTCAGGCGGCGGCGGAGCAACCTGATTCGAACTGGCCATTATCGCGAATCCCCAACGTTGACCGGGCGGATACGGCGATGATAGCGATTGCCTTCGCCCGTGCAAACCCCGGCCCTGCTTCATAATTTAAGACCATGAATTCCGACACTTCCGCGCCCGCCGTCGCCATTGAGGGGCTGACCAAGATCTACGCCTCCCAGGGCAAGGCCGCCGCCAAGCGCGCCCTCGACGGGGTCAGCCTGAGCATCCGCCGGGGCGAGATTTTTGGCCTTCTCGGCCCCAACGGGGCCGGCAAATCGACCCTGATCAACATCCTCGCCGGCCTGGTCAACAAGACCTCCGGCCGCGCCGCGATCTGGGGGCTCGACATCGACCGCGACCCGCGCGCCAGCCGCGGCGCCATCGGCGTGGTGCCGCAGGAGCTCAACATCGATCCCTTCTTCACGCCGCGCGAGCTGCTCGAGGTCCAGGCCGGGCTCTACGGCGTGCCGGCGGCCGAGCGGCGGACGGAGGAAATCCTCGCCGCCGTCGGTCTTGCCGACAAGGCGACGTCCTACGCCCGCACCCTGTCGGGCGGCATGCGGCGGCGCCTGCTGGTCGCCAAGGCGATGGTCCACCGGCCGCCGGTGCTGGTGCTCGACGAACCGACGGCCGGCGTCGACGTCGAGCTGCGCCAGGGGTTGTGGGACTACGTACGCCGGCTCAACGCCGCCGGCACCACGATCCTGCTGACCACGCATTATTTGCCCGAGGCCGAGCAGCTTTGCGACCGCATCGCCATCATCAACCACGGCAAGCTGATCGCCTGCGACACGACACGGGCACTCACCTCCCGGCTTGACCGCAAGGAGCTGCGCCTGATCCTCGACGGGGACCTCGCGGCGCTGCCGGCCGCGCTCAGTGGCTACGACGTGGTGCAGAAGGGCCCGCGCGAGATCGCCTTCCGCTACCGGCCGAGCCAGGTGCGGGCCGGCGCCCTGCTCGACGCGGCGCGCGGTGCGGGGTTGGGCATCCTCGACATTTCGACCGAAGAGAGCGATCTCGAGGACATCTTCATCGAGCTGACGCGCGCGCCGGCCGCCTGATGCGCCGGCTCGCCGCCGCTCTTCTCCTGCTCCTGCTCGGCGCCTGCACGCCGCATATCGCGGCCATGGGGCCGCCACTCGAAACACCGCGCATCGACGGCGAAAACCTGGTGATGGCCGACGGCACGGCGCTGCCGATGACAATCTGGCGGCCGGACGGACAGCCCAAGGCGGTGATCCTCGCCCTGCATGGCGTCAACGATTACGCCATCGCTTTCGCCGACCCGGCGGTCGAGTGGGTGCGCGACGGTATCGCCACCTATGCCTACGACCAGCGCGGCTTTGGCCGCACGCCGCAGCGCGGCCTGTGGCCCGGCACCGAGACGCTGGTCGCCGATCTCGAGACGGCGCTCTCCCTGGTGCAGGCGCGCCATCCCGGTGTGCCGGTCTATGTGCTGGGCGAGAGCATGGGCGGCAGCGTCGTCATGGTGGCCGGCTCGCAAGGGCGCCTCGACAAGGCGGCCGGCACGATCCTGCTCGCCCCGGCTATCCGCGGGCGCGAGACGCTCAACGTGTTCGCCCGGGTCGGCCTGTTCGTTTTCTCGCGCACCGTGCCCTGGCTGGCGGGACGGCCGGCCGGCCCGCTGCCCTTCACCCCCTCGGACAACATCGCCGCCCTGCGCAAACTGGGCCGCGACCCGCTGGTGATCAAGGACACGCGCGTCGATGCCTTCTGGGGCCTGGTCAACCTGATGGACGACGCGCTGGCCGCCGCCCCGCGCTTCGCCAACCCGGCGATGGTCCTGATCGGCAAGCACGACGACCTGATTCCCGACGATCCGATGGAGGTGATGCTCCAGCGCCTGCCGCCGGTGCCTGCCGGGCGGCGGCGGGTGGTCGTCTACCCCGAGGGCTATCACCTGCTGCTGCGCGACCTGAAGGCCGAGGTGCCGATCCGCGACATCGTCCACTGGACGCGGCAGCCCGCCGCCCCGCTGCCCTCGGGCAACGAGCGCCGTGCAGGCGTGGATTTGCGCTGAGCCGGGCTTTCCGTTAGTGTCCGGCCGCCAATCGAGGGCGCCCGTAGCTCAGTTGGATAGAGCGCTAGCCTCCGGAGCTAGAGGTCGTGAGTTCGAGTCTCGCCGGGCGCGCCATTCTCCCCCCGCCGTTAAGAGCCGCCGGACCCTCCGGGCGTCCGATTGGCGCGCCTGTGTCATTTCCGCTATGTAATTCGCCATGACCGTTCCGTTTGGCGATCTCAATCCCCCGCCGCGACTGATCATGGGCCCCGGGCCCGTCGACGCCGACCCGCGCGTGCTGCGCGCCATGTCGATGCCGCTGCTCGGGCAGTTCGATCCGGCCTTCACCGCTTATATGAACGAGGCGATGGAGCTCTACCGTCGCGTCTACCAGACGAAGAACAAGTGGACCTTCCTGATCGACGGTACGGCGCGCGCCGGTATCGAGGCCATTCTCGTCTCGCTGATCGCCCCCGGCGACCGCGTGCTGGTGCCGATCTTCGGCCGCTTCGGCCACCTGCTGACCGAGATCGCGAAGCGCTGCGGCGCCGAGGTCCACACGGTCGAGGCGGAATGGGGCAAGGTCGTCGATGCCAACGCGGTCGAGGAGGCAGTAAAGAAGGCAAAGCCGCGCCTCATCGCCTGCGTGCACGGCGACACCTCCACCACCATGGCGCAGCCGCTCGAGGACATCGTGGCGATCGCGCGGCGGCACGACGCGCTGGTCTACACCGACGCCACCGCCACACTGGGCGGCATGGATGTGGCCGTCGACCGCTGGGGCGTCGACGCCATCTCGTCGGGCCTGCAGAAATGCATGTCGGGGCCGCCCGGCAGCGCTCCGATCAGCTTCAACGAGCGTGTCGCCGTGCGGATCAACAGCCGCAAGCATGTCGAGCAGGGCATAAAGGCGCCCGGCATCGTCGAGGGCAACGGTCCGGTCATCCAGTCGAACTATTTCGACCTCGCCATGCTGATGGATTACTGGGGCGAGGCCCGCCTCAACCATCATACCGAGGCGACGTCGATGCTCTACGCGGCGCGCGAATGCGCGCGCATCGTGCTCGAGGAAGGCATCGCGGCGCGGGTCGCGCGCCACGAGGTTGCGAGCCGCGCCATGGTCGGCGGCCTCAAGGCGCTGGGGCTGGAGATCTTCGGCGATACGAAGCACAAGATGCCGAATGTCACGGGCATCGTCATCCCGGCCAGGATCGATGGCGAGCGCGTGCGCCATGACCTGCTGCACGATTTCGGCATCGAGATCGGCACCTCGTTCGGCCCGCTCAAGGGCAGGATCTGGCGCATCGGCACGATGGGCTACGGTTGCCAGAAGCGCAACGTGCTGATCTGCCTCAACGCGCTAGAAGCCGTGCTGCGTCAGCAGGGTTATGCCGCCACGCCCGGAGCGGGCGTCGACACGGCGCTCGCCGAGTACCGGAAATCCGAAGCCGCCTGACCGGGCGCCGGCGTTAACGACATTATGTCTTTGGTGTGGCGGCCCGCGCCCGCCCATTTAAAATATTGATTTAAAACAATAATTTATGTGCAGAACGGCACTTGTTGTGTCCAATGTGTCTAACCACATTGGGTGGTATGCGCCGTTCAGCGGACCATGCGCTTGATCGTGGCGGTCGTGCTCTGGCCCGGCGTCAGATCGGCGAGCAGCACACGCCCGCCCCAGCTGCGCACCTGTTCCGCGCCGACGACCTTGTCGACGGTGTAGTCCGCGCCTTTGACCAGCACGTCCGGCTTGATCGCCTCGATCAGCGCCAGCGGCGTGTCTTCGGGGAAGATCACCACCTGGTCGACGCTGGCCAGCGACGAGAGAACGGCGGCACGCGCCGCCTCGCTCTGGACCGGCCTCCCTTCGCCCTTGAGGCGCCGCACCGAGGCGTCGGAGTTGAGGCCGACGATCAGCCGGTCGCAGGCCGCCCGCGCCTGGCTCATCAGCGAGACGTGACCCGGGTGGATGATGTCGAAACAGCCATTGGTGAAGCCGATGCGCAGATTCTGGCGCCGCCACCGCTCCACCACGTCGAGCGCCTGCGGCAGCGTCACGACCTTGCGTTCGCCGGTCGCGATGTCCTCATGATGCAGGGCGCGGACCAGATCATCGGCGTAGGCGACGGCCGTGCCGACCTTGGCCACGACGATTCCGGCCGCCACGGTGGCGAGACGCGCCGCGTCGAGCAGCGACAGGCCGCTGGCAAGACTGGCGGCCAGGGTTGCGACCACGGTGTCGCCCGCACCCGAGACGTCGAACACCTCCTGCGCCACCGCCGGCAGAAGATGCGATTCGCCCGAGCGCAGCACCAGGCTCATGCCGTCGGCGCCCAGCGTGCAGAGCACCGCTTCGAGCTGGCAGAGCTTGATCAGCTTGAGCGAGGCCGCCACCACTTCGGCCGGCGTGCCGGTCGGCAGTTGCACGGCCTCGGCCAGCTCGCGCCGGTTCGGCGTCAGCAGCGTCGCGCCGCGGTAGCGGCCGTAGTCGTAGCCCTTGGGGTCGACCAGCACCGGCTTGCCGGCCCGGTGCGCCGCCGCGATCATCGCCGTGATCGAGGGCGGCGTGAGCACGCCCTTGGCATAGTCGGAGAGCACGAGCACGCCGCAATCGGCGATGGCGGCAGCGACCACGCGGGCGATGTCGTCGGCGATGGCCGGGCTGACCTCGCTCACCGTCTCGCGGTCGGCGCGCAGCAATTGCTGGCTGCCGGCGACGTAGCGCGTCTTGATTGTCGTCTCGCGCTTCGCGTCCGTCATCAGGTGCGGCTCGACATTGGCGAGCTGCCCGACGAGTGTGGCGACCTCGCGCCCCGCCGCATCGCGGCCGACGACCGAAACGAATTCCGGATGCGCGCCGAAGCCGACGAGATTGCGCAGCACGTTGCCCGCACCGCCGAGCATGGCGAGCTCGCGTTCGACGCTCAGCACCGGGATCGGCGCTTCGGGCGAGATGCGGTCGACATGGCCATAGACGAAGCGGTCGAGCATCACGTCGCCGACGCAGAGCACGCGCGCCTGGGCGAGACGCGGAACGAGCTCGACGAGGTCGGCGTTGACGGTCATCGCCTAGTCCACGTAGCCGAGCGCTTTTTCCAGCGCGCCGCAGAGCATCTGGCCGAGCGTGATGTGCATCTCCTGGATGCGCGCGGTGGTCTTCGACGGCACGACGAGCGCGATGTCGGCCAGCTTGCGCTTCACCAGCTCGCCACCGCCCTTGCCGGTCAGCGTGGCGGTGACCAGCTTCATGGCACGGGCCGTCTCCAGCGCCTTAAGGATGTTGGGCGATTGGCCGGAGGTCGTGATGGCGATGGCGAGATCCCCCGGCTTGCCGAGGGCCTCGATCTGCCGCGAGAACAGCACGTCGAAACCGAGATCGTTGCCGATGGCGGTCAATGCCGAGGTGTCGGTGGTCAGCGCGATGGAAGCGATCGCCGTGCGGTTGGTGATGTAGCGCACCGTCAGCTCGGTCGCGAGATGCTGGGCATCGGAAGCCGAGCCGCCATTGCCGAAGAACAGGATCTTGTTGCCACCCTTGATGCAGGTGATGGCGGCTTCGACCAGGCGCTTGAACTCGCCCGCCATCGCCGCGGCCGTCGCCTTCTGCACGGCGTCGTGCTCGGCGAATTCGCTGGCGTAGAAACGGTCGAGATCGAGGGCCATGGTCGCTCGCTAGGCGCGGCGCGCGGAGGCGAGAATCGCCTCGAAACGGCCGCCGATGGCGCGAATATCGAAGGTCTTGCGGGCGTAGTCCAGCGCGTTGTTTCCCAAGGCTTTACGCTCTTCCTCCGCCCCGGCCAGGCGCTCGGCCGCGGCGACAAACGCATCGGCCCGGTCGGGCGCCACGGTGGTGCCTGCCCCCGCCCGGGCAATCACCCGCGCCGCCAGGTTCTCGGCCGGGATGGCGCCGAGGATCGGCCGCCCGGCGCAGAGATAGGTCAGCACCTTGGACGGCACGGAGAACGCGCCTGCGTCCGATTCGAGGATCGCCAGCAGAACGTCGCCGGTGGCGATCACCTCCGGCAGCCGCTCGAAGGGTTGATAGGTCAGCAGGGTCAGGTTCGGCACTTCGGATTGGCGTTTGCGGAGCCAGTCCGCCCCCAGCCCCTCCGAGACCACAACCACCCGGACATCGGCACGCCCGGCAAAGTGCCTGGCCAATTGCAGCAACAGCTCCGGATTGTGCTTGAGACCGAGCGTGCCGGAATAGAGGAAGACCAGTTTGTCGGTAAGGCCGTGCTCTCGCGCCCAAGCGTTGTCGCGTGGACGCTGCGGCAGCTCGTCGAACGGCGCCCAGTTTTCGATCACGTGCGCGCGGCGGCGATCCACTCCCCACGCGTCGAGCACGGGCAGGAAATCGTCGGAGATCACCACGACCGCGTCGCTCTGGCGCATCAGCCGGCGCTCGAGCGCCAGGTAGTAGCGGCCGGCCAATGCGCCGATCACCGGCAGGCGCCGGCGCAGCAGCCGGTCGATGGCGATGGCATTGAGGTCCTGGGCCCAGAAGACGAAGCCGATGCCGAGGCGCCGGCAAACCGACAGCGCCGCCGCCTGAATATCGCTCGCCGAGGTGCCGCCGAGCATCGCATCAGGCTTGTACGCGGCGATCTCGCGAGCCAGCACGCGGCCGTAGGCACGCTCGTCGAGCACCCGGCGCACATAGCTGTATTTGTCGATCGCCCGGCCAATCGACAGGCCACGCACCGCGAAACCGGGAGGATCGTCCGGGCGCCGCGCCATGGGCCCGCGCGGCATGGCCATCGAAGCGGCGTAGAGGTGCAGCACCTCGTGCCCGCGCCGCGCCAGCTCGCGCGAGAGCTGGATGGGAAACGCGTGCCCCGAATCGTGGACGAGGATCTTCATCTAGTCGCGCCGTGCCTTGACCACGAGACAGTCGCCGCGGCCCAACCGGTTGCCCAGCCAGAGAAACGGGAAGAGCAGGCCGCGTGCGATGCCCATCAAGCCAGCAACCAGCGGCGCCACGCGCTGCATCTTCGGCGAGCGTGGAAAGGCCGCGGCGATGGCCGACAGCGCCACCCACAGCGCCGGCGTCACCTGGCGCTCCTCAACGACAGTGAAGCCGGTGTCGGCGAGCGCGCGGCGCAGCGTCGCGGCGTCGAAATGCACGATGTGGAACGGCAGGTGCCAGTTGACCCAGTGCCGGCCGAAGAGCGAACGCAGCCAGCTGCGGTAATTGGGCAGGCTGATCCACACCTCGCCACCGGGGACCAGAAGGCGACGGATATGGCCGAGCATCTCCCTGGGGTCGAGCGCGTGCTCGAGCACATTGGACAGGACCACGCGCTCGAACGGCAGCGAGGGCTGCAGCGCGGCGATGTCGCTCTCGTAGACCATGAAGCCGCGGCTGCGCGCCACCTCGGCCGCCCGGCTGTTAAGCTCAAGGCCTTCCGGCTTGAAGCCGTTGCGGCGGTAAAGGACGAGGCCCCGGCCCTCATTGCAGCCGACATCAAGCAGCCGGCCACCGTTGCCGGGCTGGGTGTGGAACGACACGTCGCCGTCGAGCTTGAGGAACCACTGATAGGCCGGCGACATGAGCAGGCGCTCGCGCCAGCCGGTGTAGGTGGTGCCGCTCTCCCCGCCGTAATTGTAGTAGGTCTCGTAAAGCTCCTTCAGCTGCGGCCCTGTCGGCCGCGGCGCGGTCTGCTCGAGCCCGCACGATGCGCAGCGCAGGATCGTCCACTCGCCCGGCGAGCCGAAACGGTTGTCGCGCACATGGGTCAGGACCGGGTGCGTGGCGGCCCCGCAGAGAAGACAGGGGTCGCTCATCACGCGCCTTTGGCCTTGCGGCGCTCGTAGAGCTTGGCGTCGACCAGGAAGCGGAACCAGAAGGTCTGCAGCACGTAGAAGATCAGGCCTTCGGTGCCGTCGAGAAAGCCGCGCTTCCAGATGTAGCGATAAAGGAACAGCAGGAAGGCGCGCAGGAACAGCGGCTGGCGATAGTAGAAGCCGCGCTGTGCGCGCTTCTCGGCGACGGGGTTGCCAGAGCCGCCGGCAATGGCCGTGCTGTCAGGATTGAGGATCTCCTCGACCTCCATGTCCGCCCAGCGGTTGTGGCGGGCCGTCCATTCGCCCAGCGGCAGCCGGATGTCGTCGATCATCGGCGCGGCGAGCTGTTCGGTTGGGCCATCGACATGGAAATGCTGGTCGTATTTGCGTGTTTCGCAGCGGCCACGGCCGCGCCGGAACAGGCGCAAGTGATAGATCGGGTACATGCCGCCATGGCGCAGCGGGCGGCCATGAAAATGCACGAGGCGCGGAATGTAGTAGCCGACGACGTCCTGCGACTGCCCGGTACGCGTCAGGCTCGGCAGCAGGTCGACGAGCTCGTCCGACAGACGCTCGTCGGCGTCGAGGTGGAGCTGCCAGTCATGGCGGAGCGCAAGGCTGGCGATCGCCCAGTTGCGCTGCGCGCCGTAGTTCTCGAAGGGATGCTGCACGATCTGCGCGCCCGCAAGACGGGCGATCTCCAGCGTACCATCCGTCGAAAACGAGTCGACGACGTGGATGTCGTCGCTGACAAGCCGCGCGCTTTCCAGCGTCGCGCCGATGGTCGCCTGCGAGTTGAAGGTGAGAACGATGACGGAGATCGGCATCAGGAATTCCGGCGCTCCGGGCGGGCGAGCGAGCGATACACGGTCTCGAGTTGGCGCGCAATCATCGCCCACGAGAACCTGCCGGCGGCCAGTGCCCGGCCCTGGCTGCCCATGCGAACGGCGGAAGCAGGATCGCCGGCCAGCGTCTCGATCTGCCGTGTCACCGTATCGATGTCCGGCGCGCCGACGAGGCCGGCACCTTCCTGCTCGATCTCGCGCCAGATATTGACCCTGTCGGAGATGGCGACCGGCACGCCGCAGGCCATGGCCTCGACGATGGCGAGGCCGAAGTTCTCCGAGTAGGACGGCAGCACGAACATCGCCGCGTCGCGGAAGGCGGCGAGCTTCGCCTCGTGGCCGAGCATGCCGGTGAAGGTCACACGCTCGCCGATGCCTTCGGCAGCGATCCAGCTCTCCGTCCGAGCCTGCATCCCGTCATCGGGTCCGGCAATCACCAGGTGCAGATCGGGATGACGCTTGGCGGCCCGCGCGAAGGCCGGGACGAGGATATCGAGGCCTTTCTTGAAGTTGAGGCGGCTGAGGAAGAGCACGATGCGCCGCTCACCGGTCTCCGGGTGCTTTGCGCGGAACGTGCCGGCCGGCGGCAGGGTCGCGTACTGCTCGAGATCGAGGCCGTTGGGCACGACGATGCCGCGTGCGCCTTGCGCGTAGGGTTCGGCGAGGCGCATCTCGTCCTCGGCCGTGTAGTGCAGTGCCGCTGCATGGCGCAGCACGCGGTTCTGGAACAGGGCTTCGATCACCGCCTTGCGGGCGCGATGGCGCTTCCACAGGAAGGGATCGAGCGTGCCGTGCGGGCGCAGCAGGTACGGCACGCCGTGGCGGCGGCAGAGCCGCGCCGTCGCCCAGGTGTGAAAGAGATAGAGCGAGTGCAGGTGCACGATGTCGGCACGCGGGATCGCTGCGTCGAGCGCGCGCATCAGCGGCAGGGAGGTGGCGAACATCGCCGGCGCGTGCTGTCGGTAGACCTCGACCGCCGCCGGCGCCGCCAGGGCCGGCAGGCGTGCCGTCTCGCCGGGGGCCAGTTCGCGGTCCGTGGTGAGGATCGTCACCTCATGCCCGAGCGCCGCCACGGCCCGCGCCATGTCGAGCGCGGCCTTGGCCGGGCCGCCCGTCTTGGCGGCGAGGGAGGCGATGACGTGGAGAATACGGATGGGAGGCTCCGCGGGGCGGTAAAAGCGCCCGCAATCTATACCGGTTCGGCACGATAACGGTATGACCGGGTTGGCTATTCTGTCTATTCTCCGGCCATGACCCAGCCCGATTACCGCGCCCGGCTGCTTGCCCAGTATGTCTCGACGCATACCAGTGTTTCGGGCGCGCTGGCCGGGCTGGAGCGCCGCCGGCCCTATCTCGACCGGCTGGTGCGCGACCATTTCCCGGCTGATCGCGGGGCGGCCATCCTCGATCTCGGCTGCGGCCACGGCGCCATCCTCTGGGCCGCCGGCCGCGCGGGCTACACCAACCTCGCCGGCGTCGACGCCAGCCCCGAGCAGGTCGCGGCGGCCCAGCAGCTCGGCGTCAAAGGCGTGCGCCTGGGCGAGCTCGACGCCGCCCTGGCCGCGACCCCGGCCGGCTCGCAGGACGTGGTCATCCTCTTCGACCTGCTGCACTACTTCACGCCCGAGCAGCAATTCCGCATCGCCGACGAGGTGCACCGCGTGCTCCGCCCCGGCGGACGCTGGATCGTGCACGTGCCCAACGGCGAGGCGCTGTTCGGGGCTCGCATGCGCTATTGGGATTACCTGGCAACAGGCGCCTTCACCAAGGCGTCGCTCGGTCAGCTGGTGAAGGCGTGCGGCTTTGCGGCGCTGCGCTGTTTCGAGGAGGCGCCCGTGGTGCACGGACCGGCCAGCGCCGCGCGCTGGGTGGTGTGGAAGCTGACCCGCAGCCTCGCCCGGCTGGTCCTGGCCGCCGAGACCGGCGAGACCGAGGCCATCTTCTCCCAACTGCTGCTCGGCGTCGCCATCAAGGCCGATTAGGCCGCGGTTGTTGGCGCGGCCAAAGCACCGTATTTTAAGGAATAATCCTCCCCGCCCCGGCGTTTTCGGCCAGTTGCCCCGGCCCCTCCCAGCCCTTCCCCATGCACATCCTTTACCTCGGCTTCGATGTCGGCGGCGTCGGCGGCATCGCCACCTATACCCGCCACCAGCTGCGGGCCCTGCGCGACCTCGGCCACAGCCTCGAGGTGCTCTCGGTCGACAAGCAGGAGAAGGTCTTCAATCCCGGACACGCCGACCGCCACATCCCGTTCGCCAGCCGTGCCGGCGTGGTGAGCGCCCTGCTCGGCGCCGTGCTGCGCCCGAAGCAGCGCTATGACCTCGTCTTCACCAACCACGTCTACCTGGCGATGTTCGGCCGGGTGGCGCGGGCTCTGCGCGGCACGCCCTACGTCTTCAACGTCTACAACGTCGACATCCTGACCCGCCTGCCGGCCTTGCGCGAATATGCCTTCACCCAGGCCGACCTGGTGATCGCCGACTGCCAGTACACGATCGACAACCTGCCGCAGTTCCACGCCACGGTCCCGCCGACCGGCCTGCTCTACGATCCCGTCGACACCGGCTTCTTCCGTCCGATCGCCAAGCCGGAGGCGCGGCGCGAGGTCGAGCGGCGTTTCGGCCTCCCGAACCTCGACAGCCGCACCATCGCCGTAACCGTGGCGCACATGGCGGGCCCGCCCAACAACAACAAGGGCCACCGCCAGACCATCGAGGCGCTGAAACAGCTCAACGATCCGCGCTTCCTCTATCTCATCGTCGGCGCCGGGCCGGACCGGCCGGCGATCGAGGAGTATGTCCACCAGTACAATGTCAGCGCGCAGGTGACATTCCTCGGCCTCGTCGACCAAGATGCGCTGCCCTTCCTTTATGCCTGCGCCGACGCGGCGATCCTCGTGGCCAAGGGTGGTCCCGGTCTCGGCGAGGCCGTGCCGCTCGGCCTGATCGAAGCCTCGGCCTGCGGCACCGCCTTCGTCTGCGGCAACGAGGACGGCTCAGTCGAAGCCATCGACGCGGCGAACCCCAACGGCATCGCCATCGATCCACAGCGCGCCGACGCCCTGGCCGCCTGCCTGCGCCGCTTTGCCGACGAGCCGGGTCTGGCCGAAGGCATGGGCCGCAACGGCATCGCCATGGTTGACCGGATGTTCAAGTACGAGCGTTTTGTCGAGCAGCAGGGCAAACTGCTGCTGCGGCTGACCAAGGCGGCGTGATGCGCTATCGCGAACGGATCTACGGCGACTACGTCAAGGCGGCCTCGGCGTCGCTCGCCCCCGAGACGCTGGACGGGCTCGAAGGGCGGCGACCGGTGCTCGCCCGCTTCATCGCCGATCATTTCCCGCCGTCGCGCGACGCGCGCATCATCGACCTCGGCTGCGGCCATGGCGCGCTGCTGCATTTCGCGCGCGACGCCGGCTACACCGATGTCAGCGGCATCGACGGCAGCCCGGCCCAGGTCGAGGCCGCGAAGCGCCTGGGGATCGGCGGCATACGCCACGGCGAGGCGCTCACCCTCCTCGCCGCCGAGCCGGATTCCAGCTTCGATGCCGTCGTCGCCTACGATGTGATCGAGCACCTGACCAAGGACGAGCTGATCGACATGACGGACGCCGTCCGCCGCGTCCTCAAGCCCGGTGGACGCTGGATCGTCCACGCGCCCAACGGGCTCTCGCCCTTCGCCGGCGTCATGCGTTACGGCGACCTCACCCACGAGCAGGCCTTCACGCCTGAATCCCTGACCCAGCTCTTCCTTGCGTCAGGCTTCCGCGAGGCCTCCTTCCACGAGGACCCCCCGGCGGTGCGCGGCCTGAAAAGCGCCGTGCGCGCCGTCCTCTGGCGCGTGGTGCGCTGCCTGATGCGCTTGGCGCTGGTGGTCGAGACCGGAATGCCGGAATATCGCGTCCTGACCATGAATCTCATTGCCGTAGCGGTGAAGTAGATGTGCGGCATCGCAGCCCTGTTTGCCTATGGAAGCGCGGCAGCACCGATCACCCTGCCGGCGCTGCGCGCGATCCGCGACCGCATGGCGCTGCGCGGCCCCGACGGCACGGGCGAGTGGCTGTCGGCCGACAGCCGCATGGCGCTCGGCCACCGCCGCCTGTCGATCATCGATTTGCGGGCGATCGCCGACCAGCCGATGGACCACGCCGGCCGCCTGCACATCGTCTTCAACGGCGAGATCTACAACTACAAGGCCCTGCGCGACGAGTTGATCGCACAGGGGCGGAGCTTCAAGACGGCATCGGACACGGAAGTCATCCTCCAGCTCTACGACCGCGACGGTCCGGATTTCGTCAAGCGCCTGCGCGGCATGTTTGCCATCGTGCTGTGGGATGAGGCGCGGGGCGGCCTGCTGCTGGCCCGCGACCCGCTGGGCATCAAGCCGCTCTATATCGCCGACGACGGCAAGACGCTGCGCATCGCCTCCCAGGTCAAGGCACTGCTAGCCGACAAGGCGGTCGATACGCGTCCCGATCCCGCCGGCCATGTCGGCTTCTTCCTCTGGGGCGCCGTGCCCGAGCCCTACACGCTGCATCGCGGCATCCGCTCGCTGCCGGCCGGCCACACGCAATGGATCGATCGCCGCGGTCCGCAGGCGCCCCGCTCCTACTGGTCGCTGGTCGAGACGCTGGCGGGCGCACCGGCCGCGCCGGCCTCGGCCGAGGCGCGACGCGCCCTGCTGCGCGAGACGCTGATCGACAGCCTGCGGCATCACTTCGTCGCCGACGTGCCGGTGGGCGTGTTCCTCTCGGCCGGTCTCGATTCGACGACCATCGCCGCGCTCGCCGCCGAAGACGGTGCGAAGAACTTGCGCACCCTGACGCTCGGCTTCCGCGAGTTCGAGGGACGCGAGAACGACGAGACGGCGCTGGCCGAGCTGGTGGCGCAGCAGCGCCAGACCCATCACACGACGCGCTGGGTGCTCGGCCGCGAGTTCGCTGAAGAGCGCCTCGCTCTCATGGAGGCGATGGATCAGCCATCGATCGACGGCACCAACACCTACTTCGTCGCCAAGGCGGCGCACGAGGCGGGGCTCAAAGTGGCGCTCTCGGGCCTCGGCGGCGACGAGATCTTCGCCGGCTACCCGAGCTTCCGCCAGGTGCCACAGCTCGTGCGCATGCTCGGCCCCTTCGCGGGTCTTGAATCCTTCGGCCGCGCCATGCGGCGCGCGACCGCACCCTGGCTGCGCAATCTCGTGCCGCCCAAATACCCGGGCCTGCTCGAATACGGCACCGGCTTTGCTGGCGCCTACATGCTGCGGCGCTGCCTGTTCATGCCGTGGGAGATGACCGACCTGCTGCCACCGGAGATGGCGCGCGAAGGCCTGGCCGAGCTCGCCACAGTCGACCGACTAGAACGCGACATCGCCGGGCTGGAGAGCCCGCGGCTGAAGGTCACGGCGCTGGAGATCGCCTGGTACATGCGCAACCAGCTGCTGCGCGATTCCGACTGGGCCGGCATGGCCCACTCGCTGGAGATCCGTGTGCCCTTCGTCGATGTCGAACTGCTGGCGCGCCTTGCGCCGCTGCTGGCCAGCGACACGGCGCCGTCCAAGGGCGACATGGCGGATACCTGCCAGACACCGCTGCCGCCGGAGATCCGCCACCGCGCCAAGACCGGCTTCGTCGTGCCGGTGCGCGAATGGGTCCAGGGCGAGACGGCAAGCCAGGCGGCCGGCGAAGTCCGCGGCTTCCGCGGCTGGGCGCGTCTGGTCTACGAACAGCACGCGAAGGCCGCCTGACCGCCGCGACGCGGCCCGGTCGACATCATGCGACGCCTGCGCCTCGCCTATCTCGTCACGCATCCGATCCAGTACCAGGCGCCCCTGCTGCGCCTCGTGGCGGCCGAGCCGGATATCGATTTCACCGCCTTCTTCGGCACTGACTTTTCCGCCCGCGCCTTCACCGCCGGAGAGTTCGGCCGCACCATCCAGTGGGACGTGCCGCTGCTGGAGGGCTACAAGCACGAATTGCTGCCGCAGCTCTTCGCGGCGCCCGAAGGCACGCAGCCGCCGCTCGATCTCTGGCGGCCGGTCAATTACGGCCTGGCGAAGCGCCTGGGGGAGTTCGACGCGCTGTGGGTCCACGGCTATGCGCGCGCCTTTCACTGGGCGGCGATCGCCTCGGCGAAGCGCCGCGGCCTCAAGGTGCTGCTACGCGACGAGGCAACCTCGATATCGGCCGAGCGCGGCTTCCTCAAGACCGCGGCCAAGCGTGCCTTTTTCGCGGGGCTGAGGAGCGGGGTCGACGCCTTCCTGCCGATCGGCACGCTCAATCGCCAGTACTATCTCGAGAACGGCGTTAAGGCGGCGCGTCTGTTCGACATGCCCTATGCGGTCGATAACGCGCATTTCCGCAAAGGCGCCGAGACGGCAGCCGTCAGGCACGCACAGACGCGCGCCGAGCTTCAACTCGAACCCGGGCGCCCGGTGATCCTCTTCGCCGCCAAGCTGATCGAGCGCAAACGGCCGGATCTGCTGCTTGAGGCCTTCGCCCGCATCCAGGACGAGCCGGCGCTGCGCCAGTCCTATCTGGTGTTCGTCGGCGACGGCCCGATGCGGGCCTCCCTCGAAACCAAGGCGGCGACTTTCGCGCCCAACGCGGTGCGCTTCGCCGGCTTCCAGCCTCAGGCCGAGCTGCCGCGCTGGTACGATCTCTGCGACGTGTTCGTCCTGCCGTCGCAGCAGGAATCGTGGGGCCTGGTGGTCAACGAAGTCATGTGCGCCGGCCGCGCCGTGATCGCCAGCGACCGGGTCGGATCGGCCGCGGACCTGGTGCGCCCCGGCGAAAATGGCGCGGTGTTCCGGGTGAACGAGACGGCGGATCTCGCCCGCGCGCTGCGCGAGGTGCTCAACGATCCGCAGCGCCTCGCGTCCATGGGGCGGCGCAGCCTGGAGATCATCGAGCGCTGGAGCTTCGCCGAAGACATCGCCGGGCTGCGGCGGGCGCTGGCCGCCACCTGCCCGGGTTTCAGCGCCGAGCCCAGCCGATGAAGGACGTCTCTGTCTCCTTCGTCGCCACGGGCCTGATCCAGGTCGCCAATATCGCCACCGGCCTGCTGGCCGCACGCCTGCTGCTGCCCGAGGGGCGCGGCGAGCTCGCCGAGATCATGCTGTGGGCCGGGCTGATCGTCGAATTCGGCATCATCGGCCTGTCCGACGCGCTGCTCTATCGCGCGGCCACGGGGGCGCGATCGCCGCAGGCACTCTTTGGCGCCGCTGCCCTGATAACGGCGGCGCTCTCCGTTATCCTCATCGCCGCGGGCTTCGTCGTCGAGCCACTGGTCATCACCGACAGCGCCCACACGCTGGAGCTGGCCCTCGCCTATCTCGTCGCTTTCGTGCCGCTCTGTCTCGCCGCCCTGTTCGTAGCCACGATCTTCCAGGGGCAGCTCGACATCGTCACCTGGAACCTGCTGCGTGGCACGGTCGCCCTCGGCTATCTGCTGTGCATCGGCCTCGCCTGGTGGAGCGGCCATGCCACTGTCGCCGGATTCGCCGTCGCCAATCTCGTGGGCACGGCCATCGCGCTGCTCCTCGGTCTCGTGCTGCTGGCACGCCGCGGCTGGGTCGGCTGGCGCACCGACGGCGAAACCCTGCGCGGTCTCTTCGTCTATGGTGCCAAGGTGCATGTCGGCGAGCTGCTCAACTCGGCACGTCAGAAGATCGACCAGGCCCTGGTGGCGCTGTGGCTGCCGCATGCCGAGCTCGGTCTCTACGTCGTGGCACTCACCGTGGCCAACGGCCCGCTGATCCTCGCTCAGACGCTCGGCAATCTCGCCTTCCCCAAGATCAGCAACCAGACCGAGCTCGGCGGCAAGACGGTGGTCTTCGGCCGCTACCTGCGCTTCACCCTGGCGGTGACAATCGCCTGCACCGTCATCCTGCTGCCGCTCAACGCGTGGCTGATCCCGCTGCTTTTTGGTCCGCCCTTCGCCCGCGCCGCCACGGTTGCGAACATCATGCTCCTCGGCCTGCCGGCAGCCGGCGCCAAGATCCTGTTCATGAACGCGCTCAAGGCCTGGGACCGCTCGCTGGTCATCGGCCACGCTGAGGCCGTCGGACTGGCCGCGGCCGCCGCCTCGCTCGTCGTCCTGCTGCCGTCGCTCGGCATCGTCGGCGCCGCCTGGAGCCTCGTGGCCGCGAATGTCGTGGCCGCAGCGGTGATGGCGGTATCGCTGCAGCGCAGTCTGAACCTGCGGGTGCTCGCCCTGTTCCGGCCCACGGCCGACGACTGGACGCTCGCCGCCGATCTGCTCCGCCGGGTGCGGCCGTGACCCCGCCGAGCGCGCTCGTCCATCATCCCGGCTCCAACCACCTGGCCTATGAGCTGGTGGCGGCGCTGCAGGCGAGTGGCATCCCCACCGATTTCGACACCGGATTTTTCTATACCGAGACCGGCCTGGCGGCCCGCGTGACGCGATTGCTGCCTGCCGGCAAACGCGCGAGTGTCGAGCGCGAGCTGCGTCGCCGCTCTCACAAGGGCGTCGATCCGGCGCGGGTGCGTTTTCTCGCGTCGCCGGAGATCGCCTATGTCGCGCTCAACCGACTCGGCCTCGCCCCCGAACCGCTCGCCCGTGTCGTGGGCTGGCGCAACGAGATCTTCGACCGCTGGGTCGCGGCGCGCGTGCGTCGGGAGAAGCCGGCTTTCGTGATCGGCCATGATTCGTCCGCGCTGCTGAGCCAAAGGGCGGCCCGCGAAGTCGGCAGCCTGTCCGTCCTCAACCAGGTCATCGGTCACATCGAGGCGGGCATCCAGGTGTTCCGCGAGGAAGCCGAACGCGCGCCCGAATTCGCCGAGACGCTGGTTGTGCCGCCGGAGTGGATCATCGAGCGCTGCCGGATCGAGGCGCTGGAGGCCGATCGCGTGCTCGTCCCCTCGGACTATGTGCGCGACACCCTGGTGGAACGCGGCACCAGACCCGAGCGCATCGCCGTCATTCCCTACGGAGTCGATATCGAACGCTTTCGCCCCATGCCCAAACCGGCAGGGCAGAAGTTTCGTATCCTCTTCGTCGGCAGCCTCAGCCAGCGCAAAGGCATCAAGTATCTGCTCGAGGCCGTGAAGCGGTTGCGCCTGCCGGATGTTGAACTGGTTCTGGTCGGGCGGCGCATCGGCAGCGAGGCAGCCTTTGCTCCCTACGATGGCTGCTTCCGGCACGTGCCGCACGTGCCCTATCACGAGGTGCATCGCCTCTTCGCCGAAGCGGACATCTTCGTCTACCCCTCGCTGCACGAGGGCTCGGCCTTTGCCACCTACGAGGCTATGGCCAGCGGCCTGCCGGTGGTGGCGACGCCCAACACCGGCTCGGTGGTGCGCGACGGCGTCGACGGCTTCATCGTGAAGCCGCGCGACGTCGAGATGCTAATGGAGCGGATCGAGCGGCTGTATCGCCGGCCCGAACTTCGCCAGGCACTCGGCGCCTCGGCGCGGCAGCGCGCCGAGGCTTACACCTGGGCGGCTTATCGCGAGCGGGTGGCCGGCTTCTTCGCCGGGCTAACCGCCGAACGCTCGTCAACCAGCCGCTTCTCGAAATAGTCGATCGTCTTCCTGAGGCCTTCCTCGAGGGCGATTGTCGGCTTCCACTTCAGGACCTTCTTGGCCTGCGTGATGTCGGGGCAGCGCTGCAGCGGGTCGTCCTGCGGCAGCGGCCGGTAGACGAGCTTCGAGCGTGAGCCGGTGAGCTTGATCACCTTTTCCGCCAGTTCCTTGATGGTGAACTCGCCCGGGTTGCCGAGATTGACCGGCCCGGTGAACGAGTCCCTGGTGCCCATCATCTTGAGGAAGCCGCTGATCAGGTCGTCGACGTAGCAAAAGGAGCGCGTCTGCGTGCCCTTGCCGTAGATGGTGATCGGTTGGCCCTTGAGCGCCTGGACGATGAAGTTCGAGACCACGCGCCCGTCATTGGGATGCATGCGCGGCCCGTAGGTGTTGAAGATGCGCACCACCTTGATGCGCGTCTTGTGCTGCCGGTGATAGTCGAAGAACAGCGTCTCGGCGCAGCGCTTGCCCTCGTCGTAACAGGCGCGCGGGCCGATCGGGTTGACGTTGCCGCGATAGCTTTCCGGCTGCGGATGGATGTCGGGGTCGCCGTAGACCTCCGAGGTCGAGGCCTGAAACACTTTGGCGCGTATGCGCTTCGCCAGTCCCAGCACGTTGATCGCCCCGTGCACCGAGGTCTTGGTCGTCTGCACCGGGTCGTACTGGTAGTGAACGGGCGAGGCCGGGCAGGCCAGGTTGTAGATCTCGTCGACCTCCACATAGAGCGGGAAGGTCACGTCATGGCGCATGAATTCGAAATACGGGTTGTCGAACAGATGCGCGATGTTGGCCTTGCGGCCGGTGAAGAAGTTGTCGACACACAGGACCTCGTGCCCGTAGTCGAGCAGCCGCTCGCACAGATGAGACCCGAGGAAACCGGCCCCGCCGGTGACCATGACGCGCTTGCGTTCCATCGCGTGTTTTCCGCTTGCTGGGAGGGAAGGGACGTTGAAACCGATCAGGGAGGAGACGTAGCCAGAAGGTGACGCTCGCTGCCGTGGAGAGCCAGGCAGGTCAGACGGCCGGTGTACCACGCCCCGGTGTCGATGCCGATACGGTTCGGAAGGAACTCGGGCTCCGGAATGATGGTGTGGCCGTGGACGATGACCTTGCCGTGGTCGACCTCGGAGCGCAGGAACAGGCCGCGCACCCAGAGCAGGTCCATCTCCTCCTGCGCTTCCAGTGCCACGCCCGGCCGAATGCCGGCATGGGCGAAAGCGTAGTCGCCCTCGATATGGAGAAGCTGCAGGTTGGCGAGAAACCGCAGATGGCGCTCGGGCAGGCGGTGACGCAGCTCACCCTGCAGGCCGCGCAAACGCGGGAGATCGAAGCCCCCTTTGGGATCGTAGGCCATGCCGTAAGAGGTCAGCGTGGCATCGCCGCCGTTGCGCAGCCAGATCGGACCCATGCTGGCGTCCTCAAGGAAATCCAGCATCATCCGCTCGTGATTGCCGAGCAGGCAGAGGGATTCGAAGCCGGCCGGGATGGCATCCAGGAGCCGGTAGATGACGCCGGCCGAATCGGGCCCCCGGTCGACATAGTCGCCCAGATGGACCAGCACCCGCCGCGATACGCCTCGCGCCTCGGCATCCGCCGCGATGGCGGCATGGAGCTGCGCCAGCAGGTCGGCCCGTCCGTGGACATCGCCGATGGCATAGACCGCCGTATCGGCCGGGACAGCCCGGTCGCCCTCACGGCCCGGGCTGGCGGCAAAAGAGTCGACGATCATATTGAAATATCTATCATGCCGGACCGTTAGCTTCGAGATGACTGAATTGGTAGGGCCGGCCGCCCCCCACAACGCGGCACAAGGGAGAATTATTTGACCGCGGTTTCCCTCGACCGATGGAGTGCCGCCCAGGCGGCCGAGCTGAGCTACTGGCGATCGCTCGATCTGCGCGAAATTCTGCGGATCTGCGCGGAAAAGCCGGAATTCCTGGCCCTGCTCGACGACGGGCTGCAGCGCGACCTGTTTGCCGGCAAGGAGGCGCTGGAGATCGGCTGCGGACCCTTGGGCCTCAGCCTGATCTCGTTCAGCCGCCACAAGGGCGGGCTCAAACGGCTGGTGAAGGCAGAGCCCCTGCCCCGCCTGCCGATTCGCGAGACGCAGCTCGGCGAGGATGCCTGGGCAGCGCCCTTCCTGGCCTGGGTCGAGCAGCTGGCCGCCGAGGGTGAGTACATCCAGACTCCGGGCGAGGAGCTCGGCTTCAGCGAGGCCTTCGACACGGTCGTCACCTACAACGTGCTGGATCACGTGCGCGAGCCGCAGACCATCCTGCGCAACGCGCATAAGGCGCTGCGTCCCGGCGGCACGCTGCTGGTCGGGGTCGACTGCCTGTCGCTGGTCGGGCGGCTGCGCTTCGAGCACATCACCAGACGCACCCACAAGGGCCAGATCCTGGTCGAAGCCCACCCGCATACGTTCCTGCCGCGCGACGTGGCGGCGATGATCGAGTCCGCCGGGTTCCGCGTCACCGCCATGCACGGCCTGCCGGGGACGCTGCGCGGCCTTGCCGGCAGCCACACCCGCCCGGCCTTCGTGGCCCGCAAATGACGACGAAGGTCGCCGTCGTGGTCGGGGTCGGTGCCGAAGCCGGCCTGGGCGCGACGCTGGGCCGACGGCTTTCACGGGCCGGCCGCCATGTTTTCCTCGCCGGCCGCACCGCGGCGCGGGTCGAAGCGGCGGCGGCCGCCATCAAGGGCAACGGCGGCGAAGCGACGGCCGTGGCCGCCGATGCCACCGATGAAAGCCAGATAAGCCGCCTGTTCGACGCGGCGGCACGGGCCGGCGCGCTCGACTGTGTGGTCTACAACGCCGGCAACAACGTCTCCCGGCCGATCCGCGAGCTCGACGCGAAGACCTTCGAAGAGACGTGGCGGGTGGGCTGCTTTGGCGGCTTCCTGGTCGGCCGCGAGGCAGCACGCTGCATGGCGCCGCAGGGCCACGGCACCATCCTGTTCACCGGCGCCTCGGCGTCGTTACGCGGCCGCGCCAGCTTCGCGGCCTTTGCCGCGGCCAAAGCGGGACTGCGCGCGGTGGCGCAATCGATGGCGCGCGAGCTGGGACCGGCGGGCATCCATGTCGCGCACATTGTCGTTGACGGGGGAATCGCCGGCGACCGGCTGCGCAAGAACCGGCCCGAGCGCGTTCAGCAGGCGGGCGAGGACGGGTTGCTCGATCTCGAGGCGATCGCCGACGCCTTCCTGGCGGTGCTCAACCAGCACCGCTCAGCCTGGACGCACGAGCTCGACCTGCGTCCGTTCAAGGAGCCGTTTTAGGCAGCGCCGGAACGCGCGAACTCGGCCCAGTCACTCCGGCCGCCGCGATTGTCGAGCACACTGATCAGCGCTGCGACCACCCGGCGATCGAAGGCGCTGCCGGTTTCCTTGAGCAGCGTATCGACGGCGGCATCGAAGCCCAGACCCGGACGATGCGCGCGGGCCGAGACCAGCGCCACGAACGCATTGGCCACGGCGACGATGCGCGCCGGCAGCAGGATCGCTTCGCCGGTCAGGCCGCGCGGCCCCTTGCCGTCCCAGCGCTCGTGCGACTGGTCGAGCGTCTCGACCACCGGGCCGTCGAACTCGACCTGCTTGAGCAGTTCGGTGCCGGCGAGGATGCTGGCGCGGACCTGCTGCATCTCGCTGTCCGAGAGATCGCCGGAGCGGGTCAGCACCTGCTCGGGCACCAGGATCTTGCCCACGTTCATCAGGTTGCCGGCGGTCTCGGCCGTATCGACGGTGACCGCATCGAGACCCATCTCGGTGGCGACGCGCCGCGCCACCGCAGCGGTGCGCAGCGAATGGTTGGCGGCGTAGGGATCGCGGCGGTCGACCACCGTAACCAGGGCGCGCACCAGCTCGCGCAGCGTGCGCTCGCGGCGTTCGCGCTCGAGCACCAGCGCCGTGATGTCTTCCTCGACCACCAGCGCGCTCTGCGGCAGCTCGGTGTCGGAACCCAGCGGGATATGGTCGGCGCGGCGGATCTGGGTGCGGCCGCCTTCCTCGAGACGCTGGTTCGCGCTGTGAATGCGGCCGTCGGAGACGGCCGTGCGGATCATGCCGGCGTAACGCTGCGCCGCGGCCGGACCGAAGACGGCGGCCAGGGTCTTGCCGATAAGATCAGCGGCCCCGGTGCCCAGACGCTCGCCGAGCACGCGATTGGCAAAGCGCAGACGGCCTTCGCCGTCGGCGATGAACATGGCGGCAGGCTGGCTGTCGGTCACCAGCTGCAGCAGCCGGCGCTGTGCCTCGACACGGGCCGCCAACTCGCGCGAGCGGGCGGCGGCTTCGCTGGCGCGGCGCGAGGCGGCGTGACGCCAGACGGCGATCAGGGCCGCGGCCACCAGCACGATGGCCAGAAGCAGGATGGTCAGCAGGCGGTTGAGGCGCGCGTCGCTGCCAGCCAGCGCCTCGTCGCGATCCACCTTGTGCACCAGAACCCAGGGTACGCCGGACAGCGCGCGCCCGGTGACCAGCACCTCGACATTCCGGTAGTCGCGAGCGATGGCAAAGCCGTTGGGGCTCGCCAGGGCCGCCGCTTCGGCGAGATCGACGGTCGCGGCGGCGAGGGTCTTCTGGAACGGCGCCGTGCCGTCGGCCAGCGGCGAGATGAACGCGATGCCGCCGTCCTGGCGGCGCACCAGCAGGCTCTCCGCCGTCTTCTCCGGCGAGGGCGGGCGGGCGAGCAGCGGATAGAGTTCGTCGTCGACCTCGCGCACGCCCAGCACCCAGCCGAGCGGCCGGCTACCCGGATCGGCCTGCACGCCGAGGATGGGGGCGCGGAAGGCCATGCTGGCCCGTCCGCCTGCACCCGGATGGAGGTCGAGCACGGCGCGTTCGACGGCCGCATCGCGGACGAAGCCGGCGAGGCGCGGGTCGAGCGGCGGCATATCCGGCGAGGCGGCCAGCACGCGGCCGTCGCCGTCGAGGACGGCGAGCCCGGCGGAGCCCGGCCGCTGCACGGTGGCGGCGACGCGACGGGCCGGCTGGGCGGCAATGAAGCCGGCGCGATCGGCGGTCACGGCCAGCAGGTTACGCAGATAAGCCGTCTGGGCCGCCGCCTCGGTGACGCGGGCGGGATCGTTGCCGGACAGGGTGATCTCGCTCAGGTAAAGCCGCAGCGAGGCGTTGCCGGCCAGCGAGGCGACCGTGCCGCGCTGGCGCTCCAGCCAGTCGCCCACGGCCGCCGCCCGGCCGTCGGCCACGATGCCGAGCCGGGTCTGCCAGCCGCGCAGCTCGCGCTGCCGCTCCGCCTCGACGAAGCGCAGCACCAGCCCTATGCCGATGGCGGCCGCCACGAGCAGGGTCAAGCCCGCCGCCAGCACCCCGGTCAGCGCCCGCCGGCTTCCTGCCACGCTTACGCCCAAGTTGGGGTCCATAAATTAAAAGCCCGATTCATCAGAGCGATAAGTCTAGCCGTCCAAGCGTGAACCTTCTGTTAACCGGATTCGACTAAAAAGCACGACAAATGCGTAGCTCCACACTGCTCCACTTCTGGCTCCTCGCCCTTGGCCTGATCCTGGCCACCCTGGGCGTCCTCGACACCATCACCCCGGCGCGGGCCGAGAAGACCTACCCGTCCCTGTTCAACACGGTCGAATCCCAGAGCCGGCGCCTGCAGCCCTTCCAGAAGTGGAACGGCATGCTGGAGCGCCAGGTGAACGAACGGGCTCTTTACGACGGCTCGTGCAGCGCCAAGCGCTTCAACCGCTGCCACCTGCAGGAATGGCGCAAGCTGCTGGCCAGCCTGTCCGGCAAGGACCGCATGGCCCAGCTGGCCGCGGTCAACGAATTCATGAACCGCGCCTCGTATATCGAGGATATGCCGAACTGGGGGGTTCCCGACTATTGGGCGACCCCGCTGCAGTTCCTGAGCAAGGACGGCGACTGCGAGGACTACGCCATCGCCAAGTTCGTCAGCCTGCGCACCCTGGGCTTCACCAACGACGAGCTGCGCATCGCCGTGGTCGACGACGCCAACCTGCAGCAGCCGCACGCCGTGCTGGTCGTCTACGTCGAAGGCCAGGCCCTGGTGCTCGACAACCAGATCACCCAGATCGTCCCGTCCTCGGCGATCAAGCACTACCGGCCGATCTACTCGATCAACGAAGACACCTGGTGGCTGCACACCGCGCGTTGATCCCCGCTTCCGCGGGCTTTGCCTGAAGCCGCGGATTATCCTAATGTAAGGCCTTGATTTAACGCGCGTCCGCGGCCGCCGGCCGTGGCGCGTTATTTTGTTGGCCCTGTTCACGCAATGCTGCGCAACCGTCGCGTCGCCGCCGCCGACATCAAGACCTTGCTGTTGGGCGGCCTCCGGGTGGTGGACGTGCTCGTCGTCGTCCTTGGCGCGGTGCTGTCCTATTTCGTGCGCCACGAGACCTTCAACATCCCCGACCTCTACATCATCGCCATCATCGGCGCGCTGCTGCTGGCGGTGAACTATCTGCAGGTGGCCCGGGTCTACGTCTTCGATGACCTGCCGCGCCTGGCCGTGCAGATCGGCCGGCTGAGCATGGCCTGGACGGCGGTGATGGCGTCGCTGATCGCGCTCGCCTACTTCACCCAGACCTCGGTCGCCTTCAGCCGCGCCTTCGCCATCGGCTGGTTCGCCCTCACCCTCGCCGGGTTCATCCTGACGCGCCTGCTGGTGCTGGTGCAGATCGACCGCTGGCGCCAGCGCGGCAAGCTGGCGCTGAACGTGGCCATCGTCGGGGCGGGCGATTCCGGCCAGCACCTCATCCGCCAGATCGAGAGCCAGGCGCGCCACCAGTATCACATCGTCGGCGTCTTCGATGACGACTGGGAGCGTTTGCCGGACAGCGTCGTTGGTCACAAGGTGCGCGGCTCGGTCGACGACCTCGTGCGCTTCGTGCGCGTGCATGCCGTCGACGAGGTGCTCGTGGCGGTGCCGTGGCGCTCCACCGCCTACCTCCAGGAGCTGGTGAAGAAGCTCAAGGTGCTGCCCAACGACGTCAAGCTCTGCCCGGAATACGTGGGCTCGACACTGCCCGTACGCGGCGTCACGCCGGTGGCCGGCGTGCCGCTGCTCTCGGTGCTGGAGCGGCCGCTCTCGGGCTGGAGCCTCGTGCTCAAGAACCTCGAGGACCGTGTCCTCAGCCTGTTGATGATGGTGATCGTGCTGCCGGTCATCGGCATCACCGCCATAGCCATCAAGCTCGACAGCCCCGGCCCGGTGTTCTTCCGCCAGCGGCGCTACGGCTTCAACAACGACGCCATCGTGGTGTGGAAATTCCGCACCATGCATCACCGGCCGCAGGACGAGACGGTCGTGCCGCAGGCGACGCGCAACGACCCGCGCGTCACGCGCGTGGGGCGTTTCCTGCGCCGCACCAGCCTCGACGAGCTGCCGCAGATCTTCAACGTGCTCACCGGCGAGATGTCGCTGGTCGGCCCGCGGCCGCACGCCGTGGCGCATAACGAGCAATACGCCAAGATCATCGACGATTATCTGAGCCGCCACCGGGTGAAGCCCGGCATCACCGGCTGGGCGCAGGTCAACGGTCTGCGCGGCGAGACCGACACGCCGGAGAAGATGCGCCTGCGCGTCCAGCACGATCTCTACTACATCGACAACTGGTCGTTCCTCTTCGACCTCAAGATCCTGGCGCTGACGCCCTTCGCGGCGATCAACCGCAACGCCTATTGATGGCGGACGCCACGCCGGTCATCGAGGTCGATGGCCTCACCAAGCATTTCAAAACCGTCACTGCCGTCGACGGGGTGAGCTTCGCCATCCCCGGCGGGCAGATCACCGGCCTGCTGGGCGGCAACGGCGCCGGCAAGACCACGACCATCTCCATGCTGCTTGGCCTGCTCGTGCCGAGCGCGGGGCAGATCCGCGTCTTCGGCGAGGACATGCTGCGCCACCGCTACCGGGTGCTGCCGCGGGTGAACTTCTCCTCGCCCTATGTTGACCTGCCGCATCGGCTGACGGTGCGCGAGAACCTCATGGTCTTCGCCGGGCTCTACAGCCTGCGGCGGCCGGGCGAGCGCATCGCCGAACTGGCCGGCGCCCTGGAGCTCAACGAGCTGCTCGGCCGCAAGACCGGCAGCCTGTCGTCGGGACAGAAGACCCGCGTGGCCCTGGCCAAGGCGCTGCTCAACCGGCCGGAGCTGCTGCTGCTCGACGAGCCGACCGCAAGCCTCGACCCCGACACCGCAGACTGGGTGCGCACCTATCTCGAGCGCTACGCGCGCGAGACACACGCCTCGATCCTGCTGGCCTCACACAACATGGCCGAAGTCGAGCGCCTGTGCGCCGACGTGCTGATGATGAAAGCCGGCAAGGTCGTCGACCGCGGCGCGCCGACGGCCCTGGTCGCGCGCTACGGGCGGAGCACGCTCGAGGATGTCTTCCTCGATATCGCCCGCGACCGCCGGCAGACAGAGGCCGCGTCATGAGCACCGGATTCACGCTCGCCGACAGCCTGCGCCGTATCGGCGCCATCCTGCTGCGCCACGGCTACCTGGCGCGCAGCTCGTGGATCCGCGTCTTCGACCTGATGTACTGGCCGCTCCTTCAGATGATCATCTGGGGCTTCATCAACACCTTCCTCGCCACGCAATCATCCTGGGTGCTGCGGGCTGGCGGCCTGTTCATCGGCGCGGTCCTGCTGTGGGACGTGCTGGTGCGCGGCCAGTTCGGCATGACCCTCTCGCTGCTCGAGGAGATGTGGTCGCGCAACTTCGCCAATCTCTTCGTGGCACCGCTGCGGCCGGTCGAATACGCCATGGCGCTGATGGGCCTCTCGGTCATCCGCTCCCTGATCGGCGTGGTGCCGGCAGCACTCCTGGCCATTCCGCTCTTTGCCTATTCGATCTTCGAGATGGGCCTGCCGCTGGTCGCCTTCTACGCCGTGCTGACCATGACCGGCTGGGCGGTGGGCCTGCTCATGTGCGCCATGCTGATTCGTTTCGGCCTCGCCGCCGAAAGCTTCGCCTGGGCGTCGATCTTCCTGCTGGCGCCGATCTGCGGCGTCTACTACCCGGTGGCCACGCTGCCGGGCTGGCTGCAGACCATCGCCTGGACCCTGCCGCCGACCCATGTCTTCGAAGGCATGCGGGCGCTGGTGATAGACGGCACGTTCCGCGGCGACCTGATGGCTTCGGCCGTTGCCCTCAACCTGCTCTACGTGGCCGGCAGCCTGGCGGTGTTTCTCTTCGGCTTCCGGCGCGCCCGCGAGCGCGGCCAGCTTCTGCAGACGGGCGAGTAACCCGCCCAGACAGCGCTACGATTGCACGCAGCGGCAAATCTGGTATACCAGTTGCAAGGGGTTTACCGTGCATCTCAGCGATCGCGCCTACACCCAGCTCAAGCGACTGATTCTGTCGCGTCCGGCGAACGCGGACGAGGCATTGTCGGAGCGCGCTCTCGCCAACCAGCTGTCGATGAGCCGCGTGCCGGTGCGCGAGGCCATCAAGGCTCTGGAGAGTGAAGGCATTCTGGTGGTCCTACCCCGCCGCGGCATTCATGTTCGGCGGTTGACCATTGCCCAGGTGCGCGAACTCTATGACGTGCGTGAGGCCCTCGAGGGCATGGCCGCCCGGCTTTGCGCGGAACGCGGCGGCCACGAGGCAATGCGCGCCTGCCGCCGCAAGCTGGAAAACCTGGCCCAGGCCAGACCGCTCGACCATGCGGCCATCCAGCGCAGCAGCGCGGCCTTTCATCGCACCCTGTTCCAGCTCTGCGGCAACGCACAGCTCCGCAGCATGTACCGGGCTATCGAGCCGCAGATTGCCCTCAACCTGCGGCTTACGGCGCTGCATGACCACGACCGGATCGAGCAGGCCGTGCACGAGCACATTGCCGTCGCCAAGGCAATCGAAGCCGGCAACGGACGACGTGCGGAAGCGCTGACCCGTCGGCACATGCAGAATGGCAAGCGGGCGCGTATCCGCATCCTGCGCGCCCGAGCCCGCGAACGGGCCTTGGAAGGACTTTCCTGATGAAGACGCCCGCCGGCCTCTGGGATCACCTGCTTGATGACGAGACCCGCGCGCTGCTCGAACGCCGGCAGCCACGGCCGATTCTCGGCCGCCGCCCGGCTATCCTGGCTGTCGACCTCTACGACCTCGTCTACGACGGCGGTCCACGGCCAGTCCGTGAGCTGATGGAGAAGTATCCGGCGTCGTGTGGCGAATACGCCTGGGCCGCGCTGCCCGGCACCGTCGAGCTCTACGAGACGGCCCGAGCCCATGATGTGCCGATCATCCATGTGACCTACGACACGCGCGCCGAGACCAACCCCAAGCCGATACACCCGACCAACCGGCGCCGCCGACAGCCCGATCTCAACCTCTATCGGCTCAAGGTGGAACTGGCCAACCGGCCCGGCGAACTGGTGATCTACAAGAAGCGCGCCAGCGCCTTCTTCGGCACGCCGACCTGCGCCTTCCTCAACGAGATGAAGATCGATTCCCTCATTGTCGTCGGTGAGAGCACCAGCGGCTGCGTCCGCTCTTCGGTGGTCGAGGCCGCCTCCTACGGATACCCGGTCTCGGTGGTCGCCGATTGCGTCTATGACCGCTATCCACTCAATCACGAGGTCAGCCTGCTCGATATGCACCTCAAATACGCCACAGTGATCGATCTGGCCTCGACGCTGGCCGCGTTGCGCCTGCGTCCTCGTCTGTCAAAGGCAGGCTAGCGATGCGCGCCTTCGAAGACTATTGCTGGCGCGATCTCCTGACCGAGGAGATGGCCACGATCTACGCCGCCTATCACCGTGACCGTCGGGTGGAGCCGCGTTCAGCGATTCTGATCGTGCATCCGGCCGGTGCCTTTGCCGCGACGACGGGCGACTGGAGTCCGGCAGCCGAGCGCCTGGTGGCTGAGGCTCGCGCCCTCGGCCTGCCCATCCTGCATTCGATCGCCCCCGGCGAGATCGCAACGAGACGCCTCGCGCCGCAGCCCCGCGACCCTGTCGTGTCGCGCCACTGCGATAGCGCTTTCTTCTTCTGCGATCTCGAAGCGATACTCACCCGCCTCGACGTCGAAGGGCTGATCATTGCCGGCGGGCCAACTTCGGGGGCTTTGCGCGCCACTGCGATCGAGGCCAAATCCTACGGCTACCACGCGGCGATCGCCGAGGAGGCAACCGCCGACGAGGCTGCACTCCTGCACAAGATGGCGCTGTTCGATCTTGCCCATAAATACGCCGATGTCATGGCGCTCGACGAACTCGTCGGGCTGCTGCGCGATACGGCGGCACTCAAGGCTCTCTGATGAAACCCGCTCCCTACGGCCCCTTTCCCTACAGCCCGATCAACCGGCGGCCGAAGCTCACCTGGCCGAACGGCGCCCGGTTGGCGCTGTGGGTCATTACCAACATCGAGTTCTTCGCTCTCGACCGCGCCATGCCCGGCGACGGTAACGAGCGGCCCAAGGGCCAGGAAGGCACACCAATGGTGCGGCACTGGGCTCAGCGCGACTACGGCAACCGCGTCGGCGTCTTCCGCATGATGGATTGCCTGCAGAAGCACGGCATCCGCAGCACCGTTGCGCTCAATTCCGACGTCTGCGATCACCACCCCGAGATCATCGAGGATTCGATGAAGCTCGGCTGGGAGTTCATGGGCCACAACCGCACCAACACGGAGCGCCTCAACGAGGTGCCGCTGGACCAGGAGCGGGGACTGATCAAGCACACGCTCGACCGCATTCAGAAGGCGACGGGCAAGCGTCCCGCTGGCTGGCTCGGCTCAGGGCTGCAGGAAACCTGGAACACGCTCGACCATCTGGCCGACGAAGGCTGTCTCTACGTGGCCGACTGGGTCAACGACGATCAGCCCTATTTCATGAATGTCGGCACGCGCAAACTGGTCTCCGTACCCTATTCCTACGAGCTCAACGACGTCTCGGCCATCACCCGCGCCAAGGGCACGCCCGGCGAGTTCGAGCGCATGATCCGCGACCAGTTCGATGTGCTGTACGCCGAAGGAGCGAGCTCCGGGCGCGTCATGGCCATCTGCCTTCATCCCTTCGTCATGGGACAACCGCACCGCATCGGGGCTCTCGACCGGGCGCTCGCCTATATCGACGGCTTCGATGGTGTGTGGAAAACGACCGGTGAGGAAATCGCCCGGCATTACGCCAACAACGCCGCTTAAACAGGAGAGGCTCCATGAACGCCATATCCCGCTTGCCGCGCCTCCTTCGCGCGATCACCGGCGCCGCCGTCCTTCTGGCCGCCCTGCCGGCCGCCGCCCAGCAGCGGCCGACGGTCATCGTCGGCTTCCTCGGCGTCACGTCGACCGTGTGGCCGGCGCTGGTCGCCCGCGACAAGAAGTTCTTCGAGGAGGCTGGCATCACCGTCGATATCGTCACCACGGGGGCAAGCGCCCGCTCGGCCCAGCAGGCGGCTGCCGGGGTGATCCACATCGGCAGCTCTTCGATCGTCGACACGTTCCGTGCCATCGACGGCGGCGGCGAGATCAAGGTCATACTCAACAGCCAGGCAGTCGGCACCCACAGCCTGATCGGCGGCAAGAACATCAAGTCGATCCAGGATCTGAAGGGCAAACGCGTGATGACCGGCGGCCAGAAGGACATCACCAATCTCTGGTGGATGGCGACGGCCAGGCATTTCGGCCTCGATCCGGCGAAGGACGTCGAGTTGCTGTTCTCCGGCTCCACGGCGAATCGTCTCGCCGCCCTCATGGCCGGCGGCGTGGAAGCTTCCGTGATCTCGCCGCCGCAGAGCTTCAAGGCCTTTGAGGACGGCTATACCGACCTCGGTCCGGTGGCGCCCTATATGGGCGAGTTCCCGATGATGGTCTGGCACGCCAACACGCGCTGGGCCCAGGCCAACCCGGCCGCGGCTACCGCCTTCACCAAGGCGCACAACAAGGCGGCGCAGTTCATGGCGGATCCGGCCAACCGGCGCGAGAGTTCGGAGATCCTGGCCAAGGCCACCAATTCGGGCGTCGAGGACGCCCTCAAGACCTGGGATCTAACCCAGAAGGTGAAAGCCTATTCGCCCACCGGTGAAATAGCCCCGGCCGTCCTGCAGCGGGTCATCGACGTGCTGGCGGCCGACGGCGACCTCAAGTCACCGATCAAGCCGGCGACGGCGTTCTACGACGACCGCTTCGTCAAGGCCGCGAGGTAAGCGGTTGGCCGAGAGTTCAACGAAGCCCGCCACCGCCGACGAGAGTCAGGCGGACGACGCGGCGCGTGGGCGGCTGGCGAAGGGCAGGCGGCGCCTGTCCTTCGCCTCCGCCGCCTCGATCCTCGGCGGCCTGCTGCTCTGGGAGCTGGCCGGACGGTTTCTGGTCCGGAATTCGCTGTTCCTCGCGACGCCGACCCAGATCGTCGAGGAAATCATCAAGCTCGCCGCTTCGGGCGAGCTGCAGCTGCACATGTACACGAGCAGCCAGGAGTTCTTCATCGGCCTGGCTATCGCCATCGTGCTGGGCATTGCCGTCGGCTTCATCACCGCCTCCAGCCGCCTGGGCGAGCGCACGCTGGGCCCATGGGTGACGGCGCTCTACGCGACGCCGACCATCGCCATCTCGCCTCTCATCATCCTGTGGGCCGGAATCGGCATCTGGTCGAAGGTGATCGTGGTGGTCATCAACTCGATCTTCCCCATGATCATCAACACCGATGCCGGCCTGCGGGCGACCGACAAGCACCTGCTGGACGCGGCGCGCTGCTTCGGCGCCAGCCGCTGGCAGCTCTTCTGGAAGGTGTCGCTGCCCGCCGCCATACCGTTCGTGCTCGCCGGCATCCGGCTTGCGGTAGGCCGTGGGCTCGTCGCCGTGGTCGTGGCCGAGCTGTTCGGCGCGCGCGCCGGCCTCGGCTATCTGCTGGTCCAGGCCTCGGAAGTCTTCAACATGCCGCGGCTCTTCGCCGCGGTGGTCATCCTCGCGGTCACCGGGATCGTGCTCACCTGGCTGGTCGGCCGGGCGGAGCGCTATCTGCTGCCCTGGCGCTTTGCCGGCGGAGACAGCCGATGAGTCTGAAACTCGAAGTCCGCGGCGTTTCCAAATCCTTCGGCTCGCTCGAAGTCCTGCGCAACATATCCATCGACGTCGCCGATCACGAGTTCCTCGCCATCGTCGGCCCCTCCGGCTGCGGCAAGACCACCCTGCTGCGCACCATCGCCGGCATCGAGACGCCGGATGCCGGGGCCATACGGGTCGACGGCAAGCCGGTGACCAAGCCCGGGGCGGACCGCGGGTTTGTCTTCCAGCAGGACTGCCTCTTTCCCTGGCGGACGGTCTGGCAGAACACGATCTTCGGACTGGAGATCAACGGCCGCGTCAGCCCCGAGACGACGGCCCGCACGCGTGAGCTGCTGCAGCTCGTCGGGCTCAACGGCTTCGAGAACTACTATCCGACACAGCTTTCCGGCGGCATGCGCCAGCGCGTCAACCTGGCCCGGGCTCTGGCCATCAACCCGGAAGTGCTGATCATGGACGAGCCGTTCTCGGCGCTCGACGCCCAGACGCGCGAAGTGATGCAGCTCGAGCTCACCCGCATCTGGCAGCAGGGCCGCAAGACCGTGCTGTTCATCACCCACCAGATCGACGAAGCGGTGTTCCTGGCTGACCGCGTTGTGGTGCTCGGCCGGCGCCCCGGCCGCATCAAGGAGGTCGTCCCCATCGATCTGCCGAGGCCGCGTGCGCTATCGGTAAAGCGCGATCCGCGCTTCGTCGGCTATGTTGACCGGGTGTGGAACCTGATCGAGAACGATGTCCGCGACAGCGTCCGCGAGGATGCGACCGCCGCCTCCTGAGGAAACACCGATGAGCAAGCTTACGGTCAGCCTGGCCGTCGCCCCTTATGACCGCACCCGCGCCCTGTTCGACGGGCGCGTCGCCATCGACGGCTGCGAGGTCGTGGCCTCAGCACTGGAGCCGGAGGAGATGTTCTTCCGCGCCTACCGCTACACGGATTTCGATATCACCGAGCTCAGCTTGAGCACCCACCTGCTGACCACGGCACGCGGCGACGCCCCCTTCGTCGGAATCCCCGCGTTCCTGTCGCGCTCATTCCGCCACGCGTCCATCTTCATCCGCACCGACCGGGGCATCCGGTCACCCGCGGATCTCAAGGGCAAGACCGTCGGTCTGCCGGAGTATCAGCAGACGGCCAATGTCTGGGTGCGCGGCATGCTCAAGGACGAGTACGGCGTGGATGCCAGCGACATCAAATGGCGCGGCGGCGGCATGGAGGAGACGGGTCGGGCGGAGCGCACGCCAATCACCCTGCCGCCCTCGATCGAATTGCAGCGCATTCCGGCCGACAAGACCCTGTCGCAGATGCTCGCCGCCGGCGAACTCGATGCGGTAATGGGCCCGCGTCCGCCCTCGTGCTTCGGCAAGCCCGGCGTGCCGGTGGCCCGCCTGTTTCCCGACTATCGCGCCGCTGAGGAAGCCTATTTCAAGAAGGCGCGGATGTTCCCGATCATGCACATCGTCGGCATCCGCAAGGAGCTGCACGAACGGCATCCCTGGCTCGCCGCCAACGTCTACAAGGCTTTCGCCAAGGCAAAGGACCTGGCCATGGCGGAGCTGCAGCATGCCGGCCGCCTGTCGGTCGCCCTGCCCTGGGTGGTTGCGGAGTATCAGGCAACCAAAGCGCTGATGGGCGAGGACTACTGGAGCTACGGGGTCGCTGCCAATCGGCGGGAGTTCGAGGCGCTTGGCCGCTACGCCGTCGAGCAGGGCCTGGCCGGGAAGCCTGTGACGCCGCAGGATCTGTTCGCCGCCTCGACGCTCGAGCTCGCCCGCTTCTGACGATCATTAGGAGGACCAGCGGCGAAAGGCCGAGGCTCAGACTCTGTTTGACTCAAAGATAGTATCTTTCATATCATTTGACCGTCGGATCCAAAGAGGCGGCGGATGAGCGTCCACGCGCTGTTCAAGGACGGGGAGCGTTCGGGACCGGGGCTGGTCCGGCGTGGCGGCACGCTGTCCTCCCAGATCGTCGCCGATGTCCGCGAGCGGCTGTTCAGCCGCAAGCTCAAGCCAGGCGATGCGCTCGGCGGCGAGAAGGGCATCGCCGCACAGTTCGGCGTCAGCCGGATCGTGGCGCGCGATGCGCTGCGCACGCTCGAAGCTCTCGGCATCGTCGAGATCAAGGTCGGCTCCGGCGGAGGGGCCCGCATCACCCAAGGCAACCCGCGCCTGTTCGCCGAAGCGCTCGCCGTGCAGCTCGATCTCGCCGGCGCCGAGGCGCACGAGATCATGGACGCCCAGCGCGCGGTGGAATGCGTCACCGCCGAGCTTGCCGCCGAGAACGCGACCGCCGCAGATCTGCGCAGCCTGAAACGCTGGCTGGCTCACGGCGCCGACACCATCCGCGATGCCGATGCCTACACCCGCTCGTGCCAGAATTTCCATCTCGCCATCGCCGAGGCCTCGCATAACCGCGTGCTGGTCGTGCAGCTGATCTCGCTGCAGCACGTGGCTTGGCCGCTGCGCAATCGCACGCTGACGCCGGCCGTGGCCGATCACATCCAGAAGGTTCATGGCAAGCTGGTCGACCTGATCGAAGCCCGCGACGCCTCGGCGGCGCGGCGCCTGATGGACGAGCACGTGAAGATGATCCGCGCCCGGCGCGTGGCCGAGCGCGGCGGCAAGCGCAAATCACGAAAGCCGGATAGCTGCTGCTAGCAGCCCAGAGGAGGAAACCATGTCGAAGTTCGTCATCCAGCCCCACATGCGGCTGCACGAATGGGTGGCCGAGGAGAAGGGCTATTTCCGCGACGAAGGCCTCGACTATGAGTTCGAGGACACGCCCTACTCGCGCGCGGCGCGCGCCCACAATCTCGGCGACAAGGTCGGCGCCTACCAGACTTTCGAGAAGGGCCGGACCTGCGACGTCAGCGGTGCCTGCCACTGGACGGTCAACGTCGCCGCCTCGGCCGGTCATGGCAAGCTCTACCGCGATTGCTACTCGGTATCGCCCGCGGGAGTCTTTGTGCCGCCGGAATCGCCGATCAAGGAGCCCCGGGATCTGGCCGGCGTGCCGATCTCGGTCGGCTACCAGTCGGGCAGCCACTACGCCACCATCCAGGCGCTCGAATCCTACATGCCGCTCGCGGACATCAAGCTGTCCTTCGCGCAAGGGCTGCTCTTCGCGCGCATGGAGGAGCTGTTCGACCGCAAGATCCCTGCCTGCTCGGCCTTCAGCGGCCCTTACTACTTCCTCGAGCAGCTCGGCTTCCGCAAGATCATCGACACCACCTTCATGATGGCGACGATGATCAACGGGAATCCCTCGCCCGAGGATCTGCGCAAGTACTTCCGCGCCCTGCGCCGGACCCAGCGCGACATCGACCTGCGGCCGGAGCTCTACACCCACCACTACAAGAAAGAGTTCCCGGTGCGCTTCCATGACGTCATGGACACACGCCGCTGGGGTCCGGGCGAACGCATCGTCTTCGAGCTCTACACCAAGGAGGTGTTCGAGGAATCCTTCCGCTGGATCGCCGAGCGCGGCATCTTCCCCGAAGGCCAGATGGGCGCCGGCAAGTACGAAGAGGCGACGATCTCGCTCGCAGCCGAGTAACGCCCCACGCGAGTGGGACGACGACGCGGGGCCGGGAATTTGACCGGCCCCGCCACTTTGCTTAATGCTTGAGACGAAGAGCGGGAAATCCGCCGGGTCGACATACAGGGAGGATTGCCATGCGCACGTCACGCCGGGGCTTTCTGTCGACGATTCTTGCTGCCGGAGCCGCAGCTGGCCTGCCGCGCCCGGTGCTGGCGCAGGCGGCGGAAGAGCTGAAGCTCGCCACCTTCGTGCCGCCCACGCACATCATCATGGCCAGAGTGCTCACCCCTTGGGCGCAAGAGCTGCCCGGCAGGAGCGGCAGCAAGCTGTCGGTGCGCATGTTTCCCTCGATGCAGCTCGGCGGCTCGCCGCCGCAGCTCTACCGCCAGATGTCCCAGGGTATCTCCGACATCTGTTTCACCCTGCCCGGCTACACCTCGGGCGACTTCCCGATGATGGCGCTGACCGAGCTGCCCGGCACGGCCACCAGCGCCGAGGACGGCACGCGCAAACTCTGGGCGCATTTCGACCGCTTCCTCGCCCGCGAGTATCAGGCGGCCAAGGTGCTGATGCTGTGGAACTCCGACACGGCCAGCCTGATGAGCAAGAGCAAGCCCATCCGCACGCTCGAGGACATGCGCGGCCTGAAGATCCGCACCCCTTCGGCCGCACAGTCGGCCCAGCTCGAGGCGCTTGGCGCAACACCGATCGATATGCCGGCCAACCAGATCTACAACAACCTCGATCGCGGCGTGGTCGACGTGGCTATGATCCCGATGTCCGCGGCGCTCGACTTCAAGCTCATCGAGGTGGCGCGCTACTTCACCCTCAACGCGCCGCTCGGCCGCTCGCCCTTCCTCGTGGCGATGAACCGCAACCGATACGATAAGCTGCCGGCCGACCTGCGCAAGGTCATCGACGACACAACCGGCCTGTCGCTCAGCCTCAAGGGAGCCGCGACCTACGACCACCAGAACCACGAGGCCATCGACGCGGCCAAAAAAGACCGCGAGACCATCCTGCTGTCGGATGCCGAGCGCCAGCGCTGGGTCAACGCCTTCAAGCCTCTGATCCAGCAGAAGGTCGAGGAAGGCGAGAAAGCCGGCCTGCCGGCTAAGGGGCTGATCGGGGCGTATGGGCTGATCAGCTAGGCCGATGGACGGGGGGGCCGAACAACCGCAAGGGCCGTTCGGCCGGGTGCTGCGCGGGCTGGCGCTGATCGCCGGCGCGCTCATCCTGTTGCTGACCTTCTACACGGTGCTCGACGTGGTCCTGCGCTATGTCTTCAACGCGCCGTTCCGCGGCTCGCTGGAGTTCACGCAGTTCTCCATGGCGGCCATCGTCTTCCTCGGCCTGGCCTACTGCGGCTGGACCGGCGGCCATGTCGCCGTGGACATCCTGGAGCGACCACTGGAGAAGCCGGGCCTGCGCTGGGTGTCCGTCGTCCTGGCGCTGGTCAGCGCCACCCTGTTCGCGGCCATCGCCTGGTATTCGTTCAACGAAGCGATGGCCACCATGAACCGCTTCAGCAACATGCTGCGCTGGCCGTACTACCCCTTCCTGCTGCTGAGCGCCTTCGGCTCGGCGGTCTACGCGGTGGTGCTGGCGGTCCAGGCCGTGCGCAGCCGGCCGGGGGGCGGGCGCGAAGGATGAGCCAGGGCGATCTCATCGGCATCGCCGGCATCGCGGCGATGCTGCTTCTGCTGGTGCTGCGGATGCCAATTGGCACCGCCATGCTGCTGGTCGGCATCATCGGCTTTGCCATCCTCAACGGCGTACCCGCGGCCATCGCGGCGCTCGGCACCTATCCCTACGAGTACGCCGCGGTCTACGACCTCGCGGTGATCCCGCTTTTCGTGCTGATGGGCAATTGCGCCGCGGCGTCGGGCATGGGGCGGGATCTCTTCGCCGCCGCCTACGCCTGGGTCGGTCACTGGCGCGGCGGTCTCGCCACCGCGACGGTCGCGGCCTGCGCCGGCTTCGCCGCCGTCTCGGGCTCGAGCGTCGCCTCGGCCATCACCATGGGTCGGGTCTGCCTGCCGGAGATGCGACGCTACAACTACGATCCCAAGCTGGCCACCGGCACCATCGCCGCGGGCGGCACTCTGGGCATCCTGATCCCCCCTAGCACCGCCTTCGTCATCTACGGCATCCTGACCGAGCAGTCGATCGGCCGGCTGCTGCTCGCCGGCATCCTGCCGGGCCTGCTGCTCACCGCCATCTTCATGGCCACCATCACCATCTGGATGCGCTTCCGGCCGCATTACGGCCCACCCGGCCCGCGCGCCAATGCGCGCGAACGGCTGCGCGCCACCGGCAAGGCAGGGCCAATGATGACCGTGGTGCTGATCAGCATCGGCGGCATCTACGCCGGTATCTTCACCGTGTCGGAGGCTGCGGCGATCGGCGGCTTCCTCTCGCTGCTCTACGCCTGGTGGGCGCGGGCCCTGGGGGGCGATGCCATCCCGACCATCCTGCTGGAGACCGTGCGCACCACCGCGATGGTCTTCCTCATCCTGATCGGAGCGCAGGTCTTCGGGCCGTTCCTGGCGCTCTCGGGCCTGCCCGAGCACATCGCCGCCGGCCTGTCGGGGCTCGACGTGCCGCGCGTCGTCGTGCTGCTGCTCATCCTCGGCGTCTACCTGCTGCTCGGCACCTTCCTCGAAGGCTTCTCGATGCTGGTGCTGACGCTGCCGATCGTCATCCCGATCATCAACGCGCTGGGCTACGACCTGATCTGGTTCGGCGTGGTCATGGTCATCGTGCTCGAGATGGGCCTGATCGATCCGCCGGTCGGCATCAACGTCTTCGTGGTCAAGGGTCTGGTGCCCGACGTGCCGATGAGCGAGATCTTCATCGGCATCCTGCCCTTCTGGATCGCCATGATGGTGTGCATCAGCATCCTGATCGCCGTGCCCGAGATCGCGACGATCATCCCCAACAGCATGATCGGGAAGTAGTCAGCCGCCCTTGCCGCTGACGCCGGCCTCGCCGAACGTCGCCATGCCGCTGTGGCAGGCAACAGCCGATCTCAGGACGTTGATTGCCAGAGCCGCCCCCGAGGCCTCGCCCAGGCGCATGCCGAGATCGAGCAGGGCCGTCTTCTCGATCTTGGCCAGCAGGCGGCGGTGGCCGGGCTCGGCGGAGACATGCGCGACGATGCAGTGATCGATGGCGCGCGAGTCGAGCGCGCGGAGGATCGCCGCCGCGGTCGTGCAGGCAAAGCCGTCGAGCACCACCGGCACGCGGGCCATGCGCGCCGCCAGCACCGCACCGGCGATGGCCGCCAGCTCATGCCCGCCGAGGTGGCGCAGGATCTCCAGCGGATCGCTGAGCGAAGCCTTGTGCTTCGCCACGCCTTCGGCGACGACCTTGATCTTGCTAGTCAGCGCCGCACCGGCAACGCCGGTACCCGGGCCAGTCCAGTCCTCGGCCGTACCGCCGAACAGCGCCAGACAGAGCGCCGAGGCCGAGGTTGTGTTGGCGATACCCATCTCCCCAACGCAGAGAAGGTCGACGCCCGGCTCGACCGCCATCATGCCATAGGCGATGGCGCGGGCGCATTCCTCCTCGCTCATGGCCGGGGCGATGGTGAAATCGCGCGTCGGCTGATCGAGAGCCATCTCGTAGACACGCAGATCCGCGTCGGCCTGCTTGCAAAGCTGATTCACCGCCGCACCCCCGGCGATGAAGTTCTGCACCATCTGGGCCGTCACCGATGCGGGAAACGCCGAGACGCCGCGCGCCGCAACCCCGTGATTACCGGCGAAAACACAGACGCGCGGATGCTCGATGCGCGGCGGGTGGCGTCCCTGCCAGGTCGCCAGCCATGCCGTCAATTCCTCGATCCGGCCCAGCGCGCCGGCCGGCTTGGTCAGCGTCGCCTCGCGTTCTGCTGTTGCTGTCGCGGCCTCGAGATCGGGCCGCGGCAGTTCCGGCAGCAGGGCGCGGATCTCGGCAAAACTGGCGGCGGGCTCGGACGGGCTGGCCATGCGGGGACTCGGGTGCGTTGGCGGCGGCGCGGGACTGTCCTATAACCCCGGGCGAACCGCCAGCGGATTCCCCACGTGCCTGCCGACTTCCCGCGTTTCACCGATCTGCCGGGCCTTGCCCGCTGGTGGCTGGAAACTCGCGTCGCCCTGGCGTTCCTGACGCGCATCCCCGTTCCGCTCGATGACGCCCCGGACGTCAAGCTGGCCCAGGCGGTGCGCGGGTTTCCCATCGCCGGCCTGGTCGTGGGACTCGGCGGCGCGGTGATGTTCGCCATCGCCGAAGTCTTCGCCCTGCCGACTCTGGTGGCCGCCCTGCTGGCGGTCGCCGCAATGGCGCTGCTCACCGGCGGCCTGCACGAGGACGGCCTTGCCGACGCCGCGGACGGACTCGGCGGCGGCCGCGACCGCGAGCATGCGCTGAGCATCATGCGCGACAGCCGCATCGGCAGTTATGGCGTGATCGCGCTGGTCCTGGCGCTGGGCCTGCGCGCCGCGGCCATTAGCGCCATCGGTTATCCGGATGCGGCCGGTCTGGCCATCATCGCCGCCGCCTGCGCCTCGCGCGCCGTCTTGCCGTTCGTGATGCACTATCTGCCGCCAGCGCGCAGCGATGGGCTGGCCCAGGCCGCCGGCGCGCCCGACCAGCGCGCAGCGGTGGAGGCAACCATCCTCGGCCTCATCGTCCTCATGCTGTGCCTGGGATTTTTCATCGCCCTGCTGCTGGCCCTCCTGCTGGCCGCGTCCACAGCGCTCTTCATGAGGTATCTCCATCTCCGACTCGGCGGCCAGACCGGCGACACGCTGGGGGCGGTGCAGCAGGGAGCGGAAGTCGCTATCCTGATCGCCGCCACAACGATTCTTCCCTAGAGGCCCATGACCGAAACCCGCTGGTGGTTCGTACGCCACGCCCCCGTCCCCAATCCCGAAAAGCGCTGCTACGGCCAATCCGATGTCGAATGCGACACCACGAATGCAGTCGCGTTCGAGAACCTCGCCCGGCGCCTGCCCACCGAAGCCGTGTGGGTGGCGACGCCGCTCTCGCGCACCCAGCGCACCATGCGCGCCATCCACCAGGCGCGCGGCACCACGCCCGATCCGCTGCATCTCGAGCCGCGCCTGGCCGAGCAGTCGTTCGGTGACTGGCAGGGCCGCACCTACGCCGAGCTCGGCGCCTACGGCCACGGCACCACCGCCGCACACCGCTTCTGGCTGACGCCGGCGCATTCGCTGCCGCCAGGCGGCGAGAGCTTCCTCACGGTGATGGAGCGTGTGCACGCCGCCGTCGAGGCCCTGTCGAAGACCCATGCCGGCAGGGACATCGTCTGCGTGGCGCATGGCGGCTCGATTCGCGCCGCCCTCGCCCTCAGCCTCGGCCTCACACCCGAGGCGGCGCTGGCGGTCAATGTCGACACGCTGTCGCTCACCCGCCTCGACCTGATCGAGAACACCGTCGCCGGCCATGCCTGGCGGGTCGGCCTCGTCAACCAGCCGGCGGTGTAGTCGCGATGCCCGTGGACATTCAGGCCCTGGCGCCGTTCCTCGACAGCATACTGCGCGATGCCACGATCCCGGAGCTGCCCAACCACTACCGCGGCAAGGTGCGCGACAATTACGACCTGCCCGGCGGCAGGCGCATCCTCATCGCCAGCGACCGCCTCAGCGCCTTCGACATCATCCTCACGGCCATCCCGCTCAAGGGCCAGGTTCTGACCCAGATCGCCCGCTTCTGGTTCGACGCCACACGCGACATCTGCCCCAACCACGTCCTCGACTATCCCGACCCGAACGTCGTGGTCGGCCAGCACCTGAAGATCCTGCCGGTCGAGATCGTGGTGCGCGACTATCTCGCCGGCACCACCTCGACCTCGATCCTCTCCATGTACAAGGCCGGCAGGCGCGAGATGTACGGACAGCGCTTTCCCGACGGGATGCGCGAGAACCAGAAGCTGCCGCAGACCATCATCACGCCGACGACCAAGGCGGCCGATGGCGGGCATGACGAGCCACTGACCGCAGCTGAGATCCTCGACCGCAACCTGCTCAGCAAGGCCCAATGGCAGACCGTCTCGGACCACGCCCTGGCGCTGTTCGCCCGCGGCCGCGAGATTGCCGCCCGCCACGGCCTGATCCTGGTCGACACCAAGTATGAATTTGGCCTCACCGAGGATGGCCGTATCCTGCTGGCCGACGAGATCCACACGCCCGACAGCAGCCGCTACTGGTTCCAGGCGAGCTACGAGAAGCGCCTTGCCGCCGGCGAGCGGCCGGAGAGCTTCGACAAGGATTTCGTGCGCACCTGGGTCACGGCGCGCTGCGACCCCTACAAGGACAGGATCCCGGAGATCCCGCGCGAGATCATTCTCGAAGCGGCGCGTATCTACATCAGCGCTTACGAGATGATCACGGGCCAGCGTTTTGCCCTGCCGCCCGTCGGACAGAAGCCGCTGGAGCGCATCCGCAGCAACCTGGCGCGGTACTTCACCGTCCCGGCCTGAACCCTGTCGCCCGCTGCGGGGGCCGTGCTAGATTGGCCGCGCGTTCCGGACAGGGAAGCCGGTGAAACACCGGCGCTGCCCCCGCAACTGTCAGCGGCGAGTGACGCGGCCGATTTCCAGCCACTGGGCAACCGGGAAGGCGAAGCCGCTTCACACTGACCCGTGTAGCCAGGAGACCTCCCGGACGCCGTGCCCTCAGCGAAACCGCGAAGCGGTTTGCGCTGGCAGGTACGCCTTGACCTGCAACCGTCCTCGGAGGGAGGCGCGTCGTGATCGTTCCAGCCGCCACCCATCGGGCGGACTCGCAGCGGGATTTGCGGAGGCTCGCCCTGGTGCTGGGTGGCGCACGCTCGGGCAAAAGCCGCTACGCCGAGGGATTGGTCGGCGCGCGGCCGGCGCTCTACCTTGCCACCGGCGAAGCCCACGATGCCGAGATGGCGGACCGCATCCGCGAGCACCAGCAGCGCCGCGGCACCAACTGGACGACGCGTGACGTGCCCCTGGCGCTGGCCGAGGCGCTACTTGCCGCCGACCGCCCGGTGCTGGTCGACTGCCTCACCTTGTGGCTTAGCAACCTGCTCGGTGCCGGACGCCGGATCGACGCCGAGACCGATACCCTCGTCGAAGCGCTCGGCCGTGTGAGCGTGCCTGTGATTCTCGTCTCCAACGAAGTCGGGCTCGGCATCGTGCCCGACAACAAACTGGCCCGCGAGTTCCGCGACCACGCGGGCCGTCTCCACCAGGCGGTCGCCGCCATCGCCACCCGTGTCGTCTTCGTCGCCGCGGGCCTGCCTCTGACACTCAAGGACATCGAATGAAGCCCCGCATCCCTGCCACCGTGATCACCGGCTTCCTTGGCGCCGGCAAGACCAGCCTGCTGCGCCATCTCGTGGCCAAGGCCAACGGCACGCGCATCGCCCTGGTGATCAACGAGTTCGGTGAACTCGGCATCGACCGCGAGCTGCTGCTCGGCTGCGGCGTCGAGGGCTGCGAGGACGAGGACGTGATCGAGCTGGCCAATGGCTGCATCTGCTGCACCGTGGCCGACGATTTCCTGCCGACCATCGAGGCCCTGCTGGCCCGCGACCCGGCGCCCGATCACATCGTCATCGAGACCTCGGGACTCGCCTTGCCCAAGCCGCTGGTCAAGGCCTTCGCCTGGCCGGAAGTGCGCAGCCGGGTCACCGTCGACGGCGTCATCGCCGTGATCGATGCCGCCGCCGTGGCCGCCGGGCGCTTTGCCGACGATCTCGAGGCGCTCGCCGCGCAGCGCGCCGCCGATCCGACCCTCGACCACGACAATCCCCTAGAAGAGGTGTTCGAGGACCAGCTGCAATGCGCCGACCTGATCGTGCTCAACAAGACCGATCTTGTGGCGCCCGGCACGCTCGATGATCTGAGCCGCGAGCTCGGCGGCAGGGTGCGCAAGGGCGCCAAGCTGGTGCCGGCGCAGTACGGTGTTCTCGATCCCCGGGCGCTGCTGGGCATTGGCGCCGCGGCCGAGGACGATCTCGCCAGCCGCAAGTCGCACGCCGACCTCGAAGGCGAGCACGATCACGACGATTTCGAGAGCTTCGTGGTGCCGCTCGGCAGCATCACGGACACCGACGCCTTGGCCAGCCGCATTGCCGGCGCGGTGGCACGCCACGACATCCTGCGCGTCAAAGGCTTCCTCGACGTGCCGGGCAAACCCATGCGCCTCGCCGTGCAGGGCGTCGGCCCGCGCCTCGACCGCTATTTCGACCGGCCGTGGCGCGAAGGCGAGCGGCGCAGCGCGCTGGTCGTCATCGGCCGCAAGGGCCTCGACCGCGAGAGCATCACCAGGGAGATCGCCGGCTGATGCATCTGCTGGCGGCACAGCCCGGCACGATCAGCGACGGCGAGGCCATCGATCTCGGCCAGAGCCCGGCAGAGATCGTCGTGCTCACCGCCGCCGACAGCGAGATCGCGGCCCTGGCCGCCGCGCGCCGGCGATTATCCGCCGAGCGTCGGTTGCCCACGCTGCGCCTGGCCAACCTGCTCCGTCTGTCGCACCACATGTCGGTCGATCTCTACGTCGAGAAAGTCATCGCCCACGCAAATCTGGTGATCGTGCGCCTGCTCGGGGGGCGCAGCTACTGGCCCTATGGTGTGGAACAGATCGCCGGTGCCTGCCGCCAGCGCAGCATCCCCGTCGCCTTCCTGCCCGGCGACGACCAGCCCGATCCCGATCTCACCGGGTTCTCGACCGTGCCCACGCCCGACGCGCACGCGCTATGGCAGTACCTGGTACAGGGCGGAGCGGCCAACGCCGCCGGTTTCCTCGCCCGCGCCGCGTCGCTGCTGGGCCATGACATCCTGGTATCCGAGCCGGCGCCAATCCTTCGTGCCGGCATTTATGCACCCGGTACAGCGCACGCCACTCTCGACGATTGGCGGCGCCGATGGGTTGCCCATGCGCCGGTCGTGCCGATCGTGTTCTATCGGGCCCTCGTTCAGGCCGCCGACACGGCGATCGTCGACGCGATGATTGCCGCCCTCACCGAGCGCGGTCTCAATCCGCTGCCGCTCTACGTCACCAGCCTCAAGGAGGCGGTCGCCGCCGATACGGTGCGCACCCTCCTGGCCGAAGCCCCGCCCGATGTGATCGTCAACCTGACCGGTTTCGCTCTCGGCGAAGCCGGCGACCCGCTGGCGCCGTCGGATTGTCCGGTGCTGCAGGCCGTGCCCGGCGGTGGCACAGAAGCGGCGTGGCGCGCGGGCAATAACGGTCTGGGGCCACGCGACATCGCCATGTCGGTGGCGTTACCCGAGCTCGACGGGCGCATTCTCACCCGCGCCATCGCCTTCAAGGGCCTGATCGACCGCGACCCGGCCTGCGAGGCGGACATCATCGGCCTCAAGCCGGTGCCCGACCGCGTCGCTTTCGTCGCCGATCTCGCCGGAGCGTGGGCGCGTCTGCGGCGGGCCACACTGACCGAGCGGCGCGTCGCTTTGGTGCTGGCCAACTATCCTAACCGCGACGGCCGTATCGCCAACGGCGTCGGTCTCGACACGCCAGCGGCCGTCATCGTCACGCTGCGCGAGATGGCCAGGGCCGGCTATCGCATCGTCGAGCCGCCGCAGGATGGCGCCGCGCTGATGGCACAGCTGCTGGCGGGACCGACGAACGCCATTGCCAGTCTGGACTCGCGCGCGGTCGAGGAGCGCCTGCCGCTGATCGACTACACCACCTTCTTCGGCAGCCTGCCGGCGAACCTGCGCACGAAGGTCCTGGAGCGCTGGGGCCCGCCGGAGAGCGACCCCTTCTATCGGCCGGGCGAGCTCGATTGCGGCGTGTTCCGCATTCCGGCCCTGCGCTTCGGCAACGCGGTGGTCGGCGTCCAGCCGTCGCGGGGCTACAATCTCGATCCCTCGGTCAGCCACCACGACCCCGATCTGCCGCCGCCGCATTCCTATCTCGCCTTCTACGCCTGGCTGCGCGATGCCTTCCGGGCCGACGCGGTCGTGCATTTCGGCAAGCACGGCAATCTCGAATGGCTGCCGGGCAAGGGGCTGGCACTCTCCGCCGAATGCTTCCCCGAAGCGGCCCTCGGACCGCTGCCGCACCTCTATCCCTTCATCGTCAATGATCCCGGCGAGGGTACGCAGGCCAAGCGCCGCACCGGCGCGGTGGTGATCGATCACCTGACCCCGCCGCTGACGGGCGCCGGCAGCTACGGACCGGCCGCAGCGCTCGAGCGTCTGATCGACGAGTACTACGAGGCGAGCGGTCTCGACCCGCGCCGTCTGAAAACGCTCGCAGCGGAGATTCGCGACCTCGCCGTGTCCAGCGGTCTCGCCAGGGATTGCGGCATCGCCGCCAGCGAGGCAACCGACGCGGCGTTGAAGAAGCTCGATGGCTGGCTATGCGAGCTCAAGGACCTGCAGATCCGGGATGGCCTGCACATCTTCGGGCAGGCTCCGGAGGGTAGTCTGCTCGACAATCTGCTGCTCGCAATTGCCCGGAACCCGCGAGGCAGCGGCAAAGGTTGCGATGCTTCGCTGCTGCGCGCCCTCGCCGACGACCTCGCTCTCGGATTCGATCCGCTCGACGGCGATCCCGCCAGCTCCTGGACTGGCCCCCGTCCTGCCGTCCTGGGCAACAGCGACACGTGGCGCAGCCGCGGCGATACGGTCGAACGGCTCGAAGCTTTGGCCGGAAAGCTGATCGGCGGCACGGCAACAGCCGATCCGGCGTGGCCACGCACTCGTCCCGTCCTCGACTGGATCGACGAGACGCTACGGCCGGCGATTGCCATCTCGGGTGAGCGCGAGATCGCCGGCCTGCTGGCGGGGTTGGCGGGACGGCGCGTGGCCCCCGGGCCCTCCGGCGCACCGACCCGCGGCCGTGCGGACGTGCTGCCCACCGGACGGAATTTCTATTCGGTCGACACGCGTGCCGTGCCCAGCCCGGCCTCCTGGCAGCTGGGCTGGAAATCGGCGCAGCTGCTGATCGAACGCTACACCCAGGAGCACGGCGAATACCCGGCGACGCTGGCGATCTCAGCCTGGGGAACCAGCGCCATGCGGACCAGCGGCGACGACGTCGCGCAGGCGCTGGCCCTGATCGGCACGCGGCCGACCTGGGACGCCGCCTCGCGGCGCGTTACCGGCTTTGAGATTCTGCCCTTGTCTCTCCTCGACCGGCCGCGGGTCGACGTGACCCTGCGCGTCTCGGGCTTCTTCCGCGATGCCTTCCCCGGCCTCATCGACCTGTTCGACGCCGCGACGCGCGCCGTTGCGGCGCTCGACGAGAAGCCGGCAGACAACCCGCTGGCCGCACGGGTTCGCGACGAATCGGCACGGCTGCACGCGGGAGGCCTGCCGGAGAAGGACGCCCGCCGGTGTGCCGCATCACGCGTTTTTGGTTCCAAGCCCGGTGCCTACGGCGCCGGCCTGCAGGCGCTGATCGACGAACGCGGCTGGAGCGATGCCGGCGACCTGGCCCGCGCCTATGTCGCCTGGGGCGGCTACGCCTATGGCGGCGGCACCTCCGGCGAGGCCGCGCATGACCTGTTCGCCGCCCGGCTGCGCTCGGTGCAGGCCGTCGTCCACAACCAGGACAACCGCGAGCATGACCTGCTCGACAGCGACGACTACTACCAGTTCGAGGGCGGGCTGGCGGCGGCGGTGAAACATCTCGGCGGCGGCAGGCCGACCGTCTATCACAACGACCATTCGCTGCCCGACCGGCCGCGCATCCGCACGCTGGAGGAGGAGATCGCCCGCGTCGTACGCGGCCGGGTCACCAACCCGAAATGGATCGCCGGGGTGATGCGTCACGGCTACAAGGGCGCCTTCGAGATGGCGGCCACCGTCGACTACATGGTCGGCTTTGCCGCGACCACGGGCGCCGTGCGGGACGATCACTTCGATGCGGTGTACGACGCCTATATCGCCGACGATAACGTGAGGCGGTTCCTCAGCGAGGCGAATCCGGCAGCCCTGCACGAGATGTGCGACACGCTGCTCCACGCCCAGGATCGCCATCTGTGGAAGCCGCGCTCGAACAGCGCCCGCCGCATCCTCGGCGGGATCAGAGCCTCCTCAACTCCCGCACCACGACGCACCGAAACGGCGGAATGCCCATGACCACGGATACCGAACACGCCGAAAAAATGGCGCGCATCAAGGCGGCGCGCGACAAGATCATGGCGACCAAGACGGTCGAGCGCGGCGTCCTGCTGGTCAACACCGGCAAGGGCAAAGGCAAGTCGTCCTCGGCGTTCGGCATGGTCATGCGCTGCCTCGGCCACGGCATGAAGGTCGGCATCGTCCAGTTCATCAAGGGCGCCTGGGAAACCGGCGAGGCGAAATTCCTGTCCCGGTTCCCTGACCAGGTGACCATCAAGACGCTGGGCGAGGGCTTCACCTGGGAGACCCAGGACCACGCCCGCGATCTCGCCGCGGCAGCGCGGGCTTGGGAGGCGTCGCGCGCCATGCTCGCCGACCCTGCTTATCGCATGGTGGTGCTGGACGAAATCAACGTGGCGCTCCGCTACGAGCTCGTCGATCTGGCCGCGGTGCTGGAGGCGCTGGCCGCGCGGCCGGTGCATCAGCACGCCGTGCTCACCGGCCGCAACGCACCGGAAACTCTGATCGAGGCCGCTGACCTGGTGACCGAGATGACGTTGGTCAAACACCCGTTCCGTTCCGGCATCAAGGCGCAGGCGGGCGTCGAGTTATGAAATGACTCGCCCCGCCGCCATCATGCTGCAGGGGACTGGCTCCGATGTCGGCAAGTCGCTGCTGGTCGCCGGGCTGGCGCGCGCGTTCACACAGCGCGGCGTGCGCGTGCGGCCGTTCAAACCGCAGAACATGTCGAACAACGCGGCCGTCACCGCCGATGGCGGCGAGATCGGCCGGGCCCAGGCGCTGCAGGCTCGGGCCTGCGGGGTCCCACTCCACAGCGATATGAATCCGGTGCTGCTCAAGCCGCAGACGGATATCGGGGCGCAGCTCGTGGTCCAGGGCCGGATGGCAGGCAACGTCAAGGCGGCCGACTATCACACCCTGAAGCCGACCCTGCTGCCACGTGTGCTGGAGAGCTTCGCGCGGCTGGGCCGCGACGCGGATCTCGTACTGGTCGAGGGTGCCGGCAGTCCGGCCGAGATCAACCTGCGGCGCGGTGATATTGCCAATATGGGCTTCGCCGAAGCGGCCGATGTGCCGGTGGCGCTGGTCGGCGACATCGATCGCGGCGGCGTGATCGCCAGCCTCGTCGGCACCGTGGTCCTTCTGGAGCCGAGCGAGCGGCAGCGCCTGCGTGGCTTCATCATCAACAAGTTCCGCGGCGATCCGGCGCTGTTCAGCATCGGCATGCAGGAGATCGCGGCACGAACGGGGCTGGCGCCGCTGGGGCTGGTCCCCTGGTTCCCCGATGCCGCCCTGCTGCCCGCCGAGGACGCTGCCGGTCTCGACAGCCGTTCCTATGCCCTGAGCGGCGACGCTGCAGGCCGCACGCTCAAGATCGTCGTGCCGCGCCTGCCGCGCATCGCCAATTTCGACGATCTCGATCCGCTCGCCGCCGAGACGGGCGTACGTCTCGAGCTGGTGTCGCCGGGTCACGCCCTGCCGGGCGATGCCGACATCGTATTGCTCCCCGGCTCGAAGGCGACGCTCGCCGATCTGGCGTCCTTGCGGGAACAGGGCTGGGATGTCGATATCCGCGCCCATGTGCGGCGGGGTGGCCGGGTCATCGGCCTCTGCGGCGGCTACCAGATGCTCGGGCGGCTGATCGCCGATCCCGATGGCATCGAGGGGCAAGCCGGCGACGCCGAGGGGCTGGGTCTGCTTGACCTCGAGACCGTGCTCTCTCCCGACAAGACACTCCGTGAGCTACGCGCTCACGACAGCATCAGTGGCGTGCCGGTCGCCGGCTATGAGATGCATATCGGCCGCACGAGCGGGCCTGATGCCATACGCCCGATGCTGATGCTGGACGGACAGCCGGAAGGAGCAACCAGCGCCGACGGCCGCGTCGCCGGCTGCTACGTCCACGGCCTGTTCGGTGCCGATGCATTCCGCCGCGCATTCCTCGCCCGGTTCGGCGTGGCGAGCGATCTGGCATTCGAGGCAGGGGTCGAGGCCACGCTCGATCGTCTGGCAGCCCATCTGGGTGCATCCGTGGACCTCGACCGGATCCTGGACGTCGCCCGTGGGCGTTGAGTCAGAGTCCGGCCGCCTGACGCGCCAGGACCAGACCGCCGACCAGCCCGATATGGATCAGGCAGGCGAGCACGAACAGGAACAGGGCGCGCCGGATGTCATCGGGATTCACCCGCGCCCGGCCTTCGCCGATCCAGGGGTCGTCCACCATCACGCCCTCGTAGCGGCGCGGGCCCGCCAGCGCCAGACCGAGAGCGCCGGCCGCCGCCGCTTCGGGCCAGCCGGCATTCACCGATTTGTGCCGGCGTGCGTCACGCAGCACCGTGCGCAACGCCTCGACGGGCTTGCCGTGCGGCGCAAAGGCAGCGGCTACGGCAATGATGAAAGCCGAGAACCGCGCCGGCAGGAAATTCATGGCCGTGTCGAGCCGCGCGGCAATGGCGCCGAAGGCCGCGTAGCGCTCGTTGCGGTGACCGATCATGCTGTCGAGGGTGTTCACCGCCTTGCACAGGAACAGGCCCGGCAATCCGGCGATCACGTACCAGAAGGCCGGCGCCACGACGCCATCGGCAAAATTCTCGAACAGCGATTCGACGGCGGCCCGGCCGATGCCATGCTCGTCGAGCGCCCGGGGATCGCGGCCGACGATATGGCTGACCGCGGCACGGCCGGCCGGCACGCCGCCCTCGTCGAGCGCCTTGGCCACCGCCGCGACATGGTCGTAAAGCGAGCGTTGCGCCACGAGGGTGACGACCAGGAACAGCTCGATCATCCAGCCGCCCGGGATATCGCGTGTGACGAGCAGGACGCCCCAGGCGGCCAGCAGCGCCAGCGCGCCGACGACGGTCACCGTCAGCGCGCCGCGCAGGAAACGCGCTTCCTGACCGCGTTCGGCGCGGTTGAGCCGGACTTCCAGGAACTCGACGAACCGGCCCGCCAGCACGACCGGATGCGGCACGAGACGGAAGAGCGGCCGCATGTCGCCGACGACCGCGTCGATCATCAATCCCAGGAGGAGAATGACGATCGGGTCCATCCGCGACTCGGGAACGAGGCCGAACATCGGGCGAACCATGGCCGCCCCGTCCCGGCGCGTCAATCAATCGGCCGCTGCCGGGCGCAACCGGCATAAGATGGCGGCCATGGAGTCTCCACGCCCCTGGCTTACGGTGATCGGCATCGGCGAGGACGGCCTCGACGGCCTGTCGCCGGTGGCACGGCGTCTGGTCGATGGGGCGGAAGTACTGGTCGGCGGTGAGCGACACCTTGCCTTTGTCGGTGAGCACAAAGCGGAGCGACTGGTCTGGCGCTCGCCCCTGCTCGCTACTGTTGACGACATCGTCGCCCGCAAGGGCCGGCGCGTGGTGGTCCTCGCCTCGGGCGATCCGATGTGGTTCGGCATCGGGGCGACGCTCACCGCCCGCATCCCATCGGAGGAGATGACGGTTGTGCCGCACCCGGGGGCGTTCTCGCTCGCCGCCTCGCGGCTCGGCTGGCCGCTGGCGGAAACAGCGACCGTGAGCGCGCACGGACGCTCTCTTGACCGCCTTGCGTTGCATCTCGCCCCCGGCGCGAAGCTCCTCGTGCTCACCGAGGACGGCCGAGCCCCCACGGCCATCGCCGCCTATCTGACGGAACGGGGCTGGGGGCCGAGCCGGTTGATCCTGCTTGAGCGTCTGGGAGGCTCCAGGGAACGGCGGCTGGAAGGCCGCGCTGCCGAGTGGAGTCATCCGAGCGGCGCCGATCTCAACACAATCGGCATCGAATGCGTGCCCGGGCCCAAAGCCAGATCCCTGTCGCGCCTCGCCGGGCTTCCCGACGATGCGTTTATCCATGATGGCCAGCTCACCAAACGCGAGGTGCGGGCCGTGACGCTTTCGGCTCTCGCCCCATTGCCGGGCCAGACGCTCTGGGATGTCGGTGCCGGCAGCGGCGCCATTTCCATCGAGTGGCTGCGCGCGGCGACCGGCACGCGCGCTTATGCCGTGGAACGGGACCAAAGCCGGCGCGACTTCATTCTGCGCAACGCAGCGACGCTCGGCGTACCGGAACTCCATCTGGTCGCCGGAGAAGCGCCTGCCGCCCTCGCCGACCTGCCGACGCCCGATGCCGTATTTGTGGGTGGCGGGCTGTCGGTCGACGGTCTCGTGGAAACCTGTCTGCAGGCGTTGCGGCCCGGTGGCCGGCTGGTAGCCAACGCGGTGACGGTCGAAGGCGAGGCGCGTCTCTTCGCCCTGCACGGCAAGCACGGCGGACACCTTACCCGCATCGCCGTGTCGAGAGCCGAGCCAGTGGGGGCCTTTCAGGGCTGGCGCGCGTTGATGCCGGTCACCCAATGGGTCCTTGCATGACGGCGCCTGTCTTCATCGTCGGAATCGGCGCTGATCGCGGTGTGTCGACCGCCGAGCTCACCCTGCTGGTTCACGGGACGCTCAAGGAGAATGGCATCACACCGCAGGAGATCGCCTGCCTCGCCAGCCTCGACATCAAACGAGATGAGCCGGCGCTGCATGGGCTCGCACGCAGCCTGGGTGTACCGACCCGCTTCTTCGATGCCTCGGCCCTGAGTGCCGAAACCCCGCGGCTGCAGACGCCCTCCGCACGCGTCGAGGCGTTGACCGGCGTTGCCGGCGTTGCCGAGGCGGCGGCGCTGGCCGCGGCCGGCCCCAACGGAACGCTGGTCGTACCCAAGACGAAATCCACCCGCGCCACCTGCGCCATTGCCCGGAAGGGCGCGCCGTGACGGTGCATTTCATCGGTGCCGGTCCGGGTGCGGCCGATCTCATCACCGTACGCGGTCGCCGCCTGATCCGCGAAGCAAAGGTCGTGCTCTACGCCGGCTCGCTGGTGCCGAAAGAGCTCGTCGCCGAGGCGCACATGAACGCGCGCATCGTCGATACCTCGCCGATGACGCTCGACCAGATCATCGACGAAATGGAAAGCGCGCACCGGGCCGGTGGCGATGTCGCCCGCGTGCATTCCGGGGATCCCTCGATCTACGGCGCCATCGCGGAGCAGATACGCCGGCTCGACGCGCTGGGCATTCCCTACGACGTGACGCCCGGTGTCCCGTCTTTCGCCGCCGCGGCGGCCTCGCTCCGGACCGAGCTCACCCTGCCCGAGCTGTGCCAGACCGTGATCCTGACCCGCACGGCCGTGCGCGCCTCCCCGATGCCGCCAGGCGAGGATCTGGCGACGCTGGCGCAGAGCGGCGCAACGATGGCGATCCATCTCTCGATCCGGAATCTCGGCAAGGTCGTACGCGACCTGATGCCGCGTTACGGCAGCGACTGTCCAATCATCGTGGCCTGGCGCGTCAGCTGGCCGGACGAACGGATGATCCAGGGCACGCTGGCCGACATCGAGACGAAGGTGAAGGAAGCCGGCTTCACCCGGACGGCCCTGATCTTCGTCGGGCGCGCCCTCGCCTCGGGCGCAGCGTCAGGTGAGAGCCGGCTCTACGCCGCCGATCACACGCATTCCGCGCGACCCAGATCCGGCTCGCACTAGCTCAGGATTTCGCCCCGGCGCGACGCAGCATCTCGACGACCTGGCGGCGGTTGCCGAGCTGAGCCCATTCAAGTGCCGTACGGCCGCTGTGATCCTGTTGATCGAGCTTGGCCCCCGCCTTGATCAGTAGGGCGACCACAGGAGCGTATCCCTTCTGGGCTGCCGCGATCAGCGGGGTGATCCCTTGCCGGTTTTCGAGATTGACGTTGCCCTTGCCTTCGATGAGCAGTTCCACCACCCGATCGTAGCCCCGCTCGGCCGCGGCGATCATGGCCGTGCTGCCGATCTTGTCGCGCTGATCGACGCGCACCTTCGCCTCGACCAGCGCCTCGACCACTTCAATATGGTTTCCCCAGGCCGCCAGCAGGATGGCCGGGCGCCCTTCCAGGTCGGTGCCGTTCGGTGATTGACCGTTGATCAGTAGACCGCGCAGGCGCACGACATCGCCGCGCATGGCAGCCTCCGCCATCGGCGCCCGCTGAAAGATATCGATGCCGACACCTTGCGCAACGGCATCGATTGCGGCGGTGAAGGCCACAGCGGCGACACCGCAGACGGCTACCAGGCGCACCAGACCGTTCATGTGTTCCCCATGCCGCTAGTTAGAAAGACTGGACGCCGGGCGTCAAGCGCCGAGCCGCAGCCCCAGCCAGGCGAGCGCGCCGTCGACGGTGGGGACCGTGGGCTCCGGCGGCGGCGCTGGGCGCGCGATCAGCACCACAGGGATGCCTAATTCACGGGCCGCGTGGATCTTGGCGATCGTTGCCGAACCGCCGCTGGCCCGCGACACCACCGCATCGATGCGCCGCTCCTTCAGGATCCGTCGCTCGTCGTCGAGGGTGAATGGCCCGCGCGCCAGCAGGATCTCCGCCTGACTCAGCGGCAGCGGGGCTGGCGGAGGGTCGACGCGGCGGACGAGGAACCAGTGGTCGGTCAACCAGGCGAATGATTCGATATCGGCGGTGCCGAGGGTCAGCCAGATGCGGCGACCGAGGGAACGGACGGCCGCGGCGGCGGCGGCGGCATCGGCCACTTCGATCCAGCGGTCGCCGTCCCGGCGGCGCCAGGGCGGCCGCACGATGGCCAGGCGCGGGACGCCGGTCTCGGCGGCGGCCGCAGCGGCGTTGCGCGAGATCTGGTCGGCGAAAGGGTGGGTCGCGTCGATCAGCAGGTCGACGGCGTGGCCGCGCAGGTAGGCAGCCAGCCCGGCCGCTCCGCCGAAACCGCCGTGCCGCACCGTGCCGGGAACCGGAACCGGCTCGGCCGTCCGACCGGCCAGCGAGGTGGTGACCTCCAGCCGGTCGCCGAACTCCGCCAGCGCACGCTCGGCCAGGCGCCGCGACTCGCCGGTCCCGCCGAGAATCAGCAGCCGGCGCATCACGAGCCGGTATGGCCGATCAGCGTGCCGGCCCGATCGAACACGGCAACATCGACCGCCGTCTCGCCGGCCAGCGTCGCCAGCGCGACGTCGCGGGCGCGGCGGGCGACCAGCTCGGCCAGGCGGCCCCGCGCCTCGCCGGCGATCTTCAGCACCTCGCCCGCGGAAACGGCCTGACGCGCGGCGGCCACGACATCGTCCGGCAGGCCGAGATCGGTGAGATATCCGGCCAGGCCCACGACATCGACCTGCGAGCGCCCCGAATGCAGGTCGAGATGCCCGGCCGCAAGCTTGGTCAGCTTGCCGAAGCCACCGGCGATGGTCAGGCGCGGCACCGGATGGCTGCGCAGGTATTTGAGCGTGCCACCGGCGAAATCACCCATGTCGATCAGCGCCACCTCGTCGAGTTTGTACAGGGCCTTGATCGCCGCTTCCGAGGTCGAGCCGGTCGCGGCGGCGATATGGGTGAGGCCGGCGGCGCGTGCCACGTCGATGCCACGATGGATGGAGTGAATCCAGGCGGCGCAGGAATACGGCACCACGACGCCAGTGGTGCCGAGGATCGACAGGCCGCCCACGATGCCCAGGCGGCGGTTGAGCGTCTTCTCGGCGAGCGTGTCACCGCCGGGAATCGAAACCGTGACAATGAAATCGAGCGGGGCCTGGCCGTGGCCGGCCGCCGCCAGCCCGTCGCGCAACGCCTGCCGGATCTGCTCGCGCGGCTTGGGGTTGATCGCCGGCTCGCCGGGCGGCAGCGGCAGACCGGGCCGGGTCACCGTGCCCACACCGGCACCGGCGCGGAAAACGACACCGCTGCCCGGCGCCGCGCGCTCGACCGTGGCGCAGATCAACGCACCGTGAGTGATATCGGGATCATCGCCCGCGTCCTTGACGATGCCGGCCGTGGCGCGGCCTTCAGCCAGCTCTTTGTGCGCAACGGTGAAGACCGGCCTCTGGCCGCGCGGCAGGGTGACGGTCGCCGTGTCCGGGAAACGCCCGGTCAGCAAAGCCTCGAGCGCCGCGCGTGAGGCTCCCGCCGCGCAGGCCCCGGTCGTCCAGCCGTAGCGCAGGGCTCCGGCCGGCTTGCCGCCGGGCGACGTGTCGTCTGCCTCGCCGCCTGCCACGCCAGGCCCTCAGCTGCCGACGCGCAGCTCGGATACCAGCCCGCGCAGGGCTGCGAGCGTGCTGAGGCCGGTGATCTTGCCGGTGCGCGGGTTCTCCGCCGAGGGCACGTTCTCGATCTGCATGGAGAAACGCGCCGCGTCGGCCTCGACCTCGATACGGTGGATGTTGCGATCGACGCCGGGATCGGCCCAGATCTGCAGCCGCGTGCGGTCGGGCCCGATACCGGCCAGGCTCAGTGCCGCCGCGACGTTGACGTTGGCCGGGAAGCCGCGCGCCCCGTCGCGCGCCGAGCCGTCGAAGACCTTGAGCGGCTCCTTGAGGCCTTTGAGCACGATGCCCTTCTCGACCAGATAGGGCGCGCCTTCGAGCCCGTTGGGCGGCTTGCGCGTCACCATGGTGACGGAGCGGATCTCGCCTTCCGCCGCCGCGCGCACGGCGTCGAGGCCGAGCAGGGCTCCGGTCGGCGGCAGGATGCGCGCACCCGTCTCCCGCGCGCGCGCGATCAGGTCCCCGTGGATCAGCAGCTGGCCGACGCTGAGCGGCATGAAGATGCGTCCCGCCTCGATCGTGGGACGGGCCACGGCGAGGAACTGCGCCGGCGGCAGGCCCTCGATCACCACGTCGCACAACCCGGCCAGCGCGCCCGGCTCGACGAAGGCAACGGACTCACCAAGCTTCGGGATCGTGCGTCTGGCCTTCTCCGGGTCGCGCACCGACACCGCCGCCAGCGCCAGGCCGTTCAGGCCGTCCAGCAGCCGCCGGGCCACCGGCTGGCCGACCGCGCCCAGCCCGGCGAGACCCACACGCAGTACCTTCGTGCCTTGCTTCGTCACTCTTCTGTCCTCTCGTTCGCGTGGGCTATGCTGCGCCCTCCTGCGTGAAATCCTAAAGCAAACCGCTGGCAACAGGTCCATGAATCAGCAGACAGGACGGCGCGCGCCGGTCGCGCTCATCACCGGGGGCCGGCGGGGTCTGGGAAGGGGCATCGCCTGGGCCATGGCCGAAGCCGGCTTCGACATCCTGCTCGCCGATCTCGAGCGTGACGCGGCGGCCGACGAGACACTGGCCGGCATCGCCGCGCGCGGCCGGCGGGCCGAGTTCGCCAGGGCCGACATTGCCGACCTTGCCGGTCATGCCGCCCTGATCGACCGTGCCTATGCGGCACTCGGCGGGCTCGACTGCCTGGTCAACAACGCGGGCGTCACGGTCGACAGGCGCGGCGACCTGCTCGAGGCCAGCGTCGCCAGCTACGACCGGGTGATGAACGTCAACCTGCGCGGCACGTTCTTTCTGACGCAAGCCGCGGCCAAACGGATGCTGGCGGACACGCCCGGCGCGGGCAGCCCGCATCGCAGCATTGTCGTCATCTCCTCGACCAACGCCTTCGTCGCAGCCCCCGACCGGCCCGAATACACCTTCTCCAAGACCTCGCTGTCGATGATGGTAAAGATGTTTGCCCTACGGCTGGCCGCCGCCGGTATCGCCGTCCACGAGATCCGTCCGGGTGTCATGCGCACCGACATGACCGCTCCGGTCACCGCCAGATACGAGGGCTGGATCGCCGACGGCGTAATACCGCAGCGGCGCTGGGGCGAGCCCGAGGATGTTGGCCTCACCGTAGCCGCGCTGGCCAGCGGTACCCTGCCCTTCACCACCGGCGAGGCCTTTCATGTGGATGGCGGCCTGCACATCCAGAAACTGTAAGCCGGCCTCGCGATCCGTTAGGCTGGGCCGGTCATGGACAGACTGAATTTCACGCTGCCCGATCTCGAGCCCGGCTGGGTCTGGCTGGTGGGCGCCGGCCCGGGCGATCCGGGGCTGCTGACGCTGCTCGCCCTGCAGGCGCTGCGCCAGGCCGACATCGTGGTCTACGACGCGCTGGTCGATCCGCGCATCCTCGATCTGGCACGGCCCGACGCCGTGCGCGAGTTCGCCGGCAAGCGCGGCGGCAAGCCTTCGCCCACCCAGCCCGACATCTCGGCCCGGCTCGTGCGCCACGCCCGCGCCGGCAAACGCGTGCTGCGTCTCAAGGGCGGCGACCCATTCGTTTTCGGGCGCGGCGGCGAGGAGGCGCTGGCGCTGGTCGCCGGCGGAATTCCCTTCCGTATCGTTCCCGGCATCACCAGCAGCATCGGCGGCCTAGCCTATGCCGGCATCCCGGTCACTCACCGCGAGACCAACCAGGTCGTCACCTTCGTCACCGGCCACGGCGTGACGGGTGACGTGCCGGATGGAATCGACTGGGCAGCCCTGGCAAGCGGCTCGCCGGTGCTCGTCCTCTACATGGCGATCAAGCATCTTGGCACCATCAGCGAGCGCCTGATCGCCGCCGGTCGCCGCCCCGAAGAGTCCGTGGCCGTCGTCAGCCGCGCCACCACGGACAACCAGCGGGTGCTCGAATCGACGCTGGGCCGTGTCACGGCCGATGTTGCGGCCAGCGGCATCGAGCCGCCGGCCCTCGTGGCGATCGGCGACGTCGTGCGCCTGCGTGCCGGGCTCGACTGGCTCGGCGCCATGGCCGGCCGCACGCTGATCGACGATCCGCTGGCCAGCAAGATTCAGCGCGACGCCGTCTGAAGGCGCGTGCTAAACCCTCTCGACCAACCAGCCGCGAATCCCATGACGAAGACGCTCCCCCTGCTGTGCTCGTTCGCCGCCCTGCTCGCGCTGACGGCGTGCATGGAGCCCCGTACCGAATGGGTGCGCGAGGGCTCGGGCCCCGACGAGCTGCGGCACGCCCGGCAGTCCTGCGAGCGCGAATCCTCGGGCTACGCCTTCGTCGACGAATCGCGTTTCGACGGCGCGGCCCGGGATCGCACGCCGTCCTCGGCGCGCAGCGACGTCTACCGGCGCTGCATGGAAAGCATGGGCTGGCGCCGTCAGCGCGGCGAGCCTCCGAAGTAAGCCAGCTACGGGACCCGGTCGATGCTGGGCCTCACTCCCCGACGCCTGATCGCCGTCCTTGTCGCCATCGTGGGCGGAATCGCCATCGGTGCCGGCAGTCATTTCCTGCTGCGCGACGGGGCTCCCGCCACGGTGCGCGAGATCGTCGGCTTCGGCGACTCCGCCATCGGCGGGCCCTTCCGCCTGACCGACAGCCAGGGTCGCGAGCGCACGGACGCGGATTTTCGCGGCAAGCTCATGCTGGTCGAGTTCGGCTACACCTTCTGCCCGGATGTCTGCCCGCTCGGCCTGCAGCTTTTCGCCGACGTGCTCGACCGTCTCGGCCCGGCCGCCGATGAGATCGCGCCGATTTTCATCACCTTCGACCCGGTGCGCGACACACCGGAGGTCCTGAACTCCTACGTGCAGCATTTCTCGCCGCGCATTACGGCCCTGACGGGATCGCGCGAAGCGATCGATGCGGTCGCCAAAGCCTATCGCGTCTACTTCCGGCTGGGCAGCGATGCCGCAACCAACCCCAACTATCTCGTCGATCATTCGGCGATCCTCTACCTGATGGGCCGCGACGGAAAATTCCTCACACATTTCACCCACGAGACGCCGCCCGACCGCGTGGTTGCGGCGATCCGCAGCCGCCTGTGACGGCGGCAACGCCCGGCCTGATCATCGCGGCACCCTCCTCGGGTTCCGGCAAGACGACCGTGACGCTGGGGCTGGCGCGAGCCCTGTACCGGGCCGGCGTGCGCGTGGCCACGGCCAAGACCGGGCCGGACTATATCGATCCCGGCTTCCATGCCGCGGCCACCGCGCGACCCTGCGTCAATCTCGATCCCTGGGCCATGCGCCGGGAGACGCTGGAGGCCCTCGTCGCCGGCCTGAGCACCGACGCGGAGCTGGTGCTGTGCGAAGGCGTCATGGGACTGTTCGACGGCATCGATGCGCAAGGCGATGGTTCAACCGCCGCGCTCGCGGCGCTGACCGGCTGGCCGGTGGTGCTCGTCGTGGACGCGCGCGGCCTCGCGGCCTCGGCCGCCGCGCTTGTCCAGGGTTTCGCCGCGCCTCCGGAAAGCCTCGCCCGCGCAGGGCTGAATATCGGCGGTGTGATCTTCAATCGTGTCGGTGGCGAGAGTCACGTGCGCCTGCTGCACGAGACGATGCGTCATGCCCGTCCCGACTTGCCGGTTCTGGGCTGTATCGCGCGCAACGCGGCCATCGGCACGCCGGAGCGGCATCTCGGGCTGGTGCCCGCCGGCGAGCGCCCCGCGCTCGACGCGTTTCTCGATCGGGCCGCGCAGGCGGCATCGGCGGTCGACCTCGAGGCGTTGCGTCGCCTCGCTCGCCCGGCCCTTGCCCCATCGGCAGCCGCTCCCTGTCCCCTGCCGCCGTTGGGCCAGCGCATGGCCATCGCCCGTGATGAAGCCTTCGCTTTCACCTATACGTCCGTGCTCGAGGGCTGGCGCCTCGCCGGGGCCACGCTGTCGTTCTTCTCGCCGCTGGCCGATGAGGCACCGGATGGCCACAGCGACGCGATCTACCTGCCCGGCGGCTATCCCGAGCTTCACGCCGGACGTCTCGCCAAGGCGGCCCGCTTCCTGCAAGGCCTGCGTCATGCCGTCGAAAGGCAGGCGGCGATCTACGGTGAGTGCGGGGGCTATATGGCTTTAGGGCGGGGATTGGTGGATGCCGACGGCACGCGACACGCGATGGCCGGATTGCTGCCGCTCGAAACCTCCTTTGCGCAGCGCCGTCTCCATCTGGGTTACCGCCAGGCGACACTGGCGGAGGACTCGCCGCTGGGTCGCGCCGGCACCACGTATCGAGGACATGAGTTTCATTACGCGACGATCGTCGAGGAAGGCCCCGGCCCGTCCCTTTTCCGTCTCACCAACGCTGCCGGTCACCAATTGGCCCCAGCCGGGCGGCGGAGCGGACGCGTGGCCGGGTCGTTCATCCATCTGATCGACCGTACCTGAATCCGGTGATTGCGCCCGGCCGGGCAGCCGGTCATACTACAGCTAGGAACGAACACGTGCTGCTCTACCATCTGTACGACGCCCACCGCGCAGCCTTGGCCCCTCTGCGCCTGACGGCCGAAACCCTGCAGCAAGTCTTCAGTCACCCGCTCCTGCCGCTGTCCTACACCCATTTCGGCCGCACCGTCGCGGCGGGCGCCGAGCTCATCGAGCGGTCGACCCGGCGGTACACCAAGCCCTCCTTCGACCTGTCGCAGGTGACCATCGACGGCGAGGCGGTGGCAGTGCACGAGCGCGTCGTTGCCCAGCTTCCGTTCTGCAACCTGCTCCATTTCGAGCGCGACACCGGCCGCCACAACCCGCGCGTGCTCGTCGTGGCGCCGCTCTCGGGTCACTACGCCACGCTGCTGCGCGACACGGTGGCCGGCCTGCTCACCGGGCACGACGTCTACATCACCGACTGGGCGAACGCCGGCGATGTGCCGCTTGGCCAGGGGCCCTTCGATCTCGACACCTACATCGAGTACGTCATCGGCCTCCTCGAGTTTCTCGGCCCCGGCACCCATGTCGTCGCGGTGTGCCAGCCTTCCGTGCCGGTGCTCGCCGCCGTTTCGATCATGGCCGCCGACCGCCACGCCGCCAGTCCGCGCTCCATGACCCTGATGGGCGGACCGATCGATACCCGTGCCAGTCCGACCAAAGTCAACAAGCACGCCAAGAGCCATTCGCTCGAATGGTTCGAGCGCAGCGTCATCTCGACCGTGCCGGCGAGCTACCCGGGATTCATGCGCCGCGTCTATCCGGGCTTCGTGCAGCTCTCGGGCTTCCTCGCCATGAACCCGGACCGTCATCTCGGCGCCGTGCTCAAGCACTACAATCATCTCGTGCAGGGCGACGGCGACAGCGCCGATGCGCATCGCCGCTTCTACGACGAGTATCTGGCGGTCATGGACCTGCCGGCCGAGTTCTTCCTGCAGACCGTCAAGGTCGCCTTCCAGGATCACGACCTGCCGCGCGGCACCATGCGCTGGCGCAACTCACCGGTCGAGCCGCGCGCCATCACCCGGACGGCGCTGCTCACTGTCGAGGGAGAGCTCGACGACATCTCGGGCGTGGGCCAGACCGTGGCCGCGCACGATATCTGCACCGGCATTCCGGCCGACAAGCGCCGGCACCATCTGCAGAAGAGTGTCGGCCACTACGGCATCTTCAACGGCCGCCGCTGGCGGGCCGAGATTCTGCCCGTCGTCACCGAGTTCATCCGCCAGGCCGACTGACCGGCTCCGGCCGGTCGACGGGCTTCGTCACCAGCGCGACGCCGCACAGCACGACGACGAGCGCCGCCCAGATCCATGGGCTGTGCTGCTCATCGAAGAACACCATTCCCCAGAAGATGCCGTTCAGGGTGACGACGTAGGCCACCTGCGACATGAAGACCACTCCGGCGAGCCGGATGACTTCGAACATCAGGAGCGCGCCCAGGCTTGCTGCCGCGATATGCGCGAGCAGGGCGTAGTCCGCAGTCGCGAACGGTGGCGCCAGCAGATAGAGCCCACCGGTCATCGCAGCCAGCGGCGCGACGAAGACGACGGTGGCGAGCTGCATGGACGCGCCGAGCGCCAGCGAGTCGACGCCGGCCGGACGTGCCTTGGCGATATAGATGTTGCTGCCGGCAAAGAACAGCGGCGTGAGGAGCGCCAGCGCCACCCACGGCGCCATCTCGGGTGAAGGCAGGCTCGTGCGCGGGATGAGGATCAGCAACGCCCCGCCGAAGCCGAGCAGCATGCCGCTGAACCGCCGTGCGTTAAAACGCTCCATGCCGACGACCATCGCCATGCCGTAGGTCAGCAGCGGCGCCAGAGTGACGAGAACGGCGAAGACTCCGACCGGCACCTGCTTGAGCACCACGAACATGTTGACCATGGGGATCGCCTGGCCGGTCAGCGCCGCGATCAGGTAGTAACGGAGATGGCTCGCGGAGAGCGGCGGCAGCACGCGGCGGAAAAGGCAGATGGTCAGCAGGACGACACCGGCGCCGCCGGATTGCCACATCGCATAGCCAAGCGGGGCGATGCCACCCAGCTGACCAAGCTTGGCGAAGGAGAAGGCGATGCCCCAATTCGCGCCGAGCAGAAGAAGGAGCACGGACGCAAGGCCGGTACGTGCCGGCGGGGACGAATCGGCCATGAAGCCGAGACTAGAACGCGGCGAGCCTTGCGGCCAGCACGGCCTTGCCCCTACCGTGGCGTTGCCACAACAGGACGGCCTTAATGAAGCTCGCCAGTTACAACATCCAGTACGGCTTCGGTAAAGACGGCAAGAACGACCTCGCCCGCATGGCGGCCGAGATCCGTGGCGCCGACGTCATCGCTCTGCAGGAGGTCGAGCGCCACTGGAAACGAACCAACTATGCCGATCAGGCGGCGGAGATCGCCCGGCTGCTGCCCGAGTATCACTGGGTGTACGGGCCGGGCGCCGACATGGATGCCAGCATCCCGGGGCCCGACGGAAAGCCGGCCCACCGGCGCCGCCAGTTCGGCAACATGCTGCTGTCGAAGACCCCGATCATCACCTCGCGCAACCATCTGCTGCCCAAATTCGGCACGCAGACCCAGCACAGCCTGCAGCGCTGCGCCCTCGAGGGCGTCATCGCCACGCGGGACGGCGCGCTGCGGGTCTACTCGATCCATCTGACCCATCTGGACGATGAAACCCGTGCGCCGCAGATCGAGCGTATCCTCGACATCCACGCCCGCGCCTTTGGCGAAGGCGGTGCGTGGTGCGGCGGCCACCCCAACCCCGCTGAGGGCTGGACCGAAGGCGGGGAGCCGCCGATGCCACGCGAGGCCGTGCTGATGGGCGATTTCAACTTCCCGCCGAGCTCGCCGCTTTACGCGAAGATCGTCGGACCGCTGTCGCCGCAGTACGGGCGGATGAACAACCGCGACGGCTTCGTCGACGCCTGGGTGGTGACCGGCCACGGCGAGCATGAGGGCGTGACCTGCGACAGCGGCAGCCTCAACAACGGCAAGCGCATCGACTACTGCTACGTCAGCGCCAGCCTGCGGCCGGCGATCCGGAAGGCCTGGATCGACGACAAGGCCGTGGGCTCGGATCACCAGCCCATCTGGACCGAGCTTGACCTGTGATCAGGCGGCCCCTATCTTGCGCGCCGCTATGACATTCCGCGCTGCCAACCTCCGACGACGTACCAGCTGCCGCTGTTCAGCGGCGCTTCGGGCCTGACGCGCCCCTTTTCCGGCAGCGACTTCCTTAAGCGAAGCGAATGACGGGACGGGCCGCCAGGCCTGTCACCCCCGGTCGATTCGTCATTCGTTTGAGGACCAGTCCATGTTCACCATCACCACCGAGCGGACCGAGGACGGCCCGGCCATCGAGTCGCTGCTCGACCGGGCCTTCGGCCCGCAGCGGCACTCCAAGCTTTCCTACGGCTACCGGAATGCTGTCGCGCCGCTCGTCCATCTCTGCCTGGTGGCGCGCGCCGACAGTCACGGCGCGATCGTCGGCACCATCCGCTACTGGCCGGTAGCCATCGGTCTCCGGCTTCAGCCGGCGCTGCTGCTCGGGCCGCTGGCCGTCGAGCCCTCGCTCGCGGGACAGGGGATCGGCCGGGCGCTGATGCGCCAGAGTCTCGACATGGCCGCCTGGGCGCGGCACCGGGTCGTCCTGCTCGTGGGCGACGAAGCCTACTACGGGCCCTTCGGCTTCCAGCCCGTCGCAGAACGGGGCATCGTCATGCCGGGCGAGAACCCGGCGCGGTTGCTCGGCCTGGAGCTCGCTCCCGGCGCCCTGGCGGAGACGAGCGGCGCCCTCCAGCCTTGGAGGTCGGTTCGCGGTCGCTCCGTCGAAAGCGAGGCGCGCTGTCTAGCAGCCTGACGCGTCAGTTCAGGCGCTGGCCGCTGGCGGCGTCGTAGAGATGGAAATCCTCGGCTGGCACGGCGAGCGCCAGGCGCTGGCCGGCGGCGACTCGCGTGGTTCCCGGCAGGCGGACGGTGAGGCTGGTATCGCTGCCCACTCGTCCGTGGACCAGCGTGTCGGCACCGAGCGCCTCGACCAGGTCGACGTTCATCTGGAATACGCCGCCGCCGCTTGCGGCGATGCCGATATGCTCCGGCCGGATACCGACCAGCAGGTCGCCCGAGCCGGCCAGCGGCTTGCCCAGGTTGAGTTTGGCACCGCCGGGCAGCTCGATGGCCTTGCCGTCGCCCACACGCCTGGCCGGCAGCATGTTCATCGCCGGCGAACCGATGAAGCCCGCGACGTAGGTCGTCGCCGGGCGGGCGTAGACCTCCATCGGCGTGCCGATCTGCTCGGCCCGCCCGGCGTTCATCACGATCAGCCGGTCGGCGAGCGTCATCGCCTCGACCTGGTCGTGCGTCACGTAGATGCTGGTGGTCTTGATCGTCTGGTGCAGGCGCTTGATCTCGATACGCATCTGCACGCGCAGCTTCGCATCGAGGTTGGAGAGCGGCTCGTCGAACAGGAAGACCGAGGGCTCGCGCACGATGGCCCGGCCCATGGCCACGCGCTGGCGCTGGCCGCCGGAGAGCTGGCGCGGCCTGCGCTCGAGCAGCTCGTTGAGGTTGAGGATGCCGGCCGCCTTGCGCACCCGCGTGTCGATCTCGGCCTTGCCCATCCCGCGCACGCGCAGGCCGTACGCCATGTTGTCGTAGACGCTCATGTGCGGATAGAGCGCGTAGTTCTGGAACACCATGGCGATGTTCCGGTCCTTGGGCTCGATGTCGTTGACGACCTTGCCACCGATCTCGATATTGCCGCCGGTCTGGGTCTCGAGACCGGCGACGATGCGCAGCAGCGTCGACTTGCCGCAGCCCGAGGGGCCGAGGATGACGATGAACTCGCCGTCGGCGATGCGGCAATCGACGCCATGGATGACCTTGACGTCGCCGAACGCCTTGACGATGCCGTCTATGTTGACCTCGGCCATGCTCTCCCCGCCTTTTTCACTTCTCGGTGTCGACCAGGCCCTTGACGAACCAGTGCTGCATCAGGATGACGACGGCCACCGGCGGCAGCATGGCGAGCACGGTCGTCGTCATGACGACGTCCCACTCGGTCAGCGCGTCGGTGATGGTGATCATCTTCTTGATGCCGATGACGATGGTCTGCATGTCGCCGCTGGTGGTGATCAGCAGCGGCCACAGGTACTGGTTCCAGCCGTAGATGAACAGGATGACGAACAGCGCCGCCATGTTGGTGCGCGACAGCGGCACGACCGTGTCCCAGAAAAAGCGCAGCGGCCCGGCACCGTCGATCTTCGAGGCTTCGACGAGCTCGTCGGGGATGGTCAGGAAGAACTGGCGGAAGAGCAGCGTCGCGGTGGCCGAGGCGATGAGCGGGATGGTCAACCCGGCATAGGAATCGAGCAGGCCGAGATCGGAGACGATCTTGTAGGTCGGGAAGATACGCACCTCGACCGGCAGCATCAGGGTGATGAAGATCAGCCAGAAGAACCACATCCGGAAGGGGAAACGGAAATAGACGACGGCGTAGGCCGAGATGATCGAGATAGCGATCTTGCCGATGGCGATGACCAGCGCCATGACAGGCTGTTGAGCATCATCGTGCCCACCGCGGTGCGGGTGGAGCGCGTCGTGCCGACGAACAGGGTTTTGTAGTAGTTGTCGATGAACTGGTCGCCGAACCACAGCGGCATCTGGCCGTTGGCGATGGCGGTCGCCGTGTGCGTCGAGGCGACCAGGGTCAGGTAGACCGGGAAGGCGACGATGCCGATCCCCATCCAGAGGATGGCGTGCGCGACGATGTTCGAGTACGAGCGGCTCTCGACCATCAGTAATGCACCTTGCGCTCGACGTACTTGAACTGGATCGCGGTCAGGCCGACGACGATGATCATCAGCATCACCGACTGGGCAGCCGAGCCGCCGAGGTTCGAGCCCGCGCGGCCGTCGTTATAGACCTTGTAGACCAGAGTCGAGGTCGCCTGCGCCGGGCCGCCGCCGGTCATTGTGTCGATGATGCCGAAGGTGTCGAAGAACACGTAGGTGACGTTGACCACCAGCAGGAAGAAGGCCGTCGGCGAAAGCAGCGGGAAGATGATGGTCCAGAAGCGGCGCGTGGCCGAGGCGCCGTCGATCGCCGCCGCCTCGATCACCGAGCGCGGGATCGATTGCAGGCCGGCGAGGAAGAAGAGGAAGTTGTAGCTGATCTGCTTCCAGGTCGAGGCCATGATGACCAGGGCCATGGCGTGGGTGCCGTTGAGCACAGGGTTCCAGTCGACGCCCCAGCTGCGGATGATCTGGGCGAGGATGCCGAGCGAGGGCTGGAACATGAACAGCCAGAGCACGCCGGCGACGGCGGGCGCCACGGCGTAGGGCCAGATCATCAGGGTCTTGTAGGCATTGGCGCCGCGGATCTGGCGATCGGCCATCACGGCAAAGAGCAGGGCGAGCGCCAGCGACAAACCGGCGACGGCGACGCTGAACACCGCCGTGACAATGAACGACTTCCAGTAGTCCGGGTCGCTGAGGACGTGCTGGAAATTCTCGAACCAGACGAACTCGGAGTGCAGGCCGAAGGCGTCTTCCAGCAGGAACGACTGGTAGAGCGCCTGGCTGGCGGGGAAATAGAAGAACACGATGACCACGACCATCTGCGGCACGAGCAGCAGATAGGGCAGCAGCTTGTGGCTGTAGATCGCGCGCTTTTCCATGTCTCAAGAAAGGGCCGCCTGCACTCCCGTACAGGCGGCCCGTATCCCCCCGTATCAGAGCGTCAGCGGGTGACCGTACGCTCGAACTGACGCAGCATCGCGTTGCCGCGCGTGACGGCCGCATCGAGCGCGTCCTTGGGGCTCTTGGTGCCGGCGAAGGCGGCCTCGAGCTCCTCGGACCACACGTCGCGGATCTGCACCAGGCTGCCCAGACGCAGGCCGCGCGAGTTGTCGGTCGGCGGCTTGCCGGACATCTGGATCACCGGCACGTCGCGGCCGGGGTTGCTCTTGTAGAAGCCCTCGGCCTGGACCTTCTCGTAGGCCGCCTTGGTGATCGGCAGGTAGCCGCTCTCCTTGTGCAGCCAGGCCTGGCGGTCGGTGTCGGAAAGGAAGGTGAAGAACTTGGCGACACCCTTGTACTCCTCAGCCTTCTTGCCGCCCATCACCCAGAGGCTGGCGCCGCCGATGATGCTGTTCTGCGGCGCGCCGGCGACATCCGGGTAGTAGGGCAGCGTCGACATGCCGAAGTCGAACTTGGCGTTGGCCTTGACGTTGCCGAAGAAGCCCGACGAGGTCATGAAGATCGGGCATTCGCCGCTGGTGAAACGGCCTTCGCCGTTGTTGGTACGGCCGGAGTAGTCGTAGGTCTTGTCCTTCTGCAGGGCGACGAGGTCGGTCAGCAGGCGGACATGGGTCGGGCTGTTGATGCGCAGCTCGGTGTCGAAACCGTCCATGCCGTTGGCCTTGGTGGCGATCGGCAGGTTGTGCCAGGCGCTGAACTGCTCGAGCAGCAGCCAGGTGCCCCAGGCGTTCGACACGCCGCAGGTGCTGTAGCCTGCCGCCTTCAGCTTCTTGGCGTAGTCGAAGACTTCCGGCCAGGTCTTCGGCGGCTTCTCGGGATCAAGGTTCGCCTTCTTGAAGGCGTCCTTGTTGTACCACATGATCGCCGTCGAGCTGTTGAAGGGCATCGACAGCATCTCGCCCTTCGACGTCGAATAGTAGCCGGCCACGGCCGGCAGGTAGGAATTCGGGTCGAACCTTTCGCCCGACTCCTTCATCACGTCGAACACCGGCTTGATGGCGCCGCGCGCACCCATCATGGTCGCCGTGCCGACCTCGAACACCTGCAGGATATGCGGCGCGTTGCCGGCGCGGAACGCGGCGATGCCGGCGTTCATCGTATCCGGGTAGCTGCCCTTGTAGCTCGGGACGACCTTGTAGTCCTTCTGCGAGGCGTTGAAGTCGTTGGACAGCTTGACCACGACGTCGTTGTTGGCGCCGGTGAGCGCGTGCCACCAGTGAATCTCGGTCTGGGCCTGCGCCGGAGCGGCGCCGGCGAGCAGCGCCAGGCTGGCGGCCGCCCCCAGGAAATATCGGCGAGTCGTCATCTAGATCCTCCCTCCATGAGTGGAAACGGTTGGTTGTTTCGACCCGGGCCGTTGCGGCGTAGCGACAGCTCCGTGAAGAATTTGTTGCGGCGACCTTAGCATCATCGGCCGCACAGGCAAGTCGTGGTTCATCGCGCCGCCCCCGCAACCCGCGAGGGCTGCAGCGACGCGACCGCGCGCCGCGCCTGCATCCAGGAATCGAGCGCCGCAATCTCCTCGCGCGTCAGGCGCAGGCCCAGCTTGGAACGCCGCCAGACCACGTCGGCGGCGGTCACTGCCCATTCGCGATCCATCAGGTAGAGGACCTCGCGCTCGGTCAGGTCGGCGCCGAAGCGCCGGCCGAGATCGGCCGCCTTGAGGCAGCCCTCGAGCAGGGTGGCAGCGCGCGTACCGTAGGCGCGCGTCAGGCGGCGGGCGTGCTCGGGCGAGAGGTAGGGATGCTCGGCCGCCAGGCTCGCGGCGAGCGTGGCGAAGCCGCTCACCGGGAAGTCGCCGCCGGGCAACGGCGCGTTCGCCGTCCAGCGATCGGTCGCCGGGTTGCCCGGCAGATGCGGCGCCAGCTTCGCCAGCGCCGCCTCGGCCAGGCGCCGGTAGGTGGTGATCTTGCCGCCGAAGACGTTGAGCAGCACCGGCTGGCCCTCAGGCGCGTCGAGATCGAGGACGTAGTCGCGGGTCACTTCCTGCGCGTCACTCGCCCCGTCGTCATAGAGCGGCCGCACGCCCGAATAGGTCCAGACGATGTCGGCCGGCATGATGCGCTGGTTGAAATAGCCGCTCACCGCGGCACAGAGATAGGCGACCTCCTCGGGGCTGGCGACGGAGGCGCCCGGCTCGCCCGTGTAGTCGCGGTCGGTCGTGCCGATGAGCGTGAAATCGCGCTCGAACGGGATGGCGAAGACGATGCGGCCGTCGGCGTTCTGGAAGATGTAGCAGCTGTCGTGGTCGAAGAGCTTGCGCACCACGATGTGCGAGCCCTGCACCAGCCGCACGCGGGCCGGCGTCTTGGCCTGCACCGCCTCGGTGATGAAGCGCGCCACCCACGGCCCCGCGGCATTGACCAGGGTACGCGCCCGGATGTGGCTGCGCTGGCCGTTCGCGGCATCCTCGAGCGTGACGCTCCACAAGCCGTTCTCGCGCGCCGCCGCGACACAGCGCGTGCGGGTGCGGATCACGGCGCCGCGGGCCTGCGCATCCATGGCATTGAGCACCACGAGGCGGGCATCCTCGACCCAGCAATCCGAGTACTCGAAGCCGAAGCGGTAGGAGGCCTTGAGCGGCACGCCGGACGGATCGTGGCGGAAGCGCACGGTGCGCGTGCCCGGCAGAAGCGAGCGGCCGCCGAGATGATCGTAGAGGAAGAGGCCGAGGCGCAGCAGCCAGGCCGGCCGCAGACCCTCGTGATGCGGCAGCACGAAGCGCAAGGGTCGGATGATGTGCGGCGCCATGCGCCACAGCACCTCGCGCTCCTGCAGCGCCTCGCGCACCAGACGGAACTCGTAATGCTCGAGATAGCGCAGCCCGCCGTGGATCAGCTTGGTCGAGGCCGAGGAGGTGGCCGAGGCGAGATCGTCCTGCTCGCACAGAAACACGGAACGGCCCCGGCCGGCGGCGTCGCGCGCGATACCGCAGCCGTTGATGCCGCCGCCGATAATGGCAAGGTCGAAGACTGTCCCGGCCACGCTTCCGCCCTTGGTTATTTCGTATTTTTTCGTTTTACGTTCGTTTTTGACTATAAGCGAACCAAAATAGCGCCGCAAGCGCAATTAAATGCACCTCGATCAGAAATTGTCTTTTAGAATCAGCTGGCTAGAGAGGACGGTGCGGCCGGCGCCGTTTCCACCACCTTGACCCCATGGGTGGCGCAGAGCGTCCGCACCCGCGCCGAAGGGAGCTGGTCGGTGACGAAAACCTGGACCTGGGACAGATGGGCGATGCGCACCGGCGCGGAACGCTCGAACTTGAGCTGGTCGGCGACCAGGATGACGCGGCGTGCGTTCTCCATGATCGCCTGGCTGACCCGCACCTCGCGGTAATCGAAATCGAGCACCGCCCCGTCCTGGTCGATCGCCGAGGCGCCGATCACCGCCGTGTCGACCTTGAACTGGCGGATCAGGTCGACGGCCGAGGCGCCAACCACCGCTCCGTCGCTGCGCCGCACCGGCCCGCCGGCCACGATCACCTCGATGCGCGGCAGCGGATGCAGCATCAGCGCGACATTGAGGTTGTTGGTGATGACCAGCAGATCCTCATGGCCGCGCAGCGCGCGAGCCACCTCCTCGGTCGTGGTGCCGATATTGATGAACAGCGAGGTCTTGTTGGCGATCAGCGCGGCCGCGGCGGCGCCGATGCCGCGTTTCTCCTCGGCGGCGATCTGGCGTCTCGCCTCGTAATTCAGGTTCTCGACGCCCGAGGCAAGGATTGCGCCGCCATGCACGCGGCTGAGCAGCCGCTGGTCGCAGAGATCGTTGAGGTCCTTGCGGATGGTCTGCGGCGTCACCGAGAACCGCGCCGCCAGATCCTCCACCGCCACCCTCCCCTGGCTCCGGGCCAGGGTCAGGATATCGGCCTGACGGGTTTCGGGATTCTGCACGGGATAGCGCTCCGCTTTCGCTTATTTTCGATTTAGTTCACTTTATCGGAAAGCGAATGAGCAATCAACGGGACCGCGCCCGGGACACCGCGTCCTGCCAGCCGGCGTAGAGAGCGTTGCGTTCAGCATTCTTCATCGCCGGCTTGAACTCACGCTCCCGCTTCCAGCGCTTCGAAATCTCCTCGGTCGAGGCGAAGACCCCCGCCCCCAGCCCCGCAAGATAGGCCGCCCCCAGCGCCGTGGTCTCGGTCACCACCGGGCGCTCGACCGGCATGGCGAGCTGGTCGGCGAGGAACTGGATCACCCAGTCATTGACCGCCATGCCGCCATCGACGCGCAGCGCCGCTGGCTTGGCTCCGTCCTCCTGCATGGCCACCATCAGGTCGCGCGTCTGATAGGCCACGGCTTCGAGCGCGGCGCGCACAATCTCCGCAACACCGGAATCGCGGGTCAGCCCGAGAATCGCGCCTCGTGCGTCGGGGTCCCAATAGGGCGCGCCCAGGCCGGTGAAGGCCGGTACGAGATAGACGCCGCCCGTACCGGTGAGCTTCGCCGCCAACCCTTCGCTCTCGCCGGCCTTGGCGATGATCTTGAGCCCGTCGCGCAGCCACTGGATGGCGGCGCCCGAGACGAAGATGCTGCCCTCGACGGCGTAGGTCGGTTTGCCCTTGAGCCGGTAGGCGAGCGTGGTCAGCAGCCGATTCTTCGACTGCACGCGCTTCGTGCCGGTGTTGAGCACGACGAAGCAGCCCGTGCCGTAGGTGCTCTTGATCATGCCCGGCTCGAAGCAGGCCTGGCCGACCGTGGCCGCGTGCTGGTCCCCGGCGATGCCGCGGATGGCGATGGACGCACCGGCGTGTGCGGCGGCGGCCTCGCCGTAATCGGCGGCGCTGTCACGCACCTCCGGCAGGATGCCGCGCGGGATATTGAACTCCTTGAGCAGCGTGTCGTCCCAGTCCTGGCTCTTCAGGTTGAACAGCAAGGTGCGCGAGGCGTTGGTGGCGTCGGTGGCGTGCACCGCCCCGCCGGTCAGGCGCCAGAGCAGGAACGAGTCGACCGTGCCGAAGGCGAGCCTGCCCTTCTCCGCGGCGGCGCGCGCGCCGGCCACGTTGTCGAGCAGCCAGGCGATCTTGGAGCCGGAGAAATAGGCGTCGAACAGCAGGCCGGTGCGCTTGCCGAGCTCCTCGTCGCCGACCTTCTTGACCATGGTGCGGCACCATTCCGCCGTGCGCCGATCCTGCCAGACGATGGCATTGTGGATCGGCTTGCCGCTCTCGCGGTCCCAGAGGATCGTGGTCTCGCGCTGGTTGGTGATGCCGATGGCCGCGACTTCGCCGGCCGTCACCTTGGCATTGGCCAGGGCGCGGCGGATCACCGAGACGGCGGCGCGCCAGATCTCCTCGGGATCGTGCTCGACCCAGCCGGGCTTGGGAAAGATCTGCGGCAGCTCCATCTGGGCTGCCGAGCGCGCCACGCCGTCGCTGTCGAAGAGGATGGCCCGCGTGCTCGTCGTGCCCTGATCGAGCGCCAGCAGATAGCTCGCGGCCATGCGTTCCCCCTGCCCTCTTGCTTTTCGTGTTATGGGCGGCGGGATGCCGCAGCGTCAAGCGCTTGGAGGCGGCTCGCGATCGATGAAGCTGACCACGCCATCGTAGTCGGCAGGCTCGTTGTAGACCTGAGCCGAAACCCGCGCCCACAGCGCGCCAGCCCAGGGCATGATCGCCACCATGATCCTGTCACGCTGCAGGATGCGCTGGCAGAGCAGGCGCGCGGCGGTGCGCCCCGGCGGTCCGAATTTCTGCCACGAGGGCGGCAGCCGCACCGCGGCCATGGCGCCCAGAAGCTCAGGCGATGCGTTCATCGGCTCGCCCCAGCGCTGCGCCATCCGCCGCGCCGCCGAGAGGGCGAGATCGCGGTTATGCGTCTGGACCTTCTCGACGCCGAGCTGCTTGAGGAACTCGAGGCCCGCCGGCGCCGAGAGGAACGGCGAAGGATCGCGCGTGCCCGTCCAGTCGAACTCCGCGGTGAACCCCTTGTTGTAGTCGTGCGAGATCGACAGCGGGTGTATCAGCGCCTGCGCATCCTTTTTCGCCCAGAGGATGGCGCAACCACGCGGCGCGAACAGCCATTTGTGGCAGTTACCAATGTACCAGTCGGCGCCGATGGCCGGGATGTCGAGGGCCAGATGACCCGGCCCGTGCGCGCCGTCGATCAGCACACGAACGCCGCGCTCTTTGGCGAACTTCGTCAGGCGCTCGACCGGAAAAATGAGCGCCGTGGCCGAGGTGATGTGGTCGATCACCAGCAGTTTCGTGCGCGGGCTGAAGCGGCCGGTGATCGCAGAAAAGATTTCATCGGCATTGGCTGCCGGCATCTTCACCTCGGCGAAGACCGTCATAGCACCCGAACGCGTGGCGACGTAGCGCATGGCGTTGGCCACCGCGCCGTAGGCATGGTCGGTGCTCAGGATTTCGTCGCCCGGCTTGAAGTCGAGCGAGCGCAGGACGGCGTTGACCCCGGCCGTGGCGTTGTCGACGAAGGTCAGGTCCTCGGCTCTTACCTTGAAGAACGGCGCGACCTGCGCTGCCGCCTCGCGTATCGCCGGCGGCAGCGCCTCGCGGATGAAGCGATCGGGATTGGTCTCGAGCCGCCGGCGCCACTCGTCGGCGACGGCGTAGACTTCACGCGGCACCGTGCCGAAGGAGCCGTGATTGAGAAAGGCGATGTCGGGCTCGAGCAGGAAGCGGGAGCGGATGGCGCGGCCGAACTCGGTCATGCGGAAATCTAGCGCCGGCCTTACCGCCTGTCGCGGCGAACATTGTCCCGATACAAGTTGCGTATCAGCTCGTCGCGGCCTTGAGCGCCGCGTCGACGGCGCCGGTGATGTCCTTCGACTGCGGCGTCACGGAGGACGGCCAGGTGCCGGCCAGCAACCCATCGGCGCCGACCAGGTATTTGTGGAAGTTCCAGCGTGGGGCTGCACCCTCGCCCAGCTCCGCCACCACCCAGCGGTAGAACGGGTGCGCGTTGCCGCCGGTCACCGCCTCCTTGCGCGACAGCGGGAAAGAGACATCGTAGGTCTCGCAGAACGCCTTGATCTCGGCGGCCGAGCCCGGCTCCTGGCCGCCGAAATCATTCGACGGCACGGCCAGCATCACCAACCCGCGATCCTTGTACTGGCGCCACAGCGCCTCCATGCCCTCGTACTGCCTGGTGTAACCGCAGAACGAGGCGGTGTTGATCACCAGCACCGGCTTGCCCTTCCAGGCACTCAGGGGAAGCCTGTCACCGTCGATCGAGGTGAACTCGAAATCATGGGCCGTCATGCTCGTCTTCCGGGCGCGGTCCTTGGGCAGCGTGGTGCCGTAGCTCAGCGAGAGCAGACCCTTCACCGTCGCTAGGCTCCCGGCCAGCGCCAGGAACGCGCGCATCAATGTGCGCCGCTTCATCATGCTCAGCCTCCAGTCGCTCATGTCTGACTATAGCGCTGCTCGAGCCAGGGGTCGCCGAGGTTGTGATAGCCGCGCTCCTCCCAGTAGCCGGGGCGGTCGCGGTTGACGAACTCCAGCCGCTGCAGCCACTTGGCGCTCTTCCACAGATAGAGGCGCGGCAGGATCAGGCGCACCGGCCCGCCATGCTCCCTGGAGATCGGCTGGCCCTCCCAGCGCGCGGCGAGGATCGTTGCCTCGGCGGCGAAATGCTCGATGGGCACGTTGGTGGTGTAGCCGTCATAGGAGTGCTGCACGACGAATTTCGCCTGCGGTTTAGGCCTGACGATCGACAGCAGGTGCTGCGCCGAGACGCCGTCCCAGGCGTTGTCGTAACGCGACCAGGCGGTAACGCAGTGGATGTCCGACTGGCGGCGCGCCTGCGGCTGGCCGGCGAAATCGGCCCAGCTCCAGACGATCGGGTTCTCGACCATGCCGTCGACCGTGAGCTTCCACTGATCCAGCGGCAGGTCGGGCTGCAGGCCGAGATCGAGCACCGGCCAGTTCTTCACCTCGCGCTGGCCGGGCGGGAGGCGCATCGCCGGATCGGCGTGCGTGCCGGTCAGCAGCCGGCCTTCCCTGGCCCATTGCTTCTTGCTCTCGACCAGCTTGGGCCGAACGGAACTGAGCGGATCGTCGTCGTTTGGCATGGCGGGAATATAGGGAGACGGCGCGTTCCCGGGTACCCCGGCGGTGGTCACATCCCTGCGAGCGGGGTGACCCGCCGCCACGGCGGGACCCGAAACCATCGTTGAAAGGGAGTAGCCGGAGGGTTCATCATCGGCCGCACCCTTCCGATGAACACCCCGCCAATCTCACTGCCTGAACTGCCTGAAGGCGCCAGCGATCCGGCGTTCCGGGAGTTCTACGATCACTGGCGCCAGGCCGCGCCACCCGGATTGCTGCCGGGCCTCCAGCACATCGGCCCGGTCGCCCGGATCCCGTGGCTGGTCGCCAACCTGGCCACATTCGAGGTCGTGCCGACCGGAAAAGGCCTGCGGTTCCGTATCCGCGCGATAGGCGAGCTGATGATCAACGTCACCGGCAGCGATCCCACCGGCCGCTTCGTCGACGAGCTCATCAAGCCCGAGTTCAAAGCCCGGGTAAACGAAGCCCTGTCGCGGGTCGCCCGCGAGCGCATCGCGCACTATTGGGAAAACCCGATGTGGACGCATCAGAACGATTTCATAAGCATGCGGCGTCTCGTCCTGCCGCTGGCCAGCGACGGCCGGACTGTCGACATGATCTTTGCCTGCTACGTGCGCTCGGACGAGCCAACCGCCGAGGACCAGAGACTGGATGGACCTTCCGGCCGCGGAACCGGCGGCATTCGGCTCTAGTCCTCGAGATTCGCCTTCAGTCTCTTTTGCAGCGCTGTAACGTCGACCTGGTGGGCCGAGCCCGCGCCGGCGAGGTCGAGCGCATGAGCCGCCGCCGCGCCCATGGCGATGCACGGGCCCATCACCCGCACCGAGGAGAGCGCCACCGGATCGGCGTCGATGCAGCGGCCGGCGGCTACCAGGTTATCGGCGTCGGCGTGGACGAGGCAGCGCAGCGGCACGTAGTGCATGTGGCTGTCGCCGAACTGCTCCCAGTAGACGCCTTCGGGCCGGTCGTGGAACTCCACCGGCCAGGAACAGCGGGCGATGGTGTCGTCAAAGCGCTTCTCTGACCGCACGTCCTCGAGCTGCAGCTGATAGGCGCCGACGATTCCGCGGGTCTGGCGGATGCCGGGCAGGCCGTAGGCCCTGACCCGCGCCTTGCCGAAGATCTCGGGGAACTCCAGGCGCAGGAAGCCCAGCAGCCGATCGACCTGGGCGCGCCCGTTAAGCAGCGTGCGGCTCATGCCCACCGCGTCGAGCGGGGTCTCGATGTGGGTCATGTTGACCAGCACCTCGTCCCCCTGTGGCGGAGCGAAGACGAAGCCGTCATGGCGCACAAGGCCATAGTGGGCCGCCTTCTCCTCCAGCCGCTGGTGGATGGGCTGCAGGCCGAGCGCGTTCAGGGCCGCGTGGTCGGCGCCCTCCAGGGTGCACATGATCGTGCCGTAGATCGCCGCCTCCGTCTCGCGGCAGGCGAGACCGGCGTTCCAGGCCAGTGCCGCGTCGCCCGAGGCGTCGACGAAGCCGGTGGCACTGATCTCGACCGCGCCGTAACGCGTGGCCAGCTCGACCGACTTCAGCCGCCGCCCGTCGCGCTGCACCCCGGTGAGATTCGCGCCGAGCACCACGGATATGCCGGCGCGGCGCACGGCCTCCTCGATCCAGCGCTGCAGCGCCGTCACCCGGTACATAACGATGACCGTGTTGCGTGCGCTGACCTTGTCGAAAGCGTCGCCCGAGGCTTTCAGGTCGCGCAGCATCGCATCGGCCATGCCGTGCGTGACGAGCCGCGGGTTGGGGCCGTTGGCATAGAGGCCGCAGAACGTGCCGATGATCGAGCCCGTCGACTGGCCGCCGAGCTGCGGCCCGGAATCGACCAGCACCACACGCCTTCCCAGCTCCGCCGCCTCCAGCGCCGCCGAGATGCCGGAGATTCCCGAGCCGAGCACACAGATATCCGTGAAGAGCCGCCGTGGCGTCCCCGTCTCGCGGCGGACGACGCGCATGGAAGGGATGTCTATCGCCATCGGAGCAGCCGGCGTTCGAGCCGTGTGAGGCCCGTGCCGATGACGAGGCCGAGCACCGAGAGCATGACCACACCGGCGAGGAGCTGGTCGGTCTGCATCAGATTGCCGGCCTGCAGGATGAAGGCGCCGATCCCGTATTCGGCGCCGATCATCTCGGCGGAGACCAGCAGGATCAGGCCGATCGAGGCGGTGATGCGGAACCCGGCGAGGATACCGGGCAACGCGCCGGGCAGCACGATCTTGCGCAGCACGTCGACCGCCGGAAGGTTGAAGCTCTGGCCCATGCGGATGAGGTTGCGCGGCACGCCGTCGATGGCGCTGAAGGTGGCGATCACCGTGGGGAAGAAGACGCCGAGCGCGATGGTCGCAACCTTCGACGGCTCGCCGATCCCCAGCCAGAGGATGAGCAGCGGCAGCAGCGCGATCTTGGGGATGGGGAAGAGCGCCGAGACCAGCGGCAGGCCGACGGCGCGCGACAGCGACCAGATGCCGATGGCGAAGCCGAACCCCAGCCCGGTCGTCGTACCCAGCACCCAGCCAATGGCCAGGCGGTGCAGCGACTGACCGATATGCTTCCACAGCGTGCCGTTGGCCACGAGCTCGTAAAACGCCGCGACGATGCTGCCCGGTGAGGGCAGGAAGATCGGGCTGATCCAGCCGAAACGCACCGAGACTTCCCAGAGCGCGATGAGCAGCACGAAGGCGACGATGGCGGCCCCCCGCTTGGGCACGACGACGAAGCCGCCGCCGCGGAAGGGGACGTCACGTGTCTCGCTCATGACTCGACGACCTCGCGTTCGGCGACCTGCGCCTCGGCCTTGATCAGGCCCCAGAGCCGGTCGTGCAGCCCCGCAAGACGCGCCTGCGCCGCGGGCGTGGTGCGCTCGGCCTGCGGCAGGTCGATCGACACGATCTCGCGCACCCGGCCCGGCCGGCGGGAGAGCACGCAGACCCGGTCGGCGAGGCGCAGCGCCTCCTGCAGATTGTGCGTGACGTAGACGGCGGTGATGCGCTCGCGCAGCCAGAGTGCAAGGAAATCCTCCATCAGCAGCTCGCGCGTCTGGGCGTCGAGGGCGGAGAGCGGCTCGTCCATCAGCAGGATGGCCGGGCGCACGGCGAGCGCACGGGCGATGCCCACGCGCTGGCGCATGCCGCCCGAGAGCTGCTTGGGAAACGCTGTGCGGAATTCGGACAGGCCGGTACGCGCCAGCACATCCGTGACACGCCGCTCCATCTCGTCACCCGGCAGGCGGTGATGCTCGAGCGCGAGCGCCACGTTGCCCTCGACCGTACGCCAGGGCAGCAGTGCGAAATCCTGGAAGATATAGGTCTGCGGGTTGAGCGACCCCGCCGGCGCTTGCCCACGGATGCGCACGCGGCCGCCGGTCGCCTGCAGGATACCGCCCATGATGCCGAGCAGCGTCGACTTGCCGCAGCCCGACGGGCCGATGAGAGCCAGAGTCTCGCCCTCGCGCACCTCGAGGTCGATGTTGTCGAGCGCCACCACCTCGCCGTAGCGGTGGCTCACCCCCTCGACGATCAGTTCCACGGCGTCTGGCTCATAAAAGCTCGCCGTACCAGGGAAAAGCACTCCATGAGAGCCAGGCAAAGGCAACCCAATGGAGTACGATTGAGCGGCTGATAGTTAGTTGATCCTTGATCTTAAGCGTCACCACGATCAACGCGAACGCTGGCAAAGCACTTTGGACGACCAGCAAAATAGCTCTTTCAAGCGAAGTGAAGCGCACCGTCGCATCCCAACTCACAGCCGCAAAAATCGTACTGAGCGCCAGCAATACGAAGAAGGTCGCGACAGAACCTTTAGGCAGCGTCTTTCCTGAATACGTCAAAGATCGCGCAGTCAGAGCGAAAGCGACCGGACAAATGAGCGCTCCCCAAAAAAGGCCCGCATCCGGATTAACCCCCAACAAACCGCCTATCACCAAGCCCGGGACGATCGTGACCAGGGAATAGGGGGCCCAGCCTGCGATGGATGCATATACTGCCCTCTCGAGCAGAAACGGCCCCATGCCAACGATAAAGAGAAGTGCCGAGCCCAATAGGATCGGCCAAACCGCAGGCTTTCCGTTCGACGCGCTCACGCTCACGGAACGCCTCGACCAATACCATCACTTCGGCAGGTTGAAGTGGCCCTTTACGAAGGAGAGGTCGAGGATCGCCTTGGCGTCGACGGTGCGATCGACCAGGCCCTGGCTCTGCCAAAAGGCGACCTGGTTGTAGACGTCGCCGACGTTGAGCCGTGCCTCGGCGTCGACATAGGGCAGGCCGACGCGCACGCGGTCGGCCGGCTGCTCCAGCACCTTGGCGAGGATGGCGATGGCCTCGTCGTAGCCGGGGCCGCGCACCTCTGCTCCCTTGTCGCGGGCGTTGAAGGCGACGTGATAGTCGTGCGCACCCTTCATGTAGCCGCGCACGAACTTCTCCACCACACTGCGCTTCTCGGCGATCATCTTCGGGCTGGTGAACAGGGCACCGAGCTGCCACGGCGTCTCGTCGCCCACCCAGCCGATGATCTTGCCGGCCCCTTCCGCCTCGAGCTGACGCGCCACGGTGACGGGCGCGATGGTCGCATCGACCTGCGCGCCCTTGAAGGCGGCGGCCATGTTGGGCAGCGACTGCAGCGGCACCAGGGTGACGCTCTTGACGTCGAAGCCGTATTTCGCAGCGAGGATGCCGATCGAGTAGTGGAAGGTCGAGCCGGTGGTGGTGACGGCCAGCCGCTTGCCGGTGAAATCCTTGAGCGAGTTGAAGCCGCCCTCGGCCGCCTTGTTGGTCACCATATAGGCGTTGAGCTGGTAGCCCTTCTCCTCGCGACTCTGCGCGCCGATGATCTTGAGCGCGCCACGGCCGGCGAGATTGAAGAAGCCGGCGGTAAGTCCGGTGACGCCGAAATCGGCATCCCCTGACGTCACGGCGACCGGCACCTGCTGGGCCGCGGTCATGACCTTCAGCTCGGCGTCGAGCCCCTGCTCGCGGAAATAACCCTTCTCCCGGGCGATGAACACGGCGCCCGAGGAGGAGAGCCGGAGCAAGCCGACGGAAATCTTCTGCATCTGCTGCGCCTGGGCGACAGCGGCATCGACGGTCAGCAGAGCGACGGCGGCGACGGCAAGGCGGAACAGCTTCATGGCGTTAACCCCGGAAGTTTCTTGGCTTGAGAGCTATATGGCGGCCCCTCCTTCGCTCTGTCAAACGCCGTGAATCGGGGCGAAGATGGCGCCATGACCGGCCCCCGAATCGCCTCGCTGCTCGCCAGTGCCACCGAGATCGTCACGGCGCTGGGGGCGCGCGGGCAGCTGGTGGCGCGCAGTCATGAATGCGATTTCCCGGCCGACGTCGCGGCGCTGCCGACGGTCACCGCGCCCAAGCTCGATACCTCGCTGCCCAGCGGCGCCATCGACCGCGCGGTCAAGGCGCTGATCGAGCAGGCGCTCTCGGTCTACAAGGTCGACGCCGAGGCGTTGCGCGCCCTCAGGCCCGGCCTCATCGTCACCCAGACCCAGTGCGAGGTCTGCGCCGTGTCGGAGAACGACGTGGTCACCGCCCTCGCTGCCTGGACCGGCACGAAGTCGCAGATCGTCTCGCTCCGGCCCGACGGCCTCGCCGATGTCTTCGCCGATATCGAGCGCCTGGCCGTGGCCATCGGGCGCGCCGAGGCCGGTACGGCGCTGGTCGCCGAGATGAAACGGCGCCTCGACGCCGTGGCCGTGACGGCGTCCGCCCTGAAGAAGCCCCGCGTGGCCTGTATCGAGTGGATCGAGCCGCTGATGGCGGCTGGCAACTGGATGCCCGAGCTGGTGGCGCTGGCCGGCGGCGAGAACCTGTTCGGCGAGGCGGGCCGGCACTCGCCGTGGATGACCCTGGACCAGCTCGTCGCCGCCGATCCCGAGATCATCGTCGTGCTGCCCTGCGGCTTCGATATCGAGCGCTGCCGGGCCGAGATGCCTGCGCTGGCCGAGAAGCCGGCGTGGCGAACCCTGCGGGCCGTGCGCGATGGGCGCGTCTTTCTCACTGACGGCAACCAGTATTTCAACCGGCCGGGGCCGCGTCTGGCGGACTCGGCGGAGATTCTGGCGGAAATACTGCACCCCGCGCACTTCTCCTTTGGTTATAGCGGCAAAGCCTGGGTCCGCGGCTGACAGGCGCCGCGTCGCGGGTTAAATTCGCCGCCGCATGGTTCGGCTCCTCCAGCGGCTTATAGTCGCGCTTCCCCTTCTCCTCTGTCTCCTCGCACCCGCCCCCGCGGCGGCGCAGGACGCCTCGTCCGAGGCGGCGGCAGCCCTCAGCGCCTCCGATCTCGAGCGCCTGCTGGCGACGCTGGAGAACCCCGAGGAGCGCGACAAGTTCATCAAGCAGCTGCGCGGCCTGGTCGAGGCGCAGAAGCAGACCGAGCCGTCGATCCCGCTGGTGCAGGAGCGCATGGCCTCGCGCTTCCTCGAGACGCTGTCCGAGCACGTGGCCGACATGGGCCAGACCCTGCTCAGCGCCGCCGCCTTCATCGCCGACGCGCCCAAGGCCTATGCCTGGCTGCAGGCGGAGCTCGGCGACGAGCGCAACCGCCGCCGCCTGATCGAGATCTTCGCCACGGTGATCGGTGTGCTGCTCGCCGGCTGGCTCGCCGAGTACATCGCCACCCGGCTGCTCGCCGGCCCGCGCCGCTGGGTCGAGACGCGCCAGGTTGCCGGACGCTGGGCGCGCCTGCCTTACGCTGCGCTCTTCGCGCTGCTTCAGGCCATCCCGGTGCTGGTCTTTGCCGCCGTCGCCTTCAGTGCCCTGACGATAAGCGAGCCGAGCCGCACGGCGCGGCTGGTGGCGCTCGCCCTGATCAACGCCAACCTGCTCGCCCGCGCCATCATGCTGGCGGTCGGCGTGCTGCTCGTGCCGCAATGCGCCTCGCTGCGCCCGCTGCGCCTCACCGACGAGACCGCGGCCTACATGTATGTCTGGGCGAAGCGCATCACCAGCATCGCCGTCTATGGCTATTTCATCGCCGAAGCCGGCCTGCTGGTCGGCGTGCCACCCCGCGGACACCGTTTCCTGCTCGACCTGCTGGGTGTGATCATCGGCCTGCTCTCCGTGGTGCTGATCCTGCAGAACCGCGCCGCCGTCGCCGAGACGATCCTCGCGCCGCGCCGGCCGCCGAACGGTGAAGAGGCCGAAGGCCCGCCCTCGGAGGCGCTGAAAGGCACCCAGCGCTTTGCCGCCGAGTACTGGCACGTCGCCGCCATCCTCTATGTCGGCATCGTCTTCGCCGTGTGGATCTTCCACCCGGGCGGCGGGCCGCTCTTCGTCATCCGGGCCACGCTGTTCAGCGCGATCGCGCTGGGCATCGCGCGGCTGATCGTGCAGCTGGCGCACCGCGCCATGAGCCACGTCTTCCGCATCACCGGCGACATCCGCACCCGTTTCCCGGCGCTCGAGGCGCGGGCCAACCGCTACCTGCAGGTGTTCAACGTGGCCATCGCCGTGGTCGCCTATGGCGGCGCGGCCTCGGCCATCCTCCAGGCCTGGGGCGTGCGCTCCTTCGACTGGCTGACCTCGCCCGCCGGCCGCCGCATTGCGGTCAGCCTCACCTCGATCGCCCTCATCGTGATCATCGCCACGGTGGTCTGGGAGGCTATCAACGCCGTGCTCGAGCGCTACGCGCTGCGTGCCTTCGGCGACGCGCCTTCGCGCCGCGGCATGCGCGCCCGCACTCTGGTCATGCTGGGCCAGCGCGTATTGCTGGCGGTGATCGTGGTCTTCGTCGGCATGATCATCCTCTCGGAGATCGGCATCAACATCGCGCCGCTGATCGCCGGCGCCGGCATGGTCGGCATCGCCGTCGGCCTCGGCGCCCAGACGCTGGTCAAGAACCTGATCGAGGGCATCTCCAACCTGATCGAGGATTCCTTCGCCGTCGGCGATGTGGTCAATCTCGGCGGCATCTCCGGCGTGGTCGAGGAGATCTCGATGCGTGTCGTCCGCCTGCGCGACTTCTCCGGCAGCGTGCACACGATCCCCTTCAGCGAGATCAAGGTCATCACCAACATGACCCGCGATTTCTCCTTCGCGGTGTTCGAGCTCGGCGTCGGCTACGATACCGACATGGAGCGCGTGCGCGCCGTCCTGGAGAAGGAGGCGGCGGCGTTGCGCGCCGACCCGGAGCTGGGCAGCGCCATCACCGGAGATCTCGAGATTGCCGGCCTCGACAAGTTCGGCGATTCGGCGATCACCATCAAGGCGCGCATCCGCACCCTGCCGGGCAAGCAATGGCCGGTGCAGCGCGCCTTCAACCAGCGCATCAAGACCGCCTTCGAGCGCGAGGGCATCGACCTGCCCTTCCCGCAGCGCACGATCCGCATCATCGGCGGCGACGGCAAGACCGACGCCCGGGCGATCACCGACCTGGCGAAGGGCTAGCGACCGCGCTTACGCACTTCTTCTCCCTCTCCCTTGGGGAGAGATTGTCATGCTGGCGCCAATCCGTGGCGCCGTCGGCGGCTTGAAGGCCGGCGACCTGGCGCGAAGAGGCCGGCATCCAGACTTCCAGAGAAAATGGGCGCGAAGCGCGCAGCCTTGCGCTGGACCCCGGCCTTCGCCGGGGTGACGATCAGGGCGTCTCTTCCGCCAGCACTGCCTCGATCGCCTCCGGGCTCTCCGCATCGATCACCTTCCTGGCGATCTCGAAGGAGAAGCCGGCGCGGCCCAGCGCCGCCATGTCGCGCTCGCGGCGCTCCTTTCTCTCACTCTTGATGCGGAACGGCCCCAGCCGGCGCTTGCGGGCCAGCATCAGGGCGGCGCGCAGGTCCGAATGACCGTCCTCGATCGCCGCGCCTATCGCCGCCTTCGCCGCGTCCGCATCGACACCCTTGGCCGCGAGACGCTGCGCGATGCGGGCGCTGGAGCGGCCCTGCCGGGACAGGCTGCGGGCCCGCGCTTCGGCGTACTGCCGGTCGTCGAGCAGGCGTTTGTCCTCCAGCCGGGCCACCACGGCATCGACAAGCCGCCGCCCTTCGTCGCGTTCGATGACTTCCGCCCGCACCGCCCGCTCGACGCGGCGCATCAGCACCCGGCGCAGATTCTCCGACGAGCTGGCGTAGCGCTCGAGATAGGCGAAGGCCGCCTGCTCGAGAGCCGCAGGCGAGATTTCGGGAATCGCGCGGCCTCTTCTCATGGCCCCATTCTACCCGGCTTGCGGCGCCGCCGGTTGCGGCCTATCGTCCGGCCAGTTCACTGCCATCCCCCATGCCCGATTCCACCCAAGACCCGCGTACCGCCGCCGCCCATGAGGCGCCGCGGCCGCGCCAGTACGGCGCCGTCAACTGGCTGGGCCTGTGGACGCTGACCTCGCGCGAGGTGCGGCGCTTCCTCAAGGTCTACACCCAGACCATCCTCGCCCCCGTGGTGACCACGCTGCTGCTGCTCGCCGTCTTCGCGCTCGCCCTCGGCGGCGCGGTGCGCGAGGTCGCCGGGGTGAGCTTCGCCGAGTTCCTGGCGCCCGGCCTGATCATCATGGCCATGGCGCAGAACGCCTTCGCCAACACCTCGTCCTCGATGGTCATCTCCAAGGTGCAGGGCAACATCGTCGACTCGCTGATGCCGCCGCTTTCGGCGACCGAGCTGACGCTGGGCTTCGCGGCCGGTGGTGTGGTGCGCGGGCTGTGCGTCGGCGTTGCGGTGGCGCTCTGCCTGCTGCCCTTCGTGCCGCTGCACGTGACCAGCCTCGGCTTCATCCTCTTTCACGGCGTCGCCGCCTCGCTGCTGCTCTCGCTGCTCGGCGTGGCGGGCGGCATCTGGTCAGAGAAGTTCGACCACATCGCCGCGGTGACCAATTTCGTGGTGACGCCGGCGGCGTTCCTCTCCGGCACCTTCTACACCATCGACCGCCTGCCGCCGCCCTGGCACGAGATCGCGCTGTGGAACCCGTTCTTCTACATGATCGACGGCTTCCGCTATGGCTTCATCGGCCACGCCGACAGCAACCTGACGCTCGGCGTGGTCCTGCTGGCGGCGACCGACGCCGCGCTCTTCGCGCTCTGTCACTGGATGTTCCGCACCGGCTACAAGCTGCGGGCCTAGCTCCCGGGCTCAATGCCGGTGCGTGTGATGCGCGTCGGGGAAATGCGGGTGGCTGTGGCGCAGGCCCTTGTGGCTGTGCCAGTGGCTGTGCGGCTCGCCCGGGTCGATTCCCGCCTCATGCTCATGCTGGTGATGCCGATCGTGCCGGTGACGATGGCTGTGCTCGATATCGTGCCCGTGCTCGTGCGCGTGACTCTCGGTCAGATGCAGCCAGACGCCGAGCGCCATCAGGACCCCGGCAATGGCCAGCGGCGCCGTCAGCGGCTCACCCAGCGCCAGCACGGCGACCAGCGCCCCGATGAACGGCGCGGTGGAGAAATAGGCGCCCGTGCGGGCCGTGCCGAGCTGACGCAGCGCCAGCACGAAGAGCACGATGCTCACCCCGTAGCCGGCAAAGCCGACGAGGCCGGCGGCGAGGACCACATCCGGCGCCGGCAGTGTCGCGCCCTGGCTGATCGCCAGCAGCAGGTTGACCGTGCCGGCGATCAGCCCCTTCCACATGGCGATCTGGGCCGGATCGCTCAGCGAGACCTTGCGCGTCAGGTTGTTGTCGAAACCCCAGGCGACACAAGCCGCCACGATGAGCAGCGGACCGGCGAGCGGAGCCGCCTCGGCGCTGCCGCCCCAGGACAGCACCATGGCACCGGCCACGATCGCCGCCATGCCGGTGGCGATGCGGCGGTCGAAACTCTCGCGGAACAGGAACCAGGCCAGCAGCGCCGTGGCCACCCCTTCGAGATTGAGCAGCAGCGAGGCGGTCGTCGCCGGAGTCAACGACAGGCCCAGCAGCAGGCAGACCGGCCCGACCACACCGCCCGCGACAATCGCGCCGGAAAACCACAGCCAGTCCCGGCCGGTCATGGCGGTCTCCGCCGTCCCCGAGGCGGCGCCGCGCGCCAGCCGGTAGAGACCGATACCGATACCGCAGCCCAGATAAAGCAGGGCGGCGAGCATCCAGGGATCGACCACGCCGAGCAGCAGCTTGGCCAGCGGCGTGCTCATCCCGAACAGCGCCGCCGAGAGCAGGGCCAGCCCCGGCCCCTGCCAGCGCGACGTGTCGTGGGTGTGAGGCTCGCCGGTCATAGGTCACAGTCTACGGCGAGCGCCCCTGAAACTGAACCGCGCGGCTAACCCGAGAAGCGCATCGGCGTCCCACGTCCGGCGGCGAGGGCGCGCTCGTAGACCAGGGTCGCCGCGGCCACATCCTGCAGCGCCGTGCCAGTGGAATCGAACAGCGTGATCTCGCCGGCGCTGCGGCGGCCGGGTTTGCGGCCGCTCACCACCTCCGCCAGCTCGGCATGCACGTCGGCCGTGGTCATCGTGCAGGCCTCGATGGCGTGATGCAGGTCGCCGTAATCGGCGCACTGGGTGAGACTGTCGACGACCACCCTGCTCGCCGCCATCAGCTCGGGCTCGATCTCGCTCTTGAGCGGGCTGTCGGCGCCCACCGCGGCGATGAAGCTGCCCTTCCGTATGAGGGAGCGCGACAGGAACGGCAGCTTCGCGGTGGTGCAGGTGACGATCACGTCGCTCTCGCCCAGCGTCTCGGAAAGCCCGGCGGCCGGCACGACAGCAATTCCGGGATCGCGCGCCAGCTCGTCGGTCACGGCGGCGATACGTTGAGGGTCGAGGTCGTGGGCAAAGACCCGTTCGAGCGGCAGCACCGTGGCGAGGGCGCGGAGCTGCGCCACGGCCTGGGCTCCGCAGCCAATGAGGGCGGCGACGCGGGAATCCGGCCGCGCGAGATGGCGTGCCGCCACGGCGCTGGCCGCCGCCGTGCGCTGGATGGTGATCTCCACCGAATCCATCACCGCCAGCAGGCGGCCGTTGCCGCCGTCACACAGCACGATGACGCCCTGGATGGTCGGCAGACCATGGCGCGTCGGGTTGGCCGGAAAATTCGCGTTGGTCTTGGCCGCGAAAAAGCTGCCGCGGATGCCCGCGGCCTTGACGTGATAGCCGCCGCCTTCGGTGAGCACGCCGAGCGAGGCGGGCCCGAGAGCCCGCCCCTCGGCGTGCGCGCGGAAGCCGTCCTCCACCGCGGCGATGCAGGACCTGATATCCAGCAGGGCCGCGACATCGCCGCGCGAGAGCAGCAGGGTCGACGGGTTCGCCGTCATGCCTGCCACCATGGCTTGGCGCTCTCACGCTCCGCTTCCTCGCGGGTCAGGCCGACATCCCTCAGCAGGTGCTCGCTGAGATCGCCCAGCGCACCGCGTTCGCGGTGGCGGCTGATCCAGAGACTGACCGGTGCCAGGACCCGGTCGATCATTGTCCGGCGGGCTGCCTCCTCCTCGGGGGCCACCTTCCGCGCCCACTGGTAGAGCGCATCGTACAGCACCATGCCGTAGACCAGTCGCTCGTCGTCGCTCTTCACGCTCTTGGCCAGGCCGAGCGAGATGGCGCGCAGACCGCTGGCCTGCGGCGTATGACGCAGCAGGTTATCGTTGTCGGCATCGCGCACCAGGGTGGCGATGCGCGCCACCGCCGGATCGCGAATGGCGAAACGGGTGCGGATGGCATCGAAACTCGTGCCGCCTGTGGGGTGCACCAGCTCGGCCCCGGGCGTGCCCTCCGGCACGTCGAACGGAATGGCGCCTGTCATCGCCGCCTCCTCCGGCACCTGCTCCGCCGGCACGAAGAGGAACTCCGCCTGCGGATCGACGAACCGCTTGATCAGCCACGGTGAGGCAAGCCGGTCGATCTTCGGCCGCCGATGGGTTACCCAACGCATACGCATTCTCCTTCCAGGACCGACGGGGTGTTTTCCGCGTCGGCGTGAAGGCAGGACTTGGGCGAGAAGACTCGCCTCTGCTGCCGGGCGTCCGCCATGGCCCGGCGATCACAATCAGGGCGTCATGCCTGCTTGACCTTCAGGGAGCCCGGGGGCGGCGCCGAGGGGCGGTGGTTCTGCCAGGCGCCGGCGCGGAAGGCGCTCGCCAGGCTGATGCCGTAGATCACCAGGCTCGCGGCCGCGATCAGCGCCAGATCGGTGAGCGCGACGACGCCGGTGCTGAGCGCCAGCCCGCCGCCGATCACCACGACCAGCACCCGGATCGTCACGCCGAGCAGCGGCCAGAACGGCCGTCCCGCCGCCTGGAACGAGGTGGCCAGCGTCAGACCCGCCCCGAGGAAGGGAAAGGCAAGGCCGAGGATCGCCATGTAGCTGGCCGCCGCCGCGTGGATCTCGGGCGTGGGCGAGAACAGAAATGTCCAGAGGCCGGGGAACAGCGCGCCAGTGAAGCCGATGGCGGCGGTCACCGCCGCGGCCAGTGCGGCACCGGTCCAGGCGATCCGCGCGGCGCGTGCCGTGTTGCCCGCGCCGATATTGGTGCCGACCATGGCGATGAGCCCCGCGCCGAGGCTGAAGGCCAGCGGGTAGACGAGATATTCGAGGCGCACGGCAATGCCGAACCCGGCCAGCGCCGTCGGCCCCAGGGTGGCGACGAAGCCGGTCAGCGTGGCCAGCGCGATGTTGTAGAGCAGCGGCTGCAGCGACATCGGCGCGCCGACGCGCAGGATCTCGACGAACAGCCGGCGGCTCAGCCGCACGCTGCCGAGCGACAGGCGAACCGCCGTGCGGCCCGAGACGATGTACCAGAAGAGGAACAGGCTCGAGGCGACGAAGGACAGCACGGTCGCGGTGCCGGCACCCGCAATACCCAGCGCCGGGACCGGCCCGAGGCCGAACATCAGCACGGGCACGAGCGCGATGTGCAGCAGCTCGGCCGCGATATAGACGAGGGCAAGGATGGCCGCCTGCCCGGCGCCGCGCACCACACTGGTCAGCGTGCTGAGCACCCAATAGGCGAGCGCGCCGGCGAAGATGGCGTTCGAGTACTCGACCGCCGCCGCCAGCGTCTCCCCGCTGCCGCCCATGCCTGCGTAGATCGTCGGGCCGCCGAGCAGCAGGACCGCGGAGAAGATCGCCGCCATGAAGGCGGCAATCACCAGCGCGTGGACCACCAGCGCCGAGGCGTCGTCGTGGCGCCCAGCACCGATGGCGCGGGCCACCGCGGAGGCGACCGCCCCGCCCATGCTGGAGTTCGAGACCTGCTGCAGCAGCATGATCAGCGGGAAGACCAGCGACAGACCGGCCAGCGCGCCCGAACCGAGCCGGCCGACGAAATAGGCGTCGACCGTCGCCGTGACGGCGATCAGCACCACGTTCACCACCAGGTTGGGAGCCGCCAGACGCAGCAGCGTGTCGACGATCGGGCCTTCGAGCAGCCGCCTGGTGCGCGCCGCAGCCGGATTGGCGGCGGGGCTCGGCGTCGCCGCCGCCGAAGGCGTGGAAGAAGGGCTTGAACCGCGTGCGTCACTCATGGTCGCTCCTGCCCCGTGAAGGGTCTGGAGCAGAACTTGGACGCGAGCGTCTTGGGGAATGCCGGGCGTCTGCGGAGCCCGACGCGTTCTATATACGCCCGAGCGTCATTCCGATCAAGGCGGGCACGGACTGTGCCTGCGGCTGGTATAGACTGAGGGCGTGAAAACCGCCTTCGCCCCGGCGCTCATCCTCCTCGCGTTCCTCTCCACGCTCGCCGTCGCGCAGACGAACGATCCGCCGCCGGTCGACGCGATCGAGGGACTCAATCTCGGCATCGGCCGGGCCGAGGCCTTCCGCCGCCTGTCGGGTGCGGGACTGCGCATCGCGCCCAACGAGATGGGACGAAGCTGGGTGGCGGCGCAGCGCGTGCGGCGCTGGCCCGATGCCGCCGGCGGCATCGAGTCAGACGACTACCTGATGTTCACCTTCTGCGGCGACACGCTGTACCGGATGAGCCGGCACACACGGCTCGAATCCGGCGAGAACCCCAGCGTCGACGTGCTGCTGCACGGCGATGGCGTCGCGTTCGGTCACCAGATCAGGCACCGCCTCGAAGACGGCGAGCGCCTGTGGCGCGACGTGCGGCTGTGGGACGACCGGCTCTGCCCGAGGTAGGGACCGTTAGCGCCGCAGGGCGCGGATATCCGTGCGGTTGCCGGGCAGTTCCGCCGCCACCTTGAAGAAGGCGCGTACGGACTGGCGCATCGCCTCGCTCTTCAGGCAGGCGACGTAGTCGGTGCTGCGGATCGTGGTGTTGCGCAGGGCTAAAGTCCGGAAGCGGCTGGAGCCGTAGGCTTCGAGCTCCCAGATCACGGCCAGGCCGAGGCCGGCGGCGGCGGCCTCGCAGACCGCCTCGCGGCTGCCGAGCTCGAGCACGATGCGCGGCTTCACCCCGGCCTTGTTCAGCGCCTCGCGCACGATGCGCTGGGTCATCGAGCCTTCCTCGCGCGCGATCATCGGCTGGCCGTCGAGCTCCTGCACGTCGACGCTGCGCCTGCTGGCCCAGGGATGGTCGTTGGCCACGATCAGCACGCCAGCGTGATGCCAGAGCGGCGCCATGTGGATCTGCGGATGGCCCTTGATGCCGGGCAGGATGGCGATGTCGGTGCGCCGCTCCAGCAGCTGCTGGCGCACGAAGCGCGTGTTGCCCATGGCGACGGAGAGGCGCATGCCGGGATGGCGGGCGAGGAAACGCGCGAACAGCCCCATGACGATGTGCGGGCCGTCGGCGGTCAGGCGGAGCTGGCCGTGCTGCAGCTCCTGCGAGGCGCTCAGCGTCTCGCGGATCTGCTCCTCCAGCCCGGCGAAGCGCCTGCTCATTCGGAAGACCCGCTCGCCGACTTCGGTCAGGCGCACCGTTCGGCCCTGCCGGTGCAGGAGCTTGACGCCGTAGGCCTCCTCCAGCGCCTTGACCTGGATGGTCAGGGCCGGCTGCGTGACGCCTAGGAGGTCCGCCGCGCGGGAGAAGCTGCCTTCGCGCGCCACGGCATCGAAGGCGCGGATCTGCGTGTGGATCATCGGGAAGCTCTCCGTCTGGTATTAATTTTATTTATATCATGACCATAAGGTTTAAATTGCCTGCAATCCCCGGCCCCGCGATCATCCCTACTGGAGCAAGCAGGGGATGGGAGTGGCCGGGAACCTCACGCAGGCCTTGGAGCTCGCCAAAAAAGGGCAGGAGCGCAGCGTCGCCGCCCTGGCCGAGCTCGTCCGCATTCCCAGCCTGACGGGCGAGGAAGGCCAGGCGCAGAAGCACCTGGGCGAGCGGCTGAAAGGCATGGGCGCGGCCGTCGACGCCGAGGAGCCGGACGTGGCCGGGATGTTCGAGCGCTTCCCCACGGTCGCGCAGTACCCGACCCACTGGCAGCACGACCTTATTCTTCCTTACGAGCGCCTGCCCACTTATGAGGCGCTGAAGGCCAGCGGCCTGGAGAAAGTGCTCAACTATCGTGAGCGGCCGAACGTGGTCGGCACCTTCCGGGGGACGGGCGGCGGGCGCTCGCTGATCCTCAACGGCCATATCGATACGGTGACGCTGGAGCCGCGGGGCCAGTGGACCCAGGATCCCTTTGGTGCTGCGATCGTCGACGGCGCCATGTATGGGCGCGGCACGTCGGACATGAAGGGCGGGCTGATGGCGGCGCTGATGGCCGTCAGCTACCTGCGCGAGGCGGGAGTCAGCCTGAAGGGCGATGTCATCTACCAGAGCGTGGTCAACGAGGAGCACGCCGGTAACGGCACGCTCGACCTCGTGCGTCGCGGCTACACGGCCGACGCGGCCATCGTGCTCGAGCCGACCAACAACACCGTGGCTGTCAGCCATCCCGGCGGTCTCTACTGGCAGGTGACCGTGCCCGGCACGCAGCGCTCGCCGGGGGCGCGCTGGCAGGACGGCAAGCAGGATGGCGTCAGCGCCATCGAGAAGATCCCGGCGGTCATCCAGGCGTTGCTCGGACTGGAGCGCGCCTACAATTCGAAACGCAACGACGACCCGATGGAGAAGGGCCGCATGCCTTTCTCTCTGGTCATCGGCAAGATCGCCGGCGGCCATTACGAGACGGTCACCGCCGGCGACACCACGATCAAGGGCGGCGCCTATTTCGCGCCGGCCACCGGCGACATCGTCGAGGTCATGGACAGCTTCCGCCAGGCGGTGGCCGAGGCCAATGCGGGCGACGAGTTCCTGCGCCGGCACCCGGCGAAGATCGAGTTCCTGCATCACGACGACAGCACGCGGCAGAGCCCGCAGCTGCCGCTCGCCCGCTATCTCGGCGAGGTGCTGAGCCAGAACGGCGGTCGCGGCGCTCCCGTGCCCGGGCCGTTCTGCTGCGACATGCGCCATCTGGTGAACCAGGGCAACATCCCGACCGTGATCTTCGGGCCCGGCACCATCGCCCAGGCGCACAAGCCCGACGAGCATATCCAGCTGGCCGAGTACCTCGAATCGATCGAGTACCTGATCCGCTTCATCGGCCAGTGGTGCAACGAGAGCCGCGACAGCGGCCCGGCGATACGATTTTGAGAACAGGAATGTCTTTTAAAATGGGAGAGCACGGCATGAGCACGAAACTGGGAGCGGCCTTCGTCGCCACTCTGGCCGTCGGCCTCGCCGCCGCACCGGCCCTGGCGCAATGCCCGAAGACGGGCGGCACGCTGAGCTACACCTATCATCCCGAGCCGACGGCGATCTCGACCATCGCCACCTCGGCGGTGCCGGTGGCCATCATCTCGACCAAGGTCTACGAGAGCCTGCTGGCCTATTCGGGGCCGGAGCTCACGCCGCAGCCGAGCCTGGCGGAGTCGTGGACCATCTCCGACGACAGGAAGACCTATACGTTCAAGCTGCGCCAGGGCGTGAAGTGGCATGACGGCAAGCCCTTTACGTCCGCGGACGTGAAGTTCTCCATCGAGCAGGTGGTGCGGCCTTATCACTCGCGCGGCCGAGCCTATTTCGGCGACGTCGAGGCGGTGGAGACGCCCGACGCGCACACGGTGGTGTTCAGGCTGAAGGCGCCGGTGCCGTTCTTCATGAACGTCTTTCAGCCCGGCGAATCGCCGATCATGCCCAAACACGCCTTCGAGGGCGTGGACATGAGCGCCGCCGGCCCGGTGCGCGGCGCCAAGGTGATGCAGGAGCCGATCGGCACCGGCCCGTTCAAGCTCAAGGAATGGCGCAAGGGCAGCCACATCATCCTCGAGAAGAACGCCGATTACTGGAAGAAGGGCTATCCCTGCCTCGACCAGGTCGTGCTGCGCGTCATGCCCGATGGTGCTGCGCGGGCCATCGCGGTGGAGACGGGCGAGGTCGATTTCTCGCCGATGAGCGGCCTGCCGGAGGCGGAGATCCAGCGCCTGTCGAAGCTGCCGAGCATGACCGTGTCCAAGGAGGGCGCCGAGGGTCTCGGGCCCAATATGTGGCTCGAGATCAACATGCGGGAGAAGCCGCTGCAGGACCTCAAGGTGCGGCAGGCGATCAGCATGGCGCTCGACCGCAGCCGCATCGTCGACGTCATCTGGTACGGCCAGGGCACGCCGGCGCGTGGGCCGATCGTCAGCGCCAACCCGGTGCTCTTCAACAAGGCGCTCAAGCACTACGAGTACGATCTGCGCAAGGCCAACCAGCTGCTCGACGAGGCCGGCTATCCGCGCGGGGCCGGCGGCGTGCGCTTCAGGATGACCCAGAACTTCCTGCCCTACGGCGAGAACTGGGTGCGGCTGGCCGAGTACATCCGCCTCGAGCTGGGCAAGATCGGCATCGCCGTGGAGACGCAGAGCGTCGATCTCGGCGGCTGGCTGAAGACGGTCTACACCGACTGGACCTTCAACCTGACCAGCAGCTTCAGCCACAACTACTCGGACCCGTCGATCGGCGTCGAGCGCACCTTCACCTCCTCCAACATCAAGAAGGGCGCCACCTTCACCAACTCGATGAACTACACCAACGCCCGCGTCGACGAGCTCTTCACCAAGGCCTCGCGCGAAACCAACCCCGCCGAGCGCAAGAAGCAGTTCGACGAGGTCCAGCAGATCCTGCACGACGAAGTCCCTGTCATCTTCCTCATGGAGATGTCCTACACCCACGTGTGGAACAAGCGGGTGAACGGGCTGATCACCAACGGGATCTCGATGTATTCGAACTGGGATGGCGTCTGGAAGAACTGAGGAACTGAATTCCGGTCGTCACCCCGGCATAGGCCGGGGTCCAGGAAGCAGGTACGCTGCCAGACTTGGATGCCGGTTTTCGCCGGCATGACGGCTTGAGTGGCTGCCGGGGGAACGGGAGTGCCCGCGACGCTTGTCTTCATCCTCCGGCGGACGCTGCAGGTCGTCCCGGTCGTCGTCGCCATCGCGGCGCTCAACTTCGTCCTGCTGCACCTCGCGCCGGGCGACGCCGCCGACATCATCGCGGCGCGCTCGGGCGGCTCCGACACCGAGTTCGTCGCCGAGCTCAAACGCTCCTTCGGCCTCGACCGGCCGCTCTGGCAGCAATTTGCCATCTATATCGGCAAGCTGCTGACCCTCGATCTCGGCTACTCGCACGTCCAGGCGACGCCGGTCGCAGCACTCATCCTCGACCGCGTGCCGGCCACGCTCCTCCTCATGCTGAGCTCCATCGGCATCGCCGTGATCGTCGGCGTGGCGCTGGGCATCGTCTCGGCCATGCGCCACCGCTCGTGGATGGACGCCATCGTCTCGGTCCTCGCCCTGGTGGTCTACGCCACGCCGCAATTCTGGCTCGGCCTGATGCTGATCGTGCTCTTCTCGATCACCATCGGCATCCTGCCGTCGGGTGGCATGATGACCATCGCCCGCGAGATGACCGCGCCCGAGCGCGTGCTCGACGTCGCAAGGCACCTGGTCCTGCCCTCGCTCACGCTCGGCCTGTTCTATGTCGCGGTCTACGCGCGGCTGATGCGCGCATCGATGCTCGAGGTCTTCACCCTCGACTTCATCACCACGGCGCGCGCCAAGGGCCTGTCGGAGATGCGCGTCAGCCTGGCCCACGCGGCGCGCAACGCGCTCCTGCCGGTGGTCACGCTGGCCGGCGTGCAGATCGGCCACCTGCTCGGCGGCTCGATCCTCGTGGAGACGGTGTTCGGCTGGCCCGGCCTCGGCCGCCTGGTCTTCGACGCCCTGCTGCAGCGCGACCTCAACCTGCTGCTCGGCATCCTCTTCGTCTCGTCGATCGTGGTGGTGCTGGCCAATCTCGTGGTCGACCTGGTCTACGGCCTGCTCGACCCGCGGATCGTTCATAAATGACGGGGCTCGGTGATTTCTGGCGCAAGTTCCGCCGCAACCGCGCCGCCGTCGGCGCGCTCGCCGTGCTCGTCCTGATCGTGCTCGCCGCCGCCTTCGGGCCTCTGCTCTACACCGTCGATCCCTTCGACATGCTCGGCCGGCCCTCGCAGCCGCCCTCGTCCCGTTTCCCGCTGGGCACCGACGTCTCGGGCCGCGACATCCTCGCCGGCCTGATCCACGGGGCGCGCATCTCGCTGCTCATCGGCATCGTCGCCAGCCTCGCCGCGACCCTCTTCGGCGTGCTGGTCGGGGCGCTCGCCGGCTACTACGGCGGCGCGCTCGACAATCTGCTGATGCGCGGCACCGATTTCTTTCTGACCATCCCGTCGTTTGTGCTTGCCGTGGTGCTGGTGGCGATCTTCTCGCCCTCGATCGTCAGCGTCACCGCCGCCATCGCCATCGTCTCCTGGCCCTCCGTCGCCCGCCTCGCCCGCGCCGAGTTCATCGCCCAGCGCGACCGCGACTACGTCCAGGCCTGCCGGGCGCTGGGCATGTCGAACGGCGAGATCATCCTGCGCCAGATCATGCCCAACGCCCTGCCGCCGGTGATCGTGGTCGCCTCGCTGATGGTGGCAACCGCCATCCTCACCGAATCCGGCCTCTCCTTCCTCGGCCTCAGCGACCCCAACGTGATCTCGTGGGGCTACATGATCGGCGTCGGCCGCACGGTGCTGCGCGTCGCCTGGTGGATGTCGGCCATCCCCGGCGTGACCATCCTGATCACCGTTCTCTGCATCAACCTGGTCGGCGAGGGGCTGAGCGACGCGCTCAACCCGCGCCTGCAGCAGCGATGACCGCCCTCCTCGCCATCGAGAACCTGACGGTCGAATTCACCACCACGCGCGGCGTGGTACGCGCGGTCGAGAACCTTTCGCTGACCGTCGAGCGCGGCGAGACCCTGGCCGTCGTCGGCGAATCGGGCTCGGGCAAAAGCACCGCGGCGCTGGCCGTGCTGCGCCTGATCGCCGCCGGCTCGGGGCGCATCGCCGCGGGGCGCATCGTCTTCGAGGGCACGGACCTGCTGACCCTGCCGCAAGACCGGCTCCAGCAGATCCGCGGTGCGCGCATCGGCATGATCTTCCAGGACCCGATGATGGCGCTCAACCCCGTCTACACGGTGGGCGCGCAGATCGCCGAGACCCTGATCGCGCATCAGGGGATGAGCCGCCGCGCGGCGCTGGAACGCGGCGTCGAGCTGCTGCGCCGGGTGCGCGTCCCGGCTCCCGAGCGCCGCATCGCCGAGTATCCGCACAACCTCTCGGGCGGCATGCGCCAGCGGGTGATGATCGCCATGGCGCTGGCCTGCCGGCCCAGCCTGCTGATCGCCGACGAGCCGACCACGGCGCTCGACGTCACCGTGCAGGCGCAGGTGCTCTCGCTGATCAACGAGCTCAAGAGCGAGTTCGGCATGGCCGTGCTGCTGATCACCCACGATCTCGGCGTGGTCTGGGAGATGGCCCAGCGCGTGGTCGTCATGTACGCCGGCCGCAAGGTCGAGGAAGGCCCGAGCGAGCGGCTCTTTGTCCGGCCGGCCCATCCCTACACGCGCGGCCTGCTGCGCGCGGCGAAATGGGAGGAAGGCGAGGGCCAGCGCCTCACCGAGATTCCCGGCACCGTGCCCTCGCCCTTCGACATGCCGGCGGGTTGCGCCTTCGCCCCGCGCTGCGGCGTCGCCGTCGCCCGCTGCCGCGGCGAGAGTCCGGCCCTCGGCCGCGTGGGCACGCAGCGCGAGGCCGCCTGCTTCCTCGCCGAGAGCGAGCCCGCATGAGCGACGCGCTTCTGGAAGCTCACGATCTGGTGAAACAGTTCCGTGTCGGCGGCGGCATGGCTTTCACGCCGCGCCACGTGCACGCGCTGAGCGGTGTGTCACTGTCGCTGCGCGCGGGAGAAACATTGGCCGTGGTCGGCGAATCGGGCTGCGGCAAGACGACGCTGGCGCGCTGCCTGATCGGCCTGCTCGAGCCGACCTCCGGAACCATCCGCGCGGCCGGCGAGGACGCGGCGGCGCTGCTCAAACGCGATCCCTTGCGCTTCCGCCGCTTCGCCCAGATCGTCTTCCAGGATCCCTACGCCAGCCTCAACCCGCGGCGCACGGTCTACCAGACCATCGGCGACGGGTTGCGCATCCACGCCATCTGCCCGCGTGGCGAGCGCCGCGGGCGCGCCGCAGCCCTGCTGGCGCGGGTCGGCCTCTCCGGCGATTACCTCGACCGCTACCCGCACGAGCTCTCGGGCGGCCAGCGCCAGCGCGTGGCCATCGCCCGGGCGCTGGCGGTCGAGCCTTCGGTGATCGTCTGCGACGAGCCGGTCTCGGCGCTCGACGTCTCGATCCAGGCGCAGGTCATCAACCTGCTGCGCGACCTGCAGCGCGACACCGGCGTCGCGTACCTGTTCATCTCGCATAACCTGGCTTTGGTCCGGCACATCGCCGACCGTATCGCCGTCATGTATCTCGGGCAGATCGTCGAGACTGGCAGCATCGCCGAGTTCCGCCGCCGCCTCGCCCATCCCTATTCGCGCGCCCTGTTCGCCGCCGCACCGGAGATCGGCCGCGACCGCGCCGCAGCGCCGGCGCTGCTGGCCGGCGACGTGCCCAGCCCCATCGATCCTCCCTCTGGCTGTCGCTTCCACACGCGCTGCCCTTATGCCGAGGCGCGCTGCGCCGCCGAGGAGCCGGCGCTGCGCGAGGTGGACGGGCGGCAGGTGCGCTGTCATCTTGCCGAGCGCATCCCATGAAGCCGCCTGCCTCCCTCGCCTCCGTCTCCATCGCCAATCTCACGGTCGGGCGTGTCGACCCGCTCGTGCTCATCGACGGCGCAGCCGAAGCCGGCTTCGGCGCGGTCGGTTTGCTGCTGCTCAGCCCGACGCCGCAGCCGCTGCTGCACGAGATCGTCGGCCGGCCGGAGGTGGTGCGGGCCGTACGCGCCGCGCTGCAGGAGCACCGGATGCGCTGCTTCGACGTCGAGGCCTTCGTGCTGCAGCCGGGTGCGAGCCTCGAGCGGTTCCGCGCCGCGCTGGCGGCCGGGGCCGAGCTCGGCGCCACGCATCTCTCGGCCATCGGCGCGGAGATCCTGGGCAACGCGCCCACGCTCGGTGCCGCCGAGCGCATCGACCTGTTCGGCCGGCTGTGCGACGAGGCGGCGCGCTTCGGCCTGCATGTCGGCGTCGAGTTCATGCTCTACCGCGACATCCCGACCTGGCGCGAGGCGCTGGCGCTGATCGAGGCAGTGGGGCGGCGCAACGCCGGCCTGATCGTCGACGCGCTGCATCTCCATCGCGGCAAGGGCACGCCGCAGGAGATCGCCGGCATCCCCGCACATCGTATCGCCTACGCCCAGCTCTGCGACGCCGTTGCGGCCTCCCCCGCGCTCGAGGACCTGCCGGCCGAGGCGCGCGGCGGGCGCCTGCCGGTGGGTGACGGCGCCATCCCGCTATCCGACCTGCTGGCGGCGCTGCCCGAGGGCACGCCCCTGGTGATCGAAACCCCGATCCGCGCCGAAGCGGAATGGAGCACGGCCCGCCGCTGCCTCTCGGCAGCGACGGGCGCGCGGAGCTTTTTTGCGGGGCGTGCCCGCGCGGACTGAGGGACTCGCCTCAGGCGGCGCGAAGAGCGCTGACGAACTTCTCGACCTGGTCACGCAGCCCGGCGGAGCGCGTTGAAAGCTCCTTCGACGCCAGAAGAACGCCTTCCGAAACGCGCCCGCTGTCGCTGGCCGCCTGCGTCACGCCGGCGATGTTCGAGGCGACTTCAGTCGTGCCCGCGGAGGCCTGCTGGACGTTGCGGGCGATTTCCTGGGTCGCCGCGCCCTGCTGCTCGACCGCCGAAGCGATGGAGGTGGTGATTTCGTTGATCCGGCCGACCGTCGCGCCGATACCCTGGATCGCCGCCACGGATTGACTGGTGGCCCCCTGGATTTCCGCGACCTTCGCGCTGATCTCCTCGGTCGCCTTCGCCGTCTGGTTGGCCAGCGACTTGACCTCCGACGCCACGACGGCAAACCCCTTGCCGGCGTCGCCGGCACGCGCGGCCTCGATCGTGGCATTGAGCGCCAGCAGATTGGTCTGGCCGGCAATGTCGTTGATGAGCTTCACCACCGCGCCGATCTTCTCGGCCGCCTCGGCAAGGCCCTGGATCTGGGTGTTCGTCCGCTCGGCATCCGCGACCGCCGCGGCCGTTACCCGTGCCGATTCGGCCACCTGACGGCTGATCTCGGCGATCGACGCGGACAGTTCCTCCGACGCGCTGGCGACGGTCTGGACATTCGTGGACGCCTGCTCGGACGCCGCCGCCACCGCCGTGGCCCGGGTCTGGGTCTGATCCGCCGCGCCCGACAGGCGCTCGGCGTTGCTCTGCAAATCGGTCGCGGCATGCGACAGGGAGCCCACGACCTCATTGATCTGGCCGGCAAACTCGCTGGTCAGTGCGGTCAGCTTCGCGGCGCGGGCTGTCTTGCCTTCCTCCTCGGCGCGCTGGGCCCTGTCGAGCTCGGCCGCCCGGATCAGCCCGTTCTTGAACACTTCGACGGCGCGCGCCATGGCGCCGATCTCGTCGCCGCGCGCGGTGCCCGGCACGGACGCGGAATGATCGCCGGAAGCGAGGGTGGCCATCGCCCCTGTCAGCTGCGAAAGAGGACGGGTCGTCAGCCGCGCGACCAGGACGGCCATGGCAAGCATGATGAGCATCACCGCCGCGACGATCAGCCCCTCGCGAGCCGCCTCGCCGCGAAATTCCGCCGCAACGTCATCGAGATAGACGCCCGAGCCGACGATCCAGCCCCAGGCGGCGCTCTTGACGTAGGAGACCTTGCGCACCGGCTCTGCGAAGCCGGGCTTGGGCCAGAGGTAGTAGACGAAGCCTGCGCCGTTCTTTGTGGCAACCTCGGCGAACTCGACGAAGAGCCGCTTGCCGGTCGGATCCTTCATCTCGCTCACATCCTTCCCGTCGAGGTCGGGGCGGATCGGATGCATGATGACGTTCGGCTTCGCGTCGTTGATCCAGAAATACTCGTTCCCGGCGTAGCGCAGCGCCTTCACGGCGGCGAGGGCGGCGCGGCGGGCATCGTCCTCGGACATCCGCCCTTCACGGGCCGCCGTCTCGTAGTGGCCCACCAGGGTCACCACGCTTTCCACGAGATGCTGGGTCTTGACGGCCCGAGCGTCCAGCTTGTCGTCATAGAGAACCTTTAGGGCCACAGCGGTAGCCGCAAGCAGACCGATAACCCCGATGGCCGCCATCAGGCACAGCTTGGTCATCAAACTCAGATTCGAGAATCGAAGGCGGGTCATCGGATTTACCTTGGGCGCTGAAAAAGGGGTCCCGGCAGCGGAGCCACCGGGAATGCGCGACCCTAGGCCGGGCGGTTTTCCGAAAGGTTAAGATCGGGGCTATAAGTATTTCGACTTAAACACCGCTTCGTTGCCGGGGTGATGACAACCATTCCTGGCTGACGCAGGCGCGTTTCGGCATAGGGGCCCGGTAAGGGTCGCGCGGAACGTGCGGCATTGTCTCCGGACGCCCGCGGGTCCCCCTTGCTTTGCTGCGGGGTCAGGCTGCAGGCGGGTCGCGCAAGCTGCGCTACTGCGCCGGCAACATATCGATCGCCACGGCCTTCTTCTCGCGGACTTCGGCGATGATGAAGGGGTGGCGCAGGAGGCCGTCGGCATCGCCGGTGAGATCGAGCAGCAGGCCGGGCTCGTCGTTGGCGGAGAGGCTGAGGTTCTTCAGCCCCGCCGCGAAAGCGGCGGTGTCGATCCGGCCGAGCTTCGTGCCGATGACCTTCGCCGCGTAGAGCAGCGCGTAGCCGCGCATGGCGTCGAGGCCGCTGGGCCCGCCATAGACCGCCTGGTGCTTGCGCTGGAAGTCGCGGATCGCCGGCATCGGCGTCTCGGCCTCGAGCCCCATCACGGCGCGCGTGCCGTTGGCGGCGTCGCCCGCGCGCTCGATCAGCCGGGCGCTGACCAGCGCCGAGAAGCCGAGGACCGGCTTGTCGTAGTTCTGCTGGCGCAGCTCGGTCAGCAGGCGGGCCGTTTCGTCGGTCGACAGACCGGTCACCAGCAGCGCGTCGCTGCCGGCGTTCTTCGCCCGGATCACGGTGGCCGAGAAGTCGACCTGCCCGGCTTCGACGACCAGCGCCGTGGCCGGCAGCGGGGTGATGCGCATGGCGTCCATCGAGCGCGCGGCGACGGCCACCGACTTCGCCTGCAGCGGACCGACGAGATAGCGGGCGAGCGGCACGGGCTGGTCGGCGAAGCGGGCGGGGTCGAGCACCAGATCGCCACCCGACGGCACGATGACCACCTGGCGGCCCGTGATCCCGCCACGGCCGTTGATCTCGCGCAGCGCCAGCTCGACGCCGTTGGCGAAGCCGGCGCCGCCGGTGACCGAGATGCGGAGCGGACCCGCCGGATTTGGAACGGCGGGATTGGGAGTCTGGGAGGCGGCGGGCAGAGCGCACAGCGCCGCGACGGCAATCATGGCGAGTTTGAGGCGTTTCATCATGTGCCTACGGTAGCCGAAGCCGACTCGCCCTCCAAGCCATTCCACAGCCACGATATTTTAAGACCAAATGTCTATAGACGTTTGAATCCCTAGTATTTCGGGGCCGGGCTTCCCATTCTCTCCTGAGACGAACTGGATGCATAGCCCATGACCGCCCTCCCCGACCGCAAGACCATCATCGCCAAGATAAAGGAGACAGCCGGGAGCCTCGGCAACCCGCATGTCACCCAGGCCGAACTCCAGCGCCACACAGGGATCACTCGCTACCAGGTCTACCGCCGGTTCAGCAGCCACACGGCGTTGCTGCAGGCAGCCGGACTTCAGACCTCGGCCAACCTGCGAATTCCCGACGACACATTGCTGCGTGTCATGGCCGATGTCTTTCGCCGGGAGAAGGGCGTCCTCACATTTCACGGCTTCACGAGGGCAAGCCCCCATTCCATTTCAGCGTATCTGCGCCGCTGGGGCCGCTGGTCGAGCGCGCTGGGGGCATTCCGGGAATGGCAGGAGGAACACGACCCCGGCTTCCCGTACGCCGAGGAACTCACGGCGCCGCGTCCGCGGGGTCGCCCGCCGGGGCGGCGGCTCCAACCGAGTTGGTCCAGCCTGGGCGGCCGGCATTACGGCGAGGCGCTGAACTTCCGCGGCCTGCTGCACGCGCCGGTCAACGAGCAGGGCGTGCTGTTCCTCTTCGCCACGCTGGCCGTCGATCTCGGTTTCCTGATCGAGGGGCTGACGCTGGAGTATCCCGACTGCGAGGCCAAGCGGAGGGTCGGCGCGGCGTGGGAGCGGGTGCGTATCGAGTTCGAATACCAGAGCCGCAACTTCCGCAACCACCGCCACGACCCCGAGGATTGCGACCTGATCGTCTGCTGGGAGCACAACTGGGAGAAATGCCCGATCGAGGTCCTGGCGCTGAAGCCGCTGATGGCGGAGGCCCTGAATGGGACGTTGCCGGTTGGTAGCAGCGTGAGCCATCGCTCTCCTTCTGCTCCCTCTCCCTTGGGGAGAGGGTCGGGGTGAGGGGAAGCGGTAACACCAGCGCAAATGCTCGCAGGCTTCCCCTCACCCGGGGCATCGCCCCGACCTCTCCCCACGGGAGAGGTGCCAGGAATCGGCAGCAAGGCGGCTTGAGGCGCAGCCGGCCGGCATGCCGGCTAACCTCTCCCGTGGGGAGAGGTCGCGAGCTCCGCGCAACGCGTAAGCGTTGGCGCGAGGCGAGCGGGTGAGGGGAAAGCCTATGAGCACTCGCGCTGCCCTGCCGCTTCCCCTCACCCCAACCCTCTCCCGACGGGAGAGGGAGCAGAGGGAGCCGGGAGCGGCTTGAGGCGCAGCCGCCGCCGCGCCTAAGATCGAGCGAAACGCCGCGAGGCCCGGTCTCGACGGCTCACACCGGAGGACGCCTTGGCTCAACCCGCGACGCTGCAGACCGTACCGCCCGCCCAGGCCCGTGATCCCGCGCTGTGGACAGGGAAGGATTTCCCGGCCGCGCGGAGCTGGGTGCGCACGCTGACACCCGCCATGATCGCCGAGATCGAGACCGCGCTGCGCGACGCCCTCAAGCGCAACGTGCCGTTCTGGACGCTCCAGCGCACCGACTATCCGCTGCCGCAGACGGCGCCGCTGCTCGCCCGCGCGCATGACGATCTGGAGAACGGCACCGGCTTCGCGGTGCTGGCCGGCTGGCCGGTCGAGCGTTTCTCCTTCGAGGAGAACCGCATGGCCTACGCGCTCATCGGCGCGCAGCTCGGCAGCAACGTGGTGCAGAACGGCGCCGGCGAGCGCGTCGTCGAGGTGACCAACAAGGACAAGCCCTACAACGAGAAATCGCGCGGCTATCACAGCGACGCCTACCTGCCCTTCCACACCGACGCCACCAAGGGCGAGGCGCAGGCGGTCCACACCGTCGGCCTGATGTGCCTGGAGACCGCCGAGTCCGGCGGCCTGAGCGCCATCGCCAGCGCCGCTTCGCTGCAGCGCGCCGTCGCCACGGAGCGCCCCGACCTGCTGCCGATCCTCGAGCGCGGCTTCCGCCACCACCGCCGCGGCCAGCAGCTTCCCGGTGAATCGCCGCTTTCGGTCGAGCCCATTCCCGTGTTCAGCGTGTTCAACGGCGCGCTGCATTGCCGCTACAACCGCAACCCGATCAACTGGGCGCGCAAGGAAGGCGAGGTGCATACGCCGCAGGACATCGAGGCGCTGGATTTCGTCGACGCGGTGCTGGCGCGGCCGGACTTCCCGCTGTCGATGGAGCTGCGCAAGGGCGACATGCAGTTCATCGCCAACTACGCCATCCTGCACTCGCGCACCGAGTACCGGGACGCGCCCGACCGCAAGCGCCTGCTGCTGCGCCTCTGGCTGAACGACAGCACCAGCCGGCGGACCACCGGCGATTTGCTGGACCGGTTCTCCTCACCGGCCTCGCGGTTCACGGCGAAGGAGTGAGGGCGCATTTCATCTGAAGCCCCTCTCCGCGCTCTTAGCGGGGAGAGGGAGGGACCCACGACATCCGCGCAACGCGCAGCGTTGTCGCGCTAGTCGTGGGAGGGTGAGGTGTCTTTCGCCGGACCACCTCACCCTCCCATCGCTGACGCGATGGGCCCCTCCCTCTCCCCCGCTAGCGCGGCGGAGAGGGGCTCATGCGCCGCTGCCGCCTTGACCTTCCAAGGGCTGGAACGTCGAGACTGCGTGGCTTGAAAGACGCGGTCGAAAGGACGATTCTTATATCCAGAGTCGAATCACCATGAGCGCCCATTGCTGCAACCACACGCCCGCCGCGCCGCCCGAACAGGGCGACAGCGCCTATCGCCGCGTGCTCTGGGCGGTGCTGGCGATCAACGCGCTGATGTTCGTGGTCGAGATCGGCGCCGGGCTCGCCGCCGGCTCGGCCGCGCTGCAGGCCGACGCGCTCGACTTCCTCGGCGACGCGGCGAACTACGCCATCAGCCTGTTCGTGGTCGGCATGGCGTTGCGCGTGCGGGCGCGCGCCGCTTTGGTCAAGGGCGCCAGCATGGCGCTGTTCGGACTCTGGGTGATGGCCATCCTCGCCTGGCACGCGCTCCACGGCACGGTGCCGGGCGCCCTGACCATGGGCGTGGTCGGCGTCACGGCGCTGGCCGCCAACGCGGCCTCGTTCGGCCTGCTCTGGGCGTACCGCAACGGCGACGCCAACATGCGCTCGGCCTGGATCTGCACGCGCAACGACGTGCTCGGCAATCTCGCCGTCCTGCTCGCCGCGGCCGGCGTCTTCGGCACGGGCACGGGCTGGCCCGACGTGATCGTCGCCGCGATCATGGCCGGTCTCGCGTTGCAGGGCTCGGCGGTGGTGCTGCGCCAGTCGCTCGGCGAGCTGCGCCAGCCCACGCCCGCCGCGGCGGAGTAGCGGCCTTAACTTACCCTCTCCGCCCGCTTGCCGGGGGGAGAGGGTGCGAGCGACAGCGAGCGGGTGAGGTGGGTCCGATTGGAAAGACACCTCACCCTCCCAACGCTGCCGCGTTGGGCCCCTCCCTCTCCCCCGCTGTCGCGGCGGAGAGGGGCTCAGTTCGGTTGCTGCCTGAGCGCAAACGCGTGATAAACGCAGCGAACGCGTTTTCACACGAGGTCCGGTCATGAGCAGCAGCAAGGTCGCAATCGTCGTCGGCGGGGGCAGCGGCATGGGCGCGGCGGCGGCGAAGCGGCTTGCCCAGGACGGGTTCCGCGTGGCCATCCTCTCCTCGTCGGGCAAGGGCGAGGCGCTGGCCCGGGAGCTCGGCGGCATCGGTGTCACCGGCTCCAACCAGTCGAATGACGATCTCAAGAAACTGGTCGACACGGTGCTGGGCCAGTGGGGCCGCATCGACGTGCTGGTCAACTCCGCCGGGCACGGGCCGCGCAAGCCGCTGCTCGAGATCAGCGACGAGGACTGGCACAAGGGGATGGAGGTCTATTTCCTCAACTGCGTGCGGGCCATCCGCCTGGTGACGCCGGCGATGCAGAAGCAGAAGGCGGGGAGCATCATCAACATCTCGACCGCCTGGGTCGGCGAGCCCTCGGAGATGTTCCCGACCTCCGCCGTCGCCAGGGCCGGCCTCGCCGCCTTCACCAAGATCTACGCCGACAAATACGCGGGCGAGAACATCCGCATCAACAACGTGCTGCCCGGCTGGATCGACTCCCTGCCGCAGACCGAGGAACGGCGGAAGAGCGTGCCGCTGGCGCGCTACGGCAGGATGGAGGAGATCGCCGGCACGGTGAGCTTCCTCGCCTCCGACGCGGCAGGCTACATCACCGGGCAGAGTTTGCGGGTGGATGGCGGGCTGACGCGGGCGGTGTGATACCTAGCCTCCTAACACCAGAAAACCCGACTATTCGTCCTTAGCGGGCGGCAAGTCTTTCGGGACGAGAAACCATGCTCCCTTTTTCCTGGGGATTTTTCGCTCGATTGAGAGGGCCTCGGGTTCTCCACTGAGACTTGGGATGTCTTCCTGAGAAATCGTCTTCCCTTTAGTGAATGCTTTGAGCTGCTCTACGAGCATCTCGGATTTTTCAGAATCCATCTCCGAAGCATGATCGCGCTCTGCGAAAGCCCCGGGGTTCATCCACCTGCTCCACAACTTCGTCGTTAGAAAGTCACCATCGGCGGGTGGGCGACGCGACAATCGCATAACGCCCTTCTCGCGCTCTGCTTCAGGTAGAGCCAAGTAGTGCTCATTTAGTCGCTTTAAGTCGACTTTAAGATCAGGGCCCCACACGAACTCTTGATCAGGGCGCATGAAAAGCTTTGCTATGCGCCGATGCAGCTTGTCGCTCGACACAAACATCATGCAAAACGGCAAGTAGAAGAGATAAGCGATATCTGTACGATTCGATGGCCGGTCCGCTGATATGAGGCTTGCGGCGAGCGCTATGTGGAAAAAAACTTCAACTCGCAGCACATAGGCAGCGTAAGGAGCAAAAGCTGATAGAACGGGCTGTCCCTTCTCCTTCCAGCGCTGAATAATCGCCGCATGATGTTGACGAGGTACGCCGAAAAAACGAACAGCCATCCCAAGGCGCTCATAGGGGCTGCTTGCTTCATTCACTACTGCTTGCGCCAAGTCGGCCGCCTGCTCAATCGACGCGCACACTTTTCCGTCGATCCCAATCGCACGAAGCCCCTTTGCAATTTCATTTAGGTCCATAGCTTCGAGCGTCTTGCGCCAATCAGCGGCGAATAACCTCTCTACCTCGTGGAATTGTTCCGCCTGCCAGCGCGCAAACGCCTTTTCTTCGGGGCTTTCGTCGTAGACCACTCCAGTCCGCCCCCCACCACTGACGTGGCGACCTCCTGGTCGAGGAATGCGCCCATCCATCGGGATGTCGTAGCCAAGCAAGTTGTGAATGGCCATTTCCATGTGCATCACACACGGGCTGCCGCCTATATCGGGCGTCTTCTGTGCGATGATTCGGACGGCTGTCTCCGCACTCCGGTCGCCGTGTGCCTTCGCGAGATCAGCAAGCGTCTCGACGTAAAAGATCGGACAGATAACGGTCAGAAAAAACGCGTCGAACCAGACAGCTTCATCTAGGCTCAATGACTGTAAGAACGACTTATCGAAGACGGCGATTGGTCCCATATGCGCGCGGCACTCCCCGCTCCAGACGCCCCCGATTTGCGAATACTAGTTTCCGCCTCCGAGTCCCGCCAAACACCCCTCCCCACCGCCATTTGACATCCCGGGGATAAGCCCTAATAGTGCCGTCTTTCCGGGGCTTTAGGCCGGGCATGGGGCCCGCCGCAAGCCCCTGATTTTTCGAGGAGACCTGACGTGACTGCCGCGCAATCCGGGGCGATCCCGGCCGTGATGCCGACCTATCGGAGGATCGACATCGCCTTTGAGAAGGGCGATGGCGTTTATCTGTATGGGGTCGACGGCCGACGTTACCTGGACTTCGCCTGCGGCATCGCGGTCACGGCCTTCGGCCACTGCCATCCCTACATCGTGAAGGCTCTGGAGACGCAGGCGAAGAAGGCCTGGCACGTCTCCAACCTGCATCGCATCCCGGAGGGCGAGACGCTGGCCACGCGGCTGGTCGAGGCGACCTTCGCCGACACGGTGTTCTTCACCAACTCGGGCACCGAGGCCATCGAAGGCACGATCAAGCTCGTGCGCAAATACCAGCACGCCGTCGGCAGGCCGGAGCGCTATCGCCTGATCACCTTCGAGGGCGCCTTCCACGGCCGCTCGATGGCGGCGCTGGCCGCCGGCGGGCAGGCGAAATACCTGGAAGGCTTCGGGCCGCCGGTCGACGGGTTCGACCAGCTGCCGGCGACGGCGACGCTGAAAGAGGTCGAGGCGGCGATCACCGACAGGACGGCGGGCATCCTGATCGAGCCCATCCAGGGCGAAGGCGGCATCCGCGCGTTCACGCCGGAGTTCCTGCGGGGCTTGCGCGCGCTGTGCGACAAGCACGGGCTGCTGCTGGCCCTGGACGAGATCCAGACCGGCATGGGCCGCACGGGCAAGCTCTTCGCCCATGAATGGGCCGGCGTGAAACCCGACGTCATGGCGGTCGCCAAGGCTCTGGGCAACGGCTACCCGATCGGCGCCTTCATGGCCACGGCTGCGGCGGCGCAGGGCATGGTGCCGGGCACGCACGGCTCGACCTATGGCGGCAACCCGCTGGCCACGGCCGTGGGCAACGCCGTTCTGGACCTGATGCTCGCCCCCGGCTTCCTCGACAAGGTTCAGCAGGTGGCCAGCCATCTGCGCCAGTCGCTGGCCATGCTCGTGGACAAGAACCCCGACATCTTCGAAGAGGTGCGCGGGCAAGGGCTGCTGCTCGGCCTGAAGTGCAAGCCGCCCAACGGCGACGTCGCGGCGGCCTTCCGCAAGGCGGGGCTGCTCACGGCGATGGCCGGCGACAACGTGGTGCGCCTGCTGCCGCCGCTGATCATCGAGGCCGAGCACATCGCCGAGGCGACGCAAAAGATCGAGGCGGCCTGCGCCGATCTGCGCTCGACCCTGAAGACCGACCCGGCACGCAAGGCGGGCTGACGGCATGAACGCGCTGCCCAAGCCGCCACCGCGGCATTTCCTCGATATTGACCGCTTCGAAGCGGGCACCCTGCGCGAGATCCTGGCGCTGGGCACGGCGTACAAGCGCAAGCTGCCGCCCAACGGCGAGATGCGACCGCTCGCCGGCAAGACGCTGGCCATGATCTTCGAGAAGCCCTCGACGCGCACGCGCGTGTCGTTCGAAGTGGGCATCCGCCAGCTCGGCGGCGAGGCGATCATCCTGACCAACCACGACACGCAGCTCGGCCGCGGCGAGACCATCGCCGACACCGCCCGCGTGCTGTCGCGCTACGTCGACGCCATCATGATCCGCACCACCAAGGCGGAGAATCTGAGCGAGCTGGCGAAGCACGCCACCGTGCCGGTGATCAACGGCCTGACCGACCGCACGCATCCCTGCCAGGTGATGGCCGACGTCATGACCTTCGAGGAGCATCGCGGGCCGATCGCCGGCAAGACCATCGCCTGGTCGGGCGACGGCAACAACATGGCGGGCTCGTGGATCCAGGCGGCGGCGCGCTTCCGCTTCGACCTGCGCCTCGCCTGCCCGGAGGGCCTCACCCCGCCCGGCGAGCTGCTGAGCTGGGCCAGGAAAGAGGGTGCGCGCATCGAGGTCACCACCCGGCCCGAGCAGGCGGTGAAGGACGCGCATTGCGAGGTCACCGACACCTGGGTGTCGATGGGCGACGACGCCGACATGAAAGGCCAGGACGCCAGGGAGAAGAGCAAGGCGGCGCGCGAGCGAAGGCACAACCTGCTCGCCCCCTTTCGCGTCGACGAGCGGCTGATGGGCCTGGCGCGGCCCGACGCCGTGTTCATGCACTGCCTGCCCGCCCACCGCGGCGAGGAAGTCACGGACGGCGTGATCGACGGCCCGCAGTCGATCGTCTGGGACGAGGCGGAGAACCGCCTGCACGTGCAGAAGGGCATCCTGGCCTGGTGTATGCAGTAGTTTTCCTCGCGCGCGTAGCCGCGACACCAACCCTACGCGCGCGAGAATGAGTTGCACTGTCTAAGGCCGCGCTTCGCGGCCTTTCTCTTTTTAGCCGCCGTGCTTACATAACTCCCAATGAACGCCCTCTCTGACATCCCTAGAGACGACATCGTCCTGCCGTTCCAGATCGAGCCGTCGGGCCTGCGCGGGCGGCTGGTCCGGCTGGGTGCCTCCGTCGATACGGTGCTGCGCCAGCACGACTATCCGAAAGCCGTGGCGGTGACCCTGGCCGAGATGGTGGCGATGTCGGCGGCGCTGGCGGCCACGCTCAAGTACGAGGGCGTGTTCACGTTGCAGATCAAGGGCGATGGGCCGGTGCGGCTGATGGTCACCGACGTGACCACCGATGGCGGCATCCGCGGTTACGCGCAGTTCGATGCGGACCGGGTGAGGGCGCTCGGCGACGGGCCGCTCTCCGTGCCCCGGCTGTTCGGCGCCGGCTACCTGGCCTTCACCGTCGACCAGGGCCAGCACACCGAGCGCTACCAGGGGATCGTCGAGCTCACCGGCAGCACGCTGGCCGAATGCGCGCATCACTATTTCCGCCAGTCCGAGCAGTTCCAGGCCGGCCTCAAGGTGGCGGCGCGCGAGCAGGTCAACGCCGACGGCACGCGCTCGTGGCGCGCCGGCGCGCTCATGGTGCAGCGCCTGCCGCCCGAGAGCGCCCAGGGTTCCGCCGAGGGCGGCGAGGTGCTGCGGCCACTCGACATCGTCGCCGAGGAGGCCGAGGAAGGCTGGCGCACGGCGCTGACCCTGGCCGCGAGCGCCACCAGCGCCGAGCTGGTCGACCCCGAGCTGCCGGCCTGGAAGCTGGTCGACCGGCTGTTCCTCGCGGAAGGCGTGAAGATCTACCGGCCCACCGAGGTCGAGCCGCGCTGCCGCTGCTCACGCGAGCGTGTGGAGAACGTGCTGCGCTCGCTGCCGCAGGACGATCTCGAGCACCTCAAGGTCGACGGCAAGGTCGAGGTGCGCTGCGAGTTCTGCAACACCGTGCACCTGTTCGACGAGCCCGCACTGCAGGCGTTGCGCGCTTCCTAGCGGCGACGCAGGCTGAGGATGTAGGTGATGACGTCGGACGCCTCCTCCGGCGTCAGGATGAGATTCGGCATCACCGCGTGCGGGGTCGACAGAATCGCCTGCAGCTTCATGGCATTCATGCCCTCGGCATTGGCGAGCGCGCTGAAACTGGGCGCCAGTGCGAGCCGCCGCGGCGAGAGCTGCTCGGGAGACACGAGATGGCAGACACTGCAGGTCTGCAGCGCGAAATTGCGCCCGTGCCGGAGGTCGCCCGGCGGCAGGGCAAGTTGGGCCCTCGCCGGAAGGCCGGCGGCCAGCGCGAGAAGAAGGACTAGAACGGCGGTCAGGCGGGCGGCCATGGTCGTCTCACAGCGCGGTGGTAAGAATTGAGTCTAGCGGCTTTCCCCGCGGCTTCCTTGATCTGCATCAAGGCCGCGACGGCTGCCGGATTGTCTCCGCCGATTTTCTCTCCGGGATCCGTCCGCGATGCGGCTGTTCGGCCTAAGCTTCTTCTGCCTTGTGGTGCCCCGGCACTCGCCGCCCGGGCCCTAAGGGAGTAGGCGGGGCCGCGCCGCCTTGAAGCCTAAAAAGAGGCGCCAACCTTTGTCGGGAGCGGACCCGCGGCACGGCGCTTCGTTGCCGCCCGGATGGACGGTATCGACCTCGCGGGACGCGCGATCCAGAGCGGAGAGCACCATGAAAAGGGCTCGACGACTAAACCGATTATTGCGACTGCCCGGCGGCATCCGGCCCCGGGCCTACGGCCGGCGCTCCTTCGGCTGGGCGCGCCGGGTCGGCCTCAGCGCGGAGGCGCCGATCTGAATTGAGGGGCGGCGCCATGCGCGCCCCCCTCCCGTGCCTGTCCGGTCTGCGCCCCCTGGGCCCGCCATGACCGGCCGCGCCAACAATTTCGACACGCTGCGTTTCCTGGCAGCGCTGGCGGTGCTGTGGTCGCACAGCTTCTCCGTGAGCACCGGCGTGCCCACGGTGATCAGCGACCCGGTGGCCACGCTCAGCCGCGGCCAGACGACGCTCGGCACGATCGGCGTCGCGGTGTTCTTCATCATCAGCGGCTATCTGATCGCCGGTAGCTTTGCGCATTCGCGTAGCGCCTGGCGCTTCGTCAAGGCGCGAGTCCTGCGCCTGGTGCCGGCGCTGTGGGTCAACCTGCTGCTGCTCGGCCTGGTGCTCGGGCCGCTGCTCACCGTGCTGGCGCTCGACACCTACTTCCTGTCGGAGACGCTGCACCGCTTCTTCTATCTCAACGGCTCGTTCCTCGGCTTCTCCAGCCGCCTGCCCGGTGTCTTCCCCGACAACCCGATGGCCTACCGGGTCAACGTGCCGCTGTGGACGCTGCAGTTCGAGGTCGAGTGCTACGTGCTGGTTTTCCTGATGGGCACGCTCGGCCTGCTCAACCGCTGGACGACCCTGGCTCTCTTCCTGCTCGGCCTCGGCTACATCGCCGTCGACGGCCCCTACTGGATCGAGGATTTCCAGGAGTGGAACCACCGCGCCGACCTCGCCACCAAGTTCATGGCCGGCGCCGTGCTCTTTCACTGGCGGCCGCGCCTCGACGCCACTGTCGCCGCCGTGTGCGGCACCCTCGCCTTCCTCAGCTTCGCCACCGGCGGCTTCTGGCTCGCGCTGCCTACGGTCTTCGCTTACACCCTGATCTTCGTGGCGCTCGGGCCGTGGCATCTGCCCAACGCCGCACGCTGGGGCGACCTCTCCTACGGCCTCTACATCTACGCCTGGCCGATCAAGCAGCTCATCGTGCATCTCGGCTGGGGCCAAACCTGGTACGAGATCGGCGCGCTGGCCACGCCGCTGACCCTGGCCGCGGCCTTCCTCTCCTGGCACCTGGTGGAGAAGCAGGTGCTCGCCCTCAAGGACCGGATGCTGCCGGGCGAGGCGAGCTGGGCCGCCGCCTTCGACCGGGCGATGGCCGCCGTGCGCCACGCCGCCACCACGCCCGACCCGCCGGAGCAGCCGGACGCGTCAGCGCACCAGAGCCGGACGCTTGCCGTCGAATTTCCAGCCCGGGATCAGCGCCTGCATGGCGATTGAATCGTCGCGCGCCCCGCCGGCGAGACTCCGATAACGCTGGTGCGCCTTCTCGACCTGATCGAGATCGATCTCGATGCCGAGGCCGGGGCGCTCGGGCACCCTGATCTCGCCACCGACGATCTTCAGCGGCTCCTTGGTCAGGCGCTGGCCGTCCTGCCAGATCCAGTGCGTGTCGAGCGCCGTGATCGTGCCCGGCGCGGCCGCGCCGCACTGGGTGAACATGGCGAGCGAGATGTCGAAATGGTTGTTGGAGTGCGAGCCCCAGGTGAGGCCCCAGTCGCGGCACATCTGGGCCACGCGCACCGAGCCCTGCAGGGTCCAGAAATGCGGATCGGCCAGCGGAATGTCGACCGACTGCAGCGAGATCGCATGGCCCATCTCACGCCAGTCGGTGGCGATCATGTTGGTCGCCGTCGGCAGGCCGGTGGCGCGGCGGAACTCGGCCATCACCTCGCGGCCGGAATAGCCCTTCTCCGGACCGCACGGGTCCTCGGCATAGGCCAGCACATGGCCCTGGCCGCGGCACAGGCGGATCGCCTCCTCGAGCGACCAGGCGCCGTTGGGATCGAGCGTCACGCGCGCCATCGGAAAACGCTCGGCCAGCGCCGCCGCAGCCTCCATCTCCTGCTCGCCCCGGAGCACGCCACCCTTGAGCTTGAAATCCTCGAAGCCGTAGCGCTGCTGGGTCGCCTCGGCGAGGCGCACCACCGCATCAGGGGTCAGCGCCTCTTCGTCACGCAGACGCAGCCAGTCGTCCTTCTCCGTCGTGCCTGCACGATAGGCCAGCGACGGCGCCTTCCTGCGGTCGCCGACGTAGAAGAGATAACCGAGCATGCGCACGGCCGCGCGCTGCTGACCTTCGCCCAGAAGGGCGGCCACCGGCAGGTTCAGGCACTGGCCGAGCAGGTCGAGCAGCGCCGCTTCCACCGCGGTGACGGCGTGGATGGCCACACGCAGGTCGAAGGTCTGCTGGCCACGGCCGCCGCTGTCGCGCTCGCTGAACGCCTTGCGCATGGCGTTGAGCACGGCGTGATAACCACCGATCTCCCGACCCACCACCAGCGACCTCGCGTCCTCGAGCGTCTGGCGGATCTTCTCGCCGCCGGGGACCTCACCCACACCCGTGCGGCCGGCGCTGTCGCGGAGGATGACGATGTTGCGGGTGAAGAACGGCCCATGCGCGCCACTCAGGTTGAGCAGCATGCTGTCCTCGCCCGCCACCGGGATGACGCGCATCTCGGTGACTTTGGGTGTGCCGGTCTGCGCGGTCTGTGTCGTCAAGGCGGGTCCCCTTTGGCCGAATCGCGGGCGCCACCATAGCGCCCCGGCGCGGCACCGCAAGAACAAGCACCCCCGTTGACCGTGCCCGCCACGGCGGGTTAGCCCTGCATCTCCCACGACACGGGATGAGGCCGCGTGCACACCCTCTATCGCTGGCTTGACGCCACCATCCTCGACCTCGGACGGCAGTTCCGCTTCTCCTACCTGCCGCCGCTGATGGTCTACATGGCCGCTGGCATCTCCGGCCTGACGGCGATCGTCGGCACCTTCTTCGTCAAGGACCATTTCGGCTTCTCGGCGGCGTTCCTCTCGGGCCTGACCTTCTGGGCCGGCATCCCCTGGGCCCTGAAGATGCCGCTGGGCCACCTGGTCGACCTGATCTGGCGCTGGAAGGCGGCGCTGGTCTGGCTGGGCGCGGCGCTGCTGGCGCTGAGTATCGCCATCATGTACGGCCTGATCGTCCATCGCGCGGCGATGACGGGGGTGATGAGCGCCGAGGCCTGGTACGTCCTCAGCGTGGTGCTCGCCCCCATCGGCTACGTCCTGCAGGACGTCGTTGCCGACGCCATGACGGTGGAAGCCGTGCCGGCGGTCGACGACCAGGGCCGGCCTTACGGCGAAGACGCCATCAAGGCGATGCACACGACCATGCAGACGCTGGGCCGCATCGCCATCATCAGCGGCACGGTCCTGGTGGCACTGATCAATGTCTGGATGTTCAGCGGCGAGACGGCAACCGGCGAAGAGGCCAAGGCCGCCCTCTACGCCCGGGTCTATCTGCTGGCCCTGGCGATCCCGGCAATGTCGGTGGCGGGCGTAATCGTCGCCGCCATCATCCGCCGGCATCGCCACGCGAGGCTCCGCCGGGCCGGCGGTGCCGAAGCGGCCACGCGCCTCGAAAGCCATGGCGAAGTGACGAAACCGAACTGGTGGATCCTGGGCGGCGGCCTCGCCTTCGCGGTGGTCACAGTCGGGCTGGGCCTCGCTGGCCTGCCTTACACCCAGGAGATCATCTTCGTCGGCTCGATGGCGGTCGTGCTGTTCCTGATGCAGCAGCTGCTGCGCGCCCTGCCGCCGGCGGCACGCCACGCCCTGATCGGCACGGCCGTGATCATCTTCGTCTTCCGGGCCGTGCCGCTGCCGGGCCCGGGTGTCGGCTGGTGGCAGATCGACGTGCTCGGCTTCGACGAGCAGTTCTTCTCGGTGCTCAGCCTGATCACCTCGGCGCTCACCCTCGTCGGCATGCTGGCGCTGCGCCCACTGATGGCCAAACGCTCCATCGCCGACGTGGTGATTCTCCTGACCCTGGCCGCCGGCATTCTGATGCTGCCGATCATCGGCCTGGCCCACGGCCTGCACGAATGGACGGCGCTGCTGACCGGCGGCATCGTCGATGCCCGTTTCATCGCCATCCTCGACACGGCTCTCGAATCGCCGCTCGGCCAGATCTCGATGATCCCGATGCTGGCCTGGATCGCCAAGAACGCGCCGGCCACCCTCAAGGCGACATTCTTTGCCGTCATGGCCTCGTTCACCAATCTGGCGCTGGCCGCCAGCAGCCTGGGGACCAAGTACCTCAACGAACTCATCGTGGTGACCCGCGAGGTGCGCGACCGCACGACCGGCGCCGTCGTCATGGCGGCCGAATACGGCAATCTCGGCTGGCTGCTCATCGTCGTCACCGCGCTGACCGTGGTGCTGCCGCTGCTGGCGATCCTGCTGGTTCAGCTCTCCCGCTTCCGCACGACCGAGTAGCGGCGGGCGCCTCGCCCTTGAAACGCCACAATCCCCCGCCCACAATCCGGTCAGTTTCAGCGACTCCGGATGCTCCCATGACCCTGACCCGTCGCGGCTTTACGACCCTGCTTCTCGGTAGCGCCCTCGCCGCCTGCGCCTCGCCGCCGCCGCGCCCGCGCTTCCCCGAGCTGACCTACGGTCATCTCGGCCTGTTCACCCTCGACGTCGAGCGCGTGGACATCGTCTCCGAGTACAAGACGAATCTCGGCGCGCCCAATGTCGAGCACATGTTCCCCACCTCGCCGGAGACCACGCTGCGGCGCTGGGCGCAGGACCGTCTCGCCGCCACGGGCAAGCCGGGGCGCTACGCCCGCTTCGTCATCCAGGACGCCAAGGTCACCGAGGCCGAGCTGCCGCGCACCCAGGGCGTACGCGGCGCCTTCACCACCGACCAGGCCCAGCGCTACGACGGCGCACTCTCGGCCGTGCTCGAGATTCGCGAGGAGCGCGGCAATTTCCGCGCCGGTACCGCCAGCGCCTGGGCCTCGCGTTCGCGCACGGTGCCGGAAGGCATCACCATCAACGACCGCGAGAAGGTCTGGTTCGACCTTCTCGAATCGATGATGAACGACCTCAACGCCGAGATGGACCGGCAGATCCGCGCCAATCTGGCGCAGTTCGTGGTGATGCGCTGAAACGATTACGCTTGCTGCGGCAAATAGATCACTCGTCACCCCGGCGAAAGCCGGGGTCCAGAGCACACGGACTGGATGCCGGCCTTCGCCGGCATGACGATCGGGTTGTGCGGTTGGTGTCTAGCTGGCCGCCCAGTCCGCCAGCCGGCGCAGGAAGGCCTCGCCGGCGGCGACCTGCTCGAGGCTGATGAACTCGTCAGGCTGATGGGCCTGGGCGATCGAGCCCGGCCCGCACATCACGGCCGAAATCCCCGATTCCTGGAACTGCCCGGCCTCCGAGGCAAAGGCCGCGGTCACCGCCCGGTTGGCGCCCGTCAGGCGCAGGGCCAGCGTCTCGGCAGCGCCGTTCTCCTCCGGCTGCAGCGCCGGGACCGCAGCGATCTTGTCCGTGACGATCGCCGCTTCGGGAGCGTCGCGCTGGAGCTGCGGCAGCAGCTCGTCCCGCAGCCAGGCATCGACCTCGGCGCGGATGGACGCCGGCTCGATGCCCGGCAGCACGCGGACTTCCCAGTCCAGCGTGCAGGTACGGGGAATGATGTTCATGGCCGTGCCGCCACGGATGCGGCCGATACCGACCGTGCTCCAGGGCGGATCGAACTCGAGCCCCGGCGGCACTCCGCGAAGGCCCTGCTCGCGCAGCCGCTCACCGAGCCGCTCCAGGTAGTTGATGAAACGGCCCATGTAGAGGATGGCATTGACGCCGCGCTGCGGCGCGCTCGAATGGCCGTCACGGCCGGTGATGGTCGTGCTCTGCGACCACACGCCTTTATGCGCGTGCACGACCTTCATCTCGGTCGGCTCGCCGATGATGGCCAGGGCGGGCTTCGGCAGTTCGCGGCCGAGCCGGGCCAGCAGACGCGGCATGCCGAAGCAGCCAATCTCCTCGTCATAGGAGAGGCAGAGATGCAGCGGCTTCTTCAAGCCACGCTTCTGGAACTCCGGCACAAGGCTCAGCGCGATGGCGATGAAGCTCTTCATGTCCGATGTGCCGCGGCCAAAGAGCTTCCCGTCACGCTCGCTCAGCGTGAACGGCTCGGTGGTCCAGGGCTGGCCCTCGACCGGCACGACATCGGTATGGCCGGCCAGCGCCACGCCGCCTTCGGCCGCCGGGCCGATGGTGGCGAAGAGGTTGGCCTTGGCGCCACTCTCGTCGTGTATCAGGCGCGATTCGACGCCGTGGCTGGCCAGATAGCCGCGCACGTCGTCGATCAGCGCAAGATTGGATTTACTGGAGGTGGTGTCGACGGCGACGAGGCGCCGGATCATCTCGACCGGAGAGACGATCTCCGGCGCTGGCGTCGATGGTTGCCGCATCCGCCTACCTTACCCGGTAGACGGATGCGGTCTAGTGCTGAATCAGCCGCCGGCGTTGCTCGTCGGGTTGCCGATGATCGAGAGGAACTCGCGGCGCGTCGACTGGTTGTCGCGGAAGGCGCCCAGCATGCGGCTGGTCACCATGGTGACGCCCGATTTGTGGACGCCACGGGTGGTCATGCATTGATGCGCCGCCTCGATGACCACGGCCACACCCTTGGGCTGCAGCACGTCCTGCAGGGTATTGGCAATCTGCGACGTCATCTTCTCCTGGATCTGGAGACGCTTGGCATAGACCTCGATGAGGCGCGCCAGCTTGGAAATGCCGACCACGCGGCGGCTCGGCAGATAGGCGACATGCGCCTTACCGATGATCGCGGCCATGTGGTGCTCGCAATGCGATTCGAAGCGGATGTCGCGCAGCACGACCATCTCGTCGTAGCCCTCGATCTCTTCGAAGGTGCGCTTGAGGAACTCGTTCGGGTCGACGTCGTAGCCGCCGAACCACTCCTCGTAGGCACGCACGACGCGATCCGGCGTGCCGAGCAGGCCTTCGCGGGTCGGGTCATCGCCGGCCCAGCGCAGCAGCGTACGAATGGCCTCTTCGGCCTCGGCGCGCGACGGCTTGCCGGACTTCACTACCTTGAGCGCCTTGACGGCAGAACTTTTCACAGCGGTGTCCTTGGGTTCAGCAGAAGCAGAATTGCGTGCCATGGGGATACAGGGTCCTGGTTAAGACTTGCTTACCCGGTTGCCGCGACGGGAAGTTTTTCTAGTTCAGGCGATGCGCCTGATGCGGGCTGTCGAGAGAAAAGGCCGGGATTTCAACGTCGAAAATCCCCTCGCCCTTGCTCTCCATCTGGTAGGTGCCGGTCATGATCCCGGAGGGCGTGGGCAGCGGCGTGCCGCTCGTATACTCGAAGGCCTCGCCGGGTTTGAGCACCGGCTGCTCCCCGACCACACCGGCCCCGCGCACCTCCTGGATGCGGCCGAGCGCATCGGTGATGTGCCAGTAGCGGCTGCGCAGCTGCACGGTCGCGCCGCTGCGATTCTCGATGCGCACGTGGTAGGCCCAGACATAGTGGTTGTCCCGCGGCGAGGACTGGTCCTCGAGGAAGACCGGTTTCACCGTGACGGCGATCGAACGGGTGGTGGCGCTGTACATGCCACCCCATATTTAGGCGCGGAGCGGAGTTTGTCCACCCCGCCGCGCTAGAGCTTTAGGGTCGCGGCGATGGCGTCGAGGCGGGACTTGAGGCCGGCCAGCGAGGGCGGCTTGACGATGTAGCCGCTGATGGCGTGTTCCTTGGCGAAAACAACCGTATCGCGCTGGGCATCGGCGGTGAGGAAGATGACCGGCGTGTCCTTGACCCGCGCATCCGGCATCTCGCGCAGCGTCTTGAGGAATTCGCGTCCATCGATCGGCTGCATGTGGACGTCGCAAAGCACGACATGCGGCGGATCCCGCGTCACCTCGATCAGCCCGTCGCGTCCGTTGGTGGCCTCCATGATGGTGCGGATACCGATCTGACGCAGCAGCGCCTTGATGATGGTCCGCGCGTGCTTCTCGTCGTCAACGACGAGCACCTTCAGCTTGTGATACTCGATATCCGGTTGGATCATTTGACTTCCTATGGAACGGCGCGAAGTTCCTGGATGGCGGCGTGCAGCTCGCCGTGGGTGGGCAGCAGGGTCTCATAGAGCCGGCTGGCGGTGTCGAGGTCATTGTCGTCCAGCCGGTCCTGCAGATCGGAGGCGATACGGCCCAGACGATGGGCTCCGGCCGAGCGTGCGGCGCCCTTGAGCGCATGCGCCGCTTCGCGAGCCAGCGGGCCGTTGCCGGCGGCAAGCCCGGCCTTGATATCACCGATCATGCGCGGCACGTCGTCGACGAACTCGACGACAAAGGCACGCGTATCCTCGTTGATGCTGCCGAACATCTCGCTCAGGTGCTTCATGTCGAGGATCTCGGGATCGATCCCCGGCCCTGTGGCCTGTCGCGTCGCCGGCGCCGCCGCCTCGGGCCGGCAGCGCAGGGCCAGCGCACCGGGCAGGTAGCGCTCCAGGACCGCGGTGAGTGCCTTGCTGTCAATCGGTTTGGTCAGATAGCCGTCCATGCCGGCGGCGAGACAGCTCTGCTCCGTGCCCGGCAGCGCGTCGGCGGTCAGCGCCACGATGGGCAAGCGCCGGCTGGTGCCTTCCTCACGGCAACGGATCTCGCGCGTCAGCGTGAACCCGTCCATCTCCGGCATGTGGAAATCGGTGAGCAGCAGCCCGTAGCCGTCGCGTTGACGCTCATAGAGGCCCAGCGCCTCCACCCCGTTCGCGGCGATCTCATGCGCGTAGCCGCGCTGGGTCAGCAGCCGGCGGATCACCACCTGGTTGGTCAGGTTGTCCTCGGCCACGAGAATAAGGACGCCGCTGTCGCGGGCCATCTCGGCCGGCGGCGGGGCCCAGCCGATGGCCTCATTGTCCGCGGCACTCTGACGCCGGGTCAGGCTGGCGCGGCCCAGCGCCGCGGCCAGCGTGTGCCACAGACGATGCCGGCGGAGCGGCAGCGAGAGCGCGGCGAAGGTGCCGAACCCTTCCGCCGCCGCGACGGTCGAGGCCAGCCCGCGCGGTGCTGCCAGCAGCAGCCGGGGCGCCCCGGGGCATCCCGAGAGCCCCTGCGCGAAATCCAGCGCCGTCGACTCGCCGGCCGCCGCGCGCACCATGACGATCGTATCCGCGCCGTAGAGAGTGGGGTCCTCGCCGGCCGGTGCCCGCTCGAGCCAGCGCACCCCGGTGATTCCCGCCGCGCGCAGCAGCGCGTCGAGCGCCGCACGTTCCGCCCCGGCGAAGCCAACGGCGACGACGCGGGCGTCATCGATGGCCACTGAAGGCCGGTCGAGGGCGGGGTCCACCACCGCCAAAGGCAGCTCGAACCAGAAAGTCGAGCCCTGCCCCGCTTCCGACTCGACGCCGATCCGGCCGCCCATCATCTCGCAGAGGCGCTGGCAGATCGACAGGCCGAGGCCGGTGCCGCCGTAGCGGCGCGAGGTCGAGGTATCGGCCTGCACGAAAGCCTGGAACAGCCGGCCGCGCTGCTCCGCGGTGAGGCCGATGCCGGTATCGATCACCTCGACGCGCAGCGGCAAGGGACTGGCCGCCGGCTGATCGGCCCGGACGCGAATGGTGACGCCGCCCTGCCCGGTGAACTTGACCGCGTTTCCCATCAGGTTGAGTAGAATCTGGCGCAGCCGCGTCGGGTCGCCTGCCAGCCGGTCGGGAATGTCCGGGTCGATATCGACGACGAGACCGATCCCCTTGTCGTCGGCGCGGCTGGCGATCAGCTCGGCCGCCTCCTCCACCACGTCGACGAGCGAGAAGGGAACCGTCTCGATCTCCAGCTTGCCCGCCTCGATTTTCGAGAAGTCCAGGATGTCGTTGATGATGGTGAGCAGCGCCCCGGCCGAGGAGCGGATGACCGACGACATGCCGCGCTGGTCCTCGGTGAGCTCGGTCTGCTCGAGCATCTCGGCCATGCTCATGACGCCGTTCATCGGCGTGCGGATCTCGTGGCTCATCATGGCGAGGAATGCCGACTTGGCCCGCGTCGCCGCCTCGGTCTCGGCGCGCAGCCGGTCGTTCTCGTGGGCGTCGCGCTGGAACACCTTGACGGCGCGTGCCATCTCGCCGATCTCGTCGCCGCGCGCCGTGCCCGGCACGTCGGTCTCGGCGCGCCTGACGATGCGGTCCATGACCCGGGTCAGGCCCAGCAGCGGCACGATCACCCGCCGGTGGATCGCCAGGCCGATGCCGACGATCATCACCACGATCACGGCGGCGATCGCGGTGCTGAAGCTCAGCGAGCGGAATGCCCCGTCGCGGTTGCGGTCGGCCGCCTCGAAAATCTCGTTGAGCGCCGCGTCACGGACCGTGAGGATCGTGCGCATCGCCGGCACATAGAGCTCGACGAAATCGCCGCCGGTGATCCGGTACTGGCCGTGCTGGCGGCCGGCGAAGGTCAGCCGTTCGATGAGGTCGAGCGCGGACTCCAGATAGACGTCCGTCATGCTGCGCATCGTCGCCTCGATCCCGGGTATGTCGGCGACCTCGACCGCGTTGGTCAACTGCTGGGCGAGGGTGTTGATCCGCCCGCTCAGGCGCTCGACGGCGAAAGATTCGGCCTCGGTGAACATCACGCCGAGAGTGAGCGGTGCGGCGAAGAGGCTGCCGATCTGGCCGGCGAACTCCCGCAACTCCGCCGCGGTGCGCGCCACCGCCGTGATCTTGAACAGGCGCGGATCGGCGGCGCCGACCACGAGCTCGGTCTCGTTCAGTACCGGCACGAGATCGCTCACCAGGGCGACCATCCGCGCCACCAGACCGCGGATGGTCTCGAGATCGCGCTCCGCCCGCGGCTGGGCGCCGATGCGGTCGATATCCGCCCGGGTGGCGGCGAGACGGAAGCGCAATGCGGTGACTGGCCGGACCAGGACGCGGACCTCGGCCACCGTGCTGGCCGCCAGCTCGGTCTCCAGCCGGTTGAGCGCCTCGTCCGTGGCGGTGCGGGCGTCGATCAGGCGCCAGGTCCATTCGGCGGCGTGCTCGGGATCGGCGGCGAAGACAGCGTTCATCGGCCCTCTCTCGCCCGACAGGCGTTCGGCCGCCCGCAGCGCCGTGGCGAAGGTACGGGCCGCCTCGGCTCCCGTCCGGCTCTGGCTGTAGAGACGCCACTCGCCGAGCACGACCTCACTGGCCAACGCGACGGTCAGCGCGAGGATGGCGATCAGCGCCAGCGGGAACAGACGAGACAGACGCATCCAGAGTCTTCCGCGACATGGCACACCGCGGGCCCCTCCCGAATCCCGAAGGAAAGGCGCGACAGACCCGACAGCCCCTCAACTTTAGTTGAGAGCGAACCGTGGCGCGAGAGTACCGCTGAAAGAATTAAGGGCGGCTTACGCCGCCCTTAACCGGAAACCCTCAGGCGGCGGAAAGCGCCTGCTCGAGATCGTCGCGCAGATCGGCCTCGTCCTCGAGCCCGACCGAGAGACGCACCACGCCGTCGGTGATGCCGAGCTTCGCCCGCTCCTCCGGCCCGACGCGCTGATGTGTCGTGGTCGCGGGATGGCAGACGAGGCTCTTCGAATCGCCGAGGTTGTTGGAGATGTCGACCAGAGCCAGCGCGTTCAAAAACTTGAAGGCCGCTTCCTTGCCGCCCTTGAGCTCCAGCGTCACCACCGTGCCGCCGGCCGACATCTGGCTCGCGGCCAGTGCCGCCTGCGGATGCGAGGGCAGCATCGGGTAGAGCGCGCGCTTGATCTTGGGATGCGATTCGAGGAAGCGGGCGATGCTGAGCGCCGACTGGCACTGCGCGGTCAGGCGCAGGTCGAGCGTCTCCAGCCCCTTGAGCAGCACCCAGGCGTTGAACGGGCTCAACGACGGACCCGTATGCTTGAGGAAATTCGCCAGCTCCTCCTCGATGAATTTCTGCGAGCCCAGCACGGCGCCGCCCAGGGTGCGGCCCTGCCCGTCGATATGCTTTGTCGCCGAGTAGACGACGACATCGGCCCCGAGCTGCAGCGGCTTCTGCAGCAGCGGCGTGGCGAAGACGTTGTCGACCACCACGCGGGCCCCGGCGGCGTGCGCCAGCTCCGAGACCTTGCGCAGGTCGATGATCTCCAGCATCGGGTTCGACGGCGATTCGAGGAACACGGCACGCGTCTTCTTCGACAGCGCCTGCTCCCACTGCTTCAGGTCGCTGCCGTCGACGAACTGCGTCTCCACGCCGTAGCGCGGCAGCAGCTCCGAGCAGATGTAGTGGCAGGAGCCGAACAGCGCGCGGCTGGCGACCACGCGGTCGCCCGCCCGCACCTGGCAGAGCAGCGAGGCGAAGACCGCGGCCATGCCGCTCGACGTGCCGCGCACGGCCTCCGCACCCTCGATCAGGCGCAGCCGCTCCTCGAACATCTGCACGGTCGGATTGCCGTAGCGCGAGTAGACGAAGCGGCCGGCACCGCCGCCGGGCAGGAAGGCCTTCTCGGCTTCCTCGGCCGAGTCATAGACGTAGCCCGAGGTCAGGAACATCGCCTCGGCGGTCTCGTCCATCTCGCTGCGCCGCAGGCCGCCGCGCACCGCCTGGGTGCGCTTGCGCAATGTGCCCTTGCCCGGCTTGTTACCTGAGAAATCCTTACCGTCCGCCATCACACTCTCCACACCGTTCCTGTCGGCCAGAAACGCAAAAGCCCCGACCGAGCAGGTCAGGGCTTCAAATGGCCTCCGACCATTTTAGCGGTTTCTTTTACGTGGCCCGCAAGCCGGTCGGCTCCAAATCACCACGTGAACGGCAATAAAGACGGTCCCGGCGGGACTGTCAAGCCGCTCCTGCGGAGAGTGGGCCAGCCGGCACGGGAGCAGGCCCCGCTATCCGCCGCTGTTCACCATGAGAAAGATCGGGTCGGGCGCCAATCGCCCCGGCACCCCGCATATGGGAATGGAAAGACGTTATGTCCATAGGCGAAGAAACAAAAACTTCGCTGAAAGCTTTATTGTAAGGAAAAATGGAGGCTCTATTAGACACGTTGGATACTATTGGACACTGCCGGCCTCTGATTTTTCAAAGGCTTGCCGGCTAAGAAAATTGCCGACACCGTTTTGACACAATGTGGCTGTTGCTCACTTAGCAGCCTGCATTGAGTCCCCGCATGAAGGTCACGGCGACAGGTACTTCGCCAGCGCCTTCTCGTCGATCTCGATACCGAGGCCCGGTCCGGTGGGGAGCGGCAAAGCGCCGTCCTTGAGGGTCTTGCACGAGGCCACCGGCCCGGTCGCCAGCTGGTCGCGCAGCGGGCTCGAATAGAGCATGCACTCGTAGCTCTCGAAATTCGCCGCCGCGGCGGCGAGGTGCAGGCTGGCGGCGGCGCAGATCGCTCCGCCGAAGCCGATATGCGGCGAGTAGGTCGTGTGGAAGGCGCGCGACAGCGCGATGATCTTGCGCGTCTCGGTGATGCCCGAGGAGCGCGCGACGTCCGGCTGCACGACGGTCAGGGTGCGGTCGGCGATCAGGGGTGCGATGCCGAACGAGGTGTGCTCGCTTTCCCCGCCGGCGATGCGGATCGAGCATTTCCGGGCGAGCTCGCGGTAGCCGGAATCGTTCTCCGGGATGGTCGGCTCCTCGAACCAGTAGTAGTTGAGCGCCTCCAGCTCCTTCGCCACCACCAGCGCGTCGCCGACATCGAAGACCCAGTTGGCGTCGGCGACGAGGCGGATGTCGGGACCGACGAGCTTGCGGACGAGACGCACCCGGTCGATCGCCGCCTTCACCGGCTTGCCCAGCCGCACCTTGATCTGCTTGAAGCCGAGATCGAGGGCGAGGCGCGCCTGGCGCTCGGCCGCCGCGTCGTCGCTCCAGCCGATGGCGGCGGCGTAGGCGATCAGGCTGCTGCGCCCGGCATGGCCGAAGACGTTGTAGAGCGGCTGGCCCAAGGCCTTGCCGATGATGTCCCAGATGGCGATGTCGATGGCCGCGAGCGCCTCGGGCAGCATGCCGCCGGAGCGGCCCGTAAACGCGCGGAACAGCTTCTGCCAGGTCGCCTCGACGGCGAAGGGATCGCTGCCGATGACCAGCGGCTTCAGCAGCTCGTCGACCAGCTTCGCGTAGACGCCGGGCACGTAGCGGCAATAGCCCTCGCCCCAGCCGACGATGCCGGCATCGGTCTCGAGTTTCACCACCAGGATGGTGACCTCGCTCCACGCCTCGCGGCCCGTGCCGTGATCACCCTCGATGGGCGCGCGCAGCGGATAGCATTTAAGGCCAGTGATCTTCATCTCGCCTTCCTGTCGATCGCTTATCGGATTTCACCACAGAGACACAGAGAGCACAGAGGTTATTTGCTCTGTGTTCTCTGTGTCTCTGTGGTGATCTTCCACTCTAATGCCGGAACAGGCGCTGGCTGGCCAGCCTCGCGCCGTCCCGCAGGCTCGCCAATTTGCCCCAGACCACGTCCTCAGCAATGCGGCCGGAGCCGGCGGCGGTGTCGAAGCCGCAATCGGTGCCGGCCAGCACGCGCTTGGGATCGCCGACGATCTCGGCTACGCGCACCAGACGCTCGGCGATGTATTCGGGATGCTCGACCACGTTGACCAGCGTGTCGATGACGCCGGCGACCAGGATCTGATCGTCAGCCAGGCGGTGCTTCTCGAACAGGCGCGGCTCGTGACCGTGACGGGCGTTGCCGAAGGGCAGGACGAAGCCGCCGACCTTCGCCTTGAGCAGGGTGGGCAGGATGTCGGCCAGCGGCACGTCGCTGTCGTGCGGGCCTTCGTAATTGCCCCAGCAGACATGTATGCGCACGCGGTCGCGCGGCACGTTGACCAGCGCGTCGTTGATCGTCGCCACCGTCGCCTCGGCAAACTCGAGGAAGGCCGAGAGCGGCTGGCCCTTGTAGGCGGCGTGGCGCTCCAGCGCCAGGTCGGGCGCGTCGATCTGCAGGATGAAGCCGTGGCGGACGATCGCCTCGTATTCCTCGCGCATCGCCCGGCCCAGTGCGGCGAGATACGCGCGCTCGGTGTCGTAGTGCCGGTTGCGCAGCGCCTTGGCCAGGATGCCCGGCGAGGGCGCGGTCATGAAGGTCTCGGCGAAGGGCCGCTTCTTGGCCTCCAGCAGCCTGGTGAACGCGGTGCATTCGCGGTTGATCGGCTCTGACGAGAGATGCGTGATGTCGGAGACAGCTTCCGGGTTGGTATCGCGCGCCTGCACCGCCGCTTTCGAGGCGCGCTCGGCGTTGCGCTGGGCGTGGAACAGCGGGTAGCGATCCATGTCCTCCCACAGCGGCCGCTTCCAGCCCGTGCCGCTGGCGAAGCCGCCGAGCCGGCGCATCATGTAGAGGAAGAAGCCTTCTCGCCCCTGCTCGCCGTCATTGCCGACATCGATGCCGGCGGCGACCTGCCGGTCGACGATGCGCTCGATGGCCGAGGCGGCCTGCGTATCAAGCTCGCCGGAGTCGACGGTCTCGCCGGCCTGGCGTTTGATGTAGAGCGCCTTGAGCGCGTCCGGCCGCGGCAGGCTGCCGGTGTGCGTGGTGAGGATGCGGTCGGTGCTGCGTCGCATGGTGCTTCAATGAAAAGCCCCGCGGGCGCTCAGGCCCGCGGGGGTCGTGGATGTTTCAGCGGGCGCCGCTGCGGTACGCCTGGTCCCATTCCTTGATCCAGGCATCCTTGAGGTTCACCCAATCCTCCTTCTTGCCCATCCACAGCAGGGTGGCCGGCGGGAAGGTGATGTTGTACTTGGCCAAGGCCGGAGCCGGAGCCTGCGGGTGCGTCGGCCAGTCGAGGAATTTCTCGGCGATGACCGTGCCGCCGCGCTTGCTCAGGATCCAGTTGAGATAGAGCTTCGCCGCGTTGGGATTCTTGGCCGTCGCGGTCACGCCGGTCAGGATGGCCGAGGCCGGGATGCCTTCCGAGGGGAAGGCCAGCGCGATCGGCGCACCCGCATCGAGCATGGCGCGTCCCTGCGCCGGCAGCATCTCCGCCACGAACAGCTCGCCGCGCGCCACGTCCTCCGAGGCCTGGGTCAGGCCGGTGTAGAGCTTCGGCCGATTGGCAGCGAGCTTCTGCCAGTATTGCGGGTCGACGACCTGGCGCTGCAGCATCGCCGTGGTCCAGCCGATGCCGCCGGAATTCGCCTCCTGGATGCCGACCGCGCCGCGGAATTTCGGGTCGAGCAGGTCCTTCCAGCTCTTGGGCGCGTCCTCCTTCTTCACCCGGGCCGTGTTGTAGCCGAGGATCTTGGCGTAGCGGTTCTGCACGTAGAACAGCCCGTCGGGGTGCTTGAGGTCGGCCGGGATGGCATCCCAGGACTGCACGCGGTGGCGGACCAGGATGTTCTTGTCGACCACGTTCTGCATCAGCACGAAGTCGGATAGGTTGATAAGGTCGGCGGCAAGCTTGCCGCCAGCGGCCTCGGTCATCACGCGCTCATACATGCGGCTGCCGTTGAGGCGCACGACCTCGGAACGGATGCCGGTGTCCTTGCGGAACTCGTCCAGCGCCGCGCGTTCGTTGTCCTCCAGATTCGTCGTGTAATAGAGGAACTGCCCCTCCGCCTTCGCCGCCTGCAGCAGGGCCGCGTCGGCGATCGTCTCGCCGTTCACCACCAGCTGCGCCTGCGCCGTGTTGGCGAAGACCAGGCCGGCGGCGACCAGTGCCGCCTTCGTGTAGCTCATTCTCGTGCTCATGCTTTTCCTCCTCTTTATCTACGCCCGCGCTACAGCCCGCGCAGGCCAATCCATTTGCGTCCCGCCACCGTGATCACGAACAACAGCGCGCAGTAGAGCAGGCTGATGGTCGCCACCCGCGCCCAGCTCCCCGACTCCCACTGCTCGTACAGGATGATGGCCAGCACGCGCGTCTCCGCCGTGAACAGGAAGACCGAGGTGCTCAGCTCGCGCATGGCCAGGAGAAACAGCAGCAGCATGGCCGAGGCGATGCCCGGCCGGATCAGGGGGGCGAGGATGTCCATGACGGCGCGCGTGCGGCTGGCACCCGCGACGATGGCACTGTCCTCGAGGTCGCGGTGGACCTGCAGGATGGTCGAGGACACCGAGCGGAATCCCTGCGGCATGAAGCGCGCCGTGTAGGCCAGGACGAGGATGGTCAATGTGCCATAGATCGGCAGCGGCAGCGCGATCCAGGCCCAGAGGAAGCCCATGCCGATGATCAGCGACGGCACCGCCACCGGCATCATGGCGATGTACTCGATCGCCGGGCGCCACGGGTAGGTGGTGCGGTTGACGTAGTAGCTGAGCAGGAAATGGAAGCCGGTTCCCGCCAGCGCCGTCGCCACGCCGACGATCAGGCTGTTGATCACCGCGCCCTGGAAGGGAACGTAGTTCAGCGTGGCGATGAAGTGGCGCAGCGTGAAGGCCTGGACGTCGAACAGGCTGATGAAGTTCGGCACGAAGCTGTGGTTGCGCAGCGCCGACTGGAACAGGGCGAAGAGCGGCAGGATCACCGCTGCCAGCAGGTAGAGCATGGCGAAGGCGAACGCGGGCCAGCGCCAGGCCTTGAGCGCCATGAGCTTGGGCCGGAAGCCCTTCCCGGTGACGGTGTGGAACGCCTGGTTGCGCAGGAAGCGTTGCTGCAGCCAGACCAGGAACCACATCAGCACCAGCAGCAGCATGCCGCTGGCCGCCGCCTGGGTCGGCCGGGCCGGCGAGCTCATGACGTTGCGGAAGATCAGCGAGGGGATGGTCTCGATGCCGGCCGGCGTGCCGAGCACCTGCGGGACGGGGAAATTCTCCAGGGTCAGCACGAGGGTCAGGATCCCCGCCCCCAGCAGCGCCGGCTTGATCAGCGGGAAGGTGACGGTGCGCAGCACCTCGGCCCGCGTAGCACCATGGGCCTCGGCCGCCTCCTCGAGCTCCGGGTTCATCAGCTGCAGCGCGCCCGACATGAACATGAAGGCGTAAGGCGCGTAGAACAGGGCGAAGACATAGATGATCCCCGCCCCCGAGTAGATGTCGAAGACGAAGGGGATGCCGAGATCGCGCAGCGCCATGTTGATGAAGCCGCTGCGCGGCGAGGCCAGCAGCGAGTAGGCCACAGCCCCAACCAGCGACGAGATGAAGAGCGGCGCCACGCCGGCCAGTGCCACCAGCGGCTTGCCCGGCACATCGCTGCGCGCCACCAGCCAGGCGAGCAGGCCGCCGATGCCCAGCGCCGCGACGGAGCCGACGACCGAAAAGACGACCGAGTTGATCGCGGCCCGGAGATTGCCCGCGTCGAACAGGGCGGCGTAGTTGGCAAGGGTGAACAGGCCGAACGGTGTGCCCGGGCGCGGCGGTGCCGTCAGGAACGAAGCGAGGATCAGCGTGCCCAGCGGGTAGAGCACGAGGAAGGTCAGCGCCAGCATCAGCGCCACCGGCAGGGCGTAGTGGAAGGCGCGGCGAGCCTCGTCGCGCGTGCCTGTGGCGGTGGCGGGGATGGCGCTCATCTCAGTCCGGCAGGAGCTGTACGTGCTCGGCGCGCACGGCGGCGTGGAGGCGCGCCCCGCGCGGGAAGATCTGCGAGGTGTCGTTGGACACCACGTTGAGCTTCATGTTCTCGCCGCTGACCAGATAACGGATCTGGTTGCCGAGGAAGGTGGCGACGTCGACCGTCACCGGCAGGACGCTGACCCGCCGCGGATCGATGCCCGGCGGCGGCCCGTCGCTCAGCATCAGGTGCTCGGGCCGCACACAGACATTGGTGCCCACGCCGATGGCGAGCCCGGTGGCCGAACGCAGGCTGACATTGCCGGCGGCGAGCTTCACCTCGCTGACACCCTCGGGACTCACGGCCACGACCCTGCCGGGAAAGATGTTACCGACGCCGAGGAAGTCGGCGACGAAGGTGTTCGCGGGCTTGCGGTAGATCGCCGAGGGCGTGTCGAGCTGGATGATTTTCCCGTCGCGCATCACGGCGATGCGGTCGGCGAGCGCCAGCGCCTCCGTCTGGTCGTGCGTGACGTAGACGGCCGTAATGCCGAGACGCTGCTGGATCTCGCGCAGCTCGAAGCGCAGGTGGTCGCGCAGCTTGGCGTCGAGATTGCTCAGCGGCTCGTCGAGCAGAAGCACGCGCGGCTGGGCGATGATGCTGCGGGCCAGCGCCACGCGCTGCATCTGGCCGCCGCTGAGCAGGCTGGCCCCGCGCTCGGCGAAATCCGTCAGCCCGACCAGCGCCAGGGTCTTCGCCAGACGCTCGGCGATCTCGGCCCGGCCGACGCCCTGGCGCTCCAGCGGGTAGGCGACGTTCTCGCCTACCGTGCGATGCGGCCAGATGGCGTAGGACTGGAAGACCATGCCCATCTGCCGCTTGTTCGGCGGCACGTTGATGGCGCGCGCCGCGTCGTAGACCACGCTGTCGCCGACCGCGATGCGGCCCGAGGTCGGCTCTTCCAGCCCGACGATGGCCCGCATCGTCGTGGTCTTGCCGCAACCCGACGGCCCGAGCAGCACGAGCAGCTCGCCGTCGGCAATGGTCAGGGACAGGTTGTCGACCGCGACCACCGCGCCGTAGCGCTTGGTCAGGTTCTCGATGGCGATCTTCACGGGCGGGCCGACTTCGCTGCCGGCCGCACCCCGCGGGACGGGTTCAGGGGACGCTCCTCCGCTTTGGCAAAAAAGCATAGACGCGACCCGGCAGAGGCTCAACCAATTTGCAGTACAGCCGTATTATTGGTCGACCAATCGGTAAGAGCTTGCATTTATTCTTGGTTCAATCTTGAATTGAAGCCGTCCAATTGGTCGACCATTGGTTGACCGTCAGCAACCCAGGCGGGAGATCCCGTTGGCCACCAAACCGGGCCGGTCGCTTCTCGTGCAGCTGCGTCACTGGCTCTCGACCGCCGAGGTGCCGGAGAGCGGCCGTCTGCCGCCCGAGCGCATACTGGCAGGGCAGTTCCACGTCACCCGGGCCGAGCTGCGCAAGGCGCTGGCCGTGCTCGAGACCGAAGGCCGCCTGCGCCGCCATGTGGGCCGCGGCACCTTCCTCGCCAGCGGGCGCGGCGTCTCGCGCTCGCGCATCGACGAGCTGGCCGAGGGCACCACGCCACGCGACGCCATGCAGGCCCGGCTGGTGGTCGAACCGGAGCTGGCCCGTTTGGCCGCGTTTAACGCCACCACCGCCCAGATCGCCGAAATGCGCTCGCTCTGTGCCCAGCTGCGCCGGGTCACCACCTGGCGCGAATACGAATCGCTCGACGCGCGCTTCCATGCGCTGATCGCCGAGGCCTCGGGCAGCCGCCTGCTGGTCGAGATCCACCACATCATCAACGGCGTGCGGCGCAAGGTCGTGTGGGGTCATCTCAATATCCGGCCGGTCGGCCCATCGGCCGACTACCATTCGTTCAACGAGCATGACGCCATCGTCGAAGCGATCGCCAACCGCGACCGCCGTGGCGCCGCCGAGGCGATGCGCCAGCATCACACCGCCACCCTCTCCACGCTGATGGACGATCTTGGCGACAGCGCGACGGCGGGCGAAGCCGCGCCGGCGGCGCTGAGCCGCGTCGTCCCCCAGACCGAAACACTCGCCCGAGGACGTTAAATGCCGCGCGCACACTGGAGCGACAAGAAGAGCTTCGAGCAGGGAATGAAGGTCCTGCGCATCCTCGGCCGCGAGAAGCGCATGATGGACCAGAAGGAGATCTACCCCGATCTCTACAAGCTCACCGTCGGCTATCTCTGGGGCGACATCTGGACCCGGCCGCATCTGACCATCAAGGAGCGGCAGCTGATCACCCTCGCCGCCAACATCGCCATGGCGCGGCCGCACGGCAACGTGCCGCACTACAACAGCGCAAGACGCGTGGGCATCACCCACGAGCAGATCATGGAGACGATCATCCAGGTCGGCGCCTATTGCGGCTGGCCGGTGATGGCGCATGCCGTCCGCCAGTACGGCGAGGCGCTGAAGGAGGCCGGCGAGACTATTCCGCCGCGTCGCGCCAGGTCGCGCGCCAAAGCACGTCCGGCGGCGACAAAGGCCGGCCGGCCGCGGCGCGCTCGCTAGACGGCAGGATATCGCAGGACGGCCAGCGACCGCTGGCCAGCGCCTCGGCGTACTCACTGGGGTAGCCGCGCTCGCGCATCTTCGCCGCTGCCGAAGCGTGATCGTAGCTCAGCGGATGATGGACCGCGCCGATGCCTTCCGCCGTCGGCGTGAGCACCGAGTACCAGACGCGCGGCGTGCCGTCGTTGGCCGGCATGCCGAGCGCCCCGGAGTTGTGCCAGAGCCTGCCACCCACGATATCGGTGAACGGCACGCCGCAATGACCCGCGACGATACCGTCCGCGCCGGTCCGCTCAATCTCCCCCCGCTTCACCGGTCCCGGGGTGGAAGCGAACACCCAGCCGGCGATCGCCGAATCCATGCCGTGCACGGCGGCGAGACGCGTTCCCGCCAGGGTGAAGTCGACGCGCCGCGGCAGGCTGCCCATCCAGCGCCTGGACTCCGTGTCGAGGTCGCGCCGCGTGGCGGTGAACCACTGCGCCGACAGCGCGGCGCAGGCCGAGCCCTCGTTGAAGTTGCAGCCGCAATCCTCGGCGTCGGCGGCCAGCGCTTCCTCGCAATTGCCCATGACCACGGCGCAGCCCCAGCCGCGCACCAGATCGGTCACGGCCTGCGGATCGGCGCCATAGGCCACGACATCGCCGGTGCAGATGACGCGCGAGGCCGGTATGCGATGACGCTCGGCCGCCTCACGCAGAGCCTTCGTCGCCTCAAGATTCCCATAGGGACCGCCAAAGACGAGCACCGGGCCGTCGAGGGCTCCCAGATCGCGGGCGGTCATGACTTGCTGCACGAGCCGCCGCCGAGCACGCAGAACCTGGCGCAGTGCGGGTGATTGAGCGGCACGGCCCCCGAGGCCTCGGCGAGCGTACTTCCCAGCTCGAACTGCGGATCGTAGGGTAGCAGCGTGCAGGCCAGCACAGCCGGCCGCTCCGCGTCCTTGCGCTTCACCACCATGCGCGAGGAGGCGCACATCATGGAGTCGGGCGAGAGCTTGAGGATGCCCCAGCAGGCCTCGGTGATCTCCGGCACATCGACGCGGCTGTCCATCTCCGGAAACACCACGAGCTGCTGCGCGTTGTCGGCGGCAACCGGCCAGCCCTGCTCGGCGAACAGCCGCGCGAAACCCTGACGGATATCCGCTTCGCCCCGGCCGCTGAAGGTGCGGCCGGCGATATGAACGGTGAAGCCGTTGTCCAGCAGCCAGCGCACGCCGTCCACCGTCGGCGCCCAGCTGCGATTGCCCCGCTCCCGCTCATGCAGGTCGCGGCTGTAGTGGTCGATGGAAACGCGCAGCACGAGGCGGTCGCCAGCTTTCGCCTTCACCCGCAGCAGCGCCTCGCGCACCTTCATCATCGGCTTCATGGCGTTGGTCAGCACGAGCACACGGAAACCGCGGGCGAGGCAGTCCTCGATCATGGCGCAGAGCTCGGGGTTCATGAACGGCTCGCCGCCGGTGAAGCCGATCTCCTCGGTGGGCAACCCGTCCCGGACAATCTCGTCGAGATAGGCCCGCACCTCGGACGCCGTCAGATAGACGAGACGGTCGTTGGTCGGCGAGGATTCGATGTAGCAGTTGCGGCAGGCGAGGTTGCAGAGCGTGCCGGTGTTGAACCACAGCGTCTGCAGCGCCCTGAGCGCCACGGTGGCCCGGCGCTCACCCTTGGCGGTGATACGCGGGTCCCGGAACTTGCGCGGGTCGAGCGTCTTCTCAGCGGTGGCGGTGGTTGCCATGCGAGTCAGCATCGCATGGCGCGCAGCCATGGTGAAATAACATGTCCGTGTGGAAGTCCGGGCCGCGTCAGCGGACCTTGCCGTCAAGCAGATAGAAGACCGTCATGCCGAGGATGACATCCACCGTCTCGCCGTCCTCGGCCAACGGCAGCAGCGCGCGTTCAAGGGTGGCGACGAATTTCAGGTGCCGGAGAATCGGGGTGCCCCGTCGCCAGTCCGGTTGTCGCCCGTTGACCACGCTGTCGAAGGTGGCGTGGGCCGCCGCCTGGTCGACATCATTGCCCATCTCGTCGATGAACATGCCCACGCGCATCGGCGCCCCGGCGTCGTGGAGGGCGCTGCCGATCAGACGGTAGCGATAGCGGTTGGGTGTGCCGCGGACCACGTCGATCAGCCAGATGTTCGGCAGCAGGTCGGGAACCCGCATCGGGTCGAAATGCCGGCGTGCGGGCAGCAGGCCGGGCCCGGGCGCGAGGTCCCGCCAGTATTCCATCAGGCGCGCGACCCGGGGATTCGGCGTGCTGTCCGCCGGAACGCGGGGATCGGGGGTTAGGTCCAGCGACATGGGAGGGTGAGCCGTCGAGGCCGGACGGTGCCTCCGCCCGTAGAACAAGGGGTAGCACAGCCCGCCAGACGCTGCCACCGCGGCCCCGCTTGCTTGAACCCCTACCCGGCTTCGGCCTATAAACAAGGCGCCATGGGTTGCGGGTGTAGCTCAATGGTAGAGCAGAAGCTTCCCAAGCTTACGACGAGGGTTCGATTCCCTTCACCCGCTCCAGGCTTTGGTTGAGTCCCGGAGAGTGAACGCGCCCGCGAGGGGCGGTGCCGCGTTCGTCCGGACGTTGAGGAGATTGTTTTGGCCAAGGAAGATCTGCTCGAGTTCGACGGCACGGTCGTGGAGCTGCTGCCCGACGCGCGCTTCCGCGTGAAGCTCGAGAACGGGCACGAGATGCTCGCCTACACCGCCGGCAAGATGAAGAAGAACCGCATTCGCACCCTGGTCGGCGACCGGGTGACGGTCGAGATGACGCCCTATGACCTGACCAAGGGCCGCATCGTCTTCCGCTTCAAGGACGAGCGCGCCGCCCCCGCCAGCCGGCCGAACCGCCCGCAGTTCCGGCGCCGCTGATCAGGCAAGCACGGCGCGTTCGACCAGCCAGAACAGCGCCACGGCCAGAATGGCGAGCGAGCCCGACAGCGCCGCTCGCCGGAACCAGGGCGCGCCCGTCGCCCGGGCCAGAAGCGGAAAGACCACGGCGACGATCGCCAGCTGTCCCAGCTCGACACCCAGATTGAAGGCCAGCAGCGTGCGCACGGTGTGGCGCGGATCGAGGTCGAGCTCGCTCAGCGCGCCGTAGAATCCCAGCCCGTGGACAAGCCCGAAGCCGAAGGCCAGCAGCCAGCGGTGACGGGCACCCCGGCCGAGCAGGTTCTCGAGCGCGATATAGGCGACGCTGGCGGCGATCAGGCTCTCCACCAGACGGCTCGGCAGGTCGACAAGGCCGAACCAGGCCAGCGCCAGAGTCAGCGAATGCGCCAGCGTGAAGGCCGTGACGATCGCCACGACGTGACGCAGGCGGCCTCCTCCCAGAAGCAACGCCACGACGAAAAGCACGTGATCGACGCCGATCAGGATGTGCTCCACGCCCAGCCAGATCGTGCGGCCGAAGACGATCCAGGGGCTCGCGGCGGCAGGCTCGACGACGATGTCGCCGGAGTTGCGGTCGACCAGGTAGTCCTCGCGGCCCCGTCCCGCGTCAATCGTGCCGATGGCACGGTGGCCGGGATCGAGGCCGAAGAACAGCCGATAGGCGACGCGCAGCCGCACCGGCGGCGCCGGGCAGCGGTAGCGCAGATCGACGACGATCTCCTCAGGCGGACGCTGGTATTCGAGCCCGACCGAAGCGCGCGGGCACGGCATGTCGTCGGCGAAGACCAGAAGCTTCTCATCGAGATACTCGCGCAGCAGGTCAAGTCTTCCGGCGAAGCGCTCCATCGGGATCGGCTGCGCCAGATCCGTCGGGATATCGAGAATCAGCGCGAGGTCATGCGCCGAGACGGTGAGACGGAAGGACACGTCGGCGCCGTCCACCGCGAGATGGCCGCTGCTGAGATGGGTCTGATGGGCAGCGGCGGGCACGCCGGCCAGCAGCAGAAGGAAAACGATAAGGAGTCCTGCTGGCGTCACCCGTGCCCCCTGAGGAGCGACGATAAAGGGTCGCTTTCATGCTGACAAACCGCAGCCTCGTTGCGCGCGCGGTCGCCGCGGCGTATCCCTAAGCGCGAGCATGACCGTCCCCACCGCCTCGACACGCCTGATTCTTCCCGTCCTGGTCGCCGCCACCGCCCTCGGCCTTCTCGCCTCCGCCATCTACGTACCGTCGATTCCCGATATTGCGCGCGAGCTCGGCGTGCCGGTCGGCCTGGTTCAGCTCACCCTCACCACCTATCTCGTCGCCTTCGGCGTAGCCACGCCGTTTGTCGGGGCGCTCTCCGACCGTTTCGGACGGCGTGTCGTGCTGCTCACCGGGAGCGTCGTCTGCGCCGTCGCCAGCCTGGCCTGCGCGTTCGCCTCATCGATCGAGCTGCTGCTGATGGGCCGAGCCGTTCAGGCGATCGGGGCCTGCACCGGCATGGTGGTGAGCCGTGCCGCGGTGCGCGACATCTTCGCCCGCGAGGATACGACGCGGGCCATGGCCGTCATCGCCATGGCGGCAACCCTGGCGCCGGTGCTGTCCCCGATCCTGGGCGGCTATGTCCATGTCTGGCTCGGCTGGCGGGCGAATTTCGTGATCATCGTCGCCTGGGCTCTGGGAGTGGTGATCTTCGCCATCTGGCATCTGCCGGAAACCAACCTCAACCGGCAGATCCAGGGCGGGCTGGTGCGCGGCCTGTTCACCGCTTTCGCCACGCTGCTGCGCTACCGCGAGTTCAACGCCTACACCCTGGCCATCGCCTTCGGCGGCGTCACCTTCTACAGCTTCATTGTCGCCGTGCCGGTCATCCTCATCGACCGGTTCGGCATATCGGCCGACCTTTTCGGCCTTTATGTCGGCATCCCACCCATCGGCTTTCTCACCGGCAGCTTCGTCACCAGCCGCCTGACCCGGCGCGTGGGGCCCAACCGGATGATCCTCTGCGGCGGGGCGGGGCATGTCCTTTGCGGCTCGCTGCTCATCGGACTCGCCGCGGCAGGTTTCGCCGCACCCTGGTCGGTGATCGGTCCGCTGGTGATCATGGGTTTCAGCAACGGCCTGATCATGGCCAACGCCTATGCCGGCGGAGTGAGCGTGCAGCCGCAGCTTGCCGGTGCCGCGTCGGGGCTGGCCAATTTCGTACAGATGTTCATGGCCGGGGCGGCCGCTGCCTCCTTTGCCGCCATCACGATCGAAAGTGCTACCCCGGTCGGTATCGTCATCGCCGGATCGGGCCTCCTGATCCTGCTGCTTTTCCCCCTGCTTGTGCGGGGGCGGAAACCCGACAGCTCCGCTTGATGGCCGACGCAGCGGCGCCATATCAGACGCCCGGAGGTGTCCCATGCGTCGCGGTATCGCCATCGTCAGCGCCGCCATCTGGCTATCCCTTGCCCCGGCCCTGGGACAGGCGCCGTCACCCGCTGAGCGTGGCTGGAATGCCTACCTCGCCGGCCGTCACAGCGAAGCCTGGCGTGCCCTGAAGCCGCTGGCCGATCAGGGCGACGCCAATGCCCAGTATTACGTGGGCTCGCTTTATCAGGCGGGGCACGGCGTCCCGGCGAGCGTGCATCACGCCGCCAGCTGGTACGAAAAGGCGGCCCAGCAGGACCATTCGCTGGCGCAGTTCGCGCTGGGCTTCCTGCTTTACTATGGTGCCGGCGAGGGTGATGACGCGCTGCGTGCTGATCCCCCGGCGGCGGCCCCTTGGCTCGAGAAGGCCGCCGGGCAGCAGGTCGTGCCGGCCCAGCATCTGCTGGGTCAGATGTATCGCGAGGGCCGGGGCGTGCCGGCGGACCCGCAGAAGGCGCTGGACTGGACCCGCCGCGCGGCTGAGGTGGGCTATGTGCCGGCGCAGTTCGATGCGGGCGTGCTCCTGGCCGACCAGCCGGGCTTCGAGAAGGCGCTCGAAGCCTATAAGTGGCTGGAGCTGGCGGCCCGGGCCAACCATCCCAGCGCTGCCCAGAACCGCGACCGTCTGGTCGACCGGCTGAACTCCCAGGAGCTCCGCCAGGCCAAAGCCATGGCCGATGCCTGGCAGCCCCTGCAGGGGAAATAGTGGGCAACTGCCCACACTTAAGTATCTAAAACTAAGCTATAAACTCTTAAATCCCACGATCACATCCCACCATCGTAGTGGGATGGGTTGTGGTTGACGGTATTCAGGCCGAGGTGTCGAATCACCCCGAACGCCGCGCTCAAGCCGGCGAAAGGGTGGACGCCAGTGGACGCACAGACACTTCTGCAAGAGATCTCCGAGTATTGCCGGCGGACCGGCATGGCCGAATCGACCTTTGGCCGCCTGTCGGTCAATGACGGCAAATTCGTCAACCGCCTGCGCTACGGCGGACGCATCACCACCGACACCTTGGCGCGCGTACGCACCTACATCGCCAATCATCCCGGGCGCGGCGGCGGTAACGGCTCGCGGCCGGTGATCCTGCCCCCCGTGCCGCGCACGCCGGTCAGCCGCATGGAGCCGGCCGTCCCCGCGCTGGCGGCGAGCCCCGCGGCACCGGCGTCGCCGGAACGGAATTTCCGCTTCTTCGACAACCGGCAGAAATATCTGCTCTTCGTCAACACCTGCAGCGAGAAGTGGGTCGTCGCGCAGCGCGTCGAACTCGAACTTGCAAACCTTCACCCGCGCCCGCCGGCGGTACGCGTCTTCGACGCCGGCATGGGTGACGGCACCGTGCTCACCCGCGTCATGCGCGCCATGCATCAGCGCTTCCCGGCGATGCCCTTCTACATCACGGGCAAGGAGATCAGCCTCGAGGACGTCCGGCTGACGCTGGAGAAGATGCCGGATCGGTTCTACGAGCATCCGGCGACCGTGACGGTCATCACCAATCTCTACTACTCCGAAGCGCCGTGGCTCGTTCCCAACTCGGTCACCGCGGCCTCGAGCCTGGTCTGGCGCGAGGTGGCGCTAACCGGCAACACGTCGCGCGACTTCGAGGAGCAGATCACCGGCCTGCAGCCCTTCCTGGCCGAGAACTGGCGCGCCCATGTCAGCCCGAAGAGCGGCAATCCGGTCTACGAGCGGCCGGTGGTGCTGATCCTCTACCGCGAGGATCACCGCTTCCTGCTGGACTCGGTCATCCCGCGGCCCGGCGCCACGCGCGCCGATTACGACCTCGTCATGGCCTCGCAGCCCTACCGGGCCCGTGCGCCGCTCGACTTCAAAGCCCGTCGCGTCGTGGCGCCGCTGGCCCGGGCACTTGGGCCCGGCGGGCGCCTGCTCGGCATCCATTCGCACGGCAACGACCCGGGCCTCGAGGTTATCCAGAAGATTTGGCCGGGCGAGGACCCGTTCCAGCACGACCGGCACGCCCTGCTCAAGGCGGTGAAGGCGGAGCTCGGCGGCGCGGGGCGCGACCTCAACTTCAACGCCTACGCCGATGGCCGCTCGCTCTTCCGCTACGACATGCACACCCTGCCCAACGAGATCAGCAACGCCATCGGCACCTCGACGCTGTTCGCCGCTTGGAACGCTGCGGTCTACGTGGCGCAGATCGAGGACGCGCGCCTCGAAAGCGTGATCAGCGACCGCAAGTATCTCGAAGCCACGCGCGAGGTGCTGATGAAGCACGGCGGGCTGTGGTTCTGGGACGAGTCCTACGTCATCTCGCGCAAGCGCGATTGATCATGCCGGCGGCCCGACCCTTGACCGTCACCACCCAGACCGAACCCCAGGCCGATCTTCAACGCCTGTTGCGCGGCTTCTCGCTTGAAGTGTCGGCCCGCGACACCAAGGCAATCGATAGCGCCGCCGACCTGTTGCCGGCAGCGACCGAGGTCTATCTCAACTGGATTCCCGGGGACACGCATCACCGCACCATCGCCGCGGCGGCAAAGCTTAGGCGCGCCGGCCTGACGCCCGTCCCGCATGTGGCGGCGCGATTCCTCTCGGGCTTCACCCAGCTTGCCGATTTCGTGGCGCGGCTGGCCGGCGAGGCCGAGGTCCGTCAGGCCCTGAGCATCGGCGGCGACCGCGACAAGCCGGCCGGCTCCTTCGATTCGAGCGAGCAGGTCCTGGCCACCGGCCTGTTCGCCAAGCACGGTTTCCAGCGCATCGGCATTGCCGGCTACCCGGAAGGCAATCCGCGCATTGCGCCGGCCGCCGTTCAGGCCGCGCTCACCGCCAAGCTCGGGCATCTGCGCCAGCAGGGTATCGCGCCCTACATCGCCACCCAGTTCTGCTTCGAAGCCAAGCCCATCCTCGCCTGGCTGCAAGCGTTGCGGACGAGCGGCGTCGACGTGCCGGTGCGCGTCGGCCTCGCCGGCCCGGCGAGCATCACCACCCTGATGAAGTTCGGACTGCGCTGCGGTGTCGGCAACTCGGTGCGTGCGCTGGCCCTGCGCGGACCGGCCATTGCCCATCTGCTCAACGAGGCCGGACCGGATGCCATCGTGCACGAACTGGCGGCGGCCAGTGCCGGCGACCCGTCGCTCGGGATCGCCGGCATTCACCTGTTCTCCTTCGGCGGTCTGCAACGCACCGCCGAATGGGCCCAATCCTTCTAGCGATCGGCGTTCTGATTACCGCCGGCGCGCTTTCTTCTTCGCCGTCTTCTTCCTGGCTTTCGGCTTGGCCTTCTTGCCCGCCGGCCAGAGCTGCCTGGTTGCCAGCCTGGCGCCTTCGGCCATGGCGGAGAGCTTCGCCCAGACGATCGATTCGTGACCGACGCGCGGGCCCAGGCCGCAATCCGTGCCGGCCATGACGTTCTCACGACCCACCAGCCTGGCGTAGCGCACCAGACGCTCGGCGATCAGTTCCGGATGCTCGATGAAATCCGTGCAGTGGCCGACCACGCCGGGGATCAGCACCGCGCCCACCGGGACCTTCGCGTCCTTGAACACGCTCCATTCGTGCTCGTGGCGCGGATTCGAGGCCTCGATCGAGTAGCTGCTGGCCGGCACCTTGAACACGATGTCGATGACGTCCTTGAGCGGGATATCATTCTCGTGCGGCCCGTGGAAGCTGCCCCAGCAGACATGCAGGCGGATTTTCTCCCGCGGGATGCCGCGCAGGGCGTGGTTCAGCGCCTCGACGCGCAATGTCGCGTATTTCCGGTAATCCTTCACCGACATGTCCGGGTACATCTGCCAGCCGTCAGGCAGGTCCGGATCGTCGATCTGCAGCAGGAAACCGGCGTCGACGATGGCCTTGTACTCGACGCGCATCGCCTCGGCGATGGCGTAGAGGAACTCCTCGTCGCTCTTGTAATAGTCGTTGCGCAGCCAGTGCTCGATGGTGCCCGGCGTGTTGGCTGGCAGGTAGGCCTCGGTGACCTTCTTGCCCGCCAGCGCCGCCTTGAAATTCTCGAGGTCGATGCGCAGCGGCTCCTGCCCGACGTACTTCAGCGGCTCGACGCAGAAGACCTGCGGCCGGCTGGGACCAGCACCGGCAAAGCCGCCGAAGCCCTTGCCTCCGCGGTTGAAGAAGCCGGAGAACTTGGCCATCTCGCGGCTGGCGATGGAGAGCGGCGGCGGCCCCTCACCGGGCTTGAGCATCCGCGTCTCGAAACCGCTGAGGCGCTCACGCACGTAGTTGGTGAAGTTGGTCTTGCTCAGCTCGCCGTCATTGAGGCTGTCGACGCCGCTTTCGAGCTGCTTGTCCACGACCGAGGCGACGCTGGCGCGCAGGCTCGCAGCCAGCGCCGCCTCGTCGTGGGGCTTGCCGTCGGCGCGCGCGAAGATGAGCTCGCGCAGATCGGCCGGCCGGGGCAGCGCCCCGGCGTGAGTGGTCAGGATACGTTTTTCACTGCGGATCACGCTGGTCTCCCCCGGTTCTGGCGATCAATCGAGCTGCATGCCCGACTGCTTCACCACGTCCGCCCATTTGGCGATCTCGCTGCGGATGAAGCCGTCGAATTCTTCCGGCGAGGCGGATGCCGCGGCGTCCATACCCAGCCCGCCCATCCGGGTCTTGAGCTCGGGAACGTCGAGCGCCTTGCGCACGTCGGCGTGGATCTTACGCACGATGTCGCGCGGCGTCGCAGCCGGCACCACGAGCCCCGACAGGCTGAGCACGTTGAAGCCGGGCAGCGTCTCGGCCACCGTCGGGATATTCGGGGCGTTGGGCGCGCGCTGCAGGCTGGTGATGGCCAGCGCCTTGACCTGCTTGGCCTCGATGTTCTGCATCGAGGCCTGCATCGGGTCGATCTGCAGCTCGATGCGCCCGCTGATCACGTCCGGGTAAGCAGCCGCCCCACCGCGATAAGGCACGTGCACGATCTTGACCCCGCCCATGGTGTTGAGCAGCTCACCGGCCAGATGCATGGCAGTGCCGGTCCCGGGCGAGGCGTAGTTGAGCTTGCCGGGATTGGCCTTGGCGTAGGCGATCAGCTCCTGGATGTTGTTGGCCGGCAACGCGTTGGTGGCGGTGATGACGATGTGCGAAACCGCGACCAAGGATACTCCCGCCAGGTCCTTCAGCGTGTCGTAGGGCATGTCCTTACGAAGGCTCGGGTTGAGCACATGCGCGGTGATCACCATGCCCATCGTGTAGCCATCGGCCGGCGCCTTGGCCACGACCTCGGTCCCGACCACCGTACCGGCGCCCGGCTTGTAGTCGACGATCACCGTCTGCCCCCACATCTCGGTGAGGCGGTCGGAGACCAGACGGGCGATGATGTCGGTGGCCCCGCCCGGCGGAAACGGCACGATCATGCGCACCGGCCTGGTCGGATAGGCCTGCGCGCCGGCCTCAGCCGGCAGGATCAGGGCAAGCGCAAGCACGGCGAGCGCCGCTCGGGCAAAACGGATCATCGGTCTCCTCCCTCTCACATTCTTGCGTCGGCGTCAGCGCGCCGAATTGGTCTCGTTCAGCTGCAGGCTCGGCAGGCCGCCGGTCGCCCGCGGATCGTCGTTGTAGAGTTTCTTGAAATCGAAGGTGCAGCTCCGGCCTTCCTGCTTCGGCACGCCGTTGACGTCGAACAGGTTGAACTCGCGCGGGACGTCGCGGAAGCCCGGCGCGTCGAGCCACAGGCGCACGAGATGGCGGCGCCTGTCGGGATCCGGAAACTCGGTGAACTTGGTGCGCGCGTGCAGCACCGCGTAGTTGTTGACCACCAGCATGTCGCCGCGCTCAAGGTTGAAGGCGAGGCGCATCTCCGGCGAGCGCGCCACCTCGTCGAACATATCGAGCGCCTCGATCTCCAGGTCGGTGAGCGGAACGTTGCGCTCCCGTTGTCCGGCGGCGATGCCGGCACGCTGATAGCGGCAGCTGATCTGGCCGCCGCGATTGGTGAACACCGGCATGCGGTAGGGTGTCGCCGTCTCCTCGCCTTCGCCTTCCTCCCCGAGCCGATGGTAGTGGAAGCCGTTGTAGAGCGGCGCCAGGAGATGCGGCGCGCGACGCTGGATCTCGTCATGGATGGCGACACCGCTCGCCAGATAGCTCGCTCCGCCTTCCTGGGATTTGTGCCAGCAGGCGAGCGAGATCATCGCGGTGACGTCGGTGTGCAGCCGCAGCTCGAGATTGCTGCGGAACATGCGCGGCGTCTGCTCCTGCTTGGTGGCATCGATGACGTGGCCGATCAGCTCCCCCTGGGCGTTCTGCGACAGTGGATGGCCAAAATGCGTGCCCACGCCCCAGACCGCGGCGATGAACTCGTCGAGGGTGACACCGTCGACCGGCAGCCCGCGCAGCAGCACGAACCCGTAGCCGGACTTCACCTCGTTGAAGCCGCGGCTCAGACTCTCGCCCAGCCGCTTGAAGCGGAAATCCTCGGGCTTCAGCGCGCAGGCGGGGGTGAGACGTCCCTGGCGATGGACGGCATCGACCGCGGCGAGCAGTTCGCTGCGATCGCCGTCCTTGAGCTCGATCGTGTAGTCGGCCGCGCTTTTGAACGTGTCGTGCCGCCAGGCCGTGCGGTTCCGGGGCGGATGCGGAAGAGGTTGAACCTGGGCCATTGCAGTCTCCGTTGCAGATCGGCGTCAGGCGCTGGCCGCGAGGCGTGGCAGCGTCGTGATGGTGGCGACCGTGCCGCCGATGTCGGCGGCAATGCGTTCTGCCGCGGCACGCAGTCGTGGCGCCACACGGCGGCGCAGCGTCTCCTCGGTGAAGCGGAAGGACGGGCCGCCGCAATTGAGGGCCATGATCTCGCCCGACGGGGTGTGCAGCGACACGGCGGCCGCACTGATGTCAGGATGGGATTCGCCGATGGACACACTGTAGCCACGCACGCCCGCATCGCGCAGGGAGCGGTCGAGGCCGGCCGCTTCCTTGGGCCAGGCGCTGCCTGCCCGGGCTCGCGCAGTCTGCAGCAGCGCCTCGCGCGCCTTCTCATCGAGAGCGGAGAGATACGCCCGGCCGATCGCCGAAAGGATGAGGGGCACGCGGCTGCCGATATCGAGGCGCGAGGTCAGGGCGTTGGAGCGCGACCGGCAGGCTTCGATCACCACCATGTCGGGCGCCTCGTAGACCGCAAGATAGACCGCGGCATCGAGCTCGTCGGCCAGGGCCATCATGTGCGGCCGGGCGCGGGCCCGGACGTCGAGTCCGGCGAGGAAGGCCCGGGCCAGCGGCAGCACGCCCGCGGCGAGCATGTAACGGTCGCTGTCGGCGGCCTGACGCAGCAGACCCAGCGTCTCCAGAGTCGCCACGAGGCGCGTGACCGTCGGCTTGGGGATACGGGTCTGGCGGGCGATATCGCCATGGCTGAGCGTGCCGGTGCCCTCGCCGAAGCACTGCAGCACGGCGATGCCGCGCGCCAACGCCGAGACCGTGTCCGCGGCGGGCCGGCGTGGCTTAGAATGTCCAAGGAACTTGCTGGGGCCGTTGCGGGCCATCGCGGCGTCCTCCACGTCGCCCTTGATACGCCCGCCTGGCCGGCTTGTCAAAATTTTGGAACTGTGTTTCAAAAAACTTATAAGAGGGCGGCCAGGACCGTCCGACACCCTTGCGTCCCGTTGAAGAAGAAGGAAACGCCATGACCGCTCGCACCCAACCGCCCTTCCGCGCCGACCATGTCGGCAGCCTGCTCCGCTCGAAGGAGGTGCTGCAGGCGCGCGACGACCTGAAGCAGGGCAAGATCGACGCGACCGCCCTGCGCAAGGCCGAGGACAAGGCGATCCGCGATGCGGTGAAGATGCAGGAGGATATCGGCCTGCTGGTGGCGACCGACGGCGAGATCCGCCGCGGCTCCTGGCACATGGATTTCCTCTACCAGGTCGGCGGCGTCACCAAGGTCCAGGACAATCTCAAGGTCCAGTTCAAGAACGCACAGGGCGTGATCGAGTTCACCCCGGCCGCCCTCAAGGTCACCGGCAAGCTGAAGCTCAACAAGACCATCTTCGGCGAGGAGTTCTCATTCCTGAAATCGGCGACGAGCAAAGCCACGCCGAAGCTGACCATTCCCTCGCCGTCGATGATGCATTACCGCGGCGGCCGCGCCGCCATCGACGCTACCGTCTATCCGCAGATGGAGGCCTTCTGGGACGATCTCTCCAAGGCCTACGCCGATGAAGTCGAGGGACTCCACAAGCTCGGCTGCACGTACCTGCAGATGGACGACACCAGCCTCGCCTATCTCAATGACCCGGCGCAGCGCGAGCACATCAAGCAGCTCGGTGGCGATGCCGAGCACCAGCACGAGATCTACATCAAGCTGATCAACGGCGCACTCGCCAGGAAGCCGGCCGGCATGACCGTGTGCACGCATATGTGCCGCGGCAATTTCCGCTCCTCCTGGGTGGCCGAGGGCGGCTACGACTACGTCGCCGAGGCGCTGTTCAGCGGCCTCAAGGTCGACGGCTTCTTCCTCGAATACGACGATTCGCGCTCGGGCGGCTTCGAGCCCCTGCGCTTCGTGCCCAAAGGCAAGCAGGTCATCCTCGGCCTGGTTACCACCAAGAAGGGCGTGCTCGAGAAGAAGGACGACCTCAAGCGCCGGATCGACCAGGCGGCGAAGTACGTGCCGCTGGAGCAGCTCTGCCTCTCGCCGCAATGCGGCTTCTCCTCCACGGTCGACGGTAACGCCCTCACCCTCGACGAGCAGATTGCCAAGCTGCGTCTGGTCGTCGAGACCGCCCGCGAGGTCTGGGGCTGAGCTCGAAGATCAAGGAAGGCTGCGCTATCCCCAATCCGGTCTAAGATCGGGGGATGAGCAGCCCTCTTCTCCTCGCGGTCGGCGCGCCGGTCTGGGACACCATCCTCAAGGTGCCGACGATACCGCCAGCACCGGCAAAGATACTCGCTGAGGCCTGCATCGAGACCGCCGGCGGCACGGCTTCCAATGGTGCCCGCGCCATCGCCCGCCTGGGTGGCCGCGTCGAATACTGGGGGCGGGTGGGCGATGACGCGGTCGGCAGGCGGATTGCCGCGGGCCTCAAGCAGGCCGGGATCGGCGTGCGGCAGATACGCCGGGTGAGCGGCGGACGCTCGACCATCTCCACCATCCTGGTGCAGGCCGACGGCGAGCGTCTCGTCGTGCCCTACTACGACGGGGCCCTCGATCCCGATCCGGCCTGGCTGCCGGTCACTACTATCGGCCGCTACGCTTTGGCCCTCGTCGATACGCGCTGGCCGGCGGGGGCAGCGCATGTGCTCGACGCGGCACGCGCCCGCGGTGTCACCACGGTGCTCGATGCCGACACCACGCCCGAGGCGATCCTCGCCGATCTCGCCCCGCGTGCCAGCCACGTGGTGTTCGCCCAGCCCGCCCTTATCGCCTTCGCCGGCACGGACGACATCGACGCGGCCTTGCGGACCGCCGCCTCACGCCTGCCGGGCTTCGTCGGCGTCACTTTAGGCGCCCGCGGCTTCCGCTGGCTGGAGAAGGGCGCCGTGCGCAAGGTTCCCGCCCCGAAAGTGAAGGTCGTCGACACGCTGGGGGCGGGCGACACATTCCACGGTGCCTTCGCGCTGGCTCTGGCCGAAGGCATGGACGTAGAGGCTGCGTCACGCTTCGCCTGCGCCGCCGCGGCGCTTAAATGCACGCGCTTTGGCGGCGTCGAGGGCGCCCCGACCCGGGCGGAGGTCACGCGCTTCATGCGCAGAAGCTGAACGTGTACGCTGAGGGCTTCACCATTGGAGGGAGCCCTGCATGTCCAGCGAAGATTTGCACGCGCCGCGCGAACGCCTGAGCAAGAAGACCCTCGCCATGCATCAGGCGATCGTGTCGCTCATGGAGGAGCTGGAGGCCGCGGACTGGTATCGCCAGCGGGCCGACGATTGCGACGACAAGGCGCTCAAGGCGATCCTGCTGCACAACATGCGCGAGGAGATCGAGCACGCGGCGATGGCCCTGGAGTGGCTGCGGCGTAACGACGAGGATTTTGCCAAGCAGCTCAAGACCTATCTCTTCTCGAAGGGCGACATCCTCGAGGTCGAGCACAAGGCCGAAAAGGGCTAGCCCGCCTCAGATGTGCTTGCGCTTCTCGACCAGGCGCAGGAACTTGTCGAACTCGTCGTCTTTGACCGAATAGCTGTGCTCGTCGTCAGGGAACTTCCCCGACTTCACCTCGGCGACGTACTGCTTGATGCCGCCAACCGCGACCTCGGTGAGGTTGGTGTAGCGCTTCGTGAATTTCGGCTTGAAGTCGGTGAAAACGCCGAGCAGGTCGTAGCACAGCAGGATCTGGCCGTCGGTGCCGACACCGGCACCGATACCGATCGTGGGGATGGTGAGCTGTTTCGAGATCACCTCGGCGATCCTGGCCGGCACGGCTTCGAACTCCAGCATGAAACAGCCGGCATCCTCGATGGCCAGCGCATCCTCGAGAATCTTCATCGCCGCGTCCGCCGTGCGGCCCTGAATCTTGAAGCCGCCGAACATGGCGATGGTGTGCGGTGTCAGGCCGATATGCGAGGCCGTCGGGATGCCGGCATCGACAATGGCTTTCAGGATATGCGCCTGGCTCTTGCCACCCTGTGGCTTCACCGCATCCGAGCCCGCCTCCTGCATGAAGCGCGCGGCGTTGATCAGCGCCCGATCGACGGTGTTGTAGCTCTGGTAGGGCATGCAGCCGAGCACGAAGGTGTTGGGCGCCCCGCGCCGCACGGCCAGTGCGTGCATCACCATCATGTCCATGGTCGCCGGGATGGTGCTGGGATGGCCGTGCGCCACCATGGCCAAGCTGTCGCCAACCACCGCCACGTCGACGCCGGCCATCTCGGCCCAGCGCGCCGAGGTGTAGTCGGGCACCGACATGTAGACCATCTTCTCGCCGGTCTGCTTGGACTCGCGGATCTCGGTGATCGTCCGCTTCTTGCTCTGGCTGACCGCCGCGGCGGCGGCACCTGCGGCCGGCTTCTTCGCTGTGTCGTTCATCAGAGGTCCGCCAGGCGGACGTAGCCGCCGGTCAGCGCCCCGACGATGGCGCCGAGTACGGCAACCGTGGTGCCGCTGTAACCGAGCTCGCGCGTCACCAGCATCCACAGCGCGAAGACCACGAAGGCGATGACGATGCCGCCGACCAGCGAGGCGACGTTGCGTTTGATCTCACCCTGCATCTGGGCCATGCCGCGCCTCCCTCAGGCCCGGACCAGCGCCACGCGCGGATCGTCGGCCGTGTTGCGCACCTTCTTGAGGTCGCGCCGCACATGAGTGCGGTCGTAGCCATTGAAGATATGGCCGACCATGCCGCGGTCGAGGTCGCTGGTGCCGAAGAACCAGTCGGCCACCGGGTAGGTCAGGTTGAAGTTGCGCTCCATCATGATCGAGGTGTTGTGGTGCGCGATGTGATGCCGGCGGATGGTGTTGATGAAGGGGATGTGGCGGACGATCGAATCGTCCTTCACGTGGCAGCAATAGTGGAAGAGCTCGTAGTTGAGGTAGATCGCCGTGTTGGTCGTGAGCAGCAGCCAGGCGATATTGGGCGCGCCGGCCCAATGGATCAGGGCCGCCGGCACCGCGGTGCCGATCATGAAGGCCGCCAGCGCATAGGGCGGGAAGAAGACGATGCGGAAGTCGCGGCTGCCGTCGATGGTCGGCTCGGAATCGGTGAAGAACTGGTGATGGGCCAGGGTGTGGCGCTTGTAGATACCCATGAAGCCCTTCACCGGGCGGTGCATGATGTATTTGTGGATCCACCATTCGAAGACGTTGGCCAGAGTGAAGGCGACCGGGATGGTCAGCCACTCGTACCAGGCGACGTTCCCGATCTGGCGGACGAAGAAGAAGATGCCCGAGAGCCCGATGGCGTAGATCATGAACACGTGGCCGGGGCCGCTGTACCAGCGCGAGACCTTCTCGCGGTAGTCGGCGCGGAACGCCTCCTGGCGCCTGGGCATCGTCACCATGGGCAGTCTCCCGAAAGGGCTTCTGATATATCACTAATATATTCGGACGGCCGCGGACCGTCCAGCCCTTCCGACCGGGCTAGCTGACCGCGTCGACCGTGGCCCGGGTGAATTTCTCGATGTAGTCCATCAGGCGATCCACGGCCTCGGCGGCGGCCTTGAGGTCGGTATCGGCGATGGCCTGGGCGATGTCGGCATGCTGGCGGGCGGTCAGCGGCATGTCGGCAACTTCCTTGTAGTGGATGTACCAGAAGCGCCGGGACAGGCCGTGCATCAGGATCATGGCGCCGGCGGCGAACTCGTTCTGCGCCGCCTCGAGCTCCAGCATGTTGAATTCGCGGTCGAGGCGCATGAACGTCACGTCGTCGTTGGCCTTGGCCGCCTTCTCCATGCCCGCGGCGATCTCGCGGAAGCGCTGGCGCTGGGGCTCGGTCGCCCGCTTGGCCGCCAGACGGGCCAGCAGACGCTCCACCTCGCGCCGGGTCTCGATCAGCCGCAGCTGGGTGCGGATATTGACCTCGGCCACCATGATGCCGCGGCGCGGCAGCACGACGATCAAGCGCTCGCGGGCCAGACGCTGCAGCGCCTCGCGGATCGGCGTGCGGCCTATGCCCAGGCGCGAGGACAGGGCGGTCTCCGAGACCACCGAACCGGGGGCCAGCTGCAGGGTGACGATCATCTCCTCCAACCGCCGGTAGGCCCGGTCGGTGAGGCTGAGATCGCCGTTCCTGGCGGCCGCGCGCCGCTTCCTTGGAGTCGCCATGCGCCGCATCATAGTGCGAGTCGCGAAAACCTCTATCCGGGAACCAGCAATTTGGCCGGCAGCCAGAGCACGGTCTGCGGCCAGATCAGCACGATGGCAAGCGTGATGACCTGCAGGACGATGAAGGGGATCACCCCGCGATACATGTGCATGGTGGTGATCTCGGGCGGGCTGATGGCCCGGAAATAGAAGATGGCCGGCGCCATGGGCGGCGACAGGTAGCTGGTCTGGATCACCACCAGCAGGGCGATGCAGAACCACACCATGTTGACCCCGACCGCCTTCAGCAGCGGCGTGAAGATCGGCACCAGGATCAGCACGATCGAGATCCAGTCGAGGAAGAAGCCGGCGATGAAGGCGAGGAACAGCACGATGATCATCAGCCCGGCCGCGCCCAGCTGCATGCTGGTCACCAGTTCCTGGGCAACGATGATGCCGCCGGCCCCCACGAAGGCGCCGGTCATCATGCTGCCGCCGAGGATGATGGCCATGATCATGGTGGTGATCTGCAGGGTCTTCATCACCGCTTCCTGCAGCGCCCGCCACGAGAAGGTGCGGTAGAACAGCGTCAGCAGGATCGAGCCGGCCGAGCCGATGGCCGCCGCCTCGGTCGGCGAGGCCCAGCCCAGCATGATCGAGCCGAGCACGGCGAAGATCATGAAGAGGGGCGGGACCAGCGCCTCGGCGGTGATGCGCAGCTTCTGTGCCAATGGCGGCTCGTCCTCGGCGTGCAGGATGCGCGGGCCTGCCTCGGGATAGAGGATGCAGAGGCCGAGGATGTAGGTCATGTAGAGCCCGGCCATGATCAGGCCGGGGAAGATCATGCCGACCAGCAGGTCGCCGACCGAGACATCGGCCAGCGGTCCCATGACCACGGCCACGACCGAGGGCGGGATGATGGTGCCCAGCGAACCGCCGGCGCAGATCGTGCCGACGATCAACTCCTTGTTGTAGCGGTAGCGCATCATCACCGGGATGGCGAGCAGGCCGATAACCGTCTCGGTCGCTCCCACCACGCCGCTCGAGGCGGCGAAGATGATGCACATGATGATGGTGCCGATGGCGAGGCCGCCGGGCAGGCGGCGCGTCCACATGTGGATCGCTTCGAACAGCTTGTCGGCGATGCCCGAACGTTCGAGCATCGAGCCCATGAAGACGAAGAGCGGCACGGCGGCGAGCACGAAGTTCGAGGCCACATCCTCGATCTTCTCCATGGCCTGGAAGACAAAGGAACCACCGAAGGTCCAGTAGCCGAAGACCGCCGCCGTCGCCATCATCGAGAAGGCGACGGGAAAACCGAGGAAGAGCAGCGTCAGCAGGAACGGAAAGATGAGCAGCGAGGTGTAGGCCATCAGCGCGGCTCCCGGCCCAGGGCGACGGGCAGCTTGCGGATCAACTCGGCGATGATCTGGAGAGTGAGCAGCAGGAAGCTGACGAAGAACACGGCGCGAAAGGGCCAGAGCGGCGGGTTCCAGGCCGACTGGCCGGTCTTCTCGCCGCTGCGGAAGGTGGCGAGCGCCCGGTCGTCGAGGGCCGTCACCAGCCAGATGAGGAACGGCAGCAGCAGAAAGACATAGCCAATGACATCAACCCGAGCCTGGTTTCGCGGCGAGAAGTTGAGATAGACGACGTCGATGCGGATATGGGCGCCAAAGCGCAGCGTGTAGGCCATGCCGAGCAGCCAGCCTGCGCCGGTAAGCAGATAAGTGAGCTCGTAGGCCCAGATGGTCGGCGCGTGGAAGACGTAGCGCGCGATCACCTCGTAGCACATAGCAGCGATCAGCGGCGCGATGAGCCAGGCGGCGACGAACCCACTCACCTCGCTGATCCGGTCGATCACACGGCTGACACGCTGCATGCATTCCCCCGAAACGACCGGGGCGGCTCACGCCGCCCCGGCTTTACCCCAAGCGTGTGATGTCAGCCTTCCTGGACCTTGACCTTGCGATAGCGGTCGGCCCCCGCCCACAGCTTCTCGAAGGCGAGCTGGCTGTCGAGCGTCTCCTTGAACCACTTGTTCTTGGTCGCCTGGTCCTGGGCCCATTTGAGGGCCACTTTCTTGGTCTCGTACTGGACCTCGGGCGCCAGCTCGATGATCTCGTTGCCCGCGGCCTTGAAGACGTCGAGCGACTTGGCGTCTTCCTGGCCGATACGCGTCCAGCTCTCGAAGGTGACCAGCTTCGCCGCCAGCTCGACCAGCTTCTGGTCGCGCGGGCTGACACGCGCCCAGGCCTGCTTGTTGATGCACAGCTCGAACGGGGCGGTGGGCTGGTGTACGCCGGGAATGATCAGATACTTCGCTACCTTGTAGAAGCCGGGCGAGATGTTCTCCCACAGCGTGCCCCACTCGGTGGCGTCGATGACGCCACGCTCCAGCGCGGTGAAGATCTCGCCGCCGGCCGTGGTCACCGGTGCGGCCCCCATGTCGCGGGCCATGTCGAGCCAGGCACCGGCGGTGCGCAGCTTCAGGCCCTTCATGTCAGCCAGGGTCCGCACGGGCTTGCGCGAGTGCAGGAAGACCTCGGCGGTGCGGATGAAGAGCGGCATTGAGACGATGCCCGCCGTCTCGTCGCGGAACTTCTTCTGCAGCTCGAGCCCGCCGGCCTCGTAGATCCAGTGCAGCATGCGCTCGGTGTCGAAGCTGCCGGCGTAGCCGCCGAACAGGCAGGTGGTGGTGTCGGCGCCCCAGTCGTAGCCCATCCAGGTGTGGCCGCACTCGGCGACGCCATTCTTCACCGTCTCGGGCACCTTGAGGGCGTTGCCCAGCGCGCCGCCCGGGAAGACCTGGACCTTGACGCGGCCCTCGGTCAGCAGCTCGACGCGCTCGGCAAAGGCCTTGGCGCCGATATCCATGAGCGGGCCGCCCGGCCAGGCGGTGGCCATCTTCCACGTCACCGAGGCCTGCGCCTGGGCGCTGCCGATGATCATGGGTGCGGCAAGAGCGCCGGCACCTGTGCCGGCCAGAACGTGACGGCGTGAAAGGCGTTCAGTCATTGGATGTCCTCCCGTGTCGGTTTGCGGTTATCAGGTTGTGGCACCGGCGATGCGTGCCAGCGCCGTGTCGATGTCGTCCGCGGTCAGGCGCCAGGCGTTGTCGAGCTCGGCGATGACCGCACGCATGAAGGCTTCGTGATGCTCGAGGGCACGCTTGTCGTCGCCGAGGTGATCGGCGAGCAGGGCCAGCGCGAGCTGGGCCGGGCCCGCGCCTTCGTAGGTCCATTCGAAGCCGGCGGGGGACAGGCGCTTGAGGTCGAAGCGCGGATCGAGCTTGCGGCCGTCGACGGTCACGACCGCGCCCGCCAGGCTGCGTCCGCCCTCGTAGACCTTCATCGCGTCTCCCCTGACTTCGCCGGGACGTGGCACCGGCGCATCTTTAAGGCCGACCTTGGAGGTCGACACGTTGTCGACCAGTAATATATTACAGAACGGCGCCGATCAAGAACGCCAATCAGGAAAGGACGCGCGGCATGGCCGGCCTGTCAGCGAAGAAGTTGCGGGTGACGTTCGAGGTCTATCCCGATTCCCTGGCGATGCTGAACGACATCGCGCAGAGACACGGCATGCCGGACGCATCGAAAGCGCTGCGTTGCCTGCTCGACTACGCCGCCACTGATGGCGACTGGAAGACTATCTTCGAGAAAATCCGCTGCCGGCGCTGCGGTTGATTCAATAGACCCGCTCGGGTGTGGCTACCGGCTTCTCCTCCAGCGGATTGGCAATCCGCTCGAGCTCGCTGCGCACCACCAGATAGACCGTGTCCTCGGCGTGCGGGTTGTACTCCTGGTGCGGCACATTGGGCGAGAAATAGGCGAGATCGCCCGGCCCGATATCGGCGGCGTACTCCAGGCTTTCACCCCAGCGGATCTCGCTGCGGCCGCGGACCACGTAGATCATCACCTCATGATGGCCGTGGTTGTGCGTCCCGGTCTTGAGCCCCGGCTTTACGGTGGCGAAGCCGACCCAGGGCGCTCCACCCGTTCCGGTGAAGTCGAAGGCCGTGGCCCGCCCTCCGCCGCCGGGCGAGGCCATGACCTGCTCGATGCTGGCGCCGCGCACTACGCGGACGCCGTCACGCCATTTCGCGGGATTGCCCATGAGCGGACCCTAGCACGACCGAGATCTGTTATCCCGCGTAGGCGCGGATTGGTTCGTTCTCACCGTCCCCCTGCCCTTCGCCCTGCTGCAGGGCGAAGATCGAGGTGTAGCCGCCCGACCAGTCCGGCGGCAGAAGGCAGGGCCGCGGATCGTGATGCGCCCAACGGGCCGGCTTGCCGCGCACGTGAGCATGCTCGTATCGCGACTTGATCGGGTTCGAGGTGTAGGCAAAGGCATCCGACGAGGCGAGCGTCGTCAGGAAGAGCGGCCGGTCGATCTGCGTGTCGTTTGGTTTACTGCCATGCACGGTGCGGCAGCTGTGGATGGTGAGCGAGCCGGCCGGGCCTTCGAGATAGGTCTCCTTCGACATGTCGAGCTTCCGGCAATCGGCCTCGCTCAGGCAACCCGTCCACTGGTTCTTGTCGTTGTACTGGTCGTAGAGCGGTCCCTTGTGGCTCTCGGCGATGACGCCGAGCGCACCGTTCTCCACGGTGCAGTCGTAGATATAGGTGCCGATGGTGAGCAGCGAGTAGTTGGTGTGCGGCCAGAACTGGATGTCCTGGTGCCACTTCACCTCGGTGCCGCCCTCCGAGGCTTTGAAGTTGAGTTTCGAGTGATGAAATTTGACGTCGGGGCCCAGCAGATCGGCCGAGATGTCGGCGAACAGGCTCTTGGAGACGTAGTCCCAGTAGGCCGGATGATGGTCGCACGGGGCGGACAGGCGGCGCAGGCGCGGCCGCGCGGCGCTGTGGCCGGTCTCGAGGTCCCAGACGGCGTCCGACCGGGTGATGGCCCGGCTGCGGTTCATCATCTCCGTCGTCGTGGCGCGCAGCGTCTGCACGAGCTCGTCAGGGATGATCTTCTCCAGCAGGAGGTAGCCCTGATCGAAATAGAACTCGCGCTGCTTCTGCGACAGCACGCGCGGCTTGTGGCTCAGGATCTCTTCGGGGGTCATGTGCGTCTCCCGGCGCCCGGCGGGCGCCGCCTGTGATATATCACCAACATACTACTGCCGCCCCTGGCGGTCAATTTCCTGCCCGGGGCCGCGGGCGGTCGCGGAACCCATCGAGCCACGGGCCTTTCGACTTCCCCGCGCAACGCAACTGTTAACCATGAGCAACGCTAGCCGATCCGCCTGTCGCCGAATATGCTGCGCTCATGGACGACGGGCGCGTAGGGGGGACCGGCCGTGGGTTCGTGACGGCTGAGGACGTCGCGCGCCGCGCTGGTGTTTCCCGTTCCGCCGTCTCCCGCACCTTCACCGAAGGCGCCAGCGTTTCCGAACGCACCAAGGAACGCGTGCTGAAGGCGGCCCGGGCGCTGGGCTACCGCGTCAATCGCCTGGCCCGGGGGCTGATCAGCGAACGCTCGACCCTGGTCGGCGTGCTCGGAGCCAACCTGTCGACGCCCTATATGGCGGCCCAGCTCGATTCTCTCAGCCGGGCCCTGCTGCAGGAAAACCTGCAATGCCTGCTGCTCAACGCCACTGACGCTGAGCGCAACATCAAGCGCCTGATCGATCTGATCCTCGAGTTCCGGGTGCGCGCCATCGTGGTCATGTCCGGCCTGCCACCCAACGCCATCGTGAAGGAATGTATCGACAGCGGTGTGCGCGTCATCCTCGTCAACAAGATCATGGAGAGCGCCAGCGCCGACACGATCGTCGCCGACGACGCGGCGGGTGCCCGGCTGGCGGCGGACGCGCTGATCCGGGCGGGTTGCCGCCGGCCGGCGGTCATCAGCAGCGCGGTGGGCACGGGCAGCCAGAAACGCCGGGTCGAGGTCAGCGTCGCCCGCTTTGCCGCGCTCGGGATCGAGACGGTCCGCTGGTCCGGCGGCGCGACGAGCTACGAAACCGGCGGCACGGCGGCGCGCGAGTTGCTGGCGGCACATGAGATCGACGGTGCCTTCTGCGTCACCGATCTGCTGGCGCTGGGGTTTCTCGACACGGTGCGCGCGGCCGGCAAACGAGTGCCGGAGGATATTTCGGTGGTCGGCTTCGACGACATTCCCCAGGCCAGCTGGCGGAGTTATCGGCTCACCACGATCCGCCATCCGGTCGAAGATCTGACGCAGGGCGTCATGCAGGCCGTGCTGCACGAAGCCGACCCACGCAAGCCGCTGAAGACCGTGGTCCGCCTGGAACTGGTCGAGCGTGCCACGGTACGCAAGGGCTAGGATGCGGTCGCGAGGCAAGCTTCCACACGTGGCCGGCGGATTCGATAGGGCCGCGACTGGCTCTGCGCGCGACCACAGACCAGGGTGCCGGCATGAGCGATAAGCAAAACACCGGCCGCGGGTTCGTGACGGCCGATGATGTCGCGCGGCGCGCCGGCGTATCGCGATCCGCCGTCTCGCGGACCTTCACCGAAGGCGCCAGCGTCTCGGAACGCACCCGGCAGCGCGTGCTCAAGGCAGCACGGGCGCTGGGCTATCGCATCAACCGCCTCGCCCAGGGGCTGATCAGCGAACGCTCCAATCTTGTCGGCGTGCTGGGAGCCAACCTGCAGGCCCCCTACATGGCCGCTCAGGTCGATGCGCTCAGCCAGGCGCTTCTGCGTGAGGGTATGCAATGCCTGCTGCTCAACGCGGCAGAAGCGGAAAACAACATCACCCGCCTGATCGAACGGATCCTCGAGTTCCGGGCGCGGGCGATCGTCATCATGTCGGGGGCGCCCTCCAGCTCGATCGTCAAGGAATGCATCGCCAACGGTGTGCGCCTCATCCTCGTGAACAAGCAGGTCGAGGGCGCCGACACCATTCTTGCCGATAACGCCGTCGGGGCGCAGCTGGCGGCAGAAGCCCTGATCCGGACCGGGTGCCGGCGGCCCGCGATCATCAGCACCGCCGAGGGGACGGCGAGCCTCGTGCATCGCAGCGACGCCGCCGCTTCCTGCTTTCGGGCGGCCGGGCTCACGCCGGTGTGCTGGTCGCAAGGGGTGGTCTCTTACGAAACGGGCGCCATGGCAGCCCGAGAGCTGCTGGATGCTCATGGCATCGACGGCGTGTTCTGCGTGACGGACCTGCTGGCGCTGGGATTCCTCGATGCGGCGCGCGACGGCGGACGCCGCGTGCCCGAGGACGTGCAGGTGATCGGCTTCAACGACATCCCGCAGGCCTCGTGGCTGGCTTACCAGCTGACATCAGTCCGGCTGCCGATCGATGTCCTGACACAGGCCGTCATGGAGGCCATCCGGCGCGAGGGCAAAGGCTCGAAGCCGCTGCGCACGCTGCTGCCGCTGACTCTTGTTGAGCGCGGTACCACGCGACCGACCGGAAGCGGCATGTCTGAGCACGAGCCGGTCGAGCCGCGTCAGCCTGCGATCAGGCCTCTCAGCCGGCCCGCCGTACAGCGGAAGGGTACCCGGACCAGTCTGGCGTCCTAGGCTTTCGCGGGCTTCTGCGCAGCCGCCTTGTGGGCGTTCTCGGTCTTCCTGTCGCGCGCCCGGATCATGTCCGCGGTCGCCACCCGGGCGCTGCCGTAGCAGGGCACGTTGGGCAGTGCCAGATAGCTCGGACCGTCGGCGAGCTGAATGCCGCCGGTCGGGCAGAACACCATGTCCTTGAACACGGGCGCGTCATTCCGGCGCGGTCGCCTTGACCGGACGCTGGCGGAACGCGGCAACCAGCGCTTCCAGTTCGCGAAACACCTGCACGCCGCGGAGTCCGCGGGCGACCTTTCCGGCGCCTGCCCCACCAGCCCATAGCGCCACGCTCGCCGGCAGATCATGGCGCAGCCCGGACAGGAACCGGCGGCCGTTGGGTTCGGCATAGGCGGCGCTGAACGAGAGCGCCACGATCTCGGCGCCGGACTGGACGACCAGTTTGACGATCTGCTCCGGCGGGGTCTCGAGTCCGAGGGGAATGCACGCCGCACCCTCGAGGCGCAACAGGACTTCCACCATCAGCAAGCCGAGAGCATGCCGCTCCGACGGAAACGTAGTCAGCACGATTTTGACCGGCCGGTGTTCGTCAAGCGGCGTCATGGCCTCGCGCAGCAGGCGTTCGGCCTCTTCCGAGAACAGATGCTCCTGGTACACGTCGATCTGCCCCGCCTCCCACCACGCGCCGATCTGACGAACCAGCGGTCCCATCGTATGGCGGACGAACGGGCCAAGGCCCTGGCGAACCAGCGCCGCGCGCAGGCGCCGGCGCAGATCCGGGACCGACGCGCTCGTCAGACAGCGCCGATAGGCCTCCGCATCGAAGGCAACCGCATCGTCCGCGCTGCCCTCGCCGAGGCCGACGGCCATCTGTTCCAACACAGCAACCGGGAGCCCCGCAATTCGTCCCGGGCGATGCCCGCTTTCGGTCAGGCGCCGGAGCAGCAACAGCTTCTCGACCTGGTCGACCGGATAGAGCCGCTCGCCGCTCGCCGTCCGCCGGGGACACGGGAAGCCATAGCGCTGTTCCCAGGCGCGCAGGGTGTGCGGCGTCAGGCCAGCCTGACGCGCCGCAACCGCGATGCCGATCAATCCCGCGCCCCGCATGGGCTGATACCTATACAAACACTAGACAGAATGCCAATCGTCTTAATTCTATCGATCAGACACAAGGCGGAGGATAGATCCCTCACTTGATCGACCGCTTCAATATTATGCTATATATTTCAATCATTTATGTGATTCACCCGTCGGAATTCCAGTGTCCGCAGCCGCCTGATTGTCGGCCAGATCGGACCAGAACAGATGCTCTACAAAGAGTCGGCACTTGAGGAGTTGGTAACGCAACTCCGCTCAAATGCGGCCATCGTAATCGTGCCCGAACGCAGCACTCGGAGACTCTCACCATGTCACCGTCCAGTAGTTCGTGATCGACGTTCTGCCGGTATAGGTCGTCGTTGCGGCCCGTACGGCAACATCACGCGCAACCGAAAGTCCCAACTCCAGTATCCGGAAACACTGCCCATGAAGCTCTCCAACCTGACAGTCCAGATCAAACTCACCCTCCTCGTCGGCGCCATGGTGGCAGCAATCGCCGCTGTTGCGGCCAAGGGCTACGTCTCCATCGACAATCTGGCGCACGAGCAGGCCGAGGTCGCCTCGACCGGCCACGACGCACTGCTCGGTGCACAGATCAACCAGAACGTGGCCGATCTCAGCCGGGCCGAATACGAGATCGCTGCCGAACCCTCGGCGGAGCATCTCCAGCAGGTCATCGCCGCGGTTACCGAGCAGCGAAAGCTGCTGGAGGAACGCCTGGCGAAAGCGCGGAGCCATGCCGATACCCAGCAGCAACTGCTGTTGCAGGCCATTGACGAGCAGTACAGATCTTACATCGCCCGGCTCGAAGCGACGCTCGCCAGGGTGCGACAGATCGGAGCCACCGTGTCGATCGGCGATGCCCAGCGCTCGATCTACGAAGAGGTCAAGGCCAGCCGCGTCGTCGCCGACAGGCTGCAGAACGCCACGAGAGCGTACCTCTCGTACACGGACGAGAAGGTCGACAGGATCGTCGCGGCGGCCCGGACGGAGGCCATCCAGGCCGAGGTTATGATGATCGTCATCGCCGGCGCCGGCATTCTCGGCGGCGTCGCACTGGGCTATTTCCTCGCCAGTTTCGGAATCGCTCGGCCGCTTTCCCGCTCGATCGAGAACGTCAGCCAGCTGTCTAAAGGCAATCTTGCCGTCGACATATTCGGCGTTGGCCGCAAAGACGAAATCGGCCAGATCGCCGCGGCACTCCAGGTGTTCAAGGACAACGCGCTCAACGCGCAGCGCCTCGAAGCGGAGCAGAAATCCGCGCAGGAAAAGCAGCTGGCACGGGCCAAGGCGATCGAGGCTTACATAGCCAAGTTCGACACGGGTGTCGCCGGGGTCCTGCAGATGGTCTCGTCATCCTCGACGGAGCTGCAGTCAACCGCCCAGGCGATGTCGACGACCGCCGAAGAAACGCAGCGCCAGGCGACCGCCGTGGCGGCGGCGTCCGAGCAGGCATCGACGAACGTACAGACGGTCGCCGCCGCTGCCGAAGAGCTCTCCTCGTCGATCGCCGAGATCACCCGCCAGGTCGCCGAATCGGCCAAGATCGCCCGCGACGCCACCGACGAGGCAGCGCAGACCGACGTCCAGATCAAGAGCCTGGCCGAGGCTGCGCAGAAGATCGGCGACGTCGTCAAGCTGATTGCGGACATCGCCAGCCAGACCAACCTTCTGGCGCTCAACGCCACGATCGAGGCGGCGCGCGCCGGCGAGGCCGGCAAGGGCTTCGCGGTCGTGGCCTCGGAGGTGAAGTCGCTGGCCAACCAGACGGCCAAGGCGACGGAGGAGATCAGCGCCAAGATCGCCGAGATGCAGACCGCCACCGGTCAGTCGGTTCAGGCGATCGGCATGATCACCGGCACGATCGGACGGATCAACGAGATCGCCACCACCATCGCCTCGGCGGTCGAGGAGCAGGGGGCGGCGACGCAGGAGATCGCCCGCAACGTCCAGCAGGCCTCGGCCGGTACCGCGGAGGTATCGTCCAACATCGGCGGCGTGACCCAGGCGGCCAGTGACACTGGTGCTGCGGCCAATCAGGTGCTCGGCGCCTCGGGCGAACTGTCCAAGCAGTCCGAGACTCTGCGCAGGCAGGTCGATACCTTCCTTGCCAACATCCGGGCTGCCTGACCGCGGCACGGCCGGCGGCCTCGGGCCGCCGGCCCCGACACTGTCTAAGATGCGCCTATCGGCCAGGCTGCATTAGCACGCCAGCGTGCGCGCGTTCTCGACAGCACTCACCGAACCTCGACCGAATGAAGGGCTCAACCGTTCTTTTTCTGCGCGGCCGCCTTGCGGGCGTTCTCGGTGATGGTCTTCCAGTCGCGGGCGCGGATCATGTCCGCGGTCGCCACCCAGGCGCTGCCGTAGCAGGGCACGTTGGGCAGGGCGAGATAGCTCGGACCGTCGGCAAGCTGGATGCCGCCGGTCGGGCAGAACACCACGTCAGCGAAGACCGGCACGTAGTTCTTCAGCGCGTCGAGCCCGCCCATGGCCTTGGCCGGGAAGAACTTGAGCGCGGTGAAGCCGCGCTCGCGCGCCGCCATGATCTCCGACGGTGTAACCGCGCCGGGCAACAGGGGGAACTCCGCCGTCCGGGCCGCCTCGGAGACCGAGATGGTGAAGCCGGGGCTCACACCGAAACGCGCCCCTGCCTTGCGGGCGCGGGTCACGTCGGCAAGGGCCAGCAGCGTGCCCGCCCCCACCACGATCTCCGGCACCTGCGCCGCGATGGCGTGGATCGCGTCGAGCGCCTGGGGCGTGCGCAGCGTCACCTCGACCGAGCGCAGGCCGCCGGCCAGCAGCGCGCGGGCCAGATCCGGTCCGTCCGCCGCCTCCTCGATGGTGACTACCGGGATGAAGGGGCCGAGCCCCATGACGTCACGCGCCGTGGCGATCTTCGGAACCGTGGTGGTGCCGTGCATGTGCGAAATCTCCTCGGGTCGAGAAACGCGGCAGGCCGCGTCTTGCTCCGTCTAGCGGCCGAGCTCCTTGCGCACCAGCGCCGCTCCGGCGGCCAGCGCCCGCAGCTTGGCCGCGGCCACCTCGCGCGGCATCGGCGCCATGCCGCAATTGGTGCAGGGATAGAGCTTCTCGGGCGCCACGTACTTCATCGCCGCCCGGATGGCGCCGGCCACCTCGTCCGGTGTCTCGATGGCATTGGAGGCGACGTCGATGGCGCCGACCAGCACGTCCTTGCCCTTGAGCAGGGCCATGAGGTCGATCGGCACCTTGGAATGGATCGATTCGAGCGAGACCTGGGCGATGCTGCTTTTCGCCAGCAGGGGAAACACCGATTCGTACTGACGCCACTGCGTGCCCAGCGTCTCCTTCCAGTCGGTGTTGGCCTTGATGCCGTAGCCGTAGCAGATATGCACGGCCGTGGTGGCCTTGAGGCCCTTGGCCGCGCGCTCGAGCGCAGCGATGCCCCACTCGGCGACCTCGTCGGCGTAGACGTTGAAGGCCGGCTCGTCGAACTGGATGACGTCGACACCGGCGGCGTCGAGGTCCTTCGCCTCTTCATTCAGCGCCTCGGCGAAGGCCATGGCCATCTTGCCGCGGTCGCGGTAGTGCTCGTCGGCCAGCGTGTCGACGATGGTCATCGGCCCCGGCAGGGTGAACTTCAGTGCGTTCTTCGTGTTGGCCCGCGCCCAGCGCACCTCGTCGCCGTGCACCGATCCGGTGCGCCGGATCGCGCCGGTGACGGTCGGGCAGACCGCCTGGTAGCGGTCCTTGCGGATGCCGATGGTCTGGCGCTTCTGGAAATCGATGCCGGCGACCTTCTCGAGGAAGCCGTGCACGAAATGCTGACGCGGCTGCTCGCCATCGGTGACGATGTCGATGCCGGCACTCTCCTGCATCTTGAGCGCGGCGAGGATGGCGTCGCGCTTGGCCTCGACCAGGGCAGGGCCCTCGAGGCGCCAGGCCGGCCACAGTTTCTCGGTCTCGGCCAGCCAACCCGGCTTGGGCAGACTGCCGGCAATCGTGGTGCGCAGCATGGTCAGGCGGCGCGCTTGCGGCTTGCGGGTTTGCGGCCGTTGGCCTTCTTCTTCGCCCCGCCCTTCTTGATGGCGCGGGCCATCGAAGCCCCCCCGGCGGTCAGCTTCTTGAGCTTCGCCGTGTGGTAGTTGAGCTCGACCGTCACCCCGTTGGGGTCGTTGAGGAAGATCTGGTGCAGGAAGCCGCCGGCCTGGATGCGCTCCTTGTAGGGCATCTTCCGGGCTTCGAGGTGCTTCTTCATGCCCTGGACGTTGGTCGCCCCGAAGGCCACGTGATCGACCGCGCCCGTGCCCGGCGAGGCGCCGTTGCTGACGCTCGGCACGTTGACCTCGCCGCGGATGGCGATCGGATTGTCGAGCGGCACGAGGTGCACGACCGGGATCTTGCCGCAATAGAGCCAGTAGCCGTCGAAATCGAGCGGCGGCCGGGGGCCGACCTTGAGACCGCAGATGTCGCGGTAGAAGTCGCGCGTCGCCTCCATGTCGAGGCTGCGGATCGTGTAGTGCTCCAGCTTTTCGAGCGGCATGGTTTCCTCCTGAGAGGCCGGCATTTTAGCGCTTTTCCCCGGCCGGGAAAGACGCTACATCGCGCGGGCTCCGATCGACGTCCCATGACCCTCTTTGCCCGCCCCCACCAGCTGCGTTACCGCGACCTCGCCTATCGTTTTCAGGCCGACAGCGCGCTGCGTCTCGACGAATCCTACCGGCTCTGCCACCTGCCGCTGATCGATCCGGCGCATCCGGACGTCATTGCCCGCAAGGGCGAGTACGACATGGGATGGTTCCCAAAACCGAGCTACGCCCTCATCGTGCCCGTCGACGCCGGGGCGCTCGACGCCAGCCCGGCCTATCGCCGGATGATCGCCACGCTGCGCGCCGCGCCGTTTTCAGCGAAGATCGACTGGGCGATGGGCGAGCGCCGGCGGCCGCTGCTGCACGCGACGCTGCGCAGCCATCTCCACGACCAGCATTCCGACGCCGCCATCCGCCAGCTCGCCGCGCGTCTGCGCCGCGTGCAGCACTTCCGCGCCCGGCTGACCGGATTGTGGATGGGTGACAAGAACCACGGCAGGCTCTACCTGCCGCTGGTGCCCGGGACGCGCAACGGCGTCGACCCCTGCGCCGCCATGCAGCGCGCCGCCGGGCGCAAGGCGACGCGGCTCTACACGGTCGGGCTGATCCATTTCCGCGACCATCTCGACGCCGGGGAGACGACGGCGCTGCGCCGCATCCTGCGCGAGGGCCGGGACCGGGTGCTGCTCGACTACACGGTGAAGGAGATCTGGCTGCAGGCGACGCATGACAGCCTCGCCCTCGACAGCCGGATCGTCACGCGGATTCCGCTCAGGCGTTGAGGCCGGGGGGCGCTGAGAACAGGGGGCGCTGAAAATTGCGCGCCCGGCAGACGCCTCCGGGGGGTGCCTTCGGCGTCTGTCCGGGCGCGCTCCGTTCCGTCCGCGTCGTGAGACGCGTGGCGGTGCGAAGTCAGCCGCTGTAGGTCGGGTCGAAGCGGCCCAGGGCGGGCACCAGCTCCGACGGCGGTGCCACCATGACCACGACCGGCACCGACGCGTAGCGCCGGATGCGGTTGACCCACAGCCAGGTCATCAGCCCGTCGAGCCAGCCTTCCTGGTCGAGGGCCATCAGGATCTCGCGCGCCCGCAGCACCCGCGCCGCCTCACCGATCGTGCTGGCGACGTCGCCGACGCAGAGATGCGCGGTGTAGCTGATGCCGGCGGCATCGAAACGCTTGCGCGTGGCGGCCAGTGCCGCCTCGCCGCGCTCGCGCTGAAAATCGCTCACCGACCGGCGGCTGACGAACTGCGTCGAATAGCCGGTGAGCGGCGCCTGGACGTTGAGCAGATGGATCGCCTCGGGCATGCCTTCGCGCCGTCGGGCCGCCATGGTCCGCACCAGGGTTTCGGCTGAGGTGGAGGCATCGACGGGGATAAGGACGCTGGCCATGTCGGAGACCTCCTCAGTCGTCGCCGCGGCGCTGGACGCCGGAATGGGCCGGCGCCATCCGGCCCATGGCGGGAGCATGCTCCTCGTGACGCGCATCCTCGCGCGCCTCGTCCTGCAGCCTGCGGCGGCGGCGCGCGATGGTGACGTTCACGCCCTCGACGAAGACCGAGAAGCACATGGCGAAGTAGAGGTAGCCCTTGGGGATGTGGAAGCCCATGCCGTCGGCGACCAGCGCCATGCCGATGAGCAGCACGAAGGCCAGCGCCAGGATCTTCACCGTCGGGTTGGCGTGGATGAAGCGCATGATCGGGCCCGAGGCGACCAGCATGATGAAGACGGCGATGATCACGGCCGCGGCCATGACCCAGAGCTCGTTGGCCATGCCGACCGCGGTGATCACCGAGTCGAAGGAGAAGACGATGTCGAGCGCGACGATCTGGGCGATGGCGCTGGCGAAGCCGGTGACGCGGCGCTGGCCGGGAGTGGCGCTGGCCTCCTCGACCGCCTCGTGCATCTCGCGCACGGCCTTGACGATGAGGAACAGGCCGCCGCCGAGCATCAGCAGGTCGCGGCCGGAGAAGGAGGTCTCGCCGAACGAGAGCATCGGCTGGGTCAGGCCGGCGATCCAGGCGATGGAGAAGAGAAGAAGGAGACGCGTGATCATGGCCAGCGCCAGGCCGAAGATTCGCGCCTTGTCACGCTGGTGGACCGGGAGCGTGGCCGCGATGATGGCGATGACCACGATGTTGTCGATACCCAGGACGATCTCGAGGGCGGTGAGGGTCAGAAGACTGATGAGGACTTCGGGATCGAACATGGGTGCGGCGCGGCTTTCCCTGTTTGAGGGCACGATTCCGCGTTCGCCATCCCCTTTCCTCAGGGCTGACGCGACGCGGCTTTTCTTCAGTTGTGGGGAAAAGCCTAGGGGCCGGGCGCCGGGCGCGAAATAGTGGTTTACCGCTACGGGCGGCAGCCGGGGCAGCGGCGCAGGACTCCTTATCTATAGTCAGCCGGATGATTCGGGCTCAGCCGGTACAACGCTTCGGCCGTGAACCGAATGGTTAGCCGGGAAGGGCCATACGCGACAGCCGCCCGAAATACTCCCGGGCATGCGCCTGGTAGTCGATGCCGGGCGTCTTCAGATGGATCTGGGAGACCAGCGCCCAGAGCGCCTCGCGCAGCAGGCTCGCGGCTTTCATCGCCTCGAAGGCGCGCCGCAGTTCCGGGGAGACCGCGCCGTCGAAATAGCTTGAGAGCAGCGCGCTGTCCTGCCGCGCGTCGAAGGCGCCGTTCGACGAGAGGTTGGCGAGATCGAAGAGCGGCGTGCCGAAGGCGCCGTACTCCCAGTCGATCAGCCACAGCCGCTGCCCGTCATCCATCAGGTTGCCCGGCAGCAGGTCGTGATGGCCGAAGACCACGGGCAGCGGCACCTGCGTCACCTCCAGCCGGTCCGCGAGGCGGAGATACTGCGTGTCCGCGCCGGCAATCCGCACGTAGTCGCGGATGACATGGAAGACGTGGAAGGCGTTGGCGGGCCCCTGCAGGTGGCGGCCGACCTCGCGATGGCAGGTCTTGAGCAGGGGCACGATGCGGTTGATCCCGGCGCTCAGATCCTTCTCCTCGAAGGTGCGGCCGGCGATGAAGCGCAGGACGAGGATGCCCGGCTCGGCATGGACGATCTCGGGCGAGAGGCCGGCCGCGTGCGCCGCGAGGGAGGCGGCGCGCTCGCGATCTCTAAAGACGTGATGGACCGGAATGTCCTCGCCGCAGCGCACGACGTATCGCTGCGCCCCGTCGCTGGCAACGAAGGACAGATTGGTGAGGCCGCCCTTCAACGGTGCGAGCGAGATCTCATTCTGCCAGCAGGGCAGTCGGCGGATGCGTGATTCCAGGCCGGGAAGCGTCATGCGGCATCCCTAGCATGAAACAAGAGGGGACCGACGCGTGCAGATGCGCGCAGCGCGCCCTCCAGGCGCGCGTACCGCCGCAAGCGTTTGCTGGCCGCAATGCGAAGCATTGGCGGCTGGCAAACGCGTTAGGCGGTCTTTCTGAATCTTCTCCTGACCGCCTCCCGCGCTTGCTCAGAGCAAGCGCTGCGGCGGTCGCGCGAGCTAAGCTCGCGCTTAAACGAACTGCGCCAGCCACGGGCCGCGCTTGCGCAGATTCTTCCGGTAGAGCGCCTCGAATTCCGCCGACGGGAACGAGTGGGTGGAGGGCCGCGCCAGAAGCACGTCGCTCCACGCCTTGAGGCGCGGGAATTTCTCGATATGGCCGAGCGGCTTGATCCGGTCGAGGAAGAAGTAGCGCTGCAGGAACGGCGCATAGGCCGCGTCGACCAGCGAGTAGGTGGCGCCGTTGAAGAACGGACCGCTGCCCTGCTTCTCCAGCGCCTTCTCCAGCCGCTCGAATGGCACCGGGATTCCGGCCGCCGCCTTGGTGAACTCGTCCTCCGAGTTGGCGTAGGCCACTTTGGTCGCCGTCTCCGCGAAGGTCGGCACGTAATCCGTCCAGGCGCGGTTGGTGGCGCGCTGCAGCGGGTCCTCGGGGTGCAGCCGGGGCGCTATCGTCTCGTCGAGATACTCCGCGATGGCGCTCGATTCGAAGAGCGAGATTCTGTCGTCGAGGCGCAGCACCGGCACCTTGCGGTGCGGCGAGATAGCGATGAACCAGTCCGGCCTGTTGTCGCGCTCGATGTGGCGGAACTCGAACTCGACCTTCTTCTCCCGCAGCACGATCGCCGCCCTTTGCACCCAGGGGCAGGTGTCGAAGCTCACCAGCAGATACTTGGCCATCACGCGACTCCACTCAAAACGTCACTCTGTAAAATCACCCGCCGTTGAGGCGGATCGCCATGCGTACCAGCTCGGACAGGTTGCGGGCGCCCGTCTTCTCCATCACCCGGGCGCGGTGGATCTCGACCGTGCGCAGCGCGATCTTCAGGCGGTGGGCGATGGCCTTGTTGGGTTGGCCCTCGACCACCAGGTCCATGACCTCGCGCTCGCGCGGAGTGAGCGTCTCGACCCGCGAGGCCACCGTCTCGCGGTCGATGGCGCCCGCCGGGACGGCCGAGCGCTTCAGCGCCTCGTCGATGGCGCCGAGGATGGCGTCGCTGTCGAAGGGCTTCTCCAGGAAGTCGACGGCACCCGCCTTGAGTGCGGCCACCGCCACCGGCACGTCGCCGTGGCCGGTGATGATGATCACCGGCAGGCCGATGCCGCGCCGCTTCATCTCGCGCTGCAGCTCGAGTCCGCTCATGCGCGGCAGGCGGATGTCGACCAGGGCGCAGCCGCCGGGCTGCGCCGGCACGTCGGCCAGGAAAGCATCGGCCGAGGCGAAGCTCTCGACCGGGAAACCCTTGGCGCGCAGCAGCGCTGACAGGCCGCGGCGCACCGCCTCGTCATCGTCGACAATGTAGACTGGCGGTTTGCTGCTCATGTCTCAGCGCGCTCGTCGTTGTAGAGCGGCAGGGTGAAGCGCACATCGGCACCCACGGCGGAGGGCTGGACCCAGATGCGGCCGCCATGCGCCTCGACCAGCGAGCGGCTGATGGAGAGGCCGAGCCCCATGCCCGATTCCCGCGTCGTGGCAAACGGGGTGAACAGGCGCTCATTGGCCTCGGCCGAGAAGCCGGGCCCGCTGTCGCGCACCGAGACCTCGACGAAGCCGGGGTCGTCGGCGGCGAGGGTGGCGGCGACGGTGATGCGGCGCAGCGGCGAGTCGGCGGCAACCAGGGCGTCCATGCTGTTGCGCAGCAGGTTGAGCAGCACCTGCTCGATCTGGATCGGGTCGGCGAAGATCGGCGGCAGCCCGTCGGCGACGGCGCTGACCAGCTGCACCTCGTGGCGCTGGGCCCGGGCGCGCACCAGGTCGATGACCGCCTCGAAGAGCCGTGGAAGATGATCGCGGACCGGCTGCGTATCGCCGTGCCGGAGGAACTCCCGCGTGGAGCGGATGATGTCGCCGACCCGCAGCGCCTGGTGGACGGCGTGATCGATCAGCTCGCGCGCCTCGGCGCCGCCGTCGCGCAAACCGTCGGGCGTCTCGAGCACCGTCTGGCCGGCGCGCGCGAAGCCGATCAGCGCAGTCAGCGGCTGGTTGAGTTCGTGGGCCAGCGCCCCCGCCATCTCGCCCGTCGCCGTGAGCCGCGCCGCCTGGGCGAGTTCCGCCTCGTGTTCCTTGAGCCATATCTCGGCCCGCTGACGCTCATCGACCACGGCACCCAGCGACAGGCCGGTGACGGCCACGGCGAGCATGAGGAGTTGAAACTGAGTGACGATGGCCGCGTCGAAGCCCTTGAACTGCACCGCCAGCATCAGGCCGGCCTGGGTCGCCACCACGCCCCAGACAGCGCCCTGCAGCCCGTCGCGCAGCGCGATCCAGATCAGCGGCAGGAAGAGGACGTAGGAGAACTCGAAATGGTTCGCCGATTCGAGGCCGAAGATGATCCACAGGCCGAGCGCGATGGCGAGAAGCTGCAGCCCGTATTCGGCGAGCGCACGCGCGCCCGGCGGCGGCAGCAGGCGGCCGCGGTCGAGCAGGCTGAGCAGCAGCGGCGTGAGCACGGCGATGCCGATGAGATCGCCGACCCAGAAATGCAGCGCCGTCTCGACCGCGTCGTCCGCCGTCACCAGCCCGCCGCCGGCGAAGATCGCCGTCACCGCCCCGGCCACCGCTCCGGTCGCCACCAGCGCCGTACCGAGCAAGTGCCAGAGGTCGCGACTGCGTCCGAGGGACGGCGCCAGCCGCCGGCGCAGCTCCTGCGCCGCCAGGCCGTAGCCGCCAGCGATCACCGCCGCCGAGGCGAGCATGGCCGGCGGCGCCTGGGCGAGGTCGCGGAACAGGATGTCGCTGAGCAGCACCGCCGCGAAGGCCACCGGGATGAAGCGCGGCCCGCGCAGCAGCAGCAGGGTGAAGCTCAACCCCGCCGACGGGTTCCACGGCGCGATGCCCAGCGCGCCAAAGGGCTCGATCAGGCTGATCCAGTCGAGCGCCACGTAGAGCGCTATATAGAGGGCGATCTCGAGCGCCAGACGCGGCAGCGCCGGCAGGGCACCGTCCGGCAGCGCCCGCCCCGCCTCAACCGCCTGTCGTGTCGAAACCGCCGGCATGCCGCCAGCTTACAGGCTGGCCGAGACGCAGCAACAACAACCGGACGGGACGCCGCGGGCGCCGCTCGCCCCTTGCGGTCGCCTCCGCCTGCCCTCATTGTCGCGCCAGCCCATGTCCCCTTCCGGTAAGACACCAGCACCCGAGATCAGCTTCGCCATCCCCTGCCACAACGAGGCGGCGAACCTGCCCGAGCTCGTGCGCCAGATCGAGGCGCAGATGGTGGCGCTCAACCGCAGCTACGAGATCGTGCTGGCCGATGACGGCTCGAGCGACGACACCTGGGAGGTCCTGACGGCGCTTTCCGCCTCGCGCACGCATCTGCGGGCACTGCGCCTCGCCACGAATTGCGGTCAGAGTGCCGCCCTCTACACCGCCATCCAGGCGACGCGCGGCGCGTTCGTCATCACCCTCGACGCCGATTTGCAGAACGATCCGGCCGACGTGCCGAAGCTGCTCGCCGCCCTGGTCGATGCCGACTGCGCCTGCGGCACGCGCAAGGCGGCGCGCGCGCGGGGCGATTCCTGGCTCAAGAAGACCATCTCCGCCGCCGCCAACGCCGTGCGCCGCAAGGTGCTCGGCGACGCCTCGACCGATGCCGGCTGCACCTACCGCGCCTTCCGGCGCGAGGCCTTCACCGGCATCCCGTTCTTCAGGGGCGTGCACCGCTTCATCCCCATCCTCATGGCCTTCAACGGTGCCCGCGTCGTCGAGGTGCCGGTCGGCAACCGCGCGCGCGTGCACGGCCAGAGCCATTACGGGCTCGGCCTGCTGGCGCGCCGCGCCGCGGTGATCGACATGATCGCCGTGCGCTGGCTCAAGTCGCGGCTGGTAAAGATCGAAGTCAGCGAGCGGATCGGCGGGGACACGACGTGAGCGACGAGTTCGTGGTGACCGACACGCCCGATCCGGCGGCGCGCGACGTCATCCTGCGCAACCTCATCGCCTTCAACACGACGCAGGCCGGCGCACCCGGCCCGCACACTCTCGCCCTGCTCCTCCACGACAAGGCGGGTGCGGTCACCGGCGGCTTGTGGGGTCGCACCGCCTGGGGCTGGCTCTTTGTCGAGCTGCTCTACATTCCCAAGGACAGGCGCGGCTCGGGGCTCGGCGCTCGTCTTCTGCGCCGCGCCGAGGACGAGGCGTGGGGGCGCGGCTGCCGCCACGCCTGGCTCGACACGTTCAGCTTCCAGGCGCGCGGCTTCTACGAGAAGCTCGGCTACCGGGTGTTCGGCAGCCTGGAGAATTATCCGGTCGGTCACAGCCGCTTCTTTCTGACGAAGGCGCTGAGCGCGCCAACGTGAGCCTCGAGCTCCTTCTCACGGATTCACCCGACCCGGCTGCGCGCGAAACCATTCTGCGCGGGCTCGACGGTTTCAGCCTCGACCAGAATCTCCCCGTCTCCAGCGCCCGGCCGCTCGCCATCCTGCTGCGCGACAAGGAGGCCGGCATCGTCGGCGGGCTGTGGGGCCGCACCGACTGGCAGTGGCTGTCGATCGAGCTGCTCTTCGTGCCCGAGGGCCTGCGCGGCACGGGCCTCGGCGCGCGGCTCGTGCGCCAGGCCGAGGAGGAAGCGGTCCGGCGCGGCTGCCGCGGCGCGCTGGTCAACACATTCAGCTTCCAGGCCCCGGGCTTCTACGAGCGGCTGGGTTATTGCGTCTTCGGCACGCTCGACGACTGCCCGCCCGGCCATCGCCGGCTCTCGCTGCAGAAGCCGCTGACCGCCTGACTACGGGCGTAGCCGGGCTGTTCACCATCCCTTAAGCATCGCCGGGCGAATATCGAAGCCCTTTCAGGAGGATCGCCCATGAGCCGGATCCCGCCGCGCACGCCGCCCTTCATGCCGTTCGCGCCCACCATGCCGAGCCTGGCCACGCTGTTCAGCGGCAATCCGCTGTTCGCGATGTTCGGACCGGCCGGCGAGGCCTATGCCCGGGCCTGCCAGGTCTGGCAGCAGGAGATGATCCGCTCGGCCGTGGCCCGCTTCGAGAGCAACAGCGCCTTCGCGCAACGGCTCGGCCAGTGCCAGAGCTGGCAGGAGGCCGCCGACGTGCAGCAGCAATGGGCAACCGCGGTCACCCAGGATTTCGTGGCGGAAGCGAACCGCATGGGACAGCTCGCCACCACGCTCGGCAACGAGATCAGCCAGCTGACCACGCCGGAGGAGCCCTCGCCCCGGCCCACCCGCCAGAGCGACGCCGCCTGACGCTCCGCTTTCCGCACTGACGCGCAAAAGAAGAAGGGCTGCCCGCGAGGGCAGCCCTTCCCTTGTCTAACCTCGGGCAGTGCCGAGGACCGAAATCAGGTCAGGTCACGCCCGAATCAGTGGCGGTGACAACCCAGGTCCCGGGAACCCCCCGACTGTGACAATGAGACACTGGATCACCTCCTTTCATTGTGGAAACGACTCGACAAGTATGAGGGCAGTCGTGAGTCGCGACAAGAGTCTTGGGACGCCCGGGAGCGGTATCCGGACGTTGTCGGGCGTCTAAAGCAGCGGCGGCCCCTCCAGGCGCGTCGCCGCAATCTCGCCGCAAATCATAACGCCCGGCAAACAACGGCTTAAGGCCGACATTCGTCTATAGACATTTCGGATATGGACGTCTTGTATTCGACTCCCCATATCCCGGCCATGACGAACGAGCCTCGCAAGGACAGGCGGCCGCCCGGCCGCGCCGAGATGATCGCCCGCGTGAAGCAGCTCGCCCGAAAGCGCGGCGTAACCACGCTTACACGCGGCCAGATCCAGCACGCAACCGGCATCGGGGCGAGAGAGATTCAACGCTACTTCGACTCACACGAGGCCCTGCTTGATGCCTGCAACCTGCGCCCCCACGATAGGCAGGCATCGCGGACCTTCGCCAGGGAAGCGGTTCTGGCATCCGAGTTCCGCCCGGTGGAAGCCCGGCGTCCGACACTCGCCGCGTGGAAGAGTTGCGGCGGGCCCCGCGTGGGAGCACCGCTAAATTTGCCCGCTCTGAGATACGCACCCACCAGCGAGATGGGCGTGGTGTTTCTCTTCGGGGCTCTCGCGCCGTCGCTCGGCTACGTCGTGGAGAGGGTCGGCACGCGCTTTCCCGACTGCATCGCCCTGCGGCGGCTGTATGAAACCGGCGAACCGTGGGAACAGGTGCGTATCGAGTTCGAATTGCGGAGCCGCAACTTCGTGACGCACAAGCACGACCCGAAGAGCTGTGACGTGATCGTCTGCTGGGAAGACGACTGGCCCGAATGCCCGCTCGAAGTGTTGGAGCTGAAACGCGAAGTAGCGGTGCTACCGGCTGCGCCTACTGGAAGCGGCGGCGGCGGAGATAGGATTTGAAGGCACGCACGGCGTAGCCGAGGACGAACCCCAGCACAGCCGCAATGCCCAGCATCGTATAGAGATCCGGCGTTGCCATCGATCACCTCGCCCACCGGCAACGCACCAGCGTCAACTACGCTCGTATTGACACCTAATACTTGATGGTATTCCCGTCAATTACGCCTAAAAGTAGTACTGCTCCCGCGCGGCGTATTAATCGTCCGATCACCCACTACCGGTAGTTGGCGCGTTCGCTTTGCCCTTTTGTTCGGCAACAAACGGATATTATTTTTTCGTAACCCCGGTACGGCTGCAGTCACGGCGCCGGCTTGAGATGCCGGGCGAAGTATTCACGAACCTGCCGCTTCGCGTCGGCCCAGGCCTCAGGATTGCCGCCGGTCGTGGCGCCCTTGCCCGTCGGCGAACCGGGATTGCCGCGTTCCGCCACGAAACGCACCGGCGTGTCGCTGTCGAAGGAATGATGGGCGCCGGGATAGATCCGGATTTCCAGATTCTGGCCGGCGGCACGCGCCGCCTCCACCATCACGCGGCAGGGTTCAGAGGGCGTCCAGTCGTCGAGCTCGCCCGTGAGGATGAGCAGCGGCGCCACGCTGCGATAGACGCCGCCGTAGCCGGTGACGGGACCGCGATCACCCTGGGCGCGGGTCACCGTCCAGGTGCCGTAGCGGTTGTCGCAACGCGGATAGAGCGCGATGCCGGCGGCAAAGCCGTTGCGCTTGGCCTCGACCAGCGGCCCGTCCTGGATCGGCGCCACCAGCGAGGCGAGGGTCGTCCAGCCGCCATGCGAGCCGCCCATGATTCCCACACGTTTGCCGTCGATGGCGGGCAGCGTGCGCAGCAGGGCCAGCGCGCCGTAGGCGTCGGCGGCGCGGGCATAGCCGTTGGCGTTGCGCACGTCGCTGCCGCCCGTGCAGGTGCCGTTGGGGAAGCCGCGTGGGGTGAAGCTGTCGGGCAGCAGCACGGCATAGCCCTGCACCACCAGCTCGTCCGCCCAGCGCCTCGGCGCGCCGCTCGAGCGCGGGCCCAGGCCGCTGCAATCGTGCATCATGACGATGGCGGGAAACGGACCCGCACCTTCGGGCTTGATCAGGGTCGCGGGCAGCGCGGGCCCGCCGCCCACCGGGGTGACGCTCAGCGCCATCTCCTCCGCGGCAGCAGCCGCGACGCCGAACCCGGTGCCAAAGGCGAGCGCGAAGACGAGGCGCCGGATCACGAGCGCTACTGAGCAGGCTTGAGATGCCGGGCGAAGAACGCCTGCACCTGCTGCTTGGCATCGGCCCAGGCCCTGACATTGCCGCCGGTGGTGGCGCCCTTGCCGCCCGGCGCGTTGCCGTTGTTGCGCTCGGCGATGTAGCGCACCGAGCTGGTGTTGTCGAAAGCGTGGTGTACCCCGGGATAAACGACGATATCGGCCTTGTGGCCGGCGGCCCGCGAAGCCTCGACCATGGCGCGGCAGGGCTCGGCCGGCGTCCAGTCGTCGAGCGCGCCCGTGAGGACGAGCAGCGGCGCCACCGGCTGGTAGACGCCTTTGTAGTCGACGACGCGGTGCGGCTCGTCGCGATCGCGGGTGACGTTCCAGCCGCCGAGGCGGAACGAGCAGCTCGGATAGAGTGCCAGGGCGGCGGCGAAGCCGTTGCGCTTGGCGCCGGCGAGGGGATCGGCAGCCTCGAGCGTGGCCAGCGCGGCCAGCGCCGTCGATCCGCCATGCGAGCCGCCCATCACCCCGATGCGCTGCGGGTCGACATAGGGCAGCGTGCGCAGCAGGACGAGCGCACCGTAAGCGTCGAGCGCGCGGATGAAAGGAGCGCCGGCACCGATGTATTCCACCGGTGCCGTACAGGTGCCGTTGGGCAGGCCGCGCGGCGTGAAGCTGTCGGGGATCAGCACGACATAGCCCTGGGGGACGAGCTCGTTGGCCCAGCGCCGCGGCGCGCCGCTGCCGCGGGGTCCGAGCCCGCTGCAATCGTGCAGCAGCACGATGGCCGGAAACGGCCCGTCGCCTTCCGGCTTGATCAGGGTTGCCGGCAGAGCGATCGACCAGCCCGGCGGTGTCACGCTGAGCTGGTGCTCTTCTGCTTTCGCCGGCGCGACGAGCAGGACGACGGCGAGAGCCAGGATCAGGCGCCGAAGGACCATGGCACCGAGCCTAACAGTTTCGCCCAGTAGCCGCGCGGTGACGGCGATCACTCTTCCCCTTTTTCTTCCGCACCCCCAGGAATCGATCGATTTCCAACGCGTTAGGAGCGCGGAGGAATTAAAGAATAATTTAATAAAGTTTTACTAAAATAGATTAATGTAGGGAGGTGCCGATGGACGCATACACGCAAACCGCGCCAGAAACGCCGGAGGGCGAGCCGCGCACCGAGGCGACGACGCCCGAGCGCGACTTTCAGCAGGCGCTCCGCTCCTTCTATCAGGCGCTGAACGACTTAACCGGCAACGCCACGCCTTATCCGCCGTTCTGACCGAAGTCACACGGGGGCGGGACGCGACTGGCGTCGTCCGCGCTACTGACTCGCCGCTCGGGTCGCCAGCGTCCCGCGGATGAAGTCGAGCAGCACCGGGCCGAAGGTCTCGTCGCCGCTGTTGAGGCTGAGTGCGCTGGAGATGTGGTTGTGGCCGCGCACGTTGATGAAGTGCGGGCAGGCCTTGTCCTGCAGGCAGATCTTCGCCATGAGCTCGGCGGCCGGCGCCTCGATCATCGTGGGATCGAGCTCGGCGACGACGATCGACGTCGGCACCTTGCGCCCCTTGTAGGATTCGTAAAGCCCGATGGGTGAGTTCGTCACCCAGAGCGCGGGGTCATCGCCGTAATAGGCGCGCGCCGTCTCCTCGCGCGCACCGCGCGTCTCCGGCCCGACGGCGGGCGAGAGCAGGATCGCGCCAGCGACCTGCGGGCCTTCCGGCCCTTGCGCCGCCGCGCTGTAGAGATAACCGCCGACATGCGTGCCGCCGGCCGAATGGCCGATGAGGAAGATGGCGTTGGGATCGCCGCCGTGGCGGGCGGCGTTGGCTTTGGCCCAGCGCACGACATTGGCGATGTCCTCGGCCCCGGCGGGGAATTTGATCCCCGGCACCAGGCGGTAGGTGGCGTTGATGCCGAGCATGCCGTTCCTGGCGAAGTACACGCCGACATTGGCGTAGATCAGGCCCGCTCCGGGCGTGCCGGGTGAGTCCTTGTTGCCGCCGGTGAGGCCGCCGCCGTGGACGTAGATGGCGACGGGCATCGGTCGCGCCGGCTTCACCGCCGGCTCGAAGACGTCGAGCCTGTGGCGCGCGTCGCTGCCGTAGGCGACGTCCTGCGTCACGGTCACACCGTCCTTCTTCGCTTCGCGCAGCAGCGGCAGGTAGATGTCGCGGGTCCTGGCGTTGACCTCGCCGTTCCACACCTTGCCGATGGCCCGCACCTTGGCCAGCGCCTCGTCGCTTTGCGGCGTGGCGTAAGCCGGCACGATCAGACAGGCGGAAAGAAGCCCGACCAGCACTGCGCGCATGGATGTCCTCCCGGGATAAGGCGCGTTCAGCCGCGCCGTTGCCGGAAGTTTATCACGCGGACGGCTAGCGGTCGCGCAGCCGCAGGCGGTGGGAATGGGACGCAGCCCGCGTCGACCAGCCGAGCACGGCGCCCCAGACGATCTGCGCGGCGATCAGCAGGGCGCGGCGCTGCGGCGGCCGGCGCAGGCCGCGATAGAGCCGGTCGGCCACCAGGGTCATGGCCACCGCCGCCGCGGTGCCGGCCAGCGCGCCGATCGCCACATCGAAGGCCGGCCCTGCGACCCCGCGCGACGGTGGGCGCGGCGCGCGATACGGCGTCATCACGCCCATGCAGCGCGCCTCAGACGTGGACGCCGCGACCGCCGCGGATCAGGCGATAGAGAAGCAGGATGATCACGGCGCCGACCACGGCGCCGAGGAAGCCGGCCGCTTCGCCGGGCTGGTACCAGCCCGAGGCCTGGCCGAGCCAGGTGGCGACGAACGCGCCAACCACGCCGAGCAGCGTGGTGACGATGAAGCCGCCGGGGTCGCGTCCCGGCATGAGAAGCTTGGCCGCAATACCGGCGAGCAGGCCGATGATGATGACGCCCAGGATCGACATGGTGGTCTCCTTCGCGGGCCCTTGTTGAGGCAGGCCCGCCCGGACGACCAACGGGACGCCCCTCCGGCGGTTCCGGGCGGTCCCAAAGAGGTCACCTCTTGTGGAGTCAGAGGGCAGGAAGCTCGATCCCCAGCTCCTGGCGGAGCCCGCGCAGTCCCTTGCCGGTCACAGACAGCGCTCTTGTGTCACGGATGCGCTCGATCCAGCCGGTCTCGAAGCAGCGCCGGGCGAGTGCGGCACCCAGCGTGCCGGCGATGTGCGAACGGCGCTCGCTCCAGTCGAGGCAGGGCTTGCAGAAGGCGCGGCGGGTTTTCGCCGCCACCTGCGCCTCGATGCCGAAGGCGCGCAGGAAGCGCGTACCGCTGCCCGTGACCTCGCCGCCGTCGTCGCCGAGCACGACATGGCCGCGGGCGACCAGCGCGTCGGCCAGCGCCACGCCGAGACCGCCGGCGATATGGTCGTAGCAGAGACGCGCGCGGCGCATCGCCAGATCGCGCGGCCCGGTCGGCCGGTGGCGCGGCGGGGCCTCGAGCTCGGCGACCAGGTCGATGCTCTCCAGCATGCGCGCCACCAGCGACGAGGCGAGGCGGTAGTAGCGGTGGCGACCCTGGCTGACCACCGCCACCAGCCTGCCGTCGAGCAGCTTGGCGAGATGGGCGCTGGCGGTGGGCGCCGAGACGCGCGCCAGGAAGGCGAGCTCGCCCGCGGTCAGCGCGCGCCCGTCCATCAGCGCCGCCAGCATCGTGGCGCGCGCCGTGTCGCCCACCAGGGCAGCGACCTGGGCGATGGATCCCTGTGCCATGACGGCACCCTAGGCCGGCGATTGCGAAAAAAAAAGCGCATGTAGTTCCACCGGGAGCGAAGCGTTCAAGAAGGACGGGACGCGAGGCCGGGTGCAGGGTGGCGGCATGACAACCGCCCCCCGGAGACACACCATGATCGCTACGCTCGCTCTCGATGCCGATATCCGTTCGCGCACCAGCCCGCTGCGCGCACTTCTCGCCGCGCTGTTGGGGATGTACGAGCGCGCGCGTCAGCGGCGGGCGCTTGCCGGGCTCGACACGCGGCTGCTCGCCGATATCGGGCTCAGCCGTGAGGCGGCGAGGCGCGAGGCGGAGACGCCGTTCTGGCGCGAGTAGCTCAGGCGGCGCGGATATTGGCCAGGAACTGGCCGACCTCGCTGCGCAGCGTCTCGCCCTGCCGGGCGAGATCGCGGGAGGAGCTGAGGACCTGTGTCGCCGCCGCCCCGGTGTCGTTGGCCGCCTGGGTGACACCGCCGATATTCGACGAGACTTCGGCCGTGCCGGCCGCCGCCTGCTGCACGTTGCGCGCGATCTCCTTGGTCGCCGCACCCTGCTCCTCCACCGCCGCGGCGATGGTGGTGGCAATGGTCTTGACCTCGCCGATCGTGCCGCTGATCACCCGGATCGCCTCGACCGCGCCGCCGGTCGCACCCTGGATGGCGCTGACCTGGGAGGTGATGTCCTCAGTCGCCTTGGCGGTCTGAGTCGCGAGATTCTTCACCTCCGAGGCGACGACGGCGAAGCCCTTGCCCGCGTCGCCGGCACGGGCCGCCTCGATCGTGGCGTTGAGCGCCAGCAGGTTGGTCTGCCCGGCGATGGCGTTGATCAGTTTGACAACGTCGCCGATCTTCTGCGCCGCCTGCGACAGGCTCTGCACCGAGACACTCGTCTTCTCGGTCTCGTCGACGGCCCGGCTGGTCACAGCGTTCGACTGTGCCATCTGGCGCGAGATCTCCTCGATAGAAGCCGACAATTCCTCGGTCGCCGCGGCCACCGTCTGCACGTTGGCAGAAGCCTCCTCGGCACCGGCCGCCACGGCCCCGGCCTGGCGCTGGGTCTCCTCCGCCGTACCGGACATCGCCTGGGCCGTGCGCTGCAGTTCCTCGGCCGCAGTCGCCACGGTACGCAGCGCTTCGGTCATCGCGCGGTCGAAGCCGGCGATATAGCCTTCGATGGCCACGCGCCGCTTCTCCTTGCGCTCGGCCTCGACCGCCTGCTCGGCGGCCAAGGTCTCGGCCTTGATCATGCTGTCCTTAAAGACCTTCACCGCGCCGGCCATGCGCCCGACCTCGTCGCCGCGGCCAACGCCGGGGATGTCGACGGTCTTGTCGCCGCCCGCAAGGCGGCCCATCGCATCGGTCATGCCGACCACCGGCCGGCTGACTCCGTTTCCGACCACGAGCCCGAAGACGATCACGGCCAGGGTCACCAGAGCGATCGTGCAATACATCATGAAAGAGGTCGTGCTGCGGGCCCCGTCCATGGCGGCCTGCACGGACGCGTATTCGGCGCGCACCTTCTCGTCGACCGAGGCGAGCACCGGCTCCACCGCCGCGTAGGCCTCGCTCAACGCCCTGATGTCGTTCTGAACCGCCAGCATGCCGGCCATCATGGCGGCGAAGTCGCGCTGGTAGTCGGCCATCTTCACGGCGATCTCGGCACGCACCGGCGCCGGCAGCGACGAAGCAGCCAGGGCCGTGTCGAACTGCGCCGCGCGCGTCTTCATCTCCTCGCCGTAGCGGGGATCGAGCCGCATCATGAAATCCTTCTCGTGCCGACGCATCATCAGCATCAGGACGTCGAGTTTCTGGTCCTGGTCTTTGGCCAGGATAGCTTCGACGTCGCGCACCGACTGGCGCAGCGCGCCCAACAGTCCTTTGGTCTCGTCCAGCCCGAGGCGGATATTCGCCTGGCCGACAGCGGCAAAGCGCTGGGCATAAGTCTCGACGCCGGGTGCGATGGTCCGGGCCTGGGCGGATGTCTGCGCATCCGCCAGAAAGCCCGATAGCGCCTGCACCTTGACCACCACTTCCTTTACGACGGCGGCGTGCTGGGTCAGGTAGCGCTCCTGCTTGCGCAGGAGAAAATCCTTCTCGTTCCGGCGCGCCTGCAGCAGGCCGACATCGATGTCGTTCAGCGTCTCGTTGGCGTTGCGCGCCATGTCCATGCGCGCCTGCATGCGCGCCAGGGACAGGTTGCTGACAAGATACGTGGCGCCGAGAACGACAAGGCCAACAACGCCGATCAGCGCGATCAGACCGATTTGCAGACGCAGCGGAAGCCGCGACAGGAGTGCGCTCATAATCACCTCCATAGGCATCTGCGATGGACCTGGCGCAGACCCAATTCTCCCCCCGGCCAGCCAAACGCTAGAAGGTGCAAGTTAACGAAGCGTGAAGGATTGGTTGAGAGAGCGGAGAGCGCGCAATCGGAGGTGGCGGGCTCCGAGTTGCATGGGTCCGGAGCCACCGCTACCGTGCCTTTTAACTATTCCGGGGAGGACAGCATGCGCCTGAGAAGTCTTGCGATCATCGGTCTGTGCCTGGCGGCGGCAGCCCCGGCCCTGGCCCAGGACTATCCCAACCGGCCGATCCGCGTGGTCGTGCCCTTCCCCGCCGGCGGGCCCAACGACATCATCGCCCGCGTGGTCAGCAAGGCGGTGTCGGAATCGACCGGCCAGCCGGTGGTCATCGACAACCGCGCAGGGGCCGGCGGCGTGGTCGGCACCGAGCACGTGGCCAAGTCGCCGCCCGACGGCTACACGCTCGCCGTCACCAGCGCCGGGGCCCTGGTCATCAACCGCTCGCTGCAGCAGATGCCCTACGACACCTTCAAGGACCTGACGCTGATCACCCAGGTCGCGGCGGTGCCCGAGCTGCTGGTCGTGCATCCCTCGGTGCCGGCGAAGACGCTGGCCGAGCTGGTGGCGCTGGCCAAGAGCCAACCGGGCAAGCTCAACTTCGCCTCGACCGGCAACGGTGGCATGCCGCACCTCGCCGGCGAGATGCTGAAATTCTCGGCCGGGATCGACATCGTCCACATCCCCTATCGCGGCGCTGCGCCAGCCGTGACCGACGTGGTCGGCGGCCAGGTGCAGATGATGTTCGCCGACGTGCCCGTGCTGCTGCCCCAGGTGCAGGCCGGCAAGCTGCGCGCCCTGGTCGTCGGCAGTGCGGCGCGCGCCGCCGCCCTGCCCGACCTGCCGACGACGGCCGAAGCGGGCTTCCCGCAGGTGCGCGCCGACAACTGGTACGGGCTCGTCGGGCCCGGCGGCATTCCTTCGCCGGTGGCGGCGAAGATCCTCGCCGAGTTCCGCAAGGCGATGGCCCAGAAGGAGGTCATCGATTCGATGAAGAGCCAGGGTGCCGCGCTGGTCGGCTCGTCGCCCGAGGAGTTCACCGCCTTCCTGAAAGCCGAAGAAGCCAAGTGGTCGCAGGTGGTGAAGGTCTCCGGCGCGAAGCTGGACTGATGACCCGCTTCAAGGAGATTCCCGCGGAGACCATGAGCGAGGCGCAGCGCGAGGTCTGCGCGCAGCTCGTTGCCGGCAAGCGCGGGCGCGTCCCGCCACCCTTCCAGGCGCTGCTGCCCAGCCCGACATTGTGCAGCCGCGCCCAGTCGCTGGGCGAGTTCCTGCGCTATGACACCTCGCTCTCGCCCCGGCTGTCGGAGCTGGCGATCCTGGTGACGGCGCGTTTCTGGACGGCACAGTACGAATGGCACGTCCACGCCATGATGGCGGAGAAAGGCGGTCTCGATCCGAAGATCATCGCCGCCATCGCCGAACGGCGCGATCCGACGCCGTTGATGAAGGACGACGAGCGGGCGATCTACGCCTTCGCCCGGACGCTGCATCAGAACCACAAGGTCGACGACGCGACCTACGCAGAAGCGGTGAAGCAGCTCGGCGAGCGCGGCACGGTCGAGCTGGTCGGCCTGCTCGGCTACTACACGCTGATCAGCATGACCCTGAACACGTATGAAGTTCCGGTTCCGGGAGGCGGCAAGCCGCTCGCCGATTAGCCTCCGTCTGGCGACGAGTCTAGAATCAGGCCGGGGATGGTCCCCGGGGGACAGCCATGGCCAACGAACTCACTGCCGATGAGCTGGCGTCGCTGCGCGCCATCGCGGGAATCAGAGCCAAGATTCCGGAGGAGCACAGGCAGAAGCTGACCAAGCTCGGCTTCGCCGAAGCCCAGGGCGAGGCAACGGCCGCGACATCGCAGGGGCGTAACTATCTTCGCAGCCTGCGGAAGTAGACGCTTCCCCGCAACCGGCCGGGCTCAGAACATGCCGCCGTGCACCTTGAGCACGGCGCCGGTGAGATAGCCCGCCTCCTCCGACAGCAGCCAGACGGCCGTGCGGGCTATATCGTCGCCCGTGCCGACGCGGCGCAGCGGGATATCGGGCATGGCGCGGCGGTTACGCCCTTCGTTGTCAAAATCGTCGTTGAAATGGGTGTCGATCATCCCCGGCATGATGCCGTTGACCCGGATGCCCTCGGGCCCGACCTCCTTGGCAAGGCCGTAAGTGAATGTGGTGCGCGCGCCGTTGGTGGTGGCGTAGTGCACGCGCGGCCCCCTGCCGCCGTTGTCCGCCGACATCGAGGAGATATTGACGATAGCGCCGCCGCGCCCGCCCTTCTGCGTCGACATGCGGCGGATCGCCTCACGGGCGCAAAGGAAATAGCTCACCACGTTGACGTCCCAAAGGCGGCGCATGGTGGCGGGATCGAAGGCCTCGACCTTGCTCTCGCCGCCGAGGAAGCCGGCGTTGTTCACCAGGCCGGCCAGCGGGGCGAGCTCGCCGTCGCAGCGCTTGAACATCGCCACGATGTCGGCCTCCGAAGCCATGTCGGCTTTGACCGCGATCGCCTTGCCGCCGGCCGCACGGATATCCGCCACCACGGCATCGGCTTCGCCCGCGTGACTGTTGTAGTTGAGGCAGACCTGCCAGCCCCGTTGCGCCGCAAGGCGCGCCGTCGCCGCACCGATGCCGCGGCTCGCCCCCGTCACCACCAGTGATTTCTCCATCGCGGACCTCCTCTAGGTGCTGTCGCGCACCAGCAGCTCGAAACCGAGATCGACCACCTTGGGCTCCACCGCCTGCCCGGCCAGGCGCTCGCGGATGACCCGCGCCGCCTCGCGGCCGATGGCGTAGCGCGGCACGCGGATGGTGGTGAGTGCCGGCACGACCTGGCCGGCGATATCCAGATCGTCGAAGCCGGCGATGGCGATCCGCCCGGGCACATCGACGCCCCGGCGCTGGCATTCGAACAGCGCCCCCACCGCCATGGCGTCGGCCGAGACGAAGACACCGCGTACGTCCGGCCGCCGATCGAGCAGGGTCGCCATGGCGCGGCTGCCGCCGGCGATGTCGAGCGTGGTCTCGACGCAGAGATCGGACGAGACGGGAATGCCGGCGCCGGCCATCGCCATCTCGAAGCCGAGGCGGCGGTCGCGCGCGCGGTCGTTGTCCTGCGGATGGGCGCCGATATAGCCGATCGGACCGTAGCCGCTGGCGATCAGGTGTCGCGTCACCGTGGCGGCAGCCTCGACGTTGGAGAAGCCGACCGCCATGTCGATCGGCCTGGTCGGCAGGGTGCCGCCCTCGACCACCGGGATACCGGCCGCCTTGAGCAGCGAGCGTGTCGCCGGCGTGCGGCTGGACCCGGAGAGATACATCGCCTCGACCCGACGCGAGAGGAAGGTGCGGACCAGCGCCTCCTCCTGCACCGCCGAGAAGCCGCTGGCGCCGGCGAGAAGCTGCAGGCCGCCATCCGCCAGGCCCTCGCTCAGGCCCTGGACGATCTCGGCGATCAGCGAGTTGGTCAGCAGCGGCACGACCACCGCGACGATGCCGCTGCGGTTCGAGGCCAGTCCGCGCGCCATCAGGTCCGGCGTGTAGTTGGTCTTGCGGATCACCGCCTCGACCCGGGCGCGGGTCTTCTCCGCCACCTTGGCCGGATCGCGCAGCACGCGCACCACGGTCATGGTCGAGACCCCGGCAAGGCGGGCCACATCGCTCAGCCGCGAGCGCCGCTTGGCTCCCGTCTCGCTCATGCGTCCCTCCCGGTCACGCTGGCCCGCCGCAATTTGCGCTTGAACTCCTTTATGTAAGCGGTAACATCGGCGGTCAAGGGGAACAAGCCCGCAACCGGCGGCCGTCCCACGGGGACGCCACGCCGGGCACTGGGGAGGGAAGCGCCATAGCCTCGCGCCGCGCCAGCGTCTTTCGCCGTTTCGGTGGCCTCGCCGTCTATCTGCGCTCGATGGCGGTCTTCATGATCGTCTGGGAGCTGGCCGCCCGCTGGAAGGGCAACACCGTTCTGCTGCCTTCGCCGCTGCGCGTCCTCGATTCCCTCTGGCAGCTGGCCCTCAATCTCGAGCTCTTCGAGCACGCCATCATCAGCTTCAGCCGAATGCTGCTCAGCGTCGCGCTGGCGGCCGGCATCGCCATCCCGCTCGGCCTGCTGATGGGTCGCAGCCGCCTGGCCGAGGACCTGGTTGACCCGCTGATCGAGATCCTGCGCCCGATCTCCGGCATCGCCTGGATCCCGCTCGCCCTCTTTCTCTTCGGCATCGGCCACGCCCTGCCGACCTTCATCATGTTCTACACGGCGTTCTTCCCCATCGTCATCGGCACCGTCGCCGGTGTGCAGGGTGTCGACCGCCGCCTGATCGACGCGGCGCGCACCATGGGCGTGCCGGAGGCCACCATCGTCATGCGCGTCGTGCTGCCCGCTGCCCTGCCGGCGATCCTGGTCGGCGTGCGGCTCGGCGTCGCCGCGGGCTGGACGGCGGTGGTCGCAGCGGAGCTCGTCGGAGCGCCCAGCGGACTCGGCTATGCCGTCGAGTGGTATCGCGAGCTGCTGATGACGCCGAAGGTGATGGCCTTCATCGCCATGATCGGCGTGCTTGGCTATCTCTGCGATGCCGCCGTGCGGCGCCTGCAGGTGGCATTCACGCCCTGGGCGCCGCGCACCGAGGCGATCGCATGAGCGCCGTCACGTCGAACCGGATGCTGCGCGGGCTCGTTCTGCCCATCGTGTTCATCGCGCTGTGGCAGATCGCGGTGAGCCAGATCGCCCAGCCGACCCACGCCCCCTTCCCGTGGCGCGTCGTGGTCGCGGCGGGCGGCCTGCTGGCCAGCGGCGACCTGCCCCTGGCCATCATCCAGAGTCTCGGCCGGGTCTTTGCCGGCTTCGCCTGTGCCGCCGCCATCGCCGTGCCGCTCGGTCTCGCCATGGGCATGTGGCGTCCCGTCGAGCGCAACCTCGACCCCATCGTCGAGAGCTTCCGCCCGGTCGCCGCCATCGCCATCCTCCCGCTGGCCATCCTGTGGTTCGGCACTGGCACGCCGGCCGCCGTGTTCATCGTCGCCTACGCCGCCTTCTTCGCCATCGTCGTCAACACCATCGCCGGGGTGAAGCGTGTCGACCGCCGGCTGGTGGAGGCGGCGCTGACCATGGGTGTCGGCCGGCTGGCCATCCTGCGCACGGTGATCGTGCCCGGCGCGCTGCCCTCGATCGGCGTGGGTCTGCGGCTCGGCCTCGGCATCGCCTGGACAGCCATCGTAGCCGCCGAGCTGGCGGTCGGCGCCAAGGCCGGCGGCGGCGGCTCCGGCGGCATCGGCCAGATGATGTTCGTCTTCTATGCCTACAGCGTCGAGCTCAACAGCATCGTGGTCTGCATGATCGCTGTTGGCCTGGTGGCGCTGGCCCTTGACCGCCTGCTGCGCTGGCTGCTGCGCACGGCCATGCCCTGGACCGCGCCATGAACGCCCATACACCGATCACCGGCATCAAGCTGCGCCTCGAGCATGTGCGCAAGACCTTCACGCTGGCCACCGGCGAGACGACCGAGGCGGTCGCCGATTTCTCGCTCGACATCCGCCAAGGCGAGTTCCTGGTGATCGTCGGACCGTCAGGCTGCGGCAAGACGACCGTGATGAACATGCTGGCCGGCCTGGAGCGGCCGAGCGCCGGCAGCATGACCATGGATGGCCGGGAGATTGACGGCCCCGGCGCCGAGCGCGGCGTCATGTTCCAGGACTACGCGCTGTTCCCGTGGCGCACGGTCTGGGGCAACGTCGAATTCGGTCTGCTCTACGGGCCCGCCGGCAACGGCCTCGACGCCAAGGCGCGCGAGGAGCGCGTCCGCCGCACCATCGATCTCGTCGGCCTCAAGGGTGCAGAGAAGAAGTACCCGCACCAGCTTTCGGGCGGCATGCGCCAGCGCGTGGCCCTCGCCCGTCTGATGGCCAACGAGCCGCAGGTGCTGCTGATGGACGAGCCGCTGGCCGCGCTCGACGCGCAGACCCGCATCATCCTGCAGGACGAGCTGTTGCGCATCTGGGGCCAGGATCGCCCAGCGAGCGAGCGGCGCACCGTCGTCTTCATCACCCACGGCATCGACGAGGCGGTGTTCCTCGCCGACCGCGTGGCGGTGATGGGGCCCGGGCGCCTCAAGGAGATCATCGATATCGACCTGCCGCGCCCGCGCGGCGATGCCACACGAGCCCATCCGGCGTTCCAGGCCCTGACCCAGCGCATCTGGAGCCTGATCCGCGCCGAAGCCTATCGCGCCATCACATAAGAACTGCAACTGGAGGACATGCCATGCCCATGACCACATCACGCCGCCGCTTCCTGCTGGCGACCGCCGCCGGCACCACCGCCCTCGCCGCCCCCGCCATCGTCGGCGCCCAGGCCCGCCGCGCCATCAAGGTGTCGGTCGGCCGCCAGCCCTATGCCGCCGGCAACTCGCCCGTCACCCAGTACATGATCGCCAACAAGAGCTTCGAGCAGGCGGGCGCCGCGCTCGGCTACGACATCACGGTCGATTACCGCGACTATCCTTCGGCGCTGCCGATGGTCGAGGCCTTCGTCTCCGGCAATCTCGATTTCGGCATGTGGGGCAACACGCCGATCGTGCGCCTGATCGCCCAGAACCAGCCGATCACCCTGCTCAGCGTCGGCGAGGGCCATTTCCGCTTCGTCGTCGGCGTGCGCAAGGATTCGCCGATCCGCAACCTGCAGGATCTGCGCGGCAAGACGGTCGGCGCACTGCTCGGCGGCGATCCGTACAACGCCTTCTCGCAGATGCTGCGCCACGAGATGGGCAACGCCGACCCGAAAGCCCACGGCATCACGGTGGTGAACACACCGACCCAGGCCCAGGCTGCGACCATCCCCAGCGGCATGGACGCCGCGATCCTGATCCACCCGGCTTACCTGAAGGCGAACGCCGAGATCGGCACGACGGCGATCATGAACTCCTTCGGCTACACCGAGCCGCATTATCGCGGGCCGGCCGGCGAGGGTGCAGGCAAGCTGCTCGACTCCGTGAAGAAGTCCGCCTTCTATCCGGACGGCTACTACCTGCACCGCTCCTTCTGGATTGCGCGCACGGCGCTGCTCAAGGAGCATGCGGCGGTCGGCACGGCGTTCCTGATGGCGCAGCAGGAGGCCATCGCCAAGCTGGTGGCCACGCCGGCGGGCGCCGTCTCCGACATGGTGAAGCAGTACTGGGGCCTGGCACCCGAGCACGGCGCCAAGGTCGTCGAGGACGAGGTGCTGTTCAAGCGCGGCTGGTGCTGGCCGACCGAGGGCGACGCGAGCGCGGTGCTCGAGATCTCCAAGGTCATGGTCGAGGGCCGCATTATCGAGAAGCCGCTCACCTGGGCGCAGGTGCGCAACTCCTTCGACGCGGCGGTGCCGGTGCTGCGCGACGCCTACGAGCGCGGCGGGCGCAAGCCGGAGGCGGCCGCCTTCGAGGCGACCAACGTGCAGGATCTGCGCGGCCTGCCGGCCTGGGACGCGGCGCGCTGGAAGGACCGCAGCTGACACGACAACACAACACGCTCGACGGAGTATCGATTCATGACTGACGTGGGATTCATCGGCCTCGGCACGATGGGCGGGCCGATGGCGCTGAACGTCCTCAAGAAGGGCCACCGCCTGACCGTCTTCGACATCAGCGACAAGGCGGTGGCCACACTGACGGCGGCCGGAGCCAAGGCCGCCGGCTCGCCCAAGGCGGTGGCGGCGGCGAGCGAGGTGGTGATCACCATGGTGCCGGACTCGCCCGACGTCGAACGCGTGGCGCTGGGCAAGGACGGCATCATCGAGGGCATCAAGCCCAACGCCGTCTACATCGACATGAGCACCATCGACCCGCAGACCACCCAGCGGGTCGGGGCGAAGATCGCCGCCAAAGGCGCGCACATGATCGACAGCCCGGTCGGCAAGACGGCCGAGCACGCGGTCGCCGGCACGCTGACCCTGATGGTCGGCGGACCGGCGGAGATCATCGCGCGGGTGCGGCCGATCCTCGACTGCATGGGCACCGACTTCTTCCATTGCGGTGCGCTCGGCATGGGCGAGGCGATGAAGCTGGCCAACAACCTGCTGGCCACGACCTTGCTCGAGGCGACGGCCGAGGCGCTGGTGGTCGGGGCCAAGGCCGGGCTGACGCTGGACACCATGACCAGCGTGATGAAGACGACGATGGCCTGGAACAACCAGCTCGCCATCGCCATGCACGCGCGTCCCCTCAAGGGCGATTTCAAGCCCGGCTTCATGCTCAAGCTGGCGCACAAGGATTGCCGCCTGGCGCTGCAGATGAACCGCGACTACGGCCTGCCGGCGACGGTCGGCCATGCCACGCTCAAGACCCTCGACGACGGGTTGGCGAAGAAGGCCGGGGACGACGATGTCGGTGTGCTGCTCCGGCTGCGCGAGCAGGAAGCGGGTGTGGAGGTGCGGCTGCGCAAATGAGCATCGACCCCGCCGCCACCGCCGCGATCGGCAAGACCGGCCTCACGGTCAGCCGCCTGGGCTTCGGCACCGGGCCGTTCGGCAACCTGCTGCAGGCGGCCTCCGAGCCCGACCTGCATCAGGCGACGCAGGCGGCGCTGGCGGCGGGGATTCGCTATTTCGACACCGCCCCCTTCTATGGTCACGGCCTCGCCGAACAGCGCACCGGCGAGACGTTGCGCGGGATCGAGCGCAGTCGCTACGTGCTGTCGACCAAGGTCGGCAGGCTCCTCGGGCCCAACCCGCAGGCGACCACCGTCGGGCCGTTCGCCGGCATCCTGCCCTTCGACGTGGTCTACGATTATTCCTATGACGGCGCGATGCGCTCCTTCGAGGACAGCCTGCAGCGCCTGGGCATCGCCTCGGTCGACATCGCCCTGATCCACGACATCAACCGGCGCTGGCAGGGCGACAAGCTCGAGCAGCGCTACGGCGAAGCAATGAAGGGCGCCTACAAGGCGCTCGAAAAATTGCGCAGCGAGGGCGTGGTCAAGGCCATCGGCGTCGGCGTCAACGACGTCGACATCCTGATGCGCTGCACGCGTGACGGCGATTTCGACTGCTTCATGCTGGCCGGGCGCTACACACTGCTCGACCAGACCTCGCTGGCCGGGCTGATGCCGGAATGCGCGACGCGCAACATCGCCATCCTGCTGGCGGGCCCTTACAACTCCGGCATCCTCGCCACGGGCGCGAAGCCGGGTGCCACCTTCTGGTATAGTGAGGCGCCGCCCGAGATCATGGAGCGCGTGCGGCGTATCGAGGGGGTCTGTGCCCGCCACAACGTGCCGCTTGCCGCCGCCGCCCTTCAGTTTCCCTTCGGCCATCCGGCCATGACCAGCGTGGTCGCCGGCATGCGCAGCGCCGCCGAAGTCAACCAGGCGCTCGCCTGGATGCGGCTCGCCATCCCCGCCGATCTCTGGCGTGAGCTGCGCCACGAAGATCTCATCGACGCTCAGGCACCGCTCCCCGGCGCCTGAGGAAAACAGAATAACGACAGAGGAGGAGACGCCATGACCCGGAAGCCCACCCGCCGGCATTTCCTTGCCGGCGCCGCGGCCGCCAGCGCCACGCTCGCGGCCCCGGCCATCCACGCGCAGACCCCCGTCACCATCACCTTCCGCTTCAACGACCCCGAGGCGCCGCAGCTACGCGCCACCCTCGACGAGTTCGAGAAGCGCAATCCCGACATCAAGGTGACGATGCAGCGCGTGAGCTGGGGCGACGCCCAGGCGCAGTACCTGCGCGAGGCGGCCGTCGGCACCGCGCCCGACATCGTTCACCTGGCCCAGGTGTGGACGCGCTCCTTCGGCGGCGGCGGCTCGTTGCGCCCGCTCGACGATTTCATCGCCCGTGACGGGGCGAAGCTGGGGGCTGGAGGCTGGGACGGGTTCCTGGCGCGCGACCTGGCGGCGGCCCCCAACGGCAGGATCTGCGGCGTGCCGTGGACCATCGACACCTTCGCGATGATCTACAACAAGGAGATCTTCTCCGCCGCCGGCATTAACGAATTCCCCAGGACCTGGGAGGGCGTGCGCGCCGCCAGCCAGCAGATCAAGCAGCGCACGGGCAAGGACGGCTGGGCGTTCTCGGCCGGCAATTGCGGCACGCCCGGTATCTGGTTCTATCTCAACTTCTTCTGGTGGTCGAAAGGACCCGGGCTGATCGACCGTGCCTCGGACGGCAAGTTCGTGGTCGCCATGACGCCGCAGCAGCTCCAGGAAGGATTCGACTACTACAACCGCTACCTCCAGGAAGGGCACAACCCGCGCGGCAGCCTGTCGGTCTGCATCTGGAACGCGGCCGAGATCGTCGAAGGCATGCTGTCGGGCAGCATGGCGATGTGCAGCAACCCGGACAACGTGGCGATCGAGCTCCTCGATAAATGGGCGGCCCGCAACCCGGGCAAGCCCGCACCCTTTGCCACCGCACCTCACCCGGCGGACAGCAACGGCTCGCGCACCTTCTTCGGCGGCCGCATGCTGGGCATCAGCCCGAACTGCAAGAACCCCGAACAGGCCTGGCGGCTGATCCAGTATCTCGTGACGCCGGATCCGACCTTCACCCGCTTCTACAACAACTACACGCCGGCCCAGCAGGCAGCGATCACCGCCCGCAACTGGCGGCCGGAGATGATGGGGTATCCCGAGCAGCTGAAGACGGCACGCAGCTGGGGCCCGTATGGCACCGGCCCGGTCGCCATCCCGTTCATGTGGCAGGCGGTGGGCCGCGCGGCCGGCTCGGTGTTCATCGGCGAGAAGACCTCGCAGGTGGCGTCGGCCGAGCTGCACGATGCTCTCTCCCGCGAGCTTGCGCGCGTCCAGCGCTAGTTCCGGGAGACACGCGGCACCGCGCATGAGCGGCGTCGCGTGGCGCGAGCGCGGCTTCCTCGCCGTCGCGCTCGTACCTGTCTTCTTTTTCCTTGCTGCCTTCTATCTCTACCCGACCGTCTTCAACATCGAGAACAGCCTGACCGACCTCAGCCTGTTCGGGCTGCGGCAGGGCGGCGAGTGGGTGGGGATCGACAACTACGTCGAGCTGATGACCAGCCCGGATTTCCGCCGGGTGCTGTGGAACACCGTGTTCTGGCTGACCATCGTCGGCGTCGGTGTGCGCATCCTGCTCGGCCTGGCGCTGGCCTTCCTGCTCAACAGCGCCACGATACGGCGCTGGCGCCTCGCCACGATCAGCCGCCTGCTGCTCATCGTGCCCTGGGCGACGCCCCCGGTGGTCGCCATCGTGGTCTGGCGCTGGCTGCTCGATCCGCGCGTCGGCGCCATCAACTCGACGCTGATGAGCCTGGGGTTGATCGACCAGCCCATCGCCTTCCTCGGTACCGCCTTCTGGGTCTGGCCGGCGGTGATCACGATCATCACCTGGAACACGCTGCCGCTGGTCACCCTGACCTTCCTCGCCAGCCTTCAGTCGCTGCCGCAGGAGCTGATCGAGGCGGCGGAGATCGACGGCGCCAGCAAGTGGCAGATCCTGCGCTACGTCTATCTCCCGCATCTCAAACCGGCGATCGTGGTCATGGTGCTGATGTCCACCTTCTGGACCTTCAACAACTTCATCTATGTCTGGCTGACCACGGGCGCCGGACCCGGCACCTACACCAACGTCATGGCGACCGAGATCTACCTCAAGGCCTTCGTCGAGGGCCGGCTCGGCTACTCCTCGGCGACCGGCGTGGTCATGGCCACGATCATGACCGTGTTCGGGCTGATCTACCTGCGGGTGATCGCCGAGCGCGAGCTCAAGGATGAGGGCGAGGAATGAGCGCCTTCGCCATCGGCCGCCGCTTCGGTTTGAACCTGCTCGGCGAAGTGGCGCTCGTGCTGCTCACGCTCGTACTGCTGTTCTTTCTCGTCTACCCCACGGCCTGGGTGCTGCTGGCCTCGTTCAAGACGCCCGAGACCATGTTCGCCGCGACGAAATGGCAGTTCACGTTCGATAACTACGTGAAGGTGCTGTCGTCGGGCTTCGGCCGCAACTTCTTCAACAGCGTGCTGCTCTGCGCCGTCAGCGTGGTGATCTCGACCATCGTCTCGGTGCACGCCGCCTACGCCTTCTCGCGCAAGCGCTTCCGCTACAAGCGCGCGCTCTTCGGCTCGGTTCTGTTCGGCCAGACCTTCCCCTGGATCATCCTGGTGACCCCGGTCTTCATCCTGTTCGCGAGGCTGGGGCTGCTCAACAACTGGCTGAGCATGATCTTCGTCTACGTCGCCATCTCGATTCCGTTCTCGATCTACCTCCTGGTCGGCTATCTCAAAGCCGTGCCCAAGAGCCTCGACGAGGCGGCAATCATCGACGGCGCGACGCATCTGCAGGTGATCTGGCGCATCATCTTCCCGATCATGCTGCCGGGAATCGTGGCCACCGCGACCTACGCCTTCCTGCTCTGCTGGTCGGAGTACCTGTTTGCCGTGGCCATCCTCACCCAGGACGAGATGAAGACCATGCCGCTGGCGCTCTACCTCTACTTCGGCGAGAACGTCACCGAATGGGGCAACGTCATGGCCGCCTCGGCGCTGTCGACCATCCCGACCCTGCTCATGTTCCTGCCGCTGCAGACCCACATGGTCTCGGGCCTCGCCGCCGGCTCGGTCAAACAGTAGGCGGCGAGGCGGGCGGCGTCGTGCCGCCCTAGTTCAGCCCGCCGAGAGCCCAGATCAGCAGAATGATCGGTAGCGGAATGCCGATCAGCCAAAGAATAAGTCCGCGTCCCATCGCGACCTCCGGGTTGGTGGTACGCGGATAGAACGCGCCGCCCGGGCCGGCGGTTCCCCGCCCCCTGTGTCCAGCTCAGGACCTCATGCGCCCCCGAGACGGGGTGCCACAAGCTCTCGTCCTGATGGGCCGACGCGAATACGGCTTTCAGACATTCTTCTAAAGTATTGGGCCGGAATGCACTGATTCCTCACGAGGTCTCTTCTGTTCAATTCAGATGATGTATGATTCGCGCCAGAGACAATTCCGGCATGATGCGCCCCGAAGACGAAGCTCTCCTCGATCAGGTCCCGGCGTTCTCGCTCACCGCGCCGGAGATACGCCAGGCGCTGGTCCGGGCCGGCACGGTGAAGGTCTTCCGCAAGGGCGCCATTCTCTGGCGCCGCGGTGCGCGTGCCAGCTCCGTCATCGTCATCCTCTCCGGCCGCGTCGGCCTGTTCGACGGCATGGATCTCGAGCAGTCCGCGGTCATCGACCTGTTCAGCGCCGGCGCCGTGGCCGGCAGCGGCTACACCCTGCTGGACCCGCCACATTTTTATCTCTTTTCCGGCAAGGCGCTCGACGACGTGCGCGCTCTGGTCATCCCGATCCCGGTCTACCGACGCCATGTGCAACGCGACCACTCCCTGCTTCTCGGAACCGCGCGCCAGCTTCTCGCCGGCTGGCAACGGCTGGTCGCCGAGACCCGAGCGCTCAAGCAGCTCTCCGCCAACCAGCGCCTGGCGGCGTACCTTCTGGCCCAGACGGACAAGGAAACCGGCGCCGTCACCGTACGGCTGACGGACGACCAGCTGCTGATCGCCAGGCTGCTGGGCGTGACCCGGGAAAGCCTGTCGCGCAGCTTCGCCATCCTTAGGGCTCAGGGCGTGAGCAAGCGCGGGCGGCTGGTGACTCTTTCCGACGTCACGAAGCTTCGCCAATTCTGCAACTAGTGCGTGCGATGGCCGGGCGCCGCTGAGGACCCATGCCGTACTGGCGTCCGGCGCCCGCCGGTGACCGGCGCAGTCGCATGAACGCCACATAAATCGCGGCTTCCGGGGCCACCAACCGGCCGCCTCCAGATCGCCGGCGACCCTGAAAAGCTTAACCAAACCGGCGCGCATCTCGGTCAAATTTTACCATTTGGTAAACACTACCTGTGATGTTTATCCTTCACGCACCACGCACCAGAAAAAGGGGGAGGTGCGAACCGGCGCAGAGGTGAACGCAGATGCCTGCACCCGGCGAAGGTCCGTCGCATGTGGCTCGTGGCCGGTGGCCGCGACTGGGCACCTGGTTCAATCGCCTGATGGGCCGTCCCGCCCTACGTCAGGCCGATTTCCAGCGCCAGAGCACCGAGCTCGCCGAAACGGCCGCGCGGCTCGCCGCCACGATCGATGCGGTGCCCATCGCCATCGTCACCCTCGACCAGACCCATCGCGTCATCAACTGGAGCCATGGGGCGGAGCGCATATTCGGGTACACCCGCGACGAGGTCCTTAACCGGCCCTACCCGCTCGTGCCGCCCGGAGGAGAGACGGAATTCGCCCGGCTGACCGATCGCGTGATGCAGAACGGGGAGCGCGTCCGCGACATTACCGTCCAGCGCCGCCACAAGGATGGAAGGTTGCTTGACGTTCTGTTCTCCGGGGCTCCGCTCTACGATGCCGAACGACGCATCGTCGGTGCGGTCTATGGCCTGGAGGACATCACGGAACGGCGCAAGGCGGAGGAGGCTCTGATCCTCAACCAGCGCATCTTCGCCACCTCGCTCGACCTCATCCTGGTTACCGACCGCCAGGGCAATTTCGTGCTCGTCAGCCCGAGCTCCCGCGCGCTGCTCGGCTACGCGCCGGAAGAGATGATCGGCCGCAACGGCGCCGACTTCATTCATCACGACGATCTCGACAGCACACGCGAGGAGATGCGCGAGGCGCGCCGCCGGGGCGTGCTGCGCAACTTCGAGTGCCGTTATCTGCGTCGGGATCGGCGCAGCTCCGTGACACTGGCCTGGACCGGCGTCTGGTCGGAGGCGGAACAGCATCACTTCTTCATCGGCCGCGACGTGACCGAGACTCGCAAGCGCGACCAGCTGCTCGCCCAGGCCCAGAAGATGGAGGTGGTCGGCCAGCTGACCGGCGGCCTCGCCCATGACTTCAACAACCTGCTCGGCGTCGTCATCGGGAATCTCGATCTGATCCAGGAGGAGCTGCCCGCCGGCCACAACGCGCGGCCTCTCGTCGAGATGGCGCTGGACGCCTGCCTGCGCGGTGCGCAGCTCAACAAGAGCCTGCTCGCCTTCTCCCGCCGCCAGGAGCTCCGGCCGCAGCGCGCCGATCCGGCCGCAGCGGTACAGAACATGGCGAAGATGCTGAAGCGGATGATCGGCGAGAATATCGAGGTCGAGGCCAGCGTGGCGCCTGATATCTGGCCGGTGCGCGTCGATCTGTCGCAGCTCGAATCGGCCATCCTCAACCTGGCGGTGAACGCGCGCGACGCCATGCCCGACGGCGGAAAGCTGGTCATCGAGGCGTCGAACGCCATCCTCGATGACTCCTACGCCTCGGAGAACAACGAAGTCCTTCCCGGCGAGTATGTCCTGATTGCCATCTCCGATACCGGGACTGGCATGTCGTCGGACACGCTGGCCCGGGTGTTCGAGCCGTTCTTCACCACCAAGGAAGTAGGCAAGGGCAGCGGCCTCGGCCTCTCCATGGTCCACGGCTTCATGAAGCAGTCTCGCGGCCACGTGAAGCTGTATTCGGAGGTCGATCGCGGCACGACCGTGCGGCTCTACCTGCCGCGCGATCAGGCGGGTGCCGACGCCGACAGCGCCATGTCCGCCGACGGCCAGGATGCGCGGCCGCCCGCCACCGAATCTATCCTGATCGTCGAGGACAATATCGGGCTGCGCCAGGTCGCCGTTTCCAAGCTCACGAAGCTCGGCTATCGCGTGCTGGTGGCCTCAAGCCCCGCCGATGCTCTCGACATCATCGACACCGGCGCCAGGCCGGACCTGCTCTTTACCGACGTGGTCATGCCGGGTCCGCTCGATGGAATCGGCCTGGCCGAGGAAGCCGTGCGTCGACGGCCGGGACTAAAGGTGCTGCTGACCTCCGGTTTCACCGAACGCACCACCCGCCACAGCGGGCGCGCAGTCCACTGGCCGCTACTCAGCAAACCTTATCGCAACACGGAGCTGGAGCAGGCGCTGCGTGACGCCCTGTCCAGCCCGGCGGTGGACAGTGCCGCCGACTAGCCGAGTATTGGGAGGACTACGATGCGCATCCTGCTGATCGACGACGACGTCATGCTTCGCCAGACCATCCGGCGGATGCTCGAATCCGGCGGCCATGAGGTGATCGAGGCGGAGAACGGCCGGATCGGTCTCGAGGCCTTCCGCAAGCACGCCATCGACGCCGTGATCACCGACATCATCATGCCGCAGAAGGAAGGCATCGAGACGATCCGCGACATCCGTTCCCTCGACGCCAAGGTCCGCATCGTCGCCATCTCCGGCGGCGGCCGGACGCACAAGATGGATTTCCTGAACATCGCCGCCAAGCTCGGAGCCACCTCGACTCTTTCCAAGCCGTTCCGCAAGGAAGCACTGCTCGCCTGCGTCGAAGGACGCGAGCCGCCGCCCGACGCCGGATGATGGACATCGATTCGGCCAGATAGACTGCCGCCCCGGGCGGGTGCTATGCCAGAGCGTCACCCGTCCAGAGAGAACGCCATGTTGACGCTGTATTACTCGCCCGGCAGCTGCGCGCTCGCCTCGCATATCGCGCTCGAGGAAGCCGGCGCCGACTACAAGACGGTGCGGCTGAACTTTGCCAATAGCGACCAGCGAAAGCCGGAATATCTGGCGGTCAATCCCAAGGGCCGCGTCCCTTCCCTGATCACCGAGCAGGGCATCCTGACCGAAACGCCGGCCATCCTCGTCTACATCGCGCAGCGTTTCCCGAAAGCCGGGCTGGCACCTCTCGGCGACCCTTTCGCCTTCGCGCGCCTGCAGTCCTTCAATTCCTATCTCTGCTCGACCGTGCACGTGGCACACGCGCATCGCATGCGCGGCTCTCGCTGGGTCGACGATCCCGCCGCCCTCGAGGCGATGAAGAAGAAGGTGCCGCAGACCATGGGCGAGGCCTTCCGCCTGATCGAGCAGCACATGTTCGAAGGTCCCTGGGTGATGGGCAGCGTCTACAGCATGGCCGACGGCTATCTCTTCACCATCGCCCAATGGCTGGCCGGCGACGGCGTCGACATCGCCGCCTTCCCGAAGGTCCATGAGCACTTCAGGCGGATGAGCGAGCGCCCGGCGGTTAAGAAGGCGCTCGCCGACCAGAATGCCGCGCTTGCGGCGTGACCGCGTGCGCCGTCAGGCGCGCACGTCCCCGCGGGCCATCAGGCCCGCATTCCGCCGCGGGCGTTAAGCCCGCACATCTATGTAGCTGACCACCTTCTTCACGCCCTCGCCTTCCTTGAGGCGGGCGATGGCCTTGTCGGCTTCTCCCTGCGAGCGCGCGCGGCCGATGATGTAGAGCGTGCGGAACGCGTCGCCCGTGACACGGAAATTGACATCGGCCACGCCGGCCGTGCCGATCAGGCGTCCCTTGGCCTTGGTCTCCATGGCCAGCACGTCGTTCCAGGCGGCGAGTTCGGCCTTGCGCTTCTCCTGCTCTTCCTTGGTGAGCATGGCGACGTGCCAGTAGAGTTTCTTGACCTCCGGCACGGCCTTCACACCCTTTTCGAATTTGTCGTAGGCGGCCTTGTCGTCGAACATGCCGGTGAGCAGCAGGCGCTGCTCGTAGATCTCGGTCGAGGCCTTGATCGACTTCACCTCGGCCATGACCTTGTTGACCTTCAGGACGATCTCATTGTCCTTGGCGATGTCGCCCATGCTGCGCGCCTCGATGGCGCGGTCGATCAGGGTCTTGGGTGCGGTCAGGACGTCGAGCAATTGAGCCCCCGCCGGGGCCGCCGTCAGAGCCAATCCGCCACCCGCCACTAAGAAATGCCGCCGATTCATCGTTGCCTCCGCTCGGGCCATATTACCGCGCCACTCTAAGCCGGCCCCCGGCTACCGCCAAGCCGGGGGGTCAGGTAAACTGGCCCGGAAAAGACTTTAGGGGCACGCCCCAAGGGAGCGAAACATGCCGTCCATTCTCACCCAAGACCAGGTCGCGCAGTTCCACCGCGATGGCATGGTCATCGTACGTGGCCTGTTCGATGCACAAGAAACCGCCTTGCTGCGCAAGGCCATGGAGGTCGATCCGGCCATCCGCGACCACATCATCGACCGGCTGGACGCGCAGGGTGCGGCGACCAAGATCGCCCTGTGGAACCGGGTAGGCGACAGCGTCTACGGCCTGGCGGCGCGTTGCGAGCGGGTGGTCGACACGGCCGAGCAGCTGCTGGGCGGGCCGGTCTATCACTATCAATCCAAGCTCACCGCCAAGGAGCCCAAGGTCGGTGGCGCCTGGGAATGGCACCAAGATTACGGCTACTGGTATCACAATGGCTGCCTGCGGCCGGATATGCTGAGCTTCCAGCTCGCCCTCGACAAATCGTTCAAGGAGAATGGCTGCCTCGAGTTGGTGAAGGGCTCGCATCTTCTCGGCCGCATCGACCATGTGCCGGTACCCGGCGAGGCCCAGGTTGTCGCCGACCCGGCGCGCATGAAGCACATCACCCAGAAGCACGAGATCGTGCCCGCCGAGCTCGAGGCCGGCGACGTGGTGATTTTCCATGCCAACACGCTGCACCGCTCGGCCCAGAACCGCTCGGAGCACCGGCGCTGGACGTTCCTTTTCTGCTACAACCGCGTCGACAACGACACGGTGACCAGGACCGACGACCGTTACTACGTGCCGCTGCACAAAGTGCCGGATTCGGCGATCAAGCAGGCGGGGCTGAAGCTCGCCGACGGAAGCGACGAGGAACACTTCACCTCGAAGCCCTTCGTGCCCAAGGTGCGCGAAAGCGCCGACGCCGACTGAGACGGCCCGACTACCGGTAGAAGTAGTCGACCAGGAAGAGCGATACCGGCGGCACGTAGGTCACCAGCAGCAACACGGCTATGAGCACCCCGATATAAGGGAGGTTCCAGCGCGTGGTCGCCCAGATGTCGGTTTTGGCGATCGAGCAGGCGGCGATCAGCACGCTGGCCACCGGTGGCGTCTGCTGGCCGATGGCCAGGTTCAGCGTGACGATGATGCCGAAATGCACCGGGTCGATGCCGACCAGGTTGACCAGCGGCATGACGATGGGCACGACCAGGATGATCGCCGCCGCCGAGTGCAGGAAGAAGCCGAGGACGAAGAACAGCAGGTTGAGGATGGCCAGCACGGCGTGGCGGTCGTTGGTCAGCGCGGTCAGCCACTGCGCGACCTTCTGCGGCACGCGCGTCTCGGTCAGGTAAAGGCCGAGCAGCGCCGAGGCGGCAATCAGCAGCATCACCACCGCCGTCTGGATGACGCCGTCGATGGTCGTCTCCCAGAGGAATTTGAAGTCGATCTCGCGATAGATCGCGCCGCTGATGAAGACCGCGGCCAGCACCGCCACGGCGGCGCCCTCGGTCGCCGTCACCCAGCCACCGAAGATCGTGCCGAGGATGATGATCGGCAGCAGGAAGGCCCAGGACGCGGCCTTGAAGGCCACCCAGAGATTGCAGAGGTTGAACACCTGCTCGATGGGGAAGTTGTAGCGGCGCGCGTACCAGTAGGCGACGCTCATCAGGCCAAAGCCGCCGAGCAGCCCCGGCACGATGCCCCCGACGAAGAGCTGCACGATCGACGCCCCGGCGATGGTGCCGTAGAGGATCATCGGGATCGAGGGCGGGATGATGATGGCCAGTGAGGCCGAGGACGAGGTCGTGGCTGCGGCGAACTCGGCCGGATAGCCCTTGCGTTTCATGCCCGGGATGATGATCGAGCCCGTGGCGGCGACATCGGCCACCGCCGAGCCGGAAATCTCGGCGAAGAAGATCGAGACACCGATATCGACCATGGCAAGGCCGCCGCGGATCGAGCCCAGCAGCGCCGAGCAGAAATCGATCAGCCGCTTGGAAATTCCGCCGGCGTTCATGATCGAGCCGGCAAGGATGAACATCGGGATCGAGAGCAGCGGGAAGCTGCGCGTGCCCTCGTACATGGCCAGCGCAATGTTCAGCAGGTCCTGCTGGATGCCGTGCAGGATGAACATCGCCGTCATGGCCACGACGCCGATGGCGGCGGCGATCGGCACATTGATCAGCACCAGAGCGATCAGGCCGAGAAGCATCAGGACGGTATCCATGACCCGCTCCTCAGATCTGCTCGGTCGGCAGACGCTGGTGACGCAGATTGCGCCACTCGTCCGGCAGTGACAGGAGATGCCCGATGACGAACAGGACGGCGCCGATCGGAATCACCGACTGGGTGAGCTGCACCGGCACCCAGGTCAGGCTGATTAGCGTGTCGCCCTCCAGCAGGATGACGACCTGCAGCCCGGCCCAGGCCAGGATGAGGAAAAACGCGACAACAAGCGCCTCACCGAAGAGGAAAAGCGGCAGTCGGATGTGCTCGGGGGCCTTGCGCAGGACTTCCGGCGAGGCGAGATGCCCGCGGCGCAGCGCGGCCAGCGCCGAGCCGTAGTAGGTGATCCAGGCCAACACGATCGTCGCCACCTCGTCGTACCAGGTCAGGGCCGCGCCCATCTCGCGCAGCGTGACCGCGAAAAGGACGAGCACGACCAACCCCACCATGAGGAAGACGCAGAAGATGGAAAGCGCGACCTCGAGCGCGCGCTTTATGGCGAGACGAGCGTTCATGCGGGAAACGACAGCCGGGAAGCGGCGCGCCCCCTAAGGAGCGCGCCTCAAACCGTCAGCAGCCGGCCTTCTTGGCAAGGGCCAGCGTCTCGTCGATCAGCGCCCGGCCGCCGGGCACTTCCTTGGAGAACATCTCGTAGACGGCGTCGCTCGCCTTGACGAAGGCTTCGCGGTCGACGGTGTTGAACTGCATGCCGCCCTTGATCAGGGCGTCTTTGGTCTCCTTCTCCTCCTTGGCCGCGACCTCGTAGGTCCAGGGCTGGACCTCGGCGCCCGCCTCCAAGATCGCCTTGCGCACATCCTCGGGCCAGGCCTGCCAGCGGCGCATGCTCGCCACCGGGAAGCTCGGCGTGTACACGTGGTTGGATTCGGTCAGATACTTCTGCACTTCCTGGAACTTGCCGCCGAGGATGTTGGTGTAGGGGTTCTCCTGCCCATCCATGACGCCGGTCTTGAGCGCCACGAAGACCTCACCGAAGGCCATCGGCGTCGGATTGGCGCCGTAGGCCTGGAACATGCGCACGCGCCACACGCCTTCGGGGACGCGCAGCTTGATGCCCTTGAGGTCCTCCGGCTTGACGATTGGCCGCTGACTGTTGGAGATCTGACGTACGCCGTTCTCCCAGATGCCCATCAGCTTGTAGCCCTGGGCGTCGAGCTTGGGCGCCATCTTCGCCCACACGACGTCCTTGGCGACGCAGCCCATGTGAGCGCGGTCCTTGATCAGGTAGGGCATGTCGAACAGGCCGAAATCGGGGACCACGCTCGACGTGGCGGTCGAAGGCTGCGACATGTCGAGCGTGCCGAGCTTGAGCTTCTGCAGCATCTCGCGGTCGCCACCGAGCTGGCTGGAATGGAACACGTCGATACGCGCCTTGCCGCCCATCTTCTGGTTGAAGCGCCGGGCGAACTCCTCCGCCGACAGGACCTGGACGCTGCCGGGCGTCGAGGTGGTGCCGAACTTGAGCTCCAGGGTCTGGGCCGCCGCTGGTGCGGCGCATAGCAGGCCGAATGCGGCCAGGGTGATCGTCCGGATCATGGTTCCTCCTCCTTGCGTTGTCCCGTTTATGCGACCTTTTCCTTCGTCTTGCCTGCCGGTGAGGCGGCGATCACCGCTCCCTCCGCCTCCAGGGCGGCGATGTCCGACTCGCTGAACCCGTATTCGCTCAGCACCTCGCGTGTGTGCTGGCCATAGAGCGGTGCGCCCGTGCGCACTTTGCCCGGTGTCGCCGAGAACTTGACCGGCAGGCCGATGGTCTCCACCGGCCCGAGGGTCGCATGCTCGACAGTGGTCACCATCTCGCGCGCCCGGGTCTGGGGGTCGGTCAGAGCCTGAAGCATGTCGTTGACCGGGCCGCAGGGAACCCCGGCCTTGTCGAGGGCCTCGAGCCAGTGTGCCGATGGCTTCGTCTTGAAGCGCGACGTGAGCTCCGCCACCAGCGCCTCCAGGTTGGCCATGCGGCCGGCATTGTCCTTGAAGCGCGGGTCCTCGCCGAGTTGCGGCGCACCGATCGCCTCCAGCGTACGCTTCCAGTTGGTCGCGTTAGCCCCGCCCACCACGATCCAGCGATCGGCCGTCTCGAAGGCCTGGTAAGGCGCATTGAGCGGATGGGCCGAGCCCATGGCCCGGGGCGCCACGCCGGTGGCCAGCGCGATGGCCGACTGCCAGTAGGTCTGCACCAGCGCCGCCTCGAACAGCGACGTCTCCACCCACTGTCCCTGACCGGTCTTCAGGCGGTTTGCATAGGCAGCGAGGATGCCCATGGCGCCAAGGATCCCGGCGGTGATATCGGAAAGCGGCGCACCGCATTTCACCGGCGCCCCGTCACCGGCATTGCCGGTGAAGCTCATGATGCCGCTCATCGCCTGGGCGACGAGATCGAAGCCGCGGCGCTCCTTGTAGGGGCCGGTGCGGCCGAAGCCGGAGATCGAGCAGTAGATCAGGCCCGGATTGGCCGCACGCAGATCCTCGTAGCCAAGGCCGAAACGTTCGGCCACGCCGGGTGCGAAATTCTCGACCAGCACGTCAACGCGCTCGGCAAGCCGGCGCAGCAGCTTCACGCCACCCGACGTCTTCAGGTTGACCACGATGCCGCGCTTGTTGCGGTTCATCATCAGGAAGGAGGCGGCCTGGTCGCCGACGCGGGGCGGCACGGTATGGCGGGTGTCGTCGCCGGCCGGGGTCTTTTCCACCTTGATCACGTCAGCGCCCATATCGGCGAGCATCAACGTGCAGGTCGGCCCCGCCATGACATGCGTGAGATCGAGAACTTTCAGACCGGCAAGCGGGCCCATCGTCTCTCCCTAAACCGCTGCCGCGCCTGAGAAAACAGGCGGCGGCGCTGCCGGTTTGTTACCGGTCGTGAAGCCACTTTGAATGCAAAATCGTGCATTGGCAATCGGAATTCTGGCCACGCAGCCCGTTTCGTGAGAAATTTGCATGCAAAATTGCCCGTCGCCCGGGAGGCGCCCGATGCTCCACGAAGAAGTCGTCGCGCAGGTCCGCAACATGCTGCTCGACGGTACCATCCGTCCGGGTGCGCGTATCGCCGAACGGGAACTGTGCGACCAGCTGCGCGTATCGCGCACGCCGCTGCGCGAGGCCCTGAAGGTCCTCGCCGCCGAAGGGCTGGTGCTGCTGCTGCCCAACCGCGGGGCGCGTGCCGTCAAGCCGACTAGCCGCAGCCTGCAGGACCTGTTTGAAGTCTGCGAAGGCTTGGAGTCGCTCGCCGGCGAGCTGGCCTGCCAGCGGATCTCCGACGCGCAGATTGCGGCGCTTCGCGACCTGCACACGGCCATGGTGGCCCACTATCAGGCCGGGGACCTGACGCAGTATTTCCACTGCAACCGCCTGATCCACGAAGGGATCGTGCGGGCCGCCGACAACGCGACGCTGACGGCGCTCTATGACTCGCTGACAGCCCGTATCCGCAACGTTCGCTACCTCGCACCCATGCCGAAGGACCACTGGGCCGTGGCGATCAAGGAACACGAGGGCATTTTGAATGCGCTAGAGCGCCGCGACGGCACCGGCCTGGCACATATCCTGCGCCATCACCTGCGCGTCAAACGCCGGCAGGTCGAGGAGGCCGGGCTGGCCGAAGGCGGCGACCTCGCCGCCCCCGCCAACGCCGCCTAGTGGACGGCTCCCGGGCTCAGCACGCGATCCAGAACCCGGGCGAAGACCGAGAGCGGACGAACCGGACGCAGTGTCGTCTCGGACAGCGCGGCCTGCCCCGCTTCGGCCATGATGCGGATTTCCTCCAGCACGTCGGAGTGAAAGCGTGGATCAACCAGAGCGCCGGCGCCGATACGGATCATGGTGGCCATGGGAAACTCCCTCACTATGGCCGTCATTCTGGCCCATCCCCGGGGCGCATTCAGTGACCCGGATCACTGTGACGACGGTCACCAGGCCTGACGAATCTCCTTGGGATTACGGGCGTTTCGCGAAGTCGGCAAAACGTCCGCGGGTCAGCCTTTCGAGATCGGCGGGCGTGAGGCGGAAGACGGCATTGGGCGTGCCCGCGGCCGCCCAGATGACGTCGTATTGACATAGATCGGCATCGAGCAGCACGGCGGGCGGCACGGCATGGCCGACCGGTGCCACGCCGCCGATGGCATAGCCCGTCTTCTCGCGCACGAAGTCGGCGTCAGCCCGGCCGATCGTCTCGCCGAGCAGCGCACCGACCTTCCTCTCATCGACCCGGTTGGTGCCCGAGGCGACGACCAGCACCGGCCCCCCGCTGCCGGCGCGGAATACCAGCGACTTGGCAATCTGCGCCACGGTGCAGCCGATGGCCGCGGCAGCGTCGGCCGAGGTCCTGGTGCTCACCTCGAACTCCACCACGGCAAAATCGGCGCCAAGAATTTCCTGCACACGCCGCGCGGCGGCGGCTGTCGCCGGTTTCATGACACCTCCTGGATCATTTGAGCGCCGGCAGGCCGACGAAGCTTCCCGAATTCTGCTCGGCCAGTATCCGCATCAGATGAGCGAATCGCGCGAAATTCGCGTGGTGAACCGGCAGATGGCCCATCAAGGCCAGCACGGGAAAGCCGAAGGTGTGGATACGGACCTCGGCCTGGCCCGACGCGGTCTTCGGATTGAGGCGGGCGACCGTGCGCACGACCTCGTCGATGCTGGAACCGTTGAAATCGTCACCGAAGATGAAAATGCTGGTCGGCTGGTCGGGCCGGTGGAAGGTGCTGATCGCCTGGGCGATACCCGGAGCGGGATTGCTGGCGCTGAAGATCGACCAGCCCCTCAGCCGCTCGACAACCACCGCGCGACGGGCCGGCGTGTCGGGGATCCACTGGCCAGCATAGGTCGGAAACATGTAGGTGCCCTGGTCGTTCAGCACCTGGATGCCGCGGACCCGGGGATAGGAGTTGAGCACCTCCTGCATCTTGCGCACGACCAGCGGCCAGGCACCCTGCTGCATGCTGCCCGAGGTATCGATCACGAAGATTATGTATTCGCTGTCGACGGGAATGCCGCCGATGGTCGCGTTAGGATCGGGCGGCTTGTACTCCGCCTGGGCAGACAGGCGCTTCATCTCCTCGCTCAGGCTCTGCTGCACGTTGCGCAACTGCTCCTCGGTGCGGGTGCTGGCTTCGGCGCTGGCCTGGGCCGAGCCCTGCTGGCGCTGGGCGCGGTCGAACTCGCCGCCCAGCACCGTGAGGCGCTGCTGCAGCTGCGCCAGCTGGCGCCGCTTGGCCTCGAGCTCGCGCACCAGCGTCTGGTGCTCGCTGGCCAGCGCCTCACGCGTCGTCGTGCTGGCGCTGACCTGCTCGCTCAGATCGGTCTTCAGCTGCTCCACCGTGCTCCGCTCGCTGGACAGGACCACGACCAGCAGCACGATCATCGCGCCGAAGCCGCAGGAGACCACGTCCAGGAAGGACAGGCTGAAGATCTCGATCCCGCGCCGGCGGGGCCGCTTCATGGCCAGTCCTTCGACGGGGTGATGAACGAGCCCTGGGTCGAAATCGCCAGCTGCCAGAAAGCGCCGGCGGCCGTCGGGTCGCCCTCCATGGGCAGCAGCAGCGTGTTGATCGGCACGCCCCGGCGCAGGCTGCGCACGGCATCCGTGAAGAACGCCATCCGGTCATCGGCCGAGATCAGCCGGTCGCCTTCGATGCTGCGGCCCTGCGTGGGCAGGCCGTCGGTGATCAGGATGACGCTGTCCGGCAGCGGGTTCAGGCGCTCGATCGCCGCGAAGGCACGGTGCAGGCTCGTACCGCCGATGGGCGCGAAGTCCCGTGCGGCCGTCAGCGCCGCGGTGAGCTGCTTGGTGTCGTTGGTGCTCAGCCACTTCCCTTCGCTGCCCTCGATCAGCGATTTGGCATCCGTGTTGAAGTGATAGATCTGCACCTGCTTGTCCGGCCGCAGATTGGCCACGAGCCAGTGCAGCGTGCGCACCGTGCGCTGCCATTTCGGCGCCGTGCGCCGCACCTCCGGCGGCTGCAGCTTCCAGCGCACCACGTTGACCACCGTCTCCTCCAGCATGCTGGCGGAGGAATCGACCAGGATCAGCGTGCGCTCGCCGCCGAGCTTGAGGCCGGTGAGATACTGGCGCTGGCCGTCGCCGGTGAAGCCGACCGGCCGCTTGCCGCCCTCCCATTGCTGGGCGGCCTTGTTGCGCAACGTGGTGACCGCCTGTTCCATCGCGGCGCTTTGCGCGCGCAGGGCGGCGATCGACGCCTGCAGGGCCTGGTTGCGGGCCTCGGCGTCGTCGGTGCGGCGGGTGGCGTCGCGGATACGGCCTTCCAGCAGGCCGATCTCGGCGTTGACCACCGAGTGCCGCTGCTCCACAGCCGCGATCTCCAGCCCCCGCCGGGACAGTTCCTCCCGCGCATATTCTTCGAGTGCCGTGGCGCGCTGCAGTTCGGCGCTCAGATCCTGCGACTGCTCTCCGCGCTGCTGCACCAGATTGGCGCTGATGATGACGAACAGCAGGATGATGGCGCCGAAGCCGCAGCACATCACATCCATGAAGGAGATGAGGTTGGCGGATTCGTCGCGGCGGGCCATGACTGGAACGGGGCCTCAGGCCTGCAGCCGCCGCACGAGCCAGTCGTCGCAGTAGCGCCGCGTCTCCAGCACCAGCTGCTCCTGCGCCGCCTGCAGCTGATGGATGATGAACATCAGCACGATGCTGATCAGCAGCGCGATGAGCGTCGAGTTGAATGCCGTGCCCAGGGCATCGACGACGCCGGCAATGTCGCCGGCAATGGCCTTGCTGATCTGGGTGAGCGCGTCGCCGATACCGCGCACCGTGCCGATGAAACCGAGCGACGGGATCGCCCAGGCTATATAGCGGATGATCGAAAGCTCGGAATCCATGCGGCCGGCTTCGGCGTCGCAGACGGTGTGCACCACGCTTGAGGCATCCTGCACATTGCGCGTGGCCGAGAACCGGTCGATGGCCGAGACGATCGCCCGTGGCAGCAGGTAGTCCTGCTGCATCGCCGGCAGGCGCTGGCGGATCAGCGAGGAGGTCTGTTGCGCGCTGTCGAGGTTGATCGGCGTGCCTTCCGGCAGGCCGACGAGATCGAAGTCGAGAAGCTGCCGCTGCCGATAGGTGATGACCGCCTTGTAGATCAGGATGGCCAGCGCCCAGAACATGAGGATGACGCAGGCTTCCTGCTCGTAGTCGCGCAGGATGACGTAGATCGATTGCGGGATCTGGTAGTTCGGGTCGAGTTTCGCCTTGGCCCGCTCGACGGTGAGGAACAGCTCGGCGCTCGGGCGCACGATCGCCACGTAATACCCGTGCACCACGATGAAGGAGACGAGCAGCGCGAAGACCTGGAAGACGAACTCGGTCGGAAAGAGGCGGCGCATCAGCGTCTCATATGTCGTTCGGAAAGGAGACCTTGCGGCCGGAGGACACGTCCTCACTCGGCCGGAAGGGGCGCGGCACCGGGGGCGCCGGACTGGCTGAAGGCGGTCGCGCCTCAGTCGCCGGCTTGGGTGGTGGCGGCGCCGGCGGCTGCTGGGCCACTGCCGTGGCGCTGCCGATCAGCAGCATTGCACCGACCAGCAGCAGGTTACGGTTTGGCATCGACATAGCGCACCACCCTGAATCCCAAATCGTCGCGCGGCTTCTCGGCATAATCCCGATAGGTCAGGCGCAGCTCCGCCGCGCTGCCGCTGCGCCAGCTCGCGCCCTTGACGACATGGAAGCGCCCGTTCGCCGGCCCTGCCGGATCGACCCGGGCCGCGCCGCCAGGTGCGGGCACGTCGTAGAAATCATGACACCACTCGGCCACGTTGCCGCCGAGATCGTAGATCATCGACCTGTTCGGCGCGAACTTGCCGACCGGCGCCGAGGCCGGATAGGCGTCGACATAGCCCGGAATGGTGAACGGCAGGCTGGCCCCGTCATGGGCGAAATTACCGCCGTCCTTGGGCGGCGTTGGACTCGTACCCCAGGGATAGAGCAGCGGCTGGTCGGCGGGTTGCCGGCCGCCGTCGAAACGCGCGACGAACTCCCACTCCGCCTCGGTCGGCAGGCGATAGCCGGCGGTCAGCGGTGTTACGGCCATGACCTTGCCGTCCTGCTCGCGGTAGGCGGGCGGCAGCCCTTCCTGCTCGCTCAGCCAGTTGGCGTAGCGCGCCGCGTCCTCCCAGGAGACGTTGACCGCCGGCTGGTCCGCGCCGTCGAGGCTGGTCGACTGGTAGAGGCCGGAACTGTGCGTGGCGCGGAATTTCCGGAACTCGGCGTTAGTCACTTCCTTCTCGCTCATCAGGAAGGATCGCGTGAGCTCGACCGGATACTCGACCTCGTTCGAGCGGCGGGCCGAATCGCGGCGCGGCGCGCCTGCCGTGAAGCGGGCCGACGTCTCGATATAGACCAGCACCAGCTTCTGGCCGCCCTTGGTGACGAGATCACGCGTGCGCTCCTTGAGGGCGTCGCCCGCCGTCTTGAGCGTGACATCGATCCGCTTGGATACGCCGCGCTGCGGCGTCACCGCCACCGTCTGAGTCTGATAGCCGGGCCGGCTGATCTCGAGCGTTTGGGGCAATGTCTGCAGCGACAGGCGCTGGGTGGCGCTGCCCGCGGGCTGACCGTTCACCGAGAGAGTGGCGCCTGCCGGGCTGGTGGTGAGAAAGACCGTGCCGAATTCGGGCGGCAGGGTCAGCGCCAGCCTCGATGTGCGACCGCCTTCGACGCGCACGCGACGTGTCTCGCTCTCGTGTCCCGCCTTCGCCACGGTGAGCTGGTAGTCGCGCTCGCCCACCAGCGCCAGCGCCGTCGGCGTCTGGCCGCGGAACTGGCCGTTGATCAGGATGGTGGCGCCCGCCGGCTCCGAGCGCAGCTCGAGCGTGCCGTCGATGCGCTCCAGCTCGACCCTCGGCACGGTGACGGCGCTGCCCGCGCGCACTTCGATCTGCCGCGTTGCCGGCTTCCACCCCTCCTTGACGAACTCCAACGTGCGGGTGCCCTGCAGCGCCTCGACGCGCAGCGGAGTCTCGCCGACCTCCCGGCCATCGAGACGGACCACGGCCTTGTCGGGCTGCGAGCTCAACGCCAATGCCGCCCAGGCCGGCTCCAGCGGAATCTCCAGGGCCTGCATCTTGCCCAGCCCTTCGACGGTCACGCGCCGCGTCGCCGTCAGGTAGCGCTCTGCCTCTACCCGGATCTCCCGCTCACCGGCATCGACCTCCAGGGTCGCCGGGCTGGTGCCGCGTTCGGCACTATCGACGAACAGCGTTGCGCCCTCGACCGGCGGGGTGGTGAGACGCAGCTGCCCCGGCAGGAGTTGAAGCGCGAACTCGTGCATCGCCGCCGCCCCATAGGGCACGGTGACGGTCTGGCGGAAGGGCTTGTAGCCCTCGCGTTGCGCCTCGACCACGTAGCTGCCGGGAAACACCAGATAGCGCTCGCCCAGCGGCACGGCCGGCAGCAGGCCGCGCACCGAGAGCGTCTCGGGTGCGGGCGTGAAGCGCAGCTGCAGGGGCGAGGCGGCCACGACATAAGCCACGCCGAGCGCCAGCACGGCAAAGAGAGCGAGCGCGATCTGGAGCGGCGAGCGACCGCGCTTCGGCTTTTCGCCGCCGAAGCGGGCACCGAAACGCCGCGCCTGCTCGTCGCCGGAGGGCTCCCCGGGAGCGGCACTCATCGGATCGGTTCCGTGCACTGGATGGTCACCGGGGGCTGATCTTTCGCGGCGGGCGATACTTCGAAGGATACCCGCACGTCACGATAGCCGGGGCGCGAGCCGACCGCCACGTAGCGGCCCGGCGGCAGCTCCAGGCGGTGCGTCTCGAAGCTCCCCAGCCGCGCGACACGCTGCACCACGACATCGGTGTTGCGGTCGGAGCGCAGCAGCACCGGCAGCGGCGCCTGGGCGGTAGCGATCAGCTGCGTGAGCTGCCGCCGCTTACCCGTGAGCAGCGGCCCCTCGTCCTCCGGCGCCACGGCCTGGGCCAGAAGCGTGCGGGCATGAGCCAGGGGATCGGCGGACTGCAACCGCGCCGGATCGGCCAGATAGGTATCGATCGCGGCATGCAGCTGGGTGAGGCGTTGCGCGCGCTCGCGGCCATTGGCGGCAAAGGCGGCAGTCCGGTCGACGGCCAGCGCCTGGTCGTAGGCTTTTACCACCTCCGCCCATTTTTCCTGCCGTTCCAGTGCCGCGGCCTGGCCGCGCAGCCGTTCGAGCGACGCGACCTGCGCCGCCGCCTGCACACGCTGGCGGATATCGGCGAGCTCCGGCGCCTGCGGGTTGAGCCGCCGCGCCCGCTCGAGCGCCGCCTCGGCGGCGCGGATGTTGCCTTCGCCGAGCCGCGCCAGCGCCTCGGACACCGCGCGCCGATATTCGCTGGCGGTAAGCGCCGCCTCGACTCGTCGCAACGGGGCGCGTACGGCCTCGAACTCCGGATCAAGGCTGGCGGTTTCGCGGTAGGCCTCGCGGGCGCGCTCCAGCTCGCCGCCCGCCTCGGCGCTCTCGCCCCGGCGAAAGGCCGCCAGGGTCTGCGGCAGCTTGCGCGCGCGCTCCAGCAAGGCAGCCGTCGGAGCATCGCCGGGCGCGAGGGCCGCCGCGATCTCGAAATGGCGTTGCGCGACCGCCGCATCAAGCGCCTGAAGGGCGGCTCGTCCCGCCGCCAGGGCGTGACGCAGCCTCTCCGGTTTCGTCTCGCTCAGGCGATCGAGAATCTCGATCGCCTGGCGGAAGAGCGGCAGCGCCTCGCCGTGTTGCTTTCCGTCATGCAGCGCTGTTGCCTTGGCCATCGCCTCCTCGGCGGCGGGAAAGCTGACGCCCTGCACCACATCGCCGCCCCATTGCCGTACGCCCTCGCCCTCCAGCCGGGCGATGCGGCGCAAGGCGTCGGACAGCAACCTCTCCGCCTCCGCCGCATCGGGATCGGGAACGGAGGGGGCCGCGGGCGCGCTGGCGACAGGGGGCGCAGCAGGCACCGACACAGGTGCGGGCGCCGGCCCCGGCGCGGGTGGCGCCACGACATCCGGCAAGCCGAAGGTCACGAACAGGGCGAGCGCTGCCAGTCCGGCCCCGGCCGCGATGAGCATAAGGCGGGGCCGTGCGCTCTCACCACCGGCCCGCCGGCCAAAACCGGACGGCGCCGGATCCTTGGATGATGCCGGCATGGGGTCCCGTCGGCGTCTAAGGCCGCTCAGCTGGTCGGCGTGGCCGGGCTGGCGGGAAGCGGCGCGGTCTCGGCCTCCTGCATCCCTTTAAGGACCTCGCGCCACTGCTTGAACTTCTCCTCGATCGTGCCGCGCAGTTCAACACTCTGGCCCTCGACCTCGACCACCGTCGGCTTCACGTCGCTGGTCAGCGACTGTCCCAGCTCTTCCAGCGCCGCCTTGTGCAGGCTGGTCTCGGCCGAGGCCTGTTCCGACGCTTTCACCGCCATCTGCACCGCGTAGGCCACGCCAATTCCGGCCACCGCGACACCCGCCGTGGTGCAGCCGTAACAGCTGTTGTTGCGATTTTGCGAGGCGACCGCCGCGCCGGCCAGGACCGCCAGAACACCCACGGCAACGGCCTTGGCCTGCTCCTCGTTCTTCACCCGGTCGGTCTCGCGGATGGCGCCGATCTCCTTGAGACGGGAGGTGCGCCAGTTCGTGTAGGCGCCGCCCACACCGCGCGCCAGCCCGTCGTATTGCTGGTCGAGCGTGTCGACCAGGAACTCCTCGCGCGCCCGGATCCGCGCGATCCGCTGCACGATGGGGTCATCCTCCGAAGGCAACCGCGTCACCGTATAAGCGGCATTGCGGCCCGAGGCGGACTGGCCGCTCTTGAGGTACGACACCAGGCGCTGCAGGTCGCCCTGCGGCGCCGCCGCTTCCTCATTGCGCTGCAGATACGGATTGAAGATTTCGGGCGCGAACTCGGCGGCAAAGCGCATGTCGGACACCCTGCGGATCGACGGGCTGTCCTCCGGCTTCAGCGTCTTCTTGTGCGCAGCGATGTCGTTGGCGATCCGGTTGTAGAGATTCTGGAACGCATCGACGCCGTCCTGCTCCGCCTTCCGGTAGGCCGCGGCATCGACGACGCTCTCGTACTCCTTGGCGAACCAGGGAACGCCGGCGGCGTCCCTGACGTCGATCTTCAGCCTCAGGATCTCGCCGTCCGATTCGAGGATGCGGCCCGCCACCACGACCTCGCCGTCACGCATGCCCTTGGGCACGACGCGGACGGAGCCCCAATGGCCGGAACGCTGCATCGTGTTCTTGAGCTGCACCGGGATGTAATAGGCTTCGGCACTGCGGATCTCCGGCGACAGGCCCTTGGCCAGATTGGCATCCTCGGGCAGCGCGCCGGCGTCGAACGCCTCGATGCGGACGGAGAGCAGTTCGGCATCCCCGGGAGGCGTTGCCGGTCGGTCGACCGCCGTCTCGGCGTTCGACACCATCCGCGTCGGGTAGTTGCTGGCGCAGGCGCTCAGCCCCGCCGCCAGCAGGCCGATCGCGACGATCCGAAACACGCGGATCGCGACACTCATTTCCGGCTCTCCTTGTATTTGCGGTATTCGGCCCAGAGCTTTTCCTTGAGCACAGGGTCCGTCTCCTTCTCGGCCGCTTCGCGCAGCTGGCGCGCCACGACATCGTCATCAATCCCGCCGTCGGTCGCCGTGTGGCGCGTGGCGCCGGCCCGGCTGCCGGGGGAGCCCGGCTTGACCTGCTGGCCCCCGGCCGAACCGGTGGACGCGCTGCGCCCGCCCGCGGCACCTGTCTCGCTCTGATCTCCCTGGCCCGAACGCTCGGCCGGCGGTCCCCAGGTGGAGCCGGGCGCGGCGCTGGATCCCCCGCTGCCCGAGCTGCCCGCACCCGCGGCGCCGCCGCCTGCCGCACCGCCGCTGTTGCGGCTTGCGACACGAGCACTGCCGGCCGCGGCCTTCTGCCGTATCTCCTGCTGCCGCTGCTGCAGATTACTGTCGACTTCGCCTTCGAGCTCGTCGAGGCGCGCCGCGATGGCCGCCTTCTTCTCTTCCTCGGTCAGCACGGCCGATGGCGGCACCATCACCAGTACCTGTCCGCCCTGCGGCGACATCCGGACGCAATCGTAACCCTGCAGGGCCTCCTCGCCGCCCAGACGGCGCACGGTCTCGCACTGCTCGAGCACGCGTACGCGCAAACCCGCCACGAACCCGGCATGCTCCGCCGCTTCAGCCGCGGACACCTTCCCCGCGGTCCGTGCCGTCCGGTAGGCCGCATCCTCGCGGGTCCACTCCTCGAGGCTGAGACGGAGAAGCTCGGTCGCGCTCTTGAGGTCGGAATCCGGCGCGGCGGTTCCGGTGACGGGCACCAGACCGATCAGAACGGCAAAGCACGGAGCCAGAACCTTGCGCATGCGGCCTCTGCAGAACGGAGGGGCCGGATTATCGATGGTCGCCGGGGCTGCGGCAACAGTGACGCGCCAACTGCTACGTATAGTTGCAGCCAGCGCGGTAACCTGCGGCGAAGCCAACGAAACCCATCCAGCTCTCCAGCACTTAAACGGTTAAGCGGGCCCAACTATTCGCTCTATTAACCCAGAGCTCGCGACAGGGCCTGAGGCTTGCCGGGCCAATTACTTCAAGCCTAAAGTAATTTCAGCAGGGGAGAGACCGTGAACCAGCCGCGGCAGAGCGAGCCGATCATCGCCTTTCGCGACGTGGAAGTCGCCCTGGGGGGCGAGCGCATCTACGAACGGCTCAGCTTCGCTGTTCATCCCGGCGAGTTCGTCTGCATTCTCGGCCCCTCGGGCTGCGGCAAGTCCACCTCGCTGCGGGTCATTGGCGGGCTTCTCGAGGCGGCCGGCGGCACGGTGACGGTCAACGGCCGTCCGCCCCACGAGGCCTGGTCCGACATCGCCTTCGTCTTCCAGTCACCGCGCCTCGTGCCCTGGCGCACGGCGCTGGGCAATGTCCTGCTCGGTTCCGACCTGCGCTTCGGCGGCGACGGCAACAGCCGCGACGCGCGCGCGCAGGAACTGCTGGCGCTCGTCGGCCTGGCCAGCGACACCCACAAATATCCCTCCATGCTCTCAGGCGGCGAGCGCCAGCGCGTTGCCATCGCCCGGGCGCTGGCTGTCGATCCGCAGATCGTGCTGATGGACGAGCCGTTCTCCGCCCTCGATCCCAACACCCGCCGGCGCCTGCGCGCCGAGATAGAGCGTATCTGGCAGACCACCGGCAAGACGGTGGTCTTCGTCACGCACGACGTCGAGGAGGCGCTGCAGCTCGCCGACCGCATCATCGTGCTGTCGAACAAGCCGACAATCGTGGTCGATGTCATCACGCTGGACGCCCCGCGCCCGCGTTCCCTCACCCATCCCGGCCTGGCGCAGGAGCGCCGCCGGCTGATGGGCCTGCTGGGAGCCAGCGACACCGCGATTGCCGAAACAGGAGGATGACCATGAAAAGACGCACGGCCCTCAAGCTGCTGGCGGCGCCAGCCCTGCTGACGCTGACCCGCCCGGGCTTCGCCCAGGCGAAGGAGAAGATCACCTACGCCTATCTGCTCGACCCCGCCTATGACGCCGTCACCTGGGCGATGATGAACGGCAAGGTGACCTCCGACAAAATTACCGTCGAGGCGCGCGGTCTCGCCATCCCGCAGCTCATCCAGGCGACCTCGGCCAAGCAGTACGACGTGATCATGACAGCCGTGATCGGCATCCCGCCGGCGGTGTCGCGCGGCCTCGATGTGCGCGTGCTCAGCGCCGCCCTGCAGCAATCCCCGGCCGGCGAAGGTGGCGGCGTGTGGGTCAAGGCCGACAGTCCGCTCAAGGAAGCGAAGGATCTCAAGGGCAAGACGCTGGGCTCCTACGGCCTGCGCTCGACCGGCTACACCCAGGTGCGCTTCGCGTTGCAGTACAAGCACGGACTCAACGCGGCGCTCGAGGGCGGTGACGTGAAGCAGATCGAGATCCAGGCGCCGAACCTGCCCGGCGCGCTCGCCGCCGGCCAGATCGACGCCGCGACCCTGATCCACAGCCAGGCCTACCGGGCCAAGAAATCCGGCGAGTTCCGCAACATCGTCGAGACCGGCCGCGACAACATCGACGTCTACAAGATGCGCTTCGTCAGCGCCGTAAACATCGCCTACCCCGAGCGGCTGGCGCAAAAGCCGGAGGCCTATCGCGAGTTCAACCGCATGTTCCGCGAATCCGCCCGCTACGCGCTCGCCAACAAGGCCGAGGTCTTCGCTGCCATCGGCAAGCAGAGCAATCTCGACGCGGATTTCTTCGAGTGGTGGTTCGAGAAGAGCTCCAACGTGCCGGCGATCTTCGACGAGAGCCATGCGCAGGCGATCATGAAGCTCTACGAGCTGTCGAAGGATATGGGGATGATCCAGAGCTTCCCCGACATCCGTACGCTGGTCTGGGAGCACGCGCTGCGCAGCTGATGAGCGGCCTCGCCGCCCCTGCCAATGCCGGAGCCTGGCGCGGCGGCACCTTGCCGCGCCGGGCGATGGCGCATCTCTTCACCCTGCTGTTTCTCGCAGTCTGGGGCGCGGCCTCGCTCGTGGCGCCGTCCTACCTGCTGCCGGGCCCCATCGAGGTGGCGGTGCGGCTCTGGGGCTTCGCCACCAGCGCGCGCGACGCCGGCCACGTCCTCGCCTCGCTGCGTCACGTCGGTCTGGCAATCGCCATTTCCTTCGTCATCGGCTCGCTGCTGGCGCTGATCCCCTATTACCGGCCGGAATTCCGTTTCGCCATCGAGCGGCGGCTGGGGCCGTTCCTCAACGCGTTCTCCGGTGTGGGCTGGACGCTGCTGTCGGTCATGTGGTTTGGGGTCAATCCGGGCACGGTGATCTTCGCCATCAGTGCCGTTCTGGTCCCCTTCGCGCTGGTGAACATGGCGGCGGGCCTCGCCAATCTCGACCGCGAGACGCTGGAGATGGCCCGCAGCTTCACTCGCAGCCGCCTGCCCGTCTTTCTAAGTATCGTCGTGCCCTCGCTCTACCCGTTCATCTTCGCCACGCTGCGCATCATGTTCGGCGTCGCCTGGAAGGTGACGCTGACCGCGGAGCTCTTCGGCGGCAGCAGCGGACTCGGCTACCTGATCAACCTCGCCCGTCAGGAGTTCGACACGGCCACCATCATGGCCGCCATCGTCATCATCATCGCCTTCGTACACTTCGTGGACCGGCTGGTCTTCGCGAAGCTGCAGAACGTCCTGTCACGCCACTATGCCGCCTGAATCCCGCCCCGGCTCCGTCGCTCTGTCCCATCGTCTGATCGGCGAAGGGCTGGTCGTGCTGGCTCTGCTGGGATGGTGGCTGATGGCCAGCCGCCTGCCGGAATTCGTCCTGCCCAACCCGCTCTCGGTGGCGCGGCGGCTGCTCGACCTCTTCATCACGCCTGAGTTCCTGCAGCACACCTGGGCCTCGACCTGGCGCGTGCTTGTCTCTGTCGTTGCGGCCTTACTGATCGGCGGCGGTCTCGCCTTACTCGCCGAGCGCGTGCCGCTGCTGCGGGCGGTGGTCGACGAGCGCATCAAGCCCGTCCTGAACTCCTTTCCCTCGATCGGCTGGGCGATCCTCGCCGCCATCTGGTTCCCGCCCGGCGATTTCGGCGTGATCTTCGTCGAGGTCGCCATCCTCATCCCCTTCTGCCTGATCAATATCGGCGAAGGCCTGCGGGCCATCGACCGCGAGCTGCTGGAGATGGGACACAGCTTCACGCGGCGGCGCGCGCGTCTGCTCTGGCGCCTCACCCTGCCGCTGCTCGTACCTTATGTGCTCGCCGCGCTGCGCATCGCCTACGGCATTGCCTGGAAGATCGCGCTGGTGTCGGAGCTGCTCGGCGCGCCCAGCGGGCTCGGCTATCTCATGCTGCGCGCCCAGACGGCGGCTGACAGCCCGACCTTTCTCGCCACATGCTTTGCCATCGTGGTGATCTTTGTTGCCGGAGAACGACTTGTGATCGTGCCGCTGGAGCGCCGTTTCGCCCAGCGTTGAGTTAAGGAGGAGGATGCCATGGTGATGACCGCGACCCGCGACGACGCTGTCGTCCGTACGAATGCCGGCGCCCTGCGCGGCCAGCGCGAGAACAACCTGCTGATCTTCCGCGGCATCCCCTACGCCGCGCCGCCGGTCGACGCGCTGCGATTCCAGCCGCCGCAGCCCATGCCGAAATGGGACGGCACGCGCGAGGCCACCTTGGACGGACCCATCCCTCCCCAGGGCCGCTCGCGCCTCGCTCACGTCATGGGCGAGTTCGAGCGTCCGCAAAGTGAGGACTGCCTGACTCTGAATCTCTGGACGCCGGCCGCCGATGGCGGCAAGCGGCCGGTCATCGTCTGGATCCACGGCGGCGCCTATTCGAGCGGTGCCGGCTCATTGCCGTGGTATTCGGGCGAAACCTTCGCCGCCAACGGCGACATGGTCGCGGTGTCGATCAACTACCGGCTGGGCGCGCTCGGCTTCCTCTACATGCCCGGCATCAGCCGCGGCAATCTCGGCCTGCTCGACCAGCAGGCGGCGTTCCGCTGGGTGCGCGACAACATCGCTGCCTTTGGCGGAGACCCCGGCAACGTCACGGTCGTCGGCCAGTCGGCGGGGGCCGGCTCCATCGCCGCCCACATGGCCATGCAGCCCAAAGGCGGACTGTTCCGCCGCGCCGTGCTGCAGAGCGCGCCGTTCGGCCGCATCTCGCGTACCGCCGAGGACGCGCAGCGCATGGGCGGACGCTTCCTCGAAGTCCTCGGCCTGAAGCCGGACGAAGCCAGCCACCTAAAGACCCTGCCGGTCGAGAAGTTCCTCGCCGCCCAGGGCGAGCTTGGTCGCCTCGAAAAGAAATTCGCCGACGCAGCCGCCCCTTTCGGACCGGTGATCGACGGCACGATCATCCCCGGCGACATCGCCGCGACGCTCAAGGCCGGTGCAGGCGCCGATATCGACGTGATGATCGGCACGACGCGCGAGGAGATGGCCGCCTTCTATTGCATCGACAAGGAGGTGCAGAGCGCCTCGAGCGAGCAGGTGCTTGGCATATTCGAGCGTTTCTTCAAAAGCGACGCCAGCGCCTATTACAAGGATGTGCGCCGGGCCCGCGCCTCGGGCAGTGCCGCCGCCATCCTCGGCGACCTCTACTCCGACCAGGTCTTCCGCCTGGGCAGCCTGCGCTTTGCCGAGCATCGCGCCCCGACCAAGAAGCCGGCCTATGTCTTCCAGTTCGACTGGCAGTCACCGTCCGGCTTCGAATCCTGCCACTGCCTGGAGATCCCCTTCGTCTTCGACAATTTCCCCCAGTGGCCGGATTCCCCGATGCTGCGCGGCGCAAAGGCCGACGAGACCGCCGGCCTCGCCAAATCCATGCACGCCGCCTGGATTGCCTTCGCCCGCACCGGCAACCCCAACCACGCCGGCATGCCGGAATGGCGGGTCTACGGGCCGCAGGACCGCACAACCATGCGCTTCGACACGGTGATCGGCCCGGTCAGCGACCTCGCCGGCCTCGCCTGGCGCAAACCCTGGCCGGCCTGACACCTCCGACTACGCCCGGGGCCGCGAGGCGGTGATCGCTTCGCCCAGCTGCCGGATGGCCTTCTTGTTCGACGAGGTGGAGCGAAAGGCCAGGCCCACGGTGCGCGCGGGGCATGGCTTGCGGAAGGCCACGATGCGGATGCGCTTGTCCCTGGCGAACAGGGAGTCGAGCGCCATGGCCGGAACGAGTGTCTGACCCAGTCCCGCCGCCACCAGGCTGGCCAGCGTCGACAGGCTGGTGGCGCCAAACTGCTCGCGCCGATCGCCGGTCCCGTCGCCGCAGAGGCTGAGCGCCTGATCGCGCAGGCAATGCCCGTCGTCGAGCAGCAGGAGCTCGTCGGCCTTGAGGTCCGTGGTGTCGATCAGGCTCTTCATGCGCCGGGCCGCCGGAGCCGCAAGGAAGAAGCGGTCCTCGAACAGCGCCAGCGTCTCGATCCCCGGTTCGCTCACCGGAAGCGCAAGCAGCGCTACGTCCAGCGTGTTGTCGCGGATCTCGTCAAGCAGCGTATGGGTCATCGCCTCGTGCACGCGGAAGCCGGCGTCGCCCGTGATGCGGCGGATGGCCGGCAGGGCGGCGGGCAGCAGGAACGGCGCGATGGTGGGAATCACGCCGAGCCGCAGGCTGTGCAGGCCGGGCTCGCCCTCGGCGGCGACCTTCGACAGGTCGGCAACGGCGGAGAGGATGGCCTGCGCGCGCGGCACGATGGCCTTGCCCATGTCGGTCAGCGTCACCTTGCGGCCGGAGCGGTCGAGCAGCCGCGCGCCGAGCTCTGTCTCGAGCTCGGCGATCTGCTGCGACAGGGACGGCTGGCTGATCGCGCAATCCTCGGCCGCGCGGCCGAAATGGCCGTGCTCGGCCACGGCGGCGAGATAGCGGAGCTGCCGCAGGGTGATCATAGGTTTTTCCTATCGTACTCCGAGAAACTATTATTGGACCTATCGAAACCGTCAAGCCAGAGTTGGGTGATCAAGGGGGGCTAACCAGGGAGAGACAGCCCATGCCAGACGACAAGACACCCAGCTCCGGTCAATGCCCCTTCTCCGGCGGTTCCGGGAAAGCCAGGCCCCGCACCAACCGCGAATGGTGGCCGGACGCCCTGGATATCCAGCGGCTCCACACCAATTCCGATCTCTCCGACCCGATGGGCCGGAATTTCAACTACGCAAAAGAATTCAAAACCCTCGACCTCAAGGCGGTAATCAAGGACCTGCGCGCGCTAATGACGCAGTCGCAGGATTGGTGGCCGGCCGATTTCGGTCACTACGGCGGCCTGATGATCCGCATGGCCTGGCACAGCGCCGGCACCTATCGCATCACCGACGGCCGCGGCGGCGCGGGTGCGGGTCAGCAGCGCTTCGCGCCGCTCAATTCCTGGCCCGACAACGCCAATCTCGACAAGGCGCGCCGCCTGCTCTGGCCGATCAAGCAGAAATACGGCCGCAAGCTGTCCTGGGCCGACCTGATGGTCCTGGCCGGCAACGTCGCGCTGGAATCGATGGGCTTCAAGACCTTCGGCTTCGCCGGCGGCCGTGCCGATGTCTGGGAGCCGGAGGAACTCTACTGGGGACCCGAGGGCACCTGGCTGGGTGACGAGCGCTACAGCGGCGAGCGCCAGCTCGACGAATCGCTGGGCGCCGTGCAGATGGGCCTGATCTACGTCAATCCCGAGGGCCCGAACGGCGACCCCGATCCGCTCAAGGCGGCGAAGGACATCCGCGAGACCTTCGCCCGCATGGCGATGAACGACGAGGAGACGGTGGCGCTGATCGCCGGCGGCCACAGCTTCGGCAAGACTCACGGTGCGGGCGATCCCTCGCTGGTCGGCCCGGAGCCGGAGAGCGGTGCGCTCGAAGACCAGGGCCTGGGCTGGAAGAGCAAGCACAAGACCGGTATCGGCTGCGACGCCATCACCGGCGGGCCGGAGGTCACCTGGACCCAGACGCCGACGAAGTGGAGCAACCTCTTCTTCAAGAACCTGTTCGAGAACGAATGGGAGCTGACGAAGAGCCCCGCCGGAGCCAAGCAGTGGAAGGCGAAGAACGCCGAAGCCAGCATCCCGGATGCCTTCGACACATCGAGGAAGCACGTGCCGACGATGCTGACCACGGACCTCTCGCTGCGCTTCGATCCGGAGTACGGCAAGATCTCGCGGCGCTTCTACGAGAACCCCGACCAGTTCGCCGACGCCTTCGCCCGCGCCTGGTTCAAGTTGACCCATCGCGACATGGGGCCGATCCAGCGCTATCTCGGGCCGCTTGTGCCCAAAGAGCGGCTAATCTGGCAGGACCCGATCCCGCCGGTGAACCACAAGCTGATCGGCGACACGGAAGTCGCCGCGCTGAAGAAGGAGATCCTCGCCGCGAAGCTGAGCGTCTCGCAGCTCGTCTCCACCGCCTGGGCCTCGGCGTCGAGCTTCCGCCGGTCCGACAAGCGCGGCGGAGCCAACGGCGCGCGGATCCGTCTCGCGCCGCAGAAGGATTGGGAGGCGAACGAGCCGGCTCAGCTGCAGAAGGTGTTGCAGAAGCTCGAAGGCATCCAGCAGCGCTTCAACGCCAAACAGAAGAAGGACGGCAAGAAGGTCTCGCTGGCCGACCTGATCGTGCTGGGCGGTGTCGCCGCGGTCGAGAAGGCCGCGAAGGATGCCGGCATCAAGGTGACGGTGCCGTTCGCGCCCGGCCGTATGGATGCGACGCCGGAGCAGACCGACGCCGACTCCTTCGCCCCGCTGGAGCCGCGCGCCGACGGCTTCCGCAACTACGTCAACAGCAGGAAGCGGCAGTTCCTCAAGCCGGAGGAGGCGCTGGTCGACAGGGCGCAGCTGCTCGGCCTGACGGCGCCGGAGATGACGGTGCTGCTCGGCGGCCTGCGCGTGCTGGGCGCCAACAGCAACGGGTCGAAGCACGGCGTGCTGACGAGGAAAGTCGGCACCCTGAGCAACGACTTCTTCGTCAACCTGCTGTCCATGAACACCGTGTGGCAGCCAGAAGAGGGCAGCAAGGGAGTCTACGAGGGCCGCGACCGCAAGACGAACGCGGTCCGGTGGACCGCGACCCGCGTCGACCTGATCTTCGGCTCGCATTCGCAGCTGCGCGCGCTTGCGGAAGTCTATGCCTCCACCGATGCGAAGGAGAAGTTCGCCCGGGACTTCGTGGCGGCCTGGACCAAGGTGATGAACGCCGACCGCTACGACCTTGCCTGATCTCCGGGACGGGGCGGCGTTCCAATCGTGGAGCGCCGCCCTGCCGAAGATGATAAGGTAGGGAATCGGACGCCGGCGAAGGCGACATCACCAGCATTGCCCGGACCACGGGCCGCAGAACGTGGACACATTCGACTACGTGATCATCGGCGCCGGTGCCGCCGGCAGCGTTCTGGCCAACCGGCTCACCGAGGACAGCGGCACCAGCGTCTGCGTTCTCGAAGCCGGGCCGTCCGACTGGCATCCCTACATCCACCTGCCCGCCGGGTTCATCAAGACCTTCTACGATCCGCGCCTCAACTGGTGCTACACGCAGGAGCCCGGCCCCTACACCGCCGGGCGGCGCATCTACGCCCCGCGCGGCAAGACGCTGGGCGGCTCCACCTCGATCAACGGCAGCATCTTCAACCGCGGCCAGCGCCAGGATTTCGACACCTGGGCGCAGTACGGCAATCGCGGCTGGGGTTACGCCGACGTGCTGCCCTATTTCAGGCGGCTGGAGCGGCGCATCGGCGAGAGCGATACGACCTATCGCGGCCGCGAAGGCAGCCTGGCCGTCACCGACATCGACTGGCGTCATCCGCTCTGCGACGCCTTCATCGAGGGCGCGGTGCGCATGGGCATTCCGCGCAACCCTGACTACAACGCGGTGACGCAGGAGGGCGTCTCATACGCGCAGCGCACGATCCACAACGGCCGCCGGGTCAGCGCCGCCACAGCCTTCCTGCATCCGGCGATGAAGCGCGGCAATCTCACTGTGCGCACGCACGCACACGCCACCTCGATCGTGCTCGAGGGCAAGCGCGCCGTGGGCGTGCGTTACAGCGTCGGCGGACGCGGCGGCGAGGCCCAGGAGGTGCGCGCACGGCGCGAGGTGATCCTCGCCGGCGGCACCTATAACTCTCCCCAGCTCCTGCAGCTTTCGGGCATCGGTCCAGCACCCTTGCTGCAGTCGCTGGGCATCGAGGTGCGCCACGCGCTCGCCGGTGTCGGCGAAGGGCTGCAGGACCACTACGCGCCGCGCACCGTGGCGCGGGTCAGGAACATCACCACGATCAACGAGCAGGCGCGTGGGCCGCGGCTCATACTCGAAGCGCTCAAATGGGCGGTCGCGCGGCGCGGCATCCTCGCGCTCTCACCCACCCTCGTTTACTGCTTCTGGCATTCGGGCGAGACGGCGGAGAGCTCCGACCTGCAGCTCACCTTCACCCCGGCGAGCTACAAGGAAGGCGAGCAGGGCAAGCTGGAAGACGAGCCTGGTATGACCGTGGCCGCCTGGCAGCAGCGGCCGGAGAGCCGTGGCCATGTCCGCCTGCGCTCGGCCGATCCCTTCGATGCGCCTTTGATCCAGACCAACTACCTGGCCGAGGAGCTCGACCGCCGCGTCATCGTGGCCGGCATGCGGCTGGCCCGGCGGCTGCTGGCCTCCGCGCCGCTCGCCCCCTACTACGAGTACGAGGATTTCCCCGGTCCCGGCGTGCAGACCAACGACGAGTTCCTGGCCGCCGCCACCCAGCGCGCCCAGACGACCTTCCATCCCGGCTGCTCGTGCCGCATGGGCCCGGCGAGCAATCCGCTTTCGGTGGTCGACGACGAGCTCCGGGTGCACGGGCTCGAGGGCTTGCGCGTGGTCGACGCCTCGATCATGCCGCGCATGATCTCGGCCAACCTCAACGCCTCCACCCTGATGATCGCCGACAAGGCCTCCGATCTGATCCGCGGACGCGCCGCACCGGAAGCCGCGCGCCTGCCCGGCTAGAGGCTACTCCTCGATCTTGCAGCCGAGACGGTTGAGCTGGGCATCGACCCAGCTACGGTCGGGCCTGCCGTCGCGGATTTCGGCCATCAGCTTCTCCTCGGCCTCGTTCTTCTTCCAGGCGGCATCGAGGATGCCTGCGGCCTCGTCGTAGCCGAGGCAGAGGAACCCGTCATCGTCGCCGACGATCAGGTCGCCCGGCTCGATCACCATCCCGCCCAGCGCCAGCGGCACGTTGATCTCGCCCGGGCCGTCCTTATAGGGGCCGCGATGGGTGACGCCGGCGGCGAAGACCGGGAAGTTCTGCGCCTTGATCCAGCCGTAGTCGCGCACGGCACCGTTGAGCACGAGGCCGGCGAGGCCGCGCTTGATGGCCATGCTCAGCATGATCTCGCCGACCAGCGAGTTGGTGAGATCGCCGCCCGCGTCGACCACCACCACATCGCCCGGCTCGGCGATGTCGAAGGCCTTGTGGATCATCAGGTTGTCGCCGGGACGCGTGCGCACGGTGAAGGCCGGGCCGGCCATGTGCCCGCCGGCATGCATCGGGCGGAGCAGCGGGCCGCCGGCGAACATGCGCGACATCGAATCGCTGATATTGGCCACGGGCAGGCCCTTGGTCTTGGTGACGAGGGCGGGACTCACCTTGCGGCGACGCTTTTGAATGCGGAAACCGATCATTAGAACCAGCCTTTGCGTTTGAAGTAGACGTAGGGAAGGACGGCGGACAGGACCATCAGCACGATGGCCATGGGATAGCCGAAGCCCCATTCGAGCTCCGGCATGTGCTGGAAGTTCATGCCGTAGATGCTGGCGACCAGCGTCGGCGGCAGGAAGACCACGGCGGCGACCGAGAAGAGCTTGATGATGCGGTTCTGCTCGATGTTGATCGTGCCCAGCGTGGCGTCGAGCAGGAAGCTGACCTTGTGCAGCTCGAAGGAGGCGTGCTCGCCGATCGAGCTCATGTCGCGCACCAGCGTCTTGATGCGCGCCTTGTGGTCCTTCATGTCCTTGCGCGACTGCACCTCGGCCGGCAGTGATTCAAGGATCGTCGTAAAAAAACGCACCACGCGGTTCAGGCCGAGCAGCGATTCCCGCGCGCTGGTGGCGAGATCCTCGTCATGGCCGAGCGCCCGGATCACCGCCTGCATGTCGCGCTCACCCGGCGCCGTGTCGGTCTTGAAGATCACCCGCGCCTGGGCGTCGAGATCGAGCGCCACCTTCTCCAGCACGTCGGCGAGGCGGTCGACGATGGCCTCGAGCAGGCCGATGAACACCTCCTGGCCGGAGTTGCAGCTGCCCGGATTGCGCATCAGGCGCTGGCTGTAGGTGCGGATCGGCCGCGGCTCGTGATAGCGCAGCGTGAGCAGCAGGCCGCGGCGGTTGAGCACGAAGGTGATCGGCTCGGCCATGGGAAACGGCGTGTCGGTGTGCGCGAGGATGGTCGAGGTCAGGTAGTGCACCTCGCCCTCGCTGTAGAGCCGGCTCGAGGGCTCGATCTCCTGCATCTCCTCGCGCGAGGGCAGCTGTACGCTGAGCGCCGCCTCGAGCCGCTGGCGTTCCTCGGGCGTGGGCTCGAAGACGTCCACCCACATGGTGCTGTCGGGAACGGCCTCGCTGGCGGCGAGCTCGACGCGCTCGACCGACCCGTTGCGCGGCACATACGCGTGGATCATCCAGAGGGTCCGTCGGGCTCAGAGGAAGGCGAGGGGCACGGGATAACCCATTGGCGCAGGACCGGCAATCGCCGAAACGGCCGGCCGCGGGAATCATTTCTGCGAGTCTTTTCAACAGGCTGTGGGTGAACCCGCCGCCCCCGGCCCCGCTTATCCCTTGACTCAAGCCCTAGGCGGCCCACACTATAGATTGTGGGTCAGGGGTAGTTATCCACAACTTGTTGATAACCAAGGCGAGGGAGAACGGGGTATGGACTGGAGTCCCGATCAGATTTCCGAGTTGACCCGTCTATGGGGTGAAGGTCTGACGACTTCCGAGATCGGCAAGCGACTCGGCATCTCCAAGAACGCGGTCGTCGGCAAGGCCCACCGTCTCCATCTCGCCGCCCGGCCCAGCCCGATCAAGCGCACCGGCCCGCGCCCGGCGGTGTTCCGCACCACGGTCAAGCTGCCCGGCGCGCCCCGCGCCCCGCGCCAGGCCCGCCAGCCCGGCGAAGCCCCCGCCCCGCGCCAGGCCCCGCAGCCGGCGCGCTGGACCGGCGAGGTCTCCAACAACATCTGCAAATGGCCGATCGGCCATCCCGGCGACGCCGACTTCACCTTCTGCACGGACAAGGCGCTGGTCGGCAAACCCTATTGCGCCGAGCATTGCGCTGTGGCCTTTGTAAAGGTGAAGCCGAAGGCCGGCCAAGCCGCGTAGCTCTCGCCCTCGACGACAACGCGCCCGGGCCCCTGCCGGGCGCGTTTTCTTTTTGCGGACCGTGATGTCGGACAGAATTCTCGTCGCCAAATCCGCCAAGGCCACACGAGGCAAGCGCAAGCCCCTCGAGCTCCGCCTCGCCCTGGCCAACCGCCACGGCCTGATCGCCGGCGCCACCGGTACGGGCAAGTCGGTCACCCTGCGCGTGCTGGCGGAAGGCTTCGCCGATGCCGGCGTGCCGGTCTTCCTCGCCGACGTGAAGGGCGACCTCGCCGGCATCGCCGAGGCCGGCGGCACCGATCCGCGCATCGCCGAGCGCGCCCGGCAGCTCGCGGTGAGCGTGCTGCCGGAAGCGATGCCGACTCTCTTCTGGGACCTCGCCGGTCAGCAGGGCCATCCGGTCCGCGCCACCGTCTCCGACATGGGGCCGCTGCTGCTCGCCCGCCTGCTGCAGCTCAACGAGGTGCAGACCCAGGTGCTGCAGCTCGCCTTCAAGGTCGCCGACGACCGCCAGCTCCTGCTCGTCGACCTCAAGGATCTCAAAGCCCTGCTCCAGCATCTCGGCGACAACGCCGCCGAGCTCACCCTGCAATACGGCAACATCGCGCCGGCCACGATCGGCGCCATCCAGCGCGCCGCGCTGGCGCTCGAGATCCAGGGTGGCGACCAATTCGTCGGCGAGCCGATGCTGGAGATCGCCGACCTGATGCGCACCGACGGCCGCGGCCGCGGCCTCGTCTCGGTGCTCGCCGCCGACCAGCTGATGCTGAAGCCGCGGCTCTACGCCACCTTCCTGCTGTGGCTGCTGGCCGAGCTCTTCGAGAACCTGCCCGAGGTCGGCGACCTCGAGAAGCCGAAGCTGGTCTTCTTCTTCGACGAGGCGCATCTGCTGTTCAGCGACGCCCCGCCCGCCCTGATCGACAAGGTCGAGCAGGTCGTGCGCCTGATCCGCTCCAAGGGCGTGGGCATCTACTTCGTGACGCAAAGCCCGACCGACATCCCCGACAAGGTCCTCGGCCAGCTCGGCAACCGGGTGCAGCACGCGCTGCGTGCCTTCTCGGCGCGCGACCAGAAGGCGGTGCGCGCCGCGGCCGAAACCTTCCGCGCCAGCCCGGGCCTCGACACGGCGCAGGCCATCACCGAGCTCGGCGTGGGCGAGGCCCTGGTCTCGCTGCTCGACGAGAAAGGCGTGCCGACCCCGGTCGAGCGCGCTCTTGTTGCGCCCCCGCGCTCGCGTCTAGGCCCGATCGACGCCGCCGCGCGCCAGGCGCTGATCGCCGGCAGCCCGCTCGCCGGCAAGTACGACCAGGCGATCGACCGCGAATCCGCCTTCGAGCAGCTTGCCGCCGGAAAGCCGGAAGAGAGCGGCGGCCTCATGGATACGCTCGGCACCATCTTCGGCAACAAGCCGGCCCCCACCGGCCCGCGCACGCGCGGACGGCAGAACAAGACGCTCACCGACCAGGTGGTGACCTCGGTCACCCGCAACATCGCCGGCACCATCGGCCGCGAAATCGGCCGGCAGATCATCCGCGGCGTACTCGGATCAATTCTTCGGCGCTGATGCGGCATCAACGCCGGTGAGGCGCAGCGCTCGCTAACCCGCCAACGCGCCGCGTTGCGGGGAGCGAGCGCGGGAGACGTTTCCGGAATCCAGCACAAGCTCGCAGACGACATTCCGACGCCTCCCGCACTCACTTCGTGAGCACAGCGGCGTCATCACCACGACACTCTCGCGCACCCCACGTCGCACCAATCCTCGCTTTTTCGCGTTGACCCCCGTCTTTCCTCGCTCAGATGCTCGGGTAGCAGGCCAAGTTTTCCTCAACAGCCTAACCCCCTGCCCCGCCTCGACAATGCGGCTGTCGGTAGACAAAAGGCATTAGACACATTGGAGGGGTCCGGCCCAACCCCGCGCCGAATCTCCTCGCCCGATCAAGCTCTTAAAAATTCGCCGTTAACGATTCTACGGCGGCGATTTTTTGCAGTTTTCCGCCACTGCTAAAATGCACTCTTTCAGTCCCCGGCGGCACGCCCAGCCGCCGGGCTCCAATCCACGCCTATACCATGTCAAAGAACCAATCCCGGTATATTGGTGGACGAATTGGATAATACAAGGGGCAGCGAGGGATCCGCTATTGGCAGCACGACCGGAATAGCGCCGGCGAAATCCGCCGGCGTGCCTCAGCGCCGCCCGCCCCTCTCTTTGTGGGCATGGCGACTAACACCAATGACATTGCCGCCGATGTGCCGCTCATCATTCCATCAGACAGGTCGGAATCCGCCCGGCGCGGCGCCATAGTCGTATGCGGGAGCCGACACACGGAGTGCACCATGGCGAAGAAATCAGGCGATACGCTCATGCCGGAGAAGCCGAACGCCGGTGGCGGGTCGGCGGACGCCAAGTTGCGCGACGACGCGCTGCAGGCGCGGCGCCGGTTCATGAAGAAGGCCGGCACCTTCGCCGCGGCCACGCCGCCGGCGGTCACCCTGCTGCTCGCCTCGGCCAAGGGCAATTACGCGATGGCCGTGTCCGGCGGTGGCGGTGGCGGCGGTGGCGGCGATCATGGAAGGGGACGCGGCCATGACCGCGGAGGCGATGGCCGGGGCGGCGGGCGCGGGAATCACGGCAACCGCGGCGGCAATCACGGAAATCGCGGCGGCGGCCGGGGGCGCAGCCACTGATCCCGCCAACACCCTCCCTCCGCCGCGGGGCGGAGGGAGGGTGAGGCAGGCCGCGACCCTGCGTCCCGCTGCTAGCCGGTGAGGCGCTCCGCCAGCACCTTGTCGATCCGCCGTCCGTCCATGTCGACGATCTCGAAGCGCCAGCCATCGATGGCGACGCGGTCGCCGGCGATCGGAATCCGCGGCAGGTTCTGCAGCACGAAGCCGGCGACCGTGTGATAGGACCGGTCCGCCGGCAGCGTGATGCCGATGAGGTCCGCCATCCGGTCGACCGGCAGGCTGCCGTCGAAGAGCCAGGAGCCATCCTCGCGCTGCGCCGCCTGCGGCACGTCGCCCTGCCCGGCCGCGAACTCCCCGGCGATGGCCTCGAGAATGTCGGCCGTGGTGACCACGCCCTCGAAACTGCCGTACTCGTCGACGACCAGCGCCATGTGGACCGGCGAGGCCTTCAGCGTCGCCAGCACCTGCAGCGCGTCGGCGGAATCCGGAACCACCGGTGCCGGCTTGACGTGATCGCGCGCCAGCACGTAGCCGCGGCCGATCGATCCCGCCAGGATGTCCTTCGTCTCGATGATGCCAAGCGCCTGGTCGATGCCGCCGCGCCCGACCGGAAAGCGCGAGTGGTGGCTCGCGGCGATGCGCGCGTGCAGCGCGTCGTCGCTGTCCTCGAGATCCAGCCAGTCGACATCGCCGCGCGGGGTCATGAGGCCCTGGACCGTGCGGTCGGCGAGGCGCATCACGCCGGTGATCATCTCCTGCTCGGCCTTCTCCACCACGCCGGCGCTTTCCGCCTCGGCCACCAGCGTGCGGATCTCCTCGTCCGTCACCTGCTCGGCCGCTTTCTGCTTCGCGCCGACCAGCCGCAGGCCGAGACGCGACGAGGCGTCGAGCAGCGTCACCGCCGGCGACGCGAGCTTTGACAGCAGAATCATGGAAGGCGCCACGGCCGCCGCCACGCGCTCGGGATTGCGCAGGGCGAACTGCTTTGGAACCAGCTCGCCGACGATCAGCGATACGTAAGTCACGACGGCGACGACCAGCACGACGGCGGTGGCCTCGGCCAGCGCCGGCGACAGCGGGAGCGTCTCCAGATAGCCGGCGAAACGCTCGGCGATGGTGGCGCCGCTGAAGGCGCCGGCCAGGATGCCGATGAGCGTGATGCCGATCTGCACCGTCGAGAGAAAGCGCCCGGAATTCCCGCCCAGCGCCAGAGCCGCCGCCGCGCCGGGCAGGCCCGCATGAGCGAGGCGCTGCAGGCGCGGCTTGCGCGACGAAACCACGGCAAGCTCCGAGGCGGCGAGGAACCCGTTCGCCGCGATCAGCGCCAGGACAACGGCCATCTCGATCCAGATCATTTGCGAATCCTCATCCGGCACGAAGCCGCGTGCACCGCGTTTTTCCGGCGGAAGCCTGCCGCCGGAGCGTGCAATTGGATTTTCATCATGTGTAGTTGGATTATTCCACGCCCGCCACGCTTCATTTGGTGCGCCGCAGCACGCCCCGGGCTTGTGAGTCGCGCCTGCCCTCCATACACTGATTAAGCCACTACAAGAAGCGGCGCGGCCAACGCGCGCTGACACAAAACCCGGAGGAGGAAACTGTCTATGAGCATGACACGCCGTCATTTCGGTGCCGCGTTCGGCCTCGGCCTCGGCCTGGCCGTCGCCCCGTTCATCGGGGACGCCAGCGCCCAGAAGAACGTCACCTTCATCCAGCCGAATCCCTCGGCCATCAACTCGTTCCAGGTCTTCATCGCCATCGGCGAGGGCTACTTCAAGGACGAGAACCTCAACGTCCGCGTCGAGACCGTCGACGGCTCGGCCCCGGTGCTGCAGGCGCTCGCCGCCGGCCAGGCGCATATCGGCCGCCCCGGCCCGGCCCCCGTGCTCAACGCCCGGGCGCGCGGCGTCGACGTGGTGTTCATCTACAACGCGCTGCCCAAGAGCTCCTTCGGCATCGCGGTGAAGCGCGATTCACGCTACCAGCAGGCCACCGACCTCAAGGGCAAGGTGATCGGCACGGGAACACGTGACGGCGCCGAAGTCGGCTTCGCGCGCGCCATCTTCACCGATCTCGGCATGAAGGAAGGCACGGACTACACCTTCATCCCGGTCGGCGACGGCGGCCCGGCCGCGGCCGGCTTCCTGCGCAACGACATCGAGGCCTACATCGCCGCCACCAGCGACGTCGCCATCCTCAACCAGCGCGGCATGCCGGTGCGCGACATCACGCCGGAGAAGTTCAAGGGCTATTTCGGCAACGGCTACGCGGCGATGAACAGCTACATCACCCAGAACCCCGACGTGATCGAGGGCTTCGGCCGTGCCATGGTGCGGGCGAGCAAGTTCGTCATGGACCCGGCCAACCGCGCCAAGTCGCTGGCGCATCTCGAGGCCGGCAACCGCCAGGAAGGCGAGAACAAGCAGTTCGCCGCCGCCCTGCTCGAGGCCGTGCTGCTCAAGGCCGTGCCCAACGATCCGACGAAGTGGGGCTACCAGAACCCCGTGGACTGGGAGAACTGGCAGAAATCGCTGCTCGCCGGCGGCGATCTCAAGCAGGCCCAGGACCTGTCGAAGGCCTTCACCAACAAGTTCGTCGAGGCCTGGAACAAGCCGAAATGACGGCAGTCGCCACCGCCTTTGCACCGGCCGGGCAGCACGCCCGGCCGGTGTACGAACTGCGCAACGTCACCAAGACCTTCCCCAAGCGCAACGTCCACGCCCTCGACCGCGTGGACCTGACCCTGCGCGAGGGCAGCTTCGCCTCGGTCATCGGCTCCTCGGGCTGCGGCAAGTCGACGCTGCTGAAGATCATGGCCGGGCTGCTGCCGCCAAGCTCGGGCAGCGTCATGCTGACCGGCAAGCCGGTCACCGGGCCGCGCCGGGACATCGGCATGATGTTCCAGCAGGCGACCCTTTTTCCCTGGCGCACGGCGATCGAGAATGTCGTGCTGCCCATCGAGATCCGCGACGGCAAGGCCGCAGCGAAGGCAAAACTGCCGGAGGCGCGGGCGCTCCTGGAGCTCGTCGGCCTCAAGGATTTCGCCAACGTCTTCCCCAACGAGCTCTCGGGCGGCATGGCCCAGCGCGCGGCGATCTGCCGCATGCTTATTACAGAGCCGGCGGTGCTGCTGCTCGACGAGCCGTTCAGCGCGCTCGACGAACTGACCCGCGACTTCATGAACATGGAGCTGCAGCGCATCTGCATGGCGCGCAACGCCACCTCGTTCCTGGTGACGCATTCCATCCAGGAAGCGGTGATCCTCTCCGACATCGTCTACGTCATGTCGCCGCGGCCCGGGCGTTTTGTCGAGGCCGTGGAGATCGACCTGAAGCGGCCGCGCACGCTGGAGATGACCACCACGCCGCAATTCGGCGCGCTGGTCGACCGCATCCGCAGCCGTCTCGACAAGGGAGCCTTCCTATGACCCCTCCCGCTTCTCCCTCCGCCGCCGCGCCGGCGGACACCGTATGGACCGAGCACGTCTCGATCATCGACCGCATGCCGCGCTCGATCGCCATGATCGGGCTTTTTGTCGCGTTCATCGCTCTCTGGCAGTTCACCGTCTCGGTCGGGCTGGTCTCGCCGATCATCCTGGCCTCGCCCCTGGCGACGCTCGAGCAGCTCATCTTCGTCGGCAACAACCTGCTGGAAGGCGACTACATGCTGCGCGCGCTGTGGATCACCATCAAGGAAGTCGTCTACAGCTTCGGCCTGGCCATCGCGCTGGGTTTCTCGCTCGGCGTGCTGGTCGGCGAGACCGGCTTCGGCGAGCGCGCGGTAATGCCCTATCTCGTGGCCGTCGACACGATGCCGAAGATCGCCTTTGCGCCGCTGTTCATCGCCTGGCTGGGCTTCGACATCCATTCCAAGGTGGCGCTGGCCACCTTCGTCGCCACCTTCCCCATCGTCGTCGGCACGGCCGCCGGCCTGCACGCCGCCGACGAGAATTCGCGCATGCTGTTCAAAACCATGGGCGCGAGCCGCCTGCAGACCCTGATCAAGATGAAGCTGCCCACCGGCCTGCCGCATTTCTTCACCGGGCTGAAGATCGCCTCGGTCGGCGTCATGGCCGGCGCCATCACCGGCGAGTTCCTGGGCGGCGGAAAGGGCTTCGGCGAGCTCATCCGCGTCGCCGCCTCGCAGCTCGACACGGCGCGGGTCTTCGCTCTCATCATCTATCTCAGCCTGGTCGGGCTGATCACCTTCGGCACGGTCGTGCTGGTCCAGCGCAGGCTGGTCTTCTGGCAGAAATCGAGCGTGGGCGGCGACGCGCTGCCCTGAGCGAAACGCGCAAGCGTTTCGCGACACGGCGCAGCGTTTGCACAGCAACGCGTGAGCCGCTGACAGGAGTTTCTTCGTCGAAAAAAACAAAACGCAAAAACACTGGGGTCTTCTAACTAGGGAGGAGGAGTTTCATGTCACGCAGGACGTTTCTGACTGCCGCCATGGCGGCGGGTGCTCTCGTCGCCTTGACGGGCGGCGCCGAGGCCCAGACGATGAAGGCCCCCAAGGGGCCGGTCGAGTTCGCCACCGGCTCCGGCCCGGGCGGCACGCCCGACGTGATCTTCCGCAACGCGCTCAAGATCATGGCCGAGCAGAAGATCATCGACATCCCGGCGGTGGTGCAGAACCGCACGGGCGGCGCGCACGCCAACGCCTACAACTACGTGCTCGGCAAGCGGGCCGACGAAGGCGTGCTGCTGATCCTGGCGTCGCCGGTCTTCACCACGCCGATCATGCAGGGCACGCCCTCGGTCATCGAGCAGACCGTGCCGATCGCCGGCTTCATCCAGTCCGAGCTGGTCTTCATGGTGCAGCCCAACTCGCCTTACCGCACGATGAAGGATTTCATCGAGGCGGCGAAGAAGGAACCGCGGCGCCTGCGCATCGCCGGCGCGCAGGCCGGCGGCACCGACCACCTGGCCACGGCGCAGGTCGAGAAGGCCGCCGGCGTGCGCCTGACCTACGTGCCTTACGACAGCGGCTCGGCGGCGCTGGCCTCGTTCCTCGGCGGCAACGTCGAAGCGACCTTCGCCACGCTGGAGGAAGGCCTGCCGGTCTTCCAGACCAACAAGGCGCGTCCCCTCGGCATCCTCTCCGCGCAGCGCCGGGCGGAGGCGTCCTACGCCAACGTGCCGACGATGAAGGAACAGGGTTACGACATCGTCTTCGGTCAGTTCTGGGGCGTCGCGGCTCCTCCGGGCACCGATCCGGCGATCGCCGCCTGGTGGGCCGACAAGTTCAAGAAGGTGGTCGAGACCAAGGCCTGGCAGGACGGCCTCAAGGAGAAGTTCCAGCGCAGCGAATTCTACGCGCTGGCCGCCGCCGGGGACTACTTCAGGAAGGAGCAGGCGACCTTCCGCGCCCTGATGGAAGACGTGGGGCTGGCCAAGAAGTAGCCGCGCCGTATCGCCACGGGGGCCGGCAGCATGAGGTTGGGCGAGGTCATCCCGGCATCGCTGCTGCTCGTGCTGTCGGCCGCCGTGTTCCTCGATACGCGACACCTCGAATTCTTCGACGGGATTCCCGGACCGGCATTCCTGCCGGTCTGGCTGGCCATCGCCGGCTGCGTGCTGTTCGTCCTGCGCCTGCTGGAGGCGCGGCGCCTGCCGGTGTCGGGCGGCGCCGAATGGCCGGACCGCGGCGGCCTGCGGCGCGTGATCCTGACCTTCGCCGGGCTCGTCGTCATCCCGCTGGTCGCACCCGCCATCGGCATGCTGGCCGCCATCGTGCTGTTCATGGTCTTCCTGCTGATCGTCGTGCTGCGCCAGCGGCCGGGCCCGAGCCTGCTGACCGTGGCGGTCACGGCCGGCGTGGTCTACGGCATCTTCGTGCTCTGGCTCGGCATCGCCCTGCCCAAGGGCTTCCTGGGAATTTAAGGTGCTGGACTCCCTTCAACTGCTGGGGATGGGGTTCGAGACCTGCTTCACCCCGCTCAACCTCGGCTTCATCCTGATCGGCGTGGTAGTCGGCCAGATCATCGGCGCGCTGCCGGGCATCGGCCCGGCCGCCGGCATGGCGCTGCTCCTGCCGCTGACCTACGGCATCCCGCCGGTGACGGCGCTGATGATGCTGGCCGGCATCATGTACGGCGGCATGTACGGCGGCACGCTGACCTCCGTGCTGGTCAACGTGCCCGGCGAGGCCGCCAGCGTGATGACCGCGGTCGACGGACACCAGATGGCGCGCAAGGGCCGCGCGGGAGCGGCGCTGAGCATCGCCGCCATCGGCTCCTTTCTCGCCGGCGTCGCCGCGGTCGCCGCGGTGGTCTTCGTCACGCCGCCGCTTGCCGCCTTCGCGCTCAAGTTCAACGCGCCCGAATACTTCCTGCTGGCCCTGCTCGGCATCACCGCGACCGCCAGCCTGGGCAGCAATTCGCCGACCAAGGCGCTGATGGGCGCGCTTCTCGGGCTGCTGGTTGCCATGGTCGGGGTCGACCCGATCCTCGGCACGCCGCGCCTGACCTTCGGCCAGAGCGGGCTGATCGAGGGGATCGACTTCCTGCCGGTGGCCATCGGTATCTTCGGTATCGCCGAGGTGCTGGCCTCGCTCGAGCGCTCCGAGCACGTGCAGCCGATGCGCACGCGGTTGCGCGACATGTGGCTGACCGCCCAAGAATGGGCGCAGAGCCGCCTGGCGATCCTGCGCGGCGGGCTGATCGGCTTCGTCATCGGCATCATGCCGGGAGCGGGACCGACCATCGCCTCGATGCTCGCCTATGTCGTCGAGCGGCGCTTCAGCCGGCGGCCCGAGAATTTCGGCAAGGGCGCCATCGACGGAGTCGCCGCCTCCGAATCGGCCAACAACGCCGCGTCTCACGCCGCCTGCATCCCCATGCTGGCGCTGGGCATTCCCGGCTCGGCCAGCACCGCCGTGCTGCTTGCCGCGCTCATCCTGCACGGCATCCGGCCCGGCGCCATGCTGATGGTGCAGCAGCCGCAGCTGGTCTGGGGCCTGATCGCCAGCATGTTCGTCGGCAACCTCATCCTGCTGGTGCTCAACCTGCCGCTCGCACCGCTCTTCGCCTCGCTGCTGCGCGTGCGCTACGTCTATCTGGCGCCCGGCATCCTGGTGATCTCGCTGGTCGGCGCCTACGCCAGCACGCTGGATTTCGGCACGGTGTGGACCGCGCTGGCCTTCGGCGTCGTCGGCTGGTTCATGATCAAGCTCGATTTCCCGCGCGCGCCCCTGGTGCTGGCGCTGGTCCTGGCGCCGCTGCTCGAGAGCTCGCTGCGCCAGTCGCTGCTGCTCTCCTTCGGCAGCCTGTCGATCTTCGTCGAGCGTCCGCTAGCCGCAGCCCTTCTCACCTGCGTCGTCGTCTCGCTGCTGCTGCCCGCCGCGACGGCGTTGCGCCGCCGCCGGGGGGCCCCGGCCGGGCCCGTTTGACGAAGAACGGTTTTAGCTAAAAATCCTGCGAATCGCGGTTAGGATAGCGGCCGAGCAACCCATCCCGCAGATTCCCGAATGGCGACTGTTCCTGCCGAAGCTACCCAAGCCGCTCCCCTGACGCCGGCCGAACTGAAAGCGCAGCTCGAGCGGCGGCTCTCGGCCGGTCAGGCCGCCGGCACGATCCCCGCCGCCGAGGCGCTGGTCAAGGCGACACCCGACGACGCCAAGGCCTGGACGATCCTCGGCGTGGCGCTGCGCTCCAGCGGCCAGCCGGGCTCCGCCATCCTCGCCTACCAGCGTGCCCTCGCGCTGGACCCGGACCAGGGCGGTGTCCTCTCCAATCTCGGCAACGCGCTCAAGGATGTCGGCCGCCTCGACGAGGCGGTGACGACGCATTACCGCGCGGTGAAGCTGGAGCCGCGCAACGCCACGACATGGCAGAATCTCGGCGTGGCGCTGCGCGAGCGCGGTGACCTGCGCGACTCGCTCGCCGCCTTCCATCACGTGCTCAACCTCGCGCCCAACCACGTCACCGCCCACACCGACATCGCCCAGATCCACCTGATGCTGGGCGAGTTCGAGAAAGGCTGGAGCGAGTTCGAATGGCGCTGGAAGCTCCCCGAGCTCAAGCCGCCGAACTATCGCCAGCCGCGCTGGACCGGCGACGATCTGCCCGAGGGGACGATCCTGATCTGGCCCGAGCAGGGCTTCGGCGACACCCTGCTGGGTGCGCGCTACATCCCGCTGGTCAAGGAGCGCGTCGGCCGGGTGATCGTCGGCTGCCAGGCGCCGCTCGAACGCCTGTTCCGCACCATCCCCGGCGCCGACGAGGTTCTGGTCGTCGGCCAGCCCCTGCCGGCGTTCGACGTGCAATGCCCCTATCTCAGCCTGCCCGGCCTCTTCGGCACGAACCTCGATTCGGTGCCGCCGCCGGTGCCGATCATCGTCAGCGACGAATCCCGCGCCAGGTTCGAACCGGTCTTCGCGCCTTACGCCGACAAACTTAAGGTCGGGATCGTCTGGACGGGCAGCGTCACCTTCAAGGGCAACCACACGCGCTCCACCTCGATCGACCGCTTCCTCGCCTTCGGTGAGGTGCCGGGCGTGCAGCTCTTCAGCCTGCAGAAGGGACCGCGCGCGCCCGATCTCGACGCGGTGCGCGCGCGCTCGGTCATCGTCGACCTGGCGCCGCATCTCGACGACTTCGCCGACACCGCGGCGGCCATCGACGGGCTCGACCTGGTGATCATGACCGATTCGTCGGTCGCGCATCTCACCGGCGCGCTCGGCCGGCCGATCTGGAACATGCTGTCCTACGTGCCCTATTGGCTCTATCTGCGCGACCGCAGCGACAGCCCGTGGAATCCCTCCATGCGGCTGTTCCGCCAGCCGGCGCCGGGCGAGTGGGACCCGGTGTTCGCCGAGGTCAAGCAGGCGCTGACCGAGCTCGCCGCCGAGCGGGGCTTCGCATGAGGCCGTTTCTCCTGCTGCTCGCGGCGGCGCTGCTGGCCTCGCCGGCCCTGGCGCAGACCACCAGCGTGGCACAAGCCACCAGGGACAAGCCCGGCCGCATCGCGCCCGACGCCGCCACCAGCGCCTGCCTCGGCCAGCCTTCGACGCCCGCCTGCGCCGCCGAGACGCTGTTCGCCTGCCTGACCCGCGGCGACGCGGCGTTGTGCCGCACCGTGGGCATGATGGCGCCGGCGCGCAGCACCGCCGAGCCGCAGCAGACCGAGTACGTGACCGAGCGCGTCTCGATCATCCGGCCGGAAGACGTCACCGAAGACCTCCGCGATCTCGACTGGTTCAAGCCGGGCTACGCGCTGGTCGAGGCGCAGCGGCGCGCCTGCCCGGCCAGCGCTGCCAGTTGCGACGGCGAGAGCTGGGACGACGTGCAGGTGTATCTGCGCCAGCGTCCGGGCGCGGCCGCGCCAACCTGGGAGATCGTCCACTGGCGCAGCGAGTCCGAGCCCGACGTGCCGCAGGATCTGCTCGAGGACCCGCAGCGCAAGGCGAACCCGTAGGCGGCGCGAACCGGGGTCCCGTATGGAGTCCTGGCTGCTCACCCATGAAGCGACCGTGCGGGCAACATCCTTCGTGGTGCTGCTCGCGGGTCTGGGGCTCGCCGAGACCTTCGCGCCGCGCCGCACGCCGGTCGCCTCACGGGGCTTCCGCTGGCTGCACAATCTCGGCCTGATCGCCGTCGACACGCTCGTGCTGCGGCTTGTCTTCCCGCTGCTGCTGGTCGAATTCGCGCTGCTGGTGCAGGAGCGCGGCTGGGGCCTGCTGAACCAGGTCGCCCTGCCCGGCTGGGCTCGGATCGTCGTGGTGCTGCCGCTGCTCGACCTCGCCATTTACTGGCAGCATCGCATCTTCCACGCCGTGCCGCTGTTCTGGCGGCTGCACATGGTGCATCACGCCGATCCCGACATCGACGTCACCACCGGTGTGCGCTTCCATCCGGTGGAGATGGTGCTCTCGCTCGGCATCAAGATGGCGGTGGTGGCGGCGCTGGGCGCGCCGCCGGCGGCGGTGGTGATCTTCGAGGTGCTGCTCAACGCCACGTCGATGTTCAGCCACGCCAACGTCGCGCTGCCGCCAGCCATCGACCGGATCGCGCGCTGGCTCACCGTGACGCCGGACATGCACCGCGTGCATCACTCGGTGCGCCCGCACGAGACCAACAGCAATTTCGGCTTCAACCATCCCTGGTGGGACCGCCTGTTCGGCAGCTACCGCGATCAGCCCGAAGCCGGACACATAGGCATGACCATCGGCCTGTCGCCATTCCTCGATCAGCGACGGCAATCCCTGCTCTGGATGCTGGCCCTGCCGTTCACCGGCTCGACCGGTCCCTATCCGCGCCGCAGCACTGACGAAGCAGCCCCCGCCAAAAGAGGTAGGGGGTTTTAAGGCCAAGCTTGGGGGATACCCCCAAGTGACGACGTGAGCATCGTGCCTCATTTCTGTCTTGTAGCGAACACTTGGCTGGGTGTTCGCCAACACCTGGAGACGACCCTGACTGCGCTCGATAACAGCTCCCCAGAACCGGGACTTCACGCCGTGCCCCTCTCCGAGGATGATCCCGCCCCTGCGGCGGCCAACAGCGACGATGTCCTGCTCGTCGAAGACGACGACGACGATGCCGTGACCATAGAGGCCATGCTGCTCGATATCGGCTATCACCGGGTGGTGCGCGTGGTCACGGTGGAGCAGGCGCTGCAGGCGCTGCAATCGGCCCGGCCGAGCATCGCGGTGCTCGATGCCAGCCTGCGCGGCATGTCGGCCTACCGCGTGGCGGCCCAGCTGCGCGACAACGGCGTGCCCTTCGTCGTCTCGACCGGCTATGACCCGAACAGCCTGCCAGGCTCGTTCCAGTCCGGCGTGCCGCTGCGCAAACCCTACGCGCGTACCGAGCTCTTTCACGCCATGGAAGCGGCGCAGCAGCGCAGCTAAGCCGGCTTTTGGTTCGCTGTCGAACTTTTGGGCAGGAACTTTCCGGGACTCCAACGCTTTATGCCAGTGCATCCGTGCCTCTTGCCGGGCGGAGCCCTGTCATGCGCGAGAGAAAGCGTTCCGACACCGACACCCAAGGCTCCGATTATCGGGATCGGGCGTCGACCCTGCATGACCAGGCCGACCGGGCGCGGTTCCCGGAGGCGAAGCGCACCTTCGAGGAAGTCGCGCGCTACTACGAGATCCTCGCCGACCACGTGGAACGGCGGCGCAAACCGCCGCGCTAGACGTCGATCGGAGACAGGGCCGGCTCAGGCGCCAGGACGCGCAGCCGGGCCGCCGTTCTTGCGCAGGAGATAGGCGATGGCGCCGACCAGCGTCGCAATGCGGAACGGCTTGGTCAGCGTCGCGTCGGCACCCAGCGTGGTCGCCGTGCCGAGGATATCGTTGGTGTCGAGCGTGCCGCCGCCGCCCGAGACGGCGAGGATCGGCAGCTCGGGAAAGCGCCGGCGCAGTGCCGGAATCGCCTCGAACCCGTCGCGGCCTTCCATCAGGATGTCGGTGACCACGATGTCGGGCTTGTGCTCGTCGACCGAGGCTTCGATCTGGTTGCCGTCGGACGCCTCGATCACCGAATGCCCGTCGGCCTCGAGGGCCACACGCAGGACGCTGCGCACCTCGTCGTCATCCTCGAGAACCAGAATCCGTGCCATGCCGCCCCTCGCTTGCGTACCCAGAGATGGCGAAGCATAGCCTTGCCCGAAGCGGCCGCGTTCGGGGGAAACACCCGAGTCCTCCACCGGACACTACGGAGCGGATTTCCGACAGAATGTCCCCGAGGCCCGTGCCGGCGCCGAACCGCGGCGCCGCCGCCCCGCCGAAAGAAACCCATGACAGGCCTCTCGGTTTACGGTTTCATGCGCGGACGCTCTGTCACGGACACCCAGCCTTCATCCAAACCATTGAAAACGCTCTCGAATAACCTCAATTACGGCGGAATAAGGGCAGACCTGAGCCGTTGTCGGCGTGTCGGGCAGCCCGTCTGGAAACCAGGCGCATGACCGGGAAGCTCGACGACCGGGTCCGGGCCGAGATGGTGGCGCTCCTGCCCCGTCTGCGGCGCTTTGCCCGGGGCCTGACCGGCGTCGCCGACCAGGCCGACGACCTCGTGCAGGCGGCATGCGAGCGGGCGATCACCCGCATCGAGCAATGGACGCCGGGCACGCGGCTCGACAGCTGGATGTTCCGCATCGTGCAGACCATCTGGCTCGACGAGAGACGGGCGGCGAAGGTCCGGACCGGCGAAGGCCGCATCGAGGCGGCCGAGGCGGCGGAGCCGGAGCTGACCGTCGACGGAGTCCGGCGGATGGAGGCGCACCTCACCTACGACGCGGTGCGCAAGGCCATCGCCAAACTGCCGGAGGAACAACGGGCGGTGATGATGCTGGTGTGCGTGGAAGGGCAGACCTACAAGGAAGCCGCGGACACGCTCGGGATTCCGATCGGCACGGTGATGAGCCGGCTGGCGCGTGCGCGCCTCGGTCTCTCCCGTGTGATCGGCGACACAGCCGGCGGCAATGTGGTGCGCTTGGGATAAAGGCGGGATGAAAACCTCGCCCTCAACCGTAGAGTGAGGGAGCGATCTCAAGTCGGGAACAGGTCGCGCGATGAGCAGAATGGATGACGTGATGCTGATGGCCTATGTCGACGGCGAAGTGGACGCCGCGACGGCGCGTGAGATCGAGGCGGCGATGGCCGCCGATCCCTCCGTCGCCGCCCGCGCCCAGCGCATGCGCGACAGCGCAGCCATTACCCGCTCTGCTTTCGCCGACGTGCTGCACGAGCCGGTCCCCGACCGCCTGGTCGCCGCTCTTGCCGGCGGCGGCGCCATGGGCGCCGCGACGCAGGCGGCCGCCGCCAATGTCGTGCGTCTCGAGCCGCGCAGGAGCACGGCCCCGCGCCAGAGCGTGATGGGCTGGGCCATGGCCGCGGGCCTTGCGGCCCTCATCGTCGGCTACAGCGCCGGCCGCTACACCGGTGTCATGCCGGCGGCCGACACCCCGATCCAGGTCGCCTCGACCACGCCAGGCGGGGCCGGCGAGCGCTGGCTCGAGCACGTGGCCGGCATCTATCAGGTCTACACAAGCTCGCTGGCGCAGAAGGACAAGCTGCTGGTCGATTTCAGCGCCGAGGACGTGCCGGAGCTGGAGAAGTATTTCGGCAGCAAGCTCAACCGGCGCCTCGCCGTGCCCGATCTTTCGGCTCGCGGCTTCGCGCCGCAGGGCGGTCGTCTGCTGATCATCGGCGGCAAGCCGGCGGCGCAGTTCCTCTACACCTCGTCCACCGGCGATCTCGTGGCGCTGGTAGTGGCGCATTCCGACGCGCCCTACCTGCCGGCGCAGTCCGACCGGCGCGGCGACGTCAACATCGTGCACTGGCGCAACAACGGCTACGCCTACGCCTTCGCCGGCACGATCGATCACCAGAAGCTGCAGGACATCGCCGACCGCGTCTGGCGCGATCTCGAGCGGGCGAGCTAAAGCCCTTCCTCCTATCCACTCGTGGTTCTGGACCCCGGCCCCGGCCGGGGTGACGATGGCCGCATGCCGCGCAGCGATTCCCCCGACCTCCTCGACCTCTCCATCACCGCGCTGGGCTCGCAGGGCGATGGCGTGGCGCGACACGAAGGCACGCCGCTCTTCGTGCCCTACACCCTGCCCGGCGACCGGGTGCGGGCGCGCCGGGCAGGGCCCGAACGCGCCCTGCCCCTCGAATGGCTCGAACGCGGAGCCGACCACGCCACACCGCCCTGCCCGCATTTCGGGCCGGGCAAATGCGGCGGCTGCGCGCTGCAGCATCTCGACGATGCGCTTTACGCCCGCTGGAAGCTCGACAGCCTGAGGACCACGCTGGAGCGCGCCGGCCTCAGGGGCCTCACCCTGCTGCCGCTCGCCCGCACGCCGCCGGGCGCGCGTCGGCGGGCCGAGTTCCTGGTCCGCACCGCCGGCGGCGTGGCGACTCTCGGTTTCCATGTGAAGGCCAGCCGTGAGGCGGTGAATATCGGCCCCTGCCCCATCCTAGTGCCGGCGCTCGAGCGGCTGCTGGACCCGCTGCGGAAGCTCTTCGCCACGCTCTGGCCGCGGGCGGCCTTCGACGTCCTGGCCACGTCGGTCGACAGCGGTGTCGAGCTGGTCCTGACCCGGGCCCCGCAGGCAGATCGCGCCGCGTGCAGCCGTCTGGCCGAGTTCGCCGAGCGCCACGGCCTGTCGCGCGTGGCGCTGCGCTCCGGCCCGCACGCCGCGGCCGAGATCCTGGTCCAGCGCCGGCCGGCACAGACCTCGTTCGGCGGGATCGTCGTCGACCTGCCGACGGGTGGCTTCCTCCAGGCCAGCGTCGAGGGCGAGCGCGCCATCCAGCAGGCGGTGCTCGAAGGTGTCGGCCCGTCGAAGCGCGTGGCCGATCTCTACGCCGGCAGCGGCGCGCTCACTCTGCCAGTGGCCGCCGCGGGGCGGCACGTTTACGCCGCTGATCGCGGCGCCGAGGCCATCGCCTCGCTCGATGCCGGCGCGCGGCGCGGCGGCCTGGGCCCGCAGATCAAGGCCGAGGCGCGCGACCTCAACCGCCGTCCCCTCGCCGGCGAGGAACTCGAAGCCTTCGACGCGGTGGTCTTCGATCCGCCGCGCGAAGGGGCTGCCGAGCAGGCGAGAGCGCTGGCGCTCTCCGGGGTGAAGCGGGTGGTCGCGGTGTCCTGCAACCCGGCGACCTTCGCCCGCGATGCCGGCTTTCTGATCGCTGGTGGCTACACACTGCGGCAGGTCCTGCCGGTCGACCAGTTCCTCTGGTCGCCGCATCTCGAGCTGGTCGCTACGTTCGAGCGGTAAAAAGAAACACCCGCGTCCGCGGCTCCGTGAGGAACCGCAAACGCGGGCGCGATGGCGACGCGCGAGTACGCGTTACTCGTCGGTCTCGCTCGAGCCCGGCATTTCCTTCTGCGGGCTGGACTTGTCCTTGTCCCAGTTCGGGTTATTCGCCTGGTCCGGGCTCTGCTTGTCGCGCTGGCCGGGATTGTTGGCCTGTTCCTGCGGCTCGCTCGACGGATCCCGATGCTTGTCGGACATGGTGGTCTCCTTGGGATGAAAGGGTCAATTGACCGCAAGGAAACGCCACGCTGACGAGCGTCGTTCCTAAGGCGACGCTCCGGGGCCCGTGAAAAGCGGCAGGCTTATACGAAAGAGATCAGGCCTCCTGCGGCACCTTGATCGCCTTGAGGCCGCGCCACAGCATCACGGCCCAGATGGCAAGAGTGACGGCGCCGAGGAAGGCCGCGATTGGCCGGTTGAAGAACCCGAAGAAGGAGCCGTCGGACTTGATCATCGAGGTGACGAAGTTCTGCTCGAGCATCGGCCCGAGAATGATGCCGAGGATCACCGGTGCTACCGGGAAACCGTGCTCCTCCATCAGGAAGCCGATCAGGCCGAAAACCAGCATGACGCCGATGGCGAAGGGGCTGTTGGTCACGGCAAAGGCACCGACGATGCAGAAGAGCAGCACGATCGGCATCAGGATCTCGCGCGGCACGGCCAGGATGTTCTTGGCCGATTTGATGGCCAGCCAGCCGAACGGGATCAGGATCAGGTTGGCGAGAAAGAACAGGGCGAAGATGCCGGTGACGATCGCCGGCTGGTTCACGAAGACCATCGGCCCCGGGATGATGTTCTTGAGATAGAGCACGCCGATGACGATGGCGGTGATGGAATCGCCGGGGATGCCGAAGACCAGCGCCGGTATCCAGGCGCCGCTGACCGCGGCGTTGTTGGCAGCACCGCTTTCCACGATACCTTCGACATGGCCGGTGCCGAACTTCTCCGGCTCCTTCGAGAACCTCTTCGCGGTCGCGTAGGTGATCCACGAGGCTATGTCGGCGCCGGCTCCCGGCAGAGCCCCGATCAGCGTGCCGATGGTCGAGCCGCGCAGGATCTGCACCGGGTACTTCTTGGTCAGCTGCCACTGGCCCCTGAAGATCGAGCCGCTGACCGCGCGCGCCGGGGGCAGCCGCGTGGTCGCCGCGGCGACGATGCGCAGCACCTCGGCGATGGCGAACATGCCGATCATCGCCGGGATCATGTCGATGCCGCTCATCAGATCGACGACGCCGAAGGTGAAGCGCGGCAGACCGGCCGGATTCTCCAGACCGATCAGCGCCACCGCGAGGCCGAGAAACAGCGCGATCATGCCCTTGACCGGATCGTCGAGGGCGATGAACACGGCACAGGTCAGGCCAAGGCAGACCAGCCAGAAATACTCGAACGAGCTGAACTTGATCGCCACCTCGGCCAGCAGCGGTGCCGCAGTCGCCAGCACGATGGTGCCGAAGATCCCGCCGATGGCCGAAAACACCACACCGGCGCCCAGCGCCGTCTCCGCCTGGCCCTTCACCGTCATGGCGTAGGCTTCGTTGGTGTAGGCGGCCGAGGCCGGCGTGCCGGGGATACGCAACAACGCGCCGGGGATGTCGCCGGCGAAGATCGCCGTGCAGCTGGTGGTGACGATCACCGCCATCGCCGGCAGCGGCGGCATGAAGAACGTCACCGGCACGAGCAGCGCGGTCGCCATGGTCGCGGTCAGGCCGGGCATCGCGCCAACGAACAGCCCGAACGCCGAAGACAGGCAGATCAGCAGGATGACGTAAGGATCGGCAATCAGGTTCAGCGCGCCGAGAATCGCGTCCATGGCGTCACCACCACCCGGTCAGCACACCGCGCGGCAACGGCACGCGCAGCAGATTGCCGAACAGGAACTGCGTCAGCACCACCATGCTGACGGCGATGATTGCCCCTTTGCGCCATTCAACCTTCTGGCGCACGAAGAGAATCATCAGGATGGCAATGCCCAGCGGGATGAAGCCGACATGCTCGTCGAGCAGCACGTAGGCGATGGTCAGCACGAAGGCGAGGATGAAATTGCCGCGCGTGCGCGGGTCGCGGGCCCAGGGCGCGATGGCGACCCAGGGTGCGCCCTGGGGGCTGTGCTTCCAGCCGCGCCAGACCAGCATCAGACTGAAACCGCCCAGACCGATGGCCACCAGCCGCGGGAAGACATCGGCGCCGTATTGCTGTCCCGGCATCGGCGGAATGGTCAGCGCGTAGGCAAAGATGAAGACCGCGAGCGCCAGAAGCGCCGCCCCGCAGACACTGTCATGGAATTTCATGCGCGCTTCCCCGTCGCCGGCCTGTCGCCGGTTTCATTCTTGCGTCTTGGGTAGCAGAGGGGGGAAGGCTTGTGAAGGACAACGAAGCCGAGTGGGGCGATGACGATATCGCCCCACTCGCTTCGGCTACTTGATCATGCCGGAGGCCTTCATCACCCGGCCGAAATCCTCGTAAGACTTCTCCATGTGCGTCGCCGCCTGGGCCGGCCCCATCCAGGCAACACCGAAGCCACGATCGCGCATGAAGTCCTGGAACTGCTGGCTGGAATGGGCCTTCTGCAGCGCCGGCACCAGCCGGGCACTGACGTCCTGCGGGATACCCTTGGGTCCGAACACGCCGCGCCAGGTCAGCACAGACCATTTGGTTCCCGTCGCCTCGCTCAGCGTGGGCACGTTCGGATAGAGACCGAGACGCCTGGTGTCCATGTTGGCGAGGGGGCGCGCCTTGCCCGCGTCGATCATCGCCCGGCCTTCGGGCAGCGAGGCCGTGACGAAATCGACACCGCCCGCCACGACGTCCGCCATCGCCGGACCCGCACCCTGGCTCGGCACCCACGGCACGCGGGCGGGATCGAGCCCCTCGTCAAGCAGCCAGCCGATCAGGCCGAGATGCCAGATGCCGCCCTGGCCCGTGCCCGAAGCCTTGAGCGCGCCGGCCGGCTTGCGCTTGATGTCGTCGATCAGCTCCTTCGCCGTCTTGTAGGGCGATTCGCTGCGCACGATCAGCCCGCCCGCATCGGCGTTGATGATGGCGAACGGCGTGAAGTCCTTGTGGTTGATCGTTGCCAGGCCCTGATGCTGGAGCATGACGATCTCGACCGTGCCGAGACCGATCGTGTAGCCGTCGGGCCGCGCCTGGGCGATCGCCGTGTGGCCGACCACGCTATTGCCGCCGGGCCGCAGCACGACGTTGAAGGGCTGCTTGAACTCCTGCTCGAGCATCGGCGCCAGCATGCGCGACAGCGCGTCGGCGGCACCGCCCGCCCCCCAGGGCACGATGATGGTCACCGGACGATCCGGCCATTGCTGGGCAATCGCCGCCGGAGACACCAGCCCGGCCGCGATGGCGGCAAACGCAGCAGCGACGTAACGGAAACGATGACGCATCTGGTTCTCCCCGGTTCGTGGCGTCGCGAGGCGGCGCCGTCTTTTGTTGGCTTGCCCTGACCTTGCTGCTAAGGTGGACAAGCTGTCAAGCCAATTTAGGCAATTGGCCAGACCAGTTTCCCTGCTAGGAGAGCAGCAGCGCCTGCGCTATGCCTGATGGCCCAAAGTACGAGGATTTTGATGGCCCAGGACAACGCTGCCCCGCCGCGCTACGCCGCCGAGATGCTGGGGGCCATGGCCATCCAGCTCCTGCGCAAGGCCGGCCTGCCGCAGGACAAGGCCGCGTCGGTCGCCGAGATCCTGCTGGAAGGCGATCTCATGGGCCACTCGACCCACGGTCTTGAGCTGCTGTCGCCCTATCTCGGCCAGATCGAGAAGGGCGTGATGGCCAGCGACGGCGAGCCCGAGGTGCTGGCCGATCACGGCGCGGCCGTGACCTGGAACGGACGCTATCTGCCGGGACCCTGGCTGGTCTGCCGGGCCCTCGACCTCGCCATCGAGCGCGCCTACACGCACAAGGTCGCGACCGTGGTCATCCGCCAGTCGAGCCACATCGCCTGCCTCGCGGCATACATGAAACGCGCCACTGACGCCGGCCTTATGGCGATCCTGATGTGCTCCGATCCGTCGGTGAAATCGGTGACGCCGTTCGGCGGCGCCACGCCGCTCTTTACGCCGAACCCCATGGCCTTCGGCTGGCCCACCGCTGGCGAGCCGGTGATCATCGACATCAGCGCCTCGACCACGACCAACGGCATGAGCATTCGCCTCAACCGCCAGGGCCGCAAGCTCGACGGGAAATGGGTGGTCGACAGCAAGGGCACTCCAAGCGATGACCCCGCCGTCCTCTTCACCGAGCCCAAGGGCGCCATCCTGCCGCTCGGCGGCGTCGAGCTCGGTCACAAAGGCTTCGGCCTCGCACTGCTCGTCGAAGCCCTGACGGCCGCTCTCGGCGGGCATGGCCGTGCCGACGGCGTGACCAACTGGGGCGCCTCGGTCTTCCTGCAGGTGATCGACCCCGAGGGTTTCGCCGGCCGCGACGCCTTCGAGCGCGAGACCAGCTGGCTCGCCCAGGCCTGCCGCGACGTTCCCGCCCTGGAAGGCAAAGGGCCGGTGCGTCTGCCCGGCGAGCGCGGGCTGGCCCGGCGCACGCACCAGCTGATGAACGGCGTGACGCTGCATCCCGACATCCTGCCGGCCCTGCAGCCGTGGTGCGAGAAGCTCGGCGTGCGGATGCCGCCGCCCATGGCCTAGCGCATGCCGATCCAGGCCATCAACACGCAGCGCCTGTACCAGCAGGCCGCCGACCAGATCGCCACGCTGATCCGCGCGGGCGAGTACGCGGCCGGCGGGCGCCTGCCGGCGGAACGCGATCTCGCCAAGCAGCTCGGCGTCAGCCGGCCGACGGTGCGCGAGGCGCTGATCGCGCTGGAGATCGCCGGCCTGATCGAGGTGCGCACCGGCTCGGGCGCCTATATCAAGCCGCAGCCGCCGAGCGAACCAGAAGCGGCGCGCGACACCGGCCCCGGCCCCTTCGAGCTGATCGGCGCCCGCCGCCTGGTCGAGCCGCCGGTCGCGGCGCTTGCCGCCCAGACGGTCACCGACGGCGATCTTGCCGGCGTCATGGAAGCGATCGAGCTCTCGGAGCGGCGGCGCAACGGCACGCATTGGGAGAAGCTCGACGCCGACCGGCTGTTCCACGAGCGCATCGCGCGGGCCACGCGCAACGCCGTGGTGGTCGACATCGTCGAGGGCCTGTGGAAGGGCATGTTCGGGCCGATCTTCGCCGTGCTCAGCGAGCGCACCCAGCTCACGCATCAGCAATCGATGACCATCGACGACCACCGCACGATCTACGGCTGTCTCGAGCGCCACGACGCCGCCGGCGCGCACGCCGCCATGCTGGCGCATCTCGTCCATGTCGAGATGACGCTGCTTAAGGCCGACGAAGCCCTCAACGGCCGCCGCAGCGCCTGAAAAGGCGCCAAGAAAAACTCCGCGGCGACACACAGCGGGAAACCGGTGGACAATCTACTCGCTGCTATCGCTTCCCCTCACCCGCTCGCTACCGCTCGCGACCTCTCCCGACGGGAGAGGTAACTCAAGAGCGCTCTTCTCCGCTCCCTCTCCCACCGGGAGAGGGTTGGGGTGAGGGGAAGCGGTCGCAACGAGCGCGTTGTTCGTTAGCAAGCCAGTTCCACGCCCAAAAGAAAACCGCCGGTGCCCGAAGACACCGGCGGCATTAATCAGAACGTCAGGGCCGTGATCAGGTCTTGGCGATACCGACCGCCTTCATCACGTCGCCCATCTTGGCCAGATCCTCGGCCATGTGCTTGCGGAAGCCGGCGCTGTCGGCCCACACCACGCCGAAGCCGCGGCTCGCCATGAACTCGCGGAATTCCTTGCCCTCGTGGATCTTCTTGATCGCCGCCTCGAGACGGTCGGCGACCGGCTTCGGCAGGCCCTTGGGCGCGCCGATGCCGCGCCAGGCGCCGATGTTCCACTCCACGCCCAGCCCTTCCTTGAGGGTCGGCAGGTCCTTGAACACCGAGTCACGCTGGGTGGCCATGATGGCCAGCGGCCGCGCCTTCTTGGCGTCGATCATCGCCCGCGCCTCGGGGATGGAGCAGGTGACCATGTCGATGCCGCCAGCCGCGAGGTCCTGCATGGCCGGAGCCGCGCCGTTCGACGGCACCCAGGGGACAGCATCCGCCTTGAGGCCCATCTTCTGCAGCCAGCCGGCCAGCGCCAGATGCCAGATGCCGCCCTGGCTGGTGCCCGAGGCCTTGAGCTTGCCGGGGTTCGCCTTGATGGCGTCGGCGAGGTCCTTGATCGTCTTGTAGGGCGAGTCCGCGTTCACCGTGACGCCCGGCGGGTCCTCATTGACCAAGGCCAGCGGCGTGAAATTCTCATAGGTCAGGTCGGAGATCCCGGCCCACTTCATCATGCCGATCTCGACCGTGATCATGCCGATCGTGTAGCCGTCCGGCTGAGCGCCCGTGGAGAACGCCGTATGCCCGACCACGCCGTTGCCGCCCGTGCGGTTGACGACGTTCACCGGCTGCCCCAGTTCCTTTTCCATCAGGGTGCCGAAGATGCGCGCGGTCGCGTCGGTGCCACCGCCGGCGCCCCACGGGACGACAAAGGTGATCGGACGGCTCGGGAAGGCCTGCGCCTCGGCACCGCGGATACCCAGAGCCGGGACGGCCGTTGCAGCCGCCGCGGAAGCGATGAACGAACGACGATTGAGCATTTTGCGTTTCTCCCTTGTCATTATATTGGCCTGACCAATTTCCCCATATGAACACTGGCCCCCGCCCCCGCGCAACAGGTTTTGGGCGGCCGTAGACTCTTTGCCCACTGCCAGGGCCAAGCGATACTAACGCCGTGACACGCACACCCGAGTCGCAAAGTCCGGTCATCGAGGTCGATGGCCAGCCCGTGGCGCTGGCGGTACGCCGCTCCCGACGGGCCCGGCGCCTTTACCTACGTGTCGACCCCGCCGCTCCTGCCGATTTCCCCGTCGAACTCGTCCTGCCGCGCGGCGTTGGTCTTGCCGAGGGGCTGCGCTTCGCCCGCGACATGGCCGGCTGGGTGGGACGGCGCCTCAAGGCCCTGCCCGCCACCGTGCCTTTCACTGACGGCACCCCGCTGGAGGTCAGCGGCGAAGCACTGGTCATCCGCCATGTCGGCGGCCGCGGGCCCACCCGCCGCGAAGGCGGATTGCTGCTGGTCGCCGGGGAGCACGAGTATGTGCGCCGCCGGGTGCGCGACTGGCTGAAGGCGCAGGCGCGGGCCGTGCTGGCCGAACGCTCACGCGCCGTCGCCGCGACGGTCGGCCGCAGCGTGACCAGCATCCGGATTGGCGACCCGCGCAGCCGCTGGGGCAGTTGCTCTTCCGACGGCGGTCTTGCTTACTCATGGCGGCTGATTCTCGCCCCGCCCTTCGTGCTCGACTACGTCGTGGCGCACGAGGTGGCGCACCTGGTGCACGCCAATCACGGGCCGCGCTTCTGGCGTCTGGCCGACGAGCTTTGCGGGGATACCGACACGCCGCGCGCCTGGCTCAACCGAAACGGGCCGCGGCTCCTGCGCTACGGCGAATAGTTTCAGTTGTCGGCGGCTGGCGGAAAGCCGGGCGGCCGGTAGCGGGGATCGTGCGTGGGCGCCGGCTGCGACGGCTGTGCCGTCGGCAGCGCGTTGCCCGCGCGCCGGAACAGCGATTCGAGGAAGCCGCCGATGCCGCCGCTCGAGCCCGGCGAACTCGCCACGACCGGTGCATCGCTCCCGACTGGCACGGGCAGCGGTCGGGCCGGCAGGCCGCGATGCGCTTCCAGCATGAAGCCCCGCCAGATGCGCGCCGGCAGGGAGCCCCCGGTGATACGCTCCATCGGTTCGCCGTCGTCATTACCGATCCACACGCTGGCGACGTAGTCCGCGGTGAAGCCGACGAACCAGGCGTCGCGATAATCCTGGCTGGTGCCCGTCTTGCCACCCATCGGCCGGTCGAGCGCCGCGGCCCGGCCTGTCCCTTCGCGCACCACCGCCTGCATCATGTCGTTCATCGCCGTCAGAGCCGGACGCTGGATGACGGCGCCAGCACCGGAGCCGACGCGGCGATAGAGCACGTTGCCTTCGCCGTCGCGGATCTCCTGGATGGCGTAGGGGATGATGCCGTTGCCGCCATTGGCGAAGGGGGCAAAGGCGGAAGTCAGCTCGAAGGGCGTCACCTCGGACGCGCCAAGCGCCGTGGCGAAATCGCGGCGCAGCGGCGAGGCAATGCCCAGACGGCTGGCCGCCGCCGTCACCTTGTCGATGCCCACACGCTGCGCCACGCGCACGGTCGAGGTGTTCACCGAGCGCGCCAGCGCCTCGCGCGCCGTGATCTGGCCCTTGAGGATGTTGTCGAAGTTGCGCGGGCTCCAGTCGCCGATGGTCACAGGCCCGTCGGCGATCATCTCGTCCGGACGCATCCCCGCCTCGACTCCGGCCAGGAAGACGAAGGGCTTGAAGGCCGAGCCCGGCTGCCGGCGTCCGGAAGCCGCGCGGTTGAACTGGCTGTCGGCGTAGTCGCGGCCGCCGATCATCACGCGCACCGCGCCGTCCGTGGACATGGCGACCAGCGCCGCCTGGCCGGCATTGGCCTTCTCGCCGTCGCGGGCCAGCGCGCGCGAGATCTCGGTCTCAGCGGCGCGCTGCAGCCGCGCGTCGAGCGTGGTCACTACAATCAGGTCGCGATCGACCACGCCGACGAAGCCGGGCACGGCATCGGCCAGCCAGTCGGTGAAGTAGCGCGCTCCACGACCCGCCTGGGTGTTGAGGGCGATGCGCAGCGGCTGGCGGCCTGCGGCGCGCGACTCCTCGGCGGTCATGTAGCCGGCCTCGACCAGGTTATCGAGCACCTCCTCGGCGCGGCCTTTGGCGCGCTCGAGGTCGCTGGCCGGCGAATAGCGCGTGGGCGCCTTGAGCAGCCCGGCGATCACCGCCGCCTCGTGCGGCGTGAGCTGGCGCGACGGCTTGCCGAAGTAGCGCCGCGAGGCGGCCTCGACGCCGTAGGTGCCGGCGCCGAGATACACGCGGTTGAGATAGATGGTGAGGATCTGGTCCTTGGTGAACCGCCGCTCGAGCCAGAAGGCCAGCATCACCTCCTGGATCTTGCGCTTGTAGCTGCGCTCGGCGGTGAGGAAGACGTTCTTCGCCAGCTGCTGGGTGATGGTGCTGCCGCCCTGCACGATGCGCCGGGCGCGAAGATTGGCCCAGGCCGCACGCGCCAAGCCGATGAGATCGACACCGTGATGCTGGTAGAAGCGCCGGTCCTCGGTCGCCAGCACCGCCTTGGGCAGCCAGGGCGACATTTCATTCAGTTCAACAGCCCCCGCGAACTGGTCGCCGTAGGTGGCGATGGGCTGCTCGTCGGCCGCGACGAAGGTCAGGCTCGGCCGGCGCACGAAATGGTTGATGGTCGAGACATCGGGCAGATCGAGGGCGAAGACGACCAGGACGGCGGCCACCGCCACGCCCGCCCAGATCCCGAGCACCGCCATCCATTTGAAAAGGAATCCAAAGACGCGCCAGGCGCGCGGACGAGGCGGGCTTTTCCGACTCTCCTTGGATTCGGGCGACTCGGGTTTGCGCGACATCCTGGGGCTCTGTAGCAAACGATTGTGGCGGAAACCAGAATCGCCGGCCCCACCCCCACTGACGGGGTACCGCGAAACCCCGTAGCATGAGGGGGACAAGGGAGAGTCATTTCATGGACCGAACCGACGATCTGGCCCGCCTGCTGCAGCACCGTTTCGGCGATGCCCCGCCTGTGCCCCCGGACACGCCGGCGCAGGAGGCCCTGGCCCGGCTCGCCGGCCATCGCTCCCACCGCGCCTATGCCGACCGGCCGGTCGACCCGGCGCTGATCCGCCTGATCGCTGCCGTGGCCCTGTCAGCGCCGGCGAAAAGCGACCTGCAGCAGCGCGACATCGTCATCGTCGAGGACCCGGCGCTGCGCAAGCAGGTCACCGGGCTGGTCACGGGAGAGAATCCGTGGCTGGAGAAGGCACCGGCCTTTCTCGTCTTCTGCGGCAACAACCGGCGCCAGCGTCAGCTTCACGAATGGCGCGGCCGGGACTTCGCCAATGACCATCTCGACGCGTTCTTCAATGCCGCGGTCGATGCAGCGATCGTGCTGCAGGCTTTCATCACCGCCGCCGCCACGGCCGGCCTCGGCTGCTGCCCGGTGAGCGCCATCCGCAACCACGCGCAGGAGGTCAGCGACCTGCTGAAGCTGCCGGACCACGTGTTCCCGGTGGCGGGGCTGGGTCTCGGCTGGCCGGCTGCGGAAGGACACGTGACGGCGCGCCTGCCGCTCGCCGCGACGCTGCATGTCGACCGCTTCGACGACAGCCGCCTGCGCGAGCTCGTCGACGGTTACGACCGCCGGCGCAACACCATCTTCCCCTATCAGCGCCAGCGCTTCACCGCGGATTACGGCACGCAAGCCGACTACGGCTGGTCGGAGGACAAGGCCCGCCAGTACTCGAAACCCGAGCGCGCCGATTTCGGCACCTTCGTCCGGCACAAGGGCTTCAATCTCGACTAGGACTTGCAACGAACGCGCATCTGGTGAAGATGGCGCGGCAACTCTGAACAAAACGAGGAAACGCACATGGTGAAGCGCATCGAACCCGGCCCGCGCATGAGCAAGGCCGTGGTCCACAACGGCGTCGTCTATCTCGCCGGCCTCACGGCCGATGATTCGAGCCAGGACGTCAAGGGCCAGACCAAGCAGATCCTCGACAAGATCGACGCGCTGCTCAAGGCGGCGGGTAGCGACAAGTCGAAGATCCTGTCGGCCAATATCTGGCTCACCGACATCAAGAACTGGGCGACCATGAACACCGTGTGGGACCCGTGGGTCTCGCCGGGCAACACGCCGGCTCGCGCCACGGTCGAGGCGAAGCTCGCCGACCCGAAGCTGCTGGTCGAGATCATGGTGCAGGCCGCCGTCTGAGAGTGAGAACGAGTCGCGCGCGGCGCCGCATGCGTCGCGCGCAGGCCTGCCCCCGCGAGACCGGTCTTCCTCAAGGCCGGCCTCTGCCGTAAATCCTCTCCCGTCATTGGGGAGTAGCCGCCCTCGCTCCGAGGGGGCCGCGTCAACACACTTGGCACCGTCGCCGCAAGGCATCGGTACCATGGCGCGGCATAGTCCGGACGACCGGACCTGGCGAGACCTTTGGCACCGCAAGCCGTCCGTGGGAGCGGACGGGGCTCGCGTGTGCCTTGGTCTGTCCGTTCGCTCCCTGTGGTGTTTCCGGTGGAAGCTTTCCTCGTCTCGACAGGCATCGTCACGATCGCGGAGATCGGCGACAAGACGCAGCTCCTCGCTCTCGTGCTCGCGGCGCGGTTCCGGCGGCCCGGGCCGATCGCCGCCGGCATCCTGCTGGCCACTCTCGCCAACCACGCCGTGGCGGCGCTGGTCGGCAGCTGGGCCGGCGACCTGCTGCAGGGTCCCGCCCTGCGCTGGATCCTCGGCCTGTCGTTCCTCGCGGTAGCCGTCTGGGCGCTGTTTCCCGATCGGCTCGACGAGCGCGACCAGCCGGGCGCGCGGCGCGCCGGCGCCTTCCTCACCACACTGGTCTGCTTCTTCCTGGTCGAGATCGGCGACAAGACGCAAATCGCCACGGTGGCCCTCGCCGCGACCTACGATGCACTGGTCGCCGTGGTGCTCGGCACCACGCTGGGCATGATGATCGCCAACCTGCCGGTGGTGCTGGCCGGCGAGGCCCTGGCACAGCGCCTGCCGCTGAGGGTGATCCGCCCGCTGGCGGCCGCAGCGTTCGCTGTGCTGGGCGTGCTGGCGCTGCTTGGCGTGCTTACCTAGGGCGACGCGAGACCCAGATCACCGCCGCCGCCAGGGACGTGGCCGCCACGCCGTAGAGCGGGCGGATCCCGGTGAGCGGGATCAGCAGGCCCACCATCATCGGCCCGACGGCGCCGCCGAAATCCGTCCAGGTCGCCAGACGCGACAGCGCCGTCATCGAGCCGTGGCCGTAGCGCCGGGCGACCACAATGTTGCTGATTACGGCCAGGACGGCGCGCGCGCTGACGATTACCATGCCGCCGACGGCATAGAGCCCGAGCGCCACCAGCGCGAAACCCGCGGCATAGAGGCTGCCGAAGATCACCTGCAGCCGGTCGGCGTCGAAGCGGTCGCAGAGCCAGCCGCCGATGGGAGAAATAAACAGGGCGACGGCGTAACGCAGGCCGAGCAGCAGCGCGCCGGAGAGCACCGCCATCTCCACCGAGACGCGGTCGGCGAACATCAGCCCCACCGTCATGATGAACAGCCCGTCCGCGGCGAGACCGACCATGAAATAGAACAGGTCGAGATCGGTCGGCTGCGAGAAACGCTGGCGGGCCGGCGTGGACGGCTCCTCGGCGAGCACCAGGCGCGGCAACGTAAGCGAGAGTGGGATAGCGATGGCCATCACGGCGCCTACGGCGATGAAGACGTCGCGCGGCCCGAGCCACGGCACCGCCGCCGCTCCCAGCACCAGAGCAAGCACAGGTCCGATGGCGCCGAGCGAGCGCGTCAGGCCGACCCGCGTGCCCGCCTGCTCGGTCACGCTCATGGCGTAGAGCATGGTGGCGAGATGCAGGGCCGCGAAGCCGAGACCCCAGGCAAGGCGCGCCACGGTCAGGCCCGGCCCACCATCGACGAAGGCGTAGAAGAAAATCGTAACGGCGGCGGTGGTCGAGGCCACGACCATCATGCCGCGCGGGCCGACGCGCCGGCCCAGCGCCACCACCCAGCCGTAGCCGATGACGCGGATGATCTTGTTGACCGAGAGCAGGAAGCCGACCCAGGCCAGGGTCAGGCCGAAGGCGGCGGCATGCAGCGGAAGAATGACCTGGATCAGTTCATGGCCGCTGACCGCGATGCCCCAGATGAGGCCGGGCCCGACGACCGTGCCCCAGGGCGCACGCAGGATCATGCGGCCGGTTCAGGTCTGGGCATAGCCGGGCTCAATATGGGCATCGATCAGGAAACGGCCGCCGCCACCGACGATGGCCGCACCGCGCTCCAACGCCGCGCGTAGTTCGGCGACGGTGCGCACCGGCCCCGACGCCTCGAAGCCCTGCGCCCGGGCAAGACCGGAGAGATCGAGCTCGGGATCCTGCAGACGCTGGCCGATCCACTTGTTCTCGACCGGGCGGCTGCGCTGCTTCGCCATGCGCTCCTGATGCACCTCGTCGTTGTAGTAGGAGCGGTTGTTGGAGACGACAACCATCACGGGCAGTTTCTGAGCAGCGGCGGTCCACAGCGCGTTGACACCCATCGAGTAGTCGCCGTCGCCGAGCACGCCGATGACCAGCCGGCCGCTGTCCTTCAGAGCCAGCGCCGCACCGACGGTGTGGCCGGGTCCTGTGCCCACAGCACCACCGCCGTCCTTGCCGAGAAACGCGAGAGAATCGCCGAAACGGCTGGCCTGGCGCGGCCAGCCGATCGGCAGACGCGCGAAGGTCACCTTACGGTTCCTGGCGAACTCCGACACGGTCAGAGCGAGCTGCTCGAGATTGAACACCTTTTCGCGCGACGGACCGGAGGGGGCCGACTTCGTCCAGTGCGGGAAGTCCTGCTGCAGCGCCGTCGCCGGCTTGCCGGCGGGCAGCGCCTCAAGCAGCTGCGCGACGAAGCGATCGGGATCGGCGAGTACGGGGATATCGACCGCCGGCAGCGCCTGATGGTCCATGCTCCAGCCATTCGCCAGATAGGAATCGAGCGAGCAGCTGATCACTGTGGCGGCGGTGGGCGCCTGGGTCTGCGACTTGCCCGAGCGCGCGGTGATGGCGCCGGCGAGATCGTGCCAGTCGAGGCTGAGAATCAGATCGGCCTTCTCCAGCAACGCCGTCTCGTCGGGCGACGGCTTGTCACCCATGGGGGCGAGCACATGGTTCGGGTGCTCGGTGGGAAAGGCAGCGGCCTTGTGCAGCGTGGTCAATACGGCCGCACCCAGCGCCTCAGCGAGTTTCACACGCCGGTCCCAATCCGCCTTCCGGCGCGAGACGCGGCCAGCCAGGATCACCGGGGATTTCGCCGCGCGCAGTGCCTTGGCCACGCGCGCGACGAGTTCAGCGGAGGCCGCCGGCGGCTCGCCGTTGCGATAGCGGTTGACTGGTGGCACCACCACCTCGCGGTCAAGCGGGGCTTCCTGCATCTCGGCATCGAGGCAGACATAGACGGGGCCACAGGGTGTCGTGCGAGTGATCTGGTCGGCGCGCAGCACCGCCTCGACCGCCGCTTCGGCCGACGCCGGCTGGTCGTCCCATTTGATGTAGTCGCGGATCAAGGCGCCCTGGTCTTTGGACGTGTGCACCCAATCGATCCATGGCCGGCGCTTGTGGGCATCGACCGGCCCGGTGGCGCCGATGATCAGCATCGGCCGGCGATCGCACCAGGCATTGAAGATCGACATCGTGGCGTGCATCAGCCCGACATTGGAGTGCAGCGCCACGGCCATTGGCTCGTCGGTCGCCCGCGAGTAGCCGTCGGCGATGGCCACCGCGTGTCCCTCGTGCAGGCAGACGACCATGCGCGGATCGCGGTTGCCGAGATGGTTGACCAGGCTGTCGTGCAGGCCGCGGAAGCTGGCGCCGGGCACGAGCGCGATATAGCGATAGCCGAGCTCCCGGATCGTCTCGGCGACGACGTCGCTGCCCCATTTCTGATTCGTGCCCTGAGTCGAAGCGGCGGGCTTGGCGTCCTGCGGCATGGCGTTTCCTGCTGGTGTGGTCGTGTGTCGGGCCTGAGAATGCGCCAGAGCGGCAGCGGCGGCAAAGGCTTCGTCGATCAGTCGCGCCCGAATTCGGTGAAGGCGATGCCGTTGCTGTCGAAGGCCGGCCTCTTCGCCTCCTCCATCAGCCAGTCGCGAAAGGCGCGCATCCGGCTCTCCCCCGCGCGCTGCGGAAGCGAGAGAAAGTAATAGGAGAAATTCGTCACCGCGGCGAAGGGCAGCGGACAGATTAGCCGCCCGGTCTTCAGGTCGCTGCCCAGCAGGCTCGTGCGGGCCAGCGCCAGCCCCAGGCCATTAGCCGCGGCCTCGATCGCCAGATTGGCGTTGCTGAAGCGCAGGCCGCCCGTGCCGGAGACGTCGCCGGCCCCGACCCGCCGCAGCCAGCTGCGCCAGTCGGCGCCGCTTTCGTCGTGTACGTTGTGCTCGGCGTAGGTGTCGTGCAGCAGCGGATACTTGAGCACTTCCTCCGGCTTGCGGACCGGGCCGAACTTCGCCATCGCCGCCGGGCTACACACCGGCACGGTGCTGTCGTCGAACAGCCGCACCACCTCCAGGCCGGGATATTGACCCGAGCCAAAGCGGACGCTGGCATCGACGCCATAGGAGGACAGATCGACGAGCCGGTCATCGGACTGGACCACCAGGTCGATCCGCGGGAAGCGCTCGTGAAAGCGCGCCAGACGCGGCATCAGCCAGCGCGTGGCGAAGGACGTCAGCACGCTGACGGTCAGCGTCGACTTGCCCTGGCGGCCGTCGAGCCGGGTCAGGGCGTCGCGGATTTCGCCCAGGCCGCGCTGAATGCCGTCCGCCAGGACCCGCCCCGACGGAGTCAACTGCAGCGTGCGATGCCCGCGCTGGAAAAGCCTCGTCTGGAGCTGGCGTTCGAGCTCGCGGATGCGATGGCTGATGGCGCTCTGGGTGACGTGGAGCTCCTCCGCTGCCTTGCTGAAATTCAGGCGTCTTGCAGTGACTTCGAAGACGCGCAGGGCGTCGAGCGAGGGCAGGTCGATGTCGTGGTTCGAGGCAGGCATGACAGACAGCCGGACAGCCACCAGCAACGAGTTAACAGGGACAGGAGAGCCGGCTCTGGGGGACCGGGACACCGGCTCATGTATGAGCCAAATTCATACTAACTCAAAAACTCTCGCATTTGCGAGATATTCAATCCGGGTAGTTTACCGCCCTGCTCAGGGGGATATTCCGCCCGGCCGACGCCCCGCGCCGCCCGGCGGCCCTCCGTGAGTTCCCGGGAGAACGCCATGACTACACCGCCAATTACAGCGGTTCGCGAGCACGCGCTCGATCTGAACCAGCCTGCCGCCGAACCCCTGGCCCTGCTGCTTGCGCGCTGGCGCGCGGCCTGCGACGGCGAGGATTGCCCGCGTGGGCCCGCCGAGGCCTATGTGCCGCACGACATCCGCGGCCTGACGGGCAAGGTCAACATCATCGACGTCGGCGCTGACGGCGATTTCCGCTTCCGGCTGTTCGGCAAGCGCAACCATCGGCTGCTGCACGAGATGATTCCCGGCAGCGCCATCTCGACCATCTCGGTGCCGGGTTATCGCGACCTGCTGCGGCGCCACTACGGCGAGGCGGCGCTGCAGCGGCGGCCGACCCTGAGCCGCATCGAGATCGACGGCGACACCCGCCGCTCGCGCTACACGCGTCTGCTGCTGCCGCTGTCGGGTGACGGCGCGAACGTCACGGCCCTGCTCTCGGCCACCCTGTGCGAGGTGACCCAGCGCCGCACGGACGAGCACGCCCGCTCACGCCTGGACGAGCGGGCGGCGCAGATCCCGGCCGAGATACCGCGGCTGCGGCGCTATGCCCTGCAGCTGACCCGCAATTCGAGCGACGCAGACGATCTCGTGCAGGACTGCATCGAGCGGGCGCTGTCGCAGCTCCACATGCTGGTGCCGGGCTATCCGCTGCGCCCGTGGCTGTTCGCCATCATGCACAACACCCGCGCGACCCACGCCAAGCGCGACCGGCGCCGGCCGTTCGTCGACGTCCCGATCCTGCCGGAGATGATCTCCTACACCGACCCGGTGTTCGAATCGCAAGGCGTGCGCGCCGATATCGACCGCTCGCTCAAGGCCCTGCCTCCGCAGCAGAAGCAGGTGGTGGAGCTCGTGCTCATCCACGGCATGAGCTACCAGCGCGCCGCCGACCGGCTGTCGATCCCCATCGGCACGGTGATGAGCCGCCTGGCGCGCGGCCGCGACCGTCTGCGCGAGCTGCTGGCCGCCTGACGTCTACTCGGCCGGCTGGGCGGGCGCTTCCGGCGCCTTCCGCCGGCGCCGCTCCAGCAGGCGCAGCACGACGTAGAACACCGGCGTCAGGAAGAGGCCAACCAGCGTCACGCCGATCATGCCGAAGAACACCGCCGTGCCCAGCGCCTGGCGCATCTCGGCGCCCGGGCCGGTCGCGGTGACCAGCGGCACCACGCCGAGGATGAAAGCGAAGGCGGTCATCAGGATCGGCCGCAAACGCAGGCGGCAGGCTTCGACCACGGCCTCCATCAGCTCCTTGCCCTCGGCCTCGAGCTGGCGGGCGAACTCGACGATCAGGATGGCGTTCTTGGCGGCCAGGCCGACGAGCACGACCAGGCCGACCTGGACGAGGATGTTGTTGTCCATGCCGCGCGCCATCACGCCGAGCAGCGCTGCCAGCACACTCATCGGCACGATCAGGATGATGGCCAGCGGCAGCGTCCAGCTTTCGTACTGCGCCGCCAACGCCAGAAAGACGAAGAGGATCGAGAGGACGAACAGATAGATCGCCGTGTTGCCGGCGAGCCTCTGCTGCAGGGCGAGCTCGGTCCATTCAAAGGTCTGGCCCGGAGGCAGGATCTGGGCCGCCAGCGCCTCCATATGCATGAGCGCCTGGGTCGAGGACACGCCGGGCGCCGCGTTACCCTGTACCGGCACCGAGGGATAAAGGTTGTAGCGCTGCACAAGGTCGGGCCCCGTGCGGTCGGTGACCTCGATCAGCGTGCCCAAGGGAACCAGCGCCCCTGTGGCGCTGCGCACCTTGAGGCGCAACAGATCCTCCTTGTCGAGGCGATAGGTCTGGTCGGCCTGGGCGCGTACCTGGTAGAGGCGCCCAAAGGCATTGAAGTCGTTCACGTAGGCCGAGCCGAGATTGACCGTCAGCGTCTCGAAAATGGCGGAGATCGGCACGTTCATCATCTGTGCCTTGGTCCGGTCGATCTCGAGGTAGAGCTGCGGCGAGCCGGCACTGAAGATGGTGAACACGCCGGTCAGGGCGGGGTCCTGCGCAGCCCCGCCCATGATGCCGTAGGCGCTGCCGAGCAGGGCGCGGGTGTCCTCGCCGGTCCGGGACTGCACCTGCATCTTGAAGCCACCGGCGTTGCCGATGCCCGGCACCGCGGGCGGCGGCACGGCGATGATGAACGCCTCGTCGATCCCCTGCAGGCGACCGAACAGCTCGCCGACGATGGCATGGACCGACAGGCCCTGCTTCGTGCGCTCGCTGAACGGCGTGAATCCGGCAAAGACTACGCCCGAGTTTGTGGCGTTGGTGAAGGTGGCGCCGTTGAAGCCGGCGAAGGCCACGGCATCCTTCACGCCCGGCGTGTCCTTCATGATCTTCGACACCTTCTGGATGACGGCATCGGTGCGCGACAGCGAGGCGCCATCGGGGAGCTGTACCACCACGATGGCGTAGCCGCGGTCGAGCAGCGGCACGAAGCCGGTCGGCACGCTGAACGCCGTGAACACGGTGATGGCTGCCAGCCCGGCGTAGACGCCCAGCATCAGCAGCTTGCGGCGGACGGCGCTGCCCACCGTGCGGGCGTAGCGGCTGCTCATCCACTCGAAGCCGCGATTGAAGCGGCCGCCGGCCTTCTGAAGCACCCGGATCGGCGCGAAGCGGCTCTCCTGCCCGTGCTCGTGACGCTTGAGCAGCAGCGCGCCGAGTGCGGGCGAGAGGGTCAGGGAGTTCACGGCCGAGAGGATCGTCGCCACGGCGATGGTGAGGGCGAACTGCCGGTAGAACTGGCCGGTCAGGCCCGGGATCAGCGCGGTCGGAATGAAGACCGCCGAGAGCACGATGGCGATGCCGATGACCGCCGTGCCGACCTCGTCAATCGTCTCATGCGCCGCGTCGCGCGGCGACATGCCCAAGGCGATGTTACGCTCGATATTCTCGACCACGACGATGGCGTCGTCGACCACGATGCCGATGGCCAGCACCAGGCCGAAGAGGGTGAGCACGTTGAGGCCCATGCCCAGCGCGGCCATCACCGCGAAAGTGCCGATCAGCGATACGGGGATGGCGAGGATCGGAATGATCGAGGCGCGCCACGATTGCAGGAAGACGATGACCACCAGCGCCACCAGGAGGATCGCCTCCCACAGCGTCTGATAGACCGCGTCGACCGATTCGGCGATGAAGGCCGTCGGGTTGTAGACCACGTCGTAGTCGAGGCCCGCCGGGAAATCCTTCTTCAGCTCCTCCATGCGCTTGAGAATGGCCTCGGAGGTTTCCAGCGCGTTAGAGCCGGGGCGCTGGAAGATGCCCAGCGCCACCGCGGTCTTGCCGTTGAGATAGCTGTTGGTGATGTACTCGCGGGCACCCAGCTCGACCCGGGCAACGTCGCCCACACGGATCAGGCGGCCTTCGGGCGTGGCCCGCACGATGACGTTGCGGAACTGGCGGACGTCGTCGAAACGCCCCTGCGTGGTGACAGTGAGCTGGAAGGCCGTACCGGCCGGTGTCGGCTCCTGGCCGAGCGCGCCGCCCGAGACCTGGACATTCTGCTCCTGCAGCGCACGCATGACGTCGCCCGCACTCAGCCCGTAGCCGGCCAGCCGGTCAGGGTCGATCCAGACGCGAAGCGAGTACTCGCGGGCGCCAAAAAGGATGACGTCGCCCACGCCGTCGAGACGGATCAGCGGATCGCGCACCCGCAGGGCGGAGTAGTTGGAGATGTAGAGGTTATCGAAGGTTTCGTCGGGCGAGAGCATGTGCACGACCATCATCAGGTCGGGCGAGCTCTTGCGCGTGGTGACGCCGATGCGCCGCACCTCCTCCGGCAGGCGCGGCAGCGCGATCTGCACGCGGTTCTGCACCAGCACCTGGGCGATATCGAGGTTGGTGCCGATCTTGAAGGTGATGGTCAACGTCATCGCACCGTCGGCGGTCGAGTAGGAGGACATGTAGAGCATGTCCTCGACGCCGTTGATCTCGACCTCGAGCGGCGTCGCGACGGTGGCGGCGACCGTCTCGGCGTCGGCCCCGGGATAGGCGGCGCGCACCACGATGCTGGGCGGGGCGATCTCGGGATACTCCGAGACCGGCAGGGTGATGTAGCCGATCAGGCCGACAATGACGGTGACGATGGAGATGGCCGAGGCGAATATCGGCCGGTCCACGAAGAAATGGGCAAGACGCATGAGTGTCCCCGAAAAGCGGGTTCAGAGCGAAGTCAGGAGTGAACGAAGACTGTTCAGCGAGATGGCGGCAGCGTGGTGACCTGCGGCGTCACCTTGCCCCCGCCGAAGCGGATGCGCTGCAAGCCACTGACGATCACCTGCTCGTCGCCAGTCAGGCCCTGGCGGATGATGCGATAGCCGTCCTGGCGCGAGCCCAGGCGCACGACCTTCTGCGACAGCGTGCCGTCGGCGCCGACGACATAGACGAAACGCCGGTCGAGATCGGCGCCGATCGCCTCATCCGGGATCAGCACGGCCTTGTAGCTCGGACTGCCGGGGATCTGGATGCGGCCGAAGAGGCCGGGGATCAGGAGAGCGTTCGAGTTATCGAGCCGGGCGCGGCCGCGCATCGTGCCGCTGGCGGCATCGAGGCGGTTGTCGATGAAGTCCATCACGCCCTTGTGGGTGAATTCGCGCTCGTCGGAGAGTGCGATCCGCACCTCGAGCCCGTTGCCGCCGGCGGAGTTGCGCGATCCCTCGCGCGCCATACGCGCATAGGCGAGGAAGGAGCGCTCGTCGACGTCGAAGTAGAAATAGATCGGATCGGTGGCGACCAGCGTGGTCAGCAGCGTGTCGTTGGCCCGCACGAGGTTGCCCTCGCTGACCAGCTTGCGGCTGATCTTGCCGCCGATCGGGGCGCGGATTTCGGTGAAGCCGAGATCGAGCCGCGCCTGGTCGAGATTGGCCCGCGCGCCGTTCACATCCGCCTGCGCCGACAGATACTGCTGGCGGCGTTCGTCGAGCGTGCGCTCCGAGATGGTGTTCGAGCGCATCAGCCGGTCGGCACGCTCCAGCTCGACCTTTGAGAAGTCGAAACGCGTCTGCGCGGCATTGAGCACCGCCTGCACCTGATTGACCACGGCCTGATAGGGCCGACGGTCGATGACGAAAAGCAGGTCGCCCTGCTTGACCAGGGCGCCGTCGGTGAAATGGACGCTCTCCAGGAAGCCGTTGACGCGCGCGCGCACGTCAACTGCGGCCGACGCCTCGAAGCGCCCGGTGAACTCGTCCCATTCGACGAGATCCTTGACCACCGGCTTGGCGACCGTCACTGGTGGCGGACCCGGCTGCTGCGCCAGCGCGACCCCAGCGACGAGAGAGAATGCAGCGGCCAGAAGGACTGGCAGGCGGATGGCTTGCGTCATGACGCTTTCCCCATGGCCCCCCACGAATCAAGCGCGGCGACCGTAAACCCTGTCGACCCTTAAGCTCAAGCGTGAGCAGGGCCATAGCAAGGCAGCGATGCGGCGGACGCGGGGCTAAAAATTGTGCAGAGATATCAGCCGCTAGCGCCAGACGCACTGCCCGGCGCTAGCTCTTGCGGACATCAGACGTCGAGGTTCGCGACCTTCAGCGCGTTGTCCTGGATGAATTCGCGGCGCGGCTCGACCACGTCGCCCATCAGGGTCTCGAAGATGCCGTTGGCCTCGGCGCTGTCGGAGACCTTCACCTGCAGCAGGTGACGCGCCTCGGGATCGAGCGTCGTCTCCCAGAGCTGGTCGGGGTTCATTTCGCCCAGGCCCTTGTAGCGCTGCATGCCGACGCCCTTCTTGCCGATCTCCAGCACGGCGTCGATCAGGCGAGTGGGCCCGGTGATCTCGACCTCGCGCTCGCCCGCCTTGAGCTTGGCGAAGCGGCCGTAGACCTTCTGGAACTCGCCGGCCGTTTCGACCAGGCGGCGCGCCTCGACCGAGTTGATCACCACCTGGTCGATGACGCAGCGGTCGGTTTCGCCACGCATCTTGCGTTCGAACACCATGCCGTCGATCGATGCCGTGCCGGTCCAGCCGCGCTCGTTCTCCGAGCTCAGCGCGTTGAGGCGCTTGGCGATGTACTCGGCCGCGGCCCTGGCCTGCTCCTGATTCGACAGCAGGTCCGGATCGAGGGCGCCGAGGATGGCGGCCTGCTCGACGGCGTCACGGCTGCCGACCCGGCGGGAGAGCGGCGTGACGAACGTCTTGGCGGCCCGTGCCTTCTCGACCAGCTGGCGCAGATCCTGGCCGGCGCGCTGGCTGCCGTCGGAGCCGACGGTGAGCACCATGCCGTCGATGCCGGCATCGATCAGGTAGTCCTCCAGCGCCCGCTCATCCTTGAGATAGACCTCGGAGTTGCCGCGCTTGGCACGGTAGAGCGGCGGCTGGGCGATGTAGATGTAGCCGGCGTCGATCAGCGGCCGCATCTGGCGATAGAAGAACGTCAGCAGCAGCGTGCGGATATGCGAGCCGTCGACGTCGGCGTCGGCCATGAGGATGATCTTGTGGTAGCGGCACTTGGAGACGTCGAAATCCTCCTGGCCGATGCCCGTGCCGACGGCGGTGACCAGCGTGCCGATCTCGGCCGAGGACAGCATCTTGTCGATGCGCGCCCGCTCGACATTCAGGATCTTGCCGCGGATCGGCAGGATCGCCTGATAGGCGCGGTTGCGCCCCTGCTTGGCCGAGCCGCCGGCCGAATCACCCTCGACAATGAACAGCTCCGACTTCGCCGGGTCGCGCTCCTGGCAATCGGCCAGCTTGCCCGGCAGCGAGGCCATATCGAGCGCGCCCTTGCGCCGGGCGAGCTCGCGCGCGCGTCGCGCCGCCTCGCGGGCAGCGGCGGCCTCGACGATCTTGCCGATGATACGCTTGGCGTCGCCGGGATGCTCCTCGAACCATTGCTGAAGCTTGTCGTTGCAGATCGCCTCGACGATCGGCCGGACCTCGGAGGAGACCAGCTTGTCTTTGGTCTGCGAGGAGAACTTCGGGTCAGGGACCTTGACCGAGAGCACGCAGGTCAGGCCCTCGCGCGCGTCCTCGCCGGTCATCTCGAGCTTGTCCTTCTTCGACAGCCCGCCTTCGACCGCGTATTTGTTGATGGTGCGCGTCAGCGCCGCGCGGAAGCCCTGGAGATGCGTGCCGCCATCCTTCTGCGGGATGTTGTTGGTGAAGCACATCATCGTCTCGTGATAGGCGTCGGTCCATTCCATGGCGACGTCGACGGTGATGCCGTCCTTCTGCCCGCGCATGATGATCGAGGGATGAAGTGCGGCCTTGGAACGGTCGAGGTATTTGACGAAGGCCTCGATACCGCCGTCGTATTTCATCTCGACGGATTTGGGATCGACGCCGCGCGCGTCGGTGAGGATCAGCTTGACGCCGGAGTTGAGAAAGGCGAGCTCGCGGATGCGGTGCTCGAGCGTCTCAAAATCGTACTCGGTCTTGGTGAAGGTCTGCTTGGAAGCCAGGAAACGCACCTGGGTGCCGGTCTTCTTGCCGGCCTCGCCGATCTCCTTGAGCGGCGCCTCGGCGTCGCCGTGCTTGAAGCGCATGAAATGCTCTCTGCCGGCGCGCCAGATGCGCAGCTCGAGCGTCTCCGACAGCGCATTGACCACCGACACACCGACGCCGTGCAGGCCGCCCGAGACCTTGTAGGAGTTCTGGTCGAACTTACCGCCGGCGTGCAGCTGGGTCATGATGACCTCGGCCGCCGACACGCCCTCTTCCTTGTGGATGTCGGTCGGAATGCCGCGCCCGTTATCGTTGACCTCGACCGAGCCGTCGGGATGCAGGATGACATTGATCTCGTCGCAGTAGCCGGCGAGCGCCTCGTCGATGGCGTTGTCGACCACCTCGTAGACCATGTGGTGCAGGCCCGAGCCGTCATCGGTGTCGCCGATATACATGCCGGGGCGCTTGCGCACGGCGTCGAGGCCGCGCAGCACCTTGATGGATTCGGCGCCGTAATCCGTGGCGCCTTTCGAGGGGTCGAGTCTCTGTGCAGGTTCATTCATCGCGGCATCACCGTCGCGTCGAGGACACGGAAGAAACGGGCCCGCCCGCGCAGGCCCGCAAACAGCTCGTCATCGGTGCCCGTCAGCCAGGCCTGGGCACCGAGATGGGAGATTTCGTCGAACAGCGCGGCGCGGCGTGCCCCGTCGAGATGGGCGACCACCTCGTCGAGCAACAGCAGCGGCGCATCGCCGCGCTCGGCGCGCAGCTCGCGCGCCATGGCCAGCAGGATCGAAAGCAGCAGCGCCTTCTGCTCGCCCGTTGAGCACTCACGCGCCGGTCGCTCCTTGGCAGCGTAGACCACGAGCAGGTCGCTGCGGTGCGCGCCGCAGGCGGCCCCGCCCTGCGCCGCGTCATGGCTGCGCGAGGCGCGCAGGGTGTCACGCACCCGGTCCTCAACGGCCACGGCGGGCATCTCGGTGAGCCAGGTATCGATCTCGCCGCTCAGCGCTAGACGAGCGGCCGGAAACGGGCCGTCGCGGTCGGCGCAGGCCCGGTCGAGGCGGCGCACGGTCTCGGCACGGGCGGCGGCGATGGCCACCCCGTGCCGGGCGATCCCGTCCTCGAGCGCCTCGAGCCAGGTCGCGTCGGCGTTGCCTTCGGCCAGCAGTCGGGATCGCTCGCGCAGGACCGTCTCGTAAGCGGCGACCTCACCGGCATGGGCCGGCTGGAAACCGAAGACCAGCCGGTCGACGAAACGGCGGCGGGCCGAGGAGCCGTCCATGAACAGGCGGTCCATATCCGGCGAGAGCCAGACCATGGCGAGATGCTGGGCGAGATCCTTCTGGCCGCGTGCCGTATGCCCGTCGATCCGCACCACCCGCCGCTCGGTGCTCCTGCCCTCGGCGGCTTCGTGGCCGGTGCCGATGCTGACCGTGCCGCGGCCGGTCTCGACCACCGCGGCCACCGCCCAGGGCTTCGCCTCGTCAGCCCCGCGCTCGCGCCGGTCGACCTCGCCCAGCTTGGCGCGGCGCAGGCCGCGACCGGGCGAGAGGAACGACACCGCCTCCAGCAGGTTGGTCTTGCCCGCGCCATTAGGGCCGGTGAGCACCACTGGGGTCGTCTCGAGATCGACACGCACCCGGCCGTAGCAGCGGAAATCGGTCAACGACAGGCGCACGACCGCAGCCCCCCGTTCCGCCGTAGCGGCTTCCGGCAGGGGCATGGCGGGCGCGGCAACGGTCATCGCCGCGATCACACCCGCATCGGCATCAGGACATAGAGCGCGCTCGCATCGGCCGAATCCTGGACCACCGTCGGCGACGCCGCGTCCGACATCAGGAACTTCGCGCCCTCGCCCTCGATCTGCTGGGCGATGTCGAGCAGATATCGGGCGTTGAAGCCGATCTCGATCGGTGATGCGGTGTAGCGCGCCTCGAGCTCCTCGGTGGCGCTGCCGGCGTCCGGGCTGGTCGCGGTCAGCGTGAGCTGGCCCTTGGCCATGGCCAGCTTGATGGCCCGCGACTTCTCGGTCGAGATCGTGGCCACGCGATCGACTGCCTCGGCGAAGCTCTTGCAGTCGACCTCGAGGACCTTGTCGTTGCCCGAGGGAATGACGCGCTCGTAATCCGGGAAGGTGCCGTCGATCAGCTTCGAGGTCAGCACCACATCGTCGAAGGCAAAGCGCACGCGCGTGTCGGAGAGCGACACGGAGATCGCACCCTGCGCCTCGTCGAGCAGCTTGCGCAGCTCCATCACCGTCTTGCGCGGAAGGATGACGCCGGGCACGCCTTCGGCACCCGAGGGCAGCGGCATTTCCACCCGCGCCAGGCGGTGGCCGTCGGTGGCCACGGCGCGCATCACCTTCACACCGCCGGCCTGGGCCGCGTGCAGGTAGATGCCGTTGAGGTAGTAGCGCGTCTCCTCGGTCGAGATCGCAAACCGCGTGCGGTCGATCAGGCCGCGCAGATCGGCCCCCGAAAGCTCGAAATTATGCGGCAGGTCGCCGCCGGCCATCTTCGGGAAATCCTCGGCCGGCAGGCTGGCCAGCGTGAAGGTCGAGCGCCCGGCGCGCAAAGAGACCTGCCCGCCCTTGGCATCGCTGCCGCCGTCGAGACCGACCTGACTGCCCTCGGGCAGCTTGCGCGCGATGTCGTAGAGCGTGTGCGCCTGCACGGTGATGGTGCCGGTCTTGGTGACTTCGGCCGGAGCGGACTCGACGATCGCCAGGTCCATGTCGGTGGCGGTCAGCGCCAGCTTGCCCTTGGTAGCTTCGAGCAGGACGTTGGCGAGAATGGGGATCGTGTTGCGACGTTCGACGACGCTCTGGATGTGGCCGAGAGCCTTAAGCAGCGCTCCGCGCTCGATCGTGAGTTTCATGTCGGGTCGGATCCGCGTTCCTGCGGGTTTATCGGCGGTTATGACCGGGCTCCGGACCCCCCGGAAACGGCCCCCGCAAGGCCCGCCGGCGGAACGCTTGCCGGAAGGCTTTTTGACAGGGGCGTCAGTATATCAGAAGCAATTGAAATCAAAACTCTTTCGCGTTTTTCCGCGGGCGCAAACGAGGCCGAAATACGGGCCTGATTTCAAGCCTTTGGAGCGGCCGATTCGAGGCTCAGCGCGAGTGCGATTTCAATCGCGCGGCGTTGCACGGGAAAGGCCATCGAGGGCTGCGGATTTGCCCCCGACTCGAGTCCGATGGCGACCTGCGCCGGCAGGAGAGGGAGGTGGATGAAGCCGCACGGCACGCGCCTGGGTAGCCAGGACAGGGCCCGGTACATCGACGCGTTGCACAGGTAGGTTCCCGCACTTTCCGACAGACGCGTTGGAATCCCCATGCCCAGCAGCCGCGTTTCGATGGCACGGAGCGGCAGGCGGGACACCAGGGCCGCATCGCCGCGTCTGTCGAGAAGCTGGTCGCGCGCCTTGGTCCCGGCGTTGTCGGGGATGGGAAAGTCGGCGAGGTTGAGCGCCACGCGCTCCAGGCGGATGCAGGTCTCGCCGGGGGCGAGGCCGAGCAGGATCACGGCTATCGGGTCGATATCCGCCAGGACCGCCTTCAACGCGCTGTTGAGCTTTGCAATATCAACCGGCAGAAGCCGGCCGACGACCGGCGTACCGCCGATCTTCGCCCCGTCCAGACGCCGGGCGATCTCGGCCGAGGGATTGAGGCTCATCCCGCCATAGGGCTCGAAGCCCGTCACCAGAGCGACGCGTTTCTTCTTCATCGGAAGAAACTGTAGCCAGACGGCGGCTCAAAGTAAAAAGGCGGCGCCGAAGCGCCGCCTTTTCGTTCTCCCTAAACTTGGTCGTTCAGGCTTCGAGCATCCGCCGGAGAAGTTCGATGTCCTCGGCGAAACTTGAGTCGGTGGCGCGCAGCTCCTCGATCTTCTTGACCGCGTGCATCACCGTCGTGTGGTCGCGGCCGCCGAACTTGCGGCCGATCTCCGGCAGCGAGCGCGAGGTCAGCTGCTTGGCCAGATACATCGCCACCTGGCGCGGCCGGGCGACGAGCCGGGCGCGGCGCGGGGAATGCATGTCCGCCAGGCGGATCGAATAGTGCTCGGCCACGCGCTTCTGGATCTCCTCGATCGTCACGCGACGGTCATTGGCGCGCAGCAGGTCGTGCAGCACGTCCTGCGCCGTCTCGAAGGTGATCGGCCGGCCGACCAGGGTGGCGTGCGCGGCGATACGGTTGAGCGCCCCCTCGAGCTCACGCACGTTCGAGGTGATCTTGTGGGCGAGGAATTCCAGCACCTTGGGCGGCACCTGGAGTCCCATCTTCTCGGCCTTGGTCTGCAGGATGCCGAGCCGCAGCTCGTAGGTCGTCGGATGGATGTCCGCGACCAGGCCCCAGCCGAGGCGGGAGCGAACGCGGTCCTCGATGCCCTCGAGATCGGCCGGGCTCTTGTCCGCCGAGAGGATGATCTGGCGGTTCTGGTCCACCAGCGCGTTGAAGGTGTGGAAGAACTCTTCCTGGGTCGAATCCTTGCCGCTGATGAACTGCACGTCGTCGATCATCAGCACGTCCACCGAGCGGAACTGCTCCTTGAACGACATCATGTCCTTGAAGCGCAGCGCCCGGATGAACCGGTACATGAACATCTCGGCCGAGAGATAGACCACCTTGCGCTGCGGATGGCGCTTGCGGATCTCCCAGGCGATGGCATGCATGAGGTGCGTCTTGCCCAGCCCGACCCCGCCGTAGAGGAAGAGCGGGTTGAACGGCACCTTCGCCTCCTCGGAGACGCGGCGGGCCGCCGCGGTGGCGAACTCGTTGGGCTTGCCGATGACGAAATTGTCGAAGGTGAAGCGCGGATCGAGCGGCGCACCGAAATCGTCGCGCTCCTCGCCACCGGGGCGCCTGTCGCTGCCGGCCCCGTCGGCGTCGAAGGCCGCACGAACGGGCGGCGGGGGCGCCAGGCGCAGGCCCTTCGGCACGCCGGCCGGACCAAGATCCGGACGCGGCGCCACGGCCGGACGGTCGGTCACGGGACGCGACACCGTGGCACTGGCGATGATGATCTCGATGTTGCGGATGACCTTGTTCTCGGCCTTCCACAGGGCGCGCAGGCGCTCCGCGTAATGGGTGCGCACCCAGTCCTGCATGAAACGGGTGGGAACCGCGATACGAACCTCGCCGTCCTCGATGCCGGCCAAGGTCAGCGGCTTGAGCCAGCTGCGATAGGCGACTTCGCCGAACTCGGCGCGCAGTTTGCCGCGCACGCGAGCCCACTGCGTCTCCACGGAAGCCGTTGTTTCGTCGCGCATCGGACTCCTTCTACTCCTGCGCCCAGGGGAGGCCGGAGGCCTTCCAACCCTGGGTGGTGCCGCGATGATGCGCGGCATCATGAACCCCTTCGAAACCGCCGGCGAGGTTGAAACAAGTCTTCCACCCCGCCGCAGTCATGGCAATCGCCGCCGACTTCGAGCGTCCGCCCGAACGGCAGATGAATACGACCGGAACGTCCCTGGAAATTCCGGTCTTGCCGACCTCGGCAACGAAATTCGGATTGGCCGCCATACGGGGCTTGCCGCCGCTCTCGGCGTTGCCCGGCACGAAGGCCTGCCATTCGACGCAGACCGGCTTCTTGCCCAGCGACCCGAGATCGGGAACGCCGACAAAGGACCATTCGGCCTGCGAGCGGCAATCCACCAGGACCGCGCCGGCCTCGCGGGACAGCAGGTCCCACGCCTCCTTGGGCGACAGATCGCCGGCATAGCCTGCCGACGGGGCAGAACTGCTCCCCGTCCCCGGCCGCGTCATTTGCGCCGACCCTTGTGGCATTGTGCCTGACCCGCCCCTGACTTCGTCCCGGAGAGCTCGCCCGCCCGCCGTCTTGTTACACCCGACCGGCTTGTCGCCGATCTCTCCTTATATATCTTACCCTCGCGCGAAGGCTCGGTGTCCGGGTGGAATACCACCCGTGTACCTACAGGGGCTGCGCATCAGAGCCTCGCGAGCGGCGTCATCATCACGGTCGACCGTCACCGACGGTTCGGAACCCGCTCGTCCTGGCAACTCAGAAACCAGTTTCAACGTCCCCATCCCTGCGCCATCCCAAGTCGAACAGTTCCACTCTCGATCGTGGACCAAACGAACGCCGCGCTCCCCACACGACGACACTGCCCTTCCTGCTTCGGACCAGCTGGCCCGACGTCCATCTCTTCAATCAAGTTTGAAAAAACTTTGTGGCGCTGATCGCCTTCGCCTCTTTCGATCACTCCTTTGAGCGGAGTTGTGTGACGCCTCCCGACGATCAGTGAGGCAAATCTAGTCGCCGTTTTTTTTGCGCGCAATACGGTCCTGTCGTGATTCCGTAAAAAATTGTCTTGCGTGTTTTCCCGGTCAGCGTTCCGCGACCCGCAAAAAGAAAGCTGCACCGACGCGCGAAAGCGTGGTGCAGCTATTTACTGTGTCAGAGGATGTGCGCGACGCAATCGCTTGTGCTGATCGCGCCAACAATTCCGCCGCGCGAAACGCGGCGGCAGAAAATTACGCGAGCGCCTTGATCCGTGCCGAAAGTCGCGAAAGCTTTCGCGCAACCATGTTCTTGTGCACGAGGCCGGCATGGGTGCCGCGCATCAGCACCGGCTGCGCTGCCTTGAGCGCGGCCTGGGCGTCGCTCTTCTTGCCGGCGGCGATCGCCGTCTCGACCTTCTTCAGCTCGCTCTTGATCTCGGTGAGCCGCGCCTGGTTCGTGGCCGCGCGGCGGATCGCCTGTCGGGCCGCTTTACGCGCGGAGGGGTTACGCTTGACCTTCTTGGCCGCCATGGAAAACCGTCCGAAAAATCGCAGGGAAAAGGTGCGCGGTTATAGACTCGGGCCCCCGCTCCGTCAATGCGCCGCTACGCCCGAAAAGGGCCTGTGTTCGCCGGGGCTTAACGAGGCCTGAGCTAGCGATGTTTGAAGGCGGCCGGCCGCTTCTCTACGAAAGCCGACATGCCTTCCTTCTGGTCCTCGGTGGCGAAGGTCGAATGGAACAGACGCCGCTCGAAGCGGATACCCTCCGAAAGTGTCGTCTCGAAAGAGCGATTGACCGATTCTTTCACCATCATGGTGATCGGCAGCGACTTGGAGGCGATAGTTTCCGCCGCCTTGATCGCCTCATCGACCAGCTGTGCCGCCGGCACAATGCGCGACACGAGACCGCAACGCTCTGCCTCGGCCGCGTCCATCATCCGGCCCGTGAGGCACAGGTCCATAGCCTTTGATTTGCCGACAAAACGCGTGAGGCGCTGCGAACCGCCAGCCCCGGGCATGGTGCCGAGATTGATTTCCGGCTGACCGAACTTGGCCGTGTCGGCGGCGATGATGAAATCGCACATCATGGCGACCTCGCAGCCACCACCCAGCGCAAAGCCGCTAACGGCAGCGATGATCGGCTTGCGGCAGACGGAAACCCGTTCCCAGCCATCGGTTATGAAATCCGCAAGATACACATCCATGTAGTTCCGGCTCGCCATCTCCTTGATATCGGCGCCAGCGGCGAAGGCTTTCTCGCTGCCGGTCAGGACGATGGCGCCTATGTTGGCGTCCGCCTCGAACGCATCGAGCGCCTTGCCGAGCTCCCGGACCAGCGCATCGCACAGCGCATTCAAGGCCTTCGGCCGGTTCAGCCGGATGATGCCTACACGGCCCTTCGTCTCGACCAGGATGTTCTCATAAGCCATCGAATACCTCCGTCAGCGGCATCAGCCCGGTGAAAGATAGAAACGGATCAGCAGCGTTCCAGAGGCGGCACGATTGCCGCGCGGCCCGGACGCCGGAAACTCGAGCCGCAGGGTTTCCCCCTCGCGGCGGAACAGATCGGGACCGGACGCCCTCCAGCCCAGCTGCGGCAGCGTCGTGCGATAGAACGAAAGTACGGCCTCGCGGGTCACAGCGCCTTCGGCCCAGGCCTCGACAACACGACCGCCCGGCGCATCGAACATCATGCCCTCGCCTTGCAGCGTTCGCAGACCCGTCATCAGCGGCAGATCGTTGATACCCGCCACGAATACGTCAGCCGCGAACGCCGGCAGCGCGAACAGCCAGATCAGGAACGCCAGACGGCGGGTGGAAACCATAGGCGCCTATCCTACCGCTGGCATTTGACGCAATAAAAGGTCGAACGCCCGCTCTGCACGATGCGCCGGATCGGCGCGCGGCAGGACGGGCACGGCTTGCCCTCCTGGTCGTAGACCACCCACTCGGTCTGGAAATAGCCCTGCTCCCCGTCGGCGTTGACGTAGTCGCGCGCCGAGGAACCGCCGGCCGCGACGGCCTCTTCCAGCACCTCGCGGATCGCCGTGGCCAGGAGGGCCGCGCGCTCGCGCGTCACCGTGCCGGTGCGCCGCTTGGGAGAGATGCGGGCGCGATAGAGCGCCTCGCAGGCGTAGATATTGCCGATGCCCGCGAGGTTGCGCTGATCCAGCAGCGCCGCCTTGATCGGCCCCTTCCGCCCTTTGAAGGCATTTTCGAGGATCGTCCCTCCGAAACCGTTGGCCAGCGGCTCGGGGCCGATGCCCTTGAAGCGCTTGTGCGTGGCAAGGCCGGAAGCCGGCACGATGTCCATGAGCCCGAAGCGGCGGACATCGTTGAAACGCAGCACGCGGTCATCGTCGAGCGTGATGATCACGTGATCGTGGGGACCGATGGCGTTCGGCTTGGCACCGATAACGAACTGGCCGGTCATGCCGAGATGCACGACGAGCACGTTGCCGTCGCCAAGGCCGATGAGGATGTACTTCGCGCGCCGCTCGACGCTGGCGATCCGCTGCCCTTCCAGGCGCGCGGCGAAGCGGGCGGGGAACTTCTCCCGCAGATCGGCCCGCCGCTGCTCGACTCGCACGACGGTGCGGCCGACGAGGTGCGGCCGCAGGCCGCGCACCACGGTCTCGACTTCCGGAAGCTCAGGCATGGGAGGCGTAACCTAGCGAAAAGACAGGGGTCACGCTATCTTGGCGCGAATGGCGACAACGTCCGAAAAACCGCCGGCAAACCCTGCCGAGACAACACATTTTGGCTTCCGCGACGTGCCCGTCGCGGATAAGGCGCCCATGGTGCGCGGGGTCTTCGAGAGGGTCGCCGGCAACTACGACCTGATGAACGACCTGATGTCGGGCGGCGTCCATCGCCTGTGGAAGGCCGAGCTGATCGCCGCGGTCGCGCCACGCGCCGGGGAAATGCTGCTCGATGTGGCCGGAGGCACGGGCGACATCGCCACGCGTTTTCTGGCCGCCGCCGGCGAGGCGCGCGCCGTGATCTGCGACATCAACAGCGCCATGCTGGAGGTCGGACGCGACCGCGCCATCGACAGCGGTCATCTGGCCGGGCTGACCTGGATCGCCGGCGATGCCGAGAGCCTGCCTTTGGCCAGCAGCTCGGTCGATGTCTACACCATCGCCTTCGGCCTGCGGAACGTCACCCGTATAGATGCGGCCCTCGCCGAGGCGCGACGCGTGCTCAAGCCCGGCGGGCGTTTCTTCTGTCTCGAGTTCAGCCGCGTCATCGTGCCCGGCCTGGCGCAGCTCTACGATCTCTATTCCTTCAATGTCCTGCCTCTGCTGGGTCAGGTCGTGGCCGGCGATCGCGAGGCCTATCAGTATCTGGCCGAGAGCATCCGCCGCTTCCCGCCGCAGGACGAACTGGTGCGGCGCATGGACACCGCCGGCCTTGGCCGGCCGCGCTATCGCAACCTGTCGGGTGGGATTGCCGCTATTCATTCCGCCTGGCGTATCTGACCGCCCATGCTGCGCGCGCTGCGTAATCTTCACCGGCTTGTCCGCATTGCCCTCACGCTTGCGCGTCATGGCGCGCTCGATGGGCTGGAGCGTGTGGGCGTCCCGCCGCTTCTGCTCGGGCTGGCGAATCTGTTCCGCCGGTCGGATCTGCCGCCGCGCCCCGGCCAGCGCCTCGCTCTGGCCCTGACCGCGCTCGGCCCGAGCTTCGTCAAGCTGGGACAGGCCCTGTCGACCCGCGCCGATCTGGTTGGCGAAGCCGTGGCGGCGGACCTCTCGAACCTGCAGGACAAGCTCGCCGCCTTCCCGGGTGAGCAGGCGCGGGCCACCATCACCGCCGAGCTGGGCCAGCCGGTCGAGACCCTCTATCAGCGCTTTGACGACACGGCGGTCGCCGCCGCCTCGATCGCCCAGGTGCATTTCGCCACGACCGCCGACGGCAGCGAGGTTGCGGTCAAGGTGCTGCGACCCGGCGTCGAGCTCCTGTTCGCCCGCGACATCGACCTCTTTCTCTGGCTCGCCGAGCTGGTCGAACGGCTGGCGCCGCGCCTGCGCCGGCTGAAGCCGGTGGCCGTGGTCCGCGCGTTCGCGGAGACGGTGAAGCTGGAAATGGATCTGCGGCTCGAAGCCGCCGCCGCCGCCGAGCTCGGCCAGAATTTCACCGGCGATCCAGATTTCCAGGTGCCGAAGGTCGACTGGGCACGCACCGCAAGGCGTGTGCTGACGCTCGAACGTGTCAGCGGCCTGCCGGTCGACGAACGCGCCGCCATTGCCGCGGCCGGCCACGACCCGCAGGCGGTCGTCGGCCGGGCGGCCCGCGCGTTCTTCAACCAAGTGTTCCGCGACGGCTTCTTCCACGCCGACATGCACCCGGGAAACCTGTTCGTGGCCGCCGATGGCACCCTGGTGGCCGTCGATTTCGGCATCATGGGACGCATCGATCTCCTCACCCGCGAGGCGCTGGCCGACATGCTGGTGGGCTTCCTGCACGGTGACTACGCCAAGGTCGCAGAGGTCCATTTCCGGGCTGGCTTCGTGCCTTACGGCCAGTCCGTGGGTGCGTTCACCCAGGCCTGCCGGGCCATCGCCGAGCCGATATTGGGTAAGCCTCTAAACGAAATTTCGCTCGCCCGGCTCCTCGCCCAACTCTTCGAGGTCACCGAGCAGTTCCAGATGGAGACCCAGCCCCAGCTGCTGCTGCTGCAGAAGAGCATGCTGGTCTGCGAGGGGGTGGGGCGAAAGCTGGCACCCGAGCTCAATATGTGGGAACTGGCGCGCCCTCTGATCGAGGCCTGGATGATCGAGCATCGCGGGCCGGCGGCGCGCACGCGCAGCGTCGCCGAACAGGCCGTGGCCCGGATCGAAGAGCTGCCCGCCTTCGTCGGCAATCTGGAGAAGGCGGCAGCGATGCTGGCCGCGGGCGGCGTGAAGCTGCATCCCGATTCACTGGCCGCTTTGGGAGCGGGCCAGTCGCGGGGCAGCTGGTGGCCCTGGGCGGTAGCCGCCGGGGCCCTCGTGGTCGTCGCCGTCCTTCTCTCCTGATCTGCATGAAGCTTCGCTCTGCGAACCGCCGGGACGCGGCCAGCATCGCCGCCCTGCATGCCGCAAGCTGGCGTGCCGCCTATCGCGGGCTGGTTCCTGAACGGCGGCTCGGTGCCGGGCTTGAAAATGATCGTGAATGGCGCTGGCGCGTTGCCCTCGCCGGCATGACTGCCCGTGACGTGGTGCTGGTCGCTGAGGACGGCGAGCGGCTCCTGGGTTTCATCGCCGTCTGGGCGGATCGCCGGAGGCCGGCACTGATCGACAACCTCCATGTGGCTCCTGATCGTCGCGGCAAGCGTATCGGGGAGGAACTGCTGCGCACCGCCGCCCGAGGCTTGCGAGCCCGGAGGGTCAAACGGGCATTCCTTTGGGCCTTCGTCGCCAACCTCTCGGCCATCCGCTTCTATAAGCGCCTGGGAGGGCTCGCCGACCGGCGCAGCTTCAGGGAATTTCCGCCAGCGACGCCCGCCTGCCAGCGCATGACCTGGCTGCGGCTCGACCTGCTCTGCCGTTAGATTCTTGAGCCGCCCTGGAAGGGCGCGAAACGCACCGGCATCAACGGGATGCGTTGGGCGCGTCCATCCACCTGCTTGATCACCAGGGTCAGCATCTGGCCGTCATCCGGCGGCCCCAGCGGAATAACCATGCGCCCTCCGGGCTTGAGTTGCCGCCACAAGGCACCCGGGATGTCGGTCGCTGATTCCTTGATCACCATGGCGTCATAGGGGCCGTTCTCGGCCCAGCCGTAGTAGCCGTCGCCTTCCTGCAATTGGACAGACGAGTAGCCCAAGGCCGGCAGCAGCTTGCGTGCGATGGCCAGCAACGGCTCGACGATCTCCATGCTGAACACCTCGACACCCAGCTCGGCGAGGATCGCCGCCTGGTAGCCGGTATCCGTGCCGGTCTCGAACACACGCTCGCCGGGCTTCAGCGCCAGCGCCTCGGTCATCAGCGCGAGGAGGAAAGGCTGCGTCAGGTTCTGCCCATGTCCGAGCGGCAGCGGCGTGTCGCGATAGGCAAGCTCGGCCCATTGCGGCGGCACGAAATGATGGCGCGGGACTTTGCCGAACGCCTCGAGAACCCGCGAGGAAATGACCGGAAAGCCGGTCAGCGAACCAAGCTCGGTCGCATTGCGCTCGATCTGCCTGACCATGCCGCGGCGCGCGACCGCCTCGTCCAGCGGCTGGGCGCTGGCCGGCAACGCGAACAGGAGAAGCAGCGGCAGCGCGGCAAGGCGCATGCCGGCAGCCTATCCGCTGCGCGTTAAAGCGCCAAGCGGAGCGGGCTTATTCCGCTGCGGCAGCGGCCGGAACGCTCTGCGGCGGGCGGGGGAAGGCCAGGGCCGCACCGGCCACGGCCAGGGCGATCACCGAGAGAGTCAGGAAGACCGCCTCGAAACCGCCCGTACCGCCATGCAGGAGGGCGACCAGCGGCACTGCCGTGGCCGAGCCGCCGAAAGACAGAACATAGCGCAGGGCATAGGCGCGGGCGCGCCAGCGATCGTCGGTGTACTTCGCCACCATGGCGTCGTTGATCGGGATCTGGCCGAAGACGAAGAACATCATGGCGATGGCGATGATGATCATGGCGCTGTTCTCGACCGAGGCGGCGAGGAAGAGTAGCGGGGCCTGCATGATGCCGACGATGATGAAGACGTTACGCAGCCCGCCGCGGTCGATGAACTGGCCCACGCAGAGCTGCGCCAGCGCCGCCAGCGAATAGACCACCGCCACCCAGACGCCGACGCCGAACGGCGTGGTCGCGATCTGCGGCAAGCGCTCGTCGAAGATCTTGGGCATGGCGATCGTGGTGGCGTTGAAGATCACGCCGCCGGCGACGGTCGCGATGGCGACAACGATGAAGACGCGCACCACGTCGACCTTGATGGCCGCAGGGCCGCCCTTCTTGTTCGGTGCGGCATTGGCGAGGGCCGGCGGCACGGCAAACGCGAACCAGATGCCGCAGAGGATCGACAGCACGCCCGGCACGATGAACGCCGCGCGCCAGTGGAAATAATGGGCCAGCGCACCGGAGAGCAATGCTGCGAAAGCGAGGCCGAGATTGCCGGCAACACCGTTGACGCCCAATGCCAGGCCCAGACGCGGCTCGTCCTTGACCAGCATGGCGATGCCGACCGGGTGATAGATCGCGCCGAACAGCCCGACGAGAGTGAGGCACACAGCCAGCTCCCATCTCGCCGACGCGAACGCGGTGAGGATCGACGCCGCACCCATGCCGATGAAGAAGACCACCATCATGCCGTGGCGGCTCCAGCGGTCACCCAGCCAGCCGGCCGGGAGCGACCCGGCACCGAAGGCAATAAAACCGCCCAGCGCCAGCGGCAGCATCTCGGAGTAGCTCAGGCCGAGCTCCGGCCCCATGACGATGACCACGGTGGGGAAGATCAGCATGAACAGATGGTCGAAGGTGTGCCCGAGATTGAGCAGCACGATCATGCTCAGCGGTTTGTTCATGAGCCGACTCTGGAAGGGTTTCGAGACGTTGAATCTACCCTCCCCCGCGTTGGCGTGCTTGCGCTACAATGACAAAATATGTCGCAAAACGGACAAAGCACGCCTACGGCACCGATCCCCGGCCGAAGCATCGATCCGGACGATTTCCAGGCCGTAGCCCGGCCCATCGCGGCCATGGCCAAGGACTATCCCGACGGCTGGGTGAACCAGTGGCATCGCCACCGGCGGGCGCAGCTCGTCTACGCCTCGTCGGGCGTGATGACCATCCGCACGCCGCACGGCATCTGGATCGTGCCGCCGGACCGCGCTCTGTGGATTCCAGCCACGGTCGATCACGAAATCACCATGGCCGGGGCGGTCACGATGCGAACTCTCTATATCGAACCGGGCGTGGTGCACGGCCTGCCGGATGTCTGTGCAGTGGTCGCCGTCTCGGGCCTGCTGCGCGAACTCATCCTGCGCGCGGTCGAGATGCCGCTGCTCTATGACGAAACCGGCGCCGATGGCCGCGTCGCCGGACTAATCTTCGACGAGCTGCGCGCCCTGCCGGCCCTGCCGCTGCACCTGCCGAGCCCGCATGACAGCCGGCTGCAGCGCCTGTGCGCCGGCGTTCAGCAGCGCCCGGCGGACGACCGCACGCTCGAAGCCTGGGGCCGGGAGGTCGGCGCCAGCGCCCGCACCCTCGCCCGGCTGTTCCGCGACGAAACCGGGCTGACCTTCGGACGCTGGCGGGCCCAGGCCCGGCTGCTGTCGGCGCTGGGACGGCTGGCCAGCGGCGAGAAGGTGACCACGGTGGCACTCGACCTTGGTTATGACAGTCCGAGCGCCTTCACCGCCCTGTTCCGCCGCCATTTCGGCGTCCCGCCCTCGCGCTACTTCTCCGGTCGGCGGCCGGGGGCGAGAGCGGTATAATGGCCGCCATGCTTCACGGACGGCGCATCCTTCTGGTCATTGCCGGTGGCATCGCGGCCTACAAATGCCTCGATCTCATCCGCCGCCTGCGCGAGCGCGGCGCCACGACCCGCTGCATCCTGACCAGGGGCGGGGCGCAGTTCGTCACACCGCTCTCCGTGGCCACGCTGTCGCGCGACAAGGTTTATCAGGACCTGTTCTCACTCACCGACGAGAGCGAGATCGGCCATATCCGCCTCGCCCGTGAATGCGACCTGGTCGTTGTCGCCCCGGCTACCGCTGACCTGCTGGCCAAGATGGCGCACGGCCTCGCCGACGATCTCGCCTCGACCGTGCTGCTGGCCACCGACAAGCCGATCCTCGTCGCCCCGGCGATGAACTTCGTCATGTGGGACAGCAAGGCTACTCAAGGAAACATGGCGAGCCTGCGCCAGCGCGGCGTCCATACGGTCGGACCGGAATCCGGTGAGCTGGCCGAAGGCGAAACCGGCATGGGCCGCATGAGCGAGCCCATGGCCATCGTCACAGCGATCGAAGCGCTCTTCGGCTCCGGCCCGCTCGCCGGCAAGCGGGCTTTGGTGACCAGCGGCCCGACCTACGAGGCGGTCGACCCGGTGCGATTCATCGGCAACCGCTCCTCGGGCAAGCAGGGGCACGCCATCGCCTCCGCTCTGGCGATGCTCGGCGCCGATACGACACTGGTCACCGGCCCCACGCGATTGGCCGATCCGCGCGGTGTGCGCGTCACCCACATCGAGAGCGCCGACGAGATGCTGGCGGCGTGCAAGGCCGCACTGCCGGTCGACATCGCGGTATGCGCCGCCGCCGTCGCCGACTGGAAGCCGCGCGACCGGCGCAACCAGAAGATCAAGAAGAACGGCAGCCTGCCGGCCCTCGAGTTGATCGAGAACCCGGATATCCTCGCCACCTTGTCGGCCAAGGGTGGTCAACGGCCGGGTCTCGTCGTCGGCTTTGCCGCCGAGACCGAGAACGTGGTCGACAACGCCACGGCCAAGCGGCGCAAGAAGGGCTGCGACTGGATCGTTGCCAACGATGTCTCCGCCGCCACCGGCACGTTCGGCGGCGATTCCAACACCGTGCACCTGATCGATGCAGGCGGTGCCGAGACCTGGCCGCGCCTGCCCAAGGACGACGTCGCGCGGCGCCTGGCGCAGCGTATCGCCGATCATTTCACGCGCTCTTGAGCTCCTCTTCGCCCATCACGGTGCCGGTGACGCGCCTGCCCCATGGCGTCGGGCTCGACCTGCCCGCCTACGCCACGGCACATGCCGCCGGTGTCGACCTCCTCGCCGCCATCGACAAGGACGTGGTGCTGCCGCCCGGTGGCCGGGCCCTCATCCCCACCGGCCTCGCCATCGCCTTGCCGGAAGGCTATGAGGCGCAGGTGCGCCCGCGGTCCGGCCTGGCACTCAAACACGGCCTTACACTGCCCAACAGCCCGGGAACCATCGACGCCGACTACCGAGGTGAAGTCGGGGTCATCATTGCCAATCTCGGCAGCGAGCCATTCACGGTGACGCGCGGCATGCGTATAGCCCAGATGGTGGTCGCACCGGTGACGACGCTCGCCTGGCGCGAGGTCGAGACACTGCCGGAGACGGCTCGCGGCAGCGGCGGCTTCGGCTCGACCGGTCTTGGATCGAAGGGGCGATGAGCCTCAACGACGACCAGTTCAAGCGCTATGCCCGCCACCTGATCCTCGACGAGGTCGGCGAAGAGGGACAGGAGAAGCTGCTGGCGGCGCGTGTGCTGGTGATCGGCGCCGGCGGGCTGGGCTCGCCGCTGCTGATGTATCTCGCGGCCGCTGGCATCGGGACGCTCGGCGTAGTCGACAACGACACGGTCGACATCACCAACCTGCAGCGGCAGATCGTTCACTCAACCGCCAATATCGGCATGGCGAAGGTCAAGAGCGCGATCGAGAGTCTTGCCGCGATCAATCCGGAAATCCGCGTGACGCCTCACAACCTGCGCCTGACCGTGGAGAACGTTGCCCCGCTGATCGCCGAATACGACCTCGTCTGCGACGGCAGCGACAATTTCGCCACCCGCTTCCTGCTCAACGACGCCTGCTATTTTATGCATAAACCCCTCGTGGCAGCCTCGCTGCTGCGCTTTGAGGGACAGATCTCCACCTTCAAGGCCTACGATGGCAAGACGGCCTGCTATCGTTGCCTGTTTCGCGAGCCCCCGCCCCCCGATCTGATCCCGCGCTGCGAGGAAGCAGGCATCCTGGGCTCGGTAGCGGGCGTCCTGGGCACGCTGCAGGCCACCGAGACCATCAAGGAGATCCTCGGCCTTGGCCGTTCGCTGGCGGGCCGTCTGCTCATCTACGACGCCCTGGAGGGCACCACGCGGTCCATCAGCGTGCCGCGGGATCCCTCCTGCCCGCTCTGCGGCACAAACCCGGCGATACGCGACCTGTCAGGCCACTCGTCCGCCTAAGTCGGGCTTTTAGTTTTTCTCAAACACCGGCGCAGTTTTTGTCATTTGTGGGTGTCGGCGGCGGGGCTTAGGTCAAAGACGTTACCCCAGCCCCTCGACGGGCCGCGGATTCGGTCAACCCGAGCCCCGGCCCGTCCTTTTCTGTCCGAGGCGTCGCTTATGGCCAAGATTCACGTCATCCACGAGAACGACGCCTGGGTCGAGCCGCTGCGCGCTGCCTTCGCCGAGCAAGGGCTGCCCTACACCGAGTGGTTCCTCGACCGCGGGGTGCTGGATCTTTCCGAAACGCCGCCCGAGGGCATCTTCTACAACCGGATGAGCGCCTCGTCGCACACCCGCGACCACCGCTACGCCGCCGAGTACACCGGTGCCGTCCTGGCGTGGCTCGAGCGGCACGGCCGCCGGGTGGCGAATTCGGGCCGCGCCCTGCAGCTCGAAATCAGCAAGGTCGGCCAATACCAGGCGCTGGCCGCTCATGGCATCCGCACGCCGCGTACCGTGGCCGCTGTTGGCCGCGAGGAGATCGTCGAAGCGGCCCGCCGCTTCAGCGGGCCGTTCATCACCAAGCACAACCGGGCCGGCAAGGGCCTCGGCGTTCGACTGTTCAACAGCCTGGACGCCCTCAAGACCTACGTCGCCAGCGATGCCTTCGAGCCGCCGGTCGACGGCATCACTCTGATCCAGGATTACATCCAGGCGCCCGAGCCCTTCATCACCCGCGTCGAGTTCGTGGGCGGCAAGCTCCTCTACGCCGTACGCGTCGACACCTCTCTCGGCTTCGAGCTCTGCCCGGCCGATGTCTGCGAGGTCGGCGACGCCTTCTGCCCGGCCGGTACCGCGCCGGTAGCGACCGCGCCGCGTTTCAGCATCATCCGGGATTTCCGCAACCCGATCGTCGAGCGTTACCAGCGCTTCCTCGATGCCAACGGTATCGATATCGCCGGCATCGAGTTCATCACCGACCGCAACGGCGAGCTCTACACCTACGACGTCAACACCAACACCAACTACAACAGCGCGGCCGAGGCGGAAGCGGGTCTCTATGGCATGAAGACGATCGCCCGCTATCTGGGCAGCGAGCTGCTGCGAATCTACGGCACCCGCGCGGCGGCCTAGCGCGACTGCGTCGCGTCGAAGGCGCGGGCCAGTGCCGCCCAGACCGAAGTGCGGTTGAGGTCGCCGTCAAGCGGCAGGCCATGGCCGCCGTCGGAATTCGCCAGGCCTGCGCTGACCACCCCGATCACGGCCTTCTCGGCCAGCGCCGTCTCGACATAGCGGCCGAGGCGCTCGGCGGCACGGTCGGCACGGCTCGCCGTCACGTCGAGGCCGGTGATGACGATACGCAGGCCCATGCCGGCTACCTCCCGCAGGAAGTCCCCGAACGCCTGAGCGTCGAACGGCGCTTCCGCCTCCAGCCGCGAGACGATGGAAAGCGCGCCCAGCGGCACGCCGCGGCCGCGCAGCCACTCGAGCAGCCCCAGTACCGCCCGGCGCCGCGCGGCGTGCTCGGGCGTGCCTGAATCGAGACCGGCCTCGCTGTAGGCCAGCAGCGCGTCGCGATCGATGTCGCGCGCCAGGCGGAAGGCGACATCGATGGAGCGCGGCCCCATGGATCGGAGCCAGGGTGTCACACGCAGGCCATCGGACCGCCCGTGTGCGGGCTCGATCAGCTCCCCGACGACGTCCCAGGAATGCACGCGGCGGCGATAGCGGGCCACGACCGGGCCGATATGCTCGGCCAGCGTGCGGCCGGCGGTCGACGGCGTCACCGCCTCGGCCATCCAGTCCGGCAACGCCGTATGGCGAAGGAGGGCTCCGGGCCGGAACAGAAGATTCCGGCGCTGGGCGAAACTCGCCAGACGATCAAAGGCCGTAAAGTCGAAACGCCCGGGCTGCGGCTGGAGCGTCGCCCAGTCGGCCTCGCCCTGCGTCGTGATGAGCCCGCATTCGTCGGTCAGGATATCGCCGAAAATCGGGTTCGAGAGAGAAGCCGCCGGGACGGCCACCCCGTAGATCAGGCCCTTGCGATGGGCGCGAAGGATGAGCGGCTCCTCCTCGCGCGGCTTGGGGGACTGAGCAAAGGCCGGAAAGGCAGTCAGGACGGCCGTGGCGGCGAGCAGCGAGCGTCGCGACAGGGCCATCGTTCCGCCCCTAGAACTCGGTCGCCAGCACGCGGTCGGGCGGGCTGTGGCCATCGGCGAAGGTACGGATGTTGATCAGCACCTTCTCGCCCATGGCGATGCGCCCGTCGAGCGTCGCCGAACCCATATGCGGCAGCAGCACGACATTGTCGAGCTCCGCGAGCTTCGGGTCGACCTGCGGCTCGTGGGCGTAGACGTCGAGGCCGGCGCCGGCGATCTCGCGCGCGTAGAGCGCCCGGACCAGCGCGGGCTCGTCGATGACCTCGCCGCGCGCCGTGTTGACTACGATGGCGTGCGGCTTGAGCCGCCGCAGCCGCCGCGCCGAAAGAAGATGATAGGTCGCCGGAGTGTGCGGGCAGTTGATCGACAGCACGTCCATGTGGCCGAGCATCTGGTCGAGGCTCTCCCAATAGCTCGCCTCGAGCTCCGCCTCGATCGCGGCGTCGACGCGCCGCCGGTTGTGATAGTGGATCGACATGCCGAAGGCGCGCGCCCGGCGTGCCACCGCCGTGCCGATCCGGCCCATGCCGATGATGCCAAGCCGCTTGCCGGCGAGGCGCAGGCCGAGCATCGAGGTCGGGCTCCAGCCAGTCCAGCGGCCCGAGCGCACGAGGCGCTCGCCCTCGCCGATGCGGCGGGCCACCGCCAGGATGAGCCCCAGCGTCATATCGGCGGTGTCCTCGGTCAGGACGCCGGGCGTGTTGGTCACCGTAATGCCGCGCGCCTTGGCAGCCTCCAGATCGATATGGTCGACACCCGTGCCGAAGGAGGCGATGAGCTTGAATTGCGGCCCGGCCGCCTCGATCACCGCCTTGTCGATGCGGTCGGTGACGGTCGGCACCAGGACGACGGCGGAGGCCACGGCGGTCTTAAGTGAAGCGGCGTCCATCGGCTCGTCGTCGAGATTGAGCCGGGTGTCGAACAGCTCCATCAGCCGCGTCTCGACCACGTCCGGCAGCTTGCGTGTCACGATAACCAGCGGACGGGGATGCGCCATTCAGACCTCCGGGTGCCGCAAGCCGTAGCAAGCGCCGGCGGCACCTGTCCAGCTACACCAACGTGAGCGCCCTGCCCATGAGGCTACTCATTGGGGGACGATTTTCCCCTATAATCCGCGCCATGTTGCGACTCCCCGCCCGCCGGTGCGCGGCCCTTCTGGCGATCCTGCTGCTGGCGGCCCAGACCACCCTGGCAGCCGCCCAGAATCCGACCTCGCCGCCCCGCGAGACCCCGCCGCCGGCCGGCGTCAACCTGCCGCGTTTCGTCAGCCTGCGCTCGGACGAGGTCAACCTGCGCACCGGGCCCGGCGTGCGCTACCCCGTGGAATGGGTGCTGCAGCGCCGCTATATGCCGGTCGAGGTGCTGGCCGAGTTCGAGAACTGGCGCAAGATCCGCGACTGGCAGGGGACCGAAGGCTGGGTCCACCAGAGCATGCTCTCCGGCCGGCGCTACGCCATCATCACCGGGGAGATGCGGGTCATGCGCCGCCAGCCGGAGCCCAACTCGCCCGCCGTCGCCCGGCTCGAGCCCGGCGTGGTGGCACAGATTGTCGAGTGCAAGGACCAGTGGTGCCGGATCGACACCAACGGCATCAAGGGCTGGCTGATGCGGGCCGATTTCTGGGGCGTCTACGGCAATGAGACCGTGAAGTAGCCCCAAAAATGCCATGCTTGGGCATTAGCCTATCGATATGACCACCGGCTTCCAGCGCGGCGACCACCTGGTCGTCTCGCGCAGTCTCTACACCCACCATGGCGTCTACGCCGGTGACGGCTGGGTGGTGCACAAGGATTTCGGGCCGGTGCGGCTCGAATCCCTCCAGTCCTTCGGTGACGGCGGCAAGATCAAGGTCTGTCCGCCCCGTGAAGGCGACTTTCCTGCGGCGACCATCCTGGCGCGCGCCGTCTCGCGGCTGGGCGAAGACCGCTACGACCTGTTCGCGGACAATTGCGAGCATTTCGTGCGCTGGTGCCGGAACGGCAAGGCGGACAGCCCGCAGATCACGGCGGGCCTGCGCGCGCTGGGTATCGGCGTGGCCGCCCGTGCCCTGATGCTACACCCGGCCGTGGCCGTCACCGCCGGGATCGCGGCTTACGTGCTGCTGGACGAGCGCCATGGCCGCAAACTGCGGCGCGGGTTCGGCGCGATCCGGGACAAAGTCGCGCGCAACCTTCCAGCGTTCGCGCGAATCTGATCAGGCGAGATCGTCGGCGAGCGACTGGCGCACCGCGTCCGGCATCATCGCCATGTGCGCGTAGTCGGGATGATCGAAGCCGACGACGATCTGTGCTCCCTGGCGGCGCGCGGCCTCGGTCTGCCCGTCGGTCAACGGAAAGCGCACGAAATGCACCGAGGATGTCTTGCCGTCAGCCTTGGTGCGTTCGACTTCGCTCTCTGACACGCCACGGATGGTCTCTCCCGCGACGGTCAGGAACATGCGGTTCTCGATCCCCCCCAGGCGCTGCAAGGTCGTGGCCCGGCGCACCGGATCCTCGATCTCGAACATTACCGTCGCCACCCATTCGCGCCCCTGCGGAATGAGCGGGTTGTAGGCCCGCAACTCATCCTCGATCTGGGCGTCGCCGCCCTTCTCGATGTGCAGCATCTCGTGCACCTGATGCCACATCGTCTCGTAATTCTCGAAATAGAAGGTGGCGAACGGACCGACCTCCATGCGCCGGTAGCGTTTGACCGCGATCACCTTCTCGCGCAGCGCCTTGCGCTCGGCGCTGTAGGTCTTGGGCGGCAGGATATCGGTTCGTTCGATCGCGCGTTTTGCGGCCATGGTTGTCATCCCTGCGTCAGGCCGTAGGCCCGCGCGAACAGCTCGATCGGGTGCCAGGCGTGCTCGGGCGGCGGTGCTTCGCCTTCGCCCAGCCGCTGCATGCCCTGGACGATGTGCTCGCCCGCCAGGGGGCATTCCGAGGCCACGTGCGCCTTGGCGTTCTTGGTCGCGGTGCGCGCCACCGGCTTGCCCACCTTCAGGGCGACCTCGAAATTCGGCTTCATGATGCCCCAGGAGCCGCCATGGCCCGAGCAGCGCTCGATCACAGCGACGTCACTCTGGGGGATCAGGCGCAGCATCTCGGCAGCCTTGGGGCCCATGTTCTGGGCACGGGCATGGCAGGCAAGATGGACGGAGACGCCGCCGGCCAGCGGCTGCAGGCCGGGCGCCAGACCATGGCGCTTGGCCATATCGACCACATACTCGCTGATGTCGAACGTCGCCTCGGCCAGCTTCTTCACCAGCGGGTCCTCTGGGACGATCAGCGGCCACTCGAATTTCAGCATCAGCGCGCAGGAGGGCACGAGGGCCACGATGTCGTAGCCCTCGTCGATCAGGGACGAGAACTCGGCGGCTACCGCCCTGGCGCTGGCGGCCACACGCTCGATCTCACCATGCTCGAGCTGGGGCATGCCGCAACAACGCGGATAGACGACCTTGGTTTCGACGCCGTTGCGGGCGAGCACGGCCTGGGTCGCTTCGCCGATGCCGGGGTTGTTGTAATTGACGAAGCAGGTGGCGTAGAGCGCCGCCTTGCGGCCCTTGGCCGGCCCCTCGGGATTCACCGACGGCGGATTCTGCCGCGCCCGCACGGCGAACGTCTTGCCGTGGAATTTCGGCAGCTTGGCCTCGCGATGCACGCCGACGGCGGCCTCGAGCAGCGGACGCGTCAGGCCATTCTTCGTCTCGTTGGCCCAGTTGGCCAGGGGCGCCGCCATGCCGGCCAGCTTGCCGTTGCGGTCGGTCTCGGTGATCTGGCGCTCGGTCCAGGCAATCTTGCCCTTGCGCGCATCGATGGCCCGAGCCCGCAGCATGAGATGCGGGAAATCGAGGTTGAACTCGTGCGGTGGCACGTAGGGGCACTTGGTCATGAAGCACATGTCGCAGAGCGTGCAGGCGTCCACGACAGGCTTGAAAGATTCGCTGGCGACCTCCTCGACCAGGCCATTGGGCGTGGCATCGACGAGGTCGAAGAGGCGCGGGAAGGAGTCGCACAGGTTGAAACAGCGACGGCAGCCGTGACAGATGTCAAACACCCGTCGCAGCTCGGCGTCGAGCTTCTTCTCATCCCAGAAATCGGGATTGTGCCAGTCGATAGCGTGCCGGGTCGGCGCGTCGAGGCTGCCTTCGCGCATGATCGGATTCCGAACAAGAATGCGGCCGGAAGCCGACGGAGATACGCGGAGGTCGCGAGGCGGAGCGCCCCGGTCCCTCCGCGCGTCTTCGCGGAACCGGCCCTAGCGGGGCTGGCTTACTTCGGCAATTCGCTGAGCGTCTTGCTGAACTTGCCGGCGTGCGACTTCTCGGCTTTCGCCAGGGTCTCGAACCACTCGGCGATCTCCTCGAAGCCTTCCTGACGCGCCGTGCGCGCCATGCCCGGGTACATGTCGGTGTACTCGTGCGTCTCGCCGGCGATCGACGCCTTGAGGTTCAGCGCCGTGTTGCCGATCGGCTCGCCCGTCGCCGGGTCGCCGACTTCCTCGAGATATTCGAGATGGCCGTGCGCATGCCCGGTCTCGCCTTCCGCCGTCGAGCGGAACACGGCCGCGACGTCGTTGAAGCCTTCCACGTCCGCCTTCTGGGCGAAGTACAGGTAGCGGCGATTCGCCTGGCTCTCGCCGGCAAACGCAGCCTTCAAATTTTCTTCCGTCTTTGTCCCTTTGAGTTTGGCCATCGTCATCTCCCATTGACCGTTTATTGGCGCCGGCTCGCCCGTGCGCGTGGCAAGCGCCGGCGCCACTGTAGATGCTGCCTGGAATTCACCTGGCCACACGCGTCGCGCGCTGACCGCCGGCCCTTCCTGACAGCGTGTCGACTATGGGCGCCAAACTACCGCGAGTCAATAGTCTAGAATCATTCTAGACTATTTAAGTAATGACCGATATTTCTGAGAAATCAGATCGCGTTACGCAGCCGGACGATGACGTCGACGCGCGCCACGGAGGTCCCGGCGGGAGTTGCCGGAAGATCATGCACCCGCACTTGCTCGGCCGGGATGTCCTGCAGGCTACCGGTGCTCTCGTAGAAGAAGTGATGGTGCGCCGAGGTGTTGGTATCGAAATACGAGCGGCCGGCCTCAACCACGACTTCGCGCAATAACCCGGCTTCGGTGAACTGGTTGAGCGTGTTGTAGACGGTGGCGAGCGACACCCGCAGTCCCGCTTCCACGGCCTGGCCGTGCAAATCCTCGGCCGTGACGTGCCGATCACCGCCTTCAAACAGCAGCTTACCCAGCCCCAGACGCTGCCGCGTGGGGCGGAGCCCCACGGATTTCAGGCGGTCCAGAGCCTTGGTGTAAGGACGAACGGTCATGGTTCTAAATATAAGTCAGAAGACCGATATATTAAAGTCCATAATTCAGGAAGGTGAGATGCTTCCTGGAATGGATCAAAGCACCTAATTGCCGGTCTGCAGACGCTCCACGAGCTGGCGGACCGTGGGCACGAAACCGTTCGAATAAAACGGGTCCTCGCCGAAGCGATAGGCGTTATGACCGGCGAACATCAACTGGCTCTCCACATCGGCGCCGTGACTGATGTCCTGCAGCGTCTTCTGGATGCAGAAAGAACGCGGATCCGCCTTCTTGCCTGTCGAACCCTCTTCGTTCTGCGCCCAGTTGGAGAACTGGCAGGCCGAGAGACAGCCCATGCAATCGATCTGGTCGCGATGGATCTGCTCCGCGCGGGGCGGGGTCACGAAGACCAGCGTTGAATCCGGCGTACGCAGCGCCTCGGTGAAACCCTGGGTCACCCAGGCCTGCGCATGCTCCTTGTCGGGTGCCGTCAGGTAAACGAGGCGGCCGCGAGCGCCCACCGGGAACGATTCCGTGTGCTCGCCGACCGGCGTGGCGGTGAAGGCGACCTGGCGATGGGAGCGTTCATCGAGTTCGGTAAGGAACTCGTTGCGTACGGCGGATGAATAAAAGCCGGTCGGCGAATAGCGATGCAGCAGGACCTCGCCGGATTGCAGCGTCAGCAGCCGCTTCTTCCAGGCCGCCGAGATCGGGCTTTCCTGGGTGAGCAGGGGCCGCGTGCCGAACTGGAAGGCCACGGGGCCGACATCGGGGTTGTCGAGAAAATCCTCCCACTCGCGCAGGAACCAGACACCGCCGGCCATGACGATCGGCGTCTTCTGCAGGCCGAACTCGTTCATCTGCCGGCGCAGCTCGATGATGCGCGGCAGCGGCGATTCCGGCTTCAGGGGATCCTCGGCGTTCGACAGGCCGTTATGGCCGCCGGCGAGCCACGGATCCTCATAGACCACACCGCCCAGCCATTCCTGGAAGCGGTGATAGGCGCGCTTCCACAGGGCACGGAAGGCGCGGGCCGAGGAGATGATCGGATAGTAATGGACGCCGTAATGCGCCGAGATCTCGGCGATCTTGTAGGGCATGCCGGCGCCGCAGGTGACGCCGTGAATCAGCCCTTTCGCCCCTTCGAGGACGGCGGTGAGGATACGCTCTGCCCCGCCCATCTCCCACAGGATGTTCATGTGGATGCGGCCTTGGCCACCGGCGGTCTCCCAGGCGACACGCGCTTGGTGAACGGCGCCGCTGATGGCGAAGGCAATCAGCTCCTCGTGGCGCTCACGCCGCGTGCGCCCGTGATAGGTCTGCGGAATGACTTCGCCACGCATATCGCGGGTATCGGCATTGACGCCGGAAAACGTGCCCACACCTCCGGCGGCCGCCCAGGCACCCGAGCTCTCGCCGTTCGACACGGAGATACCCTTGCCGCCCTCGACCAGCGGCAGGACCTCGCGACCGGAAATGACAATCGGGTTCAGAGCCTTCACAGAAACATTCCGGTTGTGAGTCGAAAACGGTGACCGCTCGGTTTGCCAGCACCGGATAACGGGCCTCGCCGCAGGAGGCAGCCCACCACGGTCAGCGTGACGGCATCATAACCAAAGAGCCGAAGAGGGAAAACGTCAAACACCCGGGACCTCAGGCCGATCCTACGGCCGCGCTGAGCACGGCCGGGCAGTCGGTGATCAGGCTATCGACGCCCCAAGCCAGAAGTTCGCGAGCTCGGGCCGGCTCGTTAACGGTCCACACCAACAGAGGGTAGTTGGCAGACTTGGCCGCGGCCACCTGAGCCTTGGTCAGCGCGCGCCAGCAGGGGTGGACAGTCCGGCATTCGAGCTCGGTCATACGGGCAAGCCAGTCCGGCGGCAGCGTCTCGGCGAGGAAGCCGCGCGGCAGATGCGGCGCCGCCTCACGCGCGGCAACCAGCGCGGCCGGCTTGAAGCTGGAAATTACCGGCACGGGCCGGTCCTTCGGCCAATGCTGCGCAACGTCGGCAAGAGCGACACGCGCCGTCTCGGCCTCGCGGCCCGGGCACGGCTTGATCTCGAGGTTGAAGCCCATGTCGAGCTCGGCCATCAGGGCCAGGGCCTCGACCAGGGTGGGAATGCGCTCGCCACGCCAGGCTGGCCCGAAGCGCACGCCGGCGTCGAAGCGGCGCAGTTCCGCGACAGTGATCTGACGCACCGGCCCCTTGCCGTCGGTGGTGCGATCCAGCGTCTCGTCGTGGATCAGCACGGCGTGGCCGTCCGAGGTCAGCTTGACATCGAACTCGACCCAGCTGGCACCTTCCTTCTTTGCCTGGCGGATGCCCGCCAGCGTGTTCTCCGGCGCGGTCAGCTTGGCGCCGCGATGACCGATGAGGCGAGGAACCGAAAGAGTCGTCATAAAAAGAAAAGAGGCGGGGTTTGTCACCCCGCCTCCCTTTTACCCGTGGTCAGTTCGGGGCCGGCGCCTGCTCGCGCGGCTTCCTTTCGAACTGGGCGGAGATGTCCTCGCCCGTCTCCTGGTTGACGCGCTTCATTGACAGCTTGACCTTGCCGCGGTCGTCGAAGCCCAGCAGCTTCACCTTCACCATGTCGCCGACCTTGACCACATCGGAGGTCTGGTTGACGCGCTGCGGTGCGAGCTCCGAGATGTGAACGAGGCCGTCCTTGCTGCCCATGAAGTTCACGAAGGCGCCGAAATCCATGATCTTCACCACCTTGCCGGTGTAGATCGCGCCGGCTTCCGGCTCGGCCACGATGCCCTTGATCCAGTCGATGGCCCTCTTGGCCGCATCGGCGTCGACCGCCGCGACCTTGATCGTGCCGTCGTCCTCGATGTCGATCTTGGCGCCGGTCGTCTCGGTGATCTCGCGGATGACCTTGCCGCCCGTGCCGATGACTTCGCGGATCTTGTCCTTCGGGATCTGGAAGGCGGTGATGCGCGGCGCGTTCTTGCTGACTTCCTCGCGCGCCCCGCCGAGGCCCTTGGCCATCTCACCGAGGATGTGCAGCCGCCCATCCTTCGCCTGCGCCAGGGCCTGCTTCATGATGGGCTCGTTGATCGAGGTGATCTTGAGGTCCATCTGCAGCGAGGTGACGCCCTTTTCGGTGCCCGCCACCTTGAAGTCCATGTCGCCGAGATGATCCTCGTCGCCGAGGATGTCGGAGAGCACGGCAAAGCCCTTGGCTTCCTTGATCAGGCCCATGGCGATACCGGCCACCGGACGGACGAGCGGCACGCCGGCGTCCATCAGAGCCAGAGACGAGCCGCAAACCGTAGCCATCGACGACGAGCCGTTCGACTCGGTGATCTCCGAGACCAGGCGGATCGTGTAGGGGAACGACTCCTTGGTCGGTAGCAGCGGACGCATGGCACGCCAGGCGAGCTTGCCATGGCCGATCTCGCGGCGGCCGGGAGAGCCCATGCGCTTGGCTTCGCCGACCGAGTAGGGCGGGAAGTTGTAGTGCAGCATGAAGTGCTCGCGGTATTCGCCGTCGAGGGCGTCGATGATCTGCTCGTCCTCGCCGGTACCCAAAGTGGCAACGCAGAGCGCCTGCGTCTCGCCGCGGGTGAAGAGGGCCGAACCATGAGTGCGCGGCAGCACGCCGACCTGGCTGACGATCGGACGCACGGTCTTGGTGTCGCGGCCGTCGATGCGCCTGCCGGTATCAAGGATGTTGTTACGCACCAGATCGTATTCGACGAGGCCGAAGGCTTCCGCCACATGCGCCAGCGCATCGGCGTTGTCGGCGAACATCGCCTTCGCCTTGTCGCGGGCCTTGCCGATCTTCTCGTAGCGGTTCTGCTTCACTGTCTCCGAATAAGCCTGGCGTAACTCTTCGCCCAGCGCGGCGGAAATCTTCGCCTTCACGTCGGCGGCCAGCGCCGAAGCCTCGGGCATCGGCCACGGCTCCTTGGCGCAGCGCTCGGCCATCTCGATGATGGCCTGAATCACCGCCTGGAATTCGCGGTGGCCGTGCATCACGGCGCCCAGCATCTGCTCCTCGCTGAGCTCCTTGGCTTCGGATTCGACCATCAGCACGCCCTCGGCGGTGCCGGCGACCACGAGGTCGAGCTCCGACTTGGCCATCTCGCTGTGCAGCGGGTTGAGCTTGAACTGGCCGTCGATGAAGCCAACGCGCGCCGCACCGATCGGGCCCATGAAGGGCAGGCCGGAGATGGTCAGAGCCGCCGAACAGCCGACCATCGCCACGATGTCCGGATCGTTCTCCAGATCGTGCGACAGCACGGTGGCAACGACCTGCACCTCGTTCTTGAAGCCCTCGACGAAGAGCGGGCGGATCGGGCGGTCGATGAGGCGGGAAACGAGGGTCTCCTTCTCGCTCGGCCGGCCTTCGCGCTTGAAGAAGCCCCCGGGGATCTTGCCCGCGGCAAAGGTCTTCTCCTGATAGTTCACGGTCAGCGGGAAGAAGTCCTGCCCGGGCTTGGCCGACTTGGCGCCGACGACCGTGCAGAGCACGACCGTCTCGCCGTAGGTGGCGAGCACGGAGCCGTGGGCCTGCCGCGCCATGCGACCGGTTTCCAGGGTGAGCTTGCGCCCTCCCCACATGATTTCTTTCTTGGTGATATCGAACATGAGTGTCTTTCCTTCCACGTACGTCTACCGCCAGGCCCGGTGGCGAAGCGGCGGGCGCGGGAACGATTCCCGCACCGATTCAGTCAGAAGACTGCCAGCGACAATGAAACCCCGATCGGAGGGCTGGGATCGCGCGCTGTACGCAGGGGCGCACGACCGTTGGGTTGGGGCGGGCGCGGTTGTCATCTCCGATCCGCGCGACGCCAGAAAATGCTCCACCCCGGCCGGCGCCGATACGGCGCGGCCTGATGATCCATGCGGGAGGGCGGGCTGTGGCACGACCAGGCGGCCAGCACGATCCTGCGGCGTTCAGCGCCGCAGATCGAGCCGGTCGATGAGCTTCTCGTAGCGGTCGACGTGCCGGCTCTTGAGATACTCGAGCAGGCGGCGGCGCTGGCCGACCATCATCAGAAGACCGCGTCGCGAATGGAAGTCCTTGTTGTGCGACGACAGATGCTCGGTGAGGTTCTTGATCCGCTCGGACAGAACCGCGACCTGGACTTCCGGCGACCCCGTGTCGCCTTCCTTGGTCGCATACTCCTTGATGAGCGCAACCTTGCGCTCCGCACTAATCGACATCGGGTACTCCTTTCTTTTCGAGGTTGAGTACGCGCTGTGGGCGCACCAGCAGGTATTCGGCGTCCGGTTCAACCTGAACCAGCGCTACGGGTCGGCCCTGTGCGGTCGCCAAGGCGATCCGCGGCGGTTCCGACCCCTGCTCGTGTGCTGCGCGCCGCACCTGCACGGCCTGCCCCTGCCGAAGGCGGAGGCTGTCGGCCTCGGTCATGGCCAGCGCCGGGATGTCGTCCAGCGCGGTCTCGACCGGCCGCAAGTGCGAAAAACGGGCCGGACTATGCCCGAGGGGGCCCAGGTTTTCCAGCGAAATCGCGGTATCTTCCGTGAAGCGGCCGACCTTCAGGCGACGCAGGTCGGCGACATAGCCCACGGTCCCCAAGGCCACCGCTAAGTCTCTGGCCAGACTGCGGATATAGGTACCTTTGCCGCATTCCACGACGAACACCGCGTGGTCGGTATCGGGCCGGGATTCGAGGTCAAACCGGTCGATGCGCACCCGCCGCAAGGCGAGTTCCACCACCTCTCCCGCCCGCGCCCGGGCATAGGCCGGCTGGCCTTCCTGCTTGAGGGCGGAATAGGCGGGTGGCCGCTGCTCGATCTCCCCGACGAAGGCAGGGAGGGCGGCGCGGATCGCCCCCTCCTCGGGACGGATGTCGGAGCGGGCGGTCACCGCACCTTCGGCATCGTCGGTGTCCCGCGCTTCGCCCCAGCGCACGGTGAAGCGGTAGGCCTTCTCGCCATCCTGCACGAACGAGACGGTCTTGGTGGCTTCGCCCAGCGCGATCGGCAGCACGCCGGTCGCCAGCGGATCGAGCGTGCCGGCATGGCCGGCCTTGGCGGCGTTGAAGAGCCGCTTCACGGCCGCGACGGCGCCGGCCGAGGACAATCCGGCGGGCTTATCGAGGATCAGCCAGCCGTCGACCTTGTCGCCCTTACGCGTCCTCGCCATCGGTATCGCGGCGGACAGACGGCTGACGGAGTGCTGCGTCGATGCGGCTGGCGTACTCGAAGGAGGTGTCGGGAGCGAAAGAAAGTTCGGGCGCGCGCCGCAATTTGACCGCCTTGACCACCTCACCCCGCAGGAACGGTGACGCCCGGTGCAAGGCGGCGACCACTTTCGCCACATCGCCTCCGCCCAGAGGGGCGACGAAAGCGGTGGCCTTCATCAGATCGGGGGAGACGCGAACCTCACTGACCGTGATCGACAGCCCGACCAGCTCCGGGTCGCGCAGCTCGCCACGGGCGAAAACCGCCGACAGAGCGTGGCGAATCTCCTCGCCGACGCGCAAGGGACGCGTGCCGACGGAAGCAGCACTGCCCAGATCATGCCGGGTTGCAGAGCGTTTGCGGCGCGCCATCGTCCGCCTTTCGCCTTACAGGACGCGAGCGACCTCTTCGACATCGAAGCACTCGATGATGTCGCCCTTGCGGATGTCCTGATAGTTCTCGAAGGCCATGCCGCATTCGTAACCCTGCTGGACCTCGCGCACTTCGTCCTTGAAGCGCCGCAGGGTCTTGAGCGTGCCGGTATGGATGACGACGTTGTCGCGCAGCAGGCGCACCTTGGCGCCGCGGCGTACCTCGCCCTCCGTGACCATACAGCCCGCGACCTTGCCGGCCTTGGAGACATCGAAGACCTCGCGGATCTCGGCGTTGCCCAGGAACTTCTCCTTGAGGGTCGGCGCCAGCATGCCGGAGAGAGCCGCTTTGATGTCGTCGATCAGGTCGTAGATGATCGAGTAGTAGCGGATCTCGACGCCGTCGCGACGCGCGTGCTCGCGGGCCTGCGGGTTGGCGCGGACGTTGAAGCCGACGATCAGGCCGTTCGACGCCTTGGCCAGGACGACGTCACCCTCGGTGATGCCGCCGACCGCGCCATGCAGCAGGCGCACCGTCACCTCGTTGGTGCCGATCTTGGCCACGGCACCGGTAATCGCCTCGAGCGAGCCCTGCACATCCGTCTTCACGACGATGCCGAGCTCCTTGGCCGATCCCTCGGCGATCTTCGAGAACATCTGCTCGAGCGTGCCGCGCGATCCCGCCGCCGCACGTGCGTCGCGCGTGCGGCGCTGGCGGAACGCAGTGACTTCGCGCGCCCGGCCCTCGTTTTCGACCACCTGGAAATCGTCACCGGCCAGCGGCGTGCCGCTGAGACCGAGGACCTCGACCGGAATCGAGGGGCCGGCAGATTTGACGTCGCGGCCCTTGTCGTCGAGCAGGGCGCGCACCTTGCCCCACTCGCCACCGGCCACGAAGATGTCGCCGACCTTGAGCGTGCCGTTCTGGACAAGCACGGTCGCGACCGGCCCGCGGCCGCGCTCCAGCTTCGCCTCGACGATGACGCCCTGGGCGCTGCGGTTGCCGTTGGCCTTCAGGTCAAGCAGCTCGGCCTGGAGGATGATCGATTCCTCAAGCCGCTCGAGACCGGTCTTCTTCAGCGCCGAGACCTCGACGGCGAGAATGTCGCCGCCCATGCCTTCGACAGCGACGTCGTGCTGCAGCAGGCCGCTCTTCACCTTGTCAACATTCGCGTCGGGCTTATCAACTTTGTTGATGGCCACGATCATCGGGACGCCGGCCGCCTTGGCGTGGCTGATCGCCTCGATGGTCTGCGGCTGGATGCCGTCATCGGCCGCAACGACGAGCACCACGATGTCGGTCACCGAGGCGCCGCGGGCGCGCATGGCGGTGAAGGCCTCGTGGCCCGGCGTGTCGAGGAAGGTGATGTGGCGGCCGGACTTCAGCTCGACCTGGTAAGCGCCGATATGCTGCGTGATGCCGCCGGCCTCGTGCTTGGCGACGTCGGTCTCGCGCAGCGAGTCGAGCAGCGAGGTCTTGCCGTGATCGACATGGCCCATGATGGTGACAACAGGCGCGCGCGGAGTGCGATCGCCCTCCACGTCGGCATCGCCGCCCAGACCGATCTCGACGTCGGCTTCGGTGACACGCTTGATGCGGTGGCCGAACTCGGTGACCACCAGCTCGGCGGTGTCGGCGTCAATCGACTGGTTGATGGTCGCCATGACGCCCATCTTCATCAGCGACTTGATGACATCCGTGCTGCGCTCGGCCATGCGGTTGGCGAGATCCTGCACGGTGATGGCTTCTGGAATGACGACGTCACGCACGATCTTGGCCGCCGGTCCTTGCTGCTGAAGACGGAGTTTCTCCTTCTCGCGCGCGCGTTTCATCGCGGCAAGCGAGCGCACCCGTGTGCTTTCCTCGTCGGACAGCGCCTGGGTGACGGTGATCTTGCCCGTACGGCGGCGCGGCTCGTCGCGCTTGACCAGCGTCGGGCGCTTGATTTCCGGCCGTTGGCCGGGACGGCGCGGACGCTCTTCTTCTTCGTCCGGGGTGGCGGCGACCTTCGCAGCCGCGGGAGCCGCAGCGGCAGGCGTCGTGCCTGTCTTCTTCGCTTCGGCAGCCTGGCGACGCTTGGCTTCCTCCTCAGTGAGGCGCTGCGTTTCCTGCTCGGCGCGCTTCTTGGTCTCCTCGTCGGCCTTGGCGCGAGCCTCGGCCTCGACCTTGGCGCGCTGCGCGTCCTCGACCTTGCGGCGGGCTTCGTCTTCCTGCTGACGGCGCAGTTCCTCGTCGAAGCGCTGGGCTTCCTCGGTGTCGCGGCGCTTGGCCTGGATGTCGGCGCGGATGGCGCCCTGCAGGGCACGGGTACGCGCGGCGCGTTCTTCCTCGGTCAGGGTCTTGAGAACGGCGGGCTTTTTCGGACCGCCCGGGACGGGAGCCGCCGGCGTCTCAACGGCAGCGGGAGCGGCGGTGTCAGGCGCAGCGCCTGGTGCCTTGGGCTCCGCGACGGGGGCCATGCCGGGCACGAAAGTCCGCTTCTTGCGTACTTCGACCTGGACGGTCTTGGTGCGGCCATGCGGGAAGCTCTGCCGGACCTGACCGGTCTCGACCTTGAGCTCGAGCCGCCCGGGTTTCGGGGCGAGCCCCAGCTTGCGCTTCGCGTCCTGCTCTTTGGTATCCGTCATCACCAATCCGTCGTCAGAATTTCCGTCGTACTGCGATCGTCATTCAGCCGGCCGCGCGGAAACCGCTCAGCCGCGCCGCATCCTCGATGCAGCGCTGCGCGTTTCCGCCGCGGGCCACGGCGGCGTAGGTCACGGACTCCCGTCCGAACACGCCGCCCAGCTCCGTCTCCGTCAAGACCCCGACTACCGGCAGCGTCCCAGCCCCCGACGCTGCCTTGCGCCGCCCTTCGGCCGATGCTTCCGCGGCAATCACCAGCGCACCGCAGGCACCGCGCTCGACGAGCGAGCGAACCTTCTCAAAGCCGCCGACCGCCTGCCCGGCCCGGCGTGCCAGACCGAGCGTGGCCAGGCAACGTCGCGCCAGCAATCCCTCGAGCCGGTCGACCAGACCGGCATCGGCTGCCGCCGGCCCCCGCGCAGCGCGCGCGAACAGCTTACGGGCAACAGCCTCGGTAACTATATCGCGCCGCGCCAGCGTCCACAAACCGCGGCCCGGCAGCCGGCCGTCAACGTCCGGAACGACCGTGCCCTCGGGACCGACCATAAACCGCACGAGTTCGGCCTTCGGCCGCTCCTCGCCACTCACCAGACAGCGCCGCGTCGGCGCGTTCCGGGGAACGGCCGCCACGACGACTTCGGTGGCGTCAGCCATCGGTTCGGAGGCCAGGTCCAGCATCAGGCCGGCTTCGCCTCCGTCGCGTCCGCCTCGAACCAGTGGGCCCGGGCCGCCATGATCATGGCATTGGCCTGGTCGTTATCGAGCGCGTCCTTGCCGACGATGTCGATCAGCTCGTCGCTGGCCAGGTCGCCAAGGTCGTCGAGCGTCTTCACGCCCTTCTCGCCGAGCTTGACCAGCATCGCCGGGCTCATGCCCTCGATCCCGGCCACGTCATCGCTGACCCCGAGCTCCTTGTAGCGCTCGGTGAGCTTGAGGTTCTGGCCCTCGAGCCAGGTCTCGGCGCGGGCCTTGAGCTCGTTGGCCACGCCCTCGTCGAAGCCCTCGATGGAGGCCAGCTCCTCGGCCGGAACCAGGGCGATATCCTCGACCTTGACGAAGCCTTCGGTGACCAGCAGGCCGGCGATGACGTCGTCGACGTCCAGGGCCTCGACGAACAGCGCCGAGCGGGACTTGAACTCCTCCTGCCGGCGCTCCGATTCCTCAGCCTCGGTCAGGATGTCGATGGCCCAGCCGGTGAGCAGCGAGGCGAGGCGCACGTTCTGGCCGCGCCGGCCGATGGCCAGCGACAGCTGGTCGTCCGGCACCACCACCTCGATGCGGCGCGCTTCCTCGTCGAGCACGACCTTGGTGACCTCGGCCGGAGCAAGCGCGTTGACCACGAAGGTCGCCGGATCATTCGACCAGGGGATGATGTCGATCTTCTCGCCCTGCAGCTCCGCCACCACCGCCTGGACGCGGCTGCCGCGCATGCCGACGCACGCGCCCACGGGATCGATGGAGGAATCGTTGGAGATAACGGCGATCTTGGCGCGGCTGCCCGGGTCGCGGGCGACGGCCTTGATCTCGATGATGCCGTCGTAGATCTCCGGCACTTCCTGGGCGAACAGCTTGGCCATGAACTGGCCGTGCGTGCGCGAGAGGAAGATCTGCGGGCCGCGCGTCTCTTCGCGCACATCGTAGATGTAGGCGCGCACGCGCTCCGACGGCTTGAACAGCTCGCGCGGGATGCACTCGTCGCGCCGCAGAATCGCCTCGGCACGGCCGAGATCGACCGTCACGTTGCCGAACTCGACTCGCTTGACCAGGCCGTTGACGATCTCGCCCACGCGGTCCTTGTACTCGCTGTACTGGCGCTTGCGCTCGGCTTCGCGCACGCGCTGCACGATCACCTGCTTGGCGGTCTGCGCGGCAATGCGGCCGAAATCGATGGGCGGCAGAGGGTCGGTGAGGAAGTCGCCGACCTTGGCGTCGGGGTTTTTGCCCTGCGCCTCGGCCACCGAAAGCTGCGTCGCCTCGTTCTCGATCGGATCGGCGACCTGCCGGTAGCGCAGCAGCTGGATTTCGCCGGTCGTCCGATCGATATGCGAGCGGATGTCGTGCTCATGGCCGTACTTGGCGCGACCGGCCTTCTGGATGGCCTGCTCCATCGCCTCGAGCACTTCCTCGCGATCGATGCTCTTCTCGCGCGCGACCGCGTCCGCGACCTGCAGCATCTCGATCTTGTTGTAGGCGGTGGCCTTTTCGACAGTCCGCTCCGCGTCCTGTCCTTCTTTCGCTTTACGACGAGTAGCCATTAGCGCATTGCCTCAGCGATGAGTTTATCCGTGAGCTTCAGTTTGGCCTTGGCGATATCGGCGATCGCGATCTCGACTTCGGCTGCCGCACCCTCTTCGAGGGCGAGGCGAATATGGCTATCCGTGGCGCCGGCGATCACACCGGAAAACCGGCGGCGGCCCTCGACGGGCACGCGCGTTTCGACCTTGGCGATATGGCCGGTGAAACGGACATAGTCGGCGGCCCGGACCAGCGGACGATCGATCCCCGGCGAGCTGACCTCGAGCGTGTAGGCGCCCGGGATCGGGTCATCGACGTCGAACTTGGCCGAGAGAGCCCGGCTGATCGCCTCGCAATCATCGACCGTCATGTTCTGGCCGTCCAGGCGCTCGGCCATGACCTGCACCGTGCGCAGGGAGCCGCCGCTGATCTGCACGCGGACCAGCGCATACCCCATCGGGTCGAGCATCGGCGCGATCAACGTTTCAAGGCCGGCCTGGTCCATGCGGGGCGGTCTGTTCTCGGCGTCAGAGGGCGAAGTCGTCTGTAAACGGACGGGATGTGCGTGGCGGTCGTTCGATCGCGATACGGACCCGCCGGTGCGCGACGGCGTTGCCGTTTGCGCAATAAAAAAGTGGGCCGTTTGGCCCACTTTTTTATTAGCCGGGTCGGTATCGAACCGAACCTTATTTCGGCCCGGAATATACCGGCACGGCCAAGAAAATCAAGGCCTTTCGCCCCGTCGCCGGAAACGCAGGAACGCCGGCGGATGGCCGGCCAACCCCTTGGCCTCGTAGCGGGTCGCCGGCCAGTCAGCGGGCCGGATCTGCCAGTCCTCGGGACGAGTGGTGAACGCGCTAAAGGCCGGATGAGCGTTGAGGCGCTCCAGGCTCCACTCGAGATAGCCGGGATCGTCAGTGGCAAAGCGCAGTTCCGCATCCGGCGCCATGATCCGGGCCAGCGCGTCGAGAAACGGCGGGGCGATCAGCCGCCGCTTATGGTGGCGCGCCTTGGGCCAAGGATCGGGAAACAGGATGAAGACGCGGGCGATCGATGCGGCCGGCAAGGCCGGCAAGAGGAGACGGATGTCGTCCGGCCAGAGCCGGATATTGCCAAGGCCGGCCTCATGAACCCGCGCCAGCAGACCGGCAATGCCGTTGATATAGGGCTCGGCACCGATCAGGCCGATGTCGGGATGCGCCTCGGCCTGGGCAACCAGGTGCTCACCCGCACCAAAACCGATCTCCAGCCAGACCACTTTGGGAGAGACGAAGAGCGTGCGGGGATCGAGGATCGTCCCGGCTGGCGGTGCGGAAATCGTCAGCCGGGGCAGCACGTCGTCGAGCAACGCGGCACGGCCGGCGCGCAACGGGCGACCACGGCGACGGCCGTAGCTGCTGATCAGGCGATCGGGGCGCGTGGTGTCCATGCGGGTTGTGGCGACTCTAGCGCAAAAAGCAAAGGGCGCAGGGTCTCCCCTGCGCCCTCGACTTGTCGCCGCCGGTGAAGGCGGCGCGTCCGGCTCAGCCGCCGAACGCTGATTTGAGGTCGCTTACCAGATCCGTCTTCTCCCACGAGAAGCCGCCATCCTTCTCCGGCGTGCGGCCGAAATGGCCGTAAGACGAGGTGCGAGTGTAGATCGCCTTGTTGAGGCCCAGATGCTGGCGGATGCCGCGCGGCGTCAGCCGCACCAGCTGCTGCAGCACCTTGGAGAGCTTCTCCTCATCCACCCGGCCCGTTTCCTGCGTGTCGACGTAGACCGACAGAGGCTCCGCGACGCCGATGGCGTAGGCGAGCTGGATGGTGCAGCGGTCGGCCAGGCCGGCGGCCACGACATTCTTGGCGAGGTAGCGCGCGGCGTAGGCCGCCGAACGGTCGACCTTGGTCGGGTCCTTGCCCGAGAAAGCACCGCCGCCGTGCGGGGCTGCACCGCCGTAGGTGTCGACGATGATCTTGCGGCCGGTGAGGCCGCAATCGCCGTCCGGTCCGCCGATCACGAACTTGCCCGTCGGGTTGACGTAGAAATGCTTCTCCTCGGGGAACCAACCGGCCGGCAGCACCTTCTTGACGAAGGGGCGAACGATCTCGCGCACGGCGTCCTGATCGACCTTCGGGCTGTGCTGGGTCGAAACCACGATCGCCGTGCAGCCGACCGGCTTGCCGTCGACATAGCGCAGCGTCACCTGGCTCTTGGCATCAGGCTCCAGTTCCTTGGTCTTGCCGGCATGACGCGCCTCGGCCATCTCGCGCAGGATGTTGTGCGCGTACTGGATCGGCGCCGGCATGAGCTCGGGCGTCTCGTTGCAGGCATAACCGAACATCATGCCCTGGTCGCCGGCGCCCTCGTCCTTGTTGCCTTTGGCGTCGACGCCCTGGGCGATGTCCACCGACTGGGCATGCAGGTGGCAGGCGAACTTGGCGGTCTTCCAGTGGAAGCCCTTCTGGGCGTAGCCGATATCCTTGATCGCCTTGCGGGCAAGAGCTTCGATCTTGGCGGCCTTGACCTTGCCGTTCTTCTCGACGACGGACTTGGGGCCGCGCACCTCGCCGGCGACGACGATCCGCTGGGTGGTCACCAGGGTCTCGCAGCCGACGCGCGCCTCGGGGTCGGCGCCGAGGAAGAGGTCCACAACCGAGTCGGAGATACGGTCAGCGACCTTGTCCGGATGGCCTTCGGACACGGACTCGCTGGTGAACACGAAATCGCCCTTGCGCACGATCTATCCTCCGGGGAACGAACTGAAAGCGGGGAGCTTCATCCACAGCCGGCGCGCCCACGATTCAGCCGTGGCCGCCGGAACGCGGGCTCTTGTGGCAAGCTTTAACTGACCCGTCAACAGTCGTCGTTCCCACGGCCGGCGTGGGACGCCGGAGGGGCTATTTAGCCCGACGCTCGCCTGCAACCGTGGCCGCGGCCGCCAGGGCCTTGGTCATCTCGAACAGCCGCTTGCGGACCTTGGAGTCGGTGATCTTGTAGTAGGCGCGGACCAGCTCCAGCGTCTCGCGCTTGGTCATGGGATCGGGCTCGCCGGTCTCGGCGACCTCGACCGCATGCCCCATGGCGTGCTGACGGCCACGCTGCGCCGTATCCGAGCCCATTTCCTCGAAGAAATAGGAAATCGGCACGTCGAGGACCCGCGCCAGTTCGAACATACGCGAGGAGCCGACACGATTGGCACCGCGCTCGTATTTCTGCACCTGCTGAAAGGTCAGGCCGATCGCCTCGCCCAGCTTCTGCTGGCTCATGCCAAGCAGCGTGCGGCGCAGGCGAATCCGGCTCCCCACGTGCACGTCGATGGGATTGGGCTTGCCGGTAGGGGATCGTCCGCGGCCTCGTCCACGGCCTCGGATTGCTGCTGTCGCCGCCATTTGCTTGCTTCCTTAGAAAGTCGAGTCCTTGAGGAGCGTTGTAGATCGAAGCCGTAAATCAACCGTCTACAAACAATCTTAATGCCGAAGCCTAGGCCATACCCCCGTAGGCGGTCAATCCTATCCTCTTGATTTCTGTACCACATTACCGCCCCTTTTTTAGGGGCGCGCCCGCAGCCAGCCGGCCATTCCCGCCATAACCAGTACGAGCGCCGCCAGCGTCAGATCACCGAATCGGGCGTAGAGCGTGGGCGGCAGGGACGGCGGCAAGTGTGCATCCACCACCCCCGTTTCGCCAAGGCCAAGCTCAGCCCCTATCCGTCCGTACGAGTCGACGACAGCCGAGATACCGTTATTGGCGGCCCGCACCAAAGGCAGCCCTTCTTCGACGGCACGAAACCGCGCGGCCGCGAAATGCTGATAGGGGCCGGACGACAGGCCGAACCAGGCATCGTTGGTGACGTTGAGCAGCCACGCCGGCCGCGAGGCCGGCGCCACCACCCGGCCGGGAAAGATGACCTCGTAACAGATAAGCGGACTCGCCGCGGGCAGGCCCGGCAGAGGCAGCGCCTGCAAGCCCGGCCCCGGGGAGAAATCGATCGTTCCGACCGTGACCTTGGCGATGTTCAGGATCGAGCGCAGCGGCACGTACTCGCCGAACGGCACGAGATGAAACTTGTCGTAGGTCGCGACGATGGCGCCCGAACCGTCGAGCGCGTGCAAGCTGTTCCACAACACGAGACGCCGCTGCGGATCGCGCTCGGCACGCGGCGCACCGGTGATCAGCAGGCCGCCCGGCGGCACGGCCGTCGCCAGGCCCTGGCGCAACGCGGGGCCCTGCTCGTTGAAATCGGTGACCACGAACGGCACCGCCGTCTCCGGCCAGACCACGACCGTGCGGCTCTCCAGGCCGGCCGAGCGGCTGAGCGCCAGGGTCTTGGCGAGATTGGCTTCGCGCTGTGCGGGATCCCATTTGAGGGATTGCGGCACGTTGGGCTGCACCAGACGCAGCCGCGGGCCCGGCTCGGAGGGAATCTCGCCGGCGAGCCGCCACGCGCCGAACAGCGCCGCCACGCCCACCATCAGCACGGCAACAGCCGGGCCGATCCAGCGGCGTCCACCGGATGTGGTGATCGTGGCGGGCAGTGCCGCCAACACGACTGTCAGCAGCCCGAGCCCATAGAGGCCCACGAGCGAGGCGACCTGCATGACCGGCAGCGTGCCGTTCCACACCGTGCCGATCAGGTTCCAGGGAAAACCGGTGAGCACGTGCCCGCGCAGCCATTCGGCCGCGGTCCAGGCGAGGGCCAGGACCAGCACACGCGCCATCCCGCGCGTTCGTGTGGCCTGGGTTGCCGCGCACGCCGCTCCGGTGAACAGCGCGAAAAAGCCCGACAGCCCGAAGACCGCAAACGGCACCATCCAGCCAAACTGCGCCGCGTCGATCAGCAGCGCGTGGGCCAGCCAGTAGAGATTGGTGACGAAATGGCCGAAGCCAAACCACCAGCCGGCGAGGAAGGCGCGGCGGAGCGGACGCCTGTCATCGTCCGCCGCCTCGAGCAGCCAGGTCAGCCCGGTGAAGGCGACGAAGACCAGCGGCACGATCTGCAGGGGCGGCAGTGCCGCCGTCGCGCCGATACCCAGAAGCGTCACCGCCGCGGCCCGCCGCCAGCCGGCAAGGCCGCGCAGACGGCCGGCAAGAGCCGCCACCCCGCTTTGGGCGGCCGGCGTCGACACCATCATGCCGTGGCGGAAGACGGAGGCGCCGCGAGGCGACGCACGCGCAAACGCTTCACCCGCCGGGGGTCGGCGTCGAGCACCTCGAACTCGAATCCCGCCGGATGAGCAATGATCTCGCCGCGCCCCGGCACGCGTCCGGCGAGCGACACGACGAGGCCGCCGACCGTATCGAGATCGGCCTCGCGCTCCTCGGCGGTGAGCACCGGCCCGGCCGTCTCCTCGAAATCGCCAAGCGGCAGGCGTGCATCGACGACGAACGAGCCGCTGGCCTCGAGGACCAGTCGCGGTCCTTCGTCGACGTCGTGCTCGTCGTCGATCTCGCCGACGATCTCCTCCACCAGGTCCTCGATGCTGACCAGCCCGTCAATGCCGCCGTACTCGTCGACCACCAGGGCGAGATGGATGCGCGTCTTGCGCATCTCCAGCATCAGGTCGAGCACACGCATCGAAGGGGCCACGAACAGCACCCGCCGCACGATGTCGTCGAGCTTGAACTCCCTGGTGCCGCCCCAGAAGGGGATCACGTCCTTGATGTGGACGAAGCCGATGATGTCGTCGAGCGTGTCGCGGTAGACCGGCATGCGCGAATGCGATTCGCGCGCCAGCTTCTGGACGAGATCGGCCAGCGTCACGTCGTGCGGCACGGCGACGATGTCGGCGCGCGGGATCATCACGTCGTAGGCGGTGATCTCGCGCAGCTTCAGGGTGTTGCGCAGCAGTTCGCGCTCGCGCGCATCGAATTCCTGCGGTGCGGCCGGCGAATCCTCGATCAGCTCCTCGATGGTTTCGCGCAGGTCGGTGTCGCCGGCCCGCGGACGGATCAGGGAGCGCAGGCGGTCGACCAGCCTGCGACGCGTGGGCCGCTCGTCGCCCGGGGGAGAGGCCGAGGCCGGATCGCTCATCGCGCCGCCTCATACGGGTTGGCCACGCCCAGGCGGCGCAGGATACGGATCTCCAGCGCCTCCATACGCTGCGCATCGCGCTCGCGTTCGTGATCGTGTCCCAGCAGATGCAGAACGCCGTGCACCACGAGATGGCTGAGATGCGCCGAGAGCCGCTTGCCCTGTGCCTCGGCCTCGGCGGCGACCACGCCGCCGGCCAGCACCACGTCGCCCAGCAGGCGCGGCGCGTCCTTCGGGCCCGCCTCGTTACCCAGGGCGGGAAACGAGAGGACGTTGGTCGGCTTGTCTTTGCCGCGCCAGGTGCGGTTGAGCCGCCGCGACAGGCGGTTGTCGGCGAGTACCACCGCGAGTTCACCGGACCGGCGGGCACCCGAGGCGCCTAGCGCCGCCCGTGCCGCCCGACGGGCGATGACGGGAGCCGCGCGCAGCCGGCGCTGCCATTCGGGCGCCGCGATCACCACGGCGACATCCGTACTCGGACGCCGCGAACGTGCGGCACGCTTCATCGCGGCCTCGGCGGCTTGGTGTCGCCGCGGCGACGCGCCTCGTAGGCGTCGTAGGCGGAGACGATCTTGGCCACCAACGGATGGCGCACGACGTCCTGGGCACCAAAATGCACGACGCCGATTCCCTCGACATGTCCGAGGGCATCGAGCGCGTCGTGCAGGCCCGAACGCGCGCCTGACGGCAGATCGATCTGCGACAGGTCGCCGGTCACCACCATGCGGCTGTTCTCGCCCAGCCGGGTCAGAAACATCTTCATCTGCACAGGTGTGGTGTTCTGGCCCTCGTCGAGAATGACAAAGGCGTTGGCCAGGGTGCGCCCGCGCATGAAGGCCAGCGGCGCGATCTCGATCTCGCCCGAGGCCAGGCGCTTCATCACCTGATCGCCGGGCAGCATGTCGTGCAACGCGTCATAGAGGGGGCGCAGATAGGGATCGACCTTCTCGCGCAGGTCGCCGGGCAGAAAGCCGAGCCGCTCACCCGCCTCGACCGCCGGCCGGGAGAGAACGATGCGGTCGACGCGGCCGGCACTCAGCATCTGCACCGCCGCGGCCACCGCCAGATAAGTCTTGCCCGTGCCGGCGGGACCGAGACCGAAGACGAGTTCCTGGTCGCGCAACGCCTTCATATAGGCCATCTGGTTGGGCGTGCGCGGCGCGATATGGCGCTTGCGGGTGCGAATCGCCAAGGCCTCGGCACCGAAGAGATCGCTGCCACCGCTGGCCTCGTCGCCGGACAGGCGCACGGCGGCATCCACCTCACCCATGTCGACCGTCAGGCCGCGCCGCAGGCGGTCGTAAAGAAAGGCCAGCGCGTCGCGCGCGCGCTCGGTCGCCGAGTGCGGGCCGGAGATGGCCAGCCGGTTGCCGCGCGAGACCAGCGAGACGCCGAGCTTCTGCTCCAGACGCACGAGGTGACGGTCGTGCTCCCCGAACAGCATGGGCAGCAGGGTATTGTCATCGAATTCCAGATGAAGCGGAGCGTCCACCTGGGTTGGCGCGGAGGGTCTCAAGCCGAAATCCTTTCGGGATCGCTGGTCAATTCACCGGCCAGACTGTTGCCGCCGAGTCCGACGATCCGCACGTCGCGGACCGTGCCGATCCACGCTTCCGGTGCCTCGGCATGAACGGCGTGCAGATAAGGAGTGCGCCCGGTGATCTGGCCGGCGCGGCGGCCGGGCTTCTCGAAGAGAACCGGCAGCACGCGGCCGAGGCTCTGGCGGTTGAAGGCCTCCTGCTGCTCGCGCAGCAGCGCCTGCAGGATTTGCAGACGCTCGTTCTTCACCGTTTCCGGCACCTGCCTGTCGAGCGACGAAGCCGGTGTCCCCGGCCGCGGGCTGTACTTGAACGAGAACGCCGAGGTGAAACGCACCTCGCGGATCAGTGACAGTGTGGCCTCGAAATCCGCGTCGCTCTCACCAGGGAAGCCCACGATGAAATCCGAGGACAGCGCGAGGTCCGGGCGGACGCGGCGCAGACGCTCGACCAGCCGGAGATAGTCCCGCGCCGTGTGGCCGCGGTTCATCGCGGCGAGAATCGTGTCCGAGCCCGACTGCACCGGCAGGTGCAGGAACGGCATCACCTTGGCCTCATCTCCGTGCGCCGCGATCAGCGCGTCGTCAACGTCGCGCGGATGCGAGGTGGTGTAGCGCAGCCGCGCAAGACCTTCGATCTGCGCCAGCCGTCGGAGAAGACCGCCGAGGCCGATCACCTCACCGTCCTCATCGCGGCCGTGATAGGCGTTGACGTTCTGTCCGAGCAGCGTGAGTTCCGACGCGCCGCGCGCCACCAGCGAACGCGCCTCGGCCTCGATCGCCGGCACATCGCGCGAATACTCGGCGCCGCGCGTATAGGGCACGACGCAGAAGGTGCAGAACTTGTCGCAGCCTTCCTGAACGGTGAGGAACGCCGAGACCGGGCTTGCTCCCTCGCCCGTCGGCAGATGATCGAATTTCGGCTCGGGTGGGAACTCGGTGTCGAGAACGGCACCGGCCCCGCGCTCGATCCGCGCCACCATCTCCGGCAGGCGGTGGTAGGTCTGCGGGCCGAAAACCATGTCGACGTAGGGGGCGCGGCGCAGCACCTCCTCACCCTCGGCCTGGGCGACGCAGCCGGCGACGGCGATCCGGGCCCCGCGATCGTTCTTGATCGGCTTCAGCCGGCCGAGATCGGAATACACCTTCTCTGCCGCCTTCTCGCGGATATGGCAGGTGTTGAGGATGATCAGGTCGGCGAGGTCGGGCGTGTCGACGGGCCGGTAGCCAAGCGGCGCCAGGATCTCCGCCATGCGCGCGGAGTCATAGACATTCATCTGGCAACCGTATGATTTAACGAAGACTTTCTTGCTCAACGTCACCTGGCCATGGGGTCGACTGATCAGCCCGAATGTTAACACCGCGCCCAACCGGGGTTCAAGGCAAGGGGCGGACAGGCATTAACCACCCTACCCGGGATCGACGGCAGGTTTTTTACCTCGGTGCCGGCAGCGCCCGGCCGAGATTGGCCTCTTCGAGCGCCACGCCGATCGTCTGCTGGCAGTGAGTTGCCAGCGCCTTGCGCGTACCGAAGGCGGGCAGCGTCACCGGCGGATGGAAGCGCAGCACCGCCGTGATCCGGCCAAGCCCGAGAGCGAACCAGAGATGAGGGGCCAGGTCCATGTCGCCGTACCAGGCGACGAAGGGCCGGAGCGGCCGTCCCAGGGGCATGCCGTCGAGCCGCGTGTAGGCCAGCGTCACCGGCTGCACCGCCAGCGGCGCTCCCCCGACGCTCCGCTCGGCGACGCTGAAGAGCGCGCTCTTGAACGGCAGCAGGCGATTGCCGTCGCTGCTCGTCCCTTCGGCGAACAGGACGACGTTCGCCCGGGCCTCGAGCCGCCGGCTGAGCTCGTCGCGCTCACCGGCGACGGCGCGGGCGCGGCGCTCGACAAAGACGGTCTGCTGCAGCTTCGCCAGCCAGCCAAAGAATGGCCAGCGGGCGATCTCCTTCTTGGCCACAAAACAGGTGTCGATCACCGCTCCCAGTACCGTGATATCGAGATAGGAGATGTGGTTGGCGACGAAGAGGATCGGCCGCGTCGGCGCCACCGTGCCCTCGACGATCAGCTCGACGCCGAAGATCCGGCAGCACAGGCGGTGGTAGAGGCGCGGCAGCCCGTAAGCCCAGGGCAGACGCAGCAGGACAAACAGTGTCTGGACCGGCATCAGCGGCACGGTCAGCAGTACATAGGCGAGGAGGCGTGCCGCGGCACGCACGCGCGAGCTCACCACGGACGGGCCCGTGCGTCGTTCAGGTCGAAGCGCCCGCGTGGCCGCTCACAGCCGCGCGGCGATAGTGATTGAAGTATTTATCGGTCACGCGGTCGGTCACCACGATGATGCAGACATCGGTGGTGTTGAATTCCTTATCGATCACCGCGCCCTCGCCGACCAGACCGCCGAGCCGCAGGTAGCCCTTGATCAGCGGCGGCAGAGCTGCGAGCGCCGCCCTTGTGTCGATCTGGGCCACCGCGGTGTCGGTGTCGATGTCCTGCGGCGCCAGGCGATTCATCTCGATATAGCGGTCCGGCAGCGCGCGGGCTCGCAGGTTGGGCGGCGCCAGATGATAGTGGTGCAGATACGACAGCGAGGGTGCCAGCTCGTCCGGATTGGTGCCCGGCAGGCTGGCGCAGCCGAACATCACCCGGATGTCGTGCCGCATGACATAGAGGGCGATGCCCTGCCAGAGAAGCTGCATGGTCGGCCGCGTGCGATAGGCGACATCCACGCAGGAACGGCCAAGCTCAAGGACCGGACCGGGAACGGCCAGCAGCGGCCCGATGTCGAATTCCGTCTCCGTGTAGAAGCCGCCGGCCTTGGCCGCGGCCTCGCGCCGCATCAGGCGATAGGTGCCGACAACGCCCGCTGCACCCTCGCCCCGCTTACGGTCGATGACCAGGAGATGATCGCACCAGGGATCGAAGCGGTCGCGGTCGCGGCGCGTCGCCGCGGCCTCCACCGATGCCCTTGCCGCCATCTCCTCGTAGAACACGCGATAACGCAGAGCTTGGGCGGCATCGATCTCCTCGGGCGTGGCCGCCAGCCGGACCTCAAGCGAGCCGGACGACACCACATCGGCCGGGCCACCCGCGGTCCGGGACGACGAGCCCGCGAACCAATCCGCGGGGCGGGCGATCACGGCTTCTTTGCCGAGCCGCGCCGTGGGACTGCCGCCTCGGTGAGGGGCGTGCCGAAGAGCTCCAGCCGATGACCGACAAGCCGGTAGCCGAGCTCGCGCGCGATCTCGTCCTGCAAGGCTTCGATACGGGGATTCTGAAATTCGATGACCCGACCCGTCTTGATGTCGATCAGGTGATCGTGATGGTGCTCGTCCGCCTCTTCGTAGCGGGCGCGGCCGTCACCAAAATCATGACGGGTGATGATGCTCGCCTCCTCGAGCAGCCGCACGGTCCGGTAGACCGTGGCGATGCTGATCTTGGAATCGATCTCGGCGGCGCGCCGATAGACCTGTTCGACGTCCGGGTGGTCGTTCGATTCGGACAGGACACGGGCGATGATCCGGCGCTGGCCGGTCATCTTCAGGCCCTTCTCGACACAGAGCTGCTCCAGTCGAGACGGCGTCAGCGGGGAGGCTTTCAGGGAATGCACGGGAAAACTATAAACCAAACCGGACGCCAAGCCTACCGCAAGCGGCAGGGCCAGCTAGCCGCGGCGGCGCTTGCCCTTGGTGCCCAGGCCAAGATCGCGCGCCAGCTGGCTGCGCTGCTTGGCATAGTTCGGTGCCACCATCGGATAATCCGGCGGCAGGCTCCAGCGGTCGCGATACTGCTCAGGACTTAAGTTGTAGGCGGTCTTGAGGTGCCGCTTGAGCATCTTGAGCTTCTTGCCGTCCTCCAGACAGACGATGTAGTCGGGCATCACCGATTTCTTCACCGGCACGGCCGGCGCAGGGCGCGGCGGCGTCGCCGAAGGTCCTTCGATGCCGCGTAGCGCCTGGTGCACCTGATGGATGAGGCCGGGCAGGTCGCCCAGGGCCACGGAATTATTCGACACATGCGCGGCGACGATCTTGGCGGTCAGCGTCAGCAGGTCTTCGTTTTTCACGCTCTCGGTCATCTTGTCGGCGCCCGCCCCTCTCCTCCGTTCGTCGCGCGCCAGTTTTTCCGGCGCAGCTCAGATAAATGCGAAAGCGGACTATAGTTGTCTCTGCTTACTTTGCAATAGACCTTAAATACGAATATTTAGGCTAGTCTATTGCAGCCCTTGATTCGATTGTGTGCTCGATCACGACTTGAGGATAAGTCCGGACGCCTGCAGCGTGCGACGCAGCGTCAGCGCCGCAACCGGAACGGTGTTCGGGCGCTGATAGTAGTCCGGCCGCCGCCCCACGGCGGTGAAACCGCAAGCGGCGTAGAGCAGACGCGCCGCGTCGTTCGTCTCCGCGACCTCCAGAAAAAGCGCCTCCGCTTTGAGTTCGACGACGCGCCGGATGACGTCATCGAGCAACGCCTGCCCGATGCGCTGACGGCGCGCCGAAGGCATCACGCCCAACGAAAGAAGCTCCGCCTCGTCGGCGGCGACGCGAGCCAACGCGAAACCGACGGGCTCCGGGTCACTGCTCTGAAACGCGAGACACGCGAATGCGCCGGGCGAGGCGAGGACATCCGCCATCGCGCCCACCGACCAGGCATCCGCGAAGCAGGCAGCGTGGAGAGCGGCAAGCACACGGGCATGCGCCAGTCCCACCGCCTCGATCCGTAACGCCAATGTCATGGGCGCGCGGCACGCGGGCGCGGCGACGTGGTCGCGACCGGATGGACGTAGAGCGGCGCCGGCGGGGCCGAGGGTAGCGGAGCTGCCGCGCCCAGCGCCGCCACGATGGCGGCATCCGGCCGGGGCGCCGCCTTTGAGCGGAGGACCGACGCACCGCGTTCCTCGAGCGCCCGCACCAGCTCCGCAGCGGTATCGCCCGCGACGACGAAACGCGCTTCCAGCGCCCGTGCCGTCAGTTCGCGGGCATAGTCGGCCGGCAGGCGCGCCTGCGGCGCCGCGAGAGGCGAGAGATCCGCGGCATAGCTCTGCACGTAGGCTTCCGCGCGCTTCGAATCGAGCGCCACCACCAGCACCGCACCGGCACGCTCACTCACCGGGACGCCGGCCGCCACGGCGTCGAGCGTGGTGACGCCGACCAGGGGCAGTCCGGTGGCAAGCGCCAGGCCGCGCGCTGCTGCCAGGCCGGAACGCAGGCCCGTGAAATGACCGGGGCCGACGGTCACCGCCAGACGATCCAGATCGGCGAAAGCCAAGCCTGCGGCCGCGCGCACCCGCTCGATCATCGGCAGCAGGGCTTCGCCCTGGCCCCGTGCGAGTTCGGTACGCTCCACGGCGCGCACCTCGCCGTCGATCCAGATCGCCACCGAGCAGGCGGTGGTTGCGCAATCGATGGCCAGAATCTTCATACCGGGCTCTTGCGTGAAAGGACGCCAATGCTACAAGGGCCGACGGAGGTTTGCATGTCCCTGGTACACATCGCCAAGCCGGAATTCGACGTCGATCTCGACATCGCCTACGCGACATCGCGCAATTTCACCGGCGCGCCGATCTATCGCCGCGCCGTCGCCCTGCTGAACCCCGACGCCGCGGCCGCACTGAAGAGGGCCATCGCGCTGGCCCGGCCACTCGGCCTGCGGCTCAAGATCTTCGATGCCTTCCGGCCCGCCGAGGCGCAGTGGAAGATGTGGAACCACACCCCCGACCCGGAATTCCTTGCGGATCCGCGGCGGGGCTCACCGCATTCGCGGGGTGCCGCGGTCGACATGACGCTGATCGACGGCAGCGGAGCCGAGCTCGAGATGGGCACCCCGTTCGACGCCTTCCAGAAGCAGTCTCATCACGCGGCGACGGACATCTCCGAGACGGCGCAGCGCAATCGCTTCCTGCTGCTGGGGCTGATGACCGCCGCCGGCTGGGACTTCTACCGGAACGAATGGTGGCACTATCAGCTGTTCGACGCGCGCCGCTATCCGGTGCTGGGCGACGCGGCGGTCGAGGGTGGAATGATGTGAAACCGCGGGCGGCGGCCCGCGGGTCTAGCCGCCGAGGCGGGCGGAATCGAGCGGCCGCAGCCGGTTGGCGCGGATGATGCCGCGCACGTCGCGGATATAGTCGGATTTGCGCTCGGAATAGCTCGACAGCGTCTGGGCCAGCTCATAGCCGTCCGGTGCCTGCCCCTTGGTGCGCTGCTCCGCCCGCTTGGCACGGAAGCGGTTGTAGGCCTTGTGGGTATTCAGATTGACGGCGTAGGCCTCGACCGCGTGAGCCAGATGCCCGAAGCGGCGCACCATCGTGCGGTCGCTGTCGCTGATGGCGATCATCTGACCGAACATGGCGTGGTTGCGCTGCGCCACCGTGCTCGTGCCCCAACCGGTCTCGAGCGCGGCCTGGCCGATGGCGAGTGACGGCGGCACCGCATCGACCCGGCGCACCAGCTCCGGAAAGGCCTCGGGGAAACGCGGTTTCACCGCATAACGCTCGGCGATCGCCTCGAGCCAGACCCTGTCGGCGGGATCCAGCGCCGTCCCGGCGTGCGACTCATCGCGCAGACGCAGCAGGCGCTCGCGATCCGCCAGGATGCGCTCGTTCTCGGCCAGGATCAGCGGCAGCAGCAGCTTGACGAAGACCTGCTTGCGCAGATCGATCGAGTCGAGCTCCGGCAGGTCGGTGGGTAGCCGCGCGGCATAGAGCCGCGGCACGTCGGCCCCTTCCGTGCGCACGGCGTCGAGCGTGTAGCCGCGCGACGCCAGCTCGCCGTGCAGCGCCTCGGCGCCGAGATCCGGAAGCGGCCGGGTCGGCGTGGGCAGAACGATCAGTGCCGGCAGGAAGGCCTCGCGCCGGGCCAGCGTGCTGGCCGGATCGGCGGCGAAAAGACCGGAGCGCCCCACGGCCACGATGCCGGAGAGGACGAGAATCAAGGCAAAGCCGGCGGCAACGCGCACGATCAGGGCGCGCGACTTCTGCATCGCAGATTGCGTCATCAGGGAGAGACCGGAAGAACGCGCGCCTAGACGGCGCGGACCTCGAGCACTTCCGGGATGTAGTGCTTGAGCATGTTCTCGATCCCGGATTTCAGCGTGGCTGTCGAGCTCGGGCAACCCGAGCACGAGCCCTGCATGTGCAGATAGACGACGCCATCGGTGAAGCTGTCGAAAACGATGTCGCCGCCGTCCTGGGCCACGGCCGGACGCACGCGCGTGTCGATCAGCTCCTTGATCTGGGTGATGACATCCGACTCCTCACCGGTGTCGCTCGCGGCGCCGGCGGCGCTCTCCACCAGAATCGGCTTGCCGGCGGTGAAATGCTCCATGATGGCGCCGAGGATGGCCGGCTTCATCAGATGCCAGTCCTTGTCGGCCGCCTTGGTCACGGTGACGAAGTCGGAGCCGAAGAAAACGCCGGCGACTCCTTCAATGCCGAACAGACGCTCGGCGAGCGGCGAACGACGAGCCGCGTCGACGGTCGGAAAATCGGCCGTGCCGGCGCTCATCACCTCGCGCCCCGGCAGGAATTTGAGGGTGGCGGGGTTGGGCGTCTGTTCGGTTTGAATGAACATGCTGCTCTCCGCTGTCACTTCTAATCGCTCGGATGCACGCTAAATGGGGATAGTACCGCTTCCGGTCAACTCAATTCGGCCCGGTTAACTATTATACTACCGCGCGCGTTTCGTTTGTTGCGCAAGAAGGCGTCTGTGATGACTGATCGTGACCGAGCGGCTGTGGATACTCTCCCGCAGACCCGAACTCCGAATGATCTCTTGCGTGTCAGCAAGGTCTTCGAGCGCCCCGAGTCGCAACGTCCGCAGGATGGCACACCCGACGACGTGCGCGCTTGGCTGCAGGGGCCGGCCCGGCGCATCGAGGAGACGATCGAGCTGGTCGACGAGCTGAGCTGGCGTCTGGTCGCGGCGGGCATCCGCCTGGCGCGCGTCACCATCAGCCTGCCGACGCTGCATCCGCAGTTCCTCAACAACGGCTATCGCTGGTCGCGCGTCACGGGCCGCTGCGAAGAGACGCGCGTCGCGCACGCCATCCGCGACAGCGCCATGTTCCTCAACAGCCCGATGCACCGGGTCTTCGTGCAGGGCGAAACGGTGCGCCGGCGGCTGACGGGCGACAACGCGAACCTCGACTTCCCCATCCTGCGTGATCTCGCGGCCGAGGGCGTCACCGACTATCTGGCGCTGCCGCTGGAGCTATCCGACGGGCGACGCATCGGCATCACCCTGGCCACCGACCAGCAAGGCGGCTTCAGCCGCGCCAACCTTGCCGCCCTGCAGTCGCTGATCGGGCCGCTGGCGCCGCTGCTCGAGATCCATGTGATGCGCAGCATCACGCGCAACCTGCTCAACGCCTATCTCGGGCCGGAGATCGGAAGGCGCGTGCTGGCCGGCGAGATCGAGCGCGGGCGCGGCGAGACGACCCGCGCCGTCATCTGGTTCTGCGATCTGCGCGGCTTCACGGCGCTGGCCGAACGCCTGAAGGAAGAGGACGTCGTCGCCTTTCTCGATTCCTATTTCGAGAAGGTGGTGGCCGCAGTCCACGCGCGCGACGGCGAGGTGCTCAAGTTCCTCGGCGACGGGCTGATCGCCATTTTCCCGGTGCCCGACATCGAGTTCGCGGCCAACGCCACGCGGCGCGCCTGCGAGGCGGCCTGCACCGCCATCGCCGAGGTCGACGGGCTGGCGGATCATCCTGCGCTGGGCGGCGAGACGGCGCCGCTCATGTGCGTGTCGCTGCATGTCGGCAACGTGTTCTACGGCAACATCGGTGCTGCCGAGCGGCTCGACTTCACCGTCATCGGGCCGGCGGTCAACCTGGTGGCGCGTGTCGACCAGCTGACCAAGATCGTCAACCGCCGCATCCTGATGACGGCGGATTTCGCCAAAGTCTGCGGCCAGAAGCTCGAATCCCTCGGCAGGCACGATGTCCGGGGGCTGAGCGAGCCGATCGAGGTCTTCGGCCTGGTCGCCGGCGCCGACTGTACGGTCAGGTGATCGCGTCGATCTCGTCGTCGCTGAGGCTGCCCGGCACGATGGTCAGCGGCACGTGGAGCTGGCCCATGTATTTGCCGGCAAGCGCCGTACACAGCGGCCCCGGCCCCTTCGGCCCGACATCGGCGGCGAGTACGAGTACCGAGATGCCCGGCTCCTCGTCGAGCAGCTTGATCAGCTCGTCGCGTATCTCGCCTTCGCGCACGTAAAGCATCGGCATCAGGCCGGAGAGATCCTGCACCTGGGCGGCCAGCTCCTGCATGCGCGCCTCGGCTTCCTGCCGGCGCTCCTCGCGCATCAGCTCGCCGACCGCCGCCCATTCGCTGTCGGCCGGCTCGGTGACGTAGAGCATGGCGACGCGGCCGTTGGTCGCCTTGGCGCGCCGGCAGGCGAAGCGCAGCGCCACCTTGAGCTCGGGGCTCGGGTCGACCACCACCAGGAAGATGCGCTGTGTCTGTTTGGCTTTCGAGGGCATGGCTTGGCTCGTTCAGGCGCGACGGAAGGCGACGCCGGCCCCCCAGCCGGAGAGGACGGCCAGGAGGATGGCGAGTATGCCATAGAGGGCAGCGTGGCGATGAGCGAACTCGTAGACTTCGGCTCCGAGCCCGATCTTGCTGACGAACATCGGCGTAGTCTGCGCCGCCAGGACCTGGCCGTTGCGCACCAGCAGGACCTCGGCCGTGTAGGCACCGGGCGGCACGTTGGCCGGCAGCACCACGCGGGTGCGGAACAGCCGCGGCCCCAGGAAGGTGACGCGGCCGGGCTCCGAGGCATAGAGGCTGCGCGTTTCCTGGTTGCGCAGCAGGCCGGAGCGGAAGGTCTGGATGTCCTCCGGCCGGGCGTCGACCGGTGGCGTCATGCGCAAATTCTCGAGTCCGATCTGGTGGCGGGCGCGCAGCGCCGGCGGCGCGATCTGGTCGAGCGGCCGGCTCGAGGCCACGCGGTAGAAGGCCGGCACGCCGCCGAAGCTCAGGCGCTCGGTATTGATCCAGATGCCGGCGACGCGCGTCTTCTTGCGCACGACCGCCGTGGTCTCGGGCCCGCGCAGCGTGACGATGACGTCGCCCTCGCCCTCGGTCGCGCCGAAGAGCAGCAGCTCGGTGCCCGAGAAGCCCGTGGTGATGGCGATGAGATGACTCGAGAGATCGAAGACCAACGGCTGCGCCCGGGCGGGCTGTGCCGTCAGCGCGGCGACGAACAGGATCAGCAGGGCGAGAAGGCGGCGCATCAGTGGCCAGCCTCCGTGCGCCCGACGGAGAAGAGGTCATCGGGCGTCGAGACCAGGTCCCAGGCGAGTTTGATGGCGACGCTCAGCACCATCAGCGCCATCAGGCCCCGCAGCTGCTCGCCGCGCAGCTTCGCCCCCACCCGCACGCCGATCTGCGCCCCGATCACGCCGCCGACCACCAGCAACAGTGCCAGCACCATGTCGACGGTCTGGTTCTGGTAGGCCTGGAGGAAGGTGACGTTGGCCGTGACGAAGATGATCTGGAACAGCGAGGTGCCGACGACGACCGAGGTCGGCATGCCGAGCAGGTAGATCATCGCCGGCACCATGATGAAGCCGCCGCCGACACCCATGAGGGCGGCGAGCACGCCGACGAACATGCCGACCGAGAGCGGCAGCAGCGAGCTGATGTAGAGCTTCGACTTGGGGAAGCGCATCTTGAGCGGCAGGCCGTGCAGAAAATTGTGCTGGTGCAGCTTGCCGCGGGTGGCGGTGCCGGTGCGGTGGCGGCGGATCAGCGTGCGCACCGATTCCTGCAGCATCAGGGCGCCGACGATGCCGAGCAGAACGACGTAGGACAGCGCCACGACCAGGTCGACCTGGCCGATGCTGCGCAGGAAGGCGAAGAGCTGCACGCCGGCCGTCGAGCCGACGATACCGCCGGCCAGCAGCACCGAGCCCATGCGGAAATCGACATTGCCGCGCCGCATATGCCCGAGCACGCCGGAGACCGAGGAGGCGGTGATCTGCGCCGCCTCCGAGCCGACGGCGACCGCCGGCGGCACGCCGATGAAGATGAGCAGCGGGGTCATCAGGAAGCCCCCGCCCACGCCGAACAGGCCCGAAAGCATGCCGACCCCGCCGCCGAGCCCCAGGATGAGGAACACGTCGACCGACATCTCGGCTATGGGCAGATAGACTTGCATCGGGCCCGGGCGGCGAAGAGAACGCCCGACCGGGCGGCGACGCCCACCACCAGACGCAGCACCCCCGCCGGCGGCGTTCCCTCGCCCCTGCCTGGCCCGCCGGTGGACTCAGATCGGACAGTTACTTTGCGCCCCGCGCCGGGCCTGCGCAAGAAAAACCGGCCGGAATCACCGGGGGTTACACCAATTTCATGATGCTGCGACCGCTAAGGGCGCAGGAAGCCGACGATGTCAAAAATCTCGCGCAGATGCGGGCTGGCCATGGCGTTCGCCCGCTCCGCTCCGCGGCGCAGGATACCGTCGACATAGCCCGGATCGGCCATCAGCCGCTTCATCTCGTTGCCGATCGGGCCCATCACCGAGACCGCCACCTCGGCCAGCTTCGGCTTGAACACCGAGAATTGCTGGCCGGCGAACTCGGCCACCGCCTGTTCGAGGGTCTTGTCGGTGAGGGCGGCGTATATACCGAGCAGGTTCTCGGCATCCGGACGCCCCTCGAGACCTTTCACGTCCTCGGGCAGGTTATGGGGATCGCTCTTGGCCCGCTTGATCTTCTGGGCCACGGCGTCGGGTCCGTCGGTCAGGTTGATGCGGCTCTGGTCGGAGGCGTCCGACTTGCTCATCTTCTTGGTGCCGTCGCGCAAGGACATGACGCGCGTGGCGGCGCCGAAGATCTGCGGCTCCGGCAGCGGGAAATACTCCCGCCCATAGCGCCGGTTGAAGGCCCCGGCGATGTCGCGGGCCAGCTCCAGGTGCTGCTTCTGGTCCTCGCCGACCGGCACGTGAGTCGCCTTGTAGAGCAGGATGTCGGCGGCCATCAGCACCGGGTAGGCGTAGAGGCCGAGCCCCGCCTCGTCGCGCTGCTTGCCGGCTTTCTCCTTGAACTGGGTCATGCGGTTGAGCCAGCCCAGCGGCGTCAGGCAGCCGAGGATCCAGGAAAGCTCGGCATGCCCCGACACGGTCGACTGGTTGAACAGTATGCAGGCTTCGGGGTCGATGCCCGAGGCGATATAGGCCGCTGTCACCTCGCGCGTCTGGGCGCGCAGCTGCTCTGGATCCTGCGGCAGGGTGATGGCGTGCAGATCGACGACGCAGAAGATGCACTCGTAATCCTTCTGCAGCTTCACCCAGTTGCGGATGGCGCCGAGGTAATTGCCGAGGTGCAGGTTGCCGGTCGGCTGGATGCCGGAAAAGATACGGTTCATAAGGCTCCCCTGAAGCGGCGGGAGTTATCGCCGCTGCCGCCGCGGCGGTCAACGCGCTACGATGGCGGACATAAGGGGGAAGCATGGCCAGCCGAAAAACCGCCCGAAAGCGTCCCGACCCGACCTCCCTCCTGGTCCGCCGGCTGAATAAGCACGCCAGCGAGACCATCAGCGACGTGCTCGACGTCATGGGCCTGCCCGAGCAGGTCCTGGCAGCGGCGATCCGGCCCATAGCGCCAGGCCTGAGGCTCGCCGGTCCGGCCTTCTGCGTACGCGGTCAGGCCATCGACGCCGTCCATTCCGCCGTGAGCATCCAGCACGAGGTCGACCGGCAGCTCTCGCCGGGCTGCGTGGTGGTCATGGCCTCGGGCGGATATACGGGCTCGGCGCTGATCGGTGGCAACATTGCCGCCTCCTATCGCCGGCACGGCTGCGCCGGTCTGGTTCTCGATGGCGCGGTGCGCGATCCGCAGGAGGTCCGCTCCTTCCTGCCGGCCTTTGCCACACATGTGACGCCGCGCCGGCCGGGCGGCCGCTGGAACGTCGTCGCCTATGGCGGACCGATCGCCATGCCCGGTCAGGGCAACGGTGAAGTGATCGTGCATCCCGGCGATCTCATCCTCGGCGATGCCAGTGGCGTGGTGGTGATCCCCGGCGCCATTGCCGGTGCCGTGCTCGACGCCGCCGACCGACTCGTGCCGCTGGAGAAGAAGGTGCTGGCCGATATCAAACGCGGGCGCGACCGTGAGCAGGCGCTCAAGGCGCACAACCGCTACGGCCACATCAAACGGATCGTGCCTTAGCTGGAGCGCCTGAACAGGCGCCGGACCTCCGCGCGATCGGCGGCCCCCGTCACGAGCGCCGCCAGCGCAAACACCGCAAGACCGGCCACGACAAGCAGCATCAGCGCCCCCGCGCGCAGCATCAGGCCACCGGCAAGCCAGCCGGAGAGATAGGGCAACAGGGCCCAGAGAGCACCGCCCATGATCGCGCTGGCCAGCACCATGCGCGGCAGGCGCGAGGCCAGCGGCCGGTCGGGTACCAGATGCCCGCGCCGGTGCAACACCACGGCAAGTGCCGCGACGTTGATCCAGGCTGAAGCCGCCGTGGCGAAGGCGATACCGACATGCGCGAAAGGCCCCATCAGGGCCAGCGCTACGACGGTGTTGGTAATGACGCAGACCACCGCGATCTTCACCGGCGTCCGCGTGTCCTCACGGGCGTAGAAACCGGGTGTCAGCACCTTGATCAGGACATAGGCCGGCAGGCCTGCCGCATAAGCCGCCAGTGCAGCAGCCGTAGCAGCAGCCTCCGCCGCTCCGAAAGCGCCGCGTTCAAAGAGTACGCTGATGATCGCCTGCGGCAGCACGATGAGTGCCGCCGTTGCCGGCAATGACAGCAGGAGAGCCGCCTCGAGCCCGCGGTTCAGTGTCGCAACAGCCGCCTCGGTTTCGCCGCGACGGGCATGGCGTGAGAGCGCCGGCAGGAGCGCCGTGCCGATGGCGATGCCGATCACCGCCAGCGGCAGCTCGTAGATGCGATCCGCGTAGTAGAGGTACGAGACGGCGCCGGTCGGCAGCAGCGAGGCGATGACCACGTCGATCAGCAGGTTGACCTGCACGACGCCGGCGCCGAGGGCGGCTGGCAGCATCAGCGTCAGCAGCCGCTTCACCTCCGGCGTCAGCCGCGGCCAGGGCAGCGCCAGAGCCATGCCCGCCCGATCCATCGCCCAGGCCAGCCAGAGGAACTGCGCCACGCCGGCCCCCGCCACACCCCAGGCCAGCGCGTGGCCGGGCGTCGGGGTCAGGCCGCTCAAACCGACCAGGGCGCCGATCAGGCAGAGATTGAGCAGGACCGGGGTGAAGGCCACCGCGCCAAATCGATCCAGGGAATTGAGCACCCCGCCCTGCAGCGAGACGAGCGAAATGAACAGCAGGTAGGGAAAGGTGATGCGCGTCAGCTCGACCGCGAGGGCGAATTTCCCGGGCTCGGCCACGAAGCCGGGGGCGAGGCCGCGCATGATCCAGGGCATGGCCAGTTCGGCGATGATCAGGAGAGCGAACAGGACGGTGAGGAGGACAGCCATGGCATCTTCGGCGAAGCGCTTGGCCGCCTCGCGGCCCGCAGACGCGACACTGCCCGCGAACATCGGCACGAAAGCCGCGTTGAAAGCGCCCTCGGCGAACAGCCGGCGGAAGAAATTAGGGAACTTGAAGGCGACGAAAAAGGCGTCGGCCACCGGCCCGGCGCCCAGATAGGCAGCCACCAGGACGTCACGCAGGAAGCCGAGCACGCGGCTGATCAGCGTGTAGCCGCCGATGGTCGCGATCGGGCGCAGCAGGGCCATTGCCGGCTAAGTAGCCGATTCGCTAGGCAAAAAGAAGGCGGCCGCATTAGGATCGCGGCCTCTCTTGGGAGTTTTCACAATGATGGCCCGCCTGCTCGTCCTATCCGTTGCCCTGATCGTCCTGCCGGCGGCCGCGCAGACCCCACCCGCACCATATGCCGGGCAGCAGCAGCGGGCCATCAAGGCGCTCTCGCCGGAGGAGACACGCGATCTGGCGGAGGGACGCGGCATGGGTCTGGCCAAGGCCGCCGAGCTCAACGGCTATCCCGGCCCGCTTCACGTGCTGGAGCTGGCGAACGAGCTTCGCCTCACCGCGTCCCAGCGGGCAACGACCGAAGCGCTCTACCAGCGCATGCAGGGTGAGGCCCGGCGTCTGGGCGCCGCGATCCTCACGGCCGAGCAGGAGCTGGACCGCCGCTTCGCCCACCGCCATATCGACGCGGCGAGCATGGCCAGCGCCACCCGGTCCGTGGCGACCTTGCAGGGCGAGTTGCGGGCCGTCCATCTCGCCGCGCATCTCGAACAGACCGCCCTGCTGACCCAGACCCAGATCGACGAATATCAGAAGCGGCGGGGTTATCTCTCCACCGAACCCGACAGCGGACACAGCAGGCGTCACCGACACTGAATACCGCGGCGAACCCGGCTACCTGCAACGCACGGTAGAAACCGGCCAAGGCGATTCATCAAAAGCTAATATTAATCTGTTTTATCTCCACCGCTGAGGCGCCCGATCAATCTTGAGTAAGGGCGTTCGGATAGTTTCCACGAAAACCTATAAATAATTGAATTTAAATAATTTAGCTTGATTTCACGCCGCCGGCACCCTGTGGATTTGTGGATTATTCCCGAACGATGCTAAGCTTGGCTAGACTAGACAGGTTCCAAGGTACGGGATTGGGGTCCGCAGTGCGGCGTCAAAACACCGATTGCCAGACTACGGCCGTGTACGGCATCGCGGGGGCACCGCGATGACCGGAACCATGCATCTGATCATCGACAGCGATGGCAGCACCTTCTCGGCATACGACGAGACCCTGGTGGCCCGCTGGGGCTATCCCGATCCGGATTTCGATCTGCGCTCGTTTGCGGTGCGCAATCTCGGCGCGATCGATGTCCTCGTCGAGGCGGAACAGGTCACCCTGACCTTCCGCTGGCTGATGGTTCGGCCTGTCGCCCTGGACTCGCTGATCGAGCTGCTCGGTCGCCTGCCATCGCGGCCGGTCCTCGTTCGCACGGAGGCGGGAACCTGGATTGAGCAATCCCTCCCCACACCGGAAGAAGCCGCCGAGTGGGTGACCGCCAACCGGGCCTTGGCGCGCGGGTCCGTCGCCCGCAACATGATCACGACGCCGCGACATCTGCGCGCGCTGTCCGACCGGTCGCTGTCCAAGATCGACGACGTCGAGGACCGGCTGTCCCTGATGTTCAAGAAGTGGCGGCTGTCACACGGCCTCTTCAACGCCGACATCGCCTCCTTCCTGGTCCGCTTCGGCATGTTCGACCGGACCGTCATCGTGGCGAAGTCCCACAACGACAATTCGCTGCTCTTCGAGCATGTCGGCAGCGCCTTTGCCCTCTACGAGAACAGCGACTCCGCCTGGAATTTCCGGGCCCAGGGGATGCCGGTCGTGGATCAGCCCGATCCCGATTTCGGTCGCTGGATTGACGACACCTATCGCGGTGTCCTCGACGGTCAGAAACCCCGTTTCGACTATGTCGATACGGTGATCCAGGCCCGCGGCGCCAATCCCTACCGATTCTGCTACGACCGCCTGCTACTGCCGTGGCAGAGCGCCGACGGCACCATGGTGCTCACCGGCACCTCCTACAACCAGCATGCCAGCCTGGTGACCCAGTAGCAGCAGATACTGCTCGAGGTCGTCGACGACCTCGTCCTGCGTAAACCAGCCGACCGCGATAGGCATCTCCGCCGTGCCTTCGCTCGATCCCCGCCACACCGCACCGGTCTCGACATTGGGCCAGCCGTAGGTCTGCTTGGCGCCAGCTCCCTTCTTGAGATCCGATGTCCGCACCATTCCCATGCAGAAATCGGGGGACCAACGCGTCAGGGCGTAGGCGCGCGTAATTCGCGGCGTCACGGTGGCCAGGCTGAGGCCGCGGAAGTCCGAACGAACCCACATGGCACCCGAGTAGCAGACGCGCCCGCGCAACGCGTGCAGGGCGGGATTCTGCACGATGCAGCTTTCGCCGGGATTCTTCTGCTCGTCCGGACGCGGATAGAAGAATTCCATCGATTCGAACGCGTCGAACAGCGTCGCGTTGGGCCAAGAGTAGAGGCGGCAGGCATGGACCAGGACGACCTCGCCCTGTTCGTTTACGCCACGAACCCAGAAGCCCGTCTGCGGCGTGATGCCGCCCATCGCCGGATTGAACATCGGCAGAAGCGGATACCAGTCGCCGCGGTTGGCGCGGTTGACCGCGGCGAGGTCCTCGAGATCGTGACTGATGGAAAGATAGACACCACGGTCGCGCACCGTCCGGTCGAGGGCCAGAAAAACTCGCGCCAGCAGGTCCGGAGGCCCGAACTGGACTTCGATCTGGTCCGGGAGACGCATGTGCGGGCGCGTGGAGTGAATGCTCATAGAACGGCCTTTCGTTTCGTGGGGGTGAGGTACCGACTTAAGTCGGGGTCGTGAGAATAGGTGTCGTAGGTTAACGAGGCGTTAACCACAATTTGTAGAGTTGTGCTTGTCACAGGAATCTCCCCAGCCCCGTGCGGCGGCTAGGCGGAGAGCGGTTCAGAGACGGAGCGACGACGGCCGCTGCCGTCGTCCCCGTCGCCGGATCGATCCTCGGGATCGGTCAGGGCGACCAGGAGCCGCTCGCGGATGCGCTTGAGCTTGGCTTCCTGATCGACCTTGTGGCCGAAGACGTCCTTCACGTAGAAGACGTCGACCACGCGTTCGCCGTAGGTGGCGATCTTCGCCGTGGCGATCGACAGGCCAAGACTGGTGAGTGTGCTGGTCAGCTCGTAGAGCAGACCGGTGCGGTCGCGGCCGTTGACTTCGATCAGCGTGGCGCTGGCCGAGGCGCTGTTGTCGATCAGCACGCGCGGCGGTACACGAAACACCCGCGTGCGGCTGGCGATGGCCGGCCGCTTGCCGAGCGCATCGCGCAGCCGGATGCGCCCCGAGAGTGCCTGCTCGATATGCGTCGCCAGTCGGGCGATACGTTCGGGCCGCAGGGCGGCCTGACCGCCGGAGCCGTCGGCGCTCGGCGACTGCAGCTGGAAAGTATCGAGCGCCATGCCGTTGGACATGGTGAAAATCTGGGCGCCGGCAATGTTAGCGCCCGCCAGCGCCATGGCGCCGCACAGCCGGCTGAACAGACCGGGATGGTCGGTGGTGTAGATCACCACCTCGGTCACGCCGCGTGCCCGGTCGACGCGCGTGTCGACGGTCAGCGGCGCGCGGTCGCGCTCGGCCTGGCGCACAAGCCGCGCCTGGCGCGCCAGCGTCGGCGGATCGAACGCCAGCCAGTAATCGGCATAGCCCCGGGCCATATGCTCGGCGAGATCCGCTTCCGGCCAGTCAGCCAATTCCTTGCGCAGGCTCGCATGCACCTCGGCGACGCGCGTCTTGGTGCCAGCACCGAAAGCCACGCCCGCCAGAGCCTCCTCGGTGCGGTAATAGAGCTCGCGCAGCAGCGCCGCCTTCCAGTTGTTCCACACCGTCGGCCCGACGCCGCGGATATCGGCGATGGTCAGGCAGAGCAGCAGACGCAGCCGTTCGGGCGACTGCACCAGCTCGGCGAAATGACGAATGGTCTGCGGGTCCTGGATATCGCGCTTGAAGGCTGTGTTGGACATGGCGAGATGCCAGCGCACCAGCCAGGCCACGGTCTCGGTCTCCTCCTCGCTCAAGCCGATGCGCGGGCCCAGCTTCAGCGCGATCTCCGCGCCGAGGATCGAGTGGTCGCCGCCGCGGCCCTTGGCGATGTCGTGCAGCAGCAGCGCGAAATACAACGCGCGGCGCGACTGGATCTTGTGGATGATCTCGCTGGCGAGCGGATGGTCCTCCTTGAGCGCGCCCGATTCGATGCGTTGCAGGATGCCGATGCAGAAGATCGTGTGCTCGTCGACCGTGTATACGTGATACATGTCGTGCTGCATCTGCGCGACCACGCGGCCGAAATCCGGCACGAACCGGCCGAAAACGCCCGCCTCGTTGAGACGGCGCAGCGTGATCTCGCCATCGCGCGGGTCCGTCAGCATGTCGAGGAAGAGACGGTTCGCCTCCTTGTCGGCGCGCAGCTTGCCGTCGACCAGGCGCAGATTCTGGCGGATCAGGCGCAGCGCGTAGGGATGGATGTCGAGCCCGTGCGTCTGCGCGACGCGGAAGATGCGGAGAAAGTTCACCGGATCGTCGGCGAAGGCCGTGACCTTGGCGACGGTGAGCCGGCCGCTCTCGATGGAAAAGCCCTCGACGGTCCGCGTCTTGCGGCCAAAGCGGCCGAGCGGCAGGGATTTGAGGCTGAAGCGAGGCTTGATCTCGGACTCGATCTCCAGCGCCGCGCAGAAGATGCGCGTCAGGTCGCCGACATCCTTGGCGACCAGGAAGTAGTGCTTCATGAAGCGCTCGACCCCGCGCGTGCCGCGGTGATCGGTGTAGCCCATGCGCTTGCCGATCTCGCCCTGCACGTCGAAGGTCAGACGATCCTCCGGCCGGTTGGCGATGTAGTGCAGATGCGAGCGCACGAGCAGCAGGAAATCCTGCGCCTTGGCGAATTTCTGCGCTTCCTCCGCGGTCAGCACCCCCTTGGTGACGAGGTCCTCGACCCGCTCCACGCGATGGACGTACTTGGCGATCCAGAACAGCGTGTGCAGGTCACGCAGGCCGCCTTTGCCCTCCTTGACGTTGGGTTCCAGCACGTAGCGCGAATCGCCGAGACGCTTGTGCCGCTCGTTGCGCTCGGCAAGCTTCGCTGCGACGAACTCGGCGTCGGTCCCCTTGACGATTTCGGCCAGGAAGCGTTTGCGCAGCTCGGTGTAGAGCTTGTCGTCGCCCCAGAGATAGCGGGATTCGAGGAGGCCGGTGCGGATCGTCATGTCCTCGCGCGCCAGGCGCAGACACTCGACCAGCGGCCGAGTCGCGTGGCCGACCTTCAGGCCGAGATCCCAGAGCATGTAGAGGATGAACTCGACGATCTGCTCGCCGCGCGGCGTCTGCTTGTAGGGCAGCAGGAAGAGAAGATCGATATCGGATTGCGGGCAGAGTTCGGCCCTTCCATAGCCGCCCACGGCGACGATCGCCAGCCGCTCGGCAGCGGTCGGGTTCGATACCCGGTATTCGTACCAGTCCGCGTAGTCGTGAACGATGCGCACGAGCTGATCGATGAGAAAGCTGCTGGCGCGCACGCAGGACGTGCCGATGCCCGAATCGCGCGCGCCTTCACCCCGTTCGAATCGGGCGCGGATCTCTGTGCGGCCGTTGGCCAGCGCCTCCTTGAGCACGTCGCGGACCTGGGCCCGGCGCGCGTCGGCGCTCAGCCCCTCGCCTCGGGCGATCGCCTCAAGCGTCGCCATGACCGCACGCCGATCGATGATCTCGCGTTGGCGCGGCACCTCACGCGGCGGCGCAGATCCGTCCATGGTTGACCCGAAGCGGAACGGTTATGGTTAAAAATACGTTTAAAACGCAGAGTATAAGCGCGTAGGTATTCAAACAACTGCGAAAAAACGCGGCAATTAAGCGACAAATTCCATGAAGTGCCGTTCGTCGATAAGCCTTTGTACTGTCGCTCTGCTTGCTCTCGGCGGCTGCAGCGGTACTGGCAGTTCGTCTCCGACCACACGTGGCGGCCAATCAATATCGGTGAGTTATGTCGACACCGACTCGACTCCAGCGGTGGCAGTCGTCGTGTCTCATCCTCAGCCGCTGCTGTCGGTCGACCTTGTGGCGCCCGACGGTGGCACGGCCGCGGCGGCCCTGATCGAGCGCGATACCCCGCGCAGCGCCCCTTCTGTCTCACCGTCGGTCGGGGTCGGTATCTTCGGCGGCAGCGGCGGCGGTATCGGCACGGGCCTCGGCTTGGGATTCCCGCTGGGCGGCTCCGCGGCTCCGCCGCCCTCGACCGGACACGGCGCCCGAGCCCGGGTGGTGATCCCCGACGCGGCGGCCTATAGGCGCGACTGGCAGAACACGGTCGTCCGGCTGCGCTTCGGCACGGCGCCCGAGCCCGTCACGGTGGCCGATATTCCGGCCCCGCAGCCGCGCTAGTTTTTCTGCGGGCCCAGAAGACTACGCAGCCGATAGAGCGCCTCGAGCGCCTCCTTCGGACTGAGCTCGTCCGGGTTGACGCCCTTCAGCGCCGCCTCCACCGCCGACGGCTCGCCCGGCCCGTGTCCTGACGATTTCGGCCGCGCGGCACTGAACAGCGGCAGGTCCTCGCCCAGCCGTGCCGCCGCATCCGCCTGCTGGCCGGCCTCGAGCTGACGCAGCACCTCCTCGGCACGCGCGATCACCGCCGAGGGCAGGCCGGCGAGACGCGCGACATGGATGCCGTAGGAGCGGTCGGCAGCACCCGGCGTCACCTCGTGCAGGAAGACGACATCGCCCTGCCATTCCTTGACCCGCATCGTCCAGCAGGCGAGCCCGCCCAGCCGCGCCGCCAGCGCCGTCAGCTCGTGATAATGCGTGGCGAAGAGGGCGCGTCCGCGGTTGACCTCGTGCAAGTGCTCGACCGTGGCCCAGGCGATCGACAATCCGTCGAAGGTCGCCGTGCCGCGGCCGATTTCGTCGAGAATGACCAGCGACCGCTCGGTAGCGCGGTTGAGGATGGCGGCGGTCTCCACCATCTCGACCATGAAGGTCGAGCGACCGCGCGCCAGATCGTCGGCCGCACCCACGCGGCTGAACAAGCGGTCGACGGCACCGAGCCGCGCCGAGTCCGCCGGCACGTAGGCACCCATCTGGGCGAGGATGGCGATGAGCGCGTTCTGGCGCAGGAAGGTCGATTTGCCGGCCATGTTAGGACCGGTAAGCAGCCAGATCTTCTTGCCGGCACTCGCACCGGAATCGCCCAGCACGCAGTCGTTGGCCACGAAGGCCGGGCCGCCGGTTTCGAGCAGCGCCGCCTCCACCACCGGATGGCGGCCCGCCTTGATCGCCATGTCGCGCGAGTCATCGACCACCGGCCGGCAATAGCGGCGCTCGACCGCAAGTTCCGCCAGCGACGCGGCCACATCAAGCTCGGCCAGGGCCCGAGCCGCGCCGGCGATCTCGCCAGCGCGCGCCAGAACCTCTTTCGTCAGCTCATCGAACAGCGCCAGCTCGAGCGCGAGGGTCTTGTCCGCCGCACTGGTGATCTTGGTCTCAAGCTCTCCGAGCTCCACGGTGGTGAAGCGCATGGCGCCTGCCATGGTCTGGCGATGAATGAACGTGCTGCCAGCGCCGGCGGTGATCTTGTCGGCGTGAACCTGTGTCACCTCGATGAAGTAGCCCAGCACGTTGTTGTGCTTGATCTTGAGGCTGGGGACTTTGGTCTCCGCGCTGTATTTGGCCTGCAGGCCGGCGATCAGCCGGCGGCTCTCGTCGCGCAGCGTGCGCAACTCATCGAGTGCCGTGGAATAACCAGCCGTCACGAAGCCACCGTCGCGCGCCAGCAACGGCAGATCGACGGCCAGGGCCCGATGCAGCCGCTCGACCAGCACGCCATGCTCGCCGAGATCGCGCAGCGCGTCGCTCAGGCCGCCAGGCATGCCGCCGAGTCCGCTTTCGCCAATGATCTGGCGCAGGGACGGCACCTGGGAGAGCGCGTCGCGCAGGCCGGCAAGGTCGCGCGGGCCGCCGCGGCCGAGGCTGATGCGCGAGAGCGCGCGCTCGATATCGCCGACCCCCTTGAGAGCGGTGCGCGAGGCCTCGCGCTTGCGGCTGTCGGCGGCGAACCAGGCCACCATGTCGAGCCGCCGGTCGATGGCGGCGGGATCGGTGAGTGGTGCGGCGAGGCGCGCCGCCAGAAGGCGTGCTCCAGCGCCGGTCAGGGTGCGGTCGATGGCGAAGAGCAGCGAGCCGCGCCGCTCGCCGGTCAGCGTCTCGGTGAGCTCGAGGTTGCGCCGCGTCGCCGGGTCGATCTCCAGCACGCCCGTCTCGGCCACGCGAGTGGGCAGGCCGAGCCGCGGCAGCTTGCCCTTCTGGGTGAGATCGACGTAGTCGACGAGGGCACCGCCCGCCGCCAGCTCGGCGCGACCGAAGGCGCCGAAGCCGTCGAGCGCCTTCACGCCGTAGAGCGTTTCCAGACGCCGGCGGCCGTTGTCGCTGTCGAAGCGCGAGGAAGGCAGCGGCGTGAGCGCCTGTTTCCAGGCGGCGAAGGCGTCGAGGAGATCGGGCCGCTCCATCAGCCGGTCCGGCACGAGGATCTCGCCGGCGGCGAGGCGCGCCAGCGCCGAACCCAGACGCGGCGGATCGACGGGCTGCAGCCAGAACTCGCCGGTCGAGAGATCGAGCCAGGCGAGCCCCAGCGCGCCGCTGCCCGCCCCGCCGGTCTCGGCGACCGCCGCGAGATAGTTGTGACGGCTGGCGTCGAGCAGCGCGTCCTCGGTCAGCGTGCCCGGCGTGATGATGCGCACCACTTCGCGCCGCACCACGGATTTCGAGCCGCGCTTCTTCGCCGCCGCCGGATCCTCGGTCTGCTCGCAGACGGCGACACGGAAGCCCTGGCGGATGAGGCGCGAGAGATAGGTCTCCGACGCGTGCACCGGCACGCCGCACATCGGGATGTCGTCGCCGTCGTGCTTGCCGCGCTTGGTCAGCGTCAGATTGAGCGCCCGCGAGGCCGTCACCGCATCCTCGAAGAACAGCTCGTAGAAATCGCCCATCCGGTAGAAGAGCAGGCTGCCCGGATGCTCGCGCTTGATCTCCAGGTACTGCGCCAGCATCGGCGTGGCGGCGACCGCGTCGGCTGGCATGGCCGGTGCTGCCGGCGTGTTGAAGATCGGCGAATCGTTCATGGCGAATCGGCTGTGGGCGCGGACGATAGCACGCGCTCCCGCCCGAAGCCCCACGCCGCTCACCCGACGCAACCGGGTGCGAAAACGGCGGGCACGCGGGGAAAAAACCATCGCGCCAGGACCGGGACGAGGCCGCGGAGACTGCCAGCCGCTTTGATTCACGGCGCTTCCGGCCGCTCAAAATCTAGATACTTTCCCGGGGTTTTTTAGGGGTTTACCCGGGTATGGGGAGCTTCTCCAGGCCGGTAGGGTCGCCTTTCCAGGGCGGGGGCGACGTGCCGGCAGGGTCAAAAGCACAGTTCTACCGCGACGAAGCGACGCGACTGCGCGATGCGGCCAGCAAGGCCAAAGCGCCGGAGGCGCGCGCCGAAATGCTGCGCACCGCCGCCGAGTACGAGAAGCTCGCCAACGCGGTGGAGCGCCGGCAGAAGCGCGACGACCTCTAGCCCGAAAGCGCGTCGCCGGATTGGTCTAGCCACTTTGACGGCTGCCCGGCAGACGCTTAAATTAATCCACAAGCAACGGGCTGAACGGCCCACCGTACCTTATTACAGGGAAGAAACGCCGTATGCCCAACGACATAGACTCCAAGTTTACCCATAAACTTGAAGAGGACGCGCTCAGCTTTCACGCCAAGGGCCAGCCGGGAAAGATCTCCCTCGCCCCGACCAAGCCGCTCACCACCCAGCGCGACCTCACGCTGGCCTACTCGCCGGGCGTGGCCTGGCCCTGCCTGCACATCGCCAAGAATCCCGACCTCGCCTACGACTACACGGCCAAGGGCAACGTGGTCGCGGTCATCTCCAACGGTACCGCGGTGCTCGGCCTCGGCGATATCGGCGCGCTGGCCGCCAAGCCCGTGATGGAGGGCAAGGCCTGCCTGTTCAAGCGCTTCGCCGATGTCGACGCCTTCGACATCGAAGTCGACACCAAGAATGTCGACGAGTTCGTCAATTGCGTGAAGTTCATTGGCAAGGCCTTCGGCGGCATCAATCTCGAGGACATCAAGGCGCCCGAATGCTTCATCATCGAGCAGCGGCTGCGCGAACTGCTCGACATCCCGGTCTTCCACGACGACCAGCACGGCACCGCGATCGTCGCCACCGCCGGGCTGATCAACGCCCTGCATCTGACGGGGCGCGAGCTCAAGAAGATCAAAATGGTGGTCAACGGCGCGGGCGCGGCGTCGATCGCCTGCGTCGAGCTGCTCAAGCGCATGGGTCTGCCGAACGACAACGTCCTCATCTGCGATACCAAGGGCGTCATCTACCAGGGCCGCACCGAGGCGATGAACCAGTGGAAGTCGGCGCATGCCGCTCCCACCAAGGCGCGTACGCTGGAAGAGGCGATGGTTGGCGCCGACGTCTTCTTCGGCCTTTCGGCCAAGGGCGCCGTGACCCAGGCGATGGTCAAATCGATGGCGGCCAAGCCGATCATCTTCGCCATGGCCAATCCCGATCCGGAGATCACGCCGGAAGACGTGCGCCTGGTGCGCTCTGACGCCATCATTGCCACCGGCCGCTCGGATTACCCGAACCAGGTCAACAACGTCCTCGGCTTCCCCTACATCTTCCGCGGCGCGCTCGACGTGCGCGCCAGCACCATCAACGACGAGATGAAGATCGCCGCCGCCGAGGCGCTGGCCTCGCTGGCGCGCGAGGAGGTCCCCGACGAGGTCGATGCCGCCTATGCGGGCAAGCATCTGCGCTACGGCCCGGACTACATCATTCCCGCACCGTTCGATCCGCGGCTGATTTCGGTCGTGCCGGCGGCGGTCGCCAAGGCGGCGGTGGATTCGGGCGTCGCCCGCCGGCGCATTTCCGACATGCCGGCCTACCGGCGCCAGCTCGCCACGCGTCGCGACCCGACGGCGGCGGCGTTGCAGCTGATCTTCGAGGCGGTGCGCGCCAACCCGCGCCGCGTCGTCTTCGCCGAAGGCGAGGAAGAGAAGGTCATCCGCGCCGCCATCAATTTCCGCGATGCCGGATATGGCAAGCCCGTGCTGATCGGGCGCGAGGACCGCATCTCCCAGACCATGGAGGCCATCGGCTTTGGCAAGAGCGTGGCCGGGCTGGAGATCCATAACGCGCGCCTGTCGAACGACAACCGTCGCTACGCCGATTTTCTCTACGACCGTCTCAAGCGGCAGGGCTCCCTGTGGCGCGACTGCCAGCGCATGATCAACCAGGACCGCAACGTCTTCGCCGCGGCCATGGTGGCCTGTGGCGATGCCGATGCCATGGTGACCGGCGTGACCCGCGGCTATTACGTGGCTCTCGACGAGATCCGCCGGGCTATCGATCCCGCCCCGGGTCAACGCCTGATCGGCGTGTCGATTATGTTGACCAAGGGCGGCACGGCGTTTGTCGCCGACACCACGGTGACCGAACTGCCCACCCCGCGCGACATGGCGGAAACCGCCGTGATGGTCGCGGGACTCGCCCGCCGGCTCGGTCATGAACCTCGCGTCGCCATGCTGTCCTTCTCAACCTTCGGCAATCCGGTGCGCGAGCTGGCGCTGACCGTGCGCGAGGCGGCGGTCGAACTCGATCGTATGAAGGCCGCTGGCCACAAAGGCATCGACTTCGAATACGACGGCGAGATGTCCGCCGAGATCGCACTCAACGGCGAGCTGATGAAGAGCATGTATCCGTTCTGCCGGCTCTCCGGCCCGGCCAACGTGCTGGTCATGCCCGGCCTGCACTCAGCCAACATCACCAGCCAGGTGATGGAGAACCTGGGTGGCGGCACGGTGATCGGCCCTCTGCTGGTTGGACTGTCCAAGCCGGCGCAGATCGTGACGCTGGGCGCCACCGTCGCCGATCTCGTCAATACCGCGGCCCTTGCCGCTTACGACGCAATCCCGGCAAAACGCTAACCCGGCGCATCCAGAAGGCACAGCCGTCTGATCGGTGACAGAGGGGCGGCTTGCGCGCGTAGCATAACCGTCATCCACGGTTGTCGTGGGGTTGGCTGTATTCGCCTGGGATGTGACGAGGCGGCTCGTCACGCGTTACCGCGCGACGGATGCGCCGGCCGACGCTCTTCCGGCATAGCGCCCTGACCATCCGGGGTACGCCCACCGCGCCAGGGTTTGCATATTCTTGACAGGCGAGTCGCCGTACTGCTTGGCCGTAACATGGCCGTCACTGATGTGACGCGGATCTGCAATCCGCTGCGCCTATGGAGCGACCCACCCCCATGTACGACGCGGTCCCTGATCCGAAAGCGGAAGCCTTCCGCTACTTCGCCTTCCTGACTTCCATCCTTCTCATCATCACGGCCGTGTTCGTCGGACTGTCGCTTTATGAGAGAAGCGTACTCGGCGAATACCGGCTGGGCATCGGCAATGCGCCCTACTACACGCCCTACTACCTCGGCCGCCTGACCATCGCCGCAATCCTCGCGTTGGCCCTTGTCGTGGGTATCGAGCGGCTGAGCGATATCGCAGGCCCGATCCACTGTGCCCGTCTGCACGTCAACAAACGCCGAGTCGCCTGGGTCGTCCTTGCCGCGGCGGTTGCATCGACGGTCCTGTTCCTCGTCAGCCCCACGCTATTTTACGAGGTCGCGCTTGAAGACAAGCCCCTGGAATGGGCGTCGGCACTCCTTCCGCTCGCATCGAGCATGGCTTTCGCCTACGCCTTCTGGCGCATCCTGTCATCGGAGCAGCATGACAGCCAGCGCACCGTGTCACTGGTGCTCGCCGCGCTGTTCGCCGTGACCCTGTTCGTCATCGGCATGGAGGAAATCTCCTGGATGCAGCGGGTCTTCGGCATCGAGACTCCCGGGATTTTCGCCGGCAACCAGCAGCAGGAAATGAACCTGCACAACATGCACAGCATCCTGTTCGGCAACGCGCACAAGATGGCAATGATCTTCGGCCTGATCCTCCTGCCGTTCCTGGTCGAAACGGCGCCGAAGAACGCGCTGCTCGATGCCCTCCGCGATTTCCTGCCCGGGCGTTTCGTGCTGATCGTCAGCGCGCCGTTCATGGCGTTCAACTACAACGGCTGGAACCTCTTCCTGACTCCGCTGACGGTCGCCCTGGCCGTCTTCATTCTGCTCGCCCATGCGCGCATCGCGGGCGAGCGCGGCGACTGGGGCGAGCGCCGGCTTTTCCGTGCCCTTGCCGCCTTCGTCGTCGTGGCGCAAGGCCTGTTCCTCGCTCTGGGCGAGCGCTTCGTTCGTACCTGGGACACCTCTGAATACGGCGAGATGTTCATGGCCCTCGGTCTCGCCCTGTTCAGCTGGGAGGCAACGGCGCGGCTCCTGGCACGTTATCCCGCTCACAGGACGCCGGTCGGCGCCGTCCCCGCAACGAACTGACACGCCGGCCTAGGGGGCAGTGGCGGGAGCCGCAGAATCCCGCTACACCCCGGCCATGGCTGAATCACGGCCGCTGGTCTCCGTTCCCCTGCCGCGCCTCATCCGTGCGGTTGGCGCCCTCGCCGCGCCGGGGGCTGTTATTCTTCTGGCGCTTGTCGGTTACGCCAGCCTCGATCCGGGCGCGGCGCTGGCGGGATTCGCCGTTCTTGTGGCTCTGACGGTTTTCATCGTGCGACGGCATCTCGCCGGCCTTGAAGCCGTACAACGCCATGTCGACAGCCTGGTGCGCGACGATACGGAGAGGACAACAGGAGGGCCGGACACGGCGCAAAGCCTGGCCGAGACGGTGGCTGATCTCGACCGGCGCTGGGCCCGGCATGGCGGTGCGCTGCGCGCCGCCTCCGCCGCGAGCGAGGCGATCCTCGAAGCCGTCCCGGAGCCGCTCATCCTGGTCGACGGCGAGCGCCGGATCGTACGCGCCAACGCAGCGGCACGTGCCCTGTTCGGTGAATCGGTGGCCGGCCGCGATCTTGACGCTGTGCTGCGCTACCCGGATGTGCTCGAGGCGGCCGAGGAGTACCTGGCGGGAGCGCCGAGCGTGGCGACCGTCGACATCGCCTGGCCGGGGCCGCCCGAGCGGCACTTCGCCGTCCGCCCGGCCCGGCTGCCGGCGCCGAACGCTGGCGAGGAACCCGCGCTCCTGCTCGTGCTGCATGACGTCACGACCCTGAAGCGCGCCGAGCGGATGCGGGCGGATTTCGTGGCCAATGTCAGCCACGAGCTGCGCACCCCGCTCTCGGCGCTACTCGGCTTCACCGAGACCCTGCAGGGAGCGGCACGCGACGACGCCCCGGCGCGTGAGCGCTTCCTCGGCATCATGCACGAGCAGGCCCAGCGCATGACGCGGCTGGTGCGGGACCTGCTGTCGCTGTCGCGCATCGAGGAGCTCGAGCACACGCCCCCGACGGAGCGCGTCGACGTCGCGCGGGTGCTGAGCAGCGTCATCGACACGCTGGCTCTCCAGGCGAAGGCAAAGAACGCGACCGTGGAGATGGATGTCGCCGCGGATGTCGTGCCTGTGGTCGGCGACGCAGATCAACTGGCTCAGGTGTTCCAGAACCTGATCGACAACGCCATCAAGTACGGGCGGGCGGGCGGAACGGTGCGCGTGGTCGGGCGCGTGTCGGCGACGGCGCCCCTGCGGGTCATCGGCCAGCATCGCGGTGTTGCTTCCATGCGCTGGGTGTCGGTGGCCGTCGCCGATGACGGCGAGGGCATTCCGCGCGAGCATCTGCCCCGCCTGACCGAGCGCTTCTACCGCGTCGACGCCGCGCGCTCGCGCCAGCTGGGCGGCACCGGCCTGGGCCTAGCCATCGTGAAGCACATCCTCAACCGCCATCGCGGCGGAGTCGCCATTACCAGCGAATCCGGCAAGGGCTCGGTCTTCACCGTCTGGCTGCCCGCCGCCGACAAAGCAAGGCCTTGATATAGCTTGGATAAGACCAGATATCCCCGGCCGCCCCGGGACCGTCATCATACTGTCATCTGTCCGTAGCATAAGTGTCCCGTCAGGCGACTAGCGTCCGCGTTCTCGGGGGCATCGGCCCCCGACCTTCTCTCCCCTGCTACGGAGTGTGACGATGCTCAAGAAAGCCCTGATGATCGCGGTGGCCCTGACGCTGCCCGCGATGGCCGCCGACGCCCAAGGCCTCGATCCCAAACTGCCCGACTACAAGGCGGTCAGCGGCGTATCCGGCAACCTGAAGTCAATCGGGTCGGACACGCTCAACAACCTGATGACGCTGTGGGCCGAGGGTTTCCGCTCCGCCTATCCCAACGTCAAGATTGAGATCGAAGGCAAGGGCTCGTCGACGGCCCCGCCGGCGATGGTGAACGCGACGGCGCAGTTCGGGCCGATGTCGCGCCCGATGAAGGGCGCCGAGATCGACGCCTTCGAGAAGAAGTTTGGCTACAAGCCGGCCGCGATCCGCACCGCAGTCGATGCACTGGCCGTCTACGTGCACAAGGACAACCCGATCCAGTGCCTCACCATGCAGCAGATCGACGCGATCTTCTCGAAGACCCGCCGCGGCGGCGCCACCCGGGACATTGCCACCTGGGGCGACGCTGGCATGACCGGCGAGTGGGCCAGCAAGCCGATCTCGCTCTACGGCCGCAATTCGGCTTCCGGCACCTACGGCTATTTCAAGGAAGTCGCGTTGTTCAACGGCGACTACAAGGACGCCGTGAAGGAGCAGCCGGGATCGTCGACCGTGGTCCAGGGCGTGGCCTCGGACAAGTTCGGCATCGGCTACTCGGGAATCGGCTACAAGACGGCCGACGTCCGCAGCGTACCGATCGCCGCCAAGGCTGGCGAGAAATGCTTCGACGCCAACGCCGAGAATTCCTATTCCGGCGACTACGCGATCTCGCGCTTCCTCTACGTCTACCTGAACAAGAACCCGAACCAGCCGCTCGATCCGGCGCGCGGTGAGTTCATCAAGTTCATGCTGTCCAAGAAGGGCCAGGAAGCCACCGTCAAGGACGGCTATTTCCCGGTCACCTCGCAGATCGTCTTCGAGGATCTGAAGCAGCTCGGTCTCACAGTCGGCATGTAAGCAAGACCAAGACGACGGCGGGGCGGCCTGTCGCCGCTCCGCCGGTTCTTCCCGGTTTTCGTTCAAGAGCATCCGATGGCCACCATCCCTGCCGAACCGCCTGCCCCGTCCAAGCCTGGCCGTGCCGTCGAGCGCAAGCGCGAGACCCGGCTCTCGGTCCTGATCATGGACAAGGTTGCTGACTGGACGATCCGCATCGGCGGTCTGTTCGTCATCGTCGCGGTCTTCGCCATCATGCTGTTTCTGGCACAGGTCGTCGTGCCACTGTTTATGGGCGGCAAGGTGACCGGCCAGTTCGAGCGCCCCCTGGGCGGCGGCAGCGACCTGCTAGCGGCGGCCACCGACGAGTACCATACCGTCGCCGTCAAGCTCGCCCCGTCGGGTTCAGTCGAGATGTACCACCTGAAGTCCGGGCGGCCAGTGTCGGCGCCGAGCTTCGACTTCGCCGGCAAGAAGGTCACGGCCGTGGCCCAGACCATCGGCTGGGACAATATTGCCTTCGGCTTCGAGGACGGCACGGTCCGCTTCGGCAGGCTCGCCCTGGCCTACGAGGTGCTGACCCTGGACAATCTGCCATCCGGTCTCACGCGCCTCGACGAGCGCGACCAGACTGACGGCGCGGCAGTCTACTCCGCCGTGCCCGGCAACCAGTTTCGCAAGGTGAGCGTTAGCGCTTCGCTGGACGGGGAGCAGAGGATATCGGAGGCCGGCCGGCCGATCGTGGCGCTCGACTATCATGTGGGCGGCACGGCCGAGCGCCCGACGCGCAGCTTCGCCACCGTCGATGCCGACGGTGTCGTCCGGCTGAGCACGGCCGAGTCGCGCATCAACATCATGACCCGCCAGGTCCGCACGACCGTGCGCTCGGCGGCCATGCCGTCGCTGCCCGCGGGAACCCGCATCTCCCGAGTGATCGCCACCGACGCCGGCGATCAGGTCTACGTCGCCGACGACAGTGGCCGTATCCACCGTTTCGACACGCGCGACATGAGTACACCGCGGCTGGCAGAGTCACTCGATCTCGTCCCGGGAGACGGCAGGCTGACTGTCCTCGGCTTCCTGCTCGGCGAGCAGTCCCTGGTGGTCGGTGATTCGACCGGAAGGGTCGACGTCTATTTCCGCCTGCAGCGGCCCGAGGCGCGCTCAACGGACGGCTACACCCTCGTGCGCGCGCACACGCTGGAGCCGCATGCCGGCGCTGTCGCCGCCTTCTCGCCCAGCCAGCGCGGCAAGCTGTTCGTCACCGCGGATGACCGCGGTCATGTCTGGCTTCGCCACTCGACGAGCGAGCAGACGGCCCTGAAGCTGCGCAAGCAAGCGGGTTCAGACGGATACCGGGCCCTGCTGCTGACGCCGCGCGAGGACGGCATCCTTGCCATCGACACGCGCGGCAACGCGACCCTGTGGGAAGTCGCCGTGCCGCATCCAGAGACGACCCTGAAATCGATCTACGGCAAGATCTGGTACGAAGGCTACGACGCGCCAACCTACACGTGGCAGTCCTCGTCCGGCACGGACAGCTTCGAGCCCAAGCTGTCGCTCGTACCGCTTATCTTCGGCACTCTCAAAGCCACCGTCTACACGCTGCTGTTCGCCGTACCGATCGCCCTGCTGGCCGCGGTCTATACCTCCGAGTTCGTGCACCCGGCCGTGCGCTCGACGGTGAAGCCGATCATGGAGATGATGGCCTCGCTGCCGTCCGTGGTGCTCGGTTTCATCGCCGCCCTCATCCTCGCTCCCATCGTCGAGACCTGGATCGCCGCTGTGCTGATGGCCTTCGTCGGTCTGCCGCTCTGCCTGTTCCTGGCCGCGTATCTCTGGCAGCTGCTGCCGCAGGACCAGGCGATCCGCCTGCAGGGGTTACCGAAGTTCGGCCTCATGTTCGTGGTCCTCGCAGGAGGCCTCTATCTCTGCTACGAGGTGGGAGGAATTTTCGAACGCCTGTTCTTCGCCGGTGACATCAAGGCCTGGGCCAATGGCGACGTCGGCTCGGGCACCGGCTTCGTCTTCCTGCTTCTGCTTCCAGTCTCTTTCGCTGCCGTCATGCTCGCCGCGAGAAGCGCTCTCGGCGACTGGCTGCCCGACACGCTGCGGCGTCTGCCCGCCGCCCAGGCCGGCTTGGCTGATCTCGCGCGCTGGCTGGCGTTCTTCGCGGCGGCCTGCCTGGTCAGCTACATCATGGCGCTCCTCGTCAACGCTGGCGGCGGCGACCCGCGCGGCGGCGTGGTTGGAACCTATGTCCAGCGCAACACTCTGGTGGTCGGCTTCGCCATGGCCTTCGCCGTAATCCCGATCATCTACACGATCTCCGAAGACGCCCTGAATTCGGTGCCCGAGCACCTGCGGGCGGCCTCCCTCGCCTGTGGCGCTACGCCGTGGCAGACAGCGGTGCGGGTCATCCTGCCAACGGCGGCTTCCGGCGTGTTCGCCGCCATCATGGTCGGCATGGGCCGCGCGGTCGGTGAAACCATGATCGTGGTGATGGCAGCCGGCAACACACCGATCCTTGAATGGAACGTGTTTAACGGGCTGCGGGCGCTCTCGGCCAACATCGCGGTCGAGCTACCCGAGGCGGTGAAGGACGGGACGCTCTATCGCACCCTGTTCCTCGCTGCGCTCAACCTGTTCGTCATGACGTTCGTCGTCAACACGGCCGCGGAGATCGTCCGCCAGCGCTTCCGTAAGCGTGCCGTCCAGCTGTGATGCGCGACAACCTGAAACGGAACGACGACATGCTACCCGCCACCGCCGAAGCCGTTACCGTTCAGACCGCTCGCCGGTCGCGAACGAGAGTTGCCGCTACGGACATTGCGGCCCGCGGAGAGCCGGCCCTGTTCCTGTTCGGCGGCGCGCTCGCCTTCGGCATCGTAATGATCGTGAGCTTCCTGCTGCTCGTGTTCTGGAACGGCATCGCCACCTTCTGGCCTGAACCGGTTCACGTGGCCACCCTGGCCGACGGCAGCGTAGTGGCCGGCGAGCAGCGCCGTACCGAGCCCTACCGCGTCGCGCCCGCTGCGCTCGCCCAGCTGGCTCCGGACGTCCAGCGCCGCATCCGGGCCAATGGCGGCTTTGCCGACCGCACGCTCTACCGGATCGGCAACTATGACCTCTACAATGAGGATTTCCGCTGGGTCTCGGATTTCGAGACCGCGAAAGTCGAGACGCTACCCGGCCTCTATTTCATCGAGCGGCTGGAATGGGGTCCATTCGTCGGCCGCATTGCGGCCGTCGACTTGGCCGGCAACAGGCTGGAGGGCGCCTCGATAGACCGTGCCCGTCTCAGCGCCGCCCATGCCGAGGCGCGTCAGCGCTGGACACGCGTGCGGCATATCGAGCACACCGAGATCGGCCATGTGAACCGCGAGATCGAGGAGGAGCGCTTGGCCGCGCGCAAGGCCGCGATGCGTTACGGCGACGGCAGCACGGAGCATCGCCGTGCATTGGCCAGCGTCGATGAGCACGCGGCCCGGCTCAAGGGCGAGTATGACCGTCTGGCTGGCGAGGCCGCCGAGATCAAGGCGCGGGACGCGCGCTTCACCGTGACGCTGGCCGATATCGGCGGCCGCGAAAAGACGCTCCGGCTTTCGGAGCTCGTGCGCTACTACCCCGCCAACGAGCTCGGCCTTGCGGACAAGCTCGGCATCTACCTCTCACGCTGGGTTGAATTCCTTAGCGACGAACCGCGCGAGGCGAACACCGAGGGCGGCGTGCTTCCCGCCATCTTCGGCACCTTTGCCATGACCCTGCTGATGGTCGTCGTCGTGGCACCTTTTGGCGTCATCACCGCGCTGTATCTGCGCGAGTACGCCAGGCAGGGACGTCTGGTGTCGGCGGTGCGCATCTCGGTCAACAACCTTGCCGGCGTGCCCTCGATCGTTTACGGCGTTTTCGGCCTGGGCTTCTTCGCCTACATCCTGGGCGGCTCGATCGACCAGTTCTTCTTCCCCGAGCGCCTGCCCAACCCGACTTTCGGAACTGGCGGCCTCCTCTGGTCGTCGCTCACCCTGGCGCTGCTCACCGTGCCGGTGGTCATCGTCGCCACCGAGGAGGCCCTGGCCGCCGTGCCGCGCTCGATGCGCGAAGGCTCGCTCGCCTGCGGCGCCTCCAAGTGGCAGACCATCCGTTACATCGTCCTGCCGCGGGCCATGCCCGGCATCATGACCGGCCTCATCCTGGCCATGGCGCGCGGTGCGGGCGAAGTGGCGCCGCTGATGCTGGTCGGCGTGGTCAAACTAGCGCCCGAGCTGCCGATCGATGGCGTGTTCCCGTTCCTCCATCTCGAGCGCAGCTTCATGCATCTCGGCTTCCACATCTACGACGTCGGCTTCCAGTCGCGGAACTCGGAGGCCGGCAAGCCGATGGTCTTCGTCACGACGCTCCTGCTCATCGGCCTCGTCGCGTCGATGAACGCCGCAGCGATCGTCATCCGCAACCGCCTCAAGCGCAAATTCGCCGGCAGCCAGTTCTGAGAGGACCGCCATGACTGTTACCACCGTCGCCGCCACCGAGAAGCCCGCCTATCACCCGCGCCTCGGCGCCGAGGGAGCCAACTTCGTGGTTCGCGGCTTTGATCTCTGGTACGGCCGCAAGCAGGCGCTGTTCGGCATCGACATGGAGATACAGCGGGGCTTGGTGACCGCCCTGATCGGGCCTTCGGGCTGCGGCAAGTCGACCCTGTTGCGCTGCATGAACCGAATGAACGACCTGATCGACGACGTCCGAATCGACGGCTCGATGACTCTCGACGGACACGACATCTATGCGCCCCGGGTCGATGTCATTGCCCTGCGCAAGCGGATGGGCATGGTTTTTCAGAAGCCCAACCCGTTTCCGATGTCGATCTTCGAGAACGTCGTCTACCCGCTGCGGGTCGACGGCATTCGCGACAAGGGCGTGCTTGAACAGGTCTGCGAGCGCGCGTTACGCGGTGGCGCCCTGTGGGATGAGGTCAAGGACCGGCTGCACGAAAGCGCGCTCGGCCTGTCGGGCGGCCAGCAGCAGCGTCTGTGCATTGCACGCGCCATCGCGGCCGATCCCGAAGTCCTGCTCATGGACGAACCGTGCTCGGCGCTGGACCCGATCGCGACATCGAAGATCGAGGAGCTGATCGACACCCTCAAAGGCCTCTACACGATTGTGGTCGTCACGCACAACATGCAGCAGGCTGCGCGCGTCTCCGATAACACGGCCTTCATGTATCTCGGCCGCCTGATCGAGTACGGCGAGACCAACACGATCTTTACCAACCCGAAGCTCAGCCGGACGCAGGACTACGTTACCGGCCGCTTCGGCTGAGCCGCTGGCGGAAGCAGGAGAATCCGGATATGCCGCAGCACACGGTAAAATCCTTCGACGAGGAGCTCAAGCGCCTGCAGAACCTGATCGCCCGCATGGGCGGCCTGGCCGAGCAGCAGTTGGCCGACGCCATCCAGGCCGTCGCCGACCGCGACACCGAACGGGCCTCCGCCACCGTGCGCGGCGACCAGAAGATCGACGACCTCGAGCGCGAGGTCGACGACCTGGTCGTGCACATCATGGCCCTGCGCCAGCCGGTGGCGGTCGACCTGCGCACCATCCTTTCGGCCCTCAAGATAAGCGCCGATCTCGAGCGCATCGCCGACTACGCCGCCAATGTCGCCAAGCGGGCCATCGCCCTCAACCAGGTAGCGCCAGTGCGGCCGGTGTACGCCATCCCGCGCATGGGGAGGGTGGTCAAGGAGATGATCAAGGACGTGCTCGATGCCTATGTGAACGGCGACGTGCCCAAGGCCGTGCGGGTGTGGAACCGGGACGAGGAGCTCGACGAGATGTATTCGAGCCTGTTCCGCGAGCTGCTCACCTATATGATGGAGGACGCCCGCAACATCACCGCCTCCACGCACCTGCTGTTCATTGCCAAGAACATCGAGCGCATAGGGGACCACGCGACCAACATCGCGGAGACCATTCACTTCCTGGTCGAGGGAAGGCCGCTGCGCGAGGCGCGGCCCAAGCACGACGAGACGAGTTTCGCGGTTGTGAAGCCGGCGGGTGCCGGCGGCGGGCGATGAGGGAAGCCATGGCGGATTCAGGCGTCACCGGTACCAAGCTGCAGATTCTCGTGGTCGAGGACGAATCGGCGCTGGTCGAGATCCTGCGCTACAATCTGGAGAAGGAGGGCTTCTCGGTCCTCGCCGCAGCCGACGGCGAGGCGGCGCTCGAGGCCATCGCCGACCACAAGCCCGACCTGCTGATCCTCGACTGGATGCTGCCTCATGTCTCCGGCCTGGAGATCTGCCGCCAGCTGCGGCGCAAGCCCGAGACCCGCGAGCTGCCGATCATCATGCTCACGGCGCGCGGCGAGGAGGCCGACCGGGTCCGCGGGCTCGAGGTCGGCGCCGACGACTACGTCGCCAAGCCCTTCAGCCCGTCGGAGCTCATCGCGCGCGTGCGCGCCGTCCTGCGCCGGGCCAGGCCGTCGACGACCAGCGACCTGCTGACCTATGCCGGCGTGGTCATGGATCTCGTCTCGCATCGCGTGCTGCGCGACGGCCGGCCCGTGCATCTCGGCCCGACCGAATACCGGCTGCTGCGCTTCCTGATGGAGCGGCCTGGGCGTGTTTACACACGAGAGCAATTGCTCGATGCGGTCTGGGGCCGCGACATCTATGTCGAGGCCCGCACGGTCGACGTCCATATCCGCCGCCTGCGCAAGGCGCTCAACGGTCCCCAGGATAGCGACATCATCCGCACGGTGCGCTCGGCCGGCTACGCGCTCGACGAGCTGTCACAGTAATCCGATAGCGTCCCCCCGCTTGCAGGCGCTACAATTGCGCCTGTAATAAAAGCTTCACAATCACCGTAGCCTCTTAAAGGCGCGGGATTTTTTGGGGGAACCGCCATGAGCCGCGTCGAGCGCAGGGATACGCTTTCCAATCCGTCGACCGAGCCGCCGATCAGTGCCCTGATCGAGGAACGGCTGTCGCGCCGCGACCTGCTCAAGGGAGCGGCCGCTGCCGGCGCGGTCGGCCTGTTCGGCGGCACGCTCGGCGCCTGTGCCGGCATGGAGAAGGACCAGACGATCGGCTTCACGGAGATCAAACACGCCCTGGTCGAAGGGCACGAGATAGCGCCGGGCTACTCAACTCAGGTCGTGATCCGCTGGGGCGATGCCATGTTCCCCGACGCGCCGGCCTGGAACCCGCGAGCCCAAACGGCGGCAGCGCAGGTCCGCCAGTACGGTACGGACAACGACTTCCTGGCCTTCATGCCGCTGCCCTATGGCTCGCAGAACTCCGAGAACGGCGTCCTCTGCTCGAATCACGAGCGCACCGCCGGCCAGCTCATGTTCCCCGGCGTCACGTCAGCGACGGCCCAGCAGATCACGCGCGAACAGTGCGAGGTGCAGATGGCCTCGCAAGGCCATGATTTCGTCGAGGTCCGCAAGACCGGCGGCCGCTGGCAGGTGGTGACCGACAGCCGCTACAACCGCCGCTTCACGCCGTGGAATGCCGACTTCCGGGTGAGCGGTCCGGCCGCCGGCCATCCGCGGATGCGCACCTCGGCCGATCCCCAGGGCATGACGATCCGCGGCACCCTCAACAACTGCGCCGGCGGCAAGACGCCCTGGGGCACGGTTCTTTCGGGCGAGGAGAACCTGCACAACTATTTCACCGGTGACGTGACCAAGGGCCCGGAAGCCAACGCCTGGAAGCGCTATACCATCAGCGGTCGCCCCAGCTATCCCTGGGGCCGCTATCACGACCGCTTCAACCTCGACAAGGAGCCGAACGAGACCAACCGCTTCGGCTGGATCGTCGAGATGGATCCCTACGATCCGACCTCGACGCCGGTCAAGCGTACCGCGATGGGCCGCTTCAAGCATGAAGGCGCCACTACGGCAGTCAGCCACGACGGCCGCGTCGCTGTCTATTCCGGCGACGACGAGCGCATGGAGTATGTCTACAAATTCGTCACCACCGGCCGCTTCGATCCGAACAACCGCGTTGCCAACCGCGATCTGCTCGATGACGGCGTGCTCTACGCGGCCAAGTTCAACGCCGACGGCACAATGAACTGGCTGCCGCTGGTGTACGGCCAGGGCGGACTCACCGCCGCCAACGGCTTCAACAGCCAGGCCGACGTGGTGATCGAGGCGCGCCGCGCCGCCGATGTCGTCGGCGCCACGCCGATGGACCGGCCGGAAGATGTCGAGCCGCATCCGGTCACCGGCAACATCTTCGTCTGCCTGACCTACAACGAGCGTCGCACGGCGCAGCAGGTCAACCCGGCGAACCCGCTCGCCAACAACCGCTACGGCCACATCATCGAGATCATGCCTCCGGTGGTCGGCGGCAAGCCGGACCACACCTCGACCACCTGCCGCTGGGAATTCTTCATCCAGGCCGGCAACCCCAAGAACCCGGAGCACCGCGCCATGTATCGCAGCCCGGTCACCGAAAACGGCTGGCTGGCCTGCCCGGACAACGTCGCCTTCGATCCCCGCGGTCGGGTCTGGATCGTCACCGACGGGCAGGACGACGCCGGCGGTTTCTCCGACAGCATCTACGCCGCGGAGACGTCGGGTCCGCGGCGCGGCGCCACCAAACTGTTCTTCAACGCGCCGCGCGGCTCCGAGGTCTGCGGCCCGGAATTCACGCCGGACGGCCGCACCCTGTTCGTCGCCATCCAGCATCCGGCGGAGGAGCGGAATTCGACCTTCGACAAGCCGTCGACCCGCTGGCCGGATTTCCGGGCCGACATGCCGCCGCGGCCGGCCGTCCTCGCCATCACCAAGAACGACGGCGGGGAGATCGGCAGCTAGCCTCGTCGCAGTCGGCCTTTCTCCGGCGCCCGCTCCCCCGCGCGCCGGATTTCCTTTGCGCGCATCTGCTCGCGTTTACGAGCATTTGCACCTGTGGCCGTCAACCGGAGATTGCGTTAAGATTTCTCTCGGTGTGCAGGGGGGAATGTCGCCGTGGCCGCGCAGAACTTCCGCGGTTTCACCGTCAAGCAGCTGGCGAAGGCATCCGCTGATTCGTGGGATGATCCCCGGACGCTGGCTGCCATCCTGGCTGAGGCGCGGCGCCGGCCGCTCGACGCACCGACCGACACCCTGATCCGGTCCAACACCCGCCGGCTGAGCGCGCTCCACTATCAGCCGGGGGATGACGAGGCAGATAGCGGCGAGCGAACCGCACCCCGCGCGAAGCAACAGGACGCAACACCGCGCCGGCGCCGGCGCATTCTTTTCGCGGCCATGCTCTCGGGTGCGGCCGTGGGCGCCGCGGCCGTCCTGCTGGCGCCGCGCGAAAAGCTCCCGGAAGCCGACCCGCGCCCCGTCGGCGTGCAGGTCTCCGGGGCAACGGCACGGCCCACACCCTCGCCACCGCCGCGGGCTCCCGAACGAGCGATCGCGTCAATGGCTCCCGCGCCGCCGGCCCAGGACCGTGCGCCGCCGCCGGACGGACCGCGCCAGCGCAGCCCCCGCGTGAGTCTCGCAGCCGTCGAGGCGGAGGTTGTCCGCATCGAACAGCAGAGGCTGCTCCACGAGCGTCTCCGCTACCTGGCCGAAGCCGGTGTCCGGCTGGGACCGCAGCATTTCCAGTGCCTGGTCAGCGATCCCGATCCGCGGCGCTGCACCCCGGGCACGGCGCACGAGACGGAGCCGGTCACGGCACAGCCTCGCGCGCGCAATCCGCTTGAACCCCAGATCATCGCCGTGCGGAGCCCGGTTCCGGCGGCGGGAACGGAGCGCGCACCCGCGGCCAGGGACCGCGCCGACGGCAGCTTCCTGGGGCGCGCCACGGGCATGCTGACGGCGGCGGAACCGCCCAGGCCGCCCACGCCTCAGCAGGGTGCGGCCGATTCGCAAGGCAACCCGGCGGACAGTTGCACCCCATCGTCCGGCCGTCTGGTGTTCGTCATGGACGGATCGCTGAGTATGGGTCTGCCCATCGACCTCGACCCCGCCATTGAGGATTCGCTGGACGAAGGCATCAGCAACAAAGACGACGAAGCCCGCCGACAGTACCGTGCGCTGCTGGCCCTGCCGGGGCCCAAGCGCATGTCGCGCGCCATCGACGCCTTCGAGACCGCGGTCAAGGATCTGCCAGATTCCGTCGAGCTCGGCCTGATCGCCTTTCGCGAGTGCCGCGATATCCGTACCTACGGCGTCTTCGATGCACCACGCCGCCCGGCGGCCATCGACGCCGTGCGCGCTATCGTGCCCAATGGCCGCACGCCGCTGGCCGAGAGTCTGCGCCGCGCCTCCGACCTGCTCGACGAAGGGCCGTCGGCGATCGTCCTGCTGACGGACGGACGGGAATTCTGCAGCGGCGACCCCTGCGCGGCGGCGGCCGAGATCAAGGCGCGGCACAAGGAGACGTCCATTCACGTCATCGACATCGGCGGGCATGGGCGCACGGAGTGCGTGGCCCAGGCGACCGGCGGCCGCAGCTATTCTCCGGCGATGGCCGATGACCTCGGTCGAACGCTCCGTCAGGCGCTGCGCAGCGCGGTTCAGTGCCCGGTCACGGCGGAGAATTCCCCGCAACAGCGACCGGCCGCCGGCCCCCCGGCCACCACACGTCGCTAGACGTCGTTTCCGACGCGACCCGCGATCAGTCGATGCCCAAAGCCTGCTCCGGTCGCGTCCAGGCGACGCCCAGAGCCTGAGCGACCGCCGGGTGGGCAATCTTGCCGCTGCTGACGTTGAGGCCGTTGCGCAGATGCTGGTCCGCGCCCAGCGCGTCGTTCACGCCCTTGTCGGCCAGCGCCACCACGAAAGGCAGGGTCGCGTTGTTGAGCGCGATCGCCGAAGTGCGGGCAACACCGCCCGGCATGTTGGTGACGCAGTAGTGGACGACACCCTCCTCGACATAGGTCGGTTCACCGTGCGTCGTCGGCCGGCTGGTCTCGAAGCAGCCGCCCTGATCGATCGAGATGTCGACGATCACCGAGCCGCGGCGCATGCGCTTGATCATGTCGCGGGTCACCAGCTTCGGCGCCGCCGCACCCGGGACCAACACGGCGCCGATCACCAGATCGGCCTCGACCACGTGCTTCTCGATCGCCTCGCGCGTGGCGAACACCGTGTGCAGACGAGAGCCGAACTGCAGGTCGAGGTCGTAGAGCCTCGGCAGCGACTTATCGATGACGATGACATGAGCCTCGAGCCCCATCGCCATGCGCGCGGCGTTGGTACCGGACACGCCGCCGCCGAGGATCACCACCTTGGCCGCCGCCACGCCCGGCACGCCGCCGAGCAGGATGCCGGCTCCACCCTGGCGCTTCTCCAGGCAGTGGGCGCCGACCTGGATCGACATGCGGCCGGCGACTTCGCTCATCGGGGCGAGCAGCGGCAGGCCGCCGCGGTCGTTGGTCACCGTCTCGTAGGCCACCGCCGTGCAGCCCGAGGCCATCAGCGCCTTGGCCTGCACGGGATCGGGCGCCAGATGGAGATAAGTGAAGAGGACGTGATGCGGCTGCAGCCGCTGGATCTCGACCGGCTGCGGTTCCTTGACCTTCACGATCAGGTCCGCCCGGGAAAAGACCTCGTCGGCGGATCGTGCGATCGTGGCGCCGGCTGCCCGGTAGGCGTCATCATCAAAACCGATGCCGCTGCCGGCGTGGCTCTCGACGATCACCTCGTGACTATGGTGCACCAGCTCTCGCACGCTGGCCGGGACAAGGCCGACCCGGTTTTCTTCGCTTTTGATTTCCTTCGGTACACCAACGCGCATGTGATACATCCCATTGCCCGTGAGCCCCGCTCAAGAGTGGGGTCGGCCGGGCTCCGGGTCAACTCCGCCTGTCCATCCGATGACCACCCCCTCCGCCCCGCGCACGATCCTCGCCTATGTCGGCCTCGACCTCATCGGCGACGCGCTGATGAAGATGCCCTTCGTGCGGGCCATGCGCGAAACTTGGCCCGACGCGCGCATCACCTGGCTGGCCGGCAAGGGCAAGACCGTGTTCAGCGGGCCGCTGGCGCCGCTGGTCAAAGGGCTGATCGACGAGGTGATCGAAGACGTCGGTATCGGCAACCACTGGACCGAGCTGGTCCGCAGGCCGCTGCCGGGACGGCATTTCGACCTGGTGATCGACACTCAGCGCCGGGTGCTGACCACGCTGATCCTGCGCCGCCTCGACTGCGATCACTTCGTCTCGGGTTCGGCGAATTTCGCCTTCTCCACCCTGAAGCCGCGCGACGGCTACCGGAAGCCTGTGACCATGATCCGCCAGATCCTCGACCTGATCGAGGTGGCGAGCAGCACGACCGTCGAAGAGAAGATCGCGCCGCTCTACGATCCGGACTCCTACGCCCGCGCCACGACGTTGCTGCCCGACGGAACGATCTATGTCGGCCTCGTGCCCGGTGCCGGCGGTCGGCACAAATGCTGGCCGCGTGAGCGTTTCGTTGAGATCGGCAAGCGGCAGGCCGCGCGCGGCCGCGTGCCGGTGATGATCCTCGGGCCCGATGAAATTCCCTGGCACGACGAGCTCCGCTCGACCCTGCCCGAAGCCCGCTTCCCTCTGCAGGAAGCAGCCGCACGGGGCATCAAGACCGGCCCGTTGCTGACCATCGCGCTGGCCGCGCGCATGGCGGCCGCCGCATCGAATGACAGCGGCGGCGGGCATCTGGTCGCCGCCGGCGGTGTACCCCTGGTCTCACTCTGGGGTCCGACCGTGATGGAAAAGGCGCCGCCGCAGACTCCGACCCTGATCACCGTGCTGGCGCGCAGCTATGGCAGCACGGCGATGGAGGCGATCCCGGTCGATGCGGTCGACGAGGCGCTGGAGACGCTCCTGAAAAAGACCTAGTCCGCGATGGCCATCGGGCGCGGCGGAGCGGCGCCCGCCGGGAAGCGCCGCATCAGCCAGACCGCCAGGCATAGCGCCGGCAGCGCCGCCGCGGTGGTCAGCAGGAAGAACGAGGGCCAGCCCATCGCCTCGGCGAGGTAGCCGCTGCTCGCCCCCAGCGTGCGCAAGGGGAGTGCGGCCAGTGAAGAGAGCAGCGCGTACTGCGTCGCGGTGAAGGCGACATTGCACAGGCTCGAGAGATAGGCGACGAAGGCCGCGTCGGCGAGGCCGTCGGTGAAGTTCTCGACACCGACCTGCAGCCAGAGCATGCCGATATCGTGGCCGGAATGGGCGAGCGCCACGTACATCAGGTTCGACAGCATCTGCAGGATGCCGGTGACAATCAGCGAGCGGAACACGCCGAGACGGTGCACGACCAGTCCGCCAACCGCCGCACCGCCGAGCGTGGCGAACAGGCCGAAGACGCTGGAGATGGCCGCGACTTCTTCACGGCTGAAGCCGAGCGAGCGGTAGAACGGCGCGGTCATGATCCCGGCCAGCGCCTCGCCCAGCTTGAACAGCGCCACGAAAGCCAGCAGCACGACCCAGGCATCGCGCCGGGTAAAATCGACCAGCGGCCCCACGACGGCACTCCGGATCCAGTCGAACGCCGCGGCGAGGCCCTGTCGTGTCGAAGCTTCCGGGGGTTTCACCGTCGGCTCCTTCATCACCAGACAGGTGATGATGCCGATCCCGATCAGGATGCCCATGCAGATAAACGCCGCCGGCCAGCCGGCATAGCCGACGATGAACAGCGCACCGGCGTTGGCCACCAGCAGGGCAATGCGATAGCCCCAGATATAGGCGGCGAGGCCCGCCCCCTGCTCCTCGGGCGACAGCGTCTCGATGCGATAGGCATCGATGACGATGTCCTGGCTGGCCGAGAAGAAGGCGATGGCCACGGCCACCGCGACGGTCGCCACGGGGTTTATGGCGGGATCGGTGAGTGCGAGACCGGCGATGGACAGCGCGAGCAGCACCTGAACCGGCAGCAGCCAGCCGCGCCGCCGGCCGAGGCGTTTGGTGAACCACGGCAGCTCCAGCCGATCCATGAACGGCGACCAGGCGAACTTGAAGCTGTAGGCGATGCCGATGAGCGCTGTGAGGCCGATGGCCGCGAGCGTGACGCTGGATTCACTCATCCACTGGCGCAGGGTGAAACCGGTGAGCGGCAGCGGCAACCCGGCCGAAAAGCCGAGGAACAGCATGACCAGCACACGCTTCTGCCGGTAGAGACGCAGCGAATCGAGCCAGGACGCCATGGCCCGATTCTAGGGCCTCACGCGTCGTCTAGGCGAGCAGGATCAGGCGCGCGAAATACGCGCAAACGCGCTCAACTCGCTTCGGCCTCGGCCAGCTTCTGCGCCTTCTTGCGATCGTTGAGATCGAGCAGCTTCTTGCGCAGGCGGATCGATTTCGGTGTCACCTCGACCAGCTCGTCGTCGGAGATGTAGGCGATCGCCTGCTCCAGCGACAACCTCTTGGGCGGCGTCAGCCGCACCGCCTCGTCCTTCGACGTGGTGCGGATGTTGGTCAGCTGCTTGCCCTTGATCGGGTTGACGTCGAGGTCGTTGTCGCGCGTGTGCTCGCCGATGATCATGCCGGGATACACGGGAACGCCGGGATCGATCATCATCGGGCCGCGATCCTCGAGGTTCCACAGCGCGTAGGCGACCGCCTCGCCGACGGCGTTCGAGATCAGCACGCCGGTATGACGGCCGTCGATCGGGCCCTTATACGGCGAGTAGCCGTGGAACATCTTGTTCATGATACCGGTGCCACGCGTGTCCGTGAGGAACTCACCGTGATAACCGATCAGGCCGCGCGAGGGCGCGAGGAAGGTGATGCGCTGCTTGCCGCCACCCGACGGGCGCATGTCGGTCATCTCGCCGCGGCGCTGGCTGATCTTGTCGACCACGACGCCGCTATAGGCCTCGTCGACATCGACCTGCACTTCCTCGATCGGCTCCAGGCGCTGACCCGTCTCCGGATCGTTGCGATAGAGCACACGCGGGCGGCTGATGGAGAGCTCGAAGCCTTCACGGCGCATGGTCTCGACCAGCACGCCGAGCTGCAGCTCGCCGCGGCCGGCGACCTCGTAGGCGTCGCCGCCGTCGGTCTCGCGCACGCGGATGGCGACGTTGCCTTCCGCCTCGCGGAACAGGCGGTCGCGGATCATGCGGCTGGTGACCTTGGTGCCTTCGCGGCCGGCCAGCGGCGAATCGTTGACCGAGAAGCTCATGGCCAGCGTCGGGGGATCGACCGGGATCGACTTGATCGGCGTCTCGACCGAGGGCTCGGCGACCGTGTCGGCGACCGTCGTCTTGGTCAGACCGGCGATGGCAATGATGTCGCCCGCCTCGGCCTGCTCGACCGGCACGCGCTCGATGCCGCGGAAGGCCAGCAGCTTGGTCAGGCGGCCTTCCTCCAGGGTCTTGCCGTCGCGCGACATGGCGCGCACCTGCATGTTGATCCGGGCGACACCCTGCTCGACGCGGCCGGTGAGCACGCGGCCGAGATAGGAATCGTACTCCAGCGTCGTCGCCAGCATGGCGAAGGGCTTGTCGAGCTCGCGCTTGGGCGGCGGCACGTAGTCGATGATCAGCTTGAACAGCGGCGTCAGGTCGGTGCGCGGCGCGTCCAGGCTCTCGGCGGCCCAGCCGTTTCGGCCTGAGGCAAAGAGGGTCGGGAAATCGAGCTGCTCGTCGGTGGCGCCCAGGGCGGCCAGAAGATCGAAGATCTCGTTATGCACTTCATGCGGACGCGCGTCCGAGCGGTCCACCTTGTTGATGATCACGATCGGCTTGAGGCCGAGCTTGAGCGCCTTGCCGGTGACGAACTTGGTCTGGGGCAGCGGGCCTTCGGCCGCGTCGACCAGGACCACCACGCCGTCGACCATCGACAGGATGCGCTCGACCTCGCCGCCGAAATCGGCGTGGCCCGGCGTGTCGACGATGTTGAGCCGCACACCCTGCCATTCGACCGAGGTCGGCTTGGCCAGGATGGTGATACCGCGCTCACGCTCCAGGTCGTTGGAGTCCATCACGCACTCCTCGACCTGCTGGTTCTCGCGGAACGAGCCGGACTGCTTCAGGAGGGCATCGACCAGGGTCGTCTTGCCGTGGTCGACGTGAGCGATAATGGCGATATTGCGCAGGTCCATTTGAAACCAACACGTTGAAAATAAAAGAAGAACCGGGGCGCAAGCGGCGACCCCGGTTCCTGTTGCGGCGCAATATACTCTAGATGTGTGGAAAAGTCCTTACTTTTTCAGGCCTTACGGCCAAGCTAATGGCCCATCCGGGCCCGCACCAGATCCTTGAGCGAGACCTCCGGCCGGGCCCCGATATGGGAGATGATCTCGGCGGCGCAGATGGCCGCCATACGCCCGGCGCTCGGCAGGTTGTGGCCGTGAGTCAGGCCATAGAGGAACCCGGCGGCGAAGAGGTCGCCCGCCCCGGTCGTGTCGACCAGCTTGGGGATGCGCTCGGCCGCCACGGTGTAGACGTTCTCGCCGCCGACGATGACCGCCCCTTTCTCGCTGCGGGTCAGCGCCGCGATGCGGTTCTTCTTCTGGCGCAGGCGCGCGAGCGCGGCGTCGAAATCCGACACCTGGTAGAGCGAGGTGATCTCGGCCTCGTTGGCGAAGAGGATATCGACGTCGTTCTCCACCAGCTCCAGGAACTCGGCGCGATGGCGGTCGACGCAGAAGGCATCCGACAGGGAGAGGGATACTTTGCGGCCCGAGACATGGGCGATCTTCACCGCCTTGCGGAAGGCCTCCTTGGCCTCCGGGCGGTCCCAGAGATAGCCCTCGAGATAGGTGACACGCGCCGCGGCGATCTCCTCCTGCGTCACGTCAGCCGGGCCGAGCTCGATGCAGGCGCCGAGATAGGTCTGCATGGTGCGCTGGCCGTCGGGCGTCACGATCACCAGGCAGCGCGCCGTCGGCGGAGCCTGCTGGCCCTTGATCGGCGGCGTGGCGAAATGCACGCCCGCCGCGCGGATGTCGTGGTTGAACACGCCGCCCAGCTGGTCGGCGCAGACCTTGCCGATGAAGGCGGCGCGCCCGCCCAGGGAGGCGATGCCCGCCATGGTGTTGGCCGCCGAGCCGCCCGAGCATTCGATCGCCGGCCCGAGCGCGCCGTAGAGATGGGCGGCCGTCGGCGCGTCGATCAGGGTCATGGCACCCTTGACCAGCTTGTGCTCGGCCAGGAAGCCGTCCTCCATCTTGGCCAGCACATCGACAATGGCGTTGCCGATGCCGATGACGTCGTAACCCGAACTGCTCATTCCGCGGCCTTCCTCTTGCGACTCCGAGACGAAGTGGCGGCGAGTATAACGGCCGCTCACCGTCTGGCAAATTTGCCGCCATTGCCGGCCCTACATATATGTATTAGACACATTGGACATAACAAGTGCCGTGTTGCACATAAATAATTATGCTTTTTCAATTATGTAAAGAAGGGCGGTCGGCTCGCCACCAAAAAGACATAAAGCCATATTGTCGCCATCGTCTCGCGACCCGGCTCGGCGACCCCGCTTTCCGGCGGCCTCACGGCCTCCGGGAGCCGGGGTGGTTGTCGTCAGCCCGGCGGCCGGCCTGCCGCGGCGGGGCCGGGCGCTACAGGTTCTCCCCTCGCCGGGTGCCTCCTGTGCCTCCATTGGCCGTCGCATTCCACGCGGCCCGAATCTCGGCCAGAAAGCGGTCCCGGCCCTGTCGCATGGCCCGCAAAATATGCGGCGGAGCATCGGTCTTCTCATGGCGGGCCGACCACTGGACCAGCTCGACCAGGACTGGCGCCAGATCGATACCCTTCCTCGTTAGCCGATAGACGAAGCGCCTGGCGTCCTCGCGGTCGCGCCGTTTCGTGAGGATACCGGCATCCTCGAGGCGCGCCAGCCGGTCAGCCAGGATGTTGCTGGCGATGCCTTCTCCACCGCTCAGAAAATCGGCGAAGGTGCGCCGCTCCCGGAACATCAGGTCGCGAACAATCAGCAGCGACCAGGCATCGCCGAGCATCTCGAGCGCCATGCTGATCGGGCACCGTGACCGGTGCGCTTCCGGAGAACGGCGTCGCATGAGGCAAGGCATAGAGATATCGGTTGCAACAGGCAAGTGACCTGCTATGATAATTGCATTATGCAAGTAAACCGTCCTGGGGAGGGGTCGTGACCCGGAAGTTTGGACTGAGCCTTGCCGCCTATGTCGTGCCGACATTCCCGCTGGGCTATTTCTGGCACCTCGTCACGTTTCACGAGACCTACGAGCGGCTGCAGATCTACCGGAGCGACGTCATCGTCCCGCTCGGGCTTGCGTCCATGCTGATCCAAGCTGCTGTCTATGCTTGGCTGTATCCCCGCACGTTCGATACCCGGCGCGGCAGATGGCTTGTCAGCGCCCTGAAATTCGGCGCGGTCTTCGGCGCGTTTCAGTGGTCTCTCACGGTGCTGCCGGTGGCGGCGAAGCACGTCATGGCCTCCGTCCCGACCTTCATGATGATCGAGACAGGCTTTACGATGCTGCAGTTCGCCGTGGCCGCACCGCTGATCGCGCTGGCGAACCGCGACACAGCATAGTCCGCGGCCCGGCCATGGCGTTCGATGCCGAATGTGCCGACCGCATGCGGGCCCTGCTCAGGCGCCGCGCGGGCATCGAGGAGAAGAAGATGTTCGGTGGCCTATGCTGGATGCTGCGGGGCAACATGCTCTGCGGGATCGAGGGTCGGCGTTACATGTTCCGCGTGGGCAAGGATCTGGAAGCCGAGGCTCTGGCGCGCCCCGGCGCCCATCCCATGGACTTCACGGGCAAGCCCATGCGCGGCTTCGTCTGGGTGGAAGCCGGCCCCGCGATAAAGGCGGGTCTGCGAAGCTGGATAAATCTCGCCGTGCGCTTCGTCGGCAAACTGCCCCCGAAATAGACGGCGGTCTGACCGGCGGGGAAGCCCGCAATCGCAGCAAGCGCCTCGTGCTGCCGGGCGCCGCGCGATACGGGCCACGGAGACAGGCGACCCGAGAGGCACTCAAGACGGCTTGTAGGGATTGGCGACCCTCACCGCCGGCGACCCAGCACCGGCGGGCGGCGTTGCCCGGTAGTGCTCTGGCGGCGCCCCCCCGGCGGCGACGCGGGCCCGCGCCTGGTCCGGGGTTTCGAGCACGGCCGCCGCCGCCAGCGCCGCCTTGCGGTCGACAGGTAAGGGCCTGGCCTCGTCGGGCGGCGGCATCATGCTGGCGTGATAATAGGCGATCCTGATCTGCGCCGGATCAACGATCCGCGTGGGATCGATATCGCGCTGATTGATGCCCTTGGGCTCCACGGCCACGCCATCGACCAGTTCGTGATCGAACCACCACTTCTTGGCCGGATTGCGCCGGCCGTTGCCCAGCCAGTCGTCGACGCATGTTGCGATGGGAACCATCAGGGGCTTGAGCCACATGGCGTTAACGCCAAGCCAGCTTCCGAGGCGCGTCAGGACCGCGCCGTCGGCGTCCACCACCTTGTTGATCGGGCAGGTTTTCATGCAGCGGCCGCAGGCCGCCCCCTTGGGATTGGTGACGCGGTAGCGCGTGCAACGCTCGACGTCCGGCTTCCACATCTCGTAGCCGTTGAACATCACCTTGCCGCCGAAGGGAATGGCGTCGCACGGGCACTCGCGGGCGCATTTGAGGCAGCCGCCGCAGAAGGCCTGCAGGCCGAAATCGATGGGCTTGTCGACCTCGAGCGGCAAATCGGTTGTCAGGACCACCGATTTGAAGCGCGGCCCGACGAAGGGGTTGAGCACCAGTTCGCCGATGCGGCTGAGTTCGCCCAGTCCGGCCCAGAGAATGAGCGGGATGTGCAGCACGTCGCTGTCGGCATTGGTCTGCGGCCGGGCCGAGACGCCGTTGGCCCGGAGGAACTCGGCCATGACTCCTGCGATCTCCGCGCCGCGCAGATAACCGCGCATGGATTGCGGACCGGATATCCAATCGTCGCCGCTTGCCCCCTCCATGGTGTCGTAGCCCTGGTCGATCAGCATGACGACGGCGTAGCGGTGGTAAGGCCTGATCTCGCTACCGTCCTCACGATGCGAGAACCACGCGTAACGCGGAATCTCGCAGATGCCGGTGAGATCGGAGCCAAGGCAGTAGGAAAGGGATTTGATCGCCCGGCTGTTGGCCGCAGGGTCGGCGAAGCCCGGGCTCATAGTCCGCGCCACGTCGCCATCCTGATGCTTGACCATCGAGCGGATGAGTTGCAGCAGGGCAAAGGCATAGGGTGTCTTGAAGGCGAAACGGGTACGTTCCTTCTTTGCCTTGTCTCCGAGATCGCCGTGCAGTGCCCGCTGGAAGAAGGCGGCGCGCTTCGGCACGCGCGGCACCTCGTCGTCGATGATCAGCGTCGTCGGCCGCTCGACGCGCTTCACCTGCTCCATCGGGTAAGCGCTGAGATGGCTGGCACGCCGGGCGCGGCGGTTGCGCTCCCGCCCCGACCGGGCGCCGTTGATGCCCCACCAATAGGCAAGGCCCCCGGCACGGCGCGTTTCGGGGTGCAACGGCCGGTCGACGGCGAGCGCATATTCCGTGGTGACCACCGCCAGTGTGAAATGGCGGCCGAGATAGGGGTGCTCCGCGCCACCATCCGAGCGCACGACGAGACCGGCCAGAACAGCGAGGCGCTCGGCATCGACCAGCGAGTTGCCGGCGATGTGGGCCCTGGCAGCGAAGCCCATCAGCCGAATATACTCGGCGAGGCAGGCCGCAAGCTCGGCGGCACGCAGCGCCGCGAGCGCGCCAGCGGCGGGCTCGACCCACTCACGGGCCCTGTTTCCGGATTCCGGCAGACGCGGCAACTCGAGCAGCAGCACGACGGCGAAGCCGTGCGCGGGCCGCAGCGCGCCAGCCAGCCAGGCGCTATCCGGCATGGCGCAGATGCCGACGCCGCTCGCGTCCATGAAATAGCCGGCACCCTTCAGGTCGACGGCACGGCGTTCAAGGTCGTCCGGCACTGGCGCGCGGACCCGCGCCGCCTCTCCGTCGACGAACCGCGCGAAGAGATCGCGATACTTGATGGCGGCGCGCGAAAGCGTATCCGACGTGTCGCTCGACGAGGCCGCGGCGGCGGGACGCGGTGCCGCCTGGGTCTCCAGCAACCCCACGCTGTCGCCTCGGCGCAGTGCCTCCATCGGAAAGGGCCCCAGATGATAAGGCCGGTTCCTGGAACGCGGATGGAGGAACATAGCCCGTCAGTCCGCCGCCACTCCCGTCGTGGGGCCGTGCTTGCCGGCCGACCAGCCGCGCTCTGCCAGAATGCGCCTGCCCGTTTCGAGCGGCGAGGCCTCCAGCTCGGTGGCCATGGTGTCGTTCCAGCGATTGAGAAATCCGTAGAGTGAAATCACCGCCACGATGTCGACGATCTGCTCGTCTCTGAAGTGCTTCTTGAGCTCGGCGAAGTCCGCATCGCCCACCTGGTTGGGCACCATGGCGGCGAGCTGAGCAACGCGCAACGCGGCACGTTCGGCTGCGCTGAACAGCGGGCTGGTTTCGTATTGCCAGAGCGCGCGCTCCTTTTCTTCGTCGATGCCGGCCTTGAGGCCGGAATGCGCGGTGTGCGCCATGCAATAGGAGCAGCCGGCCGTGCGGCTCGCCACCTGGGCGATCATGCTGCGCAGCGGCTTGTCGAGGGTCGTATCCGGCCCGTTAACAGCCTTGGCCAGCTCGGTGAAAGCGCGGGCGATCCCGGGCCGGTGCGAGAGGATGCGCATCGAGTTGGCGATGAAGCCAAGGCGGGCCTGGGTGGCTTCGGCAATATCCTTGACGTCGGGCAGGGTTTCGATGGGCAGCGGTTCGATGCGCGGCACGATGTCCTCCGTTGGTTTCGCTAGGGTGTTCGCCGGAACTCCGGCGGTACGAACATCATGAAGTCCTGGCGCCAAGCTGCCTTGTGGCATTCGATGCAGAAATCCACGGCACCGGCATTCCGTCCGGCCGTCTCGCCTGCGATCTTCCCATCCGGGGTAATCATGGTGAAGCGCCAGTCGGCGGTTGCCCGGTTGAAGCCAGACCGCATCTTCTCCATGGTCAGCAGCGGACCGCGGCGGACCGCGCCGCTGCCGCTGACCGCGAAATGATGCTTGGCGATGATGGCACCTTCGGGCATCACCCCGGCATCCTCGTAGCGTCCAAACGCCGACGCCCTTTCGTTCGCAAAAATCTCCAGATAGCTGCCGTGCTCGGAACCGAACGGACGCAAGCTGTACCGCGGCCACGACGAATAGAGACGCGCGGCCGGTGCCTCGGATTCGCGCATTGACGCAGCCAGCGCGGGCCGCACGCAGTCGGCGAGCTCGATCAGCTCCGCGCCGCTCAGCACAGGCGCCGGTGGATTGCCCGGGGCGTTGGCGCGGGCCGGCGGACTGGGTGCCAAAGCGAGCCGTGGCACACCGCAGCCTGTCGACAGAGGGTTTACGGCACTCTCGCCAGGCGTTTCCAGGCATCCCGGCAATAACAGGACAGCACCGAGAATTGCCGCGTAGTGCCTGCCGATCATGACTCCCCCGCTGGCTTGTTGCGCCTCATCCGTTCAGGCTATTATGGACTGATCGGTCTCGAATTTCACTAATTTTGGCGGCGGCCGACTGGCATGAGAATCCTCGGTGTCCTCCTGGCAATCGCCGCACCGCTCGCGCTCTGCGCGTCCGCGGCCGCGCAGTGGCGAGGCGATGTCCTGGAAACGCCGGGCCAGGTGAGCGCCGTCGACACTGCGGGCCCGGATGCGCGCGTCGCCATTGATGGAAACTGGTACCGCCTCGCGGCCGATGGCGCACAACTTGAAGCAGCCCCAGCACCCGAACACCCCCCGGTGCCGGCGGATGCGCTCCCCGATGCCCGGGCCGCGACCGGCACCGGCAGGATCCTCCGGGCGTGGCTGGCTGAACCCACGACCCGCTATGCGCATGGGGTCCTCGGCGACGCTATCGAGGCGGGCAGCTTGGTGATCGAACGCCGGCATGGCGGACCCGTTGCCCTGCGCCTCGGCCCGGATGCCGTCTTCGAAGACATCACACCTCGCATCGTGATGCTCGATGGCATGGAGCGGATTCTCGTCGTCAAATCCTATCTTAGCCGCGGTTCGGCTTTGGCGGTCGTTGACCCGGGTCCGGGTGTCATCATCGCGGAGACGCCGGCAATCGGTCGGCCCAACGCGTGGCTCAATCCCGCCGGGGTCGCGGACTATGACGGCGACGGCACCGTCGATATCGCGCTGGTTCGCCAGCCTCACGTTGCAGGCCGGCTGGAGCTGTGGTCGTGGCGCAACGGAAGGCTCGAGAAGACAGCCGAGATTGCCGATGCGTCCAATCACGCGATCGGTTCGCGCGCGCTTGACATGAGTGCCACGGCGGATTTCGACGGCGATGGCCGCGCGGATCTTGCCATACCGAGCCTCGACCGGCGCTCGCTGCGGCTCATCGGATTCGGTCCCCATCCGCGCGAGATTGCGCGCATCGCGCTGCCGGCCCGTATCGCCACCAATGTCGGTCTGGCTTCGGTGCGGAATCGCCTGGTGCTGATCGCCGGTCTCGAGACCGGCCAGCTTGTCGTAATTCGCGACCCACGGCTATTTTGAACCAGACAGTCTATAATTTGCCTATCGCGCGTGTTATGGGTCTGGCCATGGCTCGTCCTCGCGAATTCGATCCCGAAGAGGCTCTGGAACGGGCCATGCAGGCGTTCTGGGCCAAAGGCTATGAGGCGACGTCGCTCGACGACCTCTGCGCGGCCACAGGCCTCAGCCGATCGAGCCTCTACGCGGCGTTCGGCGACAAGCACGCGCTCCTCCTGCAGGCGCTTGACCGCTACGAGGAGAGTTCGGCAGCGCGTATCGCAGCGGCGCTGGACCGGTCCCTTCCGATCCGCGAAGCCATCGCGGCACTGCTCGCCGACTTCATCGACAGTATCGTCGCCGGGCCGGGCCGGCGGGGCTGCTTCATCGGCAACTGCGCGGCGGAGCTGGCGCGTCACGACCGCGACGCTCTGGCACGGGTACGCCGCAGCCTGGAGCGCACGGAACGGCAGCTCCGCGATGCGTTGGAGCGCGCCAAGGCCCTGGGTGAGCTGACTCCGTCAGCGGACCCTCGGACGCTGGCGCGGTTTCTGGCTTCCGGCATTCACGGCCTGCGTCTGGTCGGCAAGGCAAACCCGGATCGCGATATGCTAGACGACGTTGCTCGGACAATGCTGCGCTGCCTCGGCTAGATATTTTTTTGATTGGTTATGGATCATTCAGTCCAAAAATGGAGGTGCCCGATGAACATCCGGCTGTATGATCTTGCCGGGGCTGACGGAAGGCGGTTCAGCCCGAACTGCTGGCGCACGCGCCTGGCTCTGGCGCACAAGGGGCTCGGCGTCGAGGCCGTACCCACGCGCTTCACCGATATCGCCTCCATCTGCGGCGGCGGGCAAAAGACCGTACCGGTAATCGAGGATGGTGACCGCCTTATCGCCGACTCGTGGGCCATTGCCGACTACCTGGAGGAGACGTATCCCGACCGACCGTTGCTATTTGGCGGGTCTGCCGGCCGAGCCTTCGCCCTGTTCATACAAGGTTGGGCCGTCGCCACGCTGCACCCGGCCATTGCCAATCTGATCCTGCTCGATGTCCATGACCGGCTCGACCCCGCCGACCAACGCTATTTCCGCGAATCGCGAGAGCGCAGCTTCGACCGCACGCTCGAAGCGGTGCAAGCCGGCCGCGCTGAGCGCCTGCCGGCGTTCCGCAAGTCGCTGCAGCCGCTGCGCCATGTCCTGGCCCAGCAGAAATGGCTGGGCGGCGATGCGCCGCTCTATGCCGACTATCTCGCCTTCGGTCCGCTGCAATGGGCCCGCGTGGCCAGTGACTTTGCCCTGCTCGAGGCCGACGACCCGGTGGCCGTGTGGTTCGAACGCTGCCTCGACCTTCACGACGGCCTTGGCCGGCGCGCCCTGCCCACGGCCGCCTGACCGGCTTACCCGTCCCCCGGACGCAAGGAGATTGCCATGTCCCCCAAGCCCCGCCAGCCCGCACCCGCCCTCGACATCGAGTTGCTTGAAGGAGGCTTCTGGAGTCTCAAGGACTCGAAGCCGGCGAATTTCACCCTGATAGTCGCCTATCGCGGCTTTCACTGCCCGATCTGCAAGACCTACCTGGCCGATCTCGAAGCCAAGCTGCCCGAGTTCGCCAGACGTGGGGTGGAAGTCATTGCCTTGAGCACCGACAGCCGGGCGCGCGCCCAGAAGTCGAAGGCGGAATGGGGCCTCGGCAACCTGCGCCTCGGCTATGACTTGACCATTGCCATGGCGCGCAGCTGGGGGCTCTACATCTCGCATGCCATTCGGGACGGCGAGCCGCCGGAATTCAGCGAGCCCGGCCTGTTCCTGGTCAAACCCGATGGCTCGCTGTTCTTTGCCTCGACTGGCAGTGCCCCCTGGGGCCGGCCGCCGCTCGACCAGATGCTGCGTGGCATCGATGTCGCGCTGGAACGCAAGATGCCGGCCCGCGGCGAGGCCTGACAGTCCGCACCGGCGCCGGCGAGCCGTTCCATCATGATTGCGGCCTGACGCCGGAGGACAGGTTAGATCAGGCATCGGCATCGACCGCGGTCTGGCGGCCCTGCTAGAAGCCTTGCCCATGCTCTCCGCCTTCATCCGCGCCACGGCCCAGCTCGGGGACCCCGCCTTCCGGCGGCCTCTCGTCCTCGGCCTTCTGGGGGCCGGGGCGGTGCTGGCGGCGCTGTGGACCGGCATGGGCGTGCTGCTGACCCGCACAAGGGTCTTCGAGAACCCCTGGCTCGACACGCCGCTCGACGCGCTGGGCGGGCTCGCCACTCTCGTCCTGACGATCCTCCTCTACCCCGCCGTCGTCGCCGCGATCATGTCGCTGTTCCTCGAGGGAGCCATCGACGCGGTCGAGAAACGGCACTACCCCGGCAGCGCGCCGCCGCGCCCGGTTGGTTTCGCCGAGCAGCTTGGCGGTGCCGCGCGGCTGATCGTCTCGGCGGTCGTCCTCAACCTGCTCGCGCTACCGATTTATCTGATTCCCGGGATAAATCTGGTGGTGTTCTACATGCTCAATGGCTATCTTTTGGGCCGGGAATATTTCGAGATGGTGGCCCAACGCCGGCTCGACCCGTCGGCGCTGCGCCAGTTGCGGCGCGACCGTCGGGCGAAAATTTTTCTCTCGGGCGCGGGCGTTGCCTTCATTTCGACAATTCCCCTGGTCAATCTGGTGGCGCCGCTGGTTGCAGCCGCCGCCATGACGCACCAGGTGAGGTCGTGGACCGGGGGCATGGAGCAGACCGCTCCGCGTGACGGCTGAAGCGAAGGAGAAAACGACGCCATGTTCCGTCGCAAGCGAGAGGATGAGAACGAGATGAAGCCGGAAGTTTCCGCCGACGACGCCGCCTCGAACGACGCCCTGTTGGCCCCCAAGCCCACCGCCCGCCCCATGGCGCCGACCGCGCCGGTCCCGCCGGCGGGTGCCGCCTTCGCCAAGCCGACCGCGCCGGTCCTCGGCCGCAGCGGTGTCAGCTGGGCCCAGCCGACGGCCGCGGCGCCGCGTCCGGCCAGCGGCGGCGACGCGCCCTCCGAGAGCAAGAAGCTGATCGTCGGCCGCGACATCGTGCTCTCCGGCCAGATCACCTCCTGCGAAAAGCTCATCGTCGAAGGCCGGGTCGAAGCCTCGCTCACCGACAGCCGGGCGATCGAGATCGCCGAGACCGGCCACTTCAAGGGCACCGCCGAAATCGAATCCGCCGATATCGCCGGCCGCTTCGAGGGCACGCTCTCCGTGCGCGAGCGCCTGTTCATCCGCTCGACCGGCAAGCTCAGCGGCAAGATCACCTACGGCCAGATCGAGATCGAGCCGGGCGGCGAGATCTCGGGCGAGGTGCATGTCGGCCCGCGCCGGCCTGCCGCTCCCGCCGCGAGCGCCCCGGCCGCCGAGCCCGAGCCCGCCTTCGGGACCTCGACCGGCTCCTGAGGCCCTGCCGATCCGGAATGCCGGAATGAAGCGCCGGCTTGCGCAGGCGCTGGCGGCCGTCGCGCTGACGACGCTCGCCGCCTGCGCCGCCGGCGAACGGCCGCCTGCGGCCACCAGCGTGCCCGAGCGCAACGAGTCCTCCTGGCCGCCGCCGCCCGACGACAGCGCACCGCCGCCCGCCGTGGCGGCGCTGCCGCGCGCGCCCGAGCCGCTGCCCACCACGCCGCCCGAGGATCCGCGCCGGCTCGTCGGCCTGCGCGGCGAGACTCTGCGCGGCTGGATGGGCGAGTCCGTGTTCGTGCGCCGCGACGGCATCGCCGAGATCTGGCGCTTCGCCTCCGAGACCTGCTTCCTCGACGTCTTCCTCTATCGCGAGGGTAGCGAGATGCGCGTCGCCCATCTCGACGCGCGCTCGCGCGTCGTCGGCCAGCGCACCACCCTGCAGGCCTGCTACGGCCGCATCATGGCGGCCCGGCCCAAGCCGGTGAGCTGACGTTCTCGCCTCTCCCACAGGGAGAGGTCGGCGCAAAGCGCCGGGTGAGGGGAAGCCCTCAACGGCATGAGCGGTGCCTGATAAGTGGCGTTTCCCCTCACCCCAGCCCTCTCCCTACGGGAGAGGGAGCTAAGAGTCGTGAACGATCCGGCCGCCGACCATCGTCAGCGCCGTACGGATCGTCAGCAGGTCCTGGGGCGCCACCGAAGTCGGATCGGCGGACAGCACGGCCAGATCGGCAAAGTTGCCGGGACGCAGCGGGCCTTTCCGGTCTTCTTCGAACGTCAGGTGCGCGCCGGCCACGGTGAGCATGCGCAGCGCTTCCTCGTTGCTGATCTGCTGCCGCTTGCCGATCACGCGCTGCGTCGTGCGTTCCTGGCGCGCGGTCATCGCCCACAGGGTGAAGAAGGGATCGTAGGGAATGTTGTCGGTCGCCGTGGCCGTGGGAATCCCGAGATCGAGCAGATCGCGGTGAGGGACGACGGTATCGCCGCCATCGGCATCGTTGAGATACCAGTGACCGCCCTTCCACAGGAAATAGACGGGGATGGTCGTCACCATCAGCCCGAGGGTCTTGAGCTTCTGCAGGTCCGATGGCCGCGAGCGGGCGACGTGCTGGATCACCCAGCGCCGCGCCGCGAGCGGATGACGCGCCGCCACCTCCTCGAGGATCGGCATGATCTCGTGCAGCTGGTCCGAGACGATGACGTTGAGGCGCAGGTCGTTCTCGGCCAGCAGGAAACAATAGTCGCGGAACTCCGCTGGCGAATTGGCCTGCTCGACGAAGCCCGACCAGCCCGTGTTGGGCAGGTCGGCGCGCGCGATATCGGCCAGCACCCGGCTGCCGCCCCAGGCGATGTGCACGCCGGAGACCGACAGCCACTCGTCCCCCAGGCCGCGCCCGCGGGCGAAGGCCAGCCAGTCGCGGCAGGCGCGACTCGCCTCGGCGAAATCGGCCCAGGTCGGGCTCAAGACCAGCGCCGTGCGCACGGTGAGCTTGCCCGCCTCCCAGAGGCGGCGATAGGCCGCCAGCGTCAATGCCGAGACGCCATGGCCTTCATAGACGCTGGTCGTGCCGACGGCGTTGTAGATGCGCATCGAGTCGACGATGCCTTCAACGCGGTCCTCGAGGGTGAAGCGCGGCACGGCGCGCAGAAGGTCGAACTCGACCGCCGGGCGCGGGTTCGTCTCGACGATGATGCCCGTCGGCTCGCCGGCAGCGTCCTTCTCGATCTCAATGCCGGTGTAACGTGGCTTGGTGTCACGCGTCACGCCGTTGAGAGCGAGGGCGCTCGAATTCAGGGCGTAATAGCCGGGCGGCTTGCCCCAGTTGCCGAACACGCCCTGGATGTAGACCGGGTTCGCGGGGGCGGCGCGGTCGAGCTCATGGCGATCAGGCAGGCGGCCTTCGGCCAGGGTCTTCAGGGGATCGAAATAATGCGGCGGCTCGCCCACCGGCATGGTGACGATCCATTCGCCGGGCTTGTGCGTCTTCGCCGCGTTGGCGATCCGTCCGACGATGTCGGCGACGGACCGGCACCCGGCCAGCGACAGGCGCCGGAGCTTCAGCCCCTCGCGGTCCATATGCGCGTGCGCGTCATTGAAGCCGGGGATCACCGTGCGCCCGTCGAGCTCGACGATCCGTGTCGCCGGCCCGATCAGCGGCGCGACGGTCGCGTCGTCACCGACAGCGGTAACGCGGTCGCCTCGCACGGCAATGGCGGTGGTCGGGCGTCCCGGCCCGTCCAGGGTCAGGACCTTGCCGCCGCGCAGAACGATCGAGGCCGGGTCAGTGGCTGCTGGCATACCAGGGGAACAGCTTGCGCGTGAGCGCCACGAACAGCCGGTCGGCGAGGAAGCCGAGTGCCGCCAGCAGGAACAGGCCGATGAACATGACGTCGACGCGGAACAGCTGGTGGCCCATGGACATCATGTAGGCGACGCCCGCGGTGGCGCCCGACAGCTCGGCCGCCACCAGCACGATCAGCGAGATGGCGATCGACTGCCGCAGCCCGGCGAGAATCATGGGCAGGGCCGCCGGCAGGATCACCCAGAGCAGGGTCTGCACCCGCCCCGCCCCGAGACAGGCGGCCGAGCGCAGGTAGATCGGGTGCACGTCGCGCACTCCGATGAAGGTGTTGACCCAGATCGGGAAGAAGGCACCCCAGCAGACCAGCGCGATCTTCGCCGCCTCGCCGATACCGAACCACAGCACCGACAGCGGCACCAGCGCGATGGCCGGCAGCGAACGCGAGCCGTGGAGCAGCGGCTCGGTGAGGAAGTTGAACACGGGAAGACGCGCGGTGAGCACGCCGATCGCGACGGCGAGCAGGGCCGCGATGACGAAGCCGCTGCCAGCGCGCTTCAGGCTGACCAGGATGTTGTTGGGGATCTCGCCCGAGGCGATCATCGGGATCGCCTCGGTGATGACGATCGAGGGCGGCGGGAACAGCACCTCGTTCACGCCCGGCAGGAAGCGCGTGACCTCCCACAGCGCGATGACGAGAAGGACACCGGCGATGTTGAGGCCGACGCGCATCATCACCGCGCGGCGCTTCTGCGTTTTGAGAGCGACGCGGAAACGGGCTTCGAGCTCCCGCGCGTGCGCGTCGCCGCCGGGCATGGATGTCTGCTCGTGGGTGGTCATGCGGTCTGTGTCCCCTTGCCGTACAGCTCCGCGCCGATCCGGGCGTAGAGGCTGGCGAATTCGGCCGAGCCGCGGTCCCGGGGATACGGCAGATCGATCCTGACCTCGCTGCGGATCGTCCCCGGATGCGCCGACATCACCACGATGCGCTGCCCGAGGAAAATCGCCTCGTCGATATTGTGCGTGATGAAGACCACGCTGATGCGGAATTCCTGCCACAGGCGCAGCAACTCGTCCTGCAGCGTCGCGCGGGTGATGGCATCGACCGCCGCGAAGGGCTCGTCCATCAGCAGGACTTCGGGCTCGTTGACCAGCGCCCGCGCCACGGCGACACGCTGGCGCATGCCGCCCGAGAGCTCGTGCGGGTAGCGATCCGCCATCTTCGCCAGCCCGACGATTTCGAGGAAGCGGTGGGCCTTGTCGCGGCGCTCGGCCTTGCCGATGCCGCGCATCCGGAGGCCGAACTCGACGTTCTGCCGGACCGTCATCCAGGCGAACAGCGCGTATTCCTGAAACACGACACCGCGCTCCGGACCGGGGGCCTCGATCGGCTGGCCGCGGAAACGCAAGGATCCCTCGGTGGGTTTGAGGAACCCGGCGATCATGTGCAGCAGCGTGGACTTGCCGCAGCCTGATGGCCCGATGATGCAGACGAACTCGCCGGGTGCTACGGCGAGCGAGGCGTTCTTGAGAGCCCAGGACGGCTCGCCATCGCTGGCGGCAAAGATCTGGGTGACGGACGACGCTTCGATGAGCGGCGGGGCAAGCGACATGACTGTTGAGCAGGACTATACCGGGGACCTCCGGGGGCTGCACGCCCCCGGAGTGGCGCCGGTCAGACGCCGGTCAACGTCACCCGGTCGGGGCGGAATTTGCGGACCGGATCGGCGTGGATGAGGCTGGTGAACAGGGCGCGGAGATCCTGCGACGGCCGGCGCGCGATGCCCGCCGAGATGGCCCACTCCGCCTGGGCAACCAGGTCGTCGAGGAAGCGCGGCGTGAACTCGGTGCGGAACTGGAACGACTCCGTGGCCGACTTGACCTCCTCCGGCGTGGTGCGCACGCGCGCGGCGATCTTCTGCGCCCAGTTCGCGTCCCTGGCCATGTAGTCCTCGGCGGCGAAGATGGCGCGCACCGCGGCGTCGAGCAGCTGCGGCTTCTCCTTGATCACCTTCTCCGAGGTGAGGATGGTCTGGTGGCTCTGGAAATACTTCTCCAGCCCGTCCTGGTTCATCACCGTCGTCTTGCCGCCGGACTGCTTCTCCGCCGCATTGGCCGCCTGACCGGTCCAGGCGAAGGCGTCGATGTCGCCGCGGATCAGGGCCACCGACATGTCGTTGGGCGAGAGGTCGATGACCGTCACATCCCGAAGGGTGAGGCCGCCCATCTCCAGATACTTCGCCAGCATGTACTGGCCGCTGGTGCCGACGCGGGTCGCGACCTTGCGCCCCTTGAGGCTGGCCGGCTTGTTGGCGTCGACCGGCCCTTCCTTACGGACCGTGATCTTCATGTCATGGGTGTAGCGGCTGTAGTTGAGCAGCACGACCGGCTTGAGACCCTGCAGCGCCGCGAAGACGAAGGGCGTATCCGTCGAGGTCGAGAAATCCGCCGAGCCGCCGAGCAGCGCCTGCATCGATTCGCGGCCGGTGGGAAAATCAAAGACGGAGAGATCGACGCCGGCGGCCTTCCAGCTCTCGAGCGCTTCAGCGAGGAACGTCGTCGCCCAGGTGTAGCCGGTGCTGCCATAGGCCAGCGTGGATTTCTGCAGCGACTGGGCCTGTGCCGTGCCCGCCATCAGCGAGGCGGCGCCGGCTCCGGCGAGAAACGTACGGCGGGAAAAGTTGAGATCGCGTGACGGTGAGCTGCCCATGGGTCCCTCCTCGGCGAAAATACAATGGTATCGAATAGGATACGGGTGAGCAATTGCCGTGCCAGCGCCTGGCTGACGGCCCTTAACGCGCCGGGTGAGAGGCTGCCAGCCGCGCGACGAAGGCTTCGACCTGCCGGCGCAGATGCGGCACGGCCGTCACCTCCCAGAAACGCCCGCGCGTCGGCGGCCCCAAGGTAACCAGGCCCTCGGCACGCGTCCCGTCGGCCCGCAGCAGCGTGTAGTCCTCGTCGATGTCGAGGCCGAGCCGATGAGTATCGGGCCGCGCCAGCCCCTGGCCGATCAGCGCGCGCACCAGCGGCAACGTGCTGCGCGCATAGTCGCCTTCCGGGCCGGTGCAGTTGATTACGCAGTCCACGGTCACGGTCTCGCTCGCCGCCTGGCCGCGGCGACGCAGCGTCACGCGAACGGCATCGGCGCCCGGCGCCAGCTCGACGATGCGGCCGGCCACGATGGCGAGCCGGCCGGCCGCGCGCAGCGCCTCGAGCCGGCGCATGTGCCGGGGCGGCAGGCGATGGCGGTAGGCGAACCACAGGCTGCGCAGATGGCGGATGAAGCGCCGGCGATTGGCTTCGTCGAGGCGCTGCCAGATGGCAGACGTATGAACACGGAACGCCTCGACCACGGAATGCCAGCCGATGCCCTGTGCCGCAGCGGACTTCACCTCGCGACGCAGCTCGCGCATCACGGTGCGGATGCCGCGCGAAGCGATCGCCGGCGAGAAAAAATCCGGATAGGGCACCGGCATCGCGTCCTCGAGCGGCAGAACGCCATGGCGCGACAGCGCCGTGATCGGGCCGCTATGTCCGCGCGCCAGCAGGTCGAGCACCGTATCGACCGTGGTGAGGCCGGTGCCGATGACCAGCAGCCTGTCCGCCGGGCCGACCTTCTCCAGCGTGCCCGGGCGCCAGGGATCGTCGATGCAGCGCAGCGCCCCTTGGGGCAGAAACGGTGCGGGGTCGAGATTGCCCAGGCAGAGCGCCACGATATCGGCCTCGACCGTGCCGCCATCGGCGAGACGAAGCGTGTAACGCGAGGCCCCGGTCTTCAGGATCTCCAGCACCTCGCCGCGGCGGCGCTGCAAGCAGCCCGGCCGTTCGCGCTCGGCCTCGGCCAGCAGATGCTGCAGATAGGCGCCGTACTGCCAGCGCGCCGGATAGTCGTTGCGGATCGACGTCGGATCGGCGAGGCCGGCCTGCTGCGCCTGCCAGCGGATAAAGCCGTCCGTATCGGCTTCGGCCTCACCACCCATCATGTGGGCCATGACGTTGAGCGTGTGATCGGGATTGGGGCTGGCGTAGGCGGCACCGCGGCCGAATTCGGCGGCGCGCTCGATCAGGGTGATGTCGGCCGTGAGGCCGCGCTGCCGCAGCAGGCGCACGCCGAGAAGCGTGCCGCAGGCCCCGGCCCCGATGATCGCAATTCTCAGCCCCGCCCCCGTCTCCATGCCTCAAGCGCCCGTTCGACTACTGCCTGCTGTGAAAGCAAATTCCGTTCCGCCCCGGCCGCCCCTAGAATGCGCGCCTCGAGGGAGCACGGCATGGATCTGATCATTCGCGGCGCCAGTCTGCCAGAAGGCCGGACGGGTATCGATATCGGCATCGAGGGCGAACGCATCGTCGCCGTTGGCCCGGCACTGGCCGCGAAAGCGCCGGTCGAGATCGACGCAAGCGGCCGGCTGGTGACGCCGCCCTTCGTCGACGCCCATTTCCACATGGACTCCACGCTCAGCCTGGGCATGCCCAGGCTCAACCAGTCGGGCACGCTGCTCGAAGGCATCGCAATCTGGGGCGAGCTCAAGCCCTCCCTGACCGTGGAGGCGATCCGCGAACGTGCCTTGCGCTACTGCCGGCTGGCGGTGTCGCAGGGCATCCTCGCCATCCGCAGCCATGTCGATGTCTGCGACCCCCGCCTGCTCGCGGTCGACGCCCTGCTCGACGTGCGGCGGATCATGAAACCGTTTCTCGACCTGCAGCTCGTCGCCTTCCCGCAGGACGGCTACCTGCGCTCCCCCGGTGCGCCGGACAATCTGCGGCGCGCACTCGAGCGCGGGGCCGACGTGGTGGGCGGCATTCCCCATTTCGAGCGCACCATGGCCGATGGAGCGGCGTCGGTCCGCGCGCTGTGCGAGATCGCCGCCGAGCGCGGTTTGCGTGTCGACATGCATTGCGACGAGACCGACGACCCGTCCTCGCGCCATGTCGAGACGCTGGCGGCCGAGACCGTGCGCACCGGCCTGCAGGGGCGCGTCACCGGCTCGCACCTCACCTCCATGCATTCGATGGACAACTACTACGTCAGCAAGCTCATCCCGCTGATGGCCGAAGCCCGGCTCGGGGTCGTCGCCAACCCGCTGATCAACATCACGCTGCAGGGCCGCCACGACACCTACCCGAAGCGCCGGGGCATGACGCGCGTGCCGGAGCTGATGGCGGCCGGCCTGGACGTCGCCTTCGGCCATGATTGCGTGATGGATCCCTGGTACCCGCTCGGCCGGGCAGACATGCTCGACGTCGCCCATATGGGGCTGCACGTGGCGCAGATGACGGGCACCGAGGCGATGAAACGCTGCTTCGACGCCGTGACCGTGAACCCCGCTTCCCTGCTCGGCCTGCAGGACTACGGCCTCGCACCGGGGAAGTTCGCGGACCTCGTCGTCCTGCAGGCCGCCGATCCGATCGATGCCATCCGCCGGCGCCCGCCCCGGCTGTTCGTCATCCGCCGGGGGCGCGTGGTCGCCCGAAGTGCTGCGTCCATGCCCGAGGTGATCGACAACGAGGGCCGTTTCGCGCCGCTCTCCGATTAGCGCTTCCTGACCGGCGGCGGCGCTTCCGGCCTGGTCTTCTTCCTGTAGGCGCAGAGCTCCAGCACCGTGCAGTTGGGGCAGTTCGGCTTGCCGGCCTTGCAGGTGTAGCGGCCGTGCAGGATCAGCCAGTGATGCGCGTGGCGCCGGTATTGGGCCGGCGTCACCTTCATCAGCTTTTCCTCCACCTTGTCGGGGGTCTTGCCCGGGGCGAGGCCGGTGCGGTTGGAGACGCGGAAGATGTGCGTGTCGACGGCGATCGTCTCCTCGCCGAAGGCGACGTTGAGCACCACGTTCGCCGTCTTGCGCCCTACGCCGGGCAGGGCCTGCAGCTCGTCATGCGTTCGCGGCACCTCACCGCCGTGGCGTTCCAGCAGCAGCTTCGACAGCGCGATGACGTTCTTGGCCTTGGTGTTGAACAGGCCGATGGTCTTGATGTGCTGCTTCAGCGCCTCCTCGCCCAGCGCCACCATCTGGGCCGGCGTGTCCACCTCGGCGAAGAGCTGCTTCGTCGCGCGGTTGACCCCGACATCCGTCGCCTGGGCCGACAGGACCACCGCGACCAGAAGCTGATAGGGATTGCCGTAATTGAGCTCGGTCTCCGGCTCGGGCCGCGCCGCGGAGAGACGGCGGTAGAATTCTTCGACAGCCTGCGGTTTCATTGCCGATCAACCTAACGACAAGACCGATGCCCGACAACGATCTCCCCTGGCGCCTCGAAAAACTCTATACCGCCGCCTGGCCGCCGCTGCGCCACGAGACCGTCGGCGACTGGCTGCTGAAATTCGCGCCGGGCGTCAGCCGCCGCGCCAACTCCGCCAACCCGCTGCGCGCGCGGGTGCGCGACGTCGACGCCAGTATCGACGCCGCCGCACAGCGCTGTCGCGAGGGCGGCATACAGGCGCTGTTCCGCATCCTCTCGGTCCTCGATCCCGCCGCCGGCGCGCGCCTCGACCGGCTCGGCTACAAGCCGGAGGGTGAGACGGTGAATCTCTTCACCCGTATCGACGAGGCGCTGGCCCGGCGCGACGAGGCGGTCAGCCTCCTTCCGCATCCCGACGAGGAATGGCTGGCGGCGATGACCGCGGCGCAGGGGCATGCCGGTGACAAAGCGGAGATCTATCGCCGGATCGTGCAATCGATCGCCATCCCCGCTGCCTTCGTCTCGCTGCGTCAGGACGGCGAGCTGGCAGCGCTGGCGTACGGCGCGCTGGACAACGGCGTCATGTGCTTCGAATCCGTCGTCACGATGGAGCCCTATCGCGGGCGCGGCCTGGCCACGCGCGCCTTGTCCGCGCTGATCGACTGGGCCGCCACACAGGGCGCGCAGGCCGTCTGCCTCCAGGTCGAGGCGACCAACGAGCGCGGCATGCGGCTCTATCGCCGCCTCGGTCTCCGGCAGGAGCTCTATCGCTACGATTACCGTCGCGAGCCGGGAGCTTCCGTCTACACGCCCTCCTGGAGGGGTGCGGGCGCCAAGGATCGTTAGCTCAGCGTGACTTGGCGGCCCAGGCTTCGATCTCGACCAGATACTCCGGCGAGGCCAGTCCGCTGACGATCACCAGCGTCGAGGCCGGCTCGGTCTCCGGTCCCAGAACGGCCGTGCGGCCCGCCCGGTAATCCTCGGTAAAGCGGGCGTCCGTCAGGAAAGCCGTAACCTTCACCAGGTCCCGCCGGTCCATGCCGTTGGCTTCGAGGCAGGCCAGGATGTTGCGGCATACCTGCTCGGTCTGGGCCCGCACGCCGCTGGCGATCTTGCCCGCCCGGTCCATGCCGACCTGTCCGGCGATGGCCAGAAGATCCGAATTTCCGGGGACCTTGACCGTGTGATGGTATTTGCCCAGCGGCTTATGGACGCTGTCGGGATTCGAGAAATTGTTCATGGCGGGTACCTCCCTGGTGCCAGCTTTTAGTAGCAAGTTCCCGGCGGGATGTCCTTTGCCCGTCTTTGGAATTATCGTTGCACCGTGAGCGACGACATACCCGAGCTCGACCTGCTGCTGCGGCCGCATCGCAGCCTGTCGCCCACCGGCTTCTGGGTGATCATGGCCATCCTCGCCGTGTGGAGCTTCGTCGGCGGCATCGTCTTCCTCAGCGTCGGTGCCTGGCCGGTGATCGGCTTCGTCGGCATCGACGTGGCGCTGGTCTGGATCGCCTTCAGGGCCAGCTACGGCGACCGGCGCTACGAGCGCGTCCGCCTGGCCGGCGGCATCCTGACGATCGACGGGATCGACCGGCGCGGCCGCCGCACGCATCACGAATTGCCTTCGTACTGGGTTCGGGTCTCGCTCGAGGCGATCACCGATTCGAACCGGCTGCTGCTGTCGAGCCACGGCCGCCACATCGCCGTGGGCAGCTTTCTCTCGCCCGGCGAACGCACCGAGCTGGCAACGCAGATTCAAGAAGCGCTGATGCGCTCGAAAGCGACGCCGGCAGCGACCTAGAGCCCCAGCACGTCCTTCATGCTGTAGAGGCCCGGGGCCCGGCCGCGCGCCCAGAGGGCGGCGCGCACCGCGCCGCGCGCGTAGATCTGCCGTCCGGTCGCCTTGTGGGTGAGCTCGATGCGCTCCGCCTCGCCGCAGAACATCACCACATGGTCGCCGACCTCGCTGCCGCCGCGTGCCGCAGTAAAGCCGATCGTCCCTTCCTGGCGCGGCCCGGTATGGCCGTCGCGGCCGCGCACCGCCACGTCCCTGAGCTTCACCTTGCGGCCGCGTGCCGCCGCGTCGCCAAACAGCAGCGCCGTGCCCGAAGGCGCGTCGACCTTGTGCTTGTGATGGATCTCGAAAATCTCGATGTCGTAATCGGGACCGAGACTCGCCGCGACGCGCTCGGTCAGCGCCTCGAGCAGGTTGACGGCCAGGCTCATGTTGGGCGAGCGCACGATGGCCGTCTTGCGCGCCGCCTCGGCGATGGCGGCGATGTCCTCTTCGGTCAGGCCGGTGGTGCCGACGACCAGCACCTTGCCTGTCGAAGCGGCGAGGCGCGCGTGCGCCACGGTGGCCCTCGGCGCGGTGAAGTCGATGACCGCATCAGCACTGGCAAAGAGTGCCGCCGGATCGCTGCCGATCTTCGCCTGCAGCGAGCCGACCCCGGCCACCTCGCCCGCGTCCCGGCCGAGCAGCGCGCTGCCCGGCGCCTCGGTGCCGCCGGCGAAGGCGCAGCCCTTGCTGCCCACGATCTCGCGGATGAGCATCTGGCCCATGCGGCCGCCGCAGCCGACCACGCCGATTCGATAATCCGTCATGCCGTCCTCGCTGAAGAGGCGCGCATTCAATCACAAGCTCCGGCGAAGCGCCAACCCGGCGCACCGCGTCAGATATTCAGCTTCTTGAAGATCCGCTCGGGGATCAGCTTGATGATGGTCATGATCGGCCACCACAGGAACGGCACGTAGACGATCTCCGTGCCCTTCTTCGCCGCCTTGAGGCAGGCCGCGGCGATCGTCTCGGGCTGCGCCATCAGCGGCATATCGTTGAGACCGTAGCTCATCGCCGTGTCGACCGGGCCGGGCTTCACGGTCACAACCGGCACGCCCACCCGGAACAGCCGGGCGCGCAGGCCCTGCAGATAGGCGCCCAGAGCGCCCTTGGTCGAGCCGTAGACGTAGTTCTTGAGGCGGCCACGGTCGCCGGCCACCGAGGTCAGGACCACGATGGCCCCGGCCTTCTGCACCTCGAACAGCGGGGCGGCGCGGTGCAGCACATTCACCGCACCCGTATAGTTGGCCGCGATCACGCCGTCGATCAGCGAGGGATCGGCATCGATCTGGTCCTGCGAGGGCATGGTGCCGAAGGCGAGGAAGATGTTGAGCGTTGCCGCGCCGGCGAAGTCGCGTGCGCGCTGCAGCACGGCCGCATGACTCGCGCTGTCGAGGGCGTCGAAATCCAGCATGTCGGCGCGCCGGCCGAAACGCGCCCGCAGATCGGCCGCACTCGCCTCGAGATCGGCCGTGTCGCGGCCGGCGAGCAGGATGTCGGCGCCATCGGCCGCCGCCGCGCGGGCAAAGGCACGGGCAATCGCCGAGGAGGCGCCGAGGATGAGCCAGACCGGCGCGCTCACGGCGTCTTGCTCCCGGATTGGCCCTTGAGGCCGAGACGCCGGGCAAGATCGGACATGAAGCGCGCACCGGGATCGACGCGCTGCAGCACGGCCTCGAAGCGCGGCAGCTCCGGGTACATGGCGCGGAAGCCAGCGCGCGAGAGCAGCGAATCCTTGGCGACGTAGACCCGGCCCTGATGCTCGAGGGTGATCGCCTCAAGCTTGCGCAGGAGCTCATCGGCCCCGCCGCCGCGCGGGAAATCGAGAGCCAACGTGTGGCCGCGCATTGGGAAGGAGAGATGACCGCGTCCGGGCCGGCCGAGGGTCTTGAGCACGGCGAGGAACGAGGGATTGCCGGTGCCGGCGATCGTCTCCAGCAGGCTGCGCAGACCCGCACGCGCCCTGTCGTCGGGCAGCACGCACTGGAACTGATAGAAGCCGCGCTTGCCGTAGATGCGGTTCCAGTCGTGCAGCGCGTCGAGCGGGTAAAGGAACTCGGCAAAGGGCCGCAGACGCTCGCGACCGGCGACCGGCACACGACGACGATAGAACTCGTTGAAGGCGCGCACCGAAAGCCGGTTGAGCGCGAAGGACGGCAGGTCGACGGGCATGCGCCGCGGCCGCGGCGGGGCGGGGATCGTCAGGTCCTGGTGGAATTCCGCCGTCTCGAGGATGCCCTGCCCCAGCGAGGCACCGCTTGCCAGCGCGTCGATCCAGCCGACCGAGAAGGTGGCGCTCTCGCGCACCTGAGCGAAGGATTCGAGATAGTGGTCGAGATCGGCGATGCGCTCCTCGCGCACGCTGACCCAGGGTGTGGCCCGCGGCAGCATCCGGAAGGCCACGGCGCGCACGATGCCGGTCAGCCCCATGCCGCCGATCGTGGCGGCGAAAAGCTCCGCATCGCTCTCGGGAGACACGCGTCGCGTCGTGCCGTCGGCCAGCAGCAGCTCGAACCACTCGACATGGTCGCCGAAGCTGCCGTGGCGATCGTGGTTCTTGCCGTGCACGTCGGCGGCAACAGCGCCGCCGACCGTGGCGAAGGCCGTGCCGGGACTGGCCGGAGCCATGAAGCCGCGCGGCAGGAATGCCTCGAGCAGGTCGGCGAAGCTCACGCCCGGCTCGCAGACCACGAGGCCGCTGGCCTCGTCGAACGACAGGATGCGGTCGAGGCGCTCCGTGAGAACCACCCGGCCGCCGTCGTTGAGTGCCGCGTCGCCATAGGCGCGGCCCGCTCCGCGCGCCAGCACCGTGACGCCGCCGGTATCGGCCACCGCAGCGTCGAGCTCGCGCGGCCGCTCCGGACGAGCGGCGCCGACCGTAGCCGTGTGATTGCGGCCCCAGCCCGTAAGGGTTGCCTGCCTCCAGCGCGTCACAGCAGCCGCCCGTAGATCAACCAGCCGAAGGTGGCGATCCAGCCGAGCACGGCAAGGATCAGGAAACGGTCGGTGAGCGCGAGATCGGTCGGCGAGCCCGAGCGTTCCTCGACCAGCGCGATCTGCAGATAGCGCAGCACCCCGGCCACGACGAAGGGCGCGGTGAGGTAGAGCCGGTCCGTGCCGTAGCGATGAATGACGGCGGCGTCGGTCGTGTAGATGAGATAGGAAACCAGCAGCGCTGCCAGGATGATCGACAGCGCGGAATCGACGAAGCGCAGATTGTAACCGGCAAGCGCCGGACGATGACTGTCCTGCAGGTGGTGCGCCAGATCGTCCCGCCGCTTGGCAAAGGCGAGGAACAAAGCGAGCAGGAACGTGCAGATGACGATCCACACGGTGGAGGTGATCGAGATGGCGGCCGATCCCGCCTGCACCCGCAAGACGAAGCCGAAGGCGACGATCAGCACGTCGAGCACGGCGATGTGCTTCAGGCGCAGCGAGTAGAGAAACGAGAAGGTGGCGTAGATGGCGGCGTAGACGGCAAAACCGCGCGGCATGAACGACGCGGTCAGGGCGACCGCGCCAAGCAGCAGCACGAGGCTGAAGGCCAGGCCGGCCTCCGGCGAGACCGCGCCCGAAGCGATGGGACGTAGCCGCTTGGAGGGATGCTGGCGGTCGGCCTCGCGGTCGCACCAGTCATTGAAGGCGTAGATAGCGCTGGCCAGCAGGCAGAAGACCGCCACGGCGAGGGCCACCAGAACCAGGTTCCGGCCGGTGATGGCCTCAGGCGTGAAAAAGAGCGGGGCCGCAACGAACGCGTTCTTCACCCATTGGCGCGGCCGGGCGAGGCGGATCAGGGCGGAAACGGACGTCACAGTCAGGACTTATAAGGGCTTGGCCTTATGGCGCAAAGGGTTGGTCCGGGGAATAACGGATGGGCCCCGGCCGTCATTCTCGGGCGGCCGGACCCGTTTTGGACGGTTTCCCCAACCGGCCAAACTGGCGTAAAAGCCCGGCCACCCCATCTCGTTCCTAGGCCCTTCAGCGCCACCCCGATGAGTGACACGCCCCACACTGCCATGCCCGCACGCTGGATCCGCTTCCTGGCCGTGGCCATCGGCCTGATCCTGCTCGGCCTCGCCTTCCGGCCGGCCGCGCATGTCTACGACATGCCGATGACCGAGGACGGCTATTACGCCCTCTCGGTGGCGCGCAACGTCGCCGCGGGCAACGGCGTCACCATCGACGGCACGAACCTGACCAACGGCTTCCAGCCGCTGTTTACCTTCCTGCAGGCGGCGGCCTTCTTCCTAAGCGGCGGCAATGAGATTCCGGCCATGCGGCTGGTGATGGCGCTCGGCTGGCTCTTCCATGCCGGTGCCGCGCTGCTGGTCGCCTTCATCGCCCGCGACGCCTGGCCGGCGCGCCACGGCCCGGCGGAGACGACCTTGCGCGGCGCGCTTGCCGCCTTCCTCTGTCTCGCCGCTCCGCTGATGCTCAACCACGCCTATAACGGGCTCGAGACCGGCTGCGTGATCTTCTTCTATGCCGCCATCGCGCGCTGGATGCAGCTCGGGCGAGACGAGTCCTGGGCCGGTCTCGCGGCGCTTGGCGGGCTCATCGGGCTGCTCGTGCTGGCGCGCATCGACGCGGCCTTCATGGCCGTGGCCCTGGGCCTCAACGAACTGCGCCGCTCGTGGACACGCGGTCCCGTGACGATGCTGGGACGCGGCGCCGTGCTCGGGCTGGCGGCGCTGCTCATATCGCTGCCGTGGTGGCTCTACAACACGATCTATTTCGGCTCGCCCATGCCGACCAGCGGCACGGCGCAGCAGGCCTGGGCGCTGGAATGGCTGCGGCTGGAGCACGCCGAATGGGCGCTGCGGCTGGTGCTCTTTCCCTGGCTCTTCGCCGGCGCCCATGAAGGGGCGGTCGGCATCAACGTGCCGATCCCGGCCGAGCCCGGCTACATGACCATGACCCTAACCGGGTTCCTGCGCACGGCCGCTCTCGCGATCATCATTGGCATCCTGTGGCGCGCGGCGCGCGCTGGCGTGTTCCGTCAGGAGCTCTCGGCGGCCACGCCCGACGAGCAGCACCGGGTGCGGCGCCTGACCGAATTCGCCGTGTGCTTCGGGTTCGCCTTCGCCGGTCTGTTCGTCTATTACGCGCTGTCGTTCATCGCCTACTGGTTCTACTACCGCTACTTCGCGCCGCTGGCGCTCGTCGCCTTCGTCATCGTGCCGATCCTCGCGGCGCGAGGGCTGGCCGGGCAGGGACGATCGCCTCTCGCGCTAGCTGCTGTCGCCCTGCTCACGCTGCAGATCGTGGTGCTGGGTGTCCTCGGCCAATGGGGACGCGGTCTTGGCGGCAACACGGTCTATCACGACCAGGTGGCGCTGCTGCGCGAGCACGTGCCGCCGGAGGCGCTGGTCGCCGCCGGCCAGTCGGGCACTCTCGGCTACTTCCGCAGGCACGTGGTCAACACCGACGGCAAGGTCAACCGCGAGGCGCTCGCCCACCAGGACCGGATGTGGGAGTACCTGCGCCAGCGCAACATCAAGTGGTTCGTCGACTGGCCCTTCTACATCAACAAGTATCTCGGTGTGCCGCTCGACGCCGAAGGCCTGCCCGCGGCCGAGGGCAATGGCTGGCGCCGGGTCGCCGAGCGCAATTATTTCTATCTCTACGAATACACCGGCCCCGCCAACCGTTAACGCCGGGGCGGCACCTTTGGCACTTTTGGCGAGGTTGCTGCTCCGATACGGCCATGCTTAAGTAAGCCGCTGATCAAAAAAGTAAAAACACGCCGGGGACAACGCAATCTTTACCTTTGCAGGTTGACACTCACGGTCATGGCCGGGACGAGCGACAGCGCTTTCTATCGCTACGCCACCATCGCGCTCTTCGTGATGGCGCTGTGGATCGTCTTCGTGACGTTTCCCGACTACGGCATCACCTGGGATGAGCACTATCACGAGGCCTACGGCCGGCACGTGCTCTCCTATTACCGCTCCGGCTTCAGCGACCATGAGGCGCTGACCTATCACAACCTCTGGCTCTACGGCGGGGCGTTCGACGGCGTCGTCGCCCTGATCAAGACCGTGTCGCCGTTCGGCAACTACGAGACCGCGCATCTGATGAACGCGCTGGTCGGCCTGCTCGGCGTGGCGGCGGTATATCGCATCGGCTGCGTCTTCGACGGCCCGCGTGGCGGCTTCTGGGCCGCCGTGCTGCTGCTCGCCATGCCGTCATGGTACGGCCACATGTTCAACAACCCGAAGGACATCCCCTTCGCCGCGGGCATTGCCTGGTCGATCTACTACATGATCCGGGCCGCACCCCATTTCCCCCGCGTGCCCGTGGGCATCACGCTCAAGCTCGGTCTGGCGCTCGGTCTGACGCTGGGTATCCGCATCGCCGGCGTGTTCGCGCTCATCTATCTCGCCGCGGCGCTGACGCTCTGGGCGCTGCTGCGCTGGCGCGAGGCCGGTTTCGTCACCGCCTGGCGTGACTCATGGCGCGCCATCCTCGGCTTCCTCCTGCCCAGCCTGCTGGTGGCCTGGAGCGTGATGCTGGCCGCCTGGCCCTGGGCGCAGCAGGATCCGCTGCGCCGGCCCTTCCAGGCCCTGACCACCTTCTCCAACAATCCGTGGAATCTCGACACGCTGTTCGAGGGACGGCTGGTCAACTCGCTACATCTGCCGGCCGATTATCTGCCGGGCTATTTCCTCGTGCGCATGCCGGAGCTGGTCCTGGCGCTGCTGGCCGTGGCCCTGCTTCTCGCGGCGGCGGCGCTGGTGCGGCGGCGCGGGCTGCCGGACTGGCCGGCATTCTCTCCTTATTTCGTGCTCGCCTTCGCGGCCGTGTTTCCCTTCTTCTTCTTCGTCGTCTTCCGCCCGGTGACCTATGACGGCATCCGACACTTCCTGTTTGTCCTGCCGCCGCTCGCCGCGATCAGCGGCCTGGCGCTGACCCGGCTCTTCACCGGGCTGGCCGCGCGGCCGTTCTGGGCGCGGGGCGCCTTCGCCGCCGTGGTCGTCACCTACCTCGGCTGGCATGGCGGCTTCATGCGCGAGCTGCATCCGCACCAGTACGTCTATTACAACCAGCTGGTCGGCGGCGTGGACGGCGCCGAGGACCGCTACGAGCTCGACTACTGGGGCAACTCGTATCACGAGGCGGTCGATCGCCTCGTCTCCTACATCAAGGACGAGGAGGAGCGGACCGAGATCAGCCGCGTCTATCGCGTGATCGTCTGCTCGAGCGGCACCTCGGCCGCCTATTACTTCCCCCAGAACCTCGTTCTGTCGGGTGACGAGCAGAAGGCGGATTTCTACATCTCGAACACGCGTCTCGGCTGCGACCGGGTGTTCGACGGCGACACGATCATCACGGTGGAGCGCGACGACGCCGTGCTCAGCGTCGTCAAGGATCGCCGCCGGCTGCGCGCGATGGCGCCCGAGCGGCTTGAGGCGAGGCTGGTGAACCAGCAGCCCCTGTCGCGTCAGCATCCGGGCGTGCCGCTCGATATCCTGGACGTGATGGATTACTGAACGCCATATCGGCCGCGCCGAACCCCGCCCGCTCACTGACGATGTAGAGCGGCCTGCCCTTCACCTCCGCGAATACCCGGCCGAGATAGGCCCCGAACAAGCCGAGCGTCAGCAGCTGGATGCTGCCCAGCAGCAGCACGGCGACCATGACCGAGGCATAGCCGGGCACATCGATACCCCAGACGAGCGTGCGCACCACGAAGAACATACCGAGCAGCAGCGAGGGCACGGCGAGGGCGGCGCCGATATAGCCGGCGACGACGAGCGGGAAGGTGCTGAAGCTGGCCAGTCCGTCGACCGCGAAGGCCACGAGACGCGTCAGCGACCAGGCGCTGGATCCGGCCTGGCGGGGCCCGGGCTCGTAACCGATACCGATCTGGCGGAAGCCGACCCAGGCGAACAGCCCTTTCATGAAGCGGGCGCGCTCGGGCATGGCGTTGAGCGTGTCGACCACCCGGCGATCGAGAAGCCGGAAATCGCCGGCTCCCGGCGGCATCTGGATGTCGGAGAAGCGCCGGAAGAGCGCGTAGAACGTGCGGCTGAACAGGCTGCGCAGCCGGGAATCGGTATTCCGCGACTGGCGCTGGGCGTAGACCATGTCGTAGCCCTCGCGCCAGCGCGCCACCAGCGTCTCGATCAGCTCGGGCGGATGCTGCAGATCGGCGTCGATGGGAATGACCGCGCGTCCGGCCGTGTGCTGCAGCCCGGCGCTGAGCGCGATGTCCTTGCCGAAATTGCGCGACAGGCGCACGAGGCGCAGCCGGGGATCGTGCCGCTGGCGCCTCTCGAGGAGCGACCAGCTGTCGTCGCGGCTGCCGTCGTCGACGCAGACGATCTCGCTGGCGAGGCCCAGGCGCGCCAGCACCGGATCGAGACGCTCAAAGAACGCGTCGAGATTCGCCGCCTCGTTGTAGACGGGCACGACGATCGACAGTTCCGGGCTGTCCGGCATGCGTTTCCTCAGGTCTTTTGCGCTATCCTTCGCCAGTGTCATCGACCGGTCAACCCGTCAGTCGCCTGATCCTCTGCGCCGACGATTACGGCCTCGCCCCGGGGGTGAGCCGGGCCATCGTCCGCCTGCTCGCCACCGGCAGGCTGAGCGCCACCAGCTGCATGAGCCTGGGCCAGGCCTGGCCGCGCGAGGCCGTGGCCCTGCAGCCGCACGCCGCGACCGCCGATATCGGCCTGCACCTGACGCTGACCGATCACGCGCCGCTGGGGCCGATGCCGTCGCTGGCGCCTTCCGGGAAGCTGCCATCGGTGGGCCGCCTGCTGGCCCGGGCACTGACCGGACAGATCGACCACACCGAGATCGCCGCTGAGCTCGAGCGTCAGCTCAACGCCTTCGAGAAGGAGATGGGCCGACCACCGTCCTTCCTCGACGGCCATCAGCACGTGCATCAGTTTCCGGTCATCCGCGACGCGGTGATCGCCCTGTGGCGGCGGCGCCTTACCGGTAGTGGCGCCTGGATGCGGGTCTGTGTCGAGCCGTGGGGCGCCACGCTCCGGCGCGGCTTCGACGCTCCCAAGGCGTGGATCATCACGGCGTTCGGCGGCGCCTTACGCACCCGCGCGCAGGCAGCGGGTATCCCGACCAACGACCGCTTTTCCGGCATCCACGATTTTTCGGGCCGCGTCCCCTACGCCCGGCTGTTCGAGAGTTTCGTGCGCGACGCCGGCAGCGGCCGGCTGCTGGTCATGTGTCATCCCGGCGAGGTCGATGCCGAGCTGCGCGCCGCGGATCCGGTGACGACGGCCCGCGAGGAGGAGCTGCGCTTCTTTGAGGGGCCGGACTTCCTGCCCCTGCTTGCCCGCCACAACCTTGCACCCGGCCGCTTCGCCTAGACGGCCCCTCTATACGTGCGCCGTGCCGGGTGAAAGCCCAGATTGCGCTCGTGCCTCATCACCGAGAAACCGGCCTGCTGCATCAGGTCGGTCATCTCCGCCTCGCCGTATATGGCGAAGCCGAGCCGCTGGCGCAGGCGCCGATAGTCGGAAAAGAACGTCGCGACGAGACCGCCCAAGGCGGCGAGCAGGAAGCCGTGGGCGGCTGCCGTGGTCAGCAATGCCTTTATGTCGGCGAGCATGCCGGCTTCCGGCGGAATCACATCGGCCAGGATCAGACAACCGCCCGGGCGCAGTTTCTCTCGCCAGTCACGCAGCAGACCCGGTAGAGCCTCACGCGGCACGTACTGGACAACAGAGAAGACGACGATGACGTCGAGGGTTGGGCCCAGCGCCTTGAGCCCGGCCTCGTCGAGCACAGCGATGTTCACCGCCCCGGCAAAGCGTTCGCGCAAACGGATCTGAACCGACGCGGCCGCGTCGTAGAGGAACAGCCGCCCGACCCGGGACGCGACCCGTTCCGCCTCCAGCGCGTCGCCGCAGCCGTAGTCGAGCACCCGCAGGTCCGGCCGGGCCGGCAGCACCGAGAGGATATCGTCGGCCACGCGCCGGCAATGCACGCGCAGGTGCTGCTCGTTCACGTAAATGCTGTGCGGGCGGTCCCAGAACCGCAGCCAGGACTCGGTCATGAACGGGACCCTGCCGCCACCGGCGGCGCCATGCAAGCGATGGCGGTCACACCGCCCGCAGAAACGCCGCCAGTGCACGCCAGGGGCGATCATCCCAGTGCCGGCAAGCCAGACCGGAGGTCGAGGGCAGGACGAAGACGGCCGTCTCCCCGATCGGGGCGCGTTGGCGGCCGTAGCACGCCGTTTTGCCGAGAACAGAGCAAGCCGGGCTCAGACCGTTGAAGGCCAAGGCACGCGGACGGTAGTGCCGGATCTTGGCGCGGACGGAGCCCGGGTCATAGGCCGTCTTCGACAATTCGCTGTCGGCGCCGAACTCCATCTTGCAGACATCCGTGAGGCCGATGCCGAAATCGAGGAGAGACGGATACTCCTCCGGCTGCAGCCGCCGCGGGGTCAGACCGGCAGCGTGCAGCGTCGGCCAGAAGCGGTTGCCGGGATGGGCGTAGTAGGCCTGTTCCTGCGCCGAGCGCGTGCCGGCAGCACTGCCGCAGATGACGAGCCGGAGATTGGCCCGCAGGAGATCGGGCAGGATCGGCCCGGGCGAAACCGCGGCGCTCAGCCGCGCAGGTCTTCCCACAGCTCCTTCACCTTGGAGAAGAAGCCGGCCGATTCGGGGCTCGTCTGGTCGCCACCCGCCTTCTCGAACTGGCGCAGCAGCTCCTGCTGCTCCTTGGTCAGGTTCACCGGCGTCTCGACCGTCACCTCGACATACATGTCGCCGCGCCGTGTCTCGCGCAGCACCGACATGCCCTTGCTCTTGAGCCGGAACTGCTGGCCGGTCTGCGAGCCCGGGGAAATCGTCACCCGGGCGCGCGCGCCGTCCACCGTCGGCACCTCGATGGAACCGCCAAGAGCGGCGGTCGTCATGGGCAGCGGCACCCGGCAATAGATGTCGGCACCGTCGCGCTGGAAGAAGCGGTGCGGCTTCATGGTGAGGAAGATGTAGAGATCGCCCGGCGGCGTGCCGCGCACGCCGGCCTCACCCTCGCCGGCGAGGCGGATGCGCGTTCCCTCCTCGACACCGGCCGGAATGTTGACGTTGAGCGTGCGTTCCTTGCGCACGCGGCCCTGGCCGCGACACGCCGAGCAGGGATTCTCGATGACCGCGCCCTGCCCATGACAGGAGGGACAGGTCCGCTCCACGGTAAAGAAACCCTGCTGGCTGCGTACCTTGCCGTGACCGCGGCAGGTCGGGCAGGTCACCGGGCGCGAACCCGTTTCCGCGCCCGTGCCCGAGCATTCCTCGCACAGCACGGCCGTCGCCAGCCGCACGGTCGCCGTCTTGCCGTGATAGGCGTCCTCGAGCGAGATCTCGAGGTTGTAGCGCAGGTCGGCGCCCTGCGGCGCCTGGCGGGCACCGCCGCCGCGCCGGCCGCCGCCGCCCATGAACTCGCCGAACATCTCGTCGAAGATGTCGGCAAAGCCGCCCATGTTGAAACCGGGATCGCCGGCGCGACCGTTGGCACCCCCCTCGAAGGCGGCGTGGCCGAAGCGGTCGTAGGCGGCGCGCTTCTGCTCGTCCTTGAGGACGTCGTAGGCTTCGTTGAGTTCCTTGAAGCGCTGCTCGGCCTTCTTGTCGCCCGGATTGCGATCCGGGTGATGCTGCATGGCGAGCTTGCGGTAGGCCTTCTTCAGGTCCTCGGGCGAGGCGCTACGCGCCACACCCAGCGTCTCGTAATAATCCTGTTTCGCCATTTACCCGACGAACCCCAACCCACCCCGAAAGTCATCGCGGGGCCGGGGATAAAACCCCGGCCCCGCGATCCGATCAAGCGCGCTTGTTCTTCTTCTCGTCGACTTCCTCGAAGTCGGCGTCGACGACCTTGCCGTCCTTCTCGTCCTTGGCGCCGCCGGCGCCCGCACCCGGGCCGGCATCGCCGCCCGGGGCCGGACCTTCCGGACCGCCGGCACCGCTGGCCTGCGAGGCCTTGTACATCGCCTCGCCGAGCTTCATCGACGACTGGACCAGCGCCTCGGTCTTGGCCTTGATCGCCGCCGCATCGTCGCTGTCCTTGACGGCCTTGAGCGCTGCGATATCCGCCTCGATCTTCGACTTCTCGTCGCCACCAACCTTGTCGCCGTACTCCTTGATATTCTTCTCGGCCGAGTGGATCAGGCTGTCGGCCTGATTGCGGGCGTCGATGAGCTCGCGGCGCTTCTTGTCCTCGGCCGCGTTCTCCTCGGCATCCTTGACCATCTTCTTGATGTCGGCCTCGCTGAGGCCGCCCGAAGCCTGGATGCGGATCTGCTGCTCCTTGCCCGTACCCTTGTCCTTGGCCGAGACCTGGACGATGCCGTTGGCGTCGATGTCGAAGGTCACCTCGACCTGCGGCACACCGCGGGGGGCGGGCGGGATGCCGACCAGATCGAACTGGCCGAGCAGCTTGTTGTCCGCCGCCATCTCGCGCTCGCCCTGGAAAACCCGGATGGTGACGGCACCCTGGTTGTCCTCGGCGGTGGAGAAGGTCTGGCCCTTGCGCGTCGGGATCGTGGTGTTGCGGTCGATGAGGCGCGTGAACACGCCGCCCAGCGTCTCGATGCCCAGCGACAGCGGGGTCACGTCGAGCAGCAGCACGTCCTTGACGTCGCCCTTGAGCACGCCGGCCTGGATGGCGGCGCCGAGTGCCACGACCTCGTCCGGGTTGACGCCGCGATGCGGCTCGCGCCCGAAGAACTGCTTCACCACCTCGATGACCTTCGGCATGCGGGTCATGCCGCCGACGAGAACCACCTCGTCGATCTCGGAGGCCTTGAGGCCCGCATCCTTGAGGGCTGCCTTGCACGGCTCGACGGTCTTCTGGATCAGGTGATCCACCAGGCTCTCGAGCTTGGCGCGCGTCAGCTTGATGTTGAGGTGCTTGGGACCGCTCTGATCGGCCGTGATGAACGGCAGATTGACCTCGGTCTGCGTCGATGAGGACAGCTCGATCTTCGCCTTCTCGGCGGCTTCCTTCAGACGCTGCAGCGCCAGCTTGTCGCTGCGCAGGTCGATGCCCTGGTCCTTTTTGAACTCGCTGGCCAGGTAGTCGATGATTTCCTTGTCGAAGTCCTCGCCGCCGAGGAACGTGTCGCCGTTGGTCGACTTCACTTCGAACACGCCGTCGCCGATTTCGAGCACCGACACGTCGAACGTGCCGCCGCCGAGATCGTAAACCGCGATCGTGCCGGTCTTCTTCTTTTCCAGGCCGTAGGCCAACGCGGCCGCCGTCGGCTCGTTGATGATGCGCAGCACCTCGAGGCCGGCGATCTTGCCGGCGTCCTTGGTCGCCTGACGCTGGGAATCGTTGAAGTAGGCGGGGACGGTGATGACGGCCTGCGTCACCTTCTCGCCGAGGTAAGACTCGGCGGTCTCCTTCATCTTCTGCAGGATGAAGGCGGAAATCTGGCTGGGGCTGTAGCGCTTGCCTTCGGACTCGACCCAAGCGTCGCCGTTGTCGGCCTTGACGATCTTGTAGGGGACGAGGCCCATGTCCTTCGAGACCATCGGGTCTTCGAAGCGGCGGCCGATCAGACGCTTGACCGCGTAGATCGTGTTGTTGGGATTGGTCACCGCCTGGCGCTTGGCGGCCTGGCCGACCAGGCGCTCGCCGGAATCGGTGAAGGCGACGATCGAGGGCGTGGTGTTGGCGCCTTCCGCGTTGGGGATGACCTTGGCGGTCGAACCTTCCATGACCGCGACACAGCTGTTGGTCGTGCCGAGATCGATACCGATGACTTTGCTCATGAACAAAACCTCTTTCTTGCGGCAGGCCGTGGGGCGGCCCCGAAATCAGGCTCCGCTCCGGCCCCCAGGATGCTCCACAGAAGATGTGGGGACTTTCGAGGGGTATATAGGCGCCATGCCGCACCGCTGCAACTCTCCGCCGGCAGGAAGGCCAAGGATTTGGCCGCCTTTGGAGCCGTTTATGGCTGTCCTGGCGGGAGGCGACCTGCGGGCTCTGACAGGCTTAAACGGGGTTAAAGAGGCTCTTTCGGGCCTGCCAGGCGCAGTATTTGCTACAATTTTATTAAATAACCAAGACGAAATACTGGCTGCGAATCAGCGCGCTAGCACAACTCCTAAATAAAAGCACCCGAAAAGCGTGCTTGGCGCTTGACTTTTTGCTTCCGAAGTTCTTCCTTATTGTTGCGAAGGGTAGAAGGCTCTTTGCATGCATCCGTAGAATACGGGTTTTGAAATGAATACGGTTCAAATTTCGCCGCTGGGCTCCACGGCCCCGCCGGCATCATCCGGGAAGGACCCCGGCGCGGCTGACGCGTCGCAGGCCCACAAGCCCAAAGCCAAGCCCCAGCCCGAGCTTACGGCCCCTGAAGCCGTGGCCGATCAGCACCTTGCGGAAGCTCGCGCGAATTTCGCCAGCGCCGCCGAGGAGCGCAAGGCCAAGGCAGAAAAGGCGCGCGCCGAGAAAGCCGCCAAGGAAGCCGCCGAAGCGAGGAAGCGCGCCGAGGAAGCGGCCGTTCAGCTCGATATCGGCGGGCTGCAGCGCGAAGTCGGCCTGGTCGAAGGCACGACGAAAGTGTTCGTCGACCTCGTCGATCCGCTACGCAAGCAGGCCGTGGTCCGCGTGTTCGGGCCGTCCGAGGACAACGAGTCCACCGAAGCGCCGGCGGACAGCGGCCAGACCCGTCCCGCAGCTAATGCCTACGCGCCTGCCGGCGCCGCCCAGCCGCTCAAGGATCTAGGCGTCGCTTAAAGCCCTGTCCGCTCAACCGGCCTACTGAAACCCCGGCCATCGAGCCGGGGTTTTCGTTTCCGGGGCAGGGCTATGCCGTGGTGTCGATACCGGCACCGGGGCTGGCAGCGCCGCCTTTCGACACCACGACCATCGCCGGGCGCAGAAGGCGCCCGTGGATCGTGTAGCCGGGCTGCAGCACCTGCACGACCGTACCCGGCGCCTTGTCGGCGGCCTCGACCTGCATCACAGCCTGATGAAGGTTGTGATCGAACGGCTGGCCAAGTGGATCGACCTTCTTGACCTGCTGCCGCTCGATCGTCGCCAGGAACTCGCGTTCGACGAGCTCGATGCCTTGCGCGAATTTCTCCAGCTTCTCGTCGGCAGCGCGCTCCTCGGGCTTCAGCGTATCGAGCGCGCGGCGGAGATTGTCCGCCAGCGGCAGGATGTCGCGGGCGAAATTGGCCACGGCATACTTGTTGTTATCTTCGATCTCGCGCTGGGCGCGGCGGCGGGTGTTCTCCGCCTCCGCCAGCGCGCGCAGCGCCTGGTCCTTGAAGCGGGATATCTCGGCCTCGAGCTCGGCGATGCGGGCTTCCGGTGTGCCGGCGTCGGCCGTGGGGGCGCTGTCGTTGGCCGGGGTTCCGGGATCAGGCGTGTCTGAACTCATTGCGGTTCCTTGCACCGTAACAGGAGGCATTGGGGTGAATGGCGCGAGCGGCGCCCGCGTACCGTCAGCCGATCAGGCGGGTAATGACTTTCGCCGTGTAATCGACCATCGGGATGATCCGCGCGTAGTTGAGGCGCGTCGGGCCGATCACCCCGATCGCGCCGACGATCTGCTGCTTGGCGTTGGCGTAGGGCGAGATGATCATCGAACAGCCGCCGAGGCCGAACAGCTCGTTCTCGGCGCCGATGAAGATCTGCACGCCATCGCCGCCCTGCGTCGCGTCGAGCAGCTTGACCATGGTTTCCTTGGCCTCGAGCGTCTCGAACAGCAGCCGGATGCGCTCCAGATCCTCGATCCCGGTCACATCTCCCAGCAGCTTCGACTGGCCGCGGACGATGAGATAGCCGTCATCGCCCTGGTTGCCGCCCGCCCAGCTGGCAAGCCCCGCCTCGACCACCTTCTTGGTCAGCGCATCGAGCTCGGCCCGGTTGACCTCGAGTTCGTTCAGGATATCGGCGCGCGCCTCGCCGAGGGTAAGCCCGCGCAGGCGCGCGTTGAGATAGTTCGAGGCGCGGACGAGCTCCGACGTGGTCAGGCCGGTGGGAATCTCCACCACCCGGTTCTCGACCAGTCCGTTCTCCGTCACCATGACCACGAGCGCGCGGCCCGGGCTCAGGTTGACGAACTCGACGTGTTTGAGCGCCCCTTCGGTCTTGGGCGCCAGCACCAGGCCCGCGCAGTGCGACAGGCCGGCTAGAATCTGGGTCGCCTGCTCCAGCACCTGGCCGAAGCTCTTGCCCGAGGCCGAACACTGGACATCGATGCGCTGCTGTTCCTCAGTCGACAGCCGGCCGACCTCGAGGAAGCCGTTAACGAACATGCGCAGGCCCAGATCGGTCGGCAGGCGGCCGGCCGAGGTATGGGGGGCGTAAAGCAGCCCGGCATCCTGCAGATCCGCCATCACGTTACGGATGGTCGCCGGCGAGAGGTGCTGACCCAGCTTGCGGGCGAGCGTGCGCGAGCCGACCGGCTCGCCGGTCTCGACATAGGTCTCGACGATATGCCGGAAAACCTCGCGGCTGCGCTGGTTCAGCTCGGCCAGGGCCGGCGAGCTGCCGGACAGGCCAAGAGCGTCGGGCCGCGGTGGCTTGACCATATTCATGGACAAAATCTAGGGAGGCGATGGGGGACCGTCAATGCGGGCCGGCACAGCCGTTCTTTCTGGACGCCGCCAGAGGCGGCTTGTAGGGTCCCGCCGCTTCCACTTTTTAAGGCTCTGCCATGCGTCCTTCCGGCCGTACTCCCGACGCGCTTCGCGCCGTATCCCTCGAAACCGGGGCGGCGAAGTACGCCGAAGGCTCCTGCTTGGCGCGCTTCGGCGACACCCATGTCCTGTGTGCCGCCACGGTCGAGGAGAAGGTGCCGCCCTTCCTGCGCAACAGCGGCACGGGCTGGGTCACGGCCGAATACGGCATGCTGCCGCGCTCCACCCACACCCGCACCGAGCGCGAGGCCGCCAAGGGACGCCAGAGCGGCCGCACCCAGGAGATCCAGCGCCTGATCGGCCGCTCCCTGCGGGCGGTCACCGATCTCAAGGCCCTGGGCGAACGCCAGGTGCGCATCGACTGCGACGTCATCCAGGCCGATGGCGGCACGCGCACCGCAGCCATCACCGGCAGCTACGTGGCCCTCCATCTGGCACTGCAAAAGCTCGTGACCGTCGGCAAGCTCACCCGCCTGCCGCTCGCCGATCATGTGGCCGCGATCAGCTGCGGTATCTATCAGGGCACTCCGGTGCTCGACCTCGACTATCCTGAGGATTCGGGTGCCGATGCCGATGCCAATTTCGTGCTGACCGGCGCCGGCCGCATCATCGAGGTGCAGGGCACGGCCGAGAAGATTCCCTTCAGCGAGGCGGAGCTGATGCAGCTCCTCGGCCTGGCCCGGAAAGGCATCGGCGAGCTCGTAGCCCTGCAAAAGAAGGCGATCGGCTGATCGCCGTGGCCCGCCGCTTCACCGATAAGAAACTCGTCATCGCCAGCCACAATCCCGGCAAGGTGCGCGAGATCGGCGAGCTGATGGAGCCGTTCGGCGTCGAGGTCGTCTCCGCCGGAGCGCTTGGCCTGCCCGAGCCCGAGGAGACCGGCACGACCTTTGAGGCCAATGCCGAGCTCAAGGCGCTGGCCGCCGCCACAGCGGCGAAGCTGCCGGCACTGGCCGACGATTCCGGCCTCGTGGTGCACGCGTTGGGCGGCGATCCCGGCATCTACTCGGCGCGCTGGGCCGGACCGACCAAGGATTTTGGCCTTGCCATGCGCAAGGTCGAGGACGCGCTGGTGGCAAAAAAGGCGAGCGACCGTGGTGCGCATTTCGTCGCCTGCCTGACTCTCGCCTGGCCCGACGGCCACATGGAAACGTTTCGCGGCGAGGTTCACGGGACGCTGGTCTGGCCGCCGCGTGGCGACAAGGGTTTCGGCTATGACCCGATGTTCCTGCCGGAAAGCGAGACGCGGACCTTCGGCGAGATCGAGCCGGCGACCAAGCACGGCATGAGCCATCGCGCCCGCGCCTTCGAGAAGCTCGTCGCCGCCTGTTTCCGCTAGACTGGCGCGCATGACGCGCGACGGTTTCGGCATCTACGTGCATTGGCCGTTCTGCCGGTCCAAATGCCCGTACTGCGATTTCAACAGCCATGTGCGCGAGCGGCTCGACGAGGCCGCGTGGCGCGCGGCGCTGCTGGCCGAGCTCGACCACTACGCTGCCCGCACGCCGGGCCGCACCGTGACTTCGGTGTTCTTCGGCGGTGGCACGCCGTCGCTGATGGACCCGGCGAGTGCGGGCGCCGTGCTCGATCGCATCGCGGCGCGCTGGCCGGCGGCCGATGACGTCGAGATCACGCTCGAGGCCAACCCCAACTCCGCCGAGGCGGCGCGCTTCGCCGCCTTCCGCGGCGCCGGGATCAACCGCCTGTCGCTCGGCATCCAGGCGCTCGACGATACAGCTCTGCGCTTCCTCGGCCGGGCTCACAACGCGGGCGAAGGCCGCGCCGCCATCGACGCCGCGGCTCGGGTCTTCGAGCGCTATTCCTTCGACCTGATCTACGCCCGTCCCGGACAGACACTGGATGCATGGCAGGGCGAACTGCGCCAGGCGCTCACCCTCGCCGGCGATCACCTGTCGGTCTACCAGCTCACCATCGAGCCGGGCACGGCATTTCATGCCGCGCACGCGCGCGGCGACTTTGCGCTCCCGTCCCCCGACCTTGCCGCCGATCTCTTCGAAGCAACGCACGCGATCCTGAATGAGGCCGGGATGCCGCTCTACGAGGTGTCCAACCACGCGCGGCGCGGCCGCGAGTGCCGGCACAATCTCGTCTACTGGCGCTACGAGGACTACGTCGGAGTCGGCCCGGGCGCGCACGGTCGGCTCACGGTCGACGGGCACAAAGTCGCGACGCGTCAGGAACGCGCCCCGGAAACCTGGATCGCGGAAGTGCAGAAAAAAGGCCATGCGACGGCCGAGGAGCGCCCGATTGTGCCGGCAGAAAGCGCAGAGGAAGCGCTGCTCATGGGGCTGCGCCTTGCGGAGGGCATTCAGGCCGCGCGCTTCGAGCGGCAGACCGGGGTCAAGCTGGCTCAGGCCATCGACGCACAACGGCTGAAGCCACTCGTTGCGGCCGGACTGGTCGTCGACGACGGGAAAACCCTGCGCGCGACGCCGGAGGGCCTGCGCGTGCTCAACAGCGTGATCGCGGAGCTTGCCGCCTAAGGTCTACTGCGTGGCCGGGCGGAAATCCTGCGGCGCCGGCGAGATCGTGCGGAAGCCGTCGCGCCGCACTTCGAGCACGGCGAGGCCGCGCTCGACCACGCCGTCGGTGCGAAAGCGGAAGATGCCGTCCGAGCCGGCGAAGCCATTGGGGTTGCCGATGGCGCCGCGCGAGAAATCGGGCTGCTCGCCAGCGCGCGCCAGAACGGCCGCCAGGGCCACCGCGTCGTAGGCCAGTGTCGCCAGGCGCGGCGGCTCACGCCCGTAGACCTCCTGAAAGCGCTTGGCGAAATCGCTGCGCGCCTCGGGTGGCGGTGCGGGGAACCAGGCGCCGATCAACGCCGGCTCGCGCGTCACGCGCGCGTCCTCCCACAGAGCGCTGCCAAGGAAGCGCACCCGGCCCGGATCGACGTCGTAATAGGGCAGCAGCGGCGCGATCGACAGAAGACGATCGCCGAAATCCGGCAGCAGGACGGAGTCGAAGCCGACCTCGCCCAGCGTGTCGATACCGTCGAGCCGGCGCAGCGCCTGCTTGGAGATTTCATCGTCCCTGGCCTCGAGTTCGCGGCGCTGCTGCAGGAGGGCTGCGCGGCGCGTTTCGTAGGCGGCAAAGCGCCGTACCACCGCCGTAGCGTCACCGGCGGCCGGGTCGTACCGCTCGATCTGCCCGACCTGCGCCGACGTCGCCGCTGCACTGCGGCGCAGGACCTCCTCGACGGTGCTGCCGAAGGTATTGCCCGGCAGCAGGGCGCCGATGCGCTGCAGACCGCGCGAGCGGGCGAACTCGACGATGCGCTCGATCTGGGTCTGCGGCGTGATGCCCAGCACGAACACGCCGTTGCCCGCGACCGAGCGATCATTCGACAGCGCGACCACGTTGACCTCGGCGGGTCGGGCTACGGCGGCGACCGCCGGCACCTCGGCGCCAAAGAGCGGCCCGATGATCAGGCGGGCCCCGGCGGCGATGGCATCGTTGGCCGCGGCCGTGGCGCCGTCCGGCGTGCCGCCGGTATCGCGCGGCAGCAGGATGAAGGCGTCGTCGCCGACATCGAACGCCGCGACGGTGGCCGCATCGAGCAGCGCCTTCCCCGCGGCCGCACTCGGCCCGGAGAGCGGCAGCAGCAGCGCGACCACCGGCCTCGTCTCCGTCTCGGTTGGAGTTTCGACCGTCTCGGGCGGCATCGGGGTCGGCACGGTTTCCGTCGGGGCGGCAGGGCGTGCCACCGGCTGGGGCGCCTGGGTGGCGGGCTGGCTGGCCGAACCCTGACCGAAGATGTAATAGTCGCGTGCCGACATGTCCTGGCAGGCGCCAAGCGCCAGGGCCAGCACCGCCATCGTCAGCATCAATGGTGCGCGACGTCCGATGTTCTTCAAGGACAACCTCCGGTGACCGCTCCACGCGATCCCAATCGCGGCCAACCTAGCCAGCCACCCGGATCAAGTAAATCCGGGGAAACCCCGAAACCAGGCGAAAAGCCGGCGGCCGGCCTGTACATCGTCGCAACACCCATAGGCAATCTCGGCGACATCACCCGCCGGGCCGCGGCTCTCCTCGGCCAGGTCGACGTCATCGCCGCCGAGGACACACGCAGTGCGCGGCGGCTTTGCGCCGCCCTGGGGCTCGCCACCCCGCGCCTCGTGCGCTACGACGACCACGCCGACCCGGCGGATCGGGACCGACTCATTCAAGCCGTCAAACAAGGCAAGAGCGTGGCACTCGTCTCGGATGCCGGGATGCCGCTGGTCGCCGATCCCGGGTTCAAGCTGGTGCAGGCCGCCCACCAGGAAGGTGTGCCGGTCACCGTTCTCCCGGGTCCCTCGGCAGCACTCACGGCGCTGGCCCTGTCCGGCCTGCCATCCGACCGCTTCCTGTTCGCCGGCTTCCTGCCGGCCAAGGACGGGGCGCGGCGCCGGGCGTTGTCGGAGATCGCCGCGACGCCGGCGACCCTTATCGTCTTTGAGACGGGACCGCGCCTCGCCGCAAGCCTCGCCGCCATGCAGGAGATCCTCGGTGCGCGCCCGGCCGCCGTGGCTCGCGAGCTCACCAAACTCTTCGAAGAGGTGCGGCGCGGCAGCCTGATCGAGCTGGCCGCCGCCTATGCCGAGGGCGAACCGCCCAAGGGCGAGATCGTCGTGGTCATCGGGCCCCCGGGCGAGGACAGGCCGCTGCCCTCGCTCGACGAGGTGGATGCGAAGCTGAAGCTTGCCCTCGCAGAGCTCAGCGTGCGCGATGCGGTCGACAAGGTGGCGGAAGAGACCGGCCACAAGCGCCGCGACGTCTACGCCCGGGCCCTGGCCCTCTCCATGTCATGAGCCGCCGTCATGAGGCGCAGCGCCGGGGCCGCTGGGCCGAGCGGCTGGCCGCCTGGCGGCTGCGCCTTGCCGGGTACCGCGTGGTCGCCCGCAACTATCGCTCGCCGGCCGGCGAGATCGACCTGATCGTGTGCCGGGGCCGCACCCTCGCCTTCGTCGAGATCAAGACGCGCAACAGCCTGGCCGAGGCCGCCGAGGCCATCCGGATCAGCCAGCAGCGCCGCATCCGCAACGCCGCCGAGGCCTTCCTCGCCGGCCACCCGCAGGTCGCCGGCCACGACCTGCGCTTCGATGCAGTCCTTGTCGTCCCCGGGCGCCTGCCCCGCCACTTACCGGACGCTTGGCGCGACTCGGCTTCGTGGACTAGATAGAGCGTCGGCGTCGGGGGGTCGTGTCGAACCACGTCGGGAGTCCATCCATGGACAGGAATCGTTTTCGTCGCTTGAGCGGTCCGGGTCTGCTTCTGCTGGCCGGCCTGGCGCTGGCCGGCTGTGTCGAGGCGGCGGTGGGCGCCGGCGCCACGGTCGGCACCACCGCCATGCAGGAGCGTGGCGTCAGGGGTGCGGCCAATGACACCGCCATTCGCGCCGAGATCAACCATTACTGGCTCACCCAGGATCACCGGCTGTTCATCGACCTGAACCTGCAGGTCTACGAGGGAAGGGCGCTTGTCTCGGGCATCGTCAAGGATGCGCAGGTGCGGGCCGACGCCATCCAGCTCGCCTGGAAGGCCAAGGGCGTGCGCGAGGTCATCAACGAGGTCGAGGTCATCCCGCAGGGGACCGGCGTGGTCGACTATGCCCGCGACACGGCGATCACGACCGAGCTCAAGGGCCGGCTGCTCTTCGCCAAGGAGATCAACTCGGTCAATTATTCGATCGAGGTGGTCAACGGCTCGGTCTACCTGCTGGGTGTCGCACAGACTCCGGCCGAGCTCGATCGCGTGCTCAACGTCGCGCGTAACATCAACAACGTGAAGCGCGTGGTGACGCATATCCTGATGAAGGACGACCCGCGCCGCTTCCGCGATCCGCCGCCGGCCTGACCGGCCGGCGCCCGCTCCCGTGACACACGAAGAAGCCGAGGCCGTACTGCGGGCCGCCGGTGCGGCGGCCGACGACGCGATCGATATCGCGTCCGTGGCCCTCGCCTTTGCCGTGTTTGACCGGCCCGAGGCCGGAGCCGATCGTTATCACGATCATCTGCAGGCCCTGAGCGCGGAGGTCGCTGCCGGCGCCGGGCCTGCCATTTCCGACGTGATGCAGCGCGCCTCGGCCCTGCGCAATGTTCTGGTCGATGCTCACGGGTATCACGGCGATCGCGAAACCTACGACGATCTGCGCAATGCCGACCTGTCGCAGGTCATCGACCGCCGCCGCGGCCTGCCGGTGGCCCTCGCCATCCTCTGGCTGCACGCCGGCCGTGCGCAGGGCTGGACGATGGCCGGGCTGAATTTCCCTGGCCATTTCCTGATCCGTCTCGACTGGGCGGGCGAACGCCTGATCCTCGATCCCTTCAACGATGGGCGCGCGCTCGGCCCCGGCGAACTGCGGACCTTGCTGCGCTCTTTCGCCGGTGAGCACGCCGAGCTCGCACCCGAGCACTATGCCGTGCTGTCCAACCGGGCGACCCTGCTGCGCCTGCAGAACAACATCAAGATCCGGCTGCTCAACGCCGAGGAACCGGCCAAGGCCCTGCCGGTGATCGAGCGCATGCTGCTGGTCGCACCCGAGGATCCGGCCCTGTGGCGCGAGGCCGGCCTGGTCCACCGGAAGCTGGAGAACCTGCGCTCGGCCATCCGCTGCCTGGAAACTGCGCACGGCCTTGCGGAAGCGCCCGCCGCGCGGCACCGTATCGCCGCCGAGATCACCGCGCTGCGCGGCACGCTCAACTAGACCGGTACGGATAGATGGCCCTGGCTGTGGCGATTCAAATGGATCCGATCGATCGGATCGACATCGATGTGGATTCGACCTTTGCGATGGCGCTCGAGGCCCAGAGGCGCGGTCACGCGCTCTGGCACTACCTGGTGCGCGACCTCACCTTCGCGCACGGCAAGGTCCGCGCCCAGGCGCGCCGCCTGACCGTGAAACGTGAAAAGGGCAACCACTTCACGCTGGGGTCGGGCGAGACGATCGATCTTCAGGCCATGGACGTGGTGCTGATGCGCCAGGACCCGCCGTTCGACATGGCTTACATCACGGCCACCCACGTGCTTGAGCACATCCACCCGGCGACCCTGGTGGTCAACGACCCCGCCCAGGTGCGCAACGCGCCAGAGAAGCTGTTCGTCACGCATTTTCCGGATCTGATGCCGCCGACCCTGATCGCCTCGGATCGGGCCGAGATCGACGCCTTCCGCGCCGAGCACAAGGACATCATCGTCAAGCCGCTGTTCGGCAACGGCGGAGCGGGCGTCTTCCATATCGGTCCGGACGACGAGAACCTCGGCTCGCTGCTGGAGATGTTCACCAGCATGAGCCGCGAACCGGTGATCGTGCAGCGTTACCTGCCGGAGGTCCGCGAGGGCGACAAGCGCATCATCCTGGTCGACGGCAAGGCGGTCGGTAGCATCATGCGCGTCCCCGCCCGGGGCGAGGCGCGCGCCAACCTGCATGTCGGCGGCACGGCGGTGAAATCGACGCTGACCCGCCGCGAGCAAGAGATCTGTGCCACGATCGGGCCGGAGCTGGCCAAACGAGGTATGATCTTCGTGGGCATCGACGTCATCGGCGACTACCTCACCGAGATCAACGTCACCTCGCCGACCGGCATCCAGCAGATCGACCGTTTCGACGGCATCAATATCTCGGCCCTGATCTGGGACGCCATCGAGTCCAGACGCCAAGGTCAAAAAGCTGCAGCCCGGCGTTGAAGCGTATTTATCGTACGCTTATATAAGAACAGTTCAGTCGAGCGGCGGGGGAAAGCGGCGCCAGCGTGGCCGTAGGGCAGGCGCGCTCGCTGGCAGACACGCGGAGCCCGTTCCCCATGCCCTTCTCGCCGAGAAACTGGCGGACCGCCACCGGCCCTTTTAAGGTCTTGCTGTTTGCTTCCATCCTGGTGCCGGCCGCCGTTTTCGCGCTGGCCGCCTGGAGAAGCTATATCGATGCCTTCCGCGACGCTGGCGAGCGGGCTCGCTACATCAGCTACATGCTGGAAGAGCATGCGCTGAAGACCCTCGACTCGATGACTCTCGTGCTGCGCACGACAGATCGGCATTTGCGGGGGGTTGATTGGGAGACGATCCGCACGTCGCGCTCGCTCTGGACGCAGGTTCGTGACCTGCAGCAACTGACCGAGCAAGTCGGCTCGATCTTCGTCGTTGATCGCGATGGTAACAACCCGTTGACGACGCGCGTCTTTCCGCCGACCGATCTCAACTTTGCCGATCGCGACTATGTCTACGAGCACAAGGGAGCCGATCGCGGCGTCTATGTCAGCCGCAACTACATGGGCAGGATCAGCCAGGGACCAATCTTCAATCTCAGCATCCGCCGTTCGAGCCCGGACGGACAGTTCGATGGCGTGATCGGTGTCTCCGGCTCCGTCGACTACTTCCTCAATTTCTACGCTTCGGCAGGCATCCCCGGCGATCGCTACACCGTCGTGTTACTGCGCGACGACGGAGCGCCGGTCGTCCGCTATCCCGCCACCGGCGACTCGCCAGCCTCATTCGCCCCCGACTCGCCCGCCTTGCGTGACGTGCAGGAGCACGACGCGCTGATCTTTACCGACACCTCGCCGGCGGACGGCATCGAGCGCCTCTACAGCGCCAAAAAACTCAAGGGGTTTCCGCTCGCTGTCCTCTATGGCATCGACCGCAGCACGATTATCGAAGCCTGGCGGCAGGAACTGCTGGCCTGGGGCGCCATTTCCGCCACCGTAGGCACCGCGCTGTTCCTCATCTCGTGGCTGGCGTTGCGCCGTACCCGTAACGAGGCGCGCGCCACCGCCCGCTGGCGGGAGGCCTCGGCCGAGCTGCTGCAGGAGATCGAAAAGCGCGCACAGCTCGAGGCCGTGGTGCTGCAGACCCAGAAGCAGGAGGCCATCGGCCAGATCACCGGCGGTATCTCGCACGATTTCAACAATCTGCTGGCCGTGATCCTGGGGAATCTCGAGCTGTTGCAGCGGCGTCTGTCCGGCGACGAAAGAGCGGGCCGCCTGGTCGATAACGCCATGAACGGCGCAAGACGGGGGGCGGCCCTCACCCAGCGCCTGCTGGCCTTCGCCCGGCGTCAGGATCTGTCGCCACGGATCCTCGACATCCGCTCGCTGGTCGAAGGCATGGACGATCTGATCCGCGGCTCGCTGGGCCCGGAGGTCGACATCGCCACGGACCTCGCCGCGCCGCTGCCGGCCGTGCGTGTCGACAGGAACCAGCTCGAGATGGCGCTTCTCAACATCGTGATCAACGCACGCGACGCAACACTGCCCGGCGGCCGGATCACCATCAGCGCCCGTGAGGTCGGCGTCATGAGCCGTGAGCCCGATGGATTGGTGCCCGGCCGCTATGTCTGTCTGGGCGTCACCGACACGGGTATCGGCATGGACGAAGCCACGCTGGCGCGCGCCACCGAGCCATTCTTCACCACCAAAGGTATCGGCAAGGGCACCGGACTTGGCCTGTCCATGGTGTACGGATTCGCCCTGCAATCCGGTGGCGTCTTCCGGCTGCGCAGCCGGGTCAACCAGGGAACCACCGCCGAGATCTGGCTGCCCTCGGCCGGCTACCGCAGCGAAAGCCGCCCGGCGTCAGCGACCGAACCGCTCCGGCCCAGCGCGGCCAAGCAGCGCCATCGGGTGCTGGTGGTCGATGACGACGCTCTGGTGGCGGAGGCCGTTGTAGCCATGCTCGAGGATCTGGGCCATCGCGCCATTCATGTTTTGTCCGGATACCGGGCCCTCGAAGCGCTCGAACGGGAGCCCTCAATTACCCTGGTGATCACCGATCAGGTCATGCCCGGCATGAGCGGCCTTCAGCTGGCTCGGCGCATCCGCGAGCGCTGGCCGGCTCTGCCAATCCTGCTTGCGAGCGGCCACGGTGAGCTGTCGGAGAAAGCCGAACTCGGCCTGCCGTTGTTGTCCAAGCCGTTTCGCGAGCAGGATCTGGCACGAGCTCTTGAGGGCCTGGTGACGGCGCAGCGCGGTCACGCCGCCTGACCTTCACGCCCCGCAATGCGGGCGCGCGCCGATATCGACGTGGAAGTGATCGTGGTGCTCGCTGTCGCTGCGCGGCGTGAGAACGACACTGAAAACCTCGCAGGCGCCCTTGGCGACATCCTGCAGGAAGCGGGAGCGGGCCCCGGCGTTCGACCAGTGCTCCTTGATCGAAATGCGGATACCGCCGTCGAGCTCGAAGCCGCCGATGTCGAGCGCCTGGCCTCTGGCGTGCTCGGACAGGCGCCGCGTGCCGCGGATGTTGCGGCAGTCATAGGCGCCGAAATGATTGACCCGTACCAGGTTGCGACGAAAATGCTTCTGCGCCGCCGGCTGCACCACCCGCGTCTCGAAATCGTGGAGTGCCAGAGCCAGGGGGCAACCCAGGGTCGCCGCCTTGTCGAGCGCCACGGAGGAGCGGGTCAGGCTCACGCCGTTGGTCAGGCTGCACCCGTTCGCCGCAACCCGCTCGGCGACCATTTCGAACACGGCGCCGCGCCGGCCAAGCTCGTCCAGGCATTGCAGCCCTTGCGGCTGGCGCGTGGCCTGCGGCGGCGGGCTCGGCGGTGCCACGATGCGCGGCGCGCAGCCCGCCAGCGCGGCAGCGAGAAGCGCGCCGGCCAGCCCGAGGCGGAAGCGTGAAGAAGGCATGACGGTGTCGCGTCGGTGCCGCGACTCGGATGCGTCGCCTGAACTATACGAAAGCCATGCGGGCCTGTGAATCGGCGCTGAATCCGTGGCCCGGCTCCTGGCTTGACCCCGCCTCATGCCGGCCACATACTCCCGGCATAATTACTTGCATATGCAAGTATCAGGGAGGCCCGCATGAAGTTCGGCTACTTCACCCTCAGCGACAACCGCTATCCCAACAACCCACGCACGCCCGAGCAGTTCGTGCAGGAGATCTATAACCAGGCGCTGCACGCCGAGAAGATCGGCCTCAACTCCGCCTGGATCGGCGAGCACCACTTCAACCTGCTGGGCGTCAATGCCTGTCCGAACATCCTGCTCGCCAAGCTGGCCGGCGCGACCAGCCGCATCCGTCTCGCCCCGGCGGTCGTGCTGCTGCCGGTCCATCACCCGCTGCACGTGGCCGAGGAGTGGGCGACTCTGGATCTGCTCTCCGGCGGACGCGTCGATTTTGCCGCCGGCCGCGGCTACGACCGTCTGGAGTACGCACCGTTCGGCGCCGACTTCCAGAATTCGGCCGAGCTCTTCGCCGAAGGCCTCGAGATCCTGTGGCGCGCCTGGACCGAGCCCGGCAAATGGTCGCACAAGGGCAAGTACTACCAGTTCGACAATATCGAGGTGCGGCCAAAGCCGGCGCAGGATCCCTTGCGTCCCTACGTTGCCTGCTTCTCGAAGATGTCGATGGAGCTCGCGGCGCGCAATGACTGGAACATCATCTTCGCACCCTTCGCCGCCGCCATGGTCTACGGCAGCCTGGCGCAGGGCGTGGAAGCCTTCCGCCAGGAATGCGCCCGCTTCGGCAAGCCACCGCGCCGCGCCATGTGCAGCTATTTCTGTCACATCGCCGATACGAAACAGGAAGAGGATTACGGGCGCGAGGCGCTGATCCGCTACTTCAAGGATGCGCTGATTGCCGCTTTTCCCTCGGACGCCAGGACGGTGCCACCGACCCTCAAGTACTTCCTCGAGATCGTCGACATCCTCAAGAACATGAAAGCCGAGAGCCTGACGTCGAAGTCGATCCTCACCGGCAGCCCGCAGAAGATCATCGACGACTTGAAACAGGTCGAGAAGGCCGGCATCTCCGAAGTGATCCTCTACTTCAACTACGGGCTCAAGCCCAACGCCATGGTGATGGAACAGATGGAGCGTTTCGCCGCCGAGATCATGCCGGCCTTCGCCTGAGCGCCCGGCAACCTGTGTTCGATCTCGCCCATTACCTCCCCTATCTGATCAACCGGGCGGGCGCCCGGCTGGCAGTCGAGTTCGGCCGGGAGATCCAGCGCCACGGCATCGTCCTGCAGGAATGGCGGGTGCTGGCGGCGCTGACGGCCCATGGCGGCCAGCGTCTCTCCGATCTTGCGGGATTGACCTCGATCGATCTCTCCACGCTGTCGCGCCTCGTCGGTCGCATGGTCCGCGCCGGCCTGCTGAGCCGCGAACGCACCGACGGCGACCGACGCGAGGTCGCAGTGGCGCTGACCGACAAGGGGCAGCGGGTTACTCGCGCCATCGTTCCCGTCGCCCGGCGCTACGAGCGCCAGGCTCTGTGCGGCTTCCGGCCAATGGAACAGGAAGCACTCAAGACGCTGCTGCGGCGGGTCTACGCCAACCTCGAGCAACGCAAGCGTTAGGAGTGCCGCGGTCGCAGGCGGCTGACGGCGAGGATCAGGACCCCGCCGAAGATCATCAGGAACAGGTAGGGAGCGGCGAAGCCGCCGCTCAGTTCGCGCAGCCAGCCGAGAAACGCCGGCAGGGGTGCGGCCAGCAGATAGCCCGCACTCTGGGCCATGGCGGTCAGATGCGCGACCTCGCCGGGCTCATCGGCGTTGTCGAGCGGCAGGTTCATGACCAGCGGGAACAGCCCGCCACCGCCGAGCCCCGCCAGCGCCGCCCACAGCCAGGGGGCCGCCAGCGGCACCACGGCCATGCCGAGCACGCCGGCGATCAGCACCAGAAGGGCCGAGACCATCCATAAACGCCGATCCGTGGCGTGATGGGCCAGCACCGCGAAGGCGAGGTTCCCCGTGATCTGGCAGACGATGACCAGGGTGAGCAGAAGACTGGCCTGTTCGGCGCTCCAGCCCTGCTCGGCATAGAGCGGCGCCGTCCACGCCAGGATCGCGAAGAACGTGCCGAAGGCACCGCTGGAGAGGAAGGCGATGAGCCAACCACGCCGCGTCCGCCATGGCGTGCCACTGGACGCCCTACGTGCCGCGGGTACCAGCGGCAGACCGACAACCCGCCACCAGACCAGGGCCGCGATCAACGCCAGCACGGCCCACAAGGCAAGCGCAGACGGCCAGCCGCCGCTCACACGGGCGAGCGGCACCGCAAACGCCGCCGGCAGGGCCGCGCCGACCGTGATCGTCGTGGCATAGAGGCCCATGACCAGCAACGGCTGCGAGAAACGGGCCTTGATGAAAGCGGGCGCCAAAGTCTGGTTCGCCGCAACGGCAATGCCGATGAGCAGCGCGGAGGCAAACAGGACCAGCGGATTCATACCCGCCATGCGCGCCGCAGTGGCCAGAGCCAGCAGCATGAGACCCGCGAACAGCGAACGCTCGAGACCCAGTCGTTCCGCCAGCCGGGCCGCGGCCACCGGGAAAAGGCCCATGCAGAGGACGGGCAGCGTGGTCAGGAGCCCGGCGAAGGTGTGATCGAGCCCGAGATCGGCGCGGATGTCCTCCAGCAGCGGCGCGACGGAGGAGACACCGGGGCGGTGGTTGAGCGCCACCAGCAGCACCGCGGCCAGAAGCCCCGCGTAATGCGCCGTGCCTGCTGCCGTCTCTCTGTCGGCCATCAAGCGAGCCTAGCCGGGCCGATAGAAGACGGCGAGCCAGACGGTCGGCGTCGCCGGGTCGGTCCATTCCACGCGGTGGCGGGTGTGCGGTGGCAGATCCATGCAATCGCCAGCCCGCATCAGCCGTGCCTCGGACTCGCCTTCGATGCGCAGGCGCGCCGAGCCCTGCAACACGGTGACCCACTCGCCTTCCTCCTGGTCGTACCAGAAGCCTGGCGGGCTCGCCTGCCCGGTCGAGACGATGCGCTCGATCCGTGTCCCGCCGGCGGAAAGGATTGGGGTCACCAGTTCCTCCGGCAACGGGCCGGCCGGCAATCCGGCGAAAAGACTATTCGACATGGGCGGCTCTCCACGCGGGCGCACGGTTGTACGCCGTTCTCTACCACGTGCCGTACTCGACGGGGTGAGGCCGAGACGCTAGCGTAGCTCCAAGGGAGTCGCTTTGCATGGTCGCGCGCGTCAACACCGTCGCCTTTCAGGGGATCGACGTCGTCGACGTTGACGTCCAGGTGCATATCGGCGGTGGCCTGCCGAGCTTCACCATCGTCGGCCTGCCCGACAAGACGGTGGCCGAGGCCCGCGAGCGCGTGCGCGCTGCCCTCGCCGCCCTGGGCCTTGCCCTGCCGCCCAAGCGCATCACCATCAATCTGTCGCCGGCCGACCTTCTCAAGGAGGGCAGCCACTACGATCTGCCCATTGCACTCGGCCTGCTGGTCGGCATGGGCGTGATCGAGGCCGAGACCATGGCCCGCTACGTGGCGCTCGGCGAGCTGGCGCTCGACGGCAAACTGACGGCCGTAGCCGGCGCGTTGCCGGCGGCGATGGGTGCCAACGCCCGCGAGCGCGGACTGATCTGCCCGGCGGGCTGCGGCGGCGAAGCGGCCTGGGGCGGTGGCGAGGTGCTGGCGCCGGACTCGCTGCTGGCGCTGGTCAATCATCTCAAGGGCACGCAGGTCCTGACACCGCCTGTGCCACGCGCGGCGGCCGCCGCCGGCTCAGTGCCGGACCTGCGCGACATCAAGGGCCAGGAGACGGCCAAGCGCGCCCTCGAGGTCGCTGCGGCCGGCGCGCATCATCTGCTCATGGTGGGGCCGCCGGGTGCGGGCAAGTCGATGCTGGCGCAGCGCCTGCCCGGCATCCTGCCGCCGCTCGCCCCGGCCGAGGCACTCGAAGTCAGCATGATCCATTCGGTCGCCGGCTTGCTGGCCGAGGGCGGCCTGTCGCGCCAGCGGCCCTTTCGGGCCCCGCACCACTCCGCCTCGATGCCCGCGCTGATCGGCGGTGGCCTGCGCGCCAAGCCGGGCGAAATCTCACTCTCGCATCTCGGGGTTCTGTTTTTGGACGAACTGCCCGAATTCGCCCGCGCCGCGTTGGAGGCGCTGCGTCAGCCGCTCGAATCGGGCCGGGCCGTGGTGGCCCGGGCGAACGCCCACGTCACCTATCCCGCGCGCGTCCAGCTCATCGCCGCCATGAACCCGTGCCGCTGCGGCTATCTCGACGATCCGGGCCAGGCCTGTGGCCGCGCGCCCAAATGCGCCGCCGAATACCAGTCCAAGATCTCCGGCCCGCTTTTTGATCGCATCGACCTTCATGTTGATGTCCCTGCCGTCACCGCCGCCGATCTCTCGCTGCCGCCGCCCGCCGAATCCTCGGCCGACGTTGCGGCGCGCGTGGCCCGGGCGCGAGCGGTACAGACCGAGCGCGTGAAGGCGCTGCCCGAAGACCAGCGACCGCGCACCAACGCCGAGCTCGACGGTGAGTTGCTGGAGCAGCTGGCGGCGCCTGAACCGGCCGGGCGCACGCTGCTGACGGACGCGGCGGAACGCCTGAAACTGTCGGCGCGCGGCTATCATCGTGTGCTGCGCGTCGCCCGCACGCTTGCCGACCTCGACGGAGCGGCGACCGTGGCTCGCATCCACGTTGCCGAGGCGTTGTCCTACCGGCGCATCGCCCTTCCGCGCTGACTCGGCTGCAGCCAAGCTTCGTCTCCTTCGGGCTAGGAACCTAAGGCAGAGCCTCGCGTTCGCGATGGTGCTGCGTCCCATATTTCCCAGGGGATATCCCATGCCGAACTTGCCTTCGGATTCCATTCCCTCGACGGAGGAGCTGACCGAGGAGGCCCGTCATCTGGCGGAGGAGCAGAAGGTCCGGGGCGCGGAAAGCATCGGACGCGTGGCGCAGGCCGTGCACAGCGCGGCGTCCGGACTGGAAGCCGATCTGCCGCAGGCCGCCGGCTACATCCACGAGGCTGCGGACCGTCTGCAGCAGACCGCGGCCGCCCTGCGGCAGCAGAGCATCGAAGACATCGTCACCCAGATCAACGGATTCGCCCGCCGCCAACCCGTGGCGTTCTTCGGCGGCTCGATGCTCGCCGGCTTCGTGCTGGCGCGTTTCCTGAAGAGCACGGCGGCGGCACCGGAAGCTGCACAAGCACCGCGCGAGGCGAGCGACAGCAGCTTTCCCCCGAAAAGCGAACGCGTCGAAGGAGGAGATTAGTCATGGCCAGCAGTCGCAGCATGCCGGATATCGTCACCGACCTGATCGGTGAGTTCGCCGCCCTGTTGCGTAGCGAGATCCGGCTCGCCCGCGCCGAGGTCGCCGAGAAGATCAGCATGGTGGGCATGGCGCTGGGCCTGTTCGTCGCTGGCGCGGCGCTGTCCATGGCGGCGCTGGTGCTGCTGCTCGAAGCCGCCGTCGTCGCACTGGTCGAGCAGGGCATCCTCTCGCCGACCGGGGCCACCCTGCTCGTCGCCAGCCTCGCCCTGCTGGCCGGCATTCTCCTGCTGTGGATCGCCATTAATCGCATCCAGGCCCGCAACCTGGCACCGCGGCGGATCGTCACTCAGCTTCAGCGCGACGCCGAAGTGGCGCGCATGCAGGTGCCCACATGAGCGACCGGGAGATCGACGGTATCGAGCAGGAGGCCGAAAACAGCCGGGCCCGTGTCTCGGGTCTGCTTGACGAGCTGCGCGGCCGCGTCTCGCCCGGCGAGATGGTCGACCAGATGATGAGCTACGCCGGTGATGGCGCCGGCGAGTTCGTCCGCACGCTCGGCCAGCAGCTGCGTAACAACCCGCTTCCGGCTCTGCTGATCGGCGCGGGCGTGGCCTGGCTGATGCTCGCGGACCGTCGGGAAGGCCGCCCCTCACAGTCCGGGAAGCGCGTGCGCGGCGCGGTCACACCCGTGGTTGCCGCCGGAAGGGAGGCCGCGGGCCGAGCCCGGACCCTGGTCGCCAATGCCGGCGATCGCATGATGTCGGCCTACGAAAGTGCGGGCGACGTCGCCACAAGCGCTGCCGATTCTGTCAGCGGCTATGGCCGCCGCGTGGCCGAGACGGCAACATCTCTTGGCCACAGCGCCGCGGAGGCCGCGCAGGAGGCGCGCCAGGCCGTCAGCGGCTACAGCCACCGCATGGCCGGGACGGCGTCCGCCCTTGGCCAGAGCGCCGCCGAAACCGCAGACGAGGCCCGACACGCGGTCGAGGATATCGGCAAGCGGACGCTGAACGCCGCGAACCAGATCCTGCACGAGCAGCCCCTGGTCGCCGCGGGCCTCGGCATCGCCATAGGCGCGGCCCTGGGCGCCGCCCTGCCAGCCTCGGAGACCGAGAATCGGCTGATGGGGTCGACCAGCGACGGGCTCAAGGAGCAGGCGCGCCAGGCTGCGGCGGAGACGTACGAGAAAGCGCGGGACGCGGCGGATGACATCTACGGCACCGTCGCCGATACCGTGGCGCGCGAAGCATCCACGCGTGACGATGACGGCGCGGCGGATATACTCGAGCCGATCACCCGCGGTCATGGGTCTCGCGCATCCGGTTGAACGCGGAGAGGCGCGGCATTCGTTCCGGCCCCCACCGGCGCGCACACCGCTCTGGGCCACGGCGCTGACCGCCGCCCTGCTGGCCGTCGGCTTCGGGCGCGCCAGTCGCACTGCCTCCGACGAGCAGGTTGCCCGCTCCGTGACCCGTGTCGAAGGCGGGCATGACCGGGGCCGCTTCGCCGAGAGCCCGGCCGAGATTCCGGCCCGCGGCTGGAAGGACATCCTGCTGCGCGTCTATCGCGAAGTCGCCGACGACCGCGTGGTCTCGATCGCCGCCGGCGTCACCTTCTACACCATCCTCGCGATCTTCCCAGGCATTGCCGCCCTCGTGGCGATCTACGGGCTGTTCGCCGACGGCGCGGCCATCGCCAAACAGCTCGACGCCGTCTCGTTCCTGCTGCCAGCCGGCGCGGTGGAGCTGATCGAGGAGCAGCTCAACCGCCTGGTTGCCCAGGACGAGAAGACCCTCGGCCTCACATTCATCTTCTCCCTGGGCGTGTCGCTGTGGAGCGCCAATGCCGGCATGAAGGCGCTCTTCGATGCGCTCAACATCGTCTACGACGAGGAGGAGAAGCGTGGCTTCTTCCGCCTCAATGCCATCTCGCTGCTGTTCACGCTGGGCGCGGTGCTGTTCATCGTGACGGCGCTGCTGGCCGTGATCGCGCTGCCCATCATCCTGCGCTTCATCGGGCTCGAGGCCGCCACCGAGGGACTGCTCAAGGTGCTGCGCTGGCCGGTCTTCTTCGCCGCGGTCGCCTTCGCCATCACCCTGATCTACCGGATCGGTCCGAGCCGCGAGCGGGCACAGTGGCGCTGGCTAACCGGGGGCAGCGTGGCCGCCTCGCTGTTGTGGATCGGCGCGTCGATGCTGTTCTCCTGGTACGCCGCCAACCTCGCCAGCTACGACGAGACCTACGGGTCGCTGGGTGCCGTCATCGGCTTCATGATGTGGATCTGGCTGTCGACCATCGTCATCCTGTTTGGCGCCGAGCTCGATGCCGAGATGGAGCATCAGACGGCGAAGGACACGACCGTTGGCCACCCCAAACCCCTGGGCCGGCGCGGCGCCACCATGGCCGACACCGTCGGTCCGGCCCAGCGCTGACCGGGTAAGTCGCTACTCCTACGATTGCAGCGGGTTTGTGCGTTAACGCACGGCGGGCCTTTCTAAGGCGTTGTTCAATAGGGACGATCGCGGTTCGTACGGTAGTCGGCGACCGCGGTCCTTCGGGCAAGGCGCCCGCCGAATGGCTGACTGGGGAACGGTGTGGCGCTGGCCTGTCGGGCTACTCCCGATGCCGGCTTGAGAGCCTGGGGTGCGAACCTCAGCTAACCGCAGAGACGACCCATGATGACCATGATGACGACGATGTTCACCGTGCGTAAGGGCTCCAAGGTTCCCTCCTCGGATACGCGCCCGCCTTGGCTGATCATTGAGCCCGAGAGCCGGCTCGCCCTGCTGATCGAAAACATCCTCTCGAAACTCGGCTGGTCGACCGTCGGCCCGGTGCTCAGCGTCGACAAGGCCATGCCCATCGCCCGGGAAGTCGAGCTCGGCGGGGCGGTGATCGACCTCGACGCCCCCGACAAACTGGTCTATCCGGTGGCCCAGGCTCTGGCCAACCGCGGCATTCCCTTCGTCTTCATCAGCGCGCTGTCCCGGCCGCTGGTGCGCGAGGATTTCCGCGACCGGCCGGTGCTGGCCAAGCGCTTCCTGATGGAGCGGCTGCGGCCGCTGATCCGCGGGGTCGCCCCTGCGGTCTGATCAGGCGAGGCTCAGCCTCTCGCCTTCGCGCTGGCGCAGGATTCCGCGCAGGCGTTCGCCGATCACCACCGCCTTGTGCGTGCGCTGGTCGGTATTCACCCAGACAATCTCGCCGCTCGCCAGCAGCCGCTCCTCGCCCCGGGCGAAGATGGCCAGCGCGAAGCTGAGGCTGGAGCGCCCGAGCCGGGCCGCGCGGCAGCCTACCTCGATCTCCTGGTCCAGCCGGATCGGCGCCTTGTATTCGACCACGCTGCGCACGGTGTGGAAATCGACGCCGCTTTCCTTTGCCTCTGCGATGACGTCGACGCCGAGCGCCCGGAAGTACTCGGTGATCGCCGTGTCGAAATAGGTCAGGTAGTGGGCGTTGAAGACGACGCCCTGCAGGTCGATCTCGGAATAGCGCACCCGGAACGGGTGAAAGAAGCTGAAGGCCGCGCGTTCCATGGCGTCTCCCGTGCTGTGCCGCCCCCTCTCCTATCCCCGAACGAAGCATTTGCGCTAGGGTGAGGCGTCGAATCGACGGGGAGGACCGCATCGTGCTCGAGCTCAGGCCCAATTGCGAGTGCTGCGACCGCGACCTGCCGCCGGACTCAGCCGACGCGCGCATCTGCTCCTTCGAATGCACCTTCTGCCGGAGCTGCGCCGAAACGGTGCTGGCCGGCCACTGCCCGAACTGCGGCGGCGAGCTGGTGCGCCGCCCCGTGCGGCCGGCCGCCAAGCTCGCCAAATTCCCCGCCTCGACCGCGCGCAAGGTCAAGCCGCAGGGGTGCACGCGCGTCGCATGACCAGCCGGCCGATTCGCGTCGGGACGCCGTGGCACGCTCCCGGCCTGCAGCGCTTCAACGGCGACCATCCGCTTCCCGGCAGCCTGATCGCCGGCTATCCCGGCTACAATTTCGACTTCGCCCTGTCGCCGGCCGACGCGGCGAACATCCAGCGCGCCCAGCAGGAGGCGAACGCGCTGCGCCGTGATCTCGCCGGCCTGACGCCCGTCCCGGTCGCCTCCGACATCGACGAGTTCGTGGTCTCCCGCGGGCTGCAGACCCAGGCGATGATGCTCGCCCCCTGCGATCTGCACTTCCTGCACACCGCGCCGCTGACCCACGGCCGCACGCCGTGGATCCTGCATATCGAGGAAATGATCACGCTGTTTGCCCCTTTTGTGTGGCACGGCATCTCCGCCAATGTCGACATCCGCCAGGTCCCGGCCTACCGCTTCGTCAAGCGTCTGCTGGAATCGCCGGTCTGCCGCGGCGTCTTCTCGCACCTGACGCATAGCCGCGATTTCCTGCCCGTGCTCTTCGAGAGCGAGGCGCTGGCGCGCAAGGTCCACCACATCCCGCTAGGGGTGGAGTTCTCCGCAGCCGCGACCCGGAAGATCCGCGAGCGCCAGGACAGCCGCGGCGGCATGCCCGGAACGACCTTCCTGTTCACCAACTCCTGGTCGCAGCATGAATCGAGCTTCGTGCTGCGCGGTGGCAGCGACGTGATCCGCGCCTTCCTCGGGCTGGCGGCCAAGTATCCCGACGTGCGCCTGATCGTGCTCTCGACGCTGCCGGTCTCGCATTACGGCGAGGAATTCCGCGCCTTCGTGCGGCAGGTGCCCAACCTGGTGCTGATCGAGCAGCGCGCCAGCGACGACGACCTGGTCGAGCTGCTGATGTCCGCCGACGTGTTTCTCGTGCCCTCGGTGGGACTGCACGCGCTGTCCGTCCTGCGCTCGATGTATTGCGGCCTGCCGACCGTGGTCTCCGATGCGCCGGGCAACGAGGAGTTCATCGAGCACGAGAAGACCGGCGTGGTCGTGCCCGGCCGGCGCGGCAAGACCGCGTGGTACGACGAGATCGGCTTCCTCCATCAGACCTTCGAGCCGGTGTTCTCCAAGGAGCTCGGCGATTTCTCGGGCGCGCTGTTCCAGGAAATGGAACGGCTGCATCTCGATCCCGAGCGCCGCCGGCGCATCGGCGCCGCGGCCCGCGAGCACGCGCTGCGCCGTCACCGGATCGAGGAATGGCGCAGCGGCTTCCATCGACTTCTCGAATCGGTGCGTCCGACCCTGCCGGCAACATAGTCTGCCCCCCCGCCCGAGACCTGCTAGAGTGACCGCGAGGGAAGCGGGGATCATGCTGTCCAGTTCCGGGCCAAGGATTTCGACGCTGGCGGAGCGGCGCTCCGCGCGGCTGCGGCTGGCCTTCGCCCGTGAGCAGCTCGGTGGCCTGCGCCTGGCGACCTACGCGCGGCTGGTGGCGCTGGGCGTCATCGCCGTCTGGCTGGTCGCCGCCCAGCGCGAAGTCTCCGTTGTCTACTACCTCGGTGTCGTCGCGATCTTCGCGACCCTTGCCTTTATCCAGCTCGCGGTCAGTGCCCGCCCCGGCCGTGGCTGGCTGAAATACGTGTTCACGGCTTTGGAGATGGCGCTGCTCGCGGCCGTGCTCGTCCATCCCAACCCGCTGGCCTCGCACATGAGCGAGGTGCCGCTGGCCATGCTCGTACGCGGTCAGAACTTCCTCTACTTCTTCGTGTTGCTGGCCCTCACGGCGCTGAGCCTGTCGCCGGGCTACGTGCTGTGGAGCGGTGTCGCGGCCGCTCTCGCCTGGAGCGGCGGCGTGTTCTGGGTGATCCTGCAGCCCGGTACGGTCACGGTCGCCTCCTTCGCCGAATACCGGGCCATGACCCTCGCCGACCGGGCGGCGGCGCTCTTCGATCCGGAATTCGTCGACATCGTCGTCTGGCAGCAGCAGGTGCTCATCCTGCTGGTCGTCGCGGCTCTTCTGGCGCTCGCCGTCGGCCGCGCGCGACGCGTGGTCGAGCGCCAGGCGATCCTGGAGCGCGAGCGCGCCAGCCTGGCACGCTACTTCTCACCCAATATCGTCGATGAACTGACGCAGTCGATGAATCCGCTGGGCGCCGTACGCCGGCAGGACATCGCCGTGCTGTTCTGCGACATCGTCGGCTTCACCGGTGTCGCCGCCGCGCAAAGCCCCGAGGCCGTGGTCACCCTGCTGCGCGAGTTCTACGCCCGGCTCGAGGATGCCGTCTTCACCTGCGGCGGCACGATCGACAATTATTTCGGCGACGAGATGATGGCAACCTTCGGCACGCCGCTGCCCGGGCCCTATGACGCCACCCGCGCGCTGCGTTGCGGCCGCATGATCCTAGAGCGGCTGGAGACCTGGAACCGCGAGCGGATCGAGCGCGGCGAGCCGGCCGTGCGCGTCGGAATCGGCATCCATTTCGGGCCGGCAGTGCTCGGCAATATCGGCGGCGAGCGGCGGCTCGAGTTCACCGCCATCGGCGATACGGTCAACATCGCCAACCGGCTCGAAGGCCGCACCCGCGACCTCGATACCGATCTCGCGGTCAGCGACGCGCTGGTCGAGCAGGTCCGGCGGGAAAACGCCGGCAGCGAGCCGCCGGAGCTCACCGACATGGTCCAGGCACCGCCAGTCCTGCTGCGCGGCCGCAGCGCCGAGACGGGAATCTGGCTGCTCAAAAAGGCGGCCGACAGCCGCCCGGCACTCGTCGCCGACGAGTGAGCGCCATGACCGGCCCCGAATGCACGCTGTGCCGGCCGGAGGACATCGTTATCGAAGACGACCTTGCCTATGTGTCGCGTGACAAGTTCGCCCAGTCCCCGGGCCATATGATCGCCGTACCGCGCCGGCATGTCGCCGATTTCTTCGCTATGACCACTGCCGAGAAGCACTCGATCCTGGCGCTGCTCGACCGGGCACGCGCGCAGATCGAGCGCGAGCACCGGCCGAACGGCTTCAATATCGGGGTGAATATTGGCGAGGCGGCGGGGCAGACACGGATGCACGTTCACGTGCATCTCATCCCGCGCTACACGGGCGATGTGGCCGACCCGAGCGGCGGGGTGCGCTGCGTTCTTCCCAAAGGAAAATAGCAGCGGCGCACCCGGCCCCCGCACGAGGAGCCGCAGTTCGACACCGCGTCGCGCCGCGGCGGCGCTCTACACCCGGCGCACCGCCCCGCCATCAACGGGGATCGCAGCGCCATTGATGTAGCGGGCGAGTGGGGAGGCGAGAAACGCGACGACGTGCCCGATGTCATAAGGCTCTCCGAAATAGCCAGCAGGGATGTTCTGCTTGATGAAGTCCGCCTTCGATTGCTCTGTTGGGTGCAATTTCTGAATCTGCGCCGAGTTGATGCGGCCAGGAGCGATCGTGTTGACGGTGACACCGTATGGACCGAGTTCTGACGATAGTGTTCTGGACCAACTGACGAGAGCGGCCTTAGCCGGCGCCGCTCCATTGAGTTTAGGCGCAACGAGGACACCCGAGATGTTGATAATCCGCCCCCAGTTTCGAGCCTTCATCCCCGGCGAGATGAGATCGGTCAGCCGCCGTGCGGCAAGGAAATTGAGCGTCATTGCCTCGTCCCAGAAAGCATCGTCAGCCTCGCCTGTCGCGGGCCTCGCCCCACCGGCGTTGTTGACAAGGATATCGACACGCCCGCCGAGTGCAGCCGACGCTTCAGCAGCAATTTGAGCCGGGCCGCCCTGGCTGCACACGTCGCCCACCACGACGACCGGGCGACCGCCAGAACGCGAAGCGAGCGATCCGGCCACCTGCTCCAGCGCGGCGCGCGTGCGCGCACTGATTGCGACACGCACGCCGGCGTCAGCAAGTGCGCCTGCAATGCCGCTGCCAATTCCACCACTGGCGGCTGTTATGAGCGCGGTCTTGCCTTCCAGTCCAAAGTCCATCGGCGCAACTCCTCGCAGACCGGGATGCATTGCAGGCTCGTGGATCGATGATCCACGCCCTGGGTCAGTCCCAGCTGCGGCCCGTGACGAGATCGCGGGCGGCCAGCGCCAGCGCGCCTCTGGGATCGGCCAGGTCGTCGAGCACGCTGAAATGGTTGTGCGTGCCGACTTCCAGCAGGCGACCCTTGAGGCCTTTGCCCGTCCACGCCGCCGCGTAGTCGCGCGACTGGCGGACGAACTCCGGCAGCTCGCCGCCGCCCACCGCGACGATCTGCGGCGGGCCGGAGGCGGGGATGTGCCGCATCGGGCTGGTGCGCTTCTCCTCCGACTCGTCGAGCCGGAAATCGGCGTTCATGGAGCAAAGCCGCATGGGCAGCATGTCGAAGACGCCGCTGATCGGCAACGCCCCTTTGATGCCCGGCTCGCCGATCATCATCGCCGTGAGATGGCCGCCAGCCGAATGACCGGAGACGTAAAGCTTTTCCGGATCGCCACCCAGCCGGCTGAGATTGGCGCGCAGCCACGCGAGAGCCTGCTTCACCTCGGTGACGATCCCCTCGATGCGGTTGGCCGGGGCCAGGGTGTACTCGATGTTGGCGACGTTGATGCCGTGGGCCAGCGGCCCCGCTGCGACGTAGCCCCAGTTCTCCTTGTCGGTGGATCGCCAGTAGCCGCCATGGATGAAGACGAGCGTCGGCGCTCCATCCTTTGCCTTGTAGAAATCGAGCCGCTGACGCGCTGCCCCACCGTAGGCGAGGTCGCGCTGCGGCTTCGTCTGCGCGTTGAGCGCCTTGGTCCGCGCCGTCGCGTCGGCGAGGAAACTGTCGCGCGCCGCAGCGCCGCCAATGGCGGCCGAGTTGTTGTAGGCGGCGTCCAGCGCCGCCAGGTCCATGCCGCGATACAGGCTCATGATTTGTAATCCATGGTCGAAGGCAGCCAGAGGGCGATCTGCGGGAAGGCGATGATCAGGGCGATGCCGAGGATCAGCATAAGGATATAGGGTACGGCGGCGCGGTCGATCTCGGCCAGCGGCGCCTTGGTGATCGACTTGATGACGATCAGGTTCATGCCCACCGGCGGCGAGATGAGCGCCAGCTCGAGGTTGATGGTCAGCAGCACGCCGTACCAGACCTTGTCGATGCCCAGCGCGGTCATCACCGGCAGGATGACCGGCGTGGTGATCAGGATGATCGAGATCGATTCGAGGATCAGGCCGAGGATGAAAATCAGCACCATCACGGCAATCAGGAACTCGGTCTGCGAAACGTTGTACTTGAGTGCCAGGGCCACCGCCTCCTGCGGGATGTTGAGCTTGGTCAGCATGTAGCCGAAGAGACCGGCCGCAATGATGATCATGAACAGCATGGCCGAGGTGCGTGCGGCCTCGCGCCCGCCCTCCATCAGATCCTTCCAGCTGAAGTTCCGATAGATCAGCCAGGCGATTGCCAGCGCGTAGAGGGCGCCGGTACCCGCCGCCTCGGTGGCGGTGAACACGCCGAAATACATGCCGCCGAGCACGAAGGGCGGCAGGGTGAAGGCCCAGAAGGACTTGCGCAGCGCGGCGCCCATCTCGGGGAGCGTGGCGCGCGGCGGGCGGACATAGGCCGGCCCGAAGGTCTTTTCGCGCCGGTATTCGGTGATCATGCAGTAGCCGGCGAAGATCGCGGCCATCATGGCACCGGGCAGGATGCCGGCCATGAACAGCGCGCCGATCGAGGTGTCGGAGACGAACCCGTAAAGCACCATCGGCGCCGAGGGCGGGATGAGGATGCCTAGAGTGCCGCCGCCCGCGACCACCCCGTACACGCCACGCGGGTCGTAGTTGTATTTGAGCATCTGCGGGATGGCGACCGCGCCGATGGTGAGCGCCGTCGCCACGGACGAGCCGGAGATCGCCGCGAACACGGCGCAGGCGAAGACCGTGGCCACGCCGAGCCCGCCGGGCAGATGGCGCGTCAGCGTGTGCGTCGTGGCGTAGAGATCGTCCACCACCTTGCCGCGCACCATGAAGTGCGACATCAGCATGAAGAGCGGAATGGCGACGAGCAGGTAGACGTTGAGCTTGCCGAAGACGAATTCACCCAGCGTGCCGACATTGCCCTCGGTGAACCACAGGACGGCGCAGGAGAAGAGGAACATGCCGGCGAACATCGGCATGCCCAGATAGAGCAGCGCGATCAGCGCCGCCAGTATGAGGATGAAGGTCACTCGTGCTGGTCCAGTTTGCCGGGTTCGAGGCCACGCGGCTCCTGACCGGCGAGCCAGACCAGGAGCTGGGCCACGGCCACCAGCAGCAGCAGCAACCCGCCGAAGGGCACGAAGGCCTGGATGGCCCAGACCGGAACCTGCGGCAGCGAGTTCGAGACGATGCCGACCATGCGGGTGAAGGCCACCATGTCGAGGCCCTCGCGGATCAGGATGACCGAGGACGCCGCCACGGTCAGGCTGCCGAAGACGAGCAGCGCGCGGCGGCCCTTTCCGCGCAGCTTCTCGATCACCAGGTCGACGCCGATATTCTCGCCGCGGCGCTGGGCCTCGGGCACCGCCAGCATCACCGACACCACGATCAGCAGGCCGACCGCCTCATCCGACCAGGATTGCGGCCGGTTGAAGAAATAGCGCATGACCACGGCGTAGCAGACGAGGAACAGGGTCGCGAGACAGGCCAGGCCCGCGATCCACGCGCCCGCACGACTCAGCGCCGCGACGCCCGTCTCAAAAAGCCGAACGGCGCGGGAAAAGCCCGCGCCGTCGCTGCCGTCAGTGGCCATCGAGAGACTGCCGGCTTAGAGCTTGCCCATCGCCTGGATGATCTTCTCGCCGTCCGCGCCGGTCGCCTTGATGAAGGCGTCCATCACGGGCTTCTGCATCGCCGCCTTCCAGGCATTGGCCTCGGCGGCATTATGCAGCTTGAGGGTCATGCCCTTCTCCTGCAGCAGCTTGATCGCCTCCTCGGCGGTCTGCTCGGTGATGGTGACGGCATCCTGCTCGGCCTTCTTCGCCGCGGCCTCCAGGCCCGTGCGCTGTGCCGGCGTCAGGCGAGCCCACCACTGCGGGTTCACGTAGAGGTGGAAGTAGACCGTGAAGGAGGGCGTCACCGTGCCGAATTTCTGCACCTCGTAGAAGCGCCGGCTGTAGGCGGCCGAGACGTCGGTCAGGCCGGCATCGAGCACGCCGGTCTGGAGCGCGTTGTAGACCTCGGGTCCAGGCATCGCTGACGGCGAGGCGCCGAGCTGCACCAGCGCGGTGTCGGTGAGCGCGTTGAAGCCGCGGATCTTCATGCCCTTGAAGTCGTCCGGCGTGAGCAGCGGCTTCTTGCCGGAGGTGTAGATCGCCTGGCGGGTGATGTAGAACCAGGCGAGGTTCCTGACGCCCTTGGTCTCGAGTTTGGTCTCGATGATCTTGGCCGCCTCGGAGCCGGGGAACTTCTTGATGCGCTCGAGCTCGGAGAAGAAGTAGGGGATCACCACCACGTTCATCTCGGGCAGCGTGTTGCCCCATTGCTGGTTGACCGAGACCGCCGCCTCGACCGCGCCGCGCGCCACCGCCGGGTGGTTCTCGCCGGCCTTGTGCAGCTGCTCGGCCGGGAAGAGCTGCACGGTCACCGAGCCGTTGGTGTTCTTCTGCGCGTCGGCGGCGAAGCCTTCGAGCATCTTGTGCAGGTGATGCGCCGTCGGCACCTGGTGGCTGATACGCATGGTGACGTTCTGGGCGCTTGCGGTTGTAGCGCCGAGCACCAGGGCGACGGCGGCCAACGCGGGGCCAAACAACTTCTGCATGGGATTTCCTCCGGACGACAAAGGTAGGTTGGGGCGAGAATGCGCCGGCCCGAAGCGCAGCGTCAAGGCGCAGGGCAATACCCCGCAGACCGGACGAGCCCGAGAGTTTAGAGAGAAAAACCACCATCGATTGCCGGATGTCTCTGGTCACTCCTCGGTGATGCCGTTAGGTTGGGTCGCTGATGGCACGCATTGTCGAGAACTTCGAGAGCCTGCCGATTGCGGCCCGTGGAACCATCTGGGCGCTGATCGCATCAGCTTTTTTCGCTGGAATGGCAGTCGTCATCCGACTGCTCAGCGACGAGATGCATCCACTCGAGATGGCCTTCTTTCGCAGTTTCGGATCGTTTCTCTGCATGCTCCCATGGATACTGACGGCGGGGATCGGCGCACTCCGCACGGAAAACCAGCGGCTCTATATCAGCCGGTCGGTCATCGGCTTCCTCGCCAATATTTGCCTGTTTGCCGGGATCGCCTGGCTGCCGCTCAACGATTCGATCGCGCTGTCATTCACCGCACCGCTTTTCGCTGCAGCGGCAGCGGCCATCCTGCTGGGCGAGGTGATCGGGCCGCGTCGCCTGCTTGCAGCGCTGACTGGCTTCCTGGGTGCGCTGCTGATCCTGAGGCCCGGCTTCGAAACCCTCTCGCTGGCTCAGGGCCTCATTCTCGCCGGTGCGGCGTTCACTGGGCTGAACGCGGCGGTGATCAAGCAGCTGACCGTTCGCAAGGAATCGCCGACCGTCATTGTCGTGTATATGGCGCTCTACACCATGCCTCTCTCGCTGCTCGCCGCTATTCCGGTCTGGCAGTGGCCGCCGCTCTCATCCCTGCCCTGGCTTGCCGTGCTGGCAGTCTGCGCGACGCTCGGTCATCTTGCTCTGACGCGCGCCTTTGCCTGCATGGACGCCTCGGCGGTCACGGCGCTCGACTTCGTGCGTCTTCCCATGGTGGCCCTGATCGCCTGGCTGGCGTTCGGCGAAGAGCCCGACGGCTGGACCTGGTTCGGCGCCATCGTCATCGTCGGCGCCTCGGTGTACGTCGCCCGGCGGGAACGGGCCGCGCTGACGCCCGCCGAGCCGCCGGTCACCGGTATCGCCGTTGCAACCTCGGGCGAGGGCGGCACCGTAGCCGCGCCACCAGTCTGGCCCGAACGCGCGCCGGCAGCCGTGCGCAAGCCGGAATAGGCCCTCCCCCGCAGGCTGGACAGCGGGCGCGAAATCGGGAAGGGTCGCGCCCGCATGGCCGATCATCCTTTCTCTCTTGCCGGCCGGGTGGCGCTTGTCACGGGCGCCGCACGCGGCCTCGGCTTCGAGATCGCCAAAGGCCTCGCCCGGGCCGGCGCCACAGTGGCGATCAACGGCCGCGACGAGACTCGACTGCGCGACGCGGTGGCGCGCGGCGCGCGAGACGGCGTCGCGCTGGAGACTTCCTGTTTCGACGCTGCCGATCCCGCGTCGGCCGGTGCGATCCGCGGCCTGGCCGAACGGCACGGGCAGCTCGACGTGTTCGTCAGCAACGTCGGGCTGCGCAACCGCAAGCCGCTCTTCGATTTCAGCCTCGAGGAGGTGCGCGCGCTGATCGACGCCGACCTCATCGGTCCCTTCACCCTCGCCCGCGAGGCGGCGCGGCTGATGCAGCCGCGCAAGGCCGGACGCATCATCCTGGTGACCTCGATCGCCGGTCCTTTCGCGCGGGCCGGTGATGCCGTCTACACCGCCGCCAAGGGCGGCCTCGCGGCGCTGACCCGGGCGCTGGCGGTGGAGCTAGGCCGCGACGGCATCACGGTCAACGCCCTCTCGCCCGGCTTCTTCGCCACGCCGACCAACCAGTATCTGGTCGACGATCCCACGCTGAGCGCCAGCTTCACCAGCCGCACCGCGCTCGGCCGCTGGGGCCGTCCCGACGAGATCGCCGGCGCTGCCGTGTTCCTGGCCTCAGACGCCGCCTCCTTCGTCACCGGCCATGTGCTGACGGTCGACGGCGGCACCACCGCGATGTTCTGAGCGGCGCTCAGCCGGCGCGCGGCGGCTTGATGGACGAGCGAATCCTCTCCCGCAGCGATTCGTCGCCGATGTTCTCGAGATTCGCCTGGCGCACACGCACCGCGTCCTCGTCATAGAGGAACGGTAGAAAGGCGTAGCGGCGGCCGCCGGTCACCGGCAGCGCCTCGTGCAGCAGCGAGTAGGAGAAGACGACCGCACCGCCCGTGGGCGCGCGGTAGCTGGCGCGCCCGTATTCGGGGAAGCGGAGATCACCGCCCTCGTACTCCTCGGCATTGAGATTGATGGTCACGGCGAAGCGCCGATGGGCCGTGCCCGCGGTGGTGTTGTCGCGATGGGGGCGGAAATAGCCGCCCTCGCCGGAATCGTAGCAGGCGACGATGTAGCGCTCCATGCGTGTCGGCGTGAAGCAGAAGGCCCGGGCGATTTCGGGGTTGAGCCGGCGGCGCACGCGCTGCTGGATGGCCATGCGCAGCGTTTCGTCCTGGATGGTGGCATCGCGCCGCCGCTTGTGCCCGTAGTCGATGATCCCGACGGTCTTGCCGCCCTGCTCGCGCATGAAGCCGCTATCCTCGCCGCCCTGGGCGTCGTATACCCCAATCAGCTGACGGCAGAATTCGGGCTCGAAGACCCGCGGCACGACCAGCACCGGTGCGGTGACCGGGCCCGGCTCGCGAGCCTCATGAGCCTCGACGGCGGCGATCACCGCGGCGGCGTGCTGCGCGGGGTCATCCATCGGCACCACGGCCACGATCCGCAGGCGCGAATCGAGCACGACACTGACGCGGCGTACCCGCATGCGCCCGTCGGGAACGGCGCTGTCATCGCACAAGCCGTAGAGCCGGCTGATCTTGAAGTCGAAATCCCAGAAGATGCGGAAGCCCGGCAACCGCTCGCCCACCCGCGCCTGCGCTTCGTCCGCCCGGTCGCAGCTGACGCCGAAGAGAGCGGCGCGCTCGTCGTCGAACAGGTCCCGGCGCGCCTGCAGCGCCTCGAGCAGGGCGCCGGTTCCCGGCTCGGCCACCGAAACGAAGAAGCAGAGCACGATGGTCCGGCCAGCCACCGTGTCGAAGACATAATCCTCGCGGCTGGTGCAGCGCTGGCGGAACCAGGGTGCGGGATCGCCGGGAGTCAGCATGTAGGCCTCGCCGTCACGTCCGTCCGTTCTCTATAGTGGGCACTTTCGTCGAGGTCTCCGGCTGCCCCGCGGCCGGCTTACGGGAGTGGCCATGATAGCCCAGCGCAGCATGAAACCCACCTGGCGCGAGCTGCTCGCGCGCGAGAAGCCGCTCGTCCTGCCCGGCGCCCACGACGCGCTCTCGGCGCGGCTGATCGAGATGGCCGGATTCCCGGCCTACGTCATCGGCGGCTATCCGGTGGTCGGCGCGCGCTACGCGCTGCCCGATATCGGCCTCTGCGCGCTGGGCGAGATCTCCGCCGGTATTCGCGACATCATGGCCGCCACCGACCTGCCGGTGCTGATCGACGCCGACACCGGCTACGGCGACGTCAAGAACGTGACCCGCACCATCCAGGTCTACGAGGCGATGGGCGCCTCGTCGATCTTCATCGAGGACCAGGTCAGCCCCAAGCGCTGCGGTCACATGGACGGCAAGGCCGTCGTGCCCGTGGAGATGATGGAGCAGAAGATCCGCGCCGCCGCCGCGGCGCGGCGCAGCAGGGAGACGTTCCTCATCGCCCGCACCGACGCGCGTGCGACCGAGGGTCTCGACGGCGCCTTGCGCCGCGGCGAGCGCTACATCCGGGCCGGCGCCGACGGGCTGTTCGTCGAGGCCCCGCTCACGGTCAAGGAGCTGGAGACCGTCGGCAAGGCCTTCGACGTGCCGCAGTTCTGCAACATGCTGACCAGCGGCAAGACGCCGATCCTGACCAACCGGGAGCTCTACGACATGGGCTTCGAGATGGTGGTGCACGGCATCACCCTGGTCATGGGTGTGGCCAAGGCGATGAAGGAGATGCTGGCCGACCTCAAGAACGACAACGTGCAGGCGATCGCGGCCAAATCCGCGACCTTCGACGAATTCAAGCAGATCACCCGCTTCAACGAGTGGGTGGCGCTGGAGGACAGGTTCAATACCTAGCCCGGCTTCACAAGCCGGCCTGGGGGCTGACCGCCGCCAAGGGGGGTGCATGGGCGGAAGACTGTCTCGGGTCGTCCTGATACTGGCGCTGGGGCTGGCCGCTGGGGTCCCGGCGGCCGTCGCCCAGAGCCCCCTCACCTTCCCCAGCGAGCGCGGCGGTCATCAGGGCTCGGCGCTCGTCCTGCCGCAAGGCGAAGGCCCGTTTCCGGCGGTGGTGCTGATGCCCAGCTGCGGCGGTGTCCGCGGCCACATTCTCGAATGGTCGCAGCGCCTGGCACGGGCCGGCTACGCCGCGCTGATCGTCGACAGCCTGACGCCGCGCAACCTGCGCAGCAACTGCACGGCGGCACCGGCACCGCTCAGCGTCGACGATATCGCCCGCGACGCCGCGGCCGCGCTCGCGCATCTGCGAAAGCTCCCCCTGATCGACAAGGACCGCCTCGCACTCATGGGCTTCTCCTACGGCGCCATGGCCTCGCTGCGGCTGGCGGGGCGCGCCTATCAGCAGCGCCTGCCCGAGGGCGTGCCGGGCCTCAAGGCCATCGCCTTCTTCTACGGCACCTGCGGCACCGATTCGGGAAGTGCGGCGGTGCAGGCGGCGTCGAACAACCTGCCCGGCGACATCGCCACGCCGACGATGATGTTCCTCGGTGCGATGGATACGGAATCGCCGTGGCGCTTCTGCAGCGAAGGCGCAGACCGTCTCCGGGGCCGCGGCCAGCCGATCGCCTACAAGCTCTATCCCAACACGACCCACGGCTTCGACCAGACGGAGTTCGCGGGCCCGGGACGGATGGTCAACCAGCCCGGCCGCGGCAGCTTCCTCTATCGCTACAATCCCGAGGCGACCGAGGACGCCTGGCGTGAGACGCAGGCCTTCTTCGCCCGCACGCTCGCCCGTTAGCCCGGCGGCCAGCGTCCGGATGCGACGGCGGCGAAGAAATCGTCGAGCGCGGCGTTGAATGTTGTCGGCTCCTCCAGGTTCATGCAGTGCCCGGTGTTGGGGCAGACCCAGAGCCCGGCCCGGGGCAGGACGCGCTTGAGCCAGAAACTCGCCTCGAGGCACGGCGTGTCCTCGTCGCCGACCGCCACCAGCACCGGCAGGTCGAGCGTCCGGATCTCCGCCTCGAGGTCGTAGAGCGACGGCCGCTTCGCCTGGTAGTTCCGCAAGGTCATCGCCGAGCCCCTGGCGTCATGCTCGCCGAGCTGACGCACGAATTCGGCCCAGCCGCGCGGGTCCTTGCGTTTGAGCGTGATGCGCGTCGGGATATGGCCCATCTCCTCCGCCACGACGGCCGAGCCCTTCTCGAGGAACAGTGCCGCGCGCTGATCCGATTCACGGGCAAAGGCCGTGCGGTCGCCTTTGGGTGCGCCCGAGCCGCCGCCCGCCAGCACCAGGGCGCCGGCCATCGCCTTGTGCCGCAGCCCGAAATGCAATGCCGCGAAGGCGCCCATGCTCAAGCCCACGACATGGGCCCTGGGAATCCCCAGATGCCGCAGCACCGCGGCGATGTCGTCGGCCGCGTGCTCCTGGCCATAGAGCGAATCCTCCGTCGGCACGTCGGAGGGCGGATAGCCGCGGGCGTTGAAGGTGATGCAGCGGTAGCGGCGCGAGAACCAGCGCACCTGGCTCTCCCAGGAGCGGTGATCGCCGCCGAACTCGTGCACGAAGATCAGCGGCGGACCGCTGCCGGTTTCCTCGCAATAGAGCTTCGCCCCGGAGGACAGCGCCAGCGGCATGGACTTACTTCTCGTCGAGCTGCAGTTCGCGGCTCAGTCGCGCGGGCACGCGCCGCTCCTGGGCCAGGGCCTCGGCGCGCCGCAGCTGCTCGAGGTTGAGCTGCGGCCGGAGCTGGTCGAGCAGCCGCGCCGCGCCGGTGGCGCGCACGGGGGCTGCCAGCGACAGCCAGGCGTAGGCCTCGATCAGGTCGCGCTCGACGCCGTCGGAGCGCTCGTGGCGGATGCCCATCTCGAGCTGCGATTCGGCGTCGCCGGCCAGGGCCGCCTTACGGAAGAGCGAGGCGGCGCGCTTGGGGTCGCGGCCGACCGCGCCGCCGTGGTCGAAGATGCGGCCGAGCAGCCGGTCGCCGTGCAACGACTTGCGGTCCTGTAGCGACAGCGCGATCAGCCGCGCCGAGATCGGGTTGGGCTTCTGCCAGCGCGAGCCGTAGAGCTGCAGGAAGCCGCGATAGTAGTCGCCATAGTCGCTGCCCTGGTCGGAGGCGAATTCGAGCAGCGTCACCGCCTTCTTGAATTCGAGCTCGCTGCGCCCGGGTGTCGCCAGGATCGCCCCGAGACGCGCCTGCGCCTCGGCGCTGCCGTCGGCGGCGGCGAGCGTGTACCACTTGATCGCCTCTTCCTTGTCGACGTCGACGCCGAGGCCGAGATCGTAGCCGAGGCCGAGCTCGAACCAGGCGCCGGCGTCGCCGGTCTCGGCCGCCTCGCTGAGATAGCGCAGCGCCTCCCCGGGATCGGCCGGCGTGGCGATGCCGTCGCGCAGCATCTGGCCGACGCAGGCGGCACCGGGGCCGTTGCCGGCATCGGCCGCCTCGCGGAACAGCGAGTAGGCGGCCTGCTCGTCGCGGGCCACGCCCCAGCCGTTGAGATGGCAGAGACCGAGATTGACCTTGGCCATGGTGAAGCCGTGCTCGGCGGCGCGCCGGAAGCTCGCGGCCGCCTTGGCGGGATCCTGCTTCACGCCTTTGCCCTGGGCGTACATGAAGCCGAGATTGCTCATCGACGAGGCGACACCCTTCTCGCTTTCGGAGGCGAAGGTCTCGGCCGCCTGCTGGTAGTGCTTCTGCGACAGGTCCCCGTCACGCGCCACCGCCAGCCCATGCTCGTGCATGAAGGCGTAGCAATAGGCGGAGAACGCCTTGCCCTGACGGTGAATGCGATCGAACGTCTCGCGCGCCAGCGCCTCGTCCTGCGGCAGGCCCTCGCCCCGGTAGGATTTGAGGGCGCGCTGCAGCTCCTGCCACGCGTCGCGATGTTCGTTCGCCTCGGTCAGGTAGACCATGGCGAAATAGCGATCCATGGGTATGATTTTAACACGGCTCCCGGATTTTGGGGGGACCGCCCTGCGGCCGGGCTGTGATCGGCCGCGTCCCCGCTCCGCCTCACCGGCGTCGTGTATTTGTTGCAGCGCGGCGGCTTGCCGGCCCTACGGCAAAGCCCATGTTTTCAGAGACCTATGAAACTGAACGCGCCCCGAAAAGCGACCGGCCCCAGGAAACCTGTAGCCCCCGGGGTCCGTTACTCCCTTAGAGCAGCACGCACAAACAGCGGTTGTTAAGACCATGACCAGGGAAACACGAGCCCCTTATTACCGCGACCGGGCGAGAGGTCTGCGGGTCTCGGCGTCTCAAACCAGGTTCGCGGATATCCGCCGCGAGCTGCAGGAGGTCGCCCAGCAGTTCGACCGGCTCGCCGACGCCGCCGAGCGCCGGGGTGACGAGTCGTTCGAACGCAGCATGCCCCGCCACTGGTCCGATAGCGACTAAGGGCGTCTCTCGCCTGACCCGGTGCCGGCTCGCGCCCCGCCGGGGCGCCGTCTCGCCCGTTAGTCGGCAGCGTCGCTGGCCGGCGCGGCGGCCGAAGCGGCGCGCAGGGCCAGCGTCTCGTACTGAGAGGCAATCTCGAGAAAGGCGTCGCGCACCGCGTAGTAGGTGAACGAGTCGGCCATCGAGTGCAGCCGCTCGGCCTCCCGCTGGAAGATCTCGGCGGGTGAAAGCTCCGACATGCCCACCGTGCCCCTGCTCTTCTTCTGTTCGACGCCAAACTGTAGCAAAGCTCGGCGCGCCGCCTGACTCGGGAGAACTACCCATTCGGCGGGAGGAAACTACGGAGGCGCTTTACGCCCCCTCGCAGCTCCGTTGTGGAAAACCCACATGTCGAAAACGAGTCGGCGACATTGGACAATGCTCATGCCGCACGAAGAACACCACACCGCCGGGTACTACCAGGAACAGTCACAGCGCATCCGCCGCCTGGCGGCAGACGCGCATTCATCGGAAACGCGAGCCCAGTTCCTGGCGCTGGCCGAGCAATATGAACGCCTCGCCGGCCAGGCCGCGCGGCGGCCCGACACCTCGTTGCGGGAATCGCGGGAGCAGGCGTAGACACCCTCAGTCGCGGCGCGCGACGACGATCTCCAGCCCGCGTTTCAGCTCCGCCCGGGCGAAGGGCTTGCGCAGGATCAGCGCCGAATCGAAGGCCGCGGGCAGCGAGGGCGGGGCATAGGCCGTGGCCACCACGAAGGGGATGCCCTCGCGCGTCAGGAAATCGGCCACCCGGTAGGCCGGCTCGCCGGCCAGGTTCACATCCAGCAGCACGGCATCGGGACGCACGCGCCGCAGCGAGGCCAAGGCCTCGCTGACGGTACGCGCGCGCTCGATCACCGTATGGCCGATGTCGCGCAACATCTCTTCGAAGGCAAGCGCCACCGGCAGCTCGTCCTCGACGACGAGCACGGACAGCCCGCCCGGGTTCGGGGAGGCAGGATCGGCAACCGGTGGCATGGCGGGTCAAAAGTTAATCCCGTGGGGATGGTCCCGCTCTCGGGGAAACCCTGAAAAGGGCCCCCGTAACTACCTAGACCGTGGTTTTGTTCGATACCGAACAGAACGCCAGGGGACGGGCCCGGCGGCGCGCCCCTCAGCGATCGGCGTCACGCAGGGTGTTCTCCAGCGCCGCGCGCAGCTGCTGCGCGTGATAGGGCTTGCGGATGATCGGCCGGCTGCGCCACTCGTCGGGAATGCTCTCCAGCGCGTAGCCGGTGGCGAAGATGAAGGGCACGCCGCGCAGCACCAGCCGCTCGGCCACGGGATAGACCTCATCCTCCGCGATGTTGATGTCGAGCACGGCGGCGTCGATCTCGTTCTCTTCCGCGCGGGCCAGCGCGTCGGCGAGGGTATGGGCCGGCTCGAGCACCTCGCAGCCGAGATCGCGCAGCGTGTCCTCGATGTACAGCGCCACCATCATCTCGTCCTCGACCACCAGGACACGCACGCCCAGCAGGGTGGAGATCGACTGATCGCTCTCTCCCACCTCGGCGCGTGGCTTCGGCGCCGGACCCGGCGCGGTCGCCGGAGCGGCCGACAAGCGTAGGGAGAGCGGCGTTGCGACGCCGTTGGGGAGCTTGTCACCGCGGCCCGGTCGGGGCGTCGCCATGGTGTTCAGGTAGCCTTCGCTGCCGGTGCGGCCTTCGATCTGGGCAGGGTCAGCTCGAAGATCAAGCCGCTACGCCGCCAGTCGAAGCGCACTTCGCCGCCGAGCTGGCGCCGGATTGTGCGCTCGACGACGGTGGTGCCGAAGCCCGAGCGCGTCGGGGCCGTAATGGGTTTCGTTGCCGTCTCCTCCCACCGCAGGTGCAGCACCCTGTCGGGGGATTCCTCCCACACCACGGCGAGCCTTCCGTCGGGATCGGCGAGCGCACCGTACTTGGCCGCGTTGGTGGCAAGCTCGTGCATGATCATGGAGAAAGCCTGCGCCGCAGCCGGTGCCAGCAACACGGTCGGACCCGTGACCGACACGCGCGTCGAAGCCGAGCGATAGGGGGCGAGCTCCTCTTCGGTGAGGCGCCGCACATCCGCCCCCTCCCAGCGGCTCTGCGAGAGCAGGGTGTGGGCGCGGGCCAGCGCGTCGATACGGCCCTGCAGCGTGTGCTTGAACTCGCGCACCGGCTCGTCGCGCGACAGCCGGGTGATCGACTGGATGACCGCCAGGGTGTTGCGCGCCCGGTGATCGACCTCGGCGGCGACGAGCTTCAGCCGGGCCTCGGTCTGCTTGCGCTCGGCGATCTCGCGCTGGGCGTCCTGGAAGAGATGCGCGTTGTCGATGGCGATGGCCGCCTGTGCGGCAATACCGGTGATCAGGTGCTCGGCGCGTTCCTGGAACACGCCGGCCCGCGAATGGCCGAAGAACAGCCCGCCGAGCACGGTGCCGGAGCGCGACATCACGGGCACGGCGAGATAGCTGCGCACCGGCAGATGGCCTTCGGGCATGCCCTTGTGCGGCGCGTTCTGGCCGTAGCGCGGATCCTTCGTGATGTCGTCGGAGCGCAGGACGCTGCTGCCGCTGAAGGTGGGCGCGAAGACCTTGGTGTTGCGCGGCATCGGGAATTTGGCGAAGGCCTCGCGCGGCACGCCGGACAGCGTGTAGAGCGTGTAGCTCTCGCCGCGCTCGTCGGTGAGGTTGTAGAAGAAGGCGCCGAACTCGGCGCCGCTCAGCGCCACGCCGGCGTCAGTCACCGCCTGCACCAGCTTCTCGAGATCGAGCTCGGCGGCGAGCCGCGCCCCCACATGGTTCAGCGTTTCCAGCCGGGCCCGTTCCTCGGCCAGCGCCGCTTCGGCCACCTTGCGCTCGGTGATGTCGTGGGAGACGCGCACGCCATACAGCGGCTTGCCGTCCTCGTCGCGCACCAGCGAGGTACCAAGCGTCACCCAGGCGATGCCGCCGCCGGCGCGCAGCAGGCGCTTCTCCACGCGGTAGGAACCGATCTCGCCGGCCCACAGGCGCCGGTACTGCTGCCAGTCCTCCTCGCGGTGGTCGGGATGCGAGACGTCGGTGAAGCGCAGGCTCAGCATCTGCTCGCGCGTGCGGTCGTTGATCAGGCAGGCCTGCTCGTTGACCCGCAGGAAGCGGCCTTCGGCATCGACCTCGGTGATGGCCACGTTGGCCTGCTCGTAGGTTGCGGCGAGACGGCGCTCGCTGTCACGCAGCGCGTACTGGGCGAGGCGTTCGCGCACCAGGTCGTGAAACTCGACGATGGTGCCGAGGCCCGTGCCCGCGGCGTCGCGCATCGGCGTCGCCGTGTAGCGCACGGCGAAGAAATGACCGGCCTTGTGGATGAGGGTTTCCTCGCCCTGCTCCCGGCTCTGGCGCGGGAAGGCGCGGTCGATGGGACATTCCTCCTTCGGGTAGGGGCGGCCATCGGGGCGCGTGTGGTGGAGGAGTGCGTGCAGATGCCGCCCGGCGAACTCGGCCGCGCTGTAGCCGGTGAGGCGCTCGGCCGCCGGGTTGACGTAGACACAGGCCTGCCGCGGATCGAGGACGACGATCGCCACCGTGGCGTTATCGAGAACGGCGGCCAGCTGCGGCCGGTCAAGCCCGGCGGCAGAGGCAAGGGGTTCGGGCGCGGATCGGCTGCGCGGGGTGACGCTCACGAGACCTCGAGCGTTGGGTCATAGACCGGAAAGCCCCCGCCTCCCGCCGGCCCGGCTACTATGCCGCAAGCCGCGGCACGCTGCCAGCCGCCGTATCCGGCTATTCCGGCTTGCCCACCATGCGGCCAAGCTGCCGGCCGCCGAGAACGTGGAAATGGAGGTGCGGCACCTCCTGATGACCGTCCTGCCCGGTATTGGCGATGACCCGGTAGCCGGTCTTGTCGACCCCGGCGAGGCGTGCGACATCGCCGATGGCCTTCATCAGCCCCGCCTGTTCGGCGTCGCTCTCCTGGCCGGGAAGTCGTCGAGCGATTGGTGCGCGCATCCGCCCAGAGCACCAGCCGGTGACACATCAGGTCGGCAGATTCGCTGATCAGGCAGTTGTGTGCTGCTTGGGCCTGCCCCCCATGTGGCAACGTGCATCATTCGGCGTTCAAGGCATTCTCAGCCGTGAGATGTCATCACGCGCTTATCCACAGAGAATTACGTGCACCGGATTTTCGTCCATGGAGGCACAGGCGGATTCCCTGTAACGTTTTCATTGAAGAGCTTCTCGATGCGACAACTTGGGATGGTCTGGTCAGGAAAGGGCCGCAGTAGCGGTTCGTGCGCGTCGAGCTGGGGAGCGCGCGTGATCACACCATCTTCGATCCGGCACCGGAGCTAAAGGCATCGGCCTTTCTCCCGCTATGGCCGGGATTTCACCTTCTTCTTCAGGGGGACTTGGCATGAATACGGCCACCACCGGCCTCAATCCGACCACGAACGCAACAGCACCAATGCCGTGCTCAACAACCATGAATACCGGCGAAGGGATGAATATCGATAATAAGAAGACGAGAGCCTGGGCCGGGTTCGTGCGCCTGCTCGCCGTTACCTGCTTTATGGCGCTCGTGGCCATCCCGGCGCTTGCACAAGCACCGCCCCTTGCCCCGACAATCTCGCGGGTTGTTCCCGGGATACAGATGTACAACGGCAGCATCGAGTACGGCTTTGTCTACGCAGCGGCTCGAGTTGTTTGGGTGGCCAACCCCGGTGGCCCGCGGGCCACCAGTTGGACCATTGAGTACTGCGTGACCTTGGCAGGGTGCAGGGAGTCAGCGAACTGGCGTGCGGCAATTTGTCGGAGCGACGACAGGCCCGGGACTTGCACTATAGAGAACGCACAGCTGGCATCGGGTCCCGAATACACGTTCAGGGTTGCCGGGAGGAACGCCTCCGGGCTGGGTAAGTTCGCGCAGGCAAAGAAGAATATGGCCACCCAAGCGAATGTCCGGGTCAATGCCAACAATGGCGGGTCGTGCGGCAGATCCAATCCGCCAACGGTTTCCTGGACACTGTACCCCGGCGGCACGCCTACGACGCTGCGTTACCAGCAATGGTGCTTTGACGTAAACCTTCCCTTCGGCTTCCAGACATTCGGGATCAGTCTGAACGGCAGGTCGTGCACCGGCAGTCCCTATGCGATTCCCAAGTACATCTATGCCGGTGGAGTACCGGGATTCTTTGGCGACATCCCCGCGTACGCGGCCAATATGTGTCCATGATCGAAAAGGCATCAGCGGGACAGCCGAGGTGACAGGTCTGCGGTCAGCTGGGTCGGCAGCTCATCCTTGAGGTCAAGCCATATAACTGCATCGCTCCGGTTTCGCCGGGGTCCGCGCGCGGCTTGACTATTCCGCCTTGGGAATCATCCGGCCGAGCTGCCGGCCGCCGAGAACGTGGAAATGGAGGTGCGGCACCTCCTGATGACCGTCCTGCCCGGTATTGGCAATGACCCGGTAGCCGGTCTTGTCGACCCCGGTGAGGCGTGCGACATCGCCGATGGCCTTCATCAGCCCCGCCTGCTCGGCCACGCTCGCCTGGGCCGAGAAATCGTCGAGCGATTCGTAGGCGCCCCTGGGGATGACCAGCACGTGCACCGGGGCCAGCGGCCTGATGTCGTGGAAGGCCACCGCGTGCTCGGTCTCATGCACCTTCTTGGCGGGGATCTCGCCGCGCAGCAGACGGGCGAAGATGTTGTTGCTGTCGTAAGCCATCACCTCGCCCGCGACTCTTTCTCCTCGATGCCCGACATGCCTTCGCGCCGCGCCAGCTCCTGCCAGACCTCGGCGGGGTTTATCCGCGCATCGCACCACAACACCAGCAGGTGATACATGAGATCGGCGGATTCGCTGACCAGCCGGTCGCGCTTGCCGCGCACCGCCTCGATGACCGCCTCGACAGCCTCCTCGCCGACCTTCTGGGCGATCTTGCGCGTGCCCTTCTGGAACAGGCGGGCGGTGTGCGAGGTCGCGGGATCGGCCGACCGTCGGCTTTCGATCACCTTGTAGAGGCGGTCGAGAACGGCGCCGGGAGTTTCCGGATCGCTCATGCTGTACCCCGAATCGCAATGCCGCTATCGGCCAGCCTACGCTTGACCGCGGCGATTTTGAACTGGCCGAAATGGAAGACCGAGGCGGCGAGCAGCGCCGAGGCGTGGCCCTGCTTCACGCCTTCGACGAAATGGTCGAGCGTGCCCACCCCGCCCGAGGCGATGACCGGGATCGGCACGGCGTCCGAGACGGCGCGCGTCACCTGGATGTCGAAGCCCGCCTTGGTGCCGTCGCGGTCCATCGAGGTGAGCAGGATCTCGCCCGCCCCCAGCGCGGCGAGGCGCTTCGTCCACTCGACGACCTCGATGCCGGTGGCATTGCGCCCGCCATGGGTGAAGACCTCGAACTCGCCCTTGGCGTTTCGCTTGGAATCGACGGCGACGGTGATGCATTGCGAGCCGAACTTCTCCGCCGCCTCGCGCACGAAGTCGGGGCGGCGCACCGCCTCGGTGTTGATCGAGACCTTGTCGGCGCCGGCCAGCAGCAGCTTGCGCACGTCCTCGACCGTGCGCACGCCCCCGCCCACGGTGAGCGGCATGAAGCACTGCTCGGCCGTACGCGCCACCACGTCGAACAGCGTGTCGCGGTTCTCGACCGAGGCGGTGATGTCGAGGAAGCAGAGCTCGTCGGCGCCTTCCCGGTCGTAGATCCGGGCGGCCTCCACGGGGTCGCCGGCGTCCACCAGGTTGACGAAATTGACGCCCTTGACCACCCGGCCATTCTTGACGTCGAGGCAGGGAATGACACGGACTTTCAGCATGAGCGGACCTTGAGCATGACGCATTTCTTACCGCGTCAGCGGCCGGGGGGATAGACCCCGCGCTCCGGGCGAAACCTTGGAGATGAAAGCTCCGGGGCGGGAACGGAGGGGCGTCATGCTGCGTTCGTCCGACATGGCCCACCCTTGCCGCGCAATTCTGCTGGCTGCTCTCCTTGTCGCGGGCTGCAGCAGCGGCTCCCGGATCTGGCAGCGCCCCGACACCAGCGCGGAGCAGACACGGGCGGACGAAGCCGCCTGCATCCGCCCGGCGTCGAGCGATCCCGCTCGCCCCGGCGAAGGACTGTCCGACGCGGGCCGTCAGCAAGGCGGGCCCGCCGGCGTCAGGACGCGGCAGGCGCAGATCGATACCTGCATGGAAGGCCTGGGCTATCGGCTGGAGCGCGCCAACGCAGCGGCCCCGACGAGGTAGGGCGCGTCGGACCCTCACGCGTCCGTTAATCGACTGTCATCTCTTTGGTATAACGGCTCCCGATCCGGCTTGCCGCCGGACTTTGGGCGCGGCCAGAGTATGCCGGGGGAGCGGATGGAGCGCGTGCAGGTATATCTCGACAGGGCGGCGGCCCTGCGTGACAAGGCCCAGGCCATCCGGGACCCCGCCGCCCGGGATGAACTGCTCAGGATCGCGGTCGCCTATGAAGAACTCGCCGAAGCGATTCAAGCCGAAAAGGGCGCTGATCGCTGAAGGGCCGATCCCGGTCTGGGACCGGGCGTTGCGCCACGCCGCGGGTTTGCGGCGTCTCGGTCTGACCTACATCGAACGCTCACGCCGCGCCGGACCCTCATCGGCCGAGCAGCTTCAGCGTCTGGCTACCGAGTACGACCAGCTCGCCGACGAGCTGGAGAATGCCTATGGCATCGAGCGCACGGCGCACTAGCCGCCGTCTGCCTTCCGGTGGAGATCGAACACCAGACGCTCTCCGCACCACACCTCAACACCCGCGAGCGCCTTGTTGTCCGCCATCATCACGCGGGCCCAGGCCCGCACGTCCGAATCGTCTTCGTAGTCCCGATCCTGCGCTTCACGCGTCTTTGTGCCATCGGACGCAAGCCTGTAGGCGGTATAGATCGGCATGGACAGCGTCGTTCCTCGTGTTCGGGCATCACAATGAAACGGCGCCGGTAAATTGTTCGTCAATGTGTGACGATGACAGCTACCTCTTTGGTGTGATTGGCCGCGCCGTCGCAGGTCCGCTCCCGGTGGAACACGGCCCCCGGAATACAGTCACCTGACGCTGCCACTGGTTTCCGATCGCCGTACGGTCGAAAGGCTGTTTGGCGAGCCTTGCGGCGCGAATCCCCCGCCGGGACAGGCGCCGGCCGGCTTGAGCGAGCGAGCGAGGGAGAAAGAGAGCCGGACGTTGAGCGAGCCCTCAAGGGGCAGCATCCCGACAGAGACCGCCCCCTTCGCCACGTGCAACGGAACGCCGGCCACCAGGCCAAACTCGCGCAGACCGTCGAGGGTTCCGCCGATCGCGATCTCGATCCGCGGATAGCGCGCCATCACAAGGTCAAGGCAGCGCCGCAGCATGGCGATGCGACCCCCGACTTCCCCGAAATCGGATGGCCGGACGTCATGGTGCCGGGCCTCGCCGCTGGCGAGCACGCTGTCCACGATCGATTCGAACCGGTCGGGCACGGTTCGCCTGACCGACACCTAGATGAACACGCCCGTCGGTCCCTGGCCGCCGCCTTCCGGCGGCCGATATCGCGTCAGGACATGCGCCATCCAGGCGGGCCACATCGGGTCTGCGTTGCCGTCGTGGCGGTCGTCCTCGGCCGGACGGGCCCGCTCGCGCGGGAACGGAATGACCTGCCCCCGCCGATCATCGTCCGGGGGCCTGCGGTTGGAGCCGCCGGCGAGCGCCAGGCGAGGCCGGCCTGCTGGCTGGTCGTCAGGTTCACGGATGTTTGCGAGCCCAGTCATTGTGTCCCTCCTTGTTGCGTTTTCTTCGCACGAGGCGACGCAAGCGGCCGCGAACCTCACCCGTCGGGTCCTCCGCCCCCGGGTGAGGTTCTGGTGCAGGCTCGCGCCTGGGGATGATCAGACGCGGGCTCGCACCGGCGCGGGCGCGCTTCAAGCGCCGCCCGGATGCGTTCAGGCGGCCTTGCCGAACAGCCGCTTGGCGCCGCTCTTGCCGATCTCGATCCGGCGCGGGCGCAACGCTTCGGGTAGTTCGCGCACGAGGTCGATGGTCAGCAGGCCGTGCTCCAGCCGCGCTTCACCGACGCGGACATGCTCGGCCAGCTGGAAGCGCCGCTCGAAGTCACGCCCGGCGATGCCGCGATAGAGATACTGGGCCTTGTCGGCGTCGTTGCGGCCCTTGCCGGTGACCACCAGGACATTGCCATCCTGCACCACGGAAAGGTCGCCGTCGCCGAAGCCCGCCACCGCCATGGTGATGCGGTAGGCGTTCTCGCCGGACGATTCGATATTGTAGGGCGGGAAGCTGCTGACTTCGGCGCTCAGCGCCGTGTCGAAGAGGTCAGCCAGGCGGTCGAAGCCGATGGTCGACCGGTAGAGGGGCGAAAAATCGAAGCTCATCATGGTCCACGTCCTCCTGAAAGCAACATGGGTCATGGGCCCGAACCCGCCGCAACGGCGGGGGGCCCGGTTAACGCACGGACCCCGCGAGGAGCATCCGCGCGGCCGACAATGTAGGAAGCCCGGAACAGGCTTCAAGGGGGGGTTGGTGACCGGTCACCGCTTCCGGACCGGTCAGACGGAGGTCGGCGGCGAGCCGCTCATTCCTCCGGGGTCACCTCGGTCACCGCCGGTTGCGGCTGGCCGCCCGCTCAGGCGGCCCTGGCCTGCAGCAGTTCGCTGACCGCGTCGAGGACCTGGTCGGGCTCGAAGGGCTTGGCGAAAGTCCGGTCGGCGCCGAAGTGCTGCGCCGCGGCCAGGAAGTCCATGTTGCCGATACGCCCGCCGCCCGAGATGGCGATGATCGGTGTCGCACCGGTGATCCGGCGGATGTCACCAATCGTCTCCATGCCCTCTTTCTCGGGCATCAGGATGTCGGTGATCACGAGGTCCGGGCTGAGCTCGCTGAAGGCCTTGAGGCCGGCCTTGCCGTCGCCCGCCAGGGCAACCTGGTGGCCGGCACCGGTGAGCACCAGGCGCAGCGTGTCGCGCACGATCTCGTCGTCGTCGATGACCAGGATGCGGCTCATGTCGTGTCTCTTTCGGTTTGGGTCAGGCGACTTCGAGCTGCCGCGCGCCGGCCTCGTCGGAGGCATCGCCGGCGATCGGCAGCAGGATGGTGAAGGTGGTGCCGCGGCCGACTTCGCTGTCGACGGCGATGCGGCCATGATGGTTGGCGATAATGCCGTGGGCCATGGAGAGACCGAGGCCCGTACCCTCGCCCACGTTCTTGGTCGTGTAGAAGGGCTCGAAGATGCGCCTCAGCGTGCGCGCGTCCATGCCGCAGCCGGTATCCGCCACGGTGAGGCGGGCGTAGAGGCCGGCCGGAAGACCGCCGGCCTGCGCACCCGCACTTTCGCGCAGCTCGACCTCGTCGAGGCCGATGGTGATGCGGCCCGGGGTGGCGCCGATGGCGTGCGCCGCGTTGGTGCAAAAATTCATCAGCACCTGGACGAGCTGGTTCTCGTCGGCACTGACCGTGACCGTCGGCTGCGCCAGCTCCTGGGCGATGACCACGTTGGGCGGCAGGGTGGCGCTCAGCAGGCGTAGCGCCTTGGCCACCGTGCCCTGCAGCGCCACCGGTCCCAGGCTCGCCATGTCCTTGCGGCTGAAGGCCAGGATCTCGGCCACCAGGTCGCGGATGCGGTAGGCGGCCTCGAGGATGGTCTGCATCGATTCGTGCTCGCCGCTGTCCGGCGGCAGCTGCTTGAGCGCCATCTTGCTCAGCGCCACGATGGGCACCAGCGTGTTGTTGACGTTGTGAGCGATGCCGCCGGCGAGCGTGCCGAGCGCCTCGATCTTCTGCGAGTGGCGCAGCTGGGTCTCGAGCTCGGCGCGCTGGGCCTCGGCCTCGACGCGTTTTGTGACGTCGTCCTGCACGACGATGAAATGGGTGACCTCGCCGTCGCGGTCGGCCACCGGCCCGACGCGCAGGTCGAGATAGAGCCGCCTGCCGTCGCGGTGGCGTGCCGGCACGCGCGCCTCGATCGGCTGCCGGGCCGCGATCGCCTCGCGGATCGCCTGGACGATGTCCGGGGTTTCGGCCGCATCGTAGATGAAGTCGAGGCCCTGGCCGACCGTCTCGTCGTCACCGTAGCCGGTCATGCCGGTGAAGGCGGGGTTGGCGTAGATGATCGGCTGGCCGTCGAGCCTGGCGTCGGCGATGACCATGGCGCTGGTGGCGCGCGAGATGGCGGTGAAGAACAGCGCGTTGCGCCGGGCGAGCTCGCTCAGCGCGAACTCGCGCATCTTCTGGTCGGTGATGTCCATGTGGACGCCGACCACGCCGCCGTCGCCCATCTTGTATTCCTTGACCCGCTTCCAGCGGCCGTTGGCCAGCCGGCTCTCGAACGAGCCCTTCGACTGGCGGTGCGCGGCGAGGCGCTCGGCGATCAGCTCCTCCTCGCGACCGCGGGCGTTGGGCACGTGGCCGCGCGTCACCGCCTCGCGCACGATGTCCTCGAAACGGACGCCGGGCTGGTAGAGATCGGCGAGCACGCCGTGCTGCTTGCGGAAGGGAGTGTTGCAGAGGACGAGGCGGTCGTCGGAATCCCAGATGGCGAAACCCTCCTCGGTCGCCTCGAGGGCCTCGACCAGGCGGGCCTGGGCGCGCGCCGCGTTCTCCTTGGCCGTGACCTCGTCGGTGACGTCGCGCGCCGTGCCGCGATAGCCGGTGAAGCTGCCGTTGGCGTCGAAGACGGGCTTGCCGCTGGCGCTCAGCACGCGGGCCTCGCCGTGGCGGCCCTCGACGTGGAAGACGAAGTCGCGAAACGGCTCGCGCCGCTCGAGCTGCGCCAGGTGCCCGACCCATTTGCCGTGCTCGGATTCGGTGTCGGTGGCGAGATCGCGTACCCGCTTGCCCAGGCTGGCCGTGTTCGACCCCGCCGGCCGGTTGCGGTCGGACATGAACCTGAGTCTGTGGTCGGAATCGCTTTCCCAGAACCAGTCGTTGGACGCCTCGGCCCAGTCGGCCATCTGCTGGCGGGCGGCTTCGATCTCGGCCTCGGCGCGCTTGAGCGCGGTGATGTCGGCGTGCACCGCGACGATGCCGCCGTCACGCATGCGCCGCTCGGAGACGCGCAGCCAGCGGCCGTGGCTGTACGACAGGCGATGATGACCGGCCGGATTGCGCCGCGCCGCGAGACGCGCCTGGATCCAGGCCTCTGTATCGTGGCCCTCGGGGATCTCGACCTCGCCGCGCAGCACGGCGCGGCGGAAGATGTCCTCGAAGCGCGTGCCCGGCACGCAGGACAGCGGATTGGCGGTGCGCAGCTCGCGGAACTTGCTGTTGCAGGTGACCAGCCGGTCCTCGGCGTCGTAGAGCACGAAGCCCTCGGGCATTGCCTCGATCGCGTCCTCGAGCAGCGACGCCTGGCGGCGCGCGCGCTCGTCGCTCGCCCCCAGCTCGACGGCCAGACGCTGCATCCGGTAGGTGGCGATGACCAGGAACGCGGTCAGCGCTAAAAGAGCGACGAAGACCAGAGCCGCGCGCTGGACGGCGGCCATGGCCTGGTCGCGCCAGCCGGCGAGCAACAGGTCCTCGTCGACCATGGCCGAGACCACGTAGGGCAGCGGGGCCGCGTGGCGATAGGCGACGGTGCGGTTGGGTCCGAACGAATCGGCGCCCAGGCGCAGCACGCCGACCGGCGCGCGGGTGATCGCCTCGAAGATCGGCGCCTTGCTCATGTCCCGTCCGGTAACGCCGGCGCGCCGCGGGATGCGGGCGAGCAGCATGCCCTCCTGCGAGAACACGCTGAGGATCACCGGATCGGCGCCGAGCAGCCGCGTGTAGAAGCTCTCGAGATATTCGGTGGCCAGGCCCGCGACCAGCACGCCGGCGAAGGTGCCGTCGTGATGCTCGACGCGCCGGCTGAGCGGCACGTAGACCCGGCCGGTCATGCGCCCGGCGAAGGGCGGGCTGAAGGCGATCTTGGTCGAGGGCTGGTCGGCGTGGATGCGGAAGAAATGGCGGGCCGAGACGTCGAGGCCCAGCGTCTCCGGCCCGGTGCTGGCCGAGGTGATGGTGCCGCTGGCGTCGATGAACTGCAGGATGAGCAGCTGGGGTGCCCGCGCATGCAGGTTCTGCAGCGTGTGGGTGATCGAGGAGAGATCGGCGTCGTGGATCTCGCGCGACAGACGGGCAGCTATGCGCTCGACCGCCGCCTCGAGCACCAGATCGGCCGCCTGCACCGTGCGCGCCAGATGCTCGTCGAGGCCGACCGCCAGGGCCTGCGCCCGGCCGGCGGCGTCGTTGAGGATGGTCTCGCGCTCGAGCACGATATGGCGATAGGCGTCGTTGCCGTGGATCGCCATCACCGCCAGCGAAAAGGCGACGAGCGCCAGCCGCAGCCAGCGCAGCGACCCGGCGGCGTTCAGACTGGCCTGCGGCGGAAGGGCATCGCCCGACATGCCCTTTTTTCTAGAGGGCGCGGCTTAAGAATGGGTGAGCAAGGCCCTGTGATGACGGACTAGGCCGCCCGGCCTAGTCGTTAACCTTGTTTGCGGTATTGCCGAGTGTCGAGAGCGCCACGCCGGCCAGGATCAGCGCGATGCCCACGGCGTGATAGACGGCGAGCCGCTCGCCCAGCGTCGCGTAGGCCAGCAGCGGCGTGAACACCGAAAGCAGATGATAGGAGACGCCGGTGATCGTGGCGCCCAGCGCCGCGACGCAGTGGCTCCACAGCATGTAGGCGCCGAGCGAGATCACCAGGCCGATATAGAGGACGACGAACAGCGACCACCCGTTCACCGGGAGGAAATGGCACTGCGCCGCCTCGACCGCGGCGAAGGGCAGCGAGAGCACGGCGCCGGCCACCATGCCGGCGAGCAGGAAGACCATGAGGTCGAGCCCGGGCGGCTTGCGCCGGATCAGCACCGAGTAGAGCGCGTAGCAGAGCACGGCCGCGACGGCGAGCAGGTCGCCCTCGCTGAAATCGAGCGCCAGCAGCGCCGAGGGATCGCCGCGGCCCATGATCCAGGCGACACCGGCGCACGACACGACGAGGCCGGCGAGCACGCGCGGCCGCACCGTCTCGCGCGCCAGGAAGAAGGCGACGACGGGGACGAGCAGCGGCAGGATCGAGTTGATGAAGGCGAGGTTGGCGGCGAGCGTGGTGCGCAGCGCGATGTAGGCGAGCGCCGAATAGCCGACCATGCCGGTGGCGCCGCTGATGGCGATCAGCAGCCAGTGGCGGCGGATGAGCGGCCATTGCTGTCGTGCCGGCGTCCAGACGAAGGGCGCCAGCACGGCGGTGGCGACGATCCAGCGCACCAGCGTGAGCGTGAAGGGCGGAAAGGTCTCGGCGATGGCGCGGCTCAGCGTCATGTGCGTCGACCAGATCAGCGGCGGCAGCACCAGCAGCAGCGCCGGCCGGTCCCAGAGAAAGCGGAAGAAGGAGGGCAAGCGTGTTTAACCCTGCAGGATCTTCAGCGCCTCGGCGAGCTTGATGCGGCCGTCGTAGATCGCCCTTCCGCTGATCACGCCGACGATGCCGGAATCCTCGTGCTTTTTCAGCGCCTGCAGATCGGCGAGGTTCGACACACCGCCGGAGGCGATCACCGGCGTGGTGAGCTGGAAGGCGAGGTCGACGGTCTCCTCCAGGTTCGGCCCGTTCAGCGTGCCATCTCTGGAAATGTCTGTGTAAACCAGAGCCGCGGCGCCGGCGGCTTCGAATTTGAGCGCGAGGTCGAGCGCCTTCATCGTGCTGGTCTCCGACCAGCCGGTGACCGCGACCTTGCCCTGCTTGGCGTCGATGCCCACGACGATGCGGCCGGGCCAGCGGGCGCAGGCGCGCTTCACCAGATCGGGATCGCGCAGCGCGATGGTGCCGAGGATGACGCGGTTGATGCCGCGCTCCAGCCAGTAGGCGATGCCCGCCTCGTCGCGGATGCCGCCGCCGAGCTGCACCGGCACCGTGCCCGCGGCCCCGAGGATGGCGTCGACCGCCGCCCCGTTGACCGACTTGCCGGCGAAGGCGCCATCGAGATCGACGACGTGCAGCCACTGGCAGCCGGCCTCGATGAAACGCCGCGCCTGGTCGGCGGGATCGGAATTGTAGGTCGTGGCGGTGTCCATCTCGCCGCGCAGCAGCCGCACGCACTGGCCCTGCTTCAGGTCGATGGCGGGGAAGAGGATCATCGTTCGTTCATCATACGATTTAGCGCCCCCTCACCCTACCCTCTCCCCCCAGTCCTAAAAAGCAATGGGGGAGAGGGGAAGAGGGAGGCGAAGGGTGGACGATCACTCCCCGTCCTGTTCGGGCGGGGTGTCGCTGGCGGCGGGTTGCCAGTGGAGGAAATTGGCGATCAGGCGCAGTCCCGCCTCCTGGCTCTTCTCGGGATGGAACTGCGTGCCGGCGATGTTCTCGCGCACCACGGCCGCGACCAGCCGGCCGCCGTATTCGGTGGTCAGGCCGACGACGCCGGGGTCCGCGGGGACGAAGTGATAGGAGTGCACGAAATAGGCGTGGTCGCCGTTCGACAGGCCGGCGAAAAGCGGATGCTGAGGCTGCTCGACGGTGAGCTCGTTCCAGCCCATGTGCGGGATCTTGAGCGTGGCATCGGAGGGCGCCAGGCGCGTGACGTCCCCGGCGAGCCAGCCGAGACCTTCGTGCACGCCGTGCTCCAGCCCGCGCGAGGCGAGGAGCTGCATGCCCACACAGATGCCGAGGAAGGGCTTGCCCTCGTGGCGCACCGCCTGGGTGAGCGCGTCGACCATGCCGGGCACCGCGCGCAGGCCGCGCATGCAGTCGGCGAAGGCGCCGACACCCGGCAGGACGATGTGCGAGGCGGCGGCGACGTCGGCGGCTTCCGCCGTCACCCGGATGTCGCCGGCAAAACCGGAATCGCGCGCCGAGCGCTCGAACGCCTTGGCCGCCGAGCGCAGATTGCCCGAGCCGTAATCGATGATGACGGCGCGCGCGGTCATGGCGTGGCCCAAGGGGACTGGACCCCGGCCTTCGCCGGGGTGACGGACGGGAGAGACTTGGCAAAGAACCGGCGCTCGGCCTCGTCGAGATTGGGGGCGGCGACCACGCCGGCGGTGACGTAGCCGCGTCTCTCCAGCGCGCGGCGGCGCCAGTCGTTGGCGTGCCAGCCGACGAGCAGCGCGAAGGCGAGACCGATGGCGCCGTCGGTGATCGGGTCGATGACCAGCAGCTCACCCGCCATGGCCAGCGCCGCCGAGATCCCGAGCACGATCAGCGCCCAGAACCACAGCCGGTGCCACAGCGCCCAGGCGATGGAGAAGAAGAAGGCGCCCCACGAGAAGCCCTCGCGCAGGAACACGGCATCGCGATCGGCCGAGGCCGACCAGGCGCGGACATGCACGGTGTAGAGACGCGGACGGGGCATGGTGACACTCATTCTACTACGTCATGCCGGCCTTTGCGCTGCGTTGCGGGCCTTCAAGGCCCGCGACGGGCGCGCTAGGAAGGGGGCCGGCATCCAGACTCTTCTCCAGAGAAGACTGGACCCCGGCCTTCGCCGGGGTGACGACCGAGAGACGGCCGCGGGCGCAGCCCGCGACGACTTACACCGACATCGTGCCCGAGAGCGTGCCCTTGGTCGACGGCACGGCGTCGGCCTTGCGCGGGTCGATCGACACCGCCTGGCGGAGCGCGCGGGCGAGGCCCTTGTAGCAGCTCTCGATCATATGATGGTTATTCTCGCCGTAGAGCGTCTCGACATGGAGCGTGATGCCGGCCGCCTGGGCGAAGGCCTGGAACCATTCCTTGAACAGCTCGGTGTCCATCTCGCCCAGCTTCGGCTTGGTGAAGCCGACCTTCCAGATGAGATAGGGACGGTTCGAGCAGTCCAGCGCCACGCGGGTCAGCGTCTCGTCCATGGGGATGAGCGCGTCGCCGTAGCGCGCGATGCCGGCGCGGTCGCCCAGCGCCTTGGCCACCGCCTCGCCGATGACGATGCCGGTGTCCTCGGTGGTGTGGTGGAAATCGATGTGCAGGTCGCCCTTGGCGGCGAGCGTCAGGTCGATCAGCGAGTGGCGCGAGAGCTGCTCCAGCATGTGGTCGAGGAAGCCGATGCCGGTCGAGACCTTGTAGGCGCCGCTGCCGTCGAGATTCACCTCGGCGGCGATGAACGTCTCCTTGGTGCGGCGCTCGACCCGCGCCTGGCGCGCGGGCAGCGTGCGCATCACCGCCTTCATCGAGGCGGTGCGCGTGGTGACGACCGTGCCGGCTTTCGCCGGAGGTTTCTTGGCGGAACGTTTGGGCATGGGAGCCTGCTAAAGCTGCGAGATTGCGGGGGTTTTAGCAGAGGCTACTTAAGCCCGCTAGTCGTCTCGCCACAGCTTTGCTTTGGACAACTAATACACTTAGTGATATAGACTATCCGTGCGGCGCGTTTTCCGAACCCGATCGTTCAGCCGTTGGCAGAAGAAAGCCCGCCTGCCGGACACCGCACTTTGCGACGCGGTAGCGGAGATGACCGAGGGCCTGATCGACGCGGTGCTCGGCGGAGGCGTCGTCAAAAAGCGTGTGGCACTACCGGGCCGCGGCCAAAGTGGTGGGGCACGGACGCTGGTGGCCACGAACCGGGACACGCGCTGGTTTTTCGTGTTCGGCTTCGCCAAGAACGAGCGGGCGAACATCGAAGACAGAGAGTTGGCGGCGCTGCGGAAGCTGGCCGGCGACCTGCTGGCCATGACGCCGCCCGACCTCGTTCGCGCTGCGGACGCCGGAACGCTGACCGAAATCTGCACGGAGACCGAGCCATGACCACTCGAGCCAAGACCCGCAGCCGCATTCTCGACACTGTGCATGAGACCGCTGGCGATCTGCACGCGGCCGGGTTCATCGACAAGCGCCGCATGCGCGAGTACGACGTGCTGTGCCTGGCCCCGGTGCCGGACTATTCGAGCCGCAAGATCCGCGCCTTGCGCCAGCGCCACAGGATCAGCCAGGCCGTGCTGGCCGCAGTGCTCAACACGAGCCTGTCCACGATCCGCCAGTGGGAGATCGGCGCCAAACGGCCGAGCGGCCCCTCGCTCAAGTTGCTGCACCTGCTCGACCGCAAGGGACTCGAAGTGCTTTCGGACGCGGGTTGAGGAGAAACGAGAGCAACGCTCGCCAGTCCTCGGCGCGACGACCTGAGAAGGTCGCGCCGCCACTCCTTCGCCACAATTCGGATCGCTAGCGCCTCAACGGCTTAAGGCGGACATTCGTCTATAGACATCTGTAACGTGGAAATTCTGCGGGAGCGGGCCCAGATCGATCACAGACATTCAGTCTGGAGATCGATAATGAGCGACCGGCCCACCCGCGAGAGCCTGCTGACCATCGTGCAGGAGATCGCAACGCGACGCGGCATTCAGCACGTTGCCCGCAGCGTGTTTCACCGCGAAAGCGGCATCCCCTATCACATCGTGACCGAGCTGTTCGGCACCTACAGCAAGTTCCTCACGGCGGCCGGGCTGGAATCGTACACCCGCAACCGCAAGCGCAGCGTCGACGAGCTTTTCGGCGCGATGCGCGACGCGTGGAACGAGAATGGCGGGCCGGTGCCGCAATCGGTCTACGACCGGATGAAGCGTTATCGCTACCCCTGCTATCGGCGGCGCTGGAAGACCTGGGCGGGGGTGCTGACGGCTTTTCGCCAGTGGATCGAGGAGAACGATCCGGATTTCGTTCACCTGGAGGCGCTGCGGGGGGCTGAGGAGAAGCATCGCCGCCGGGAGCCGGTGAAGCGGGCCGCCGGGCGCAGGTTCGGCGCCGTGCTCGACCTTCCCTGCTTCCGCCACGCGCCTACCCATGAGCAGGGGGTGGTGCTGCTCTTCGGCATGCTGGCGCGCGAGCTCGGCTTCATGGTCGAGCGCGCCGGGCCGGGTTTCCCCGACTGCGACGCCAAGCGGCGCACCGACGATGGTGGCTGGGAGGGCGTGCGCATCGAGTTCGAATTCGAGAGCCAGAATTTCCGGCTGCACGGCCACGATGCCGGGGCGTGCGATCTGATCGTCTGCTGGGAGCACACGTGGAGAGACTGTCCGCTGGAGGTGCTGGAGCTGAAGACGGAGATCGAGCGGTTGAAGGGCGGGTCGAGTCCGGGGTGACCGCGCTGGTGACTCTGGACCCCGGCCTTCGCCGGGGTGACGGTCAAGGCTTGGGGATCAGGCGCGCGAGCGCTTCGTTCTGTTCGAAAAAGTGCCCTCTCCGCTCCGGGATGGGAGAGGAGCGGAGAGGGTCGCGAGCCGCACGACGCCACAAGGGGGGAGCGGCGCCGTGCCGATGGCTCACTCGGACAACGCGGATGCCAGGGCTTTTAATCCGGAGCGCCTCCCGCGCTTGCTGCGCAAGCTCTGCGGCGCTGTCGCGCCAACGCCCCTTCTTTCTTCGCGCCTGTCGCGGGCCTTGAAGGCCCGCAACACAGCGCAGGGCGTTGCGCTTAGAAGATCCCGCCGAGCGGAAACACGATCGTCACGCCCGGCTGCGGGGGCGGGTAGTGGTAGACCGGGCGCGGCACGTAGACGACCGGCGGGGGCGCGTAATAGTAGGCCGGCGCCGAGTAGTAACGCACTGATGGGCCGTGATGATGGTGGTGTTTGGCGTGGCCGGGCGGGCCGCCGCGCCAGCCGTGGCGGTCGTGGCCGCGATCGGCCAGCGCCGGGGTGGCGGCAACGGTCACCGCGAGGGCGACGGCGATACCGGTCAGGGCCAGGGCGACACTCTTCCTGCTCATGGCGAAGCCTCCTTGGCGTTCACGCGGGGACAACGCCGGAGGCTGGGCCGCTCTTCCCGCCCGGTAGAGGCAGGGGTGCGGTAGCGGGGAATGGACAGGTCGTCACCCCGGCGAAGGCCGGGGTCCAGACTCTTCTTAAGAAGACTGGATGCCGGCCTTCGCCGGCATGACGACATCGATGAGAGCGCGCGGAGCGCGACCGCTTTCAGGCGCGACGACTGTCAGCGGCGTACGGTCTTCTTCGCCGGTGCGTCGGTGTCGCTGTCGAATTCGCCGCGCTCGAGCACCTCGAGATAGGACTGCTTCGTCTGGTTGATGTGCGCGCGCATCAGCTTCTGCAGCGAAGCCGCGTCGCCCGCGCGGACCAGGCGCAGCATCTCCTTGTGGTCGGCCAGCGAGGCCTTGTTGAGCGCCACCTCGTTCGACAGGCGCGAGCGCAGCGCGGCGATGCAGAAGCTTATTTGCCGGTAGGCTGTTCGAATGTAGTCGTTGCCGCAGAGATCGATCAGCGCGTCGTGATAGTCGCCGTCGAGGCGGCGGTAGGCGACGCGGTCGTCGCGCTCGTAAGCCTGGCGCATGCCTGACAGCAGCTCGCCCATGCGTTCGGCCAGCGCGCCGGCATTGCGCTGCAGCGCCGCCCGGGCGGCCGCCAGCTCCAGCACCTCTCTAAGCTCGCTGATCTGCGTCACCTGCTCGGCCTCGAGGCGGAAGACATAGGTGCCGCGCTGCGGCTGCACCTGCACCAGGCCTTCCTGCTTCAGCTGCAGCAGCGCCTCGCGCACCGGCGTCTTGGAGATGCCGAGCTCCGCCGCCAGGCTCTGCTCCGACAGGCCGGCGCCCAGGCGGATGCGCCCGTCGATGATGCGCGTGCGCACCTCGTCGGCGACCATCTCGGTCAGCGATTTCGGCCTGACGATTTTCAAGACCGTTTTCCTCCCGGTGGGACCTGCATGGGGCGAAACCCCTCGCGAAGTCCAGCCCGCCGTCTTGCGGCAGCGGACTGATATCTGATATACCAGTTCAGACGGGCGCGGGAAAGACGCCCGAACGCATTCCTTCTGGAAGGGGAGAGACGCCGATGCCGTTCGTCACCCGCGCCCTGATGGGCGCTGTCGCTGCAATTGCCCTGCTTGCCACCGGCACCGCCGAGGCGCAGCAGCCGCGCACCTACAATCTCAAGTTCAACCACGTGCTCGCCCCGCAGGAGCCCTATCACGCGGGCTTCCTCGACTGGGCCAAGCGCGTGGACGCCCGCACCAAGGGCCAGCTCAAGATCGACGTCTTCCACTCCGCCCAGCTCGGCCGCGAGGAGGACATCCTCGAGCAGATCCGCCAGGGCGCCAATATCGGCCAGAACACCGATTCGGCGCGCATGGGCAATTACGTGCCCGGCATCGCCGTGATGAACGGCCCCTACTTCGCCGAGACCCTCGAAGAGGTGGCGAAGCTGCGCAAGGCGCCGACCGTGGTGAAGTGGAACCAGGAGCTGGCCGAGAAGTTCGGCTTCAAGGTCGTGTCGTTCTCCTGGGTCCAGGGCTACCGGCACTTCTTCACCAACAAGCCGATCAAGACGCCTGAAGACCTCAAGGGCCTGCGCATCCGCACGCCCCCCGCGCCGATCTGGCAGGAATCGATCCGCGCTCTCGGCGCGACACCGGTCGCCATGGCCTTCGGCGAGATGTATCCCGGCCTGCAGCAGCGGGCGATCGACGGTGTCGAGCTCGTCTACAACAACATCCCGGGCGGGCGCTTCTACGAGGTGCTGAAGTTCGCCAACGAGACCAAACACATCATGCTGATCAACTTCCAGGTGATCAGCTCGAAGTGGTTTGATTCGCTGCCGAAGGATCTGCAGACGGCGCTGGTCGAGGAATGCGACGCGGCCGGCGAAGCGACCTCGAAGGAGATCTTCGGGCTCGAGGCCAAGGTCGAGCAGGACCTCAAGGCCCGCGGCATGACCATCGTCAAGGACGTCGACCTCGCGGCCTTCCGCAAGGCCGGCGACAAGGCGTTCGAGGTGCTGAAGATCCAGGACGCCAAGAACGCGGTGCACAAAGAGATTGGCAAGTAAGGACTGCAACGGGGGAGACACGGAGCGCAGCGGACCCTCGTCCGGAGCTCCGTGCTTGCGGCCCCGCTCTTCGGGATGCTGCCTCCGGGCGGGTCCCGAAGGCGGGGCCGCAGGGTTTTTAGAGTGGCAGATTGCTTCGCGTGACGGACATCACCCCCACCCCACCCTCCCCCATCAAGGGGGAGGGGGTAAGAGAAAGAAGGCCCGCGCCAAAATTCCCTCCCCCCTTGAGGGGGAGGGTTAGGGTGGGGGGTTCCCGATGAACTGGCTTTCCCGACTCTACGAGCGGATCTGCGCGGCCGAGGCCTTCGTCGCCGCCACCTTCCTCGTCTTCATGGTGGCGCTGATCTTCCTGGGCGGCGTGATGCGCATGCTCGGCCACCCGATCAACTGGTCGGGCGATTTCGCCACCGCCTTCTTCGCCTGGGCCTGCTTCCTCGCCGCCGACATCGCCTGGCGCAAGAACAGCCTGATGGCCATCGAGGTGCTGGTTGACCGGCTCTCGGTCCGGGCGCAGCTGGCGCTGCGCCTGGTCAACTACACGCTGATCAGCGCCTTCCTTCTCTATCTCATCGTCATGGGCGTCTATCTCTCGTGGATCAGCCGCGTGCGCAGCTTCCAGGGCATCCCGGAGATCAGCTACTCCTGGGTGACCATGAGCCTGCCGGTGGGCGCCCTGCTGCTGCTCATCACCACCCTGCTCAAGGTCCGCGCCGAGCTGCGCGGCGAGCACGAGGCCACGAGGGCCGTCGATGTGGTGTAAGGCGCGCATAACCCTCTCCGCCCGTCCTCGGGGGGAGAGGGTGGCGAGCGAGAGCGAGCCGGGTGAGGTGGGTCTTATCGGAACGACACCTCACCCTCCCGATGCTTCGCATCGGGCCCCTCCCTCTCCCCGCTTCGCGCGGAGAGGGGCGTAACCATGCTCCTCGTCCTCATCGCCTTCGCCGTGCTGATGCTGATGGGCATGCCGCTGGCCTTCGTCGTCGGCATCTCGGGCATGCTGTTCTTCCTGCAGCACCCGGAGCTGCCGATCACCATCCCCATCCAGCTCACGGTGACCGAGACGCAAAACTTCGCCCTGCTGGCCATCCCGCTGTTCATCCTGGCCGGCAACTTCCTCAATAATTCCGGCATCACCCACAATTTGCTGAAGCTCGCCACGGTGATCACCGGCCGCATGTGGGGCGGCCTCGCCCAGGTGTCGATCATGCTCTCGACCCTGATGAGCGGCGTCACCGGCTCCTCGATCGCCGACGCGGCGATGAACTCCCGCATCCTTGGCCAGCAGATGCTGAGCCGGGGCTTCTCCAAGGGCTACGCCGCGGGCGTGCTGTCCTACGGCTCGCTGATGGCGCCGATCATCCCGCCGGGTATCGGATTCATTCTGTATGGCACGGTCGGGCAGGTCTCGATCGGCCGGCTGTTCGCCGCCGGCATCATCCCCGGGCTGATGCTCTGGGCCGCGCTGGCGCTGGCCATCTCGATCACCGCCAAGAAGCGCGGCTACAAGCCCGAGCGCGAGCACCCGCCGACGGCGAAGGAGGTGGCGCTGGCCGCCTGGGGCGGCGCCTGGGCCATCCTCTTCCCCATCATCCTTCTCCTGGGCCTGCGCATGGGCGTGTTCACGCCCTCGGAGATCGGCGCCTTCGCCGTGATCTACGCCGTGGTCATCGGCCTCTTCGCCTATCGCATGCTCACCCTGGCCGGCATGCGCGAGGCGCTCGAAGGCAGCCTGGTCGATATCGGCGCGGTGATGTTCCTGCTCGCCCTCTCCGGCATCTTTGGCTACGGCATCGTCTTCGAGCGCATTCCGGAGGTCATCTCCACCTGGATGCTCGGCCTCACCGACGACCCCGACCTCGTCATGGTGATGATCGTGCTGTTCATCCTGGTGGCCGGCACCTTCATGGAAGGCTCGGTGCTGATCATCATGCTCACGCCGATCTTCATGCCGATGATCCGCAAATACGGCATCGACCCGGTGCATTTCGGCCTGATCTTCATCATCGCCGCGACCATCGGCAACTACACCCCGCCGGTCGGCGGCGCGATGTTCGTGGTCTGCCAGGTGCTGCGCTGCCCGATCGGCGAGTACACGCGGGAATCGGTGCCCTTCCTCATCGCCGTGTCGCTGGTGACGATCCTGCTGATCTTCACGCCCGAAATCGTGCTGGTGGTTCCCAACTGGCTGTTTGGCAGTTATTGATTGGCGCCCGTCGGTCGCCTTGAAGGCGCCCAACGCAGCGCGTATTAAAGCCCGCATGAAGCGACTGAAGATCGGCGTGCTCGGCGCCGGGCTGATCGGCAAGCGGCATATCGACACGATCCTGGCGTGCCCGGAGGACGCCGAGCTCGTCGGCATCGCCGACCCGGTGCTCGGGCCCGACAAATACCCGTATGTGAAGGCGCCGTTCTTCAGGACGCCCGAAGAGCTCTACGCCCGGGAGAAACCCGACAGCGTGATCATCGCCACGCCCAACACCCTGCACGCGCCGCAGGGCATCGAGTGCGCAAGGCGCGGCCTGCATTTCATCATCGAGAAGCCGGTCACCGAATCGCTCGAGAGCGCCGCCGCCCTGCTGCGCGAAGTGCGCAAGGCCGGGGTGAAGACCCTCACCGGCCATCACCGACGCTACGTCCAGGCGGTACGCACGGCGAAGCAGATGATCGAAGACGGCGCCATCGGCCGGCTGGTCGGGCTTTCGGTGATCTGGTCGACGCGCAAGCCCGAGCCCTATTTCGACGTGGCGTGGCGCAAGGAACCGGGCGGCGGGCCGATCCTGATCAACCTGATCCACGAGATCGACCTGATGCGCCATCTCGGCGGTGAGATGGCGGCGATCACCGGTGTCGCCTCCAGCGCCGTGCGCGGCTTCGCGGTCGAGGACAGCGCCGCGGCCGTGGTCACCTTCGCGCACGGCGCGATCGGCACCATCCTGTGCAGCGACACCGCCCTCTCGCCCTGGACCATCGAGCAGGGTACCGGCGAGAATCCCGCCTTCGCCTACACCGGCGAGAACAGCTATCGCCTGGTCGGGACGGAGGGCAGCCTCGAGCTGCCCAACCTCAAGCTCTGGACCTCGCGCGATCCCAAGGCGATCGGCTGGGACAAGCCGCTCACCGCCACGCCGCTCAAGGTGATGGAGCGCGACCCCTATATCGAGCAGCTCCAGCATTTCCGCCGGGTGATCCAGGAGGGCGAGGCGCCTCTGGTCTCCGCCGAGGACGGCGCGCGCACGCTCGCCGCCACGCTCGCCGTGGCCGAGGCCGGCCGCACGCGCCAGCCGGTCGATCTCGCCGCGGCGTTCGAGAGGCTGAAGGGCTAGCTCCGCCGGTCAATTGCACCCGTAGTCACCGCAATTGCTTTATCGCCCCAGCGCGCCTATCTCCTCCCCATGCTTTCCCGTGTGTTCGATTTCCTGACCGGGTCCGCGCCGCCCAAAGACGAGGCGCCGGAGCTGGAGCTCGCCGTCGCCGCCCTGATGATCGAGGCGGCGCGCATGGACAACGATTTCTCGGCCGAGGAGCGGTCGACCGTCGAGCGCCTGCTCGCCGCCCGGTTCCACATGCCGCCCGAGGAGGCGCATGCGCTGATCGAGCAGGCGGCCGCGAAGGTCCATCACTCGACCCAGTTCTTCCCCTTCACCCAGGCGATCTGCCGCACGCTCGAGCCCGAGGCGCGGGTGCACATCATCGAGATGCTGTGGAAGGTCGCCTATGCCGACGGCGTCCTCGATCCGCACGAAGACATGCTGGTGCGCCGTCTGGCCGGGCTCATCCACGTACCCGACCGCGAGCGGGCCCACGCCCGCCAGCGCGCGCTGGAAAAGCTCGCGGCACTTAAACAGGCTTGACCGTCATGCCGGCGAAGGCCGGCATCCAGTCTCAAGATCACGGGCGCGCTGGCGCGCGCAACCTCATGTTGGACCCAAGCGCGCAACGCCAAAGGCGTTGCGCGTAGGATCGGCGCTCGCCCTCGAACGGCTCGCCGGTCCGGGTGACGCCGTCACTTCCCCTCCTGCAATCGGCGGAACGCCGTGAGCGCGTTGCCGATGGTGCGCTTGAAATTGACCAGTGGCGGCTTGGCGCCGTGCAGCATCAGCTCGTGGCGCACCGTTTCCGACGCGCCGGTGATGTAGAGCTTCACGCCCTGGCGCCGCGCCTTGCGGGCGAGGCCGGCGATGGTCACCGCGGCTGTCGAATCGAGCACCGGCACGGCTTCCATGTCGATGACCAGCGCCTTGAGTGTCGCTTCGATGCGATCGAGCACCGCGCCCACGGTCGAGGCCGCGCCGAAGAAGAAGGCCCCGGTGATGCGATAGACCACGACGTCGCGGTCGTTGGCCTGTTCGGACGCGTAGGGGCGGCGCGGGACGGTGTTGTCGGCCACGTCCTCGGCGACCGGCGGCAGCACGCCGGAATGCGTCTCCACCGCCGTCGACTGCGACATGCGGTGGATGAAGATCACGGCGCCCAGAGCGAAGCCGACGACGATGGCTTCGGTCAGGTCGCGGAACACGGTAAGGCCGAAGGTGGCGAGTACCACGACGGCGTCGCCCGGCGAGGCACGCAGCAAGGTGCCGAAGGCGTGGCGCTCGGCCATCGTCCAGGCGACCACGGCGAGGACGCCGCCGAGAGCGGCAAGCGGGATGCTGGCGGCGAGCGGGGCCGCCACCAGGATGAAGACCAGCACGAAGACGGCGTGGAATATGCCGGCGATGGGCCCGTGCGCGCCGGAACGCACGTTGGTCGCGGTGCGGGCGATGGTGCCGGTCACCGGCATGGCGCGGAAGAAGGCGGCGGCGATGTTGGCCACACCCTGCGCCACCAGCTCGCAGTTGGAGCGGTGGCGGCGCCCGGTCATGCCGTCGGCGACCACGGCGGAGAGCAGCGACTCGATGGCGCCGAGCAGGGCAAAGGCGATGGCGTCGGGCAGCACCGCCTGGATCTTCTCCAGCGAGATCGCCGGCAGGGCGGGCAGCGGCGGCGTCGAGGGCAGGCCGCCGAAACGGGTGCCGATGGTCTCGACCGGCAGCGCGAAGGCGAAGGCCGCGAGCGAGGACACGGTCACGGCAATCAGCATCGCCGGCCAGTGCGGCCGCACGCGCTGGATGCCGACGATGAGGGCGACGGTGAGCAGCGCCACGATCAGCGCCGCGGGGTTGGCGCTGGGCAGCGCCGCCCAGAGCACGGGCAGCTTGTCGAGTGCCGGGCCGGGCTCGGGCCCCGCGAGTGTGAGACCGAGCAGTTCCTTGAGCTGGCTCAGCGCGATGATCACCGCAATGCCGGCGGTGAAGCCGACCGTCACCGGATAGGGGATGAACTTGATGTAGGTGCCGAGGCGCAGCAGGCCGATGGCCAGCAGGAAGATCCCGGACATCAGCGTGGCGAGCAGCATGCCGTCGACGCCGTGGCGCTGCACCGAGGCCGCGACCAGCACGATGAAGGCGCCGGCCGGCCCGCCGATCTGGAAGCGGCTGCCGCCCAGCGCCGAAACGAGAAAGCCGCCGACGATGGCGGCGTAGAGGCCGCGCTCGGGCGTCACGCCCGAGGCGATGGCGATGGCCATGGAGAGCGGCAGGGCGACGACCGCGACGGTCAGGCCGGAGAGCGCGTCATCCTTCAGATGGCGCCAGCCATAGCCTTCGCGCAGCACCGTGACCAGTTTCGGCGTGAACAGCTCGACGAAACTCGGGGCGGGCGGGTCGGTCCGCTTCGCGCGCGCGTGCATGCACTGGCGTTACGCCCGTGCGGTATTCGGGTCAAGTCCTACCAACAGGGCAAGCGCTCTCGCGAATGCTCCGCATTCGCTCGTGCTAACGGCACTGCCGGTAACGGCCCATGTCGAAATGGAAATGCGTGCGGTGCAGGGCGTTGTAATCGGGCCCCAGCACGGCGTGGAAGAAGCGGCAGGCCCCGTCGCGCACCTCGCGCAGAAAGCGCGCGTTGGCCTCGTCATCCGGCGGCAGGCTGACGGGACCCGAGGCGGCGCTGGCCAGCTGCGGGTTCGCCGTCGAGGCGCTGCGCGTCCCACCCTCCTTCTTCCAGTGCTTGCCCACCGAGATCTGCCGCCCGTCCCGGGTACGGAAGCCGGTGATGTCGATGGCGTTGGCGGCCGCATGCTCGCTCATGATCACCGGCTCGGCCGCCTCGGCCTCCTTGGGATCGGCCGCCTTCTTGGAAGCGGCCTGCGACTTGCCGTTGCGGATCGGCCGACAGGAGAAGGTGCCGAGATGCTGGACGCTGGCGATCTCCGAACCCAGATGCTGGCGCGCCGCCGGCTGCACCACATGGCGCATGAACAGCGCGAGGCCGACCGAGAGCGGACAGGTGGCGTGGAAGCCGTTGCCGAAGACCCGGTTCTCCGGCGAGACATGCACGACGTCGGTCAGGGAGCAGCCGCGCGACTGGAGATGCGCCACGCGCTGCACCTTGAGCTCCGACGTGCCGAGAGCGGCATCGCAGAAGGTGCGGTCGCGCACCAGCTGGGCGAGCTTGAGGCGCGTGACCACGGGCGCCGGTTCGGCGCGCACGTCCAGCGGCGCAAAGGGATCCAGCCGGTCAGGCAGCCGGTGATACGCGGCAGCGATCGTGATGCCGATGACCGCCACGATGACGGTGCCCAGCACGACGATTTCAGCAGCAGGCCAGCTTCTCGGCGAATGGGGCATGGCGCCAAAGCAACGCTTCGGCTCCAGCATCGTTCCGGGCTGCGGCGCCGGGGTGGCGCAATCGTGGCGGAAGGAAGGCAGGCAGCTTCCTTCTGCTCACGCCGGGCGCGTCGGCCTGATTACCGTTAGGCTTTGGTCGCCACCATGGAGGGACGGCGGTTCACGCTGTCCAGCCACGCGCCGAGGTGGGAGTAGGATGCACGCCACGCGATCTCGGGCAGACGAAAGTCCATGTAAGCGAGCGCGCAGGCTGTGGAGATGTCGCCGAGGTCGAAGCGGCCGTCGCTGACCGTCAGGCGGGGCAGCGTGCGATCGACGGCGCGGCGCAGACGGTCGAGCCAGTCCGGCCACTGGCTTGTGGCCGGCCGGCGCCGCTCGATCACCATGCCGAAGGTCGCATCGATCAGACCCTGGGCCAGCGCCGCGCGCGACAGCACCTCGAAGCGATTGCCCGCCAGCAGCGACGGGCCCTGGCCCACGCTGTCGAGATACTCGGCGATGGTCGGGCTTTCGGTGAACAGCATGCCGTCATCGGCGAGCAGCGCCGGCACCTTGCCGATGGGTGTCGCCGCGTGCAGCGACTGGGGATCGGCCCAGGGATCGACCTCGTACCAGTCGATGCGATCGGCCAATTGCTTCTCGTGCACCACCACCCGCACCTTGCGGGCATAGGGCGAGGGCTTGTTGAAATAGAGCTTCATGGTTTGGGTGCGATCAGATCGAGGAGCAGAGCGACGGCGAGGACGGCCGCGCCGGAGAGAAAGAGCAGCGTGTGCGAGCCTGACTGGGCGTAGAGATAGGAGAGCGCATACGCCCCAGCGGCCTGGCCGGCGGCGAAGGAGATGGTGCAGAAGCTCCAGGCACGCGGGCGTTGCGCCTCGCTGACCAGCTCCTGCAGCCGGCCAAGCGCCAGCCCGGCGATTCCCGGCACGAAGGCACCGACCACGAGGCAGGAAACGATGAGCGCGGCTTCGCCGGCGGCGAAAGCCGGCAGGGCAATGGTGATCGTCACCGCGATGAAGGTCAGACGCCAGGCGCGGCCGAAGCCGATGCGATCGGCGATGCCCCCGATGACCAGCGGGCCCAGCGCCGCGCCGATACCGAAGACGATCCAGTAATAGCCGCCGACGGTCAGTCCCTGATTCAGACCACGCGCGATGAAATCGACCAGGAAAACCATGTGCGGCACCAGCGCCGCGGCACTCAGCGCGTAGCCGATGTAGAAGATCCGCAGGGCCCAGGAGGGTGGGGCAGCCGCATGCACCGGCGGTGCCGCCACCCCTGCCGGCCAGCCGCCCCAGGTGAGGGCCGACAGGCCGAAGCATAGAAGGCCAAGCACAATCCACGTCTCCGGCAAGCCGGTGTCGATGAGCAGTGGCACGAGCGTCCCCGACGCGACGATGCCGAATCCCACGCCCCCGAAGACGATGCCGCCGGCAACGCCTCGACGCGCCGCCGGCACCTGCGACAGCGCCAGCATCGGCCCCAGCGCCATCAGGGCGCCGCCGGCAAAGCCGGAGACGAAACGCCAGACGAAGAACCAGAGAAAGGAGAGCGGCCAGGCGCTGGCGATGAAGGAGGCCGCCGCCAGCAGCATCATGGTGCGCAGCACGGCGATGGGCGAAATCCACGACGCGAAGCGCCGCGAGAAATAGGCGCCGGCGAGATAGCCCGCGAAGTTTGCCGCCCCGAGATAGGCCGCATCAGCCGGGATGAACCAGCCCGCCCCGATGACCGCCGGGATCAGCGGCGTATAGGCGAAGCGCGCCAGGCCGATGCCGACCAGGATCGCGGACGCGCCGGCAAGGATGGGGGCGACCGGGATAGCGCCGACAAGGCTGCGCGACATCATGGGCGTCAGCCTACGGAACAGGTGGTAGGCGCGATAACGGTTTTATCCGATGGCGGGTATCGCTGCGGGCGATAGCTACTCCGCGGCAGCGATGCGGCGGGTGACCGGCCGGGCCTGCTCGAGGAATGCGCTGAGGGCGCTCGACACCCGGCTGTCGCGACGGCGGATGAACAGGGTCTCGACCTGCGCGTCACGCGGCGGAACGTCGTGCAGGGCCACTCGGCCGTCGCGCCACACCGGGCCGATCAACGCCTTGGGCAGCAGGGTGATGCCGAGTCCCGCCGCAACACAGCCGAAGATCGCCTCCAGCGTGCCGAATTCCAGCCGGCGCAGGCCTACCACGCCGCGCTGGGCCAGGATGTCCTCCAGACGCTGGCGGTAGGAGCAGCCCAGCCGCAGCACGACGATCTTGAGCTCGGACACGTCGAGCGCCTTGTCGAGCGAGCGGATGCCCGGGGCCGTGAGCACGACCAGCTCCTCGCGGAAGATCACCTCTTCATCCAGCTCGGGATGATCGACCGGACCGCAGACGAACGCCCCTTCGAGGCGGCGCGCCAGCACGGCATCGACCAGCTCGGCGCTGGTCCCGGTGCGCAGGGTGACGTCGACCGCGGGATGCTTGCGGGCATAGGCGGCGAGCACCGGCGAGAGACGCAGGGCCGCGGTGGTCTCCAGCGAACCGATGACCAGCGGCCCGCCCGGCGTGCCATCGTCGCGGACGGCGCGGCGCGCCTCGTCGAGCGTGTCGCGCACGCGGCCGGCATAGGGCAGCAGGCGGCGTCCGGCCGGCGTCAGCGAGACGCCGCGGCTGTGACGCTCGAACAGCGGCGTGCCGAGCTCTGCCTCGAGATCGCGAATCCGCGCCGTGACGTTCGATTGGACGGTGTGCAGCTCGGTGGCGGCGCGGTTCATCCCGCCCAGCCGGGCCACCGCCTCGAAAATCCTCAAATCACCCGCGTCCATCAGATGGCCTATCTCTATAAAAGATAGATTATATCCAATTACACCATCTAACGGGATAGGTTTCCGGGGCCGCGATCCATGCCCGGCGGCTAAGGCGGCGCATCCGCAACCCGCCTCCCCGCCTTCCAGTGGATGCCGTAGAGTGCTTTTACGCTTGAGCGACCGGGGAAAGGACGCTCAATATCGTCAGCACACGGACAATAACAATCCGGGAGGAGTTCACATGCGCAACGTCATCGCCACCGCGATGCTCGGCACGGCTGTCCTCGTGGCGGCACCGGCTTTCGCCCAGTTCGACAACAAGAACCCGATCACCGCGACCGTCACCGGTGCCACGCCGACCGGCTATCCGCGCGTCATGGTCGAAGGCATGAATGCCGTCGTGCGCGAGGCCTACCCCAACTCCGCCGTCTCGCTGAAGCCGAACTCGCCGGGCGGCGGCGTGCTCGCCATCGCCGAGAAGGAGGCTGACTTCACCGCCACCGCCACCGGCACCGAGGTCAGGCTGGCGCTCGAGGGCAAGGCGCCCTTCTCGGGCTCGCTCAAGGGCAAGTTCAGCTACGTCATGCAGCTCTACAACAACCAGTACATCCACGTCTTCATGACCAAGGAGTTCGCGGACTCCAACGGGGTCAAGACCTGGGCCGACATCGCGGCCAAGAAGCCGAAGATCCGCCTGGCCATCAACCGGCCTGACAACCCCCAGACCACGATCGGCGGCCCGTACGAAATGATGAAGGCGCACGGCTTCGCCATCGAGGACATCCAGAAATGGGGCGGCAGCTACGTGCTGGGCAACAGCCAGATCGGGCTCGACGCCATCACCGACGGCAAGGCCGACATGTTCATGAACGTGCGCAACCTCGGCGATTCGCTGGTCAAGGACATCGCCGGCAAGCGCCCGCTGCTGTGGATCGACGGCGATCCCGCGAAGATCGAGCAGGCGGCCAAGGTGTTCGACTTCCGCATGGATATGGTGAAGGCCGGCACCTACCCGTTCCTGGACAAGGACTACCCCACCGTGCGCCAGTGGGTGGCGCTGCTGGCCGGCGACCATGTCTCGGAAGAGGTCGTCTACAAATACACCAAGGCGATGGCCGAGAACGTCGAGGCGGTGAAGAAGATCGGCGGCTCCATGGGCGCGTTCACCCACGAGATCATGGTGACCAAGCCCACCGACCTGCCATGGCACCCCGGCGCGTTGCGCTACTACAAGGAAAAGGGGCTGGTTAAGTAAGCCAGACCCCCCGCATGCAGCTGTCATGACCGCTGTCCCAGCTCCGGCGCCGGAGCGCTCCCTGCTCCGGCGCTGGCTGGGCGATATCTTCCGCGAGGGCAATCGGCACCAGCCCGGCGGCGCCTGGGCGGTGTTCATTGCCGTTGGCTGCGTCTCGGCCGCGCTCTACGTCCTCTGGGTCGGCGCGCTGGCCTCGCTGGTTGGCGACGGCGCGCTGTGGGTCGCCCGGCGCACGGGCTCGACCGCCATCGACTCCTTCGCCATCTGGGCCCGTGCCTTCACGGCGAACTACCACCTCGACATCTCGGTCTTCGTGGCGATCACCTTCCCGATCGCCTTCCTGACCACCACGGCGCGCCAGTCGCGCCAGGGTCTGGCCTGGACGGATGTCGCGCTCGCGGCGATCTCCTTCGCCGTGGCGATGTACTACATCGTTGAGAACGACCGTTTCCTGAACTGGAGCCGCGGCTTCTCGCGCCCCAATATGTGGGACTACACCGCCGGCTTCACCCTGATCGCGCTGGTCATCGAGCTCTGCCGGCGCTCGACCGGCTGGGGCCTGACTTCGGTCATCCTGCTGATGCTGGCCTTCGTCTTCGGCGGCCATCTGCTGCCTGGAGCGCTCGGCCACCAGAACTACACCACGCGCTATTTCATCGAGATGGCGACGATCATGCCGGACGGCATCTTCGGCTCGCCGCTTGAGGTGGCAGCCAGCTACGTCTTCCTCTTCGTGCTCTTCGGCTCGTTCTATCACCAGGCCGGCGGCGGCAAGCTGTTCTACGAGGTGGCGAGCGCCATCACCGGCCGCATGCGCGGCGGCGCGGCCAAGGCCTGCATCTCGGCCTCCGCACTCTACGGCTCGGTCTCGGGCAGTCCGACGGCCGACGTGGCGACCACCGGCCCGCTGACCATCCCGATCATGAAGAAGACGGGCGTGAGCGCCATCCGCGCCGGGGCCATCGAGGCGACGGCCTCGACCGGTGGCGCCATCCTGCCGCCGGTGATGGGCGCCGTCGCCTTCATCATGGCGGACCTCACGGGCATCTCTTACGAGCGCATCGCCTGGGCGGCGACCATCCCGTCGATCCTCTACTACGTCTCGCTCTACCTGCTCGTGCATATCGACGCGGTGCGCTACGACGAAGGCCGCATCCCGGAAGAGCACATCGTCGCGCTCAAGACGGCGCTGGTGAACGGCTGGGCCTTCTTCTTCCCGCTCTTCGCCATGATCGCGCTGCTGGTCATGGGCTACACGCCGACCTACGTCGCCGCCGGCTCGACATTGGCCGTGATCGTGTTGAGCTGGATGACGCCGACCTACGGCATCGGGCCGCGGCGCTTCGTCGATGCCTGCGTCGAGACCATTGCCCAGATCGTGCCGCTGATCGGCGCGGTTGCCGGTGCGGGCCTGATCCTTGCCTGTTTCGAGGTCACGGGCCTCGCCGGCAAGGTCTCGGTGGTGCTGTTCTCGGTGTCCTTCGGCCTGCTGATCCCCACCCTGATCGTGGCCGGGGCCTTCCTGATCCTGCTGGGCATGGGCATGCCGACCGTCGCGGTCTACACGCTCGGAGTCGCCCTGCTCGGCCCGATCCTGATCGGCCGGCTCGACCTGCCGCTGATGGCCGTGCACCTCTTCCTGGTGTTCTACGCCTCGCTCTCGGCCATCACGCCGCCGGTGGCGGTGGCGAATTTCGCGGCGGCGGCAATCTCGGGCGCCAACCCCATGTCGCTCGGCCCTTACGCCTGCAAGCTGACGGTCGGCGGCTTCATGGTGCCGTTCTTCTTCCTGTTCAACCAGGGCGTGCTGATGGTCGGCACGATCGCCGACATCGTGAATGACTCGATCGTCGGCGGGCTGATGGTCGCCTACGCCTCTCTGGGACTTCACGGCTGGTGGGGCAAGGCGCCGATCCCCTGGGGCGCACGCCTCGTGCTGGGCGCGGCCTCGCTCGCCATGATCAATCCCGCCCCGGCCATCCAGTGGCCGGCGACGCTGATCGGCTGCGTGATCCTTGTCGGCTTGTGGAAGCTGCTGGGTCGGCCCGCCGAGGCGCTACCCGCGAGGGCCTAGGCTGGACGGAGGCCCGAGCCGCGCAGCACGGCGAGCCGCAGCGCGATTGCCGTGAGCACCGCGGCACTGACGAAGAGCACCGCCCAGCCCGGCCGCATGCCGATATCGTCCAGCGACAGATTGGCCGAGAGCACGCGCAGGGGATCGATGCCGCGCGACAGCCGGAACCAGAGCGCCTCGCCCAGCATGGTGGCGATCGTCGCCACGGCGGCGAGCACGCCGGCCGTGAGCAGCGGTGCCTGCTTCGCCCGCACGCTTCGCGCCGCGACGAGGCGGTAGAGCATAAGCCAGAGATAGAGTCCGGCCATGATCAGCGGCTCGTAGACGTTGAGCTTCGACTGCATGAAGAAGTGGACCGTCGCCAGAATGCCGATGACGTAGACGGCCTGGTGAAGGCGTTTCCACTTCTTGCTGCCGAGGCGGCGGATCATGCCGTCGGTCGAGGTCACGGCCAGCGCCGCCAGGCCGAGCAGGGCGACGAAGCCGATGGTGAGATAGATGCGCAGCACGATCTCGCTCACCACCTTCACGACATCGTAGCGCTCGTGCACCACGAACAGCGCCAGGTGCGCGAGGCCGTAGACGCAGGCCGCGACACCGACCATGCGGCGCAGACCGATCAGCTTCGGCCACTGGCCGAGCTGCTGCAGCGGCGTGATCAGCAGCGAGAGGAAGATCAGGCGGATCGTCCAGGTGCCGGTCTCGTGCGTCGCCGCGTCGTAGGGCCGCGGCCCGAGATTGCCGGTGGCGAGGTCGATCGCCGTCCACAGCCCCGGCACGAAGAGCAGGACGAAGACGGTGGCCTTGAGAGGAGAGAACCGGCCGGCGCGGTCGACAATCGGATGCAAACGAAGCGTCACGGGCGTGTTCTAGCGCGGGACGCCCCGCGTTGCCTACACGCCCGTGATCACGTTTTGGCTAGCTAGAACTCCTTGCCCAGTCGCTCGTCGACCGAGAGCTTGCCGCTGCCGCCGAAGGCGAGGCCGAGCGCCACGACACCCCAGAGCAGCGGGTACTCGTAGCCCGCCTTGGTCCAGAAGAAGCCGTTGCCCAGATGCACCTTGAACACGGCGACCATCATGATGACGAAGATAGCCACCGCCACGGGCCGGGTCAGCAGGCCGATGGTCAGCAGGATGCCGCCGAAGAACTCCACCGCGCCGACCAGATAGACGAGCGGCAGAGCCGGCTCCATGCCGAGTTTGGAAAAGAAGCCCGCCGTCATGGCGCGGTTGCCGCCGAACCACTCGAAAAGCTTCTGCGCGCCGTGCGGGATCAGGCACAGGCCGGTGATGATGCGGATGAGCGGATAGGCATGGCCCTGCACCTTCTCGTAAAGCGGAGCAAGAGCCGGAACATAGAGCTGCATGGTTTCCCCTTTTTCGACGATCGCGACTCGATCTGGCGTCCCGCGTCAGCCTATCTTGATTGCGGCGGCGCCGACGCCTAAATGTTAACCCCTTCCCATGAGCGATATTCCCTCCTCCCCGCCGTCCTGGCACGGCACCACCATCCTCGCCGTCCGTAAGGGCGGCGATGTGGTCATCGCCGGCGACGGCCAGGTCAGCTTCGGCCAGACCGTCATCAAGTCCAACGCGCGCAAGGTGCGCCGGCTGGGTGGCGGCAGCGTGATCGCCGGCTTCGCCGGCGCCACCGCCGACGCCTTCACGCTGTTCGAGCGGCTGGAGGCGAAGCTCGAGAAGCATCCCGACCAGCTGCTGCGCGCCTGCGTCGAGCTGGCCAAGGACTGGCGCACCGACCGCTACCTGCGCCGCCTCGAGGCGATGATGGCCGTGGCCGACAAGCAGGTCTCGCTGGTGCTCAGCGGCAACGGCGACGTGCTGGAGCCCGAGGACGGGCTGATCGGCATCGGCTCGGGCGGCTCCTACGCGCTGGCCGCGGCCCGCGCCCTGGTCGGCGCCGACACCAGCCTGAGCGCCCGCGAGATCGCCGAGCGGTCGATGAAGGTCGCCGCCGACATCTGCGTCTACACCAACGACAAGATCACCGTCGAAAGCCTATGAGCAGAAGCAGCGCCGCCCCCGAGCTCAAATCCTTCAGTCCGCGCGAGATCGTCTCCGAGCTCGACCGCTTCATCGTCGGCCAGGCCGCCGCCAAGCGGGCGGTTGCCGTGGCGCTGCGCAACCGCTGGCGCCGCCTGCAGCTGCCCGACGAGCTGCGCGAGGAAGTGCTGCCCAAGAACATCCTGATGATCGGACCGACAGGCTGCGGCAAGACCGAGATCGCGCGGCGGCTGGCACGGCTCGCCGGCGCGCCGTTCCTCAAGGTCGAGGCGACCAAGTTCACCGAGGTCGGCTATGTCGGCCGCGACGTCGAGCAGATCGTACGCGACCTGCTGGAAGCCGCGATCGTCATGACGCGCGAGCGCCTGCGCAAGGAAGTCGCCGCCAAGGCCGAGCTCGCTGCCGAGGAGCGCGTGCTCGACGCGCTGGTCGGCCAGAACGCCTCGGCCGAGACGCGCCAGAAATTCCGCAAGCTGCTGCGCGAGGGCGCGCTCAGCGGACGCGAGATCGAGGTCCAGGTCCAGGATGCGGGCGGCCTGTCGCTGCCCACCATGGACATCCCCGGCATGCCCGGGGCGCAGATGGGCATGATCAATCTCAACGAGATGCTGGGCAAGGCGCTGGGCGGCGGCCGCGCCAAGCCGCGCAAAATGACGGTCGAGGAAAGCTACGCGGTGCTGATGGCCGAGGAGAGCGACAAGCTGCTCGACAACGACAAGGTGCTGAGCGAGGCCAAGCTGGCGGTGGAGCAGAACGGCATCGTCTTCATTGACGAAATCGACAAGATCTGCGCCCGCTCCTCGGAACGCGGCTATGTCGGGGGCGATGTCAGCCGCGAGGGCGTGCAGCGCGACCTGCTGCCGCTGATCGAGGGCACGACGGTCGCCACCAAGCACGGCGCGGTGAAGACCGACCACATCCTGTTCATCGCCTCGGGCGCCTTCCATCTCGCCAAGCCCTCGGATCTGCTGCCCGAGCTGCAGGGGCGGCTGCCCATCCGCGTCGAGCTCAAGGCGCTCGACCGCGATGATTTCGTGCGCATTCTGACCGAGCCCGAGAACAGCCTGATCAAGCAGTACAAGGCGCTGCTCAAAACCGAGGACGTGACCCTCGATTTCGGCGAGGACGCGGTGCGCGAGATCGCCACCCTGGCGGCCGACGTCAACCGCGGCATCGAGAACATCGGCGCCCGCCGCCTGCACACCATCCTCGAGCGGCTTCTCGAGGAGATCAGCTTTGCCGCCTCCGACCGCGGCGGCACCACCCTGGCCATCGACGCGGCCTATGTCCGGGAAAAGGTCGGGGACCTCGCCCGCAACGCCGACCTGTCGAAATTCATCCTCTAGGGCCCCCAAACCCGCACACCCGGGTATGTAGGTGGTTTGGCGTTAACTAAAAAGCTGGGGATAACTCCGGCCGGATCCCGACTCGCGCCCCGGGGAAACGCTGCTTTACCGGTTGTTTACCGCGACTTGTTACTGAAGCTGGACTGAGCTTCACGACTTGGGGCGGCACGCTACGCCGGCCGCGTTTCGATCATGGCTACGCCCGCAAAAGCAGCGCCGATTTCCTTCCCACCGCCCCCGGTCGCACAGCAGGTGGCGATTCTCACCTGTCTTATTCTTCTTGCCATCTACAGCCAGTTCTTCCGCTCCTCGATCGGCGTCATCGCGCCCAATATCGCCGCCGACATCGCCATGCCGGTCGATACGCTCGGCCTGACCTCGAGCGTGTTCTTCTTCGTCTTCGCCGTGCTGCAGATCCCGGTCGGCATCGCGCTTGACCGCTACGGCACACGCCATGTCCTGACCGCCATGCTGTTCGTGGCGGCGATCGGCGCCATGGTCTTCGCCACGGCCAACGATGCCAACGATCTCATCATCGGCCGCTTCCTGGTCGGCTTCGGCTTCACCGGCCTGATGATCGGCGCGATCGCCACGCTGGCGCGCTGGTACTCACCGGTGCGCTTCGCCTCCGCCATGGCGCTGCTCTTCGCCAGCAGCAATGCCGGCAGCCTGTTCGCCACCCTGCCCCTGGCCGCGGCCGCCGAAGCCTGGGGCTGGCGCTCGACTTTCGTCGGTCTGGCCGTGATTTCCGTCGTTCTGACGGTCGCTTTCTATCTCGTCGTGCGCGACGCGCCTCCCGGCCACCCGTTCAACACCGAGCGCTCCCGCGACTCGCTGGTCGAGGTGGCGAAGGGCTTCGGTCGCGCGCTGCGCGTCCGCAATCTCATGTACGTCCTGCCGATGATCGCCATCGGCTATGCCTCCATCATCACGGTGCTCGGTCTGTGGGGCGGCCCGTTCCTGCACGATGTCTATGCGCTCGACGCCGTCGATCGCGGCCGCGTGCTCTTCGCCATGGCCAGCACCATGATCCTCGGCACGCTGGCCTACGGGCCGCTCGACCGGATGTGCGGCGACCGCCGGCTGGTCGTCATGGTCGGCGCCGCCGGCACGGGCGCGATCTTCCTGCTCCTCGGTGTGGTCCCGCCCACCTCTCTCGGCATCACCGCGGTGCTGCTCGGCCTGCTGGCCTTCGTCGGCGCTTACAGCGTGACCGTCATGGCGCACGGCGTGGCCCTGTTCCCGCAATCCCTGGTCGGACGCGGCGTTACCATCCTGCACGTCGCCCTCAACGGCGGCACCGCGCTGCTCCAGGCGACGACCGGCGAGATCATGGAGGTCTTTGGCAACTCCGACACGCCCGATGCCTCCTCCTACGCCGCGCTGTTTTTGTTCCTCGGCGCGCTGACCGTAGCCGCAGTAGCCGTCTACGGGCATATTCGTGAGTCAGCGCCAGCCGCCATCCCCGTTGAATCCGGAGACTGACGATGCTTGCTCGTTTCGCCCTCCTCCTCTCCTGTGTCGTCGTCCTCGTTTTTGGGCCGCCCGGCGATGCCATCGCCCAGCGCCTCACCGAGCCTTCGGGCCGCGTCATCCTCGAGGTCAGCGGCAAGATCGCCAACACCAACGCCCCCAACCGCGCGCGCTTCGACCTCAAGGCGCTCGAGGGCCTGGGCATCACCAAGCTCACCACCTCCACGCCCTGGACCGAGGGCAAGAAGGTGTTCGAGGGTGTGCGCCTGCGTGACCTGCTGCAGGCGGTCGGTGCCGATGGCGCCACGATCACCCCGGTCGCGCTCAACGATTACAAGCTCGACATCCCGCGCGAGGATTTCGACAAATACCCCGTCATCCTCGCCTACCGCATGGACGGCGAGGAGCTGCGCGTGCGCGACAAGGGTCCGTTGTGGATCGTTTATCCGCGCGACGACTTCCCCGAGCTCGACAACCGCCTGATCCGCTCGCGCTGGGTCTGGCAGGTCAAGGAACTGATGGTCCGCTAGGGCACCGGCACGGGCATTCGACGCATGGACCAGACGCTCCCCACTCCCGAAGCCGCGCCTCCCACGAGGCGGCGTCGCTTTGCGAGTCTTGGCGCGTTCGCCGCGATCGTCGCGGCGCTCATGGTCATCATGGCCCTGAGCTTCCAGGCGCTGTTCGACCAGCGATCGCTGCTTGACCGCGACAGCCGGGGCATCCGCTGGTACGTCGCCCAGACCGAGATCGAGCTGCTGCGCCTGCTTGAGGTCCTGCAGGGCTTCCAGGCCGACGACCCCGAAGCCACCAAGGACGAGGTCCGCCAACGTTTCGAGCTGTTCTGGAGCCGCCTGCCCGTCCTGACCACCGGCGAATCGGCCAAGGTGCTGCGCGACATCGAGTCCGTGTCGTCCTTCACCACCGCCGCTATCGCCGAGATGGAGAAGCTCGAGCCGGTGATCGAGACGCTCGAACCGTCCGACCGCACGACGGTCCGCGACGTGCATCGCCGCCTCGAAGGGCTGATGACGCCGCTGCGCGAGCTGACCCGCCAGACGCTGCTCTACGATTCGCTCAACATGGAGGAGCGGCGCGCCTCGCACGACCACTCCTTCAAGATCATCGTCGCCCTGTTCGTCTCGCTGTTCGCCGCCGGTACGGCCGTCTTCTGGCTGCTTTACCTCGAGACCACGCGCGCCCAGAGACTAAGCGCCCAGGCAACCAAGGCCGAGGAAGCCGCCCACTACGCCCAGCACCAGCTGCTGGTGGCGCTCGAGAACATCAGCCAGGGTTTCATCCTCTACGACGAGGAAGATCGCGTCACCCTGTTCAACTCGCGCTTCAAGGAGCTCCATCCGGCGATCGCCGACATCATCCGCGTCGGCATCACCTTCGAGCAGATGCTGCGCGAATCCCTCGCCCGCGGCATGGTCCGTGCGCCGAATGGCGACACCGAGCAGTGGATCGAGCAGAGCCTGCGCGAGCATCACAACCCCGACCGGCCCTTCGACATCCGCCTGGCGGACGGGCGCTGGCTGCGCGTCGACGAACGCCGCATGGCCGACGGCCGTATCGTCGGCGTGCACACCGAGGTGACCGACGCCAAGCAGCGCGAGGTCGCGCTGCGTACCGCGACCATCCAGGCCGAATCCGCCAGCCGCGCGAAGACCGAGTTCCTGGCGCGCATGAGCCACGAGCTGCGCACGCCGCTTAACGCCATCATCGGCTTCTCGGAGATGATCGGCCGGCAGATCCTCGGCCCCGTCGGGCTGCCGCGCTATGTCGAATACGCCAACGACATCGCGCGCTCGAGCCAGCACCTGCTCGGCATCATCAGCGACGTGCTCGACATCTCGAAGATCGAGGCGGGCCGCGTGCAGCTGCAGGAAGAGGCGATCGACCTGGGCGCGGCCTTGCGCGAATGTGCGGAGATGCTGCGTCCGGCCGCTGACCGCGAAGGTGTGGCCATCGTGGTCAGTGCCGCAAACACCCTGCCGGCACTGCTCGGCGACCGCACCAAGATCAAGCAGAGCGTCATCAACCTGATGTCGAATGCCGTCAAGTTCAGTCATCCCGGCAGCTCGGTGCATGTCGAAGCCATCATCGACACCGACGGCTGCTACCGGGTCACGGTCGGCGACAAGGGTATCGGTATCGCGGCGGAGCATCTGCCGCTGGTGCTGGAGCCGTTCGGTCAGGTGGAGAACCAGCAGAACCGCCGTATCGGCGGCACGGGCCTCGGCCTGCCGATCGCCAAGGCCCTGGTCGAGCTGCATGGCGGCGACATCGACATCCGCAGCACCGTGGGCGACGGCACCGCCGTCTCCCTACGTTTTCCGCCGCAGCGCATCCTGGCGACGCCGTCGAAATCCGACGACGTGGTCACCGAATTCCCGATGCGCCGCGCGGCGCAGTAGCCGTCCGCGCCGGGCCTTCCGGCTTTCCCCGCACAAAAGAAAAAGCCGGCCGGGCTTTCGCCCGACCGGCCTGAAGGTGAGTAGGCGCGTGAGGAGCGCTTACTCGGCCGCCTCCGATACGAGATGCGGCTTGTCGTGGAATTGCTCGGTCTCGGTCGAGCCGGCCATCGCCGTGGTCGACGACTTGCCGCCCGAGATGGCAGTGGCGACGGCATCGAAGTAGGACGTGCCGACCTCGCGCTGGTGCTTGACTGCAGTGTAGCCCTTGTCGGCCGCCGCGAACTCGGCTTCCTGCAGCTCGGAATACGCTGCCATGCCGCGGGCAGCGTAGCCCCTGGCCAGCTCGAACATCGACAGGTTCAGCGCGTGGAACCCGGCCAGGGTCACGAACTGGTACTTGTAGCCCATGGCGCCGATGCGCTTCTGGAAGTCGGCGATGTCGGTCATCGACAGCTTCTTGCGCCAGTTGAACGAGGGCGAGCAGTTGTAGGCCAGCATCTTGCCGGGGAAGTGGTGATGGACCGCGTCGGCGAAGCGCTGCGCATCCTCGAGATTCGGCTCCGCAGTCTCCCACCAGATGAGATCGGCGTATTCGGCGTAGGCGATGCCGCGGGCGATGGCGTAGTCCTTGCCGACATCCGGCTTGATGCGGAAGAAGCCCTCGGCCGTGCGCTCGCCGGTGAGGAACCGGTGGTCGCGCGGATCGATGTCGCTGGTCAGCAGCTGCGCTGAATCGGCATCGGTGCGCGCCAGCAGGACGGTCGGCACGCCCTCGACGTCGGCGGCGAGGCGCGCGGCGTTCAGGGTGCGTACATGCTGCGAGATCGGCACCAGCACCTTGCCGCCGAGATGGCCGCACTTCTTCTCGGACGCAAGCTGGTCCTCATAGTGCACGCCGGCCGCACCCGCTTCGATCATCGCCTTCATCAGTTCGTAGGCGTTGAGCGGGCCGCCGAAGCCGGCTTCGGCATCGGCGATGATCGGTGCGAAGTAGTCCGTCGTCTCGCCCTTCGCCTCCATGGTCTGGATCTGATCGGAGCGGCGCAGCGCGTTGTTGATGCGCTTGACCACATCCGGCACCGAGCTCACCGGATAGAGGCTCTGGTCGGGATACATCTGGCCCGCGTTGTTGGCGTCCGCCGCGACCTGCCAGCCGGAGAGATAGATCGCCTTGAGGCCGGCCTTGACCTGCTGCACCGCCTGGTTGCCCGTCAGCGCGCCGAGGGTCGGGACGAAAGGCTCGTTGTTCAGCAGGTCCCAGAGCTTGCGCGCACCCCGGTCGGCGAGCGTGTGCTGGATGCGCACCGAGCCGGCCAGCTTCTTCACATCAGCCGGTGTGTAGTCGCGCTTGAGGCCCTTCCAGCGCGAATGAGACAGATCCATCATGTCGTCGGTCATGGCGGTGTCCTTTCCAATATCGCCCCCGCGGCAACAACGCCGCTGTTGACCGTAATCTTTACATTGCACTTGCGAATAACAACGCCAAATGCGTAATATCATTAGTAAATTCGTAGTAAAGAACACATCCGAAGTGGGTATTTTGTAAATCTGTAAAGCGAAGAGGCCGCTTTCATGGTGGTCCGTAAGACGTTGCTGGGCAGCAAGATTCGCCGGCTCCGGCAGGAGCGCGGTCTGACCCAGGCCCAGGCCGCAGAGCGACTCGGCATCTCTCCGAGCTACCTCAACCTGATCGAGCATGACGAGCGCTCGGTTACCGTGTCGCTGCTGCTCAAGCTGGGGAAGACCTTCGGCGTCGACCTGCAGGAGCTGTCGGATGATGCGGAGAAGCGTCTCGCCGCCAGCCTGCGGGAAGTCTTCGCCGACCCGACGCTGAGCCAGCACGCCATCGACGGCGACGAGATCGGCAAGCTGGTCGCCGCCTCGTCCAAGGGCGCACAGGCGATCATCGACATCTACCGCGCCTGGCGCTCGGCGCGCGAGGATGCGCAGGCCCTGACTCTCGGACTGCCAAGCGGCACCACACGTCGCGTCGTGCTGCCGGCCGAGGAAGCGCGTGACTTCTTCGAAGGCCGCGCCAACTACTTCGCGGAGATCGAAGCCGAGGCCGAGCGACTGGCGGCCAATCTGGGGACTGGCGATGAGCTGCGGCGGGGTTTGACCGATGCCCTGCAATCCCGCCACGGGATCCGCGTGAGCATCGAGCCGCAGGCCACCATGGGTGGGGCGCTGCGGCGCTACGAGCCCAAGGCACGGACGCTGCAGCTCTCGGAGGTCCTGCCGCCGCCGTCGCGCCGCTTTCACCTCGCCTATCAGCTCGGCCTGCTCGAAGCCCGCGAGACGATGGACAAGGCGATCGCCGAGGCCAGGCTGGCCTCGCCCGATTCCGAGACTCTGTGCCGTGTGGGCCTGGCGAACTACCTGGCCGGGGCCGTGCTCATGCCGTACAGCCCGTTCCTCGAGGCGGCGCGGGCCACGCGCTATGACCTCGAGGCGCTGATGCATCGCTTCGGCGTCTCGTTCGAGCAGGCCGGCCACCGCCTCTCCACGCTGCAGCGCCCAACCGATCGCGGTGTGCCGTTCTTCTTCGTGCGTATCGACATCGCCGGCAACGTCACCAAGCGCTTCTCCGGCGCCGGGTTCCATCTCTCGCGTTTCGGCGGCTCCTGCCCGCGCTGGGTGACCCACGAAGCCTTCCTGACACCGGGGCTGATCCGCACTCAGGTCGCGCGCCTGCCGGACGGCGCCACGTTCTTCTGCCTTGCCCGCACGGTCGAGCGACTCGGCGGCTCGTATCACGCACCGGCCTCACGCTACGCGGTCGGCATCGGCTGCGCGCTCAGCGACGCGCGTGCGCTGGTCTATGCCGACGGGCTGGACCTGGAGAAGCTGGAGGCCGTCGCCGAGATCGGCGTGGGTTGCCGGTTGTGCGAACGCGCCGATTGCCGCCAGCGCGCCTTCCCGCCGCTGCAGCACCGTCTGGTGGTCGACGAGACGGTGAAGGGCCCTTCGGCCTACAGCTTCGATTCCCGCCGCTAGCGGGGCCGGGCCTGCGCGGCCGGTTGCGACGGCGGCAGGGGCCGCCGGGGAGCCGCGGCAGGCTTGTAAGGTTCCAGGCGGACCGGAGCCCCCGTCGCGATGGGCTCCAGAGGGGCCGAAAGGACCGGCACCAGGGCTATCGGCTGGCCTTCGGATTCCGCGGTATCGGTAGCGACCGCGGCTTCCTCGGCCGGATGCGTCCGTTCTTCAGGTTGGGCGTGCGTCACGCTGGGAAGAATCAGGCCAGCGGCGGCAAGAGCCAACGGGAGCACGCGCATGGATGCAGCCTCTCCTCCCCGCCGATCGCGCTGGAGGTGGTGCGCCCGCTATCCAGACGCAAGCCGTTTATACTTTTGATAGAGGCCGGCCCCGGCCGCGCCGCTTGGGCTGACGGATATCGGGAGCCCCCTTGAGCAGCTTGAGAGCCGCGCCCACGGTCTCCTCGTCGAGGCCGTGGATCCGCTCGGCGAGAAGGTTGGCGAGCTCGGTCGCCGCGGGCGACAGGCCGCTGGTATCGACCTGGACCCGCGGATGGGACAGCCGGGCGAGGCGATGCATCTCCTCGTAGTCGTCCCAGATCAGGTGGAAATACTCGCAGATCTGCACGAGTAGGGCCGGGGTGGGCCGGCCGCGATGGCCGTGCTCGAGCGCCGAGAGATAGGCCGGCGAGATCTCCAGGGCACCCGCCAGCTGCTTGAGCGTCACGCCCCGTTGCTCCCGCAGGGCTCGGACCTTGCTGCCGAACGGCGTCATGTCCGGTGCCGGCGCAGCAGCACGTAGAACGCGCCGCCGCCACCGTGCTGCGGCTGGGCCGGCTCGATCCGCAGGACGTGCCTTGCGTTGCTGCCGGCCGCTAGCCAGCGCGGCAGGTTGCGGCGCAGGACACCGCTGCCGTCCCGTCCCACGGAGCCCTTGCCGGTGATCACCAGCAGCACGCGCAGGCCGTCTCGCCAGGCTGCAGCGACGGCCCGGTCGAGCACCGCATGAGCGGCCTCCTGGGTCATACCGTGCAGGTCGAGGCGCCGGTCGATCGCCATCCGGCCCTTGCGCAGACGCTCGGCTGTGCGCCGGTCAATTCCGGGATTGGGTGCCGGAGGGGATGAAAGCGCCGCAGGGGCAGAGACCGTCGCCCGTGGCGCGGGCGGCGCTGCTGGTGTCTCGCTTCTTGTGGCGCGCTGCGAGGCCGCCGGCGACGGACGAGCCACCTTGCGCTTGCGCGCCAGCGGTTTGGCATCGCGCATCACCGCGGCGAAGAGCGCCGCGTCGGAGCTAGGCGAGCGACTCATCCTCGACGATGAGGATGTGCTGGCGACGCGGACCGTGGGCGCCCATCTCGAGCTTCTGCTCGATGTCGCCGGTGCGCGAGGGGCCGGTGATGAAATTGACCGTGCGCGGCATCGTGCCGTTGTTGCCCTGCCGCTCCCGCAGCCGCCGCCACGCATCCTCCATAGGACCAACAATCCGGCTGGCGGGAAGGATGACGATGTGGTCGTCGGGGAGGAAGTTCAGTGTCGACGGGTTGTCCGGCCCCGACAACATCATCAGCGTGCCGGTCTCGGCGATGGCGCAGAAGCCCACCGACAGGCCGACCGGGTCTGTCGGCGAGGGCTTGCCACGCTTGAGCTTGAGCAGCGGGCGCTCGTTCCATGGCGCCTTGTCGACCAGCGGATCGGGGGCGGCGGCGAACTCGGCGGGCAGATTGTGACGGCTGAGGTAGTCAGCGACGGCTTTGGGCACATCGGCCATCGACTTGACCCGCTCCATCGTCGTGGCGATGGCAGTCCCTTCGCGCTCGAACAGCGCCGTCAGGCCCGCGCGGTCGAGACCCTCGCTGCGCCGTGGCACGATGCCGGCGGGATGGTTGCCCAGCCGCGCCTCGAGCTGCGCCGCGCGCTCGCCGGTCAGCGGCCCGCGCTTGAGCGCGCCACGCAACTTGCCAAGAATCTCGTCGCGCGCCGTACTCATGCGGCTTTCTTCTTCTGCTTCTCGTGCCACAGCTCCTGGAAGCTGCGGCCCTGCGGCGCCGGCATGTCGCGCGTCGAGGTCCAGGCCCCCGCGAGCGGCAGGTTGAAGAAGCTGCCATGGCGCTTGCCCAGCAGGCCCAGCACCTGCGCCGCGATGGCGTAAAGGAAGTGATAGAGCGGCGGCCGCAGGGCGAAGAACGCCCAGAGCTTGAGGCCGAAGCGCGCCGCGGGCGGCGAGAGCCGCCGCTGCCACTCACGCTCGCGGTAATGGCGCATCATCTTGGGCAACGGAATCTTCATCGGGCAGACGCTTTCGCATTTGCCGCAGAAGGTCGAGGCGTTGGGCAGGTGCTTGGCGTTCTCGATGCCGATCAGGCTCGGTGTCAGCACCGCGCCCATGGGACCGGGATAGACCCAGCCATAGGCATGGCCGCCGACCGCGCCGTAGACCGGGCAGTGATTCATGCACGCACCACAACGGATGCAGCGCAGCATCTCCTGGAACTCGCTGCCGAGCAGCGCCGAGCGGCCGTTGTCCAGCAGCACGACATGGTACTCGCCTGGACCGTCGGGATCGCCGGACCGGCGTGGGCCGGTGGAGAAGGTCGTATAGACCGACATGTCCTGGCCGGTCGCCGAGCGGGCGAGCAGACGCAGCAGCGCCGCCGCGTCCTCCAGCGTCGGCACGATCTTCTCCAGGCTGGCGACGACGATATGCGCCTTGGGCAACAGCTGCGTCAGGTCGCCATTGCCTTCGTTGGTGACGATGACCGAAGTGCCGGTCTCGGCGATCAGGAAATTGGCGCCGGTGATGCCGACATCGGCCTTGAGGAACTTGTCACGCAGCATGGTGCGCGCCTCGGCGACCAGCGAGCGCGGCTCCTCGAGGTTGCGCTCCGGGGGAAGGTTGGTGTGGACCTCGCGGAAGGTCTCCTCGACCTGGCCCTTGGTCAGATGGATCGCCGGCGCGATGATGTGCGACGGCGGCTCGCGGCGCAGCTGGATGATGTACTCGCCGAGATCGGTCTCGATCGGGATGACACCTTCGGCCTCGAGGAAGTCGTTGAGGCCGATCTCCTCGGCGATCATCGTCTTGCCCTTGGTCACAGTCTTGGCGCCGAGCTTGCGGCAGAGACCGAGGATGATCTGCCTCGCTTCCTCGGGCGTGCGCGCCCAATGCACATGGCCACCGGCCGCGATCACGTTGCGCTCGTAGCGTTCCAGGTACCAGTCGAGATTCTCGAGCACGTGATTCTTGATCGAGCGGCCCTGCTCGCGCAGATCTTCGAACTCCGGCAGCTTCGAGATCGCGTCGAGGCGACGCTGCGGGAAACCCGCGCGCATCTTGTCGAGCGCTTCCTGCAGATGCCGGTTACCCAACGCGTCGTGAGCGTTGTCCTTGAACGTATGACTGGTGCTCTGCATGGCTACTTGCCGGCCTCGCCGATCGGCGGCTCGTCGGTCATGCCGGCGAGCACTTCCGCGACGTGGCGCACGCGCGTCGGCCGGTCGCCGCGCTCCGTGCGCAGCCGCTTGAGCTTGCCCGCCATGTTGAGCAGGCAGCCCATATCGCCGGCCAGCAGCGTGTCGGCGCCGGTGGCGAGGATGTCGTCCGCCTTGGCGCCGACCATCTTGTCGGAGATCTCCGGATACTTGACGCAGAACGTGCCGCCGAAGCCGCAGCAGGTCTCCGCCCCCGGCAGTTCCTTGAGCGTCAGGCCCTGCACCGAATCGAGCAGCGCGCGCGGCTGGCGCTTCACCCCGAGCTCACGCAGGCCCGAGCAGGAATCGTGATAGGTGACGACGCCGTCGTAGCGCGCATCGACCCGGCGCATGCCACGCACGTCGTGGATGAAGGCCATCAGCTCCCAGGTGCGCTCGGCCAGCGCCTTGGCGCGGGCGTGCCAGGCCGTATCGTCCTGCAGGAGTTCCGGGTAGTGACGCTTGATCTGGCCGCCGCAGGAACCGGAGGGCACCACGACGTAGTCGAAGCCCTCGAACAGCAGGATCGTGCGTTTGGCGAGAGCGGCCGCGTCGGCCTTGTCGCCCGAGTTGAACGCGGGCTGGCCGCAGCAGGTCTGCAGCCCGGGGACCTCCACCTCGCACCCGGCTTCTTCGATAAGTTTCACCGCCGCGAAGCCGACCGAGGGCCGGAACAGATCGACAAGACAGGTGGCGAAAAGGCCGACGCGCGGCTTGGCTGGGGTGGAATCGCTCACGGTTTACAGGGCCTTCGTTCGCAGGACGCGGGCCACAATGAAGCCCGGCGGCTTGTCTGGCAAGGGGCAGGCCGCGAGCCGATACCGCGTCTGAGTCGCAGATTAATTCGCTGTCATGTCCCGCCCGTGCAGCAGGAGTCGGCGGCATGTCCCGTGTAAAGGCAGGGCGGGGTCACGTATCGAGTTTTGAGAGGAACCCATGAATAAGTTCGCTCTGTCCGCAGTTTTTCTCGCCGCTGGTATCGCCGCGAGCCCGCTGGCCTACGCGCAGCCCGCGTCGCCCGGCGCGTTGCCGGACACGACACAGAGCCAGCGCGCCCGGCCGCTGCCGGGTGAGCGCATCGAGGCGCGCCTGGCCTACGCCAAGACCGCCCTCAAGATCACGCCGGCCCAGGAAGCGCAGTGGAACGCGCTGGCGACCGTGCTGCGGCGCCATGCGGCGGCGATGGACCAGCAGGTGACGCAGCGTCGCGCGGCCGATCGCAACCAGCCCGTCTCCGCGATCGAGCGCCTGACCCGGCGCCAGGCGATGATGGCCGAGGCAGCCACGCGCATGAACGAGGTGCTCGAGGCGGCGAAGCCGCTCTACGCCGTGCTCAGTGACGACCAGAAGAAGGACGCGGACGCGCTGCTCAACCGCGGCGGCGGACGCGGCGGGCATCACCGTCCGCGCTGGCACTAACTGGTCCGCGGAACCCGGCCGGCCGCATCGCGCGGCAGGAGGATCCAGTACCGGCCGGCCGAGCGCATCTTTCCCGCGCGCTCGGCCGCGTCGGCCCCGAAACCCCAGAAGACATCGCCGCGCACCGGGCCGCGGATGGCGCCCCCGGTATCCTGGGCCACCATCAGCCGCTGCAGACGCTGGCCCGCGAGGAGCGGCTCTTCGGCGTCGAGCCAGACCGGCAACCCCATCGCCAGATAGCCGCGGTCGACCGCCAGGCTGCGGCCGGGAGTCAGCGGCACGCCTTCTGCGCCCAGCGGCCCGTCATCGGCCGACACCGGCGGAGCGAGCGGACGGAAGAAGACGAAGGACGGGTTCTTGTTCATTACCTCTCGCGCCTGGTCGGGATTGGCGATCAGCCAGGCGCGGATCGACTGCATGGAGACCTGCTCGCGCGGCACGCCGCGCGCCACCAGCTCGCGGCCGATGGCGTAGTAGGGATGGCCGTTCTGCGCGGCGTAGCCCAGACGCAGGAGAGTGCCGTCGTCGAGCACGATACGGCCAGAGCCCTGGATCTCGAGGAAGAACGCGTCAACGGTGTCATCGACCCAGACCAGCTCCAGCGGGCCGCCACCGTCGCGCTGTGTGCTGGCCAGCGCCCCCTTCTCGATCTCGGTGCGCGAGGCGTAGGGCCGCAGCGCGCCGCCCTGCACCCGCCCGGCGATACGCTGGCCGCGCAGCTCCTCGCGGAAGGCGCCGAGATCGACCGTTACGAGATCCGCCGGGCGGCCGTAGAGCGGCACGACGTAGCGGCCGCCGCGCGTGCGCGAGCCGCGCAGCTCCGGCTCGTAGTAGCCGGTGAACAGTCCGGAGGCCTCCGCGTTGTTGCTGGCCGCGAAGGGCACGAACCACTGTTCCAGCGCGGCGCGGGCGGCAGCGTGGTCGCCGGCCGGCAGGGCCGCCAGAGCCGAACACGGCGCGCGCCAGTCCTGTACCTGGCCACCGACAGAAGCCGGTCCAACCGTCGTGGTGTCGGCCTGACGCGTCAAGCGTGCGCAGGAGCGCTTGAGGGCCACCAGAGCATCGGCATGCCGGTCATCGGCCCAGCCCGGTAGATCCGCGAAGCGCGCCGCGACGAGAGCCAGGCGATCGGGGACAGGTGGCGGCTTTGGCTTCTCGAAAACCTTCCACGCCTGAGCCAGCAGCACCGCCAGCGTTATCGTCGACGCCAGCAGCAGTGCCAGCGCGCCGAGAAGCCAGCGATTGAGATTCAGGTTTATTGGGACTCGGAGGTCTGGACCAGCGCCCAGTTCGGGTCGCTGGCGCGCGTGTTGCGAGCGAAGGTCCAGATATCCGTGACGGCCGCGACGCGATTGGCGTCGCCATCCACGACCTCACCCGCGGCATTGCGCGTGACGTTGACCTGCTCGGAGACGAACTTCACCGTGACATAAGCGGTGCGGCCTTCCATGCGGGCCTCGATGACCTCCGCCGTCTTGATGCCGATCAGCGTGGTCTCGAGCGTCTGCTTGGCGTCCTGCCGGCCCTTGATGGCGGCGGCGAAATTCTCGTAGACGTCATCCGCCAGAAGCGGCCGCAGGGTCGCGGTGTCGCCCTGGGCAAAGGCGGTGACGATCATCTCGAACGCCGCCTTCGCGCCTTCGCTGAAACGCTGCGGATCAAACGAGGCATCGGCAAGACGGATCTGGGTCAGGGCCGCGTCGAGCGGCGAACCGCCGGTGCTCACTGGCTCGCGACCGGGCAGCGGCGTGACGTTGTCTGGCAGGGAGCCCGCGGTGCCCGGCGCCGGCTTCGGCGGAGCGCGTTGCGGCAGCCGCGGCGACCAGCGTTCACGATTCTCGTTGCCGGTGCGGCGACCCAGGACACTGCGCAGCCGCAGGATCAGGAAACCCGCCACCAGGGCGAAGAACACGATGTCGAAAAACGCCAACCCGTCACCCATTGCCCGAATACCGCCTGCTGTCTCCGGCGCTCCGGTGGAGCCCCGTGCTGCCCAAGCCACGCCGTCCGCTCGACAAAACATGTAGGGGGACGCATAACTCAAGCCCGCGCTACCCAGTAAAATAGGGCCGTCAGGCGGCCTTTGCCAGCCGGATTCCGGGTTTTTTATGTTCTTGATCCGACACGGCCAATCCCAGTTTAACGCTGTCTTTTCCGTAACCCGGGTCGACCCTGGCATCGCCGATCCGGTTCTGACCGAGGAAGGTGTGCGCCAGGCGCATGCCGCAGCCGATACCCTCATCGAGCTGCGTGAGCGTGGGGAGGGTGAGGTGCGCCGCCTGATCAGCAGCCCCTACACGCGGGCCCTGCAGACCGCGACGGTGATCGCCGAGAGGCTGGGGATTGAGGTCACCATCGACCCGGTGGTGCGCGAACGGGCAGCGTTTCACTGCGATATAGGCGCCTCTCCCCTCGAATTGGCCAAGCGCTTCCCGCGCTACCGGTTCGACCATCTCGACGATCCATGGTGGCACGACCACGTGGCCACGGGGCAACCCGAAACCGAGGATGCCCTGGCGGTACGCGGTGCCGCCTTCCGCGACGCCATGCGCGACCAGCCGGATTACCCGCATATCGCGGTGGTAACCCATTGGGGTTTCATCCGTTGTCTGACGGGTAAGCCGCCGGCCAACGGCGAAATCGTGCGTTTGCCGTTAAGTCCCTGAGCGCATTGTTGGTTGCCGCCACAGGCGACCCGTGTTAACGGACGCCCTGCCGCGGCCATTGTCCCGCGCCCCCTTCCAGGAGTTTCTCATGTCCGATCCCGCCGCCGCGGCGCCGCAAGCCCTGACCTACGCGATCAACGCCCAGTACGTGAAGGATTTCTCGTTCGAGAATCCCCGCTCGCCGCAGGTGTTCGCCATGGCCGGCCAGCAGCCCCAGGTCTCGGTGGGTGTCGGCGTCAACGTCAACAAGCTCGGCGACACGGCGTACGAGGTTGTCCTGTCGATCAACGCCGATGCCAAGCACGGCGAAGACGCCGTGTTCGTCATCGAGCTGGCCTACGCGGGGATCGTCACCGCCCCGGCCAATGTCAGTCAGGAGTTGCTGCAGCCGTTGCTGATGATCGAGGTGCCACGCCAGCTCTTCCCCTTCGCGCGCGCCATCCTGTCGAACGCGACGCGCGACGGCGGTTTCCCGCCGCTGCTGCTCTCGCCGGTCGATTTCCAGGATCTCTACCGCCAGCAGGCCAGTCAGGCCGCTGCCGGCAAGACCGCCTAAGCCGTCCAGATCGGGTTTTTAAGCTTGGCGAGCAGGGCGGCATGCGCCGCCAGCTCCGCCTCGTTTGGCGTGTCGATCCGGGGCACACGGCCTTTGCGGGCTGCGACATCGACCCGGATCGCCGCGCCGGCCGCCGTGATCGGTACCATCTCGTCACGTTCCAGCGACAGGTGTGACTGCCGGCCGCCGACCAGCTCGAGATAGACTTCCGACAGCAGCTCGGCGTCCAGCAGCGCGCCGTGCAACGTGCGATGCGTGTTGTCGATGCTGAACCGCTGACAGAGAGCATCGAGAGACGCCGGCGCGCCCGGGAATTTGCGGCGGGCCATCTGAACGGTATCGATGGCGCGCGCCGACGGCACCGCCGGGAAGCCCAGCAGCTTGAGCTCGGCGTTGAGAAACTTGAGATCGAACTCGGCGTTGTGGATGACCAGCTTGGCGTCACCCAGGAACTCCAGCAGTTCGGCGACGATTTCCGAAAAGACGGGCTTGTCGGCCAGGAAGGTCAGGGTCAACCCGTGGACTGCCTGGGCCTCGGGCGACATCTCGCAATCGGGCTTCAGGTAGCGCTGGAATTTTCGGCCGGTCGGCAGATGGTTGACCAGCTCGATCGCCGCCACCTCGACCAGACGATGGCCGGCGGTCGGATCAAGACCGGTCGTCTCTGTATCGAGAACGATTTCGCGCATAAGAATCCTTATGCCCGGCTTCGCCGTATCCGTCCAGCTGGTCGCGTTCAGCGATATCCCGGCCGCCAGGCACCGCGGCGCCTCAACCGGCGCAAGGCCCGGCGCAGGCCCAAGCCGGTGGGGCGGTAACCCAAGGCGCTGATCACCGTCGCCGCGGCAAGCCGGCGTTTCTCCCGGTCCGGCATCTGACGGGAAAGGATGTCCGAGAATTTCGCGGGGGTCATACCCTTGCGGCTCAGGACACGCTGCCGCTGCAGCATGGGCGACGCGGAGACCACCACGACCGAATCGTAGCTGGCGGGAAACGTGCGTTCGTAGAGCAGCGGCACGTCGAGCACGACGACAGGAGCGCGACGCCGGGCCTGCGTAGCAAGCCAGCTCTTGGTCTCCCGGCGCACCAGCGGATGAAGGATGGCTTCGAGCCGTGCCAGCGAGCCCTGGCCGCGCGGCCCGAACACTGTGGCGCCCAGCTTCAGGCGGTCTACGGCACCGTTACGCACCACGCCGGGAAAGGCGCGGCCAACGGCCCGTACCGCGAGGCCGCCGGGCCCAAGCAGCCGGTGTACGACGGCGTCGGCATCGTGGACCGGTACGCGCAGGCGCCGCAGCAGATGCACCGCCGTCGACTTCCCCATGCCGATCGACCCGGTCAGACCCAGAACACGCATCGTTCCGTCAGTCTCCGAGAACGTGCTTGCGCAGCTCCGGCGTGACAGCCGGATCGAGTCCGAAGAAGGCCTGAAAGGCCGGCCGGGCCTGGTGCAGGAGCATGCCCAGCCCGTCGACCGCTGTATTGCCCCGCGCGCGCGCGGCGGCGAGCAACGGCGTTTCCAGCGGGCTGTAGACGATGTCGTTGACCACCGCGTCTTTGGGCAAGGCCTTGAGGTCGAGCTCCAGAGGCAATTGTCCACCCATGCCCAGGATCGTCGTGTTGACCACCAGCCCCACCCCGTCGAGCGCGGCTTCGCGTTTATCCCAATCGATCACCCGCACCGCAGTCCCAAGCTCCGCCAGCGCCTCGGCCTTGGCGCGGGTGCGATTGGTCAGGCGGATCTCGCTGACGCCGGCATCGATCAGGGCGACGACGACAGCGCGCGCCGAGCCGCCAGCACCGAGAACGACGGCCGGGCGTCCCGCCTGCCAATGCGGTGCGTCCTGCTGCAAGGCGGCGAGGAAGCCGAAGGCATCCGTGTTGCGTCCTTCCAGGGTGCCGTCAGCGGCCACCACGACCGTGTTCACCGCACCGGCCCGACGCGCCACCGGATTGACCCGATCCACCACGGCCATGGCCAATGCTTTGTGGGGCACGGTCACGTTTGCGCCGATGAAACCCAGCGCCGGGAGGGCCCGCAGCGCCGTCTCCAGCCGGGCCGGTTCGACTGGCAGCGGCACATAGGCGCCATCGATGCCGTGCAACGCGAGCCAGTAGCCATGCAGGCGGGGTGAGCGCGAATGCTTTACCGGCCAGCCCATGATGCCGGCAATACGCGTGGTGCCGCGGATGTCGATCTTCATGTCGGCAGAATACCCCGCTGCCGCAGGAAGGCGAGCAGCGGCAACAGGGGCAGGCCCAGGACGGTGAAATAGTCGCCTTCGATAGCGGTGAAGAGCTGGGAACCGAGCCCTTCCAGTTGATAAGCCCCGACCGACGACAGGACGGTATCACCAGCCTGCTCGATATACCTGTCGATGAACGCGCGGCTAAGCGGACGCATATGCAGGGTCACCGACTGCGCGGTTCGCCAGAGCTCCACGCCATCTTCGACAACAGCGACGGCGCTGATCAGCTGGTGGGAGCGGCCGGCCAGACGCTCGAGCTGCTGCGCGGCCGTCGGGCGGCTGGTCGGCTTGTCGAACCATTCGACACCGAGAGCCAGGATCTGATCGGCGCCGATCACCAGCTTTCCGGGATGGCGCCTGGAGACGGCCTGCGCCTTGGCGCCGGCAAGCTCGATCGCGGCGGTCTGCACCGGCGCGTTCTCGGCCTTCAGCCGGTCCTTGAGCGCGCTTTCGTCGATATCGGCCGGATCGACCGTCAGGACAACACCGGCGTTGGTCAGGAGCGTCCTGCGTATGGCGCTACCCGAAGCCAGGACCACGCTCATGGTGGTGAGGCTTTTTCACGGCGGTCGGTGATCATCTGCATCACGGCGGCGGCCGTCTCTTCGATCGAGCGCCGGGACACATCGAGCACCGGCCAGCCGTGACGAGCGAACAGCTTGCGGGCCTCGGTCACTTCGGCCTTCACCGTCTCTATATCGGTGTAGGACGTGTCCTCGGTGTCGTTGATCATACGCAGGCGATTGCGGCGAACCTGAACCAGGGAGTTGGGATCGCAGGTCAGGCCGACGACCAGCGGTTTTCTGAGGTTCTCGACCTCATCCGGCAGAGGTACGCCCGCGACAAAGGGAATATTCGCGGCCTTGATGCCGCGATTGGCCAGGTAGAGACAGGTCGGCGTTTTCGAGGTGCGCGAGACGCCAATCAGCACGACATCGGCGGCCTCGAGGTCGCGCGTCGACTGCCCGTCGTCATGGGCCATCCCGTAATTCATGGCCTCGATCCGGGCGAAATATTCCCCATCGAGCACATGCTGACGCCCGGGAATGTGGCGCATGGTCGTGCGCAGGAAAGCGCCGAGTGCTCCCAGCACCGGATCAAGCACGGAGATACAGGGCACGCTCAGAGAACGGCATTTTTCTTCCAGCATATGCCGCAGGCGGTCATCGACCAGCGTGAAGAGAACCAGGCCCGGGTTGGCTGCAATGCCGTCCATGACCTTCTGCAGCTGGCGCTCCGAGCGGACCATCGACCAGGTGTGCTCGACCGGCTCCATGTCCTCGAACTGCGACAGACAGGCGCGGGCCACGGCGTTGATCGTCTCGCCGGTAGCGTCAGAAATGAGATGCAGATGGAAGAGCTTCACGGACCGTCAGCGTCAGCCAGGCTGTGGATAGCTTCACAATAAGGGAAACAAACGCCGGGTTATACCAAAGCGTTCGATTCCTTCCCCGAAGGCGGTAGCGGGACCATTGAGCTTGTCCGGCCGTGAATGGAGCGTCGCTGTTCGTGTGGAACCGGTGCACAACATCGTCGCGGTCTTCGCCATCCCCGTTATCCCCGGAATTCCGTCCCGGTGATGAAGCCCTCTACTATCACGCCGACAGGCGGTTTCACCGCTTTCACACACACTCGCCTGCCCTGGCGGAGGCCGGCGAAGCGGATTCGGGACAATCCCCCTCCAGTCAGGAATTCTCCTGATTCACAGGGATTCACTAACCTCATCATCTTTAAAGATTCTATCTAAGAAGTATGATGGCTCAACCCTGACAGGTCTTCCTCGTGTCCCAGCCTGCTGCCATCCAAGCCAAATCCCTGATCCGAGCCTTGCATGGCGAGATTCAGGCCCGTCCGAATTTCTGGTTCATGCGCCAGGCGGGACGCTATCTGCCGGAATACCGGGAGTTGCGGGCCAAGGCGCCGGATTTCGTTCGTCTGTGCCTGACCCCGGATCTGGCGACCGAGATCACCCTCCAGCCGTTGCGCCGCTTTGCCATGGATGCGGCGATCCTGTTCTCCGACATCCTCATGGTGCCCTATGGGCTGGGGCTAAAGCTCGAGTTCAAGGAAGGCGAAGGCCCGGTCCTGGAGCCGGTGCGCACGGCCAGCGACCTGATGCGGCTCCAGGGCCATGCCGACCGCTTCCTGTCTAATGTTGCTCCGGTGTTCGAGACCGTTCGTAGAGTCAGCAAGGGCCTGCCTCTCGACACGGCACTCATTGGCTTTGCCGGAGCTCCCTGGACGGTCGCCTGCTACATGATCGAAGGACGCGGCAGCAGGGATTTCGCCGCGACCCGCCGGCTGGCGATGGCCGATCCGATCCTGTTTCAGAACCTCATGGATCTGCTGATCGACACGACCAGCAATTATCTCAATGCCCAGATCGAGGCAGGTGCCGAGGCCGTGCAGCTCTTCGACACCTGGGCCGGGATCCTGCCTGACGGTGAGTTTGCAAATTGGGCGGTTGCTCCGGTCCGCGAGATCGTGGAACGGGTGCAGGCACGCCATCCCGCCGTGCCGATCATTGCCTTCCCGAAGGGGGCCGGTGTTCATTACGCCGATTACGCCGCGCAGACGGGGGTGGAGTGCGTGGGGCTCGACGCCTCGGTCCCGGCGGCGTGGGCCGCCAAGGTCATGCAACCGCTTTCTGCCGTGCAGGGGAATCTCGATCCGCTGCTGCTCGTGGTCGGCGGCAAGGCGATGGAAACGGCGGCGCTGCAGATCCTCAACGCGCTCGGCCGCGGCCCCTTCGTCTTCAATCTCGGTCACGGCATCGTTCCGGAAACGCCGCCCGAGAACGTCGCGCGTCTCGCCGCGTTGATCCGCGCCTGGCATCATCGCCCCGCATGAGCCGTCTGGCCGTCGTCCTGTTCAATCTCGGTGGCCCCGATCGGCCCGAGGCGGTGCAGCCGTTCCTGTTCAACCTGTTCAACGATCCGGCCATCATCGGTGTGCCGCAGCCGCTGCGCTGGCTGCTCGCCAAATTGATCTCCCGGCGCCGAGCACCCGTGGCAGCCGACATCTATCGCCAGCTCGGTGGGGGTTCGCCCCTGCTGCCCAACACCGAGGCCCAGGCGCGGGCTCTGGAGCAGGCTCTTGCCGGTATCGGCATCGTGAAAGCCTTCATTGCCATGCGCTATTGGCATCCGCTGGGCGATGCCACGGCCAGAGCCGTGAAGGCGTTCGCGCCCGACGAGGTGATCCTGCTGCCGCTCTATCCCCAGTTCTCGACCACCACCACGGCTTCGTCCTTGAAGCAATGGGAGCAGAGTGCGCGTCGTCTCGGTCTGAACGCGCCGACACGGACCGTCTGTTGCTACCCGGCCGAGGCGGGATTCATTGAGGCCATCGCCTCTCTCGTGCGCCCGGCCTTCGAGCGCGCCAGTGGCCTCGGTAGGCCACGCCTGCTGTTCACCGCGCACGGGCTGCCGCAGCGCGTGGTCGATCGTGGCGATCCCTACCAGAAGCATGTCGAGATGACGGCCGCTTCTGTGCTGGCGAAGCTCGCCATACCGGACGTGGATTCACAAATCTCGTATCAGAGCCGCGTCGGACCGCTGGAGTGGCTAAAACCCTATACCGAAGACGAGCTGCGTCGGGCCGGGGCCGACCGCGTGCCGCTGGTCGTGGTACCAATCGCTTTTGTCTCGGAACACTCCGAAACTCTGGTCGAGCTCGACATCACCTATCGCGAGGAAGCCCTGAAACTCGGCGTGCCGCACTATGAACGGGTGGCGACTGTGAGCGTCCATCCGGCTTTCATCGACGGGTTGGCTCGCCTGGTGCGTGAGGCTCGCGGTCACTCCCAGCTGTGTGGCTTCGCAAGCCGCTGCAAGACCGCCGAATGACCGCCTTCATCAGCGAATGGTACGCCTGGATCAAGGCGCTGCACGTCATCGCCGTCATCGCCTGGATGGCCGGCCTGCTCTACCTGCCGCGGCTGTTCGTCTATCACTGCGCCGCGGCGCCGGGCTCGGAACTGTCGGAAACGCTCAAGGTCATGGAGCGGCGTCTGCTGCGCGCCATCATGAACCCGGCGCAAGGCGCGGTGTTTCTCTTTGGCGGCATGCTGTTCTGGGTGCAGGAGTGGAGCCAGGGCTGGCTCATTGCCAAACTCGCGCTGGTCGCAGGCCTGGTCGTGGTCCATCACCTGCTGGCCCTGTGGCGCAAGGATTTCGCCGAGGACCGTAACACGCGCCCGGCGCGGTTCTACCGGATGTGGAACGAGGCGCCGACGGTCCTGATGATCGTCATCGTCATTCTGGTGATCGTCCGCCCCTTCTGAAGCCTGACCGCAAACGCGGGGCGTGTCGAAATCGTGTCGGCCGTCGTTGTGCTTTGACAGCGCGCAAGGCCGTCGCGATGGTCGTTGAACGTCGAACCGGGACGGATGACCGCATGCGAAGCACGGCCGTAACAGCGATAGCGCTCGGACTCACCCTGGCGGCCTGCGGCGGGCAGATCCGCACGCAGCGCGTGGCGGAAAGCCAGCTCGACAGTCCCACTCAGCGCATCGATGGCGTGCTGTTTTATCAGCCGGCGCTGTTCGCGGAGATCACTGTGCGCACCGCGCTGATCAACGATGGCAAGATGATCGGCCGGTCGACCGATACGCCAGCAGCCTGCGCCGAGGTGACGACCGAACGCGCGCTGCTGATGCCGGACCTCGCGAAGCCCTATGCCATCCAGTACAACGCCGGCCTGTTCGAGACGAACCGTTTCGGTGTCACGTTGACCAACGGCATGATTGCCGGCGTGAACGCCACGCCCAGCGTCGAGCGGCCCAGCTTGCCGATCCCAGGTGTGCAGACGCTGGCTGGTGCGGTCAATCCCGCCTTCCTGATGGTCGGCAACAGCCAGGATTCCTATGTCCGGCCGGCCCAGGCACGGGCAGATCTGACCGCATGCAACGATGGCCCGGTGGTGATCGGCTATCGCCGGCTGCAGATGCCGTAAGGGAAGACGGCCCTAGGCCGCCTTCACCTTCTCGAGGAACTTGCCGACCTCGGTCTCGAGGACGACGGACTGCTGTGACAGCATCTCGGCCGCCGACAGCACGTCACCCGCCCGGGTTCCGGTCTCGTCCACCGCCGTCGCGACCTCGGCGACATTGGTCTGGACGTCTCGGGTGCCGGTGGCCGCTTCCTGGATGTTGCGCGCGATCTCCTGCGTTGCCGCGCCCTGCTGCTCGACCGCCGCCGCGATGGTCGTGGCGATCTCGCTGACTTCCTTGATGGTCTTGCTGACCCCGGCAATGGCGCCCACCGCGTCGCGGGTAGCGCTCTGGATCGAGGCGATTTGCGCGGCAATATCCTCGGTGGCCTTGGCGGTCTGGTTGGCCAGAGACTTGACCTCCGATGCCACGACGGCGAAGCCCTTGCCGGCTTCGCCGGCGCGCGCGGCCTCGATCGTGGCGTTGAGTGCGAGCAGGTTAGTCTGCCCGGCGATGTCGTTGATCAGCTTCACCACATCGCCGATCTTCTGGGCTGCCGTGGCCAGCCCTTCCATCGAGACATTGCTGCGTTGGGCATCCTCGACCGCCCGGCCGGCGACCTTCGCCGACTGCGACACCTGGCGGCCGATCTCGGTGATCGAGCTCGACAGTTCTTCGGCCGCGGCGGCAACCGTCTGAACGTTGCTGGAGGCCTGTTCGGCGGCTTTGGCCACGGTCGCTGTGCGCGTTTTGGCGCCGGCCGCGGTGTCGCTCATGGCGGAAGCGGTGCTGCGCATGCCATTGGCGCCGCTGGCGACCTCGTCAACCACCGATTTGACGCTGGCTTCGAAGGCGTTGGCGAGGGCCAGCATGTCCTCACGGCGCAGGGCGGCGCTGCGTTCGCGCTCCGCCTGACGCTGGGCCGAGGCGTCCTTTGCGGCGACAGCGGCGTCACGGAAGACGGTCAGGGCATTCGACATGCGGGTGATTTCGTCGTTGCCGCTCGCCGGGATGGCGGTGTCGAGTTCGCCGGCCGCGATGCCGCGCATGGCGACACCGAGCTGCACGAGGCGGTTGACCACGCGACGGCCGACATAGAGCCAGGCGATAAGGATGGCAGTCACCAGGCCGGCACCGGCCAGTGCCATCAGGATCATCTGCCCGCGCTCGACGGCCTGGTCGGAACGGTCCATGGCAATACGGCTTTCCAGGCGCGCCGTGTCGACGATGAGGGCGACCTCTTCGCCCAGGGTCTGGGCGATGGTGCGGGCCGTCATCAGGGCATTCTGGCCCGAGGCAAGCGCTGCCAGCTCGCGGCGCCGCATCTCGAAGAGACCGTCATCTCCCTTGCCGAAGCTGATGACCGCATGAGTCGCGGCCCGCAAGGTAGGGTCACGTTCGATCTTCTCGATAGCTTCGAGAGACTTGATGGCGCGCTGGGCGGCAGCGTTGAAACGCTCCTCTGTCGGACCAATCAGATCGCGCGACGACAGGCCGACGGCCTCTAGGAGCGTGCCCTGGGCTACATTGATGTCGGCGACGAGCTTGAGAAGCGATTCGAGAGCAACAAGCTCGCGGTTCGACAGGCGGCCCAGTTCGCGGCCGATCGTCTCGGGTGTGCCGCGTTCGGCGACCGACTGCATGGCGAGGGTCAGTGCGAAGCTGTTGTCGTCGATCTGCGTGACGGCGACTTGGCCGAATTTCTCGCGTGCCGCGCGCATCGCATCGACCTGTTTCTGCCGCTGAGCAGAAAGCGCAAGGCGGTTCTTGACGATACCGTTGAGGTCGGTGAGGCGCTTGCCGATATCCGTAGCGAAACCGGCGAGGCCAGCGGCTTTATCGCCCTGAAGACGGCCCAGCAGCTCCTGCATGAGCACCGATTTGGCCTGCAGGCCCTGGAAGGTCTCTTCGCGTTCCGTTTCATTGGCGCTGCCAGCCAGGGTCGGCGCAATCGCGGCAATCTCGGCGGAGACGCGGGCAAGCTCGAGCGAGCTGGCAATGGCAGGAATGTTCTGGTCCGCCATATCATGAATGGTACGGCCGGCCTCGGTGAACAGCGCCCAGCTGATGACGCAGGCCGCGACGGTAAAGGCGGCGACGACACCGAAAGCGGCAAAGAGCTTGTGACGAATGCTGAGATTGAGGCTGGGGAGCCAGGTCGGACGAAGACGCTGTACGAAACTGCCGACGGTCATAGCAAACTCCTGATCATTCTTGGACGGCTCTCCCGGAAACTTCGGCCCCGGCATGTTTGCCGGGGCCGGTATCGCAGACGATCAGCTCGCCGGTGCGAGTGACTTGACGGGCTTGAACTTGCCGCCCTTGTCGATGACGGTCAGGAACACCTCGTCGCTGCCCTGGCTGTCATTGGCCCCGAAGGTGAGCTTGACGCCGCCGAGGTCGTAGGTGCCGCTGGACAGCGCCGCCAGCAGGTCCTTGCGCGTCGGCTCGCCGTTCAGCTTTTCAAGAGCCTGGATGACCAGGCGGCCGACCATGTAGCCCTCGAGCGAGACGAAGCCCGGCGCGGCGTTCGGCACGGCGCCCTTCAGCGCGGCGTGATAGCTGGCGACCAGCGGGATCGAGGTGTCGTTGGGGAACGGCACGACCTGGCTGACGATCACGCCTTCGCCGGCATCGCCGAGTTCTTGCGCCAGCGCGTCGGCACCGACGAAGGAGATGTTGACGAAGACCGCGTCCATCTTGATTTGCCTCGCCAGCTTGATGAACTCGGCGCAAGGCTTGTAGGCGCCGACCATGACGACCGCTTGCGGGTTGCCCTTGCGGATCTCGAGCAGCGCCGAACGGACGGCGGTGGTGTTGCGCTCGTAGGAGCCCTCGGAAGCGAGCTTCATGTTGCGCTTCTCCATCGCCTTCTGCACGCCCGCGAGGCCGGCGCGGCCGAAGGAGTCATCCTGGAAGAGGATGGAGATACGCTCGACTTTCAGGTCCTTGGTCAGCCGCTCCACCCACTCCTCGGTCTCCTGGAAGTAAGAGGCGCGGACGTTGACCACGTTCGGCTTGTAAGGATTGCGTAGCGCCTCGACGCCGGTGAACGGGCCGATGAACGGCACGCCTTGCTCGGCGGCGATCGGGACCACGGCAAGCGAGGTCGGCGTGCCGACAGGGCCGACGAGAGCGAAGACCTTGTCGTCGCTGAGCAGCGCCTTGGAAGCCTCGATCGACTTGTTCGGCTCGTAGCCGTCGTCGCGCGACTTGAGCTCGATCTTGCGGCCCTTCACGCCGCCCTTGGCATTTTGCTCGGCGAAGGCGGCGAGCATCCCGTCGCGCATGCCGATGCCCAGCGCCGAGGCCGGGCCTTCGAGCGGCGCGGCTTGGCCGAGGATGATCTTGTCGGCGGAAATGCCGGGATCAGCAGCCCAGGCCGAGAGGCTGAACAGCGCACCGCTGGCAAAGGCTGTGATGGCGATGGTCAACTGACGACGCATGAACTTCCCTCCGGTTAATTGTTCTGAAGGGATTACAGCCGCAATTGTCTAACGATCCCTAAACCATTGATGCAAATTGAGGCATGTTGTCCGGGTACCGTTCCAACCAGCGCCGGAAAACCGCGATAATCCGGGCGTCCGGCGGGGGTGTTGACGAGTCTGGTACCGTTGGATTAAGTCTTTAGACCAGATCGTCCTTGCGGGCGGTCTTGGCAGCCGGGTTCTCCGGCCGCCCTCCGCCAAATCCGAAAAACCGCGCCTCACCGGATCGCTTCGGGGACAGCCCTGTTCAGGGTTGGCGGATCGCAAATCCACATCGCGTCAGGACCGTTGATCGCCTGACGCCCCCACTCCCCCTCTGAGAACGCCCAGACCACCAATGCATCTCCAAGACCTCAAGCAGAAGAACCCGCCCGATCTCCTCAAATACGCAGAGGAACTGCAGATCGAGAATGCCTCGGCGCTCCGCCGCCAGGACATGATCTTTGCCATCCTCAAGCGCCTGGCCGACAACGACGTCGCGATCTACGGCACCGGCGTGCTCGAGATTCTGGGCGACGGGTTCGGTTTCCTGCGCAGCCCGGAGGCGAATTACCTGCCGGGTCCCGACGATCTCTACGTCAGCCCGCAGATTATGCGCCGCTTCGGCCTGCGCACGGGCGACACAGTCGAGGGCCAGATCCGTGCGCCCAAGGACGGCGAGCGCTATTTCGCCCTGACCAACGTCAAGACCATCAATTTCGACGAGCCCGAGACGGCGCGGCACCGCATCAATTTCGACAACCTGACGCCGCTCTATCCGGAGGAAAAGCTCAAGCTGGAGGTCGCCGGCGATCTCGGCCCGATCATGCGCGACAAGGATGGCAAGCCGAAGAGCAACCATCCGCCGAAGAAGGACATCACCGCGCGGGTAATCGACCTGATCACGCCGCTGGGCAAGGGCCAGCGCGCCCTGATCATCGCCCCGCCGCGCACCGGCAAGACGGTGATGCTGCAGAACATCGCCCATTCCATCGCCAGCAACCACGACGAGGTCTATCTCATCGTGCTGCTGATCGACGAGCGGCCGGAGGAAGTCACGGACATGATCCGCTCGGTGAAGGGCGAGGTCATCTCCTCGACCTTCGACGAGCCGGCCACCCGCCACGTCCAGGTCGCCGAGATGGTGATCGAGAAGGCCAAGCGTCTGGTCGAGCACAAGCGCGACGTAGTGATCCTGCTGGATTCGATCACCCGTCTGGCCCGCGCCTACAACACGGTCGTCCCCTCGTCGGGCAAGGTGCTGACCGGCGGTGTCGACGCCAACGCCCTGCAGCGCCCGAAGCGCTTCTTCGGCGCGGCGCGCAACATCGAGGAAGGCGGCAGCCTGACCATCATCGCCACCGGCCTGATCGATACCGGCAGCCGCATGGACGAGGTGATCTTCGAAGAGTTCAAAGGTACGGGTAACTCCGAAATCATTCTCGACCGCAAGCTCTCCGACAAGCGCGTCTTCCCGTCGATCGACATCACCAAGTCGGGCACACGAAAGGAAGAGCTGCTCATCGAGAAGGGCACGCTCGCCAAGATGTACGTACTGCGGCGCATCCTCATGCCGATGGGCGTCACCGATGCGATGGAGTTCCTGCTCGACAAGCTGAAGACGGCGAAGACGAACAAGGACTTCTTCGAGGCGATGAACACCTGACCGCCGATGGCGGCCCGGCTCATCATGGTCGCGGGGCCCTATTCGGCGCCAACGGCCGAGGGACGGGCCGCCAATCTCGCCGCCATGAACCGCGCCGCTGCCGGGGTGGCGCTGATGGGGCATCACCCCGTGATCGGGGTCAATGCGGCGCTGCCCGTGCTCGAGGCCGCCGGTCTTCCCTACAGCGATCCGCTGATGATGACGATCTCGCTGGCGCTCGCGGCGCGTTGCGATGGCTGCCTGCACATCGCCCGCTCACCCGGCGCTGACCGCGAAGCGGATTTGATCCGCGGCAACGGCCGCCCGGTGTGGACGCGGCTCGACGACATTCCGCCCGTCTGAGGTTTCCCCGGGCTTGAAATTGGTACGGGCCGCCCGGGGACTTCCGGGCGGCCCGTTAGTCGGGGTCGCGAGTTGCGTTTTCAGTCCGCGGAGCGCGGGGACTTCCGGCCGCGGAAACGCGGGAAACGCGAGTCCGATGGGCGGGAGTGTCGCCGCACCCCGGTAAAGGTTCGGTAAACCCGGCCTACAGCGCCAGAGCGCGCAGGACGACGTCCAGTACGCCGCTGAATTCCATCAGGGATTCGGACGAGATACCGGCGACCATGGTGGCCAGGTTGCGCAGCGGGTCGCGCTTGAGGAGGAGTTCTCCCTGGGCGGTGAGCTCGAGCGGGCGCTGCCGCCTGTCGGGAGCGGAGGCCCGCGCCACGAGTCCGAGGCGGACGAGCGACGAGACGGTCTGGGAGGCGCTGCTGGGCGTGGTCAGGCGCAGCCGGGCAAAGCCGCTGATCGTCGGGATATCGCGGGTGTCCGCGGACTGGGCGATGTAGCGCAGGGCGGCCCATTGCGCGGGGTTGAGGCCCTGTGCGGATTCGCGGCGCGCCAGCGCGCAGGCGAAGCGCTCGAGCTGGTTAATGACGGTCGGGGCGGGGATTGCCGATGTCTGGGCGGTCATGGGTCCGTATCCCTTTGGCTATGGCCAAGAGGTTACGGCGAAAACCGTCGCCGGCCAATGGCGACGTGGAACACTCTTAAACGGGACAGCCAGCCGCTATTTACCAAGTAACTTTTCGACGGCAGGACGGCGCGGGATCGGCGCCACCGCGCCGTAGCCTGTGGTGGACAGGGCAGCCGCGGCGTTGGCATAAGCAGCAGCCTCGAAGGCGGAGCGGCCGGCGACATACTGCGCGAGAAATGCCCCGGCAAAGGTATCGCCCGCGCCCGTGGCGTCGATCGCGGCGACCTTGTGTCCGGCGATGCGGCGGGCCTGGCCGTCCGCCACGACGAAAACCCCCTCAGGGCCAAGCTTCACCAGGATCACGCGCGGTCCCAGCCCGAGATAGAAATCGGCGATCAGCGTGGGATCGCTGCGGCCGGTCAGCGTCTCGGCCTCCTCGATGCTGGTGAACACGATGTCGGCTTGGGCGACGCCGGCATGGATCGCGGCGCGGGCCTCCTCGAGCGGCCAGAGCTTCAGCCGCAGGTTGGTGTCGTAGGACACCGAGACGTGCTGACGTCGAGCCAGCGCCAGGGTGTGCGTGACCGCGGAGCCCATGACCGCCTGGCTGATACCGGAGACATGCAGCACCCGGGCAGTGCCGAGGATCGTCTCCGGGATGTGGCCGGGCGCCAGGCGGCTAGCGGCCGAGCCCGCGCGGCGATAGGCGAATTCGTGGCCCTGCGCTCCGTGGGTGACGAAGTAGAGGCCGGTCGGTGACGCGGCGTCGATCGTCACCCGGCTGGCGTCGACGCTCTCGCGCTTCCACAGATCGAGGAACGAGCGTCCGAACATGTCCTCGCCGAGCGCCGTGATGTAACCGGCGGCAGCGCCCTGGCGGGCGGCGGCGATGGCGGCGTTGGAGGTATCGCCGCCATGCCCTTCAAGCCACAGCCCTTCCTCGCCGGCGCGGCGGTTGAATTCGAACAGCGGCTCGCCCAGGGCGAGAATCGCGGGATCGGGCATGGCAGAACTCTAACGGCAAAGGCGCGGCGGCTGTTCCTTCCGGAAGCAGCGTCGCGCCTGCCGTTGTCCGGTCAGACCGTGAAAACCGTCGATCCGGTGGTCTTGCGGCTCTCCAGGTCGCGGTGCGCCTGCGCCGCGTCCTCGAGCGCATAGGTCTGGTTTACCTCGATCTTGACGATGCCCTTGCTCACCACGTCGAAGAGCTCGTTGGCGCCGCGCACCAGATCCTCGCGCTTGGCGACGTGCGTGGCGAGCGTCGGGCGTGTCACGTAGAGCGAGCCCTTGGTCGAGAGGATGCCGAGATTGACCGGCGGCACCGCGCCCGAGGCGTTGCCGAAGCTGACCATGAGGCCGCGCGGCTGCAGGCAGTTGAGCGAACCTTCCCAGGTGTCCTTGCCCACGCCGTCATAGACGACCGGCACGCCGCCCGGCGCCAGCTTCTTCAGCTCATCGACGAAATTCTGCTCCTTGTAGTTGATGATGTGGTCATAGCCATGGGCCTTGGCGAGCTTCGCCTTGTCGGCCGAACCGACCGTGCCGATCACGGTGGCGCCGATATGCTTGGCCCACTGGCCGAAGATCAGGCCGACGCCGCCGGCGGCGGCGTGGAAGAGGACCGTGTCGCCCTTCTTGATCGGATAGGTGATGCGGACCAGGTACCAGGTGGTGAGGCCCTTGAGCATCATTGAGGCCGCTTGCTGATCCGAGATGCCCGCAGGCAGCTTCACCAGACGGTGCGCCGGCAGCGTGCGGGCCTCGGCATAGGCGCCGGGAGGTGCGTTGCCGTAGGCCACCCGGTCACCGACCTTGATGTCCGTGACCTCAGGGCCGACCGCCTCGACGACACCGGCACCCTCGCTGCCGATGATCATGGGCAGCGGGAAGGGATAGAGGCCCGAGCGCTGGTACGTATCGACGTAGTTGAGGCCGACCGCCGTGTGACGGATGCGCGCCTCGCCTTTGCCCGGCGCGGGGACTTCGACGTCCTCCCACTGCATCGCTTCGGGGCCGCCGGTCTTGTGAACTCGCATCGCTTTGGTCATGGGTCCCTGCCTTCTGATTGACGCCTGAACTCGGTTGGGAAATTCGGGCGTGACCTTAACGCGCCTCTTGGCCCATGGCCAAGAGGCCGCGCGTCATTCGCCGCGCAGCTGCCGGGCGAGTGCGGTGGGATCGGTGACCGGGGGCGAGCAGACCGGGCCAACGCAGATATAGGCGGCGGCCCGGCCGTTCACCGGGCCCTTGCCGTGGGCCGGGTGGGATACGGGCAGGCTGGCGTTAGGCTCGACGAGCTGCAGCACGAGATTGGGCAGCGACGCGGCGGTGGCGACCGCCCGCCGCAGGGCTTCGGTGCCGTCACCCGGCGGGCCGCTGATCACCACCTGGAGCGCGTTCGACAGCCATTCCGAGGCGTTGAGCAGGGTGGCGAGCGGAAAGAAATTCTTGCCGAGCTCGCCGGAGAAAGCGCCGATCGTCGCGGCGGCCCGGTCGCGATAACGCGTCTCGCCGGTCAGGTAGTAGAGGCGCGACAGCACCTGTGCCATCAGCCCGTTGCCCGAGGGTGTTGCGTTGTCGTGGGCGGTCTTGGTGCGGGTGATCAGGTCGCGCGCGTCGGTCGCGGTGAAGAAATAGCCGCCGCCCGTCTCGTCCCAGTACCAGCGATCCGCTTCTGAAACGAGCGCCTGCGCCTGCTCCAGATAGGCCGTCGTGCCGGTAACCTCGTGCAGGGTGATTGCGGCGCGGGCCATCGCCGCATAGTCGTCGAGCAGGGCAAGGTGCTGCGCCCGGCCCTGGCGGTAGGAATGACGCAGGCGCCCGGCATCCGGGGCGCCTGCCGGGGCACGCAGGTGGGTCATCACCGCCGCAAAGGCGCGCTCGGACAGCCTGATCCACTCCGGCCTGCCGAAGACGAAGCCGGCCCGCGCCGCCGCCGCGATCATCAGCCCGTTCCAGTCGGCCAGGACCTTGTCGTCGCGGCCGGGCGGAATCCGCTTGGCGCGCGCTTCGAAGAGGATGCTCCGCGCGCGCGCCAGGCGCTGCTCGTGCGCCGCGTCGCCGAGCAGCATCGTCTTCGAGCGGTTGAGGATGGTATGGCCTTCCCAGTTGCCCGACGCGGTGACGTCGTACTGCGCCTTGAAGAAAGCGGCTTCGCCGCCGAGCAGGGTGTCGATCTCGTCAGCGGTCCAGACGTAGAACTTACCTTCCTCGCCTTCCGAGTCGGCATCGAGCGTCGCGGCGAAGGCGCCATGTTCGGCGATCATCTCGCGCTCCAGCCAGCCGATTGTCTCGGCGACGCGTGTCGCGTAGAGCGGGCTCTGCGTGTCCTGCCAGACCAGCGTCAGCGCCTCGATCAGCTGGGCGTTGTCGTAGAGCATCTTCTCGAAATGCGGGGCGAGCCAGAAGGCGTCCGTCGAATAGCGTGCGTAGCCGCCGCCCAGATGATCGTAGATGCCGCCCTGGCTCATGCGGTCGAGAGTCACCGTGACGACGTGCCGCAGCTGGGCATTGCCGGTTTTGCGCCCGGAGCGCAGCCAGGCCCGCCACAGCAGCTCGCTGATCGAGCATTGCGGGAATTTCGGCGCGCCGTTCAGGCCACCATGCACCGGATCGAAGGCCCCCGCGAGATGCTCGGCGATGCGGTCGAGAACCGCCGCGTCGATGGTACTGCCGGCTGCCGTGCTTTCGCGCCGCTGGAGAGCGTCGACCAGGACACGGACGTTCTCGGTCACCTCCGCGCGCTTCGACTTCCACGCCGCGGAGATACCGCGCAGCACGTCGGGAAAACCCGGGCGCCCGTAACGCGAGTCGGGAGGAAAATACGTGCCGCCCCAGAACGGCTTGCCATCGGGAGTCATGAACATGGTGAGCGGCCAGCCGCCCTGCTCGCCCATCATGTGCAGCGCGCTCATGTAAATCGTGTCGACGTCGGGCCGTTCCTCGCGGTCGACCTTCACGTTGACGAACAGCTCGTTCATCAGCGCGGCGGTGGCGTCGTCCTCGAAGCTTTCATGGGCCATCACGTGGCCCCAGTGGCAGGCGGCATAGCCGACCGAGAGCAGGATCGGCACATCGCGGGCGCGCGCCTCGGCGAAGGCGGCTTCGCCCCAGGCCCGCCAATGCACCGGGTTGTCCTTGTGCTGGAGGAGGTAGGGGCTGGTTTCCTGGCCGAGAAGATTGGCGGCGGGAAAGTCGGAGGCGGTCATGGACGTGTTCCTGCCAAGCTCAACCGTACCTTAGGCGTGGCGGGTCACACCCACAACAAATACGCAGCGCAAGCCCTTCAGTTCTGTGACAAAGAGGCCCCGGGCGTTCACGATCCGGTGGGCGGGGTCAGGAGCAGCCGGTTGACGAAAAGGTAGTCGTCGTCGCTGAGGTCCACCCGCCCGGCGTAGCGCGACGGCGGTACTCCGCCGAGTGCCCGACCGTCGATGTGGTAGGTCTTGTTGACGAACAGGCCGTAGCGCGCCCAGAACAGCAGGCGCGGCCCCTTGGGCTTGTCGCCGCGGGCAGCCCGTAGGTGTCCTCGAAAATCGCCGTACCGGCCGGCCCGTTGAACGGCGCCAGGAATTCACCCAGCGCGCCGGTGCACAGCTCGTCGAGATCGCTACGCGGGGCGAAGAGGCGGACGGTGTCCTTCTCCAGCACCCCCAGAAAGGGCAGATCTTTCGTCGCGGACATCGTGCGGAACCCTGCCGTACACGGCTGCCGGAGGCCCAGGTCGTTCCGGTGTTCGACGGCTATTTCGCCAACCAGCTCGGCGCCGACGCCCCGCCTGCCGCGCTTCTCTTTCCCGGTTCCATTCCTCTCGATCTTTCCCGCTTTGCGACGAAGCAGGCCTACGCGGGCGAGATCGGCCTGGAGAAGAACAGCGATCTCTGGCAGGCGCATCGAGACACGAAGTTCAGCGAGATCGTCATTCTCGGCGTCGAGCCGTTCGTGGATCGCGAGGAGATCGTCCTCGCCTGTTTCCTCAACGCCGGCGTCAAGGTCCACATCGACGGGCGCGGGACGGCGCGCGACCTGGTACGCTGGCAGGAGCAGGTGCGGCCCGACCTGCGGCCGCGAGAGGTACGGGTGCAGCGGCTCGCCGAGGAGGTGCAGGCGGGTTACATGCGGCGCGTCCACAAATGGCTGGCCGACGAGATAGTCGCCGCGGACTATCTCCGGCCCCTGACGGCGCCGCGCGACCCGGATGTCTCTGGATACACGGCGCCGCGTCTGGCGGTCGATCTCGCCCAGCAGACGGCGGAGCTGCAGCAGGAGAACCACGGCGCCTCGTTCTCGACGCTCGTGTATCTCGACCGCACGCTGGTCCACAGCAGCGATTTCTATCGCGCCATGGCGAACTTTCTGATGGCCATCGACGGCGTCGAATCGATTCTCGATGTCGGCTGCGGCAGCGGGTTTCTCGCCGGCTATCTCAAAGCGTCGGGACGCTACCGGCAGGTGCGGGGCGTCGATTCCTCACCTCATCGCATCGAGGGCGCGCGTCTGCACGCGAAACTGACCGGCAGCACGGCCTCGTTCGACGTCATGAGCATGACGAAGCTCGACATTCCCGATGCCTCGGTCGATCTGGTGGTGACGTGCTTCGCCCTCGAGCAGTCGGGGGCTCACCTGTCCCGCGCCATCGGCGAGCTGCGGCGGGTGGCGCGGCGGGCGCTGGTCCTGTTCGAGCCGACGACGCAGTTCTTCCCCACGCTGCCGAGCCTGTGGAATCTGCGCAAGCGTGGCTGGGCCGACACCTATCACGAGGTGCTGACGACGCTGGGCCGGCCGTTTGCGGTGCGTCCGAACCTGCTCTGCCACTACTACAATCCCGGTGCGGTCTTCGTCATCGACCTGGAGAACGACAGCCATCCCGTGCGCCGCTTTCCGCAGCTGTTTCGTCCCGAACCGGAAGCGTGGCCGGGCGGAGTGGCCGTTACCTAGGCTGACGCGGCGGATTCCGCTAGGTTGGAGCGGAACGAGCACGAGGCCGCCCATGAAGGTCACCATCAACATCGACTGCACGCCGGAAGAGGCCCGGACCTTCCTCGGTCTGCCCGATATCCGGCCCATGCAGGACGCGATGATGGCCGAGGTGCAGAAGCGCATGGAGCAGGCCGTGCGCTCGATGGACCCCGAAACCATGATGAAGACATGGCTGCCAGCCTCGCTTGAAGGGTTCGAGCAGATGCAGAAATTCTGGAGTCAGTTCGGCGGCATGAAAGGCTTCGAGAAGAAATGACACCCGACGACCGCACCCCCGCGCCCATGGCTATCAACGGCGTCGAGGGCGACCCGGCGCAGTTCTACGACCGGCACGTGTTTGTCTGCACGAACGAGCGGCCGGCGGCGCATCCGCGCGGCTGCTGCCTTGCCAAGGGTTCGGGCGAGCTGCGCGACTACATGAAGATGCGGGCCAAGGAGCTCGGCCTGAAGAACGTGCGCATCAACAGCGCCGGCTGCATGGAGCGCTGCGAGCTCGGGCCGTCGCTGGTCATCTACCCGGAAGGCGTCTGGTACTCGCCCAAGACCCGCGAGGACATCGACGAGATCCTGACCGCCCACATGGTCCAGGGCGGGCGGGTGAAGCGGCTGATGCTCAAACCGGGCGACGACCCGCCGCCTATCGGCAAGAAGCCGAAGCCGCCCGGCTGAGTAGCGCTCAGGCGGCTGCGGCGTCGCGCACCAGCTCGAAGCCTTCGTCCAGCCAGCCGGTCACGCCTCCGATCATCTCCTTGACGGGCCGGCCAAGATGCGCGAGACGCACCGCCGCCTTGTTGGCGCCGTTGCAATGCGGCCCGGCGCAATAGACGACGAACAGCGTGCCCTTCGGATACGTGGCGAGCCTGGCTTCGGTCAGCTCGCGGTGCGGGATGTTGATGGCGCCCCGCGCGTGACCCCTGGCGTAGAGCGCGGGGCTGCGCACGTCGACCAGCACGAAATCCGCCTCGCCCGCGGCAAGGCTCGAATGCACGTCCCAGCAATCGGTTTCGAAGGCCAGGCGCTGCTCGAAATGCGCGAGCGCGGTGGCGGAGGGGGCGGCCGGAATCTGGGCGACGGACGAAGGCATGGGGGTCTCCATCAGAAGGCGCACCAAGCCTAGCGGTAAGCGCGTTTGTCGCCAGTGGCGGAAACGACAATCTCCGGTCATACTCCGCCAATGACCGCGACGCTCCGTCTGCACCCGAAATCGGGACCGAAGAATCGCCTCGTCGTGGCGCTGGCCTATGACGGGCTCTGCACCTTCGAGTTCGGCGTGGCGGTGGAGGTCTTCGGCCTCAAGCGGCCGGAGTTCGATTTCCCCTGGTACAGGTTCATCGTCTGCGGGGCCGAGCGCGGGCCGTTGCGGGCGACCGGCGGTGTGGCCGTGCGGACGAAGTACGGGCTCGACATGCTCGGCCTCGCCGGCACCATCGTCATTCCCGGCTGGCGCGACCGCAGCGAGAAGCCGCCGGAGCGTCTGCTCGCGGCCTTGCGCAAGGCGCACGCGCGGGGGTGCCGGATCCTGACCATCTGCTCGGGCGTCTTCGTCCTGGCCGAGGCGGGGCTGCTCGATGGCCGGCGCGCGACGACGCACTGGCGCTACACCGACGAGCTGCAGCGTCGCTATCCGAAGATTCGCGTCGATCCCGGCGTGCTCTATGTCGACGAGGGCGACCTGCTGACCTCGGCCGGCAGTGCCGCGGGTATCGATCTGTGTCTTCACCTGGTGCGGCGCGACTACGGCGCGCGCGTGGCCAACGCGGTGGCGAAGCGTCTGGTGGCGCCGCCGCACCGCGACGGCGGCCAGTCGCAATACATCGCGCCGCCGCCGGCGAACGAGGCGGGCGTCAGCGGCGCGCGCTTCGCCCGGCTGCTCGACTGGGCGGTCGGGCGTCTGGACGAGGCGTTGCCGGTGACGCGCCTGGCCGCAGAGGCGCGCATGAGCCTGCGCACCTTCGAGCGCCGCTTCCGCCAGGAGACCGGGACCACGCCCAACGAATGGCTGACCCGCCAGCGGCTGCGCCGGGCGCAGGAACTGCTGGAGACCACCGACCGCGGCGTCGAGCGCATCAGCGCCGATTGCGGCCTCTCGCCGGAGACCCTGCGGCACCATTTCAACCGCCTGCTGCGCACCAGCCCGACTGCGTATCGCCGCACCTTCGCCGCCCGCGCCTGAGGCCCCTTCCCGGGGCCCGGATTTCATGTAAGAACATTTCACATGAGCTGGTCGAAGGATGATCCCGGCGGCGGGCGCCGCGGCTATCACCACGGCAATCTGCGCGAGGCGCTGATCCGGGCGGCGCTCGATCTGATCGCCGAGAAGGGCCCGGCCGGCTTTACCTTTGCCGATGCCGCGCGCTCGGCCGGGGTGAGTTCGGCGGCCCCCTATCGTCACTATCGCGACCGCGACGCGTTGATGGCGGATGTGGCGCGGCGCGGCTTTGAGCTGTTCGGCGAGAGCCTGGGCCGCGCCTGGAATGAGGGCAAGCCGGATCCCTTTGCGTCGTTCGAAAAGCTGGGCCGGGCCTATCTCGGTTTCGCGCGTCAGGAGCCGGCCTACTATTCGGCGATGTTCGAGGCGGGCGTTCCGCTCAGCGCCGACCCGGCGCTGCGTCAGGCCTCCGACCACGCGTTCGCCGTGCTGCGCAACGCGACCGAAACGCTGATCGACACCCTGCCGAAAGAGAACCGGCCGCCGGCCCTGATGATGAGCCTGCATATCTGGGCGCTTAGCCATGGGATAGCCTCGCTGTTCGGCCGCGGTGACGCCGGCCGGCGCAGCGTGCCGATGCCGGTCGAGGATCTGCTGGAGGCCGGCCTCCTGATCTACCTGCGCGGCCTTGGCGTGCAGGAGCCCGGCAAGCCGCGAAGTTGAGCCACACGAACCCGCTTGACTTGCGGGCTGACGGGCTCTATGTAAATGTTATAAACATTCACATGAGGGGTGTTTGACGATGAGTGCGGCGACCTTGATCGAGAAACTGGACGACCATGGCAAACCGGCGTGGATCGCCCTTCTGGTCTTCAGCTTCATCGTCTTCTGGCCCGCGGGGCTGGCTCTTCTGGCTTACCTGATATGGAGTGGACGAATGGGCTGTTGGGGACACGCCGGCGGCGATCGCTGGCAGCATCGCATGGACCGGCTGCAGGCGAAGATGGAGCGCATGCAGGACAAGGCGCAGCGCTGGTACGGGCGTCACCACGGGCCGCGCACCAGCGGCAACCGCGCCTTCGACGATTATCGCGACGAGACGCTGCGCCGTCTGGAGGACGAGCAGCGCGAGTTCTTCGACTTCCTCGAGCGGCTGCGTCACGCCAAGGACAAGCAGGAATTCGACCAGTTCATGAGCGAACGCGGCCGGCGGCGCGACGAGGCGGCTCCCCCACCCGCCGCCTGACGTCAGAGCGACGGGTTGATCCTCATCGGCCCTCTCCTCCCGACCGGAGGGGAGGGCCGAAGTCTTTTCCGGCCCAGGTTCTGGTCGGACACGGCGCAGGGGCCTATACAAGCCGCTATGGCCAGCGCCGACCGCATGACCATCTACGCGCCCGCGACCGCCGCGGGCAAGGCGGCGATCTCGGTCGTGCGCGTGTCCGGCCCGCGCGCGGGCGACGCCCTCGACGCGCTGAGCGGAAGACGGCGCCCGGCGGCCCGCCGCGCAACACGGCTCCGGCTGCGCGATGATTCGAGCGGTGAACTGCTCGACGACGCGCTGGTCCTCTGGTTTCCGGGGCCGGAGAGCGCCACCGGCGAGGACGTCGCCGAGTTCCATCTTCATGGCGGACGCGCGGTCCTGGCTGCGGTGCTGGCGGCACTCGGCCGGGTGCCCGGGCTGCGGCTCGCCCAGGCCGGCGAGTTCACCCGCCGCGCCTTCGATGCCGGCAAGCTCGACCTGACGGAAGTCGAGGGCCTGGCCGACCTGATCGCCGCCGACACCGAGGCCCAGCGCCGGCAGGCCCTGCGTCAGCTCTCGGGAGAGCTCGGGCGCCTGACGGAAGGCTGGCGCACCCGGCTGATTGCAGCCCTTGCGCAGGCCGAGGCCGAGATCGATTTCCCCGACGAGAGCGACGTGCCGCAGGGCCTGATCGGATCGCTGCGCCCGGCCCTGGCCAGCGTCGCCGCCGAGATCCGCGCCCACCTGGCCGACCAGCGCGGCGAGCGCCTGCGCGAAGGCCTGTCGATCGCCATCATCGGGCCGCCGAACGCCGGCAAGTCGAGCCTGCTGAACTGCCTGGCCCAGCGCGACGCGGCAATCGTCGCCGCCACGGCCGGCACGACGCGCGACGTCATCGAAGTGCAGCTCGATCTCAACGGCTATCCGGTGACCCTCGCCGACACGGCAGGCCTGCGCGATCTCTCGGCCGACAGCCCGGACGCGCACCAGGAGATTGAACGAGAAGGGATTCGCCGCGCGCTGCTGCGCGCCCTGTCCGCCGATCTCAAGATTCTGGTGGTCGACGCCTGCGAGCGCAGTGTCGATCCCGCCGTCGCCCGGCTGGCCGACGAGAACACCATCGTCGTCGCCAACAAGATCGATCTGGTCACCGCGAGCCTGCCCGTGGTCGGCGGCATCGCGCCGCATCCGGTGTCGACCAAAACGAGCATCGGCGTCAACGCGCTGCTCGCCACGCTGGAGCGTGAGGTCGCCGACCGGCTCGGTGCGGCCAGCGCCGCGGCACCGATCATCACCCGCGCCCGTCATCGCGAGGCCCTGGCGGACTGCGTGGGATCGCTCGACCGGGCCCTGGCGGGTGCAGCCACCGGTGCGGTGGCGGCCGAGCTGATCACCGAGGATCTGCGCCTGGCCGTGCGCTCGCTCGGCCGCATCACCGGCCGGGTCGGCGTCGAGGACATCCTCGACGTCGTCTTCCGCGAGTTCTGCATCGGCAAATAGCCGCCGTTCTGCGGCCCGCGCCGCACCGGGGGTGGCCCCCGCGTTGATCCAAGTCACGAAATTAGGTGATAACGCAATATATTTGATACTGAGTACACATATAAATGCGCCATTTTTCAGCTATATAGCTAAATATTGATTGCGTTTGCACATAAAATAGTTGCATACGCACCTAAATTATGAGACCTTCCCTCGCAACAAAGCTGAGGGAGGTCTGATGTCCGCACGCAGCGCCGCCGCTACCAGCCCGGCCCCGGTTTCCGAACCGGCCACGCCGCAATTCGTTCTCGACCGGCATCTTTTCTACTGGCTGACCCAGGTCCTCGAGCGTCGCGACCGGCAGCTCGCCGCGGCCCTCAAGACCGTGAACCTGCGCGTTCCCGAGTGGCGGGCCCTGGGCTCGCTCCACAGCCGCCATCACCTGTCGATGAGCGAGATGGCCGATATCACCAATATCGAGCGCACCACGCTCTCGCGCACCATCGACCGGATGGTGCGGGCCGGCTGGATCAACCGCCTGACCGACACCAGCGACGCCCGGGTGACGCGTCTGGTGCTGACGGCCGAGGGCCAGCGCCTGTTCGAGCGCATCTGGCCGGCGGTGCATGTCGTCAACAGCGCGGCGATCGCCGGTGTGCCGGAGCCGGCCGTCGAGATGACGCGCTGGGCGCTCCAGCAGATGTGCCGTAATTTCGACTCCCTGGACCGCCACCGCCAGCAGGAGAACGGCTGAGGGAGAAGACGATGGGAGTCGATATCGGTCTCGATCTGCGCCAGGCGGTTGAGCCTGACCGTGTGCATCGCCGCGTCTACACAGATCCAGGCATCTTCGAGCTGGAGATGGACCGCATCTTCAACAAGGTGTGGACCTATGTCGGGCACGAGAGCCAGGTGAAGAACGTCGGCGATTACTGGACGGTGCAGATCGGCCGCCAGCCCATGCTCATGGTCCGCCACTCCGACAGATCCGTGCGCGTGCTCTACAACCGCTGCCCGCACCGCGGCGCCCTGCTCTACGGCGACCGCAACGGCAATGTCGGCAAGGGCATCATCTGCTCCTACCATTCCTGGCAGTTCGACACGGACGGGCGGTGCAAGGCGATCCCGCTCGACAAGGGTTACATCGGCACACGCCTGTCGATCGACAATCCCGACTGCAGCATGAAAGCGGCGCCGCGCGTGGCGAGCTATCGCGGCTTCGTCTTCGCCAGCCTGTCGGCGGACGGCCCCTCGCTGCTCGACTGGCTCGGCCCGGCCAAGGTCGCCTTCGACGATATCTGCGATCGCGCGCCCGAAGGCGAGGTCGAGATCGTGCCGACCTGCTTCCGCGTCATCCAGAACTCCAACTGGAAGATCTTTCTCGAGAACCAGCTCGACGCTTTGCATCCGGCGGTGACGCATGAATCGACCGGCCGCGCCGCCGCCGAGGTCGAGGAGGAATTCAAGAAGGGCAGGAAGGACGCGCCGCTCAGCTATCACTTCCTCTCGGCCTTCGCGACGCCGATCACCAAGTGGGATGGCTTCCAGACCATCGGCTACCGGCACGGCCACTGCATCCTGACCGGCTACATGGGCCTGCGGCCGCGCGATCCCGACACGCTGGCTTACGAAGAGGTGATGGAGAAGGCCTACGGCCGGCAGCGCATGGAGGAGATCCTCGGGGTCAACATCCACCACGTGCTGATCTATCCCGGCCTCTCGGTGCAGTCGCCGCTGCAGCAGCTGCGCGCCGTGCGGCCGCTTGGCGTCGACAGGACGCTGACCGAGATCTGGCATTTCCGCCTGAAGGGCGCACCCGAGGCGATCTACCGCCGCGCGCTCGGCTACTACAACCTGGTCAACTCGCCCTCGACCATGGTCAACGCCGACGATCTGTGGAATTTCTGGAAGTGTCACCAAGGGCTTTCCTCGGATGGCGGCGACTGGGTGAGCTTCCACCGCAACGCCGGCCAGGATCCCGAGGAGAACGGCGTCGTCACGTCGGTCATCGGCACCTCCGAGCAGCCGATGCGCAACCAGTTCCGCGCCTGGACCGAATACATGGGGGCGGCCTGATGGTCCGGAAGCGCAAGTCCAACGGCCAGGACAGCCAGCGACAGGTCGAGCAGTTCCTTTACCGGCAGGCCGACTGCCTTGACGGCAAGCGCTGGCAGGATTTCATCGACCTGTTCGCGGGCGACGGCACCTACTGGATGCCGGCCTCACCGGAGCAGACGACGGGCGACGGCGTGCCGTCGATCTTCTGGGAAGACCGCAACCTGATGAGCGTGCGCCTGCGGCGGCTCAGCCACCCGCGCGCCTGGTCGCAGAAGACCGCCTGGGGCACGAACCACGTGATCGGAAATGTCGTCATCGAGAAAGAGAGCGCCAGCGAGATCGTCGCCCGCTCGCGCTTCCACATGATGGAGTTCCGCAACGACGCCACCCGGCATTTCGCCGGTTCCTACATCCATCACCTGGTGAGAACGAAGGACGGGCTGCGCATCCGGCTGCAGCGAGTCGACATGGTCAACGCGCAGGGGCCTTACGAGTACGTCCTACAGGCCTGGGTCTGACGAGCAGGCTCAGCGTTTCGCGATCAGCCCTGGGCCGATCTGGTCGATGCGGGTGATGCCGCAGAGCTGCATGGTGCGCTTGAGCTCGTCGCTGAGGATGGAAAGCGCCTTCTTCGCGCCCGCCTCGCCGCCGGCGCAGGCCCCGTAGAGCGTCGCCCGGCCAACGATCACGGCCTTGGCGCCCAGCGCCAGCGCCTTGACCACGTCACCGCCGCGGCGCACGCCGCCGTCGACGATGATCTCGGCCTTGCCGCCGACCGCCTGGACGACGGCCGGAAGCGCGTCGAGCGAGGCGATGGCGCCGTCGAGCTGGCGGCCGCCGTGGTTGGAGACGATCACGCAATCGATGCCCATGCGGGCGAGACGTTCGGCGTCTTCCGGGTGCGAGATGCCCTTGACCAGCATCTTGCGCGGCCAGTGATCGCGCATCGCCTTGAGCGCGTCCCAGTCGAAGGACGGGTCGTAGTTGCGCCCGACCGAAGAGCCGACCTGCGCCGCGTTGGCGTTCTGCGGCACGAAGCCGGCGAGATTCTCGAATTGCGGCGTGCCCTTCTGCAGCATGGGCAGCGCCCAGAACGGCCGCGAGGCGAAGTCGCAGATGTTCTTCGGCGTGTAGCTGAAGGGAATGCCGAAATGGTTGCGCAGGTCGCGCTCGCGCTTGCCGCCGACGGCGAGGTCGACGGTTACCATGACGCCTTCGAAGCCGGCGTCGCGCGCGCGGTCGATCAGCTTGTAGGTGAAGTCGCGCTGCTTGAGGACATAGACCTGAAACCACAGCCGGCCGGGCGCGTTCTCCTTGATGCGCTCGATGGAGGCGGTTGCCGAAGTCGACAGCGAATAGGGAATGCCGTTGGCGGCGGCGGCCCGCGCGATGTTGACGTCGGTGCCATGGCCGCCGAAGCCGGCGGCGCCCGTCGGGCCGACGCAGATCGGCAGCGCTGATTTAGCGCCGAGGATCGTGGTCGAGAGATCGACGCTCGAGACGTTGTTGAGGACACGCGGGATCAGCCTGGTGCGCACGAAGGCCGCGCGGTTCTCGGCCAGCGTCTGCTCGTCCTCGGCGGCGCCGTCGAAGAAGTCGAACACGGCGCGCGGCAGGCGCTTGCGGGCCAGCAGACGGAGATCGGCGATCGATTGGGCCCTGGCGACGGTCGACGCGCGGACAAATCCCAGCATTGTCGGTTCTTCACACGGAGTTGGGTTGGACGGAAGCGTGACTATAGCATCGGCGGGCGGGCCTCAAGCCCGGCGTATTTCCCCGAAAGAGGCGGGCCGCCGGAGTACGACGGGTCGTAGCAGTCTGCTAGGGTGCACGCGGCTTTTTCCCGGGTGGAGATTCTTATGGATGACCAGATCGCCGGTGCCTACGGCTTCGCCGCGCTCTCGTTGCAGATTGCGGTGCTCAACGCGCTGGTGATGAAAGGCGTCTTCACCACAAGCGAGGTGGCCGAGATCACCGCGCTGGCGGCCGAGAGTGTCGCCCAGGCCAAGGACGCCGGCGGCACGCCCGAGATCAACACCATCGCCCATCAATGCCTGGCGGGGATTGCCGAATCCTGGGCGAAGCGCGGACAGAATTGAGCGGCGAGTCCGGTGGGTGTTTCACTGACCCTCCTTTTTCAGCCGTTGTAACCGTTGCCAGGTCGTATGGACCTCGCGTTTTTCAAGAAACGCCTGCATCAGGCGTTCCTCGCCTTCCTGATCGGCGGGGCGGGCGGCGTGCTGTTCTACGCTATAGGTGCGCCGCTGCCTTGGACGCTGGGCGCGCTGACGGCCTCGGCGCTCTTCTCCTTCACGGGAAAGCCCTGGCGCATGCCGGCGCCCGTGCGCGACGTCGCCCGGCCGGTGGTGGGCATCCTCGCCGGCAGCGCCTTCACCCCGGCGGTCGTCGCCTCGATCGGCGAATGGTGGGGCGCGATCGTCTTCGTTCTGGCCTACTCGCTGGTCATCACCGGTCTCGGCTTTCTCTTCTTCCGCAAATTCTGCCGCTTCGATCCGGTGACCTCGTTCTTCGCCTCGACGCCCGGTGGCCTCAGCGAGCTGTCGCTGCTCGGCGGCTCGCTGGGCGGCAACATGAGCGCGCTCGTCCTCATCCACTCCATGCGTGTCGTGGTGGTGGTGTTTACCGTGCCTTTCGCGCTGCAGTTCCTCATCGGCAGCCCTGTCGGCCGCAGCGGTCTGCCGATGGCGGCCGATGCCGCGGCGACGTCGGGCGACTGGCTCCTCCTCGCCGCCTGCGGTGTCATCGGCTACCTGCTGGCCAAGCGCTTGGACCTGCCGGGCGGCTCGATGGTGAGCGCCATGGTGCTGAGCGCGGTGGTGCACGCCTTGGCCTTCACCAGCGTCGTGCCGCCGGGCTGGCTGGTGGCGCTGGTCCAGGTGGTCATCGGCTCGATCGCCGGGGCGCGCTTCGCCGGGGTCGGCGGGCGCGAGGTGCGCAATGTCCTGATCTATGCCGCGCTGTGGTGCGTCGTGCTGCTCGCCACGGCAGCCGTCGCGGCCCTGATCGGCTCGGCGCTGTTCCACCGCCCGTTCACCGCCCTGCTGCTGTCGCTGTCACCCGGCGGCCTCGCGGAGATGACCATCATCAGCTACGCGCTGGGCATCGAGGTGGCGTTCATCGTCACCTGCCATGTGGTGCGCGCCTTCTCGGTGCAGGCCTTTGCGCCGAGCCTCTATCGCCTGTGCGGCAGCCCGGGTGCCAGGCCGCCGGCGCAGGATTAACGCGGGCGGTAGCGGTTCTGGCCTTGCGAATACATGACACGGCTGGGATTGGGCCGCAGGCCGAGTGCCTTCAGCCGGTTGCGAACGAAGGTCTCGCTGACGTGCCAGGTGCGGACCTTCAGCCCCTTGCTGTTGAGGACCACGGCGATCTCGTCGGGCGCGAAGGCGGCGTTGTGGAAGCGCCGGATCATCAAGTCGTGCGCTGGAGCTCGGGACGCGCTGACGGCGCCTCCTCGTGCGGAGGTGCGGCTGGGTTCTTGCGCCGCGCGGCCATGGCGGCGTCAGGCAGCGCGGATCGTGGCGATGAAGGTGTCGACCTTCAGACGCAGGGTTTCGGACTGTTTCGAGAGTTCGCTGGATGAGCTCAGCACCTGGCTCGCCGCCGCCCCGGTGTCGGAGGCCGCCTGGGTTACGCCGCTGATGTTGGATGACACTTCGGCGGTGCCGGCGGAGGCCTGCTGCACGTTGCGGGCGATCTCCTGCGTCGCGGCTCCCTGCTCCTCGACGGCGGAAGCGATGGTGGTGGCGATCTCGTTGATCCGGCCGATCGTGCCGCCGATCTGGCGGATCGCCGTCACGGCTTCGCCGGTGGCGCCCTGGATGGCGCTGATCTGGGCAGCGATCTCGTCGGTGGCCTTGGCCGTCTGGGTGGCCAGTGACTTGACCTCGGAGGCGACGACGGCGAAGCCCTTGCCGGCCTCGCCGGCGCGTGCCGCTTCGATGGTGGCGTTGAGCGCCAGCAGATTGGTCTGGCCGGCGATGTCGTTGATCAGCTTCACCACATCGCCGATCTTCTGCGCCGCCTCGGCCAGGGCCTGAACCTTGTCGTTGGTGCGGCTGGCGTCCTCGACGGCCTGCCCGGCGATCTTGGTCGACTCCGCCACCTGGCGGCTGATCTCGGAGATTGAGGAGGAGAGCTCCTCGGCGGCCGAGGCCACGGTCTGCACGTTGGTCGAGGCCTGCTCGGACGCCGCAGCGACGGCGGTCGACTGGCGCTGAGTTTCCTCGGCCGTGGCTGTCATCGACTGCGCCGTGCCCTGCAGCTCGGTGGAGGCCGACGACACGGTCTGGACCACGCCCTTGACGCTGGCCTCGAACTCGTCGGCCATTTGGTTCATGGCGGCCCGCTTCTCCGCTTCGGCGCGCTGCTTGGCTGCCTCCTGCTCGGACCGCAGGCGGTCGGCCTCGATCATGTTGTCCTTGAAGACCTGCACCGAGGCGGCCATCGTGCCGATCTCGTCGCCGTAGCCGATGCCGGGAACGGCGACGGTCTTGTCGCCGCCGGCAAGGCGGCTCATCGCGGCGGTCATGCCCTGGACCGGCCTGGAGATGCCGCGGCCGATGAGAAACGCGATCAGCAGGCCGAGCGCCAGGGCGCAGCCGGTGACGGCAAGCACAGCAACCAGTTCGGTATGCAGCTCGGCTTCGGTTGTGGTGCCAAGATCGGTCATCGCCTTGTCCTGCGACGCGCGGACATCACCGAGCAGGGTGCCGGCGGCCGTCGCCTGACGGGCCATCGAGCCGCTGACCAGCGCGCTCATGTCCAGGGTTTCCTTCGCCACCGTCTCGAAGGCAGTGGTATAGGCCTTCATCTGCTCGTTGGCCGTCCGGGCGAGCTGCTTGCGGGCCGGATTCTGCAGGCGCTCGTAAAGCGCCGTGCCTGTCTTCTGGTAGGTGGCGGACCACTGGCGGATGCCGTCCAGCAGCCGGATGTCGGAGCTGGCGAGAAAGCGGTTGGCGGTGAGGCGGATCTGCATCAGGGCTTCCTGTGCCTGCCCGGCCATCGCGGCGGCTTCCATGTCGCCGTCGGCCATGGCGGTGGCGACGATCTGACTCAGGCTCTCGCGGGCCTGCAGACCCAGGGTGTTGAGCGTCTCGGTGACCAGCTTGTCGCGGTCGACGCGCAGCGCCGCGGCCTTCTCGAAATCGGCGGCGTAACCGTCGACCTGCGTTGCGGCCTCTGTCAGCTTCGCGTTGCGCTCGGGATGGGCTGTCGCCGCGATGGCGTCGGCGATGTCCTTGCGCAGACGGGGCAGGGTTTCGCGGAAATGCTTTGCCGCAGCAGGGTCGCCGCTGGCCGCGAACATGTAGGCATCGCGCCGCAGCTCGACGATGGTGCGGTCGATGGTGCCGACGCGCATCGTGTTGTGGGCGATGGAGTCGAAGGCGGTGAACGCCTGGATGGCGGAGCGGAAGCCCACGCTGCTGACCGCGGCCAGCGCGGCCATCAGCAGCAGCACGGCGGCAAATCCGGCTAGGACCCGGGTGCCGATTCTGAAGCGGTTCATCAGCGGACTCGTGGCCGTACCCGCGTTTGTGCCGGTTTGCATGCGGAAATCCCCTCTCCGAATGAACGGGCTCGACCGAAGTCGCTGCCCCTTTCGCGGAAGGCTAGGCCCGAGATGTGAAGGACTGGTTTAGAAGCCGGGCCGTGGCGGGCAATCCTGAATCTATAGGTTCCGTGCCAGGGCGCCGGCCGCTCAGGCGAGGCCGGCTTCGAGGGCGACTCGCACCGCCGCGGTGCGGCCGGTGACGCCAAGCTTGCGGTAGATGTTGCCGAGATGGAGGGTGACCGTCACCACCTGCAGGTCGAGCTCGCGGGCGATGTCCTTGTTCGACTTGCCCCGGGCCAGCAGGCTGAAGACATCGCACTCGCGCGGCGAGAGCTGCAGGGCGGTCGCCGGCGAGGCCTTCTCGCAGCGTGGCGGGACATAGGTGTTGCCTTCGAGCATCTGCTTCACGGCGTGCAGCATGGCGCGCCTGCCCATGGTCTTGGGCAGGAAGCCGCAGGCTCCTGCCTGCAACGCGCTGGCGGCCGTCGCAGGCGCGGTATCGCCGGAGATTACGGCAACAGGCACGCGCGGGCAGAGCTGCCGGAAGCGGCGTACACCCTCGACGCCGTTCATGCCGGGCATGACCAGGTCGAGCAGCGCCAGCGCCGGCGGCTCGGGCATGTCGGCGGCGGCGATGGCCTGGTCGAAGTCATAGGCCTTCACCACCCGGCAGCCGTCGAGCTTGCGCAGATGCGCCTCCAGCATGTCGACCAGCAGCGCGTGATCGTCGGCGATCAGGATCTCGATCATTCGCAGCCCAGGACATCGCGCCGCAGGGCGGCGAGCGGCAGCGGCTTGCGGGCCGTGCGTACCTTGATCCATGGGCCGGATTCCAGCCGGGCGATGGCGGCGTTGACCAGATGCGGCTGGCAGCCGGAGGCGATGACCAGCTCGCCCGCCCAGCCGGCACGCACCAGCGAGCGCGCCGTCTCGATGCCGTCCATGTCGGGCATCATGATGTCGAGCACGATCAGGTCGGGGTCGAAATCCGCGAGATCGGCGCAGAGATCGACGCCGTTGGAGTAGCAACGCACTTCGACCCCCAGGGGCTCGGCCACGTTGCGGATGTAGTTGGCGAAGTCCTGGTTGTCGTCGGCCACCGCCAGGCGCTCGATGCGGCTGCGCTTCGCCGGCGTCGCGTCGCTGCTGGTGGCGAGCCGGGGAAAGGCCGGGTCGGACGGGTGATCGGCCATAAAACTTATTTTAACGACAAGGGGTTAAACCAAGCGTGCCAGTACTTTAGTGCGGCACGGTGAATTATTGGTGAAGAATACCCGGGCCAGCAACCCCCGATTGAGCGAGAGAGGGAGCCGCGGACGATGGATCATGGTCTCAGCCTCGAAGGGTTCATGCCGCACGGGATGTGCCTGCTCTGGCGGCCGGAGATGTTGCTGCTGTATGTCGGCTCCGACCTGCTGATCTTCCTTTCGTATCTCTCGATCCCGGTGGCGCTGGGTTATTTCATCGCGAAGCGTACGGATCTGGAATTCTCCTGGATGTTCGCTCTGTTCGGCGTGTTCATCCTCGCCTGCGGCGCTACCCATGCCTTTGGCATCTGGACCATCTGGAATCCCGATTACCTTGCGGCGGGCGCGGTCAAGGCGATCACCGCCGCGGCCTCGGTGCCGACGGCGATCATGCTCTGGCGCATCATGCCGGTGGCGCTTGCCATCCCCAGCAAGGAGGCGGTCGAGGCGATCAATCGCGATCTTGAGGCGCAGATCGGCCACCGCCGCGACGCCGAGTCCGCGCTGCGCCGGCTCAACGCCGAGCTCGAGCAGCGCGTGCAGGAGCGCACCGCGGAGCTCGAGACGACTAACGAGGTGCTGCGCCGCGAGATGGCCGAGCACCGCGAGGCCGAGGAGAAGCTGCGCCAGGCGCAGAAGATGGAGGCGTTCGGCCAGCTGACCAGCGGCGTCGCCCATGACTTCAACAACCTGCTGGCGGTGGTGATCGGCAATCTCGAGCTGATCGAGGAGGCTCCGGCGGTGGCCGGTGACAGACAGCTCGCCGAGCTGGCCAAGGTCTCACTGCGCTCCGCCTATCGCGGCGCCGAGCTGACCGAAGGCCTGCTGTCCTTCGCCCGCAAGCAGCCGCTCGATCCCGCTCCCACAAGCATCGACGATGTGGTCAAGGAAATGCGTGGCCTGCTCTCGCGTACTCTGGGCGAGACGATCGAGATCACCCACGTCGCAGGGGCGGGTGCCCGGAAGGCGGTGGTCGATCGCAGCTTTTTGGAGAGCGCCATCCTCAACCTGGCGCTCAACGCGCGCGACGCCATGCCGCATGGCGGGACGCTGAGCATCGAGACCGGCACGATGATCAGCGATCACCCGCAGTCGAGCGGCGGCGCGACCATGCCGCCCGGCCGCTACGTGACCATTGCGGTGCGCGACACCGGCACGGGCATGTCGGCGGACGTGGCCGCCCGGGCCTTCGAGCCTTTCTTCAGCACCAAGGGTGTCGGCAAGGGCAGCGGGCTCGGCTTGAGCATGGTCTACGGCTTCGTGCGTCAGTCGAACGGTCTGATCGCGCTGGAGAGCCAGCCGGGCAAGGGCACGGTGGTACGTATCTTTCTGCCCGTGGCCAGCGATGACGCCGTGGTCCATGACGTGCCGGAGCCGGCTGTCGTGCCGCCGAGCCCGTCGCGGCCGGCGGGTGTGCTGGTGGTCGAGGACGATCCCGATGTCCGCGATCTCGCCTGCCGTACCATCCGGGCGCTGGGCTACGCCGTCTACAGTGCCGGCGACGCCAGGCTCGCGCTGGCCACGATCAAGACCCAGCCCGGGATCGACATCGTGCTCACGGACGTCATCCTGCCCGGCGGCATCAACGGGCCGGAGCTGGCGCGGCTGGCGGCCGAAGCGAAGCCGGACATCGAGACCGTGTTCATGTCGGGCTACACCGACCGCACGACCCTGCCCGACGGTTCGGCGTTTCCGGCCGAGCGGCTGATCCGCAAGCCCTTCCGCAAGGGGCAGATCGCCGAGACCCTTAGCCGTTTTGTGCGGCGGGCGGCCGACCACAGCTAAACCGGCGCCAGCGGCAGCGGGCCGATCCTCGTCAGGAGCTGCGAGATGACCATGAGCAGGCGTGCGGGCGAAACCGGCTTTCGCAGAGCCTGGCTGGCGCCGAGCCTCCCGGCCAGGTCGAGGTAGTCGATCTCGCGATAGCGCTCGCGTCCCGAGATCGCAATGATCGGCAGGTCCGGCTGCAATTGGCGCAGGATGCGGATGGTTTCCATGCCTTCCATCTCGGGCATCAACAGATCGGTAATGACCAGCTGCGGCCGGAAGGACGGGACGCAGTCGATGCCCTCCCGGCCGTGAGCCGCGAGCCGGACGTCGTGTCCGACCGCGGAGAGCATGGCTCCCAACGAGTCACGGACCGGCTTGTCGTCATCGATGATCAGGATGCGCGCCACGGCTGATGTCCTTTCACATTGCGCGACGGCAATAGGACCGCCCCTGGGTGCGGGCGGCCGTTCCGGAGGATTGCGTAAGAGATTTTATGTAGACGCGGGTGAAAGGCGCGCCGCCGTCTCGATCATCAGCGTGCGCGGTAACGGTTCTGGCTCTGAACATAGTAATGGCGGCTGATATTGGGGTGGAGGTTCAGCGCTTTGAGGCGGTTGCGCACGAAGGTCTCGCTGACGTGCCAGGTGCGGACGCGCAGACCTTTGCTGTTGAGGACGACGGCAATCTCGGCCGGCGTGAGGTCGGCATGGTGAAATCGGCGGATCATCAGGTCGTGCTCGCGCCACTGGCTTGCGGCGTGGGCTGCTTCGTCGCTGGTGACCGTGGTCGGAGCGGTGGTCGTAGTCTTGCGCAGCGCACTCATCGTCTGTTTCTCGGACAGAGAGAAGGCGCCTTCCCCGCCGGGGGGAGAAACAGGACAGGTGCCTTCCGCCGCGCCGTCAGGCGGCGCGGATAGTGGCGATGAACGAGTCGACCTTCAGCCGCAGCGTTTCCGACTGCTTCGACAGGTCGCCCGATGAGCTCAGCACCTGGGTCGCGGCAGCCCCGGTATCGGTCGCCGCCTTGGTCACGCCGCCGATGTTGGATGACACCTCCGCTGTGCCGGCCGAGGCCTGCTGCACGTTGCGGGCGATCTCCTGGGTTGCCGCACCCTGCTCCTCCACCGCCGCGGCGATGGTGGTGGCGATCTCGTTGATGCGGCCGATCGTGCCGGTGATGCTGCTGATGGCATCGACCGAACTGTCGGTGGCGGTCTGCATCTCCGAGACCTTGGCGGCGATCTCCTCGGTCGCCTTGGCGGTCTGAGTCGCCAGCGACTTGACCTCGGAGGCGACGACCGCGAAGCCCTTGCCGGCTTCACCGGCGCGGGCCGCCTCGATCGTGGCGTTGAGCGCCAGCAAGTTGGTCTGGCTGGCGATGTCGGCGATCAGATTGACCACATCGCCGATCTTCTGCGCCGCCTCGGCGAGTCCCTTGATCTGGGTGTTCGTGCGGTTCGATTCCTCGACCGCCGCACCGGCAATCGTGGTCGATTCGGCGACCTGACGGCTGATCTCGGCGATCGAGGAGGAGAGTTCCTCCGCCGCGCTGGCCACCGTCTGGACGTTGGTCGAGGCCTGCTCCGACGCCGCAGCGACCGTGGTCGACTGGCGCTGGGTCTCTTCCGCCGTGGCCGACATGGCCTGGGCGGTGCTCTGCAGTTCGGTCGAGGCCGAGGACACGGTTTCCACGATGCCCTTGACGCTCGCCTCGAAGTCGTCGGCCATCTTGTTCATGGCCGCCCTCTTCTCGATCTCGGCGCGCTGCTTGGCTTCCTCCTGCTCGGCGCGCAGGCGATCGGCCTCGATCATGTTGTCCTTGAAGACCTGCACCGAGGCGGCCATGGTGCCGATCTCGTCGCCGTAGCCCACACCGGGGATGGTAACGGTCTTGTCGCCGCCGGCGAGCTTGCCCATGGCGTCGGTCATGCCGGTGATCGGCTTCGAGATGCCGCGGCCGATGACGAAGGCGGCGAACAGGCCGAGAGCCAGCGCCACTGCGGCCGTGGTCAGAACCACAGTCGTGGTGGCGCTCATGGATTCCTTCGTGGACGCTGAAAGCTCATCCATCGCCTTGCCCTGCGATGTCTTCACGTCATTGAGCAGGGCGGCGGCGTCGGTGGCCTGCTTTGCCATGATGCCGTTGATCAGCTTGTCCATCTCAATCGTGTCTTTTGCGACTTCCTCGAACGCCGCGACATAGGCCTTCATATTGTCGGCCGCGCCCTGGGCGAGCTGGCGGCGCGCCGGATTCTGGAGGTGCTGCAGAAGATCGGCGCTTGCCTTGCCGAACGTACCGAACCACTGGACGATCGTTTCCTGCAGCTTCGGGTCCGCATCGGCGAGGAAGCGATTGGCATTGAGGCGCACCTGGAGCAGCGCCTCCTGGGCGATGCCGGCATAGGCCGCCGCCTCCGGATCCTTGTCCGCCATGGCCGAGGCCACGACGCGGCTCAGGTTTTCGCGGGCCTGTGCGCCGGTGGGATTGAGCTTGTTGGTCACGAGCTTGTCGCGCTCGGTGCGCAGCGTGGCCGCCTTGTCGAAGTTGGCGGTATAGCCGTCGATCAGCTTGCCGGCTTCGGTCAGCTTTGTCTTGCGGTCCGGGTTCGAGGTGGCGGCGATGGCGGTCGCGAGATCGCTCTTGAGCGTCGGCACGGCATCGCGGAAGCTCTTGGCCACCGCCGCGTCGCCCGCATCGGCAAAGATATAGGCGTTGCGTCGCAGGTTGACGACGGTGCGGTCGATCGCGCCGACGCGCACCGTGTTGTCGGCGATCGAGTCAAACGTGTCGAACGAGGTGCTTGAGGCGTTGAACCCGTTCATCGCTACCGCGGTCACGACGGCCAGCAGCAGCAGGACGGCGGCGAATCCGCCAAGCACGCGGGTTCCGATCTTGAAGCGGTTCATGAGGGGACTGGCGGGCATGGAAATCTCTCTTCTGAGGTTGGGTACGGACGCGGTGCTACCGGTGCGCATTTAAGGGTGCCAAGCATCGGCGCAGAACCTAGGAGAATCACGTAGCCGTCTTTAACTCGGCGTTAGGGTTTTCGTGCGCAGGTCGATTCCGTTGCGGTGTTTACGAAGGTTTCACCGATCAGGAGCACGATGGGCTCATGGAAGACGCCCGCCATTTCTGGGAACGAGCCCGCGACGCGGCCGAGAAGGCGCGCCGGTGGCCGGAGTCCGAGGGCAAGGCGTTCTTCACGACCATCGCCCACACCTACGTGAAGATGGCGCTGGCCGCGCAACGCGCCAGCCAGCTCTAAGCCCGCGCTGCCGGCGTAGCCGGCTTGTCGGTCTGGAATTTCACCCTTTTTCCAAGAGCTTGGATGGATGGCTCCCCTAGGGACTCACCCTGATTGACGGTCGAGCATACCCCTATACTTTCGTCGTATGGAGCGACCCACAAAGGCCGAGGCCTATCGGACCCAGGCCCGCATCTGCGCGGCGATGGCGCAAACGGCCCCCACGACGGAGATCATGGCCCACTGGCTGGCGCTGGCGGAGAGCTACCAGAAGGCGGCCGCCGCGCTGGACCGGGCTGCTCCTTCGCGCGAGGCCGAGCGCCGCCAGTAGCGGTGACAGCCCAATCGCCTCTCAGCGTCCCGGGCCGAGCACCGCGAAGCCCACCGGGCGACAATAGCCGCGCATCTCACTGCGCGGATCGCGGCGCTGTCGTCGCAGGCTTCTGGCGGCGCTCTTTATACGAGCGCTGCCGCATGGAATTTGTGCTCGAGAGCCATGCATGCTGGCCGCCGGGTTCGCTCCGGTGGGAAGATCACCTGCACGCAAGTGCCCTTCGTCGGTTGGCTGTCAATCTCAAGCGCAGCGCCGTGCAGGTGCGCCAGCGCCTTGACCAGCGGCAGGCCCAGTCCGGCACCTGAATACTTGCGGGCGAGACCAGAGTGAACCTGCTGGAACGGCTGCAGTGCGAGTTCGATCTCGGTTTCCGTCATGCCGATGCCGGTATCCTGGACGCTCAGGGTTATCGAATCGCCGGCCAAACGCACCGATGCGCGGACGGAGCCGGGGACAGGCGTGAACTTCACGGCGTTGGAGAGCAGGTTCATGATGATCTGCTTGATGCGCCGCTCGTCGGCGGCGAGCAAGGGCAGATCGGGTTCGATGTCGGCAGTGATCGACAGTCCGCTGTTCGGGTGCGCACTGCCGATGATGCGAAGGCTCCAGTTCATCAGGGCCGCCACGTCGACGACGTCGTCCTGCAGGCGCAGCGACTTGCTCTCGACCCGGGCGAAGTCGAGTACGTCATTGATGAGGTCCAGCAGGACCTGAGATGACGTCAATACGTCGTCGGCATAGCCTATATAAGTCCGTGGTGCTCCGCTCTGGCGCAGGTGCCGAGCGATGAGGTCCGCGAATCCGAGGATTGCATTAAGCGGCGTTCGAAGCTCGTGGCTCATGTTGGCAAGAAAGAGCGACTTGCCGCGGTTGGCCTTTTCGGCTTCGGCCATCGCCCTCTCCGCTTGGTGAGTCAGCTCTTCCTGCGCGAGGGCGCGGCGCGTCAGCAGTGTCACCAGATACAGCGCGAGCGTGAGGGTGCCTGCGGCGGTGACCAGACCCAGCGCCAGAAGCGACAGGGAGGTGACCAGCGTGTCCCGGGTCTCTTTGTGGACGGAGGTCGTGTGTAACTCGCTGGTCCGGGCGGCAGCGTGGAGGATGTCAAGCAGGACGCCGATCTGCGGCGTGGTACGCTCCACCCAGCGGCCGGCGTCCGCGCGGAAGAAGATGGGATTCTCCTCGTTGTCCTCGATCAGCTTGTCGGCCAGCTCGCGGAATTGTGTGAAGTAGATCTGCCGAGACCGGGTCATGGCGGCCCGAATTTCGGAATGGTTGCCCGGGCCCGCGGCGAGGGATTCGAGCTGGGACCAGAGGAGGTTGACCTGGGTCCGAAATATCGCGCCCCCCGCCCTCTGTTCCGGTGAAAGTGGCGCGCTGGCGGCGATCGCAGCGGCAATATGAGAATGCTCCTGTGCCGCCGCCTCGTGCAGACGCACCGCGATTTCCTTGATTATGGCGAGGTAGGCCAATGCCGAATCAAACGCGGCTTCCTCATGCAGAGCCGCCAGCCACAAGTCACGCGAGGCGTCCACCGCAGCAGTAATGACCGGTACAAAGTCCCGGCGCACCTCTTCCTGGCGGCGCTCCCGCGGCAGGACGATGTTCCGGTCGGCCAGGCCTCGGAGCTCGTCGGCCCTGGCGAGGGCGAGCGTGAGCTGGCTGAGCAGGGCATCGCGGTCCGGGAAGTCGATCTGACGGAGTATGGCCAGGCCCGAATCAAAGTCCTGACGTACCTGCTGCCGCCGGAAGGCAATTTCACGCAGGGTGGCCGTTCCGGCCTGGCTTGGGGCCTGTAGCGCGTTGTTGGTGTAGAGCCGCTCCTTCTGGAGCTCGAGAACGCCGGCGACGAACTGGTTTGCTGCCCTGTCGAAGCTCCGGATGTCTCCGGCACGCTCGTGGGCTTGCCACGCGTCGAGGCTCTGCTGACCGAAGGCAGATATCAGCAGCGACGAGAGCAGTGCCAGCGCAACGCTCAGCGAGGTCTTAAGCACCGCTCCCGACGGCAGGTACGGCGGAGAAAGTGAGAGCTTCATTCCTGGACCTGTTGGGTGGTGCCACGGTCTCTAGCGAGCCCGGTATCGGTTTTCGTTCTGCTGATAGAACAGGCGGCTGGTATTTGGCTTCAGGCCGATCGCTTTGAGGCGATTGCGCACGAAGCTCTCGCTGACATGCCAGGTTCTGACCTTGAGCCCCTTGCTGCCGAGCACGACGGCGATTTCATCGGGCGCCAGACCCGCAATGTGAAAGCGACGGACCAGAAGATCGTGCTCGCGCCACGGGTCGGTGGTGTGAGCCGGTTCCGGGAGGTGCCGGGAGCCGGGAGCGTCGTCGTCAGGCAGTGGAATGCGGTTCGCTTTCATAGGCTGAACCCGACTGCTGTAGTGAAGAAGGCGTCTGCTCCGGAGGGGGAGGAGCAGACGCCTTCCGCCGCACCGTTGTTCAGGCGGCGCGTATGTTGGCGAGGAACGAGTCGACCTGGGTGCGCAGGGTTTCGGACTGCTTGGACAGCTCGCCCGAGGCGCCGAGGACCTGGCTGGCCGCAGCACCGGTATCGGTAGCGGCCTGGGTCACGCCGCCGATGTTGGACGATACTTCGGCCGTACCGGCGGAGGCCTGCTGCACGTTGCGGGCGATCTCCTGCGTGGCCGCACCCTGCTCTTCCACCGCCGACGCAATGGTCGTGGCGATCTCGTTTATCCGGCCGATCGTCGTCGTGATCGTGCCGATGGCCTGGACGGACTGGCCGGTGGCGGTCTGCATCTCGGCGATCTTGGCGCTGATCTCCTCGGTCGCCTTGGCGGTCTGGGTGGCCAGCGACTTGACCTCGGAAGCGACGACCGCGAAGCCCTTGCCAGCCTCACCGGCGCGAGCCGCTTCTATTGTGGCGTTGAGGGCCAGGAGATTCGTCTGACTGGCGATGTCGGCGATCAGCTTCACCACGTCGCCGATCTTCTGTGCGGCGTCGGCCAGGCTCTTGATCTGGCTGTCAGTTTGCGCTGCCTCTTCGGTGGCCTCGCGGGCGATCTTGGCCGATTCGGCGACCTGGCGGGTGATCTCTGCAATTGACGAGGACAACTCCTCGGCGGCCGCGGCGACCGTCTGCACGTTTGTCGAGGCCTGTTCGGATGCAGCCGCCACGGCGGTCGCCTGGCGCTGAGTCTCCTCGGCGGTCGCTGACATCGACTGGGCGGTCGACTGCAGCTCGGTTGAGGATGACGAGACCATCTGCAGGACGCCGGCGACGCGGGTGTCGAAGTCGGCAATGTAGGTCTCGATCGCCTTGGCCCGGTTGAGCTGCTTCTCCTGTGCGGATTTCTGCTCGGCTTCCAGACGCTGCGCTGTGAGTGCGTTGTCCTTGAATACCTGGAGAGCGGCCGCGATCTGGCCGACCTCGTCCTTCCGGCCGTTGCCGAAGACCTCGACGGCAAGATTGCCCTTCGACAGCTGCTCGACGTTCTCGATGGAACGCGAAAGGGGGCGGCTGATGCCGAAGCTGGCGAGGAAATAGCCGAGAGCGATTCCGCCCAGCACGCCACCGACGGCGATCACGATCATCCAGATCTCGGCCCGGACCGCTTCCGCCTGGGCTTCCGCGGCTATCCTGTCGACTTTATCGTCGGAGTACGTCAAGTAGGCGCGCGTGGCGGTCTGCAGCCTGTCGGCGGCGACGCGGCCAGCCTTGACCTCTTCGTAGATAGTCCGCTGCGCGTCTCCCAGCGCCACCGATCCGCCCACCTGGCGCACCTTGGCCAAGGTGGAATCGAGCCGTGTGACATACGCCCTGTACTGCTCGTCGACCGCGTGCAACAGGGTCTGCTGCTGGGCGTCGGCATGGCCTCGCGCTTTCATCAGGCGCTCTTCGAACTGCTGGCGCTGCTCCGTGACAGCGGCGATGACCTGCTGGAGATGCTCAGCCGAGGGATCGGCGGCAATCTCGTACTCGGCGCGGCTGAGAGCGGCGACGTTCTGGTTCATGCGCGCGCCGTAAACCGCATCGTGCCCGGTCGCGGCGATCTCGCTCTGCTCGTTGGCCAGATGGTCGATAGACATGTAGCCCTTGGCCGCGACAGCGGCGATCACCGCCACCATGGCGGCCACAAGGAGGGCGAGCTTGGTACGGATTTTCATGTCGGCGAAGGCCATGTCGCGATCTCCAGAGGTCAGAATTCTAGCAACGCTTAAGACTGCAAACTAACGATCGCGGATTAAGAACCGCTTTCGTCTGGCCTATGAGGATCTCCAGTTTCCTTGGTGCAGCGCGGGGGGAGGCGCCGGGGACCGGAGCGCCCGGCTCAGCATTACAAAACATTCATGAAGGCGAAGCCCGCGACTGTTGCTGGCAGTCGCTCGCGTTGGGAGTAACCGTTAGGTCTGGTCAGAAAGGCGCAGATCGAGGCACGCCCAAGGGCGTTGCCGCCGGCTCATCGCTGTGCGTCGAGCACGGCGACGCGCACCGGTCGGTCGTAGCCGCGAATCGTCACCTCGCGGATCGCCGCGTTGTCGCCGAGCGCGTGCGCGACAGCTTCGGAAACCAGCAGGCGCGTGCCGAGCTCCTTGTTGTGCTGCTCCAGCCGCGCGGCGAGGTTCACCGTGTCGCCGATCACCGTGAATTCCTGGCGGCGCGGGCTGCCGACATTGCCGGTCACGGCGGGTCCGGCGTTTATGCCGATGCGTACCCGCAGGGGCCAGGCCGGGTCGGCCGGCCCGCGGTCGATGTCGCTGAGAATCTGGCGCGCCGCGGCCACGGCATTGTCCACGGCCCGGGGATCGTCGAGCGGCGCCCCGAACACAGCCATGAAGCCGTCGCCGAGGAACTTGTTGATAATGCCGTGGTGCCGGTCGATCGCTTCGATCATCGCGGCAAAGCTGCGATTGAGGAAGGATACGACCTCCTCCGGCGGTCGCTCGCGCGACTGGGCGGTGAAGCCGCTGATATCAAGGAACAGCACGCAGACCGTGCGCAGCTCGCCGCGAACCTCGCCGCTGTCGATCAGTCGTTCGGCCACCGCCGGCGAGACGTGCTGGCCGAAGACGCTGGTGACGCGCTCGCGCGCCCGCATCTCTTCGAGCAGGCGGAGGAGCTGGTCGCGCAGGCGCCGCGCCACCAGGCCGGCGATCAGCCCGGCCGCGACCATCACCATTCCCTTGCCGATGTGATACTGCGGCGTCAGCAGCAGGTCCGGCGACAGCCGGTCGAGCGGCAGATGCCACCAGGCGGCGCCCACGTATTGCAGGGCGGCGACGGCACCGGTGAACGCCGGCAGCGCGAAATCGAGCCGCAAAGTCGCCGCGACGATGAACAGGAAATAGGCCAGCGACGGCCAGGCGCCGAAGGCGGCCGGGGAGTCGGTCATGTTGAACAGGAAGAGGATGAGTACGGTCGGCGCCGTGGTCTCGATCGCCGCGTTGACGTAGCGTGCGATCAGCGGCGGCTGGATGCCGCGGGCGATGAAACGGTCGAGCACCACGAAGCCGACCAGCGCCTCGTAGGCGAGGAATGGCACGATCAGGGCGAGCGGCATCCACGGCCGGAAGCGGCCCTGGCTCAGACGTTCGAACCAGTCATGGCCGAAGGTCGCCAGCGCGATCATGGCGATCGCGACGATGGCGGTCAGCACCGCGAAAAGGATGCGTGTACGCAGCCGCTCGCTGCGCAGCGTCTCGGCGAACAGGGCGCGGGCAATGTCGGGGTCGAGAGGCTTGTCGTCCATGCGGCAACATAACCCGGCGAAGTTCCGGAGGCAGCTGGGCCCCGCCGGGCCGGGGCGCCAGCCGCGTACCCATGGGACCTGCCGGGGGCTGCACACGCTCGCCGCCGGCGTGCCGCGTTGCGTTGGCCTATTGCTGATCGGGGAGCGCTTCGGGCGCGACCAGGCTGGCGATAGCCTGGATCAGAGCCTTGGGCTCGATGGGCTTTCTTAGAGTGCGGGAAGCCCCCAACAGCCGGGCGCTTCGGAGATAGTCCAGCCCCGGGTCCCATAGCGAGCCGGACATGGCGATGATCGGGAGGTCCGGCCGCTGCTTGCGCAGCTCATGGATCGTCTGCATGCCCTCCATGCCGGGCATGAGGAGGTCGGTGATCACCACATCAGGCTTGAATGTCTCGAGGAGGGCGAGACAGCCGCTTCCGTCGGCGACGCTGCAGGTCTGGTGACCGGCGGCCTCGATCACGCTCGAGAGAGCGTCGCGGATGGGCTCCTCGTCATCGATGATCATGATCCGGGTCATGCGGGCTTACTGACGGCAGCTCGCGGCACCGATCTGGCGGGTGAACCGTCGAGCGGGTGTCCGGTCTCGTGTGCGGTGTAGGCGAGACAGCGCTCGAACTCCTCGCGCGACAGCAATCCGCGAGCAGGATTGTAGGATGCCGCGTCCGGCATACCCTCACTCAACGGGCCGGCCGGTCGTCCGCCGATGCGGGAGAGAGCGCTGGCCTCGGCCATGGCCTTTCTTCTCTCGCTCAGGTCTTGGTGTTCAGGCAGGCGTCGAACGCCGCCATGAGCTGGGCGGTCGAAAAGGGCTTGGCCATGGTCTGGGTGGCGCCGAAGCGTTCGGCCATCGTCAGGAAGCTCATGTTGCCGACGCGGCCGCCGCCGGAGATGGCCAGGATGGGCAGGGTGGGATTGAGCTTGCGCAGGTCGATGATGGTCTCGATGCCCTCTTTTTCGGGCATCAGCACGTCAGTTACCACGAGGTCAGGCTGAAACCGGGCAAATTCCGCGAGGCCCTGCCGGCCATCGGTGGCGGAGCGCGTCTCATGGCCGGCCGCGGCGGCGACGGCTTCGACGGCATCCCGCACGCCCTTCTCGTCATCGATGATCAGGATCTTGGCCATTGGCGACGTTCCTTATGCGGATGCGCGATGTGTAGCGCCGGGCGCGGCGCCTGTGGATTCCGGGCTTGTACGTAGGGGATTGTCCGTAGTTGCCCCGGGCAGCCGGGGCTCGCCGCTGTCGTTGGCGGCGGCCAGCGGCAGCAGGACGGTGAAGGTCGTGCCGCGGCCGGGCTCGCTGTCCACGCGGATCCGGCCGCGATGACTGCTCACGATGCCGTGCACGATGGACAGGCCGAGGCCCGTGCCTTCCCCCAGACCCTTGGTGGTGAAGAAGGGCTCGAAGATGCGTTCCTGGATCTGCGGCGTCATACCGACACCCGTGTCGCGCACGCGCAGGCGCGCATAACGCCCGGCCGGGAGGCCGCCGCTTGCGCCGGTCATCTCGCGCTCGTCGAGCCGGATCGAGATTTCGCCCTGTTTGGGCCCGATGGCATGGGCGGCGTTGGTGCAGAGATTGACCAGAACCTGCTCGATCTGGGAGGGGTCGCCGAGGATTTCGCTGTCGGTTTCGGCTTCCAGCGTCAGGCGGACGTTCGGCCGCAGGGTGGCGCGCAGCAGCTCCATCGTATTGGCGACAGCTTCCTTGAGACGGATGCAGGCCGTTCCCGGAGTTTCGCTGCGGCTCATGCTCAGGATGCGCGCAACGAGGTCGCGGATGCGGCCGGCAGCGTCATGAATGGTGTGCAGCGCTTTCCGGTTCGGGCTGTCTTCCGGCGCCGTCATCAGCATCAGCTCGCTGAAGGTGACGATGGGCACCAGCTTGTTGTTGATCTCGTGGGCCATACCGCCGGCCAGCGTGCCCACGGCTTCGATGCGCTGCAGATGGCGCAGCTGGTTCTCCAGCTCCTGCCGCCTGGCTTCGGCGGCTTTCTGGTCCGTGGCGTCGAGCAGCAGGACGTCCCAGACCACCTCCCCGCCGGGCAGGCGGCGCGGCCGTGACGAGGAGCGTGCCCAGCGCCGGGTCCCGTCACGCCGGGTGAGCGGATATTCGCGCTCCAGGGGACTCATCGTGCGGGAGGCCTCGCGCAGCCGCTTCACCGATTCGGCGTAGACCTCCTCGCCCATGACCCGGACGGTGAGCCGCGGTTCGTCCATCATCTCCTGGGCCGTGTAGCCGGTGATCTCCTGGATACGCTCGCTGACATAGAGATGACGGATGAGATCGTCGTCGCCGAGTGTGAACTCGAGAACAGCGCCCGGCATGTTGGCGGCAATGCCGCGCAGCCTCTCCTCGTTCTCGCGCAGCCGCTCCTCGGCGCGCTTGGTTTCCGTGATGTCGATATGGATTCCCACCGAGCCGCCGTCTTCGAGCTTGACCTCGCGCACCTCCACCCAGCGGTTGTTGGGCAGGAGACGCTGACGGGTGCTGACCTTGATGTGGTGATGGGCGAGAGCGCCCTTGATCCACCGTTCGGCCCGCCCATCCACATGCGGGAACTGGCCGCGGCTGACGGCCTGCCGCAGGATCGATTCGTAGTGGGCGCCGGGCACCAGCAGATCGGCGGATTTGGCGTAGAGCTCCCTGTACTTGCCGTTGCAGAGAACGAAACGATCCTGGGAATCGAAGAGGATGAAGCCCTCGTGCAGCGTCTCGATCGCCGTGTCGAGACGCTGGCGCAGCGCGGCGGCCTGCTCCTGGGCCTGGAGAATCTCGGTGACGTCGGAGGCCGTACCGCGATAGCCGCGGAAATCGCCCTTGGGACCGAACACCGGTATGCCGCTGGTCTTGACGTAGCGGATCACGCCGTCCGGCGAGACGCGGCGATAGATGAAGTCGCGGAACGGGCGCTGTGCCTTGAGAGTCTCGACGTGTTCGAGCCAGCCGGGCGGCGGCTGCACCGGGTCGATGATCTCGAAGCGCGATCTGCCAATGTACTGAGCCTTGAGATCATCGATGCGATCGACCTTGCCGACGAAGCGGGTGAAACGATGATTGGCATCGGTCTCCCACATCCAGTCGGACGAGGCTTCGGCGAAGTCTCGGAATTCCTCGCGGCTTTCCTGCAGGCTGCGTGCCAGGCGTTCCTGTCTGTAGGTGCCGCGGTAGAGGAGGCTGGCGGCGAGAGCGATGAGCAGGAGAACACCGCCGATTCCGGCCATGCGTTCCGGCAGTTTCGCGCGCCAGGCGGCGAGGATGGCGTCCTCTTCGAACGTCAGGACGAGGACAAACGGATTGTGGGTCGTGCGCCGGTAAACGACGTAACGATCGGGGCCGTGCTGGTCCGCGGACCGCCAGTACTGTCCACGGGCGTTGCGGCTGACATGGTCACGGAACAGCGCCTGCTGGGCGTAGGAGGTGCCGACCCGCCGCGGGTCGTGCGGCACACGCGCCAGCAGGATGGCGTCCGCGCCGAACACGGCGAAGGCCCGGGTGCCGCCGTCGAGCCGGCCGTAGAAGCTGTCGAAATAGTTCGCGTCGAGAGTACCGAGGACGACACCGGCAAAGCCCCCATCCGGGTGGTTCACCCGGCGGGTCAGCGGCACGATCAGCTTGCCAGTGGCACGGCTGACCGTCGGCTGACCGATGCGCACGGCGCGCGACGGGTCCTGGCGATGCGCGAGAAAATAGTCGCGGTCTTTTACGTTGAAGGGGGTGCGGGGCACGCTGGCGAGGGCCAGGGAGCCGAAGCTGTCGATGAATCCCATGCTGCCGAGCTGGGGCGTGCCCTGGTGGATGTTTACCAGTGCCGTTTCCATAGCAGAGGCGTTGAACTCGGCGTCCAGAAGCTCGGCTTCGATCCGGTCGCCCGCGAGGCGGACCATCGCCTCTGCCGCCTGGACCGTGCGGGTCAGATGCTCGTCAAGGCTGATCAGCAGCGTGTCGGCATTGCGCAGGGCGTCGTCGATCGCCTCCTGGCGGTCGGACAGGGTGTCGCGGATCTCGTTGCCGCCGTAGCCGAGCATGGCGGTGAGCGCGATGGCGACGAGGCGAAGGCGCCAGCGGCGGAGATGACGCAGCGGTGCGTTGCCGGTGGTGGCGGGAGAGAGGGATGTTGCAGAAGCGCTCATGCCGGCCATTTACGGCCGGCAGCGTCCGGACTTCTATTCCGGAGAAATGCTTACGGGATACCCCTTACTTGACCGGAGGCGGTCAGGACGAGGGAGCGAGGGCTTTCTCGAGCGCCGCCATAAGAGTGGCGTGGGAAATGGGCTTGTCGAGCAGCGCGGTCACGGAGAGCGCTTTGGCGTCGGACTCGATCGTCGGATCCTTGCGGCCGGTCATCATCACCACAGGCACGGCGTTCCCCTGGGCCCTGAGTATCTTCAAGAGCTCGATGCCGGTCATGTCCGGCATATGGACGTCGAGCAGCACGCAACCCGGCGTAACGCCTGCAGCCCGCTGCAGGTAGTCCATGCCGGACGCGAACTCGACCACGTTGTAGTGCCGGGACAGGAGGGCGGACATCGAATCGCGCACCACCTCGTCGTCATCGATGACGCAGACAGTCTTCTTCTCGTCGGGCATATGCCGACCATACGGCTGAATGGCTTTTCCGCAATTAAGGAATGTTACCTAATACATTCATATAGGTCAGCGCGTCCCACCACCGATGCCCGCCGCCAGGGCCAGGCGCACGAGGTGGGACAGGCTGTCGGCCTGCATTCGCTTCATCATGTTGGCCCGGTGGATCTCCACGGTCCGGGGGCTGATGCCGAGTTCGTGGGCTATGATTTTGTTGGGTTTGCCGCTAACCAGCAGCTCCAGGACCTCCCGCTCGCGGGGAGTCAGCCCGTCGATGCGCCCGGCGGCTTCGGCGGGTATGACTTCCTGGAGGCCGCTGCCGGCCATGGCCAGGGCACGCTGCACCACCTCGAGCATGGTCTCGTTGGAGTAGGGCTTTTCGACAAAATCGATGGCGCCGCTCTTCATTGCCTGTACGGCCAGGGCGATATCGCCGTGGCCGGTCACCATGACCACGGGCAGACGCGCGCCAACCTTTCGCAACCTCTCGAGCAGGGCCAATCCGTCCATCCCTGGCATGCGCAGGTCGACCAGGGCGCAGCCCGGCGTGCCCGTACGATAGGCCGCCAGGAACGCCTCGGCGCTGTCGTACGTCGAGGGCGAATGGCCTTTGGCCTCCAGAAGCGCCTGCAACGACTCGCGTACCGCTTCGTCGTCGTCGACAATGAAGATTCGCGGTTTGACGCTCATGGCTCGTCTCCTGTCATCCCTTCGGATACCGTGAAGCGGAGGATGGTGCCGCCGCCGGGATTGGCCTCCGCCCACAGCCGGCCGCCATGCGCTTCGACGATCGACCGGCTGATCGACAGACCGATGCCCATCCCGTCCTTCTTGGTGGTGACAAACGGCTGAAAGAGCTGCGCGGCAATCTCCGGCGCAATACCAGGGCCCGTGTCGATTACGGATACTTCCTGACGACCGGCGGTTGCCGCAGCGGTGCGGACGATCAGGCGCCGCTGGGGGGCGTGGCGCAGGACCTCGACCGCGTTGCGCACCAGATTGACCACGACCTGCTGGATCTGGATCTTGTCGATCTCGATCGGCGGCAGGTCACGGGCGAGGTCGAAGACGACCTCGATGCCGTCGAGGCGGGCACCGGTGCTAGCCAGCGCGCTCGCCTCCTCGACCACGCGGCTGAGCGATTCCGTGGTGCGTTCGGCCGGGCCTTTCTCCACCAGGCTGCGCAGGCGGCGCATGATCTGGCCGGCGCGTTCCGCCTGCACCGCCGCCTTGCCGAGGAGTTCGCTGGCTCTGGGCGACGCCCCGGCGTCCATGGCGTGTCGGGCCGCCTCTGTATAGTTCATCACGGCGGTGAGCGGCTGGTTGAGCTCGTGGGCGATGGATGAAGACAGCTGGCCCATGGCGCTGAGACGCGAGGTGTGGACGAGCTCCGCTGTCAGCGTCTGGACCTGCTGCTCGCTGTGCCGGCGTCGCTCCAGGGCCGCGTGAAACGCCTGCACGACATCGTCGACTTCGCGCAGACCGGTCGGCGGGGGCGCTCCGGCAGCTTCTTCCAGGGTCACCAGCCGGCGCATTGCCATGATCGGTCCGGTGACGGTCCGCGCCACCCGATGCGCGAGAGCGAGCCCGGTGAGCAGGAGAGCACCGCCGACGGCGAGGGTCCGGAGCGCCGAGTCCAGCGCCGGCTGGACCAGGCTCGCTTCGGGCACGCCGATGCCGACGGACCAGCTGAAGTCCGCGGCATGGGTGAAGGCCGACAGCAAGGGGACGCCCTCCAGCGACTTGGACACGACGATGCCCTCGCGTGAGCCGAGGAGAGAGGGAAGGAAGCTCGCCGAGGCCTTCTGGCCGATGAACTGGTCCGCGTTCGGCGTGCGCGCGATGATCACGCCGTTGCCGTCAAACACGGACGCCACCCAGTCATCGGGAAGCTGGCGCTGGCGGATGATCTCGGCGAACGAGGTCAGGGGCGGGTTGATGGCCAGGGAGTAGCGCACGTCGCCGTTGGGCCCCTTGACGGGCACCTCGATCGAGACGACGGGGCGCCGCATGACGATGCCGAAGAACATGTCGGAGACCGCCGGCCGGCCGGTGGCAAACACCTTGTTCAGCGAATCCAGCGTCTGGCGGACGGGCAGCGCCGCGCCGGACGGGAGGTTGAGATTCATCACCTGCTGGCCGCTCTTCTCGAAGAGCAGCACGTTGGACCCCGGCAACTGCTCGGCGACGACCTGCTCGACGCGTTGGCGAAAGCCATCGAGGTCGCCGAGGTGGAGGCTGATCGAGCCGGCGAGCACCTCGAGGATGGCGATCTGCGTCTGGACGTTCCTCTCGACCGCCAGGGTGATGCTGCGCGCTATGTCGAGCGCGCGCCGGCCGGCGAGCGCCCGCTCCTCCTGGTAGGCCCGGTACTGCTGACCCAGCACGAAGAGCAGAAGCGGCAGCACGCTGACGATGACCAGCACCGCCAGGCGCATCTGCAGGGAGAGTCTGCTGAAAACCACCGGGCGGTAGGGGGTCTGCAGGGGAAGGACCGTCATGCGTCGTCCCGCGAACCGTCGGCCGCCGGCAGCGTGAAGCGGAAGATGGTGCCGCCGCCGGGGTTGGCTTCCGCCCACAGCCGTCCGCCATGCGCCTCGACGATCGAGAGGCTGATCGACAGCCCGATGCCCATGCCGCCTGTCTTGTTCGTGACGAAGGGCTTGAAGAGCTGCGCGGCGATCTCCGGCGCGATACCCGGCCCCGTATCGATGACCGCCACTTCCTGTTGGTCCTCGGCCGGGGCGGCGGTGCGGACCGTCAGACGCCGCTTCGACGCCTGCCGCAGCGCCTCGACAGCGTTGCGCACCAGATTGACCACGACCTGCTGGATCTGGATCTTGTCGATCTCGATCGGTGGCAGATTGTCGGCCAGCTCGAAGACGACCTCGATGCCGTCGAGCCGGGCACCGATGGTGGCCAGGGCGCTCGCTTCCTCGACGATGCGATTGAGGGATTCGGAGGAGCGTTCCGCGGGTCCTTTCTCCACGAAGCTACGCAGGCGGCGCATGATCTGTCCGGCGCGCTCCGCCTGGACCGCCGCCTTGCCCAGGTATTCGGCGAGCTTGGGCGGCGCGCCGGGCACGGACTCCAGAATCTGGCGGGCCGCCTCGGCGTAGTTCATCACGGCCGTCAGCGGCTGGTTGAGTTCGTGGGCGATGGACGACGACAGCTGCCCCATGGCGCTGAGGCGCGAGGTGTGGACCAGCTCGGCGGTCAGCTCGCGGACCCGGGCCTCGGCCTCGGTGCGCTCCGTCAGATCGTGAATGATGCCGACGAAGCTGGGCTCGTCGCCGTGCCGGGCCTCGCCGACCGACAGGTGCATGGGGAAGGTCGAGCCATCCTTGCGCTGCCCGGTCACGTCGCGGCCGATGCCGATGATCTTGCGCTCGCCGGTCGTGTGATAGTTGGCGATGTAGCCGTCGTGCTCGTCGCGGAACGGCGGCGGCATCAGGATCCTGACGTTGCGGCCGACCACCTCGTCGGCGCCGTAGCCGAACAGCTTCTCGCAGGCCGGGTTGAAGACCAGGATGCTGCCGCGGGAATTGATGAGGATCACCCCGTCGACGGCCGTGTCGAGCACGGCGCGCACCCGCGCCTCGCTGTCGCGCAGGGCCTGCTCGTGGCGTTTGCGTTCGCTGATGTCGTGAATGATGCCGACGAAGATGGTCTCGCCGCCTTCCTGCATCTCGCCGACCGACAGGTCCATGGGGAAGGTCGAGCCGTCCTTGCGCCGCCCGACGACCTCGCGCCCGATGCCGATGATCTTGCGCTCGCCGGTGCGCCGGTAGCTGTCCAGATAGCCGTCGTGGCCCTCGCGGAAAGGGGGCGGCATCAGCAGCTTGACGTTCTGGCCGATGACCTCGGCGGCGCGATAGCCGAAGAGCGTCTCGCAGGCGGGATTGAAGACCAGCACGAGGCCGCGGGCGTCGATGAGAATGATGCCATCGACCGCGGTCTCGATGACGGCGCGGAAACGGGTTTCGTTGTTCGACGGACTCACGTCAGGACCCTCCCCTGCCTGACCCAACTCTCGCCGCTTGGTTAATGCGCGATTGCCGTGCCGAGTCCCGAAATTAACCCTTAAAGGTTGAGCAAAGGTTTACTTAACAATTGACACGGGAATACCACCTTTAACGACTCGCTGCCGTTCGGTATCGAACGGAGCCGTTAAAGGGCCGGGGCGGGCGCGGCCGGACGGGTTAACTGCTCGATCTTCTGGCGGAGATCGTCGAGCCCGAAGGGCTTGCCGAGAATGGCGTCGGCGCCCAGTCCCAGGGCCATCTTGCCGTAGACCTCGGAGTGCAGCAGCCCTCCGCCCGACATGGCGATGATTGGCGTGCCGGGGTGCTGGCGGCGGATCAGCGGGATGGTCTGGAACCCGTCCATGTAGGGCATGATGATGTCGCAGAGCACGAGGTCGTAGTCGTGGAGCTGCGCCATCTGCCAGCCGACCTGGCCGTTCCAGGCGGTCTCGACCGTGCAGCCGAGCTGCTCCAGCATCAAGCGCGTCAGGTCGCGATAGAGCTCGTCGTCGTCGATCACCAGGACGCTGCGCGGCGCGGCTGAGTCGGAGGGCTCGCGAGACAGAGGAACCGGCTGGGCCTCGTGAGTGTCGAGGGCAGCCGGAGGATCGAGGGTGAGTGTGGTCATCGACGCGAATCCTTTGATGGGTTGCGGCGCCCGCTTTCCGAGGGGAGATGGAAAGCGGGCGCCGCCGCCCTGCCTTGGGCCCGCGCGGAGGATCGGCGGGAAGCGGTGAGCCTGGCGGCGCGGGGCCGCAAGGCGGCTTCGACAGATCACCCTTGCGGGTGAACACACCCTAGAGGACGCGGCTTTCGCGAGGCTGAAAGGGGTGCTCGAAGGGTTTCGAGCTAGGAGGATGTCGCAGGATGCGCCGCGGTGAGGCCGAGGTCGAAGGCGCGGCGGATCGCCTGGGCGCGGCTCGTCACCTGCAGTTTGCGGTAAAGATTGGTGAGATGCAGCGCGACGGTGGAGGGCTCCACGTCGATGGCGCGGGCAATCTCCTTGTTCGACTGGCCGTCGACCAGCTTCATCAGGACGTCGTGCTCGCGCGCGGTGAGATGAAGCCGGGCCTCGACCTGCGGCGCGGACGGGTGCAGCTCGATATGGTCGGGCACGTACCGTTCTCCGGCGAGAACGCGCCGGATGGCGTCCTGGAAGGCGGGACCCCTGAGGGTCTTGGGAATGAAGCCGCGGGCGCCGGCCTCGAGGACGGCATGGACCGTCTCCGGCGAATCGTCGCCGGACATGATCACGACGGGCAGGTCCGGATCGGTCTCGCGCAGGCGACGCATCCCCGCCAGTCCGTCCATGTCCGGCATGTGAAGGTCAAGCAGAGCCAGATGGATGGGGCCGGACTTCTCGCGGAGCGACAGCGCCTGAAGCATGCTCGTGGCGCGCCACAGCCGCACCGGCGGGGCGAGCTGCTTGAGATGGATCTCGAGCGCATCGATCAGCAGGGCGTGATCGTCGACGATCAGGATCTGACGGGCGGTGGGCATGGAAGGGCCTGGAGTCGGGTTGTGGCGTGGCGTCCTGTTTCTGGTCTCGTGGCAGTCTGGGCCTATGACGTGAATACGGAGTTACCGGCAGACCTAGGTATTTCTGGGGGTTGAACGCCGCGACGCTACGACGCGGCCCACTCCAGCACGGGGATTTCGTCCTGGCTCGTCACCTCTTCGGCGACGGCGGTCGCCGCCGCCGGCCTGCAGGACGGCGCGCGGAGCGCCTTGCGCAGGTCATAGATGCCGAAGGGCTTGGTCAGGACGGCGTCGGCGCCGGCGTGCAGCGCCATCATCAGCGTGGGGTCTCCGGGCAGGGACGTCGGTGCCGCCAGGGCGACGATGCGCGCGTCGGCCTGTTGGCGCCGGATGCGGCTGATCGTCTCGGCTTCGTCGTGCTGCGGCAGTGTCAGGCTGCACAGCACGAGGTCAAACGCGTGGCGCCGCACCTTCTCGCGGCCGATCACGCCGTTCCAGGCGGTGTCCACCGACCAGCCGTGGTCGCGCAGCATCTCCATCAGAAGATCGCGATAGACGGCGTGGCCTTCGACGATCAGGGCGGTCGGGGCGGAGGTCGGGTGCATGGTTCGAATCTCTGGGAATCAACGTGTCGGTCGGTGGCGACCGTACGGCCTCTGCGGCAGGCGGGTAAGTAAGGGGAAGTCCCTAATGCGCGAGCGGCACGGCTTTACCGAAACTTTACAGGTTGGGGAGTGAGAGCCCCGTTGCGATCACACGATCTACTCGATCGGCTTTCGTTCTTTGCGCTGTTCTGCCTTGTCGGCGAGGCCGTCCCATTGTTGGGCGAGATCCAGCAGCTCGGCCTTGGCCGTGGGCTGCGGAGTCGCCTTGGCCAGGGCGCGCAGATTGTCGGCGCGCTGTCGCCAGCGGCCAGGCTGACCCGTATTGGCTGACGCCGGGAATCCCTTCATGCCACGCTAACGCCGGGGCATGGCTCCGGTTGCGTCCTCGCGGCGAGGTCTAACGAGGTAGGGAATAGCCCCCGGGGGTTCAGCCGAAGGGGCATTGCGGGCCCTCCGCTCGCCGTGGTTTGTGGGTGGATGACCAAAATTTTATTGGTCGATGACGACGCGGCCTTCCGCTACGCCGCGGTCCGGATTCTGCGCGCCGCGGGTTTCGGCGTGCATGAGGCGTCGGATTATCGCGGGGCGCTGGAGATCCTGCAGAGCGACGTCGCACTCGACGTGATGATCACCGACATCGTCATGCCGCAGGGCATCAACGGCTACGCGCTCGGCCGCATGGCCACCATGCGGAGGCCGGGTCTCAGGCTGATCTACCTGACGGGCTATGACCTGCCGACCAGCGAGGCCGGCGGGCCGGTGCTGCGCAAGCCTGTGACCGGCGAGGACCTGGTCGCCGCCGTCACTCGGGCGGTCGCCGGCGAGACGGACGGGCGCAGTCCGGCATGAAGAAGGGGCCCGGACACCGGCTGCTGACGAGGTCCGCGCCGCGACGAAGCGGTGCCCGGCTACTCGTGACGAAGGCTGGGATCGCCTGAGTGTGCGCCCCGTTTTTGCCTGGCTGGTTTTCTGAGCGGGTCACGCCGCCTTGGAAAGGATAACCATCTCGCGCCAGCCGATATTCCAGCGGCCGAAGATGCCATCGACCGCGCCGACCGGCTGCCGGGCTGCCGGCTGACCCCGATGAGCAGGCGCGGCGTCGAGGCGCGGCACGTATGACCTCCTTTGACCCAGGCTCTCCTTGCCTTCCTCGCCGCACAGCGCGTCGATTCCGGCCAGGCCGTCGTCGTGTCATCACCCGCCGTGCCGAGCAGAGTATCGTTACCCGTTGTGCCCGTGATCTTGGCCATGGTTGCCCCCTTTGAGAAACAGGTCCGTCGGCTAGGCGTGATGGTGATGAGTGGCGGCGGTTGTGCTCCCGTAGCGGTTGTAGTGGCGGGCGAACTCTAGCGACGGTCGTGGAGGCGAGTCACACGCACAACGGTTAATATCAACAACTAAAGCGCGTGGCCGTGGGCCGCGTTCTCGTCAGAGAGGTGAGCGCGACGGTCTGGTCCATCGCCGGGGTGCAGACGAAATGAAGGTATTAAAACCTTTTATGTAGGACTAAAGAGAAAAAATTGACCCCGGCGCGGGCTGCGCCTATGGTCCGCCGCCATGAACGCCCGGTTCGATGTGCCCAGCTTTGACGTCATTGTGGTGGGCGGCGGCCATGCCGGCTGCGAGGCGGCTTCGGCTTCGGCGCGGCTCGGCGCGCGCACGCTGCTGCTCACGCACCGCCTCGACACGGTCGGCGAGATGTCGTGCAACCCGGCGATCGGCGGGTTGGCCAAGGGTCACCTGGTGCGCGAGATCGACGCGCTCGACGGCGTCATGGGCCGGGCCATCGACCGCGCGGGGATCCAGTTCCGGCTGCTCAACCGCTCGAAGGGTCCGGCGGTGCGCGGTCCTCGCGCCCAGGCCGACCGCAAGCTCTATCGCCAGGCGGTGCAGGCGATCCTCGCCGAGCAGCCGAACCTCGAGATCCGTGCCGACGCGGCCGAGGATCTTGAGTTGAAGGACGGCCGCGTCGCCGCGGTGCTCACGGCGTCGGGTGCGCGCCTCGGCTGCGGCGCGGTTGTGCTGACCACCGGGACCTTCCTGCGCGGGCTCATCCATATCGGCGAGACGCGGATTCCTGCCGGCCGCACCAACTCGGCCGGGGTGCAGGAGCCGGCCGCGCTCGGCCTGTCAAAAACCCTGGAAAACTGCGGTTTTTCGCTGGGTCGGCTGAAGACCGGCACGCCGCCGCGGCTCGACGGCCGGACCATCGACTGGAAAAGTTTGCAGGAGCAGCCCGGCGACGATCCGCCGCTGCCCTTCTCCTATCTCACCGAGCGCATCACCGTGCCGCAGGTGCCGTGCTTCATCACCTCGACCACGTCGGAGGGGCACGCGCTGATCCGCGCCAACCTGCACCGCGCGCCGATGTACTCGGGCCAGATCGCCTCGACCGGCCCGCGCTACTGCCCGTCGATCGAGGACAAGGTGGTGCGTTTCGCGGCGCGCGAGCGGCACCAGATCTTTCTCGAGCCCGAGGGGCTCGACGATCCGACCGTCTATCCCAACGGCATCTCGACCTCGCTGCCGCAGGACGTACAGCTGGCCTTGCTGAAGACCATCCCGGGTCTGGAGAATGCCACCATGATCCGGCCGGGCTACGCCATCGAGTACGACTATGTCGACCCGCGCGAGCTCGGTCCCACCCTGGAGACGCGCCGCCTGCCCGGCCTGTTCCTGGCCGGCCAGATCAACGGCACCACCGGCTACGAAGAGGCCGCCGCGCAGGGGCTGATGGCCGGGTTGAACGCGGCGCTGGCGGTGGGCGGTTCTCCGGCCTTCACGCTGGACCGCGCCGACGCCTATATCGGTGTTTTGATTGACGATTTGGTCACTCTGGGGGCCTCGGAGCCTTACCGCATGTTCACCAGCCGGGCCGAGTATCGCCTGGTGCTGCGGGCCGACAACGCCGACCAGCGCCTGACCCCGCGCGGCCTCGTCGTGGGCTGCGTGACCTCGGCACGCGAACAGGCCTGGCAGCAGAAGGAGGCGGCTCTTAACGCCGCCCGCACGCTGGTCCGCTCGCTGCGCGACACGCCCAGCCGCCTCGCGAAGCTCGGCCTCCCGGTCAACCAGGACGGCGTGATCCGCACGGCGGCCGATCTGCTCGCCCTTCCCGGCGTCGACCTTCGCCGTCTGGCGGTGATCTGGCCGGAGCTCGGCACGCTGGAGCCGGCGGTCAGCGAGCAGGTTGAGATCGACGCCCTCTATCGTGGCTATCTCGATCGCCAGGACGCCGATATCCGTACCTACCGGGCGGATGAGGGCCTGCACCTTCCGGCCGATCTCGACTACGGCGCCATCGCCAGCCTCTCGGCTGAGGCACGCAGCAAGCTCAGTCACGCCAAGCCCACCACCCTCGCCGCCGCCGCCCGCATTCCCGGCGTGACCCCCGCATCGCTGACTACCCTCCTGCGTCACGTGCGCCGCACGGCTGCCTGACACGTGACGCCAGTCGAATTCACTGAAAAGGCTGGTGTTCCACGTGAAACATTGGCCCAGCTTATTGTTTACAAAGAGCTTTTAGATCAGACCCAGGTGCGTCTGAACTTGGTCGGCCCGTCGACCCTGCCGGAGGCTTGGAATCGGCATTTCTTCGACTCGGCGCAGCTACTGCCGTTGATCCCAAAAACGGCACGACGGGTGGTGGATCTCGGGTCGGGAGCGGGGTTTCCCGGCCTGGTCCTGGCGATCCTCGAGCCGCGGCTGGAGATGCACCTCGTAGAGGGCAATCGCCACAAGGCCGGGTTCCTCGCCGAGGTGGCGCGCAAGACGGGCGTGGCGCGGCGGGTGACGATCCACGCGACGCGAATCGCGCACGCCACGGCCAAGCTGGCCGGGAGGGCCGAGGTGATCACGGCCAGGGCCTTGGCAGAACTGGAGGAATTGCTGAGCCTCGCCGCGCCGTTGCTGGCGAAGGGCGGCATCGCGTTGTTTCCGAAGGGCGCCAAGGCCGAGGCCGAATTGACCCGTGCGAGTAAAAAATGGAAGATGCGCGCCGAGCGCGTCCACAGCCGCAGCGACCCCTCGGGGACGATTTTTAGGATTTCTGACCTTGTCCGTAAGTGAAACTAATCCTAAAAACGCGCCCGCCAGCGGCAACGGCATCCCGCCGCGGATCATCGTCATCGCCAACCAAAAGGGCGGTGTCGGCAAGACCACGACGGCGATCAACCTGGCCACGGCGCTGGCCGCGGTCGGCCCCCGCGTGCTGGTGGTCGATCTCGATCCGCAGGGCAACGCCTCCACCGGTCTCGGCATCCCCACGGCGCAACGCGAGTTCGGCACCTACAACGTGCTGCTCGACGGCGGCGCCATCGACGACGCCATCGTTCCCACGGCGGTGCCCAATCTCTCGGTCATGCCGGCGACCGTTCACCTGCTGGGCGCCGAGCTCGAGCTCATCGACGTCGAGCGCCGCGAGTACCGGCTGGCCGACGCCCTCTCCCGCCACGCGCTGGGCTTCGACTACATCCTGATCGACTGCCCGCCGGCGCTGGGCCTGCTCACCCTCAACGCCCTGGTCGCGGCCGACGCGGTGCTGGTCCCCCTGCAATGCGAGTTCTTCGCCCTCGAAGGCCTGTCGCATCTGGTCAGGACCATCGAGCTGATCCGCGGCAAGTTCAACCCGCGCCTGGAGATCCAGGGCCTCGTGCTCACCATGTACGACAAGCGCAACAACCTGTCGGACGTGGTCGCCGCCGACGTGCGCGGCTATTTCGGCCCGAAGGTCTACGAGACGGTGATCCCGCGTAACGTGCGCGTCTCCGAGGCCCCCAGCCACGGCAAGCCGGTGCTGCTCTACGACATGCGCTGTCCGGGCTCGCAGGCCTATATCTCGCTCGCCTCCGAGCTGATCAAGCGCGAACAGGCGAGGCTGGCGGCATGAAGACCGGATACCCCTCACCCGCTCGCTCTCGCTCGCGACCTCTCCCGCAAGGGGAGAGGTTCAGTGATGAGCAAGGCGCCACTAACCCTCTCCCCTTGCCGGAGAGGGTGACGCCGAAGGCGTCGGGTGAGGGGGTTCTGACATGAGCCCCGAAGCCAAGAAGCCGCTGGGCCGCGGGCTCTCCGCCCTGCTCGGTGACGCGGCGGCCGAGGCCGCCCCGGTCGCCGCCGCCCCGCGCGCCGCGAAGCTCGTCCCCGTCGGCAGCATCCGGCCCAACGAGTTCCAGCCGCGCCGGACCTTCACCAAGGAGGAGATGGAGGAGCTCACCAGCTCGGTGCGCGCCCACGGCGTGCTGCAGCCCATCCTCGTGCGCCGCGATCCCAAGGACGCCAACCGCTACGAGCTGATCGCCGGCGAGCGCCGCTGGCGCGCCGCCCAGGCGGCGCGGCTGCATGAGATCCCGGCGGTGGTGCGCGACCTCACCGACACCGAATCGCTCGAGCTGGCGCTGATCGAGAACCTGCAGCGCGAGGACCTGACGCCGATCGAGGAGGCCCGCGCCTTCCGCCGGCTGATGGACGATTTCGGCCACACCCAGGAGAAGCTGGCCCAGGCCCTGGGCAAGAGCCGAAGCCTGGTGGCCAACCTGGTCCGCCTGCTCGACCTGCCCGACGATGTGCAGCAGCTGATCGAGCGCGGCCAGCTGTCAGCCGGCCACGGAAAGCTGCTCGTCGGCCGGGCCGACGCGACCTTGCTGGCCGGCGACTGGGTGCGCGGCGCCATCACGGTGCGCGAGGCCGAGGCGCTGATGGCCGGCACCAAGACGCGCCCGCAGCTCAAGCAGAAGGGCAAGTCAGGCAAGGCGGACAAGTCCGGCGACATCCTGCGCGACGCCAACACCGACGACCTCGAGCGGCGCATGACCCACTCGCTCGGCGTCAAGGTGCGTATCCTCCACAAGAAGGGCACGCAGTCCGGCGTCTTCCAGGTCTATTACTCGACGCTCGACCAGCTCGACGACATCATCGACCGCATCGCCGGCACCTCGACGCCGGGCGTCAAGCCGCCGCAGAACCAGGTCACCGGCAACCTGCGCAAGCAGCGCGGCAGCGACTGAGCGGCGCGCGGGGGGCGCCATGATGCTGCTGATCGACGCGGCCGTGGCGGGATGTCTGGCGAGCAGCGCCTGCGACCGCTCCGTCGACGAGCAGATCGAGCTCCTCCGTCAGCCTCTGAGCCAGCGGCAGTCGTCCGCTCCGGTCGACATCCGGCACGAGAGCCTGAGCAACGCCCTCACCTGCATCTCAGCCCCCTACTCGCCGCCGGACCTGCAGCTGCGGCAGCGCGGCGTGGAGCCGACGATCCGGGCCCGGACCTCCGGCTACGACATCGCCTATTTCGTGCGGGTGAACGCCGAACAGGCGCTGTCGGAGGTGCCGACGAAGACGCTCCTGCCGGTTGAAAAAGACGTCTGCGTTGAGGGCCGCTTCTTCTTCCGGCTCTATGATTGCCAGGAGCCCGAGATGCGCGCCGTCAAACAGCAGACCTGCGTGACGCTGGTGAAGGAGTAGAAGCGGGGCGCTACCGTGGACGCCCCTCGCCACGCTCTATTATTGTTAGGATTTACAGATAGTTATGGGTGACTAACCCAGCGCTATACCGAGGGATAGGCATCCTTCCGCACCCGCCGTTGCGGGGTCGCTTTGGCTAAGGTCGCTTCACCAAACCGAGGGGGAGCCCATGCCAGCCAGATCAGCCGCAGCCCGGCACATCAGCCTCAGCCAAGCCACCGCTTCCACGCCCCGCCGCAGCGCCGGCGGCGCCGACCTGCCCGCGAGCCTCAAACCGTCGCGGTCGCGCATCATCCGCCTCGCCGCGACATCGGATGTGGCCAAGGTCGCGCCTACGCCTGCCGACCCGGCGGCGACGGAGCCGGTGCATGCCGGCGCCGAATGGCGCGAGCATGACCTGATGATCCGCCGCTTCCAGACCGCCGGGTTGACGCCGGCCGAGATTGCCGTGGTGCTGCACAGCAAGGGCCTGCGCGTGCGCACCTGGCACGTCAGCGAGACCTTCGTGCGCGGCCGCCTCAAGGCGCTGGGCGTCGCGCCCAACGCCAGCCGCACCTGGTACGGCCAGCACGACAACTGCTATCGCCGCCGCCTGCCGGACTAGAGGATTCCGTCGCCCGACAAGGAATCGTCGGCGTGAGATTTTTCGGAACCCGCGTTCCCCGCGATTGTTTCGTCTCTAACGGAAACCAACGGGCGTTCCCAAAGATCGATGCACGAAGCGGAAGCCATCGCGGTCGCGCGCCCGCAGCGCGCGCCAGCCCGCGATCTCGTTCAGGATATCGTCAGGCAATGCCTCGATAGCGCCCGCGCCTGCCTGCGCTGCGCCGATGAATGCCTGGGCTCGGTCGAGGTCGAGCGGCTCAAAAGCTGCATCCGCTTCGCTCTCGAGGGCGCCGACCGCTGCTTCGCCACGGCCGCGCTTCTGGAGCGTCCGTCCCTGGAACACGATGGCGGCGGCACCATCCAGGCCCTGCTCGCCGGCTGTGCCTGGGCCTGCGAGCGGGCGGCCACGGAATGCCGCCCCTATGCCAGGCGCTATGAAGCCTGCGGCCTCTGTATCGAAGCCTGCAAACGCTGCAGCGCCGCCTGCCGCAGCGCCGCACTGGTGCTGTAGCTAGTCGCCGGCGGCGACGCGCCGCGGGGGCGATTTCCCGTCCAGCGCCTCGGCAATGGCGGCGAGGAGGATCTGCACGTCCAGCGGTTTGGTGAGATAGCGATAGAAGCCGGCGGCGATGCCGACCTGCACGTCACGGGGCATCGCCGCGGCACTCAACGCCAGGACCGGGATGCTCGCAGTCTCCGGCATGGCCTGCAGCCGCGCCAGGACCTCGAAGCCGTTCATCTCCGGCAGATTGATGTCGAGGATGATGACGTCGGGCTTGTGCGCCGCCGCCAGCTCGAGCCCGAGATGCGGCGTCGGCGCCGAGAGGAAGGCCAGGTTGCCGACCGTGCTGACGATGGTTTCGACAAGCTTGAGGTTGGCGGGATTGTCCTCGACATAGAGCACCGTACGGCCGCGCAGCGCCGGGCGCGCGGGCAGGCCGGGCTCCGGTTTGGCGGCGGGCGCCGTCGCCGCGGGCGCGGAATCGGCGGGCAGATCGATCCAGAACCGCGTGCCCTGGCCGGGCGTGCTGGCGAAGCCGATCGAACCGCGCATCGCCTCGCTCAGGCGTTTGGCGATGGCCAGGCCGATGCCCGTGCCCTCGACCCGGCTGTGCTCGGCGCCGAGACGCTGGAAGGGCTGGAAGACCTCGCCCTGGCGCTCCAGCGCGATGCCCAGGCCGGTGTCGGAGACGCTGAAGCGCACGCTGCCGTCGGCGTTCAGCGAGGCCGACAGCTCGACGCTGCCGGCGGCGCGGTTGTACTTGATGGCGTTCGAGGCGAGGTTGAGCAGGATCTGGCGCAGCCGCATGCGGTCGGCGCGCACCGCCGCGATGCCCGGCGCGACGCGCTCGGTCAGCGTGATCCCCGCCTTGCCGGCGAGCGGCGCCACGGTGTGATGGATGTCGGCTACGATCTCGGCCGCCGGGACGCTTTCGAACGACAGGTTGATGCGGCCCGATTCGATGCCGGAAAGGTCGAGCACCTCGTTGATCAGGTTGAGCAGGTGCTGCCCGCCGCTGTGGATGTGCTCGATCTGCTCCTTCTGCATCGGCTGCAGATTGCCGGCGCGGTCGAGCTGCAGGAGCTGCGAGAAGCCGATGATGGCGTTGAGCGGCGTGCGCAGCTCGTGGCTCATGCGCGAAAGGAATTCCGACTTGGCGAGGTTGGCCCGCTCGGCGGCGGCCTGGGCCTGCTTGAGCTCCGTGATGTCCGCGTGGATGCCGACGATGCGGCCGTCGCGGGTCTTGCGCTCGAGGATACGGACCCAGCGGCCATGCGTCTCGCGTACGTCGTCGATCACGCCGAGGCGATGCTGCTCCAGCCGCTGGCGGATCCAGGTGTCGGCGTCCATGCCGTCGGGCAGCTTGATGTCGCCGATGCGGATGGCGCTGCGCAGGACCTCGTCGAGCGTGGCGTGCGGATCGCGGTTGGCCGGATTGGGGGCGTAGAGCTCGCGGAAGCGCCGGTTGCTGATCGCCTTGCGGGTGTCGGCGTTGTAGACCACGAAACCGTCGGGCAGCGCCTCGATGGCGTCCTCCATCAGCTCGGCATGGGCGCGGGCGCGCGCCTCGGCCTGGCCGAGGGCCTCTTCGATGCGTTTGCGCTTGGTGATGTCGCGCATGCTGCCGAAGATCTCGACGGGCACGCCGGTCTGCGGGTCGCGGATCGGGCGCATCTGCACCTCGACCCAGACCCAGTGGCCGTCACGATGGCGGATGCGGTTGGTGACGCTGGCGTGGTCCTCGCCCGCAACCACCAGCCGGAACGTGTCGGCGACGCGCATGGCGTCGTCGGGATGGATCTGAGTGACCGGATTGATCCCGAGCAGCTCCTCGGGCTCGTATCCGAGAATCTCGCGCGAGGCCGGCGAGACGTAGCGGCGCTGGAACTCCCGGTCGAGGCGGAAGATCATATCGGTCGAGCTGTCCGCCAGCAGGCGGTAGGAGGTGGCGCTGCCGGCGGCGGCCGTCTCGGCGCGCAGGCGCAGGCCAACCTGCCGGGTCATCAAGACCCCCAGCAGCGCGATGATGATGACCGCGATCCCGGTGAGGATGCCGGCGCGCCAGGTGTCGAGACGCCAAGCCTCTAGAAGGTCGCTTTCCTCGAGCCCCACCCAGACGACGAGCGGGAAGCGGTCCCCTCGGATGTAAGCGGCGAGCCTGCGCCGCCCGTCCTGCGTGGATGTCGCCCAAATCGAGCCCGACGAGGCATTGGGCAGATAGTCGCGGAACACCGGACCCGCGCTGAGATCGCGCCCTACATTTGTCTCAATGTACGGGCGGCGGACTAGAGCAATGGCATCTCCCGAGGCGAGGAGAATGCTTCCGTTCCGTCCGATGTCGAAGGTCGCATAGAATTTCTCGAAATACGACATGGACAGGGCGGCAAGCATAATGCCACCGAAGCTGCCATCGGTCCGGTCAATGCGACGTGACACCGGTATGATCCATTCGCCCGTGGACCTGTTTCGCACAGGACGACTTACGCGCAGACGGCGATCCGGGTTTTCGCGGTGGAACTGGAAATACTCCCGATCGGCGACGTTGATACTCAGGGTGATCGTCCTCGCATTGACGATCAGATCGCCGCTGGAATCCAGCAATGACAGATTCGAAAGCTGCGGCAACGCGGCTACATGGACGTTGATCGCCGAGCGCAGGCGCTCCAGGTTGTGTTCCTCAGTCCCGTCGGCTTCTATCCGCTCGATCAACCCGACAAGACTTACGTCGACTGCGCGAATCGTGTCTTCGGCATGCTGCACAATCGAACGGACGAGATTCGTTGCACTCTTCGTGCCGGCATCAATCGCCCCAGCGCGGCTCTTTGATGTGTCGAAGGCGTAGCCAGCAATAAGCATCAGGCAGGTCAGTGCTGCGAAGCAGGCAACCGCCACCTGCACGGACAGGCGCTGCTTCAGACGCGCGCGCCAGCTGCTGGGAGAGAGTTTCGCCGGGACCATGAACGCCGTGCCGCCAACACCAAACCCCCGCCGGGCCGGCCCGGGTGAGAGCATGGTTATTGAACCGTATCGGCATGAACGTTCCCTTAATTTCGGAGCTCTGCTGCATCGCAGCAAGATATTGATAAGACGTTATATTCTCGATTGCTTTCGAGGCCCTCAATTATCCGATAGGCTGACAAGCGACCGTCCGGCCGGAACAGCCGGGCGATGGGGGGTTCCACGGACAAGCAGCCCAAACGCCAACTGCGGCTGGTCATCGCCGACGACCATCCGCTGTTCCTCGACGCGGTGCGCCTGCATATCGAGCGCGCGCGGCCGGAAGCGGAGATCCAGGTCGCGGCCTCGCTCGACGAGGCGCTGGCCCAGGCGAAAAGCCAGCCGCCCGACGTGCTGCTGCTCGACTATTCGATGCCGGGCATGAACGGCGTTGCCGGCATCGCCCGCGCGCGCCTGGAATGTGCGGGCATTCCTGTCGTCATCATGTCGGGCACTGCCGGCGGCGCGGAAGTGCAGGCCGCGATCCGCGCCGGGGCCAACGGTTTCCTGCCCAAGAGCCTGGGGCCGGAGATCTTCATCCAGGCGCTGAACATCGTGCTGGCCGGCGGCACCTACCTGCCCGCCGACATCGTCACCGGGCCGGTTGTGGCGGCGCCGTCATCCGTACCGGAGGCGGCCTCCGCGGAGGCCGGGCTGACGCCGCGCGAGATGCAGGTGCTGCAGGCGATCGTCAACGGCAAGTCGAACAAGGAGATCGGCCGCGAGCTGGCGCTGCAGGAGGTCACGGTCAAACTGCACGCGCGCCGCGTCTACCAGAAGCTGGGGGCGCGCAACCGTGCCGAAGTGACGGCCATCGCCATCGAGCGCAGGATCGTCCAGCGCGCCGCGCGCGACGTCTAGGCCTGCTTCTCTCCCGGGATGTATCGCTCGCCGGCCAGGATCTGCTGCAGGGCCTGCAGGATGCCGGAGCCGCCGATCGTCTTGGGGATGAAGCCGCTGGCGCCGCAGGACATGACCAGGTCGACCGTCCCCGGCGACGTGTCTCCCGACAGGATGACCACCGGCAGGTCCGGATGCTCGCGCTTCAGGTGACGCAGGCCCGCCAGGCCGTCCATGTCGGGTATGTGCAGGTCCAGCAGGACCAGAGACAGGTCGCCGGCCGACCGGGCAAGGGCCAGCGCCTGCGGGACGCTGACGGCCTTCGACACGCGCACCGGCTGCGGCAGCTTTCCGAGAAACAGCTCGAGCATGTCGACGACCAGCGTGTGGTCGTCGACGATCAGGATGTGCTGCGCCGGTGTGTTGCCGGTAGATGCCATGGCCTCGCGTCCCGCCACGGCTGAGACGTGGCGTCGCGCGAGAGCTTAGGCGGTTCCCGCGGGCAAGACTACCGAGCCGACGGCGTCGCCTTGCCGGCCGTGAAGCCCCCGATCAGCGCCAGGATGCGGTCGACGTCCACCGGCTTGTGGAAGAAGGCGTCGGCGCCGCCGGCCCGGGCGCTGGCGGTGTTGAGCGAACTGCTGGCGTAGCCGGTGCACAGGATACAGCGCAGACCCGGGTTGAGAGCCTTCAGGCGCCCGATCATCTCCAGGCCCGACATCTCGGGCATGGTCTGGTCGCTGACCACAACGTCCCAGAGCAGCGGCTGCTCGGCGAAGACCTCGATCGCCTCGCTGGGCCGGCCGCAGACACCGACCTCGTACCCGGCGCGGTCGAGCGCCGTCGAGATCATGTCGCCGAAATGCAGGTCGTCATCGACCACCAGCACCCGCCCCTTGATGGCAGCGAGCTCGCGCGGCGGCTCAGTTCCGGGAGCGCGGATCACCGACTCGGCGGTCTCGGGAGCGGTGCGATCGCTGACCGGCAGGATGATGTCGAAGCTCGTGCCCATGCCCGGCCGCGTGGTGATGACCATGGCGCCCTCATGCGCCCCAACCAGCCGCTGCACCATCGGCAGACCAAGCCCAGTGCCCTGGCCCTGCGGCTTGGTGGTGAAGAAAGGATCGAAGATCTTCAACAGGACATCGGGCGTCATGCCCGAGCCGTGATCGCGCACACAAAGCACCAGATAGGCACGGCCTTTCCGCAACGAGCCTGAATAGCATCGGCTGACGCCATCCGGCGTTGAGGCGAGCTCCATCTGCGGCAGGCCGTCACCCTCGTCGGCGACCAGCGCCTTGAAGCGCATGTCGCTCTCCGACAGGCGCGCCGCCACTAGGGTCAGGGTGCCGGTCTTTCCGCCCATGGCGTCGGCGGCGTTGAGACAGAGATTGACCAGGATCTGGGTGATCTGGGTCGGGTTGACGATCGACCAGGCCTCGGGGAAATCGTTGCGCACCTCGATGGCCAGCGTCGCCGGCACCGTGGCGCGCAGAAGCTCGGCGCTCTCCTCGACCAGTCGGGCGATCGCCATCGGCTGGCGTGTCGCGTTTTCGCGCCGCGAGAAGGCGAGTATCTGCTGGATGAGATCGCGCGCGCGCTGCGAGGCGGAGAGGATGCGCTGGGCGTAGCCGTGGACGCGACTCTTCGGCTCGGTGTCCTCGGCGATGAAGCGGGCGAAGCCGAGGACGGCGCCGATCAAGTTGTTGAAATCGTGGGCGATGCCGCCGGCCAGCTGGCCCATCGCCTCCATCTTCTGCGCCTGGTAGAGCTGGTTCTGCGCCGTCTCGCGCTTGACGATCTCCTCGCGCAGCGAGACGTTCACCCGCCACAGGCGCCAGCCGTAGAGGCCGCCGAGCAGGCTGAGCACGGCGAAAACGCTCGCCGCGGTGATGAGCAGCGTGCGCTGGAACTCGCGGCGGTCCCAGAGGACGAAGTCGGCGCCAGCCCACTTGTCGGCGATGCGGTCGAGCTCGTCGCTCTCGCTGAGGCGCGCAATTGCCCGATTGAGCTCGTTCACCAGGGCCTGGTCGCCCTTGCGCACGGCAATATGGGCGGTGCGCACGGCCAGCGCCTCCGGCGTGGCGCTGATACCGGAGAAGCGGTTGGCGCGCAGCAGGTCGTAACCGACCCACTCCGTTTCGATGAGGCCATCGACTTCGCCGCGCAGCACCATGCGGAATCCCTCGACCACGCTGTCGATGAGCACGGGGAGCGCGTTCGGGCTCAGCTGGGTCAGTACGGCGGCCGGAAAACCGCCGCGCTTCACGGCGATGCGTTTGCCGGCAAGATTCTTCGGATTTACGCGCGCCACGTCGTTGGCCCGGGCAAAGACCGGATAGCGAAAGGTGAAGGTCGGCCCGGTGAAATCATAATTCTGCCGGCGCTCGTCGGTGACGGCGACGAACGACAGCGCGTCGCCTGCCCCTGCCAGGACCTGGCGCTGGGCGTCGTCCCAGGGTCCGAGGCGCATGTCGATGCGCCGGCCGAGAATGGCGCCGATGGCGTTCCACAGATCGACATTGGCGCCCGCGGGCTTGCCGTCGACCAGCGATTCATAGGGAGGGAAACTCGAATCGCCGAAGACGATCAGGGCCTCGCGCGAGGGCACCTGTGCCGGGGCGGCGGCGGCGGCGGCCAGCAGAAACGCCAGCGTCAGCGCCACACGCGCCCGGATCGCGTTCACGCGCGCTTCTCCGGCGGGTCGGCGGGCACGAGGTCGACAATCGCCGTCATCAGCGCGTCGACATCGACCGGTTTGTGGAAGAAGGCGTCGGCGCCGCCGGCCCGGGCGCTGGCGGCATTGAGACCGCCGCTGGCGTAGCCGGTGCACAGGATGCAGCGCAGGCCGGGATGGAGCGATTTGAGGCGGCCGATCAGCTCGAGGCCGGACATCTCGGGCATGGTCTGGTCGGTGACCAGCACATCCCAGCGCTGCGGGCGCTGGCCGAAGACCTCGATCGCCTCGCGCGGCCGGCCGCAGACGCCGACTTCGTAACCGGCGCGGTCGAGCGCGGTCGACACCATGTCGCCGAAATGCAGGTCGTCGTCGACCACCAGCACCCGCCCCTTGGCGCCGCCGAGTGCGGCGCGCGGGCCCGCCGTCTCGTCGTCGCGCGTCACCGCCTCGACGATGTCGCGGCTGGACCGGCCGCTCACCGGCAGGATTATGTCGAAGGTGGTGCCGGTGCCCGGCCGCGTGGTGACCACGATGGCGCCGTCATGGGCAAGGACCAGGCGCTGCACCACCGACAGGCCGAGGCCGGTGCCCTGGCCGCGGGGCTTGCTGGTGACGAAGGGGTCGAAGATCTTGGGCAGGATCTCGGCCGGGATTCCCGAGCCTTCGTCGCGCACGCTGAGCACCAGATAGGGTGAGCCGGCGCGCAGCGCCCCGACATAGCAGCGGCTCGGCTGGTCCGGCGCGGCGGCGGCGTCGACGCGCGGCAGGCTGCCGGGATCGCTGGCCAGCAGCCAGCGCAGGCGCGGATCGACCTCGGGCAGACGCTCGAGCGCCAGGGTCAGCGTACCCGGCCTCCCGGCCATGGCGTCGGCGGCGTTGAGGCAGAGATTGACCAGGATCTGGGTGATCTGGGTCTGGTTGACGATCGACCAGGCCTCGGGAAAGTCGTTGCGCACCTCGATGCCGAGCGTTGCCGGCACCGTGGCGCGCAGCAGCTGGGCGCTTTCCTCGACCAGCTTGGTGATCGCCGTCGGCTGACGCGGCGCGTTCTCGCGGCGCGAGAAGGACAGGATCTGCTGGATCAGGTCGCGGGCGCGCTGCGAGGCCGACAGGATGCGTTCGGCGTAGCCGTGGATGCGGGTCTTTTCGTCGGTGTCCTCGGCGATGAACCGGGCGAAGCCGAGGATGGCGCCGATCAGGTTGTTGAAGTCGTGGGCGATGCCGCCGGCCAGCTGGCCGACCGCGTCCATCTTCTGCGCCTCCTGCACCTGGCGCTCGAGCGCCACCTGGCGGCGCTCGCGCTCCAGCCGCTCGGTCGCGTCGTCGAGCAGGGTGACGCTGCCGCCATCGGGAAGCCGGGCGATGCTGGCCTGGAGCACGGCGTCGTTGCCGCTGCGCGTGCGGTGTATGACCTCGCCCGACCAGGCGCCGTGCGATTCGAACTCGCTGCCGATGCCCGCGCGCTCGAGCATGGCGAAGGCGCTCGATTCGTTGCCCATCAGCTCGCTGGCCGTCCGGTTGACGTAGATCGGCCGGTTGCCGGAATCCTCGACCACCACGCCCTTGCGCGAGCGGTCGAGAGCGGCGACCACGCGCTGCAGCCGCGTCTCGCTCTGCCGCACCTGGTCCTCGAGGCGCTTGAGGTCGGAGACATTGGTGACCATCGAGGCCACCAGGTTCACCTTGCCGGTGGAATCGAAGATCGGGAAGCGGCAGACGAGGACGGGCCGCTTGGTTCCGTCCTTGAGCGTATCGACGCGCTCGCGTACCAGCGTGCGGCCCGTTTCCCGCACGTCGCGGATCTCGGCGTCGACGATCGAGCGGTCGATTTCCGGGATGCTGATCTCGTTCATCTCGCCGAAGGTCTGTCCGACCACGATCTCGTTGCCCCAGAGATCGTGCGTGCGGTTGCGCTGCACCACGCGCCCGCTGCCGTCGGTGAGGTGGAAGGCCACGGGCATGTTGTCGATGACGGCGCGGAACAGCGCCTCGCGCTCGCGCACCTCCGCCTCCAGGCGCTTCATCTCGGTGACGTCGGTGAGCAGCGTGGCGACAAAGCGCACCGCGCCGGAATCGTCGAAGATCGGGTAGCGGTTGATCAGCAGCGAGCGCTCGCGGCCGTCGGCGTGACGGTCGACCCGCTCGTCGACGGAGGCGCGACCGCTCTCCACGACCGCGCGCATCGCGGCCTCGACCGTTTGCGTGTCGTACGGCACCTGGCCGGCGAACTCGCTCAGCTTGTGACCGATGACCGTGCTGCGGTTTATGAAGGCCCAGTTGTCGAGGGCGCGGTTGACCAGAACGAAGCGCCCTTGCGCGTCCGTGAGGTGGAAGCCGACCGGCATGTGGTCGAGGACGGTGTGGAAGAGCGCCTCGCGTTCGCGCACCCGTGCCTCGAGATGGCGCACGTCGGTCAGGTCGTTGATGAAGGTCGCGACGTAGGCGATCTGGCCGCCGCTGTCGAAGATCGGAAAACGGCTGATCAGGGCCGGCCGGCTGTGGCCGGTCAGACCGCGGAACTCGCGTTCGCGCATGACCATGCGCCCGGTGTCCAGGACTTCCTGGATCTCGGCTTCGGCCTCGGCGTAGGCCGCGCCGCTGTCGCCGGCCGCCTCGCGCACGGTCTTGCCGAGGAACTGGCCCGTCCGGGCGCCGGACCACGATTCCAGCGTGCGGTTGCGCTGCACGAAGCGCCCGGTCGCGTCCGTCAGATAAAAGCCGACGGGCATGCTGTCGAGCAGTGTGCGCAGCAGGGCCTCGCTGTCGCGCAGTGCCGTCTCGGCGATCTGGCGCTCGAGCTCGCCCCCGGCCCGCGGCGCAATCGCGGCGAGCACCGCGCGCAGCAGCTCCGCATCCGGGATCGGCGCCCGGGTGAGAAGCGCGATAAGCCCAATGACCTCGCCCTCGGCGCCGCGCAGCGCCACGCCGGCATAGCCCTCGAAGCCGCGCTCGACGAGGATGTCGTCCTCGGGGTAGAGCCGCGCCGCGTCACGCTCGACGATGAGCAGCCCGTCGGCCAGCGTGGTGGCGCAGGGCGTGCCCGCGATCGCGTATTCCGTGTCCGGCTGGTGGGAGCCGTCGCCATAGGCGGCGAGAGTGGCGACGCGGCCGCCATCGATGCGCCGCCCGACCACCGCCGTGTCGGCGCCCAGGGTGCGCACCAGCCGTTCGACCAGAAGCCGGAAATAGTCGGGCCCGACGCTGCCGGCCACCGCCGCCGTGACGGCTTCGAGCGTCGCCTGCAGGCGCGACGTCTCGGTGATGTCGAGGGTGATGCCGCGGAACCCCGTGTGACGGCCGGCGGCATCGAAGGTCGGCTTGCCGGTGACCGATATGCGCACGCGCTTGCCGGCATCCGTGACAACGTCGATCGGGACGTTCCGGAACGGCCGTGCGGTGGTGAAGATGCGATCGGCGTCGGCCAGGGTCAGATCGAGCCGAGCGATCCCCGGCACGTCGCGGAAGCGCCGGCCGATGAACTGCTCCGGCTTGATGCCGAGGCTGTCGTAGACCTGCGGCGAGATGAAGCGGATGCGCCGCTCCGCATCCCATTCCCAGATCCAGGCGGTCGCGGTGTCCACCACGTCCTGGAAGCGCTGGTTCGCCGATTCCAGGGCCTCGCGGGCGACCTGCGCCTCGAGAAACTGCTGGCGCTGGCTGGCGATGATCAGGCCGAGAGCCACCAGCAGCAGCGCCACGGCATTGGCGAAGTAGTAGCCGATACGCAGCGTCATATCGTGCAGGAGCAGGGGGAACGAGGACAGGATCGCGCCCCAGAGGACGAACAGCACGGCGAGGATCACGTGTTCCGGGCGCCGCCGGTCGTGCCGCAGGAGGAGTCCGCCGGTCACGAACAGGGTGATGGCTGCCGCGCTGAGCATGGTCGGCAGCCAGATCTTCTGCCGTGGCACCAGGCCGTAGTAGCCGGCCATGGCGCCGAGCGTGAGTACGGCTGCTGCAAGGGCGAGCAGCCGATAGGGCACCGTACGGCCGAGGAAACGGAGCGTGCCGCTGAGAATCAGCAGCGGCACCGCAATGAACAGCAGGTCGGCGACCAGAGGCGGACCCGCCGGCGCATAGATCAGGATCAGTACCTGCCGCGTGCAGTAGCAGAGATAGGCCGCACCCCAGAACGCCGGCGCCGCGACTTCGCGCCGCTGGAGCCAGAGATAGAGGAAGGCGAACGCCAGAACGCCGCTGGCCAGCACGTTGCCGGCGATGGCGGTCTGTAAGGCGCTGAGTTGCACGGGACGACCCCCCGGTCGAACGGTTCTCCGAAAAGACTAACCGGGCCCCGTCCGGCGGTCCCGCCGCTAAAGGGATAGCGCCGCTAACCGAAAGGTTAGCGGATGTCTCCGGGCTCGGCCTTCTCGATCGCCTCGACCAGCTCGCGGGGCTCGAAAGGCTTGCTCAGTATAGCCGAAACTCCAAGGTATTTCAAAAAGTTAGGAACACCGGCCGGATGGCCGAGGCCGCCCCCGGTGACCGCAACGACCTTGAGCGCCGGCCAGCGCTCGCGCAGCGCCCGGACCAGCTCGATGCCGTCGAGGTCGGGCATGTAGACGTCCGTGACCACCGCGTCGAACGGCTCCCGCTCTAGCCGGTTGATGGCTTCGCGGCCGCTGAGCGACATGCCGACCCGGCAGCCGCGCCGGGCGAGTACCTCCGCCATGTAGGCGCAATGCTCGGGATCATCGTCGACCACCAGCACCAGAAGGCCCGTGTCCGTCCGGCCGGAGCCTCCGGGCCCGCTGTCATTGGCGGCCTTGGGCGGGGTGCGGTGGATTCTCGGCGGCTCGCCGAACTGGCGGATGGCGGCGATGGGCTCACCCGGCTGGAGCTCGAAAGCGACCAGGCATTCGGATGCGTATTGCGGCAGGGTCATCGAATTCTCCTCGGACCGTGAACGCAAGGCGGCGCTCATCGGTGCCGGGACGATGCTCTCCGCGCCCTTTCTTTGCACGCCGCCAGAGGGTCAGCCGCCGCGCACCAAAGGATAGCGGTGAGGTCGAGGGATAGCTGACCCTTCGCACCCACCCGTCCGCCATCGCGGTGGCGTATCACCTCGCCCATCGCAACCGTTTTGTCGGAAGGGGTGGCAGTCATGGGTAAGGTTCTCGCGCGGGTCAGGCTCGCCTATCAGATATCGATCATCAGTGTCCTGGCGATTCTGGGGCTTGCCGCCGTCGGCGGCGTGTATCTCTGGGGGGCCAGCCAGCAGGCCGCCACGGACAGGCAGATGGCCCGTGCCGTCTCGGCGCAGCTGACGCAGAACGCCGTGGCCGAGGAGATGCTGCGCGCCCGCCGGGCCGAGAAGGATTTTCTCCTGCGGCAACAGGAGCGCTATCTCGAGGCTCACGCCGTAACGCTACGCAAGGTCACACAGAACCTCACAACGCTGGTCGATCTTGCCGACAGCGCGGCGGAGCGGGCTCTTCTCGACAAGGTGCGGGCCGGTGTCGGCCAGTACGGCGCGGATTTTGCCAAGCTGGGTTCCACGGCGAAGGCCCTCGGCCTCGACGAAAACAGCGGGTTCATGGGCCGTATGCGCGCCTCGATCCACGAAGTCGAGACGCGGCTGAAGGACGTGCAGGAGCCCGCACTTCTGATCGCGGCGCTCCAGATGCGCCGTGCGGAGAAGGACTTCCTGGCGCGCGGCGACAAGCGCTATGCCGATGGCGTCATGGCCCAGGGCGAGACATTCGTAGCGGGGCTGCCGCGCTCGGCATTGCCGACGACGCTGCAGCGCGACCTCACCGAGAAGATGTCGGCATATCAGGCGGATTTCGCCCGCGTCGCCGACGGTACCCAGACGGTGGCCGCCGAAACGCGGAAGCTGTCAGAAACCTACTCCGCCATGGAGCCCGATCTCGACGCGCTCGAGAAGAGCATTGCCGCGCGCTACCAGTCGGCGCTCGTGACCGCGGCCGAGAACACCGCCGAGATCAAGCAGATCATCCTCGTCAGCATCGTCGTCGTGACACTCCTGGTGACCGTGCTGGCCTGGCTGATCAGCCGCAGCGTCTCCGGCGCCGTGGTCGAGATGACGGGCCTGATGGGCAAGCTCGCCGGCGGCGACCTTGAAGTCACGGTGAGTGGTCTCAAGCGTCAGGATGAGATAGGTGCGATGGCCAAGGCGGTCCAGGTCTTCAAGGACAACGCCGTGACGGCGCGCCGCCTGGAGGCGGAGCAGAAGGCCGAGCAGGCGCGCAAGGAAGAGCGTCAGGCGAAGGTCGAAAGGTTCATCAAGAGCTTCGACGAATCGGTGGCCGGTTCGCTCGGTCTGCTGGCCTCGGCCTCGACCGAGTTGCAGACGACCGCCCAGTCGATGACCGCGACGGCGGAGGAGACCCAGCGTCAGTCCACTGCAGTGGCGGCGGCATCCGAACAGGCCTCGACCAATGTCCAGACTGTCGCCTCGGCGGCGGAAGAGCTGTCATCGTCGATCGCCGAGATCAGCCGCCAGGTCAGCGAATCGACCCGCATCGCGGCCCAGGCGGTCGAGGATGCCGACAAGACCAACGCCCAGATGCAGGAGCTGGCGGCGACGGCCCAGAAGATCGGCGAGGTGGTCAAACTGATCAACGACATCGCCAGCCAGACCAATCTGCTGGCGCTCAACGCCACCATCGAGGCAGCGCGTGCCGGCGAGGCCGGCAAGGGCTTCGCTGTCGTCGCCTCCGAGGTGAAGAGCCTAGCCAACCAGACGTCCAAGGCCACAGAGGATATCGCCGCGCAGGTGAAGGCGATCCAGACCGCGACCAGCGATTCGGTTCAGGCGATCGCCGGTATCACGACCACCATCGGCCGGGTCAACGAGATCGCCACAACCATCGCGGCGGCTGTCGAGGAGCAGGGTGCAGCGACGCAGGAGATCGCCCGCAACGTGCAGCAGGCCTCGGCCGGCACGGCGGAAGTCTCGTCCAACATCTCCGGTGTCACCCAGGCGGCCACCGATACCGGTGCCGCCGCGAGTCAGGTGCTCGGCGCCTCGAGCGAGCTGGCGAAGCAGGGCGAAACCCTCCGCGCGGACGTCGGCCAGTTCCTGGCCAATATCCGCGCCGCCTGAGTTCAGAACAGCCGGGCGCGCACCTCATCCTCCCGGTGTGCGCGTCCAGCCGGGCCGCTCGTGATCCTCTCCCGGTGCGAGCGGCCCTTCTCTCAACCTCTTGCGCGACGGAGCACGGTCGTGACGGTTGTCGATTTCCTGAGCCTGCGGCAGTGGCTGATCGCCGTTGGTTTCTCGGCCGGTCCGCTGACCGGCAATCCGACGGAATCCCTCGGCCTGGCTGAGGATGGCACGACCGTGACCGACACCCTGTCGAGCCCGGATGGACAGGCCTGGACGCTGCTCTATTCGCTGGCCACCGGCCGATTCTCTGTCATCGCCAGCGGCCGTCGCTGGGACATCCAGATGCATTCGGCACTGGCGTGATTTGTAACCGGACATGCGCCCATTTCCCCCCGCGGCGCATGTTCCCGGGCCGCTCGCGACCCCTCCTGGCGCGAGCGGCCCACCCTCTCGAGGAGACCATCAGTGAAGGCTTTTGAGAATCTTCGTATCGGCACCAAGATCTCCGCCGTGGTCGGCATGCTCGCCCTCGTGGCGGCCGTGATCGGCTGGATCGGCGTCGATGCCATGCGTACCTACGACGCCAAGGTCGACGAGATCACCCGGGCCTCGCAGCGCGCAGTCCTCGGCGAGCGGGTCAACGGACTGGTCCTTTCGGTGGTCATGGATTCCCGCGGCATCTACATGTCACGCGACCGGGCCGAGGCGGAGAAATACGGCAAGCCGCTGCTGGCCTATCTGCAGCAGATGCAGAAGCTGCTTGGCGAGTGGAAGGTGCTGGTGCCGCCGTCGCAGCAGGAGCCGTTTGCGCGGGCCGAAGCCAACGCCCGGCAGTTTGTCACGTTTCGCACGGAGCTGGTGCGCCTCGGCTATGAGGCTGGTCCTCCGGCGGCGCGCGAGTATGGCGACAATGACGCCAACCGCAGCAACCGTCAGGCCCTTAATGTCGAGATTCAGAAGCTGGCAGAGCTGAACAACGCGCTGATCGCCGAGCTCGACGCCGGCCTCGCGGTCTACTACCGGGCCCGTCTGGTGATGATGATCGCCGTGGCGGTCATTGGCATCGCGCTGGCGCTCGGTCTGGCGGCCATCGTCACCACCCGCTTCATCACCCGTCCCCTCGTCGGCATGACGGGCCTCATGGGCAAGCTCGCCAGCGGCGATCTGGAGTCGGAGATCACGGGCCTCCAGCGCCGGGATGAGATCGGCGCGATGGCCAAGGCCGTGCAGGTCTTCAAGGACAGCGCTATAGCGGCGCGCCGCCTCGAATCCGACCAGAAAGCCGAGCAGACGCGCAAGGAAGAGCGTCAGCTGGCAGTCGAAGGCTTCATCAAGTATTTCGACGAGTCGACGAGCGGCTCGCTCCGGGCGCTGGCCTCGGCCTCGACCGAGCTCCAGACCACGGCGCAGTCGATGAACGTAACGGCGGAAGAGGCGTCGCGCCAGTCGACGGCGGTCGCCGCAGCCTCGGAACAGGCCTCCACCAACGTGCAGACGGTCGCCGCGGCCGCCGAGGAGCTCTCCTCCTCGATCGCCGAGATCGGCCGTCAGGTCAGCGAATCGAGCCGGATCACCGGCCAGGCCGTCGATCAGGCGACGCGGACGAACAGCCAGGTCCAGGCCCTGGCCGATGCCGCCCAGCGCATCGGCGACGTGGTGAAGCTGATCAACGACATCGCCGGCCAGACGAACCTGTTGGCGCTCAACGCCACCATCGAGGCGGCGCGCGCCGGTGAGGCCGGCAAGGGCTTCGCCGTGGTTGCCTCGGAAGTGAAGAGTCTGGCCACCCAGACCGCCAAGGCCACCGAGGATATTGCGGCCCAGGTGAAGGCGATCCAGGGCGCCACCGGCGACTCCGTCCAGGCCATCGCCGAAATCGCCTCGACCATCGGCCGGGTGAACGAGATCGCCACCACCATCGCCGCGGCGGTCGAGGAGCAGGGTGCGGCGACGCAGGAGATCGCCCGCAACGTGCAGCAGGCTTCGGCCGGCACGGCGGAGGTCTCGTCGAATATCGCCGGCGTCACCCAGGCGGCGACGGAAACCGGCACGGCCGCCACTCAGGTGCTGGAGGCTTCGGGCGAGCTTGCCCGCCAGAACGAAACCCTGCGCTCCGAGGTGAGCCGGTTCCTGGTGAATATCCGCTCTGCCTGAAAAACGAACAGATGGTTGCGCGCCAACCTCGCTTCGGTGCGCCTCTCTGCCGGGCGCCGTGACGGAATATTTGTCGGGTCCGGCGCCGTATAGAAAACGTCGAGCAGGCCTTTTCCCTCTCCCGGGGAGCTCGCTCGACGAGGCCGTCCGCGCCGACACGCGGACGGCCTATCCTCTTTCCCGGGCAGATGAATCCGGCGTTCTGCGGGCGGATACGGGCACGCCCGCGCGCCGTTAACACTCGTTACATCCGGAACCGCTATAAGAACACCGCACGATGGGGTCGTGAGCGCGCCCGAGTCGCAAGAACTCGGGTGGCGTGCTGCTTGCACCCTGGGTTCGGCGCCGCGGCGCAAGGCCTCGTGCGGGGGGCACTTCGGATCGAAGTGCGGGTGCGGGTAACGAGTGGCTGTCGATGACGGATCAACTGGCTGAAATCGTCCGCCTGCATCAGGCCTATCTCGAGGGCAAAAGCGGCGGCGTGCGCGCCGATCTGCGCCAGGCCAATCTCTCAGGAATCATCTTCGACAAGATCAGCCTGCGTTCCGCCGCGCTGTCGGGCGCCGATCTCAGCCACTCGTCGCTGAACGGTGCCGATTTCAGCGAGGCCGATCTCTTCGGCGCCAATCTCGAAGGCGCTGATCTGGAACAGGCGATTTTCGTGCGTGCCGACCTGCGCGGTGCGCGTCTGCGTCATGCCCGTCTGGTGAGCAGCGACCTTCAGGGCGCCGATATGCGTCCCGGGGCCTTCGCCCGCGGCGCCGGACAGGTGGCGTCGCCTCTGGCCCAAGCCCAGGCCCAGGCCGCCAAGACGGAGCCGGCCAAGGCGAAGCCGCTGGGTCTGCGGCTGCGCCGCGAAAAGGCTCCCGAGCCCGTCATTCCGGCCGCTCCCGTAGTGAGCGTGGTGACGACGTCGGCCCAGGCCGGCCAGTCAAGCGGCAAGCTCTACGCCACCAACCTCAGCGGCGCCGACCTGACCAACGCCAACCTCTTTCTGGCCAAGCTGAAGAGCGCCAATTTCACCGGCGCCAATCTGACCTCGGCCAATCTCGGCCGCGCCGATCTTCGCCAGGCGATCCTGCGCCGCACGATCATCGACAAGGCCAATTTCAAGGGCGCCGAGATGGACGGCGCCATTCTGCAGAAGCCGAGCGTGCTGCCCGAGGCGCTGCGCCGGCCGATCGAGGAGCATGCCCTTTGGCTGGCCTCCGCCGGTGCCCAAGGCTCGCGGGTGGATCTCGCCGGCTACGATCTGCGGGGCATGGACCTCTCGGGCGTCGATCTCAGCGGCGCCAATCTCAACGGCGCCAAGCTCATGGAGACCCAGCTCGCCGGCAGCGTGCTGGTCATGGCCACACTGGTGGGCGCCGACCTCACCGAAGCCGATCTGTCCTTTGCCGACCTGCGCGGCGCCGATTGCCGCCAGGCGCGCTTCGGCGAAGCCAGCCTGATGCAGGCCAATGCCGGGGCGGTGCCGCTGATGAACGGCGACGGTTCGCCGAGCGGGCGCTCATGGCCGGCCAATTTCGAACATGCGGATCTCAGCAGCGCCGACCTGACCGGCGCCAACCTCAAAGGCGCGCAGCTCGCCCACGTGACGACGACGGGAGCCACCTTCAAGGGGGCGGTCCTGGTGGAGACTGTGCTGGAAAACATGGTCACCATCCGCGCCCGCCGGCGCGGCTGACCTTCAGGAACGCGCGGCTTCCACCGTCGGGGTCATGAGCAAGGTGCCCGGCGGGAAGGAGATCGTGGCGATGGTGCCGCGGCCCGGCTCCGATTCGATCGTGATATCGCCGCCCTGAAGCTCCATCAGTTTCTTCGAGATCGTCAGGCCCAGACCCGTGCCTTCGCTGTTGTGGCGGATGCGCGAAGCGCTGTGCCAGAAGGGCTCGAAGATGCGTATCAGATGCTCGGGCTCGATGCCCGTGCCACTGTCGCGCACGCGCAGCTTGAAGGCGCCGGCGCTTCCCAGCTCCGCTTCCACGGCCACCGTGCCGCCGGGTGGGGTGAACTTGAGCGCATTGCTGAGCAAATTCAGCAAAACCTGCTTGGTCGCCCGTTGATCGACCCGCACCGGCGGCAGATCGTGAGGCAGATGGTCAGCGAGAACGATGCTGTTCTCCGCGGCACGGGCGCGCACCAGGCGCAGGCAGGTGTCGACCAGTTCGTGCAGGTTGGAGCGCTCGCGGCTGATCGAATAGCGGCCGCTCTCGATCTTCGAGACATCGAGGATGTCGTTGATCACGCCGAGCAGGTGCTGGCCGCTGCGCCGGATATCTTCCGCATAGGCGCCGTACTTGTCCCAGCGCGCTCCATAGATCTGCTTCTCGATGATCTCGCCGAAACCGATGATGGCATTGAGCGGCGTGCGCAGCTCGTGGCTCATATGCGCCAGGAACTCGCTTTTGGCGCGGTTCGCCATCTCGGCGGCCTCGCGCTGCCGCGCGTTGTCCTGGGCGAGATGCTCGAGCTCCTCGGCCTGCCGGCGCAGATCGGCCTCGCTGCGGCGCAGGGCTTCCTCCGCCTTTTTGCGCTCGGTGATGTCGACCGACACCGTTCCCAGGCCGAGGAGCCGTTGCCCGCTATCGTAGATCGGGAAGCGGAGAATCAGGAGGTCGCGGTCGCCCTCGCTCGTGTAGGTGCGGACCTCGAAGGTCATGGCGCGTCCCGCCGCGACGGTCTCCGCGAACTCGCGCTCCATACGCTCGCCGCGGGGCGCCGGAAAGACGTCGGTGGGCTTGCGGCCGACGATCGCCGATTCGGTGATGCCGAACACCGTGCAGAAGCGTTCGTTCGCCATGATGTAGCGGCCTGAGGGATCGCGCAGACTCATAATCAGCGGCGGATTGGCGATGAAGCCTTGCAACAGCGCGTCCGCCTGCGCGCGCCGACGCAGCTGGCGGTGGATGAGCCAGAGGCTGATCGCGGCGCCGGCGGCGAGCAGAGCAAGCATCAGGCCGTAACGCAGAGCTTCGGATGCCCAGCGATGTTCGACGATCCCGCTGCCGGCCGCGACCGCCACGGTGAAGGGGAAATCGCGCAGCTGGTACCAGGCCAGGAGCGTCTCGCCCTGCCATTCGCTGCCGCGTCCACCTCCGGCGATGCGCCGGAAGGCGGCCAGCGTATCGGGTGCCGGTGTGGCGCGGCTGCCGGACCATTGCGCGATGACGGCACCGGAGCGGTCCAGCAGAGCCACGGAGTCGATGCCGACCGGGGCGCCGGCCTGATAGAAATCCCGCAACCCATCGGTGTTCAGGTTCACCGCGACGATGCCGCCGAAGCGGCCGTCCGGCTCGTCGATGCGCTGGCTGAGGACCAGATGGGCCGCGCCGCTATCCGCGTCGCCTCCCAGGCTGACGATGCTGAAATCGAGGCCGGCGCCGCGATGCCGCGAGACGAGTTCCTCGCGCGCCTGCTCGAACACGGCGGGCTGCCCCGAGACCCGCAGGGCCAGCTGCCCGTCAGCTGTATAGACGGCGATCCCGCGCGACTGCGTCAGGGACACCAGGCGGTCAAGGACCGGGGCGGGCAGCTGCGTGCTGACCGGTCTTCCGCTCAGCCGCCCGAGCTCGATCTCACCGGTCATGAACTGGACCAGCAGTGCGGTCATATCGAGGGAGCGCGACGCGTGATCGGCGAAGCTTTGAGCCAGGAAACTGGCGCGCAGCTCGGCCTGGTCGCGCGTCGCCTCGCGCTCCCGCGCCACGAGGGCGAAGACGCTGACGGCCAGGATGACGATGAGGAGTGCGATCGCCGCTGCGGCGAGCCGGAAGCCGCGCATGGGGCGGAGGGCGGGTAAGTGAGGGCGCGAAAGAGGATTCATGGGCCGGCCGTCATCTGCGCCGCCATGGCCACCAGCGCCGGATCGATGCCCAGCTGCTCCACAAGCTCGCTCTGGCGGGCCAGCAGCCGGAGCCGCGTCTCAGCGAGCGCGGCCGTCGATGGCGCGACGATCTGCAGACCCGCGGCAACAAGCCGGCTACGCGCCGCTTCCTGCTCCATGACGGCCAGCGTGCGGCCGTCATCGACCACCGCCTCCCAGCTCTCGGCCAGCAGCCGCTGCAGCGCGCCGTCGAGCCGCGTCCAGAAAGGGCTGGCGATCAGCGGCAGGTATTGCGCAAAGTAAGCCTGATCCTCGTAGCAATAGCGAATGCCCTGGCGCATCAGGCCGGCGCTCTCGACGCTTTCGTGCGTCGATACCAGGCCATCGACGACACGCAGGCGCAGTGCGCTGGGAACATCGGGCCAGGGGATCACCTGCGGCTGGGCGCCGAGCTGGCGCAGCCGCCAGGCGCTGGCCTCGCCGCCAGGCAGCCGGATCCTTAGACCGGCGAACTGGTCGACCGTCTGAATGGGGGGGTCGATCGTGTAGACGTGGGCGAAGCCCAGATCGATCCAGCGGCCGAGGACATGCAAGCGCTGCTGGTCGGCAAGACGGGTGTTGATCAGCCGGCCGAGCGCGCCGTCGCGCACCCGGTAGTTCGCGGCGCTGCCAAGACCGTAGAACTGTGGCAGCAGGAACAGAGCGAGAGTCGGCTCGAGGCGATCAAGCTGCCAGGTGCCCGGAACGGCCATCTCGACCTGGCCTGTGCGCAGGGCACGTACCACGTCGGCGTCGCGGAACAGCCGGGCGCTGTGTTCGTACTCGACGACCAGTCGCCCGCCCGCCCTGCGCTGGAGGCGGTCGACGAAGCGCTGGACGAGGCGTGTCTGGACATGATCCGCGCCGTTCTCGGTGGACAGGCGAAGGCGCGGCACATCCTGCGCGGCCGCAACGGCGGCCGACAGCACGAGCACGAGCCCGATCAGCACATACCAGATACCTGTGCGCAGCAACCGGCGCATCACACTCGCCCGAGGTTTGGTGCCAGTCCGCGAAACGCGGAGCTTCGCACCCGGAGTGCGAAAGAATGGTTAACTATAGTTAAATTGGAACTGTCCTGCCGAGTCGACCGGACCATGGTACCGTTGGCAGGGTGCTTCTATCGAACTGATAGAAAAGGGCTTTTTCGATGAAATCTGTAAACGACCTCGACTCTCCTGCCGTCACCATCGATCTCGACATCATGGAGGCGAACATCACGCGGCTTCAGGAGCAGATGGACCGGCTCGGCATCGGCAACCGGCCGCACATCAAGACCCACAAGATCCCGGCGCTCGGCAAGCTGCAGATGCAGGCTGGAGCCGTCGGTATCACCTGCCAGAAGCTGGGCGAGGTCGAGGTTTTCACCGACGCGGGCGTGGCCGATGACGTGCTGCTGACCTTCAACATCCTCGGCTGGACGAAGACCGAGCGGCTGATGGCGCTGAGCCGGCGGTTGAAGCGCCTCGCCGTGGTGTTCGACAACGAGGTCGTCGCCCGCGGCCTGTCGGAGGCGGCGAAGCGCGCCGGCGTCGAGGTGCCGTTCCTCATCGAGTGCGATACCGGCCTCGGACGCAACGGCGTGCAGACGCCGGAGGCGGCCTTCGATCTGGCGCGGCTGGCCATGAAGCTGCCGAGCATGCGCTTCGACGGCATCATGACCTTTCCCAACAAGGAGCCGACGGCCGCGTTCCTCACCCGCGCGCTCGAGCTGTTCAAGGGCGCCGGCATCAAGGTGCCTGTGGTCTCGGGCGGCGGCACGCCGGCCACGCTCACCCTCAAGGATTTCCCGATGCTCACCGAGCATCGGGCCGGCACCTACCTCTACAACGACGCGATGATGGTCCATTCCAAGGCGGCGACCTGGGAGCAATGTGCCATGCGCGTGCGCGCCACCGTGGTCAGCCGGCCGACCGACGGTCGCGCCATCATCGATGCCGGGACGAAGGTGCTGACCTCCGACCAGTACTACGTGCAAGGCTTCGGCTATGTGATGGAGTACCCCGACGCCATAGTCTCCGCCCTGTCGGAGGAACACGGCACGCTCGACCTGTCGAAGTCGAAGGAGAAGCCGGCGGTCGGCGACATCGTGCACGTCGTGCCCAACCATTGCTGCGTCGTCTCCAACATGGTCGACCGGGTCTACGGCGTGCGCGGCGGGCGCATCGAAACGACCTGGGACGTGGCGGCGCGCGGCCTCGTGACTTGACCGACGTTTTCACAACCTGAAAAGCGGCCGGCAAGACGGGCCGGGCTTGTTATTGACGCAATCGGCGGGAGCCGGACGATGGCACGCTGCCCAATAACGCTTTTCAGGGAGTGAACCATGAATCGACGCGCCTTCCTGGCCGCGGGCGCCGCGGCCGCAACGCTTGCTGGGGCACCACGTGCCCTCGCCCAGTTCCAAGTCTCGCCGCGCTATCCCGATCCCAACGTCCAAGTCCTCGATCCGAGCTTCAACAAGTATCGACTCGGTCTCGCCAAGGTCGAGCAGATCGCCACCGGCATGCGCTGGTCGGAAGGCCCGGTGTGGTTCGGTGACGGCCGCTACCTGCTGTGGAGCGACATCCCCAACAACCGCATCCTGCGCTGGGACGAGGAGACGGGCGCGGTCAGCACCTTCCGCAAGCCGGCCAACTTCGCCAACGGCAACACACGCGACCGCCAGGGACGGCTGCTGAGCTGCGAGCACGGCCCGCGGCGCATCAGCCGCACCGAATACGACGGCACCATCACCACCATCGCCGACCGCTTCGACGGCAAGCCGCTCAACTCCCCCAACGACATCGTCTGCAAGTCGGACGGCTCGATTTGGTTCACCGATCCGCCCTTCGGCATCCTCGGCTACTACGAAGGCTATGTCGCGACACCGGAGCTGCCGACCAATGTCTACCGCGTCGACCCTCAGACCCGTCAGGTGACGGTGGTCAGCGGCGAGATCAACCGGCCCAACGGCCTGGCCTTCTCGCCCGACGAGTCCAAACTCTATGTCGTCGAGGCCGGGGTCACGCCGCGCATCATCCAGGTCTTCGACGTGGTCGATAACGGCCGCCGGCTGGCTAACAAGCGCAAGTTCATCGAGGCCGGTCCGGGCACGCCCGACGGGTTCCGCGTCGATGTCGACGGCAATCTGTGGTGCGGCTGGGGCATGGGCTCGGCCGAGCTCGACGGCGTCATGGTCTTCAATCCCGACGGCAAGCCGATCGGCCGCATCGCCCTGCCGGAGCGCTGCGCCAATCTCTGCTTCGGCGGCACCTACCGGAACCGCCTCTTCATGACGGGCAGCACCTCGATCTACTCGCTCTACGTCAACACGCAAGGGGCGCCCGGCGGCTGATTCCGACGGGCAGGGCGAGGCGTCCACGGGTTGTCATTGACCGCCGCGCGGTTTCCACGACAATCCGGGTCGTCTCGCCTCCAGCCTGCAAGGAACACCCATGTCGAGTCGTGATCTGTCGACGTCCGACACCCCGCCCTTCACCCCGTCGCCCCGCTATCCCGACCCGGCCGTCGAGGTCCTCGATCCGAGCTTCGCTCCCTATCGCCTGGTGCTGGCGAAAGTCGAGCGTCTGGCCACCGGCATGCGCTGGTCGGAAGGTCCGGCGTGGATCGGCGACCAGCGCTGCCTGCTGTGGAGCGACATCCCCAACAACCGCATCCTGCGCTGGGACGAGGAGACGGGCGGCGTCACCATCTTCCGAAAGCCGTCGAACTTCGCCAACGGCAACACGCGCGACCGCCAGGGGCGGCTGATCACCTGCGAGCATGGCGGGCGACGGGTCAGCCGCACCGAATACGACGGCACCGTCACCACGCTGGCCGATAGCTTCGACGGCAAACGCCTGAACTCGCCCAACGACGTGGTCTGCAAATCGGACGGCTCGATCTGGTTCACCGACCCGCCCTTCGGCATCCTCGGCTACTACGAGGGTTACGTGGCGCCGCCCGAGCTGGGCACCAATGTCTACCGGCTCGACCCGCAGACCCGCGAGATCACCGTGGTGAGCGACGCCGTGGTCGGGCCGAACGGGCTCGCCTTCTCGCCCGATGAATCGATTCTCTACGTCGTGGAGTCGCGGACGACGCCGCGCAACATCCTGGCCTTCGACGTGGTCGATGGCGGCCGCAAGCTGCGCAACAAGCGCCTTTTCCTCAGCGCCGGCCCGGGCTCGCCCGACGGCTTCCGTTGCGACACGAACGGCAATCTGTGGTGCGGCTGGGGCATGGGTTCGGCCGAGCTCGACGGCGTCATGATCTTCAATCCCGACGCCAAGCCGATCGGCCGCATCGCCCTGCCCGAACGCTGCGCCAATCTCTGTTTCGGCGGTACGCACCGCAACCGCCTGTTCATGGCGGCCAGCACCAGCCTCTATTCGCTCTACGTCAACACCCAGGGTGCCGCGGGCGGCTGATAAATCTTGACGGCATCGCCGCCCGCGAAATCCACCACGCGGTCATATGAGCCGCTCGGTTGGCGCGGATTACGTAACATCCCTTAGGTAGATTCCACGGATTTTTGATCGCCTTGGCTGGCGTTAGCCTGCATCCCAACGGTGACATTCGGTCGCCTGTTCGGGATGGAGGAGCTTATGGCTGGTAGCAGTCTACTTCGTCGGGTCGCCCTCGCCGTGTTGACAGTCGTAGCCGCGATCGTGATCAGCCTCGGCCACATCAGCCTCCTCTTCGCCCAGACCAATTCCTGCGCACCGCGCACCGAGGTGATCAAGCACCTTGCTGCCGAGTACAAGGAGAACGCCGCTGCCGTCGGCATCGCCGACAATGGCTCTGCGGTCTACGAAATTCTGACGAGCGCGGACGGGTCGACCTGGACGCTGCTCTATTCGACGCCGAACGGGCTGTCGTGCCTGATGGCCACCGGCCAGTACTGGCAGACCGTCCCGTCGACGGTCGCCCTTGGTCCCGAGGCCTGAACCGACCCCTCTTCAACTCCTCCCCCCGCGCCACACTCCCCCTGTGGCGCACCTGCGCCCGCCCCTTTCCTCCCGGGGGGCGGGCGCCTTCTTTTCTAAGTGCCGGTCTTCGGCTCCTCGTATTTGCCCGCGAGGAGGCAGATGCCGGCGAGCAGCAGATAACCCAGCGCCACGCCCGGTGAGGCGTTGATACCCAGCTGGGGGGCGTGGATGATGCCGAAGAAGCAGAGGATGGCTCCGCCCAGCGCATAGGCCGCCGCGTGGCGGAAGTTGCGGTCGATGAGATAAGCCGCGACCGCGCCCAGCACCATGCCGGCGAGGATGCCGCCCGCACCGAGCAACTCCATGCCGTGATAGACGACGCCGGTCCCCATCAGCTTGCCTGTGCCCACCTGGCTGGCCGAGGTGCCGGCGGCGGCGAGCGCGCCGTCGATGTTCACCTGCGCCCAGGAGGCGATGTTGGGGATGAGTGCCAGGACGACGGCCGGCGCGTGGGCTGACGGCGAGGCCTGGAAGGCCTGCGCGCCGATCACCAGGCCGATGTAGAGCAGGATCGGCAGGATGGCGACCAGCGGCACCACGGCGAGCAGCAGGGCCGTGAGGCCGAGGAAGCAGACGAGCCCGATGACCACGCCCGTGGCCAGCGAGTAGCCGATGCGCCCGCCGACCTGCTTCCAGCCGGGGTGGCCGATATAAACGGCCGGCGGGAACGGGCTGCCGAGAAGGGCGCCGACGATGGCGCCGAGACCGTCCGCGACCAGGATCTTGCGCAGGCTGTAATCGTCGCCGGCGGCCGAGGCGCTTTCGACGTTGTTCATCGCCTCGGTGAAATTGTAGATGCCCAGCGGGATGGCCGTGACCAGCAGCGGCCAGATGTCGGCGAGCCCTTTCAGCACGTCGCCGGACGGGACCGGCAGCCGGATGCCGAACTGGTCGAAGGAGGCGCTGACCGCGCCCGGCTTCATGTAGTCGGTCCAGCCAAACGCCGTGGCGACCCAGGCGATCACCGCGCCGACGATCACGGCCATAAGGCCGCCCGGCAGCCCGCCGGGCAGCCGGACATTGGCCGTCCAGGCGATGAGGACGATACCGAGGGAGATGAAGGCGATCCACGGCAGCTCCCACATCTGGAACGCCGGCCGCATGGAGATGAAGGTGATGGAGATGCCGGCCAGGGTGCCCAGCATCGCAGCGCGCGGCGTATATTTGCGCACCGTCGGTCCGACGAAGGCGCCGATCAGCACGATCACGCCGATGATCAGACACCAGGCGAGACCGGCCTGCCAGGCGAGCAGCGGGTCCTTGGTCTTGAGGTAGACCGGCAGCATGATCAGGAAGACGACGATGAACATGTGCGGCACGCTCGGTCCGTACGGCATGGCCGTGACGTCCGTGCGGCCCGTCTCCCGGGCGAGTTTGTACGCCAGGTAGGCGTAATAGATGTTGCCCAGCGGCAGGGCGATGCCGAGGGCGGGCAGGATGCGGCCGAAGACGATATCCGGCGGCAGCTGCACCACGCCGAGGCACAGGCCTGTCAGCACGATGACGTTGAGCACCACATTGGTGAAAAGGCCGAAGAAGCCGTTCCAGTCGCCCGCCACCCACCACTTCACGTCGTGAGACGTCGTCGTCGCCGCCATTGTGATCCCCCTGTGATCAGCGCTTGCGCGCGATTGCCTTGATGAAATCCTTCGATTGCCCCACCCAGCCGAAGATGCCGCCCTGCGCCTTGATCATCTTCAGGGCCATGACCTGGAACTCGGGAAAATAAGAGGCCACGCAATCCTCGAGCACCAGGCAGTCGTAGCCGCGGTCGTTGGCCTCACGCACCGTGGTCTGCACGCAGACCTCCGTCGTGACCCCGCAGAGGACGAGCTGCTTCATGCCGCGATGCTTGAGGATCGCGTCGAAATCAGTGGCGTAGAAGGCGCCCTTGCCCGGCTTGTCGAGCACCGGCTCGCCCGCCCTGGGCCTGAGCTCGTCGATGATGTCGTGGCCGTATTCGCCGCGCACGAGGATGCGGCCCATCGGTCCCTTGTCGCCGATCCCGGTCTTGAGCCGGCCGCGGGCCTTCTTGCTCGGCTGCAGATCCGAGAGGTCCGGCCGATGGCCTTCCCGCGTATGGATGATGAACAGCCCGGCCTGTCGTGCGGCGGCGAGTACCCGCCTGGTCGGCGCGATGGCCTTGCGCAGCAGCGAGACGTCATTGCCCAGCGCCTCGCCGAAGCCGCCGGGATCGACGAAGTCGCGCTGCATGTCGACGATGACGAGCGCCGTGGTTCCTCGCTCGAACCCGAACGCGTAAGGCTCCGCCTTGACGGTTGCCATGCTCCCCCTTCCGCCGGCTCTACCCCTGCCGGTCATACTCCGGAACGTCGAGTCGTGCAAAACCCGTGCAATCTTGTGAAAGGACTGTCCGTCGCCCCGTCTCTGGTATAGTAAGCAGCGGATTCGACATGCAAGTTTCCGACGAAGACAAGAAGCGCCGACAGGGCAAGACGATCCTCGTGGTCGAGGACGACCCGACGATTTCCGATTTCATCAAGCTCATCCTGCAGCACGCGGGTTTTACCGTGGTCGTGGTGCACAAGGGCATGGACGCGCTGGCCACCCTGACGCGGATCACGCCCGTGGCGATCCTGATGGACGTCAACCTCGATCCCCGGGAGCGCGACTGGGACGGCTATGAGACCTGCAAGCGTATCCGGGAGAACTACCGCGACCTCGAGGCGCCGGTCATCTTCGTGACCGTGCGCAAGACCCAGGCGGACGTGAAACGTGCCGTTCAGGTGGGCGGGGACTATTTCATCACCAAGCCGCTGACGGCCGACAAGCTGCTGGAACGGGTCGTGCATGCGCTCGGCCGCGGCAAGCTGAACCGGCGCATCGGCTGAGGCCGTGGCCCCGGTTCCGATCCCGCCGGACGACAGCGAGCGCGTCGCGGCGCTGCGCCGCCTGCGTCTGCTTGACACCCCGCCGGAACCGGCCTTCGACCGCATCGTCCGGGCCACGGCCCGCATGCTGGGCGTGCCCACTGCGCTGGTCACGCTGGTTGATGCGGATCGCCAGTGGTTCAAGGCGCGCCTGGGTCTCGACGCGGAGGAGACCCCGAGAGAGCTGTCGTTCTGCGCCCACGTCGTGGCCCGTCGCGAGCCGATGATTGTGCTCGACACCCACAAGGACCCGCTCTTTGCCGATCATCCGGTCGTGGTGGCGAACCCGAAGGTCCGGTTTTACGCCGGCGCGCCGCTGATCACCTCCGACGGCTATGCGCTGGGGACGCTGTGCGCGGTCGACTATGCACCACGCCAGGAGTTTAGCGACACCGACCGCCAGCGGCTGATCGATCTGGCCGGCGCGGTGGTCGACGCCATCGAGGCGCGCCGCGTCTCCCATTTCCTGCGAACCCAGAGCGAATTGCTGCAGACCACCGTCGACGCCATCGGCGACGGCATCAGCGCCTTCGACGCGAATCTCAAGCTGGTGGCCTGGAACCGCCAGTTCCTAGCCCTGTTCCACATGCCCGAGAAGCTCGGCCGCAAGGGCACGGATTTCGCCGAGTTCATCCGCTACCTGGCGCAGCAGGGCGAGTACGGACCCGGTGATGCGGAAGCGATGGTCGCCGCCCGGGTGGCGGAGGTACGCCGTTGGGAGTTGCGTCAGTTCGAGCGCCGCCGCCCCAACGGTCGCGTCATCAATATCCGCAGCGTGCCGCTGCCGGGCGGCGGCATGGTGAACAGCTACGCCGATGTCACCGAAGCGCGGCGCCGCACCGAGGAGCTCGAGCAGCAGACCCGCCTGTTCCGCCTGTTCGAGCAGGTGGCTGCCATCGCCAACGAATCTCCCGATCTCGAGACGGCTCTGCAGCGGGTCATCGACGAGGTCTGCGCCTATAGCGGATGGCCGGTCGGCAACGCGATGGTGCGCGCGGACGATTCGTCCGAGTTCGTGACCACGGATCGTTGGCATATCGGGGATCCGCACTACGCCTCGTTTCCCGAGGCGAGCCGCGGCTTGCGCTTCGGCATCGGTGTGGGCGCTGCCGGGCGTGTGATGGCGAGCCATCGCCTGGAATGGCTCCCCGACATAAGGGCCTTCAAGGCCTTCCGGCGCGGTCAGATCGCCAATGAGCTGGGGTTGATGGCCAGCTTCGCCTTCCCGGTCTTCGCGCGAGGCGAGGTCTGTGCCGTGCTGCAGTTCTACAACAATCGCGTGACGCCGGTGGATCCGGGCATGTTCCCGGTCATGGATTTCGCCAGCGCCCAGCTGAGCCGGGTGGCCGAGCGCGAGCAGATGGCGCGCGTCAAGAATGAGTTCGTCTCCACGGTCAGCCACGAACTGCGTACGCCGCTGACCTCGATCGCCGGTGCGCTGGAGCTGATCGACGCCGGCGTCACAGGCGCGCTGCCGGAAAAGGCGCACGAGATGGTGCGCATCGCCTACCAGAACAGCCAGCGCCTGATCCGGCTGATCAACGACATCCTCGACATCGAGAAGATAGAGTCCGGGCGGATGGCCTTCGAGCGCAAGCTCGTGCCGCTCCGGCCGCTGATCGAGCGGGCGGTCCACGAGACGGAGTCGTTTGCGGCCGGATTCAAGGTGACGCTGCGGTTCGCGCCCGGCGACGATCTCATGGCTTGGGTGGACCCGGACAGGTTCCTCCAGGTGGTCACCAATCTCCTGTCCAACGCCGCGAAATTCTCGCCGACCGGAGGGACCGTCGATGTGAGGCTGATCCGGCACGGCGGCCAGGTCCGCTTCTCGGTGGTCGACCACGGCAATGGCATCCCGGAGAATTTCCGCAGCCGCCTCTTCGAGAAATTCGCCCAGGCGGACAGCTCCGACCGACGCGCCAAGGGCGGCACGGGTCTCGGTCTTGCGATCGTCAAGCGCATCGTCGACCGGCTTGGCGGCGCAATCAGCTTCGAGACGGCTATCGGCGTAGGCACGACATTTCACATTGATCTGCCGGAGGGCGGGGAGCGCCCCGCTTCGTCCGCGGCTCCGGCGAAGTTTCGCGTGCTGGTGCTTGAGGACGACATGGCCAGCGCGGCGCTGCTGGAAGCCATCTGCCATGACCTCGGCTGCGAGTGCGACGTTGCCCACTCGACTGTCGGTGCGCGCCGGCTGATTGCCGAGCAGCCCTTTGCCTTGCTGATCACAGACGTCATGCTGCCCGGCCAGAGCGGTGTCGACTTCCTGCAGGAGCTGCGCGGCGCCGCCCGCACCCGCGATCTGCCGGTGATCGTCGTCTCCTCCGAAGCGACGAGCGGTGCCTACGCGAGCCGTGCAGCGGAGCTGGGCATCGTCGAGTGGCTGGAAAAGCCGGTCGATGCCAAGCATCTGATGGGCCTGATCGAAGGTATTATGGCCAGACACCAGGCGCGGGCGAGGCCGGCATGAGCGATGAGTTGAAGCGGATTCTCTACGCCGACGACGAGCCCGACATCCGGGCGGTCGCGCAGATGTCCCTGGAAACAGTCGGCGGTTTCACCGTTCTGCTCTGCGCCTCGGGCGCCGAGGCCGTGGCGCAGGCCGAGGCCTTTGCGCCCGACCTTATCCTTCTCGACGTCATGATGCCGGAGATGGACGGACCGACAACGCTGGCGGCGCTGCGCAAGATCCCTGCCCTCGCGGAGACGCCCGTCTGCTTCTTCACCGCCAAGGTACAGACCACCGAGGTTGAGGAGCTCCGGAAGCTCGGCGCCCTCGACATCGTAGCCAAGCCGTTCAAGCCGATGCAGCTGCCGCAGATGCTGCGCGAGATATGGGGACGCGCCCGCAAGGCGTGATGACGATGGAAACTCCTGAAGAAGCGCTGAAGCGGCAGTATCTGGCGCTGTGTCGGGAATTCGCAGCGGGTATCGCGCCCAAGATGGCCGAGCTGGAGAGCGGGCTGCAGCAGCTGCGCGCCGCAACTGACGCCGAAGCAGCGCGAACCGCCCTGAAGACGATCGAAGCCGCCGCCCATCGCCTCGCCGGTGGCGGCTCGACCTTCGGCTATCCCGGGATCAGCCGGGCCGCGGTGCCGGTCGATTCAGGAGCCCGGCGGCTGGGCAGGTCGGCCAGCCCGTCGAGCGATGCGGCAGACCAGTTGTTACCGCTGATCGACGCGTTGCGAGCGGTCACGGCCAATCCCGGCGAGCCGCAGATCTAGCGCTCTGCGGCGCGTCTTGACGCGCCTGCCCCTGCCCTGCATACAAATCCCTCGCCGCGAACGACGGCGAGCGCCCCGTCCGGGCGCTGGCCGGATTTTCGGGGAATGGGTTTCATGGCCGTCTCGACACGAATCGTCCGCAACCTCTATCGCGATTCCGTGTCGCTGATGCAGCTCTCCGACACGCTGTCGAAACGCGCCGGCATCGCCGAGATCTCGGCCGTGATGGCGACCGCGACCAACCTGGACCTGCTGCGCGAGGCGAAGCTGCTGGACGGCGCGGTCAGCGCCGGCCCCAACGATCTTCTGATCGTGGCCCGTGGCGAGCAGGCGGCGGTGAGCGCCGCGCTTGAGGAAGCCGAAGCGTCGCTCACCCGCGCTCCGGTCCCGGGCGATGAGAGTGCCGGCGTGGTCGAGAAGAAGCTGCCGCGCAGCCTCGCCATGGCCGTTGCCGAGCGGCCATCGGCCAATCTGGTGCTGATCTCGACCCCCGGCGACTATGCCGCGGCCGAGGCGCGCAAGGCGCTCAATCTCGGCCTCAATGTCATGGTGTTCAGCGACAACGTCGGCCTTGCCAGCGAGATCGCGCTCAAGCGCCTGGCCGACGAGCGCGAGCTTCTGGTCATGGGCCCGGATTGCGGCACGGCGATCATCGGTGGCGTGCCGCTGGGTTTCGCCAACGTCGTGCGGCGCGGTGCCGTGGGCGTGGTCGGCGCCTCGGGGACCGGCATGCAGCAGGTCACCTGCCTCGTCGACCGGCTCGGTGCCGGCATCTCGCATGCCATCGGCACGGGTGGGCGCGACCTGCATCATCACATCGGCGGCGCCTCGATGCTGCGCGGCCTCTCCCTGCTGGCCGCCGACAAGGAGACAAAGGTCATCGTCCTGGTGTCGAAGCCGCCAGCTCCGGAAGTCGCGGAGAAAGTGCTCGCTGCCGCCGGGCGCGCCGGCAAGCCGGTGGTGGTGAATTTCCTCGGCGCCGACCCGGCCACGATCAAGGGGCGCACCCTGCATGCAGCCGCGACGATCGAGGACGCCGCGCACGCCGCCGTGGCGCTGCTCAAGGGGCGCAAGCCGTCGGCGCTCAACCGCGTGCCGTCGGCACCGCGTATCGCCTTCAAGAAAGCGCAGCGTTACGTCCGCGGTCTCTACAGCGGCGGTACGTTCGGTTATGAGGCCTCCCTCATGCTGGGTGCGAAGCTTGGTGCCATCCGGTCGAACGTCGCCGTGCGCGAGGCTGACGAGCACGACGATCCCTGGACCAGCCGCGGCCACACCATCGTCGATCTGGGCGATGACGTCTTCACCCGCGGCCGCCCGCACCCGATGATCGACCACCGCCTGCGCAACGAGCGCCTCGCCAAGGAGGCGGCCGATCCGGAGACAGCCGTGATCCTGCTCGACATCGTGCTTGGCCACGGGGCGCATGCCGACCCGGCTTCGGTCATGGCGCCGGCAGTCCGCGAGGCTCATGAAACGGCGCGCCGCGCCGGGCGGCGGATCGCCATCGTCGGCTTCGTTTGCGGCACGATGGCCGATCCGCAGGGGCTGAAGAAACAGGAGGACGCCTTGCGCAAGGCCGGGATGATCCTCTGCGCCAGCAACGCCGAAGCGGTGCGGCTGGTGGCAAGGCTGGTGCCGCGCGACAGGGCGCCCGCCAAACCAGTCAAGCCAAAGAAAAGCAAGACCAAGAAAGGACGCGGACGATGAGCGGGCTGCTTTCCCAGAAGCTCGAGGTCGTCAATCTCGGCCTGCCTTCCTTCGCCACGGCCATCGGCGGTGCGGGCGGTGCCGTCACGCAGGTCGCCTGGGCGCCGCCGGCCAACGGAGACCGCGCGGTGGGTGAGGCGCTGGCCAAGCTCATCGGCAACCCGGCGGTCGAGGCGGCGAACAAGAAAGCCTACGGCCTCTACCTCGCGGCGCAGCCGCGCCTGGTTGGCGTTGGCGTTGCCCGCGATGTCGTGCCGGGTCTCGAGGAGCGGATGGTTCTCCACGCCGGCGCGCCCATCGAATGGTCGCGCATGTGCGGGCCCATGCAGGGGGGTATCTGCGGCGCGCTGGTCTACGAAGGCTGGGCTTCCGATCTCGACGCCGCGCGTCAGCTCGCGGCGTCAGGCGCCATCAAGTTCGATTCCTGCCATCACCACGGTGCCGTGGGTCCGATGGCCGGAATCCTCAGCCCGTCGATGCCGGTCTGGATCATCGACAATCCCGAGCACGGCAACAAGGCGTTCGCCACGCTCAACGAAGGCCTCGGCAAGGTGCTGCGTTACGGGGCCAACAGTCCCGAGGTGCTGGCCCGTCTCAAATGGTTCGAGACGACGCTCGCTCCGACGCTGAAGGCGGCTCTGGCCATCACCGGACCGATCGATCTCAAGCCGATGATGGCCCAGGCCCTGCACATGGGCGACGAGATGCACAACCGCAACGTCGCCTCCTCGGCGCTGCTCTTCCGCAAGCTGGCATCGGCGATGATGAAGGCGGACGTCAAGGCGGCCGACATTGCCGCCAGCATGGATTTCTTCACCGCCAACGACTTCTCCTTCCTCAACGTGTCCATGGCGGCCTGCAAGGCGATGATGGACGCGGCGCACGGCGTCGAAGGCAGCAGCCTGGTCACCACGATGGCGCGCAACGGCGTCGAGTTCGGCGTGCGCGTCAGCGGCACCGGCGGCCAGTGGTTCACCACGCCCGCACCGCGCGTCAACGGCCTTTATTTCCCCGGCTACTCGATCGCTGACGCCGCTCCGGATCTCGGTGACAGCGCGATCACCGAAACGTGCGGCATCGGTGGCTTCGCCATGGCCTCGGCGCTGGCGATCGTGAAATTCATCGGCGGCACGCCCGACGAGGCGCTGGGTTACACGCGCTCGATGGTCGACATCACGATGGGCCGTAATCCGGCCTTCACGCTGCCGGCGCTCAACTTTGCCGGCACGCCGGCGGGCATCGACATCCGCAAGGTGGTCGATTCCGGCGTCGAGCCGGTGGTCAACACCGGTATTGCCCACAAGGACGCCGGCGTCGGGCAGATCGGCGCCGGCATCACGCGCGCACCGCTTCCCTGCTTCACCAAGGCTGTCGAGGCGCTGGCCAGCCGCCTGTGAAACTCAGGTCGTGAGCGTGCGAACTTCCGGCCGCAGGATCGGCACGTAATACGACATGATCATGTCGACGTCGCTGCCGTCGGCGGCGAGCGGCAGCGCCAGGCGTTGCACCGCCAGAAAATCGCGGTTGGCGAACGGCAGGTTGCGCTGCCAGTACTGCGGCATCCTCTCGCGCACGATCAGCGAATAATGCGCGTGCAGCGGGCCATAGGCGTCCGCCGCCATGATCTCGTCGATGAAGCGGCCGGTGTTGTCGGCACCGAAGGCCTCGGCGATCCCCGTGCCGACGAGCCGGAAGCGGAAGCGCAGATCCGGCCCGGTCCGCACCACGTCGTAGAGCGCGATATGCGGCAGAAGACGGGGGATTTCGAGCGGGTCGATGTGCTGCCGCCCGGGCAGCCGGCCGGGGGGCGCCTTGCTCTGCCAGTAAACGAAGAGCGCGCTGAATCGCGGATCCTTGGCGTCGGCGGGTAACGTGAGATCCGCGATGGAAGGCATAAGTGTTTCTGTTATCTAGAGGATTAGCGGCCGGGCGCCTATCCTACAAACGTACGGTATTGCGACCGGGGCGGGGTCCCACGCCCGATGCTGAAGCCTCTATACTGCGAATAATTCTTACTTGCAGGGAAGCGGAGGCTGGGCTATCCATCCCCCGGTGACTGTTTTGTTTCCTGCCTTCCGCCGTGATGAACGTGCCCGCCAGTCGTGACATGAGCGATCGACCTCCTGCCGCTGGCCGGCCGTCGCCCGCACGCGTCAACATCGACACGATCCTGCGCGGCCGGCAGGAAGTCATCATCGAGCATCGCGACGAGGAATATCGCCTGCGCATCACGAGCAACGGCAAGCTGCTGCTGACGAAGTAAGGGTTTCCGCCGCGCTCCGGCGCGGCATTCACACCCAGCAAGCCACCCCCGGCCAGCGCCTTCCCGCGCGACGCCCTCGGTAGCCAGCCAGGTTTCACACCGCTGGTTCTATCGGAGGGGGTTCTCCATGGCTGTCTCGCTGTCACGTCTTCTCAGGGGCACTCTGCCCGCTGCCGCGCTGCTCGCGGCGTCACCGGTCTGGGCGCAGAGCCAGGCGCAGGTTCCGGCAACCTCCCTCGACCCGGTCACCGTCACCGCGACCAAGACGCCCCACCAGGTCGACGACGTGCCGGCCAGCGTCAAAGTCATCGGACCCGAGGAGGTCGAGCGCCGCGTGCCGCGCACGGTCAACGACCTGGTCAACGATGTGCCGGGCGTCGATCTCAGTGGCGGCCCCCGCCGCAGCGGCCTGGATGTGAACATCCGCGGCTTCGACGGTCAGCGTGTCGTCACCACGATCGACGGCGCGCGCCAGAATTTCGATGCCGGCCACAAGGGCCGCTTCTTCGTCGACCCGGACCTGCTGAAGCAGGTCGAGATCCTCAAGGGTCCGGCGTCCACCCTCTACGGCAGCGGCGCCGTTGGCGGCGTGATCGCCATGAAGACCAAGGACGCCTCGGACTATCTCGAAGAGGGCGAAACCGCCGCGCTGCGCGGCAAGTACGGCTACAGCTCGGTCCGGCGCGAGCCGCTCTACAGCGTCACCGGTGCCGCCCGCCCCGAAAAGGGCATCGATATGCTCGGCAACTTCACCTACCGCAACAGCGGCTCGCTGCGACAGGGCGGCGACCGCGAGCTGGGTGACTCCCGGGAGCAGCTGCATTCGGGTCTGCTGAAGATGAGCGTGGAGCCGGGCACCGGCCACCGCGTCTTTGGCAGCTACAGCCTGTACAACGAGCACGGCCCGACGCCGTCGAATGCCAACAGCGTGTTCAACGGCACCGACGTGTTCCGCATGGACCGGCGTACCGAGCAGAACACCGCCACGTTCGGCTATGCCTTCGAGAGTGCCGACACGCCGCTGCTGGCGCCGACCGCGACGGTCTATCGCAACGAACTCTACGTCCGCGAGAACCGGCTCGACAACGCCACGCCGCGTCTCGATGAAACCGGCCTGGCCACCAGCGGCCTCGACCTGCGCAATACCTCCCGCCTCGGCGATCTCGGCCTCGGCAGCCATACCCTGACCTACGGCACCGAATTCTACGCCGACACCCAGGAGGGTCTGCGCAACGGCGCTCCGCGTCAGGGTTACCCGGGCGCCAACAACTACGTCACGGGGTTCTACCTCCAGGACGAGATTGTGCTCGGCGCCTTCTCGATCATCCCCGGTGCGCGCTACGACAAGTACGAGCTGCAATCCGACGCATCGACGATCAAGACCGACGAAAGCCGGCTTTCGCCGCGTCTCGGCGCGGTCTGGCGGACCACACCGTGGATGAATCTCTTCGCGTCCTACGCCGAGGCGTTCCGCGCTCCGAGCCTGACGGAGATGTTCATCTCCGGCACGCATTTCCCGGGCAACACCTTCATCAACAACCCGAACCTCAAGCCGGAGACGACGAAGACGGTCGAGGCGGGAACGCGCCTGCGCTTCGGCGACGTGTTCACGAACCGCGATGCCTTCCGCTTCCGCGCCAGCGCCTTCTACACGAAGGCGGACGACTATATCGATCTGTTCATCGTCGGCGCCAACGCGCAGTACCAGAACATCTCCAAGGCGAAGGTCGACGGCCTGGAGGCCGAGGCGCAGTACGACACGCCGCGCCTGTTCGGCGGCGCGGGAGCGTCCCTGATCCGCGGCGAGAACCGCAGCGCGCCGCGCGATCGGGCGCTGAACTCGATCCAGGGTGACAAGTTCACTCTGACCGGCGGCGCCAAGGCGCCGGAGCTGGACCTGATCTACGGCTTCCGCAGCCAGCTCGTGCTCGAGCAGAACAACACCGATCCGACCATGTTCGACACCGCCCAGCGCACCGGCGGCTATGCCCTGCACGGCATCTTCTTCAGCTGGCAGCCGAGCCAGGAGAAGCTGCGCGGCCTGCGCCTGGATGGTGGCGTCGACAACATCTTCGACAAGGCATACCGGCGCCATCTTTCGTCGATCTACCAGGAAGGCCGCGACATCTACGGCGCGGTTTCCTACACGATGAAGTTCTAGGGATGAGGAGCGCGAGTGTCACTGCCGCGGTCCGTTCGCCGGCTCTCTCGTCCGGCGGACGGTCCACGACTGTGGCGCTCGTTGCCTCGGTTGCACTGCACGCCGGTGTCGCGGCCGCGGCCCTGTGGTGGCCTTCGACCAGCCATGACGCGGCTCTGGCTACGACCACGGTCGAGGTCGTGTTCTGGTCCGAAGCGTCAGCCGCGGAACCCGTCCTCGCCGCGGCATCCGCACCCCCCGAAGCGCCGGCTCCGGTCGAAGTGATTCCCGAGCCGCCGGTCGAGGTCGCTGCCGTTGAACCGCCTCCGCTCTTGCCGGCCGAGCCGTCGCTACAAACCCTTGAGCCCGCGCCGGCGGTGAGTGAAACGCTTCCCGCTATCGAGCCGCCGCCTCCGCCCCCGCCGCCCAAACCGCGTGAACGGTCGCGCGCCGCATCCCGTCCAAAGCCGGTTGAGCCCAGGGTCGTGGAAGCACCCCCTGCCGAACCGGCACCCGCGCCGTCCCAACCGGCCGCCCCGGGTCTACCCGCGACGGCGCCGTCCTCGACGCAGCCGGCCGTACCGGCGCCCACGCAACTGGCAGCCCTGCCGTCGGCCACAGACCTGCCCGCCTCGCCGCCGCTGATCACCCAGGCGCGCTTCCGCTCACCGCCGGCGCCGCCCGCCTATCCGCGCCGCGCCGTCGATCTCGGCCAGGAAGGCGAGGTGGTGATCCGCGCCCTGATCGGCCCCGACGGCGAGTCGCGCGAGATCCGCATCTTCCGCAGCTCGGGCATTCCTCTTCTCGACGATGCGGCCCTGCGGGCCGTCAGGCGCTGGGCCTTCGAGGCCGCGCAGATCAACGGCCGGGCCATCGAGGCCTGGGTCGAGGTCCCCGTCCGCTTTCAGTTGCGCACCGTACTTTGATCACCCCTTCTTTGATCACCTTGGGAGAATCCACATGTCGATGGCCATGACCCAACCGAAAGCCGAATCCTCCGGAGCGCTCGCCCTGCGCTACCGCGCCTATCGTGCCGAGCATCCCAAGGTCCGAATCCGTGATGCGGCACGTTCGCTGGGCGTGAGCGAGGCGGAGCTGGTCGCCACCGGGAATGGCGACACGGCAACCCGGCTCCACGCCGACCGCTGGGGCGATGTGATCAAGGCGCTGCCGGAAGTCGGGCCGGTCATGGCGCTGACCCGCAACGACGACTGCGTGCACGAGCGCCACGGCGCCTATGGCGAGGTCTCGGTGAACGGCGCCATGGGCCTGGTGCTGGGCGAGGACATCGACCTGCGTCTGTTCCTCAACCGCTGGCGCCACGGCTTCGCCGTGCGCGAGATGACTGGCCATGGCGAGCGCCGCAGCCTGCAGTTCTTCGACGGGGCCGGCCAGGCCGTGCACAAGGTCTACGCCACCGAGCACACCGACAGGGCGGCGTTCGACAAGCTCGTCGCCCGGTTCACCGCTGCCGATCAGGACATGCCTCTGACCATCGAGGCGCCGAAAGCCGCTCCCGCCGGCCGGCCTGATGAGGCCATCGACGTGGCGGGAATGCGCGAGGCCTGGAGCAAGCTCGAGGACACGCATGACTTCTTCGGCATGCTCAACAAGTTCGCCGTCGAGCGCACCCAGGCCCTGCGCCTCGCCGGCAAGGAGTTCGCCGAGCCGGTGAAGCCGTCGGTCGCCCGCCGCACGCTGGAGATCGCGGCCGAGCGTCAGGTGCCGATCATGGTCTTCGTCGGCAATCCCGGCTGCATCCAGATCCACACGGGCAAGGTCACCACCCTCAAGCCGGTCGGCCCGTGGTTCAACGTGCTCGACCCGATGTTCAACCTGCATCTGCGCGAGGACAGGATCGACCGCGCCTGGATCGTGCACAAGCCGACGCGCGACGGGGCGGTCACCTCGATCGAGCTCTTCGACGACAGGAACAACCTAATCGCCCAGCTTTTCGGCAAGCGCAAACCGGGCCTGCCCGAGCTGCCGGAGTGGCGCACCCTCGTCGGCGACCTGCGGGCGACCGAGGCGCAGTAATGCGCGCGCTCGTCGGGGCAATGCTGGCAGCGCTTCTGCTGCCAGCGACGGCGGTGTCTTCAGGCAGTGCGGGGGCCGAGCCGCGCATCGTCACGCTGGGCGGCTCGATCACCGAGATCGCCTACGCGCTCGGCGTGGGCAGCCAGGTCGTCGCCGTCGATACGACCAGCCGCCATCCGGCGGCAGTCGAGGCGCTGCCCAAGGTCGGCTACCTGCGCACGCTCTCCGCGGAGGGCATCCTCTCGCTGCGCCCCGACGTCGTGGTTGGCCTCGAGGAGGCCGGGCCGCCGCAGACGCTGGTGCAGTTGCGCGACAGCGGCGCCGTGCTGAAGCTGGTGCCCGATCACTATTCCGCCGAGAGCGTCATCGAGAAGATCAACCTCGTCGCCGGACTGTTCGGCGCCCACGAGCGCGGGCAGGCGCTGGCGTCGGCCGTGGCCAGCGACCTGGCGCAGGTCCGTGGGGCGCTGTCCTCGGTGCGCCAGCGGCCGCGCGTGCTCTTCCTGCTGGCCGCTAGCCGCGGCTCACCGATGGCGGCGGGCAGCGAGACGGCGGCCGAGGCGATGATCGGGCTTTCCGGCGGCGAGAACGCGGTCAGCGGCTACAAAGGCTACAAGCCGCTCTCCATCGAGGCCGCGGTTGCCTTCGCGCCCGATGCCATCGTCATGATGCAGCATTCGCTCGACCAGCTGGGCGGGCCGGATGTGGTGCTGAAGCTGCCCGGCATCGCCGCGACGCCGGCCGGCCAGGCGCGGCGGCTGATCGCCTATGACGGGCTCTATCTGCTCGGCTTCGGACCGCGCACCGCGCACGCTGTTCGTGATCTCGCCCAGGCCCTTCACCCCGGTCTCAAGCTGCCCGACCTGCCTTCCCGCGCCTGGGCCGCTCCGTGACGGCCCCATGACGGCATCATTTGCGCCGGCCATGCCGCGCCGTCACGTGCGCCTGCAACGCAGCGCCATCCTCACGCTGCTGGCCGGCACGCTCGCCGTCGTCTTCGTCATGGCGGTCGGCGTCGGCGCCGTGCCGATCCCGGCGGCGAAAGTGGTGGCCATCCTGCTTGATGCGGCCGGGCTGCCCACCGGTGTCGAGATCGACAACCGCGACCGCGCCATCGTCTGGGCGATCCGCCTGCCGCGCGCGCTTCTGGGCGTGCTGGTCGGTGTCGGTCTTGCGTTGTCGGGCTCTCTGCTCCAGGGCCTGTTCCGCAATCCGCTGGCGGATCCGCAGCTCATCGGGGTTTCCGGCGGCGCCGCCTTTGCCGCCGTCGGCACGATCGTGCTCGGCCACTCGATCCTGCAGCCCTTCACGGCGCTGTTCGGCGCCTATGCTCTGCCCCTCGCCGCCTTCTGCGGCTGCCTCGCCACCACGGCGCTGATGTACCGGCTGAGCACGGTCGACGGCCGCACCTTCGTGGCGACCATGCTGCTGGCCGGCATTGCCATCAACGCGCTGGCCATGTCCGGCATGGGTTTCTTCATCTTCATGAGCGACGACCGACAGCTCCGTGACATCACCTTCTGGATGATGGGCAGTCTCGGCGGCGCGACCTGGAATCAGGTGATGACGGTCCTGCCCTTCATCGCCCTGCCCGGCCTGCTGGTCGCCTATCTGGCGCGTGCGCTCAACGCCTTCATCCTGGGTGAGCGCGAGGCCATCCATCTCGGGTTCGATGTCGAGATGAGCAAGCTCCTGGCCATCGGCGCCGTGGCGCTGTGCGTCGGCGCCTCGGTCGCCATGTCCGGCGTCATCGGCTTCGTCGGCCTGGTCGTGCCGCATCTCGTGCGGCTGATCGCCGGGGCGGACAACCGCATCGTGCTGCCCGCCTCCGCCCTCGCCGGCGCCATCCTCATGCTGGTCGCCGACCTCGTCGCCCGCACCGTCGTCGTGCCGGCGGAGCTGCCGATCGGTCTGGTGACCAGCGCCATCGGCGGTCCCTTCTTCCTCTGGCTGCTGGTCAGCCGCCGGCGGGATCTCGGATGATCGCCATCGATCGTGTCACCGTCCTGCGCAACGGGCGGGCCCTGCTGCGCGACGTCGTGCTGGCCCTCGTTCCCGGCCAGATCCTCGCATTGCTCGGCCCCAACGGGGCCGGCAAGTCGACCCTGGTGCGCGTAGCGTCCGGGGAGCTCACGCCCGACAGCGGCGGTGTGTGGATCGACGGCCGGCAGCTCCCCGCGATTCCGCGTCAGGCTCTCGCTCGCCGCCGCGCCGTGCTGCCGCAGACCTGCAATGTCGGCTTCCCCATGACCGCGGAAGAAGTGGTGGCGCTGGGCCGCAGCCCGCACGCGCGCACGGCGCTCCGGCGCGAGAACGATGCGGCCGTCGAACGCGCCATGGCCCGGGCCGATGTCCTGGCCTTACGTGATCGGGCCTACGGCACGCTCTCCGGCGGCGAGCAGCAGCGCGTGCATCTGGCGCGTGTCTTCTGTCAGCTCGACGGTCCCGCGGAGTCCGGCACACGCTGCCTGATGCTCGACGAGCCGACCTCCAGCCTCGACCTCTCGCACCAGCACCAGGTGCTGCAGGCGGTGCGGGCCATGGCCGATGACGGGGTCGCCGTCCTCGCCGTGCTGCACGACCTCAATCTCGCCGCCTACTACGCCGACCGCATCGCCATCCTGCGCGGCGGCGTGGTGCGGGCGTTGGGCGCGCCCGCAGAGGTGCTGCGCAGCGACCTGGTCGAGACGCTGTTCGATGTCAGCGCCGCGATCCTGCCCGGCCCGGGCGGGCGCCCGATCGTGGTCTCGGGTCCCGCCGCCGCACGGCAGCCGCGGATCGTCTAGAGACTGAATCTGCGGAAGCTGTATCGCGGAGCCCCTCTCCCGCCCGGCGCTCGCGAAGCGAGGCGCCTGAGCGGGAGAGGGTGGCGAGCGTAAGCGAGCCGGGTGAGGGCGCACGTGGCAAGCACCACCTCACCCTCCCACGACTTCGTCGTGGGCCCCACCCTCTCCCCCGCTTCGCGGCGGAGAGGGGCTTCGGAACTCTAGCCCTTCACCTTCTTCGTCCAGGCGACGAGATTGGTCATCAGCTCGGCGATGACCTTCTTGGTCGCCTCGTCGGTCAGGTTGCCGGCGGCGTCGAACTTGTCCTTGGCCCCGGCGATCAGCACTTCCGGCTTGTTCACCGGCCAGAGATCGAGGAAGACGAACATCTGGCGCAGGTGATGCTGCGCCTTCACCGTGCCCCACAGCCCCTGCGTGGCGCCCATGATGGCGGTGGGCTTCCTCGTCAGCGGCGGCCCCGGCGGACGCGAGGCCCAGTCGATGGCGTTCTTGAGGACGCCGGAGACCGAATAGTTGTATTCCGGCGTCGCCATGACGATGGCGTCGGCCGCCGCGATCTTGTCGCGGAAATCCTGGACTTCCGGCGGGTAGCCCTTCTCGCGGATATCGTCGTTGTAGAGCGGGATGGTGGCGAGATCGTAGATCTCCATCGTGGCGCCTTCCGGCGTCAGGCCCTGCGCCGCGCGCAGCGCCGCCCTGTTGTAGGAGTTCTTCCGCAGGCTGCCGGCAAAACCGAGAATCCGGATCGTCATCGCTACCTCATGTCTGGAGAGGCCGCACGTTCTCCGGCCCGGGCGTCGCCGTCAAGGCACCGCGGAGAAACCACCGGTTCAAAAGGGCCGGCCGGGCCGGCTCTTGTAGGCGGGCAGCGACAGGCTGAAGGCGATGGCCACGGCGCGGATGCCGAAGGTCAGTGCTCCGGCGATGGCCAGTCCGGTAATGTAGCCGACCCCCGCGGCGTGCAGCAGCACGTAGACCGTGGCGCCGGCGGCAGCGGCTGTGGCGTAAATCTCCTTGCGCAGGATCAGGGGGATCTCGGCGCAGAGCACGTCGCGAATGACGCCGCCGAAGGTGGCGGTGATCACGCCGGTTCCCGCGGCGATCAGGCCGGACGCACCCATGGAAAGCGCCTTGTCGGCGCCAACGACGGTGTAAAGGCCGAGCCCCACCGCATCCGCCCAGAGCAGCCATTTCCAGCGCTGCTCGACATGGGGCGCGATGAAGAACACGGCAATCGATACGGCGAGGCAGATGCCGAGATACTCGGGCCTCTCGACCCAGAAGACCGGGCTGTAGCCCAGGACAAGATCGCGAACCGTACCGCCGCCGATTCCGGTGACCACGCCGATGAGCGCGAAGCCGCCGATATCCATTTCCTTGCGCGAGGCCGACAGCGCGCCGGACGCGGCGATCACCGCCACCGAGAACAGGTCGAGCCAGTAGAGCAGGGCGGGAAGGGCCGGCGCATTCATGGCCGGGGTCTATCCCAGCGAGGAACGGGCGTCCAGCGCGCGTTCATTGATCTGGATCAAAGGAATGGCCGAGGGTCCGACCTAGAATTTCCTCCAGGCAGCCGATCGCGAGCTCGGCAGGGAGGTTGATCTGTACGAACCGCGTATCGGGGGCTATCAAAGACTGATCGGCGACCGGCTCAGGACCATCGCAGCCGACGGAGCTCCAGCCGAGAAATTGCTGGGAGCTCGCATTGCCTGGTGCCTGGAATGCCCCGGCGATTGTCCGTGTGAGCAATGCCCGTATCTGGGGCCGCCGCCGGGCCCGGCCTAAGCGCGGTCCTTGCGGTCGGCGCGGGCGAGTGCGCCCGGCACACCGAGCTTCATCAGCGCATTGATTGTCACGCTGTGCAGCTGCTCGCCGGCCAGCGCCTTGAAGATGGCCGAACGGGCCAGAGCTGACGGGCTCAGGACGGGCGCGGGCTTCGCGGGCTCGGGCGCGGCGGCGGCAACCACGCTGGGCGCGGTGCCGCTGAACTTCGCAGCATAGTTCTCGTAGATCTTCTTCACGCTCAGCGCGCGGCCGGATTTGTCGTAGAAGGCGCCGCGATTGGCGGCGGCGGCCTCGGGCAGCAATTCGGCGCCGGTCTTCTCCGGCGTCTTCTGCGCGGCATTGAGGAATTTCGTGGCGCCGCCCGCGCCCAGGAAATGCGCCATGTAGAGATCGGTCGAATTGGCCGGGCGGCCGAGCGAGGCTTCGAGCTGCGACTGGTTCGACTTGGCGTATTCGGCGGCCATCACCGCCGAGAGCGAGGGGTCGTTACGCAGGTCGAGGATTTTCTTGCGGGCCGCCGGATCGGCGACGCGTGGGCCCTCGAAGGTGTCGTCGATCTGGCCGGCCAGATGCCCGAGGCCGTGATCGGCGCCCTTGTCGCGCACCATGTTGAGCCAGGTCTTCTCGATGAACTGGTAGAGGCCGCGCGCACTGGAGGTCGACGCCTTGGCGTCGGCCTTGAAGCTCGATTCCTGGCCGGCCTGGGCCACGAGATAGGAGAAGTCGACGCCTGTGCGGGCGCTGGCCTTATGGATCGCCTGGGCGACTTCCGGCGAAGCCTTCGACCCATTGAAGGTCACGGAGCCGTGGGCGAAAGGCGGGATGGCCATGGAAAATCAGTCGGTTGGTGATCCAGCGGCCAAGTCTATAGAAACTTGCTAAAATTATTGTTAACCGTCAGCTCTTGGTGCGCGGGCCTGGCCTCCGGGCCTCGTCGGCGGCGTAACGCAGCATGACGGCGGCCGAATCGGCCAGCGTGTGGGGATCGGTGTCGATCTCGATCAGCAGCTTTACCCGGCCGCTGGGATGCCGTTCCACCGAAACCAGCCGCGCGCGGCTCCACTGTTCTTCCGTCATACCAACCCCCTCGAGATCCGCCCCGGTTCATACGCGGGGCGAAAAACTGTGCCAAAACAACGTCTCTAGGACTTTACTTAAAGCATTTTAGTAAAGTCATGCTAAAAATTTGGTTAATAGCAAGACTTGGCCAAAGGGAGGGGGAAACGAAAGTTCAGGCCGCGCGGTGACGCCCAAGACTTCGCCAAGACAAACACAATCAATACGAGATCAGCGCGAAGACTGTGCCAGTTGAAGTAAGCATCGCGCGGCGATCAGCTCGCTGGGCTGGCCCGAGGATTTGCAGCGCAGCTCGGCATCCAGCAGCTGGGTGAGAGCCGCACCCAGCCGGGGCATTGGCCAGCGTTTGAGCTGGGCGCGGAAGGCGGCTTCCTCTTTCCAGAACACGGGCGGACGCAGCCGCATCATGGCGCCCTTCTCGTCGGCGCCGCCGGCGATCATGCCCGCGCAGATATGCAGCCTCGTGAAATGCCGCTGCACCGCGCGCAGCTGGGCGATGGCCACGATGCCCTCGCCGTCGAGCTTGGCGCGTGCGCGTTCCAGCGCGGGGACGTCGCCACCCGCACAGGCGCGCGCCAGATCGTCGAGCCCGACATCCGCCGAGTCGCCGACCAGGGCCTGGGCATCCTCGAGCGTCGCCGTCTTGCCGCTGCCCACGTAGAGCGCGAGCTTGTCGATCTCGCCGCGGGTCAGCGCCCGGTCGGCGCCCAGCCGCGTCGCCAGCCACGAAAGCGCATCGTCGTCGATCTTCACCTGCGAACGCGCCAGCGTCTCGCGGATGATGCCGGGCAGGTCGCGCAGCTCGTCGCGATAGCAGGGCAGGGCGGCGGCGTTCTCTACTTTCTCGAAGAGCTTGCGCAGAGCCGAGCGCCCGTCGAGCTCGCCGGATTCGACGACAACAAGCGCGTCGCCCATCGGGTGCTCGAGGAAATTCTGGAATGCCACGGCCGTGTCGTTGCCGGCATCGCGCACGCGCACCACGCGCCGGCCGCCGGTCATGGCCATTGCGGCGGCCTCGTCGGCCAGACGTGCCGGATCGTCGGCGATGGTATCGCCGGCCAGATCGGCGACACGGAACGGATCGCCGAGATCCTCGACCACCGTGCGCATGAGGAGTTCGACGCGCTCCCTGACCAGCCCGGCATCCGCGCCATAGACCAGAATCGCCCGCGCCGACGGATTGGGCGCCTTCAGAAACCCCGCAATGCTGCGTGCGTCGAGCTTCATATCTTCTCCCTCCCCCCTTGAGGGGGAGGGTTGGGGTGGGGGGTCTCGTAAAGCGCGCTGCGAATCATCTCGATCACACCCTCAATATTGCCGAGGACGTCGTTATTCCAAAATCGAATCACGCGATATCCGCGAGCTCCGAGCCATGCTGTGCGCCGGCCATCCTCTCCCGAACGCTCGGCGTGCTGGCCGCCATCGATCTCGATCAGCAGACGTGACGCCAGACAGCCAAAGTCGATGACATAGGGACCGATCGGAATTTGCCGCCGAAACCGGTGCGCATCGAGCTGTTTGTAGCGAAGCTTCGACCAGAGCGCCTTTTCGGCCTCGGTGAGATCTTTGCGAAGCTGTCGGGCGTTGGTGTTGGCCATCCCCCCACCCTAGCCCTCCCCCTCAAGGGGGGAGGGGACAAGAATCGCTTTCTGTCACACCACGATATTGATGATGCGGTTGGGGACGACGATCACCTTGCGCGGTGGCTTGCCGGCCATGGCGGTGACGACGTTGGGCTGGGCCAGCGCGATCTCCTTTGCCTGAGCCTCGCCGCAGTCGCGGGGCAGGGCGATGGTGGCGCGCAGCTTGCCGTTGACCTGCACGGCCACGGTCACCGTGTCGTCGACGACCAGCGACTGGTCGGCCTTCGGCCAGGGCTCGAAGCAGAGCAGGGTCTTGCCGCCGAGGATGGCCCACATCTCCTCCGCCAGATGCGGGATCATCGGGCCGACCAGGCGGCAGACGATGCGCAGGGCTTCGGCCAGCACCCAGGCCTCACCGGCGCTTTTACCGTCGAGTTCCTCGAGCGTGTTGGACAGCGTGCGGATCTGCGCCACCGCGACGTTGAAACGGAAACTCTCCAGGCTTTCGGAAACGGCGGCGATGGCCTTGTGCACGGCGCGCCAGACCTGTTCGGCCTTGGGCGAGAGCTCGGCCGGTTTCGGCGTGCCGGGCGGCGGCAGCGCCACCGGCGGCTCCTCGGCCAGTCGATGCAGGCGGTTGATGTAGCGCCAGGCGCCGTCGACGCCGGCCTCGGTCCATTCGAGGTCGCGCTCGGGCGGAGAGTCGGAGAGCATGAACAGGCGCGCCGTGTCGGCGCCGTAGGAGTCGATGATCGCCGCGGGCGCCACCACGTTCTTCTTCGACTTCGACATGACCTCGCGGCGGCCGACCGTCACCGGCTTGCCACTAGCGGTCTCGATCACGCTGCCGTCGTCGGCCTTTTTGATCTCTTCCGGATAGAGCCACTTGCCGTCGGCGCTGCGATAGGATTCGTGGCAGACCATGCCTTGGGTGAACAGGCCGGCAAACGGTTCGTCGAGATTCGCATGGCCGGTCTTGCGCATGGCGCGGGTGAAGAAGCGCGAATAGAGCAGGTGCAGGATGGCGTGCTCGACGCCGCCGATATACTGGTCGACCGCTAGCCAGTAATCGACCTCGCTGCGCACCACCGGCTGATCGGCGCGCGGGCTGCAGAAGCGCGCAAAGTACCACGACGAATCGACGAAGGTGTCGAAGGTGTCGGTTTCGCGCCGCGCGGGCTTGCCGCAATCCGGGCAGTTGACGTGCTTCCACGTCGGATGATGGTCGAGGGGGTTGCCCGGCTTCTCGAAGCTCACGTCGTCCGGCAGCTTCACCGGCAGGTCCTTGTTCGGGACCGGCACGATGCCGCAATCGTGGCAATGGATGACCGGGATCGGGCAGCCCCAGTAGCGCTGGCGGGAGACCAGCCAGTCGCGCAGGCGCCACACGGTCGTCGCCTTGCCCTGGTTCAGGCCCTCGAGCCGCTTGCCGGCTTCGCGCTTGGCTGACTCGACGTCGAGGCCGTCGAGGAACTCCGAATTGAAGATCGTGCCTTCGTCGGTATAGGCCGTGTCGCCGACCGTGAAGGTCTTGGGGTCCTCGTCGGCCGGCAGGACCACCGGCGTCACCGGCAGCTTGTATTTGCGGGCGAAGTCGAGGTCGCGCTGGTCATGCGCCGGGCAGCCGAAGATGGCGCCCGAGCCGTAATCGATGAGCACGAAATTGGCGACGTAGACCGGCAGCTCCTTGCCCGGAATGAACGGGTGCAGCGCCTTGAGGCCGGTGTCGTAGCCGAGCTTCTCCGCCGCCTCGATCGCCGCCTCCGAAGTGCCGCGGGCGCGGCAGTCGGCGATGAACGCCTTGAGCTTCGGGTCTTTGGCTGAGAGTTCATCGGCCAGCGCGTGGTCGGGCGAGACGGCGAGGAACGAAGCGCCGAACAGTGTGTCCGGCCGCGTGGTGAAGACGGTGAGGGGCTCCTTGCGGTCCTTGAGGGCGAAGCGCACCTCGGCGCCCGACGACTTGCCGATCCAGTTCTCCTGCATCAGCCGGACCTTCTCCGGCCAGCGCTCGAGGGTCTTGAGCGCGTCGAGCAGCGATTCAGCCTGCGCCGTGATCTTGAAGAACCACTGGGAGAGCTTGCGCTTCTCGACGGGGGCGCCCGAGCGCCAGCCCTTGCCGTCGATCACCTGCTCGTTGGCCAGCACGGTCTGGTCGACCGGGTCCCAGTTGACGAAGGCCTCCTTGCGGTAGACCAGCCCGGCCTTGAGGAAATCGAGGAACAGGCGCTGCTGGTGCTGGTAGTAGCCGGGATGGCAGGTGGCGATCTCGCGCTCCCAGTCCAGCGACAGGCCCATGCGCTTGAGCTCGGCGCGCATGTTGGCAATGTTGTCGTAGGTCCACTTGGCCGGGTGGATCTTCGAATCGCGCGCCGCGTTCTCGGCCGGCAGGCCGAAGGCGTCCCAGCCCATCGGGTGCAGCACGTTGAAGCCCAGCGCCCGGCGGTGGCGCGCCACCACGTCGCCCAGGGTGTAGTTGCGCACATGACCCATGTGGATGCGCCCCGACGGGTAGGGGAACATCTCGAGCACGTAATACTTGGGCCTGCCGGGCTCGGCGGCGGCGGCGAAGGCCCGGGCCTCGTTCCAGGCCTGCTGCCACTTCGTCTCGGTCTCGCGGAAATTGTAGCGCGCCATGACTGTCGGGAACCTGATGCGGAGAAACGGATTCGGCGGCCAGCTTTAAGGGATTATGGGGGCGCTGCCAACCGCCACGGCGGCCGCCGCCTTACTTCGCCAAACCCCGCCCGGCATAAAACACAACCCATTGAAAACAAATGTATATTCCAATATCCAGAATATCCACTTATGTCCAGAATGTCTATTATCGGCCGGCGATAACGGGCGTGCAAAACCGCGGCAATCGTTGTACAGGCTGGCGTCGCGACGCCAGGCCCACAGGAACAGCATGATCCGCATCTTCATCGGCTACGACCCCCGCGAGGCAGTCGCCTTCAGCGTTCTCGCGCACAGTCTTCAAGCGCGAAGCTCGCGGCCTCTGTCGATTGCGCCGCTGATGCTCTCGCAGCTCAAGGAGAGCTTCTGGCGGCCGCGCGATCCGCTGCAGTCGACCGATTTCTCGTTTTCGCGTTTCCTCACGCCGTATCTGTGCGGCTTCGAGGGCTGGGCAATGTTCATGGATTGCGACATGCTGGCCCTCGACGACGTCGCGCGGCTCTGGGATCTGCGCGATGACAGGTACGCGGTGATGTGCGTCAAGCACGATCACCGTCCCAGGGAGGAGATCAAGTTCCTCGGCGCGAAGCAGACCAAGTACGAGAAGAAGAACTGGTCGAGCGTCATGCTGTTCAACTGCGCGCGCTGCACGGCGCTGACACCCGAATACGTCAACACGGCCTCGGGCCTGGCGCTGCACCGCTTCGAGTGGCTGGGCGACGACGAGCTGATCGGCACGCTGCCGCGGCGCTGGAATCACCTGGTCGGCTACGATCCCGAGAGCGAGCCGGCCTCGATCGCCCATTTCACCATCGGCGGGCCGTATTTCACGGAGTGGAAGGATTGCCGCTTCTCCGGGGAGTGGCGCGCGGCGCGCGACGAGATGCTGGCGGTGGCCCAGCGGAAGACGTAACGCCGTGGACCGCGACGCCCGCCTGCGGCGCGCCCGTGAGCTCTGCGGCACCGCGGCGTTCGACGAAGCCGACTCGCTTCTCGCCGCGCTGCTGAAGGAATACCCGCGAGATGCCGATGCCCTGCTGCTGCGGGGCATGATCGCCGGCCAGTCGCGCGACAGCGAAGCGGCGCTGCGCTGGTTCGAACAGGCGCGCGACATCGACCCCCGTCGCGCCGAGGTCTGGAACGGAATCGGCCTGGTGCGCCGGCAGCTGGGCCGGCTCGACGAGGCCGTGCAGGCCTATGAGCGGGCCCTGGCGCTCGACCCCAAGGACGTCGAGGCGCATGTCAATCTGGCGGTGGCGCTCAAGGGGCAGCGGCAGTTCGAGCGCGCGATCAGCCATCTGGAACGGGCGATCCGCCTGCAGCCGCGCCTGGTTCCGGCCTTTCTCAACCTCGGCAACTGCCACTTCGACCGGCGCGACCTCGACAAGGCCGGCGCCGCTTATGTCCAGTGTCTCAAGCTCGATCCCGGGGCATCCGCGGCGGCAATCGGCCTGTCCAAAGTGTTTCGGGAGCAGAAGCGCTTCGACCTTGCCGAGCGCACCTTGCGGACGGCGGCGAGCCGCAGGCCTGACGACGCCGAGATCACCGCAACCCTGGGCGCGCTGCTGCACGATGTCGGGCAGGAAGCCGAGGCGCGGGACACCCTGGACAGGTCGCTGGCGCTCGACCCGCAGAACGCCGCGGCGCTCTACTACGCTGGCAACATCCGCCACGATTTCGGGCGCTGGGACGAGGCCGAGACATTCTATCGCCGGGCGCTGGCGGTCGCGCCCGATCACGCGGATGCGCTGATCAACATGGCGGATTGCCTGGCCGAGCTGGGGCGCAAGCCCGAAGCGCAGCAGGCCCTGGATGCCGCGCGCCAGGCGCACGGCAACGATCCGGATGTGCGCTACGCCTGCGGGATCACGGCGCTGACCCATGGGGATTTTGCCAAGGGGTGGCCGGATATCCGATCGCAGGTGAAGACGGCGAAGCGCAAGGCGATGCGCTTTCCCCACCTGCCGAAGCTGGATTCTCTGGACTTCGCGGGACGCCGGGCGGTCATCTGGGGCGACCAGGGCATCGGCGACGAAATCATTTTCGCCAGCTTCCTGCTGAGCCTGGGCTCCCACGCAAGCGAGATGGTCTGCGAACTCGATCGCCGGCTTGTGCCTCTCTTCTCGCGAGGCCTGCCCGAGTTCACCTTCATCGAGCGCAGCTTCCAGCCGCCGCCGCCATCGCCCACGGATGAGAAAGCATGGTTGCGGACCTGGCGCGCGGCGTCACTCGACCGGAGGCTCGCCGGCGTCACCCATCAGCTGCCGTTGCCGGATCTTGGGGGGTGGCTGCGGCCCGATTTTTCCAGCTTTCCGCGGCACGCGGGCTATCTCAAGGCGGACGGCGCCCGGGTGGCGGAGTTTCGGCGCGCCATGAAGACAGGCAACGAGGCGCTGATCGGCGTGTCCTGGCGGAGCCAGAACAAGAGCCTCGGGCGTCACAAGAGCATCGCGCTGCGGCAGATGCTTGACGCGCTGCCGTCGTCGCGGCTGCGTTTCGTCAACCTGCAGTATGGCGAGGTCGACGAGGAAATCGCGGCGGCGCGCGAGGCGACGGGGCGATCGGTAGAGATCGTGCCGGGGCTCGACTGCTACAACGATATCGACGGCTTGGCCGCCCTCACCATGGCCTGCGATGCGGTGGTGACGGTCAGCAACGTCACCGCCCACATTGCCGGCGGTCTCGGCCAGAAGGTCGGGCTGTTCTGTCCTGTTGGACTCGGCCGTCTTTGCTATTGGTTCGACTCGGGACGCGCATCGCCGTGGTACCCGTCGATGCAGATCTTCCGCCAGCAGCGGGATGCCTCGTGGACCGAGGCCTTCGCGGATTGCGCCGCCTGGCTCAGCGATCTTTCGCCCTGACCAGCTGCTGATAGAGCGCTTCGAGCTCGTGCGCGATGGCGGCGGGGTCGAACAGCGGGGACTCCTCCAATGACCGCGGCAACTCCTTGCGGAGAGCGGATAGCTGTTCCGCATCGGCGGCCAGCGCCGCGGCTCGGGCGGCAAAGTCGCTCTCACTGGAGGCAATCCATTCAGAACGGCCCAGGCGCGACAGCAGGCTGACGCCGACCCGTGCGGCGTGCGTTCGCAGCGCATGATTCTTCAGCAGCAGCCGTGACCGCGGCACGGCGTTGAGCGCGGCGACCCACAGGCTGATGGTGGCGCTGGAGATCTTTGCCGCGCTGTTGAAGCTGCCGAAGGTGATGTGGCCGCAGCGCTGAACGGGCGGGAGCGCCGAGCTTGGCGATGCCTCATCAAGCGGCGGCTGCGCGATAAAGCCCGAAGCCAGACGCAGCAGCGGCTCGCTGAAATGGCCATCCGCTTCCCCCGGCGGATCGGCCCAGGAATCCGTCAAGCGGCCATCGAGCCCAGTGTCCGGATTCATCCCGGTCGTCGCGGGATAGCCGAGCCAGGTCAACTGCACCCGCGCTGGCCTGCAGGCAAAGGCGTCGAGGCGTGAGCCTCCCGTCCAGCCGGCAAGATCGATCAGCACGTCGATGCTGTCGCGGCGCATGGTTTCAGCGAGCTCCCGCGCCGTCATGCCGCAGGTGTTGAGCCAGCTATCGGCCATGCCTTTGATGCGCTCGGTGACCGCATCCGGCGCAAGCACTTCGCCGTAAAGGTGGATCTTCAACCGGGAGCGATCATGTGCGGCGAGAACCGGCATGAAAAACGTAGCGACGGCGTGGTGGCGGAAATCGGGCGATACGTAGCCGATGCGCAGCGGCAATTCCGGGTCGCGCGGAAGCGGCGGTGGGAGCCGTTCGGCGCCGCGAAGGCGCAGCGCTGCAAGCCGTGCCGCGTGGTGGCGTTGTGCTCGCGGGTCTTCGGCCAGGCCGACAAGCGCCATGAGCTGACTCTCGAGATAGCTCGTGTCGTCTGGCTCAAGCAGGCCGCGGTCGAGTGCCTGAGCTGCGGCGATGTGGTAGATCGCCGGCATCAATCGTCCGGCAAGGCTGAGAGTCGAGGCGAGGTTTAGCCGGATTTGCGCGTGCTCCGGCGCCAGTGCCACGACCTGTCCGTACGCCAGAATTGCGTCGTCGCGTCGGGTATCGACCAGCGCATTCCCGAACTCGTTGAACAGAAGGGCGCGTTCGGCGGGTGCCGCCTGCGCGACAGCCTCGGCGAGCGCGCGGCGCGCGGCACTGATTTGCCCCTCGCCGGCAAGCAGGGCAGCCAGGCTTCCGCGTGCCCTGAAATCAGCCGGCACCCGCTTAAGGTAGCGGCGAAAGCGCTCCATGGCGCTGCGGCAGTCTCCGGCGATCATCAGGACTCGGGCCCAGCCATGATCGATTTCGCGGCCCGATGACTGGCGTTCCGCCTCGGCCAGAAGCGCCTTGGCATCAGCGAGGCGGTTCTCCCGGGCGGCCTGCACCGCGCGGATCGGGGTCTCGCAAGGAGTAAATAATTTACTTATTTATCAATATGTTGCCGACTTATTCAAATGCTTGCATTAAACAGTGATGCGCAAGGGCATCTTAGAGTCCGCAGGATTGGTGTTGCCTGGATGCCACGCCGTTGCTCAAAAAACATCTCGGGGGCGTTTTTCCATTGGAACTGTGGGCCTCGGCCACGATAGTACTGCGGGTGCTGCGAGAGGCGGCATTAATAACGAGAGAGGAAAAAGCATGTACAAGCGTCTTTTGGCTTCGACCGCCCTTGTGGCCGCGGGCGTAGTCGGGGTTACGGCGGGGGCTCAAGCGCAAACGGCGCCGGCAGCTGCTCCCCTTTCGGTCACGGTCGGTGGCTACCATGAGCAGGCCTTTGGCTACTTCAAAAACAAGGATGGCGTTGCGGCCAGCATGACCACCACGGCTGACGTGCTGGGCCCTGCGGCAACCTCGACCCTGAGCAAGCCGAACCGCTGGAACCAGTCGAATGACTCGGAAATCTGGTTCAACGTCAAGGGCACGCTGGCCAACGGCATCACCGTCGGCGCTCGCGTCGAGCTCGAGGCGAACACCGAGGCCGACACGATCGACGAGTCGTACATGTTCATCGAAGGCGCCTTCGGTCGCCTCGAACTCGGCACCACCGACGAAGCCGCCGCCAAGACCCATGTCTCGGTCCCGGGCGTCGGCAAGGCGTGGGGTATCGAGAAGAGCACGTTCCAAGACTTCATTGTCGTTCCCGTTAACGTTTCGGCGGGCTCTGGCCAGCAGCGCTTCACCGGCGTGAACGGCAACGAAGACCAGAACAACGTCAGCTACTACACGCCGCGCTTCGAAGGCTTCCAGCTCGGCGCGACCTTCACCGGCAATCGCACCCAGGACGTCAACCGTCCGACGGATAACACCGCGGTGCGTAACGGTGCATGGTCGGCTGGTCTGAACTTCACCCGCAACTTCAGCGGTTTCAACGTTGAGGCGTCGGCTGCGTACTCGCATGCTGAGTCGCTCGATCTGTCCGCTGGCAACCAGGCGGGCAACGCGGACGACGAGAAGGCCTACGCTGGCGGTCTGCGCCTCGGCTATGCCGGGTTCCAGGTCGGCGGCGCGTACAAGAAGCTGAAGTACGGCAACTTCTCGGCCACCACCGGCAAGGTGTGGGACGTCGGTGCGGCCTACACGTTCGGGCCGGCAACGGTCGGCGTGCAGTACATGAAGTCGATTGCCGAAGGTGCGACCAACATCACGGCCGACGACAAGTACACCAACCTGAGCATTCTCGCGAACTACACGCTCGGGCCGGGTGTCGACCTCTTCGGCGCCATCGGTATGCTCAAGTACACCGACGAGTCGTCGACTACGGCTCTCGACAACAACAAGGGCTCGGGTGCCGTCGTCGGCGTCCGCCTGACCTTCTAAGCTCGCAAGAGCTTCGAATGGGGAGGGAGGGGTTTAACCCCTCCCTCTTTTTTTTGTATAATCGGCTGGTATTGCTTTACGGGTGTGGGCCCGGGGAGATAGCCGTGACGAGGTTTGCTTCGCGGATACTCAGGCTGGTGACTGCGGGTGCCGTCATGGGGGCCGCTGCCTGCTCCTCGGGTGACGTCCAGTACGATTACCCGACCAAGACCGGAAAGTCCGGCGAGTATCAGTCCTCGGCCAAGAAGCAGGACTCAGTCTTCGGTACGGAAGGGTTCAACATCTTCGGCAGCGGCAGGAAGGATGAGCCCGGGGCAGCCGGCATCGGGGTCAACAGCTTCCTCTGGCGCGCCTCCCTGGATTCGATTTCCTTCATGCCTGTCGCTTCTGCGGACGCCTTTGGCGGGGTGATCATCACCGACTGGTACGCCCTGCCCGAGACGCCAAACGAGCGTTTCAAGGTGAATATCTACATCCTCGGCCGGCAGCTTCGGGCCGACGGTGTCAAGGCCGCGGTTTTCCGCCAGCGCCGCGATCCCGCCGGGAACTGGGTTGACGCCACGGTCGAATCGAAGACCACTGTGGATCTGGAGAATGTCATCCTGACGCGCGCTAGACAGCTTCGGGTGGACTCCGAGCGCCCCTAGCTCTTCCGACAAAGTCCAGATCGAATCGGGCCGTCGGGCTCTGAGCCCGTCAGCGGGCCGCCGCCGCTGAGGCCGGAGGCCAGGCAGCCAGTGCGGCTGCCACCTGCACCATGGGCACGCTCCAGTCACCGGCCCGGGCCTGGCGGAACAGCCGCACGCGCGGATACCACGGACTGTCGGATCGCTCCCGAAACCAGAGCCAGAGCGGATCCGTGGCGAGCAGAACAGCGGTCGGCACACCCAGGGCCCCAGCCGTATGGGCGACGGCGTTGCTGACCGAAATCACGCCATCCAGTGAGGCGACCTGGGCCGCAAACCGGTCCATGTCGCGAAGCTGGTCGACCTCGAGGTCGTTGCGGATATCGCAGCCAAACCGTGCTTTGGCCTCCGCAAGCTCATCCGCACAATCGCCGTACTGGAGGTTAATGAAGGTCACCCCCAAGGTACGCAAGACAGGCTCCCAATCCGTCAATTGCGTGGATTTTATCCGCCCGTTGACGAGGTTTTTGGAGCGCCAAGCGATCCCGATCTTCAGTCCGGGAAAAGCGGAGTAACGCCGGCGGAAATCGTCCGTCGGGGCGGGGTCAGCGCGGAGATACGCGCGGGGTGTGCCAAAGCTGCGCCATGATGGGCGGAGGAACTCACCGAGTCCGCCGAGCGGAATCTGACAGGCGATACGCTCGGACAGGAGCTCGGCCTGCACCGGCAGCACGCGCGGAAAGAATCGGACATTCGCCGGCAAGGAGCGGAGGAACAGGGCCTCAAGTCGCCCGTCGGTGTGCACGAGCACCTCTCGGGCACGAGCGGCAAGATCAGGCAGCATCGAAGCCGCGACAATGTCATCGCCAATGCCCTGCTCGCCCCACACCAGAATGGCCTGATCGCGCAGATCCCAGCCGCTCCAGCGCGGTTGCGGAAACGGCTGCGTGTGTATGGCGCCACCGCTCTCCAAGGCCGTGCCGAAGCGCGATTCAAACTCCCTCCATCCGGGGTCGAACTCGCCAAGGGAGAGAAGCAGCATGGCGCGCCGCAGCCGGATATCGTCATGCCCCGGCGCAAGCATCAACGCCTCATCGAGATGGGCCCGCGCGGCTGCAACGTCGTTCCGGGCCAGTGACCGCACCGCCAGCTCATGATGCGCGCGCGCCTTGTCGTCGACAGGGGCCGTGGCTGACGCGATCACCCCTTGAAGCATGGTGTCGGCATCTTCCACGCGCCCGGCCTCCGCGAGGCTTGCGGCGTGCGACAGAAGATGGGCGCTGACATCCGGCGCAAGGCGCCGGGCACGCTCGTGCTCGGCGATCGCCTCCTCGAACCGCTGCGCGCGCGCCAGAGCCCGGGCATACCGCTCCGCCGTCGTCGCGCTTGCCGCGTCAAGCCTCGCCGCCTCGGCCAACACCTCGACCGCCTCGGGCCTGTCCAGATCCAAGAATAGCGTCCCCAACGCGAGGTGTGCCGCCGGGTTTCGCCGGTCACATTCTATGGCCTGACGTAACGCTGTTATGGCCTCATCGCTCTCGTTGAGCGCCCGATGGGCGAGTCCCAGAGCCTGCCAGGCGCGTGCCGATCTCCGATCAAGGGCCACAGCCCGCCGCAAGGCCGCGATTGCCAGCCGGTTCTCCCCCCGTTCACGGCGGAGCAGTCCGAGATTGCAGAGGATGTCGGCCCCTGCTCCGGGGCACTCGGCGGCACGAGTCAGGGTGATGACAGCCCGCTCGGAGTCGCCGAGATCCTTGAAAACAAATGCCAGGGCATGCAGCGCCTCGGTGTAGAAGGGGGCAGCAGAGACCGCGTCCTGAAGAGACCTCGACGCCCGAACGAGATCCCGACGGGTCATGAAAATGAAGCCCAACGCGTAGTGGAAATGCTCCGGATGCGGAGCCTTCTCCGACAGTCTCCGTCGGCAGAGGCGCTCCGCGTCGACCAGTCTTCCGGCCTGCATGAGGGCCCTGATCTTCTCTAGTGAGGGGTCGTTGGTCACAAGACGCCGGTGAACATTGAAACAGCGGTCCAGCATAGTGGCGTCGCGAGAGCGGGGAAACCGTGCGGTGCAGCGGCCGGCCCGGCGGGCTCCGGGCCGGGATTCAGCTTGCTGACCAGCTGGGGTATCATCACCGATGAGCTCCGCCATGCCCCTGAAAGTCCAATGAGCCAGCGCGACATCGACCAGGGTCTGGCGCTTGAGCGCCAAGGGCGTCTCGACGAGGCCATGGCGGCCTACCAGGCCATACTGCGCCAGCAACCCGATAACGCAGATGTTCTCACCCTTCTTGGCATGGCTTATGCGCGTCGCGGTGACATCCCTGCCGCCATAGCCCGGCTTCGGAGAGTCAGGGCCTTGCGGCCACGCGACTCTTCGGCCGCCTTCAACCTCGGAGTCGCTCTGCTGACCGAGGGGACGAGTGCCGACGCGGCAGCGTGCTTCGCCGACACACTTCGACTCGATCCAGCCTTCCTGCCGGCCAAGGCCAATCTTGCCGCGCTGTATCTCGCAGACGGCCGGGCAGCCGAAGCCTTGCCGCTGCTGGATGACGTCATCGCGCGGGGCAAGCCATCCGCATCGATCTGGGTCAATCGCGGCATCGCACTCGACCTGCTGCACCGGCCGCTTGAGGCGTGCGCCGCCTTCGAGCGGTCCCTGGAGCTCAACAATGGCGATCTCCAGACCCTGGTCTATCTCGGCCGGGCCTATGCGGCTGCCGGGGACATGGCGCGGGCCCGGACGGCACTCGAGCGCGTCCTCGAGCGCGACCCCGGACATGTCGAGGCCCGGTTGCGTCTCGCAACTTCTCAACTCGAGGTTGTCTACCGGAGCGACGCGGAAATCCGGCAGGCGCGGCGGGCCTACAGAGCCGCTGTAGAGAGGGCTTATGCCGATCTCGAAACCATGCGCCGGACGCCTCCGGGGCCATTTCAAAGGATGTTCGACTGGCCTTTCTATCTCCCCTATCAGGGCGAAGACGTAAAGGACGACCTCGTGCGCCTGGGCGACCGGGTGTGCGATCTCGGAGCAGCTTGGGCACCTGCGGCCCCCGCCGTGACGCAGGGGCGGGGGGACCGGCTCCGTCTTGGCGTCGCCACAGCGTTCTTTTGGCGACACTCCGTATGGAAGGTCCCGACACGGGGCTGGCTTAAGTCGCTCGACCGGTCACGTTTCGAGATTGTCGGCTACCATCTCGGCACCCGTAGCGACAGCGAGACCGACGTCGCCCGGTCTCTCTGCGACGACTTCCGGACAGGCGGAACGGATATAACCGGCTGGGCAAGCCGGATCGCCTGTGACGGACTCGACGCGCTTCTCTATCCCGAGATCGGTATGGATCGCCCGACGATCCTGCTGGCATCAATGAGACTCGCCCCACTTCAGATCACGACCTGGGGGCATCCGGTAACCAGCGGTCTCCGAATGATAGACTGGTATCTGAGCAGCGACCTGATGGAGCCGCCCGGCGGCGAGTCGCACTACTCCGAAGCCCTGATACGTCTTCCGAACCTGTCGGTCTGTTACGATCGCCCCGACGTGCCGCCGACAGCCTTCGGTCGTGAGAAACTCGGTATCGCTCCCGATCGTATCGTCTACCTCTGCTGCCAGAATATTTCGAAGTATCTGCCTCAGAATGACGGGCTGTTCATCGACATCCTGCGCGCGGTTCCCGCCGGCGTTCTGGTTTTTGTCCGCTCCGGAAAACCCAGCGTGGATTCGCGCTTCGAAGGGCGTTTGCGAGACCTGTTCAAGGTCTCCGGGCTGCCGTTCGAATCGCATGTGACCTTCGTCGCGCCGCTGTCACAGTCCGAGTTTCCTTCTCTCGGCGCCATCAGCGATGTCTATCTCGACAGCCTCGAATGGTCCGGCTGCAACACGACTCTGGAAACGCTCGCCAGCAATCTGCCCATCGTCACGTACTGGGGGCAATTCATGCGTGGTCGGCACACGGCAGCCATGCTGCAGATGATGGGGCTCGAGGACCATATCGCCGCTGATCTCAAGGACTATGTCGCACGTGCCATCGAGCTGGGCCGCTCCGCTTCACTGAGGAACACCTTGCGAGACCACATCCGGGAGCGCAAGGTGCGGCTGTTCAGCGACACATCCCCTGTCCAGGACCTCGAGCGGCATCTGCTTCAGCATTTCAATCGAAGATAAGGGTCAAAGCCCTTAAGGCGTCGCTTGCTGTGCCGCACACCAGCGACGCCACATCGCCCTGAAGAAGCGTTCCATGTGTCGGGTCCGTCGCTGCCCGCGGCAGAGGGGCGAGTGAAGCAGTCGTTCCCGCAAATTCGCGCGAATATCACCAAGACGAGCGGCGTCGCGCGCCAATTCCGAGGCGATCCCAATGTAGGCTTCCGGCGAATCCGCTATCCATGCCTCGAGCTTCAGGCCCCGCAGCATAGCCGCCGACCAGCGGGAGGCCATGTTGCCGCCGGGCAACGTCACCACCGGAACGCCCATCCAGAACGCTTCGAAAGTTGTTGTCGATCCGGAAAACGGAAACGGATCGAGAGCTATATCGATGTCGTAATAACGCGCGAGATGGACCTCTCGATCCTCCCGCTCGCCCACAAGGTCAATGCGCTCGAACTCCACGCCGGCGTCCCTGGCGGCGCGTTGAACCCGCTCCCTCAAAGGCGCTTCTGCAAAGCATCCGCGATACTTCAGGACGAGGCGCGATCCCTCGATTCCATGCAGGAGCCTGGCCCAAAGCCGTAGCACATCGTCGTTCACCTTGGCGGGGTGATTGAAGGATCCGAAGGTGACATGTCCGCGCTCTGACATAGGCAGTGGTCCTGGCTGGGGAGAGGGTTCGAGGGGCCCATGAAGATAGAATGTGGGCAATGCCAGGACACGTTCAGAAAACCATTCCTCCCCGCCACGGGGAGCCAGCCCCCGATCGGCGATCAGGTAGTCGACCGTCGACATGCCGCTAGTCGCCGGATCGTGGAAACTGACCTGAATTGGCGCCGCTCTCCAGGCTGCGATCTCCGGCCGATTCCGGTCAAAACGACCCGCCAGGAGAAGCAGGATATCGATACCGTCGGCTCGTATGCGCTCAGCGACTTCCCGGTCGCTTTGGCCGATCGTCGACTGCCAACGGTCGGCCAGGCCACGTATCCGACGGGTCACTTCATCGGGCCTCACAACTTCGTCGTACAGGTACATTTCAAACGCGGAACGATCGTAATGGCTCAGGATCGGTTCGATGTTGCGGGTTACTGGATGATCGCGGAAATCCGACGACAGCCAGCCGATACGGAGCCGACGTGTCGGATCGGGATTGTTTCTAGGGATAGGGCGCGGTCCGGCCAGGCTTTCTGTCTGGCTGCCGTAGTCCCGGTGAATCGAAGCCCGCTCATGCTCATCCAGCGACGGGTCGTAAAGCGCTGTGGTCAGGAAGACCCGGCGATACAACGGTTCGGTCGGCGCGAGGTCGATAGCCCGACGAACGAAAGCCGTGGCGGAGGCCATGTCCCCGGTCGACTGTGCGATCATACCGGCATTGAATTGCGAGCTGGCGTCCGAGGGGGCTCGCGCTAAGGCGCGTCTGATGATGGTTTCGGCTTCAGCCAGAGAGCCCTGTTCGTAGAGCGCGACGGCGAGAAAATTCAGAGCGTCGAGATGATGAGGGTCAAGGGCGAGCGCCCGCCGGTACTCTGCAATGGCTTCGGGCATCCGGCCGGCTTGCTTTAGAGCGCGGCCGAACCGTGTCACGGCGACAACGTTATCCGGTGCGAGCTCTGTTGCACGTCGAGCCATTTCCAGCGCACTGACAACGGCGCCCCGCGCCATATACTGGCTGCTCAACTCGATCATGACGGGCAGGCAGTCTGGCCAACGAACGAGGATCTTCCGATACTGCTCGATCGCGTCATCAATCCGCCCGGCATTGACGAGCATGGCCCCGTGTCGGATATGGGCGACCATGTCGTCGGGCCTCAGGCGTCCGACTTCGGCGTAGTGTTTGGCGGCTTCCGCAGGCTGTCCGGCTGAGGCCAAGATCGCGGCCAGGTTGAAATGGGCCTCCGCGTAGTCCGGTTGTGTGGCCAGGGCCCGCCGAATGAGCGTCAGGCCCTCCTGCATGCTGCCGTGCGCGGCCCGAATCAAGCCCAGAAGGTGAAGCGCCCGCGCGTGTTCCGGCGACCGACTCAGCATGTCCCGACAAGCCGCCTCGGCCTCCTCGCTCCGACCTTCGCGGTAGAGCGCCGCAGCCGCGTCAAACGGTATGTCCTGCTCGTTCATGACCCCGCTTGCCGTGCCGGTTGAGACAGAAACCCCGCGCTGCGATTCACCTCACGGCCGGGGTGGGCTATCCTAGTGCCAGGACTTACCTGACGGAACTTAGATAGCGGCTGCGTCGCGTAACTTCATCACGTTTTGTCACCCGGCGCTGCCGCGCGCGCCATTCATTGAGGGATCGTGGCCAATCCTGACGATTTGTCTTCTGCTCTGGCTGTGCACCGAGCCGGACGGCTGGCCGAGGCGGACGCGATGTACCGGCGCCTTCTGGAGACGACGCCACGGCAGGCCGAGGCGTGGCGCCTGCGGGGCGTTCTCGCCTGCCAGGAAGGCCGTTTCACGGACGCTGTCGGGCATCTCGAAGCGGCGGTCGGGCTGCAGGATGACAGCGCGGTCTACCACTCGAATCTCGCTGTCGCCCTCAAGGGGCTGGGCCGGACCGAGGACGCCTTGCGCGCGGTTCGCCGCGCGGAGCAGCTTGCCCCGGAGGACGGCGACATCCGCTTCAATCTGGGATGTCTTCTCCAGGAGCTCGGCCGCCCGGATGAGGCCATGGCGGTCTACGAAGAGCTGCTGAAAGCCGATACCCGCCACACCGACGCGCTCTCCAATCTTGGCCTTCTGCTGCTCGAATCCGGCAAGCCGGATCGCGCCCTGCCCCTGTTCCAGCGCGCTCTTGCCGTCAGTCCTGACCTGCTCCCCGCCCGCATCAATCTCGGCCTGGCGCTGCACGAGCTGCAGCGCTTCGCCGAGGCTGCAACCGTCTTCAGCCAGACGCTGGCCGCTGCGCCCGATCGCGCCGACCTGCATTTCAACCGGGCCAACGCCTTGCACGCCGACCGGCGCTATGAGGACGCGATCGCAGAGGGTGAGCGGGCGGTTGCGCTGGATCCGGCTTATGCCGAGGCGTACCACAATCTCGGCAACGGCTGGCGCGAGCTCGGTGATACGGAACGGGCCGTGGCGCAGTACAGGCAATCCCTCGTGCTGCAGGAATCCGTGGGTGCCTGGCGGAACCTCCTTTCGACGCTGCTTTACCGTCCGGATATCCCGGCGGCCGATCGCTTTGCCGAGCATCGGCGCTTTGCCGCGGCTCACAAGAGGCCGGTGGAGAGCGCCGTCACGGACGATGATCCCGAGCGCCCTTTGCGCGTCGGGTACGTATCCTCGGACTTCCGTCAGCACCCGGTGGCCAGGAACCTGGAGCCCATCCTGCTGGGGTCGGCTGGGAAAGGCTCGGTCGCGGCGCTCTATGCCGATATCCGCTACCCGGACCATGTCACGGAGCGCTTTCGTGCTGCCGCCGGATTGTGGCGCCCGATCAAGGGGCTTTCGGATGAAGCGGTATGCGAGCAGATACGCGCCGACCGGATCGACATCCTGGTGCATCTGGCCGGCCGCTTCGACCGCAATCGGCCGACGGTGGCCGCTGGCAGAGCGGCGCCGATCCAGATCAGTTTTCACGACCCCGCGACCAGCGGGTTCCCCTCGGTCGACTATCTGATAGCCGACCGCTTCCTGGTGCCGCGGGCGGCCACCGAGCGCTTCAGCGAGCGCGTGCTCCGGCTCCCGAGCTTCTATACGCACGCCCCGCTTCGCGACGCTCCCGATCCCGGCCCATTGCCGGCCGGCTCCCGGCAGCCGATCACCTTCGTGAGCTTCAATCACCCGGCCAAGCTCAACGCGTCCGTTCTTGCTCTCTGGGGCAGGATATTGAGGCGTGTTCCCGATTCGCGCCTGTTGCTTCGTCACCGCCACCGCTTCTCCAGCCGGGCCCTGCAGGAGCGGGTTCTGTCGGGCCTTGCGGCCGCCGGTGCGGACCGCGATCATGTGGTGTTTCATGCGGGAGACACCGCGCGGCAGGACCATCTGCAGTTCTACCGCCAGGCTGATATCGCCCTCGATCCTTTTCCCTTCACCGGCTCGACCACCACCTTTGAAGCCCTGTGGATGGGTGTCCCGGTGGTGAGCCTGGCCGACGCGGTCATGGTCGGGCGCTGGAGCGGGTCCATGCTGCGCGCCCTCGGTCTCGATGAGCTGGTCGCAGCGTCGGAAGATGCCTATGTTGCCGCAGCCTGCGCGCTGGCTGCCGACCGCGACCGCCTGGCGGAGCTGCGCCGTTCGCTCCGCCGGCGCGTGGCCGGCTCGCCGCTGTGCAACGAGGCGCTGCGCGCGCGCCAGATCGAGCGGCTGTATCGCGCCGTCTGGCGGCACTGGTGCGCGCAGCGTTCGCAAAACCGGACGAGGTTCCCGGCACAATGATTTCGGTCTCCGATGTGAAAGAGAATCTAGCCGTCGTGCGCGCCCGGGTATCGGCCGCCTGCCGGCAGGCCGGACGGGATCAAGGCGCGGTGACGCTGGTTGCGGTCTCGAAAACCCAGCCGGCGGAAGTCGTGCGGGCGGCGTTGATGGCGGGTCAGCGTGAATTCGGCGAGAACCGTGTCCAGGAGGCCGCGGGCAAGTTTCCGGCTCTGCGGGCCGAGTTTCCCGACCTGCGTCTTCATCTCATCGGGCCGCTGCAGACCAACAAGTCAATCGATGCGGTGCGCCTGTTCGACGTCATCCAGTCGCTGGATCGGCCGAAGCTGGCTGCAAGCCTGGCCGCTGCAATGAGCAAACTGCAGCGCCGTCCGGATTGCTACATCCAGGTCAATACCGGCGAAGAATCGCAGAAGGCAGGAATCGCGCCGTCTCTCTTCGATGATTTTCTCCGCGAGTGCCGCGAGCGTCATGGGCTGCCCGTTGTCGGCCTGATGTGCATTCCCCCCGTCGACCAGCCTCCGAAGCCGCATTTCGCGCGGCTGCGGGAACTCGCCGAACGTCATGGCTTGACGCGGTTGAGCATGGGTATGAGCGGCGACTTCGAGGCGGCCATCGTCTCGGGGGCGACCGCTGTGCGCGTGGGCACGGCGATTTTCGGGCAGAGGGCCTCGAGCCCGGCCGCAGAGCCAAAAGCCTAGAGCGTGGCGTCGATCTGCAGCGGGGCGCCCGGGCGGCGTTGCGCGCGATAGCGATCAAGGCCGCGCGACATGGCCGCGACAAACTCGTCGTTGGCTGCGGGCGGGTTGCTGGTTTCGGCGTTGTTGCTCGATGCAGAGCTCGCCGGTGCCGGTTCGCTGTCCCTGGCTTCCTTCGCCGGTGAGGGAGCGATTGTCCTCATCCGTTCGGGCAGCGGGGCGCTTGGCTGCAGCCGGACGGGTGTCGAGTGGCTGCCCGCCGATCGGTTCGTGTCGATGACCGGCAGAGGCCTGCCGGTGAAGTTGCGATAGTCGACGAGCGTGCGGCCCTGGGACGGCAGTGTCCTGTCCGCACCGGGAGGCTGGCGCAGCAGCGATGCACCAAGGGTGCGGTCGGCGCCGAGGGGAACGGTGGAGATCGGCGGCGTGGGGGCCTGCGCCTCGGGCGCGGCAGTATCGATCGGGGCGTCGTCGCCGCTTCGGGCGGCGGGGAGCGAGGCAGCTTGGGCGAACTGGCTTGGTTCCGCGGGGCCGGGTGCCGCCTTGTCCGGGACGAGCATCGCCAGCGCCTGATCGCCCAGATCCTTGCCCTTGGTCTGCTCCACCGCGGCATTCAGGGCCGAGGCGACCAGGCCTAGTGGGCCGCCGAAGATAAAGCCGCCGATGACGCGTGAGGCCGGGCTGACCGTGTCTCCCGTGATGGCGCGATAGATCGAGCCGACGATCGGGATGTGCTGGAGCGGATTGATGACCGAGAGAAAGTCGCGGAAGGAGAAACTCTGCTCGCTGCTCTCCGTGCTGGGCTGGGACCAGTCGCGTTCCTTCGCCGGCGCGGATGTGCGGCGTGACGCCTCCGCAGAAGCGGGCGACAGAATCGGGGAGAGGTCGGAGCGGATGGACGACATGGGCTTTCCGGCTCTCGACTGTGCAACCTCCAAGCCATGTTTTTCTCTTTGATTTCAGCGAATTGGATTCGCACCCCGGTATGCGAGGGCAGCTTTTGCCGAGCTCTTGGCCGCCGGGCAGGGGAGATTTTTCCGCCCTCGCCGGTTGCGGGAAAATGACCGGGAAATATGCAACAGGCTCGCTTTCACATCATTTCGTGTCGACCCCGCCACAGGCCGGAACAATGCGATTTTTCAGTGATTTAGGGCCTCCGCCACAGGGCGGCGGTGCGGTACTTATCAAGCGATTTCTACTGGGGTTACGCGGAGTACCAAACCATGCTTCGGTCAATCGTTCGTTCCACAGCAGCGGTGGCAGTGATGGCGCTGGCGCCGTCGATCGCGGCGGCACAGGCCCCGGCGCCGTCGTGGGGAGAGATCGCCGGGTCGGTCGCCGCCATGACGGACTATACGTTCCGCGGCGTGTCGCAGACGACCAAGGGGCCTGCGGTCCAGGGGGCGCTCGAGTACACGAAGGAGCTCGGACCGGTGACCGGCTATGTCGGGACCTTCCTGTCCAACGTCGCCTTCCCCGACACCACCAGCCGCGGCAACCTGGACGCCAAGGTCGAGTTCGACTTTGCCTTCGGCGTGCGCGGCGATCTGGCCGAGAAGCTGAAATGGGATATCGGCTACATCCGCTACATGTACCCGTTCGCCGACTATCCCCGCGACAACAGCATGAGCCTCGACTGGACGGAAATCGGCATCAAGCTAACCTACGACCTCGGCTTCGCCACACCGGTGCTGAACTACTTTCATTCGCAGAACTACTCGATCGGCGGCGGCAAGAGCCACTACGGCCAGACCGGTTTCGATGTGCCTCTGCCCTTTTACGACATCACTCTGGGTGCGCGTATCGGGCGGCTGGTGCTGGAGAACAACGCCAATTTCGGGCTGCCCGACTACACCGACTGGAGCCTCGGAATCTCGCGTGATTTCCCGGAGCTGTTCGGCGTCAACATCGGCCTGACCTATACCGACACGAACGTCAAAAAGAACGCTCCCCTGTCCAACCAGTCGGATGCGACGACGGCGAATGTGGACGAGCGCCTGCATGACACGACCCAGCCGCGGATCATCCTGGCGATCACCAAGAAGTTCTAGGTTCTGAGGCCACGGCGGAACCGGCAACGGTTCCGCCGGCGCAGGGTGTCGTGCTAGAACCCCGCTACCATGAGCGGGGCACGCAAACTTCTTCTCGTCGATGACGATCAGGCGCTGAGGCAGTCGCTGGCCGAACAGCTGGCCAGCGAATTCGAGACCCATCAGGCCGATAATGGAGCCGGGGCGCTCGCCGCGACGCAGGAGCAGCGCTTCGATGCCATCCTCCTCGATGTCGGGCTTCCCGACATGGACGGACGCGACGTCTGCCGCAAGCTGCGCGAGACGGGTGTCACGGTGCCGGTCATCATGCTGACGGCCGCCGCCGGTGAGTCCGACACCATCACCGGCCTCGATGCCGGTGCCAACGATTACATTACCAAGCCCTTCCGGCTGGGCGTCCTGCTGGCCCGCCTGCGCGCCCAATTGCGCAGCCACGAGGCGTCGACGGATGCCGTCTTCACCATCGGCCGGTTCAGCTTTCATCCGACCGCCAAACTCCTGGTCGAGAGCGCCTCGCGCAAGAAGATCCGCCTGACGGAGAAGGAGGTCTCGATCCTTCGCTTCCTGTATCGCGCGGGCGACAAGCCGGTGCCCCGCGAGACCCTGTTGGGCGAGGTCTGGGGCTACAACGCCGGCGTCAACACCCACACGCTGGAGACCCACGTCTACCGGCTGCGCCAGAAGATCGAGCGCGACCCCGGGCGGGCCGAGATTCTGGTGACCGCGCCGGGGGGGTACCGCCTCAACCCCTGAATCGCGCCCGGCGGTGATTTCCATCACAGCCGGCCGCCCGTGCGGTCATCCTAAGCTCCTGATTATGCGTATTGGTGCCTAGGGACCGGGCAGGGCATATGGTATCAGGGGGGCCGATCTGGAGAGCGTGAGCGGTGAGTCAGAACGACTTTTTCGTCCGGTTTTGGGGTGTCCGGGGCACGGTGGCCTGCCCGGGGCCGGCGACCATCCGGTACGGCGGCAACACGTCATGCTTGGAGGTGCGCTGCGGCGACCGCCTGCTGATCTTTGACGGCGGCACGGGTTTGCGGCCTTTGGGCCAGCATCTCGACGCCAGCGGCCCGGTCGATGCCGACCTCTATTTCACGCACACCCATTTCGACCATATCCAGGGCGTGCCTTTCTTCAGCTCCGCCTACAAGCCCACCAACCGCCTGCGCCTGTGGGCCGGCCATCTCGTGCCCGACTTCACTCTCAAGGGCGTGCTGTCGGAGATGATGCAGGCGCCGCTCTTTCCCGTGCCGCTCAGCATCCTGTCGGCCGACATCTCCTTCCATGATTTTACCTGCGGCGACACGCTGACGCCGTTTGCCGGGGTCACGCTACGCACCGTGGCGCTCAATCATCCGAACCGGGCGACTGGCTATCGCGTCGAGTATCAGGGGAAATCCATCTGCTACGTGACGGATACCGAACACGTCCCCGGAACGCCGGATGTCAACGTGCTTCGCCTGATTGCCGGTGCGGATATCGTGATCTACGATTCGACCTACACCGACGAGGAGTATCCCCGCTTCAAGGGCTGGGGTCATTCCACGTGGCAGGAAGGAATCCGGCTGTGCGATGCGGCCAAGGCCAAGCGGCTGGTCGTCTTTCACCACGACCCCGCGCATGACGATGCCTTCATGGACCGCATCGCGGCCGAGGCCGAGCTCGCCCGTCCCGGCACGGTCGTGGCGCGCGAAGGCCTGATCCTGACGCCTTAGAGTGTCCGCCAACGGCATATGGCGCCGCTGGGCGCTCGGCCTGGCAACCCTGGCCGGCACCGGCCGGGGTTATTTCATTCCCTATCGCTACGCCGGGCTTTCACCGCCGCCCGGCTCCTATCCAGCCTTGGAGCCGCTTTTTCGTGCCGCTGAGCCGGAGTTCGAGGCCCGCCTTGGCGAGGCGCAGCGCTATCGGGATGTTCTCCGCGGCTTTGTCGAGACACCTCCGCCCGCGCCGCGCTTCACCCAGGACTGGTTCCCGCGGCTCGACGCCGCGATAGCCTATTCTCTCGTGCGTACGAGGCGGCCGCATCGCATTGTCGAGATCGGCTCGGGCCATTCGACCCGGTTCCTGGCGCGGGCGATCGCCGATGAGGGGCTGACGACCGCCCTGACGGCCATCGACCCGGCGCCCCGGGCCACGCTGCGGGGGCTGGCGGTGACCTGGGTCCGCAGCGCCGTGCAGGGAGCGGGCTTCGCTCGCTTCGCGACCCTGGAGGCGGGCGACGTGCTGTTCATCGACTCAAGCCACGTCCTCATGCCGGGCAGTGACGTCGATTTCCTCCTGAACGAGGTCTGGCCGCGCCTGCCGGCCGGCGTGCTCGTCCACGTCCACGACATCGTCCTGCCGGATGCCTATCCGGCGGCGTGGAGCTGGCGCGGCTACAACGAGCAGAATGCCCTGGCGCCGCTGTTGGCCCGCTTGCGGCTGCTGTGGTCATCGCACTGGGTCGCCACGCGCATGGCTTCTTCCGTGGCGGAAGCAGGTCTGGACAACCTTCCGCTGCCCTCCGGTGCCCGCGAAACCAGCCTGTGGCTGGAGACGGGCCTGCGGCCTTAATACTCCCTTAACCCCCGGGGGCTTACGCACGCACCGCTATGGACAGTTCGACGCAGATCCCCGGGCAGATCCGGGCGGTGGCGCTCACCCGCGAGCAGCTCGACGTGCCGCTGCTGCAGCGCCTCTATGCCTATTGGGACGAGACCCGGGCGGGCGCGAAGTGGCTCCGCCAGGCCGATCTGCGGCCGGAGAAGTTTGTCTTTGCCCTGCCCTATGTGGCGCTGATCGAGCGGCCGCCCGCCGATGGTCCGGGCCTGCGTATCCGGCTGGTCGGCGAGGAGATACGCAACGAGGCTGTGGGATATGTGCGCGGCCGGTTGATCGAGGATATCGACCCGCCCTGGTACCGGAACAATCTGACCCAGTGCTATCGCGCCGTCTTCGCCAGCGGCGAGCCCAGTATCGAAGCGGTTCACGTGATCTACGACGTGCGCAACTACTACTACCATCGCCTGATTCTGCCGCTGACCGTTGGCGGCGAGCAGGTCGACATCGTGATGGTGGCGACCGTCTATACCAAGCCGCACGTCCGGCTGCTCAACCCCGACGACCATCTCGGCTGAGAACTATTTGTACGGGTCCGCCGCGTCGCGCAGGCCGTCGCCCAGGAAGTTGAACGCCAGCACGATGATGATCACCGGGATCGCCGGCGTCATCAGCCAGGGGTAGAGCGAGACCACGTTGATGTTCTGCGCCTCGGTGAGCAGGACGCCCCACGAGGTGATCGGCGGCCGCAGGCCGAGGCCGAGGAACGACAGCGCGGTCTCGCCGAGGATCATCTCCGGGATGTTGAGCGTAGCCACCGCGATCAGGTGGCTCATGAAGCTCGGGAGAAGATGGCGGCCGATGATCCGCTGCGGCTTGGCGCCCATCAGCATCGCGGCGGTGCAGAAATCCTCCTCGCGCAACGCCAGCAGCTTGGAGCGCACGGCGCGCGCCAGCCCCGTCCAGGTCAGCAGGCCGAGGATGATGGTGATGCCGAAATAGACGTAGATCGGACTCCAGGCGACGGGCAGGGCCGCCGACAGGGCGAGCCACAGCGGCAGGCGGGGAAACGACTGCAGCACCTCGATCGCCCGCTGTACGACGTTGTCGAGCCAGCCACCGTAGTAGCCGGCGAGGCCACCGAGTGTGATGCCGAGCGCAAAGCTCAGCGCCACGCCGATCAGGCCGATGGTCAGCGACACCCGTCCGCCGTAGACGAGGCGCGAGAACATGTCCCGCCCGAGTCGGTCGGTGCCGAGCCAGAAGAACGTTCCGCCCTCGGCCGGGCAGATGAAATGGAAGCGCCCCGGGACCACGCCGAAATAGGTGTACGGGTCGCCGAGGCAGAAGAAGCGCAGCTTCTGGATCTGCGCGGGATTGGGCGTGTACTCGCGCTTGAGCGTGTCCATGTCCAGCCGGTAGTCGAGTCCGTAGACGAACGGCCCGACGAAGCGGCCCTCGTGGAACAGCTGGATGGATTGCGGCGGGGCGTAGATGAAGTCGGTGTGGCGGCTGTGCAGGCTGTAGGGGGCGATCAGCTCGCTGATCAGGATCGAGGCGTACATCAGCAGGATGATGAAGCCCGAGACCACGGCGAGCCGGTGGCGGCGGAACTTCCACCACATCATCTTCCACTGCGAGGCCCGGTAGAACCGTTCGAGCTCCGGCGTCAGCCGGTCGGCCTCGCGACGGTCGAAGGGCGCGTCGCTGACGAAATGCGGCAGGCGGGTCGAGGAGAGGGCGGGATCGCTCACCGTGTGGTGCTCCCGCCCAGGCGGATACGCGGATCGAGCGCGGCCAGCGCGAGATCCGACAGGAAGACGCCGATCACCACCAGCACCGCCTCGAGCATGACGAAAGAGCCCGCCAGGTACATGTCCTGGCTCTGCAGGGCGCGCACCAGCATGGGCCCGTTGATCGGCAGGCTCATGACGACCGAGACGATGGCCGAGCCGGAGATCAGCCGGGGCAGCACGCCGCCGATATCGGCGATGAACGGGTTGAGCGCCATACGCAGCGGGTATTTCACCAGCAGGCGCCGCGTCGGCAGGCCTTTGGCGCGGGCCGTGACGACGTACTGCTTCTGCAGCTCATCAAGCAGGTTCGCGCGCAGCAGCCGGATATTCTCGGCGGCGCTGGACAGGCCGATGACCACCATCGGAATCCACAGATGCGCCAGCACCGAGCCGAACTTCGCCCACGACATCGGCTGGTCGAGATACTGCTCGTCCATCAGTCCGCCGACCGACGTGTCGAACCAGATATTGGCGAGGTACATCAGGACCAGGGCCAGCAGGAAGCTGGGTGTGGCAAGGCCGATGAAGCCAATGAAGGTAAACACGTAGTCGCCCCAGGAGTACTGGTGCGTCGCCGAGTAGACGCCGATCGGGAAGGCCACGATGTAGGAAAACAGCAGGGTGGTCAGCGCGACGAGGAAGGACAGCATCAGCCTTTCGCCGATCAGGCCGGCGACCGGCACGTTATGCTCGAAGGACCATCCGAGATCGCCCTGCAACAGGCCGAAAAGCCAGCGGAAATACTGCTCGATCGGCGGCCGGTCGAGCCCGTACTGCTCGCGCATGTATTCGAGCTTGTCCAGGCTTGCGGCCTCTCCCTGACTCTGCAGCTCGGCCGCCATGGTCGACAGGAAATCGCCGGGCGGCAGCTCGATGATGATGAAGGAGATGGCGCTGATCGCGAGCAGCGTCGGGATCATGATCAGCACGCGGCGGACGATATAGGCCAGCATGATCGTCAGCGCGCCTCCGCCGTGCTGGCGCCGCTGCTCAGCCAGAACGTGTCGGGCCGGTAGATGCCGAAGAAGGCGCCGGGATCCCAGTTGTGGACCCCGGTCGCGGGCAGGTTGCGCAAGGCCCGGTTTGCGACGACCGGCTGCTTGACGCCGGCCACCAGGCCGATCGTGTAGACCTGCTCGGCGTTGATCTCGATCATCCGGCGCCAGATGCGGGCCCGCTCGTCGGTGGAGCCCGCCAGCCGCCAGGCCTCGTTGAGGCGCTGCAGTTCCAGCGCCGCCGGGTCGTCGCACGCCTCGCCCGACGCGCCGCCGGTCTCGATGTACTGGCCCCATTTGGGCCATTGCAGCTGCTGCTGGGAGGTCGGGGCGAATTCGTCCGGCGACATGTTCGCCGTGACCAGGCCGTTCTCGATGCCCGACCACACGGTCAGGACCGTCTGGCCGGCAAAGCTGCGCCGGCGCAGCACGTCACGCTGCGACGGCTTGGAGAACAGCTTCACGCCCGCCTTGATCCAGGTGTCGTGGATCAGGGCGAGGACATCGGTCTGCTCGGTATCCTCGCCGGCGGTCTCGGCGACGACCTCGAGCGGACGCCCGTCCGGCATCAGGCGGATGCCGTGCTTGTCGCGCCGGGTCAGGCCGATCTCGTCGAGCAGGCGGTTGGCTTCGGCGAGGTCGAAGCGCGCCCAGGCCTGCCGGTCCTCGGGCCGGTGCAGCGGGCTTCCCGGCAGCAGCGTGTTGTTGCCCTCGATGGCAAGGCCGTAATAGGCCACCTTGTTGATCTCGGTGCGGTCGATGGCGAGGGAAAGCGCCCGCCGAAAGCGCACGTCGCGGTTCAGCTGGCGCCAGACCGGATCGGCGGCGTTGAGATTGGGGAAGAGAGCGACCTGCGCGCCCCGCGCGGTGTCCCAGAGATGGACATCGAAGTTGCCGCGCTTCGTAGCCTTCTTGAGGAACGCGTAGTCGTTGAACACCAGGCCGCGCGACTGGAGGTCGCTTTCGCCGGCCCCGACCTTGGCGGGCATGACGCTGGGGGCCGCGATGTTCATCACCACCCGGTCGATATACGGGAGCTGGCGGCCCGCGGAATCGATGCGGTGATAGTAGGGGTTGCGGACGAAAACGAAGCGGTCCGCCGGCGGGCGCGTCACCACGACCCAGGGATCGAGCGTCGGCAGGTCGGGATTGTCGTTGCGGTACTGATTGTCCATGCGGTTGTGGAGCTGGGCCCAGTTGCGCACGTTGGCGCGGCGCACGGCATCGGCGAGCATGGCCGGGTCGCCGTAGGCCTGATGGAACTGCTTCAGGTAATGCGCCGGCCGGTAGATATAGAGCGGCGAGGCGCCCGCCAGCGCCGGCAGGAAATAAGGGTTCGGGCCGTCCCAGGTGTAACGAACGGTGAACTGATCCAGCATCTCGAAGCGCGGCGGCTTGCCGTCGACCAGCATGGCGGTGGGCGGCCCGCCGCGCGTGAGCTCCCGGTTGACGACGATGTCGTCCCACCAGTACTTGAAATCGCTGGCGGTCAGCAGATGCCCGTCCGACCAGCGATGCCCCGGCCGCAGATGCAGGGTGAACACCCGCTGCCGGTCAACGTCGACCTGGCGCAGGATGTCCGGCACGAGGTTGAAGCTGCGGTCGTAGCCGACAAGCCGGGCGTAGCCGTAAACCACCATCATGCGGACATCCTGGGACCGCCCCATGAGCAGATGCAGCTCGCCGCCGTGCCGCCCTTCCATGGTGCCGGGGCCGCTGAACTCGGCGACAGAGGGTTCGTCGGGCAGTCGATCGGCGACCGTGGGCAGCCGTCCAGCCTGGACCTGGGCTGCGAAATAGGGGGTCTCGCTGACACCGCTGGGCTGCGCCCACGCGGAGGCCGACAGCAGCCCCACAAGCATTGCGGCGAGCGCGAGCGGCCTCATGCCGGGAGCCTCTCGACCGCCTGCCAGATCTCGTGCGGCGTGGCGTCCTGGTGCGCGCGGACGAAATGCCCGTCGCCGAGATCGACGAGGGCGGCACGCGTCCGGCCGTCGAGCGTGAAGGGGCTGGGCCATGAAGCGGCGAGGGACGCGCGCCCTTCCATCAGGGCCGAGAGATTGAGCCGCCGGTCGGGGTTTGGCTCGGGCACCGCCGCGAGCAGCGCCCGCGTATACGGGTGCGCGGGGCGATGGAAGAGCTTCGCGCGCGGCGCCAGCTCCACCAGCCGGCCGGCGCACATCACGGCGATACGGTCGGCGATGTAATCCACGACGGCTAGATTGTGCGAGATGAACAGGTAGGTGAGGCCGAGCTCCTGTTTGAGATCCTTGAGGAAGTTGAGGATCTGGGCCTGGATCGAGACGTCGAGGGCCGAGACCGGCTCGTCGAGAAACAGCAGGTCGGGGTGCAGGGCGAGCGCGCGGGCGATGCCGATGCGCTGGCGCTGCCCGCCCGAGAAGCTGTGCGGGTAGCGGTTGAGATAGCGCACGTCGAGCCCGACGAGGCGCATGAGCTCGCGCACCCGCTCGGCGCGGCTGTCCGCGTCGCCGAGACCGTGGATGACCAGCGGCTCGCTGATGATGTCGAACACCGTCATGCGCGGGTTGAGCGAGCTGAACGGGTCCTGGAAGACGAACTGCACCTTGCGCCGGAAGGCGACGAGAAGCTCCGGCGTCAGGTCGAAGACGTTGCGCACGGTGCCCCGGTCGTTGAACAGGACTTCGCCCGAATCGGCGCTGATGGCGCGCAGCAGGATCTTGGAGAGCGTGGTCTTGCCGCAGCCCGATTCGCCGACAAGCCCGAGGCATTCGCCCCGCTTGATGTCGAAGCTGACGTCGTCGACGGCCAGGACCGTGGACTCCACGCCGCCGCCGAGCCAGCCGGATTTGCGGATCGAGAAGCTCTTGCTGATGTGGCGTACCGAGAGCAGCGGTCCGGCCGCGTCGGCCTCCTGCGGCCAGGCCACGCGCTCTTGGGCGAAGACGCCCGGCTCGTACCTGATCTCGCGCAAGGGGACGAGACGCTCGCCCGGCTTCATGTCGAAGCGCGGCACGGCGTGCAGCAGCGCCTTGAGGTAGGGATGCTCGGCGTGGCGGAAAACATCGTCCCGCGTGCCCGCCTCCATCAGCTTGCCGCGGTACATGACCACGACTTCCTCGGCCATGTTGGCGACCACGCCGAGATCGTGCGTGATCATCAGGATGGCCATGCCGAACTCCTGCTGGAGGTCGAGCAGCAGCTTCAGGATCTGGGCCTGGATGGTGACGTCGAGCGCGGTCGTCGGCTCGTCGGCGATGAGCAGGGCCGGACGGCAGATCAACGCCATGGCGATCATCGCCCGCTGCCGCAACCCGCCCGAGAGCTCGAAGGGATAGGTCTTCATCGCCTTCCGCGGGTTCTTGAAGCCCACGCGGTTCAGCATGTCGGCGACGATGTCTTCGCCTTCCTTCTCGTCGACCCGGCGATGCAGGTGCAGCGCCTCGCCGATCTGGTCGCCGACCGTGTGCAGCGGCGACAGCGAGGTCATCGGCTCTTGAAAGATGATGGAGATCCGGCCGCCGCGGATCGCGCGCATCGCCTGGCTGTCGGGATCGAGAGCGGCGATGTCCACCGGCGCACCGGCATCGGGCGGGTCGAAGAGAATCTGACCCCCGGCGATATGGCCGGCGCGCGGCAGGATGCCCATGATCGCCTGGCTGATCACCGATTTGCCGGACCCGGACTCGCCGACCAGCGCCACGGTCGAGCCGGGACGGATGCGGAAGCTCACCCCGTCCACCGCCCGCATGACACTGTCGTGAATCTGGAAGTCGATCGCCAGGTCGCGGACGGTCAGCAGATTGGTCATGCCGCCCCGTCGGGAAGCGGGCGCGAGGTCTCGCTGTCGATGCCCAGCGAGGAGAAATTGGACTGCGTCGCCGCGGTCAGGGGCAGCCCCTGGTGCCGCGCCGCCGCCACTGCCAGCCGGGCCACGCGCTCGAAATCGTCCAGCGACGAATCGAGCTGAATCGTCGGTCGGCCGTCCTCGCCCTTGAGCGCCAGCTGCATCCAACCCCCGGTTCGGTCGGCGCGGGTCGAGTAGTAGCTGAGTTTCACAGCCCGCACCTCGTTCCAGGCAAGGCTAACGCGACCGGGCGAAAAAAGCGATATTCCCTCGGCATCGAGCTCGACGCGCGACATCTGCCGCCGCCAGGTGCGCAGGCCGAAGACGAGGAACAGCAGGGCCGCCGGCAGCAGGAGGTAGTGCGCCGCTGATCCGCCGGGGATGAACAGCGCCGGCCCCAGGGTCAGCAGCAGGCCGGCACCCGCTCGCAGGTAGTCTGCACGCAGGGTCTCGAAGCGATAGCGCAGGACGGTCACGCCGCCCTCTTCGGCACGAAGATCTCGCGGGCGTCGCACCAGCGCGCGGCGCGATGGGTGGCGATGGCCCCGAGGAAACGGTCGGTGAAACCCCAGGCCGGCTCGTCATGCGCCAGATGATGGGTGAGCAGGCCGGTCGGTTCCTCAGGATCGGCTTTGCCCGTGCGCTTGTCGCGCAGGTGGCGGATAGCGAGCTCGAGCGCCGGCTCGTCGCCCAGGAAGGCGCGAGTGCTCCAGTTCATGATGTCGATATGCGCGTTGACCTGCGACACGTCGGTCAGGCCGGCGCGCCGCGGCTTGTCGGTCGAGAGCCCGACATAGCCGGCCGAGCCCAGCCCAGCGGCCACACCCGGGGCGATGCGATTGTGCGGCGGGACGAGGACCCGCAGCCAGCTCTCGCCGAATATCCGGTCGAGGACCAGAGCGCCGCGGGCGAGCTCGCCCAGCACGTAGGAGGCCGGCCGGTCGGGCCCCAGCTCGGCCTTGGCCTTCCCCGGAGGCGAGTAGTTGAGATGTGCCCAGCCGTGCTGGCAGACGATGATGTCGCCTTCGGCGCGTAGCCGGTCGGCCAGCCGTTCCTGCGCGCGTGCGGGGATGACGGCGAGCAGCAGTGGCGCGTTATGCCCGCCATGCAGCGCGATCAGGCGTTCGAGCGCGTCGGTGGCGTCACCGGCGTCGTCGTCACGCCACCAGAATTCGGCGACCCGGCCGGACTCGGCCCAGATGTCGAGCTCGCGCACGAGATCGCTCCAGCTCATGACACCCGCCGTTCCGTCTCGAGCTCGCCGATCAGGCGCACGGTTTCGGTCGCGCCGTCGCGGCGCAGAGTGGCGATATCGGGCCGGGGACGCTGGCCTGCCTTGGTCAGCGCCGCCGCCAGGCCGGCCGCATCGAGCCGGGCCTCGTCCAGCACCGTCGCCCAGCCGCGCGCGGCGAGGGCCGCTGCACGCTGCGCCTGCTCGGTTTCGCCGCCGCCGGCGAAGGGCACGAGGACGGCTCGGGTGTTCGCCTGCAGGATATCCATCACCGTATTGTACCCGGCCTGCGACAGGGAAACATGGCAGCGTCGCAGCAGGCCGGCAAAATCCGCCCGCGAGTTCTCGACGATTGTCCGGGGACCTCGCCGGGCCAGCAGGCGCTGGCGCGCCTCCTCCGGCAGATCGGCGCCGAGCAGGAAGCGCCAGCGCCGGCCGGGCTCGCACAGCGCCTGCGCTGCCAGCGCCGTCTCCAGCAGCCGCGCGCCAACCGCGCCGCCGCCGCTGGAGACCACGATCTCCTCCCGGCCGTCCTCGCCCGGTGGATCGGGCGAAGGCGGGGCCATGATGTAACCGGTGTAGACGACGCGCTCGCCCAGCGTGCGGGACGCAGGATAGCTTGATGGCAGGTCGATGAGCGCCGGGTCGCCATGCACCAGGATGCGGTCATAGGTCTGCGCCCGCTCGAGGGCCCGCGTCACCTTGTTCGCATCTCGCGGCACGACCAGGACATCGCGGAGCGAACATAGGATGAGGGGGCGCGGCGACCGCGCCCGCGCGGCCTCGAGCAGGGGCAGGAGCTCGAACTCGAGCTGGCGTCGGCCGAAGGGAAACAGCTCCGTGATCAGGACATCCGGGCGCAGCGCCGCGAAGCGGCCGAGCAGGAGATCGCGGCGCCGGTTCTTCCAGGCCGCATCGATCGGCTTGCCCTGCTCGTCGATGAGAGTGGCAAAGCCGGAATCGGCCGTGCGCAGTGCCGGGAGCTGAAAGAGACGCGCGGCACCGACACCGGGGTGCGGCAGCGGCGGCCCGCCGGAGACGATCTCGACCTCGTGGCCCGCTTGCGCCAAAGCGCTGCCGATGGCGGCGGCGCGCCGGAAATGCCCGGTGCCCAGCAGATGCTGGACGTGGATCAGGATGCGCAGAGGCATGCTGTCAGGCCTGGCGCTCGACGAGCGGCACGTTGAGCTGCTCGACCGTCGGCTCGCCGTCGGGGCGCAGGGTGAAGATCTGCATCGCGTAGAGGTCGAGCTCGTGCCGGGCATCGCCCGTCATGTCCCAGCTTGTGGCGCGGGCGTAGACCGCGCGGATGACGCCCCGATGCGTCACCGCCAGCGTGGACTCGCCGCGCCGGGCAATCTCGGCCAGCAGCGGCATCACCCGTGTCTGCACGTCGCGCGGGCTTTCGCCGCCCTCGGGTGTGAAATCGAGGCCGCGCGCCTCGTTAGCGAGGAAGGCCGCGCCCTGCTCGCTCCGCAGCTCGGCGATGGCGCGGCCCTCGTAGCGGCCCCAATCCATCTCGATCAGCCGCGGGTCGAACTCGGGATTGAGCCCGAGAAGCATCGCCGTCTCGCGCGTGCGGCTGAGCGGCGAGGCGAGGCAGCGGAAGCCGGCGACCGCCTCGGGCAGGCGTCGCGCCGCGAGCGTGGCCTTGCCGGCCGCCGAGAGGGCGATGTCGGCCCGGCCCTGCAGCCGGCGCGCGGCATTCCATTCGGTGGGCGCGTGGCGCAGCAGGGCGAGGGTCGTCATGGCGCGACCCGCTCCCGGTACGCCCCTGCGACCCGGGCGGCGTTGAGGATGCCATCGAGCGCGCTCGAGGCGGCCGGCAGATCGTGCTCAGCGGCGACCTTGGCCAGCGCCGCCTGGGACATCGCCCGGCGGGTCGCCGGATCGTCGAGCAGGGGCTGGAGCGCGGCGGTCAGGGCGGCGGGATCGCGCGGCGGCACCAGCATGCCGGTGCGCCGGTCGGCGACGATGCCGCCCACCCCGCCCGAGGCACCGGCAACCACCGGCAGGCCGGAAGCCTGCGCTTCCAGCAGCGCCATGCCATAGGCCTCGTTGACCGCCGGCCAGACGCAGAGATCGGCGGCGGCATAGAGGCTGACCAGCTGGCTTTCGGGCAGCGCGCCGGCGTAGTGGACCCGCTCGCCGAGCGGAGCGAGCGCGGTGCGCACGTCGGCCGCTGCCGGCCCATCGCCTGCCACGAGCAGCGACCAGCGTTGACCCAGCAGCGGCTGAAGGGCCTCGCCGAGCACCTTGTAGGATTCGAGCTTGTCGCCGGGCCGCATCATGGCGACGGCGAGGAGCCACGGGACGCTCGTGTCGAGTCCGAAGCGCTGCATCGCCACGGTGCGGTTCGAGGCACGCACCCGCGCGGCGGCCCGATAGTCCCGCGCGTCGAGGAACGGTTTGAGGCGATGCAGGCGCGTCGGGGCGGCAACGTGCGGGACGATGCCGGCCTCATCGACCGGGTTGAGCGAGATGACAGCCGCGGCCCGGGCCAGGGCCGCGATCGCAGCTTCGTGACCGAGTCCCCAGGGCCCGCCAGCGCGCTTGGCGGCGACCGACGCCTCGGCGACGACGTAGGGGATACCGAGGGCGCGGGCGATGCGCGGGCCGATCCAGTCGGGTGCCTTGTGGTAGAGGTGGTAGGTGAACCAGACTTGGGGCCGCTCGCCCGGCGGGCGCTCCCGGACGCGCGCGACATAGCGCGCCGCCAGTCTTCCGCCGATGGCGCCGAGGCGCGCCTGGCGCTCCGGTGTTCCGTCGCGGTCGAACGAACGCAGCCGCGCCGCCAGCTCCACCGTATGCCCGCCACCCGTCAGCGCCGACATCAGCAGCCGCGCCATGCGCCGATCGCCCGACGGCACCGGATGATCGGGGGGCTTCAGCGGGGCGTAGAAAGCGATACGCATAGCGATGTCGTGAGCAGGGCCGCGATGCGGTCGTGACCGCGCGCCGCCGGGAATTCGCGCAGGACCCGCTGGCGCCCGGCGTTGCCGAGAGTTATCCGCTGCTGCGAGTCGGCAATCAGGTGGGCGAGCGCCGCGGACAACGCCGCCGGGTCACCGGGCGCGACCAGCACGCCGGTGCCGTCGGCAACCAGCTCCGGGATGGCGCCGGCCGTCGTCGCGACCACCGGCAGGCCGTGGCTCATCGCCTCGACGAGGACGTTGGGGATGCCGTCACGGTCGCCATCGGCCGTCACACGGCTCGCCAGCACGAACAGGTCGGCGCCGCGATAGGCCGCGCGCACCTCGTCCTCGTCGCGCGCCCCGCGCCACTCGATCCGCGTCGCGAGCTTGAGATCCTCGGCCTGCTGCTTGAGCGCCGGCAGCAGCGGGCCGCCGCCGATATGGGTGAGACGCCAGTCGCAGGACGCCGGCAGAGTTGCCAAGGCCTGCAGCAGATCGTCAAAGCCTTTCTTGGGCACGGCACGGCCGACGGTCAGCAGCTGGACGGGCGAGCGGTCGGGTCGCGGTGCCGGGTCCTCCTTGTCGAACGCTAGGCCGTGATGCACGAGCTCGACAGCACGGCCGGGGGCGAGGGCGCGCAGATGCTGATGGCCGGCGCCGGTACAGGTGACGCCCCAGGCGGCGTCGGCAAGCTTCTCCGCCTTCTCCCAGTCGGGCGTCGTCCAGATATCCTTGGCGTGCGCCGACACGCTCCAGCCGAGGCCGCGCATGTGGGCGGTGTAACGCGTCACCGATGCCGGGGTATGCAGGAAATGGGCGTAGAGATGGCCGGTGTCCTCCGGCAACTCGGCCGCCAGCACGAGGGCCTGGCCGAAACGCCGGATCCGGTTGGGTGTCGGGTCGCGAGCGAGGTCACGCAGCCAGAGATGTCGCGCCTGCCGATAGCCGGCAAGGCGCCTTGCCTGCCACCAGCCACGCCAGACACGCCTCGGTTCTTGCCACAGATATTCTGGCAGATAAGTGACAGAGGCGCGCAGCGACTTTGCCGTGGCGTGGACCTTGCGGTCGGTGGGATGGCGCAGCGAATAGAGCCGCAGGCGCAGGCCGCGCGCCTCCAGGCCTACCAGCTCACGCGCGATGAATGTCTCGGAGAGCCGCGGCCAGCCTTTGACGACGACCGCGATCACGCGGTCCGGGGCAGGAGAATCGTGGGGCAGGCTATCCGCCATGGCTGCCCGCGTTATAGCGCAGTGAGGAGGATGAGCGTTTAACGGCCGCTGGAAGCGCGGTTGCCCGATACGACGGTGAGCCGGCGGGCCGAGGTGGCCTTGCGCTCGCCGGCCGGCCGGTCGAGCCAGCGGCGGGCAAGGCGATCGACGTTGTCGAGACCGTCGAGCAGGCCCGGAACCACGACCTCGGACGGCCGGCGCTGGTTCGGCAGATGCCGCAGCGCCGCCGCCATGACGGTCGCGTCGCGCACGCCGTCATCGACCAGGGTGCTGACCAGACCAATCTCTTGGGCCTGACGGGCACGGATGAACTGTTCGAGGCGCGGCGCGGTGCGCGGCACCACGAGCGCCCGTTGATCGAAGGAAAGAATCTCGCAGAACGTGTTGTAGCCGCCCATGGCGACCACGCCGACGGCCCGCGCCATCAGCGTCTCGAGATGGGCGTCGAAGGTGATGGCCTCGACGTTGTCGAGCGCCGCGGCACGGCGGAGGAAATCGCCCTGCAACTCGGGCTGCATGAAGGGGCCGAGCACCAGCAGCGCCCGCGCCGGCAGGTTCCGGTCGTATTCGTAGGCGCGCAGGACCCAGTCGATCAGCGCCTCGCCGTCGCCGCCACCGCCTGTGGTGACCAGGATGTACGGTTCGATCGGCACGCCGGGGAACGAGCTGCGGCTAATCGTCGGGCCTTCGTAACGACGCAGGTAGCCGGTGAAGCTGATTTTCTTCTGGACGTGCCGAGGCACCGACAGCCCGGCCAGGGGGTCGCAGATCTGCGGCAGGCCGTAGATCCAGATGTCGTCGTAGAGATCGCGCAGGGCGGGGAGCGCCTTCTTGCGCCGCCACTCGGGCTCGAGCAGCGCCGGGTCGTCCATGACGTCGCGCAGACCGAGCACCAGCGGCACGCCGCGGCTCTTGAGGTATTGCAGGGTCTCCGCCACCTCGCCGCGCAGGCCGAGGGGCTCCTTGTCGACCAGGAACAGGTCGGGCCGGAAGGCTTCCGCAGTATGGCGGATGATCGAGGCCCGGATCTTGAGCGTCTCGGTGATGTCGATATGCAGGTTCAGCGAGGTGTACTCGCCGTTGCGCAGCTTGATCACGCCCGGCATGCGGACGAAGTCGACGCGCGCCTTGAAATCGAAGCTGCCGATGATCGGCGAGCCGGAGAGGATGAGGACCGAGAGGTCCTTGTCGCGCTCGACCAAGGCGTGAGCGATCGCCCGGCAGCGGCGCAGATGGCCCAAGCCCATCGTGTCGTGGCTGTAGATGAGAACGCGCGCGCCCCCGTTAGCCGACCGACCCATATGCGTGTCTTGCTGATCCTGCCCGGACAAGGGTCGCCCCCCGTTGATCCCCTGCGGTCGCGGACTATGCCACACCCGCCAACCCCGTCAAAAACCAAGATTAGTTGACATTTACGGTCCTGCTTCAGCAGTGGCGGCCGAGGCAGCGGTAACCCCCTAACACACGACGGTTAATTTGCCGGTCTTGTGCTAATGGCGGGGGTCGCCCGCCGCCGGGGGCGGGTTACGCACGATGGGCACCTCGACGGTCATGTCCCCCGCCCCGGCAAAGCTCAGGGTGAGCGACAGGCGCCCGCCGTCCTGCAAGGGACCCTTGAGGTCCAGCAGCATCACATGCAGCCCCCCGGGACGCAGGCTGACGCGGCCTCCGGGGGCGACAACGATGGTGTCGACGTGCTTCATGCGCATGACGCCGCCTTCGTTAACGTGAGCGTGGAGCTCGACCTGGGCCGCCGCCGTAGACTTTGCCGCCACCAGGCGGTCCGGTGTCGCTCCGTGATTGCTGATGGTGAAATACGCCGCGCCCGTCCGGGCGGCCGGCGGGGTGGCTCGAGCCCATGGCGTGTCGATCTCCAGGCTGCCCTGGCGCACGGTCGGCGGCTGCGCCTTTGCATCACAAGATATTGATAAATAACAAACAAATAAGGCGAGTGCGGCGACCAGGCCAGGCAGCGCGCGGGGGCGGGGCATACGAACTCCGGTGTCAGGGATTACCAATAGCCAAGTTATCCACTACTATTAACCCATAACACCCGGCGGCGGCCCCTGTCGCCAGCCGGTCCCCGCTGCTCCGGGGGATGACCCTGGATCACGGGCTCATCGCGGAGGACGCGCCATGAAACTCACTCGCCGTCAGGTGGTGGTATCGGCGCTTCTCGCGGCAGGTGCCGGCGTCTCGCCGGTGCCGGCGGTGGCGCAGGACTATTGGCTCAATCTCATCCGGGTCTCGAAGCCCTGGGCGCCGCCGACGGCTCCCGGGGTCCGCGTGGCGTCGGTTTACATGAGCATCGAAAACCGCGGCGGCGAACTCGAGCGGCTGATGCACGTGCAGACGCCGGTGGCCGAGCGGGCCAGCTTCGTCGATGAGGTCCCGGCACGCGGCATCATCGAATCGGTCAACTACATCGAGCTGCGGGCGCGGCGCGAGGTGCTGCTGCGGCCTGGACGGCTGCACATCAAGCTCGAGGGCCTCAAGCAGCCGCTGGCCAAGGGCACGAGCTTTCCTCTGACCCTGACCCTGGGCAACCGCTCCTCCGTCGAAGTCCGGGTGGACGTCGTCGACGAGCGCTCCTGAGAGTGCCCGTGTCTGGAAGCGGCGCCGGCGGCCCTCTAGAGTGCCGGCGTGAGCCGGCTCGACAGTTTCATCCGCCGCCTGGAGGCACAGCGCACCTGTCTCGACTGGGCCATCGAGACCGTGCGCCCGGTTTCGGGTGCCGTGCTCGAGCTCGGTCTCGGCAACGGGCGCACCTACGATCATCTGCGTTCACGCCTCAAGGGCACGCGCGAGATCTTCGCCTTCGACCGGCAGGTCGCGGCACATCCCGATTGCGTACCTGACGCGGACCATCTGCTGTTGGGCGATTTTCGCGACACCTTACCGGCGTTGGCGCGACGTCTCGGGCGGTGCGTGGCATTGGTCCATGCCGACACCGGCTCTGGCGATGAAGCCGCCAGCCGGGCGCTGGCGCAAGCACTGCCTGCGCTACTGGATCCACTTTTGGTTTTGGGTGCGGTCATTGCGTCCGACCAGAGCATGGCACCAGACCCAAGTCTCGATTGGTCCTTGGCGTTGCTGCCCCAGAGCGTCGAATCGGGACGCTATTTCCTTTATCGGAAACTACTGCGTTAAGTTGCCAGGTCGAGGATCACCGGCACGTGGTCGGAAGGTTGCTTCCAGTCGCGTGCACCCTTGACGATGTGAACGGCTTTCACCTGTGGCTTGAGATCCTGCGTCACCCAGATGTGGTCGAGCCGCCGGCCGCGATCCGAGGCTTTCCAGTCCTGGTTGCGATAGCTCCACCAGGTGTAGAGCCGCGTGGGCTCGGGCACGAGATGGCGCGCCGTGTCCACCCAGTCATGCGCGGCGAGGATTTCCTTGAGCAGATCGGTCTCGACCGGCGTGTGGCTGACGACATCGAGCAGCTGCTTGTGCGACCAGACATCGGTCTCGTAGGGCGCGACATTGAGATCGCCGACCAGGATGCGCGTGCCCTTCTTCGCCGATGACCAGTGGGCGAGCTGCTCGCGCAGGAAATTCAGCTTGTGGTCGAAGCGCGGGTTGACCTTGGGATCGGGAACGTCGCCGCCGGCGGGCACGTAGACATTGTGCAATTCGATCGCGGCGCCGCCCGCCTCGATCGTCGCCGTAATGTGCCGGCAATCGGCCTTGCCGCACCATTCCCGCCCCGCCCAGCTGCGCAGCGGCCGCCGTGAAAGGATGGCGACGCCGTTGTAGCCCTTCATGCCGAGAATCGCCTGATGCTCGTAACCCGCCTTGGCCAGCGCCTCGCGCGGGAAGAAATCGTCGGGCGACTTCGTCTCCTGCAGGCAGATGACATCCGGTGCGGCGAGCTTTGCCAGCTTCTGCACGATGCCTTGGCGCAGACGCACCGAGTTGATGTTCCACGTGGCGACGCGCAACGCGCCCGGCGGTGCGGGCGGCACCGCGCGCAGGGCATAGGTGAAAGGGTCACCCTCTGGCTTTGAGTCTGCTGGTTTCGCGCGGCGTGGTTTGGGACGGGCGGAGGGCATGCGGGCGACTCGGGTATGACGAACGAGCGCCACCTTTCCGGTGGCACGGAGAGCCGTCAAGCCAGGGGTCGCGGTAGAGATTCCGGACAAAAAGAAAGCGCCCGGTCGGGGGGGAAGACCGGGCGCTCGAAGCTCTCTTGCAAGAGCCCGGAAGCGTCAGGGGAGCCGCCTCCGAACGTCCGGCCGAAGCCGTCCGTTTCTATCCATCGATATGGGGCTCACCCGCGCGAAAGCAAGACACCCCCTTTGGATTAGCGGTGCACAGAATATTGAGTAGCAAACTCAAAGCCTTGCAGCAGGTTTCGGGTCAGGCGAAGCGTGGTATCAGGATCCTCCTGAACCATGAGATGGCCGCGGCCGGGCAACTGGGTGAAACGGCGCCGGTTCGAGCGGCTGGCCAGCCGCTCGGCCAGCACTGGCGCCATGACCGTGGTCCAGTTGCGCTCCGGTCCGCCATCGGGATCGCCGCCGACGAGGTGAACGGGGATCTCGGCCGGAAAACCGGCCAGCGCCCGGAATGTCGAATCCTCACCGAACGACGCGAAGGTTGCGGCTTCGACCGCAGTCGGACAGGCCAGCGTGTAGCCGCCTTCCGCAATCGGCCGCAGCGTCGCCTGCGCATGAGCCACGAGATACTCATGGCTGAGCGCGCGGAACAGGCCGCGTCCGGTAAGCAGCGACACGAGCTCGTCGGGACTGGCGAAGCGCTCGCGCCGCTGACGGGTGCGCGCGACGAGCCGTTTGTCCTTCTCCGCGCACTCGGCGTGCTCGGGGCGGTCGGGCGAGGGAAAGACCGGCGGTTCGAAGAGCAGCAGGCCGGCCCAGGCGACGGAGCGCAGCAACTCGGGAAAGCAGCTGCCGAGATGCAGCATCGCCGCCGCATTGAGCGAATGACCGACATAGTGGATCGGCTTGCCCGTGCGTGCGGCGACGGCCGCCGCCAGCTGCGCCAGGTCGCGCGCGTAGTCAGCGGGTGCGCAATCGCTGCCGTGCGGCTCCGGCGCTTCGCTGCCGCCATGACCGCGCGCGTCGAAGGCATAGACATCCGCCTCGGCACATAAATTACGGAGAAGCGGCAGGTAGGAGCCGGCGGCAAAACCACAGGCATGGCCGAGCATCAGGACCGGGGCGCCGGCGCGACTGGCGTGCAGGCGATAGAGGTTCAGTCGCTTCCCGTCATGACCCGTGACGGGAATCAACTCGGCTTCAGGGGCGGGGATCGAAACGAACGGCGGCAACGGAGCTAGCGGCGCTGGGCGTAGTCGCGGGCGGCCTGGCTGAAGCGGGCGAAGATCGACTTCGACAGCGCGTCGCTTTCCACCAGCCACTCGGGATGCCATTGCACGCCGAGCGCAAAACTCCGCGCGTCCGTGACGCGTACGGCTTCGACCACGCCGTCTTCGGACGTTGCCTCGACGGTAAGGCTGGGGGCCAGCCGGTCGATGGCCTGCGAATGCAGCGAGTTCACCTTGGCCACGCTGCCGCGCGCCAGCTCCGCCAGCGAGCCCGACAGGTCGACCGGGTGCACGGGCGCATAGCGGACGGCCTGCGGCTGGTCGCGCGGCGCGCGGTGGTCGTGTTTGCCCGGCAGCTCATGCACGTTCTGATGCAGCGTGCCGCCCAGCGCCACGTTCAGCTCCTGGTGGCCGCGGCAGATGGCGAGCAGCGGCATGCCGGCATCGATGATGGTGCGGATCAGCGGCAGTGTGGTGGCGTCGCGCTTGGCATCGTGCTTGGTGCCCTCGCGCGAGGCGGGACCGCCGTAGCGTGCCGGCTCCACGTTGGAGGAACTGCCGGTGAGCATGATGGCATCGAGACGGCCGAGCAGACCGGCATGATCCGTCTCCGGGCCGATGGAAGGCAAAATGACCGGGATGCCGCCTGCGGCGACCACGGCGCGGATGTACTGCTCGGCCACCGAATGCCAGGTGTAGGCCGACGATTCAATGACGCAGGCCGGCAGGCCGATAAGCGGAGCCCCCCCTTTGACCATCTCAGCGCGTCCCCTGCTCGCCGAACACTTTGGGATCGAGGAAGACGAAGAGCTGCGGATCGAGCGCCAGCCCGACCTGCGGCTCGTAGAGCGCCACGCGCGTCGTCTGCCCCTGGGCGTCGGTGATCTGCCAGTTGGTGAGCTGGAACGGACGCTCGCTGAACACCAGCGTCATGCGCCCGGCTCGCGGATCCTTGGTCTGCAGGACGGAGACGCGGAGGGCACCCGGCCCGCGCTCGACGCCGGCGACGGTGACGTCGCCGGAGAGCTTCACGGGATCGCGTACCAGCAAACCGGCCGGCGTGGATTCGAGACCGAGATAGGCCGGTGCCTTCAGGGCGCGGTCGAAATGGATGAGATGCTGGCCGTTGGCAATCAGCAGGTTGGGATTGGGCGGGTCGTAATCGACGCGCAGCTTGCCCGGCCGCGAGAGATAAAGCGTGCCTTCGGCCGAACCGCCGGCAGGGTCGATCTGCAGGAAGCGGGCGCGGAAGGTCTTCAGGTTGTTGAGATAGGTCTCGACGCGGCGGACGTCGTCGGCGTCATCCGCCGAAAGCACGCGCTGGGCGGAGACCCGGCCCGGCCAGGCGGCGATCAGGGCGGCGGCGGCAACGAAGCGGCGTCGCGATAAGGCATTGAAACGCATCGGGTTAACCTCGGGCGAGATATAGGCTCTTGGCCCCCTGCCGGCAAGCAAACCCGGGAAATGTGGCGCCGTGCCGGCCGCCCCGTTGATTTATCCACAGGAAAAGCCTATTTAAGCACCGCACGTTCATGCACCGGCCGCTTGCCGTTCCGTCCGGGGTCCTCCCGGGCGCCTCATCAAGATAACCGTGATGCCGTGACCTGCCCCTCGCCTGTGCATTCGCATGGGCGCGGGTTTCTCTATGAAAAGGAGCCTTCATGGCAACCGGTACCGTCAAGTTCTTCAACACCCAGCGTGGCTTCGGCTTCATCGCTCCCGATGATGGCTCGAAGGACGTGTTCGTGCACATCAGCGCCGTCGAGCGCGCTGGGCTCGGCACGCTGCGCGACGGGCAGAAGGTGAGCTTCGAGGTGACAGTCGAGCGCGGCAAGCCCGCGGCGACCAATCTCAAGGCCGCCTGAGAGGCAGCCCGTCAGGGTCTTGGACCTTGAACAGAACGGCGGCCGAAAGGCCGCCGTTTTTGTTTGTGCGGACGCCTACGAGGCGTATTCGCCCTTGGGTGCCAGAACGTCGCGCTTGCCGACGTGGTTCGCGGGGCTGACCACGCCTTCGGCTTCCATGCGCTCGACGATGCGTGCCGCGCGGTTGTAGCCGATCTGCAGGTGCCGCTGGATGAAGCTGGTCGAGCATTTGCGCTCGCGTGCCACCAGCGCCACGGCCTGGTCGTAGAGGCCGTCGCCCGAGCCGCCCTCGCCCTCGCCCGCCGCGCCGGGCATGGCGCCGAATTCCGGCTCTTCCTCGGTGATGTCCTCCATGTACTCGGGCGAGCCCTGGTCCTTGAGGAATTTGACCACCGTCTCGACCTCGCGGTCGGAGACGAAGGGCCCGTGCACGCGCGTAATACGTCCGCCGCCTGCCATGTAGAGCATGTCGCCCTGGCCGAGGAGCTGCTCGGCACCCTGCTCGCCGAGGATGGTGCGGCTGTCGATCTTTGACGTCACCTGGAAGGAGATGCGCGTCGGGAAGTTCGCCTTGATCGTGCCGGTGATGACGTCGACCGAGGGGCGCTGCGTGGCCATCATCAGATGTATGCCGGCGGCGCGCGCCATCTGCGCCAGGCGCTGGATCGCCCATTCGACGTCCTTGCCGGCGACCAGCATGAGGTCGGCCATCTCGTCGACCACCACCACGATGAAGGGCAGCGGGTCGGTGTCGAGCGGCTGTTCCTCGAAGATCGGCTTGCCGGCCTCGTCGAAACCGGTCTGCACCCGGCGGGTCAGCGTCTCGCCCTTTTTCTTCGCTTCGGCGAGGCGCGCGTTGTAGCCGGCGATGTTGCGCACGCCGAGCTTCGACATGCTGCGATAGCGGTTCTCCATCTCGCGCACGGCCCATTTGAGTGCCACGACCGCCTTCTTCGGGTCGGTGACCACCGGCGAGAGGAGGTGCGGGATGCCGTCGTAGACCGACAGCTCGAGCATCTTCGGGTCGACCATGATGAAGCGGCACTCGTCCGGCGAAAGCCGGTAGAGCAGCGACAGGATCATCGTGTTGATGGCCACCGACTTGCCCGAGCCGGTGGTGCCGGCGATCAGCAGGTGCGGCATCTTGGCGAGGTCGGCGATCACCGGCGTGCCGCCGATATCCTTGCCCAGCGCCAGCGACAGCAGCTGACCCTGCGGGTCGCTGGCATGGCCGGCGAGCAGCTCCCGCAGATAGACCGTCTCGCGGCTGATATTGGGCAGCTCGATGCCGATGACGTTGCGGCCCGGCACCACGGCGACGCGCACCGAGACGGCGCTCATCGAGCGGGCGATGTCGTCGGCGAGGCCGATGACGCGGCTGGTCTTGGTGCCGGGAGCGGGCTCGAGCTCGTAGAGCGTGACCACGGGGCCTGGGCGCACCTTGACGATCTGACCCTTGACGCCGAAATCGTCGAGCACCGACTCAAGCAGGCGCGCGTTCTGGGCCAGCGCCTCCTCGTCGATCTTCGCCGCCCCTGTGCTCTTGGGCAGGGCCAGCGCGTCGAGGGCCGGCAGCTCGTAGCCATCGCGCGTGCCGAGATTGAGGCTCGCCTGTTTCTTCGCCGCCTTCCTGGGCGCGGGCTCGGCGGCCGCGCGCGGCACCACCAGCTCGGTCGCGGCCGGGCGCACCCGCTCGACTTCCGGTTCGGCCTCGACCGGGATCTCGGGCACGCCCTCGCCATCGATGCTCGGCTCGCGCCGCTCGCGCCGCGCCGCTTCGCGCGTCGCCGCGCGGGCCACGGCCGGATCGCCGAACTGCGGACGCCAGGCGGCCGCGCGGCGCAGCGCCTGGCTGGTGACGCTGGCACCGATCGTCAGGCCCTGCAGCAGGCTGCGCCATTCGCCACGGGTGACGGCAAGCGCGAAGACCAGCGCAGCACCCGCCATGGCGGCGGCGGTGACGGCCACGAGCTGGGCGCCAAGGCCGAAGCCGGCGGCGTTGCGTGTCATGCTGCCGAGGAAGAGCTGGCCGACCACGCCGCCCAGCCCGGTGTCGAGCGGCCGCGGCCAGCCGGCGGGGGCCGGCAGCGCCGAGACGGCCATGGCGGCGAGCAGCACCATCAGCGGCATCAAGGCGACGCGCAGCCACCACAGCGGCAGGTGATGCGCGCGCAGCAGGCGCCAGCCCCAGGCGCCGCAGAGCACGGCGATCAGCGCCGCACCCAGGCCGACGGTCTGCAGCAGAAGATCGGCGGCAATGGCGCCCAGGCGGCCCATGAGGTTGACCACGGGGCCGCCGGTGGCGTGCGACAGCGAGGGATCGGCGGGCGAGTAGCTGAAGAGGGCCAGGGTGAGCGCGACACCGGCCGCGATGAGGACGAAACCGGCGATCTCCACCATTCGCTTGCGCAGGAACGCGCCCGCGCCCTCGGGGAACAGATAGGTCCCCATGCGTCCGCCTGCTGCCAGTCGTGCGGCCATCGCTCGTCTCCGTCGGTTACAGCGCCCGGGCCATGCGGGTCAGCGCTGTTTCAGTCGTCTCAAGGTCGTGCACCAGGGCGATGCGGATATAGGGCACGCCGCTGTTGCGGCCCTCCGCGTCCGGGCGCGTGAGATAGGCGCCGGGCAGGACCTTGATCGCCTGCTCGGCCCAGAGTTTCTTGGTGGCGGCTTCGCCGTCGCCGACGTCGAGCCAGAGGAACAGGCCCGCCTCCGGCGTGTAGTAGCCGCGCCGCTGGCCCAGGATGCGTTCGGCGAGCGCAAACTTCTCCTGATAGGAACGGCGGATCGGCTCGACATGGGTGTCGTCGTTCCACAGTGCGATCGCTGCGTCGGAGATCGGCACCGGTGTCGCGGCGCAGGAGTAGCTGCGCAGCTGAAAGAGCTTGGCGATGGTCGCCGGCGAGCCGGCGACGAAGCCCGAGCGTATGCCGGCGGCGCTCGAACGCTTGGACAGCGAATGCAGGGCGAGGATGTTGTCGAGCGAGCCGCCAAGGCTGGTGGCGGCCTCGAGGATGCCGGTGGGCGGCGCGCCGTTGTAGATCTCGGCGTAGCACTCGTCGACCACGAGCATGAAATCGTGCCGGCGCGCGAGCTGGATGGCGTCGCGCAGGTAGTTGATGTCGGCGCAGGCTCCCTGCGGATTGCCGGGCGTGCAGAGGAACATGATCTGCGTGCGCCTGAGCACGGCCGGATCGAGGGCGCCGAGATCGGGCAGGAATCCCGTGCTCTGGTCGGCCGGCATGAAGCGCGGCTCGGCACCGGCCATCACCGAGGCGCCGTAATAGACCTGGTAGAACGGGTTGGGCATCAGCGCGATCGGCCGCTCGCCGCTCTCCGGGGGCGTCACGGCCAGGAAGGCGGCGTGGAACAGGCCTTCGCGCGTGCCGGCGCAGGGCGCGATCTGGCGCTCGGCATCGATCATGGCCGCCGGCAGGCGGTAGCGGCGCCGCAGCCAGCCCGTGCAGGCCGCGCGGAACTCCGGCGCACCGTTGACCGGCGGATAGCGGTTCCAGCTCTCCGGCGGGCGGTTATTGATGATCTCGTGCACGAATGCCGGCGGATTGTGCATCGGGTCGCCGACCGAGAGGATCAGCGGCGGCAGATTGGCCTGCGGCTGGATCGTCTCGATCAGGGTGTTGAGTTTGGCGAAAGCGTAATCGCTCAGCAGTTCTAAGCGCTTATTGAGCATTCTGAAACTCTAGCACGAACTCCCGATTCGACCGGAAGCGAAATCTGGAGGAACCGAAAAGAACAAACTGAGACAGTTGTGTCCCGCTTATTCTTAAAGTAACAGCTTAAAAGTAGTCAAACCCCCTGTATCTAGGGGCAGAGAACGATGTTCTCCCCAAAATACCCGAGTCGCGCCGAGTCGCGGAACTGAATGAGAACAAGGACTTAGCCATACTATATGAGGTAGGAGGCGAGGCCGTCGCCCCTAGCCAAAAAATCGGCAATCGGCCCGATTTAACCTCGATAGCCTCCCCGGATAAAAAAAGGGGCGGCCCGAAGGCCGCCCCTTGAGGCTGGGAACTACGTCGGAGGTTACTGAATGGTCTCGCCGTGCAGGGCGAGGTCGAGCCCGTCGCGCTCGGCTTCTTCGGCGACCCGCAGGCCCATGATCACGTCGAGCACCTTGAGGATCACGAAGCTGACGATGCCGCAGTAGATGATCGTCACGGCGATGCCGTAGAGCTGGGTCATCACCTGGCCCGGGTTGCCGTCGAGCAGGCCGGAGGAGCCTTCGGGCGAGGCCGCGCTGACGCTGATCGCGCCGACCGCGAACACGCCGGTGAGGATCGCGCCGACGATGCCGCCCACGGCATGCACGCCGAAGACGTCGAGCGAGTCGTCGTAGCCGATCATCCGCTTCAGTGCCGTCGAGGCCCAGAAGCAGACCACGCCGGCAACGATGCCGATGCACAGGGCGCCGCCCGGCAGGACGAAGCCCGAGGCCGGTGTAACGGCGACCAGACCCGCGACGGCTCCGGAGATGATGCCGAGCACCGACGGCTTGCCGCGCGCCATCCACTCCGCGAACATCCAGGCGAGAGCCGCACCCGCCGTGGCGATCTGCGTCACCGCCATGGCCAGACCCGCACGCCCGTCGGCGGCGACCGCCGAGCCGGCATTGAAGCCGAACCAGCCGACCCACAGCATGGCGGCACCGATCACGGCAAGAGTCAGGTTATAGGGCGAGAAATTGTCGTGCCCGTAGCCCTTGCGCTTGCCCAGCACGAGGCAGGCGACGAGGCCTGCGATACCGGCGTTGATGTGCACCACGGTGCCGCCGGCGTAGTCGAGAACGCCCGCCGTACCGAGGAAGCCGCCGCCCCAGACCCAGTGCGCCACCGGCAGTAGACCAGGAACAGCCATAGGGCGATGAACCAGAGCAGCGCCGAGAATTTCATGCGATCGGCGACCGCGCCGGTGATCAGGGCGCAGGTGATGATGGCGAAGGTCATCTGGAAGGTCATGTAGACGCCCTCCGGGATGGTCTTGGCCAGGTCGCTGACCGAGTCGAGAGCGAGGCCCTTGAGGAAGAACTGGGAGAGCGTGCCGATGTAAGCGCCATCGCCGGTGAAGGCGAGGCTGTAGCCGGCGATCATCCACAGCACGGTAACCAGGCAGGTGATGGCGAAGCTCTGCATCATCGTCGCCAGCACGTTCTTCTTGCGCACCATGCCGGCGTAAAACAGGGCAACACCGGGGATGGTCATCATCAGCACGAGCGCGGTCGACACGAGCATCCAGGCCGTGTCGCCGGTATCGAGCTTGGGTTTGTCCTGGGCCAGCGCCTCGGGCGCAAAACCGATCAGGGCCGCGACGCCAGCCAGCGCGAGAAGCTGCCAGCGAGTTGAAGTCTTCATTCGGATCTCTCCTTGAACCTGTTGACGGGCGAGCGGAGTAGCCGAATTGGCCGCCGCCCCTCCCCCCGAGTACCGTCGGGCCATCGCCGGCCCGGCCGGTCAAAAGGATCAAGATTCGTGCCATCCCCCGGGGGGCTTGCCGCGCCGCACAAGCGCTGCCGAAGGGCCAAAAGCGAAGGGCCCTGACGCCGGCTTAGGCATCAGGGCCCTCGATGACTAAAAATTAGTCAGTGCGGCGCGTCAGAGCGCGTCGGAATTGGTCTCGCCGGTGCGGATACGGACCGCATGCTCGAGGCTGTAAACGAAGATCTTGCCGTCACCGATCTTGCCCGTGTTCGCGGCCTTCTGGATGGCTTCGACCACCCGCTCGACAAGCGGGTCGGCGACCGCAACCTCGATCTTCACCTTTGGCAGGAAGCTCACCGAATACTCAGCACCGCGGTAAATCTCCGTCTGCCCTTTCTGCCGGCCAAAGCCTTTGACCTCGGTGACCGTAAGACCCTGCACCCCGAGCGACGTCAGCGCCTCGCGGACTTCCTCGAGCTTGAAGGGCTTGATCACCGCCATGACCATCTTCATGAGTCTATTCCTTCCCCTGTGTTTGCTGGCGCAGGTGGCCCGCGGGGCATGCCCTGCCGACGGCGCAGGCTAGCATAACCGCGTACCCGGCCCCCGGTCTTGAGTGTTTCAAGAAGCGTGCCGGGCGACTCGACACGGGCACGCTGGCCGGGCGATGGTCTGGCCATGACGGACGTCTCAGCCTCCCGCAAGGGCCCGGACGAAGCAGCCGACCTGCTGGTGATCGGCGGCGGCCTGGTGGGCCTGTCACTGGCGCAGGCGCTGGGTGGCGCCGGGCTCAGGGTCATCGTGGTCGATCGCGAACGCCCGGCGATCGCGGCGGCCGATCGTTTCGACGGCAGGGCCTCGGCGATTGCCTGGGGATCGGCCCAGGTGCTGCGGGCCATCGGTCTCTGGGAGACTCTGGCCCCTCATGCCCAGCCGATCCACGATATCCGGGTGTCTGACGGCGATTCTCTGCTCTTCGTTCACTACGACCACCGGCAGAGCGGCCTTGCGCAGGACGGCTCGCCCGCCCCGCTCGGCTACATCATCGAGAATCGTTTCACCCGCCGGGCGCTTTACGAGGCGTTATCCCGGAACGCAGCGGTCACGGTTCGGGCACCCGCCGAGGTGCGGTCGCTGACTCGCGGCCCAGGTCGGGTGGAGGCCATGCTCGACGACGGACGGTCCCTGCGCGCCACCCTCGCCGTGGCCTGCGACGGACGCGAGTCCCCGCAGCGTCAGGCAGCGAGAATCGGCGTGACACGCTGGCGCTATGGCCAGACTGGAATCGTCTGCTCGATCAAACACGAACTGCCCCATCAGGGCCTGGCGCAGGAGCGCTTCCTGCCGGCGGGACCCTTTGCGGTGTTGCCGCTTCCCGATGCCGAAGACGGCACGCATCGTTCCTCGATCGTCTGGACCGAGCGCGCTGAACTCGCGCCTGCCATACTGGCGTTGCCCGACATCGAATTCGCGGCGGAAATCCAGCAGCGCTTCGGCGACAGCCTGGGGCGTATCGGTGTGGCCGGACCGCGCTGGAGCTATCCGCTGGGGCTGCTGCATGCCGGGCGTTACGTGACGCATCGCCTGGCGCTGGCCGGTGACGCGGCGCACAGCATCCACCCGATCGCCGGCCAGGGGCTCAACCTGGGCTTGCGCGATGTGGCGGCCCTGGCCGAGTGCCTGGTCGATGCCGCCCGCCTCGGACTCGATATCGGCGCGGCGGAAGCGCTGGAGCGCTATGAGCGCTGGCGGCGCGTCGATTCGCTGATGCTGGTAGGCGTCACCGACGCGCTCAACCGGCTGTTCTCCAACGACGTGCGGCCGATCCGTCTCGCCCGTGATCTCGGGCTCGGCGTGGTGGAGCGAGTGCCGCCGCTCAAGCGCCTGTTCATGCGCCACGCCATGGGCATGCTGGGTGACTTGCCGCGGCTGGTTCGCGGCGAAGCGCTCTAGACGCTACGCCTTCGTCTCGACTGTCAGGATGTATTTGTAGAAGACGGTGTCGCGCACGTAGCCGCAGCGCTCGTAGAGCGCCTGAGCGGTGGTGTTGTCGTGCTCGGTGGTGAGCTCGAGGCGGATGGCGCCGGTCTTGGCCGCACGATCGCGCGCCGCATCCATCAGGCGTTTGCCGATACCCAGGCGCCGTGCGCTCGCCGCAACGTAAAGGTCGTTGAGGATCCAGATGCGTTTCATAGAGACCGATGAGAGCGACGGATAGAGCTGCACGAAACCGGCGGGCTTGCCGTTGTGGCGTGCGATGAGAACCATGGAGTCGTGCCGCTTGAAGCGCTCGGCGAGGAACGCGCGTGCCGCGGCGACGTCCGAAGCCTGACGGTAGAAGACCCGGTAGGCATCGAACAGCGCGGTCGCCTCGTCGAGATCGGCCGGTGTCGCTTCCGTCACCGTCACCGCGCTCCCCCGGGCCACGATCTACGCTCCGGCTTTTCCGGCGTTTCGCGCCGGTGGGTCGCGCGACAGCCCTTTGGCGCTCAGGGCGTCCAGATAGGTTTTCCAGATCTGCTCGCGGTTCTCGCCGAGATGGCGGAGATACTCCCAGCTGAAGATGCCGGTGTCGTGCAGGTCGTCGAACTTGATGCGCACGGCGTAGTGGCCGACCGGCTCGAGTGCCAGGATTCCCACATGCCGCCTTCCGGCGACGATCTGCTTCTGGTCGGGAGCGTGTCCCATCACCTCGGCGGAGGGACTCTCAACGCGCAACATCTCGGCCGGATAGGCGAAGCTGTTGCCGTCGTCGAAATCGATTTCCAGTATTTTCTCCGCCTTCTTCAGGCGGATTTCCTTGGGCCAGGAGCGGGTGCCGAAGCTCTCACTCACGTCGAGGACGGGCCGGTCGCACCCCCGGAAACGCGCGGCGGGTCGTCGAGCTTGCGCGCCTCGTCGATCAGCATGATGGGGATGCCGTCGCGGATCGGATAGGCCAGGCCGGCCTGCTCGCTGATCAGCTCTTCGCGCGTGGCGTCATAGCGCAGCGGGCCCTTGGTCAGGGGACAGACGAGGATTTCCAGAAGCTTCGGGTCGACACCCATGCCACGCTCGCTCGGTTGATCTACGCTTCGTATCGTCCGCGGTTCCGGCCGTCAATTGGCAAGCGCGGCTCAGTGCCGTGCCGCCGGCTCGTCCGTGCCGGCCGTGGCCATCTCAATCAACGCGGTCATGCCACGAGCCCGTTCGGCCGTCGTGGGGTATTCGAGCAGGGCCTGCTTCTCCTGCGGGGCGAACGGGCAAAGCATGGCCAGGGTCGTGACCAGCCGCTCGTCCGGTGTTTCGGTAATCGCATTCCAGTCGACCGTGATGCTGCGGGCGGCAAAATAGGCTCGCAGGCCGCGCACCAGGCGGTCGCGATCGAAGGCGCCGACCGTGGCCCCTGCGGCTTCGGCGGCAAGATCGTCCTGCCAGCGGTTGAAGTTCGGTACGACACGGCGGTAGCCGCGCGGTGTGGCTAGCTCCTCGCCCAGATCGAACCGGCAGATACCGCTCAGGGTTATGAGAAACCGCCCATCCTCGGTCTCGCTGAAGCTGGTGATCCGCCCCGCGCAGCCCGTCTGGTAGAGCGGGGGCGGGGCTGGCACGACACCGCCCCGGGTCATGCCTTCGCTTCCGGGCTCGCGCGGCTGCACCATGCCAATCAGGCGGTCACGCGAGGCGAGCGCGTCCTCGATCATCGCCAGGTAACGCGGCTCGAAGATGTTGAGCGGCAGCTTGCCGCGCGGCAGCAGCAGCACGCCGGTCAGCGGGAAGACCGGCAAGGTCTGGGGAAGATCCCCGATACGACTGAAGGTGCCGCTGCGGCCGCTCACGCGAACATCAGGGAGGAGAGCCGCTTGCGGCCGGCGACCGTGTTCGGGTTGGTTGAGCCGAGCACTTCGAAGAACTTGACCAGCTGCTTGCGCGCGGCCTCGTCGTTCCACGTCCGGTCACGCTTGAACAGGTCGAGGAGCTGGTCGATCGCCTGCTCCACCTGCCCCGCGGCAAACAGGGCGGTGGCGAGTTCCATTCTCGCTTCATGATCCTTGGGATTGGCCGACAAGCGCTCCATGAGCTTGGCCACATCGCCGGCTCCCTTGGCCTGGCTGGCGAGCTCGATCGCTCCCCGCGCCGCCGCGACATCGGCGTGTTTTTGCGCCTCGGCCGGCAGTCCGTCGAGGAGCTGCTTGGCCTTGGCAACGTCGCCGGCGGCGATATAGCCCTTGGCCAGGCCGGCCGCGGCCACCGCGTTGCCGGGCTCATGCGCCAGGACCTGACTGTAGAGAGCGCTCGCGGTGCCGGCATCGCCAGCATCGAGGGCCGCCTTGGCCTCCTCGAGGGCCATGGCGACCGGCGAAGGTTGTGCCGCCGCCGGGCCGCCGAGCCGCTTGAGGAAGGCCTTGATCTGGCTTTCCGGCAGCGCGCCGACGAAACCGTCAACCGGCCGGCCGCCTTTGAAGGCGAACACTGCCGGGATCGACTGGATGCGCATCTGCTGCGCGATCTCCGGGTTCTCGTCGATGTTGATCTTGACCAGTCGGACGGCCCCGTTGGCCTCCTTCACGGCCTTTTCCAGCAGAGGCCCGAGCTGCTTGCAGGGCCCGCACCAGGGGGCCCAGAAATCGACGATGACCGGCACCTCCTTGGAGGCGTCGATGACGTCCGCCATGAAGGTGGTGACGTCGCTGTCCTTGATCAGATCCGCGCCGCCCTTCGCCGGGGCTGCGCCAATAAGCGGTTCCATGAAATCCTATCGCATCAGTCGCTTGAGCCGGGCGGAACGATAAGGCGTTCCGCATTCGGCTCTTAGATGGCGTTTTTCCGCATCTCTGGCAACCCCTTGTCGCCTAGGTCGCGGGGACGGCAACCCCGGCCGGGCAGGCGACACCCGTCCCTCCCAGCCCGCAATAGCCGCCCGGGTTCTTGGCCAGATACTGCTGGTGATAATCCTCGGCGTAGTAGAACGGCGGTGCGTCGACGATCTCGGTGGTGATCGGTCCGTACCCGGCAGCGCCCAACGCCTTGCCGTAGGAGGCTTTGGAGGCTTCGGCGGCGCGCCGTTGCTCGGCCGAGGTGACGTAGATGCCGGAGCGATACTGCGTGCCGACATCGTTGCCCTGGCGCATCCCCTGGGTCGGGTCGTGGCTCTCCCAGAAGACCTTGAGCAGCGCTTCGTAAGTCGTGCTCCGGGGGTCGAAGACCACGCGGACAACCTCGTTGTGGCCGGTCAGGCCCGAGCAGACTTCCTCGTAGCCCGGGTTGGGGGTCGGTCCACCCGCATAGCCGACGGACGTGCTGTAGACGCCGGGAGCCTGCCAGAATTTGCGTTCCGCCCCCCAGAAACAGCCCAGTCCGAACAGGGCCAGCTGCAGCCCCTCGGGGAACGGCGGGGCGATCGGGTGGCCGTTGACGAAGTGGCGGTTGGTGATCGGCATGGCCGTGGCCCGGCCCGGCAACGCTTCCTCGGGCGACGGCAGCACGGACTTCTTCTTGCGCATCAGGAACATGGGAGGCACCTCGGGGAGCCGAAAGCGGTAGTTTCCGCCTTCGGCCATAGACTTGCAATCCCGGGCAAAACGCCTATGATCGCGCCGCTTTCCGGACCGGTGACGGCCTCCGGAAGGTCCCGCGGGAGTAGCTCAGGGGTAGAGCATCACGTTGCCAACGTGAGGGTCGAGGGTTCGAATCCCTTCTCCCGCTCCATCTTTCCCGATACAGCCCTGTATCCTGAAGCCACCGTCCGGTGGCGCTGGAAGATGGTTAGCGCCGCGGGCCCTTGTCAGGGAATCGTTAGCGTTTTGTTAGCCCGAACATGGGCCAATTAGCCTGAAGCCGTACCGGCATGCCGGTTGCGGACGGATCCGCATGCGTTAACGGAACCGAGGGACGAGTGTCCGGCGGAGAGCAGGATCGAAAAGCAGCGAGAGAAGCCGGGGTGGCCGATCCGGTATTGATTCCGCGCAACGATCTGCTGCGCTGGACCTCACGCCGCATGCTCGCGATCCTGGGAGCTACGATCGCCGGCGGCGCCGTGCTCATTGCCGCACGTCTCGCCGGCGAGCACCACGAGACCTGGACGATGGCGGCCGTGGTGCTGGGCGTGCTGGCGACCGTCTTGGTCCTGGTGGCTCTGCTCCTGCGTCAGCTCCGGCGGCACGAGCTGGTGGTGACGGAGCTGGCGAAAAGCCGCTACCTGCTGGAGCGCGCCCAGGACGCGGCTCATATCGGCACCTGGGTCTCGCGGTTGGGCGCGCGAGACGAGTGGTCCTCCGAGACCTTCCGGCTTCTCGGTGTCGATCCGGCGAGCTTCGTGCCGTCGGCTCGGACCTTCGAAAGCCTGGTCCATCCCGACGACCTGGAGTCTTTGCGCGGCGTCGTCCGGCATTCGATCAAGACAGGCGCTCCTTACAATTTCGAGCATCGCATCATCCGGACCGACGGGGCTGTGCGTTGGGTGCACGCGCAGGCCGATGTCATTCGTGATGCGCAGGGCCGCACGATCCAGATGATCGGCACGATGCAGGACATCACCGAGCGCAAGCTTGCCGAGGATGCCCTGCGCCTCTCCGAAGCACGGCTGCGCGATTACGCCGAGACGGCGTCCGACTGGTATTGGGAGACCAACGCCGATGACCGCTTCACCTTCTTGTCGAGCCGGTTGAAAGCGTTCGGCATGGATCACACGGCCCGGCTCGGCAAGACCCGCCGCGAGCTGGCTTCGGACGTCGATGACGATCCTGCGAAATGGGATGAGATCGAGGCACTGATCGCCCGTCGCGAGCCGTTCCGGGATTTCGTCTACCGTACGGGCCTGCCGGGCGAGGAAAGGTCGGTCGTTTATTGCTCAGTCAGCGGTAAGCCCGTGTTCGATGCGGCAGGCCGGTTTCTCGGCTATCGCGGCACGGCGCGTGACGTCACGGCGGTCATCCAGGCCGAGGAAAAGTTGCGCGAGGCGAAGACCACGGCCGAGACGGCGAGCGCCGCCAAGACGGCGTTTCTTGCCAATATGAGCCATGAGCTGCGCACGCCGCTCAACGCCATCATCGGCTTCGCCGAGGCCCTCTCGGCCGGCTATTTCGGCGCGCTCAACAACAAGCAGGGGGAGTATGTCCGCGACATCAAGGAGTCGGGGAACCATCTCCTCCTGCTGATCAACGACCTGCTGGACGTCGCCAAGATCGAAGCGGGCAAATTCGAGCTCCAGCCCGAAGCCATCCACCTCGCCGACGAGATCGAGGCCTGCCTGCGTCTGGTCACAGCCCGCGCGACCGAAGGCGGAGTGACGCTGGAGACCAGCCTGCCGGATCATTTGCCGCTCTATCGTGCCGACCGGCGCGCACTCAAGCAGGTTCTGCTGAACCTGCTGTCGAACGCGGTGAAGTTCACGCTGCCGGGAGGCCGGGTGACAGTGTCCGTCGCGCATGACGACATCGACGGCGTGCGGATCTCGGTGGCCGATACCGGGATCGGGATCGCGCCTCAGGATCTGCCGAAGGTCGTTCTGCCGTTCGGCACGCTGGCCCGCAACGCCAGCCTGAGCCGCCGGCGCGAAGGCACGGGCCTCGGCCTGCCCCTGTCAAAATCGCTGGTGGAGATGCATGGCGGCCGGCTGGAGATTCTCAGTGAGCTCGGCCGAGGCACGATCGCCACAGTCCGTCTGCCACCGTCGCCGGTGGGTGGCGGGCCGATTATTCCAAGATCGCGGTCAGTAGCAGGGCCGCGGTGATCAGCGCGGCGTAGAACACCCCCACCGTCGCGAGTACGAACATCACATTGCCGAAGCGGACCAGCTTGCGGCTCTGGCCTTCCACGGCGCGGCGTGCGGTTGAACGTCGTTCGCGGCCAGCTACCACGGTCACGTAGAACGAGCCGAAGGGCAGCGGGATGGTGAAGCGGATGTCGACCGGATGCGTCTTCCACGGCCGGTCAGCGGCCGCGAGGGCGATCATGGTCTGCATCTCGGGGGACAGGCGGTCGCGGACATCGCCCGGCAGCCGCGAAAGGAGCCAATCTTCGTTGAGGACCGGCAGGGTCGAGGTCATGGCGGGTTCGCCTTGATACGCGGCCCGAACAGTTACGGGAACCGCTCTCCCGAGACGATGCCATCGCGGGGTGAAGAAGCGGTTAAGGCCGCGCGGCCTACGGGCGTACCCGGCTCGTCTAGAGCACCACGGCGTTGAGCAGCAGGGCGACGAGACGGTAGCCGGCATAGAACATGATCAGAAGGGTGATCACGAATACCACGTTGGCGGCCCGTACCAGGCGCCGGCGCCGGCTTTCGCTGTCGAGGCGCTGGGGCGAGCGGCGTTCGCCGCCGGCCAGCACCGCCAGGTAGAAGCGGCGGAAAGGCAGCGGCACCGACAGTCGGATATCGACGGGATGGGATTCGATCGGCTGGGACGCGGCATCGGCGATCGCCGCGCTGACTTCAGGGCTCAGCTGCGCCCTGATATTCGCCGGTAGCCGATCGAGCAGCCACTGGCCATTGCGGGGTGCGGGGGACGGATTCTCCGGCATGCTCTCCCATCGCCGGCTGGATACCAGCCGGTAGCGTTAGGCATGCCGCCGCTTCGCAGAGCCTGTCAAGCCGGCAGGGGTTTTGGCGTCGCGAGGAAGACCTGGCCCATGTCGATCTCGCCCGTGACCTCACGCCGGGGGCCGAACTCGATCGCATAGGTGGTGTAGTCGTAGCCGCGGAAGAAGGTTACGGCATCCATCAGGTTGCGGCCCTGGCGCTGCCAGTAGGAGGGCTCGTAGAGGAAGAAGATGCTCGGGCGGTAGCGCTCGATGGTGCGCAAGCCTCCCTGGAGCACGTTCCACTCCTCGCCCTGGGCCAGGAGCTTGATCACGTCGAGTTTCGGAACCGGGTTCTCGGCGATGAAATCGTCGAGCGAATAGAGATCGACGTCGACCGCGCGGGTCGACTTGCCGACATTCTCGGCGTGCAGGCTGGCATTGGCGTAATTGCCGATTGAATCGTCGTGCAGGTAGAACGTCGTCTTGCCCGATTTATTGGACAGGGCGGCCCGGCGGGTGTCGACGAAGTCGAGGCCGTTGAGCGCGAGGTTGGCGCGCAGGCGCGCGTGCGGATGCGGATCGGGCTCGAAGCTGACCACCCGGCCGGTGGGGCCGACGCGGTTGGCCATGATCACGCTGTGCATGCCGATATTGGCGCCGATGTCGAAAGCGACATCGCCCGGCTTGAGCATGCGGTTGAGCATCTCGCTCACCCGCGGCCGGAAGGCGCCGTAAAAGAAAATGTACCACTCGCAGAACGAGTGGGTGTCGACGTGTATCTTGAGCCCGTCGTCGTAGTCGATCACCGTGCGGACGGGGTGGCGGTTGCCCGGGGGGTGGATCAGGCGAACCAGCCGGTCGGTGCCCTTGGGATGGAACCGCCTGGTGACCTGGGCGAGGGTCCGGATCAGCGGCGAGCCTTCATCGGGCACGGGGGTCGGGGCGGTGGCCTGGTTCATCGGCAGCGGCAATTCCCGTGTCGGGACGAGGGGTTGGCTCATGATGGTCGGTCCTGTGACGTATCACCGCCGATGGGGCGGGCTGTCAACAACGGATCGTTTAGAGGGTTAATTCCCGGGGCCGGGAAACTGGCGGCCACGCCGGGCCTTGAAGTAACCTTTCGCTAATTTGTTAATATTAAAAGGTAAACAGACAAGCCTAAGCTCTTCATATCCGGGGGAAACCGATGGCGACACGCGACAAGGGCCGCAAAGCCGAGATCGTCGAGAAGATCGCTGCGCTCGCCGCCAGCCGTCTCAAGGGCGATGCCGCCGCGACGGCCGGCGCCTTTCTCCGCCGTTTCTACGCCAATGTGGCGCTTGAGGACCTGACCGGGCGCTCGGCCGAGGATCTTTACGGGGCGGCGATGGCGCTCTGGCAGTTCGCCCGCACGCGCCCCCCCGGCAAGGCGCAGGTCCGGGTCTACACGCCCAGGCAGGCCGAGCACGGCTGGTCGTCACGCCACAGCGTGGTCGAGATCGTCAACGACGACATGCCCTTCCTGGTTGATTCGGTCACCGCCGAGATCAACCGCCGCGACTGCACCGTGCATCTCGTGATCCACCCCGTGGTGCGCGTCCTGCGCGACACCAAGGGTGCCCTCAAGGGCCTGGCCGAGGAGGGAGCCAAGGACGCGGTCGCCGAATCGATGATGCATGTCGAGCTCGACGAGATCACCGACGCGGCGGCCCTGGCGGCGCTGCAGCAGGGGATCGAATCCGTGCTCGAGGCCGTGCGTGTCTCGGTTGCCGACTGGAAGCCGGTGCTCGAGCGGGGCCGCCAGGTCATCGCCGAGCTCGAAAAGAATCCGCCGCCGCTGCCCCAGGAGGAGATCAAGACAGCGCGCGACTTCCTGAGCTGGATGCTGGAGAACCATTTCACCTTCCTCGGCTATCGCGAATACGAATTCTCGGGCGAGGGGGCGAACGCCAAGAGCGGCCTCGTGCCGGGCAAGGGCCTGGGTCTCTGCCGCGACGATTCCTTCGTCATCTTCGACGGGCTGCGCAATCTCGGCGCCATGCCGCCCGAGGTGCAGGAGTTCGTCCGGGCGCCGCGGCTGATGAAGATCGCCAAGGCCAACCGCCGTTCACCGGTCCATCGCGGCGCCTATCTCGATGCCATCAGCATCAAGAAGTTCGGGCCCAAGGGTCAGGTGACCGGCGAGCAGGTCTTCCTCGGCCTGTTCACCTCCACCGCCTACAGCGAGCGTCCGATTGCCATTCCGCTGCTCGCCGACAAGATCAGCCGCATCGTGAAGCGCTCGGGAATTTCACCGAACAGCCATGACGGCAAGGCGCTGCAGCACATCCTCGAGACCTATCCGCGCGACGAGCTGTTCCAGGCGTCCGAGGACGACCTGCTCGAGACCTCACTGGGCATCGTCCATCTGCAGGAGCGCCAGCGCATTGCACTGTTCGTGCGCCGCGACCCCTACGAGCGCTTCATCTCGGCGATGGTCTTCGTGCCGCGCGACCGCTTCAACACCGACCTGCGCCTCCGCTTCCACCAGATCCTGGCCAAGGCCTATGCCGGCCGCACATCGGCCTTCTATGTCCACTTCGCCGATGATTCACAGCTTGTTCGAGTTCTCTATATCGTCGGTACCGCGCCCGGCAAAGTACCCAACGTCCCGGTTGACGAGCTCGAGCGCCAGCTGGTCGAGGCCGGCCGCAGTTTCTCTGACCGGCTCAAGGATGCGCTGATCGAGAAGGCCGGTGAGGCGCAGGGCCTCGCCACGCTGCGCCGCTACGGTGACGCCTTCCCCAGCAACTACCGTGACGATTTCACGCCCGCCCAGGCGGTGGCCGACATCGCCATCGCCGAACGCGTGCTCTCGAGCACCGAGGCGATCGGGCTCGATCTCTATCGCAATGTCGACGCGGCTCCCAACGAGCTGGGCTTCCGCGTGTTCAACAAGGACAAGCCGGTCCCGCTCTCCGACCTGCTGCCCATGCTGGAGAACATGGACCTCAGGGTGATGACCGAGGCGCCGTACGAGATCCAGCCGCGCGACGCGGCCGCGGGCTCGGTCTGGCTGCACGACTTCACCATGGTCTGCGCCAGCAAGGATGTGGACCTGTCGGCGATCAAGCCGATCTTCGAAGAGACCTTTGCCGCCATCTGGGCGGGGTTGGCGGAATCGGATCGCTTCAATCGTCTGGTGATCGGCGCGCGTCTGCGGGTGCGTGAGGTGGGGGTGCTCCGCGCCTTCGCCAAATACCTGCGTCAGGCCGGCATTCCCTTCAGCCAGAGCTACATGGAAGACACGCTGAGCGCCTATCCCAGGATCGCGCGCCGGCTGGTCGACCTGTTCCTGGTGCTGCACGACCCGGTTGACCGCAAGGATGCCGAGGTGAAGGCCAATGGCATCGTGGTGGAGATCAACCACCTGCTGGACGAGGTGCAGAATCTCGACGAGGACCGCATCCTGCGGCGCTTTCTCAATCTCGTACGCTCGACCCTGCGCACCAACTATTTCCAGAAGGCCGCCGACGGCAAGCCCAAGCCCTACATGTCGTTCAAGCTCGACAGCCAGAAGCTGGACGAGCTGCCGCTGCCGCGTCCGCTGGTCGAGATCTGGGTCTACTCACCCGAGGTCGAGGCCGTGCACCTGCGCGGTGGCCGTGTCGCCCGCGGCGGTATCCGCTGGTCCGACCGGCGCGAGGATTTCCGCACCGAGATCCTCGGCCTGATCAAGGCGCAGATGGTCAAGAATGCAGTCATCGTGCCCGTCGGCTCGAAGGGCGGCTTCTTCATGAAGCGTCCGCCGGCCGCGGAGCTCGGCCGCGACGCGTGGCTGGCCAAGGGCATCGAGTGCTACAAGACGATGATGCGGGGGCTGTTGGACATCACCGACAACCTCAGCCCCAAGGGCGTCGTGCCGCCGAAGGACGTCGTGCGCCTCGATAACGACGATCCCTATTTGGTCGTGGCGGCCGACAAGGGCACTGCGACCTTCTCCGACATCGCCAACGGTGTCGCTCGTGACTACGGATTCTGGCTCGACGATGCCTTCGCCTCGGGCGGCTCGGCGGGCTACGACCACAAGGTCATGGGCATCACGGCGCGGGGTGCGTGGGAAGCGGTCAAGCGTCACTTCCGCGAGCTCGGTCTCGACACCCAGACCACCGAATTCACGGTCGTCGGCGTGGGCGACATGTCCGGCGACGTGTTCGGCAACGGCATGCTGCGCTCACCGCATATCCGGCTGCTCGCGGCCTTCGACCATCGCCATATCTTCATCGACCCTAGCCCCGACGCGGCAAAATCCTTCGCCGAACGCGACCGTCTGTTCAAGCTGCCGCGCTCGTCCTGGGCCGACTACGACGCCAAGCTGATCTCCAAGGGCGGCGGCATCTTCGAGCGCAAGCTCAAGTCGATCAAACTGACGCCCGAGATCAAGAAGCTTCTCGACCTCAGCGTCGATTCCCTCACGCCCGCCGATCTGATGAAGGCGATTCTCAAATCGCGCGCCGACCTGCTGTTCTTCGGCGGCATCGGCAACTATATCAAGGCGACGAGCGAAACCCACGCCGAGTGCGGAGACCGTGCCAACGACGCCATCCGCGTCAATGGCAGCGAAATCCGGGCCCGGGTGGTGGGTGAAGGCGCCAATCTCGGCGCCACGCAGCGCGGCCGTATCGAATACGCGCAGTCAGGTGCCGGCGGCAGTGGCGGCAGGATCAACACCGACGCCATCGACAACTCGGCCGGTGTGGACACCTCCGACCACGAGGTCAACATCAAGGTCCTGGTTGGCGATGTCGTGGCCCGCGGCGACATGACGCTCAAGCAGCGCGACGCGCTGCTGGTCAAGATGACCGACGAGGTGGCGGAGCTGGTGCTGCGCGACAACTACCTGCAGACCCAGGCCCTGTCGCTGGCCGAACGTGACGGCGTCGCCGGGCTCGACCGCCTGCAGCGCCTGATCCGGGCGCAGGAGAAGAGCGGCCGGCTCAACCGCGCCATCGAATTCCTGCCGGATGACGACGAGATCGCCCAGCGCCACGCGGCCGGACGTGGCCTGACCCGCCCCGAGCTCGCCGTGCTGCTCGCCTACGCCAAGATGGCGCTCTACGACGAGCTGCTGGCCGGCGACCTGCCGGATGACGCGCCTCTGGCCGACGACCTGGCGGAGTACTTCCCCAAGCCGCTGCAGAAGAACCACGGGGATGCCATCAAGCGCCATCGCCTGCGCCGCGAGATCATCGCCACGGCGGTGACCAACGCCATGATCAACCGCGCCGGCATCGTCTTCGTCAACGACATGCGCGAGCGCACCAACGCCACGAGTCAGGAGATCACCCGGGCCTACACGGTGGCGCAGCAGGTCTTCGGTCTGCGCAAGCTGTGGGACGAGATCGAGGCGCTCGACAACAAGGTCCCGGCGGCGGCGCAAGCGCGGATGCTGGTGGCGACCATGCAGCTCATCGAACGCGCCACGCTCTGGCTGCTGCGCAACGGCAGCGGTGCGATCGACATCGCAGCCTTCACCAAGCGCTTTGAACCAGGCGCCAGGGCTCTGCAGGCGGCGATGCCGGGGGCGTTGGACGCGGCGCGCGTGGCCGAGAGCGCCAAATTCGCGCAAGGTCTGGTCGCCGAGGGCGTGCCGGCAAAGCTCGCCGAGGCCGTGTCCTATCTCGATGACATGATTGCGGCCCTCGACATCGTGCGCATTGCCGAGGCGGTCAAGTCGACCGTCCCCGACGTAGCCCGGCTCTACTTCGCCGTCGGGGCACGGCTGGGGCTCGACTGGCTCCGTTCCGCTGCCGGCAAGATCAAGATCGAAACGTCCTGGCAGAAGCGCGCCGTGGAGGCGGTCTACGACGACCTGTCGCTGCAGCAGGGCGAGATCGCGCGCCGTGCCGTCAACGGCGGCAAGGCAGCGGACGCAGCCATGGCAGCCTGGTCGGAAAGCAATCGCACCAACCTGGCGCGTATCGACGGGCTGATGACCGAACTCAAGGCGGCGCCGGTCGTCGACCTTGCGGCGCTGACGGTGGCGGGACGGGAACTGCGCGCGCTGACTCTCTGATCCGCGCGCGGCAAGGTTTCTCGCGGGGCTGAGCCCGGCCTGCTATGGTCGGGCGCATGCCTGCGCCGTTCGACCGCCGCGCCGTTGCCGCCTGGTGCTTTTTTGACTGGGCGAATTCCGCGTTTCCGGCGGTCATCACCACCTTCGTCTTCGCCACCTACTTCACGCAGGGCGTCGCTGCCGATCCCGTGACCGGTACGGCCCAATGGGGCCACGCGATCGCCATTGCCGGCATCATTATCGCGCTCATCAGCCCGGTTCTGGGCTCGGTCGCCGACCTGACGGGACAGCGCAAGACCTGGCTTGCCGTCTTTGCCGTGCTCAATGTGCTCGCGGTGGCGGCGCTGTGGTTCGTGCGCCCCTCGCCGGACTACGTGCTGCTTGCCCTGATCGGCATCGCCGTGGCGACGGTGGCCTTCGAGGTCGCCTGCGTGTTCTACAACGCGCTGCTGCCCGATCTGGCGCCGCCCGAGTACATCGGCCGGGTGTCGGGCTGGGGCTGGGGGCTGGGCTATGTCGGCGGCATCGTCTGCCTGGCCGTCGTCCTGGTTGCCTTCGTACAGGCCTCTGTCCCGCTCTTCGGGCTCGACAAGTCCACGGCCGAGCACGTCCGTGTCGCCGGGCCGTTCTCGGCGTTGTGGTATGCGCTGTTCGCGCTGCCGCTGTTCATCTGGGTGCGCGAACCCGTCGGCGAGCGGCTCGCTCTCGGCGCCGCGCTTCGCCGCGGTGTCGCCGATCTCCGCCTTACGCTGACGACGCTGGCGCGCCCGGAGCACCGGACCATGAGCTGGTTCCTGCTGGCGCAGATGATCTATGCCGATGGACTCACCACCCTGTTCGCCTTTGGCGGCATCTACGCCGCCGGCACCTTCGGCATGGACCTGCCGGAGGTCATCACCTTCGGCATCGCGCTCAACCTCACGGCGGGGATCGGGGCCTTCGCCTTTGCCTGGCTGGATGACCGGCTGGGGGCACGCCTGACCATCGCTTCGGCGCTGAGCGCGCTCATCGTCGTCAGCGTGGCGCTGCTGCTCGTCGAATCGAAGGGCTGGTTCTGGGGGCTGGGCCTGCTGCTCGGGGCCTTCTTCGGCCCGGTGCAGGCGGCCAGCCGCTCGATGGTGGCCCGCCTGGCGCCGGCCGAGCACCGGGGGCAGATGTTCGGCTTGCTGGCCCTGTCTGGGCGGGTGACGGCTTTTACCGGCCCGGCGGTGCTGGCCTGGGCCACGACCGCCGCCGGCAGCCAGCGGGCCGGCATGGCCACCATCGTGGTGTTTTTTGTGGTCGGGCTGGGTCTTCTGATAGCTAAAGTCCCGTCAGAAAACAAAAAAGAGAGGTAGAAAGGATATAAATCTAATTTTAGTAAAGTCGTGGTTAAATCCGTCAAGGGACGGAGACCATGACTGTCATCTCTTTCCAGCGGCATCAGCAGGTACGGCCAGCGCCCGGGGCGTTTCTTTGGCCGCTGACCGATCCGCGGCGGGTTGGCCTGATCATCCCGCCATCGGCCTTCCTGCTCGACGAGCGGGTCTTCGTCAGCCTCGGCCTGCTCAAGATCGCCGGCGTTCTCGAATCCGCCGGTTACGAGGTCAACGTCCTCGACCTCTCCGGCATCAGGAACTACGCCGAGGCGCTCGAAGCCTATCTGGCGAGCAGCACCGACGCGGTCATCGGCATCACCGTCACCACGCCGCAGCTGCCTTCCGTCTTCGAGATCGCGCGTCTCATCCGCGAGCAGCGTCCGGATATCCGCCTCGTTCTCGGCGGCCCGCATGTCACGCTGACCGTCGCCGCCTGCAAGCTGGAGGCGAAGGCCGGCCGCACGAACGGCCGCGCCGCTCGGGCCCTGGCGCAGCTCGAGACGATGTTCGACACCCTGGTGGCCGGGGACGGCGAGCTCGCCGTGCTCGACGCGGTGAGGCCCGACGCGCCCGCTCTCCTCGACGGCGACGACAACAAGGGCCCCTATTTCATGGACGACGCGGCGTTCGACGCCAGCCCCTGGCCGGCGCGTCATCTCGTCGACCTGTCGAGCTACCGCTACGCCATCGAGGGGCACAGCGCCACCAGCCTGATCGCCCAGCTCGGCTGCCCGTTCAAATGCGGCTTTTGCGGCGGCCGCAACTCGAAATCGCTGCGCGTCATCCGCACGCGCACGACGCGCTCGATCGTGGCCGAGATGGAATATATCCACCGCACCTACGGCCATACCGGCTTCATGTTCTACGACGACGAGCTCAACGTCAGTAAATCGGTGGTCGAGCTCATGCACGCCATCACCGATCTGCAGATGCGCCTCGGGGTCGAGTTCCGTCTGCGAGGCTTCATGAAAGCTGAACTGTTCACCGACGCACAGGCTTCCGCCATGCATGCCGCCGGCTTCCGCTGGCTGCTCTGCGGCTTCGAGGCCGCCAATCCGCGCATTCTGACCAACATCGAGAAGCGCGCCACGCTGGCGGATAACAGTCGCGCCGTGGACATCGCCAAGCGTCACGGCCTCAAGGTCAAGGCGCTGATGTCGATTGGACATCCCGGCGAGAGCGAAGGCTCGGCTCTCGACATACGGGACTGGCTGATCGACGCGGATGTCGACGATTTCGACTGCTCGATCATCACGACCTATCCCGGCACGCCCTACTACGATCTCGCCGTGGAAAACGACACCTATCCCGGGATCTGGACCTACACCCATCCCAGGACCGGCGACCGGCTGCACGCCCACGACGTCGATTTCACCCGCACGCCGGACTACTACAAGGGCGATCCCGACGGCGGCTACAAGGCCTACGTCTTCACCGACCATCTGACCTCGAAGGAGCTGGTGCAGCTGCGCGGCCAGATCGAGCGCGAGGTCCGCGAGTCTCTGGATATCCCCTTCAACCCCTCGCGCGCCGCCCTGCGCTTCGAGCATTCCATGGGGCAGGGCCTGCCGGATTACATCCTGCGCTCGACGCTTGCCGCGGATGAGGGTCTGCGCGTGGCTCTGGGCGAGTAAGCCCCGGGCCGTCTAGCGAAAGACCGAGTAGCGGACGATGCAATAGATGGCGCGAACGCCATCCTTCCAGGTGATCTTCTTGCCCTGCTGGTAGGTGCGCCCGTTGTAGCGCACGCCAACTTCATAGATGCGTGGCCGCGGCTCCAGACGGCCCAGTTTCGCCGTGACTTCGGGTTCGAAGCCGAAGCGGTTCTCCTGGATCCGGATCTTCTGCAGGACCTCACGCCGGAAGAGCTTGTAGCAGGTCTCCATGTCGGTGAGGTTGAGGTTGGTGAACGCGTTGGACACCAGCGTCAGGAACTTGTTGCCGACGCTGTGCCAGAAATAGAGCACGCGCACCGCCTTCTCGCCCCGGAAGCGCGAGCCATAGACGACATCCGCCTTGCCTTCCAGGATCGGCGCCAGCAGCGACGGATATTCGACCGGATCGTATTCGAGATCGGCGTCCTGGATCAGGACGACATCGCCCGATGCGGCTTCGAATCCGGTGCGCAGCGCCGCCCCCTTCCCCTGGTTCCGGTCGTGCCGCAACAGGCGGATCTCGGGGTGCCTCCCGGCAATCCGTTCGAGAACGGCCGCCGAGCCGTCCGTCGAAGCATCGTCGATGACGATGATCTCCTTGGCCAGCGAGCAGCTATCCGCCCCCAGCACCAGGCCGATCAGCTCTTCGACGGTCTCGGCCTCGTTGTAGACCGGAATGACAATCGACAGTGTCCGGATCGTGTCCCCCTGCATCGCTCTATCCCGTCCTGTCGCTCGCGGACCTTGCCCCGGTCCTAGTGGCGAAAATGCCGGATTCCGGTGAACACCATGGCGAGGCCTTTTTCGTCGGCGGCCGCGACGACTTCCGCGTCACGCATTGAGCCTCCCGGCTGGATGACGGCCGTGACGCCGGCCTCGGCCAGGGTCAGCAGGCCGTCCGCGAAAGGAAAGAAGGCGTCGGACGCCGCGACGGCGCCCACCGCACGGCTTTGCGCCTCACCGGCGGCTTTGCCCATGTCGGCAGCCTTCCAGGCGCCGATGCGCGAGGAGTCCACGCGGCTCATCTGGCCTGCACCGATACCGACTGTGGCGCCATCCCTGGCATAGACGATGGCGTTGGATTTCACGTGCTTGGCCACGGCAAAGGCGAACAGCAGGTCGGCGCGCTCACGCGCCGTCGGCGTGCGCTTGGTGACGGGCTTGAGATCGTTGTCGGACACCTTGCCGTTGTCGCGTCCCTGGACGAGATAGCCGCCGGCGACCGAGCGCACGGTGACGCCCGGCGCGCCCGCATCGGGCAAGCCGCCGGTGAGCAGGAGCCGCAGGTTCTTCTTGCCGGCCAGGATGCCCAGGGCGTCGGCATCCGCGTCGGGCGCCACGATGACCTCGACGAAGATCTTGGCGATCTCCGCCGCCGTCGCTCCGTCCAGGGGACGGTTGAGGGCCACGATGCCGCCGAAGGCGCTGACCGGATCGCAGGCGTAGGCCTTGAGATAGGCCTGATGCGGCGTTTCGCCGAGGGCCACCCCGCAGGGATTCGCGTGCTTGATGATCGCCACCGCCGGGGCCGAAAATTCCGCCACGCATTCGAAAGCCGCGTCGGTGTCGTTGAGGTTGTTGTAGCTCAGCTCCTTGCCCTGCACCTGCCGGGCGGTGGCCACGCCGAAGCGGCTGGTCCCGCCGGTATAGAACGCGGCGTTCTGATGGGCGTTCTCGCCGTAGCGGAGCAGCTGACGGCGTTCGCCGGCAAAAGTCAGGCGGCGGGGAAACTCGTCCTTGAGCTCACCGGCAAACCATTGGCTGATGGCGGAATCGTAGGCCGCCGTCCGGGCGTAGGCCGAAGCCGCCAGCCGCCGGCGGAACTCATGGCCGACGGAGCCGCCGCTGCGGTCCAGCTCCGCGGTCAGTTCGGCATAGTCGGCGGTGTCGGTGACGACGGCGACGAAATCGTGGTTCTTGGCTGCCGCCCGGATCAGGGCCGGCCCGCCGATGTCGATATTCTCGATGCAGGTTTCGAAGTCGGCCCGTTTGGCGACGGTCGCCTCGAAGGGATAGAGGTTCACCACGACGAGATCGATCGGTTCAATCTGGTGCTGACGCATCGCCTCGACGTGATCCTTCGTGTCGCGCCGCCCCAGGATGCCCCCGTGGATCTTCGGGTGCAGCGTCTTGACGCGCCCGTCCATGATCTCCGGGAATCCGGTATGGCTGCCGACCTCGACGATGCGCAGCCCAGCCGCCGACAGGGCGGCGGCGGAGCCGCCAGTCGAGAGGATCTCGATGCCGTGCCGTGCCAGGGTCTGGCCGAGCTCGACGAGGCCCGATTTGTCGGAAACGGAGATGAGGGCGCGGCGGATGCGGATGGCTTGCATTACGGGGACCTGGACGTGTCGCGGGTGGCGACGAGGATGAGATTCTTGCCGGCGGGCGGGGTGATCAGCCGTTCGGCGGTTCGCGTCAGGGGCACGCCGATCCGGTCGTAGAGGCGGGCCGCCGCCGGGCTGAAGCGCGTGGCGCCGGCCCAGCGGTTGATGATCAGCCAGGGAAGCATGCCCAGCGCGTCGAAGTAACGGCATGTCCCGATGCGGAATCCGGCGGCGGCGACCTTTTCGACAAGCTCGCCGCGATGATAGCGGCGATGGTGGCCGAAGAGCCGGTCGAGAGGGCTGTACAAGGCCATCAGGGCCGGCACGAAGATGAGCAGATGGCCGCCGGGGCGGAGGATGCGGTGAAATTCGCGCAGGACGTCGCGATCGTCGGCGATATGTTCCAGCACGTTGATCATGATCACGGCGTCACGCGCCGCATCCGGCGTGACGCGAGCCCAGCCCTCGACCGTGGCGGGTGTCACGACGATACGCGGGTCGTTGCCGAAGCGGCTCTCAAGCCGGGGGTGAAGCCGCGTCGAAGGTTCGACCAGTTCGAGCGTGTCCACGAAAGGCAGGAACCTGGCGCTGTAGCTGCCGATGCCGGCGCCGATCTCGACGGCATGGCCGCGCAGGAACGGCGCAAACTCCTCGACGATCCAGGCGCGATAATTCTCAAGGACCTCGAGGGTTTCGAGTTCCGTGCCTGCGTAGTCGAGCGCCGGATCCGGGGCCGTTCCGGATGACCGCACCGGGGCGGACGGGGAAGATGAACCGGACACGGCGCGGCCCTACACGGCCGTCGGCGGGCGCTTGAGCGCCGCGTGACCATCCTCGGGCAGAGGCGGGCTGCTGTATTCCGGCACGAGCCGGTTCAGCAGGCGCAGGACCCCGGGCGTGTCGTTGCGGCGGGCGAGGGCATTCAGCTCTTCCAGCGATTTGCGCAGGAAGACGTGATCGGCGACGCGGGGGGTGGCTTTCAGGATCCCGGTCATCGCGGTCGGCTGCAGGCGCTCCGCGGCATGAAAGAGTTCTTCGTTGAGCTTCTCTCCCGGCCGCAGGCCGCTGAACACGATCTGGATGTCCCTGTCGGGTCTCAGCCCCGCCAGCCGGATCATGCGCCGCGCCAGATCGACGATCCGGATCGGCTCGCCCATGTCGAGGACATAGATGCTGCCGCTTTCCGCTTGCGATGCCGAACCCAGCGCCGACGCCTGCAGGACAAGCTCGACGGCTTCCCGCACCGTCATGAAGTAGCGGGTGATCTCGGGATGGGTGACCGTCAGCGGTCCACCACTGGCCAGCTGCCGCCGGAAGAGCGGTACGACCGAGCCGGTCGATCCCAGGACATTGCCGAATCGCACAGTGATGAACCGCGTGCCCTTGCCGCCGGTGCCTTTCTCCATGTCCAGCGCCTGGCACAGACCTTCGGCAAGGCGCTTGCTCGCGCCCATCACGCTCGTCGGATTGACCGCCTTGTCCGTCGAGATCAGCACCATCGTGTCAGTGCCGTACGCGTGGCAGGCGTCGGCGACGTTGCGGGTCCCCAGGACGTTGGTGAGCACTCCTTCGCAGGGATGCATCTCCATCATCGGCACGTGCTTCAGAGCCGCCGCGTGGAAGACGACATTGGGGCGCAGCTCCGCGAATACCGCGGCCATGCGGTCGCCGTCGCGGACATCGCAGAGCAGCGTGGCCCGGGAGAGGCTGGGGGCACGCTCGCCAAGCTCAAGGTCGATCGAGTAGAGGTTGAACTCCGAGTTGTCGAGCAGGAGCAGCTGGGACGGTCCGAGATCCGCGATCTGGCGGACGAGTTCGCCGCCGATCGTGCCGCCGGCCCCGGTCACCAGGACGCGCCGACCTTCCACGAACGTCCGCATCGCCACCCGGTCGAGGACGGTCTGCGGACGACCCAGAAGATCTTCGATGGCGATTGGCCGCACATCGATCTTGCCGATCTCGGCCGCGCGAAGCTCGGTGAGGCGCGGCAGCCGCGCCACGGCGATGCCGAGCTGGTCCGCCTGATCCACCAGGGCCGACAAGGCCGAACCGCTGAATGTCGGGTTGGTCACGACCAGGCGCTGCGGCGCGGTGTCATGCGCCTTCAGCCGCTCGACGACCGTGGCGAGCTCTGCGGGACGCCCGAGGACCTCCACGCTGCCGATGAAGCGGCCGATCCGCCCGGGACTGTCATCGAGTATCCCCACGACCCTGTACTCGGTGCTGCTGCGTCGCTGCGTGGCGTCGATGAAGGTCTCGGCAATGTCGCCGGCTCCGATGAGCAGGACGGGGACGCGCTTCTCCGCGGTGGGATCGAAGGTGAAGGAAAGGCGGCCGTCCTTGACCCGCCGGTAGAGGATGCGCGGCGCGGCAAGGAGGATCATCAGCACGAACCAGTTGATGAAGACCAGTGCGCGCGGCAGGTCATCGAGGCGAGTGGTGACGAACATCGCGGCGAGGAACAGCAGAATGACCAGGGTGGCGGCGCGGGCAATGGCGAACAGATCGTTCAGCGATGCGTAGCGCCAGATGCCGCGGTGGATGTCGAGGCGCCAGAACACGGCGCCCGCGATGGTGGTGAAGAGGCCGGTCGAGAGCCCGAGGAACTCCCACGAATAGAGGGAGAGATCGCCCAGCCGCAGATAGAGCGAGATCACGAACGACAGCGCGGCCATGACGATGTCATGGGCGAAGGCGACAGTCGGCCGGGTCAGGCGCTGGATGAAGGCAATCATGGGGACCGAATCGTGAGCGAACTTTTTAGCACACAATCCGGCGGATTCCCCGGGTCTCAGGCCCGGTCCAGGGCGGCCTTCAGCGTGGCGGCAATCCGGTCGACCAGGGCGTCGTCCAGGTAGGGATGCATCGGCAATGCCAGGATCTCCTGGCAGATGCGTTCGGAGACCGGCAGCGAGCCGCTTCCCTGTCCGAAACGCTCGTAGGCCGGCTGGAAGTGCAGCGGCTTGGGATAATAGATGGCCGTCGGAATGCCCGCTTCGCCGAGCGCCTGGCGGATCGCGTCGCGACGGGGCACTCGCACGCTGTACTGGGCCCAGGCGCTCGCCATGCCGGCGGGTCGCGCCGGGCGGATCACGGCCTTGCCCAACTGGCTGTCGTAACGCGTCGCCCAGCGCTCGCGCGCCGCGAGCTCGTCGGCGAAGATCTCGAGCTTGGCCAGGAGCACGGCCGCCTGCAGCGTGTCGAGCCGGCCGTTGGTGCCGAGGCGGACGATGTCATAGCGGTCATCGCCGGCGCCGTGCGCGCGGATCGAGCGCAGGACATGCGCGTATTTGGCGTCGTCGGTGAAAATCGCTCCGCCTTCGCCATAGGCGCCCAGCGGTTTCGCAGGGAAGAAGCTGGTTGCGGTCACGGGGGCGAGCGTGCCCACGCCACGATTGCCGACCCTGGCGCCGAAGCTTTGCGCGGCATCCGCCAGCACGGTGAGGCCCTCGCTCCGGGCCAGGGTATCGAGGACCGTGTAATCCGCCGGAAGGCCGAAAAGATCAACCGGCATCACGACGCGCGGGCGCAGGCGCGTCTTGCGCCGTGTCTCCGCGATCATGTGGCGGAGATGCTCGGGGTCGATGTTGTAGGTCGTTTCGTCCACCTCGACAAACACGGGTGTGGCGCCCAGCGACACGACCACCTCGGCGGTGGCCGGGAAGGTGAAGGCGGGAAGGAACACGGCGTCGTCCGGACCGACCTCGTCAGCCATCAGCGGCAGGCGAAGCGCCTCGGTCCCGCTCGCCACGGTCACGCAATGCCGCGCGCCGCAGAAGCGGGCCAGCGCCTCTTCGAGCTCGCCGACTTCGGGGCCCAGGATGTACTGGCCGTGCTCGAGCACGCGGCGGATGCGTTCGTCGATCGACGGCTTCAGGCGGGCGTACTGCGTTTTCAGATCAACGAACGGCAGGGGCGTCGGCATCGGGGCGACCTTGGACGGATGCGTCAGATAAAAACGCCAAGGCCGCCGGTAAGCGGCGGCCTCGGGATTTCAGGCGGAAACGACGCGGAAATTACGCGATTCCCGCCCGGCGCGCCAGTCGGCGGGCCTGTATCTGACGCGCGATGACGCCGCCGATATAGCCGGTCTCGGCCGCGTTCAGCGTGACCGCGGAGGGCAGGCTGAGACCGCCGCTGGAAAGCGCCGTCGTCGCCGGATAGGCGCGGTTGCCGACATAGGGCTTGTAGGGCGGCATCTCGTGCAGCGGGTAGAACAGTGGCCGGGTCTCGATGCCGGCGCGGTCCAGCCGCACGGCGAGCTCGTCACGCGAGATGCCGAGCCCGTTGAAGTCGATGACGACCGAGTAGGCCCAGTAGCTGTTGAGCAGGCCGGGCAGGCTCGCCGGCAACGCGATGCCTTCGACGGCGCCGAGAGCCTTGCCGTATTGCTGCGCCACTTCGATCTTGCGGGCCAGGAAGCGGTCGAGCTGCTCGATCTGCGCGCAGCCCAGAGCGGCCTGCATGTTGGTCAGGCGATAGTTGAAGCCGAGCTCGAGATGCCAGTAGCGCTTCTTGGGGTCCATGCCATGGTCGCGCAGCATGCGCGCCCGCTGCGCGGCACGCGGATCGCGGAACACGACGGCGCCGCCTTCGCCGGTGGTGATCAGCTTGTTGGAGAAGAAGCTGAAGGTGCCGGCATCGCCTATCGCGCCGCAGGGCTTTCCCTTGTAGGCGGAGCCCATCGCCTCGGCGGCATCCTCGATGACCAGCAGTTTGTGTCGAGACGCCAGGGCGAGCAGGGCATCCATCTCCGCTGGCTGGCCGTAGAGATGCACCGGCATGATGGCCCGGGTGCGTGAGGTGATCGCCGAGGCCACGGCGGCCGGATCAATGTTGAGCGAGATCCGATCGACGTCGACCACGACCGGCGTCGCGCCGGCCTGGAGTACGGTGTTGATCGTCGCCGCGAAGGTGAGGTCGGGGACGATGACCTCGTCGCCCGGGCCGATGCCAAGCGCGACGAGCGCGAGATGAAGGGCCACGGTCCCGTTCGAGACGGCCAGCACCTGCTCGGCGGGGACACCCATTCGCTGGGCGATCTCGGATTCGAATCGGCGCACGTAGGCGCCCTGGGACGAGATCCATCCCGTGGTGATGCACTCGGTGACGTATTTGAGCTCGTTGCCCGACAGCGAAGGCTCGGCCACCGGAATGCGCCGGCTGCGCGCGGGCGAGGCGTAATCGACGGGACGATTGTCGCCGTCGAGCAGCGGGACGAGGCCCGGGCTCGCCTCCAGATGCCGGGCGAGAGCGGCCGCTTCGGTCGTGGCCGGTAGGGCGCCGTTCGGCCGGATGGCGGTGGTCACCTTGGCGTCGAGGTTGTGACCGGAGGCAATCGCGCTCTCGATCGAGGCCGCATCCACGATGCCGAGATAGCGGCCTTGCCCGTCAACCGCGATGGCCAAAGCCGGCCCGGGGCGGTCGAGGACGGCAAGGGTCGCGCGGAGGCTGTCGCCGTCCCGGACAATCAGATCGGAAATGGACATACTGTTCCTGGCCCAACCGTGCCGCCGGCATTGGCTCGGCGGGTGCTTCGGGCGTTCAACGAGCGGGCCGGGAGATTAATTCCGGGGCCGGGTCCTGTCAAAGCGCGGCGGGCTTGAGGCCGACCCCCGGGTTGCGCCAAAATGCACTGCGTTGTCTGAGGGTTAGGGGAAAGATTTGGGTGGGGACCAGAGGCGGACGCCGAGCGACGTGAGAGCCGCATGACAGGGCGCCGGGTCCTCGTCGTCACGCTGCCGCCCTATGCGGGAGGGGTTCCCGCCAAGACCCGTCTGCTGGTCGATCTTCTCCGGCGCCGGGGCCGGGAGGTGACCGTCGCCTATTACGCCACCCTGAGCGACGAGCCGGCACTGGGCGCGCCGCTCTGGCGCCTTCCGCTCGGCGCCCGCCCGCGTGTCGCGGCGAGGGAATGCTTCGACGGCGTGCCGGCCGTCGCGGTCGGTGCGTGGCTGCCCGAGCTTGAATTCTCCTATTACTGGCCGTCGCGCCGCTGGCGCGAGGTCATCGCGCAGCACGACCGTTACATCGCCACTGGCGGCACGGTGCTGGCGTCCTATCCGTTGCGGGGCGCCGGCGTGCCGCACATTCTCTGGTGCGCCAGCACGATGATCGAAGATCGCCAGGACAGGCGTGCCGCCATGCCGGCATGGCGGCAGGTCTTCGACCGCGCGGTGGTGGGTCCCGTGCAGGGCGTCATGGAGCGGCAGGTGCTTCGGGGCTCGGTGCGTCTCCAGGTCACCAGCGAGCACACGCGACGGCACTTCGCGGCGATGGGACGCACGCTGTCGACAACGACGCTCATGCCGGTGCCGGTCGACACGGTGCGCTTTGCGCCGCCCGACAGCGCGTCGCCCGGCGTGATCGGTTTCGCCGGCCGGATCGCCGATCCGCGCAAGAACGTCACGCTGCTGCTCGAAGCCTTTGCGCTGGCGCGCACCGCGCGGCCTGATTTGCGTTTGCGACTGAGCGGTGAGGCGACCGATGCGCTGCGCGCCACCGTCCGGCGCCTGGGACTCGAGGCGGCGGTCGATTTCGCCGGCCATCTGCCGGACGCGGCATTACCCGATTTCTATCGCTCACTCGACGTCTTCGTGATTCCGTCGCGCCAGGAAGGTTTCGGTATTGTCGGCATCGAGGCGATGGCCTGCGGTGTGCCCGTCATTTCCACCCGCTGCGGCGGGCCGGAAGATTTCGTGGCCCCTGGCCGCAACGGGCTTTTGACCGGCTTCGAGGCGCGTGAAATGGCGGACCATATTCTGGAGGTCGTGGGTGACCGGGCCGCGCGCCAGCGGCTGTCGGCGGCGGCGCGCCAGACTGTGGTTGAAGGCTATTCACTCGCCGGCTTCGAGCGCTCGGTCGAAGCGGCCTGGCAGGCGGTCTGGCAGGAAATGCTGTGACGCGGCTTCTCTATCTGGTCAGCCACCCGATCCAGTATCAGGCACCACTGCTGCGCCGGATCGCCGGCGAGCCGGGCATCGAACTGCGTGTCCTGTACGGGGATCGCGCAAGCGCGGCGCTTCATCGCGAGCCGGAGTTTGGTGTCGATGTCGCCTGGGATGTGCCGCTGCTCGACGGGTATGATCACGTCGCCTTGGCTTCGACCGATCTTGGTCGTGAGATCGCGGCGGCCGATGCCGTGTGGATCCATGGCTGGCAGTATCCCTGGCAGCGACGCGCGCTGACGCTGGCCGTGCGACAGGACGTTCCAGTGTTGATGCGGGGAGAGAACTGGTCGGTGGCGATGCCCGATCCGCCCGGCGCGCTGGGCTGGGCGAAGCGGCTGTGGCGTCGCCGCCTGTTCCAGCAGATCGCGGGCTTTCTGGCCATCGGGTCCTGCAACCGCGACTACTACGCCGCTCACGGCGTGGCTACCGATCGACTCTTTTCGATGCCCTATGCCGTCGATAACGCTTTCTTCGCGGCCCGCGCCGCGGCCTCGGCCGCGTGGCAGGGTGAACTCCGCCATCAGCTTGGCGTCGCACCGGATCAGCCGGTGCTGCTGTTCGTTGGGAAGCTGACGCCGCGCAAATCGCCCGAGCTTCTGGCCGCCGCGTGGGCAGGCGCGCGCTGGTCGGGCCGTCCGCCCGCGCTGGTCTTCGTCGGCGACGGGGAGATGCGCGAAGCCGTTCGGCGGATCGCGCCGCAGGCGGTGCTTGCCGGCTTCCGCAATCAGTCGGAGCTGCCGGCCTTCTATGGCCTTGCCGATCTCCTCGTTGTGCCGTCCCGTCGCGAGCCGTGGGGGCTTGTGGTCAACGAGGCGATGGCCTGCGGCACCGCCGTCGTGGCCAGCGACGAAGTCGGCGCGGCCCATGACCTGATCGGGCCCGAGACGGGAGCGATCTTCTCCGCCGGCGACGCCGACGCCCTCGCCGCGCGGCTGACCGACTGCCTGCCGCGGGCCGCGGCCCTGGGCGAGGCGGCAAGGCAACGCGTCGCCGGCTGGGATTTCGAAGAGGATGTGAGCGGCCTGAAGACCGCGCTTGCGGCGGTGGTGCGGTGATGCCGACACGGCGTGTGATCTTCGTCGGGGAAACGATGCCCGGCAGCCGGACGCCGCAACGGGTCCGGGCCTTTCGGATTCTGGGCTGCGACGTCGATCTGGTGTCGACCAGCCGGCCGGGCCGCACCTTCGAGGATCCGCCCACGCTGATGGAGCGCCTGCGCTATCGCCTGCGCCGGCCGCGTGACGAAGCCGGCACCAACGCGGCGCTGCGGGCGGCCGTGGAGAAAGGCTGCGATCTCGTCTGGATCGAGAATGCGCGGGTGCTCAAGCCCGAGACGCTGGCCGCCGTGAGGCGGAGCGCACCACGCGCGCCGCTGGTCTGGTATGCCGAAGACGACATGATGAACCCGCGTCACGGCTCCGTCTGGATCGACCGGGCGCTGCCGCTGTTCGATCTCTGGGTGACCACCAAGTCGTTCAATGCCCGCCCGGACGAGATGCCGGCCCGCGGCGTGCGGCGGGTGGTGTTCGTCGACAACAGCTATGACCCGGAGATTCACCGCAAGCTCGAGCTCGATACCGCACAACGGCAGAGCTTCGGCGCCGACATCGCCTTCGTCGGCACCTATGAGGAGCCGCGGGCGCGAAGCCTGCTGAGCCTCGCCCGCGCCGGGCTCGGCGTTCGCGTCTGGGGCAACGGCTGGTCCAGGCTTGCCGGCGCCCATGCCGGACTGCGCATCGAGGGGCGGCCGGTCTATGACGGCGACTACGCGCGAACCATTAACGCGAGCCGCATCAACCTCGCCTTCCTGCGCAAGGCCAATCGCGACCTCCAGACCTGCCGAACGCTGGAGATCCCGGCCTGCGGCGGTTTCATGCTGCATGAGGCGAGTCCGGAGGCCGAGCGGCTCTTCGCACCGGATCGCGAGGCTGGTTACTTCAGGACGGATGACGAACTGGTGAGCGCCTGCCGGATCTGGCTGGCCGACGATGCCCGGCGGAAGGCGGTGGCCGATGCCGGCTGGCGGCGGGCGCAGACAGGGCACGCGCACGCTGACCGTCTGCGTCACGTTCTGCGGCTGGCGGGCGTGCCGGGCGATAACTAGTATGCCGGCACTCCAGTGAGAGAGTCGTAGATGTGCGGCATTGCCGGGATCATGGCCAGACGGCGAGTCCGTGCCGAGGCGCTGGCGCGGATGGCCGGGCTGCAGGCGCATCGCGGTCCGGACGAGGAGAATCTGTGGCTCGATCCGACCGGCTTGGTCGGCTTCGGGCACCGCCGCCTGTCGATCATCGATCTCTCGCCGGGCGGCCGTCAGCCCATGCGTCACGCCTCGGGCGATGTCGTCATCTGCTACAACGGCGAGATCTACAACTACCTGGAACTCGCCGCGCGGCTGCGGGCCGAGGGTGTCGTCTTCTCCTCGCATAGCGATACCGAGGTCCTGATCGAGGCCTATCGTGCCTGGGGCGACCGTTTCCTCGGCGAGCTCAACGGCATGTTCGCTTTCGCGCTGTACGACACGAAGCGCCAGCGGCTGCTCTGCGCGCGCGATCGCTACGGCGAGAAGCCGTTTCTGTACGCCGCCACCGGCGACTTCTTTGCCTTCGCATCCGAGTACAAGGCGCTGCTATCGCTGGCGGAGGTCGATCCGTCGATTGACGAGCGCGGCCTGCTGCGCTTTCTCGCCCACGGCGAAGGGCTGGATGACCGGCCGGTGACGATCTTTCCGGCGATACGCCAGCTGCTGCCCGGCGAATATCTCACGGTCGAGCTCGCCAGCCTGCGGGTCGAGGTGGCGCGCTACTGGACCCTGAAGCCGGATGCCGGCGCCGCGACGCTAGGCATCGACGAAGCGGCGCGGCGCTTCCGGGAGCTGCTCGCGGACAGCGTGCGCCTTCGCCTGCGCAGCGACGTGCCGGTGGGGTCGTGCCTGTCCGGCGGTCTCGATTCGGGCTCCATCGTCTGCCTGGCGCGCGACCAGCGTGGGCCGGATGCCGCCTATCACGCGTTCTCCGGGCGTTTCCCGGGGAGCGCCGCCGACGAAGGCCGGTATATCGACGTCGTGACGCAGGCGACCCGGGTGGAGCGGCATGACGTGCAGCCGACGCCGCGGGCGCTGCTCGACGAGCTCGACGCCTTCATCTGGCACAACGAGCTGCCGGTGGGCTCGGGCAGCCAGTACGCCCAGTGGTGTGTCTTCCGCCGGGCGCGCGAGGCGGGTGTCATCGTGCTGCTCGACGGCCAGGGCGGTGACGAGCTGCTGGGCGGCTACGAGCAGTATTTCCGCCTCTATATTGCCGAGCCCGGCCGCAGCGCCGAGCGTGCGGCGATCCGCCAGCGCTATCCTCTGGCGCTTGCCGGTATCGGCGAGACGATCAAGACGCGACTGCCGGACGGCCTGCGCCGCCGGCTGGCGCGCTGGACCGGTGCCGGCAGCAACGTCGCGTTCGGCTTCACGCCCGAGGCGGCGGCGCGGCTGGCAGAACCGCCGCCTGTCCCTGACCACGGGTTTTCGGGGTTGAAGGCAGCCCTGTTCACCGAGAGCTTCCACACGGTTCTGCCGACCCTGCTGCGCTACGGCGATCGCAACTCGATGGCGCATTCGGTCGAGGTGCGGTTGCCCTTCTGCGATCACCGGCTGGCGGAGTTCGTCTTCGGCCTGCGTTCGGAGATCCTCATGGGAGAGGCGCAGACCAAGCGGCTGCTGCGCGAGGCGATGCGTGGCGTTCTGCCGGAAGAGGTGCGCACGCGCTGGAACAAGCAGGGCTTCGTGCCGCCGCAGGACCGCTGGATGGAGGAAGGTCTGCTCAGCGACGTGGCCGCAGTCGTCGAAGACCCGGCCTTCGCCACGCGTGGCTACTGGAACGTGGCGTGGTGGCGCGAGGCGGTGGCGCGCGCCCGCGCGGGCGACGGGCGGCTGGCGCCGACGCTGTGGAAGGCGTTCATCGCCGAGGCTTGGCAGCGTCACTTTGTCGGGCGCTTCCATGGCCTCGACCGCGTTTCCCTATTCGACGACAGGGGCAGCGATGCGGATCGTCATCGTCAATCACTGTCATCCTGACTGTCCGCATGTCTGCGGCACGCGGGCGCGGGAGTTTGCCGCCGCTCTGGCGCGGCAGGGTCATCGCGTCGTCCTGTTGACCGAGACCTTGCGGCGCGACGACCCGGGCACCGATGTCGTGGCGTTGCCGTCCGCCCTGGCCGCGTATGACTGGGCACAGCCGTTCCGGCTCGCCGTGCGGCCCAAAGCAGCGCCCGTGCTGGAGGCGTTGCGTGCCGGCCGGCTGCCGGCGCCGCTGCGCGCCGTCATCATCGCCTGGCAGTACCTGGTGCGGGGCGGCATGTTCACCGACTGGCGCGACGCCAGCCATGTCTATTGGCGGCCGCTGGCGGAGACTTTTCGTCCAGACATCGTCTGGGGAATCTTCGGCAACACCGATGCCTGGGCGATTGCCCGGGGAATCGCCAGGAGCGCGGGCAGCCCGTGGGTACGCGATTTCAAGGACCAGTGGACGGCCTTCATTCCGGTTCCGTTGCGCGGATTCGTGGCGCAGCGCTATTCCCAAGCAGCGGCCACGACGGGACTCTCGCAGGCCAATCTCGATGACGCGGCCGTTTCGTTCTCGCGTGGTGGCACCGTCGTCTACAGCGGCCTTCCGGCGGACTACCTGAGCGGCGCACCAATTCCCGGCGCTGCCGAACCGGCTTTTCGGCTGACGCTGGTAGGCGCGATCTACGACCGGAAACTCCTGGGGGAGATCGCCGGAGGCATTCAGCGTTTTCTGGCCGCCCGTGATCGCGGTGCGGTCTGCATCGCTTATGTCGGAACCGACATCGAAGCCGTGCGCGACGCCTTCCGTACCGTCAACGTCGCGCTGGATCTCCGGGGGCAGCTGCCCTTTGCCGGCTATTGGCAGGCGATAGCGGCGTCGCATGCGAACATCTACGCGCGCGTCACGCGGCAAGGCTGGTGGCATCACAAACTCGTGGAACTCCTGGCCGTGCAGAGGCCGATCCTGTGCTGTCCGGGGGAGATCGATGAGGCGCGGCGCCTGACCAGGTCGGTCGGCGGCAGGCTCGAAGAGGCATCGGACGCGGCTGCCGTTGCGGCTGCGCTCGACCGATTGTGGAGCGAGCGAAACTCGCCGCACGCGGACCAATCCGCTGCCGTCGCCGCGCTCAGTTGGGCCGAACGGGCCCGTGAGCTGCATGGCGTGTTTCAGATGACGGTCGCTAGCGCTGGTATCCGGCCGGCGCAACCTGGCGGGCCTGCCTGAGGCAGCGAGCGAGAGCCGCGATATCCACCGGCTCTGGGCGTGGGCCGTTTCCCCACGAAAACAGCACGGCCGCGGTGGTTTCGCCGCCATTCTCTTTGGGATGGACCCGAATTGTCGTCGCCGGCTGTTCGATGCCGTACCGGGCGCACCACACCCCCGAGCCGAGTTCGAGGTGTCCTGCTGCGGCCTCGACGCGGACCGAGGAGGGTCCGTTGAAGATCAGCGCCGAGTTTGCCGCGGAACCCCGCCAGGGTTCGGGAATGAGAAACGAGCTATGCGCCCGACCCGCCGCTGCACCCGTCCATGCATCCACCACCAGCAAGGCCTGCCCGGGCCACAGGCCGATCCAGCGCCTGACATCCACGCCGAGGGTTGCATAGCCGTCCTGCCATCCCGCGCACCATAAGGGTGCTTCGGCCAGGCCGGCGTCGTGCAACCCACCGGCATTGGCGCGGCGTCCGATCCGGAAAGACTTCCAGAATTCGATCGGCTCCGCTCCATCGACATGCGGCCCGTTGTGCGAGGCGGCGGAGCGTAAGCGATCGCGGCGTTCGCCGGCCGTATAGGTCGGCGTTCCGGGGTCGACCAGGAAACGATGACCGCCGACCGAAAACTCGAGAGACAGGAAATCCGCGTGAGCGTGGCCGGGCTGAAGATCGAGGCCGCAGGGCCCGCAATCGAAGATCGCAGCCTCCTCGTGCGACTCGAGGCGGACGTAGCCGGTCTGCGGAAGCGCGACGGCGCGTGCCGTCGTGGCCGCGGGTTCGGCACCGAGATCGCGGGATGACGGGGCGCCACCAAGCCAGGCATCGTTAAACAGGGCGATGTCGCCGTCGGGATGGGTCAGCAGGCTCAAGGCATGCCTCATCCGGTCCGCGACATCGATTAGCCTGCTCTGCAGCTCGGGAACGGCACCGCTGGCGAGAAGCACCTCGATATCGAGCAGGCCCAGCGCATGGTACATCGGCGAGCGCTCGGCGTGGCCACCGTCTTCCAGAATCAGTTGTTCAAGGCTACGGGCGACTTTACGGTCCAGGGAGGGAAAGACCGACGGCGGGGACGGTGTCGACGCCGCGTAGACGGCAAGTGCGGTCCAGTTCTTGAGCAGGTGGTTCGCCTGGATGTCGCGCTCGGGATCGGACGCGATGAAAGCTGCGCAGCGGCGCGCATGCTCGAGGATACGCCAGCCGTCGGTACCCCGGTCGGTGGGCGCCTTGTGGAGGTGCAGAGCGGTCAGCAGGTTGATCAGCCGGTGACTGGCCGTATAGGGATTCCAGAGATCGCGGAAGATGCCGGGAGTTGACCACGGAACCCCGTCGAGCCGATCGATGGCCGTGGCCGTGTTGGCCAGATCGGTAGGCTGGCGTTCGGCCAGCAGCGGCACAGCCCAGCCACAATAGGCAAGCGTCAGACGGCGGAGCGCGCTCAGCGCTCGATCGGACGGCAGTGTCCAATCAATGCTCTCGATCCCTTGGACGTTCACCGGACGACCAAGCAGGGACAGACTTCCCCTTCGCAGGGCTGCTGCGGGCTCAGGATGAATGGCGGTCTGAAGGGCCGCGATGCGACGGCTGATCTCAACAAGGGCTGGGCGCTGAGGATCGGGCTCCGGCAACGCGGCGGCGGCAAGCGCCACCTGCGCCCTCGTTGCCTCCGGTGTCCGCTGCCAGCGCGCGTGCCGGACCCGACGCACCGCAGCGAAGACAAACTGCTCGAATGTAAGGTGACGTAGAGTGCGAAAATAGCGGCCGAGAGTCACGCTCCGGCGCTCCCGGCTATCGGGCCGCCAGGCCGCCGGCCCACTGCGCCAGCTCGGCCGCGATCCGCGTTGCCGCGTTGCCGTCCCACAAGGCGGGTACGCGGCCGCGCTTGCCTCCGGTCCGCCGGAATTCGGCGTAGGCCGCGGTGATGGCGGCAGGGCTGCTGCCGACAATCGTGTTGGTTCCGTCACTGACGGTGATGGGGCGCTCGGTGTTGTCGCGCAGTGTCAGACACGGAATGCCCAGCGCTGTGGTTTCTTCCTGGAGGCCTCCCGAATCGGTGAGCACGAGCTTGGCATCGCGAACCAATCCCATCATTTCCAGGTAGCCCACCGGCGGCATCGCGCGGATGGCTGGTGCAGCCAGAAGCGGGGCGAGCCCGCCGGATTCAATCCGTGATCGGGTGCGCGGGTGAATGGGGAATATGACGGGCAGCTCCTGGCCGATCTCCCGGACTGTCTCCAGGATCTGCCTCAGCGTCTGCGGATCATCGACATTGCTGGGACGATGCAGGGTGAGGACAGCGAAGCCTTGTGCCGGATTACCCCCCTGGCGCATGAGGATCTCCGACGACGCCACGGCGCGGCGCAGATTGTGATGCAAGGCATCGATCATCACATTGCCGACCAGCCGTACCCGTTCGCGCGGTATGCCTTCGCGCTCCAGATTTTCCAGGGCGGACGCTTCGGTCGTAAACAGGAGGTCTGAGATCTGGTCTGTCAGGATCCGGTTGATCTCCTCCGGCATCGTCCGATCGTTGCTTCTCAGGCCGGCCTCGACATGGGTGACGGCAACCCCCCTCTTCGCCGCAACGAGTGCCGCCGCCAGGGTCGAATTGACATCGCCAACGACCAGAACGATGTCCGGTCGCTGCGTATCGATCACCGGCTCGATGCGCTTCATGACCTCCGCCGTCTGAACGGCGTGCGATCCGGAGCCGACATCCAGGCTGACATCGGGCCGGGGGATTCCGAGATCTACGAAGAAGCGATCGTTGAGCTCGGGGTCGTAGTGCTGGCCGGTATGGCACAGGATCGCTGCCATTTCGCGGTGGGCGCGAAGAGCCAGAAGGATGGGCGCGATCTTGACGAAGTTGGGCCTGGCCCCGACGACACAGAGAACCTTCAATGGGGCTGTCATGGTGCCGGACCCTGACACGATGGGGCGGTTAGGGCGGGTGCCGGCAGCGCGCAATCGATCATCCCGTCGGAACCTTGCCCCTCCACGGAGCGGAATACACCGGTTCGCCAGCCCAAGCCAGCAAAACAGCGGCCGCGCTGCTACAGCGGCAGAAGCCGGTCATTTGACAGCCGCAGTGGCCGGCCGTTAAACACCTGCCGACCCTGTCTGACCTGGAAGAAAAAGCCCGCATGTCCAAGGATCGCGCCGATCAGTCCATTCAACTCTGCGTCGTGGGCGGGGCGGGGCATGTCGGTCTTCCCCTGGCCCTGTCATTCGCGCGGGCCGGGCTGCGTGTCCTGATTTACGACACGAACGAGGCCATCTTCCCCACCATTCGCGCCGGGACGATGCCGTTTGCGGAACGTGACGGCGAACGGCTCCTGCGTGAAGCCCTCGACGCCGGGCGGCTCGACTTTACGACGGATCCAAGTCGTATTGCCCAGGTCCCCGTCGTGGTCGTGACGATCGGAACGCCTGTCGATGAGTTCCTGAATCCTGTACACCGGGTCATGCGGGAATGCATGGACGCGCTGCTGCCCCACCTGAACGAGAAGCAGCTGCTGGTGCTGCGCTCCACGGTCTATCCGGGCACGACCGAGTGGCTGGCGCGTCATCTCGCTTCGACCGGCAAGCAGCCGCTTCTGGCATTCTGTCCGGAGCGGGTCGTGCAGGGTCTGGCGATCACGGAACTGGCCAGCACGCCGCAGATCATCAGCGGGACGACGAGCGAGGCGGTGGCGGCGGCGCGCAGGCTGTTCGAGCGTGTTTCACCGGAGATCATCGAGCTGACCCCGATGGAAGCGGAATTCGCCAAGCTCTTCAACAACACCTATCGCTACATCCAGTTTGCGATCACGAACCAGTTCTTCATGATCGCCAACACGGCGGGCGTCGACTACTACCGCATCCGCGACGCCATGACCCACAACTACCCCCGAGCGAAGGACATTCCGTCGGCGGGGTTCACTGCCGGTCCGTGCCTGTTCAAGGACACGATGCAGCTCGCGGCGTTTGCCCGGAACGCCTTCAGCCTCGGTCACGCCGCGATGCTGGTCAACGAAGGTCTCGTTCTCTATCTGATCGAGCGGCTGCGCGAGATCTATCCGCTCAAGGATATGACCGTCGGATTGCTTGGCATGGCCTTCAAGGCGGACAGCGACGATACGCGCGCTTCGCTCAGCTACAAGATGCGCAAGGACCTGCAGCTTCACGCTCGCGACGTGCTGATCACCGACCCCTTGGTAGCCTCGTCGCATGATCTTCTACCTCTCGACGAGGTGATCTCGCGCAGCGACCTGCTGGTGCTTTGCGTGCCGCACAGCGCCTACCGCAAGCTCGATACCCGAGGTAAACCGGTTATCGATATCTGGAATTATCTGGGGACCGGTTCGTTTCCGCTTTGACAGTGCCGACCGCCAGCACCGGCACATGGCGCGCCATAAGCCAGCGCGTCGCCATCGCGTAGCCCAGCCAGCGCATATAGGCAGGAAGCCAGCGGACGATGCGGAAGCGGCTCGGCTTGTCGGCCCGCTCGAACCAGCGCGCCGCGACCTCTTCCACCGGCCAGCCGAGCCGGACAGCCTTGGCCGCGAGCTCGATGCTGAAGGTGAAGCCTTCACGCGACTCCACCGTCGCGGCCGTGAGCAGGCGGCGTGAAAACAGGCGAAACGCATTCGTGCCGTCGTGAATGGGAAGGCCGGCGACCCGGTTCAGCATAAACGACCCAACGCGGGTGATGGCTTCCTTGATCCAGTGGCATCCGACCATGCAGCCGCCCTCGATGAAGCGGCTGGCGGCGACGACATCCGCACCGGCGCGAAAGCGTTCGTACATGATGTCGATGATGTCCGCGTTGTAGTCGTCATCCGCCATATAGACGAGAACGGCTTCGGCGGTCGATGCGGCGAAACCGGCCCTCACCGCGCTGTGCGGGCCCTGACCGGGGTCTGGATTCTTGACCAGGACGATGTCGAGGTTACCCTGCGGATAGCCCGCCAGGGCGGCCAGCGTGTTGTCCTCGTCCATGTCGTAGCAGATCAGGATGCGATGGGGCGTCTTCACCTGGCGGCGGAACGCATCGAGGACCGGCAAGATGTTGCGCCCCTCGTTGTACACGGGGATGACGATGTCGAGGCTGGCCATTCGCTCGCGTGACCCTCGTGGGCTCAGAGGCTGCTTCCCAGTAGCGCATTCGCCGTAAGGCGGCCACTCCTAATATGTGAGCGGCCGGTGTGGCGGACCCGCCTCACCGCCGCCCTAGGGTCGGATCTGGGCCTCCGGTATCGGGACGATGAACTTCCCGCCGCGTTTGATGAAGTCCGAATTGGCAAGGAAGAAATCCAGATAGTTCCAGCTGAGAAGCAGGGCATGACTGATGCCCGAAGCGAGGAAGGCCGCGTCGTCGACAATCGGGATATGAGTTCCCGGCGTGACCTTTCCGACCTTCAGCGCGTTGTTCTCGGCGACGGCGACGATCTCCCGGCTGGTAAAACCCAGGCAGTTGAGCAGGGTGTTGCCTTTGGCGGGCGCGCCGTAGCCACCAATCCGATGTCCGGCGGCGCGCAACTCGCTGACCAGGCCTTGAATGCGCTTCTTGGTATCGTCCACGCGCTGGGCGAATCGCTCATAGGGTTGCCGGCGGGAGATTCCCCAGCCCTGCTCGTCGTCTAGCATTTGCCGGATGCTGGCTTCCGGAGCATGCGGGCCGTCGGCGCGGCCCACGAAGAGGCGCAGGGCGGGGCCCGAGGCGCCGATCTCCGTGCGCTCGACGCGAAAGGCGCGCAGGCCGTTGTCGGCGAACAGGCGCGCCAGCGGCGTCAGGGCCAGATAGGAAAGATGCTCGTGGTAGATCGTGTCGAAATAGCACCGTTCGATCATGTCCACGAGGTAAGGGAATTCGATGATGTAGACGCCCTCGGGTGCGAGCAGGGCGCGGATGCCAGCGGTGAAGCTGTGTATGTCGTCGACATGAGCGAAGACGTTGGTGGCGCTAACAAGCATCGCTGAGCCGTGGCTCTTCGCCAGCCGCGCCCCGAGTGCCGCGTTGAAGAACTCGGGCACGACCTCAAACGAGGCCTGGCGGGCGAAGTCTCCCGCGGATGACGGCTCGACACCCAGAAGCCGGTAGCGCCCCGGCGGATAGGCCTTCAGCGTGATCCCGTCGTTGCATCCGATGTCGACGATGAGGGAACCGGGCGGAGGGCTGAACGAGGTCAGCGCGGCGTCGACCATTCCCTGATAGTGCCGGCAGAGAGCCTTGGAGGTCGAAGACAGGTACAGGTACTCGTCGAAGATGTCTTCGGAGTAGACGATGTCGGTCAGCTGCGACAGGCCGCACTCTTCGCAAAGCTGGACTTCGAGCGGAAAACGCTGCTCGCGGTCGATCTCGGACGGACTGACGAAACTGTTCGACGGCGGCTGGGCGCCGAGGTCGATATAGCGGAAGAGGCGCCGGCTGCGGCAGATTCGGCAGGTGTCCCGCGTGCGGGACTGGAATTTGCCCAACGCTGTCATCGTCCTGTCTCCGAAGAATGGCGTGTCGGTGGAGCATTGTCCGCGTACCATCGCGCAAGAATAGGCAGGCCATCGCGGAGGGCCACGCGCGGCTTGAAGCCGAGGGCCCGGAGCTTGGCGATGTCGGGGCAACGCCGCGGCGTGCCTCCCGCCTGCAGTGCGCCGGGCTCGAGCTCGACCTGGCGCCCGAAGAACGTACCGACGAGCCCCGCCACGTCGGCGATCGAGACCTCTTCCTGGGTTCCGATGTGATAGATACCGAGATGCGCACCGCGGTCGAGAAGGCATGCCAGCCCCGCGACGAAGTCATCGATGAAGATGAAGGCGCGTGTTTCCCCGCCCGTCCCCTGGATGGGGAAGCGCACGACCGGTCCGGGCTGTTCGGTGCACAGGGCCTTCATGCGTACGACGAACTGAGGGAGGACATGCTCCCAGCCCATATCCGGACCGTAGACATTGTGGGGGCGGAAGATCACCACGCGCTTGAACCGCTTCCGCCCGTAGTTGATCGCCATCAGCTCGGTCAGGATCTTTCCCCCACCGTAGGAATAGCGCGGATTCAGGGGGTCGGGCACGACGAGGGGGACGGTCTCGTCCGTCGGGACGGTGGCCGGCGTCTGGTAGACCTCGGAGCTGGAGGCGGCAAAGAGCTCCGGTACGTCATGCCGGATACAGGCGTCGAGGATGTTGATCATGCCCTTGACGCCGACCTCGAGAACGAGCTCGGGCATCTCGTAGAAATTCTGCGTGCCGTTGATGTAGGCAAGATGGAATACCGCGTCGATGCCGCGCGCAGCCTGGTCAACGGCAGCCGCATCGCGAATATCAGCCTGGACCAGCTCGACATCGTTGCGGATATCGGCGAGACGCCCTGCCTGGCCGCGGAAATCGCTGTCCAGAACCCGAACCCGATGACCGTCACGCACCAGACGCCGCACCGTGGCGGCGCCGATGAAGCCGGTTCCCCCGGTTACCAGTATGCGCTTCGTCACACTCACTCCTTGAGCCGATAGATGGCCAAGCCGGCGCAGTTCGGCGTGTCGAGCACATAGTGCAGACGGAGGTCGCCGCCATCGTAGACCGGGTCTTCGCCGACGGTCAGAGCGATGGTCTTGAAATAGCCTTCACGAATCAAGCCGCCAATGCCGTCCCGCTCGAAGGGGCGGCCGAGCCCGCGATCCTCGTGATAGATATTCGCTAGGACGAAATGCGGGCCCGGCGAGCCCGTGATCCACGGCAGATTCATGCCGGGATCGCCGTGAAACATCGGTGCCGGCCGGCCTTTCAGGCACGCGCTGCGTGCAGCGTAGTGCTCGTGCCAGTCGCGCACGCTCGTCACCCCGGTGAACCCGAAAACGACCGCAAGGCAGGCTACGGCATGAAGCGCAAAGCCGGCCGTCAGTGCCGGTGCCACGATCCGCGGCAACTCTCCATGCCGGGCCAGGTAGTCAATCGCCGCAACCCCCGCATAGGCCAAGAAGAACACCATGGTGAAATAGTAATTCTCCGCGGCGCCGATCTTGGCGCTCGCGGGCAGCGCCAGCGCCGCGGCGGCGATGAGACCGGAAAGCGCCAAGCATAGATGCGTATCGGCGATGATCGCGGGCCAGCGGCGAGCAAGCTTCAGGGCGATCGCACCCAGCGGCACGAGAAGGGCGAGATGCGGCGTCGTCTTCACCGCGAGGTTGACGAGGTTTCGTACAAACTGCGCCATCGAAAACGCCATTGTCTGGTCTGCCATCGACATCATGCGCACGAACGCGGTCGTGCCGCCGATCGTGACCAGCCCAACCCCGATCACGTGAATCGCTATCGCGGCTGCGAGTCCGAGGAAATCACGCCGGAGAAGCAGGAACAGTCCCAGACCGCCTGCGACGTAGACGTTGGATTGCTTGAAGCTCCAGGCTGCGAAGGAAAGGACAGACGCGGCGACGATCGCCCCCATCGGCCTGGTCTCGTAGAGCCTCGTAAATATGAGACAAGCGCCTACGCCGCAGACGGCGGCGGCCATCTCAGAGTGCAAAGCAACAGCCCAATAGCCGATCAGCGGGCCAAGGAACAACGTGAACGAGAGCGGGCCGGCCAACCGGCGGGCGAAGCTGCTGTGCCGTGATGGGTCGCGCAGCAGCCGCCAGGTCAGGCCTGTGCCGAGGATGACAACGGCAAGGCTGATCAGCCGGCCGATCGTGGGTTGCCAGATATCGGCCAGCTGAAGCATACGCTGCCAGAAGCCGATTACCTCGCCATAGGCGGCGTAGTAGAGCCAGTTGTAGTAACTGCCAGCGAACGGGATCACATAAGGGCTGCTGTAGGCGCTCTCCCCGCGCACGTACCGCCAGATGGCGAAGGTGTTCTCGGCTTCAGCGCCACCGGTGATGACAAGCAGTGGCTCGCGCAGCGAAATGGCATCGGCGACGCGCACGCCCATCAGCAGGAGCGTGCAGGCCACAGCAATCCATGCCATAGCGACACAGAGCCGGCCGATCGTGCCCTGCGTTACGTTGTCGTGCCACGCGCGGGCGTCACGGGCTGACGTGCTGGAAGCCGGCTGCATGAGGGAAACCCTTGGCGGCTCGCGGAACAAGCGCCACCGATCAAAATCGCGCCCTTATATAGTCGGTGCCGGTGTCATGCAAACGCTTCGACGCCCCACGCCAGCCCATAGTTTCATGGCGAGGCTGCGAGGATGCGACGGGCGGCCGCGACTGCGCGTTCACCGTAGTCCTGCCAGCCGAGACCCTTCGCCACACGCCTGCGCGCCGCCTGGCTCATGGTGGTTCGGAGGGAGGGTGAAGCAAGGTGGTCGAGTGCGTGGGCCAAGGCCTCCGGATTCCGGCACGGAACAAGAAAACCTTCGTGCCCATCTGTCACAATGTCGCCCGCGCCGGTTTCTGGAGTGGCGACCACCGGCAAGCCAGCCGCGAGGGCCTGCAGCAGCGCCAGAGGCAACCCTTCTTCCAGAGACGGCAGACAAAAGACGTCAGCGTCCGCATAGGCACGCTCAAGGTCCGGGGATCGTAGCGGCCCTCGAATATTCAGACGCCGGCCTTCGGCACCGGCCAGCAGCGGGCGCATGCTGCCCTCGACGGGGCCGACCAGGGTAAGCTCGACATTGGGCGAGAGATGCTCCATGGCGCGAAGCAGCCATGGCACCCCCTTACGCGCGCCGACCAGCCCGACAAACAGGATGCGCAGGCGATCGGATGGCTTGCGCATAGAGGCGGTGTTCTTGAACTTTTCGAGATCCGTGCCGTACGGGTTGATAATCAGCTTCTCGCGCGGAATGCCTTCCGCGATGAAGGTCGCCGCCGCGAATTGCGTCGGCACGGCAATAGCGTCCGCGAGGGTGTATTCCTCGATCTCGCGCTCGATCATCCGGGGATCGACGGCGGCCTGCCTGATTCCCAACTCGGCATAAGCAGACGCGAGGACGCGAGCCTGGTGTGCGATATGCGATGAGCCGCGTTCGATGATCACTCGCATGCCGCGGCTACGGGCCGCCGGGATAGCCTCAAGCGTGGCGCTGCTCCACCCGATCAGAAGGTCGGCATCCGGCGGCAAGTGCCGGGAGGCGAACCGCGCAAACTTGCGGGCTATGGTGAAATCCGGAGCAGGAAGAAACGGCAGCCATGGCGCGCCACGCCGGAGGGCCTCCAGCCAGGGGGCCGTGGCCAGCGGCGTGTCATTCCCCAGCCCGTGCACGGCGAATCGTGGGTATGTCGTAATCAGGCGTGAGAGACTGCTACGCTGGTCAAGCTCGCGGGCCAGGTCAAACCCATGAAAGCGTCCATGTACGGCAACGACAGCCTTCATCGGGTCTCAGTGCGCCGCAGCAACGCTATCTGGATCACCGCGGCAAAGACGAATGCCAAGGAAAGCCCGAGGCCGAGCCCTTGTGCGGCGCGTGCCGGCTCCTGCGAAACGAAAACCAGAGGCAGGAGAAAGCCGACGAATTGCGCGATCCGGCCCGCCAGTAAAATCGCCGAATGGCGGGTTACCAGCGCATATCCCCGCGTGATCTCGAACACACTGGTGAAAACAACGACTCCGGACATGGCGATCAGCGCCGGTACAGCGCCCCGCCAGTGCTCTCCGAAGAGCCAGGGGACCAGCGGATCGGCTATCTGCCACGAGACGAGAGCACAGAGTACTAAGGGGATAGCAACCATCATCATCAAGCGATCCCGGCCCTGTCGCCGATCCTGGGCGTGGTCGGTTCGGCCGAACCAGTTAAGCGCGACCCGTGCAACCGGCGAGAGTGTCTGGTGCGGGAGCACGGCAAGGCGCTGAGCCATGGCGAAGAGTCCGGCGCCGGCATGACCGCCCACCATCGCCGCGATCAGGATCGTGACACGCTGGAAGATGGCCTCCAGCACGCTGTCAAGCCAGACGCCGCGCGCCTCGCGTAACAGCGCGCGCCACGCGGTGAGATCGAGCCAGGCAAACGGATAGAGCGCGAGCCCGCGCGCCAGCCACAGGCCGGCCAGCAGGGTGAGTGCCGCAGCAGCCTCACGGAAATAGAGAGCCGCGGAGTTCCCCGTGGACAGAATGACGCCCACGCCGACGGCTTGCCCCATGGCGACCGAAGCCGTCTCGATGGCCGCCAGCGAGCGGTAGGGCATCTGCCGTTCCCAGTAGGCGCGGACATGACTGCAGAAATGCTGAACGGCGACAGCAAAGAGGAGTAGGAAATCAAGCCCCGACCTGTAGTCAGAGACCGTCAGCCAGATCGCTGATAGCGCGGCAATGACGAGTGTTTCGAGGACCAAGGCGCTGAAATAGACTTGCTGACGCTCGGGCGTGAACGCGACGTCCGGTGTCCTCATGATGATGATGCCGAGACGCAGCGACAGGAGTCCGGCTATCAGTGAGATGCCGGCAAGGCTTACCGCGAAGCGGCCGAATTCGTCGGGTGCCAGCGAGCGCAGGATGACGAGGTTGCCGGCGAAGGCCAGGACGATCTGAAGGACAGCCGCGCCGATGAGAGGATGGCTGGCGGAAAGCGCGCGCCGGATCAGCACGTGGCCGCCGCCGGTTGAGCCGTTCTTTCCGTATTGGACCCCGCATCGGCCCAGGCATCGAGGACGAGGATCGACCAGATCTTTAATCCATGATCGCGCCCGTGACCGTGCTCGGCGACAAGCCGTTTCACGAAGGTCGCGTCCAGCCCAAACCGTGCGAGTCGCATCGGCGTCAAGCGCTCGGCAACCAAGCCGGACAGTTCGCGCTTCAGCCAGAGCCCCATGGGCGGGTTGAAGCCCCGCTTGGGTCGATCGACGATATCTGCCGGCAGAAGCCGTCGTGCCATGGCCTTCAGCAGCGTTTTCGGCCCTTGTGCGAAGCGCGTCCCGGGCGAAACACGGGACACGGCTTCGATCAGCCGATGGTCGATCAGCGGCGCTCGGAGCTCCAGGGCGTGCTGCATGCTCATGGCGTCGGCATAGGCCAGGATATTTCCCGGCAGGAACGATTGAAGATCGGTCTGCTGCATCGCGTCCAGTGGCTCGGTCGATGGAACGGTCTCATAAAGCGCCGCGATCGGCCGCTGCGGCAGATCCGCCGCTACGAGGCGAAGGAGCCGGCCGCGCTCTTCGGGAGAGAAATACTCCACCCATGCGGCGTAGGCGTCGGCTGCATCCAAGGGAGCGGCAAGCAGAAACTCCCGCAGGCGCCGCAGAGTATGCCGGCCCTCGGCGCTCTCCGGAACCAGGGTTCCCAGCAGGGGCAGCAAGGTATTGCGCACAATCCCTGGCAGGCGGCGTAAGCGGGCTGCGAGCAGACCGCCGGAATAGCGTGGGTAACCCGCGAACACTTCGTCGCCACCGTCGCCAACCAGGGCGACCGTCACATGCTCTCTGGCCTTGCGGGAGAGGTCATGGACCAGTAGAGCGGTCGGATTGCCGAAAGGCTCGCCGAAGGCCGTGACCATGTCATCAAGAGTCTCGACCAGTCGTGGGCTGGACGGCAGAACGGTATGGCTGGTGCCGATCCGCTGTGCAACGACACTGGCTGCTGCGCTCTCGTCGTAGGCCGCCTCGGCGAAGCTCATCGTGAATGTCCGCACCGGCGGCCCGCCGGCCTGCCGGCTTTCTTCGGCCATCAGCGCAGCAATGACGGAGCTGTCTGTCCCGCCGGAGAGAAAGCACCCCACCGGCACGTCGGCGATCATCCGCTGGGAGACAGCGCGCCGAAGCTCCGGCAGAAGTTCCTCGACAGCTTCTTCGACGCTTGGGCGCCGCTGGCCCGATACGTCGGGCTTCCACCATAGGCCCGACTCGATCCGGCCGTCGTGCCATCGTAGCCAGCCGCCCGGGGGAAGCTTGCGGATGCCGCGGTATATCGTCCGGGGAGCGGGGATATAGAGGCAGGCGAAATACTCGGACAATGCATCCGGATCGATACTGCGATCGATCCCTGGCACGAGCTGCAGGGCCGCGATTTCGGAAGAGAATGCCAGGTGGCCACCTGGCACCGTGGCATGGACCAGCGGCTTCTTGCCGAGGCGGTCCCGGCAGAGCAGGAGCTCGCGCCGCTCGCGGTCAAAGAAGGCAATCGCGAACATGCCGGCAAGCCGGTCAAGCGCCCGCAGACCCTCGCGGCGGAGGAGCGCAAGCAGAACCTCGGTGTCGCTCGCCGACCGGAATCGCTCGCCTTTCGCTATGAGTTCGTTGCGCAGTTCTTGATAATTATAGATCTCGCCATTGTAAGCGACAGCGTACCGGCCGCAGTCGGAGACCATGGGCTGGTGCCCGCCAGGGCTGAGGTCGATGATGGCCAGCCGGGTATGTGCAAAACCGACGCCGCCTTCGCGCTCCTGCCAGATGCCTCGATCGTCCGGACCGCGATGACGCAGGGCATCGGCGAGACGCCACAGCGTAGCGGGATCGCTCTGTGTCAGACCTGCGATGCCGCACATGCTTGGTTCATCGCTCCATGACGGGATCGCTGGAACAGCGGCGCATGGTGGACGCCTGCGCGCCTAGGGGGCGCAGGCGTCCGCTGCGTAGCGCGCCAGCCGGCGTCGTGCCCCACTATACAACGGATCGAAGCCCCCTTCGGCGGCGCAGGTCCGCACGATGGCACCCGATGCCAGATCGATATTCTCGGCGAGAAGAGCGAGGTGAGATGTCTGCGGGTGATTGATTCCGCGCACACCGCTACGGCAGAAACGATGATGACGAGCGACTATAGCGAGGGCCGAGGCGTCGATGCTGTCGATATCGCCGAACGGATAGGCAAACCACTCAGGCGTCTCGCCAAGCCGCTGTCGGATGGTGGCTGAAGCCATGGCGACCTCCTCCTCCACCAGGGCGCCCGCCATGCCGGCAAGACGCCGGTGCGTCATCGTGTGGCTGCCGAATACATGGCCGCGCGCAGCAAGACGTTCGATCTCGTCCCATGTCATGACCCGGTGGTCCGGCGCCAGATCATAACCCCGTACGCGGCCGTCGAAAATTCCTGCTGCAATGGCGTTGCGCTGGTCTGGGCCGGAAAGGTTGATCAAACCCGGGCAGATGAAGAACAGGGCCTTAACCCCGTAGCGGTCCAGGATGGTCTCGGCGATTTCGGCATTGGAGCTGAATCCATCATCGAAGCTCAGCACAACGGGGACGTTGCCGTCGCTGGCAGGTGATCCGGTCAATAGGGTTGCGGCCGTTTCCGGATCGATCAACCGGCCGGCGGCGGCCAGCCGGCGCACCATATCCTCCAGCGCTGCGCGCTGCCCGGCCGGCACATCGTGCAGCATGAGCATGCGAAACGATCCCGGACGGGGCCGCGCCACGGCGTTGGCAATCCGCCGTCCGGCGAGGAGCGCCGCTGCAGCGATCTGACGGGGGAGGGAGGTCATGCGGTCGAAAGATTAAAGGAGAAACCGCACCGGCACTACGGAGCGTTTTCCCTTGTGGCCGCAGTCCGGCGGACGTCTTCGAATATGTCGAGGAGCCGATCGACATGTGCGTCCCAGGTGAACAGATTGAGTATCCGTTTGCGGGCGCGGTCGCCGAGCTCCAGACGAAGCTCCGGGATGGCATCAAGCTGACGTATACGCTCCATCAGGCTGCCGGCGGAGAAAGGATCAAAGTACAAGGCCGCGTCCCCGCAGACTTCGCGGTTTACGGCGGTGTCCGCCGCCAGGACCGGTAATCCGCAACTCATCGCCTCGACCATCGGGTGGCCGAATGTTTCGGAGACCGAAGGGAAGACGAAGATGTCATGCCCCTGGTAGAGCGAAGGAAGCATTCCATAGTCATGATGGCCAAGCGTGACGATGCCGCGTTCTGACGCGCGGCGCAGCAGCAAAAGATCAAGGGCGCTACCCCGGATCGCCTCAAGCTCGTCCAGCGTCATGGTGATTGTCGTCGCCGTCCGTTCTCCCGACTGGTTCAGAGCCTCAGTCGCCCGGGCGAGAACTCCTGGATTTTTGTGGGGGTAGTAGACCGATACATAGAGGAGGCGCAGCTCGCCGTTCTCGCGCCACGCCCGCGGCTGGTGGGCCGGCAGGAACGACCGAGCCAGCGTTCCGTAGGGATTCACGAAAATCTTTCCACTCAGGCGAGGGGACCAGTTGAGCAGGAGCTGTCGCATGGTCTCGGTCGGAGTGATAATCCGGTCGGCACGATGCGCAGACAGCAGCATCGTTGTGCGCCGCAGGTTACGCATCAGGGTGCCTTTCAGGCCCTGCGTCGGCGCGACGTTCGTCAGGTAAAATGGATCGAACAACCCGCCCTCACGGAGCAGAAGGACCTGGGGAACGGGGCTGCCGAACAGCGCGAAATTGGCCGATGAAAACAGGACATCCGGGGCGTGTTTCGCGACATCGCGCCGCCAGACCGTTTGCTCCCAGAGCAGCCGCGCGAGCGCGGGGTACTGGCTTGCCCCAAAGCGAAGGGTCTTGATTTGTGGCTCGGTGGGGAACTGCCTGGAAATGGCAAAGGTCGCGTCGACACCCCGCGCGTCCAGGCTTCGCATGAGGTTCGACGTGTAGGTGACGATGCCACCAAATCGCGCCGAGATCGCGTTGACGAGGATCTTCAAAGTCCGTCAGTCCTGAAGAAAGCCGGCGGCGTTACAGCGGCGAAACCGGGTTGACCCGGGACGACTGCTTCAGAAGCCGGCCGGTCCTCTGGGCGGTGCTGGCGAGCGAGAAGCTCTGTGCTCGCGTGCGCCCCCGCTCTCCGAGTGCCGCACGCAAGGCGTCGTCGTTATAGAGGCGCTCGATCGCATTCGCCATATTGTCGCTGTTCAGCGGATCAAAATAGAGACCGGCATCTCCCAGGATCTCAGGCATTGCGGCGGTATTCGAGCTGACCACCGGGGTTCCGCAGGCCATCGCCTCCACGAGTGGATGTCCAAAGGTCTCGACCGTCGACGGGAAGACAAGCAGACGGCATTGCGTGTAAAGCTCTATGAGCGCGTCTTGATCTACGGGGCCGAGGAACCGGACATTTGCCGTCAAGTCATGCCGCGCGATCTGCTGGCTGATCTCGTTGAAATAGTCCTCATCCACGACGCGGCCCGCAATCCGTATATGAATGCCGGGAATTCGAGGTTTCAGGGCCCGAAGGGCATCCATCAGCGTATGAAGATTTTTCTGAATATAGATGTCGGCAACGGCAAGGAGAAAAGAGCCCCGCTGCTCCTGCGGCGGGGAATCGAGAAAGCACGAACGTACGCCGTGGTGCACCACGGAAATTTTCCGGTGAATAGAGGCTGGCAGCCTTCGGGTCAGGGCTTTGGCGGCATAGTCCGAGACGGCAATCGTATGGGTGCTTCGCAGGATCGAGAAAGCGGTCGCAATCGCGAGTGCTCCCCAGTACAGGCGTTTGTTGAGGCGCGCTTCGCGCTCAACGACGGCGAGCGAATTGCGCAGCAGGATGACCGCTGATCTCGAAAGAAGCGGTCCAAAATTGGCGGGTGAGAACATCACGTCGATGCCCATAGCGCGTGCCAGGATCGGCAGGGCGCATTGTTCCCACAGGAGAAGGGGCAGTATGCCCGGCCTGAAATCGAACAAATGAATGCGAATCCGGTCGTCGAGGTCGGCAAAGATCGAAAATTGGTCACGATGAAGACAGAGGTGCAATTCGAGCTCCGGATCTGCCGCAAGCAGGGGCAGCACACCGCGCAGATAGGTCACGCCGCCGCCGGTCTTGGCGTGAACAGCATTCACGAGGACGCGATACCGTCCGCGCCGTTGGTGGGGTGGCTTCGCCATGTCCAAAGGGCGTCTCAGTTCTGGAATACGGGCAGCTTGTTGCTCATCTTTTCCAACTCTTGTGTGCATCCAGCCTGTGAGCGTCGAAGCGACAAGCTGGCATCGGCTTGATACTATGTCGGGTAGACCGCCTTTGCCGCCGCCTGCAACAAAAAACTCGCTCCAGGGTGCTCGTGAGCCTGTCGCCTTCGACGCATGCAGCCGACTTTGAAGGCAGGGGGGCCGTCTGGCGCACCGGGATATTGGCCATCCTGGCTGCTCTCGGATGTGTGCTCCTCGTCCTGGTTCGGCCCGATCGATTGCCGCTGGCTTCGGCGGTCTTTTCGGCGGCGACCATTGGCGTCGGCCTGCTGCCAGGAATCGATTTTATCGGCCGAAGGTCTTCGCAGCCCTTCCCGTTCTTTCCGGCGGTTGGCGCATTCTACGCCGTCTTTTTCGGGTTGCCGCCTTTCCTGATCGATATCTTCTGGCCTCGGGACCAGCCCCTACAAGCTTACCTTCGCGTGTCGAGCCTCGGGCCAGAGGTGACGGGGCTGGCCTTTGCCGGCACGGCGCTGATGATCGTTGGATTTTTTATGAGCCGGAGTTTGGTCTGGCAACGCCTTCCAGTCTTTCGGCTGCCTTCACCCTTACATCCTGGTCGGGTCCGTCTCCTGCTCTGGGGACTCATGGCCGGTCACTTCCTGTGGATGCTTGTCCCGGGCGTTCAAAGGCTGCCGTCGGCGGGACAGTTCCTGCAGCCTGCGGGTTACCTGGCCTTCGGGGCGTTCCTGTTGATGGCTTGGCGGGGAGAACTCTCCCGTTGGGAGGGTGCGCTCGTGTTCGGCGCGCTGCTGCCGGCCAAATTGGTGCTCGCCGTCGCGGCGACCCTGTTGTCTTCGGTTCTCTTCCTGCTCGCATTCCTCATCATGATGCTTCATCAGGTGGCGCGTCGGTGGTTCTGGGCGGGCATAGCGGGCCTGGTCGGCCTAACTGCTGTCGCGTTCGTTCCCCTTCATCTGGTCCGTGATACGGAAACCTGGACGAAGCTCGGTCCTATAGGGCGCGTGCAGCATGTTGGTCAGCTGATCGGGGAGCAATTTTCCGAACAGCGCACATTTCCGACCGCGCCGCCGCTGCTGCCGCCGATCGTCAAGCGGATCGCTCAAGTCGTTGTTCTGGGAGCGGTCGTGGAGCTCACTCCGTCCGAGATACCTTATTGGGGGGGCGAGACTTATAAACCCTTGCTGACCAGCTTCGTCCCCCGTGCCTTGTGGCCCAACAAACCCGAAGAAAGAACGGGGAACGCCTTCGGCATGCGATACGGGCTGCTTCTGCCGGTTGAGACGCAGATGTCGGTCAATCTGCCGTGGCTCACCGAGTTGTACGCCAATTTCGGGCGTGCCGGCCTGGTTTTGGGCATGTTGATAATCGGTGTTTTTCTCGCGCTTCTTGACCGCTTGTTCAATGCGAAGAGGATGAATTATCTAGAAGCCAGCGTTGGACTCACGGTGTTATTTCCGTTGATCCTCCAGGAATCGAATTTCTCGGTCTTGACCGGCAGCCTGCTGCCGCTTGCCTTGTGTTTGTGGCTCTACTTCCGCGTCGGATTGACGCTGCAGCCCGGGCCCTGGATTAGGAAAGTTCTTCGCCCGGGTTGAACTCCGCGAGGAAATTGGGCCGGGGCGGCCGGGCGGTAATGATGGCTGCAAGTGAGCACGCCAGATCCGCCGGCAATCTGACTATCGACCGGGCCATTCCGGCCCGCGATCGTCGCGCACGGTGCCCCCGGAACGCCTCAAGCGCTATGATCGCCGTGCGCATCATGACCGGGCCGAATACCGGCCCGGGCACACGCTGTAGATCGGCGACATGATCGCGCAACACGACGAGGTTGCAGCGATGCCGTTCGTCGACCCGGCTGGTAATGCCCCCTTCAAAAAGGTAGTAGCGCAACAGGGCATCGCCAAACAGAATGAAGCTACTGCCAACGCGGCCGAGCAGGCTGAGCCATAAATCGTAGTCTTGCGCTGAGCGAAGCCCGGGGTTGAAGCCTCCAACATCAAGCACTGTCGCCCGCCGCACCACGACCGTAGAGCTCGAAATGTAACCGCGCATGTACAACGTGCGCAGCGGATCGTCCGGGTTCGCGAGCCAGCGCGAGCGGCAGTCGATGCGCCGCTCACCGGCTGCGGTGATCTCAATGATGTCGTGAGCCACCATGGCGCAGCCGCTGGTTTTCAGCACGTCGAAGCTTCGGTTCAGCTTGTCGGGGAGCCACTCGTCATCGGCGTCGAGAAAGGTGAGCCACTCGCCGCGAGCTGCGGCAATGGCTCGGTTGCGTGCAGCACCCGCCCCGAGATTATCCTGGCGAAACAGACGAAGCTTGATTCCTGCCAATTCCGCCCGCACGGCGCGCGCCGCATCCAGTGTTCCATCGGAGGAGCCGTCATCTACCACGATGACTTCTCTCGGCTTCAGTGTTTGGCGCGCGATGCTGCGTAACGCGCGCGCGATGGTAGCGGCGGACTGATAGGCCGGCATGACCACGCTTGCATCTATGGCCGGTTCGGTGACCATGCTCATGGGGATCACAAGGCGTAGTACTCGCCGAGGAGCGCGTACTCGCGACCGCTCATGCCGCGCTTGAAGGCCGCGACGCCCGGAGTAAGGCTGTCATCAATTCCACCCAGATCGAACCAGCGGACCTGGTTCACCGCGAGCCTTTCCATGGCATGCCACAGAAGCAGATTCGTTGCCCGAAGCCGTCGCCCCGCGTCATTGGCCCAGCCCGTCATATAGGTTGCTGAGGTTCCGTGCCGCATGACCAGGATTCCCGCAAGCCATTCATCTCCCTGTCGGGCACGCAGCACCATGATCGTATCCTGCACTCCCGCCGAGGCGGTGCGAATGGCAGTCAGCAGCCGGGGGTCGGGGCCACTGAAGCTTTTCCTTGTCATCAGATCCTGATATCCGGCGACAACCGAGTTGAAGGCGGCGTCGCTGTCCTCCGCGACGGCTGTCACTCCATGCCGCTCCGCCGCCGACAGCATATTGCGCCACTTCCCGTCGAATGAAGCCCGCAGTTCGGCAAGGGGCTGTCCGAGGTCGATCCAAGCGGAGCGCCAGGCGGGCGAGGAACGGCGCCGATAGCCCAGCTGGCGCATCATGCTTCGAGCGTTGGGGCTATCCTCGAGCTCCGGAGCGATCAGCAGGCCTCGTCCCGTCCACCAACGGGCCGATGCGTGAAGCGCTTGGTATATGTCTGCCAGGAGTTTGGGCTCTGGGGGAGTGAGCCAGAGCGGACCGCGATTGATCCGTACGGCAGCGAGAAGCCCGGCTACCCGCCGCTCGAGGGCCTGCACCAGCGCAACGCTCTGCCCGTCCGCTTGGATAATGGCGCGCCGCACCGTCAATCCCTCGGTGCTCGCCTTGGCCCGGCCATAGGCCCACGACTGCAAGAGATTGCTTTGCGGGACGCCCGTGAAAAGCTCATTCCAGGTGCTGACCTCTCCGTCACTAAGCCAATGGGTACGGACGTCGCTCACGAGAACGCGAGAGCCTCACGATAGGCGGCTGCAAGCCCAGCCGGTTCAAGAGACTGGTGCACTGGCAGATAGACCCGGGTCCTGCGGAGCCGGATAGCCGTTGAATGCTGCGACGGCGCCGCCATGACCTCAGGGGCCATATCCGGCCAAGTCTCCGCGCCGAGCCCCGCCTTGCGGACACGATGGAACAAAGACTGCGAAACCTCCAGCGAATCGCCCTGCAAAATGAGACGATAACCGGCGTTCGGCGTATCGAGGACGGTAAATCGAGGCAGCGTCTCGAAGACCGCGGCGAGGGCCGTGCGATTCTGTTCGCGCCGCTCCGCAACGGCGGCCAGATCGGCGGAAGACAGCAGGCGGCGAGCCAGCGACGTCATGCGGCCTCGTGGCGGGAGGAGAACCGAGGGATCGTCGAGGAAGCTCTCAGCGTGGCGATGACGTCGGCGCATCAAGGCATTGCCCGCAGGGGTTGACTGGATCAGCCGCTTGGCCATCCAGGACAGTCCGCCGGATGCCGGCAGCATCTCCAGCGATCCGACGGCTGCAGCCCATGAGGCCGCGCGCGGCGGAAAAACCAGCACCGAGCCGTCCGGCACGGCCAGCCATTTGTGGGGGCAGTAGAGGACCGCATCGCCGCTTTCGCCGATTCCGGGGCGCGGATTGAGAACATGCGCGCCGTCCTCCACCAGCCGCCCTCCGGCTTCGTCCACGAAAGCTCGTGCGACCGCCGACTCGTTGGCGACGCCGAAATAGTGCACCAGCAGGAATAGATCGGGGGGCGTGGCGGCCATCAAGGCACGGCAGGCCTCCCAGTCAGGCGCGAGCGTTTCGGTGATCGGATAGAAGATCAGCTGGTGACCGCCGGCTCGCAGCGGCGCCAGGCTCTGATTGCAGAAGAAGTCCGGCACCCAAACACGAGCCGGTCCATTTCGCCCCGCGCTCGCCAATGCTGCCAGTGCCGTGGCGCCGCGTGAAAACCACAGCGATCGTTCGCCCTTGCGGCTCCACGCGGCGCCAAGTGCATCATTCGCTGGATTGGGTGTGAGCAGGGCGGACCAGAGGTCCGCAAGCTGCGGGAGCGGCACGGTGATCATAGGGCGACAATCTCGTTATACCGATCCTTGCGGCGCAACAAGATTTCTTGATCGTGCTGTGGTCCGGCCCTTCCGTCTTCGCGCCGATTGCGTTAACAGGATGGGGCCTTTGTCGAAAAACGATGCCACTCTTGGACTTATATGAACTGGCCCTGGAACACGCGTCGGGCGGGTGCAGCGGGCTTGATTGCCAGTCATAGGGCATCGAGGGACACGGCTCCGGCGGCCGCCTATTGGCCGTTCACCACGATTGATTGCTGCGGGCCTTCTGTCGCGGTCAGTTTCGGTTGCTTCGATCGTCAGGCGTCCGCTTCTTCCTTCGTAAGGGCCGCAAGGCCGCGATGACTGCGCAATCTCTCGGTGCCGCTGCGGCGTGGGTCTGGGTTCTTGCCATTGCTATTGGCTACCTGACGCAGTTTCTCTCCCTGTTGCCGGCCGTGCTCGCGGTTCTGGGCATCGCATGATAGCCGCCGCTGTCGTTGGCCTGATGGTCGCGGCCTGCATTGGCTGGGGGACGCTTCTCCTGAGAAGCGCCGGAGTTTTTGCAACCCTGAGCCGGAGTGAGCGCATTGCCTGGGCGTTTGCTCTGGGGGTCGGCGCCCTGGGCTGGATCGTGTTTCCCTTGGCGCTCGTGACCGTGAACACAGGGGTGCTGCTTGCGGTCCTGCTGCTACCCGCGCTGCTTCTTCTCGTTTCGGGGCAGGGGGCGAGTCTTGTTCCTGCCCCGCCAGCAGGCGCGTCGCTCGATGCGGCGACGGCTTTTCTTTTGATGGTCGCAGCCGCCGTGATGATCGGCGACTTTGCCGAAGCGCTGTCGCCGCCGGCCGATGCCGACAGCACGGCCTACCATTTTGCGACGCCTGCGCTGTTTCTCGAGGCTGGCCGGGTTTTCTTCATCCCCCGTGCAACCGACGGTGCCGCGCCGCTGCTGCCGCACATGACTTACATGGTTGCGTTGGCGCTCGGCGGCGAACGGGCGCTCACCCTCTGGTGTGCCGTATCCGGCTGGGCGGCAGCGGCCCTGAGTTATACAAGCGCGCGGCGTAGCCTGCCGCGTCACTGGTCGCTGGTGATTGCAGTCATCGTGCTAACGCTGCCGGCCATGCTTTATGGCGGGGGTACGGGTCAGGTCGAGCCGCGTATCGTGCTCTTCGTCCTGGTCGCGGGCTTCGCGGCGGCCGATGCGCTGCAACGGCAGAGCCTTGGCGCCGCGGCGCTCGCGGGCCTTGCCGCGGGTTTCTACGCCGGCTCGAAGTATTTCGGACTGATATTCATTGCGGCTGTTGGGTTGACACTGCTCATCCGGCGGCGTCCCTCGTTGCCGCTTCTGCTGACGTTCACCGCAGCGGCGTCGCTTGCGGGTGGCCAGTGGTATCTGTGGAACTGGTGGCATACCGGCGATCCTTTGTTCCCGGCTCTCTTTGGTCATGTCGCCTACGTGGCCGGTACGCCGTGGTCGGCTGCCCAGCAGGCCTACTTCCTCGACGTCTTCCAAGGGCGTGAATGGGCGGTGCCCGCCAATCTGTTCTGGTTGCTTGCCTATCCCGTGGCGGCGACCTTGGCCCCATTTGGCGAGTTCGACGCCGGACGAGTGGGCCTTGGTCCATATCTGCTTCTCGTCCTGCCGCTGGCTGTGGCCGGGGTCTGGGCAGGGCGCGGAGTTCTTGGCAGAAGCGCGCTCCTGACCGTCGCCATCATCCTTGTCCTGAGCTATGCCCTTTGGTTCTTCGCCAGCCCTTCGCAGCGGGTTCGTCACCTGCTGCCTCTCGTCCCGCTTGCCGTGATTGTGCTGACGGTAGCGGCGGAACGAGCGACGCGGACATGGTCGGTGCTGCGGGCTCCCTTGATTGCCGCGGTGGCGTTTACGCTCCTGCTACAGGCCAGCGCTCAGGGGCTGTATGTCATGAATCACTTGCGCCACCTGGTCAGCGGAGAGAACCGCGACGCATTTCTGCTTCGCAACGTCAGCGAGTTTGCCGTGGCCCAGGCGATCAATAGCGCTCTTGGCAAGGAAAACCGGGTGCTTCTGATCAATAGGCAGCTCAACTATTTTCTCGAGGTTCCGTATTTCTACGGCCACCCCCAAGGCGAAGCGCGTATCGAATTGCGGGCTGATTCCGTTGACCCCGAACTGTTTCGGAAGCAACTCGCCGCGCAAGGGGTGACCCACATTCTGACGCCTCTGCGGAACTCCGGCGCCGCCGGGTCAGGCCCGGAGGGTGGGATCGACATCCTGTCGGCTGAGCTTATTGAGCGGGGCTGCGCGATCATGCGTCAGGAGATCGATAGCCGGCGCGTCACCTCCCGCTCATTGGCGGTGAAGGAAGAGGATTTCGAAATAAAATCAAAGTTTTACTTATTAGAACTGACGCCTTCGCGGTGTTGATGTACCGCCAACATTCCAATTGACGTTCAATTGCTGAACGGCGTAGGTTCACTTTTTGAACATAGTGAAATCAAAGGCTTGTGGGGATCTGGGGTCTTGTCTTCCGATGGGACGATCGAGGCTGACGGACGGGATAACGATTCCCGAACGCTGAGCCTGCTCAACGCCATTCACGCGGATAGCCGCGTGACCCAGCGTTCGGTGGCCCAGACTATGGGCGTGGCCCTGGGTCTCGCGAACGCTTACCTGAAGCGCTGCGTTCGCAAGGGCCTAGTGAAAGTGACGGCTATCCCGGCCAATCGCTATGCCTACTACCTCACGCCTCAAGGTTTTGCCGAAAAGAGTCGTCTGACAGCGGAGTTTCTCGCCCAGACGTTCAATCTCGTACGCGCGGCGCAAGGTCAGTTTACCGGCCTTTACGATTTCTGCATCGCCCGCGGCTGGAGACGCGTCGCCATGTACGGCGTGAGCGACCTGTGCGACGTGGCGCTCCTGGCCGTTCGCGACCGGCCGGTTATCCTGGTGGGGATCGTCGATCCGCGCACCGCGACACCGGGCTTTGCCGGCCTTCCGGTCGTACGGTCGCTCGATGAACTGGGCGGGGCCGATGCCCTGATCGTCACCGACTTGCAGAACCCCCAGGCTGCGTACGACGCGCTCTGCCGGACTTGTTCGCCGGAACGCATTCTGACTCCCGCTCTGCTTGGTGTCGTGGCGGTCTCGGGAATGCCGGAGAAGGGGGCGGTGGTATGAGCTGCTGGTACGCCGTATTCACGCATCCGCGCGAAGAGAGCGTCGCCAAAGGCCATCTCGAGCGCCAGGGATACAGCGTCTATCTGCCGCGCTATCTCAAGCGCCGCAGTCATGCGCGCCGCGTGACCTGGGCGCCCATGCCGCTGTTTCCTCGCTACCTCTTCGTCGAGGCCGATCCCGACACGACCCCCTGGCGTGCGATGCGCTCGACGGTCGGCGTCCAGGATATCGTTTGCGCCTCGGGGCGGCCGGCTCAGGTCGCACCGTCCATCATCGACGCGATTCGCGCGCGTGAGGACGAGCGCCAGTTCGTGATCATCAACACGGTCTCCCAGTTTTGCCGGGGGGACAAGGTGCGGGTGCTCTACGGCCCGCTGGCGGATCAGGAAGGTTTGTTCGAGAGCAACTCGGATGCGGCGCGCGTCGTCGTTCTGATGCGGCTTCTCGGGCGCGACGTGCGGGTGGCCGTGCCACCGGACGCCGTGTCCCGCTGCGCCTGACTTAGGTCGGGCGCTTTCGCCACGCTGCGGTCTGGGGGGCTTTCACCCGGACTGCGGTAGCATGCCTGGAATTCCGATCGCCATGGCCAGCCAAAAGATTCTCGTGACCGGCGCCGACGGATTCATCGGCTCTCACCTTGCCGAAGCGTTGGTGCGTGACGGCCACGATGTCCGTGCCTTCGTTTTCTACAATTCGTTCAATTCTTGGGGTTGGCTCGATCACGCGGAGACACGCGTCAAGGATGCGCTCGACGTGGTTGCCGGTGATATCCGTGACCCGCACGGGGTGCGCGAAGCCATGCGCGGCTGCGACATCGTCCTGCATCTGGCGGCGCTGATCGCCATTCCGTTCTCTTATGCTTCACCCGCGGCTTACCTGGAGACCAATGCCGGCGGCACATTGAATCTCCTGCAGGCCGCCCGGGATCTGGGTGTCTCCCGCTTCGTTCATACTTCGACCAGCGAAGTGTATGGCACCGCGCAACGGGTGCCGATCGACGAGCAGCATCCACTGCAGGCCCAGTCTCCCTACGCGGCCACCAAGATCGCCGCCGACCAGATCGCCCTGTCTTTCCATCGTTCGTTCGACCTGCCGGTCACGGTCTTGCGTCCCTTCAACACATTCGGTCCCCGGCAATCGGCGCGCGCGGTTATCCCAACCATCATCGCGCAGCTGGTCAGCGGGCGTCCGGTGACACTCGGTTCGACACATCCGACCCGGGATTTCACCTTCGTGAGCGATACCGTTGCGGCATTCCGCTCAATCATGAAAGCGGACGGCGTTTTGGGTGAAGTCGTCAATGCCGGGAGCAACTTTGAGATCTCGATCGGCGACGTCGCGTGTGTCGTGGCAGAGGTGGTCGGTCGAAATGCCGACGTGCTATTCGACGAAGCCCGCCGACGGCCGGAGCGTAGCGAGGTTGACCGGCTGTGGTGCGACAACACAAAGGCCGAGCGCTTGATGGGGTGGCGCCCTGCCTACGCAGGGCCAGATGGCTTCCGGCGGGCCATCGAGACCACGGTCGCTTGGTTCAACAATCCGGCGAATCTCGGCCGTTATAAGGCCGAGCGTTACAACGTTTAGGGCATTTCGTGCCACAACTCCTCGATTCGACGGCTAGGTTGGAGTCGTTCTGCCGTGGCCGACTCAACCTGGCTGGTCCGGTGCCTCTGCACGCGCCGCGTTTCTCGGGGCGAGAAACCGAGTACGTGACCGATTGCATAAAGACGGGCTGGGTTTCTTCAGTCGGGTCTTATGTAAATCGATTCGAAAATCAGGTGGCGGCGGCCTGCGATGTCCGTTTCGGAATTGCCACGGTCAATGGAACTGCCGCGCTGCACGCGGCTCTCTATGCGCACGATATTGGGGCGGGGGATCTTGTTCTCTGCCCGGCGCTGACCTTCGTTGCGACAGCCAACGCAATCGTCTATTGCGGCGCGACCCCACTGTTTATCGATTCATCGCGCGAGACGTTGGGGATCGATGTCGGCAAGCTCGCGGAATTTCTCGAGCGCCGGTGCCACCGGATTGGCGGCGGCACTTACTACAAGGGGCGCCGCATCGCGGCTGCAATCCCCGTCCACATCTTCGGGCATCCGGTCGATTTCGCGCCGCTGGCGGAGCTCTGTTCCCAGGCGAACATTGCCCTGATCGAAGACGCAACTGAGGCATTGGGCAGTCGTTACCGCGGTAAGCCGTGCGGCTCGCTCGCCCGGGTTGCCGTCTTCAGCTTCAACGGCAACAAGATTATCACCACCGGCGGTGGCGGCATGTTGGTGACGGACGACGAGATATTGGCCCGTCGGTTGAAACACCTTACGACAACGGCTCGGGTTCCTCACGACTGGCTGGTTGACCACGACGAAGTGGGATTCAACTACCGTTTGCCGAACATCAATGCGGCGCTGGGATGCGCACAGATGGAAATTCTGCCCGAGCTGGTGCGTAACAAGCGGCATCTGGCCGACCTGTATGCCGATGTCTTCCTCGATGCCGAGGAGGCAGCGCTATTTCGGCCGCGTGCAGATGTCGAGAGCATCTACTGGTTGAATGCCTTGATGTTCCGCGATGCCGGCGTACGCGACCGATTTCTCGAGGAAACCAACGCGCGTGAACTACAGACAAGGGCGTGTTGGCGACTGATGCCGGAACTCAGCGCCTTCGCAGGAGCGGAACAGTCTGACGACCTTGCCGGTGCGCGGGATATCGCGGCGCGGCTGGTCAACATCCCGTCGAGTCCGTGGATGGTGGGGTCGTCGTCATTCGCGAAGAGTGCGGCGGCGCTGGGTGAGGCGTAAGCGTGACCGTTCGGCCAATCGCGGTGGTGACGGGTTCGCGGGCCGAATTCGGTCTTTTGGCGACTCTTATGGGCGAGATCAAGCGTGACACCGCACTGCGACTGCAGTTGATAGTCACAGGCTCGCACCTGGATCCGCGTTTTGGCAACACCGTCAGCGAGATCAAGGCCGCTGGCTTCGACATCGACGCCTCGATCCCGATGGACCTGTCTGATGATAGCCCGGCGGGCGTGGCCAAGGCGATGACACAAGGCCTCCTGGGGATGGTCAAGGCATTCTCCAGCTTACAGCCGGACGTGGTTGTCGTTCTGGGCGATCGGTTTGAAATTCTCGCGGCAGCGCAGGCGGCGATGCTGACGCGGCGGCCCATTGCTCATATCCATGGGGGAGAAGCAACGGAGGGCGTGATGGATGACGCAATCCGTCATGCGGTCACCAAGCTGGCACACCTCCACTTCGTGGCAGCCGATGCGTATCGTCATCGGGTGATCCAAATGGGAGAGGAGCCAAAGCGAGTGTTCACCGTCGGGGCGTTGGGCTTGGACCCGATTGCCAGCCTCGACCTTCCCGGGCGCGCAGAGTTGGAGAAGGAGATCGGCTTTGCCCTCGGAGAGGGGTACTTGCTGGTCACCTACCATCCGGTCACGCTCGCCGATGACCCAATGCGCGGCGCCCGGGAACTCCTGGCTGCTGTGGATCAATTCCAGCAGCGGCGAGTCCTGTTTACTGGGGTGAACGCGGACGCCGGGCATCTGTCAGTCTCCCGCTTGATAAGCGGGTATGTTGCGGCCCACGCCGACAGAGCTGTTCTTCGTGCCTCATTAGGCTCGCGGCTTTATCTTGCCGCGGTCAAGCACGCGGCGGCGGTGGTGGGCAATTCATCGAGCGGCCTGATAGAGGCACCATGTTTCTCCGTTCCGACCGTGAATGTTGGTGATCGTCAGCGCGGACGACTGCGTGGCGAATCCGTCGTTGACGTGCCGGAGGAGCGAACGGCGATCACAGCGGCGATCCGCCGTGCCTGTGACCCGCAGTTTCGCGCGGGTATCAATCCTGCGCGCAGCCCCTACGGTGCCCCGGGCGCTGCCCGGCGTATCCGAGATGTGTTGCGGGCGATGCCGCTGGACGGAATTCTGACGAAGCACTTTCACGATCTGCGGGCGGCGCCGTGACCGTCTTCGTCATCGCCGAGGCGGGCGTCAACCACAACGGACAAGTCGACATGGCTCTCCGTCTGGTTGATGCGGCGGCCGCGGCTGGTGCGGATGCGGTGAAGTTCCAGACCTTTCGTGCCGAGGCGCTCGCGGCTCCGGGCGCGCCCATGGCGGCCTACCAGAATCGGACCATGGGCAATGATGAGAGCCAGTTGGCGATGCTCAGGGCGCTTGAGTTGTCGACGGACGCACACCGTGCCGTCGTGGAACGCTGCTGCCAACGACAGATACGCTTTCTCTCCACGCCCTTTGATCTTGGCAGTCTGGACTTCCTGGTGCGGGATCTCGCCGTCGACCGCCTGAAGATCGGATCGGGGGATCTGACCAATGCGCCGCTTCTGCTGGCCGCTTCTCGCTCCGGGCTGCCTATCATTCTCTCGACCGGTATGGCGACGATGGAGGAGATTGCAGCTGCTCTCGGCATCCTCGCTTTTGGTTACATCTCCGACCGCGGCTGGCAACCCTCTCGCCCAGCGTTTTCGGAGGCATTTGCATCTCCGGCCGGGACCAGGGTCCTGAAGGAGAAAGTGACGCTCCTTCATTGCACGACGGAATATCCTGCTCCACCGGAGGAGGCAAACCTGCGGGCGCTGCTAAGCCTGCGTCAGGCCTTCGATCTGGCGGTGGGGTTCTCGGATCATACGGCCGGCATTGCTGTCGCGACGGCCGCCGTTGCGCTTGGCGCGGTGACGATCGAGAAACATCTGACGCTGGATCGTTCGCTCAAAGGCCCTGATCATGCGGCATCACTCGAGCCGGGTGAGTTCAAGGCGCTGGTCGATGCCGTGCGCACGATTGAAGTAGCGCTTGGTGATGGCGAAAAGCGTCCCGCTCCGAGTGAGATCAAGAACAAGGTCGTGGCCCGAAAGAGCTTGGTCGCGCGCACTCGTATCGCCAAGGGGGAGCGGTTTACGGCAGAAAATTTAGGCACTCTTCGCCCGGGCAACGGCGTATCAGCGTTGGACTATTTTGACTGGCTGGACCGTCCGGCTAACCGCGACTATGCCCCCGGAGAGGCAATAAGCTCGTGACAGCTCCGGCAATCGCTTCAGGCATCGGGAATCCAGTGGTCGTCGTCGGTGCTGGCGGGCACGCAAAAGTCCTGGTTGAAGCTCTTCGCTCCGCCAATGTTCCGGTGCTGGCCGTGATCGACCGCGACGTGACGAAGCATGGCATGGACGTCCTTCGGATCACGGTCGCCGGCGACGACGCGTGGCTGCACAAGACCTACCCCCCGGGTACGGTACGGCTGGTCAATGGTGTCGGTTCGGTTCGCCGTCCCGTGCTGCGCCGCGACGTCTTCGTAGCGTTCAAGGCGCGCGGCTACGATTTCGCTAGCGTCATTCATCCATCGGCGACGATTGCCAGCGATGCGATCATCGGAGAAGGAGCACAGATCATGGCGGGGGCTGTGATCCAGCCCGGTGTGCGGATCGGCTCCGACGCCTTGATCAACACACGAGCATCCATAGATCATGATTGCCTGATTGGGGATCATTCCCATGTGGCGCCCGGTGCCACGCTGTCGGGCGATGTGCATCTCGGTACGGCGGTGCATGTTGGAACCGGAGCGACCCTCATCCAAGGCGTCCATGTTGGCGACGAAGCGCTTATCGGTGCCGGGGCGACGGTGTTCGACAATGTCGCGGGCGGGACATTTGTGTGCGGTCCGCGGGCTGTTGAACGAGAGACGAAATGAGCTGGCGTAAGACTTTGGTGCGCGAGACGGCGTCTCTCAAGGAAGCCATTGCTGCGATCGACGGCAGCAGCCTGCAGATCGCCTTGGTCATCGATGGCGACGGCCGTCTCTGCGGTACCGTGACAGACGGTGATATTCGCAGGGCTATTCTCCACGGGGTTTCGCTTGATTCACCTGTGTCGGAGCGGATGAATCGCAATCCCACGGCCTTGCAGCGGGGCGCGAGCCGTGAGTCTATTCTTTCTATCTTCCGCACGAAGAAGCTTCATCAAATCCCGCTTGTTGATGAGGGCGGACGTTTGGTTGGTCTTGAGACCATAGACGACCTCGTCGATGGCAAGGCTGACGATACAATTGTCGTGATCATGGCTGGTGGTCCGGGTGTCCGCCTGAGGCCGTTGACGGATCACAAGCCCAAGCCGTTGCTGGAGGTTGGCAGCAAGCCGCTGATCGAAACGATCATCGATACTCTCGTCAATCACAGGTTCCGGCGGTTCTACATTGCCGTCAACTACAAAGGGGAGATGATCAAGCAGGCGCTCGGCGATGGGGTGCGTTGGGAGGCGGATATCCGCTATCTCGACGAGGACGAGCGCATGGGCACCGCTGGAGCTCTGTCGTTACTTCCGGAGTTGCCGTCGCGGCCGTTGCTGGTGCTCAACGCCGACCTGCTGACCACTCTCAATTTCCGGCACCTTCTGCAGTACCACATGGAGCAGCGCAGCCAAGCCACGGTATGCGTACGCGAGCACGTTACCCAGCTGCCGTTCGGCGTCGTCGAGGTGGAGAGTAATCGTGTCCTGGCGGTCGAAGAGAAGCCCGTGCGACGCTGCTTTATCAACGCCGGCATTTATGTCCTTGATCCGGCGGCGCTTCGCCTTCTTTCTCCTGGCGAATACTGTGACATGACAACGCTGCTTCAGCGCGCCCTTGAGAACGGCGGGGCTGTCTCTGCCTTTCCAATCCGTGAATTCTGGATCGATATTGGCCGCCACGACGACTACACTGCGGCCCATAGCCACTACGCTGAGCTGTTCAAATGAGCGGCCAGTCGCGGTTGTGCACGATTCTCGCGCGCGGCGGGAGCAAGGGGGTGCCCGGGAAGAATCTGCGGGAGTTGGCCGGCAAGTCGCTGCTTGCTCATGCCGTGCAGCAGGCGCGCGATTCCGCCCTATTTCAAACCATCGCCGTCAGCAGCGACGACGATGCCATTCTCGATGCCGCCAGGATACTAGGAGTTGAGCATGTTATCCGGCGCCCGGCCGCGATGGCCACAGACGAGGCATCGAAGCTGCCGGCTATCCAGCATTGCGTGCATGCGGTGGAAGCCAGGACTCGCGTCCTCTACGGCGTCATCGTCGATCTGGGTGTTGCCTCGCCGTTCAGGACGGCGGATGACATAAGGGGCTCGGTGTCGCTGTTCGAGGCCCGTAACCGGCCCAGCATCGTCGTCAGCGCCACGCGAGCCCGCTCGTCCCCCTACTTCAATATGGTCGAGCTGGACGCCGACGGGTTCGCCCATTTGTCGAAGCCCCCGCCGCGGCGCATAGAGCGTCGGCAAGATGGTGTGCCCGTGTACGAGCTGAACGGGGCCATTTACGTATGGCGCCGGGACGCAATCCTCGAAGCTCCCGCCGTGTTCTATCCCGACACCGTGATCTTTGAAATGCCGCACGAGCGCTCGGTCGATATTGATGGGCCGACAGATATGGCCTTCGCTGAGTTCCTTGTCGCGACGCGACCTGCGCCCCTCTGACAACCGGATGAATGAGAATTCAATGATGCCCTATTTCGGCTTGCCGAAGCCGTTTCAGCCAAAGCGTTTCCGTGGCGATATGGGCTCTTCCGAAGCGCTTTACGGGCTGCCGGTGAACGTGCGCTTCTGCAAACGCTGCGTTATTTCCAATCAGCGGCCGAGCTCCGCGGTTGAGTTTCGTCATACCCGCGACACCAGCAAGTCGACCATCCATATCGACGACGACGGCATATGCGACGGTTGTCGCGTTGCCGAACGCAAGGAGCGTGAGATCGATTGGGCGGCTCGGGAGCGGGAACTGCGCGCCCTCTGCGATCGCTACCGCCGGCGCGACGGCGGCTACGATTGCGTGGTTCCAGGTTCGGGCGGGAAGGACAGCTTCTACGCCGCGCACAAGCTCAAATACGAATACGGCATGCACCCCCTGACGGTGACTTGGGCTCCTCATATCTACACGGACTGGGGTTGGCGAAACTTCCATCGCTGGCTGGCGGCGGGCTTTGACAACATGCTCGTCACTCCGAATCCCCGCGTTCACCGGCTCCTGACCCGCGTGGCGGTGGAAAGCCTCTTTCATCCCTTTCAGCCCTTCATCCTGGGGCAGAAGAATCTCGCGCCGCGGATGGCCGCCAAATTCGGTATTCCGCTGGTGTTTTACGGGGAGAGCGAAGCCGAGTACGGCAATCCGGTTGCCGAATCGCTCGCCGCTGAACGTTCGGCGGCTTACTTCACCGGGAGCGATTCCGAGGTCTATCTGGGTGGGGTCGCCCTGTCAGATCTGATCTCGCGCTTCGGCGTCGATCGCAACGAACTGAGTATTTACCTTCCGGCCGATCCGGCGGAGGTCAAGTCCGCCCAGGTAAGCGTGCACTACCTTGGCTATTACCTGAAGTGGCACCCCCAGAGCTGCTACTACTACTCCGTCGAGCACGGCGGTTTTGAGGCATCGCCAGAGCGCACACCCGGGACTTACAGCAAGTACAACTCCATCGACGACAAGATTGACGATCTGCACTACTACACGACTTACATCAAGTTCGGCATCGGACGGGCCACGTACGATGCGGCACAAGAGGTCAGGTCCGGCGATATTACCCGCGAGGAGGGGGTCTCGCTGGTGCGTCGGTTCGATGGCGAATTTCCGGAGCGCTTCATCGACGAGCTGTTCACATATCTCAGCATCCCGCCCAACGAGTTTCCGCAGGCGTCACAGATGTTTTCGCAACCTATGATGACTCGCGACCATTTCACGCTGCTTGCCGACTCCTTCCGTTCACCGCATTTGTGGCGGCAGGACAACGGGGCTTGGGCGCTCCGCCGGCCGCTTTGGGCGGAGAACACCTGAACCTGCCCGTTCAATGGCAAGCCTTCGCCTCATTGCCCGGCTCGATGTAAAGGCGCCGAACCTGATCAAAGGCGTTCGTCTGGAAGGTCTGCGTAAGCTCGGCAACCCTCACGATTTCGCGCAACGCTACTATTCTGCCGGTGTTGACGAAATCCTTTACATCGACTCGGTGGCGAGCCTCTACCAGCGCAATACAATCGTCGACCTCGTGGAACGAACCGCGGAAGACGTCTTTGTGCCAATCACCGCAGGCGGCGGAATCCGTTCGGTCGAGGATGCCCGCTCCCTTCTGCGCGCCGGAGCCGACAAGCTTGCGATCAACACAGCCGGCATCGCCCGGCCGAGGCTGTTGAGCGAAATTGCGGAGCGCTTCGGCTCGCAATGCGTGGTTCTGGGTATCGAGGCAAAGCGTGTCGGACCCGGGCGATGGGAGTGCTACACGGATAACGGCCGCGAAAAGACCGGGATGGATGTTGTCGATTGGGCTATCCGCGGTCAGGCGCTCGGGGCGGGCGAGATCCTGCTGACGTCGGTCGATCAAGAAGGCACGCGAGGCGGCTTCGATGTGGCCCTGGTTCGCGCGGTGAGTGAGGCGGTGACCATTCCCGTGATCGCCAGCGGCGGTATGGGTACGATCGACCATCTGCTCGAGGTTGTGGAGCAGGGCCGTGCTGACGCCGTCGCCATGGCGCACGTACTGCACTATCAGACCTATAAGCTTGCTCAAATTCGCGACGCGCTGCGACAGCGCGGTCATCACGTCCGCGCAGCCTGATGCCCGCCAGTTCCCGGGTTACTATTGTCGACTACGGCGGCAGCAATCTGCTGAGCGTGGTCCGTGCTCTGCGTCATTGCGGCGCTGAGATCTCTCTTGCCGTGGAGGCGTCGGATGTGCGCGCGGCCGAGCGCCTGGTCCTGCCCGGCGTGGGAGCCTTTGGCAACGTCCGCGCCGGGCTGAGCGAGCGTCAGCTGATCGATCCTATCAAGACGTTCGCAGAGACGGGGCGGCCATTTCTCGGTATTTGTGTGGGCATGCAGTTGATGATGGACTACAGCGAAGAGTTTGGCCGTCACGAAGGGCTTGGTCTGGTGCCTGGGGCGGTAACGCCCATTCCTACCGTCGGAGCGGACGGCGAGCCGCATCGCATCCCCCATATCGGGTGGCAAGAGCTGACACCTCCAGACGGTGGTGCCGCCTGGAAGGGCACGATATTCAGCGACGTCGAGAGGGGTGCTTCGGCATACTTCGTCCATTCGTTTCATGGCGTGCCGCAAGCCGACACGTTCCGTCTGGCGGACTGCCACTACGACGGCGTCCGGATTGCCGCCGCCATCGCGCGCAACAGTTTGTTTGGCTGCCAGTTTCACCCCGAGAAGAGCGGTCCGGTGGGGCTAGGCATCCTTCAGCGCTTTCTAACGATATGACCGCCACTAACTCGGCGACGATCCTCCCGGTAAGAGAAGACCCGCTTCCGGTCGATCTTTCGGTTCTGGCGCTGCCGACGTATCTCCAGCGCTCTTACAAGCGGATTGTGCTGTCTGGCGGTGCGGATACGGCAGTGGAGGCTATGGCGGGCCAATCATCGACGCTGCTGGTGACAGGGAGCTGGGAAGAATGGCGGCGCGCTTCACTGAGGCACAGTCATTGTGTCCATTTCGAATGGGCGCTGGCAGACGGCCCCGACCTCGCTGCCCCCGAGGAGGATGTCTATCTGCGCTACACTGACTGGATGTTCGCGGGTGGCGCGGACATGACTCGTTTCGGCGGGATCTCGTTAGGTGCTTTGTTCTGGCGTGACGTGACCCTTGCCTGTCTCGAACGTGATCGTCTGATAACAGGCATCACGCGACTGATACGGGCGTTCAAGCCGGAGGAAATTGTTATCGCGGCCGATGCCGGGCCTGGCGTCCATCTCGATGGCGCCGCTCGGGTTGCCTTGGCGGATGCCGTGGCACGTCGGCACGACGTCGAAGTGACATCTCGGGTGGCTGCGGAGACGACTCTGAGCAGGGTGTCGGCGGCGGATCCGTGGGGCCGCCGGCTGTTGCGTCAGCTCTATGCCATGATCGTCGAGCGGCTGTTTGATCTCCGCTGGCGCTCGAGCGGGCGGAAACCGAAGGTGTTCTTCCTGCTCAACGGCGCGGCTTTGCTCCCTTTGATTGCCTCATCAGCCGCGCGCGGAATCGCTCCTGTCATTGCGGCGGCTCAGTGGCCGAAGACCTTGAGTTTTCTGCGCCAGTGCTGGCGACAGGGGGTCGTCCTCGCGGCTTTTCCAGAAGCGCGGCTCTCGGAAAGAGAGCGCGAGGAACTCAAAGCCATGTCCGGCGCGGTCGAGCGCGGCTGGGGGCCGACTGACGACATTGCCGAAGAGACGCGTCGAGGTTTCATTCGCCAACGCTGCCTCGCCACGTCTGCGCTGGAGCGGGCTGCGGCCAAAGCAAAGCGCTATCGTCGGCTCTTCGAGCGTCATCGGCCCGTTCGAGTTGTGGTGGGTGACTCGACGAACCAGGAATGTCGTGCCGTTCTGGAGAACGCGCGGGCTCTCGACATTCCGGCTGACGAAGTGTTGAACGGCATGTTCCTGTCGGCTCGCCGGTGCGATGCCCGCTCGGGGCGCGATCAGATGCCCGGCCTGATCGACCGCCTCCTCGTCTGGGGGTCGGCGGCTTTGCCGTGGGCGGCTGCAGCGGCGCCCGATGTCGAGACGGAGCTCGTGGGATATCCACCCGCCGTGTGTTCGACCGCTGTGCCTTCGCTACGGGGGCAGGGGCGTCGCCGGTGGCTGGTGCTGCCATGCTATGTCGATGGCGACGATGTCCGGGGCCTGCAAGCCAGCTTCTTCGCTTACATCATTGCGGTTCTTCGCATGCTTCGCGAGCTGGGCTACTCGGATGTGCGGCTGAAACTGCATCCCGGAGTCTTGCCGGGCTGGCCGATGAAGGAAGACGTGGAACGCATTCTCATGCTGCATGATGTCGCTGCGCCGGTTTATCAGGCTGATTCTCTCGCCGTGCACCTGACTTGGGCGGATGCCGTGATCGGGCCGGTGAATTCCGGCGCCTGGGTTGAGACCCTGGCCGCCGATCGCGCCTATTTCCCTCTGCTGCCGGCTCCGTCGAGCATGGACATGCGTTTTCTGGGCGGCATCCGTGTTTTCAACTCGGTAGGGGCGCTGCGCCGTGCGATTGCGGATAGCTGGCAGCCGGACGTTAAAGCCACGCTGCAGGCGCTCTGCGCCGCCACCGAGATCGAGGATCCCGTGTCTTCGCTCTGGAAGGCGGTTGAGCGACGGATCGATCCGCAAGTCCGGCCAGTGCCCCTGGCATAGTTACGGCTACAGGACATAAAGGGAGGAAAGATGAGCGATCTGCTGAAAGGGAATTTTCCCGCGAAGAATGCTGTGAAGGTCGAGGAAAAGGTCGAGACGATGGAAGAGCGCTTCGAACGCGAGGCGCTGAAGCGCCTTGGGGGCTCAATTGCGTTCGTCTCGAAGAAGAAGGTCAGCTGGAATCCGCCCGGGGCGTGAGCGAACAGTCCGATACGGCATATTCGACGAGATCGAGAGAAGCGATGGCGCTTGTGGGTGATGATGAGCGTGGCGGTGGGCTGGGCAGAAAGCTCGTGGCCGAGATGCATGCCCTTACTCATCACCGCCACGGCGCAATTGCCATAAACAACGCGGCACTGAACAAGGCCGCATTCGGCCAGGGGCGGTCGCTTGCTGCCCTGCGCGACGAGATCGTGGGCGAGGGAGAAAGCGCCATTGTTATTGCCGCAGGCCCTTCAATCCGGCGGCATGATCCGATCAAGGCCATTAAGGAGTCGGGTTACCGTGGTGCCGTAATCGCGACCGACTCGGCGATCGGCTACTGCCTGCGTAACGGTGTTGTGCCTGATCTGGCCGTCACCGTCGATCCGACGGGTCCGCGTATCGTCCGCTGGTTCGGCGATCCTGATCTCTCGCCCCAGAAGCTTGCGGAGGACGACTACTTCGTCCGACAGGATCTCGATACGTTCTTTGCCAATCAGATGCGGGCGAACGAGGAGCAGTTGCGTTTGTTCGATCGGTTTGGCAAGTCCATCCGGATTGCAATATCGACGGCGTCGTCGCCAGCTGTTGTGCGGCGTGTTCTCGACACGGGCATGGACGTTTTCTGGTGGAATCCGATGCTCGATGATCCGGATGAGCCTGACAGCCCGACAGCCCGCCTTCAGCGCGAAAACGGTATGCCGGCGGTGAATGCCGGCGGGAATGTCGGAAGCGCCTGCTGGATGATGGCTTCAGCCGTACTGGAGAAGCGGCAGGTTGCCCTTACGGGTGTAGATTTCTCGTACTACGACGACACCCCCTACAGCGCCACGCAGTATTATCACGAAGCGGTAGCTCTGGTCGGAAAAGACAACCTTGATTCGGTCTATATGCGTGTTCACAACCCCTACCTTAACGCCTGGTTCTATACCGATCCGGCGTACATGTGGTACCGTGAGTGTCTGCTTGAAATGACCGCTGATGCCGACTGTGTGACTTGGAATTGCACCGAAGGCGGCATCCTTTTCGGCGACAGCGTGCGCTTCGCTCCGCTTGCGGAGTTCCTCAAGTTCAACGGTACGAAAGGTCCGCAAAGCTAGGCGAGCTATGGCGAAGGTACTTTTCATCAATCCTGTCGTGCGCGAAGAAGACGCGCCACGCCATGTGCCCTATGGCATCGCCTTGCTGGCCGCCATCGCCATGCAGAAGGGGCATCTGGTTCAGGTCTATGACCAGAATGCCTGGCGTCAGCCGGAGGAGGTCGTGCGTCGCGTCTTGGCTGCCGACGAATGGGATGTCATCGCGCTCGGCGGCATAACAACCGTCTATGGCTCGGTAAAGCGGTTGGTGGCAATGGCTCGTGACGTCTGCCCCCGTGCGGTCATCGTGCTTGGGGGGGGGCTTCTGACCTCTCTGCCACGTGAAATGATGAGCTGGCTGGCGGACGTGGACGTGGGTGTCGTAGGGGAGGCCTTCTTCACCTTTCCCGAAATCCTGTCCATGGTGGACGCGGGGAAGCGTGACTGGTCGACCATCGACGGGACGGCTTTTCGGAAGGCCGATGGTGAAATTGCTCTGACAGCACCTCGCGCCCTGCTCGACGATCTCGACCAGCTGCCGTACCCGGCCTGGGAGCTGTTCCCTCTCGAGGAGGTTTACTTCAAGAACAGCCAGGTGCTGTTTTCGGAGGAGGGAATGCTGGCCACAAGACGGCTGGACATCAATGCGAGCTACGGCTGCTCCCTGATCTGCCGGTTCTGCTTCCATCTCGGCATCGCCGGTGACATGCGCTACGCCAAGGACAGAGACGGGCGCGACACTGTCCAGTTCGATATGCCTGGCGCATATACGCGGCGCATCCGTTATCACAGCCCGGAATATGTCGTGAAACTCGCGAAATACGCGTACGACAAGTTCAACGTGAATTTTATCGGGTTCCTTGATGAGAACCTGATGACAATGGATGTCTATTCCGGCCGGACATGGATGAAGGAGATTTGCCGGCTATGGAAGGAGTATGGCCTGCAGCCGTCCTATCTGCGCGACGGAACGCCGCGTGGCGAGCAATGGACCGGCGTGCATTGGTCTGGCACCAGCCACGCCACGCTCTGCACGCGCGAGATACTGAGGGAAATGCGCTCGGCGGGCTGCTCGCATCTGGTGTACGGCTATGAATCATTCTCCGACCAGGTGATGAAGCGGCTCGGCAAAGGAGCATCGCCCAAGACGAACATACGAAGCTTCTTCTGGACGCTGGAGGCCGACATCCGGCCCATCCCGAACCAGATCATTGGCTTCCCGTCCGAGGATTTCGCGTCATTGCGCGACGATATGGAAGCGTGGAAGAAGCTGGGCATTGTGGTCAAACCGTTCTTTGCCACGCCCTATCCGGGCTCGGAGTGGTTCCAGACCTACCGTGCTTCCATCGAATCGCAATACAACGGGGACCTCGAGGCCTTCATTCTCGATCTTGGCGATGCCACTCGCGTCACCGCTGTGATCTCTCAGAACTTCAGCCCGGTCGAGCTGCTTGGCCTGCGCGAGCTTATGTTGAACTTCGATTTCAAGCGTATCGCAGAATACGAGAATATCTGGCGTCGGAATCATCGCATCCCGGAGGGTGCATCTTCCACGCTCTACCAAGACCCGGTGGCCGTCGAGGCGGCGGACTAGGGTATTGGCCGGCCTCCGGGTCGGCTCTGAATCGCATCTCAATAAGGCTGGTGCGTTGGCGGTCGGCATCTCCGGCACCACGAACCCTGCTTAAGGCTTTCCCGCGCCAACGCGTGTCCTGATGACGGAATTTCTCCGCAAGCTGTTCTCCTTCTTCGATCGCCGCACTCGCCGGCAGATCATGGGGCTGATGTTCGTGATGGCCTGCGGTGCGGTGCTCGAAATGGCGGGGATCGCGATGATTTTTCCGCTTCTTCAGTTGGCGGTCGATCCCTCCAGGGTGCCCCTCATGGCGGGGCTGCAGCAGGCACTCGGGCTTTCGCAACCCGCCGACCTTCTCGCAGCCCTGAGCCTAGCCGTATTTTTCTTCTTCATGCTCAAGAATGCTGCACTGATAGGCATCACCTACCTGCAGAACGCCATGGTCAACGCGAGGCAGGCCGAGTTCTCGGTACGGTTGTTCCAAGCATATCTGGGCCGCCCTTACGTTGATCATATCCGCCAGAATTCGGCCGAAATCATACGTAACATCACCTGGTCAAATTCCATCCTTTTCGGCAACGGCCTCCTGGCCTTTCTGACGCTCCTGATGGAAGGAATGCTGATCGCCGCAGCCGGAATGGTGCTGCTTGTCCTTGAGCCGTTCGGTACGGTGGTGGCTGGCGCTGTGCTGGGACTTACCATGGGCGCTCTCTATGCGTCGACGCGGCGGCGGCTGACGGTGTGGAGCAGCGGCAATAAATCCAATAATGCCGCGATGATTCAGGCGCTGAACGAAAGCATGGCCGCCTTCAAGGAAATTCGGATCACCGGCCGCGATGATCGCTTTACAGAGATCTTCAGCCGACTCAACGACGAATGTGCAGCGTACCGGACGCGGCTGGCAGTGGTTGGCCAGCTTCCCCGGCTGGTGGGCGAGGTTGCAGTCATCGGCACAATCGTTGCGGCTGTGGGCACGATCACGATTCTTCAAGGGCGCACGCTGCTGGAGGTCATGCCGGTGCTCGGCGCGTTCGCTGCCGCGGCGCTGCGTATCCTTCCTTCAGTCAATCGTATCGTGACGAGCGTCTCGGCCATTCGGCAGAGCATTCCTGTCATCGAGGATCTTTACCGCGACTTTCACGCTGTCCGGCAAGATGCTCTGCGGACAACCACAGCCCGTGTCCCCGCCTTCACGAGGGAAATTCGCGTCGAGGACGTCAGCTTTCGCTATCTCGATGCTCCTCGGGCATCGCTGTCCAATGTGTCGCTGCGGATACAGCCTGGCGAATCCGTTGCTTTCGTTGGCGCTTCCGGTGCCGGCAAATCGACGCTCGCCGACGTCATCCTCGGTGTCCTGCGGCCGGATAGCGGGCATGTCACTATCGATGATCGAGATGTCGGAGTTGACCGCTCATCGGGAGCGGGGCGCTTCGGCTATGTACCGCAGAGCATCGTGCTGCTGGACGCGTCGCTGCGCGACAACATTGCATTCGGGATCCCGCCAGAGGCGATCGACGACGAGAAGGTTGCCACGGCGGCACGCATCGCGCAGATGGCGGGGTTCATCGAGACGCTGCCCCAGGGGCTCGATACGACCGTCGGCGAGCGGGGCGTGCGGCTCTCGGGTGGCCAGCGACAGCGCATCGGCATTGCCCGGGCTCTCTATGAAGACCCTGATATCCTGATATTTGATGAGGCGACATCATCGCTCGACAATCTGACAGAAGAAGAGTTCAGCCGAGCCATCGATCAACTTCGCGGGCGCAAAACCATCATAGTCATCGCGCATCGATTGAGCACGGTGCAGAAATGCGACCGTCTGTTCTTTCTTGCTGAGGGATCGCTCGTTGACAGCGGCTCCTTCGACGACCTGGCGCGACGCAATGCCGAGTTCCGCCGTATTGCCCGGCTCGACTCCACCGCACAGCCTCTTGCCGCCGCCCTGCGTGCCGGCTGAAGACAGGGACCACGTATGCGAACTGAAATCCTCTGCACACTCGGTCCCGCTTCACTGAATGAGCGGGTCATCAAGCGCCTCGAGAGCGTGGGTGTGTCACTCTTTCGGATCAATCTCTCGCATACGGAGCTCGCCCAGCTCGAAGGAATCATCCGCAAGATCCAGGCATGGACGGACGTCCCGATCTGTCTCGACACCGAGGGTGCGCAGGTGCGAACCGGACCGTTCGTCACGGGCGGGGTGGCCCTTCACGAGAATGCGACCGTCACCGCGCATTCGCGGCGTGTGCCTGGCGATTCGCTGAATTTCTCTCTCTATCCGGCCGGCGTCGTCGACATGCTGAAGCCGGGGGATTTCATCAGCATCGATTTTGACGCGGTGCTGACTCAGGTTCTGGACGTCAAGCCCGGCCAGGCCACGATGCGGGTGCTGAACGGGGGCAAGATCGCGCAGAACAAGGCGGTTACGGTCCACCGGGCGTTGCCCCTGTCGCCACTGACAGAGAAGGACAAAGCCGCGATCGCCATCGGCCGTCGACATGGCATCCGCCATGTCGCTCTGTCATTCGCCAATCGTGCCTCGGATATCGACGAGGTTCGGGCGCTTGCCGGCAAAGACACGTTCGTGATCTCCAAGGTCGAATGCTGCAATGCCCTGGAGAACCTGGCCGATATCGTCACGCATTCCGAGGCGATACTCATCGATCGCGGCGACCTGTCCCGCGAGGTGCCGCTGGAGCGCATTCCCGCCACGCAAAAGATGATCATCCGCACGGGCAAGAAGCTCGGGCGCAAGGTCTATGTGGCGACGAATCTCCTCGAATCGATGGTGTCGTCGCCCAGCCCCACCCGGGCTGAAGTGAACGACATCTTCAATACGATGGCGGACGGTGCGGACGGATTGGTCTTGGCTGCCGAGACGGCGATCGGGGCCTATCCGGTCCATTGCGCGAACATGGTCGTCAAGCTGATCCGCGAGTTCGAATCCTGGACCGATGACGCCTGGCGGAAGCCGGCCGACGCGTTTTCCATGCTGGTTCCCCCGCATGGCGGCCAGCTCGTCCAGTCCCATGCGACGCTGGATGAGGTGGGGAAGGAGCTGCCCCGCGTAACTGTGTCTGTCCGGGAACTGAGCGACTGCGAGCAGATCGCCTTCGGGACTTACTCTCCCCTGGAAGGCTTCATGGATCGGGCAACTCTGCTGTCGGTTCTGGAAAGCTTCGTTCTTCCCTCCGGTGTCCCCTGGACGCTACCCATCGTTCTGCCCGTCGATACAGTCACCGCCCGGCGGCTGAGCCCCGGTCACACCATAGCGCTGTGCACGTCCGGCGGGGTGCTCCATTCGCTTCTCGATGTCACGGAAATCTACCCGATCGAGTTCGATCGACTCGTCAAGCCGTGGTTCGGAACGACCTCCACCGATCACCCGGGGGTGGCCTGGCTGTCTCGTGCCGGCAGCCATTTCGTGGCCGGGCGTGTCCGGCTGCTGCAGCGCCGGGAATCTCCCTATCAGGCCTACGAGCTGCCCCCGGCGCAGACGCGCTTCATCCTCGCGCACAAGGGCTGGAGCCGGGTCGTCGGCTTTCACAGCCGTAACGTCGTTCATCGCGCGCACGAGCATATACAGCTCGCCGCGCTCGACCGGGTCCATGCCGATGGGCTCTTCATTAGTCCGGTTCTCGGTGAGCGGAAAGCGGGTGATTTCCTGCCCGGGCCGATCATCAGAAGTTACGAGGCAATGCTCAATTTCGGACTCTATCCGAAAGGAAAAGTGGTGCTCGGAGCCTTTTTCACGTATCCGCGCTACTGCGGCCCGCGTGAAGCCATCTTCACGGCTCTCTGCCGCAAAAATATGGGGTGCAGCCATTTCGTTATCGGCCGCGATCATACCGGGGTGGGCAGTTTCTACGGTCCCGATGAGAACCGGCGCCTGTTCGATCGGCTCGGCGATATCGGGATCGAGCCGATCTTCTTCGACAGTATCGGCTACGATGAGGGCAGCGGTCGCTACGTCAGCCTCAACGAGGTTCCGAATGCTCTCGCGATCAGCGGCACGGCTATTCGGGACGCGCTGGTGAAGAATGAGCCCGTGCCCGAGTGGCAGATGCGCGGAGTGGTTCAGGATGCGCTTCGCGAAGACATTGCCGCAGGACAGCCGCTGTTTCAGTCATGACTCGCGGAAAGGCGGCGGTCTTCTGGTTCACGGGTCTCTCGGGCGCCGGCAAGACGACCCTCGCTGAGAAGGCGCGCCTACGGCTGGGAGAGGATGGAATCAATTCCAACATCGTGGACGGTGACCAGGTGCGGTCGCAGCTGCATCGGCACCTGGGCTTCTCCGAAGCGGACATCAAGCAGAACAACGCTCTGATTGCCGATCTGTGTGCGTCTCTGCGTGACCGCTATGACGTCATTCTGGTGCCCATCATATCGCCGTTTGCCGAGTCGCGGGCCCAGGCCCGCGCGCAGCTGCAGCCGGGCTTTTTTGAGATCTTTGTCAACGCCCGACTGGAAACCGTCGTCGCTCGCGACACCAAGTCTCTCTATGCGAAGGCAAAGGCCGGAATTATTCGCAACCTCGTCGGCTTCTCGCCGGGAGCACCTTACGAGCCGCCCGAGCATCCGGATCTCATCATCGATACGACAATACGGAGCGAGGAAGCTGCGGTCGCGGAGCTCGTAAGCTTCATCCGGGAGCGCCGTCGCGAACGGTTCACTGCCGAGACCGGCTAGCGCTCAGCCGAGCCGGCTGCCCTCCTTATCCAAGCCAAGAGCAAACAAACATGGCGAAGTCACTGGTCATAAGCTCGCTGCCTCGCAGCGGCGCCAACATGCTGGAGCGGTTGATCGATGCCCAGGAAGGCATGGCCTGCTTCGGCGAGCTTATAGGTGGTCCCGGCTTCAGGCAGATCTTCGAGGCAACGGTCAAACACCAGAAGGCCGAGGATCCGGAGCTGCTGGTGGATCTGCGCCGGCAATGCCACATGATGCATTTTGCCGAGTACATGGCGCTGATCGCCAGTGGGAAGCTATACAGTAATCCGAGGCGCGTGGATGAATCGACGCTGATTTCGGGCTTTACGGTCAAGAAGCTCTACGGAATCTTCAATCTCATCGCGGGCGCGGCAAACGCGGAGGAGCTGGATCGCCTGGAGAAGACGATCGCTGCGTATCTCGGGGTCAAGCTTCTGGGAATGCAATGGAAGAAGTCCTATTGGCTGGCCCCCGAGTTCCTCAAGAAGGAGGACGCTTACTGGATTGAGATCGTCCGGGATCCGTACGAGCGCATCATGTCCGAGCGCCTTGTTGGCCCCGGCATGAAGATGCTCACCGTGTTCGAGCGGGCCAATGGACAATTGCAGTTCGCTTCGGAGTTCAAGCATCCGCGCTACCTGGTGCTCAAGTACGAAGATATCTGCCTCGACCCCGATCGGGCAATCGCCCGGCTGTCGGAATTCCTCGGCGAGCGGATCGAAAACGTTCCGTTGCGCAACGTCTATGGCGACTACTTCTATCCAAACACCGCCGAGCATGTTCTGGTTGGTGAGCACTTCACCAAGCAGGACTCGAGCCGATCCTCAGGGCTGGGCTCCGAGGACCCTTACAAGTGGGGAGACCGGGTTCCGCCTCTGCTGGCGGCGATGATCACCTCGGCGCTCGACTTCCGGGGTCTCTATGAGAAGCGCCGGCCGAATGCCGTGGCGCGGTTTCGTGCCGACGCGGAGCTGACGAAGCTGCGGGTGCGCGAAGGTCTGCGCGATGCCGTCGTCGGCATGTTTGATGCCTGCGGTTTCTCGCTTGTCAGAAAAACCTGATCCCCCGCGGGTGCCCACGTGAAACTGACTGCCATAACTCCGTACCTGTTCGTTGCGCCTCTCGCACAGCCAATTGCCGATGCGCGGAACGTCATCAAAGCGCGGTCGACCGTGCTGCTGCGGATCGAAACCGATGCCGGCCTAACCGGATGGGGCGAGGCGGCGAGCTTTGCCGGCTGCGGGGCCTTGGTTGTGCACGTCATTCGCCACTTTACCAATCAGCTGATCGGGGTGGACCCCTCTGATCCGCCAGCGATCTACGATCGGCTGTATCGCGGCAGCCTTCATTTCGGCCGCCGGGGCCTGGTGATTAACGCCTTGAGCGGCATCGATGTCGCACTCTGGGACATTAAGGCCAAGGCCGAAGGTGTGCCGCTGCACCGTCTTCTTGGCGCCCAGCGCGACGCCATCCGTTTCTATTTCAACGGCGGATACTTCGCTCCCGAGGGTGACAGCCAGGCGGCGCTGGTTCGCTCGGTTGAGACGGCGGTTGAGCGCGGAGCGGCGGCGATCAAGATCAAGATCGGTCGCGACTTGGCGGAGGACGAGAAGCGTGTCGCCACGGCGCGGAGCCTTCTTGGGGCGGAGCGTGACCTGATGGTGGACGTGAACGGCATCCTGGAGCTGGATGATTTGCGCCGCCGCGACCCGGTCTTCCGCGAGCATCGAGTGCGCTGGCTGGAAGAACCGGTGGCGCTGCGGCCAGCGGCGGCTCTGCGGGATGTCCGTGTTGCGCTCAAGACGCCGATCGCCGGGTACGAGCTGGAACAGACGGCCGATGGCTGGCGGGATCTGATCGAGGGCCAATGCGTCGATGTCGCGCAACCCGACGCGATCTGGTCCGGTGGTATCACGGAGTGCGTGCGTGTGGGACGGATAGCGGCCGATTACCGCATCGAGTTCGTCCCCCACAACTTCGCCTCGATCGTCAGCCTTGCCGCCAATGCGCACCTCGCCGCGGCGGCCCCGACAGGAGGCTGGCTGGAAGTCGACTCCAACGAGAATCCGTTTCTCTGGCCCTTGGACCGCAGCGGCGCCTTTCGTCTGGAGAGCAACCAGATCCGCATGCCCGATCAGGCGGGTCTGGGCGTCGAGCCTGATCTTGAGCGCATTGAGAAGTTTCGCGTCAGCGTGCCGTGATCTCTGGCCTAGCTCTGCCGCCCGATCGCCTTGCAGAAGGGGTGCGGGCGATCCTGAAAGCCCATGGCGCGCACGGCGAGGTTGCCGCCGACGTTGCGCGGGCGCTCGTCGACACGTCGCGACATGGCATCGATAGCCATGGGGTAGCACTCCTTCCGCGCATCCTCGATCGGGTCAAGAACGGCCGCTGCCAGATCGAATCCCCGGTCCGGTCCCTGGAGGGATACGAGGACAAGGCGGTCGCGATTCTCGACGCCGGTCTGGCGCCGGGACAGCACGCCGGACTCGCGGGCGCCCGATTGGCAATTGAGCGAGCGAGGCGCTTTGGTGTGGGCTACGCCGCCATCCGCAATTCGACCCATTTCGGCGCCTGCACGCCGTATGTGCTGCATATCGTCAAGGCCGGCATGGTCGCGCTCGTCGGCTCTAATTCGACGATGAGCATGGCTGCTTTTGAATCGCCTTTCGTAAATCTCGGCAATAACCCGCTTGGCTTCGGCGCGCCCTGCGCCGGTGCCGATCCTGTCGTGTTCGATTTCTCCTGCGGCATCATGTCGTTCGGCCGGCTCAAGGCGCTGCGGGCCGAGGGCAAGGACGCTCCGGCCGGCGCGTTTGTCAGGCCTGTCACTCGCCCGGGCAGCGATCCTGTCTACGAGGTCGCCGGCACCCTGACCGAGGCCGCGACGCCCTTTGGTGGATACAAGGGGGCGTCAATCGCCTTTATGGTGGACGTGCTGGCCGGCGTACTGGGGGGCGGGTACTTTGGTGCTCGCACCGAGACGATGGAAGGGAGCCGGTTTCTGGGCCCGAGCCACTTCATCACAGCGTGGGATCCGGGCGTGACCTTAGGTTCCGCGGAGGCTCTTGGCGAGCGCATGCACGAGCTGGCTGCGGATGTCACCGGCGGAGATGCTGGCGTGCGTCTGCCCGGCAAACGATCCGGCGAGTGCCGACGCACCCGGCAGCGGACGGGTATCCCGGTCGACCGCGCTCTGCTCGATGAACTGCGTCAGCTCTGCAGCCATGCCGGTGTGCCGGCCGATTTTCTCGACCAGAATGTCGGCGCATGACGGCTGACCAGATGACACGATGGGTGCTGCGCGTTGCGGCGGCGATCGCGATGGCTGTGCCGCTGGTGTCTCTCGCAAAGACCGGGGGAGCAGGCATCACGATGACCGCGGTTGTTGTCATGGTGGCGTTGCCGCTGACGATCGCGGCCCTCTGCCTTGCCGCGCTCTGGCTCGCGCCGTCAGCGCGACTGGCTATTGCCGTTACGGGTATGGCCGCTGTCAGCGGTGTCTACCTTGCCGAGATCTATGTGGCATCGGGTTTCGACAAGCGCCAGGTTGCTCCCTACCTGAGAGACTTGAGGCAGCAATCGGTGCCTGATGCCGTTGCCGCCATGTTTCCAACCGATTTTCTGAAGCGAGACGGAAATAACGTTGTCCACGCCATCGTAGACGCTGGGGGCCGGCCAGTTCAGCCCCTGTCGGGGATCCCGGATCGCATCACGGTCCAATGCATTGAGGACGGCCGGGACGTTCTCGGCTGGGTCCGCGAGAAGCATGATCGCTATGGGTTCAACAATCCCGATTCCGTCTGGCAGCAATCACGGGCCGATATCGTGTTCGTGGGTGATTCGTTCACGCATAGCGAGTGCGTACCGCGCGAACGCGGCCTCGTTGCCGCGACCCGTAACCGTTTTCCCCTGACGGTCAATCTGAGCGCTTCTGGCAATGGGCCGCTCTCGGAGTTGGGCGCGCTGACGGAATACGGTGTTGCGCTTCGGCCGAAGATCGCCGTTTGGGTCTTCTATGAGAATGATGTCGTCGATCTTGGCCTGGAGATGTCGAGCCCGCTCCTTCGCGGCTATCTGACACCCGGTTATACGCAAAACCTGGTCGGGCGACGCGATGAGATTCGGGGCTTGCTGGAGGCGTTTCACGAGCGCCAGTTCTCGGAAGCTCTGGCAAAATGGGATGAGGGCGGGCTTCATCGCTTTACGACCCTGGCCGCGGATCTTGCGCTGCTGCGCCACCTGCGTCGCCGGATCGATCTTCCGTTGACGCACGAGGCGGATCAGGAGAAGCAGCCGTCGTTTGACGATCTTGCGACCGTGCTGGGTGCCGCCAGCGAGCGTGTTGCCGGCTGGGGCGGAAAGCTGATCTTCGTCTATCTGCCTTCCTACGATGGATTGATCCGTCGACACCGGGCCAGTCTTGAGATACAGACCCGCGTCCTGGATGTGGCCCGCAGGCTTGGCCTGACGGCGATCGATGTAAGCGACGTCTTTGCTCGTCAGCCATCGCCGTCGATCTTGTGGCAATGCGAGCGATGCCACTATACCGGTGCTGGCTTCGCGATAGCCGGGGCGGAGATTCTCAGAGCGATCGACGCGATACTGACGCCGTCCTAGAATAAGACCTTGAATTCCAAAACAGAATCTAGGGCGCGGCTTCTGGTCGTCTCGACCACGCCAGGCCCTTCCAAAGCCCTCGCCGATGTCGTGCAGCGACTGGTCCGTGGCTTCGAGGTCATCGTCCTGACCTCGAACGATGCGGGCTTTGGGCGTGGTGATGCGGTCTATCGCCGATTCGGCATCGACGCGGAGCTCGTGGAAGACGCGTGCATCGGCTACGTCCCGGTGGAGGTTTCGGAGCGCCAGGCGGAGGCGCTCCTCGCTCGCTTTCGCCCGCAAGCGGTGCTGGCCGGTGCGGTTTACGATCCGTCCGGACAGGAGAAACCGCTCGAGGATGCGCTCTGCATGGCGGCGTCACGCGCCGGCATCCCCAACCTCCAGTTTGTCGAAGGTTGGGAGGTCTGGAGTCGTCGCGCCTGGACACGTGAAATCGCCGAAGGCTTCCTGGTGGTCGACGACTATGTCAAAGCGCTGATCGAGGCCGAAGGCGTTCCGGCTAAACGCATCGAGGTGGTCGGCTACCCGCGCTCGTTGTTCGTGCCGCCCGTCGTGGATAGCGTTCGCAGGGCTGAGATTCGGGAGCGCCTGGGCCTCGGTGCTGGTGACCGTTTAACGGTCTATCTCGGCCAGGTTACGCCGGACAACGCCCTGACGCTGGGTTGGGCCGCTGCGGCCCTGTCGCCCCGGGACCGCCTGCTGCTTCAGCGTCACCCCCGCGATCTCCGTCCGCTGGAGGATTTGCTGCGCTTTTGCCCACCGGGTTCGGTTATCGCGTCGGATATCGAGACCGATTCGGCTCTGCACGCTGCCGATCTCTGCGTCAGCCACTTCTCGCTTTCGTCATTTACGTCGGCCTATCTCGGCATCCCGACCATCCTCACGTTGCTGCCCGACGACGCAACGCGGATTCGCAAGGTCCTGGGCCTTTACCCCACGACCCTGCTTGGCGGCACCGTCGAGGTCCACAGCAGCGACGAGTATGCACGCGCGTTTGCGGCGGCCCAGCCGCCCTCTGCCGATTTTCTGAGCCGCATCCGGCGCTCGATCGCTTCATCCACGGAGGCCATCGTGGGCCACGTGGAGCGGATCAGCAAACAACTCTCGACTTCAACATAACCCCACGGAAGGGACGATACATGGCTACCGAGAAAGAATTCCTTGGCACGACGCTCCAGGAGTACACCCAGAACATCCGAAACGGATATGCCCGCGCCTACATCCTTTTCGCGCTGCATGAGACCGGAGTACTCAAGGCGATGCGGGACGGCCAGCCCAAGAGCTGCGAGCAGCTGGCCGCGGAATGCAATGTCGAACCCTACATCCTCAATGGCGCTCTTCAGTATCTGCTGTTCTGCGACAAGATCCTGGAGCGGAAGGATGACCGGTACAGCCTTACGCCGTTCGCACGCGAGATGCTGTTCACAGACACACTGATGACGTTCTGTTGGGGTGCTGTCGGCGGCTACTCGATGATCCTTACCGAACTGATCCCGGCGTTGCGCCGTCAGAAGAAATACGGCGTCGACTTCGAGCGCAACGGCGACTATCTGGCCGTTGGCAGCCAGCTCACCGGCCGCGGCTCGTATCCGTGGATTCTGGACAAGCTCCGGGCTCTCAAGGCTCGGCGCCTTGTCGATATCGGCTGCGGATCGGCAGCGGTGCTGACGGCCTTCTGCGAGATGGACCGCGAGCTCAAGGGCGTCGGGCTCGATATTGCGCCGGGCTTCCTCCGCGAGGCGCGCCGTCGTGTCGATGCGGCGGGTCTGGCTGACCGCATCCAGCTCGTCCAGGGCGACATCACGAAGCCCGAACAGTACATCAAGACGATGGGTGAGGTCGACGCGTTCAACGCCATGATGGTGATGCATGAGTTCCTGCGCGACGGCGAAGACGCCGTGGCCGAGATCCTGAGGACGCTGAAGAAGGCGTTCCCTGGCAAGTATATGATCATCACGGAAGGCGTGCCGGCGACGGAGGAAGAGTTTGCCGCGATGCCCTGGGAAGACCGGCCTTACCTCGCCTTCAGCCAGTACGTCATTCATCCGTTCACGTGGCAGGGCCTGCCGCAGCTGCCGGATGTCTGGTTCCGCATCTTCGAGAAAGCCAAGGTGACGGTGGATCAGTTCCAGCACGGGCACAGCTTCACCGGCAGCGCCAAGAACCAGACCCAGTACTCCAGCCGCATGGCCCACTATGTCCTCAAGTTCTGAGGCGGCCGGGAGGCGCAGCGGCGCCGGATGTCCATGAAGGTCCTGGGCGTCATCTCGGCGCGGGCCGGATCCAAATCCGTTCCGCGCAAGAACCTTCGCGCGCTCGGTGATCGGCCGTTGCTTGCCTACATGATCGCCTCGGCGCGCCAGGCACGTCTGATCGACCGGTTGATCCTGACGACGGAGGATGACGAGATTGCCTCCGTCGGCCGGGCGTACGGCATCGAGGTCCCGTTCAAGCGTCCTCCCGAACTGGCGTCCGATCAGGCGACAGGAATCGAAGTTGCCAAGCATTCGCTGGAGGCGATGGACGCGCTGGGCTGGCGGGCGGACGTTCACGTCCATCTGTTCCCGACCTGCCCCTTCCTGCCGCCAGCCAAGATCGACGAGGCCATCAAGCTCGTGCTTGAGGGATGCGATTCGGCGATTGGCGTGCAGGATACCGGGCACTTCCATCCGTTCCGCGCGGTCACCTTCGACGCCGCGCGGCACCTGCAACCGTTTGGCGACAATCCGAACGCCGGAAAACCCGTCAATCGTCAGGATCTGCCGGCTGTGTACTCCCGCTGCGGCGCCGTCTACGCCCGGCGGCGCCGTCTCCTTGATCAATGGCAGGGCAAGGATTTTGCATTGGGAGACATCAAGGGCGGGGTGGTTCTCTCGGACATCGAGGCGGTGAACATCGATCGGCCGATCGACTTCGGCTTTGCCGAGTTTCTGGTGGCGACGCGACGCGCCGAGGTCGTCGGAAACCTGTTCGAGGGTCTGGAACAAGCGCCACCACCGACCCGATAGCGGTCAGGCGATTCGGAGATTCTGTACGAGGCATCATGAAGATTTCGATCATCGACTACGGCATCGGCAATTTGCGCTCCGTCTACAACGCGTTTGAGGCGGTCGGCCATCCGGCCGAGATCACCGCTGAACCGAAGGATCTGGCCGCCTTCGACAAGATCGTGGTGCTGGGTGTCGGCGCCTTCGGCGATGCCATGAGCAATCTCCGAACGCGAGGCTGGATCGAGCCGCTGGAGGAGCAGGTCCGTATCAAAGGCAAGCCGTTCCTGGGGCTCTGTCTCGGACTCCAGCTCCTCGGAACTAGCAGCACCGAGCACGGAGTCCATCACGGGCTCGGCTGGATCAAGGGAGCGGTTGAGCGGATGAAGCCGCTGGACGCGAAGTACCGGGTGCCGCATATCGGCTGGAATGACGTGGCCCATGTGAAGACGGACGGCCTGTACAAGGGCGGTGGACCCAAGGGCATCTACTATTTCATTCACAGCTATGTGCTCTTTCCGGAAGACCGATCGGTGGTCAGCGGACTGACGGAATACGGCTCGGAGATGGTCGCCAGTGTCGAAAGCGGCAACATCTTTGCCACGCAGTATCACCCGGAAAAGAGCCAGAAATGCGGGTTGGCAGTGATCAAGAATTTTGCCTCGATGTGAAGGGCTGCGTTGTGCTCAAGACAAGACTCATACCCGTTCTGCTGCTGAAGGATGGTTATCTCGTTCGCAGCGAATCGTTTCGCGAATATCAGGTCATCGGCCACCCTCTTCATGAGGTGAAGCGATTCAACCACTGGAACGTGGATGAGCTGATCTATCTGAACATCAGCCAGACCGATGAGGTCTATCAACGGCGCGAAGACCACGGCACGAAAGGCTTGCTCGACCCGATGAGCACGCTTGATGCCGTCAGCAAGACCTGTTTCATGCCGCTGACCTGGGGGGGGCGGCTGCGGAGTGTCGAGCAGATGCGGGAGTGCTTTGCCCGCGGCGCGGACAAGATCTGCTTCAACAGCGAGGCGTTCCGCACGCCGGAGATGATCACCCAGGCGGCGAAGATCTTCGGTAACCAGGCGGTGGTCGTGTGCATCGACGTGCGGCGTCAGGCGGATGGCCGTCTCGAGGCATTCATCGACGGAGGGCGGACGCCGACCGGGAAGGATCCGGCAGCTTGGGCGCGAGAGGTGGAGGCGCATGGCGCCGGCGAGATCCTGCTGCAGTCAATCGACCGTGACGGCAGCGGCCGTGGTTACGATATCGAGCTGATCCGCTCGGTATCGGAAGCCACCACCATCCCCGTCATAGCGCTCGGCGGCGTCGGCACCTGGGATCACTACGCCGCTGCGGTGCGTGCCGGTGCCTCTGCGGTGGCAGCCGCGAATCTATGGCATTTCAAAGAGCTTGCCGATCGCCAGGGCAAGCGGGCCCTGGCGCGCGCTGGTATCGAGGTGCGTCTCTAGTCTGACGCGGCCCGCACCGTTTTCTTTCACGGCGGCGACAGGGATGATCCGGCCGCACCTCGTTACTTGAAATCAAAGGAGAGAGTTGAAACATGCCCGTTCGTTATTGCTCGCGGTGCCTGTACCCGGAAATTGCGGCCGTACCGCTCACCTTCGACGAAGGTTTCGTCTGTTCAGCCTGCCGCGTATCGGCGCAGCGCCACACGATCGACTGGGAAGAACGCTTCCGCATGCTCAAGGAGCTGACCGACGGGTACCGCTCAGAAAGCAACTACGACATCATCATCCCTGTCTCTGGCGGTAAGGACAGCTACTGGCAGACCCATGTCGCCACCAAGCTTCTGGGTCTCAAGCCGCTGCTCGTGACGTATCACGGCAACAACTATATGCCGGAGGGCGAGTACAACCTCCAGCGCATGCGCCAGCTGTTCGATGTCGATCACATCATCTTCCGCTCCAGCGAGGAGGTGTGCATCAAGATGAACCGGCTGGGTCTTCGTGTGCAGGGGGACAACAACTGGCATTGTCATTGCGGCATCTACACGGTCCCCTTCCAGGTGGCTGTCCGCTACAAGGTGCCGCTCGTGATGTACGGCGAACAGTACGCAATGGAACTGTCGGGCATGTTCTCGTACGCGGACTTTCCGGAGTTCACCCAGAAATACCGGCACGAGCATTCACTTCGTGGCTTCGATTGGTACGATTTCACCGATGACGGCCTCGAGAAGCTGGGCCTCGGCGACTACAAGGAGGGCCTGACTCGCAAAGATCTGATGTGGGGTCAGTTCCCGTCCGACGACGAGGTCGATGAGGCTGGCGTGCGTGGCATCTATCTCGGCCTCTACATGAACTGGCTTCCGAATGACCATACGAAGCTGGTTCAGGAACTCTATGGCTGGCGTGAAGCGCAGGAACCGTTCGAACGTACGTATCGTCGTATGTCCAATCTCGATGACATGCACGAGAACGGCATCCACGACTGGCTGAAGTTCTGCAAGCTGGGTTATGGCCGCGCGTCCGATCATGCATCCAAGGATATCCGGGGTGGTTTGATGACCCGCGAACAGGGCATTGAGATGGTGCGCAAGTACGACGCCGTGAAGCCGCGCAAGGATCTCGATCGCTGGCTGAAGTACGTTGATATGACGGAAGAGGAGTTCGACTATATCTGCGATACGTGGCGCGATCCTCGTGCCTGGCGGATCGAGAACGGGCAGTGGGTAAAGGACAACATCTGGGGCGGATCGTCGAACTACGGCAAAGTCCTTCTCCCGCCGTCCGCCTGGGGCCGATATACCAACTGGGACGAAAGCCGCGACAAGCAGCACAAGCCGCTGAAGCGGATGCTGCCGCGCTGACGGTGCGCGGATGGCGGCCAGGGTCGTGATCGCGGCTGGGCGGGTGTGGTGAGCTGGCAGGCCAAGCTGCGGGGTTGGCTGGTGGAGCTGGCGCGCCCGTTCCCGCCTCCCAATTACGCGCTCGGCATCTATATGTCGCCGCTCGACGCTTTTGGTGCGACTCAGGGCGAGCAGGCCGTGAAGAATGCCCTGCAGCTGCCCGGCGTTCGTCGTATGGCGGCGGCGCTCAAGGATTTTCTTGCAGACGAACGGGCGGATATCGCACTGGCCAAGGCCTGTCACGCGACGTTCGAGCAGCGGCTGCGGGTCGTGGCGTTGCATGAAGATCCACCGACTGACTACGGATTCGGCGCTGGAATCGCCATGCCACCCCTCGGCCATCCGCTTGACCGTGTCGCGCGGCAGGTGCTGCGCGCCGATCCATCGCCCTCGGGGACTTCGCGGATGGATGGGGGCTCGCTGCGCGTTCTCGTCGGCCTGCTGCTTGCCGCGACGTGGCTGGTCGTCGAGGCCGCCGTGATCGGCTGGCGCTTCGGTCAGGGGACGGTCACGACATCATGGTTTCGCATTGGCGCACCGTCCCAGATTTTCCGGCGCTGGGCGGTCTTCCGCGATGCCGCAGCGGCGTTGGGAGTATGGCGCGACGATGCGCTCCTCCTGGTTGCGGAGGAGGAGGGTTTGACAGAGGGGCCGGGCTGGCTGGCGCAGGTGCGCCTGGCGGGGCTACCCGTCGAGGCCAGACGCTGGCGTGCCGAAACCTTGGCCCCTTGTGTGATTCTTGCTATGCGGGCAGTTGCCGGGGCGATCCGGGGTATGCGAGACCCATGGACTCTGCAAGCTGCGGCAGAAGCGGTCGGGTTGGCGCGCGAATCGCTGCCTATCCAGCGGCTCCTCCATAGTCACCGCTTCAAATGGTACCTCGATGTAGAGGAATACACCGGGCGGCACGTGGTGAGGGCCATCGTGCTTGGCCGTTTCGGGGCGGGGTTGGTGCGCTGGCCTCACGCCGTCATGGATACACCCGGGGCCTCGATGAGCTGGCTGATGTACGACCTGTTTCTCTGCTTTGGCCCCTACGAGAGACTTACCCTCGGACAGACATGGCGGCCCGACGGCCGGGCGGCGGTCGTCGGGTTGGTGCAGAACGATCGCCGGATGGCACAACAGGTCACGCGACACTATCGCGAGACTATCGAGGCTTTCAAAGCGACGGGCGGGAAGGTCGTCGCCTATTTTCTGCCTAGCGTGATGGAGGGGCGCGAGCCCTTGATTGCAGCGACCTTGGACGTGCTTCTCCGGGTCTTCGCCAGCCGTCCGGACTGGCTGCTTCTGGTCAAGCCCAAGGGTATCAAGAGTACGAGGCAGCTCGACTCGATCTTGTCCTCCACCCCCGATCTCGCCGAAGCCCTCAAGATTGCCCTTGTCGTGCGCTACGAGAACGTCGACCAGGAACCTTGTCCCGTCGGCTGGGCGATCTCTCAGATCGAGCTGGGGGTCGGGATCGGCACGGTGCCGTTTGAAATGCTGAGCCGCGGCAAACCCGCGTTCGTTCACTACCCGGTTATCCATCCAACCCCTGCCACCGAACGACTTGTGGCTTGTGGATTGATGCACAATACTCCGGCAGCATTTGAGGAAGCACTGCAGCGCTGGCTGGCGGCTCCGGCTTCCTTCTCTGTCCCTTATGACTGGTTCCGCGATATGTTCGATCCCTTCCTGGATGATCAGGCCCTGACGCGGGTCGCCGAGCAGCTTTTGCTCGACCACGGCGCAGCCCGGAACGATAGGCCGCAACAGGCCTTGCAGGCATCATGACGACGACACCCACAACTGCGGACACTGGCGCTGGCCGCCTCTATGCGATTCAGGGGCGCGGTCGCCGGCCCGTCGATCGCACCCAGCACATGCTGGACCATATGGATCGCAACCGCGCCTATATCCATGCGCGCGAGGCCAAAGGGGGCGACCCCGACGGCGCTCTTCTGGAGCAGTTCCGGGAACGGTTCCGCTGGTATCGTAAGGGTTGGCGCGGCCTGCCGGCCGAGGCCTATCAGCGCGGCCTGTGGGGCGAGGCGTTCAAGGCGCATGGGCACCCCCCGCTTTGCGTCGATATCGAATCCGCCTCGGTATGCGATCTCGCCTGTCCATTCTGTTACCGGCAATGGGTCGCTACGCCCGACAAGATCATGGACGAGGCGCTGGCGATGCGTCTGATTGATCAGGCGGCCGATCTGGGTGTGCCGTCGATGAAGTTCAACTGGCGCGGCGAGCCCTTGCTCAACCCGGCGCTGCCGCGCCTGATCGCGCATGCCAAAAAGCGCGGCATTATCGATACCCTCATCAACACCAATGCCACGGAGCTGACCGAGGCCAAAGCCCGCGCACTTATCGAAGCCGGGCTCGATCATGTCATCTACTCGTTCGATGGCGGGAGCGCCAAGAGCTATAACAAGATGCGGCCGGGCCGGTTTGGCGAGAACACCTTCGATCAGGTCTATGCCAACATTCGTGGCTTTGCGCGGGTGCGGGCGGAGATGGGGTCGCCGTTCCCGTTCACCAAGATCCAGATGATCCTGACCGAAGAGACATTCTCCGAGCAGGACAGTTTCTTCTCCTTGTTCGACGAGGTGATCGACGATGTCTCGGTCAAGGCTTATACCGAGCGCGGCGGCAAGCTCTCGGATGTCGATCCCGATACGCGCGCCCGGGTTGAGGCGGCGCTGGCGGATCGTGGCTTGAGCGACGACACGCCCTACTGGCGGGACGCGGACGGCAATCTCATGGTCGCAGTCGGGCGGTTTCCTTGCGAGCAGCCCTACCAGCGCCTGATGATCGCCCAGGACGGTCGCGTTGCCATGTGCTGCTACGACTGGGGCGTTGAGCATCCAGTCGGCTATGCCGGCGTCCAGGCGATCGACGAGGGCGACAAGGAGTATACCCATATCGCCGAGCGGGCCAAGGAGGGTGGCAAGGGTTTCGAACTGCTGAAGAATGTGCGCATGCCTCGGCGCCTCAATGATCCGCCGAAGGTTGTGCAGAGCCTGGCGGAAATCTGGCACGGCAGCGCGGTCAACGAGGTGCGCCGTATGCATGGGCTTGGCAAGGTTGCCGATGTCGCTGTTTGCACTCATTGCCCCTTCAAGGACACCTATCGCTGGGAAAAGATAACCGGCGCGTCGGGGGCGGGCTAAGCTCGTGCGGATCGAAATCGTTGCCGAGGTTGCGAATGCCCACCAGGGCAACGCTGACGCCGCTCTCGCTATCGCCGAGGCAGGCCTCGCCGGCGGTGCCGATGCCGTCAAGTTCCAGGTCTACTCGGGCGAAGAATTGCTCGTGCGCGCCCACCCGCGGTTCGAGCATTTCCGCAAGCAGGCGTTTCCCGCCAGCGTATGGTCGGAGCTGATCCCGGCTATCAAAGGCAAAGCAGGCGCCTCCGGGGCCCGTGTATACTGCGACGTCTTCGGCGTCCGGGCCTTCGAAGTGGCACAGGCGGCCGGAGCAGACGGCTTTAAGGTCCACACCTCCGATCTCGGAAATGCGCCTCTGCTGCAGGCAATCGCCGAGACGAGCAGCCCGGTCTTTCTTTCAACCGGAGGCAGCACGGCGCGTGAAATCGCCTTTGCCGTTCGTTCCCTGGCCCGGCCGGGGAGGCCGCGACCGGTGCTTCTCCACGGTTATCAGAGCTTTCCGACGCCCCTCGAAGATTCCTGTCTGCAACGCATCGCCTGGCTGAAGCGCCAGTTCGGGCCAGAATGCGATGTCGGCTATCAGGATCACGTGGACGCCGAGGATCCTTTCGCCGTGTATCTGCCATTGATGGCGGTTGCTGCCGGTGCAAGCACCATCGAGAAGCACATGACTCTCGATCGCGGGCCCAAGGGCATCGACTACTACTCGTCGCTGGAGCCGAACGAGTTTGCCGCCTTTGTTGCCAATGTCCGCCGCGCGGAACGTGCGCTCGGCGAGAGCCCCGATCGCTTTGCCGAATCCGAGCGGTCGTACCGCCGGACGATGAAGAAATTCTGGGTGACGACGCGGGCATTGCCCGCCGGCCATGTCCTGACGGCGGACGATCTTGTTCCCAAACGGGTCGCTGAGGCTCCTCCGGATACGGTCGAGCGTGACAAGCTGATTGGTCGGGCTCTGGTTCGGGATCTAGACGCCGAGACGCCCCTCACGCGAGCCGACGTCAGACAGAAGGTGTGGGTTGCGGTGGTGGCGCGCATCGCATCGAAACGTCTTCCGGGAAAGGCGTTGATGGCCGTCGATGGCATGCCGAGCCTGGCTCACCTGTTCGCTCGTCTCAAGCAGGCAACGACGCTGGAAGGCATCGTCTTCTGCACGACGACACTGGTCGAGGACAATCCACTGGCAGACCTGGCGGTCGCCAGTGGACTGCCTTGTCATCGCGGCTCTGTCGAAGATGTTTTGGGTCGCATGCTGGGTGCCTTTGACAGCCGCGATGCCGATGCAGTGGTGCGTGTGACGGGCGACGACATACTCGTCGATCCGGACTATCTGGATCGTGCGGTGCGGCACCATTTCGCAACGAACGCCGAATACTCCAACCTGCACGCGCTTCCGAGTGGGACTGAAGTGGAGGTCTTTGATCTGCAGCTGCTGCGTGACATCCATCGCGCCTGCCGTGCCCCTGAAGATACGGAGTATCTAACACTCTACGTTACCCGTCATCCCGATCAGGTGCGCTCGGTCGAGGTACCGGTCGACGAAGCGCACCGGCGCAATTTCCGCCTGACGATCGATACGCCGGAAGACCTTGCCATGGTGAACAGCCTGCTCGTGGCAATGCGCGCCAAGGGCAAGGCGCTGACCTATCGCCTGGATGATATCGTTGCTTATTTCGCCGGTGAGGAGCAGAGCGGAAAGATTGCCGCTCACAAGGCGAAACGGTCTACCGCCGTTCCCGTCAATACCGAGATCGAGTGGGGGCGGCTCGCCCGTTCCTGACAGTCGATCGCTGCGACTTCGCCCGCCACACAGCCATGTCCGCTTTTGCCAATCCGCTGATCAGCGTCTACGTCGCCAACCACAACTATGGCCGCTATATCAGCCAGGCCATCGAGAGCGTCATTGGACAGACGCTGCAGGATTTCGAGTTGCTGGTCATCGATGACGGGTCGACGGACGATTCGCGTGCGGTGATAGAGCGCTATCGCGGGCACCCGAGAGTGACCCCGATCTTCCAGAACAATCAGGGATTGAGCGTCACCAACAACATTGCGCTGCGAGCTTCTCGCGGCAAGTACATCATGCGCCTGGATGCCGATGACTGGCTCGACGCGCACGCCCTCGAGGTTCTGGCGGGAACTCTGGAACGTAACCCCGATGTCGGGATGGTGTTCCCGGACTACTATCACGTGGATGAGAAGGGCGGCGTCATCGAGATCGTGCGCCGTCACGATTTCAAGGACGTGACGCTCTACGATCAGCCTGCTCATGGCGCGTGCACGCTGATACGGCGCGACTGTCTCCTGGAGCTGGAGGGATACGACGAAGGGTTCCGTTGCCAGGACGGCTATGAGCTTTGGGTTCGCTTCATCGAACGCTACAAGGTAAAGAATATCAACCTGCCGCTTTTTTATTATCGCCAGCATGGCGCGAGTCTGACGCGCAACGAAAAGCGCATTCTTGACACCCGCAACCAGATTCTGGCGAGACAGGCGAAGCTCAACGGCGGTCACCTCAAGATGGCGGCCATAGTGCCCGTCCGTGGCCCGAGCTTCGAAACCAATTCTCTGGCGCTCGAGCCGCTGGGCGGACGAGCGTTGATCGACTGGTCCATCGAGGCGGCGCTGCGTGCAGAGCGCGTCGATACCGTGGTCGTGACATCCCCGGATGCAGCCGTGCTGGACCACATCGCCGCGCGATACGGCAGTGCAGTATTGACCCATAAACGCGATCCGGGCCTGGCCCTCCCGAACACCGGCATCGAACCGACGATCCTCAGTGTGCTGGAGTTTCTTTCGGCTGCGGGGCATCCCGAACCCTTGGCCCTTGCGGATCTTTCGATCGAATCCCCGTTCCGTTCCAGTCGTCACATCGACACGGCAGGAAACGTGCTGGAGCTGTTCGACACCGATTCAGTCATTGCTGTGCGCCCCGAAACCAACCAATTCTATAGTCACGATGGAACCGGGCTGAAGCCTGTGCGGCAGAGTTCAACCCTGCGGCTGGAACGCAACGAGCTCTTTCGCGAGGCCGGCGGGCTGAGAGTCTGTCGCACGGCCTTCTTGCGCGAGCAGTCTCGTATCAGCGGCGGTCGCCTTGGGCACGTGGTTCTCGACCAAAGGGCCGCCATCAATATACGCAGCAAGCTCGATTGGGAGATTGCCGAAGCTCTTGTCAGCACCGAAGAGGGGTCACATGGATCTGCGTGATTTTCGTTCCCTGGACCATACCCTGATTGTCGCCGAGGTCGGCGTTAATCACGAAGGCAATCTCGATGTCGCGCTGGACCTGATCCGCCAGGCGGCCCAGTGCGGAGTCGATGCGGTGAAGTTCACCACCTTCCGCATCGATCACTACATTTCCGTCGAGCAGCCGGAGCGCAAGGCCCGGATTGCCCGCTTCGAGCTGACCCAGGCGGATTTCCGCCGAATGGCCGACGTGGCGCGAGAGTGCGGCATCATATGGTTTTCGACGGGCCTCGATCCGCAATCGGTCGATTTTCTTGCGACCGTTCAGCCGCTGACGAAGATCGCGTCGGGAGATCTCAACAACACGACATTCATCAAGCATGTTGTGTCGAAAGGTCTGCCGACCATCATCTCGACAGGCTACGGGGATGAGGGCGATGTCGGCCGGGCTGTCGAGGCGGCGCTGTCGGCTCGCCCCTCGGCGCGCCACGACGGTTCGATCATGCTTATGCACTGCGTTGGCGCTTATCCAACCGCCAAGGAGCACATCAATATCCGCAATATGGAATGGCTGAAGGAGGCTTTCGGCCTGCCTGTCGGTTTCTCCGATCATACGATCGGAGTGAAAGCGTGCGAACTCGCGACGGCCGCAGGGGCCGTGGCCGTGGAGAAGCACTTCACCTATCGCTCCACGGACCAAGCCTGGCACGATCACGCACTCTCAGCGGAACCGGACGACATGCGGCGGATCGTGACTGCCGTGCGCGAGGCCGAGATTTACATGGGCCGCCGCAAGCGTGTTCTGGACGTCAACGTCGAGACGCGCTTGATGGACATGCGTCGCTCGGTGGGCGCCGTTGTCGATATCCCCGCCGGCACGCCCATCCAGCGGGGTTGGCTGACATGGCTGCGGCCGGCTCGTGGTGCGCATCCGGACAGTATCGACGCAATGGTGGGGCAGAAGCTGAAGCGCAAGATTTCCGCCGGGGAGCTGATCCGTCAGGAGGATGTCACCGGCTAGACGCGCGGCTCTGGTGCCCGGTCGTAGTTCTTACGCATGATCTTCGCCGCCTCCAATATCGGGCTCCCGGCTCACGATCATGAGGGCTTTCTTGGCGAGTTGGCGGCTTGCGGTGTCCGAGGTCTGGAAGTCGCGCCAAGCCGGGTCTGGCGGGATACCTCTGGGATAGCGAACGCCGATGTCGCCGCCTATCGGCGGGCCGTCGAAGGGGCGGGGCTCGAAGTCATCGGCCTGCACTCGTTGTTCTTTGATCGCCCGGATCTGGGCCTTTTTCGCGCGGCGGACCGTCGGCGTGAATCGTTGGAGTTCCTGGTCCATCTCTCAGGCATCTGTCGGGATCTGGGCGGGCGAACTCTGATCTGGGGCGGGGGGCGCCGGCGCGGTTCCGTATCCAAAGCGGAGGCATTTGACGAGGCCGTGAATTTTGTGGGTGATCTCTGCACGCGTATCGATAGCCACGGGACCAGCCTCTGCTTTGAACCCCTCGGCCCCGCCGACAGTGATTTCATCAACTCCGTCCAGGATGTCCTGGCGATCGTTGAGGCTGTCGGTCATCGCCGTTTCGCCATTCAGCTCGATGCCAAAGCGCTCTACGAGAATGGAGAGGATGATGCAAAGGCGTTTTCCGCCGTGAGCGGGCGCCTGGTTCATTTCCATGCCAACCAGCCGGGGTTGCTTAGCCTCGACGAGGGGCCCGTGAACCATTCCAGTTTAGGGGCCTGCCTGCGTCGGATCGGCTATAACGGCTTTGTCTCCATCGAGCAGCGCCTGACTGACGAGGCGGATCCGATGAAAGCGATGCGCCGATCGGTCTCGGTTCTGAAGAGTTGTTACACATGATCAAGACGACATTCCCGGCCTGGGTGCCCAGGGTCGAGCCAGGCCAGCGTATCCTGATCACAGGCGCTTCGGGCGGATTGGGCCGGGCCTTGACGGCGATGCTGCTCAAGGGATCCGACTGCACGATTGGTGCGCATGGCAGAAGCCAACGCCACCCATCAGACGATCCCCGCATCCTGGCTCTTCAGAAGAGCTTCACCTGCGAGGCCGACTGCGCGGCGCTGGTCGATGAATTTGTCGCAAGCTGCGGCGGTATCGATGGGCTGGTGATCCTCTCGGGCGCCATCCACTACAGCGGCCACTGGAAGGATATCTCGGGCGCCGAATGGGACAACGAGCTGGCCATGAATCTTGACCAGCCGTTCTTTCTGGCGCGCCGGGCGATGAGACACATGAAGGAGAGCGGCAAAGGCGGGCGCATCGTGCTTACCGGGACCGAATCGGCCCTGCATGGGGGCAGCGCTACGTCATTCCCCTACGCGATCGCCAAGCGAGGCACTGAATGCCTTGTCCAGGGCTTGGCGCGCGAAGGGGCTCCGGACGGCATACTCGTCAATGGCGTGCGGCTTGGGTACATCGCCAGCGGTTTTCATCAGCGCTGGCATCGGCGCACCGAGGCACAGATGCACGAACGGGCGGAAATGGTGCCGCTGAAACGCGGCGGCCATCCGGACGAAGCCGCGGCCCTCATGATCTACCTTCTGTCTGGATGGGCCGCCTTCATTACCGGCCAGATGATCCCGCTTACGGGTGGCGACTGGCTCTGACACCGACTCCTGCCAAGCGATGACCGGTCTTTCAGCATTCGTCGATGTCAGCCGGCACAACACGGTTGTGCTTCTGGCCGTTGTCGCCGGCGCGGCACTTCTGACGTTGAAATATTTTCCCGGCCTGGAGAACGAAGCCGCCTACGCCGGCAATGTCTTCCAGACTCTTCATCCCGATGCTTTCACGGGAGATCCGTACCGGGATCCCACGCGGCGGCTTTTCGAGCGGCCGTTCCAGCTTTCCCTCTTCTATCTCCTGGTAAAATTCACAGGAGAGATCTGGCTCGATGACCGCTTTGTCGCTCTTGTATACTGGGGACTTGTTGCGGCCAGCCTTGCCGGCGTGGATGCTATCGCGCGGCTGCTGGGCGCCGCGGTGGGTGACCGGCTGTTGCTCCTCATGCTTTTCCTCAAGGATCATCAGATCCTGGGTAACAAGGTGCTGTTGGCGCATCACCCCGATGTCAATCACTTCGCCTTCGCCATACCCATCATTATCTGGATCACCTATGCAGCGCTGGCGCGGAAGGGACTCCTGGTCATCGGCGCTCTCGCCGTCGTGCTGTTCCTGGTGTCGGTTCGCAACGCGCCGTTCCCCGTGGGCGCGGCGCTGGTGCTGACGGCGGTGCGGGGCGGTCGTCGCGAGCGTATGGTCGTCGGTATGCTGGCGATCCTCGGCTTGACGCTCGCGGCTTGGCTCCTCGCGACGCGTCTTGCCATCTCCGATGACTATCGCCTCATGCTCTGGGATATGATCCGCGAGCGGGAGCATTCAGCAGCCAACCCCTTTCATCCTAATGATATGGGGCCGTTGTGGCTTCAAAACGGTCTATTTCTTGCGCTGATTGCCGCGGCATCGCTGCTGGCTCGGGGGGTGGGCTCCGGCCGAAGCTCTTGGCGGGATGTCCGTGTAATTTTCGGCTTGGGGCTAGCCCTTTGGTTGGTAGGCGGGCTGTACATCAGCTTTTCTCCTGACAGCCTCAAGATGCCTATTCTCATAGGTTTGGCCCCCGCTCGCGCGCTCGCGTTGCCGCAGAACCTCGCCTATATCGTTGTCGTTGTGGCCTTGTGTCAGGAGGCCCGACAATCGCCGGGGCCGCGCTCGAGCATCACCCTGGCCCTTGGCGTTGGCGCCCTGTTCCTTGCCGGACCCGGCAGTATCGGCCGTTGGGGGATGCTTCTCGCCGTGGCAGCGCTTCTCGTGATTTCCGTTCAGGCAATTCGCGGGCGCGATGACGGAATGCGTCGCGCGGTGATCGAGGCTGCATGTCAGCGGCCGCTCCCGTTGATTCTGGCGACCCTTGTGGTTGTCCTGCTGGTCAGCTATGTCGACGCGGCCAGACGGACCCTGCCGAACTGGGCCGTTCTGGCGCGTACGGGGGTTTTCGGCGCCGCGGACTCCGCGAAATGGATCGGTGTCGCCGAATATCTCCGTTCTTCGACGCCTGCAGATGCTGCCGTGCTGCCGCTGTTCTTCGACCCGTCAAGCGGCCAACTGGTGCCGAGCAGTGCTCTGGTGACCCGCAGTGGCCGACCGCAGCCGACCCCCCAGCCCTACAGTCGCGTCCTCGATCCATCGGCCTGGACCTTCGAGAGGCAGCAGCGAGAGGTTATCGATCGGCTGGCCGAGGGAATTCTGCAGAAGAACGTCAGCAGCGTTATGGAGCAGTTGCCGCGGCTGGTACCGGTCCCGCGCTATCTTATCGTGCCCACGCGCTTTGCGGCTCCGCTGATCGAAGGATTCCATCCCCGCTTCGTCGAGGAGCGCCGGGTGGGTGAATACAGCATCCTCAGGACAAGCTGAGCGATGCTATCGACGCTTGGCCATGAAGACGTAGTCGATATAAGCAGCGTCGACGCTGGCCTTCTGCACGGCTTGTTCAACCGGGACTTCGGGTGAAATGCCGCCTGACAACAGTTCATGGACGCCGTAGCCACGCGCGGCGAGCCCGTGAATCAGGCTTGCCGAGCTCGATCCGAACTGACGCAGGCCAGCGTCATAAACCTCGATGAAAAGCGCTGGCTGGCAGCGGTCGAGAGTCCGGGTGGCTCCCGCGATGACATCCTCCTCGGCACCCTGCACGTCGATCTTGATCAGGGATACGTCGGGAGAGCCTCTTTCGGCGAGCAGGTCGTCGAGCGCGTGTGTCGTTACGGGCACTCCCTCCGGCGCCAGGCGATGATCGCCAGGATGATCGCGGTTGACTGCCAGGTGCTGCATTCCCGACGCCGCAGATGCCGCAGCCTGAAGCGGTTCGATCAAACCCTCGATCCCGCCCTGGCGGATATGACGGCAGAGTGCAGCGAAGTTTTCGGCCTCGGGTTCCAATGCCAGGACCCGACCGGACGTGCCGACCCATTCGGCAAAGCGACGCGTGAAGACGCCGATATTGGCGCCGACATCGATAGCCCACGAGCCGGGCCGTATCAGGCCGCGCAGGTGCCGGATATGGGGGGCCTCGACATGGGCCTTGTAGAGGAGGTACCCGGCTTCGAACAAAGCCCGGCCGGGCCCCGTCGACAGAACGCCGCTGGCTCGCGCTGCGCGATAGACGGATAAAAGCAGGTTCTGGACGGCGCTATTCATGCCGCTTTACGCCATTCTGTGCGCCGCGCGCCATTGTATCGGGCCATCACTGTCGACCACCGTGAATCGAGAGTGGGTATATCCAACGTTCCGCTATCCGAGCGCAAGAGGCCGATGAACGACAACCCCAGGAATACAGACACTCAGCGTCCTCTCTCGGAACGCAAAGCAGCGATACGCTCCCTTGCTGACCGCCTGGCCCCCGAGCGCGATGCCTGGATAGCCAAGGCTGGCGCCTATTACGGCGATGATCGGCGTTACATGCGGTTCCTGGTCCCGCCGGGATTGCGGGTTCTTGAACTCGGGTGTGGGACCGGCCAGCTGCTGGCATCGCTTGAGCCGGCTTATGGAGTCGGGGTCGACTTCAGCAGCCGTATGATCGAGGTCGCGCGCAGCAAACATCCGCATCTGCAGTTTTCTGTCGGTGACATCGAGGATCCGGCGACTATCGCGGCCGTGAAAGGGCCATTCGACGTCATCATACTCTCCGACACGATCGGCTCGCTTGAGGACTGCGAAGCGACCCTCGCCGGCTTGCATCCGCTGTGCACACCGGATACACGCGTCATCATCGCCTACTACGGGCGGGTCTGGGAGCCGTTCCTGAAGGTCTTCGGGTTTCTGCGGCGCCGAATGCCGACGACGCCGCAGAACTGGCTGTCGACACGTGAAATCGCAAGCCTTCTCGAACTCGCTGACTTCCAGATCGTGCGGCGTGAATGGCGCCAGCTCGTGCCGTTGAAACTGCTGGGCGTTGGGGGTTTCATCAACCGGTACCTGGGAACGCTGCCTTTTCTGCGCCGCTTCTGTCTGCGCAACTACATCGTAGCCCGGCCGTCCCCCCAGACCATGTCCAGGCCTCCGTCGACGACCGTCGTCATTCCGTGCCGGAACGAGAGCGGAAATATCGAGGCGGCTCTCCAGCGCATGCCGCATATCTGCGACGATCTGGAAATCATCTTCGTGGAAGGAGGCAGCCAGGACGGCACCTGGGAGGAGATTCAGAGGGTGATTTCCGCTTACCCGCAATTCGACGTCAAAGCGGTGAAGCAGGACGGGCGTGGCAAAGGGGATGCCGTGCGCAAGGGGTTTTCCGCAGCGCGCGGCGACATCCTGATGATCCTGGATGCCGACCTGACGATGCCGCCCGAGGCGTTGCCGAAATTCTATAACGCCCTGGCTTCGGGCAAGGGGGAGTTCATCAACGGCTCACGCCTTGTCTATCCCATGGAGAAGCATGCAATGCAGTTTCTTAACTTCATTGCCAATCGCAGTTTCTCCGTCATCATCTCCGCTCTGATCAATCAGCGCCTGACCGACACGCTATGCGGCACGAAGGTGCTGCGGCGGGCGCATTACGATCGCATTTCAGCGGGCCGCAGTTACTTCGGGGACTTCGATCCGTTTGGCGATTTCGATCTCATCTTCGGCGCGGCGAAGCTCAATCTGCGCATCGTCGAAGTGCCCATCCGGTACGCGGCGCGATCCTATGGCGAGACGCAGATTCTGCGCTTTCGCCACGGCTGGCAGCTCCTGAGAATGGTTGTTTTCGCCTATCGGAAGATGAAGGCGGTTTGACCCGATGCGGGATCCGCGTCCTGCCTCCTACCGGGCCCGATGGGAGAGCAAACCCGTCCTGCGCGCCATCTATACAGACTATTACCGGCGCATGGTGGAAGCGTGCCAGCCAGGCCGGACGCTGGAGATCGGCGCGGGCTCGGGAAATCTCAAGTCGTTTCTTCCCGACGTGGTGTCGACGGATCTGCTGCCAGCCCCCTGGCTCGACGCCGTCGCCGACGCTCAGCAGCTACCGTTCGCAAGCGGCAGCTTCAGCAGCATTGTGCTGTTCGACGTGCTCCACCATCTTTCACAGCCGGTCCGGTTCTTCCGGGAGGCGAGCCGCCTGCTGCGGTCCGGTGGTCGCATCGTCATGGTCGAGCCGGCGATCACTCCGATAAGCTGGATTTTTTACCGCTTCTTTCATCCCGAAGGCGCCGACATGGGGGCCGACCCCTTCATCGCACCCGAACCGCGTGACGGGGCTCGTGATCCGTTCGAGGGTAACCAGGCTATCCCAAGCCTGATCTTTGGGCGATTCGCCAGACGCTTCGGACAGGAGTTTCCGGAACTGCATGTGTTGAAATGCGAACGGCTCAGCCTTTTCGCCTATCCGCTATCAGGCGGTTTCCGGCCGACGAGTTTCCTGCCCGCGAGGGCTGTCGACCCGCTCCTTCGGCTCGAGGATCGACTTCTGCCGTGGCTCGGTCCGCTGATGGGGTTTCGGCTTCTGGTCGCGCTCGAGAGGCGCTAGCGGTTGAAACGGCGCGCGGGAAGGTCGTGGCTGTACGTGTTGCGGTCGGCAAACCGGCCTGCAAACAGGGGGGTGAGCTCGCGGTGGCGATTCTCGAGCTCGGCCTGGCGCGCAGACACAGCGTCGCGCGGCGCCTTGTCGATCAGGGCCTGAGCCAGACGCACGGCCTCGGGGGCGAGCTCCGCCAATTGGAGCCGATGAATAAGGTGCTCGTTCTCATAGATCAGCCGGGACCTCTCCGTCGGCGGGTACATCGGCTTCAACGAATTTGCCGGGTCCCGCACGATGATATTGATGCCGTTCAGCCATTCCCCTTCCCATTTTCGCAGCTCCACGGGATTGAGATTGGCCGGATGGGCGGGACTGTACGCCTCGAATAGAAGCTTGAACTCCGGATGGCTGATGAGGAAATCACGGGTCGATTGCCGCACATGCCGGTAGTTGGAATCGTCGATAAGGATGACGGCCCGCTCATGAAGATGGGGAAGCGCGAGCAGCAGGCACATCAGCTGGCTTCGATAGTCGTGCGCTCCATCGATGAAGTAGACAGCGATCTTGCGGCTGCCGATCAGCGTGGGAACGGATTCAAGGGCGTCCTCATAGTCCATGTTGACAAGATGCGCGTTCGAGACGCCGAGCTTGTCGATACGCTGGCGCACGATCGAGAGGTTCTCGGATTTCGGATCGAGCATCGAGAAATTATCGACGCCGTAGCAGGGCATGGTCGGCAGGCCTGCCGAGACCGACAGCAAGGTCAGGCCTTGGAAAACGCCGATTTCCAGGTAGCAGGCCGACGGGTCGCCGGTAAACATCTCGGTCAGACGCTGGAGGGCACCGACGGTCTTGAGACCGGACAGCCCGTCGAGGATGCCCGCGCGATCGGCGAAGAGCAGCCCGGCACGATCCGCTTCTTCGATGCGCGCGCGAACTCGTGACAGGTGTTCGCCCATATCTCGGGTCATCGATGACGCTCCCAACTGTCTCTCGGCTCGTGAATCGTGGTTTGGTAGTCGCGCCGGCTCGGTGGGGCGCCCGGAAGGGCTGGGAGAATACAGCCCGCATCGGGGCGACGAAAGGGCCAAGACAGGCCCCGGACAGCGCCAGTCTTACGGCCATGACGGGTTTTTTTACGCGTTTGGTGCGGCACTCTTGAGCGTCATTCTTTGTCGCTCGGCAGCGATCAACACTGCCGGGCCGTTTCGCTACTGGCTCGGCATTGGTGGGGCATCTCCTGCGCTGGATGCGACACTGAAGCTGCCCGGCATTCCCGTGAAGCTGGAACAGGCATTTGAGGCTATTCGGGAGACATGGTGGCGTCTCGGCCGGGATATGGCCGGCGATCCTGGCGGGGACGTTTCACATACCGCCGCGGCGGGGGCCTATGGCTCGGATTTCGGTGTGATGCTCGCCTGGGGGAGCATGGTTGGCGAACTGGCTGCCGCGGACGATTCTTATCTCGTGATCTGCGACGATCCCTGGCTCTTTCGCCATGTGGCGGAATTGCCGCGGGTTTCCGTTGCGGGGAGTTGGCCATCTCTGTGGCAAAGCGAGTGGCGCCTTGCCATCCGTGGTCTGCTGGCCCGAATTAAAGTCGCCCTGACGGCGGCGACAGCGGCTTTGAAGCTGCGATCAATGAGAAAGGGCATCGCCGGAGGGCCGACCCTCCTGGTGTATGGGCATCCGTCGAGCGATGCAGCCGGGCATGATGCCTATTTCGGCGATCTGTTGCAGAAGCTGCCGAATCTATCCCGGATGCTTCATACGGACTGCCCGCCAGCCCAGGCGCGGATGCTGGCTGCCGATGGTCGCACGTCGAGCCTGCATGCCTGGGGACATCCGCTGCACGCGTTGCGTCTATTGGCATGCCGTTGGCGGCCGAGCGGAGGACGCCGGCGTGGCCGGTTCAAGTGGCTGATCCGCCGCGCGGCAGCACTTGAGAATGGCGGTGGCGGGCCGGCAATGAACCGGTGGCAGGCCCATTGCCAGGAGCGCTGGCTTTCCGCTGTTTGCCCGCCCGCTGTCGCCTGGCCCTGGGAGAACCACGCCTGGGAACGCGCCCTGTGTCGCGCGGCGCGCGGATCGCGGGTACGCACCATCGGCTACCAGCACACGGTGATCGGCCCTCATCAGATCAACTATGCGGCGATGGCAAATCGGGACGGGCTCGCAAGCCTTCCCGATGTCGTGGTTGCCAACGGGCCGGCCTATCGCGATGAGTTGTTGCGCTGGGGCATACCGGCGGATCGGCTTCTGGTCGGAGGCGCCTTTCGCTTCCCGATCAGACCGGCCAATCTCTACAATCCGCAGGGTCCGGTGTTTGTTCCGCTTTCGGCGATTCGTGACATCGCTCGTCTCCAGATCGAGGCCGCGAAAAAAATCGGCGCGAGCGGGCGCCAGGTGCTCGTCAAAGAGCATCCGATGTACCCCCTGCCGGTTCAATCCGCTCAAGGGGTGGTGGTGACCACCAAATCGATGCAGGAGCAGAAGGAGGGGCTCTCCGCTGTTCTCTACAGCACCGGAACGTCCGGCCTGGAAGCGCTGTTCGCCGGCCTGCCGACCTACCGGCTTCTGCCGGAGGACCGGGTTGCGATAAACGTTCTGGCGGAGGGGCTTGTCTCGCGCACGACGACGGTGGCGGATCTTCCGGAAGCTCTTCGGGACAGCCCCCGGCCGGACCCGGTGCCGTGGGACAGCGTGTTGGCGCCGGTTGATCTGCCGTTGTGGCGGCGCCTGCTGAACGGTGATATGGAACCGCGCGCCGTGGCGCGTTCCTAGAGAGAGAGCTTCCTGTGCCTTCCCAACCTGTCCGCGTTGCGTTGATCGGCTGCGGCCGCATAGCGGGCCACCATGCCCGGTCCATCGCTGGTACCGAGGGGATCGAACTCGTCGCGGTCTGCGACCTGGTCGAGGAAAAGGCCAAAGCCTACTCGCAGGATTTCGGCGTGCCAGCGTTCACTGACTACCGCGTCATGCTGAGGGAACGGCCTGATATCGACACGGTCGCCGTGATTACACCGTCCGGCATGCACTATGAGCACGGGATCGAGCTCATCGAGCGCTTTGGCAAGAACCTGATCGTCGAGAAGCCGACATTTCTCCGCCCCGAGCACCTGTTGCAGGCCTATGCGCAAGCGGAGCGGCGGGGGCTGCAGATATTCCCCGTATTTCAGAACCGCTACAACGCGGCCGTGCGGCGCGTGAAAAAGGCGCTTGTCGATGGCGAGCTTGGTGACATCCGCGTCGTTTCAGTGCGTCTTCGCTGGTGTCGCCCGCAGCGCTACTACGACCTGGCGCCCTGGCGCGGGACCCTCTCGCACGACGGCGGCGCCATCACCAATCAAGGCATCCACCACGTGGACCTGACCCGTTATCTGGCCGGTGACGTGACCCGCGTGAACGCGACGATGCGGACGTTGGGCGCGAAAATAGAGGCTGAAGACACCGTGGTTGCCACGATGACCTTCAAGAGCGGTGCCGTTGGCTCTCTTGAAGTGACGACGGCGGCCCGGCCGGACGATTTCGAGGCGTCGATCTCGCTCGTGGGTTCGGCGGGTCTGGCCCAGATTGGCGGCATCGCGGTGAACGAACTCCAGGTCTTTACGCCCGACCCGGCAGCGTGCGCCGCGAACAGCGAGGACTTCAAGAGCATCCAGGGATTTGGGGCGGTCTACGGTTTCGGTCATGCCGGCATGTACCGCGACATCGTTGCAACCTTGCGTGGCGATGCGCCCTATCCCGTCAGCCGTGCCGATTGCCTGGGGACGCTAAGGTTCCTCCATGCCTTCTATCGCTCCGATGAGATCGGTGGATGGGTGGAGGTGGACGGCAACACGGCATCGAGACGCCTAGGTCGACCCAACGAAGACATTTCAGCTCTCTATCGGAAGCGTCAATGACAGCGAAACTGCGCGTCGGCATTGCCGGCTATGGGGTGGTCGGAAAGCGGCGCCGCGCCTATATCGACAAGCACCCGCTTCTGGCTACCGTCGCCGTCTGCGATCAGCGTCTCGGCGTAGACGGTACGTTCGACGACGGCGTTCGCCACTACACCCATTATCGCCGGTTGCTCGAGGAGAAGCTCGACGTCCTGTTCGTCTGCCTGACTAACGATCTGGCAGCCGAGGTGACAATCGCCGGCCTCGAGCGGGGAATGCACGTTTTCTGTGAGAAGCCGCCGGGACGAGATCTGGCCGACGTAGCGCGCGTCATCCGGGCCGAGAAGCTGCGGCCGGAGTTGAAGCTGAAATACGGCTTCAATCATCGCTACCACGACTCCGTGCGCGAGGCCCTGCGTATCGTCCGCGCCGGGGAGTTGGGGAAGATCATAAATCTCCGTGGCGTCTACGGAAAATCGGCGATCATCAACTTCGAGTCGGATTGGCGTACGAAGCGCGCCATCGCGGGGGGCGGCATCCTCCTGGATCAGGGAATCCACATGGTGGACCTGCTGCGGCTGTTCGCGGGTGAGTTCGTCGACGTTCATAGCATGATCTCCAACGGCTTCTGGCACCACGACGTCGAAGACAATGCCTATGCGCTTTTGCGCACGGCCAACGGTGTCGTCGCCATGCTTCACTCTTCGGCGACACAATGGCGCCACCGTTTCAGTCTGGAGATCGCGCTCGAGCGGGGAATCGTGGTCCTCAGCGGCATCCTTTCCGGCAGCAAGAGCTACGGCGCCGAGACCCTGACCGTGGCATGGGCAAGCGAGCATGACGGCGGCGATCCGCGCGAGCAGATGACACGGTACAATCAGGACCCGTCCTGGGAGGACGAGATCGCCGATTTCGCCGACGCTATCGCCGGCGACCGGCCCATCGTCAACGGGTCTTCCGGGGATGCATTGAAGACGATGCAGCTTGTCTATCGTATCTATTGTGCGGATTCCGCGTGGCGCCGCCGCTGGGATCTGACGGACGAGGTTCGCGAGCCATGAGCGAGATGAAGCCCTCGAGGGTGCCCATGCAAAGCGATCGGAATTTCGGGCTGATGTTCGCGGTGGTGTTCCTCATCGCTTTCGGGGTCGCCTGGTTCGGCTTCGGCAAGCGCCTCGATTCGCTGGTGTGGATCGCGTTCGCCTTTGCGGCCTTGGCGCTGACGATCCCCTGGCTGCTCCTGCCCCTCAATCGCTTGTGGCAGCGCTTTGCCTATGTTCTGGGAATGGTCAATAACCGGCTGATTCTAGGTGCCTTTTTTTATCTTTTCATTGGTCCGGTCGGATTTATACTGCGCCGCGCCGGGCGCGATCCGATGCAGCGGCACATTGATCCGCGGGCGGCTTCATACTGGAGGCCGGTGAACCGGCAGCCGGATTCCGAGAATTTCAAGGACCTCTTCTGAGGCCTTTCTAGGTTGCGACGATGCTTTTTGTTCTGGGCCAGATCTTCAAGTTTCTGCGCGTCTATCAGAAGTTCTGGATGGCCCCCATCATTCTCGGCCTCGTCGCGCTTGGCGGCTTGATGCTTGCCGCCCAAAGCTCGGCGATTGCCCCGTTCATCTACGCGATCTTCTAAGCATCGCCGTAATGATCGTTCTGGGAATTTCGGGGTTCTATCACGACAGTGCCGCGGCGCTTGTGCGCGACGGTGTTATCGTGGCGGCGGCCCAGGAAGAGCGGTTTTCCCGGCTGAAGAACGATGCGGGCTTCCCCGCCGCCGCGTCTCTCTATTGTCTGGAAGAGGCGGGCGTCACGCTCGACCAGGTCGACTATGCGGCGTTCTACGACAAGCCGCTTCTGACCTTTGATCGCCTGCTTGAGACCTACATTGCCTATGCGCCCGCCGGATTCGCCTCTTTTGCCAAGGCGATTCCCATCTGGGTGAAAGAGAAGATCTTCCAGAAATCCCTTCTTCTCGACGGGTTGAACGGGCTGGGCCGCGGACGGCTTCCCGCCGACAAGCTCGTCTTCGGCTTCCATCACCATTCCCATGCGGCCAGCGCGTTTTACGCGTCGCCCTTTGAAGATGCGGCAATCCTGATAATGGATGGCGTCGGTGAGTGGGCAACCACGACAGTCGGGCAGGGCCGGGGAACGGCGATCAATTTGCTGAAGGAGATCCGGTTTCCGCATTCTCTGGGAATGCTGTATTCGGCTTTCACCTCGTATCTCGGCTTCAAGATCAATGATGGTGAATACAAGGTCATGGGGCTCGCTCCCTATGGCGAGCCGAGTTACGTCAAGACGATTCGCGACCATCTGATCGACATAAAAGACGATGGCTCGTTCCGGCTGGATATGCGGTTTTTCAACTACTGCACCGGCCTGACCATGACCAATGGCCGCTTCCATGAACTCCTCGGCGGCGAACCGCGGCGGCCGGATGCACCTCTGACCCAACGTGAGATGGACATAGCGCGATCTGTCCAGGAGGTCGCCGAAGAGGTCGTGCTGCGATTGGCCCGCATTGCCCATGCAGAGACCGGCTCCCGGAATCTTTGCATGGCCGGAGGCGTGGCCCTGAACTGCGTGGCCAATGGTCGTGTGCTGCGTGAAGGACCGTTCGAGAAGATCTGGATCCAGCCGGCGGCTGGGGACGCTGGAGCTGCGCTCGGCGCTGCGCTGGCCGTGGACTTCGCCGTGGGCGGCAGCCAGCGCCACATTAACGGTGGCGATGCCATGCAGGGTGCCTATCTTGGCCCTGCTTATGGCGACGATCGTGCCCGCGCCGACCTCGACAGGCACGGGGCCGTTTACGAAGAGCTGCCTGACGAAACCCTGTTCAACAGGGTGGCTGCCGCCCTCGATGCCGGAAAGGTCGTGGGATGGTTCCAGGGACGTATGGAGTATGGGCCAAGAGCGCTGGGCAATCGGTCGATTCTTGCCGACCCCCGCTCGACGAGCATGCAACGCCTGCTCAACCTGAAGATCAAATATCGCGAGAGCTTCCGCCCCTTTGCTCCGGCGGTCCTTCGCCACCGGGTCGCGGACTACTTCGAGCTCGATGCGGACAGCCCGTACATGCTGCTGGTCGCGCCTGTCGCGTCTTCTCGTCGGCGGCTGCCAAGTGGCGACGAAGCAGCGTTGACCGGTATCGACAAGCTTCATGTGCCGCGCAGCGATATCCCCGCAGTGACGCATGTCGACTACTCGGCCCGCATCCAGACGGTCGATGCCGTGACTAACCCGCGCTTCCACCAGCTTCTTTCCGCCTTTGAGGCGCGCACCGGGTGTGCGGTCCTCGTGAATACCAGCTTCAACATCCGCGATGAGCCGATTGTCCGTACGCCGGACGATGCCTATCGTTGCTTCATGGGGTCTGAGATGGACCTGCTGGTTCTCGGCAACATCGTGCTGGAGAAGCATCGGCAGTGACCTCTGACGCGTTTTCGGTGATTTCGCCGAGGCTGCTCCCGCTTCTGACTGCGCCTGGCGGCGGCAATCAAACGGATCTGGAGCTGAAGGGCGACGCGTTTCGCTGTGTCCAGACGGGCGAGGAATTCCCGTTCGCTCGTGGGATTCCGTCGCTCTATCACCCGTCTGCGAATGAGACGGGCGATGTGACGGCGCGTATCCGCGCATTCTATGAAGAGAACCCGTTTCCCAGCTACGAAGGGCTCGAGGAGTTCGGCGAGCTGGTCAACAAGGGAAACCGAAACCCCTTCTCAATGGCGCTTCTTGAGTCGATCGGCTTCAACAAGCTGATCCTCGAATGCGGCTGCGGTACCGGCCAGCTGTCGCACTATCTCCAGCTCAACAACAACCATGTGCTCGGCATCGACATGTCGCTGAGCAGCCTCGGGCTGGCCCTGGAGCACAAGCGCCGCAACAATCTGGTGCGCTCGAGTTTCGCGCAAATGAACATCTTTGAGCTTGCCATCAAGGACAGCTCATTCGACGTCGTCATCTCGCACGGTGTGCTGCACCACACGTTTGACGCCCGCCTCGCCTTTTCCCGCATCGTCCGCAAGGTGAAGCCGGGCGGTATCGTCATGGTCGGGCTGTACAACTCGTATGCCCGTATTCCGACATGGCTGCGTTCGAAAGTGATCCCCTGGCTGGGGCCCAACGTGGACTATGTCGTACGCCAGCGCATACGCGATGCTCGCAAAGCCGATATCTGGATCAAGGACCAGTACTACAACCCGCACGAGACATGGCATTCGATCGGCGAGGTGCTTGACTGGTTTTCAGAGAACGGCGTCGAGTATCTGAACTGCTACCCCGCTATCCTGGGGACAGATGCGGAACATGGAAGCCGGCTTTTTGCCGGGGGGAGCCCGGGAAACCCGTATCTACGAGGCATAACGCAGCTCGGGTGGCTGGGGACGATTGCCCGTGAGGGGGCCTTGTTCGACGTCATCGGCCGACGGAAGGCTTGAGGATGGAGTCACGCATCACCGTCACGGGAGCGGCCTTGGCCGTCCTGGTCGGCCTTATCCTGACCGTTGGCGTCCTTGAGGCCGTTACGCGTATTGCCATGCCAGGCTGGCGGGAGTTTCGCAGCAACCGTTTCATGGAGGACCAGGCGCTGCAGCTGCCTGGCCTGCCGCCCGTGGCTCTGGGTCGGCGCAACTACGACGGCTGGTTTGCACAAAACAATGGTGACTTCCGGGTTCATATTCGCATCAACGACTTCCACCTGCGCAACGACGAAGAGGTTGCTGCTGCTGCGGGCCGGCTCTGGGTCATCGGTGATTCCATGGCTTTCGGCTGGGGCGTGGATCGGGCAGAGACGTACACGGACGTCATCCAAAAGCATTTGAATGTGCCGACGTACAACGTGGCGAGCCCTGGCGCGGATATCTGTGGCTATACGGCGTTCTGGCGCCGGATGCCTTCTGACATTCGGCCGCAAGCCGTTGTAGTCGGTCTGGTGCTGGAAAACGATATGCGGCGCTATGACTGCGCGCGCGAAGGGGAAAGCCGCTCCATCAGCGGTGAAGCGAAGGCTGTGCCGCAGTGGCTGCTTCATTTCGGAAAATTCAAGCTTCTGCTGACGGAAAAGCTCGCGCTCTACAATTTTCTGGCTGTCTCGACGAAGCGTGTTCCCTGGCTTATCGAGGCCTTGCAGGCGGTCGGTCTTCTTGCGCATGAGCATATCGCCTATGAGCGTTTCCCTCCCGATCAGCTGGATGTCGTGGTGAGCAGCACGGCGGACGCTCTCTCGTCTCTTCGGCGGGAAGTGCCGGAATCCACGCCGTTCGTCGTGCTGATAGCTCCGACGCGCTTCGAGATTCGCGATGACACGGCCTTCTATAAGGCGCTCCGAGAGAAGACCGTCGCCGCGCTTCAGGCGCGCGGCTTGGAGGCTGTCGACCCGATAGCCGGCTTCAAAGCCGCGGGGTTTGACGCAACGCATTTTGTCCACGACGGGCATTGGTCCTCGCTTGGCCATCAGGTGGCGGGTGAGGCAGTGGCCAGCTGGCTTCGCGCGCGGCATCCCGATCTCGCATCCGTCAGGTGAAATAAGATGAAGGTCATTGGCGTTGTTCCCGCTCGCATGGCGTCGAGCCGTTTTCCCGGAAAGCCGCTTTTCCGCATCAGCGGGCGTCCTCTGGTCGAGCATTGCTTCCTGCGGGCAAAGCTCTTCCCCCGCTGGACCGGGCTTTACCTTGCGACCTGCGACCAGGAGATCGCAGACTTCGGCAAAGCGAAGGACTGGCCTGTCATCTGGACGAAGGACACGCACACCCGGGCGCTGGATCGCGTGGCAGAAGCCACGGAAAAGTGCGGATTGACGGTGGCGGAGACCGATATCGTGGTGTGCGTACAGGGTGATGAGCCGATGCTTCACCCGGACATGATCGATGCCGTCGTGCGGCCACTGGAGACTGATTCTCAGGTCGAAGGCACCATGCTCGCGGTCCATATCACCCAGCCGGATATGTTCTACAACCCCGATATCGTGAAGATCGTGCACGACGTGAACGGTGATGTCCTCTACACCTCGCGCGCGCCAATCCCGTACTGCAAGACGTTTTCCCCCGAGCTCATGGCGCGGAGGGTCGGCGGCATCTTTGCCTTCCGCTGGCGGTTCCTGAAACAGTTCAATGCCATGCCGGAGTCTCCGCTGGAGATCAAAGAGGCCTGCGACTCCAACCGCATCTGCGACAACGCGCTCCGGCAGCGTATCGCTCCTTATCCCGGGACACAGTACTTCTCGGTCGACAGTCCTGCCGATGCTGATCTGGTCGAGCAGCACATGGCGGCCGATCCTTTGTGGGGGAAATATTGACGGGATACCTGTGCCGGAGCTGATCCGTTGATTGCCGTCGCGTCGCGTTCGTTCTCGCGTCACCCGATTCTCCGGCGCGAGATCCTTGATCGTTACGGAAAGGTGACGTTCAACGAGAGCGGCCGGGTTCTTGCGGGAGACGAGCTCATTGCGTTTCTGCGCGGCCATGAACGGGCTGTGATCGCGCTCGAGCGTGTTGACGACCCGTTGCTCGCGCGCCTGCCGGAGCTCTCGGTGATCGCCAAGTATGGCGTGGGGCTCGATGGGCTTGACCTGCGGGCGATGGCGCGTCGCGGCGTGCGTCTCGGCTGGACCGGTGGGGTCAACCGGCGCGACGTCGCCGAGCTGGTCATCGGCTTTGCCATAGCGCTGTTGCGCCACATCCCGGCCGTTGGCCGCAGCCTTCAGGATGGCGAATGGCGCCAGGTCGTTGGGCGGCGTCTGTCGGAGCGCACGGTCGGGCTGATCGGCTGTGGCCATGTGGGCAAGGATGTCGGGGAGCTTCTGAGAGGCCTTGGATGTCGTGTGCTGGCCTACGACGTGCGTCGGTTCCCGGAGTTCTATGCGCGAACAGGCGTGGTCGAGAGCGACCTGGAGACTGTGCTGCGGACGAGCGACATCGTCTCCTTGCATGTTCCATTCGATGAATCGACAGCCAACATTCTCAATGCGAAGCGGCTTTCCTGGATGAAGCCCTCGGCGCTTCTCATCAACGCGGCGCGCGGCGGCTTGGTCGATGAGGTTGCGATCAAGGATGCGCTACGGCAAAACCGGCTGGCGGGAGCCGCCTTTGACGTGTTTGCCGCGGAGCCACCCGCTGATTTGGATCTGCTGCGGCTGCCGAATGTGATCGTCACGCCCCATATCGGCGGGACGACCGAGGAAGGGATTCTGGCCATGGGGCGCGCCGCCATCCGCGGGCTCGAATCGTCTGCGGTGCCGACCGAGGATCTGTGGACGCCGGCACGGCCCTGATCGGCGCCGCTCCATCTCCGCCATGACAGGGTCAGATCGGATCGCTTTCGCACGGCTGCCGGCGGCGCGGCGTTATCTGTGATGAGTCTTTCGTCCGGCGATCTGGCACGATGGGCATACAAGCTGGCGTCGGATCGTTGCCTGCGCCGGTGGTGCGTTGCGCGGCTCCTGGGCCGCGTCTCCAGCCCGGCACCTTTCACCGCCGGTTGGCCGCCGTATCTGGGCACGGTTCCGGTGGCTCTGCCGTCCCGGGAACCTCCGGCGCCGCCGCCGCCGTTGGCTCCCTCTCGGCACGGATCAATGGTGCTTCCGCTCCCCGGACTCCGGCTGGAGGTTTCGGCCGGCGATGCTGCTGCCGTGTTCTCGCGGCGACACGATGATCCGGAGATTGAAAGCGCCCTGCACCGGTTTGCATGGCTTCCGTTGTGCGGCAGGGACGTCGATGGTGCCGTTGCCGATGCGCTGTGGCGGGAGTGGCTGCGTCGTTACGGCGATCCCGACGGCTCATTGGCCTGGGAGGCCTATACCGCCGCTGAACGGGCGCTGAACCTTCTGGATTTTTCGGCGCGGGACGGGCTGCCGGGAGATCCCGCGGCGACGCGCGAGTCCCTGATAAGGCATGGCTGGGCTATTCTGGAAAGGCTTGAATACAGCGGCGATCACGATACAGGCAATCATCTGGCCAATAACGGGCGCGGTCTCTTGCGCCTCGGTCTGGAGCTGGATGTTCCGGAGTTCGTGAGATTGGGCGGAACCATCCTGGTGGAGGAGGCGCGACGTCTGTTCCTTCCCTCCGGGATGCTGCGTGAGGGATCAACCCACTATCACCTGCTGCTTTCCCGCTTCTACGCCGATGCGTGGCTTTCCGCGCAGGCCCACGGCGCAGATGTGGCGGTTCCGCTCGAGCGAATCGTGTCCCGGTGTTTGGCCGTAATCCCGCAATTGATGCTGCCAGCCGGATTACCGTTGATCGGGGACGTGTCGCCGGATTGCCCGCCAGAGTTCCTCAGCGGCCTGCACGCCGGGAGTGGCCCGGCGGGCTGGCTCGACGGGCTGCCGGACGAACGGCGGAAGGAACTCCTCGCTGTCAGGGACTCGGTCGAGCCAGTATCCAGTGACGACCTTGCCCGGGACGGCTGGACCCGCCTCGATGCATCGCCCTGGTCGGCACTTTGCTACGTCAGCGCCGACGGATGGCCGGTGATGCCGGGTCATGCGCATCAGGATTGTGGCAGCTTCGAACTGCATTGCCTGACCGATCGGGTTTTCATCGATCCCGGCCGGCGCCGGTATGGCGAGACTCCCTCGGCCCTTGAAGGGTGGGGCGGTCGTTTCCACAACACGGTCCTCGTCGATGGGGAGGATCCCTATCCACCGAACAAACCGTATTACGACACAGGTTTCCGGGCCCGTGTGGCCGGGGCCACGCCCTCTGTAACACGGCAAGTCGGATCCCTGACGCTTTCCCACGCGGGATTCAGCCGGCTAGGAGGTGTTGGCACCCTTACCCGGCAATGGCGTTTTGGTCATCGCTCCGTTACGATCAGTGACTCTCTTGGCGGATCGGGGCGCCGACGGATATCGCGCTGTCTCCACACGGCGTTGCCGGCGTCCAAAGACGGTGATTCGATAGTTCTTCTGGGTACGATGAATCGCTTCCGGCTATCCGCAGACGTGCCTCTTTCGATTCGCGAAGCGGCCTGCTGGCCTGCCTACGGCGTCGCCCGCCCTGCGTGGGCCATCGATCTCACCACAAGCGCCAGGCTGCCATGGTCCGGCACGATGGTGCTGGAGATCGAGTAGAGCCCATGCCGGTCAAAGCTGTGTTGTTTGATCTTGATGGGACGTTGGTCGATTCGATCCCCGATGTCCTCATTGCGGTCAATTCGACGTTGACGGCCTTCGGGCGAACCGTGCTCGATCGCGCCCAGATCATGACGATGATCGGGGAGGGTGCGCGCGTCATGATGCATAAAGCGTTTTCTGCCAGCGGTTCCGCCGTGGATGACGCGGCACTCGATCCGGCGATTGCCTTTTATCAGCGAAGATATCGTGAAGCGCCTATGTTGCGCAGCCGCCTCTACCCGGGCGTCATCGAGACGCTGGACATGCTGCGTGATGCCGGGTGGCTTCTCGGCGTGTGCACCAACAAGCCTGACGGGCTTGCGGAGATCGTGCTGAAGGACGCGGGGATCCGCGACCGGTTTGGCGCGCTTGTCGGAGGCGACACCCCGCTGCGCAAGCCTCATCCCCAGCATGTGCTGGAAACGCTTCTCAGGCTGAACGCCGATCATCGCCACGCTGTCATGGTTGGCGACAGCGAACACGATATCGGTGCGGCCCGTGCGGCGGACGTCGTATCGGTTGCGGTCTCGTGGGGTTACAGCCGCGACGCAGCGAGCGACATGGGCGCTGATTTTCTGATCGATCGCATGGATGCCCTGCCCGACATAGTCTCCCGAATAAGCGCAAGACCTGCGGAGTGATGGAGACCGCTCTGGCCCAACACTCCGCGCGTCACGCGGCGCGGCTATCGATCGTGCTCGCAGTCGTCGCCTTCTGCGTCCCGCTGGTTGGAATTTTCGCGCCGCTGGGCCTGGCCCCCCTTCTGATCGTTGCGGGGGTCGGTGTTCTGTGCTGCGTGCCGCCGCGGGATCTTGCCTTGTATTGTCCGCGGATCACCTCGGCCGTGCTGCTGGGGGTCGTCTGCTGGGGCGCCGCCAGTTCGATCTGGGCGATGTTGGCTTCCGCCGCACTCTACAAGGCCGCGCAGCTGATCCCGCTCTTCGCGGCAGCGCTCGTCCTGATCGCCGCGGATCGCTTGCTGCTGCCAGCAGCGCGGGATCGCATCCGCGCGGCTCTTATTCTGGGCGTGGGGGCAGCGCTCGTGCTCCTGATGTTCGAGCGGCTGAGTGACACGATAATTTCAGATCTGTTGAGCGGATTTCCCCTGGATCGGACCCTTTTGCTCAAGCGATACAATCGCGGCGTCACGATACTGACCATTCTACTCTGGCCAGCCGTCTATGCCGTGAGGCGGCGCGTCGGATGGCCGGCGGCCGTCGCGTTCGCGGTGTTTGCTATCGCCGTCATTGCATCGCTGGCAAGCCGGACCGCCGTGGTTACGGTTGCCTTCGGGCTGATTTTTGCAGTCGCCGGCCTGGCTTCTCGGCGTTTCCTGCTCGCTTTGGCGGCGCTGGCCGCGATCGCGGTCTTTGTCGGCCCCGTTCTGGCACCGCTGACGATTCTAAAGCGTTCCGATGTCATCGAGCTGCGCGACGAGGCGATTACGCTCAACGTGCTGTCGTCGTTTCACCGGTTGCGCATCTGGGAGTTCACGCTGCAGCGCATCGCCGATAAACCGTTGATCGGCTGGGGGCTCGATGCAGCGCGGGATTTGCCGGGAGGTAAGGTCGAGAGCGATGCCATGGGTACACTGATGCCGCTGCATCCGCATAATGCGGTGCTTCAGGTACATGTTGAGCTCGGCGTGATCGGCACATTCCTTGCGGCCGTGTTGATCGGCAGCGCTCTCTGGGGCGCTCGCCGTTACGGCGAGGATACGCCGGCGGCCGGGGTCATGTTGGCGGCCGTTTTCTCGGCGATCGCCGTAGCCTCCCTATCCTACGGCATCTGGCAAAGCTGGTGGGTGGGCGGTCTGGGCCTCTGTATGGCGCTCACCCGGATCGTAGTCCCGGCCAACACCGATCCCGCCTGACCCGTGCATTCCGGCTCGTGCGTATTCTCTTCCTGACCGAAAACTTTCCCCCGGAGACCAACGCGGCTGCAGCGCGTGTCTTTGAGCGAGCCTGCTACTGGGTGAAGTGGGGTCACCAGGTCGATATCGTGACCTGTGTACCCAACTTTCCCCAAGGCCGGGTATTTGCCGGATATCGGAACCGGTGGCGGCAGGAAGAGCATATGGCCGGCATGCGGGTCATCCGGGTCAAGACCTATATCGCGGCCAATGAAGGCGTGATCCGGCGCACGCTGGACTTCCTGAGCTTTATGGCAACGGGGTTCCTGGCGGGCCTGTCGACCCCCAAACCGGATGTCGTGGTGGCGACATCCCCGCAGTTTTTCTCGGCGGTTGCCGGGTGGATGGTCGGGGCCGCGCGCCACCGACCTTTCATATTCGAGCTGGGAGATCTGTGGCCGGCGTCGATTGTTGCGGTCGGGGCCATGAGGAACGGCAGGATTGTGCGTGCCCTTGAGGGCCTGGAGCTGTTTCTCTACCGCCGCTCCGCCGCGGTCGTCGCTCTGACAAGCTCGTTCAAAAAGGACCTCGTTCGACGCGGTATAGACGGTGGCAAGATCAGTGTCGTCTTGAATGGTGTCGATGTTCCCCGCTATCGGCCGCTGCCGCGTGACACGGCACTGGAAGCGGAATGGGGACTGAAGGGAAAGTTCGTCGTGGGCTATCTGGGTACGCTGGGGATGGCGCATGGCCTCGCGAATGTCCTCGACGCGGCCGAGATCCTGCGCGGTCGAGCCGATATGGCGTTCCTGCTTGTCGGCGCCGGGGCCGAACGCTCCCTGCTTGTGGCGGAGGTGGAGCGGCGCAAGCTGACGAACGTGGTGTTCGCGCCGCCACAGCCGAAGGACGCCATGCCGCGGGTATGGAGCGTCTGTGACATCGCCCTGGTTCATCTGAAGGACTCGCCCGTCTTCGCCGAGGTCATTCCCTCCAAGATGTTCGAGGCCATGGCTATGGGGTTGCCTCTGTTGGTGGCCGCGCCTCGGGGTGAAGCGACCACCATCGCGGAACACGATACGGCCGGCCTCTGTGTGCCCGCCGGCGATCCGCAAGCTCTGGCGGATGCCGCGCTTCGTCTTCGTGAAGACCCGGATCTTCGCCAGCGTCTGGCCTCGGGCGCCCTTGCGGCGGCACCGTTGCATAGCCGCGAAACGCAGGCGCGCCAGATGCTTGAGGTCATGGAACCGCTTTCTCAAGAGGGCGTGGCAGCCTTGCGCGCCAGGGGTCATCGATGAAGCAGGTCATCCAAAATGTGCGCGACGGCCAGCTTCGGGTCGTCGACGTGCCCTCTCCCCCGGTTCAGCCAGGGTACGCGCTGGTGCGGACCTCGGCATCGCTGATCTCGGCAGGCACGGAAAGGATGGTCGTGGGTTTCGCGCGCAAGAGCCTTATCGGCAAGGCCCAGGCGCGCCCTGATCTCGTCCAGAAGGTGATCGACAAGGTTCGGCGAGACGGGCTTGCCGCCACTCTCCGGTCGGTGCGCGCGCGTTTGGATGAACCGCTGCCGCTCGGTTATTCGGCCGCCGGTACGGTGGTCACCCTCGGGGAAGGTCTTGAGGGGCTTTATCGTGTCGGTCAGCGCGTGGCTATGGCGGGTGCGGGGGTTGCCAATCACGCCGAGCTCAACACAGTCCCCCGGAATCTGCTTGCTGCCGTTCCCGACAACGTGGGTGACGATGAGGCGGCGTTCGCCACGCTGGGCGCCATAGCCCTGCATGCGGTGCGCAACACCGGTCCGGGGCTGGGCGATGTCATTGCAGTCCTGGGGGCCGGTCTTCTCGGGCTTCTCTCGGTGAGGCTACTGTCATTGGCGGGTTGCCGGGTGATCGCGGTGGATCTCGATCCCTCGCGGCGCGATCTGGCGCGCTCCATGGGTGCCGAGCTGGCTATCGATTCGAGCCAGCCTGGGGCCTTGGGTGCCGTTCAAGCCCTGACGGGCGGGCGCGGAGCTGACGCGGTCCTCGTGGCGGCGTCCAGCGACGACAACGCGGCTCTCCGTTTTGCGGGGGATATCGCCCGCGATCGGGCCCGCGTCTGTCTGGTGGGGAAGGTCGGAACGGAGTTTCCGTTCGCGGACTATATGAAAAAGGAGCTCTCGGTCGTTGTATCCCGGTCCTACGGCCCGGGCCGCTATGATGATGAATTCGAGAAGAAAGGTGTGTCCTACCCGGTTGGTTATGTGCGCTGGACCGAAGCGGACAATCTTGCGGAGTGCCTGCGATTGATGGCGCTCGCCGGGGAGAAGCGGCTCGACGTAAGGCCGCTCATCACTCATCGCTTCTCGATTACGGAAGCTTCAGCCGCCTATGCTCTCGTTCTGGAACGCACGGAAGCGCATCTCGGCGTCATTCTTCGTTATCCGGAAGCCGCCGCGGTGAAGGAGGCGCCTGGGCTGTCTGTAGCCGCTGGCGGTGCAGCGAGCGCGGGAACACTCGGCGTCATCGGCGCTGGCCCCTATGCGAAATCGATCCTGCTTCCGCTTCTTCGCGAGAAAGGGGCCCGGCTGAAGACCATTGTCACGACGAGAGGGGCAACGGCCGCGCAAGCTCGAGAGGCATTTGGCTTCGCGACCGCCGAGACGGATGCGCAGGCCGTGTTCTCGGACCCCGCTATCGACGCCGTTGTCATTGCAACGCCGCACGACACGCATGCTGATCTGGTCGTTCGCGGTCTGGCCGCCGGCAAAGCGGTCTTCGTCGAGAAGCCGCTGGCCTTGAACCGGGCCGATCTCGCCCGGATCGCCGAGAGCCGTCGCGCCGCGTCGCGTTTTTTCACGGTCGGCTTTAACCGGCGCTTCGCGCCATACGCGCGCTCCATGCGATCGCGGCTTGCCGCGGTACCCGGGGCTAAAATCGTGTCGATCCGGGTCAATGCCGGTAAATTGGCGGTCGCCGCTCCGCCCGGTGGCCGGATTCTGGGCGAAATGTGTCACTTCGTCGACCTGGCGCGGTTTCTCATCGGTGTGGAGATACGTCACGTTGCGGCGACGGCGCCGGCAGCGAGCACGAGTTTGTGCGACGACGTGGCCGCCACCTTGTCGTTCGCCGACGGTAGCCTGGCATCGATCCTCTATACCGGCCGGGGCGATGCTTCGGCCTCAAAGGAGGTGATTGAGGCCTACGGCGCCGGAATCGCGATGACCCTGGAGGACTTCCGCTCCCTGAGCACGGTTGTGGATGGGCACAGGCAAGTGGAGCGCGACCGGTTCGGCCAGGACAAAGGTCACGCGGCGCAGCTTGCGGCGTTTTTGGCGGCCGTGCGCGGAGAAACGCCACCCCCTGTGCACGAAGACGAATTGTTGGAAACCAGCCTGGCAACCCTCGCCATCCTGGAAAGCGTGAGGAGCGGGTACTCTGTCTCGCTTTGAGGCCTATCTGGGCTCGGCCTCCGATTTTGGGGGGCTGGCCGCTGTGATCGTTGTCGCGGTGGCCATGCTCGGCGTGGGGAGTCTGGTGACGCGGCGCGGCGAACGGCCCGAGTTCCAATTCGCGGCGGGGTTCGGGATCGCCACGATCGTGACCGTGGTCTTTGGCATGGCGACCGCGGCCTCTTTTCGTTGGCTTCACGCCGGAATCCTGACGGTGGGGCTTCTCGGATTGCTGATTGCTGTCCGCCGTGGCGCGCGCAGTAACGATGCGCTTCGCTTGCTGGTCCTTTCATCTCCCCTGCTTCTTCTGATTGCGGGCGCTCCACCGTCTCAGTGGGACGAATTCAGCAACTGGCTTCCCAAGCAGCGATTCCTCTGGGATTTCGACCGGTTTCCGGAAGCGGGCCTGCCACCGAGCCAGTCGGTACTGCCCCGCTATCCGTACGGCCTGGCGATCCTGGGTTACTTCGCGTCGCGTACCGCGGGTGCCTTCATCGAGAACGCCGGTATGCTCTTCAATGTCGTGCTGCTGGCATTCTCCGGCCTTCTGGTCGCTCGCCAGGTTTGCGATGGCGCGGGGGCTGTCCGCAATGCGCCGTTGCCTTGGGGCGCCATCGCGCTGGGGCTTCTGGCGGTGACGGCCCTGTCGCCGACCTTCGTGCCCAAGATCGTCCTGACCAGCTACCTCGATTCCGCAACCGGGGTCATGCTGGCGTTTGCCGCCGTTTCAACATGGAGAGCCCTTGAAGCCCTGGCCGCGATAGATCGGTCCGCCGCGCGTCATGAGGCGTGGATTGCCGGCCTGGCCATGGCGGCGCTGGTGAACCTGAAACAGGTCAATCTCGGCCTTATCATCCTGGTTGTTGTGGGGTTTGCCGTCGCTGCGCTGCGGACCCGGCAAGTCCGATGGGCCGATGCCGCGGCCTTGCTGCCAATTCTGCTGATGCCACCCTTGATAACCTGGCTCGCCTGGCGCGTTCATGTCGCTGCCAATATTACCGCCGGCGGCGAGTTTGCGTTTCGGGCGCTCGAGCAGTGGCTGTGGTCGTCGGCGTCCGACATTGCTCTGCGCATGATGCTGATTGCCAGCAAGAAGGGCGGATACTTCGTGCTCATGCTGGTTCTTTGCGGCTTCGCCGTGCGGGCGCTTCTGCGGCCGGCCACGCCGTTTGGTCGCCTGGCCATCGTCGTTGCGGCGGTTTTCCTTGGCTATAACGGCTTTCTCTACATTGCCTATCTGGGCTCTTTCGGCGGCGGCGAGTCGCTCGGCGCTGCTTCGTATTGGCGGTACAACACCCAGCTTGGCCCGCTTGCTGTCGCTGCCGCCGCCTACGGCCTGGCGCAAGCCTGGCGCGAGCACGCCGAACGGCCCGCCTTGCGCTGGCTTTCGACACGCAACGCCGCTCTTGTCACGGTTGCCGTTATTCTGGTGCTGCCCGCAACTCAGCTATCCCGGATCCGGTTCGATGTGAACCCCGCCAAATCCTTCGTCCGGATGATGGCCCGCGATACCGCCGCCTTGGTGCCCCCGGGTTCTGTCGTGGCCACGCTCGACATCCGCGACAATGGATTCTGGGCGCTCATGATGCGCTACGAGCTGGGCCGGCTCCCCTCCCAGCTGCGCCTGCTCTACGGCCCCGCTTACGACGATTCACAGGCCGTAAGGCGCGCCCTGGATGCCGCGCCCCCGGTTTCCCATCTCTGGGTTCATGTGCCGGACCCGCCCCTTGCCGCGGCGCTCGGCGTTCCGTTGGCGCCTCTTCAGTCCTATCTGCTGGTTCGTGGCAACGACGCCTGGCAGATACTCCGCTCGTGGCCGTGGCCCGGCTACGACGACCCGCACCGATTCAACGACTGATAGTACGAGCTAAAGCTGCCAGCGCCGGCAGCCTGCGGGTAGCTCGAGATGGCGCCACATCCCCTTTACATCCGCGATCAGTCCGTTCGGCGCGAGCCATGAGGCGAGCTGCGCCGCCGTGAGGCTCCGAAACTCGTCGTGCGGCACTGCGCCAATGACGCAGTGGTATCCCGCCGCTGTCTTAAGCGACGGCAAAAGGTCGACGTCATACTCGTGACGAGCCTCCTGCGAGTCGGCGAACGGATCGTAGATGTCGACCTGGCAATTGTGCCGCATCAGTCCGCGGGCAATGTCGATCACCTTCGAATTGCGAAGGTCGGGAACGTTCTCCTTGAATGTCAGGCCGAGGACGAGGATTCGGGCTCCTTGCGAGGGGGAACTCTTGCAAATCTCGGGCATGAGGGAATCGGCGACATAAGCGCCCATGCTGTCGTTGATGCGCCGGCCGGCCAGTATGACGGCCGGATGATGATCGCGGCGCTGGGCAAAGTCGGCGAGGTAGAACGGGTCGACGCCGATGCAATGACCGCCGACCAGGCCTGGCGTAAACGGCAGAAAATTCCACTTGGTGCGGGCCGCATCCAGCACGTCGTATATCGACAGACCGTAGCGGTTGAAGATCATGGTCACTTCGTTAATGAAGGCGATATTGATGTCGCGCTGTGCATTCTCGATGACCTTGGCGGCTTCGGCAGCGCGGATGCTGGAGGCGACGAAAATGTTGCCGCCATTGATGGCGCCATAGATTTTCGCAAGACGCGCCGCAACCTCGGGTGTCTGTCCCGAGACGACTTTGGTGATGCGGTCCACCGTGTGCTGCTTGTCACCGGGATTGATGCGTTCCGGACTGTAGCCGAGATGGAAATCGATGCCGCACATCAGTCGGGACACGCTGGCGATCTCCGGTCCGCAGATCTCTTCTGTGACGCCGGGATAAACCGTGCTTTCGAGAACGACGACGCTGCCTTTGCCCAAGACCACGCCAACCGAGCGACAAGCTGCCTTGACGGCGGTGAGGTCTGGCTTGTTCTCCGCATCGACGGGCGTCGGGACCGTGATGATAAAAATGTCGCAGGCGCGGGCCGTCTCGATATCGGCCGTGAACTCAAGCCGGCTCATGGCGAGGCGTTCGGGACTGATCTCGCGATTCCTGTCGAGGCCACGGCGCAACTCGGCGATTCGGCGGGAGCTGACGTCGAAGCCGATGACCGGGAAGTGACCGGCCAGGCCGACAGCCAGAGGAAGCCCGACATAGCCCAGGCCGACTATACAGATTCGAGTCGTTTCACTCATTGAGAGCAATCCAGAAGTGACGCGCGGCAGCGCAATGGTGGCGTGCCCCGCCACGCGGTCTAGGTGCCGCGCAAGCGGCGGATATTGTCCGCGTAAGCGGAAGCGCCACCCGTGAAGCTTGCCGTTCCAGCGACCAGAACATCAGCTCCGGCATCAACAGCGGCACGTGCCGTTTCGACATTGATCCCGCCGTCGACCTCCAGTTCGATGGCGCGGCCCGTCGCGTCGATGCGCCGACGCAAGGCGCGGATCTTCTCGAGCTGGCTGACGATAAAACTTTGTCCCCCGAACCCCGGATTGACCGACATCACCAGAATGAGATCGACCTCTCCCAGCACCATGTCGACCGTCTCCACAGGCGTGGCAGGGTTTAGCGACACTCCCGCCTTTTTGCCGAGCGATTTGATGAGCTGCAGGGTGCGGTGGAGATGCGGCCCCGCCTCCGGATGCACGGTGATGTAATCGGCTCCGGCCTCTGCGAAATCGCGCACGAAGGGATCGACGGGAGAGATCATCAGATGCACGTCGAAGGGCAGGGTCGAATGGCTGCGCAAGGCCTTCACAACACCCGGGCCGATCGTCAGGTTGGGGACGAAATGTCCGTCCATCACGTCGATATGGAGATAATCGGCACCTGCTTCGGTCATGGACCGGATCTCGTCACCCAGGCGGGCGAAGTCCGCCGACAGGATCGAGGGTGCGATACGGACCTTGTGCCGCTGGCGGGGCGTCATAGGCGGTTTTACTAACAGGTCGCCCGGGGCCCCGCAAGCCGCCCGGTTGACGACGAATTCATTGAATATACAGAGATTTCAGGCTGGGCTTTGGCGCGGGGCTGGCTATAATCCAAACGCAACAGGGGAGCAAACACACCGATGCCCGGTCGTCTGGGGCACCGAACCGGCCGCCATGAAGGGGGCACACGGCGGCTTATGTCGACCGTGCGTCGCGTCGTGATCGCCATTTGTGTCGGGCTCTGGGCCGGAGCTGCCAGTGACGTATTGGCCCAGCGAACGGGCTCGGACACCGGCATCCCGGCACTCATCACCGCGGATGAGGTTTCCTACGATGAGCAGCTTGGCGTCGTCACCGCACGAGGCCAAGTGGAAATTTCCCAAGGCGAGCGGCTGCTGCGGGCCGACGTGGTTTCGTTCAACCGGGTCACGAACGTCGTTACCGCCACCGGCAATGTGAGCCTCATCGAGCCCACTGGTGACGTCCTGTTCGCCGACTATGTCGAAATGTCGGATCAGCTCAAGGAAGGGACGATACAGAACTTCCGAGCTCTCCTGGCCGATCAGTCCCGGCTCGCCGCCGTTAGCGCCCGGCGCAGCGGAGGCAACACCACCATCGCGCGGCGCGCCGTGTATAGCCCCTGCGAACTCTGCAAGGACGACCCGACAAGAGCGCCGGTCTGGCAGATCAAGGCGGCCCGCGTCACACACGACCAGCAGGCGCAGCAGGTCCGTTACAACGATGCGCGCATGGAGATACTGGGCGTGCCGCTCGCCTATGCCCCCTATTTCTCGCATCCCGACGGGTCCGTCGATCGCAAGAGCGGCTTTCTGGCTCCGGAGATCAAATCATCCAGCGCGGTCGGGCAGATGGTCAGTGTCCCCTATTACGTCGTCATCGACGAAAGCAGCGATGCCACGATCGAGCCGATTCTCCTGCTCAAGGAAGCTCCCGTCATGGCTGGCGAGTATCGTGCCGCCACGGGCAAAGGCCAGTTCAAGGGCTCGGCGAGCATCACGCATCCGGACAAGCGCGACAATGCCAACAATCGGCTGCATGAAAAGGACACCCGCGGGCATATCAAGGTCAACGGCCGCTTCGATATCGACGACGATTGGCGCTGGGGATTCCAGGGTGAGCGCGTGACGGACGATACATACATTCAGCGCTATCGGTTGCGGCAGCGCTACCGTTTCCTGTCATCTGAAACCCTGACATCAAACGTCTACACCGAGGGGTTCAGGGGCCGAAACTACGCGGCGGCCAATGCCTACGCTTTCCAGGGCCTGCGGGAGCTCGATGATCCGGCGTTGGCGCCGATCGTCCTGCCGATGGGCGACTACAGCTATGTAGGCGAGCCCGGTGCATATGGTGGACGCTATGCGTTCGATGCCAATGCACTCTCGATCTATCGCTCGGAAGGAACGCGCATGCAGCGTACGGTCCTCCGCGGCGGCTGGAGTCTGCCTTGGACGGCGCCGAGCGGCGAAATCTACACGCTCTCGACCTCGCTCCGCGGCGATCTCTACAACACCGACCAGATCGGCAGCGCGGCGGACCCGTTTCGTCCGACGGAAGATGGTGTTCACGCCCGCGCCATCCCGCAGATGGATCTCAACTGGCGATATCCGCTGGTGCGTCGCGACGGCGATGTGCGGACGATCGTCGAGCCCATAGCGTCGTTCGTTGCCACGCCGATTCTCAGCAACCAGAATCGCTTTCCAAACGAGGACAGCCGCGCGGTGGAGTTCGATGAAACCAACCTCTTCCGCGCAAGCCGTTTTGACGGTTTGGACCGGGTTGAAGGCGGTCAGCACGTCAACTACGGCCTGAACTCGACGTTCATCCGAAACAACGGCGGCCGGGCCGGCCTATTCGTAGGACAGAGCTACCGTCTGCAGAAGGAATCGGCATTTCCGGCGGAATCAGGCCTTGCCGGCAATCAGTCTCACTATGTCGGGCGCCTCAGCGTCTCGCCGCATCCCTGGCTGGCGGGTCGCTACAGCTTCCAGGTGGATCCGGACGACCTCTCGGCGCAACGCAACCGGGCTTCGGTTTCGTTCGGCCCGAACGCGCTGCGTGCGTCGTTCAGCTACATCTATATCGACCGCGCCAATCAATCCAACTCGACGCAGGGCGTGGAGCAGCTGGGCGCGGCCGTCGACGCGAGGTTGTCTCCGCACTGGCGATCCCAGGTCCGTTACCTGGCCAGCGTCTCGGATGAGGATTCAGGCACGCTTGCCTGGGGTGGAAGCCTGATCTACGAGGATGAGTGCGTGCTGGCCGGCCTCGATTTGACCCGCCGCTATATCGGCAATCGCGACAATCCACCCGATACGGCCATCGTCCTTCGTGTTGTTTTCCGCAATCTCGGCGAAATCAAGACAGGCCTTTTCTGAGCCTGAGACGTCAGCGTCTATCCTGGGGCGGCGCCTTGCCCGATAGGAACAGCGCGATCTGCTGGTGAATGTCGGTGCTGACCTCCTGCAGGGCGCGGTCACGTGCGCTTGCCTGGCTCGACAGCGTGGCGAACTCCGAGTTCGTCACCTCGTAAGTGGTTTCGGATGACGACGAACCGCTGAAGAGAATTCGCGACGAAGGGCCCCGCAAGACGAAGGAGGCGGTGGCGAGGTAGCCGAGCCGGCTGGCCGTGTCGTCGCGGCGAATCGCAACCTCGCGCCGTGGTTCGGAAAGCTGGACGGATAGAACGTAGAGTTCTGCGCCCTGGATGCCGCGCGGCGTCAAGGCATCCAGAAGGTGGTTGCGCAGTATCTGCCCCGACCGCTCGGGTATGGGGGCCACACGGATACGCTGTATCTCGGCGTGCACCTGGGGGTGCGTGGCCTGTCCCATGAGCGGCTGGAAGCCGCAGCCGGTCAGTAGTGCTGCTCCTGTCAGGAGCACTGCGATGCCGGCGTTGCGGCAGCGACGTCTGTCGGTCATGAACGTGTTCCCCGCAGCAAAAACTACTCAGCCTCAATCGAGCTCGAATTTATCCTTATAGGACCGCTGTAGGTTCGGGTCCTGATCCGTCTTCGACAGATAGCAGCCACCGACGGCGAGGGCTTCGATATCCGTGCCCATAAAGCAGCGGAACGCGTCTTCGGGAGTGCACACGATGGGTTCGCCGCGCACGTTGAAGCTCGTGTTGACCAGGATCGGACATCCCGTCTTCGCCTTGAACTCGCTGATCAGGGCGTGAAACAGCGGATTGGTCTCGCGGTGGACGGTCTGCAACCGAGCCGAATAGTCGACATGCGTGACGGCCGGTATCTCCGAACGGGGCACGTTCAGCTTGTCGATGCCGAACAGGGCCTGCTCGTCCTGTGTCATCGCTCGCCGACGTCGTTGAACGACCGGCGCAACCATCAGCATGTAAGGGCTCTCGCCGTCGAACTCGAACCAGTCGCTGACGTCCTCCGCCAGTATGGCAGGCGCGAAGGGACGGAAGCTTTCACGGTACTTGACGCGCAGGTTGAGGGTCTTCTGCATCTGCGGCGAACGGGGATCGGCAATGATGGAGCGCGCTCCCAGCGCCCGAGGCCCGAATTCCATGCGGCCCTGGAACCAGCCGAGTGCCTTGCCCGCGGCCAGATCATCAGCAGCGCGCCGGACGAGCGCCGCTTCTTCGAGGGTGACAAAGCGCGCGCCTGCGGCTCCCAGGCGGCGAGCGACGTCGTCGTCGCTCCATGTCGGTCCCAGATAGGAACCTTGCATGCCGTCCAGGGCCCCTCCGACGTGACGGGGCCTGTCCTTGAAGCCGTAGTAGGCGGCCAGGGCTGCGCCGAGCGCGCCGCCGGCATCGCCAGCCGCCGGTTGCACCCAGATACGCTTGAATTTGCCGTCCCGGACGACCTTGCCGTTGGCCACGCAGTTGAGCGCAACGCCGCCGGCAAAGCAGAGATTCTCCGCGCCCGTTTCCGCGGCGAGAGCCCGGGTCATACGCAGCACCACTTCCTCGGTCACGGCCTGAATGGAAGCCGCCAGATCCATGTGATGCTGCGTGAGCAGCTCGTCAGGCCGCCGGGGCGGGCCACCGAACAGGGCGTCGAAGCGCCCGTTGGTCATCGTCAGGCCTGTGCAGTAGTTGAAGTAGGCCATGTCGAGACGGAACGAGCCATCCGGCTTCAGATCGATCAGATGATCGAGGATCGTCTGGGCGTATCGAGGCTCGCCGTAGGGGGCAAGCCCCATGACCTTGTACTCGCCCGAGTTGACCTTGAAACCGGTGTAGTACGTGAAGGCCGAATAGAGGAGACCGATCGAGTGCGGGAAGTGAATTTCCCGCTGCATCTCAAGCCGGTTGCCGCGTCCGTAGCCGACGGAGGTCGTCGCCCATTCGCCCACGCCATCCATGGTGAGGACGACCGCCTCGTCGAACGGTGACGCGAAGAACGCGGATGCGGCGTGGCTCTGATGGTGCTCCGAGAAAAGCAGCCGTGATTCCCAGTCATAGTCAGGCTGGTAGCGGGCGAGCTCATCCCGCAGCAACTTTTTCTGGAACAGCTTCTCCTTCAGCCAGAGCGGAATGGCGGCCCGAAACGACGAGAAGCCGTGCGGCGCGAACGCCAGATAGGTTTCGAGCAGGCGTTCGAACTTCAGGAAGGGTTTGTCGTAGAACACCACATGGTCGATGTCCCGCAAGGCAATGCCTGCCTCTTTGAGGCAAAACTCGAGGGCGTAACGCGGAAACCGGGCATCGTGCTTCTTGCGCGAGAAGCGCTCTTCCTGCGCCGCCGCCACAATGCGTCCGTCATCGACCAGCGCCGCCGCGCTGTCGTGATAGAAGGCTGAAAGTCCAAGAATGCGCAACGCGGCGCCTTCTAGAACAACGTGTAGATGAATGGGGCGACTGCCGAGCCCTGGGTCAGTACGATCAGGCCGCCGAATATCGCCATCATAACCACGACCGGGAGGAGCCAGTACTTCTTGCGGATCCGCATGAACATCCAGAGCTCTCGAACGAAGGCGAGCATCGCGGATCCTTAAAACTGATGAATCATGGTTTCGGGCTTGGGGCCGGGGGGATCGCGTTTGATCCAGTAGCTACCGGCCGCCGGATCCCGCCTGAGATTCAGCAGGTCCTTTCCTGCCAGCCGCAGCATCAACCCTATCGGCAGCACGGTGCCGAAAAACAGCAGGCCCATGACCAGCGGATTCATCACTGTGTGCAAGAGAAAACCCAGACGCGCCCACAGCCGGTTCAGCGGGCCAAGCGGAGCGGTCCAGACGAAGGCCAGGACCAGGAAGATCGCGGCGGCCGTCAAAGCCCAGTAACGGGGCGTTCCGGAGCCCATCAATGGCCACAAGCCGATGACGGCAAAAGCAGCGGCAAAAACAATCCCAAAGGACCGTTCGCTGCTCTGCTTGATTTCGTGCTGGCGGCCTAGATCTTCGTGCATAAGGCGTCCGTTTCGGCGTGAACATGCCCTGACGCTCCCGCAATGTAAACCCTGACGGGGCCGGCCGTTTGAGGCCTGCCACGCCCCTTTTTACGGGCCCACTAGCGGGTGGTATCCGGTGGGTCGGCGGGGGCCGCGTAGCGCAGATAGGCCAGGCGCTTCGTCTCCATGCGACCGCGCGCCACGCTCTCCAGGGTGACACCGCAGGCGAAGCTTATGAAAGCCAGCAGGGTGATGCCTGTGGCCAGAATGGCTGTGGGAAACCGGGGTACGAGACCGGTGTTCAGCCAGGTCAGGAGAAGCGGCCATGCCAGGGCCAGCGCCACGACAAGGAGGGCGATTCCGATGGCGCTGAAAAACCGGAAGGGCCGCACGTTCTTGTGCAGCTGGAGGATAGCCACGAAAATTCGCCATCCGTCGCCGAAGGTCGACAGCTTGCTGGACGACCCCTCCGGGCGGGCGTTGTACGGCGATGCGATCTCGGCGACCGGAAGCCCGAGCTGAAGCGCGTGTACGGTCAGCTCCGTCTCGATCTCGAACCCCGTCGCCAGCGCCGGAAACGATTTGACGAATCGGCGGGAGAAGACCCGATAGCCTGAAAAGATGTCTGTGAAACGCGAGCCGAAAAGCTCCGCGACAAAGCGGGTCATCGCCCTGTTGCCGCTTTCATGTCCTGGACGGTAGGCGCCGGAGCTTCCGTTGGCCGGCTGGCGTTTGGCCACGACCATGTCCAGATTGCTGCGGATAAGCCTGTCAACCATCACCGGCGCGGACGCTGCGTCATAAGTCTGATCGCCATCCGCGATGACATAGATATCGGCCTCGATGTCCGCGAACATGCGGCGCACGACGTTGCCCTTGCCTTGTTGCGGCTCGTGGCGGACGACAGCGCCGGCTGCTTCCGCCTGGCGCACCGTGTCATCGCTCGAGTTGTTGTCGTAGACGTAGATCGTCGCTTCCGGGAGGGCCGCCGCGAAGTCCCGGATCACCTGGCCAATGGCAATCCCTTCGTTGAAACACGGCAGCAGGACCGCAATGCGTCGATTCCCCATGACGCCCATCAGTTCGGTAGCGCGCTGAGGCTGGGTGGCGGCTCGCCGCGCGATCGTCCGGCCAGCCATACGAAGCCACCGGGCAGCGATATGAGGATCATGGCGAGCCCATAGAGCACCGACACCGCCAGGGCCCCGTCGGCCGGTACGCCGACCATGCTGAACCCTGCCACCATGGCGCCTTCCCGCACTCCCCAGCCGGCGACCGAGATCGGCAATGTGGTGAGCAGCACCACGGTCGGCACGATCATCAGGCCATCGAAAAAATCGGCCTGAATGTCGAGCCCCCAGGCCAGGAGCATGATTGTGAGCACGGTCATAAGATGGATGAAGGCCGACAAGGCCAGCGGCGTGATGGCCGAAGAACGTGTAAACAGGCGGCGAAAATCCGAAGCCAGGTCACCGAAGGGGCGAGTGAACCGCCAGCGCCGCAGAAGATCCGCAAGGCGTTCCCCCGCCGCGACGAAGACGATCAGGCCGAGCGCTCCGAGACCGACCAGCGTCGCGAGCGCGGCCCGTGTCGGCCCATCTTCGACACGGGCGTAGATGGCCGGCAGCGTTGCTCCTATGAGCGCGACCAGCACCACGAGTGCCAGGACCCGGTCGCATAGAACGACATTGACCGCTTTGCCAAGCGGACTTCCTTCGCGCGTGACCAGCCATACCCGTACGGCATCCCCCCCGACGGATGAAGGCAGAGTCTGGTTGAAGAACATGCCGATGAGCAGGATGCGTAGGGCCGCCGGCAGGGTCAGGGCCGTGTCGGTGATCCGGGCGACCAGCCACCAGCGGACGGTGACCAGGCCCGTCTGCACGGCGAGCACGGCGAGGCACAACACCGCATCAACGACGTCCAGTTCACGAGCCCGCGCCACGACCTTGGTCACGTCGACTCGATCCAGAAGAAACCAGATGAGCAGGACCGAGATCGCCGCCTTGGCGGCGACGGCAAGCGTTTTGCGACTCATAGGGGGCATCGGCTGGGGCGAAGAGAGAGTTACCTACCGTTGGCTAGTTGAAAAGGCAAGCCGCGAGAACCACTTGCAAAAACCGTTACTTAGGCCCCCGGCGGGCTGTTATCCTGATGACGAGGTGATGATGGCGCGGCCTGTATTGGTGACTGGCGGGGCAGGGTATATCGGCAGCCATGCCGCCAAGGCGTTGGCACGGGCCGGCTATCTGCCTGTGACCTATGACAATCTGGGCCATGGCCATCGGGCGGCGGTACGGTGGGGGCCGCTCGAGGAGGGGGATTTGCTGGATCCGGCCCGCCTCGATGGGGTCTTGCGGAAGTGGCGGCCGGAGGCCGTGCTGCACTTCGCCGGGCTCATTTCCGTCGGTGAGTCGGTCGAAAATCCGGGGCTCTACTACCAGCACAATCTGGTCGCCTCGCTGAACCTCATGCAGGCGATGCGCGCACACGACGTCGGACGCATCGTCTTCTCAAGCACGGCGGCGGTCTACGGCACACCCGACATCGTACCCATTCCGGAGAACACCCCGCTGCGTCCGCTCAATCCCTATGGATCCAGCAAAGCCATGGTCGAGGCCGCGCTCGCCGATTTCGGGCGCGCGCACGGCCTGCGGTCTGTGGCGTTGCGCTATTTCAACGCCGCCGGCGCTGACCCCGACGGCGAGACCGGCGAGGCTCATGAGCCGGAGACCCATCTCATCCCTCTGGCCCTCGACGCGCTGGCCGGCCGCCGCGGTCCCCTGACTATCTACGGCGAGGACTATCCCACGCCTGACGGGACCTGCCTGAGGGACTACGTTCATGTGAGCGATCTTGCCGTCGCGCACGTGCAGGCGCTGGAGTACACGGCCTCGTGTCCCAAGGGTGCCAGCACCGCCTTCAATCTCGGGAGCGGCACTGGATTTACAGTCCGTCAGGTGCTCGACTCGATCGCGCGGGTTTCGGGGCGCAGCGTGCCAGTCCGGCTCGGGCCGCGGCGTCCAGGCGACAGCACTGCTCTGGTGGCTGATCCGACCCGGGCGCGCGAGGTCCTCGGCTGGTCTCCCGAGCTTTCCGACATCGACACGATCGTGCGGACGGCGCTGGTCTGGATCAGCCGGCTGGAAGCGGCCTGACAGCCCAGGCCAGCCCCGGCCGGCTCTCGACTTCGAGCAGTCCAGCCTGTCGCAGCAGCTCGGCAATTCGCCGGTGCGACTGGCGGATTTCATAACGCGGGCTGTACCAGTCGAACGTATCGAGCAGCGTCCAGCGGAACTGCTGGGCCAACGTGAGTTCGCGATTGTGCGTCGCACAGATGGGCAACGCGATGTTGATGACGCGCACGAAACGCACGTGGCTGAGCAGCCAGCTCACGGGAAAGAAGACGCTGACGAGGGCCAGTGACAGGCGCTCGTTGACCGTATTGCTGAGATGCGGGGTCAGCAGGCGAAGCGCATACTTGATCGCCTGCAGCCGCGTGCGCCAGTCGGTCTCGTAGAAATTGTAGGCAAGACGCCCTCCCGCTTTCAGATGGCGCGGCAGGCGAAGCACGACCTGCTCGGGTTCAGGGGTGTGCTGGATCACCCCCATGCAGAACACCCCGTCGAACGCACCGGTCCGGAACGGCAGCCGGAGCAGAGACGCCTGCACGACCTCGACGCGACTCCCGTGGTCACGTGTGTTGGCGCGCGCAGCCGTGACGGCGTCGCTGAGATCGACGGCGATGACTCTCGCGCCCAGTGCGGCGGCAGCGTCTGTAAAGCGACCGGCTCCGCATCCCGCGTCGAGAACCAGCCTGTCCTGCAGCCAGCCCTGCGACCAGCGTGAATCCGCCAGGAAGCGCGTGGTGGAAAGCCGGTGCCCTGCAAACCGGTCGATCTGGACGCGCCCCCAGCGTTGCCATTCGTGAGCAAAATTTCCGCCGTAGTCCTCCGCCCCGCGCACGAAACGGGGGATACCCTCGCGAACCGGCCATTCCCGGCTGCAGCCTGGGCAACGAAGGGTTCCTGAGACGATCTCATCGCCCTCGCGGGTGCTGCCGGAAAGCGTGAGGCCGATCTCTCCCGGACAATCGGGGCAGACCAGCAAGTCTAGAAGGAATGGTCTCATACGCCGGCTGCGGCTCTAAAATTACAGCGGAGAGCGATCAGGCGGCCTATATTAGAGCCGATTCGGCACGGGCGCGGCTCCATGGATCGCATCACTCGCTACATCTTCAGCCAGCTGCTTCTGGCGGCTCTGTTTGTCACGCTGACCATCACGTGCGCGGTGTGGCTGACGCAGTCGTTGCGTTTCATTGAGCTTATCGTCAACCGTGGACTGACGATCGGTTCGTATCTTTACCTGACGCTTCTCTTGCTGCCCAGCTTTCTGGCCATGCTGGTGCCCATCGGTCTCTTTGCGGCCGTCCTCTTCACCTATAACCGCCTGACGACGGACTCCGAGCTCATCGTGTTGCGCGCCGCCGGCTTGGGCCCGGGTCAGCTGGCCAAGCCCGGCCTGATCCTCAGCCTGATCGCGGTCATGCTGGGTTACTTTCTTACACTTGTGGCCATGCCTCTCTCCTATCGGCAGTTCAAGGATCTCGAATCCGGTTTCCGCCAGGATTATTCGGCCGTTCTGCTGCGCGAGGGAGCGTTCAATGCCGTGAGTGAGGGCATCACCGTCTATATCAGGGAGCGCGAGGCGGCTGGCGAATTGCGCGGCATCATCGTCCACGACAACCGCTCGAAAGACAGGACGGTCACGATCATGGCCGAACGCGGAATACTCGCCCAGACCGATGAAGGTCCGCGTGTCATCATGGTCAATGGCAACCGCCAGCTGGTCGAACGCGATACGGGCAAACTCTCGCTGCTCTATTTTGATCGCTACAGCGTCGATATCGGCAGGCCTGCCGGCGCCACGGACAGCGACGAGGTCCGCTGGCGCGAGCCGCGCGAGCGCTTTATAGCGGATCTTCTGTTCCCGGGTAATTCACCGATGGACCGCCAGCATTACAACCGGCTTCGGGCGGAAGGGCACAACCGCCTGACCTCGCCGCTCTACGCGCTGGCCTTTACCCTGATAGCGCTGGCGGCCCTGCTTTCGGGCGATCACAACCGGCGCGGTCAATCCCGCCGTATCCTGATCGCCATTGTCCTGACCGTGGCGATCCAGTCGGGTAGCGTTGTCGCCAGCGGCCTTGCCTCGCGCCACGTCGCGTTCATTCCGCTGATCTACGCCAACGTCCTGGTGCCGATCGGTCTTGCCCTCTGGTGGATGCTACGGCATCCGCGCCGCCGCCGCACCCCGGGTGGATGGGCCGCTCAAGGCGCCTGAGCTCCCCTCAACCCCGGTTCATTCGATTGTCGACCAGGTCCTTGACCACCGCCGGATCGGCCAGGGTCGAGGTGTCTCCCAGCTGATCGTGTTCATTGGCAGCGATCTTGCGCAGGATGCGGCGCATGATCTTGCCGGAGCGCGTCTTGGGCAGACCCGGTGCCCACTGAACCAGGTCCGGCGTGGCGATGGGTCCGATCTGCTTGCGCACCCAGCCGACCAGCTCCTTGCGCAGCTCTTCGCTGCTGGCCTCGCCGGCATTGAGCGTGACATAGGCGTAGATGCCCTGTCCCTTGATATCGTGCGGATAACCAACGACGGCGGCCTCGGCGACCTTGGTATGCGCGACCAGCGCGCTCTCGACCTCGGCGGTGCCGAGGCGATGTCCGGCGACGTTCAGCACGTCATCGACGCGGCCTGTGATCCAGTAGTAGCCGTCCTCGTCCCGGCGGCAGCCGTCGCCGGTGAAATATTTGCCTTTGAAGGTCGAGAAGTAGGTCTCGACGAAGCGCTTGTGATCGCCGAACACTGTGCGCATCTGGCCCGGCCAGGAATCGGCGATGCAGAGATTGCCGTCACAAGCGCCTTCTAGAACCTTGCCCTCGCCGTCGACGATCTCGGGTCTGATGCTGAAGAACGGCTTGGTGGCTGAGCCGGGCTTGGTCGGGATGGCGCCGGGGAGCGGCGTGATCAGGATGCCGCCCGTCTCGGTCTGCCACCAGGTGTCGACGATCGGGCAACGCTCGTCACCCACCACGCGGTGATACCACAGCCAGGCCTCGGGGTTGATCGGCTCGCCGACCGAACCGAGAAGGCGCAGGGATTTGCGGCTGGTCTTCTTCACCGGGCCTTCGCCTTCGCGCATCAGCGCGCGGATGGCCGTGGGCGCCGTATAGAAGATGTTGACCTTGTGCTTGTCCACGACCTGCCAGAAGCGCGAGAAATCCGGGTAGTTCGGCACACCCTCGAACATCAGCGTGACCGCGCCGTTGGCCAGCGGGCCATAGACGATGTAGGTGTGGCCGGTGACCCAGCCGACATCGGCGGTGCACCAGTAGATGTCGCCGTCGTGATAGTCGAACACGTACTGATGGGTCATCGACGCGTAGACCATGTAGCCGCCGGTCGTGTGCAGCACACCCTTCGGCTTTCCGGTCGACCCTGACGTATAGAGGATGAACAGCGGATCCTCTGCGTTCATCTCGGCCGGCGGGCAGTCGGCCGACACGCTGGGCATCTCGTCGTGGTACCAGAGGTCGCGGCCCTTCACCCACTCGACGGCCCCGCCGGTCCGCTTGACCACCAGCATGTTCTTGACGCTCGGGCAGGATTTGAGCGCCGCGTCGGCGTTGGCCTTGAGCGGCACCTTGCGGCCGCCGCGCAGGCCTTCATCGGCGGTGATGACGAAGTTCGAATCGCAATCCTGGATGCGGCCGATCAGCGAATCAGGCGAGAAGCCGCCAAAGACGACCGAATGCACCGCGCCGATGCGCGCGCAGGCCAGAATGGCGAACGTCGCTTCGGGAATCATCGGCAGGTAGATGGTGACCCGGTCGCCCCTTTTGACGCCGTGCTTCTTCATCACGTTGGCGAGGCGGCAGACCTGCTCGTGAGCTTCCTTGTAGGTAATGCTCTTGCTGTCCTTCGGATCATCGCCTTCCCAGATGATGGCGGTCTGGTTGCCGCGCTTGGCCAGGTGACGGTCGAGGCAGTTGACCGAGGCGTTGAGCGTGCCGTCGTAGAACCACTTGATGTGGACATCGCCGGTATAAGAGACGTCCTTGATCTTGGTGTAGGGCTTGATCCAGTCGATGCGCTTGCCGTGCTCGGCCCAGAAGCCCTCCGGGTCCTTCACCGAACGCTCATACATCGCCTTGTACTTGGCGGCGTCCACCCAGGCGGCCTTGGCGAGCGAATCGGGAACGGGGAAAATCTGGCCTTGCGACATCGGCGTCTCCCTGCGGAAGCTAGAATTTCTTGGTCCGGATTATTGGCGCAAAGCCGGCCTGAAACAAGGCCGCGATCCGGATTCAGAAGCCTGCCGTCAGGGTTTACCCTACGAGCTCGTTGCCGCGCTTGAACAGCCTTTCGGCGCGATCCGTGTTGGACAGAATTTCGAGGATGCGCGCCAGCACGGCGACATGGGCGCCAGCGATCGGACGCTTGGACATGTCGAGATTGGCCTTCTGCATCTGGCCAAACAGCACGGAGGCGACCTTCTCGAACTCCTCGACCGTTTCCATGACCGCGGTCGAAATCGCTTCACCGATACCCAGGACACCGGCGGCACTCTCGCTGCGCTTGAGCGCCATGGCGTAGAGCTCGGCGTTGCGAACGAAGGCGGGATCCGGCGGCTGGTCGAACGGCCAGCGCACCGAGGGCCGCGCCGGGCCCTGGCCGACGACCGCCGGGGCGCCGGTGAGAGCGCTGATCAGGGCGCCCACGCCGCTGCCGGCCAGCTTGGTGCCGACCAGGTCGCAGAGCTTGTTGCGCATGATCTCGACTTCTTCGGTCTGGGTCGGGCTGCCGCTGACCGCCAGTGCCGAGCCGGTGCCGGCGAAGTTGTCGGCGCATTGGCCGATCGTGTCCGCCAGCGCCATGGCCGCCTCGCCGATCGGCGTCGTGGGGGCACTGGCATCGGCTCCCGGCACGGCATCGACGAGCTTGCGCACGTCCTGCACCTGGCCTTCCAGCTTGCCGATCATCGCCGCGGTGACGAAACCGGTGATGCCAGCGCTCGATTTGAAGCGGCCGGAATTGGCCAGGATCTCCAGGACGTTGGAGATCTTGAAGGGCTGGGCCATCTGGTTCATGACGATGAACAGGGCCGTCTGGATCTGCTCCGGTGCCGCCTTGCGGATGTCGTTCAGCGCTTCGGCCAGGCGATCGAGATCGGGCTCCTTGAAATCCTCGACCGGTTTGGGGGGCAAAACGGCACGCAGCTTCATCAGTTGCTCGGCGATGGCCGTGGCGCCGACCATGAGCTGCATGGCGTGGTAGTGGGATTCCGCGCCGAGGCGGGCCATCAGCGTGCGGGCCTTGCTGGGAAAGGCCGCTGCGTCGTCGAGCTCGGGCTTGAGAGTTGCCGCGAACATCTTGCAGAGCTCGTTGACGCTGGCCGGCTTGTTGATCTCCTGCTCGAGCTGCGCCAGCTTCGCCTTGTCGGCGCGCTCCACGAACAGCGCCCAGATCGGCATGATGGCCGCGCGGGGAATGCGCGCCGCGGACCGGCTCTCGGTCTCGCCGTCGATCAGCATGTCCTCAAAGACGTTGCAGACCAGCCGCCGTCCCCGTGCCAGGCGCGGCGGCCTGAGATGGACGATCTGGGACCGCAGTTCACCCAGCATCTTGCGCGCCGGTGCGCCGTCGGGCCGGTCCTGCACGGACTCAAGGAGGCGCGTGATCTGGGTGAGCTTCTGGTTCGACAGGCCGCCGCGGCGCGGCGATGCCCGGCTGGCGTCGGTGCTCAGCCCCGGCGGTTGCGTGCCCTGCGGGCCCAGCACCTCCATCATGGTGGCGATGTCGACGCCTTCTTCGTTAGACGCGATCAGCGCCACCAGGTCGCTGTTCAGTGCGTCCCAGGCCGGCTGCTCGTCGGCGGACATCTCGTTCGTCGGGACCATGGGCATGACGAAGGACATCAGGGTCAGGCATTTTGCCTGCAGCTCCTTGCTTTTGCCCGACACGTTCTGCCACGCGGTCAGGAGCCTGTCCCAGCCATCGAGCAGCCAGAGCGCCCGCTCGGCCCGCGCCTTCACTTCCTCGATCCGCTCGCCCCAGGCGGCCAGCAGCACGTCCACGGCGCCGGCTTCGGCGTCGAGATGGGAGACGCAGTTGTTGACGTAACGGGCTGTCTCCAGCGCCACACGGCTTACAACGCGGGCTTCCCCTTCGGATTCGCCCGACCATTTCTCCAGAAACTTGCCGAGCATCTCGAGCCGCTTCACCAGACGCCGCGGCGGGGTCTCCGCCGACATCCCCGGCACGCCAATCGTGCCGAGGATATTGCTCAGCGCTTCGATACGGCCGTAGAGCTGCGGGCCGTTCATCCCGTAGACATGCGCGATCTTGGAGAGTTGCTCGGTGGCGCGCCGCTGCCCGTCATCCGTCGCCATCTCGTCATTGCTGATGACCACGCCGCCTTCGCCGAGCTTCTCGATGATCTTCTGGGTGAGAGCGTAGCGGGCCAGAACCGGAAGCATCATGTTCTGGCGCATGGTTTCCTCGCCGCGGGCGAGAACCTCGCCGCCGGCGGAGCCGCCCAGCGCGACTTTCAGGGAGACCGCCGAGAGCGCCATGGGCGTCGGCGCCGGCGCGATGCGCAGCTGGAAGTGCAGCAGACGGTCGTGCAGCGACAGCTGGAAGCGGTCGCGTATGCCTACCCAGTCATAGACGAAAATGCCGCGCGTCTGGGCGAGGCCGGGAACCAGCAGCTCCTTGTTGTCGCCCTTCTGACGCATGCGGGCGAACATCAGCTCCGTCGTGGTGAACGGCACAGCGGCGCCACGCTCGGCGAAGGTCTTGGGTGCGTCCTTGCTGGAGACCGAGGGAGCGGAATCGTTCATGACGGCAGGAAGGGGAGTGGGCCCGCCTGTTTCTACACCGTGGGGCTGGGCTTGTCTCGAAAAGGCCTGCCCCGACACGGGGTTGGCACCGTCCTGCCCGGTCGCACGAAGGTAGGGGCCGCGGCTTGAACCGGTGCCGAAGCGGGGCTATGTCAGAGGTGCCAACCTCATAGAAGGATTAACAAAAGTTCATGAATCACGTCCGCACCGGCCTGCTCCTCGCCGCGCTGACCGGCCTGTTCCTCGCCGTCGGATTCCTGATCGGCGGGGAGGCTGGAATGCTCGTGGCCTTCGGCGTGGCCGTGGCAATGAATTTCTTCGCCTACTGGAACTCCGACCGCATGGTGCTGTCGATGTACGGCGCCCAGGAGGTGGACCGTCACTCGGCGCCTGGCTTCTACGGCATCGTCGCCCAGCTGGCGGAGCGTGCCGGCGTGCCGATGCCGCGCGTCTATATCATCGAGAGCGATCAGCCCAACGCCTTCGCCACCGGCCGCAGCCCCGAGCACGCGGCCGTCGCGGCGACGACCGGCCTGCTGCGCGGCATGAGCAGCGAGGAGATCGCCGGCGTGATGGCGCACGAACTCGCGCATGTGAAGCATCGCGACACGCTCACCATGACCATCACCGCGACCCTGGCCGGCGCGATCGGCATGCTGGCCAACTTCGCGTTCTTCTTCGGCCAGAGCCGGGATTCCAACGGCAACAGCAATCCTCTCGGTCTGATCGGCGGCATCGCCATGATGATCCTGGCGCCGCTGGCCGCCATGCTCGTGCAGATGGCCATCAGCCGCGGTCGCGAATACGAAGCCGATCGCGAGGGCGCGATGATCTGCGGTCAGCCGCTGTGGCTGGCGTCAGCGCTGGAAAAGCTCGAATCGCTTGCCCATCAGATTCCCAACCACGCGGCGGAGCGCAATCCGGCGACCGCCCATATATTCATCGTCAATCCCCTGCATGGCGGCGCCGTGGACAACCTCTTCTCCACGCATCCCAGCACGGCGAACCGGGTGCGTGCCCTGCGTGAAATGGCAGGGGCTTCCGGGCGGCGCGGGGGACCGTGGGGCTGAGGGGGACGAGGGCGACGGTTCGCCGATCAGAGACGCGAGATCGAACGGCTCGCTGCCGGGCTGGACGGCGTGCGGGTGTCGCCGCGCAGGTGACCGTCCAGCAGCGGATAGGTCTGGGCTACGCTGCGGCTATCGAGGATACGCACGCGCTCGCTGGCGGCGGTGTCGTTCCCCGCCCGGGCCACAGCAACGCCAACCAGGGCCAGGCCGGCCGCGATGATCAGCGCCTGAATCCGCGTAATGGTCATGCCGGGGCCACTCCTTCGCCCTACAACGACGCAGGGCCGGCTTCTATTCCCGCTTCTCCTGGGGGCGCGCGCGGTATCAGGACCGGCTCTGTTTCATGGCCAAGCTGACGACAGCGGCCGCCGCACGGACACTGGACGCCCGCGGAGCCGCGTTGGCGCTGCTCCACAGTGTCCTGGGTCGCCGGCTGTCCCTCGACGAGGCGCTGGAACAGGGCGGCTTTGCTGGCCTGCCGTCGGGCCGGGATCGGGCCTTCGCCCGGGCCCTGGCGGCGACAGTCCTGCGCCGCCTGGGGCAGATCGACGCCGTGGTCGCGGCCTGCCTGGAGAAGCCGCTGACCCCCAAGGCACGGGCGGTGGAGAACATCCTGCGCTTGGGCATTGCCCAGCTTCTGTTTTTGGGAACACCGGCGCATGCCGCCGTCGCCGAGAGCGTGAATCTGACCGACGGTCACCTGCGCTCGTATAGCGGCTTGGTGAACGCGGTGCTTCGCCGTGTGGCTCGGGAGGGCAGCGGCCTTCTGCAGGGGCATGACGCCGCGCAGCTCAACACGCCCCCCTGGCTGTGGCAGTCCTGGGCGGCTGCATATGGGGAGAAAGACGCGCGCGCCATCGCCGCGGCGCATCTCGACGAGGCCCCGCTCGACCTAACTCCCAAGAGCAACGGCGAGACCTGGGCGCAAACCCTCGGTGCCGAGCTCCTGCCGACCGGCTCCCTGCGCTATCGAGGCGATGTGGCGGTCTCCGAGCTCCCGGGATACGCGGACGGCGCCTGGTGGGTGCAGGACGCTGCAGCGGCTTTGCCGGCGCGTCTTTTAGGCGACGTGCGCGGTCAGCGCGTGATCGATCTGTGCGCCGCCCCCGGGGGCAAGACGGCTCAACTGGCGGCAGCAGGCGCACAGGTGACTGCGGTGGACCGCTCGACCGGCCGCATGGCCCGGCTGGGGACCAACCTGCAGCGTCTCGGTCTCAAGGCCGAGGGGGTGGTCGCCGATGCCCAGCTCTGGCGGCCGGAGAGACCGGTGGATGCCCTCCTGCTGGACGCACCCTGCTCGGGTACCGGCACGATCCGACGGCACCCGGACCTTGCTCGCCTCAAGACGGCCGAGGACGTCGAGCGCCTGAGTGCCCTGCAGGACCGCCTGCTCGACGCGGCCCGCCAAAGCCTGCGGTCCGGCGGACGTCTTCTTTACTGCGTCTGTTCGCTGCAGCCGGAAGAAGGGCCCCGACGGATCGATGCCGTGCTGGCGCGCCATGGCGATCTCCAGCGGCTGCCTGTGGCACCCGGAGAGCTCGACGGCGTTGCGGAATTCATCACCCCCGACGGCGATCTGCGAACGTTGCCCGGCGCCTGGGCTTCGCGCGGCGGTATCGACGGATTCTTCGCCGCGCGACTGGTGCGCAACGCCTAGTCGGGCAGCGTCGGTCTAGTTTTTCGCGCTCGCCGGGCCGAGGAACCCCATTTGCGACACGCGCAGGGCCACCTGGGTGCGGTTCTCGGCGTTGAGACGGCGCATGATCTGCATGACATGCGCCTTGACCGTGGTCTCGCGCATGCCGAGCGCGCGGGCGATGATCTTGTTCGACATGCCCTGGCAGATATAGCCGAGGACATCGAGTTGGCGCGGCGTGAGGCCGAGCGCGCCGCGACGCAGTCCCTGGGTCGGGGCGATCTCGGGCGCAACGGCCGGCGCAAACCAGGCTGGCTCGCAGGGGAAATAGGTGCCGCCTGCCAGGACCAGGCGCAGCACGCACAGCACCATGTCCGCGGACATCGTGCGTCCGACCAGAGCGGTCACACCTCGCGCCATCGCCCGGCTGACCAGTGCGGCGTCGTAGCGATCCACCATCAGGACGATGGGTGGATTTGTCGAACTGCCGAAGGATGCGGGCAGTTCCTCGAGGGGATCCGCCGCGCCGTCATTGGCCCGCCAGACGATCAGGTCGACCGGCTCCGGGCCCTGCACCTGACTCCGGACGTCATCGTGGCTGAGACAGGACTCGATGGCGAGCTCGGGCGCGCGCGTTTCGAGAGATGTCTTGAACGCGTCACTTCGCACCGTCGAACGCACCACGACCCGACGCTTTGAGGGCAATGGATCGAGCGTCACGGGCTGACCGGAGAACGCCGTCATGACAGGCGTCGCTTGTGCGCCACGGGCGTGGCGCTGGCAAAAACCGACAAGAAGACTGCGGCGCGCCCGTCACGGCAACGGTGGCCGCGGATTTCTCCGCGAATGGTCCTATCCCCCTGCTGATGATGCCCTGTCCCTTATGGTTGGGACTGGAGCACCAACTACACCTGCACGCAATTCATAGAGGAGCACGCGGCAGGGCGCAACCACGGGCAGTCCCACTTTCCGCGCGGCGGAACAAAATGCCGCCACTTCAGGCGGCTGGGTGGTCAAGCCAGATCCAGCCTTCGACGACCTTGACAGGCACCCGCCGCAGCGACTGCCCGCGGCACGGGCCGGCGATGCAGGCGCCGCTGTCGATTTCAAAGCGCGCGCCGTGGGTTGAGCAGAGGATCTCAGTCCGGTCGCGGGTCAGAAATTGGTCAGGCCGGAATTCGAGCGGCGTGCCGATATGGGGACAGGAATTGACGTAGGCGTTCACGCGCTCGCCGCTGCGCACGACAAAAATCTCGCGGCGCCCCTCGGCGCTGGAGAGGCTGAAGCCCCTGGCGCCCGGATCCTCGATCTGATCGACCCGGCAAAGGGCGTCGGTCATCCCTTGATGCCGGCGAGATCGCAGATATGCGTCCACTCGGCCGGCGTGACGGGCTGCACGGAGAGGCGCGAGAAACGCACCAGCGCCATGTCCTTCAGCTTCTTGTCGGCTCGGATCGCGGCCAGGGTCACCGGCGTCTTCACCGGCTTGAGCGGCTTGACGTCGACCATCACCCACTTGCCGGTCTCGTCGGTCGAATCCGGATAGGCCTCGCGCGTTATCTCCATCACCCCGACAATCTCCTTGCCGATGTTGGAGTGATAGAAGAACGCCTTGTCGCCGGCCTTCATGGTCTTGAGGTTGCGCGCGGCGGTCCAGTTGCGCACGCCGTCCCACTTGCCCTCTCCGTCGGCGACGAGCCTGTCCCAGCCGTAGACGTCCGGTTCCGATTTCATCAGCCAGTAGGCCATGGTCTATGCCTCGCTGCGGAACGGTCGCTCGAGCACGGCGGCGATGGTCCGGGTGATGTCGGCGCCGTGGTGGACTATGGCGTCTACCGCGCTAACGATCGGCATCTCGACGCCGGACTTCTCGGCCAGCGAGCGCACCGCGGCCGCGGTGGCGACACCCTCGGCGATCGAGCGGCGGCTGCCCAGCACCTCGGCCAGCGGCTTGCCGCGGCCCAGCGCCACGCCGAGCGACATGTTGCGCGACTGGATGCCGTTGCAGGTCAGCGACAGGTCGCCCAGCCCCGACAGCCCCATCAGCGTCTCGCGCCGGCCGCCCAGCGCCGCCCCCAGGCGCATGATCTCGGCCAGCCCGCGGGTCATCAGCGCGGCGCGCGCGTTGTCGCCCAGCCGCCGCCCCTCGACGATGCCGCAGGCGATGGCGATCACGTTCTTCACCGCGCCACCGATCTGGGCACCGATGACGTCGTCGCTGAGATAGGGACGCAGCGCCGCCGATCCGAGAGCCGTCACCAGGGCGCGACCGCGCGCCTCGTCGGAGCAGGCGAGGGTCACGGCGGTCGGCTTGCCGGCCGCGACCTCCGCCGCAAAGGTCGGACCCGAGAGCACCGCGACGGTGAAACCGGGCAGCGTCTCGGCCAGGATCTCGGTCATCAGCTTGCCGGTGCCGACCTCGATGCCCTTGGCGCACAGCACGAGCACGGCACCCCGCGCCAGATGCGGGGCGAGGCGCTGGCTGACCTCGCGCAGATGCTGGGCCGGAACGGCAAGCAGCACCGTCGTAGCGTCCCGCGCGGCCAGGGCGAGATCGGTGGTCGCGGTCAGGGTCGCCGGCAGCATCACGCCCGGCAGAAAGGGCGGGTTGGTGTGCTCGCGGTTGATGCTGTTGGCGACGTCGGCCTCGTGGGCCCAGATGGTGGTGACGGGCGGCACCCGGACGCGTCCGCTGGCGAGGGCCAGCGCCGTGCCCCAGGCACCGGCACCGATGATGGCAAGTCGAGCCGGGGCGGATGCAGTCATGGGGCCGGATAATCGCGGCAGCGGCGCGCCGACGCAAGCGGCGCCACGGGGCAACGAAAGCAGGACATCTCAGACGGGCTTGAGGAAATTCACCACCGCCGCAATTTCGGGAGCCGCCTCGCCGCCATCGGGCACCACGAGATAGTGGGCGTGGCGCGCGGCGACGCGTTCGCCGAACAGATCGACAAGCTTCCCCTCGGTCAGGAGCCCGTCGATCAGCGGTGCGGTGCCCAGCATCACGCCGCCGCCCGACGCGCAGGCTTGTACGGCGATCAGCAGGCTGTCGAATTGCGGCCCGTCGGTCGCCGCCGGCGCCGGCAGGCCGAGGCGCTGGAAGTAGACGCTCCAGTCCTCGCGTTCGCCCAGCACATGGATCAGGCGGTGGCGCTGCAGGTCGGCCGGTTTGGTAAATGGCGCTTCGGCCGACACCCGGTAGCCCGGGCTGCACACTGGCAGGAACGACTCGTCGAACAGCTTAAGAGCCTTCACACCCGGCCAGGCGCCAGCCCCGTAGCGCACCTCGATGTCCACCCCGTCCTGGCCGAAATCGACCGGCGCGTAGAGCGTGGTCAGGCGTAGCGCGATATCCGGATGCCGCTCGCGGAAGGAGGCCAGCTTGGGGGCCAGCCACAGGGCGGCGACCGTGGTGGCGGCGCGCAGGGTCACCGCCCGCCGGCCGTGGCGGCCGAAAATCTGGTCGGTGGCGGTGCCCAGCCGGTCGAGGGCATCGCGCACCTGGGGCAGGTAGGCGATACCGGCATCGGTCAGGGTTAACGCGCGTGGCAGGCGCTTGAACAGCTGGATACCCAGCCAGTCCTCGAGCTGCTTCACCTGCTGGCTGACCGCGGCCTGGGTGACGCCCAGCTCCTCGGCCGCCCCGGTGAAGCTCATGTGCCGGGCGGCGGCATCGAAGATGCGGAGCCAGTTCAGCGGGGGCAGGCGGCGGCGCAGCGGGGGCGGCATAAGTGGTCCTGGGGCAAAGGCCAAGAACGGCGACCCTGTCAGCCCACCGGTGGCGGTGCGATGATCGCCTCAAGGATCGACCGCGGCAAGCGGCCACGCTTTCCCCGAACAGGCTGTCACCGTTACGGAGATTAACCATGGCCCGGGGCACCCCCCTCGACCTCCAGGCGCTGATCGCCGGTCACCGGCCCAACGGCCCCCTGCAGGGCGCCTTCTACACCGACGCCGAAATCTTCGACGTCGACATGGAACGCATATTCCGCCGCCGCTGGCTGTTCGCCGGTCCGGCCTGCACCATCCCCAACCCCGGCGACTGGTTCACCTGGAATCTGGGTAATGATTCGATTGTCGTGCTGCGCGACGAGCGCGGCGCCATCCAGGCCTTCCACAATGTCTGCCGGCACCGCGGCTCGCGGATCTGCACCAGCGAGACCGGCCATTCCGGTCGGCTGGTCTGTCCGTATCACGCCTGGACCTACGCGCTCGACGGCAAGCTGCTGATGAACACCGAGAAGGAGTTCGGCATCGACCGCTCCCAGCTCTCGCTGCACAAGCTGCCGACCAGGGACGTCGCCGGCCTGATCTTCGTCTGCTTCAGCGACGACGCGCCGGATTTCGGCCCGGTCGAGCGCGACGTCATCCATCGCCTGAAGCCGCACGGCCTCGACCGCGCCAAGGTGGCGCACACCATCGACTACGTGGTGCCGGCGAACTGGAAGATCGTCTTCGAGAACAACCGCGAGTGCTACCACTGCCCGCCCAATCACAAGGAATACAACGTCGCGACCTATGACGTGGCGCGCGACATGGCTCGCCTCGATCCGCGCAAGCAGGCGGAGCTCGACGCCCGCGTCGCCGAGTGCAACATGCGCTTCCGCGCCATGGGACTCGACGAGGGCGACACGCAGTCGATCATGACCGGCACCTACTGGCGTGCCCATCGCACGCCGCTGATGACCGGCTTCACCACCCAGAGCATGGACGGCAAGCCGGTGGCGCCGCTGATGGGCGACTTCAAGGAGCGCGACGTCGGCACGCTGCGCCTCACCATCTTCCCCAATTTCTGGCAGCACGCCGGTGACGACTACGCCTGTGCCACGCGCATCACGCCGGTCAACGCCGCCGAATGCCACGTGCGGGTGATCTGGATGGTGCACAAGGACGCGGTCGAGGGCAGGGACTACACGCTCGACCGGCTGCTGCCGATCTGGCAGCTCACCTCCGAGCAGGACTGGAAGATCTGTACCGACCAGCAGATCGGCGTCTCGTCGAGTCACTACGTGCCGGGGCCGTACTCGACCCTGCGCGAGCAGAACGTCAATCATTTCGTCGAATGGTATCTGGGCGAGATCACCGCCCCCACACCGCTGCGCAGGACGGGCTGACCTCACGATGAATGCACAGACCAAGCCGGCACCGGCGACGGGCGCCGTTGCCGTTCCCGCCCACGCGCGCATCGTCATCATCGGTGCGGGCGCCGTCGGCTGCTCCATCGCCTATCACCTCGCCAGGGCCGGCGAGCGCGACGTGCTGATCCTGGAGAAGAGCGGCATCACCCACGGCTCGACCTGGCACGCTGCCGGCCTCGTCGGCCAGCTGCGCAGCAAGCGCAACCTGACGCGGTTGATGCAGCATTCGGTCGAGCTCTACAACCAGCTCGAGAAGGAATCGCCGATCGACTGGAAGCCGGTCGGCAGCCTGCGCCTCGCCTCGTCCGAGGCGCGCTGGAGCGAAATCCGCCGCTCGGTCACCACGGCGCGCAGCTTCGGCTTCGAGGCGCATCTGATGTCGCCGGACGAAGCCAAGAAGAGCTTCTCCTACATCTCGACCGACGGCGTGGTGGGTGCGGCCTTCATCCCGTCCGACGGCTATGTCGATCCGTCGAGCCTGACCCAGGCGCTGGCGCGCGGCGCGCGGGCGGGCGGCACGAAGATCATCGAGGGTGTCCGCGTTACCGGCATCACGGTGAAGGACCGCCGCGTCGTTGGTGTCTCCACCGACAGGGGCGACGTCGCCTGCGAGATCCTGGTCAACTGCGCCGGCATCTGGGCCCGCGACGTCGGCAAGATGGCCGGGGTGCGCGTGCCGGCCGCGGCGGTCGAGCACCAGTACATGGTCACCGAGAAGATGGGCGACCTGCCGCGCGACCTGCCCAGCTTGCGCGATCCCGACAAGGGCTTCTACCTCAAGCCGGAGGTCGGCGGCTTCGCGGTCGGCGGTTGGGAGCCCAACACGGTGCCCTTCGGCGCCGACGGCGTGCCCTTCGATTTCGGGCGCGAGCTCTTCCCCGGCAATTTCGACCGTTTTGAGCAGATCGTCATGCCGGCGGCCGAGCGCCTGCCGATCCTCGGCGAGATCGGCATCCGCAACCTGATCAACGGTCCGATCCCGATCTCGCCCGACGGCGAGCCGATCCTCGGCCTCGCGCCCGAGCTCGACAATTTCTTCGTCGCCTGCGGCTTCACCTCGGGTATCGCCGCCGCCGGCGGTGCCGGCCGCGCCATGGCGCAGTGGATCCGCGGCGGCGAGCCGGAGATGGATCTCTGGGCCTTCGACATCCGGCGCTTCGGCACGCATCATCTCGGCAGGCGCTACCTGCACGAGCGCGCGGTCGAAAGCTATTTCCGCTACTACCAGATCCACTGGCCGGTCGAGGAGATGCACACCGGCCGGGGCGGGCGGCGCAGCCCGCTCTACGCCACGCTCAAGGAGCAGGGCGCCGTCTACGGCTCGCGCTTCGGCTGGGAGCGGCCGAACTGGTTTGCACCCAAGGGCGTCGAGCCGAAGGACGTGCCCTCTTTCGAAGGCAAGCCGAGCTGGTTCGAACCCGTCGCGGCCGAGCACCGCCACGCCCGCGAGGGCGTGGTGATGATCGACCAGAGCTCGTTCTCCAAGTTCGAGGTCAGCGGCCCTGACGCCTTCGAGGCGCTGCAGCGCATCGCCGCCAACGATCTCAACAAGCCGGCGGGGGCGGCGGTCTACACCCAGCTCTGCAACCCGCGCGGTGGCATCGAGGCGGACCTCACCATCATCCGACTGGCCGAGGACCGTTTCTACATCGTCACCGGCAGCGCCTTTGGCGTGCGCGACGGCACCTGGATCCGCCGTCAGCTGCGGCGCGACGACGCCATCGCCATGTCAGACATCACCAACAGCCGGGCGGTGATCAACCTCGCCGGGCCGCTGTCGCGCAAGGTGCTGGAGAAGGTGGCCGACGGCGATGTCAGCCATGCCGGCTTCCCCTACATGAGCGCGAAAGAGATCCGCATCGGTTACGCGCCAGTGCTGGCGGTGCGCATCACCTATCTCGGCGAGCTCGGCTGGGAGCTGCACATCCCCGTCGAGTATACGCAGCACGTGTATGAGCTGCTGCGCGAGGCGGGGGCCGAGTTCGGCATCGCCAATGCCGGCTATCGCACCATCGAGACCCTGCGGCTGGAGAAGCGCTATCTCTACTGGGGCGCCGACATCACGCCCGACTACAATCCCTACGAGGCCGGCCTGGGGTTCTGCGTGGCGCTCAACAAGGGCGACTTCATCGGCCGCGAGGCGCTGGAGCGGGTCAAGGCCGAGGGCCCGAAGCGCAGGATGTGCGTCTTCACCCTCGACAGTTTTGCCGCGGTCTACGGCGGCGAGGCGATTTACCACGACGGCAAGGTGGTCGGCGTCACCTCATCAGGTGGCTTCGGCCACACCATCGGCAAGCCGATCCTCTTCGGCTACGTCACGGCGGACAAGGCGGGCTACGACCTCTACGAGGTCGAGGTCTTCGGCAAGCGCTACCCCGCGCGTCGCCAGGCCAAGGTGCCCTACGATCCCGAGCGCAAGAAGATCCTGATCTAAGCGCGGCGTTTACAGGTCCGGCGAAGGGCTCCATAGTCCCGGCGCTAGCAGGGGCGGGGCATGGAATTCTTCACCGGCGACTGGCTCAACGCGATCGTGCGCCTGGCGCACGTGGTCTTCGGCATCGGCTGGATCGGCGCGTCGTTCTATTTCATGTGGCTCGACGCCAACATGGCGAAGCCGGCGCAGCCCAAGGCCGGCGTCGAGGGCGAGCTGTGGATGGTCCACTCGGGTGGCTTCTACCGCGTCGAGAAGATTCACGTCTCGCCGGCCGAGATGCCGCCGCACCTGCACTGGTTCAAATGGGAAGCGGCGTTCACCGGCATCACCGGCTTCATGATGATGTGCCTGGTGTTCTACATGGACGCCAGCGTCTACCTCATCGACCCGGCGAAGTATCCGTTCACGCCGGTGCAGGCGACCTTCGTCGGCATCACCACGCTGCTCGTCGGCTGGGCTGCTTATGAAGTCCTCTGGCGCTCGCCCTTCGGCAGGGCGGGCGGCTGGAAGCCGCTCGTCGCGACCTTCCTGCTGATCGCTGGCATCGCTGTCTTCCTCTCGCAGATCTTCAGCGGCCGCGGCGCCTTCCTGCATGTCGGCGGGCTGATGGGCATCATCATGTCGGCCAGCGTCTGGACGGTGATCGTGCCCGGCCAGCAGCAGCTCATCCGCGCCACGCGCGAAGGCCGCAAGGGCGATCCCGCCTACGCCGCCGCGGCGAAGCAGCGCTCGGTGCACAACAACTACATGACCCTGCCGGTCGTGTTCATCATGCTGAGCGGCCATTACCCCAGCACGTATGGCCATCCGCAGAACTGGCTGGTGCTGATTCTCGCCGCCCTGGTGGCCATGGCGGTCAATCACTGGCTCAACCAGCACAACAAGGGCCAGCCCCGTCCCTGGCCGCTGATCCTGGCGGCGCTGATCTTCGTGCCGCTCTACTGGCTGACCGCGCAGGGCGGCGGCAGCGCGGCGCTCAAGCCGGGTGAGGCACCCGTGGCGTTTGCCGAGGTGCGGGCGGTGATCGCCGGGCGCTGCAACTCCTGTCACGCCGCGCGGCCGACCGATGACACGTTCAGGCAGCCGCCCAACGGGCTGGTGCTGGAGACGCCGCAGCAGATCCGGGCCAACGCCCAGAAGATCAACGCCCGGGTGGTGCTGACCCAGACCATGCCCCCGGCCAACAAGGCCGAGATGACCGAGGAGGAGCGCGCCCTGCTCGGCGCCTGGATTGCCCAGGGCTCGCGCCTCGACTGACCCGACCGTCGGGCGTCGAACATAGCTGAATACCTCCAAAGGGTTAGGGGTGGCACAAATTGCCACCCGGGCGAAAAGCGGCTAGCTTCGCGATATGGCCGCCCGCACCGCGCAGAACGTCTCGCTCACGCCTGAACTGCAGAAGCTGATCAACGACAAGGTCGCCTCCGGCCATTACCGGAGCGCCAGCGAAGTCGTGCGTGCCGCTCTGCGCCATTTCGCCGGCGTGGCCGAGCCGGCCAGGATCACCGGCGTGGGCGTCGACGCGGAGACCGAGCTCGTCACCATCCTCGAGGGGATCGGCGAGGGCTTCTACGCCATGAACCGGGATTTCCGCATCACCCGCTACAACAGCGCCTGCGTCCGGCATTTCGGCAAGAAGCCCGAGGAGGTGCTGGGTCGTGTGCTGTGGGATGTCTTCCCCGGCGCCACGGACACGCCGCTGGGCCGCAAATTCGCCGAGACGATGAAGACCCGCGCGCGGGTCACCGGCGAGACTCCGTCGGTCATCATCGCCAATCGCTGGCTGGTCTACCGCCTGTTTCCGCTGGGCGACGGCATGGGCGTGGTGTTCAACGACGTCACCGACCGCAAGAGCGCCGAGGAGCATCGCGAGCTGCTGATCAACGAGCTCAACCACCGGGTCAAGAACACGCTGGCCACGGTGCAGTCGATCTCGGCCCAGACCCTGCGCAACGGCGGCGTGAACGCGACCGTGCAGGAAACGCTGGAGGCGCGGCTTCTGACCCTGAGCAACGTCCACTCGCTGCTGACCAACGAGAACTGGGAAAGTGCCGAGATGCACGACGTCGTCTGGGCCAGCCTGCGTCCGCATGTCGGGCCCGACCGGGAGCCGTTCCAGGTCGAGGGGCCGGGCCTGCGCCTGCATCCCAAGAGCGCCGTCATCGTCTCGATGGCCCTGCACGAGCTCAGCACCAATGCCATCAAGTACGGTGCCCTTTCGGTTGATAGCGGCCGGGTCAATCTCGGCTGGACGATCGGCGACGGCCGCTTCAACCTGCACTGGCGGGAGGAAGGCGGACCGCCGGTGGTGAAGCCGTCGCGTACCGGTTTCGGCTCGCGGCTGATCGAGCGCGGCCTGTCGGCGGAGCTCCGCGGCCGGGCGACCATCGACTACCATCCGGTCGGGCTGGTATGCACGATCGACGCGCCGCTCGATGCCATTCGTGACGGTGGGGCGGTCGCTTAGCCCGGAATGCCAATACCGGTGTCTTCGGGGCGATAGACAGGCCGCCAAATATCTGCTGTCTAGGTACAAATCCAACGTAGCGAGGTGTGTCCAGGTATGCGCGGTCGGGAAAATTTACAGGATCGGTTGAGCGCGGCGGCAAAAGCTAAAAAGGCCCTGCTGGAGCGGGCCAAGGCCGCGAGTCCGGTCAACGATCCGGGCTTCGCCGAGCGTCAGAAGGCGCGGCTCGAAGCCGCCGCGGCCCGCGAGGCCCGCGAGGCCGAGCGCCGGGCTGAGCGCAAGCAGGAGGAAGAGCGGCAGGAGGCCGAACGCCAGGTTGCCGAGGCGGCAAGGCTTGAAGCCGAAAAAGCCGAGGCCGAGCGTCGTGCCACGGAGGCTGTCCAGGCGGAGCTCAACAAGGCTGCGCTGCTGGTGGAGCAGAAGGCGGCCCGCGATGCGCGCTACGCCGCGCGCAAGGCCCGTCAGAAGCGCTAGGCGGCGCTACCCCAGCTCCAGCGTGCGCAGGACGGTTCCGGCGATGGCCGGGTTGCCGGCGGCGATCAGGCCCAGCCGCCCGTCGGGCTGGTAGGGAGTGCCGTCGTAGCGGCTGACACAGCCGCCGGCCTCCGTCAGGAGCAGCGCGCCGGGCGCGTGATCCCAAGGCAGGCCGCGCCAATAGCAGACGAAATCCAGCGCGCCGCGCGCGATGGCCGGGTAGTCGTCGCCGGCGCACATCGATCCCGGCAGGATCGCGCCCAGCTGCGCGCCGTTGCGCTCGACCCGCTCGCGTTTCTCGGGCGGCAGGAACTTGGTCAGGACGGCGCCGCGCAGGTCCCTGGCTTCTTTCGCCGCGTTCGGCGTCTGAAGCCGCGCGCCGTCGATGAAGGCGCCAGCACCACGTTCGGCCACGGCCAGCGAGCCGTCGGCCGGCCGCAGGATCCACGCCCCCACCGTCTCGCGGCGCTGGCGCAGCGCCACCATGATGGCGAAGCGCGTCTGGCCTTCCATGAAGTTGCGCGTGCCGTCGAGCGGGTCGACGAACCACAGCGGCCCGTCGGTCGTGTGCAGGTCCCGCAGCAGCTCCGGCCGGCCGTGGCACATCTCCTCGCCGATCACCATCGAGCCGGGGAGGATGGACTGCAGGCCGGGGATCAGCGCCGCCTCGGCCTCGCGGTCGGCGACGGTCACGAAATCGTCGGGCGATTTCTCCTCGACCTCGCCGCTCTTCAGCGCCCGGAAGCGCGGCATGATGATCGTCGCGGCCACCTCGCGCAGCAGCGCGTTGACGCGGTCGATGGGGATTCCGGCCACTTCCTATCCCCGCTCGATGGCGCGCTCCAGCTTCTTCGACAGAAGCCAGGCGATGCCGAGGAAGGCGACAAGCAAGGCGAGTCCCACGCCCGAGGCCGCCTCGCCCAGCGCCTTCTCCGACATATGGCCGAAACTGTAGCCGGTCGAGACGACGACCAGCGACCAGATTCCGGCGGAGACGACGTTGAGCGAGAGGAAAAGCCGCCAGGTCATGCTGGACATGCCGAAAGCAAACCCGGCGAGGCCGCGGATGCCGTGCGGGTAGCGATGGGCCAGGATCATCCATAGCGCGTGGCGGTCGACCAGCCGCAGCGTCACCGCGACGCCGCGCTCGAATTTCGGGAAGCGGCGGACCAAGGCCATGCCCCAGCGCCGACCGATCCAGAAGCGCAGCGCGTCGCCGGCAAACCCTCCGGCCCAGCACAGCAGGACCAGCTTGCCCCAGTCGAGGGCGCCCATATGCGCCGCGTAGCCGGCGAAGAGCGGCGCCAGCAGGCTGTTCTGGGCGGCGTAGGCGAAGATGAAGCCATAGGCGATGTCGCCGTGCTCGCGAATGGCTTCAAGCAGCTGAGTCAGGTCCATGGGGACGCTACATATCAACGCCCGCCCGCAGGGGCGAGTGAAAAAGCCGTTAGTTTTTGAGCTTGTAGCCGGTCCTGAACATCCAGTGCGTGATGGCGAGGCAGAGGGCGAGGAACGCCAGGGTCATGCCGAGGCTGAGGCCGATATCGACATCGGCTGTGCCGAAGAAGCTCCAGCGGAACCCGCTGACCAGATAGAGAACAGGGTTGAGCAAGGTCACCGCCCGCCAGAAGGGTGGCAGCATGTCGATCGAATAGAAGCTGCCGCCAAGGAAGGTGAGCGGGGTGATGACCAGCAGGGGGACGAGCTGCAGCTTCTCGAAGCCCTCGGCCCAGATGCCGATAATGAAGCCGAACAGGCTGAAGGTGACCGAGGTCAGCATCAGGAAGAACAGCATCCATAGCGGGTGCTCGATGCGCAGCGGCACCAGCACCGCCGCCGTCGCCAGGATGATCAGGCCGAGGATGATCGACTTGGTGGCGGCCGCGCCGACATAGCCGAGCACGATCTCGAACATCGAGATCGGCGCCGAGAGGATCTCGTAGATCGTGCCGGTGAAACGCGGGAAATAGATGCCGAAGGAGGCGTTGCTGGTGCTCTGGGTCAGCAGCGACAGCATGATGAGGCCGGGCACGATGAAGGCGCCGTAGGCCACGCCGTCGACCTCCTGGATGCGCCCGCCGATCGCCGAGCCGAAGACCACGAAGTAGAGCGAGGTCGATAGCACCGGCGAGACCACGCTCTGCAGCAGCGTGCGCCGGGTGCGCGCCATCTCGAAATGATAGATCGCCCTGACGGCGTGAAGGTTCATCGGCGGTTCACCAGATCGACGAAGATGTCTTCGAGGGAGCTCTCATCGGTCTGCAGGTCCTTGAAGGCGATGCCGGAAGCCGTCAGCTCGCGCAGGAGGGCCGGAATATCGGTGCCGCCGCCATGCGTGTCGTAGCTGTGGACCAGAGTCAGACCGCCAGCGCCGAGCTCGAGCTTGTAGCTGGCCAGGGCGGGCGGCACGGACGCCAGAGGCCGATGGAGATGCAGGGTGAGCTGTTTCTTGCCCAGCTTGTGCATCAGCGCGGCCTTCTCCTCGACCAGGATCAGTTCGCCCTTGCTGATGACGCCGATGCGGTCGGCCATCTCCTCGGCCTCGGCGATGTAGTGCGTGGTCAGGATGACGGTGACACCGGCCTCGCGCAGGGTGCGCACCGCCTGCCACATACCGCGCCGCAGCTCGACGTCGACCCCCGCGGTGGGTTCGTCGAGGAAGAGGATGGTCGGCTCGTGCGACAGGGCCTTGGCGATCATCACGCGGCGCTTCATGCCCCCGGACAGCGTCATGACCTTGCTGTCCTTCCGGTCCCACAGCGACAGGTCTTTCAGCACCTTCTCGATATGCGCCGGGTTGGCGGGTTTGCCGAACAGGCCGCGGCTGAAATTGACGGTGGCCCAGACGGTCTCGAAGGCGTCGGTGGTCAGCTCCTGCGGCACCAGGCCTATCTCGGACCGGGCCTCGCGCCATTCGCGGATGATGTCATGGCCGTTGGCGGTGACAATGCCCGCACTCGGCTTGACGATCCCGCAGACGATGCTGATCAGCGTCGTCTTGCCCGCGCCGTTGGGGCCCAGCAGCGCGAAGATCTCGCCGCGCCTGATGTCGAGGCTGACGTTCTTCAGCGCCTGGAAACCGGAGGCGTAGGTCTTGGAGAGATTGGAGATTGAGATGACCGGCGCCATGGCGCGCGACCATAGCCGATGCCCGGCGGCGCGGTGAAGAGAGTCGTCACTCCGGCCATGGCCGGGGTGACTCAGTTACCGGATCGGGCTTTCAGCGTGTCGCCGGCATGGCGCTCAGCGACAGGTTGTTCGGGTTGAGGCCGGCATCGAGGCCGTCGCGGTCGGCTGGCCGTGGCTGTCGAGGTGGAACGGGTCTCGGCGCCGGCGGCCAGCGTCCGGTGTTACCGCATCAGGCTTTGACGCCGGCGCCGATGACCTTCGGCGCCCCGGGATCGAGCGGCCAGCGCGGGCGTGGGCTGAAATCGAGCCCGTCGGTGAGGCCGAGGCGCAGACGCTCGACGCCCGCCCAGGCGATCATCGCGGCGTTGTCGGTGCAGAGCCGCAGCGGCGGGGCGACGAGCTCGAGCCCATATCCGGCGGCAAGCGAGGCGAGGCGCTGGCGCAGCAGCGTGTTGGCGGCAACGCCGCCGGCGACGACCAGCGCCTTGCCCTCGGGATGGCGGTCCCTGAAGATCTCCAGGGCGCGCCCGGTGCGATCGGCAAGAGAATCCGCGACTGCCTGCTGGAACGAGGCCGCCATGTCGGCCACGAGTTGCGGCAACAGCGCGCCCGCGTTCTCCACGGCCTGGCGCACGGCGGTCTTGAGTCCAGCGAAGGAGAAATCGCAGCCCGGCCGTCCCTTGAGCGGGCGCGGGAAGGCGAAGCGCGCCGGATCGCCGCCTTTGGCGGCGCGCTCGATGGCCGGCCCACCGGGATAGCCGAGATCGAGCAGCTTCGCCGTCTTGTCGAAGGCCTCGCCGGCCGCGTCGTCGATCGTCGTGCCGAGGCGCTTGTATCGCCCCACGCCCTCGACGATCAGCAGCTGGCAATGGCCGCCCGAGACCAGCAGCAGCAGGTAGGGAAAGGCGACGTCGTGGCTCAGCCGCGCCGAGAGCGCGTGGCCTTCGAGGTGATTGATGGCCAGGAACGGTTTGTTGCCGGCAAGCGCCACGGCCTTGCCGGTCATCACGCCGACGATGACGCCGCCGATCAGTCCCGGCCCGGCGGTGGCGGCGACACCGTCGAGGTCGGCGAATCCCGCACCGGCTTCCTTCATCGTGCGCTCGATCAGCCCGTCGAGATGCTCGAGATGGGCGCGCGCCGCGATCTCCGGCACGATGCCGCCGAAGGGCGTGTGCAGCGCCGTCTGCGACAGCACGGTCTCGGCGCGGATGGTCCGGGTGTCGTCGACCAGGGCCGCCGCGGTCTCGTCGCAGCTCGTCTCGATGCCGAGGATCAGCATCTACCGCGCTCCAAACAGAAGGAGCTGCGGCGCCTTCTCGATGATGGTGTGCAGCACCGCCTCGGCCGTGGCCAGCCGCTTCTCGAACTCCTCGTCGATATGCGGCTTGAGGCGCGGGTCCTTGAGCCGCTCATGCGCGTCGTGGAGCGAGCGCAGCTCGCTGGTGAAGATCTCGCGCGCCCCGAGGGGCAGGGCCTGCAGCCGGCTGAGCACGTCCATGAATTTCAGGCTGGCCCGGATGATGACACGCTGACCGCGGACGACCAGTCTGTCGTAGAAGGCCTCGAGCTCGGTGTCGCGGCCGGTGGCGAGGTTGTCGACCCGCGCCTTGACCACGATACCCAGCGTGTAGATCTCCCCCGCCTTGGCCCGGAACTGGGCGTAGCGGTCGGTCGACAGGGCGCCGAAGGAATATTCGGTTTCCGCCTCGAAGGCCTTGAGCGCCGCGATCTGCGCCTTCAGGGCGGCGAGCATGCGCTCGGCCTCGCGCTTCGGGTAGGTGATTCGGGCGGCCATGGGAGCCGCCACTTTAGCGGTTAACCCTTGGATTCGCTATGCAACCCCGGCCCGCGGGCCTGTCGGGCCGGTTTTCGCTGCCGCCCTAACCTGCTATTCAGGAGTGGATGGTCCGTTCCCCCACCTTGCGCCTCGGTACGCGCGGCTCTCCCCTGGCTCTGGCCCAGGCCGAGCAGGTGAAAGCGCGCCTGGCTGCCGCCTGGCCGGCGCTGGCCGAGCGGGGCGCCGTGGCGGTGGAGATCATCCGCACCACCGGCGATCGCATCCAGGACCGGCCGCTGGCCGAGGCCGGGGGCAAGGGGCTGTTCACCAAGGAGATCGAGGAGGCGCTGCTCGCCGGGACGATCGACCTGGCCGTCCACTCGATGAAGGACATGCCGACGCTGATCCCCGAGGGGCTGGAGATCGCCTGCCTGCTGCCGCGCGAGGACCCGCGGGACGCGCTGATCGCCGGTGTCGCCAGCCTCGCCGCCCTGCCGCAGGGCGCCGTCGTCGGCACCTCGTCTCTGCGGCGCAAGGCGCAGATCCTGGCGCGGCGGCACGATCTCAAGGTCGTCGATTTCCGCGGCAACGTCGACACAAGGCTGCGCAAGATCGAGCGCGGCGAGGCGCAGGCAACGCTGCTGGCGCTGGCCGGCCTCAAGCGCCTCGGGCTGGAGGCCAAGGCCTCGGCGATCCTGCCGACCGAGGAGATGCTGCCGGCCGTGGCCCAGGGCGCCATCGGCCTCGAGACGCGGACCGGCGATACGCGGGTGCGCGAGTTCCTCGCGCCGCTCAATCACGCTCCGACCCAGCGCGCGGTGACGGCGGAGCGGGCGCTGCTCGCCGTGCTCGACGGCTCGTGCCGCACACCGATCGCCGCGCTGGCGGTGGGCCGTACCTTCGGGCGGCTGCGGCTCGACGCCCTTATCGCCAGGACGGACGGATCGCAGGTGCTGCGCACGGCGCGCGAGGGACCCGAGGCGGATGCGGCGGAAATGGGCCGCGACGCGGGCGAGGAACTGCGCACCGAGGGCGGGGCGGACTTTTTCCGATGATTCGTCGAAATCCAATTCCTGATTCGTTGAATTCCATTCGCTTATGCGCATCCTGATCACACGGCCGCGCGAGGACGCCGCCCCCCTCGCTGAGAAGCTCAAATCCCGTGGCCACGAGGTCATGGTCGAGCCGATGCTCGAGATCCGCTTCGTGGCCGGTGCCACGGTCGATCTCAACGGCGTCCAGGCGCTGCTGTTCACCAGCGCCAACGGCGTGCGCGCTTTCGCCGCGGCGGAGAAGCGCCGCGATCTGCCGGCCTTCTGTGTCGGCGACACGACCGCGGTCGCGGCGCGCAGCGCGGGGTTCACCCGCGTCGAGAGTGCGGCGGGCAATGTCGAGGCGCTGGCCAATCTGGTGCTGCAGAAGCTCAAGCCCGCCGATGGCGCGCTGCTGCACGCTGCCGCCAGCGTCGTGGCCGGCGATCTCGCGGGCCTGCTCAAGAAGGACGGATTCGAGCTGCGCCGCGCCGTGCTCTACAGCGCCGAGCCGGCGACAGCGCTGACCCCGCTCACCGCCGCCGCGCTCAAGGCGAGGCAGGTCGACATGGTGATCTTCTTCTCGGCGCGCACGGCCGAGACCTTCGTGCGCCTGGTGCGCGCGGCGGGCCTCGCCGGCACGTTGTCGAAGACCGTGGCGCTCGGACTCAGCGGCCAGGTCAACGAGGCCGCCATCGGCCTGCCCTGGGCGATGATGGAAGCGGCGCGCCAGCCGCAGGAAGCGGACGTCATCCGCGCCGTGGCGCGTCACAAGATCATCTCCCAGCTCGAGGGCAAGACGGTCGAGGAGGAGCCCGAGATCGTCTTCGGTCGCCGCAACGAAGACATCCCCAAGGCACTGGAGACGGCGCGTCCGCCGCGCGCCGGCGCGCCGACCCTGCTGGTCTGGCTCGCCGTGCTGCTGGCGCTGGGCGCGGGCGCTCTCGCACTGATGCCGGGCTCGCGCCAGCCCGCGGATCTGCCTTCGGCCGCGGTGCTGCGGCTCGAGACGCGGCTGGTGGCGCTGGAGCGGCAGATCGCCGTGTTGCCGAGACTGGACGCGGGCAAGCTCGACGAGCTGACCGCGCGCCTGACGGCGCTGGAGAACCGGCCGCCGCCCGCGATGCCGGCCCCGCCGCCACCGCCTCCCGCTCCGCCGGCCCCGGACATGACGCGCATCGAGGCGCTGGAGAAGTCCCTGGCGGCGCTCGAACAGAAGCTCGGCGCGGTGGAGCAGAGATCCGAGGCCGGTCCCGATGCCGGGCAGCTGGCCGTGACCCTGGCCGAGAACCGCCGGCTGTCGACCGAGCTCGCGCGCCTGCAGGACGAGGTCGCCTCGCTGGGGGCGAGCAGCTCGCGCCCGGCGGCCCGCGAGGGGCTGCTGATCGGCGTAGGCCAGCTGCGCGAGGCCGTGCGGCGCGGTGCGCCGTTCAGCGCCGAGCTGCGCACGGTGCAGGCGCTGTCGGGCGACGATCCCGCACTCGTTGCCGCGCTCGCGCCGCTGGCGACACAGGCCGAGCGACCGCCGCCGTCGCGTGAGACGCTGCTGCAGCGTTTCCCGGCCCTCTCCGCGAACGCGGCGCGCGGCGCGCAGATCGGGGCTCTCTCGACCAGCGACAGCCAGACCGACAACACGCTCGGGCGCTGGTGGAACGGGGTGGTGCAGCGGCTGTCCTCCATCGTCTCGGTGCGCCGTGTCGGTGAGGCCGAGGGCGATTCCTCGCTCGCCCGTCTGGCGCGCGCCGAACGCGCGGTCGCATCAGGCGATCTCGCGGCGGTGGTAACGGCACTCGACGGGCTTTCCGGTCCGGCCGGCGAGACGCTGGCGCCGTGGCTTGCCGGGGCAAAGGCGCGTCTCGCCGTCGACCGACAGGCCGAGACCGTTCTCGCAGCGGCTCTGGCCGCCGCCGCGTCCGCCGGAACCCCGCGATGATCCGCTTCATTGCCTATCTGATCGTCGCTGCGGCGATCATGGTGGGCGTGGTCTGGCTGGCCGATCGGCCGGGCGACGTGAGCATCGTCTGGCAGGGCTGGCGCATCGAGACGAGCGTGGGCGTGCTGGCTGCCGCGGTGACCCTGATCGCCGTGATCGCGGCGCTGGTCTACCGCTTCTGGCGCGCGCTGGTCGCAGCCCCCCGCCGCCTGGCGCGCTGGCGTCGCGACCGGCGTCAGCGGCTGGGCTACGAGGCGCTGTCATCCGGCCTTGTGGCCGTCGCGGCGGGCGACCCGCAGGGGGCTCGCAAACAGGCGCGCCGCGCCGACACGATGCTCGGCCATCCGCCGCTTACCCTGCTGCTTTCGGCGCAGGCGGCACAGCTCACCGGCGACGAAGACACGGCGCAGCGTCACTTCCAGGCCATGCTCGAGCGGCCGGAGACCGAGTTCCTCGGCGTGCGCGGCCTCCTGTCGCGCGCCATGCGCGACCACGATCAAGCGCAGGCGCTGGTTCTGGCGCGGCGTGCCCTGCTGCTCCGCCCGAAGACGCCTTGGGTGCTGACCACGCTGCTCGACCTGCAGACGCGGGCCGGCGACTGGAACGGCGCCGCCGATACCCTCGACCGCGCCATCGCTGCCAAGGTGCTGCCGCCGGGGCCGGCTCAGCGACACCGCGCCGCGGCGGCCATCGAGTTGTCGCGTCAGGCCCTGGCCGATGGCCGTCTCGACGACGCGCGGCGCGTGGCGAAGAAAGCCTACCGCACGGCACCCGACCATCCGGCGGTGGCGGCCTGGTTTGCCGCACGGCTGACCGACACCGACCGGCGCCGCCGTGCCTCCAAGCTGATCGAACAGGAATGGGCACGCCGGCCGCATCCCGAACTGCTCGCCACCTATCGCCGGGCGCGCACGCCGTTCAACGCGCTGGCCTGGGTCAAGGATGTCGAGCGACTGGCCGCCGAGGCGCCTTCGCATCCCGACAGCGCGCGCGCGTTGGGCGAAGCCTCGCTCGAGGCCGGGCTGTGGGGTGAGGCGCGCAAGCACCTGACGGCGGCCATCGCCGCTGCCGGCAGCGCGCCGCCGGCGACACTCTGCCGCAAGATGGCGCAGGTCGAGGAAGCCGATAGCGGCAATCAGCCCTTGGCCCATCGCTGGCTGGAACTCGCTGCCGAAGGCAATCCCGACCCCGCCTGGATCTGCGAAAGCTGCGGCGCGCCGCACGCGGGCTGGCAGGCAACCTGCCGTCGCTGCGGCGCCTTCGACCGTCTCGAATGGCGCGTCCCGGATCGCGTGCAGCCCACACTCCTCGGCGCCGACGCGGCACCGATCGCCCTGCCGAGTGCCGCGGATACGCCGCTTTCACCACCGGTGAGCGAGCCGCCGCCCGCGCCGCCGGCCTAGTTGCGGCGGGCGAAGTAGTGGTTGTAGGCCGCCGCGACCGGTGACTGGTAGTCGAGGAAGAAACCGCCGACGCGGCGCGCCCAGGCCTTCTGTGAGTCGATGACCTTGCGGAAGAAGGCATCGGCGCTGAGTGCCTCGATGATCTTGTCCCAGGCCTTGAGCTGCTCATCGAGCACGGCGCGCGGCGTGCGATAGGTGCGCACGCCCTCCGCTTTCATCGCGTCGAGATCCTTGCTGTAGCGCTCCTGCGCCTTCCACAGCATGTCGGAGGAGGCGGATTCGGCGGCGTAGCGCAGGATCGCCTTCTGCTCCGCGGGCAAAGCCTCAAACTTTGCCTTGTTGAACATCACCTCGAAGCATTCGACGTTCTGGTGATAGCTCTGCACCATGTAGATCTTGGCGACGTCGGGAAAACCGAGGGCCCGGTCCGACGTCGGGTTGTTGAACTCGGCGCCGTCGAGGTCACCGCGCTCCAGGGCCGGCACGATGTCGGAGCCGGGCAGGATGCTGACGGTGGCGCCGAGGGCGGTGAAGAGGTCGGCCGAAAGGCCGACGGTGCGATACTTGATGCCTTTGAAATCCTCGACGCCCTTGATCTGCTTCTTGAACCAGCCGAGCGGCTGGGTCGGCATCGGACCGGTGAGGAAGGAGACGACGTTGACCTTGACGATGTCGGCGAGCAGCTCGGAGTACAGGGCCTCGCCGCCGCCGTAGTAGTACCAGCCCAGAAGCTGGTTGGCGTCGGCGAAGAAGGGCGGGGCCGTGCCGAAGAGCGAGAAGGCCTTGTTCCTGTCGTACCAGTAGGCGGTCACGCCGTGGCCGCCGTCGAGCGTCCCCGCATGCACCGCGTCCTGCATCTGGAAGGCGCTGACCACCGCACCGGCCGGCAGCAGGTTGAGGCGCAGCCGCCCGCCGGTCATCTCGTTGACGCGCTTGGCGTAGTCCTGCGCGTATTCGTGGAAGATGTCTTTGGGCGGCCAGGTGCTCTGGAAGCGCCAGGTGACGGTCTGGGCGCGGCTGACATTGGGGGCTGCCAGCACGCCGGCCGCGACCGTACCGCTGCCGGCAAGCGTCCGCAGGAAGGTGCGGCGGCTGCGCGGGTTCATGAATGGCCTCCGGCACTATACGGCTCGAACACGCGTTCGCCGTTCAGCCAGCGGTCGATCGCCGTGGCGTCGCGCAGCATCAGGTCGACCGCAACGGTGAGCTCGACGGCGCAGTCCTGCAGCCCCGCATCGGCGCAGCCCTGCAGCACGCCGGTGTTGATGGCGGCCGATATCTGCTGCGGATAGGCGAGCGATTCGACCGGCGTCGGGGTGCCGCCAGCCTGTGCGGACCGGAGCGAGGCTTCGCATTTGCCGGCATCGCTGGCGAGATAGGCGCGGCAGGCGGTCGGCCGGTCTTCATGGATGCCGCAGGCGCCGTTCTCCAGCATGGGGCAGGGGATGGCCTGGCGATAGCGGCCCGCCGCGCTCAGCCCGGCGATACGCGCGGCCGTGGCTTCCACCGCGGGAGCAAACCGGTGTGCCGGGCCTGAGCGGATGGCGGTGGCGACAAGGATGGCATCCGGGATCGTCGCCGAGACGTTGACGTGACAGCAGAAGTAGCAGCCCTTGCGACAGGCGACGGCGCGCCGCGTCGCCTCGCCATCCGGGCCGGAGGCGAAAGCGTCCTCGACGGCGTCTTCGAGGTCGGCATGGCGGGCGCGTGCCAGGCTCTCCAGACCGTCCAGCCGCTCCCCGGCGTCGCTGGCGCGGATGTCACCGAGCTCGTCACGTGTGATTTCGCGTGTGCCTTCGAGCAGAGCGAAGAAACCTGCCCGCAGCTCCGGTGCCAGTTGGTCGAGGAACTCCTGGGACGAGCGCGGCTTGTCTTCCGCCGCCGCGTCATGCGGCGGCGAGGGTCTGCCGGCGGCTTGTGCCTCCTTGCGGCGCTTGGCCTCGCCCATGCGGGTCCTCCCAGAAGGAGGATTATCGGCGCTCAGGCGCCACGGGTCGAGAGCCAGCTCGCCACGCGCAGCAGGTGTGCGTCGTTACCGCGCCGGCCGACGAGTTGCACGCCGATCGGCAGTCCGTTGCTCGAGCGGAGCAGCGGCAGGCTGATGGCGGGCGTGCCGAGATAGGTCCACAGGCTGCAGAAGGCCGGATTGCCGGTGGTGGCGAACAGCGGCGCCGGTCCCGGCGCCGATGCCGTGAGGATGGCGTCGTAGTCATCGAACAGGGGATCGAGCGCGCTGTTCAGCGGCTCACGCGCCGCCAGCGCGTCGCGATAGACCGCCTCGGGCACCTGGCGGCCACGTTCCAGCAGTTGGCAGAGCGCCGGGCTCAGCTTGTCGCGACCGCGCTCGTAATCGCTCCAGAAATTGCTGCTCATGTCGACGGCCATCACCGCGCCGTGCCTTTCGATCCCGTTGTCGAATTCCGGACCCAGGGCGACTTCAGCGGCGCCGCGCTGCCTGGCCAACGCGGTGAACAGCGTCTCGGCCTTCGGCTCGATGTATTTCCAGGCGGGCCCGCGCACGAAGGCGAGGCGCGGCGCCTGCGGCAGGGGCTGCGCCAGGGCCTCGCTCAGCGCCGGCCGCTCGGGGCGCGCGTCGGGATCCTGCCCGTCGCCGCCGGCCAGCAGTTCCACGAGCAGGGCCGCGTCACCGACCGACTGGGCGAGCACGCCGATCGTATCGAGCGTGCGCGAGAGCAACATGGCCCCGGTGCGCGGGATGGTGCCGTGCGTGGGCTTGTAGCCGATCACGCCGCAGAAGGCGGCCGGGCGGATCACCGAGCCGTTGGTCTGCGAGCCGAGGGCGATCGGCACCATGCCCGCCGCCACCGCGGCGGCCGAGCCGCTGGACGAACCGCCGGGCGTGTGCGCCGGGTTGTGCGGGTTGCGCGTCTTGTTGGGCTGGTAATAGGCGTATTCGGTGCTCACGGTCTTGCCGAGGATCACCGCGCCCGCCTGGCGCAGCCGTGTCACCACGGCGGCGTCGCGCCTGGGCCGGTAGCCCTCCCAGAGCGCCGAGCCGTATTCGGTGGGGAAATCGGTCGTGTCGTAGATGTCCTTCACGCCGACGGGGACGCCATGCAGGGGGCCGACGGGTAGGCCTTCGCGGAGATGCCGGTCGGCGGCGTCGGCCTGGCGCAGCGCGTGTTCGCGGTCGAGATGCGCCCAAGCCTCGATCGTCGGCTCGGTGGTGGCGATGCGCTCGAGACAGGTGGCGACCAGCGCCGTCGAGCTCGTGCGACCCTCGCGGATCGCGGCCGCCGCCTCGGCGAGGCCCGGCATGCTCATCGTATCAGCGGCCGTAAAGGAAGCTCGGCAGCATCAACGCCATGCCCGGCCAGATGTACATGATCACCAGAAGCAGCACGACGATGAACATGTAAGGCATCATGCCGGCGAAGATCTGGTTGATCGTCACGTGACTGGGCGCCACGCCCTTCAGGTAGAAGGCCGACATGGCCACGGGCGGCGAGAGGAAAGCGGCCTGCAGGTTGACCGCGACCATGGTGCCGAAGAGCACCGGGTCGACCTTGAAGTGGTAGAGCAGCGGCACGAAGATCGGCACGAAGATCACGATGATCTCCGTCCATTCCAGCGGCCAGCCCAGCAGGAAGATGATGAGCTGGGCAATGATCATGAACTGCAGGGGCGAGAGGTCCATGCTCAGGACCCACTGCTCGATGATCTGCTGGCCGCCATGCAGTGCGAACACGGCCGAGAACAGCGCCGAGCCGACGAACAGCCAGCACACCATCGCGGTGGTCTTGGCGGTCAGGAACACCGACTGCGTCATCGTGGCGAGGAGCTTCCGGTCAGCACCCAGGTCGCGGATCCAGGCCGCGGCCGCTCCGATGAACAGGCCGGCCAGAACGCCCGAGATGATGATGGTCATCGTGTCACCACGCGCCGACATCGAACCCAGGCTGGCGCCGATGATGACGCCGGCAAGCCCGGCCCACATCGTGAGACGCCGGTACTTTTGCATGGCGGCAAGGAACATCGCCCCGATCGAGCCGATGCCGGCGGACTCCGTCGCGGTGGTGATGCCGAACAGAATCGAGCCCAGCACGGACAGGGTCAGGACCGCCAACGGCATGACGGAGGAGGCGACCATCTTCAGGATTTCGAGCTGCTCGCCATCCATACGCCGATAGTAGAAGCCCAGCAGCAGTGCCATCGCCAAGGCAAGGCCGCCATACCATTCATAGAAGCCCTCCGGTGGGAAAGGCTTCTCGGGCTCGTCCTGGGCAGCCACCAGGCCGGGGGATTCCTCGACCTGCGGCTCTTCCGCCTGCATGGACTGCTCTGACGACGCGGCGGACTGGTCCTCATACGCCGGCTGGTCGTCGTCATCGTTTTCCTCAGTCGCGCCGACGCGGTTCTCGCCTTCCAGAGTCGAGTACTCGACGGCTGGGGGCGGCGCCTGATCGGCTTCGGGTGCGTTGCGTACGAGCACGAACCATGCGGCGAGGGCGAAAATGACAACCGTCAGGATCAGCGGCACCAGGGCCTGCAGCGCATTCGCCACCACGATGCCGTAAGTGACAGGCTTGCCGTCGAGGGTGGTGCCTTTGGCCATGGACGGACGGAATACGGCGGCCAGCAAGGCGCCGAGGATGCGCTTCTCCGGTCCGCGCTCGAGGTTTTTCAGCCAGCTGGCAACCGGCGTGTTGTACATCTCCGGCGGCAGTTTGGGCGCGAGCGCCGGGTTAATCAGCGCACGGGCGACGATGTACAGGATGTACATGAAGGCGAGGAAGAAGCCCGGCAGCATCGCAGCGGCGTAGAGCTTGACGATCGACTGCCCGGCAACCGCGGCATAGACGATCAGCATGACCGAGGGCGGGATGAGGATGCCCAGCGTACCGCCGGCGGTGATGGCGCCCGAGGCCAGGCGAATGTCGTACCCGGCGTTGAGCATCGGCCGCAGGGCGATCACGCCCATGAGCACCACGACGGCACCGACGATGCCCGAGGCCATGCCCCAGAAGGCGCAGACCAGGAGCGTGGTGACGGCCAGAGAGGCGGGCACGCGCCGGAAGGCAAGCTGCACGCTGTGGAACATCCTGTCGACCAGGGCCGCGCGTTCGATCAGGTATCCCATGAAGACGAAGAGCGGGATCGAAATCAGCGTGTCGTTCAGCATGCCCCCATAGGTGCGCTGCACCATGAGGTCGAAGACCTGATTCTGCCACCAGTGCACGTTGGGGTCGTAAAACGCCAGGAAGCCGAAGAGCATGCCCATGCCCATTAGCGTGAAGGCCGTGGGGAACCCCATCATGATCGCCACGACGATCAGCGCGAGCATCGTCAGGCCAAGGATCGGATCGCTCACTTCTTGGCTCCCGCGTCGCCCATGCCGCGCTGATGCGCAGCCTCGTGGATGTTATGGGCTTTCTCGATCGCCGACTTCCGGGCTTCCTCGTCGACCGTGTCGCTCTGGGAAAGCTGGGTTGCGATCACGTCGGTTTCCTCGACGTCCTTGAGGCGTGCCGGCCAGGCCCCGGTCTTGAGGCAGACAATGCAGCGCGCGATCTCGGCAAAGCCCTGGATGAGAACCAGGGCGCCAGCCACCGGAATAACCGTCTTGAAGTGATAGACGGGCGGGCCGTCGGCGGTGACGTTGGAGTGCTCGTTGATGATCCAGGAGAGCTTGGCGAAGCCGTAGCCGGCATAGAGCAGGGCAACGATGCCCGGCAGGAAAAACAGGATATAGAGCGAGAGGTCGAGGCCCGCCTGCACCCGGGGACGCATCGAGCCGTAGAGGAAATCGCCGCGCACATGCGCGTTCTGGGCGAGCGCGTAGGCGCCGCACATCATGAACAGCGTGCCGTAGAGCTGGCTGTTGAGGTCGAAGATCCAGGCGGTCGGGGCGTTGAGGATGTAGCGCTTGAACACCTCGATGCCCACGACCAGTGCCAGCCCGACGATCAGCCAGGCAAATGTCTTGCCGGACCATGCGCTGATCCGGTCGATGGCCAGCAGGGTGCGTTGGACGTTCATGGGGCGCGAATAGTCAGTAAACGGCCTGAATAGTCAAGAAAGGCGAAGCTTAAGCCGCTTCAGAATGCCAAAAAAAAGGACACCATGCCCGGAGGCATGGTGTCCCATCGCATCGGGTGATTACCCGCGGCGCTGCTGCTGGCCCTGAGCCGGGGCCTGAGCGCGGCGTACGAAGTAGTGGTTGTACGCCATGCGGCGGCTGACGTTGGTGTCCATGTCCCAGGCAACCGCGCGGGCCGCGAAGGCCTTCTGCGAGTCGGCGATTTCCTTGAACAGGGGGTTCTCGGCCGACTTCTTGTCCGCCACCTGGTCGTAGACCTCGAGCTGCTTCTGCAGAACGGAGTCCGGCGTCTTGTAGAAGCGGACGCGGTCCTTGGTCTTGAGCTCGGAGTAGTCCTGGCTGTAGCGGTGGATCGCCTTCCAGCTCAGATCCTGCGAGGCCGCTTCGGTGGCATTCTCGATGATCGCCCGCATGCGGGCCGGGAGGGCGTCGAACTTGGTCTTGTTGAACAGGATCTCGAACTGCTCGGCGTTCTGGTGATAGCTCTGCAGCATGCAGATCTTCGAGACGTCGGCGAAGCCGAGGATGCGGTCCGACGTGGCGTTGTTGAACTCGGCCGCGTCGAGCAGGCCGCGATCCATGGCCGGCACGATCTCGCCGCCGGGCAGCGCGTTGACGGCCGCACCGAGCGCGGTGAACACGTCAATCGAGATGCCGACGGTGCGGAACTTCACGCCCTGCAGGTCGTCCGCCTTGGTGACCTGCTTCTTGAACCAGCCGAGCGGCTGGGTGGCCATCGGGCCGTAGGCGAAGGAGACGACGTTGGCGTTGACGGCGCGATACATCTTCTCCATCAGCGCCTTGCCGCCGCCGTACTTGTGCCACGACAGGAGCATGTTGGCGTCCATGCCATAGGCCGGGCCGGAGCCCCAGAGCGCCAGCGCCGTGTTCTTGCCGTAGTGGTAGACCATCACGCCATGGCCGCCATCGAGGGTGCCGGACGACACCGCGTCGAGCAGGCCGAAGGCCGGCACGACGGCGCCTGCCGGCAGCACTTCGATGCGCAGCTCGCCGCCGGTCATGTCGTTGACCTTCTTGGCGAAGTCGTTGGCGTACTCGTGGAAGATGTCCTTGGCCGGCCAGGTGCTCTGCCAGCGCATGGTGATCGGGCTGGTCTGACCGCGGCTGACGTTCGGCGCGACGATCGTGCCGGTAGCGGCGACGGCGCCACCGACCGCCATCGTGCGCAGGAACGCACGGCGACCTTTGGCTGTGCCCTTCTTCTGCTTGGTCATGGGAATGTGTCTCCTCCTAAAGATGCATGTGTTGGGCCCAACCGGTCTTTGTGCCGGCTTCGTGGGGGCGATTGTGCATGTTCCACGGACCGTGACAAGCCGGTCCTTGGTTCAAACACTTAAAATTCCCCGACTATTCCCGGATTAACCCGCTGTGGGCTCTAGCGCTGGGGCGGCCGCTCAGCCATGCTCAGCGCACGGGCGCGCGCCCACAGGTTAAGGAATCTCCGTGTCCGAGCACGCCGCCATCCTGTTCGCCAACGAGGCCTTCTACCGGGCCTTCGCCGACCGCGACGCCAAGGCCATGGATGAGCTGTGGTCGCGCGAGGCGCCGGTCACCTGCCTGCATCCGGGCTGGGGGCCGCTCGAAGGCCGTCAGGAAGTCATCGAAAGCTGGCAGCGCATCCTGGCCAATGAATCCTCGCCGGCGGTTATCTGCCGCCGCCCCCGGGTTTTTATCCACAACCCGGTCGCCGTCGTCCTCTGCTACGAGCAGATCGAGGGACAACTGCTGGTGGCAACCAACATGTTCCGGCACGAGGGGCGTCACTGGCGGCTGATCCATCACCAGGCCGGGCCGACCGCCGTGCAGCTGCCTGAAGAAGAGACACCCGCCGAGCCGCCCAAGCCAAATTAGCGCGGGCGCAGCCCGCGTGGACCTTGGTAAGGCCAGCGCTAGTGAACTTGATAAGCGCAGACGAGGATCATGCTGACCTTGCCGGATTTGTCGGCCAGGGGCAGGCAGAGCCGCTCCCAGGTCTGCATGCGGTCCTCGAACCAGGCGGTGTAGCTGCGCCAGTGCGGTTTTCCGGTCTGCGCCACCGTCCGGTATTCCTGCCGCAGGACCGTCGCCTGCTCCTGAGGCAGGGTCATGACGTCGAGCCCGGCCATGTTGACGCCGAAGGCATCCTTGAAGCCGATGCCGTAGAAGCGATAGGTGAAATTCTTTCCCTCGCGCACCTGCACGATGGCCAGGTTCTCGCGCCAGATGGCGAGCCCCACGGCATCGATGCTGTTCTGCGGCGGTAGCGGCCGTCCGCCGCGGCATTCCTCCCAATAGGCGTAGAGAGCCGCTAACCGGTTGTGGCGCAGATTGCGCTGGAAGAGCGAGGGCGGCTCGCGACTCGGGGCGGGGACTACCATCGTCGGATGGTCGGTGTCGCCGGGGCCGCTTGTCAAACGGGCCTCGTGGCCCTAGTACCGGACGGCATTAACCAACGGAGCTGTCATGGATCTCGGACTCAAGGGCAAGGTGGCGATTGTCACGGGGGCGAGCCGCGGCATCGGGCGCGGTATCGCGCGCGAGCTGGCCAAGGAGGGCTGCGACGTGGCGCTCACTGCCCGCGACGCCAGTGCCCTCGAGGGCCTGGCGGCAGAGTTGCGCAACACGCTGGGGCGCAAGGTCCTGGTCCATGCCGCCGATCTGCGCGAGCCCGAGGCGCCGGCCAAGCTGGTCGAGGCGGTGGAGGCGGCTTTCGGGCGCATCGACGTGCTGGTGAACAATGCCGGCGCCACCAAGCGCGACGACTTCTTCAAGCTGACGGACGCCGATTTCCAAGACGGCTTCGCCCTGAAGTTCTTCGGCAATGTGCGCCTGACGCGCGCCGCCTGGCCGCGGCTCAAGGCGCAGGGCGGGGCGATCGTCAACATCATCGGGCTCGGCGGCCACACGGCGCTGGCCGAGTTCACCATCGGCGGCACGGTGAATGCGGCCCTGCTCAACTTCACCAAGGCAATGTCGCATCAGGGCATCAAAGATGGCGTGCGCGTCCACGCCATCAATCCTGGCTCGATCGAGACCGACCGGCTCAAGGGAAGGCTGGCCGCCCAGTGCAAGGCCGAGGGGATCGACGAGGCCGAGGCGCGGCGCCGCAACCTCGCCAGGCTCGGGGTGGCGCGCTACGGCCTGCCCGAGGAGATCGGTCAGGCGGTGTGCTTCCTCGCCTCGCCGGTGGCCGCGTGCTACGTCAACGGGGCCATCGTCGACGTCGACGGCGGCCAGACGCGGCATATCTGATACCTCCGTCGGGCCTCGGCCGCCTTGCCCGGCACAGCGTCCGGGGCGTAATTTGACGCCAGGGCGGGGGTGGATTCATGCGTTGCAAGCCGAGGTTGTTGGTCGGCGTCGGGCTTTTCGTCCTGGCCGCGGCGGTCTTTCTCAGCCTGCCGGCGGCGAGCACCGATGTGCAGCGCGAGCCGTTTCGCCGGCCGGCGACCATCCCGGCTCCGGCCGATCAGCCGCTGACCGACGCCAAGATCGTGCTCGGCAAGACCCTATTCTTCGATCCTCTGCTCTCGGGCTCGGGGACCGTGTCCTGCGCCACCTGCCACTCGCCACTGATCGGGTGGACGGATCGTGTCGCCAAGCCCCTGAACGACGCCGGTGCGCCGATGCCCCGGCGCACGCCGCCGACCGTCAACCTGGCATTCGGCGACACTTTCCTGTGGGACGGGCGCAGCGACAACCTGGACACCCAGGCCACGGGTCCGATGTCCAATCCCGGCATCATGAACCTGCCGCCCGAGGAGATGGTCCGGCGCTTGGGCGGCATTGCCGGCTACCGGTCGCTGTTCGCCGCGGCGTTCCCCGGCGAGCCGATCAGCGCCGGCACCATGTCCCGCGCCATCGCCGCCTTCGAGCGCAGCGTGATATCGGCGCCCGCTCCCTTCGATGCCTGGGTGGCGGGGGACGAAGCCGCCATCCCGGAAAGTGCCAAGCGCGGCTTCGCCCTGTTCGTGGGCAAGGCGAACTGTGTCAAATGCCACGATGGCTGGAATTTCACCAACGGCAGCTTCCACGATATCGGCCTGCCGGATACGTCTGATCCGGGGCGCGGCCGGCAGATACCTGGCGTGCTCAAGCTGCAGAATGCCTTCAAGACGCCGACGCTGCGCGACGTCGCCATACGACCGCCCTACATGCATGATGGATCGATGACGACGCTCGTCGAGGTGATCGATTTCTATGACAAGGGCGGCGTCGAGCGCCCGAGCAAGGCCCTCGAGACCAGGCCGCTGCGGTTGTCGGACGCCGAGAAGCGCGAGCTCGCGGATTTCATGCAGACCCTGACAGGCCGGCCGGAGCCGTTTGCGGCTCCAGACCTGCCGCGCTGACGAGGCGTCGATGAAACCCGCCGCGATGTTGCTGGCAATCACCCTGGCCTCGGCGATCTTCGGGGCGGATCTGGCGGAGCGTGCCGTCCTGGCCCAGGCCGGGAACCTCCGCGTGTCGCAGAAGGGCTTGACCTTCAACCCGGCCTCCATCGTCGCGCCGATCGGTGCCACGGTGGAGTTCGCCAACGACGACAACGTCGTGCACAACGTCTACTCGGCCTCGGCGGCGGGGCCGTTCGACCTCAAGGCTCAGCATCCCGGCGACGCCACGACGATCGTGCTGGGGCGTCGCGGTGTCCTGGACGTGCGCTGCGCATTGCATCCGCGAATGCGGATGTCGATAACCATCGAATGAATCCCAGGCGACGAGGGCGACGATGAAAAATGTCATGATGGGCCGTTGCGCAAGCTGGCTGGCTGCCGTGGCGGTTGCCGGCTTCGCCTCGACGGCAGCGGCGCAGGCGTTTCCCGAAAAGCCGATGCGCATCCTGATCGCCTTTCCACCGGGCGGCACCAGCACAACCTCGACGCAGCCCATTGCGGCCTATATGGAGCGCGCGCTGGGGCAGCCGGTGACGCTCGAATACCACCCCGGTGCAGGCGGTAACGTCGCCGCGATGGCGGCCATCCAGGCTCCGGCGGACGGCCATACCCTGTTCTTCGGCCACGCCGGTCCGCTGGCCATCAACCACCACATCAACAAGAAGTCGTTCTTCGATCCGCTGACCGATTTCAAACCGGTGACGCTGGCAGTCTCGTATCCGCTGGTTGTCGCTGCCCAGCCCGGGCTCGGCGCCACGGACCTCAAATCGTTCATTGCCTACGCACGCACGCGGCCCATGGACCTGGTCTTCGGTTCCGCCGGTAACGGCAGCTTCCAGCACCTGGCCGGCGAGATGTTCGCGGGTTCGGCCGGCCTGCGCTTCCTGCACGTGCCGTTCGCCGGCGGCGGGCCGCTGCAGGCGGCCTTCCTCAAGGGAGACGTGCAGATCGTCTTCGAGACCGGGTCGAACGTTGTCGCCCATATCCAGTCCGGCAAGATGCAGGCCCTTGCCGTCATGTCGCCGACGCGCCTCTCGGCGCTGCCGTCCGTGCCGACGGTGGCCGAGGCCGGCGGGCCGGAAGTGATCGCCGCTGCCTGGTTCGGTTTCGTGGTCGCGGCCGGAACCGCACCGGACGTCGTCGCGACGCTCGACAGCACAATCCAGTCTGCCTTGCGCGACCCGACCGTGATGGCGGCGTTGCACGCGCTCGGGGCGCGCATCGATGCGCTGGGCCCGGCACCCTTCGCCCGTTTCATCGCTGAGGAGAACGTCCGCTGGAAGCGGATTGTCGAGACGGCGGGCATTCAGCCTGACTGATGTTCCGGTATCGCGCCTGTCGTCCCGATGAACGCCGCTGACGCCGAATCGCCGGCGGTGCCGCACCCGGCGCGGCGCTGGTGGACGCGGCTGGGCACCCGGATCTATGGCGGCATCGCGCTGCTGATCGCCGTCATCGTGGTGGTCAGCGTTTCGCAGGTCGTCACCTTTCAGCAGATCGGCAGCCATTTCCGTTCGCGCAGCGACGCCGGTGAGGCCGCCGGCGTGGCGCATGAAATCCGCGAGCGCCTGGCTGAGCTGCGGCTGAACACCCGGGAATTCCTCGAAGGGGGCCGCAACGACAAGCGCGAAGCGGTTTTGCGCACGGCCGACGAGATGCAGACCATGGCGACGGTGCTGCAGCACCTGTTCGTCAATGACCCGGATCGCCAACTGCTGCTGGCGCAGATCGCCGAGGGGAGCAGCCGGTTCATCCAGGGCTTCAACCGTGCCGTCGTGGCTCAGCGGCGCCGCGACGAGCGGGTGGCGACCATGCTTCGCCACGGTCGCGATATCCAGGACGTGCTCTCGACGATCGTGCCGCGCTCCTTCGAGTTTGGCGATTTCGAAGGCTCCCTGCGCGCCTCACGGCTGCAGCGGCGTGCCCTCGAATCGCAGCAGAGTTCGCTGCAGATACTGCTCACTGGCGAGCTCGACCGCGTGCAGGAGGTGGTGACCGACCTCCAACGGCTTCAGCTCGACATGCGCCGGCTCGAGTTGCTGCTGGTGAACTCAGCAGACCGTGACCAGATGGTCGAGGTCCGGCGATCGGTTGCGCTGTATGGAGAGACGTTCTCCGAGATCGCGACCCTGGTTGCGGAGCGCAAGGCGCTCATCGAGACTGTGCTGGACTATGAAGGCGACGCGATCGAGGGCCTGACGGCGTATGCCCAGGCGGTGACGGCCACCGCGATGCAGGAGGTCGACGTCTCTTTTGATCGCGTGCTCACCCGCGCATCGAGCTGGAATCTGGTCCTGGCGCTGGTCGGCGTGCTGTCGGGGCTGGCCATCGCCTGGGTGATCGCCCGGGTGACGGTCCGGCCGATCAACGTGCTGAGCCAGGCGACCGTGACGCTCGCCGGCGGCGCTCACCGGATGGCGCTGCCTTATCTGGGGCGACGGGATGAGGTCGGCGATCTGGCGCGCTCGCTGCTGATCTTCCAGCGTGCCCTGCTCGGCATCCGCGAGGCGATGGAAGCCGCCGACGCCGCCAACCGGGTGAAGTCGGATTTTCTCGCGATGATGAGCCACGAGATACGCACCCCGATGAACGGCGTGCTGGGGATGCTCGAAATCCTTCAGCAGACGAACCTGTCGGCCGAGCAGCAGGAGCTCGCGTCGGTCGTCTCCGAATCGGCCTCGTCCCTGCTGAAGATCATCGACGATATTCTCGATTTCTCGAAGATCGAAGCCGGCAAGCTCGAGATCGAGCAGGTCGCGGTGTCGCCGCTGCACGTGGTCGAAGGCGTGGCCGAGACACTGGCTCCGGCGGCACGCAAGAAAGAGATTGCGCTCACCACCTTCGTCGATCCGGCGGTGCCATTGCAGGTGGTCAGCGATCCTGTCCGCTTGCGGCAGATCCTCTTCAACCTCGTAGGCAATGCCCTCAAGTTCATCGAGCGCGGCCAGGTGGTCGTGCACGTCGAGCTGGTCGGCGCCACGCCGGGCGGCATCACGCTCTATTTCCGGGTCACCGACACGGGCATCGGCCTGACGGCGGAGGCGCAGGCGCGCCTGTTCCGTCCTTTCGTGCAGGCCGAGGAGTCGACGGCTCGTCGCTTCGGCGGCACCGGTCTTGGCCTCTCCATCTGCAAGCGCCTTGTCGAGCTGATGGGGGGCGAGATCGGCGTCAGCTCGAAGCCGGGCGAAGGCTCAACCTTCTGGTTCAGTCTGCCCACCCGCGCCGTCCACGGGGGGCCGGCGGAAATGCGCGCCACGCTCGCCGAGCTGCGCGTGCTGGTCATCGATGACGATGGGGCTTCCCGCCGCGCGTTGACGGAATACCTCATCGATGCCGGCGCACAGGTGATCGTGGCGAGCAAGGGGGCTGACGCACTGCGTCAGTTGCGCAGCGGGGAGGTCGCTGCCGATGTGGCGATCGTGGACCTGAGGCTGCCGGATATGGACGGGTTCGCTCTGTGGAAGGCCATCGCGGGGGAGGCCGCCGCCCGCGACCTCAAGGCCATTCTGCTGACCGCCTACGACGAGACCGGGCAGCGCCGCCGGGCACAGGAAGCGGGCTTCGTCGGCTACCTCACCAAACCCGTCCGCCGTATGACCATGACCCGGGCTGTAGCCGTTGCCGCCGGTCGGGCAGCGGCTGACGCCGACGGTCAGGCACCCGCAGCCGCCGCACAGATAGCCCCGCCGCGCGACGAAGCACTGCGCCGCGGCGATCTGGTCCTGGTGGTCGAAGACAACCGGACGAACCAGATGGTCATCCGTCGCCAGCTCGAGCGTCTGGGCTATGCCTGCGATGTCGCGTCCGACGGCCGCGCCGGACTCACCGCCTACGAGAACAATGACTATGGCTTCGTGCTGACCGATGTGAACATGCCGCTGATGGACGGTTTTGCGCTGACCGATGCCATTCGTGAGCGCCAGCGCCATGGCGGCAGGCGGCACTGCCCGATCGTCGCATTGACCGCGAACGCCCTGCGTGGTGAAGCGGAACGCTGCCTCAAGGCCGGGATGGACGACTACCTGAGCAAGCCCGTTTCCCTGGTCGATCTGCGGGCCTGTCTGGGACGCTGGTTGCCGCGACCGGACGGGATTGAGCCTGTTGCGGCAGCAGGTGGCGCCGTAGTTGCCGCGGCGACCGGCGATGGGTTGCCGCCTATCGACATCGAGGGGCTGAAGCAGCTTCTCGGCGAAATCGACGAACTGGCGAGGTCTCTGCTGGCCAGCTTCGTCGACTCGAACCGGGAAGTCCTGGAGGTCCTGACCGCTGCGGTGTCAGCTCGTGACGCGGCCGCCGCGGCCAGCGCGGCCCACTCGCTCAAGGGTGCTGCGCGCAACGCTTGCGCCGCGGAGCTGATTGCCATCACCGAAGCCGTGGAGGCCGCTGCCAAGGCAGAGGATTGGGGCAAGGCGGCGGCGACGTTGCCGGACATCGCGCCAGCGATGAAGCGGATTGAGGGTTTTGTCGAGCGGCTGTCGGCGCCCGCTCCGGAAGGCTGATAGACAGAACCGGGTGGTCGGGGTATTTCGTCGCCTATGGTGGACCTGCCCGGCAGCCAGTATCAAAACCTCAAAGTTCTCGTCGTCGAGGATAACAAGTTCATCCGCGACCTCGTCTGCGGCCTGCTCACCCAGATCGGCTTCCAGGAGATCATGCGCGCCAGCGATGGCGAGATCGGTCTGATCATGATCGGCGATCGCGGCAAGCCCGACCTTATGATCTGCGATATCGATATGAAGCCGATGGACGGCTTTACCTTCATGGATCGGCTGCGCGAACTCGGTCACAAGGGCACGTTCAAGATCCCGACAATCGTCCTGACCTCGCATGCCGAGACGGACTTCGTGCGGAAGGCGCGGGAGTTCGAGATCGATGCTTACCTGGTGAAGCCGGTTTCGAAGACCAGTCTCGAAACCCGGATCGCTGCCGCTCTGGGCAAGCGCCTGTAAGGGTTCGCCCGATCGGCGTTTTCGGAGCCAAAGGGCCGGCTTCCGGCGCCCCTTGCGGCGGGGGCCGGATGTCTCTACTTTCCGGCCATTCGCGCTTCGCTTGGCACTGCCCGAGTCGCCGTCGTAGCTCAGCGGTAGAGCAACTGATTCGTAATCAGTAGGTCCCCGGTTCAAATCCGGGCGACGGCACCATCCTCCTCCCCATGTCCCGTTCCGCCCTGTCCGCGCCGTCCCTCGCCGTGTTGCAGCGGGCCATGCTGCCGCTCGACGGCAGCATCGCCGAGCACGTGCCGGAGATCGTCGCTGCCTACGCGCGGCTCGTGCCGCCGGTGGAGTGGCCGAACGTCATCGTGATCGATCTGACCGCCGGTTCCTGCCTGCTGCCGCTGCTCTTTGCCGCGAGGGGCGCCCGGCAACTCGTGATCAACGATCTCGCGCCACGCAGCCAGCTGGCGGCACGGGCGCTGTTCGGTGGGGCGACGCTCTCCTGGCGGAAAGTCGAGCGGCACCTAACGGAGCGCCGCCTGCGGCTGCGTCGTCACGTGCCGAGCTTCCACTTCGCTTCGGACTACCTGACCGAGCCGGTCGCCGCGATCTTCGACAGGCTGTACTACGCGACGGTGCCCGCGCGCGAACGCGCGGCCTATCAGTATCTGGCGCTGCGCTGGGTGCTGGGTTTCAGCCCCACCGACGATTCCTGGAACATCCTGCCCACCCACGATACGGGCCAGCTGCGTGAGGATCTGTCCCACGACTGGGGGCCGTATCTTCGTCGCATGCGCCGCCCGCGTGCCGTGCTGCGCCGGCTGGTCGACGACTTCAACCGCGCGGTGATGCTGGTCGGCGAGGCCCGCGCCTTTATCCACGGCGAAGACATGCTGAATTTGTGCCGGCGTCTCAACTACGGCACACGTGCCTTCGTCGTGGCCAATCCGCCGACCCGCGGCCTCGACGAATACGTGATCGACGATCAGCTTGCCCACAGCCTGATGGCCAATCGCTGGCTGCCGCTGAGCCGCAGCCGCGAGACGGCGGAGGCCTTCTGGCGCCGCCGCGTGGCTGCCGCACTCGAGCAGATTCCCAGGGGCAGCCATGCGCTGGTCTGGGGCGGGGACGGCGCGCTGCGCTGGCGGGATTGCGCGGCGCTGTGGGAACGCTTTGGCACGAGGGTCGCCGAACGCCGCGCCAGCCGTCCGGGCGGCCGGGCCGGCTGGGCGATCCTCGAGCGCCGCTAGAACTTGTAGCGGACGTCGACCTTGAGGTCGGGCGTGGGGCGCCACTTGTAGGCCTTGTCGCCGAGCACCGGCAGGCCGGGGATGCTGCTGGTGGCGCGCGCCCGGACGGTCACGGTGTCGCTTGGTTTGGTCTGAACCTTGGCGCCGATCGTGGTGCGGGTCGGTGTGCCGGACAGGGTGATCTGGAACGGGTCGGTGTTGTTGGGCGTGTCGGGCAGGACCTTGCGGGCCAGCCGCGGCACGTAAGGCTCGTAGCCGCCGAAATCCAGTGGCGTGAGCGGCACAGCGGGGCCGGGGAGGTCCGCGGCCGGTACCGGCTGGACGCGCAGATTGCGCACGGCAGCGGGATTGGTGACCGCGATGCCAGGCCGGGCCGCGGATACGCCTCCGGCGTAGGCGGCAGAGACGGCGTCGAAATCAAAAGAAGGGGCTATTGAATTGGTCGAGGTTTGCGCGAGGGCCGGGGAGGCGGCCAGGAACAGGGCGATGGCCCAGACTGTCGAACGGAACATGAGTCCCTCCTCGATGCGGTCGACAGCCGAGGGGGACACTCGGAGAATTTGGTTAAAATTTTCCTAAGTCTTTAAATTTCTCGGGAATAACTCCGGGAGGCCGGCCGTTTTCGGCTTTATCATTCTTGGTTCTTCAAAGGCTTAAGAAATAATCGCGGGCGGCTGGTGGACTTTCACCAGCGGCGCCAGCCCGCGGTAGGGCTCCACCTCAACCAACGCGCTCATGGCGCTGGTCCCCTGTCCGAGCCTTGAGGTCCCCTTGTCGAGGGTGAGGACGTTGGGGTTGCCATGAACCTCCAGCGTGCCCGGCTGGCCGGGCACGGCGGGGTCGTACCAGCCGCCGGTCGGCAGGATGACTACTCCCGGCATGACCGCCTCGCTCAATACGGCGCCGGCAAGACAGGCGCCCCGGTCGTTGAACACGCGCACGATGTCGCCGGCGCGAATGCCGCGTGCCGCGGCGTCGCCCGGATGGATGGTCAGAGGCTCGCGGCCCCCGATCTTGGTCCGGCGGCTGATCGGGCCCGGGTCCATCTGGCTGTGCAGCCGGCCCGTCGGCTGGCTGGTCAGCAGGTGGAGTGGGAAACGCCTGGCCTGGGGTGCGCCGAGCCATTCGCTGGGCGGCAGCCAGGTCGGATGGCCAGGGCAGTCGTCATAGCCGAAGCCGGCAATCGCTTCGGAGAAGAGCTCGATGCGGCCCGACGGCGTCGCCAGCCTGTGCAGCTCCGGATCGCGACGAAACGCGCCGAGCATGACGTAGTCGTCGTCCGGGATCGGCAGCTCGACATAGCCCTCGTTCCAGAACCCGTCGAAATCGGGCAGGGCCACGTTCTGGCGGGCCGCGTTGCCGCGGAACTCATCGTAGAGGCGGCGCAGCCAACCGCTCTCGTCGAGCCCGCCGGAAAATGCGGTGCCCAGGCCGAGGCGCTGGGCGAGGCCCTCGAAGATGTCGAAATCGTTGCGCGACTGGCCGACCGGCTCGATCGCCTTCTTCATTGCCACGACGAACCGGTCCCGGCCGTTGGCGCCGATGTCGTTGCGTTCGAGCGTCGTGGTCGCCGGTAGTACGATATCGGCGTGCCGCGCGGTCGCGGTCCACCAGGATTCATTGACGACGATGGTTTCGGGCTTCTGCCAGGCGCGCAGGAAGCGGTTGAGGTCCTGGTGATGATGAAAGGGGTTTCCGCCGGCCCAGTAGACCAGGCGGATATCCGGATAGGTCAGCTTGGTGCCGTTGAAGTCGATGGTTGCCCCCGGCTCGAGCAGCGCATCGGCGATTCGCGCCACCGGGATGGCGAGGTTGATGGGGTTGGGGCCCTTGTCGAGCTCCGGGCTCGGGATGTCGGGCCGCGGCTCGCCCACGCCGTTGATCGAGCCGTGGCCGAAGCCGAACCCGCCGCCCGGCAGGCCGATCTGGCCGAGGCAGGCGGCCAGCGCCACCAAGGCCCAGTAGGGCTGCTCGCCGCGCTCGCCGCGCTGCAGCGACCAGGTCGCAGAGAGCATCGTGCGCGTCGCCACCATGCGGCGCGCCAGCTCGCGGATCGCCTGCGGGTCGACGCCGGTGATCGAGGCGGCCCATTCAGCGTTCTTGGGCTGACCGTCCGGCTCGCCGGCGACATAGCTCAGGAATGTCTCGAAGCCCACGCAATAGCGCTCGAGGAAGGCGCGGTCGTGCCTTCCCTCGGCGACCAGGGTGTGGATCAGGCCCAGCATCAGCGCCGTGTCGGTGTTGGGCCGGATCGGCAGCCAGTGTGCGTTGAGGAAAGGCGGAGCGTCGCTGCGCAGCGGGCTGAAGATGACGAACTCGACGCCTTCCCTGGCGGCCTCGCGCAGCCATTGCTCGGTGGTGTGCTGCCCCGGCCCGCCCGAGGCGACCTGCGCGTTCTTGAGGTTGAGGCCGCCGAAGGCGACGAACAGCCTGGTGTTGCGCACCACCCCGCGCCACGACGAGACCTTGCCGGACACCGCTTCGAAATTGCCGATCAAATGCGGCAACAGGATCTGCGCGGCGCCCCACGAATAATTCGTCAGCTGATCGACGCAGCCGCCGGAGGCGAAGAGGAAGCGCCGCACCAGGGTGCGCGCGTGGTGGAAACGGCCCGCACTCGACCAGCCGTAGGAGCCGCCGAAGATCGAGCTGTCACCATGCCGGGTGCGGGTCTCGCTCAGGGCCCTGGCGACGAGATCGAGCGCTTCGTCCCAGGACACCGGCACGAACGGCTCGGCGCCCCGCCGGGTGCGATCGCTGTTGAGCCCGTCACGGCGGTAGCCTTCGCGGACCATGGGCTGGCGGATGCGGGTCGGCGCCTCGACCATGGCGGGCCAGGCCTCGATCATCGGCGAGGGGTGCGGGTCGCGCGCGAAAGGCCGCACACGCACCAGCTTTCCCGCCTCTACTTCGGCGTGGAAGGCGCCCCAATGGGAGTGGGTCAGGTTTGCGTTAGCCGTCATGGGCCCAGCATAATCCCGTAGCGTCTACCTGTCCCCTGCGAGACCGACAACGCGACCGGCAATCCGGCATGACGGACAACGTTCGAACGACGCGCATCCTCTACGCGATGTGCGGCTTGGCCTTCTCGGGCAAATCGACCCTGGCGCGGCGGCTTGCCGACATCGTCGGCGCGCCCATCGTCAGTCTCGATTCCATCAACCGCTCGCGCGGCCTGCACGGCGGCCAGGCGGGCGGGATGAGCGATGCGCAGTGGGAGGAGACGTCCCGTCAGGCCGTCGACCAGCTCATTGAATTGATGCAGTGCGGTAGCCCGGTCGTGCTCGACGACACCCTGTCGCATCGCTTCCTGCGCGACCGCTATCGCGCTGTCGCGACCGCGCGGGGCTACGGGTTCGTTCTGGTCCACGTCGATACGCCCGTGGCGATCGTCGAGGCGCGCCGATGGGCCAACGAGGGGATGCCCAGCCGGGACGGCATCGAGGAGGCCGTATTTATGCAGCACCGCGAACGGTTCCAGCCTCCGGCGGGCGACGAGGCCCCGGTGCGGCTGGCGGGAGCGATGGAGGCGGAGCGCTGGCTCGCGTCGTTGGGGGCTTTCATACGAAAAAGCTAATTAAGGTTAAGATGTCTGTACTCTCAGCCGGTTAGCAGAAAATTTATGGATTTAACCTAGGCTTTGATCCTGACTTTTGAACCTACTTATAGTAAGCAGGGCTATTGGCCGGGGGATGGACTCATCGTCCCTGGAGCCTGCGGACGGTGAGTGAGCGAGAGGACGTATCGTTTCGCCATGCCTGCCAAGATCGATCTCGGTAACGTTCGCTTCCTGCTCGTTGACCCCAGTCCCATTTCGATGGAGCTGACGTGGGACGTGCTCATGATGATGGGCGCGCGCACGGTCCGCAAATGTCAGAACACCGACCGCGCGATCGAATCCCTGCGCAGCGCGCCCTGCGACATCATCATCGCCGAGTGGAACACGACACCGATGACGGGTCTGCAGTTCATCGATTACATCCGCACCTCACCGCAATCGCCCAACCGCCTGCTGCCGGTTCTGCTGATGACCGCGCGTTCGGAGCAGGAATACGTGGTTCAGGCGCGTGACCGCGGCATCACGGAATTCCTTGCCAAGCCCTTCACCGTGGAAGGCTTCTACAAGCGTCTCGTCTCGATCATTGCCTTCCCCCGCCCGTTTATCGATGCCGACACCTATTTCGGTCCCGATCGGCGCCGGCGCGCCGATCAGGGCTACAACGGCCCCGAACGGCGAGTGGTTGCGGCTCAGTAATCGGAGCTTCGAATGAGTCGCCGGGCGCGGATCATCAATCCGCCGCAGGACCTGAAACGCCGCGCGCTCAGTGCGACCAAGGGCCTCAATATCGATCTGACGCCGCAGGAGCTCGCGCGGATCGAAACGGCGGTCCACAAGTCCAAGGACAAGTTCGTCAGCCAGGTCGCCGAGAAGCTCAAGGCGTTGCGCGTCACCCATGCGGACGTCGAGAAGACTCCCGAACTGCAGAACGCCTATCTGGCGCAGCTGCGCGATGAATCCCTGGCGATCAAGGGGCTAGCCGGCACGTTCGGTTTCCACCTGATCACCACCATGGCGAGCAGCCTCAACGACTACGTGCTCAATCGCAGCGATGTATCCGATCGGCAGCTGATCGTCATTCGCCTTCATATCGACATGCTCTACGTGCTGCTGTCGCGGGCCCAGCAGCCACAGGGCGGCATGAAGGCGGAAACCGAAGGCGAACTGCTCGCCTCGTTCAAGATCCTGACGGCGAAATACGCCTGATTGGGAATGCCCCGCCCGTGGCGGGATCGCGCTCAGGCGCGATTGTCGAGAAGATCGAGCACCCGGCGGATATGACGGAAATTGCCGCTGCTGATGCGGCTCGACCACGTCTTGGCGATCTGCCGGGCCCATGACGTGGCGGCGCGATCCCCGGGATCGGCCTGCAGCTTGGCGCGAATCTCATCGATCGCACGCAGATCCACCTCCGCGTAGCGGCTCAGGGCGCGGTCGTTGCGCGCCTCCGCCAGGACGGTGCCGAGAAGTTTCGCGGCCTCGACCGATGGCGGATCTATCTGCCCATTTTCTATGGGCTCGTCGGAGGCCATGGAGTTCTCTTGAAGCGGGAATAAACGCGGTGAGGGGCCATCATGAGCGAATCCTGATCCGAGTCAAGCATTAGGGTTTTCCACAAGGTGCTTGATTCAATTAAATTAAAACTAACTCTTGCGTGCCGGTTCCGGGCTCCGTGGACCGCCCGCCCCAGCCCCCTGTAGACTTGGGCGAGCCGTTCCGCGCCGGTACGACGCGGGCTGTCTTGCACGAGCCGGGCCGGTTTTTGGAGTGCGTATGACCGACGAAATCTTCCGCGAAGATGCCTACCTGCGAAGCTGCGAGGCCGTGGTGACCGCCGCCGGTCCGGCCGGGATCGAGCTCGACTGTACGGTCTTTTACCCAATGGGTGGCGGGCAACCTGGCGATATCGGCACGCTGCGGCGGACCGATGGGACGAGCGTTGCCATCGTCGATACGAGAAAGGGCGCGACCCCGGGTCAGATCCTGCACGTTCTGGCCCCGGGGCAGGAGGCCCCGGCGGTGGGTGAGCGGGTCATCGTCGAAATCGACTGGGCGCGGCGCCATCGCCACATGCGCATGCATACCTGCCTGCACCTGCTCTGCGCCGTGGTGCCGGCCGGCGTGACCGGCGGCCAGGTCGGCGACGCGCGCTCGCGGCTCGATTTCGATGTCGGCGAGCTGGTTCTCGACAAGGCCGCGATCGAGACCAGGCTCAACGAGCTGATCGCCGGCAATCACGCGGCGACACCGCGCTGGATCAGTGACGAGGAGCTCGCCAGCACGCCCGATCTGGTGCGCACCATGTCGGTGAAGCCGCCCACCGGGCAGGGTAAGGTGCGGCTGCTCGATATCGGGCCCGGGGTCGACTTGCAGCCCTGCGGCGGCACGCATGTGAAGGCGACCGGCGAGATCGGCCGGGTGGTGGTTGAGAAGATCGAGAACAAGGGCAAGCGTAACCGGCGCGTCGTCATAGCGCTGGTCGAGTAGCGCTCAATCGATATCGGCCGAGGCGATCTCGCGGATCAGCTTGCTGAGGATCGCGGCGGCGAAGCTCTCGAAATTCTCGGCGGCGATGACGAAGGCGCCCGGCCCCCCGACAACATGCTCCTCGAAGTAGCGATCGAGCCCGCCGAAATCCGTGAGGATGGCGAGGCCGTTGATCGTCAGCCCGCGTTTCACGGCATCGTCGCGCGCGTCGGCTGGCCGCCGGCCGGTGTTGTTGATGCCGTCGCCGGAGATGTCGATCACCTGGCGCTGGCCCTCGAAGCCGCTCTTGCCGAACAGATTGACGGCATGGTCGATGGCGCCGCTGAGCGAGGTGCCGCCGCTGTAGATCGAGCGCCGCGCCGCGGCCATCTTCGCCCCGAAGCTTTCGGCGCTGTCGGCGTCGTTGACCAGCGTCCAGCCAACCGCCTGGTATTGAAGGAAGGGGCCGGACCACTGCACGTAAGTCACGGCGATCGCACCGTGGCGGCCGGAGCGGATGGCGCGGATCACGGAAGGGTGGCTGAACGCCGAGGCGTAGCCCCGGATCTGCAGCGTGAACTCGCTCTCGTCAACGCTGCCAGAGCAGTCGACCGCCAGCACCAGCTCGAGATCGACGGGAACGGCGCGTGCGGCGCTTGCGCCGAAGGCGAAGCAAGCAATGACGACGAGGATCGACAGGGCCCGCCAGACGCTCGCCATGATCGCCTCCGTTCTAGCCGCCGAAACACTCGCGGCGGATCACCAGATGTTCGGGCTCGCGCTGCATGATGGCGCGTCCGCCGCCCACGGCGGGGTCTCCGCCAACGGTGAAGACGAAAGTGTCGCGGATGGAGCGGGGGCCTGCGGAACCCGCGACCAGCCATTCGAACTGCACGTTGCGCCGCCGCCGGTTGCCCGGATCGGGATCGATACGCAGCACCCGGTAGTGGGGGCCGGGCGGGTCGACGAGCTCGGGCTGATCGATCATGTCCTCGCTGCCGAAGGCCATCGGTTCCAGCCGGCGCAGCTGAAGGCCGACGAGGCATTCCTCCATCGGGTCGGGCAAACGCCAGCCGGCCAGCTCGAGGGCGAGGAATTCCGTGGCCAGTTCCATATCTGCCGCGTTCTGCGCAGAGGCGGCAGAGGCCAGCGTCAGGCCGAAGCCGAACGCCACAATCCGGGCGGCGCGCTTCATCGTGTCATTCGCGACGGCGCGGCGGCCGCTCCTCGCCGTCCGGCTTGGGCGTGTCGCTGGCCATCAATTGCAACGCCGCCATGAAGTCGCTGCGCATGGCGGGGGGCAGAGGTGCCATGATGCGTACCTGCGCGCGTTCGACCGCGGGCAGTGCCTCGTGCAGGGCGGCAGCGCCCGCAGGCAGGATCGCCAGGGTGTTGGCGCGCTGGTCCCGACCACTGCGCCGGCGGCGCACCAGGCCGCGTTTCACCAGCCGGTCGATCATGTCGCCGACGGTCGAGCGGTCGATGCCGGTCTCCTCGACCAGCTCGGTCTGGGTGAGGCCGGGGCGCTGGGCCAGCGTCAGCAGCAGAGCGAACTGGCGCGGCGTCAGACGCGCGGCGCCGATCTCCTCCATGAAAATCTCCACCGCGCGCTGTTGGCAGCGGCGCAGCAGATGACCGGGGGCTTCGCCGAGCGCGTAGTCGACGCTGCCGCCGTTACCCTTCGCGGACGTGCGTTTTTTTCGTTCGTTCATTCGCCCGTAAATCCCTGAAGCCGGCCGCGTTTACTGCTCTCGCATATAACCGTGACGGCTGGGCTACTGGCAAGCGGCGGCCCGGAAAGGGCCCTGCGCCAAATTTGTCCGTACACGGATAATAAGTGCTGACCGGGGTGGGCTGTTGCGATACAGTCGAGGGTGAATAAAGCACTGCAGTCCCGAGCGGGACCGTGCGCAGGCAGGGAGACGCGGATGGAGTTCGGCGTTCAGTTCTTTCCCGATATCGGCCCCAAGGTGAAGGCGGCCGACGACTATTTCCGCGACTGTCTCGCTATTGTCGACGAGGCCGATGCCCTCAACTACACCCATGTCCGTACCGTCGAGCATTATTTCGAGGATTACGGCGGCTACAGCCCGAACCCGATTGTCTTCCTGACGGCGGCGGCCATGCGCTCCAAGCGCGCGCGGCTGATCACCGGGGCCGTGCTGCCGGTGTTCAACAACCCGCTCAAGCTGGCCGGCGAGATCGGCATGCTCGACGCCATCTCCGGCGGCCGGCTGGAAGTCGGTTTCGCGCGCGCCTTCCTGCCACACGAGTTCAGCCGCTTCGGCGTCTCGCCTGACGAAAGCCGCGACCGTTTCACCGAAGGCCTGGAGCAGGTGCGTCTGCTGCTCGAGGGCGAGAAGGTCAGCCACAGCGGTCGCTTCCACAGCTTCAAGGACGTGACCTCGCTGCCGCGGCCGACGCAGAAGCCGCGCCCGCCGTTCTGGGTGGCGGCGCTGAGCACGCCGCAGTCGTTCCAGGAAGCCGGCAAGGCCGGCCATTCGGTGATGGCCATCCCGCTGGCCGGCGGCAAGATGAAGGAGCTGGTCAACCTCTACCGCGATGCCTGGCGCTCGGCCGGTCATCCGGGTAACGGCCGCGTCATGCTGGCCTTCCACATGTTCTGCGCGCCTACCCGTGCCGAGGCGGTCGAGGTGGCGCGCGAGCCGCTCAACCGCTACCTCAAGTCGCTGGTGACGGCAGCCTCGGCCTGGACCGAGGGCATGAGCTCCAAGGACTATCCCGGCTACGACAAGATCATCGCCGGCCTGGCGGCGGAGACCTTCGAATCCCAGGTGCAGAAGGGCGCGGCCTGGGTCGGCTCGCCCGACGAGATCGGCGAGCAGGTTGCGGCCTACCAGGAGATGATCGGCGGTTTCGAGATCGCCTCGCTGCAGGTGAACTTCAACACCATTCCGCTCGACGCGGCGCTCCGCTCCATGCGGCTGTTCAGCGAGAAGGTGATTCCGCGCTTTGCCAAGGCGGCGCGGGCGGCCTGAGCCGGAGTACGGGTGGATGAACAGCGACGTCGTCCCCGCCGATATCTTCAAGCTGGCGATGCGCCGGCTGGCGGCCGGCGTCACCATCATCACCACCTGCCATAACGGCGAGCGCGGCGGCCTGACCGCCACCGCCGTGTGCTCGCTCTCGGCCGATCCGCCGCAGCTTCTGGTCTGCGTCAACCGCAGCACCCACGCCCATGACGTGATCAAGCGCGGCGCCAATCTCTGCGTCAACCTGCTGGCCCGCCGCCACAAGGCGCTGGCCGGTCGCTTCGCCGGTCAGATCAAGGGCGTGATGGGCGAGGACCGTTTCCGCGCCGGCAAATGGACGACGCTCAAGACCAACGCGCCCGTGCTCGACGACGCGCTGGCGAGCTTCGACTGCGTGGTGCGCGAGACGATGGAATCGTCGACCCACACGATCTTCATCGGCCAGGTGGTGGATGTACGGCTGCGCGCCGAGGGGCATCCGCTGCTCTATGCCGGCGGCAATTATGCCGGGTTGCAGGCGATCAGCAGCCGGCGCAAACGCGGCACCCTCACCCCCGTCGTGCGCCGGCCGTCCAAGCGCCGCAGCAAGAAACGCGCCTAGGAGGCCAGCCGCGTCTTGAGGCTGCGGTTGAGCCGGTTGTTCGGCCGCTGCCGCCGCCGCGCCTCCAGAAGCTCCGTCGCCACCTTCTTCTGCCCGTCAGCGAGCGCCGCCAGGATCAGCATCTGCTCGAACAGGTCGCGCTGGGCGTGGCTGCCGCCGATGTTGCGCAGGACGGCGCGGCGCGGCAGCAGCGTGCGGACGACGCGCCCGTAGTTCGCGCGGCGATACTCGATGACGGCCTCGCAGAGGGCTGCACCGATCTCGGCCATCACCCTTGCCTGCGTCCCGGCGCTGCCGGCAAATCCGCGAGCCGAGGCGAGGAAGCTGTCGGCGCTGCCGGGGTCGGACGCGGCCAGCGCCAGCGCGAAATGCGCGTCGGAGAAGACCAGCGAATGGTCGCCGACCCGCGCGGCACTCTGCTTCGCCAACTCCGCCCAGCGATTGCCGACGTCGATCCCCGCTGCTTCCAGCCGCCAGAGCAGCGAGCTGGCGTTGCAGATGTCGAGATACTCGGCCGTCGATTCCGCCCGGACCTCGCGGTCGTAGAGCTCGAGCACACGGGCTCCCTCGCCTTTCTCCAGATAGAACAGGCAGCGATGCCAGGTCGTGTGGAAGCGGAAATTGTTGCAGCCGACGAGACCGGGAATGTAGCGGTCGAGCCAGGCAATACCCTCGTCGGTGCGGTCCTGCATTTCCAGCACGTGCGCTACGGCATGCACGGCCCAGGCGTCCTGGGGATTGATCTCGACGGCGCGCCTGCCGGCGCGCTCGGCCGCGTCATAGTCGCCGCTCTCCTCCAGCCCGAAGGCGTGACAGCCGAGTACGAAGCCGTAGCCCGGGATGTTCTCGTCCCAGCCGGGCAGCACCCGCGTCACTGAATCGCGCAGCTTCAGCGGATCGCCGATATAGAAATGCCAGAAGTGGGCCAGGCGGATGGCCAGCACGTCGCGTGGATGCGCGGCGAGGATCGTCTCCCACTGCGCCAGCGCCGCTTCCGCGTCACCCGCGCACCAGGCTTTGAGGGCGGCAAGATGCCGTCGCTCGCGTTCCGTGACGCCGCGTTTCGTCGCCGCGGCTTCGGCCGCGGCCAGTGACTCCCGGGCCCTCTCGGTCAGCTTCTGGTTGGCGAAGAGCAGCATGAAATAGCCGCGCGCCGTCAGGGTCAGCGGGCAATCGGGATCGAGGGCCAGTGCTTCCTTGAGGCGGTCGCCGGTGTCGGCGCGCAGGCCCTGGTAGGCGGCGAGCGTGGCGTCGAGGGCGGCGGCCGCTTCGGCGCTGGCGATGGTGACGGGCAGGCCCCGGCAGTCGGTGATCATGAGGCCAACCTGCCTCAAGCGTTACACCGTTCGCAAGCCGGCGGTTTTTTCGTACGATGGCACCCCATCAAGCCGGAGCCCGCATGCTCGCCGCCTTCAACCTGCAGAAATGGATCGACGAGCACCGCGACGTGCTCAAGCCGCCCGTCGGCAACGCCCAGATCTTCGCCGACAGCGATTTCCTGGTGACGGTGGTCGGCGGGCCGAACCAGCGCACCGACTACCACGACGATCCGTTCGAGGAGTTCTTCTATCAGCTCAAGGGCAACATGGTGCTGCGGCTGCACGAGAACGGCCGGCCGCGCGACATGCCGATCCGCGAGGGCGACATCCTCCTGCTGCCACCGCATGTCCGCCATTCACCGCAGCGGCCCGAGCCGGGCAGCGTCGGGCTGGTGATTGAGCGGGCGCGTCCCCAGGGCACGATCGACGGGTTCGAATGGTACTGCCTGAGCTGCCACGGGCTGGTGCACCGGGTGGAGGTGCAGCTCAAGAGCATCGTCAAGGACCTGCCGCCGCTCTTCGAGCGCTTCTACGGCAGTCCAGAATTGCGCAAGTGCCGCAGTTGCGGCGCGGTGCATCCCGGAAAAGGCTGAACGCTAGCCGGCAACGCCGATCAGGTCGGCGAGCTTCTGCGGGTCGTCGTGCAGCGGCTTCGAGGGGCCGTCGTAGACCGACCGGCCGCGGTCGAGGACGATGGCGTTGTCGGCGAATTCGAGCGCCAGCCGCGCATGCTGCTCGACCAGCACGATGGCCAGGCCGTCATCCTGACGCAGCTTGTGGAAGGCGGCGATCAGCGAATCGACGATCACCGGTGCGAGGCCCTCGAGCGGCTCGTCCATCAGCAGCAGGGTCGGATTGCCCATCAACGCGCGCCCGACGGCCAGCATCTGCTGCTCCCCGCCCGAGAGCTGGTTGCCCATATTGCGGCGGCGGTTGCCGAGCTGGGGGAAGAGCTCGAACACCCGCTCCATGGTCCAGCGCGCGCCATTTGCGGCGCGGGCCGCCACGGTCAGGTTCTCGTCCACGGTGAGCGAAGGGAAGATTTCGCGTTCCTGGGGCACGTAGCCGATGTCGAGCAGGGCGCGGCGGTAGGTGGGAAGGGTCTCCACCGACTGGCCGTTGAAGGCGATCGAGCCCGCATGGCGATTGGTGTGGCCCATCACCGTGGCCAGCAGCGTGGTCTTGCCCACGCCGTTGCGGCCGAGCAGGGCGAGCGTCCCGCCGGCGGCGAGAGACAGGGACAGGTTCTCCAGCACCACGGTTTCGCCGTAGCCCGCCGAGACGCCGCGGAAATTCAGACTCTCAGCCATGATCGCGCTCGCCGAGATAGACCTCGCGCACGCGTGCGTCGGCGGCGATCTCCGCCGGCGTTCCTTCAACCAGCACCGCGCCCTGGACCAGCACGGTGATCTTCTTCGCGAAGCGGAAGACGAGCTCCATGTCGTGCTCGATGATCAGCACCGCGATGTCGCCCGGCAGCTGCTCGATGACGCTGAGGATGATCTCGGTCTCGGTCGAGGGTACGCCCGCCGCCGGCTCGTCGAGCAGCAACACCGAGGGCTTGAGTCCGAGCGCGATGGCGATCTCGACCAGGCGCTGCTTGCCGTAGGGTAGCTCTTTCACCGGCAGCAGCGCGTCGGCGCCGAGGCGCAGCCGATCAAGCAGCGAATACGCTTCCTCGATCAGGTCTCGGCGCGAGCCGGCATAGCGGAACATGTCGCCCGCCGCCCCCTCGTGCTCGCTGACCGCCATGACCACGTTCTCCAGCACCGACAGACCCTTGAACAGGGTGTTGATCTGGAAGGTGCGGCCGAGGCCGCGCTTCACCCGCCCGGCCTGCGGCACGCGGGTGATGTCCTCGCCGCCGAGCAGGATCTGGCCGGACGATGGCGGGATGCGGCCGGTGATCAGGTTGATGAAGGTGGTCTTCCCGGCGCCGTTGGGCCCGATCAGGGCGTGGCGGGCGCCGGGCGCCAGGGTGAAATAGATGTCGTTGGCGACCGGCAGGGCGCCGAAATTCTTCTTGAGGCCGATCGTGCGCAGCGCGGGAGTCATGACTTCCTCCTCCGCACCAGCTTCAGCGCCTGATCGATCAGCCCGAGGATGCCGCCGCGGGCGAACATGACAATCAGCACCAGCAGCAGGCCGATCCAGAAGTACCAGAACACGGGGTCGGCCTTGGCCAGCTCGTCCTGGGCGATCATGTAGACGGCGGCGCCGACGAAGGCGCCGTAGATCCGGCCGATGCCGCCGAGGATCAGCATGATGACGATCTCGCCCGAGCGCTCGAAGCTCAGCACGTTCAGGCCGACGAACTGCGTCGTCTGGGTAAGCAGGCCACCGGCGATACCCGCCAGCATGGCCGAGATCGTGTAGATGATGACCAGCCGGCGGCGCACCGGCGTGCCGATGGCGTGCATGCGGGTGACGTTCTCGCGGATGCCGGTCAGCGAGCGCCCGAAGGGCGAATGCACGAGGAGCCGCGCGAACAGCCAGACCAGGAAGAGGACGACCGCCGAGTAGACGTAGGCGGTGCGTCCGAACATGTCGAAGCGGAACTGGCCGAAGATCTGCTGCATGGAGATGCCCTGCAGCCCGTCGGCGCCGCCGGTGATGAAGCCGGCCTTGTTGGCCACTTCATGCAGCAGGAAGGTGATGGCCAGGGTCAGCATGAGCAGCGTCAGCCCGTGCGTGCGCAGGATGATGGCGCCGGAGACGAACCCGACCAGCCCGGCGGCCAGGGCCGCGACGACAAGGCCGGAGAGCGGCTCGCCGGTCACGTGCAGGGCGTAGATGCCGGCCGCATACGCGCCGACGCCGAACAGCGCCGAATGGCCCAGGGTGATGATGCCGGCGTAGCCGAGGATCAGATCCAGCGACAGGGCAAACAGGATCATGATCAGGATCTGGCTGCCGAGCGGCAGGTATTCCGGAAAGACGAAGTAGGCGCCGATGACGATCAGCCAGGGCAGCAGCTCCGTCGGGCGCAGCCGGTGGCTGCGCACCATCTGCTCGACGGCGGAGTCGGTGGATGACGGCCGGTTGAAGATCACGTCAGGCCCGTCCGAACAGTCCGGCCGGGCGCCAGAGCAGCAGCCCGATCACGGCGATGTAGATGACGAAGGCCCCGATCTCGGGCACCAGGTATTTGAACGCGGTGTCGCTGACGCCGAGGAGCACGGCGGCGACGAACGGCCCGCGGATCGAGCCGAGCCCGCCGACGGCCACGACCATCAGGAAGTAGACGAGATACTCGAAGGCATAGGCCGGGTTGATGGCCAGGATGTCGGCGCCAAGCCCGCCGCCCAGCGCCGCGAGGCCCGAGCCCAGGGCGAAGGTCAGGGTGAACAGCCGGCCGGTGTTGATGCCCAGCGATTCGGCCATGCGGCGGTTGTCGACGGCGGCGCGCACCTGGGCGCCGAAATTGGTGCGCTCGATGCCCAGCCACAGCGCCACGATCAGCACGAGGCTGACGGCGATCAGGAAGCTGCGATAGGTGGGGAAGGAGCGGAAGCCGAGATCAATCTGGCCGCTCAGCATGCTCGGCAGGACCATGCGCTGGGGCAGCGGACCCCAGATGTAGCGCACGACCGCCACCGCCATGAAGATCAGGCCGATGGTGAACAGCACCTGCTCGAGCTCGCCGGCACCGTAGAGGCGGGCATAGAGCACGCGCTCGAGGACGATGCTGATCAGGGCCACCGCGACCGCGGCGAAGACCAGGGCGAAGCCGAAGGGCACGCCATACTTGTTCATCGCCGTGGTGGTGAGATAGCCGCCGGCCATGGCGAAGACGCCGTGCGCCAAATTGGCGAAGCCCATCAGCCCCATGGTCACCGAGAGCCCGACCGAGATGATGTAGAGCACCATCGCGAAGGCCAGGCCGTGAAAGACGATGCTGATCGCGGGGGAGAAAAAGGCGTCCATCGGGGGACAAGCTTAGCAGAATGGGGCTTGGCAGAAGGGGACTTGGCAGAACCGGCTTAACAGAACGGCCGCCGGCGGGGATGCCGCCGACGGCCGCTCAATCGACGATTGTCTTACTTGCGGTTGTTGATGACCTTCCAGGGGTCCTTGACCGCCGGGACGGTCTCGAACTCGACGTTGGCTAGCGCGCCGTTCACCATCTTGACCTCGCGCATGTACTCGTTCTGCACGATGTCGCGGGTCTCGGGATCGATCATGATGGGCCCGCGCGGGCTCTGATCGTTCTTCCAGCCCTTCCACACCGCCAGCGTTTTGTCGCCGTCGATGCGGCCCTTCTGCTCGGTGATGGCCGCGAAGATCGCCGCCATGCCGTCCCAGCCGCCGACCGCCATGAAGGCGGGGGTCGAGTTGGCGCCGTATTCGCGCTTCCAGGCCTGGACGAAGGCCTGGTTCGCCGGGCGGGTCGCCGCGGCCGAGTAGTGGTGCATGGTGATGACGCCAAGCGCGACGTCGCCCATGTTCGGCAGCTCCTCGTCGGTGGTGATGTCGCCCGGGCCGATCAGCTTGATGCCGGCCTGCTTGAGGCCGAGATCGCTGTAGGCCTTCATCAGGGCGGTGGCCTGGCGGCCGGCCGGCACGAAGACCATCACGGCGTCGGGCTTCTCGTCCTTGGCGCGCTGCAGGAACGGGATGAAGTCCGGGTTGGCCAGGGGCATGCGCACCTTGCCGACGATCTGGCCGCCGTTGTCGGTGAAGCCCTTCTCGAAGCCGGCCTCGGTGTCATGGCCGGGGCCGTAATCGCTGACCGCCGAATAGACCTTCTTGATGCCGTTCTTCGCCGCCCACTGGCCGAGCGGGTAGGACGACTGCCAGAGCGTGAACGAGGCACGGGCGATGTAGGGCGACATCGTCGAGACGGCCGCCGTGCCGGCGTTCATGATCATGAACGGGATCTTCGCTTCGGTGGCCAGCGGCGCGATGGCCGCGGCGTTCGGCGTCCAGACCACGCCGGCGAGCATGTTCACCTTGTCGCGGGTGATCAGTTCCTGCGCCAGGCGCTTGGCGACGTCCGGGTTCGGGCCCGTGTCGTCGCGCTTGACCAGCTCGATCTTCACGCCGGCCGGCAGGTTCTTCGAGTATTCCTTGATGTAGAGCGAGAAGCCCCGGTCGATGAGCTCGCCGAGCGTGGCGTTCGGTCCCGAATAGGTGTTGATGATGCCGATCTTCACCGTCTGGGCGGACGCCGCAAACGGCACGAGGGCCACGGCGGCCGTCGCGATGAGGGATTTCCAGAAGCGCATGATCGTCCTCCCCGGAGATTGTTGCTTCCCGACAAAACTACCGCGCGAATACGTTGCGCGCGAGAGGCGATGGTGGTGCGGCACCCGGGAAAAGTCAATTTGTTTGACTGTCCACCAATTTGCCGGACGACGAGCGCTCGTCCCATATGCGCCCGAAATCCCACGCCGGGATTGCCTGAGAGGGAACCGGGCGCGGCTGTCAATGCTCCGTAGACGGAGCATTGACAGCCGGACTGCCGCCGGTTCAAGGTTCCCGCGGCTTTCAACCCTGCGGGGACCGATGCCCGAAGCCGCTGCCCTTCGTAACCAGTCGCCCCTGTGGCCGGCCCAGCTCGACCACATCCAGCGCAACAGCGACCGCCCGGAAGCGCTGGTCGAGTTCTATCGCGATGCCGCCGGCCTGACGCCGCGCGAGGTCGGTCCCTCGCTCTGGCTGATGGAAGGGGCGCAGCGCCGCATCCTGATCGGCGCCGGTACTCGCGGCGAGCAGCCGCTCAACGTCTTCCGCGTCCAGTCGCCGTCGCAGCTGGCCTCCCTGCGCGCCTGGCTGGAGGGGCGCGGCATTCCCCTGCTGACGCTGCCGACGCCGCTCTTCTCGGACGGCTTCGCGGTGCGCGATCCCGACGGGCGGCTGGCGGCCTTCGGCCTGCCGGACCCGAAATTCAACACGATTGCGGCCAGCGATCTCGCAGCTTCCCGCCTGCCGGGCCGGCTGCAGCATGTCGTGGTGGCGACGGCCGATCTCGCCCGACTGATCCGCTTCTACGAGCAGGAGCTGGGATTCGTGGCCTCGGACCACGTCTACGACGGCGAGAAGGAAAGCGGTCCGGTCACGGCCACGTTCCTGCGCTCCGACCCCGAGCACCACAGCTTTGCGGCGTTCCGCGCGCCCGAGGCGCGGCCGGATCACCATTGCTACGAGACGAATTGCTGGAACGACATCCGCGACTGGGCCGATCACCTCGCCACTCTCCATGTGAAGCTGTGGTGGGGGCCTGGCCGGCACGGCCCGGGCAACAACCTGTTCTTCATGATCGAGGATCCGGACGGCCATAAGGTCGAGTGGTCGGCGGAGCTCGAGACGCTGCCCCGTGACATGCCGCCGCGGGCCTGGAAGCACGAGGAACGGACCCTGAATTACTGGGGCCAGGCCTGGATGCGCAGCTGAAAGGCTGGTCGTCCGGCAGGGTTGCGCCGGTCCCGGCTACGCTGTAATTGAGGCGACGGTTTTGGAGCGCTCGGGGTTTCCCTTGGCGCGGGGGAAAAGGGAAAAAACGCCATGAAATTCGTAAGTTACATCTACCAGAAGAAGCCGAGCTACGGCGTCTTGGCCGGGGACGGGGTGTTCGATCTGGGCAAGAAATTCGGCAAGAAATACCCGACCATCCGCGCCGCCCTGCTCGCCGGCGCCCTCAACAAGCTGAAGGCCGCCGCCAAGGGCAAGAAGCCGAACATCAAGCTCAACAAGATCCAGTTCCTCCCGGTCATTCCCGACGCCCGCAAGATTGTCTGCGTCGGTCTGAACTATCGCGAGCACCGGGCCGAGACCGGCCGTCCCGACACGGTCCATCCCACCCTGTTCTCCCGCTGGGCGGACAGCCAGGTCGGTCACGAGCAGCCGATGATCAAGCCGCCGGAATCGGAGAAGTTCGACTGGGAAGGCGAGCTCGTCGTCATCATCGGTAAGGCCGGGCGCCGCATTCCGCGCGAGAAGGCGATGAGCCACGTTGCGGGTTACTCCTGCTACAATGAAGGCAGCGTGCGCGACTGGCAGCGTCACACCAGCCAGTTCACGCCGGGCAAGAACTTCCCGATGACCGGTGCCTTCGGTCCGTCGATGGTGACGACCGACGAGCTCAAGGACATCACCAAGCAGACGCTGACCACGCGGCTGAACGGGGTGGTCAAGCAGCAGGCCACCATCGACATGATGATCTTCGATATCCCGGAGCAGATCGCGTACATCTCGAACTTCACGCCGCTCAAGCCCGGCGACGTCATCGTCACCGGTACGCCCGGCGGCGTCGGCTTCGCCCGCAACCCGCCCGAGTTCATGAAGGTCGGCGATACGGTGGAGGTCGAGATCACCGGCATCGGCGTCCTGCGCAACACCATCAAGGAAGGCTGAGCGCCTCCGCTCCGCTTGCAGGCCCCGGCCGGTTTTCCGGCCGGGGCTTTCGCTTTTTTCGAGCCCAGCGCTACTGTCGCGCCACCATGACAACGGCCGCCGAAGCAAAGACCAGCTGGCTGATCGTCGGCCTCGCCGTTGGTACCGGCATCCTGGGCGCCTTCCAGATCGGCAAGGTTCCGGTGGCCCTGGGCGACATGCGCGTCGACCTCGGCTTCGGCCTGATCACCGCGGGCTGGGTGATCTCGCTGTTCAATTTCCCGGCGATCTTCGGCGGCGCACCCATGGGCGCCGCGGTTGCGCGCTTCAGCGACCGCCGCGTGGCGGTGGCCGGCCTGCTGACGCTGGCCGCGGGCGGACTTTGCGGCGCTCTGGCGACGAGCGATGCGATGCTGCAGGTCTCACGGCTGATCGAAGGCTTCGCCTTTCTGATGACCCAGGTGTCGGCGCCGGCCCTCATCCAGCGCTACGCCCGCAACGAGGATCAGCGTCTCGCCTTCGGCATCTGGGGCGCCTACATGGGCACGGGGCAGGCCATCGTCATGCTGGCGGCGCCCCTGATCATTCCGGCCCTCGGCTGGCGCGGCCTGTGGCTGGTCAACGTCGCGCTGATCCTGGTGTTCGCGGTGGTCCTGGCTCTGGTGACGAAGCGGCCGAGCCTCAAGCCGCCGGTGGTCCGCCGTGTAGGCCTTGCCGAGCTGTTGCGCGACATGAGGCGCACGCTGTCGTCGCCCGGGCCGGTGGCCATCGCGCTGTGCTTCGGCACCTATGCCGGCAACTATCTCATTGTCGTCGGCTTCCTGCCGACCATGCTGATCGAGGATCTGCAGTTCAGCCGTGGCGCAGCGGCGTCGGTGACCGCGCTGGCTGTGGCGCTCAACGCCGTCGGCAACCTCACCGGCGGCCTGCTGTTACAACGAGGCATCGCGCGCTGGCGTCTGCTGGTCACGGCGCATGCCGGTATGTGCCTGTTCGGCGCCGGTATCTTCGCCGAAGCCCTGCCGATCAGCCTGCGCCTCGCGCTCTGCCTGGCTTTCTTCGGTATCGGCGGGGTGCTGCCATCTTCGGCCCTGGGTTCGGCGACGCGCCTGGCGCCGGCGCCGCATCTGGTGCCGACGACCAACGGCGTCATCGTCCAGGGCGCGGCGCTGGGCCAGTTCGTGGCGCCGCCGCTGGCCGCCGCGGTGGCCACCGCGGTCGGCGGCTGGAGCCTGTCACCCGTTGTGCTGGCTGCCGGCGCGCTGATCGGTATCGCGCTTGCGCTGGTGGTGCGGAATCGCGAGAGTGCGCCCGCCAAGGAGGCCGCTTAATGCTGACGAACGAGATCACCCGCCGCATCGAATGGGCGGATTGCGACCCGGCCAAGATCGTCTTCTATCCGCATTACTTCGCGTGGTTCGACGACGCGAACTGGAAGCTGTTCGCCAAAGCCGGGTTTCCGCCCGACACCCTCTACAACGAGTTCAAGTTCGGCGGCATGCCGATCCTCGAGGCGAAGTCGAAATTCCACGCGCCGTCGCGCTTCTTCGAGGAGATCACCATCGCCAGTCACGTCGCCGAGTGGCGCGAGAAGACTTTTGACGTGGTGCATCGGGTTTTCAACGCCGGCACTCTGGCCGTCGAAGGGATGGAGACGCGGATCTGGTGCGAATGGCACCCCGACGATCCCAAGCGCCTGAAGGCGCGCCCGGTGCCGAAGGCGATCGTCGAGAAAATGAGCGCTTGAGGCGAGGCGCCTAGAGGACGTCCTCGTCCTCGGTCATCAACCCGGCCTTGTCGCGGAACTGGCGCCGCAGACTGCCGCGGCGCAGCAGCTTCTCCTGCGCCTCGGGCGGCAGGTCGGTGAGCAGGATGACGCCGCGGCTGAGCAGGGCGGCGATCAGATCCTCGATGACCCGGATGAACTCGAGGTCGGCGCGCAGCAGGTCGAAATACGAGGTCGGTCCCTTGCTCGCCAGGTAGGCGATGACTTCCGGATCGTCGTTGCCGACCTCCTCGGTGGCGCTGCCACTGGGCCGGTCGAGCACGGCCATGATCTTGCCGGAGATATCGCGAAGCACGTGCGGCATGGTTAATCCCGAAGGGCGACTCAGAACAGGTGGAATGTATCGCCGACCAGCCCCAAGGGCCAGCGGCCCGCGGCGAACAGCCGGAATTTGATGGCGAAGGGGTGGCCGTCCGTGGCCCCTGCGGCTCGGGCCAGCGCCGCCTGGTAGGCGGCCTGGATGGCGGCCCCGGCGGCGACCCGGCAGAGCGCCGGATCGGCGACACCGTCACGCGCGGCGGCGATCGAGGCGGCCCCCAGGGTCAGGCGGGTCGCTTCATCCGTAACCCGGGTCAGGGCAGTCATCAGGCTGCCTTCGCCCCATTCGGCGCCCGCGCTCTGGAGCAGGCTGAGCCGTTCCTTTTCCTCGGCGTTCCACCACACGGCGCTCCATGCCGGGCTGCGGGTCGCTGCTTCCGCGGCGCGCCAATCCGCGACGACCGTGAGTTCGGCGTCGAGAGAGAGGGCCGCCAGATAGTCGAGCGCCTCGCGCTCCTCGCCCTCGGTCAGGGGCTGGCCGACGGCAGCAAACCATGACGCAGCCCCCAGCGAGCGGGCAAAGCGCGTAACAGCGGAGAGATTGGCGGTCAGGCTCAGGCCCGGCCCGAGGGCATGCTGGCTTCGTTGCCGCGCATCTCGCGCCACAGGCCGAGCTTCACCTGCGCCGGGCGGTCGGAAAAGCTGAACAGCACGGCATCGCTATCGGCTTCGTGGCGGTGCCAGAGCCAGCTCGGCACCACCATCGTGTCGCGCGGTCCCCAGGAGAACGTGTGCGTCTTGCCGGCACTGTCGGTCACATGGGTGCGGCCCGTGCCTTCGACGACCGAGAACACCGTGCCGTCTGTCGACCGGTAAGGGGTCGTCCGGAAACCCTTGGGCAGCAGCTGCATGAAGGTGCCGATCGTCGGCATGGCGTAGCCGCCATCGACCGGATTCACATAGCGCAGCTTGAGGCCGTGGCAGGGATCCCACTCCTCGGCTTTGCGCATCGTCTCCAGCGCCTCGCGCGTGCGCGCGTAGGGGTAGTTGAACACCGGCGAGGTAATCGACTTCGTCTCGTAGCCGAGCGGCATCAGGCCGGAACCGTAGCGAGCAAGGGCATCGCCGGTCGGCTTGCCGATCGGCTGCCTGTCTTCGGGGTAGCCTTCGGCGAACTGCGCGTCGAGCAGACCGACGAGCGGCACGTCGAGCCCGTCCATCCAGACCATCGGCTCGCGGCTGTCGTTGCCGTGATCGTGCCATGTCCACGAAGGCGTGATGACGAAATCGCCCGGCGCCATGACGCTCTTCTCGCCGTCGACCGCGGTGTACGCGCCGCGTCCTTCGACGATGAAGCGCAGGGCCGACTGGCTGTGGCGATGGGCCGGCGCGACCTCCCCCGGCAGGATGAGCTGCAGCCCGGCATAGAGCGTGTTGGTGATCTTCGACTGGCCGCGCAGGCCGGGATTCTCAAGCACCAGGACGCGGCGCTCCGCCTCCTTGGCGGTGATCAGCGTGCCAGCCTCCATGATGTAGGGACGCACGTCGTCGTAGCGCCACATCGTCGGCTGGGCCGGCGAGCGCGGCTCCTTGAGGATCAGGCCGCGGATGACCTCCCAGAGCGGCGCCAGGTTGCTGGCGCCGATCTTCTGGTAATAGGACTCGCGCTCGGGCGTGCGGATCGGCTGGGTTTCCATGGCCGGATGTTACCTCTACGCGGCGGCGTCCGCGACCTCCGGCAGACTGAGGCCGATCTTGCCGGCCGCTTCGCGCGCCCGGTTGATGTAGTCGGCCCGCATCTCCTCGTTGGTCCGCAGCTTGATGCCCCAGCTGCGGAAAATCTCGTTGTTCCTCGATTTGGCGCCGCCGAAGAAGGCGAGCATGGTCGGGAACACGGTGTTTACCGCCTGCTGCAGCGTCTTCTTGCCGTCCGGGGTCTTGACCAGCTCAGCGCCGAAATCGAGGCCGAACTGCGCGTGGAAGCGTTCCTCGGGCATGGTCATGCGGGCGAGGTTGCGCAAGGGATGGAAGGTGCAGTGCAGCAGGTCCTCGACCTGCAGGATCTCGGCGAGGTCGGCCAGCAGCTTGATGGCGACGAACTCCTCCCAGGTCTTGAGCGGGAAGTCGAAGATCGACAGTGGCCGCTTCGACGTCTTCTCCGGGATCATCTTGTCCTCGGCGATGCCCATCTCGCGGCCAAGCTCGAAGAAGCGCACGTGGTGGCCATACTCCTCCATCGCCACCCGGCAGGTCAGCCACTTGGCATAAGGATGCGGAGCGAGCGCCACGGCCGGCTCGTCGAAGGCGCGCGCCCCGTAGAGCTCGTTGATCGCGTGGCTGACCACCAGCTTGGCGCAGGCCGTCTGGTACTCCTCTGGCTGCTGCTTCAGCTCCTCGACGGTCTTGACCTGGAGTTTGCTCTTGTCGGTCATCGGAAGTCTCCCTGTCACACGATGGGGTCTGAGCTGAACGATTCGAGATCGGTCGTCAGCGGCGTGAAATTCGAAGCAAAGGACTGCTCCACGGCAGTCGCGAGATCGTCGTTCGTCCATTCACCGCCGCCGTTGACGATTCGGGCGATCGGGCGCGGCTGCTGGAACAGGAACACCTCACGGGCGCGCACGCCGAAGACCTGGCCGCTGATTTTCTGCGCTGCGGGCGAGCAGAGGAAGGCGACGAAGTTGGCGACGTGCCTGGGCGAGACCGAAAGCGCGCGGGCCTTGTACTGCGCCTGGGCGTCGTTCTGCGGCTTGATCGTGTCGGTGACGCGCGTCGCCGCGAACGGCGCCACGAGATTGGCGGTGATGCCGGAACGCCCCATGTCGAGGGCCGTGACGCGGGTGAGGCCGAGCAGGCCAGCCTTGGCGCTGGCGTAGCTGGTCTGGCCGAAATTGCCGTAGAGCCCCGCAGTCGAGCCGATATTGACGATGCGGCCCCAGCCATAGGGCGTGCCGCCGCGATTGGCCTTGGCGTTGTCGCGCAGCAGAGGTGTGGCGGCAGCAGTAACCAGCGCGGCGGCGGTAAGATTGGTGCGCAGCACCGCCTCCCAGTCGCGCGCTTCGAGCTTGAAGATGAAGGCATCGCGCAGGATGGCGGCGTTGTTGACCACGATGTCGAGACCGCCGAAGCGGCGCACCGCCAGGTCGACGGCGGCAGCGGCCCCGGAGGGTGTAGCGATGCTGTCGCCGAAGGCCACGGCCCCGTCACCGATCTTCTTGGCGACCGCCTCGACTATTTTCGGATCGGCTCCGCTGCCGTCGATGCCCGTGCCAGGGTCGGCGAGCACGACCCGCGCCCCGCGCTGCACGAGATCTTCGGCGATGGCCTTGCCAATACCCTGGGCGGCGCCAGTGACGAGGGCCACGCGGCCGGTGAGAAGCGCATCGCTCATGTCGCAACCTTATGGCTGAGGCGGGCCTTGTCCGCCTCGGTATAGAACGCGTCGGCATGGCAATCCTGCTTGCGGATGCCCAGCGCTTCAAGCGTGGCGACGGCCGTCTCCACCATGATCGGCGGTCCGGCGAGATAGGCCTTGGCGCCGTCGAGGCTGGTGAAATCCTGCTTGAGGATGTCGGCGAGGAAGCCGGTGCGGCGCTGTGTCGCGCCCGTCGGCTCGGAGAGCACGGGGGTGAAGCTCAGATTCGGGTGGGCAGCGGCGCGCTCGCGGAAATAATCCTCGAGATAGAGGTCGCGTTCGTCGCGCACACCGAAATAGAGATGGATCGGCTGTTGCGTGCCCATATCGAGCGCCTGGTCGACGATCGACTTGATCGGCGCGAGGCCCGAGCCACCGGCCAGCGCCACGATCGGTCCGGTGTGCTTCTCGCGCAGGTATGACGTGCCGTAGGGGCCGATCACCTTGACCCGGTCGCCAACCTTCAGCGTCTGCGAGACGAACGGCGTGACCGCACCGCCGGGCAGCAGGCGGATATGGAATTCCGGAATCGTCTCGCTCGGCCGGTTGGCCATCGAATAGTCGCGAGGCGGCAGTCCGGCAAACTCCAGGCTGGCGTACTGGCCGGCGGAGAAGGTGTAGGGCCCGCCGGTCTCGACCTCGAGGCGGAGGCGGCGGATGTCGTGGGTCAGGGCGGCGAGATCGACGACCCGGCACTGCATGTGGCGCAGCGGATGCGCGACCGTCTCGTCGGCCTCGAGGAATTTCACCTCGCAGTCCGACCACGGCACGGCGCGGCAGGCGAGGATCAGGCCGTTGTTCTTTTCGGACTCGCTCAGGGCGTAATCCGAATAGGGAGTCATCTCGACTTCCCCCGAGATCAGCTCCGACTTGCAGGCGCCGCAATTGCCGGAGCGGCAGCCGTGCGGGTAGGGCAGGTCGCGCGCCAAGGCCGCTTCGAGGATGGTCTGGCCCATCTCGACCGGCAGCTTCGCGTCAAACTGGCGGACAGAAACAAGGAAACTCATGGACTTAAAGGTATGATAGCTGAATATTGTTTGATTATCAAACAATATGTCCCTATAAGGCCCGCGCGTCTTGGCGAGGGACATTGCGTGCACTAAGGTGACGATTGTTCGATAATCAAACAAAACATAAAGCGGGGATCGCGAGCATGCGCGATGCAGGAGGCGGCGGAGACGAGCCGGCGGACGAGGCGCCGCGCACTCGCGGGCGCGCTCCCCTGCAGCTCGGCCGGCTGGAGAAGCTGCTTGGCTATGCCCTGCGCCGCGCCCAGGTCCGTGTCTTCCAGGATTTTGCCGCCGAGATGAAGGAGTTCGGGCTGACGCCCGGCCAGCTTGGTGCGCTGCTGCTGATCGAGGCGAACAAGGGCCTGAGCCAGAGCGAGCTTGGTAACGCGCTGGGTATCGACCGTTCCTCCGTGGTGCCGTTGATCGATCGCTTGCAGAAGCGCGGCTGGGTGCGCCGCGCCGCGCGCGCCAGCGACCGCCGCGCCCATGCACTCGAACTGGCACCCGGCGGGGTCGCCCTCATCGCCCGTTTCCTGCCGCATCTCGAGGCGCATGAGGCGCGCATTGCCGCCGGTCTGCCATCGGCCGATCGGGAGCGGCTCTTCGCGCTGCTCTCCGATATCGCGGTGCGTTGATTCATGGCTCGCGATCTCAAACCCTTCTTCGCCCCGGACTCGGTGGCGATCATCGGCGCCAGCGAACGCCCGACCTCATCGGGCGGTGCCGTGCTGCAGATGCTGCGCAAGAGCGCCTATCCCGGCCGTATCGCGCCGATCAATCCCAAGGGCGGCGCCGCTTTCGGCGTGACCATGCATCCGAGCCTGCGCGCGGCGGGCGATCCCTGCGATCTCTGCGTCGTGGTCATCCGGCCGGACCAGATTCTCGATGCGGTGCGCGACGCCGTCACCACGGGCTACAGGAACTTCCTTATTCTTCCTGGCGGTTTTGCCGAGGCGGGAGAGGCCGGCAAGGCGCGCGATGCCGAGCTGCGCGCGCTCATCGCGAAGCACGACCTGACGGTGGCCGGCCCGAACTGCGCCGGCATCATTCACCTGCCGGAGGAGAAACGCTTCGGCGCCACCTTCCTGCGTGACCTGCCGCCGGGCGGCGGCATTGCGCTGATCTCGCAGTCCGGTGCCATCGCCGAAGAGGCTGTGGCGGCCGCCAACCGCACGCCGCTGGCGCTGGGCACGATCGTCTCGGTCGGCAATGCCACGCAGCTCGGTGTCGAGGACTACCTCGAATATCTCGGCAGCGATCCGCGCTGCACCGCCGTGCTGCTCTACATCGAATCGCTGGAGGATCCCGACCGTTTCCGTCGTGCGGCGCGCAAGGTCGCTGCCGAAAAGCCGGTCGTCGTGCTGATGGGCGGAGCGACGAAACCGGGGGCGCGCGCCGCCGGAGCCCATACCGGTGCCATCACCAACACCGACGAGGCGATCTCCGCCTTTGCCGCCGAATGCTGCATGATCCGCGTACGCAGCCTGCGCGGGCTGCTGCTGGCGGCCAAGGGGTTCGGCTTCTTCCCGCAGGGGATGGGCAAGCGCGTGCTGATCCTCTCCAACTCCGGCGGGCCGGGCGTCATCGCCAGCGATTGCGCCCATCGCGTGGGGCTCGATCTCGTCGATCTGCCGGCGGCGATGGCCAGCGAGCTGCGTGGCCTCTTTCCGCCCGAAGCGTCGGTGGCCAATCCGCTCGATCTCCTGGCGGATGCGCGCGAAGACCGCTTCGGCGCGACGCTCGAATCCGCCATCCGCCATGGCAACGGCCATTTCGACGCCATCCTCGGCATGCATGTGGTGCCGTTCATGGTCGATCCCGCACCGGTCATCGCCCGGCTGGCCGGGCTCGTGCCCCAGGTCTCGATCCCCTTCATGCACAGCATGATGGGCACGCTGCCCGGCAGTGCCGAGTGGTTCGCCACCATGGAGAAGGCCGGTGTGCCGATGTTCCGCGACGTTGAGGAGATGAGCGAGTGCGCCGGTCTGCTGGCCCAGTACCCGGCGCTGCGTAAGGCCGCCGCGGAGCCACTGCCCAATACGCCGCCGGCGCTACGAGGCCGCCGCTGACCCCTCAGCGATCCGCGAACAACGCGCGGCCGTGGCTGTTGACCTCGGCCGCCGGCCAGATCACCACATAGCGCCCGCGATAGCCGTAGAAGAAGGGCGGTTGCGCCAGATAGGTCGCGGGATCATCGCGGCGATAGTCGATGACCAGGCCGTTGGGGTTCGCCCGCGCCCAGGCCAGCACATCATCTTTGGTGAGCGCCGCGATCGGGCGGGTCAGCCGTCCGGTGAAATGATACTGGCCGTGATAGTCGCTGGTCTGCGCCACGGGCCGGCCGGCCGCCTCGGCCACCACCAGCTCGGCGGCGATTCGCGTCAGATCGAAGCGCGCCGCCAGCCAGGGCTGCAGCGCGATATGGAGCGCCACGATGAGAGCCGCCGTCGCCAGGCCGAAGCTCGCGACACGGAAGACGATGCTGCGCGGGCGATCGACGGCCAGCCAGACGGCGATGCCGATCAGGGCGGCGCCGGCGGCCACGGCGCTGAGCGGCAGCGGCAGGATATCGGCGAGGCGGCGCCAGCGGGCTTCGATCGGGCCGGCGAACAGGGTGAATGCGATCAGCACGAGGCCGAACGCGGCAAGCAGCAGGACCGGCGGCAGGCGGAGCCAGCGCGTGTCGCTGGCGCCGACCAGCAGGCGTCCGAGCAGCAGCGCAAAGACCGGAATCAGCGGCAGCAGGTAATGCGGCTGCTTGCCGCTGATCAGCGAGAAGGCGACGAACACCGGCACCAGGACGGCGAGGCAGAAGCGGATGCCGGGCTCGCGCCACAGCTCCAGCGCCTTCAGGCTGCGCCACGATGCCAGCCACCACAGCCAGGGGAAGAGCAGCCCGAAGGACAGCGGCACGTACCACCAGAACGGCCGTTCGTGCCAGGTGGCCTCGACCACGCGCTTGGTCGACTGGCCGACGAACAGCATGTAGGCGAACTCGCGGCTGCCGCTCAGCGCCGCCGGGATCGCCCAGGCGAGGCCGATCGCCGCGCCGCCCAGCACCGCCAGTGCGAAGCAGCCGTACCAGCGCCGCCACGACGCCGGGCGTGGGGCCCAAAGCGGGGCCAGTAAGGCGGCCGGCGCCAGGTCGAGCAGCTGCACCGGCCCCTTGCTCAGGATGCCGAGGCCCAGCGCCAGCGCGTAGAGCAGCCATCCGCGCTTTTCGTCGCCGTGCGCGGCCCGCCACACGCCGATAAGCCCCATCAGCGTGAAGAAGGCGACCAGCGTGTCGAAGAACGTCAATGAGGTGAACAGCGCGAAGAACGCAGCACCGATCAGAATCAGCGGCGCCGTGCCGGCGATTTCGGGCTGATCGCGGAACAGCGCGCGGGCCAGCACGGCGGTCAGCAGCACGCAGCCCAGACCGAAGAGGGGCGCCACCAGCCGACCCCAGATCTCGCTGACGCCGAGCACCACCCAGCCGAGATTCATCAGCCAGAAGAGAAGCGGCGGTTTGTGATGGTATTCGATGCCGTTGAGATGCGGCACGAGGTAACTGCCGGAACTCCACATGTCCCAGGCCACGGCGAGGTAGCGGGTCTCGTCGACCGGCAGCAACGGACGCGCCGCAAGGCCGACGACGACGAGCACGCACCAGAGCAGAACGGCCAGGACAAGCGGCAGGCGGTAGTGATCGGACATTGGCGCGCTTCCTAGCACGGCGCGAGCGGGGCAGCGAGCGCGCGGTTGGCCATGGCGAACCGACCGGATAGACTGGCGGAAAATCCGCGAGGACACGCCACCATGACTATTGCCCTACCGCCCCCGCGGCTGCTGATTGGCGGCCGCTGGCTCGACGCCCCGGCCGGCGTCATCCCGGTGATCAATCCCAGCGACGGTGAGGAATTCACCCGCATCGCCAATGGCCAGGCGGCCGACATCGACGCGGCCGTGCGTGCCGCCCGAGCGGCGCTCGACGGCCCCTGGGGCCGCATGCCGGCGCTGGAGCGCGGCCGCCTGCTGATGAAGCTGTCGCGCGCCGTGCAGGATAACGCCGAGATCATGGCCCGGCTCGAGGCGATGGATACCGGCAAGCCGCTCAAACAGGCCAAGGCCGACATCGTGGCGCTCGCCCGCTATTTCGAGTTCTACGGCGGGTCGGCCGACAAGCTCCACGGCCACACCATCCCGTACCTCGATGGCTACTCGGTGATGACCTTCTGGGAGCCGCTTGGGGTTACTGCCCACATCATCCCCTGGAACTATCCGGCGCAGATTCTCGGCCGCTCGCTCGGTGCGTCACTCGCGGTCGGCAACGCCGCGGTGGTCAAGCCCGCCGAGGATGCCTGCCTCAGCGTGCTCAAGGTCGGCGAACTCGCGCTTGAGGTCGGTTTTCCGCCGGGCGCCGTCAACATCGTCACGGGCTACGGTGAGGATGCGGGCGCGGCGCTCGCCGCCCATCCGGGTATCGATCACATCTCGTTTACGGGCTCGCCCGAAACCGGAGCTCTGGTGCAGGCTGCGGCGGCAAAGAACAACCGCCCGGTGACCATGGAGCTGGGCGGCAAATCGCCGCAGGTCGTCTTCGCCGATGCTGATCTCGACGCGGCGCTGCCCTTCCTGGTTGGCGCCATCATCCAGAATGCCGGGCAGACCTGCTCGGCCGGCAGCCGCCTGGTGGTCGAGCGCAGCGCCTATGACAAGGTCATGGATCAGGTCGCGGCGCGCTTCTCAAAATTGCAGGTCGGTTCGTCGGACATGGATCTCGATCTCGGTCCGGTGATTAACAGGCAGCAGAAGCAGCGGGTCGAGACCTATCTCGATCGCGCGAAGCAGGACGGCCTCAAATCCTGCGCGCAAGGGACGATGGCACCCAACACGCCGCCCGGCGGTTACTACGTGATGCCGACCCTGGTAGGCGACGTGCCGGCGCAGCACGCGCTGGCGCAGGAGGAGATATTCGGCCCGGTGCTGGTGGCCACGCCTTTCCGCGATGAAGCCGAGGCGCTGGCCATCGCCAATGGCACCGAATACGGGCTGGTGGCCAGCGTCTGGACGAATGACGGGGCACGCCAGCTTCGTGTCGCGCGCGCTCTCAGGGCGGGCCAGGTCTTCGTCAACAATTATGGGGCGGGCGGCGGCGTCGAGTTGCCCTTTGGCGGTGTCAAGCGCTCGGGCTTCGGGCGCGAGAAGGGTTTTGAGGCTTTGCACGGCTTCGCGGCGCTCAAGACCGTCGCGGTCAAACACGGCTAACGGGGAACAGGATGCGTCTCAAGGACAAGGTGGCGATCGTCACCGGCGGCGGTTCGGGTTTCGGTGAGGGCATGGCCCGGCGTTTCGCCGCTGAAGGGGCGAAGCTCGTAGTCAACGACCTCAACGCGACGGGCGGCCAGCGTGTCGTCGACGCGATCCGGCAGCAGGGCGGCAAGGCCGTCTATGTCGGCGGCGACGTGTCGAAGCGGGCCGACGTCAAGGCGATGGTGGCCAAGGCGGCGAGCGAGTTCGGCCGCGTCGACATCCTGGTCAACAACGCCGGCGTCACCCACAAGAACCAGCCGCTGCTCGACGTGCCGGAGGAGATGTTCGACAAGATCTTCGCCGTCAACGTGAAGTCGATCTATCTGGCAGCCCTCGAGGTGATCCCGCTCATGCGCAAGCAGGGCGGCGGCTCGATCATCAACACCGCGTCGACGGCGGGACTGCGCCCGCGTCCCGGTCTCACCTGGTACAACGCCAGCAAGGGCGCGGTGATCACCATGACCAAGTCGATGGCCGCCGAACTGGCGCCCGAGAAGATCCGGGTCAACTGCCTCTGCCCGGTGGCCGGCATCACCGGCATGCTTGGCGACTTCATGGGCGCGGACACGCCCGAGAACCGGGCGAAGTTCCAGGCCTCCATCCCGATCGGACGGCTGTCGACGCCCGAGGATATCGCCAACGCCGCGCTCTATCTGGCGAGCGACGAGGCCAACTTCATCACCGGCGTGGCCCTCGAAGTCGACGGCGGCCGCTGCATCTGATTTAATCAGGGCCGTTCGTCTGCCTACGGAATAACCGGGTCCGGCGACGAGTTGATAAGCAAAGCAAGCATTACGGGGCGGTACAGACTTCCAGAGAACGTAGTCAGAAATATCGTGCGTGGCATGAACCTTGCGCCTGAGGGTCGTCTTTCGCCCCGGTGCATACAGAGGGAGGTTTTCATGAAGCGTCGTCAATTTCTTACGGCAGCGACCGCAGGTGCGGCGAGTACGTTGGCCGCCCCGGCGGTGGTCACGGCTCAGACCACGTTCAACTGGAAGATGACCAGCTTTTACGGGCCGAACGCCGCCTTCTATTCGACGGGCCCGGGCAGCGCCAAGGATCTGATCAGCCGCATCGAGGCGATGTCCAACGGCCGGATCAAGATCCAGTTCTTCGGTGCGGGTGAGCTTATCCCCGCCGGCGAGGGCTTCGACGCCGTGTCGGCCGGTACGGTCGAGATGAACTACGCCAACGCCTATTTCTGGACCGGCAAGAGCTTCGCGGCCCAGTACTTCACGGCTGTGCCCTTCGGCCTCAACTTCCAGGGCTTCAACGGCTGGTACTATGACGGCGGTGGCGCCGATCTGTGGCGCGAGGTCTACGACCGCTTCAATCTCGTGCCGATCCTCTGCGGCAACACCGGCGTGCAGATGACCGGCTGGTTCAAGAAGCCGATCGAGAAAGTCGAGGATTTCAAGGGCGTCAAGATGCGCATTCCCGGCCTGGCCGGGCGCGTCTATCAGACGTTGGGTGTCGACGTGCGTCTGTTGCCAGCGGGCGAAATCTTCCCCGCGCTCGAGCGCGGCGTCATCGACGCGGCCGAGTTCGTCGGGCCGTTCCTCGATCGCCAGCTCGGCCTGCATCGCGCGGCCAAATACTACTACACGACCGGCTGGCACGAGACGGCGACCGCCTCGGAGCTCATCATCAACAAGGCTGCCTGGGCACGGCTCCCGGCCGATCTCAAGGCCATCGTCGAGAATGCCTGCGCCGCCTGCAACGCCATCTCCGAGGCGTGGTGTCAGAAGAACAACGCTGAGGCGATGGAAGACCTGATCAAGAACCAGGGCGTCATTGCCGCACCTCTGCCGGACTCGGTGGTCAAGGCGCTGCGCGAGGCCAACGACAAGATCCTGGCCGAAGCGGTGGCCCGCGATCCGGTGACCAAGAAGGTCCACGACTCCTACATGGCCTACAAGACCAAGTACGACGCCTGGGCGGGCTATAGCGAGACCGTCTACCACAACAAGATCCGCACGGGCGGGTAAGGAGTGACGGGGGGCGAGAAGCTGGCCGACGGCATCGATACGTTCATCGATGTCGTCGGCCGCATCACCGCGTGGTCGTCGTTTGCCCTCGCGGTCGTCATGGGCAGCAACGTGCTGCTCCGTTACGGGTTCTCCTACGGGTCGGTCTGGGCACAGGAGCTGGAATGGCACCTGATGGCGCCGATCTGCCTGTTCGGCATGTCCTACGCGCTGCGCCACGGCGAGCACGTGCGCGTCGACGTGCTCTATGACTCGTTCTCGCTGAAGACCAAGGAACTGGTGAACCTTATCGCTGCGATCCTGGCGATGACCCTTTCCGTCCTCGTCATCTATCTATCGTGGAGCTATGTCGGCCAGTCGTGGAGCATGAGCGAGGGCTCAGCCAATCCCGGCGGTATTCCCGCCCGCTATATCCTCAAGGCGCTGATCCCGGTCGGGTTTGCGCTGTTTTTTGTCCAGTCGCTGTCCGGAGCGATCCGCAGCTACTACGCCTGGCAGAGGGCCGCCTGATGCCGACCAACGAGCTGCTGGCGATCCTGATGCTGGGATCGTTCTTCGTGCTGCTGATGGCCGGCATTCCCGTGGCGCTGACCCTGGCCGCTGCCGGCTTCGTCTTCGGCTATCTCGGCTTCGGCTCGCTGCTCTTCAACCTGCTGCCCAACCGCATTTTCGGCGTGGTGACCAACTACACGCTGATCGCCATGCCGCTCTTCGTCTTCATGGGGGTGATGCTGGAGAAATCCAGGCTCGCCGAGGACCTGATGGAGGTGATCGGTCATGCGGCCGGCAACCTGCGTGGCGGGCTCGGCATCGGCATCATTGTCGTCGGCGTGCTGATGGGCGCCACCACGGGCATCGTCGGCGCCACCGTGGTGACGCTGGGGCTGCTGACGCTGCCGACCCTGCTGCGCCGCGGCTACGACAAGGGCCTCGCCTGCGGCACGATCTGCGCTTCGGGCACATTGGGCCAGATCATCCCGCCCAGCCTGATCCTCATCCTGCTGGCCGACATCCTGAACGAGTCAGTGGGCACGCTGTTTGCCGCAGCCATGATCCCCGGGCTGATGCTGGCGGGCATCTACTGCATCTACATCCTCGGTCTTGGCGTCGTGCGGCCGTCAATGGTGCCGGCGGTCTCGGCCGAAGAGCGGGCCCTGGTCTCGCGCGGCGATCTGGCGGCCAAGATGCTGCGCGTGGTTCTGCCGCCGCTGGCCCTGGTCGGCGCCGTGCTTGGCTCGATCATCGGCGGCATCGCCGCCCCCACCGAAGCGGCCTCCATGGGTGCGCTGGGCGCCATCGTGGTGATCATCATCGGCCGGCGTTTTTCCTGGCAGGTGCTGCGCGACACGGTCGAGACGACGACCAAGATCACCGCGATGATGATGTTCATCCTGATCTGCGCCCAGGTCTTCGCCTTGGCCTTCCGCGGCCTGCAGGGCGAGAAGCTGGTTCACGACTTCTTTGCCTTCCTCCCCGGCGGCATCAACGCGGACATCTGGTTCCTGATGTTCATCATCTTCATCCTCGGTTTCTTCATCGAGTGGATCGAGATCTCCTACATCGCCGTGCCGCTCTTCCTGCCGGTCTTCATCCAGGCCGGGGTCGACCTCGTCTGGCTGGCGACGCTGATCTGCGTCAACCTGCAGACCTCGTTCCTCACGCCGCCCTTCGGCTGGGCGCTGTTCTTCCTGCGCGGCGTGGCGCCGCCGGAGGTCACGACCGGCGACATCTACCGCGGCATCATCCCCTTCGTGGGCATGCAGGCCCTGGCGCTGGTTCTGGTGTTCTTTTTTCCGCAGATCGCGCTCTGGCTGCCCAAGGCGATTGGCTGGTAGCGGGCAAAGAAAAACCCCGGAGGCTTGCGCCTCCGGGGCTGATCTGTCTGAACGCTGAAGGGGCGCTTACTCGTCGCGCGACCCGAACAGGTTCATCAGCATGGAGAACAGGTTCACGAAGTTGAGGTAGAGCGAGAGCGCGCCCATGAGCGCCATCTTGCTCGTCGTCTCGTGATCGTGACCCTCGTAGTACTCCTCCTTGATCCGCTGCGTGTCGTAGGCGGTCAGGCCGACGAACACCAGCACGCCGATCACCGAGATGGCGAACTGCAGCGCCGAGCTGCCGACGAAGATGTTCACCAGGCTCGCGATGACGATGCCGATCAGGCCCATCATCAGGAACGCGCCGAACTTCGACAGGTCCGCCTTGGTCGTGTAGCCGTAGAGGCTCATGCCGGCGAACGTCGCGGCGGTGATGAAGAACACGCGGGCCACGCTCGCACCCGTGTAGACGAGCAGGATCGAGGCCAGCGAGGCGCCCATCAGGGAGCAGAACACCCAGTAGAGCGCCTGCGCCGAGAAGAACGACAGCCGGTGGATGCCGAAGCTCAGCACCATGATGAAGGCCAGTGGTGCCAGCATGACCACCCACTTCAGCGGCGTGCCGAAGATGACGCCGGCCAGCGCGGTGTTGGCCACCACATAGGCGACGATGCCGCTGAGCAGCACGCCGGACGCCATGTAGTTGAACACCCGCAGCATGTGGGAGCGGAGGCCCTCGTCGAGGAGCGCCGTCTGCTCGGCTGTGCGCGTGAGATAAGGGCTCTGATAGTCTGCCATTTTCGGGTCTCCCGGTGCCCACAGGGGCATTCTTTGATTACCGCTCAAATATGGGCGAAAGCGTTAGTCAATTCAATACCCGACCCCTCGTCTAAGCCTTTGAAGGGGCATCATTACCGATTTGTAATGACGTTGTTTGTCAGGGGTTTCGCAGCAGCGGTGCCGCCTTGTGGCCGAGCGCGCGCCAGGTGCCGATGAGGCCGAGAACCATCACCGCGAGTGCCGCACCCGCGGCGGTGGCGACGACGGTGCCGGGCAGCAGCGTGAACTCGATGCGCATGTAGAAACGCATCAGCAGCCAGGCGGCGAACGAGCCGACCACGGCGGCGACGATGGAAGTGGAGAGGCCGACCAGCCCGAACTCGATGGCGAAGGCGCCGATGACGTTGCCGCGACGCGCGCCCAGGACCTTGAGCACGACGGCGTCGTAGACCCGGCGCCGGTGAGTGGCGAAGACGGCACCCGCCAGCACCAGCGTGCCGGCCAGCAGGGTGATGCCGGCGGTGAGGCGCGCGGCCGTGCCGATATGGCCCAGCATGCGGTCGATGGTCACCAGCGCGTCGCGGATGCGGATGGTGGAGACGTTGGCGAAGCGCTGGGTGACGGCGCGTTCGACGGCGTCCTCAGCCTCCTGCGCCACCTGGGCCGTGGCGATATGGGTCTGCGGTGCGCCCTCCAGCGTCCCCGGCGCGAAGACGAGGGTGAAGTTGATGCCCAGCGTGGTCCAGTCGATGGCCCGCAAATTGGCGATGCGCGCCTCGACCTCGCGGCCCAGCACGTTGAACGTCATGGTGTCGCCGACCTTCAGCCCCATGCCGTTGGCCAGCTGGGCGTCGAAGGACACCAGCGGCGGACCGCTGTAGTTGGCCGGCCACCACTCGCCGGCGACGATCCGGCTGCCCGGAGGCGGGGCTGCGGAGTAGGTGAGCCCGCGGTCGTTGCCGATCGCCCACTGCGCCTCGGGGGCGATGCTCGCCTGCTCGGCCGGCACGCCGCCGATGCGCACGATGCGGCCGCGCAGGCTGGGTACGCGCCGCACCTGGCCGACGCCCGGCTGCGCGGCCATCAGCGCGTCGAAGGCCTCGACCTGGTCGGACTGGATGTCGATGAAGAAGAAGCTGGGCGCCATTTCCGGCAGCTGCTCGCGCAGCTGGCGGGTGAGGTTCCCCTGCAGCAGCGCGATGACCACGAGCACCGTCAGGCCGAGACCCAGAGACAGCACCAGCCCGGCGGCGGGGCTGCCCGGCCGGTGCAGGTTGGCGAGCGCCAGGCGCAGGCCCGGGCGTCCGGAATGGGGTGCGCGACGGGCCAGACCGGCGATCAGCAGGGCGGCCGCGCGGAACAGCAGGAACGTGCCGAACGCCGCGGCGACGAACCACGCCGCGAGCTTGCGGTCGACCGACGTGCCGATGGCGAGAGCTGCCAGAGCGGCGACGGCCAGGACCACGACAAGAATGGCCCCGGCGCGCGGCCAGTTCCGCGCCGGGGCGACGAGATCGCGGAACAGTGCCGAGGGCGGCACTTCGCGGGCGCGGGCCAGCGGCCAGAGCGAAAAGGCGATCGTGGTCAGCACGCCGAAGGCGGTGGCGACCAGCAGCGGCTGCAGGTAGAGGCCGCTGAGTGCCGCGACCGGCAGCTGGCCGGCGAGCAGCGGGCCGATGACCATGGGCGCTGCGGCGCCGATCGCCAGGCCCGCGGCGATGCCGATGGCGGCCATCACCATGACCAGCGCGAGATAGAGCGTGAGCACGAAGCTGCCGGGCGCGCCGAGACATTTGAGCGTGGCGATGGTGGTGCGCTTGGTGTCGAGATAGGCGCGAACGGCGTTGGCTACGCCCACACCGCCGACCAGCAGCGCCGTCAGGCCGACGAGCGTGAGGAACATGGCGATGCGGTCGACCCAGCGCTGCACGCCGGGCGCGGCCTCGCCCGGTCCACGCAGGCGCCAGCCGGCGTCGGGGAAGTCGCGCCGCAACTCGGCGATGAGCGCCTCCGGGCGCGCGCCCTCCGGCAGCAGGACCCGGTATTCGTAGCGGATCAGGCTGCCCGGCTGGACGAGGCCAGTGCCCGGGAGACTGTCGAGCGCCACGAAGACACGCGGGCCCAGCGTGAAGACGTTGGCGCTGCGGTCGGGTTCGCCGCGCACCACGGCGCGCAGCTCGTATTCCTGGTCGCCGACCATGATGCGGCTGCCGAGCCGGACGTCGAGGCGCAGCAATGCCGAACTCTCGACCACCGCACCCCACACGCCGTTTCGCTGGCTCAGCGCCTCCTGGAGATTGACCGCACCCTCGACGGTCACCGTGCCGACCAGGGGATAGGCGCCGTCGACGGCCTTGATCTCGACCAGGGTGCGGGCGGCGTCGGTGCGCGCCATGCCGCGCATCTCGGCGATGCTCGACAGGCTGCCGCGCGCCGCGACGTAGCGCAGCTGTTCTTGCGTGGCGGTGCGATGGGTGTAGGCGATCTCGACATCGCCGCCGAGGATCGCCCGCGCGTCGGCTTCGAGGGAGGCGCGCACGGCCGCCGCCAGCGAGCCCACACCGGCGATGGCGGCGACGCCGAGCATCAGGCAGGCGAGGAAGATGCGGAAGCCGCGCACGCCGCCACGCAGCTCGCGCGCCGCAAAGCGCAGGGCAAGACGCCAGCCGGTCACGCGCCGTCCCCGATGACGTGGCCGTCATGCAGGTGGATGACCCGCTCGCAGCGCGCCGCGAGGTCGGTATCGTGAGTGATCAGTAGCAGGGTCGCGTTGCGCCGCGCGCACAGATCGAAGAGCAGCTCGACGATCTGCGCGCCGGTGGCGCCGTCGAGGTTGCCGGTCGGCTCGTCGGCGAACAGCAGCGGCGGCTCGGCGGCGAAGGCGCGGGCCAGCGCCACGCGCTGCTGCTCGCCGCCCGAGAGCTGGCCGGGATAGTGGTCGAGGCGATGGCCAAGCCCGACCGCCTCCAGCCCCTTGCGCGCCCGCGCGAAGGCCTCGCGGTCGCCGGCGAATTCCAGCGGCACGGCGACGTTCTCGAGCGCCGTCATGGTGGGGATGAGATGGAACGCCTGGAAGACGATGCCGACATTCTCGCGGCGGAAGAGGGCGAGCCGGTCTTCGTCGAGGGCTGAGAGATCCTGACCCGCGACCCGCACCAGCCCCGAGCTTGGCCGCTCGAGGCCCGCCATGACCATGAGCATCGTCGACTTGCCGGAGCCCGACGGCCCGACGATCGCCACACTTTCGCCGCGCCGGACGGTAAGATTGATGCCGCGCAGGATGTTGACCTCGCCGGCCGCGCTTGCCAGCTTGAGGCGCACGTCCACGAGTTCGACGATGGGCGCGCGAGCATCCGATGTCGAGGCGGTGGAATTGGCGGAGGTCAGATCGTTCATGAAATTCTGTTCATGTTTCAGCGGTATCGGCGCCGCGCGCGGAACACGGGCATATGGGCTCCGGGGCTGGATTGTCAATCTGGCGGCTCTCGCCGCGTTTTTCGCAAGCACCCTGATGATGAACACCGCGACGGCCCAGGATCGTCCACGCCTCGTGGTGCTCGGCGACAGTCTGACGGCCGGTTACGGGTTGCCGCAGGAGCAGGCATTCCCGGTTCGGCTCGCGGCCTGGCTCAAGGAGAATGGCGTCGAGGCGCAGGTGATCAACGCGGGCGTCTCCGGCGACACGAGTGCGGGCGGGCTGGCGCGTCTCGACTGGGCCGTCGGCACGCCGCCGGCCACTCACGCGATCGTGGCACTGGGCGCCAATGACGGGTTGCGCGGCCTGCCGCCCGCGGCGCTGGAGCAGAACATCGAGCGGATCGTCGAGCGCCTGAAGGCTCGCAACGTGAAGGTGCTGCTGGCGGGCATGTACGCGCCGCGCAACTACGGTCGCGACTACGCGGCGGAGTTCGACGCGGTCTTCGCGAAGGTGGCGAGCCGGCACGGTGTGCCGCTCTATCCGTTCTTCCTCGAGGGAGTCGCGGCAGAGCCGTCGCTCAACCAGGGTGACGGCATTCATCCCAACGCGCGCGGCGTTGAGGTGATGGTGAGCCGGATCGGACCGCATGTCCGCCGGCTGCTGGCCGGCGGGTGAGTCAATCCGCGGCGGCCAGGCCGCCGCGGATCACCGAAAATCGCCGGGCTGCTTAGTAGCGCGGGCCGCCGCGGCCACCGCCGCCGCCGTAACCGCCACCACCGCCGCCGCCGCCGCGCGGGCCGCGACCGAAGCCGCCGCCGCCACCCGGGCCGCCGCGGCCACCGCCGCCGCCGCCGCCCATCGGACGCTCACGCGCCTCGTTCACCGTCAGCGGCCGGCCGTTGATCGGCGAACCGTTGAGCGCCTCGGCTGCCTTGGCGGCCGCCTCGTCGCTGTCCATTTCGATGAAGCCGAAGCCGCGCGACTGGTTGGTCGCCCGATCGACGATCACCTGGGCCGATGTCACGTTCCCGTGGGGCGTGAAGAGCGCCTCAAGCTGCTGCGAGGTGTACGAATAGGGCAGGTTGCCCACATACAGTTTCTTACCCATCCTCAATCCTTTCCGAACTGGCGCGCCATGCGATGGCCGGACGACGCGCCGATCTCCCTGACGCCGCTGCCCGCGACCGCCAACGCACGCACGCCGCCGCCACGACGCAGCAACCGCCGGTGGCGGAGCACGCATCGCCGCGAAGGCGAATCGCAAATTGTGCGGATCATCGAGCCCGATTGCGCCGAGAGAAGACCTGAACGACTCTGTCCTTACGCCGGACAGCCAGCCCGAGACACGGTAGGGCTGGCGATTACCGACCTGATGAAGCGGCTGCGGTTAATCGAACCACTGTCGGGCCAAAGACGCTTAACCAGTACTTCTGACTGTACCCCGGAAAGTTAACTTTTCCAAGGGGCTTGTTAACAAATGGTCTGGCTTGCCTGCAGCCCCCCGGCCGAAATAACGGGTCGGCAAGGAGTTAGTCATGGCGGGAAATTTGGAGGCAGACTTCGCCGCTGGCCATGCTGCGGCCGACGGGGACGCCGCCGGCCTGTGGTCGCCCTGGTGATGGACTGCGTCGAGCAGCTTGGGCCTCTCGCCCATCGCGCCGAGCTTGGCTTTCTCCACCCTGACCGATCATCTGGTGCCGCATCTCGCCGGGATCACGGCGCTGCAGCGCCAGTCGACGGGGATCAAGGCCGGGTCACCAGTGTCGGCATCATCGTAGCTCATCGGCATCGAGCGCGGCTGCCCGCGCCCGCCGCGCGGCGGGCTCTACTTCTCGTGCCGGGCGCGCGGGCCCGACCTGTTCGGCCCTGACTCGGCGGAGCTGCGGATCATCAGGCGGGAATTGGGCGACGTCCCGCTCGTGGGCCTGTTCTGCAACGGCGAGATTTCCAACAACCGGCTTTACGGGTATACCGGCGTACTCCCCCTGTTCGTCTAGCGGATCGTCGCGCCAAGTCCTTCCCACTCTCCGGAAAACACCACCATGCAGTATCGCCCCCTCGGGACCTCCGGTCTCGATGTCAGCCTGATTTGTCTCGGCACCATGACCTGGGGCGAGCAGAACAGCGAAGCCGAAGCCCATGCGCAGCTCGATCGCGCCATGGAGCTCGGCATCAACTTCCTCGACGTGGCGGAGATGTATTCCGTGCCGCCGAAGCCCGAGACCTTCGGCAGCAGCGAGGCCTGCATCGGCACCTGGCTGAAGAAGCGGCCGGAGATGCGCAAGAAGGTCATCCTCGCGACCAAGGTCACCGGCATGAACAACGCCATGCCGCATGTCCGCGACGGCAAGGGGCGGCTCGATCGCGCCAACATCGTCGCCGCGCTCGACGGCTCGCTCAAGCGGTTGCAGACCGACTACATCGATCTCTATCAGACCCATTCGCCCGACCGCCTGATCAACGGCTTCGGCAAGCTGGGCTACGTCCACACCCCGGACAAGGACGGCGTGCCGATCGAGGAGACGCTCGGCGTACTCGGCGATCTGGTCAAGGCAGGCAAGATCCGTCATGTCGGCGTTTCGAACGAGACGGCGTGGGGCGTGTCGAAGCACCTGACGCTGGCCGCCGCCGGCAAGGGCCCGCGCATCCAGTCGATCCAGAACGGCTACAACCTGCTCAACCGCGCCTATGAGGTCGGCATTGCCGAGATCTCGATCCGCGAACGCTGCGGGCTGCTGGCCTACTCGCCCCTGGGCATGGGCGTGCTCGCCGGCAAGTACCTCAACGGGGCGCGCCCGGCGGGTGCGCGTCTTTCGCTCTACGAGCGCTTCAAGCGCTATTCGACGCCACGCGCCGAGCCGGCAGCGGCGGCCTACGTTCAGGTGGCGCGCGAGGCCGGGCTCGACCCGGCCCAGATGGCGCTCGCCTTCTGCAACACGCGGCCGTTCCTGACCTCGACGATCATCGGCTGCACCTCGATCACCCAGCTCGAGAAGAACGTAGCCAGTCTCGACGTGAAGCTCTCGCCCGACGTGCTGGCGGCGATCGAGCGGGTGCAGTCCGACAACCCCAACCCCTGCCCATAAGTTTGGCACCCCAAGCGCAGCGGTATCCGGCTCGCGGATTTCGCGTGGCGGGAACCCGCTTGCTTGCCGGCCGGTTGCGAATCGGTTATCCGGGAGTCACCACGAGGGTGTCATGGTTCGCCTGTTTGTCGGCGTTGAGTTGCCCGAGGACGTCCGCGAGCGTCTGGCAACCCTTGGCGCCGGAGTCCCCGGCGCCCGCTGGGTTCCTCCCGAAAATCTGCACCTGACCCTGCGCTTCATCGGCGAGGTCGATGGCGGCGAGGCCGACGACATCTACCACGCGCTCTCTTCCGTGCGACCGCGCAGCTTCGACATCACGCTCTCGGGCGTCGGCCACTTCGAATCCAGCGGCGAGGTGCGTCAGCTCTGGGCCGGGGTCGAGCGCAATGCCGAGCTCGTGGCGCTGCGCGACCGCATCGAATCCACCCTGGTGCGCGTCGGGCTGGAGCCGGAAGGGCGGCGCTTCACCCCGCACGTGACCCTGGCGCGGCTGCGCGACACGCCGGTGCATCGCGTGTCGACCTTCCTGGCGCATAACTCGCTCTTTCGCGCCGGGCCGATCCCGGTCAGTCACTTCACGCTGTTCTCGAGCTTCCTGCAGGGCTCCGGCCCGATCTACACCGCGGAAGCCGACTACCCGCTCGAACTGACGGCGTAAAAAGCGCGACCGCTCAACTGACCCTCTCCGCCCGTCTTCGGGGGGAGAGGGTGCGAACTCCGCGAAACGCGAAGCGTTTGCGCGGTAGTGAGCGGGTGAGGTGGGTCTCGCTGTAAGACACCTCACCCTCCCAATCGCTCCGCGATTGGGCCCCTCCCTTTCCCCCGCTATCGCGGAGGAGAGGGGCCTCAGGCCGATGTGGTGATTTTTGCGCCCGGCACTCTCTCATGCCGGTGCAGCTCGCGGCGGCCGCCGCGCGCCGGGAAGACGCGCTCGACCGTGCCGGTGGTGACGAAGCCCGCCTTGGCGAGCACCCGGGCCGAAGCCGGATTGTCGAGGAACGTGTCGGCGTGGATGCGCGGCACGCCAAGCCCCGCCGCGTGCTCGACCACTCGCAGGATCGCCTCGGTGGCGTAGCCCTGGCCGCGATAGGCGCGGCCGATCCAATAGCCCATCTCCGGCATCGACGCGTCGCCGCCGAAGCCCACGACGCCGATGAAGACGGTGTCGCTGCGCCGCAGGATGCCGAAGACGCTGGTCTCGGGCCCCAGCCGCGAGGCGATCCAGTCGCGCGAAGCGGCTTCGGTGCAGGGCACGGGCATCTGCGCCATCTGGCGCAGCGCCTCGAGATCGTCGCCGAGCTGCTGCTCGAAATACACCGCGTCGTCGAGCTCGAGCGGACGCAGGATCAGGCGAGGGGTGAGCAGGAGCATCGAGATCTAGCAGCCGTACCGGGCGAGGCTGCGCTCGACCTGCGTAACGTAAGGCCCGCCGAACAGCCGCACATGCACCAGCAGCGGGTAGAGGTTGTAAAGCTCGCGCCGCTCCTCGAAGAAGCCGGGTCGCATGGGCCGCCGCTCGTTGTAGCGGGCAAAGAAATTGCGGCCGACGGAATTGAACAGCGTCATGAAGGCGAGCTCGATCTCCGGATCGGCATAATAAAGCGCGGGATCGATCAGGCCGACAACCTTGGTGCGCCGCGACAGCATGTTGCCGGCCCAGAGATCGCCGTGGATCAGCGACGGGCGTGCCTCGTTGCGCAGCCAGATGTGCAGTCTGCCGGCCAGTCGGTCGATGCGGTGATGCAGCGCAGCGGGCAGCCGCCCCGCCTCGAACGCGGATCGCGCCATGGCCAGCAGCCGCTGGTCGCGGAAGAACTCGCGCCAGTTGTCGCTTTGCGGGTTGGGTTGCGGCAGTCCGCCGATCAGCGTGTCGCGCTCGGCGCCGAAGAGCGGCGCCTCGATGCCGTGCAGGCCGGCCACCATCTCGCCCAGCTCCGTCTCGGCGAAGCTGTCGAAGGAGTCGTCGTGCTCGATGAACTCCATGAGCAGCAGCGTGTCCTCGGCGTGCAGGATATCGGGCACCGGGACTCTGGATTTTTCGGCGAGGGTGCGCAGCATCCAGGCTTCGATGTCGAGCTGCCGCCCCTGCTTGGCGACGAGGGTGCGGCCGTCTGCCAGGTCGACGCGCCAGATTGCGGCGATGTCGCCGCCGCGCAGCGGCGTCAGCGCCCGGATGCCGGCACCGGCTACAGCGGCGAGGCGCTGTGCCAGCGCCTCGCTCATTCCAGCTCCCGCTTGAGCGCGGCGAGCAGGCCGGCGGCCGCCGGCTCGACGATGTCCAGCACGTGCTCGAAATCCGCGGCGCCGCCGTAGTAGGGGTCGGGCACTTCCTTGAGGCCGAGTTCCGGCGCGTATTCCATCAGCAGCGCCACGCGGCCGCGCTTGTCGGATGGCGCCAGCCGGCTGAGGAAGGCGTGGTGTCCGGCATCGCAGGCGATGAGCAGGTCGTAGCGCTCGAAATCCCGGGCCTCCAGCCGCTTGGCCCGCAGGGTCGAGAGGTCGTAGCCGCGTCGTCTAGCATGCGCGATGGCCCGGGGATCGGGCGGGTCGCCGATGTGGTAGCCATGCGTCCCGGCCGAGGCGGAGACGATGCGGGCCGCCAGGCCGTCGCGCGCCACCAGGGCGCGGAACACGCCTTCGGCGGTCGGCGACCGGCAGATGTTCCCGGTGCAGACGAAGAGCACTTTACGCATCGAGATCTGCGCCATTCCCCTCACCCTCTCGCTGACGCTCGCGACCTCTCCCGCAAGGGGAGAGGTTTACTTGGAGTGCGGCATACTAACCCTCTCCCCTTGCGGGAGAGGGTGACGCCGAAGGCGTCAGTTGAGGGGTACTCATCCCGATAGTCACTTTCCTTCTGGCGTCGCAAGGTCATGCGGCTATCATTCATCGTCACAGGGATAGCGAATTTCCGGCTGATGCCCAAGGTTCAGTTCACCGGCCAGCTGCAGCGCTTCATGGCGGTGCCGACGGAAGAAGCCGACGGTGCCACGGTGCGCGCCGTGCTGGACAATGTCCTGCGCGACAACGCGCGCCTGCGCGGCTACGTTCTCGATGATCAGGGTGCCTTGCGCAAGCATATGACCGTCTTCGTCAACGGGCGCATGCTGAGCGACCGTGCCGGGCTGAGCGATCCGGTCGAACCCGGCGACGAGGTCTACGTGCTGCAGGCCCTTTCCGGCGGCTAGAGGGAGGCGGATCGAACCATGAGCGATCGCATTCTGATCGGCACGCGCAAGGGCCTGTTCGACATAAGACGCGGCAGCACTCGCTGGGGCATCCACAAGGTGCATTTCCTCGGCGATCCGGTCTCGGCCGTGGTCCGCGATCCGGCAAGCGGCGTCCTCCACGCGGCACTCTCGCTCGGCCATTTCGGCGTGAAGATGTGGAAGAGCACCGATGACGGCGCGAGCTGGAGCGAGCAGGCCGCACCGGCCTTTCCACCGAAGCCCGACGGTCTCGAGGATCCGCATCCCTGGAACGTGCATTCGGTGTGGACGCTGGAGGCGGGCGGGATTCCCGGGCGGCTCTGGGCCGGCACGATCTCCGGCGGGCTGTTCCGCTCCGACGATGCGGGCGCCCAGTGGAATTTCGTGAGATCGCTGTGGGACCGGCCGGAACGTCGTGAGTGGTTCGGTGGCGGCGCCGATCATCCCGGCATCCACTCGCTCTGCGTCGACCCGCGCTTCTCCGACCGGGTGGTGCTCGGCGTCTCCTGCGGCGGCGTGTGGATATCAGGCGACGCCGGCGAGACGTGGACCCTCGGCGGCAAGGGAATCTACGCCGAGTTCATGCCCCCGGAACGCCGCGACGACCCGCGTATCCAGGATGTGCACCGCGTCGTGCAGTGCCACGCCGCGCCCGAGACGATGTGGGCGCAGCATCACAACGGCGTCTTCAAATCCGACGATCGCGGCGTCACCTGGAAGGAGATCACGGCGATCAAGCCGTCGAAATTCGGCTTCGCCGTGGCCGTGCATCCCACCGATCCGCGCAGCGCCTGGTTCGTGCCGGCGGTGAAGGACGAGTGCCGCGTGCCGGTCGACGGCAAGCTGGTCGTGGCGCGCACCCGCGACGGCGGCGAATCCTTCGACGTGCTGTCGAGCGGCCTGCCCGAAGGGCCCGCCTATGACCTGATCTACCGGCACGCGCTCTCGGTCGACGAGACCGGCCGGCGTCTCGCCATGGGCTCGACCACCGGCGGCGTGTGGCTGAGCGAGGATGGCGGCGACCACTGGGTGGAGCTGGGGGCGCGGCTGCCGCCGATCGCCTGCCTGCGCTTCGCCACGGAAGCCGCGTGAGCGAGCCCATCGTCATCCTGACGGGTGCGGGCATCTCCAGGGAATCGGGCCTCCACACCTTCCGCGACGCGGACGGCATCTGGGCCACGGTGCGCATCGAGGACGTAGCGACACCGGAAGCCTTCGCCCGCAATCCCGCACGGGTGCAGGAGTTCTACAACGTCAGGCGGCGCGGCCTGCTCGATCCCGATATCCAGCCCAACGCGGCGCACCGGGCGCTGGCAAGGCTGGAGGCCGAGTGGCCATCCGAGGTGCTGCTGGTCACGCAGAACATCGACGACCTGCACGAGCGCGCCGGCAGCCGAAACCTCCGGCATATCCACGGCGAGATGCTGAAGTCGCGTTGTGCTCATTGCGGTGATGTGCGTGAGTGCCGAAGCGATCTTGCCGTCCCCATGGAATGCGGGTCGTGCCGCAAGACGGGCGGTATGCGTCCGCATGTCGTGTGGTTCGGCGAGATGCCGCTCGAGCTCGACGAGGTCTATTCGGCGCTGACCCGCTGCGGCACGTTCATCTCCATCGGCACGTCGGGCAACGTCTATCCAGCCGCCGGCTTCGTCGCCGAGGCGCGGGCCAACGGCGCCCACACGGTCGAGCTCAATCTCGAGCCGTCGGAAGGCCGCTCGCTCTTCGCCGAGGCGGAGCACGGGAAGGCGACGGAGATCGTGCCGGCCTTCGTCGACAGATTGCTCAAGGGCGTGAAGTGAGCGACCTCGCTGCCGCGATGAAGGCCGCCCGCGCCTGCCGGCTCTGCGCCGAGGAGCTGCCTCTGGGGCCGCGGCCGGTCTTTCATCTCGATGCCGGGGTGCGGCTGCTGCTGATCAGCCAGGCGCCGGGCACCAAGGTTCACGAGACCGGGCTGCCGTTCAACGACCGCTCCGGCGACCGGCTGCGCGACTGGATGGGCATCGACCGCGAGAATTTCTACGGCAACCGGCGCTTCGGCATCATGGCCATGGGCTTCTGCTATCCCGGCGTCGATGCGCGCGGCGGCGACAGGCCGCCGATGAAGATCTGCGCGCCCACCTGGCATCCGCGCTTTCTGCCGCTGCTGCCGCTTGTCGAGCTCAAGCTGCTGGTCGGGCAGTACGCGCTGGCGCGCTACCTCGGTGAGCGGCGGCGCGAGACCCTGACCGCGACCGTGCGCGCCTGGCGCGACTTCCTGCCGGAGTTCCTGCCGCTGCCGCATCCCTCGTGGCGCAACACCGCGTGGCTCAGGCAGAACCCGTGGTTCGAGCGCGACGTGGTGCCGGAGCTGCAATGTCACGTCCGTCGTCTGCTGGAGCTCAGGACATGAAGCACCCGCACAGACGATCCCCGGTGTGGCACTATTGAGCTTCGGCCGATGAGATGTCGGTATCGTCCTTGCGGATCCGGTCAGACAGCCAAGGTACAGACGTGAAATCGAAGAAGGCGAAGTCAAAGCCCCCATCGAACGCAAAGGGCCCTGCCTATCCGGCTCCTGCGCTGGAGAAGGGCCTCGATATCCTGGAAATGCTCTGCCGCAGCGAGCACCCCCTGTCACAGCGGGAGATTGCCGATCGTCTGGGCCGGAGCACCGGCGAGATCTACCGCATGGTTTCCTGCCTTGTGGCCCGGAAATATGTGGCTCCGGTGGAGGACGCCTATACGGTCACTACCAAGCTGTTCGAGCTCGCGCATATCAACCCTCCGACCTACCGGCTGCTCTTCGAAGCGGCTCCCGTCATGCAGCGCCTGGCGGGCGAGCTCGATCAGTCCTGTCACCTGACCGTCTATGGTCAGGGGAAGCAGGTCGTTCTGGCCAAGGTCGATACACCCAGTGGGATGGGCTTCGCGGTGCGTGCGGGTGCCGAACTCGACGTCCTGGTTTCAGCTTCGGGCCGCGTCCTGCTGGCCTTTCAGGACGAGGAAACCATCAGGCTCCGGATCGAAGAATCGCTTGAGCGGCGCCCGGAGCAGAAGAACCCGCAGATACTCGAGATCCTGAAGGCCATTCGGGCGAAGGGACACGAGTCCATTCCCAGCGTTCAGGTCCGCGGCCTCCACGCTGTGAGCTTTCCCATCCTGGATACGCAGGGGCGGGCGATGGCTGCCCTTACCGTTCCGTATGCAGAGCGCATCGACCAGATCAGAAAGAAGTCGATTCCGGAGGTCATCAAGGCCCTGGACGAAGCAGCACGCACCTTGTCGGCTCGCGTCGGCGGAATTGCGACGGGTGCCCGCCGACGGAAGGACGCTGTCGGCGATTAGCTCGAAAATCCGCTCAGCTGATCTGACGCCCGCTTCGTGAGCGGGCGTTTTTGCTTCAGGCCGCGGCTGGGCTGGCTGCGAGCTTAATTCACTAATGAATTATTGACTTCATATGTGAATTTATCTAGCGTGTGCCTGTCGGACGGGGGAGCGCAGATTCCCCAGGGAACGGCTTAGCGGATTGCTGCGGCTTCAGCGGAACAGGCAGCGCGTCACTGCCTGCCGGCCAACTGCGACCTCTCCGTAACCGAGCAATTTTTTACCGCGAGGAGACGCCATGAAGTTCAAATTCCATCACCTCAATCTTTGCACTGACAATCTGCCGAGACTGACGAAGTTCTATCAGTCGCTGTTTGACCTCGGGACGATCCGCGACGAAGAGCACACTCGCGTCAATGCCGAGCGCAGCGGTAACGGCTACAGTGGGAACGTTGACTTCCTGACCGATGGTGCCACCGAGTTTCATTGGGCCGAGCGCGACGTCGACACCGGCTTCAAGATGAAGCAGTTCGTCAATCCGATGGCCAGGGGCCATTACTGCTTCCGCACCGATGACATCCATGGCTTCATGCGGCGCTGCGACGAGCTGGGCATCCGCTATGCCGACTACGGCAAGTGGGCGATTGCCGGCTGGCACCAGGTCTTTATCACCGACCCCGACGGCAACGTCGTCGAGATACATCAGCCGAACATGTAGCCGGCCATGGAGTCGCGGATGCAGCGGGAGCGCATGGATTCCTCCATGCTCCTGCGGGACAGGGTCTGCATCGTCACCGGCGCGGCATCGCTGAGGGGCATCGGCTACGCAACCGCCGAGCTGTTCGCCGAACACGGAGCCCGGATCGTGGTGGCAGATCTGGCGATGGACGCCCGTACCGCTGCGGATATCAGATCGTCCATCGACGGGAAGCTGGACCAGCCGGCCGCTTTTCATGCGGTCCGTTGCGACATCGGCTCGCCGGCCGACTGCGCGGGGCTGATCGACGAGGTGGCGGCGAAGTTCGGCCAGGTCGATTGCCTGGTGAATTGTGCGGCCGTCGTGAAATCCCAATCCTTTCTGGCCATTGAGGAAATGGATTACGACTTCGTCGTCGACGTGAATCTCAAGGGCGCCTTCAATCTGTGCAGGAGTGCCGTCGACCACTTCGTCGGCCGCAAGGGCGGCGTCATCGTCAACGTCGCCTCGGTCGCTGCCCAGCGCGGCGGCGGCATGGTCGGCGGTGCCCATTACGCAGCTTCCAAAGGGGGCGTCATCAGCCTGACCAAAGCGATCGCGCGTGAGTACGGCCCGTCGGGCGTGCGCGCCAATGTCGTCTGTCCGTCGATGACCGAGACGGGAATGATCGACGGCATGACGGAAGAAAGATTTCAGGAGATCGTGTCTGCGATCCCGATGCGGCGGGCGGCGAAGCCTCGGGATATCGCGGGCGCCTGTCTCTTCCTCGCGTCGGACCTCTCGGCCTACGTCACCGGAGCGACCATCGACGTCAACGGCGGCAGCCATATCCACTGACGATGTTGGAGCACGGCGAAAGTGTGACCAGGATCGAGAGCTGCACGGTTGCAGCGGTTCGCCGCATCGCAGCCATGCTCGATCTGGAACCTGCTTCGATCTCGGAGGGCGACGCGCTCCCTCCTGGCTGGCACTTTTTTTTGCTGGGAGCCGAGACCCGCCGTTCCCATCTGCGGTCGGATGGCTTTCCTGGCCTGGGCGTACCGATGCCCGATCTGGGATTGCCGCGGCTGCTCATCGTCGGGCGGACTGTGGACTACTTCCACGAAATCCCCGTGGGCGTCGCGGTCCGGCGGATCAGCGTGGTGAAGGAGGTCACGGAGAAGACAAGCGAAGCCGGTCCGAGGGCCACTGTGACCATTGAGCACGAGCTTCAGGTTTCTGGCACCGCTGATCCGGCCATCGTCGAAACCCAGACCTATCTGCTGCTGCCGGCCAGAAAGTGGCAGGAAGCCATGAAGCCGCACCGGGCGGTTGTCGCCGCTCATCGGAAGGCGGTCACGCCTGATGATACCCTGCTGTTCCAGTATTCAGCTCTCGGCTTCAATTCGCACAAGATTCATATCGACACGATCCACGCGAGGGACGTCGAGGGCTTCCCCAGCCTGGTCGTAAATGGCGGCCTGACGGCATTGCTGATGACGGAGTTCGCTCGCGCCGACCTCGGCCTGCGCATCCGCGCCCTCAAGATGAAGAATCTTGCACCGCTATTCAGCGGCCGAGAGATCACTCTTGCGGCCGATCCTTACGGTGATCGGTGGCGCCTGAGAGCCTGTGACGAAACCGGACAGATTGCGGCCGACATGGAGCTGGAGATCCGATGAGCTTTCATCCCCTGAAGGGACTACGCATCCTCGATCTCACCAGCGTCGTCGTCGGACCGGTCTGCACCGCTCGCCTGGCCCAATACGGCGCCGAGATCGTCAAGCTGGAGAGTCCCGAGGGTGACCTGATGCGCGGGCTGGGCGGACTGTCACCCTCCGGCCAGCATTCCGGTGCCTATCTGCATTTCAATCGCGGCAAGCGGAACATGTGCTGCGACCTGAAGAAGCCGGGCGCGCGGGCGATCATCGACAGGCTAATTGCTTCGGCTGACGCCATCGTCGCCAACATGCGCCCTCAGGCTCTGCAGCGTCTCGGGCTCGATGCGAACAGCATCCGGTCGAAGCATCCGGACAAGGTCTATTGCCTGATCACCGGCTACGGCACGGACGGACCGTATTCCGGGCATCCCACTTACGACAGTGTCGTCCAGGCAGCGTCCGGCATGACCGGCCTGACCCTGGCGCGCGATGGCAAGCCGGCCTATGTGCCGATGCTGATCTGCGATCATGTGATGGGTGAGATTTCGGCCGGCGCGATCCTGGCCGCCCTGATGCAGCGCAAGATCTCCGGCCAGGGCAGCAGCATCGAAGTCCCCATGTTTGAGACGATGTCGGCCTTCGTGCTGCAGGAGCATCTGGCCCAGCAGAGCTTCGACCCGCCGGTCGGCCCGCCGGGCGACTTGCGCCTGCTCAGTCCGCACAACCGGCCGGTTCAAACGGCGGATGGCTGGATTTCTTTCACCATCAACACGGACCCGCAGGTGAGAGCGTTCCTGAAAGCGGTTGGACGGGATGAGCTGCTGCGCGACCCCCGATTCCAAACCGTTGCCTCACGCGCCAAACACGTCAGGGAATGGTTTGAGGTCCGGGGCGCGCCGCTCACCAGCAAGACAACGGACGAGTGGCTGGAAATTCTGGGCCGGGCGGACATTGCCGCGAAGCCATGCCATACGCTCGACTCCCTGCCCCGCGACCCGCATATTCGGGCGGTCGGTCTGATCCAGTACGAAGAGCACCCGACCGAAGGCAAAACGGCCGTGATCCGCCCGACCATACGTTTTGACGGCGCGTATCCGGCGGTTCGCTCGAGTGCGCAACCCCGCGGCTGGGAGACCAGAATCCTTTTGCAGGAAATGGGATTCTCGGAGAACGAAATCGATGATCTAGTGTCCGAAGGAGCTGCCTTTGCTCATGGGGGCGAGGGCTGAGCCGAGTGTTCGTCGTAGCGTCGGGTGCGCCGTCTGCTACAGTTGAAGCCATGAATTCACGCGCGCAGGCGATGGCGGAATATCTGTGGCGGGCGCGGGTGCGGCGCGAGGCCTACCGCAACCTGCCGGCCGAGCTGACCCCGGCGAGCTTCAAGGAAGCCTATGAGGGGCAGGAGGCCTATTACCGGCTGGCCGAGCCGATCTACGGCCCGGTCGCCGGTGCCAAGATCGCCACCACGACGAAGGTGATGCAGGAGCTGATGGGCATCCCCCATCCCTGCGGCGGCGCCATTTTTTCCAAGACCATTCACGCCTCGCCGGCGCGGCTGAAGGCGGCCGATTTCGTCAATCTGCGCATCGAATGCGAGATCGCCCTGCATCTGGGCCAGCCGCTGCTCGCGGCGCTGGCGCCCTGGAACCGCGAGACGGTGATGCCGGCAGTCATCACCGCCATGCCGGCCTACGAGCTGATCGAGGACCGCAACGCCGTCTATCGCGAGACCGACGCGAAATCGATGATCGTCGACAATTGCTGGAACGGCGGCATCGTGGTCGGCGACGATCCGGATCCCGATGCGGCCCTGCCCGATCTCGTCGGCATCGCCGGGCGGCTGGAGATGAACGGCAGACTGGTGTCCGAGGGCCGCGCCGAAGACCCTTACGCGACATTAGCCTGGCTGGCCAACCTGGTGGCCGAGCGCGGGCGCAGCCTCGACGCCGGCATGACCGTGATCACCGGCAGCATCGTCGCCACCGTGTCGATCGCACCGGGCGACCGGGCGGTGTTCACCGTCGACGGGCTGGGCGAGGCGGTGCTGGAGGTGGTCTGAAAACCCCTGAGAAAATCCGCCGGGCGGGAGCGGGCCTCTTGTAATAGCCAATTCGTCCACCATATCTCCGGGTTGGCTCTTTGACATGGTGAACAGCGCGACGCGTTAGCGTCGTCGCGACAGCGCCCAGCGAAAGCGCAGCTTTCGCGGGAGGCGCCATCCCGCTTACGCTTCGCGTAGCGGGTGGGCGAAAGAGTGCATTTGAGGAATGGCGGAAAACTGCGAAAAATTGTTGCCGCGGAAAAGTTAATGCCGCTTCGGCAAGCCCTTGGCTGGACAAGGGGATTCAGGGGCGCCCCCCGCGGGACCCGGTGAATCTGTCCATTGACGTTTGTCTACTCAGGCCCGCTTTGTCGTGGACGGACATGGGGTTGGGCTGTGGATGAAAAATGAGTCAGCTACCCGAGCAAGTAAGCCCGGAAAACCGGGGGTTGGCGCGAAAAAACAGGGGTTTTTGCCGATCGAGGACGTCGATTGGACGCACCGGTGCAGCCTCCGTGACCCGTCAGTGCGCTCCCTAGTCCGGCATCTGGCGTTCGATGGCTTCCATGTCGTCGTCCGAGAGACCGAAATGGTGGCCGATCTCGTGGATCAGGACGTGGCGCACGACATGGGCGAGATCCTCGCCGGTGTCGCACCAGTAATCGAGGATCGGCCGGCGATAGAGATGGATCATGTCGGGATAAAGCGAGGGATTGCTGCCCTCGCGCCCGGCGACCGAGCTGCCGCGGTAGAGGCCGAGGATGTCGAACGGGCTTTCGAGCTCCATCTCGCGCTCGGTCTCCTCGTCGGGGAACTCGTCGACCCGGATCAGCACGCCCTTGAGGTTGCCGGCGAACGGCTCGGGCAGGCTGTCGAGCGCCGTCTGCGCGAGGGCTTCGAGGGTTTCGAGGGACGGCGGTAGGATGTCACGGCGAGGCATGTCGCAAACTAGCGGAGGAGACGGTCATGGTCGAGAAGCTGACGGGAGCCCATCGCGCCAAGGCGCTGGCCGGACTGCAGGGCTGGAATGAGGTCGCCGGCCGCGACGCCATCCGCAAGGAGTTCAGGTTCCGCGACTTCAACCAGGCCTTCGGCTTCATGGGGCGCGTGGCCCTGATGGCCGAGCGCATGGACCACCATCCCGAGTGGTTCAACGTCTACAACAAGGTCGACATCGTGCTCTCGACCCATGACGCCGGGGGCCTGAGCGAACGCGACGTCAAACTGGCGGCGTTCATCGATTCGGTGGCGTGAAGGGGGCTGGCGGATCGCCGAGATCGTCGCGCGTGATGGCGGAGGCGAACTCGTAGGTTTGTGCTTCCGCCTCGCCGATGGCGGAAAGGATGGTCGGTACGGAAGCGGCGAGTTTCGCGGGATCGTTGGCCTCGACCATCAACAGGTGGCGCGGCCCGGTCTCCACCGGTGCGGTCTGCAGCGGAAACGGTTCCGAGAGATCGGCGTCGCCCAGATGCAGGCCGGTCACCGTCTCGATGTCGAACAGGCGCTCGATGCCGGACGGAATGGCAGTCAGGCGGAACGTTGCCAGGGCCCCACCGTGGCCGCGACCGAGGGACAGCCTCGTCGCGCAGGGATAGCGCAGGAAGTTGCGGAAGGACGTCCGCATCGAGCGCGACCAGGTCGTGGGGTTGTCGACCAGATTCTTGTAGGCCGGGCTCGCCAGGACGGCGAGCGAGTCCAGCTCGTAGAGGGTGAAGTAGCGATGGTGAGCAGCGTCGCGATCGATATAGCGCCGGCCCGACAGGATGCCCGGCACCGTCACGCGCTCGGGCACGTGCTCGCGCGTGTGCCAGAGATTGTATTCGTCGTCGCGCGCCGTCTCGATGTCGTTCCACAGCGCGAGGAAGGCGGTCCCTTTGAGGCTCATGGCTCTTCATACCGCGCCGGGCGGCCCGTATGATACCGGCCATGCAGGCCGTCCAGAAAACCGCTCCCGAATTCGGGCTCGAGCTGCGCGAGGTGGCGGAGCCGTCAGCACCGGGTGCGGGCGAGGTGCTGATCGACGTCACCGCGGCCGGGATCTGCGGCAGCGACCTGCATATCTACGAATGGTCGGGCGGCTACGAGTTTGTGACGCCGGCGATGCCGGTGACCTTGGGCCACGAGTTTGCCGGCCGGGTGGCGGCGCTTGGTCCGGGCGTCAATCTTGCCGTCGGCGATCGTGTCACTGTCATGCCGTCGGTGACCTGCGGCGTTTGTGCGGCGTGCGTGGCGCGCGATTTCGACCGCTGCCTGACGCGCAAGGGGATCGGCATGACACGGCAGGGCGCCTTTGCGCGCCGCGTCCTGGCCCCGGCGATCAACTGCGTGCGTCTGCCGGACAACGTCGACGACGAGCTCGCCGCGCTGACCGAGCCGCTGACCGTCGGGGCGCGGGCCGTCGAAAGCGGCGAGGTCAGGACAGGCGATCGCGTGCTGGTGATGGGGCCGGGCACGGTCGGCCAGACCATCGCGGTGATGGCCCGCGCCGCTGGCGCCGAAGTGACCATCGTCGGCAAGGGCGATCCGGATCGGCTGGCCTGTCTGCGGGCGCTGGGTTTCGAGCGGCTGGTGGATCTTCAGGACACGTCGCTCGCCGAGGCTGTCGGCTCGCAGAAATTCGACGTGGTGTTCGAGGCGACCGGCGTGCCGGCCACCGTCAATCACGGGCTCAACGTCCTGCGGCGCTGGGGCATCCTCGTGGTCTGCGGCATCCACGCCGCGCACGCGCCGGTCGACCTCAACCGGCTGAACCGCGAGCAGCTGCAGATCCGCGGCTCCAACCGCGCCAGCCGCGCGACCTGGGCTCGCGTGGTCGATCTCCTGACGGCGGAAGGCGAGCGGCTGCGGCCGATGATCACTCACCGCCTGCCGCTCGACCGTGCTATCGAAGGGTTTGAACTGGCGCGCCAGAAGGTCGCGTCCAAGGTTTTGCTTCTGCCGAACGCCTGATGGAGTACACGATGGATTCCGCCGCCCCCACCGCCAAGCACAATATCGATCCGGCGCGCCAGGAGTTCTACGCGCGCATCGGCAAGAGAAACCTGGCGCCGCTCTGGGAGGTGCTGCACAAGCTGATCACGGCGACGCCGGAGAGCGTCATCGACGCCCATCTCTGGCAGTACGAGAGCCTCAAGCCTTTCCTGCTCGAGGCCTGCGAGCTGATCACCGCCAAGGAGGCGGAGCGTCGCGTGCTGATCCTCGAGAATCCCAAGCTCAAGGGCGAGTCCAAGATCACCCGCAGCCTCTTCGCCGGTCTGCAGACGATCCTGCCGGGTGAGATCGCCCCGCCGCACCGCCACAGCCAGGCGGCCCTGCGCTTCATCATCGAAGGCCAGGGTGCCTACACCGCCGTGGATGGCGAGCGCACCATGATGCATCCCGGCGACTTCGTCATCACGCCGTCCTGGACGTGGCACGACCACGGCAATACGGGCACCGGCCCGATGGTCTGGCTCGACGGACTCGACATGCACATGATCAAGCTGTTCGAGGCGAGCTTCCGCGAGGGGCATCAATCCGAGGACGCGATGGAGCCGGATCGTCCCGAGGGCGATTCCTACGCGCGCTACGGCGCCAACATGCTGCCCGTGGAGGCCGAGTACAACCGGCCCACTTCACCGGTGTTCAACTATCCCTACGACCGCTCGCGCGAGGCGCTGGAGACCATGAAGCGCCGCGACAAGTGGAGCCCGTGGCACGGGCTCAAGTTCAAGTACATCAACCCGATGAACGGCGACTACGCCATCCCGACCATCGCCACCTTCATCCAGCTCCTGCCCAAGGGTTTCAAGACCCAGGGCTACCGCTCGACCGACAGCACGGTCTTCGTCTGCGTCGAGGGCAAGGGCCGGACGCAGGTCGCCGGCAAGACCCTGGAATGGGGGCCGAAGGACATCTTCGTCATCCCCAGCTGGGAGAAGCACGTGCACGAAGCCACGGAGGAATCGGTGCTGTTCAGCTATTCCGACCGCGGCGTGCACGAGAAACTGGGCTTCTGGCGCGAGCAGAAATTCGCCGCCTGAGCGACGCGCCGCCTATTTCGGCGGCATGCGGATCGCGCCGTCGAGGCGGATGACCTCGCCGTTGAGCATCACGTTGTCGAGGATGTGCATCGCCAGCCGGGCGTATTCCTCGGGCGTGCCGAGGCGCGACGGATAGGGAATGCTGGCGGCGAGGCTGTCCTGGACGTTCTGCGGCATGCCGAGCAGCATCGGCGTGGCGAAGATGCCCGGCGCGATGGTCATGACGCGGATGCCGAAGCGCGCCAGCTCGCGGGCCGCCGGCAGGGTCAGGCCGACGATGCCGCCCTTGGAGGCCGCATAGGCTGCCTGACCGATCTGGCCGTCATAGGCGGCGACCGAGGCGGTCGAGATGATGACGCCGCGCTCGCTGTCGGCCAGCGGCTCGAGCGTCTGCATGTCGGCGGCGGCCAGCCGCATGGCGTTGAAGCTGCCGATCAGGTTGATGCTGATGACCCGGGCGAAGTCGGCGAGCTTCATCGGCCCGTCCTTGCCGACGATGCGCGCCGCCGGCCCTACGCCGGCACAATTCACCAGCACGCGGGCGGCGCCGTGCTTCGCCTTGGCCTCGGCGAAGGCCTTCTCGGTCGAGGCGGCGTCGGCCACGTCGCACGCAACAGCGGCGCCATTGATCTCCGCCGCGACCTTCTTCGCACCGTCGAGGTTGACGTCGAGCACCGCGACTTTGGCGCCGGCCTTGGCGAGAGCGCGCGCCGTCGCGGCCCCCAGGCCCGAGCCGCCGCCGGTGACGATCGCTGCGTGTCCGCTGACATTCATGGGCGCTCTCCGGGTGTGGAATCGGGCGCGGTTGTAGCAGATTGCACGGGCGTTGCCACCCGCGCCTCGCGCTGTACGGCGATGCCTCGCCGCGCGATGTACCAGGTGCTGCCGACGATGATCGCCGCGCCGATCACAGTGAAGCCGTCGGGCAGCTCGGCGAAGAACAGGAAGCCGAACAGTGCGGCATAGATCAGCCGCACGTAGTCGAAGGGGTCGATCGCTGTCGCCTCGGCGATGCGGAAGGCGCGGATGGTCAGATACTGGCCGAGCGCGCCGGCCACGCCAACGAAGACCAGCACTGCGAATTCAAGGGACGTCGGCGTGCGCCAGACCCATAGCGCCGGGCCGAGGGCCATCAGCGAGCTCAGCACGCCGAAATAGAAGAGGATCGTCACCGGCCTTTCCGTCCCGGCCAGCGACTTGATCAGGACGTTGACGGCGGCCACGAAGAAGGCGCCGACGATCGCCGCGATCAGGCCGAGGTTGATCTCCGCCAGTCCCGGCCGGGCCATGATCAGCACGCCGAGGAAGCCGATCACGGTCGCCGACCAGCGCCGCCAGCGCACTACCTCGTGCAGGAACACGACCGCCAGGACGACCATGAAGAGCGGCCGGGAGAAGGCGAGGGCGGTTGCGTCGGCCAACGGCAGATGAACCACCGAGTACCAGCTGAACACCATGGCGAGGTAGCCCAATACGGAGCGCACCACATGGCCGCCGAAGCGCCGTGTGCGCAGCGCCAGAACGCCGGAAGACGCCAGGAGGAAGGGGATGACCGTCACGGCGCCGAAGAAGCAGCGAAAGAATGCGATCTGAACCGGATCGATGGTGCGGCCCACGGCCTTGACGATGACGTCGTTGGTTGCCCAGACCGCCGCGGCCATCAGCATCCACAACGCGCCGCGCACGTTGGCCGGCAGCCGCCGCAGCCGGGCCTGCAGGCGGAGCATCATGGCTGGCTGCCGGGCTCGCCGCCGGTCTGCACACCGAGCCGCATTTCGCGCTGGGCGATGTAGAGCGTGCTGGCGATGAGCACGGCGATGCCGACCAGCGTCCAGAAATCCGGGACCTCGGCGAAGAAGAAGTAACCGAACATTCCGGCAAACAGCAGCCGCGTGTAGTCGAAGGGCATGACCGCCGTCGCCTCGGCGATGCGGAAGGCGCGCAGGGAGCAGTACTGGCCGAAGGCCGCGGTGGCGCCGACCAGGACCAGCAGCGACCATTCGAACAGGTTCGGCATCTGCCAGACGAAGTATGCGGGAACCGCCGCGACGATGGTGGTGATCACGCCGAAATAGAAGATGATGGTGACGTTGCGGTCGGTGACCGAGAGCTTCTTCACCAGCACGGTCACGTCGGCGATCAGGAACGAGCCGAACAGCGCGACGAGCATGGCGAAGGAGAAGACGTCGCCACCGGGCCGGATGACGATCAGCACGCCCAGGAAACCCACGGCAGTCGCCGTCCAGCGCCGCCAGCGCACGGTTTCGCCGAGGAAGAGCACGGCCAGCACGATGAGGAAGAGCGGCTTGGTGAAGGAGATGGCGGTGGCCGTGGCCAGCGGCAGATGAGTGATCGCATAGAAGCCGCAGAACATGCCGGAGACGCCGACGACCGAGCGCAGCACGTGCATCCAGGGCTTGCCGCTGATCGTCCAGCCGCGCGTGCCGGCAAGAAACGGCATGACCGCCACGAGGCCGAAGGCGCAGCGGAAAAAGGCGATCTCGAACGGGTCGAGCCGCTGGCCGAGCGTCTTCACGATGAGCGCCTGCCCCGAATAGACGGCCGAGGCGAGAATGATCCAGGCGGCGCCGTGCACGTTGGCGGGCAAGGCATGCCATCGGGATGCCAGGCCGCCCTCCGGATCAGTCATCGGCGGCGCGTTGCTGCGGGTCGGGCGGCTTCTTGGGGTTGGATACGCCAGTGGTGGCGATGGTGGCCCGCTCGCTGGAGGCGGCGATGGCCACCGGAGTCGTGGGTTCGCTCTTTGCCTGGGCCCGGGCGATGACCGCTTCGCGGTGGGTGATGTAGACCGTCGCCGAGACGATCACGGCAGCACCAGCCCAGGTCCAGACGTCCGGTGACTCGTCGAAGACGAACCAGGCGATCACTGCCACGAACGGCAGGCGGAAGAAATCAAGGGCGGTCACGGAGGATGCGTCCATGCAGACGAAGGCCCGGGTGACGCAGAGATGGCCAAGCGTCGCGCAGATACCCATGAGGAAGATCGCCGGCCAGGTGTGAGCCGGTGGCGTTACCCAGACGAAGAGCGCGGCCGCCAGGGAGAACGGCAGAATGTAGAGCGTCATGTAGGTGACGATGGCGTTGGGCGTTTCCGTGCGGGTCAGCTGCTTGACCATGACGGTATTGATGCCACTGGTTATCGCCGACGCCAGGATGACGCCCTGCGCCCAGGTCAGTTCGGCGAAGCCCGGCCGGAGAATGATCATCGTGCCGAGGAAGCCGACGACAGTGGCTGTCCAGCGACGAGCCCGGACGATCTCGCCGAGGAAGATGACCGCCCCGACCGAGGCGAATAGCGGAGCGCTGAATGAAAGGGCGGTCGACTCGTTGAGGGGCAAGTAGGCGACGCCGGTGAACCAGAGGCACATCGATACGAAGCCCACCATCGAGCGGCCCAGGTAGAGCCGGTGGTGCTGCGTCCGCATGACCGAGACGCCGGCCATCACCAACCAGGGTAGCATGCAGAGGAAGCTGAACAGGTTGCGAAAGAACACGATCTGCAGCGGCGGCAGATCGTCGGCCAGACTGCGGATACAGCCGATCATCCCGGCAAAGAACGCCGACGCGGTGATGGCAAAGATGGCGCCGCGAACCGGGCCGGGCAGGCTCGCGAAGGCGGCGGAGGCGCGGGAAACGAACATTTAAGACGTTACACCTAGCCTACGGCCTGCGTCGGGTCGGCGCCAGCCTTTCGGCCGGGTGCCGGATGCAAGGCCGCGCCGCGGCTTTCGCAGCGCACAAGATTAGGCTTTAATCCGAGCCAGAGGATTCGGCCCGGGGGTAACGCAATGAACGCGAGTGGCGCGACATCGGCCGGCGAGGCGATCCTGCTCTGGCAGCCGTCGCCGCAGCGCGTTGCCGATGCGAATCTGACCGCGTTTCTGAAGCAGGCTTCCGCGGTCGCTGGCCGGCCGCTGACTGACTACGAAGCCCTTTGGCGCTGGTCCGTCGAGGATTCGGCTGCCTTCTGGCGGCTCATGTGGTCCTACGGCGGCGTGATCGGTGACGGCCCGGGTGAGCCGGCAATCGACAACCCGGGCGCCATGCCGGGTGCGCGCTTCTTCCCGGCCGCGCGCCTCAATTTCGCCGAGAACCTGCTGCGCCGGAACGACGCCAGCGACGCGCTGGTCTTCTGGGGCGAGGACAAGGTCCGTCGGAGGATGAGCTGGGCGGAGCTGAACCAGGCCGTCTCGCGCCTGCAGCAGGCGCTCAAGGCCGAAGGCGTGAAAGCCGGCGATCGCGTGGCGGCGATCCTGCCCAACATGCCGGAGGCGATCATCGCCATGCTCGCTGCCGCGAGCCTCGGCGCCGTGTGGTCGTCCTGTTCGCCGGATTTCGGCGTTCAGGGCGTGCTCGACCGTTTCGGCCAGATCGAGCCCAAAATCCTCTTCGCCGTCGATGCCTATCACTACAACGGCAAAAGCCACGACGTTCTTGGCAAGCTCAGGGACATCGTGCCGAAGCTGCCGTCGCTCTCACGCGTCGTCGTGATCCCGTACGTTGCCGAGAAGCCGGCGCTGGAAGGCGTGCCGAAGGCGGTGACGCTGCCGGGATACGTGGCACCCCATCAGGCCGGGAAACTGAGCTTCGAGCGGCTGCCGTTCAATCATCCCCTCTACATCCTCTTCTCCTCCGGCACGACCGGCGTGCCCAAATGCATCGTCCACGGTGCGGGTGGCACGCTGCTTCAGCACCTGAAGGAGCACAAGCTGCAGAGCGACGTGAAGCCGGGCGACCGCGTCTTCTATTTCACCACCTGCTCCTGGATGATGTGGAACTGGCTGGTGTCCGGACTGGCAGCCGAGGCGACGCTGCTGCTCTACGACGGCTCGCCGTTCTATCCGTCCGGCAACGTGATCTTCGATCTGGCGGATGCCGAGCGCATGACGCTCTTCGGCACCTCGGCCAAGTACATCGATGCCTGCGCCAAGGCCGGGCTGGAGCCGATCAAGACCCACAAGCTGACGACGGTGCGTGCCATGGCCTCGACCGGCTCGCCGCTGGTCGACGAGAGCTTCGAGTACGTCTATCGCAGCATCAAGAAGGACATTCATCTCGCCTCGATCTCCGGCGGCACGGACATCGTCTCGTGCTTCGTGATCGGCAATCCGATCGGCCCGGTCTATCGCGGCGAGATCCAGGCTCGCGGCCTCGGCATGGCGGTGAACGTCTACGACGACGAAGGCAAGCCCGGCGTCGGTGCCAAGGGTGAGCTGGTCTGCACCAAGCCGTTCCCCTCGATGCCGGTCGGCTTCTGGAACGATCCCGGCGACAAGAAGTATCGGGCCGCCTATTTCGAGCGCTTCCCGAACACCTGGACGCACGGCGACTGGACGGCGATCACGCCCCGGGGCGGCGTCATCATCTACGGCCGTTCCGACGCGGTGCTCAACCCTGGCGGTGTGCGCATCGGCACGGCCGAGATCTACCGGCAGGTCGAGCAGGTGCCGGAGGTGCTGGAAAGCATCGTCATCGGCCAGGATTGGGAGCGCGACGTGCGCGTCGTGCTGTTCGTCAAGCTGCGCGACGGTGTCACGCTCAATCCGGAGCTCGAGAAGAAGATCAAGGACCAGATCCGCCGCAACACCACACCGCGCCACGTGCCGGCGAAGATCTTGCAGGTGCCCGACATCCCGCGCACCAAGAGCGGCAAGATCGTCGAGCTGGCGGTGCGCGACGTCGTGCACGGCCGCACCGTGAAGAACAAGGAAGCGCTGGCCAATCCCGAGGCGCTCGACCTCTACAAGGATCGGCCGGAGCTCAAGGCCTAACGAGTATCGTCGGCGCTCGCCGTCGTCGTTGGTACGGCGGCTTCCTGCAACCCCGCCCCGTTCTCGTGCCGCCGCAGGATGAAATCGACCGGCGAACCGCCCTCTTCCGTCCGGAAGGCGACCGGAACGTTCTGCGCATCGATCCAGACGAATTCGCGCTTGTCGCTGTCGATGTCGAAGCGCCGCAGAAGCTGGGTCCTGCCGTCATGAGTAACGGCCTCGGTCGGACCCTGACTGACGCGCGCGGTGAGCAGCGCGCCGTCGCGTGTCGAGAGCAGCGGCCCGGAGCGCAGCATGTCGATCGACCAGGGATTTGAGGGGAGCACGTTGCCGGGTGCTACCGAAACACCCTGGGGCGTGTGAACCACGAAGCGGTCGCCACGCGCTTCACCACGGATCTCGACGAACTGACCGTTCTTCTCGGTGGTGCCGGCGAAGGCAACGAGCCGGCCATCCTGCCAGCGTTCGTGACGCACGCTGCGTTCGCGATGCACAACGAGACCCAGAAGCTTCACGGTAACGTCAAGCTGCGAGCGGACCTCGACGCCGTCGGCTCGCGGCTCGATCAGGTTGGTATAGGTGCCGATCTCGCCGAAGCTCGGATGCCGGATCGTGTACTCGAGAAGCTGGCTCGCCAGAGCCGGGCCGGCGGCGAAGGTCAGCAGCAGGGCAAGGGCGATCAGGCGCTTCATGGTCGGGCTCGGAGCAGGGCGGCCGGCTCACGGCCGCCTTCAAGGGGTTGCGACGCTCCCTATATCGGGACCCCAGGGGCCGGGGACCAAGACGGGCTATCCCCGAAATAACGATCTGAAACCCTCCAAATTCCCTTCGATACATTGCTTAAGCGGCGGGCATGGCGGATGCTGTGACGCATGAAGGCCGATCTCGACTATTTCCGGACACTCGGGCGCTACAACCAGTGGGCCAACCGGCGGCTCTACGCCGCCTGCGCCCGGCTGAGCGAGGCCGAGTACCTGAAGCAGCGGCCGGTCTTCTTCGGTTCGGTCCATGCCACGCTCAACCACATCCTGGTTGGCGACCGGCTGTGGCTCGGCCGGTTCACCGGCCACCCCGCCACCCACATCAAGTCCCTGGACCAGATCCTCTACCCGGAATTCGCCGGCCTGCGGGTGGCGCGCGAGGCGGAGGATGCGGCGATCATCAATTTCGTCGATGGGCTTGACGAGCCGACGCTGAACTCGACGCTGCGCTACAAGAGCATGGAAGGGGAAACGCTGGCCTTTCCGCTACGTCTGCTGATCGGCCATTATTTCAATCATCAGACGCACCATCGCGGGCAGGCGCATGCGCTGCTGTCGCAGACGCCGGTGCCGCCGCCGGAACTCGACCTGCTGCTCTATCTGCGGGAAATGGCGCCTGCTTCGTAAGAGCCGGACACGCCGTAGTGCAGCGGGGCCGGCTCAAGTCGCGTGGCGCGCATTGGCGCCAACGGGAAGCTAGACGACTGACTCAGTTTAGAAGTCCCAGCCGCCGAAGCGCAGCCGGCATGCTGGCGGATAAGGTCGCTAGCGCCGTGGAGTGGATGAGTTCCTTGGCGGCCGGAGACAGCTCTTCATAGGGTTGACCTCTGAAGCCAATGTCGGCCTCTCGAGAGCCTTCCCGCCCCGAAAATCCCCGGGCAATCCTGTTGAAGTTGGCACCGTCGAACACGCCGATGATGTAGGCAAGACCGACGGCATGCGGAGCAAGCCCACGCCGTGAAACGAAGGCTCCGCCCACTTTGGACGTGCCGACAACCACGACGATATCTGCCATGCCAGGGGTCAGTATTGCTTGCAGTGTTTGAGGCAAAGCGTCGAACTGGGTTTCGAAGATTCGGTCGAGCAACTCCGAGCTCAGCGTGGTTGTTCTCGTGTCGAATTGCCCATTCAAGCTGGCCACAGCGCTGTCTAGGGCACGTTGTCGCAGCCCCCAATCGACTGGGGCGCTTTCAAAGCTGTTGTTAAATACGGTAAGGCCCGTGTAGCCCAAATTGACCCTATCTCGGACACTGGAGATGACGAGCACAGATTTGATTTTCGTCGGCTCCGCAACATGGTCGGGCGGAAGCGTCGTGCAACTCGTCGCCAGCACGACAACGAAGACAGCCAGTATCCTGCGCATTGTACTCCCCAGAAAAGCTAGTCGACGGCGCCGATATAGGGCAGGTGCCGGTACTGCTCGGCATAGTCGATGCCGTAGCCGACCACGAAGACGTCCGGTATCGAGAAGCCGATGAATTCGGTGGTCACCTCGACCTCGCGCCGCGCCGGCTTTTCCAGAAGCGCGCAGGCCCAGACCTGGGCCGCGCCATGCTCGCGCAGCAGGTTGCGCGCGAACAATTGCGTGCGGCCGGTATCGACGATGTCGTCGACCAGGAGAGCGTTGCGGCCGGCGATCTCCGGGATGTCGCCGGTCAGGCGCACCAGGCGCGAGCTCTCCTTGCCCTTGCCGTAGCTGCTCAGCCGGATGAAGCTGACCTGCGGCCGCAGCCCGGCGCGGTCGAGGGCGCGGATAAGGTCGGAGACGAAGACGAAGCAGCCGGTGAGCAGGCCGACGATGGTGAAATCGGGTGGAAGTCTCGCCGCAATGTCGCGTGCGAGTTCGTCGATGCGAGTGGAGATCTGCTCTTCGCTGTAGAGCGGGCGGACGGTCATCGCGCACTCCGCCGGCGGCGCGGCGCGATCGGTGTGACGTTCGAGCGCGCCGAAGCCGTCTCCGCCTCCTTCGCCTCCTCGAGCAGCCAGGCGCGGAATGCCTTGACCTTGGGCCGCTCGGCCACGGATTCGGGATAGACCAGCCAGTAGGAATCGCCGTTGGGCACCACGAGGTCGAAGGGCTGGAACAGGCGGCCCTCGACGATCGGCTCCGAATGCACATAGGGATTGCCGATGGCGACACCCGCCCCGGCGATCGCCGCGTCGACCGAGATGCGCGTCGAATCGAACTGAGTCCCCTTGCTGCCATCGACATGAGGCACGCCGGCCGCTTCGAGCCAGGTCTGCCAGTCCTTGTGGTCGTTGCTCAGCACCAGCAGCGGCACTTTCGCGATATCCCCCGGTTCCTTGAGCTTCGACAGCCAGGCCTTGCCGCAGAGCGGCGTGAGCTCATCGTCGAACAGCTTCTCGGCGCGCAGGCCCGGCCAGGGCCCGTGACCGTAGCGCACCGCGACATCGATCTCTTCGCGCGCGAAGTCGGCGAGGCGTGGCGTGGCGATCAGGCTGACCTCGATCTCGGGATGGCGCTCGTTGAAACGCGGCAGGCGGGGCACGAGCCACGACAGTGCGAAGGTGGTGAGCAGGCTCACCGTCAGCCGCCCTTGCGTGCCGCGCCGGCCGACGCGCTCCACCGCCTGGGCCAGCCGGTCGAAGCCGTCGCGCAGATCCGGCAGCAGCGCCTGGCCTTCGTCGGTCAGGCGCAAGCCGCGCGTCAGCCGGCGGAACAGCGCGACACCGAGACGCTCCTCCAGCGCCTTCACCTGGTGGCTGACGGCAGCCTGGGTAACGCGCAGTTCCTCGGCGGCGCGGGTGAAGCTCAGATGACGCGCGGCGGCCTCGAAGGCGCGCAACGCGTTGAGCGGGGGCAGGGCGCGGGCCATGGCGGTCTCTTTCGCGCGGAGCTAATGACCTAGATTTTCTAGGTCAGGATACGAGAAAGGATCGTTTGTCGTCCAGCCTGAATCCAGCGATTTAAAGGGCCAGACGCATTACCGCGGAGGGCAAACCCATGGCACAGTATGAGAACAATTCAGTCATCTATGCCCCCTCCATCCCCGGGAGTGAAGGTCTGCGCCGCTTCGGCGGCGTGCTGGCCGAGCAGGCGGTCAACCTGTTGACCATGCTGCTGGAATGGCGGGAGCGGGCGCGCAGCCGCCAGCAGCTCGCCGGGCTCGACGACTACATGCTGCGCGATATCGGCGTCGACCGTGCCGCGGCGGCCGCCGAATCTGACAAGGCGTTCTGGCACGGCTGATCCCCGGATTGTCCCAAGACAATCCCGCCGGAATATTTCTCCACCGGCACGTGTATACCCCGCCACGTGCCGGCATCTCGCCGGAATGACGACGGGAGATAGCAGCAATGCAGGATTCGCGGGGATACGCCGTGTCGGGAGCCGACGCGGCCAGTCTGGTTTTGTTCGAGAAGGCGCTGGCGCAGCTCCAGTGCTACATCGTCGATCCGGTCGTGACGATCGACGAGGCGATCAAGCAGGCGCCGTCCTTCGTCATGGCGCATGTGCTGAAGGCCTATCTGATGCTCGCGGGCACGGAGGTCGCCTTCCTGCCGGTGGCGCGTGACTGCCGCCAGGCGGCGGCGGCTCTTCCGACCAATCCGCATGAGCGCCAGCATATCGCCGCTATCGACGCGCTGATCGCCGGCGAGTACGAGCTGGCGAGCGAGCGGTTCGAGGACATCCTTCTGGCGTTTCCGCGCGACGTGCTGGCGCTGCAGATCGCTCATATCTTCGACTTCTTCCGCGGCGATGCGCGCAACCTGCGCGACCGCGTGGCGCGCGTGCTGCCCGAATGGCACCGCGACGTGCCGGGCTATCACGCGGTGCTCGGCCTGCACGCGTTCGGCCTCGAGGAGTGCGGCCAGTACGGCCGCGCCGAGGAGACCGGCCGCGAGGCGCTGCGCCTCAATCCGGCCGATGCCTGGGCGCATCACGCGGTGGCCCACGTCATGGAGATGCAGGGCCGGGTCGACGAGGGCATCATCTGGATGACCTCGCGCGAGGCGCATTGGGCTCCTGACAATTTCTTCGCCGGCCACAACTGGTGGCACCGGGCGTTGTTCCATCTCGACCGCGACGAGTATTCGCAGGTGCTGGAGCTTTTTGACGGCCCGATCCGCGGCAGCCGCTCCAAAGTCGTGCTCGACATGATCGACGCCTCGGCCATGCTCTGGCGCCTGCACCTGCGCGGCGTCGATTGCGGGGCGCGCTGGAACGAGATCGCCGATGCCTGGGCCCCGCTGGCCAGCGACGGCTTCTATGCCTTCAACGACCTGCACGCCATGATGGCCTTCGTCGCCACCCAGCGCTGGGATCTGGCCGACGAGACGCTGTCGATCATGACCCGCCGCATCAGCAGCCCGGGCAGCAACGCGGCCATGACCCGCGAGGTCGGCCTGCCGCTGTGCCGCGGCATCTACGCCTTCGGCCGCGGCGAGTACGACGAGACGGTGGGCTGGCTGCGCCCGGTGCGAGGCATCGCCAGCCGCTTCGGCGGCAGCCACGCCCAGCGCGATCTCATCGACCTGACGCTGATCGAGGCGGCGCAGCGCGACCGGCAGAGCACGCTGGTGCGGGCCCTGGCCGGCGAGCGCATGGCTCTCAAGCCGGCGAGCCCGCTCAACCGCCGCTACCGCGACGGCGCCCTGAGCATCAGCCGGGCGATGCCGTTGAACGCGGCGTAGAACACCCGGAACTGCGAGACGAAGCCTTCCCAGGTGAGGTCCGCGCGGCGCTCCTTGAGTGCCGCGTGGATCTCCCCCAGGGTGCGCCTGTTGTCGATCAGCCCGGCGATGGCGGGCCCGAGCGGCGGCAGCGGCAGCTTCGACTGCCAGCCCTCGAAGCTGGCGGTCAGCACGCCCGCCGGTTTCAGCTTGGCGGCGAGCTCGGCGGGATCGAGCTCGCAGAACACCGGGACCAGCGCCGGGTCGTCGGGCTCCGGCGGAGTCACCTTGTTGGCGCGCTTCACGGCGTAGAACACGTGGCTCTTGATGTTGCCGGCGATGTTCTCGGCCAGCGCGGCCCGCTCGATCGCTGACAGCCGCTCGGCGCGCTTCACCAGCGCGGCATCGCTGACATAGCTCTCCGGCCGGTAACGCGCCTCCGGCACGAACGACACCAGACGTAAGCCCGCTCCCTCGACGAAGGCGTTGACCTCGCGGACGTCGTAGGCGCGGTCGCGGGAGTGCAGCAGCAGATCGAAGATTCCCGAATCGCCCTCGGTCAGATGGTCGGTGACGAAGGGGTTGCGCTTGAGCCAGTTGGTTCCCGGCAGCTGGGCCAGCAGCTTCTTGGCCACGGCCAGGCGCGTCTCGATGCTGTCCGCCTCGCTCAGCAGGCCGCGCAGGGAGTCCTGCAGCGGGTAGACGCCGGTGCGTCCGAGATGGGCGTAGAGCATCAGGCCGAGCCCGCCCTCCTCGTTGAGGGCGCCGGCCAGGGCGGCAAGGCCCGCCGCCGGGTCGGGCAGGTGATGCAGCACGCCGCAGCAATCGATGTAGTCGAAGCGGCCGAGCCCGAGGTTCCCGAACTCGATCAGCGAGCCGGTGACGAAACGGAGATTGGTGAGCTTGCGCACCGCCGCGCGGGATTCGGCGACCCCGCGCGTGGCTTTCGACCAGTCGAGATAGACGACCTCGGCATTGGCACCGGCATCGGCGAGCTGCTGCGCCAGCATGATCGCCGCATCGCCCGTGCCGCCGCCGGCAACCAGCGCGCGGAACGGCTTGGCGAAATCGCGGGCCCCACCGAAGACGTAGTGATTGAGTTCGTCCAGCCGCGAGGGCGAGCCGGTGATCAGTCGCTTCGCCTCGTCGCGCGGATCGCGCGGCGGGTAGGGCAGCGCCTCGTAGTGCTCGTGGACCGGATCGGTCATCAGAAGGAGGGGGCCGGCCGCAGCTCGCCGACCGTCCGCCCGGCGACGTTGGTCAGGATGGGCCGCTGCAGCGCCTCGAGCGCGGCAATTTGCGCCGCATCGAGCCCGGCATGGCGGATGAGCAGGGCGGCCATCATCACCTCGGCGGCCCGCGTCGCGCCGTCATCGACCTTGAGAGCGATGCCGTAGCCCTTCGCCGGAATAGCCGCCATGTAGACGCCCTCGGCCCCGGTCTTGACCACCGCCTTGCCCCTGGCCGTCTCCATGGCGCGGGTGCAGAAGCGGCCCGTGCCCGAGACCATCGCCGGATGGGTCATCATCGCCGTGGCGATGCGCCGGCAGGCGCCGGCCCGGTCGCGCGACAGCCGGTCGGGCGCGCCGAGACGAGCGATGCCCTGCGCGAGGGCGCGTAGAGGAATAGCGATCTGCGGAAAGCCGCAGCCGTCGATGCCGCGGGGCGCTTTGCCCAGTGTCACGCCGCACATCTCCTCCAGCACGCGTGTGATGAGTTGCTGCGCCGCATGTTCGGCGTTGATGTAGCCGCGTGTCGGGTCCTTGAGGTGACGGCAGGTGGTCAGCACGCCGGTGTGCTTGCCCGAGCAGTTGTTGTGCGCCGCGGTTGGCTCCTGGCCGGCGGCGTGGAGCTGTTTCACCGACGACGCGTGATAGGGCGCATGCGCGCCGCATTCGAGATCGGCCACCGAGAGGCCGACGCGCCCGAGCCAGGCGGTGACGGCGGCGACGTGGAACGGCTCGCCGCTGTGGCTGGCGCAGGCTAGCGCCAGCTCATCGTCGCGCACGCCGAACGCCTCGGCCGCTCCGCTCTCGACCAGCGGCAGCGCCTGCAGCGGCTTGATGGCCGAGCGCGCGAAGACGGCGCGCGCGGGATCGCCCTTGGCCTCGACCACGCTTCCGTCGGCATCGACCACGACATAGGCGCCGCGATGCGCGCTCTCGGCCAGCGTGCCGCGCCACACTTCGACAAGGATCGGGGAGTCGCTCATGGAACGCGGGCACCTTGCCCCGAATGGGACGAGCGGGCAAGGTGGCCGGCGACGGCACAAGGGGGCGGTTTTGCGCGGCTATTTCGGGATCGGCGTGCTCGGCATCAGCAAGGCGATGAATGTCGGCAGCCTGCTGCGCAGCGCGCACGCCTTCGGGGCGAGCTTCGCCTTCACCATCGCCGCCGCCTACGCGCGCGGCGAGGGCAAGCTGGCCGACACCTCGGACACGCCGGGCAGCGTGCCGTTCTACGAGTTCGCCACCCTCGCCGATTTCCGTCTGCCGGTCGGCTGCACGCTGGTCGGGGTCGAGCTGACCGACGACGCCATCGACCTGCCGCGCTTCCGCCACCCGACCTCCTGCGCCTATGTGCTCGGGGCCGAGCGCACCTCGCTGCCGCCCGAGTTCCTGGTGCGCTGCGCGCACGTGGTGAAGATCCCCACGCGTTTCAGCCTCAACCTGGCTCTGGCCGGTGCCCTGGTCATGTATGACCGGGTGCTGAGCCTCGGTGGCTACCCGGTGCGCCCCACCCGGCCCGGCGGGACCCCCATGCCGATGACCAAGGTCGTCTTTGGCGCCCCGCGCTACGGCCGCAACAAGGGCAAGCGGCCGGCCAGGCCCCCCGTAAAAGGCGAGTAAGCCCCGGGAAATTCACCTTTTGTTGGTATTTTAGGTAACATAGTTAAGGTCCCGCCGGGATGACGGCGGTCAACCGGGGCTATGAGCACATGGACACGGGGAGCGAGCCCAAGGCCGGCACGACCACCGGAAGCGCACCTCTGCGCACGGTGAGCCTCGCCCTGCAGGGCGGCGGCGTGCACGGCGCCTTCACCTGGGGCGTGCTCGACCGGCTGCTCGAGGATGACCGGCTGCGCATCGACGGCATCAGCGCCACCAGTGCCGGCGCCATGAACGGCGCCATGCTGGTCTACGGCATGCTGCTCGACGGCCGCGACGGGGCCCGGGCCCTGCTGCGCGAGTTCTGGGAGCGCATCGCCGAGTCCGGCCGCAACTCGGTCTTCCAGCCAACGATCTTCGACAAGTGGATGGGCAACCACAATCTCGACCATTCACCGGCCTACCAGTTCTTCGACATGCTCACGCGCGTCATGTCGCCCTATCAGCTCAACCCGAGCGGCATGCACCCCTTGCGTCCGCTGCTCGAGGAGTTGATCAATTTCGACCGGCTGCGCCATGCCTCGGCGCCGATCAAGCTGCACGTCTGCACGACCAACGTACGCACCGGCAAGATCCGGGTGTTCAAGCCCAAGGAGATCACGGTCGACACCCTGCTCGCCTCGGCCTGTCTGCCGCACCTGTTCCAGGCCGTGGAGATCGACGGCGAGCACTATTGGGACGGCGGGTTCATGGGCAACCCCGCGATGTTCCCGCTGATCTACAACTGCAAGGCCTCCGACATCATCCTGGTCGAGATCAATCCGATCGTGATCGAGCAGCTGCCGGACAACGCGCGCGCCATCATCGATCGCATGAACACGATCAGCTTCAACGCCACGATGATGCGCGAGATGCGCGCCATCGCCCTGGTGACCAAGCTGCTCGAGCAGCACCGGCTGACCGGGCGCAGCAATCTGCGCAGCATCTACTTCCACATGATCCACGCGGAGAAGGAGATGGCGCAGTACGGCGCATCCTCCAAGATGAACCTCAGCCGCGACTTCATCGAGGTCTTGTTCCAGCTCGGCCGGCGTACGGCCGATACCTGGCTGATCGAGAATTTCCCCCAGATCGGCGTCAAGACGTCGATCGACCTGCAGAAACTGTTCTTCTGATGCTGCCCACCGAACGAACCATCGTCCCGCACTGCATCCACGGCCAGGAGCCGATCACCGTCCCGCGCGCCACCATCGTGCGCGAGGCGGTGCAGCTGATGGCCAGGCGACGCATCGGCGCCATCATGATCGTCGAGGACGATCAGCTGCTCGGCATCTTCACCGAGCGCGACGCCATGGTCCGCATCGTCGCCGAGGCGCGTGACCCGGACACGACGACGCTGGGCGAGGTGATGACGGCGAACCCGAAGACGGTGAAGGCCTCGGACTCGGTGGTGCTGGCGCTCGACCTGATGAGCAAGCACGGCTTCCGCCACCTGCCCGTGATGGAGGGTGGCCAGCTCTACGGCATCGTCTCGATCCGCGACCTCTACCGCAACGTCAAGGAGCAGATGGACGACGACATCCTGATGCTCGCGGAGACCCTGATCCAGGGCTAGGGTCAGAACCCAATAAAAGTGTTGAGGCGTGAATCGGTTGATGATTCTTTGAATCCCTCTCTCGTATCGAGTCGGAGGGACGATGAGAAGCAACCTGTTCTGGCTCAGCGACCCG